>Ga0214545_1000001_pt1 | contig 1092817 bp, 1051 predicted proteins | sample CNSS4metaG_FD_160064 | JGI IMG/M metagenome (GOLD analysis project Ga0214545, IMG submission 160064) | Root nodule microbial communities from cowpea collected in UCLA plant growth center, Los Angeles, California, USA - CNSS4 | ecosystem: Host-associated > Plants > Roots > Nodule | place... | reverse complement strand
AACGGCCAGCCGCCCAATCCGGGCGGCTCAAGACGGCCGGCTCAGACGGTCCCGTAGCTCAACTGGATAGAGTAGCGGATTTCTACTCCGCGGGTTGCAGGTTCGAGTCCTGCCGGGATCGCCAGCTCGTTGCCTCGCCGCCGCTGTTCACGAACGCGTGGGTAACCATATGCCGGCCTTTGAACGGCGCCGATCAGCCCTATCTAAGCGCCGGGTGAGACGCGCCCGATAGGTTTGGGAATGCAGCAATCCGAATTGACGAGAATGGCGATCGCATCTGCGGTCGCGGTCGTTGCGATCTCGTATTTGGCGGTCGACGCGGGCTTGGTGAGCACCAATGCGGTCACGAGGCCCATCAAGGTGGTCCAGGCCTCGATCCTTGGCGTCGCAACGGGACAACGTCAGCCTGCATTTGCCGTTGAGGACTGGGCGCGCCGCGGTCACGAGAAGCCGCGACTCGAATATTGCCTGGCGGTCGACTGATCGACGCGCCCGCCCTCCGGTCTATCCACAGCCTGCCCGCTGATGACCCCGCCACCACAGCGCAATAGCGGCGGTGAGATCGTCCCACATCTCCGTCGGCAGGTCCGGAACCGCCACCCGGACGCTGTACTGGTCCGTCGTCGCGTCGTGAAACCACTCGGTCGCGGCGAAATCGAAGCCGAAGCTGCCGGCGTGGCGGATGGGAAAGCCCGCGCGGCGCAATTCGCAGCTCATGTCCTCGGCAGCCTGCCGTGCTGCCGCCTCGTCGAGCGCGCGCCTTCCGCGAAGAGTCACGTAGAGGCCGTGAGCGAAGCGAAGCTGAGCCGAGAGCGCCGGGATCTCGGCGGCAAAGCATCGCGCCGAGCTTCGGCCGTTGCGCAAGATCGCCGCCACGCGCCGCTTCGTCAGCGCCCAATACGCCGCGCTGCCCGCGAAGGGCGGGAAGTGGGCCGGCAATGCCGCGCCGCCGAGCAGCCGCACTGCGTTGCGCGTTTCGAACGCGAGAGGTGACCATTCAGCGTCCCCTGCCCGCGGTGGACGCTGATGCCCGTGCACGAAGACGGCCGAGCCGAGGCGGCCATATTCCGCTCCGAGCGAATCGAGCTTGTTGTGGCTTCGCACCAGCACCAGCGCAATTCCGTGTCGCCTGGCCCACCCCACGACTCGCCTGATGCGGCCCGACCTGCCGGCGAAGCACGTCGTGTCGAAAATCAGGAGATCGAGGCCCGAGCCGTCACAGCGCAGCACCGCCTCGATGGCGCCGGCGACGGAGCAGGAATCCAGCAGCAGGATCCGCGGCGAGCTCACCCGTGCAAGCGCATCGCCGAGCGGCAGCTTCAAGGCCTCGATCCGCAAATGCGGCATGAAGCTTCGGATCAGCTCCAGTGTCTCGCCATAGGAGCCTGGCAGCACCAGGATATCGGCCTTCGCGACGATCCGCGCGGAGGCGAGCAACACCGCGGAGATCGCCGCCATCCCCGAGGCGGTGTAGATCGCCGTGTTCGTGCAGCCGCCGTCGAGCTCGTAGAATGACGGACCGCGTACCGTCAGATCGGCCCGCTGGTAGTCGTAACTGAACTCGAACGGCCCGCTGGCGGGATCGGCCGTGTGCGACCAGGCTGTCTCCGTCGCCTTCCACTCGTGTAATTCATGCTCCGCCCTGAGCGCGGCCGTGATCTGGAATTTGGATCTGACGACGTCATCGACGGAACGCGGCGACGCCAAATCGAGCGGGTTTCTCAGGCCGTCGTTCAACAGCCTGAGTTCCCAGTGCTTGCGTTCCAGATAGGCCCGAACGGTCTCCATCGCGCTTCTTGACAGATCCAATCAGGCGTCAACGTCCGGAAATCCCAACGGGTCCAACGTGCCTGCTGCAACGAACCGGCGCCTTCGCAGTTGAAGCCATGCAAGGAGGACAGCATGGCTGACATCAGAGAGCACATGAAGATCATCGGCAAGGACGGCGCCCATGTCGGCACCGTCGATCGTCTCGAGGGCAACCGCATCAAGCTGACGCGCAAGGACAGCCCGGAAGGTCACAAGGACCATCATCACTACATCGACACGAAATATGTCGGTGCCGTCGAAGGCGACGTGGTCAAGCTGTCGGTGAATGCCGACGCCGTCCCAAAGACCGAAGCTGCGTAAAACACTGAGCCCCTGCGGGGGCTTTTTGTTTGTTCACGGTCCGACTCCGCTTCGTTCGCGAGCACGAATCGCGACCGCAATCCGATTGCGCGCAGCATTCGTTAACGATGACTTTCTGCGGAAGGCCGCTGCAATTCGATCGGATTTCAGCGCTGCGGATTGATGGGAACGAATGCGCGATCCGCGCGTTGGATGACCGAACAGAGTGGTGCCGACCCGCCAGCCCCGGTCGGCTTTGAAGGGCCCCGTGCTTGTCCCCCGAGCACGGGGTTTTTCTCATGTCAGTGCTACCGGGCCGGCGGCCCGTGCCCGGCTGGATGCGAGGCGCTGGCTTGCTCATCGCGCAGATCGCGGGCGAGCTCGTGCCATGCCAGGGCCAGCTGGATCAGCCGTTGCCTGTCGGCACCGTCGGCCTCCGCGGCGCGCTTCATTGCGGCCTCGGCCTCATGTTGCGGATCGTACTCGGTGTACATGCGCAGACTCTAGCCGGCCATCTGGACGAGTGCGTGGCAATTTCGTCCGTATGATTGCGGGGTAACCACCAGCCTTCCTGCACCGGTCTGTGAACCACGTCACAGCCTGTCCGCGACATCTCCGCTAAACTACGTGTCCAGGCTTCATGGGTGATGTCCGGTCATGACACGCAAAGCAGCAACCGAAGTCATCGTCCCAAGGCAGCGACATCGCGCGGACCTGCTCGGCATCGCCTATCTCGGCACCATCGGCGTCGTCATGGTGGCCTGGATCGCGGGCCTGGTCTGGGCCTCGATCGCATTCTTCGATTGGCTCGTGTCCTGACCGACCAAGGCATTGGCCTGCCAGCTGATCGCCGTTCTAGAGCAGGTAGGGCAACGCCTGCGAGAGTTTAATTCCGCCGCAAACGATCATGGCCCAGAGCGCCACGCTGATCTGGATGGCATCGAGCATGTCCCACATCCCCCGCGAATCATCCCGTCATTTTTCTTTGAAATTGACGTGAGGGGGCGACGAGCACCAGAGCCAATTCATAGCAACCATCGGCGTGCAAAAGGATGAGGCGGGACCAAGCCCGCCTCAAATGATCCAATCCGGCCAGGAGAACTCAATAGCAGGCGCGGGGATCGGCCTGCACATATTGGCCGCTCGGATAGCGGTAGTAGCAGGTGCCCTGCGCCCAGTAATAGCCGGGCTGGGACGCCGCGGTCGCGCCGGCAATCGCGCCCGTCGCGCCGCCAAGAACCGCGCCTGCGGCGGCCCCGGTTGCATTGCCCGAGATCAGTCCGCCCAGCAGGCCGCCGACGAGCGCGCCGCCGAGCGCGCTGGCGCCGGGATCGGCCGGCGGTGGCGGCGGCGGAGGTGGCGGCGCATAGGCCACCGGAGGCCGGGCGTAGACCACCGGCACGTCGTCGATATAGTCCTCTGAAACGTAGGCGGGCGGGCCGGCCATACGCTGCGGATAATAATACCAGACGCCGCCAACGTCCCACCACCAGCCGGATCGGCCATGGCGGACGTCGTGGCGCCAGCGTCCACCCTCCCAGGCAAGGTTGCCGCGATAGGTGTGTCCACCCCAATCACGTGTGGGAGCAGGACCGCGCGCGACGTGACGTCCGGGCGGCGGGCCCCCGGCGTTGTGACCCGCATGGGGCTGACCGCCGGGCTGCGCAGGCCGGGTCGCTTGCTGCGGCGGAGGGCCCTTGCGCATGGGCGGATTGGCCTGTGGCGGCGCGCCTGCTGCCGGCCCGGCCGGCGGTTGGACGACCTCTTGCCGGGACCTAGCCTCTTGCGCCTGCGCCGACAGCGCGAGCAGCGACGTGGCCGAAACCAAGGGAATGAAGATCTTCAGATGTTTGGACGCACTCATGCGTGCTCGCCCCCTGCTCTCTCATGGCCGTGAATCCCGGGCGCGATCGGCGAATCGCCGCGCGCCGGGCTGATGCCGGCCGAAGTCACTGCCCTGCTTGATCGGCTAAGTCCCGTTACAAATGATTAAGATCAGGGCATTTTTTCGGCCCCATGGCCATGCTGTAGAGCGCGCCTAGCGAGCCGGCTCGATCACATTGCAATTGCTTCGCCCGGACATCAGACAATCCTGCATCTTGCTGGCTGCCGTCAGATCCCGGGCAAGCCACCAGCCGACGCCGAGGATCACGACCGCGATGATCAATCCTGCCAGCGCGCCGCGGCGGTCGCCGCCGGACGGAGGCTTGGGCTGACGGTTCGGTCGAGGATGGGGCTCCTCGCCCGGTTCGGATCTGGACTCTGGCTTCGACATGGCCGCCTGGTCACGCTGGCGCGCTGGCTTTACCACCTCTGCGGCGTCGCGTCACATCCGGATCGTCCGGCCCAATTCAGCCCCGGGTCTGCTGGATTGCATCCTTGCGCAAGGTTTCGACCGCCGGAATTGCCTCCTGAACGCGCGGTGCGCAACTCGTGAGCACGAATGCGGTCTGGGTGCATTCCCAATCCGCTCCCAGGACCGCACTTTCAACCGGCTGCGGTCGAGCCAGCAGCAGCGCGGCGCCGGCCACGCCTGCCAGGGCGACGGCAATCGCGAGCGCCCTCAGGCTTGGTCTTGAGATCGTCATGCCCGTGCTCCGTCTCGTACGGGGCGGACGCTAGGCGTCGCCCATGTGCTCCTTTATGAGGGACATCACAATTCGGCAGTTTTTTCGGGCTACGAGAGATCGTCGGGGGGCGATTTTTCGTTGACCTGATCGGCTGCGATTATGGGTGGCTTCGCGACGCGCGCCGATGTACACGCTTCTGCGTCGCGTGGCGCCTGCTATGCCCAGCCGACTTACCAACAGGCACCGATGTAGGATCGAAAGCGAGGAAGACAAGGCTCGTCGATGAGTGGATTCAGGGAACCCGGCTTTGCAGACCGGCAAAAGGCGGCGCAGGACGCCCGCAAAAATCTTTTGAACAAGTTCAAGTCGCAGCCGGGGCCCGATGATCCCGCGGTGGCGGCGAAGCGCGCCGAGCGTGAGGCCCTCGCGGCCAAGCGCGCCGAGGCAAAGGCCGCGCGCGAGGCCGAAAAGGCCGAACAGAAGCGCCTCGAGGAAGAGGCCAAGGCAGCCGAAGCTGCGCGGATCGCGCGGGAAGCCGAGGAAGCCGCCGAGAAGCAGGCTGCGCTCGAGGCTGAGCAGAAGGCCAAGCGCGATGCGCGCTACGCCGCCCGCAAGGCGAAGCGCAAGTAAAACGCGCTGGTCACGTTCAATTGAACTTGAACTGAGCCATCATTCCGGCGGCCTCAAATGCCGCCGGAATTCGAGAGGACGCGGCCCGCCCAAGGGGCGTTGCGCGATGACGGGATCAGTTCTTCTTCATCATCCCGTCGTCCTTTTTCATGCCGTCCTTCGACATGTGATCCTTCTTCATGCCATCGTCCTTGGACATGGTGTCCTTCTTCATCATGCCGTCCTTGGACATCGTGTCCTTTTTCATCATGCCATCATCCTTGCCCATCTTGTCCTGAGCAAAGGCGGCCGGCGCAAACGCGAGGCCTAGCGAGAGAGCGGCAGCCGAGACGCCGAGCACGATGCGGGTGCGAATGGTCATGGTTCATCTTCCTTCGTGATGGTGTTTGTCAGCGACGGACGCCGCTATCCTGTCTCGACGGATAGCCGTGTGGCGTTGTTACGCTGACCATCGATAAATTTCTGCGGCCAGCCGCCCTCGTTGATTTGGCGAGCCCGCATCGGAAGTGCTGCAGCGCAGCACAACCGGCACTTGCCGCGGCACTCTGTCTCGAACTATCAGATGAAAGACCATCGGATGGAGACCGGCTTGGATTGGCCCCGCGGTCGCGAAGAACCCAGTTCAAATCACCTCTGCCAAAAACACTCCGAGAAACGCCCAAAGAAACGCCCAAGGGGATTACATCATGTTCACGCGCCGCCATCTGCTCGCGACCGCCGTCGCGGCACCTGCCATTCTCCGCTTCGGCACCGGCACCGCGCAGGCCGCGACCACGCTGAAGATCTCGCATCAGTTTCCAGGCGGCACTATCGACAAGGGCGATTTCCGCGACCGGCTGTGCCGCATGTTCGCCGCCGAAGTGAGTAAGCGCAGCAATGGCGACATTGCCGCCGAGATCTATCCGAACTCCTCGCTGATCAAGACCAACGCGCAGTTCTCCGCCATGCGCAAGGGCGCGCTAGATATCAGCCTCTATCCGATGCCCTATGCCGGCGGCGAAGTGCCGGAAACCAATATCGGCCTGATGCCGGGCCTCGTGACCACCTACGACCAGGGCCTGCGCTGGAAGAAGGAACCCGTCGGCAAGGCGCTGACCGACTTCCTCGCCGACAAGGGCATCATTCTGCTCACCTGGGTCTGGCAGGCCGGCGGCGTCGCCAGCCGCTCCAAGCCGATCGTCGCTCCTGAAGACGCCAAGGGCCTCAAGGTGCGCGGCGGCTCGCGCGAGATGGACATGGTGCTGCAGACCGCCGGCGCCTCCGTGTTGTCGGTGCCGTCGAACGAGATCTACGCAGCAATGCAGACCGGCGCCTGCGATGCCGGCATCACCTCCTCGACGAGCCTAATCTCGTTCCGCCTGGAAGAGGTCGCGAAGTCGCTGACCTCGGGCGCCGGCGCCTCCTACTGGTTCATGCTCGAGCCGCTGATGATGTCGAAGGCGATCTTCGACAAGCTGCCGAAGAACCATCAGGACATTCTGCTCGCGGTCGGCACCGAGCTCGAAGCCTTCGGCCGCAAGGGCGCGCAGGACGACGACATCGAGGTCGCCAAGGTCTACGAGAAGGCTGGCGCAAAGGTCTCGGCGCTCGACGCCGCGACCGTCGGAAAATGGCGCGACATCGCCCGCGACACCGCGTGGAAGGACTACAGCGCCAAGACTGCGACCTGCGCAAACCTGCTCAAGCTCGCCATCGACGTCGCAGCATGAGCCACGGTCCGCTTCCGGATCGTGACGACCGGACGAGCGTTGCCGCGGGGACCGGCCCTGCGGCGGCGATCGATCGCGGTCTCGCCGTCCTCAACAGCATCATCGTCGTGTTCGCCGCGATCGCACTTGTCGCGGCCTGTGCAATCCTGAGCTACAGCGTGCTCAGCCGCGCGCTGTACAAGGCCGCGAACTATTGGCAGGACGAAGCCGCCGTGTTCCTGCTGGTCGGCGCGACCTTCATGACGGCGGCCTACGTGCAGCAGCATCGCGGTCATATCGGCATCGAGGCCTTCGTCGGCCTGCTCTCGCCATTCGCGAACCAGGTCCGGCTCTGGCTGGTCGATGCCGCCACGTTCCTGTTCTGCGCCTTCTTCACCTGGAAGTCGTGGACACTGGCGCACGAAGCCTATATCGACGGCCAGGTCTCCAACTCGATGTGGTCGCCGCCGCTCGCCATCCCCTACTCGCTGATGGCGCTCGGGATGAGCCTGCTCTGCCTCCAGATCCTCGTGCAGCTTGCGCTGCCCTTCACCGGAGCCAAGCGGCCATGAGCGTTTTCGGCATCGGCCTCGCCTACGGCATTGTAACGCTGCTGGTGATGTTCTCGGGCATGCCCATTGCGTTCGCGCTCGGCGCGGTCGCGGTCGTGTTCATGGCCATCTTCATGCCCTCGGCCTCGCTCGATACGGTGACGCAAAACGTCTACGAGGAGATGGCCTCGATCACGCTGTTGTCGATCCCGCTGTTTATCCTGAAGGGCGCGGCGATCGGCAAGTCGCGCGCGGGCCAGGATCTCTATTCGGCGCTGCATGCCTGGCTGCATCGCGTGCCCGGCGGGCTCGGCGTCGCCAACGTGTTCGCCTGCGCGCTGTTCGCGGCAATGGCAGGCTCGAGCCCAGCGACCTGCTCGGCGATCGGCTCGGCCGGTATCCCCGAGATGCGCAAGCGCGGCTATTCCGGCGGCTTTGCCGCTGGGATCATCGCCGCCGGCGGCACGCTCGGCATCTTGCTTCCGCCCTCCATCACGATGATCCTGTTCGCGGTCGCCGCCGAAAAGTCGCTGGGACGGCTGTTCCTCGCCGGCATCGGGCCGGGCCTGCTGCTGGTCACGCTGTTCGGCATCTATGCCGTCATCCGCTTCCGCCAGGAATATGCGGCGGCCGAAGCGGTCTACAAGAACGGCGGGCCGGAGGCTGCGATCCTGACCCGCGACGAGTATACGCTGGCCGAGCGCTTCAGCGTGCTGCCGCGCGTGATCCCCTTCGTGCTGCTGCTCACCGGCGTCATGGTCGCGCTCTATGGCGGCTATGCCACGCCGTCGGAGACCGCCGGCCTCGGCGGCCTCCTGGCGCTGGCGCTGATCGCTGCGATCTACAGCGTGTGGCGGCCGAGCGACCTCGCGCCGATCATGAAGTCGACGATCCGGGAATCGACCATGCTGATGATGATCATCGGCATGTCGCTGCTCTATTCCTACGTGATGAGCTATCTGCACATCTCGCAATCGGTCGCCGAATCCATCGTCGCGATGCATCTGCCGCGCTGGGAGCTGCTGTTCGCGATCCTCGTCATGGTCGTGGTGCTCGGCTTCTTCCTGCCGCCGGTTTCGATCATCCTGATGACGGCACCGATCATCCTGCCGCCGCTCCGCGCCGCCAATTTCGACATCATCTGGTTCGGCGTCGTCATGACCATCGTGATGGAGATGGGGCTGATCCACCCGCCGGTCGGCCTCAACATCTTCGTCATCCGCAACGTCGCGCCCGATATTCCCCTGCGCGAGGTGATCTGGGGTACGCTGCCCTTCGTGCTCTTGATGATGCTTGCAGTGCTGCTGCTGTGCCTGGTGCCGGGGATTTCGACCTGGCTGCCGGACCTCGTGATGGGGCCGGACGGGAGCAGGTAGAAGCGATCGCCGGCCTGTAGGGTGGATTAGCCGAAGGCGTAATCCACCTCTTCTGTCGCAGCGGAGACGAACAGCGGTGGGTTACGCCTTCGGCTAACCCACCCTACGATTTCTCCTTCCGCCGCGACTTCGGCGCGTTCGCCACCACCTGCAGCAGGTCTTTGCGCACGGCCTCGATGTGCCGCTCCAGGAAGCGGCAGGCCTCCTCTACTTTCTGCGCACGACAGAGCGCGATCAGATGGGCGTGCTCCTTCTCGGCAATGCCCATCGACTTGGTGTTGGAGAGTTGTAGCCGCGTGTAGCGGTCGCTGGTCTGCAGCAGCGACAGCACGATCGCGCGCGTGCGCGGCTGCGGGGCGTGGACGTAGAGCGCCATGTGGAAGTCGGCATTGAGCTGGCCCCACTCACTGACGTTGCGCGCCTTGATCGCCTTCTCGAAGCTCCGGTGGATGTCGTCGAGCCCGTCGAAATCCTGCGCGGTGAAGCGCGGCGCCGACTGCGCCAGCAGCCGCGGCTCCAGGATACGGCGGAGGTCGAACACGTCGTTGATCTCGTCCAACGACAGCTCCGAGACGATGGCGCCCTTCTGCGGCACGATGCGCACCAAGCCTTCCGCCTCGAGCTGGAACAGCGCCTCGCGCACCGGGATGCGGCTGACGCCATAGGCTTCGCCCAACGCGTCCTGGCGCAGCTGCGATCCGGCCGGATAAGTGCCGTCGAGAATTGCCTGGCGGAGCTGGTCGACGATCGCGGCCGACAGGGTGCGATGCTTCAGAGGCTGTTTCATCTGATCGTCCGTTGTCCTTCCCGACTCGTGCGGCCGACGCGGTCCCTGTCTTGCATGTCGAGCTGTCCGGATAAAGCCGGGCGCCACAAACCTAATGCCCAGCAAACGCGCGCCCTGCCGCCGAAATGACCGCAAACTCCGTTTGACTCCCAAAATGTATAAATTATACATTTGGCGATCACACGACAAATCTTCAGGGGGTTGGGGCCTCTTTCATGATCGAGCAGACCATGCCGGCCACGCGCGCACTCAGCCTCCGACGCATGATCGTCCGGATGTCGAGCGCCCTGCTCGCCTGCGAGCGGCTCGCGCTGATGGGCCTTATGTACCTGCTCACCGGCCTGATCCTGGTGAACGTCGTCACCCGCTACTCGCATTTCCCGATCTACTGGATCGATGAATCTGCCGTTTATTGCGTGGTCTGGCTGACCTTCATCGGGGCATCCGCGATGACGCGGCTGAGGCTCGATTTCGCCGTGACCATGCTGACGGAGCGACTTTCCGCTCAGCACCAGAAATTTGCAAAAGTGATCTCGACCGGCCTCGTCGTGGTGTTCGGCGTCGCCCTGATCGTCACCTGCGTGCTCTGGATGGACCCGGTCGGCCTCGCCCGCGCCGGATTCGACGGGCGCAAGCTCGCCGCCGAGACGTTCAACTTCCTCTACACCGAGCGTACGCAGACGCTGAACTGGCCGACCTGGGTGCTCTATCTGACGCTGCCGATCTTCGCGGTGTCGATGACCGTCCATGGTCTCGCTAACCTGCTGGAAGATCTCGAGCTGGTCCCGCGCACGGCGCCGAAGGGGTTCCAGCTCTCCGAGCTCGACGGGGTCAATTGATGATCACGTCAGCGGCTTTCATGGCCTTCATGCTGGTCGGCGTGCCGATCGGTCTCTGTCTCTGCCTCGCCGGCCTCGTCTATATCGCAGCGTCAGGCAATCCCGTGCTGTTCCAATCCTACCCGCTGCAGCTGTTCGGCGGCGTCGACAGCTACGGCCTGATCGCGATCCCACTCTTCATCCTGATCGGCGAGATCATGAATGGCGGCGGCATCACGCGGCGCATCGTCGACATGGCGATGGCCTTCGTCGGCTCGCTCAAGGGCGGGCTCGCCTACGTCAACATCCTCGCCAACATGTTCATCTCGTCCATCCTGGGATCGGCGACGGCGCAGGTCGCGATCATGGCGCAGATCATGGTCCCTGAGATGGAGAAGAAGGGCTACGACAAGACCTTCGCGGCCGGCCTCACCGCCTATGGCGGCATGCTCGGCCCGATCATCCCGCCCTCGGTGATGTTCGTGGTCTACAGCGTGCTGGCGCAGGTCTCGGTCAGCGACATGCTGATCGCCGGCATCGTCCCGGGCGTCATCCTCACCGTGATGTTCTGCCTCGTCATCGCGCTGATGGGCTACATCTACAACTATCCGCGCGCCGACCATCAGACGCCGCACCAGCGCGTCATGACCATCCTGCGGACCTCGCCGACGCTGCTGATCCCGATCGTCATCGTCGGCAGCATCCTCGGCGGCCTCGCCAATGCCACGGAATCTGCAGCCGTCGGCGCTGTGGCCGCGGCCCTGGTCGGAAAGTTCTGGACCAAGGAATTCAAGTTCTCGCAGCTGCCGCAGATGATGCTGCGCAGTGCGATCTATTCGGCGATCGTGCTGTTCCTGGTCGCGGCCGCCGCGGTGTTCTCCTGGGTGCTGATCTTCGGCAAGGTGCCACAGGAGACCGCAGCCTGGATCCAGACCGTCGCCAAGGATCCGGTCAGCTTCATGCTGATCTGCAACGTCATCCTGCTGCTGATCGGCACGGTGATCGACGGCATTCCCGGCTTGATCATGACGGTGCCGATCCTGCTGCCGGTCGCAACCGAGATCTATCACATCGACCCCCGGCAATTCGGCGTCGTCGTGGTGATCAACCTCGTGCTCGGCCTTTTGTCGCCGCCGGTCGGGCTTTGCTTCTTCGTCGCGGCCGCCGTCACCGGCGCCAAGCCCGGCAGGATGTTCATGGTGACGCTGCCCTTCTTCGTCATCGCCTGCATCCTCCTGGTGCTGCTCTCGCTGTACCCATCGCTCTCGCTGATCCTCGTCAAATAGGCCCAAAGGAGTCCCACGATGCCGCTTTCACGCCGCCACTTTCTCGCCGCCAGTGCCGCCGCCTCGGTGTTCGCCCCGTCGCTGGCGCTGGCCCAGGCCAAGGAATTCCGTCTCGGCCTGATCACGCCGAACGGCCATTCCTGGAACAAGGCCGCGCTCAAATTCGGCGACGAGCTCAAGGCCGCCACCAACGGCCGCCTGACCCTGACCGTCTTCCACGCCGGCCAGCTCGGCAACGAGACCGCGATGATGCAGCAATTGCAGTCCGGCGCGCTCGACATGGGCTTCATCCAGGCCGCCGAGCTCGGCTCGCGCGTGCCGCACATCGCCGCGATCAACGCGCCCTACATCGTGCGCTCGACGCCGGCGGTGGCGAAGTTCGTGCGGCATCCGGCGGCGGTGAAGCTGTTCGAGGTGCTGCCGCAGGAGACCGGCACGATCGGGCTCGGTTGGGGCATCACCGGAATGCGCGCGGTGTTCTCGTCCAAGGACCTGAATTCGCTCGCCGACATCAAGGGCATGAAGCTGCGCATCAACCCGACCCCGGTCTATCGCGATTTCTATTCCTCGCTCGGCGCGGCGCCGACGCCGATCCCGACGCCGCAGGTGTTCGACGCCATGGCCAACGGCCAGGTCGACGGCTTAGAGGCCGATCTCGAGTTCTCCTGGAACCAGCGCTTCGACAAGGTGTCGAAGGTGATCCTGCAGATGAACGCCGTCTTCATGCCGATGGCCGCGGTCGTCTCCGGCCGCGTCTGGCAATCGCTGCCCGCCGCCGATCGCGAGCTGGTCACGAAAACGATCAAGACGACGCTGGACGCGCAGATCGACGAGCTCGCCGGCAACGAGCCCACGCTGATCGAGAATTTCAAGAAAGCACCGATCCCGATCCGCCAGGTCGACGCCAAGGACACCGAGGCCGTCATCGCCGAGTTCGACAAGATCTGGCTGCCCAAGGCCCCCGTCCTCGCCGAACTGCGCAAGGTCGGCGCGACGCTCTGATCCCGTTTCCCATCCCTTTCACAAGAGCCGGCGGCTCCAGCCCCCCGCCGGCATATTCACCTGGAGTCAAACCATGAGCCGCCGCGTTGCCTGGGAAGGCGTCTTCCCGGCCGTCACCACCCAATTCCACGACGATCTCTCGCTCGACATCGACGCGACCGCCAAGGTCATGGACGGATTGATCCGCGACGGCGTCTCCGGCCTGATCGTCTGCGGCTCGGTCGGCGAGAACACCTCGCTCGAGCGCAAGGAGAAGGTCGCGATCATGGAAGCGGCGAAGTCGGTCGCGAAGGGCCGCGTGCCCGTGCTGTGCGGCATCGCCGAATTCACCACCGCGTTTGCGGTGGAGACCGCGAAGGAAGCCGCACGCGTCGGCATCGACGGCGTCATGGTGATGCCGGCGCTGGTCTATTCCTCCAAGCCGCACGAGACCGCCGCGCATTTCCGCGCCGTTGCCTCCGCGACTGACCTTCCCGTGATGCTCTACAACAACCCGCCGATCTACAAGAACGACGTTACGCCAGACATCCTCGCCTCGCTCGCCGACGTCGAGACCGTGGTCTGCTTCAAGGATTCCTCCGGCGACACGCGACGCTTCATCGACACCCGCAACATGGTCGGCGACCGCTTCGTGCTGTTCGCAGGTCTCGACGACGTCATCGTCGAGAGCGTCGCCATGGGCGCCGTCGGCTGGGTCTCCGGCATGTCCAACGCCTTCCCGCGCGAGGGTGAGACGCTGTTCCGCCTCGCCAAGGCCGGGCGCTTCGCCGAGGCGATGCCGCTCTACGAATGGTTCATGCCGCTCCTGCACCTCGATGCGCGCCCGGACCTCGTCCAGTGCATCAAGCTGTGCGAGCACATCATGGGCCGCGGCACCGCCCTGAGCCGCCCGCCGCGCCTTGCACTGTTGCCGCAGGAAAAGGCCGAGGTCGAGGCCCTGATGGCCAAGGCGCTGAAGAACCGCCCGCGCCTGCCGGATGTCGGGCTGAAGGCGGCTTGAGTCCTGCGCTCCCTCCACCGTCATTGCGAGCGAAGCGAAGCAATCCAGGATATTTCTGCAGCGGCAGCCTGGATTGCTTCGTCGCTTCGCTCCTCGCAATGACGGAGAATTAGGAAGCCGCCCGCTTCTTCCTCGCGTTCAGCGCGGACGCCACGCGGCTCACCGGCGGCTTGCCCAGCACGCCGCTCATCGCGTTCGTCGCCGCCAGCAGCTTCTCCATATCGACACCCGTCCTGACGCCCATGCCCTCCAGCATGTAGACGACGTCCTCGGTCGCGACGTTCCCCGTCGCGCCCGGCGCATAGGGGCAGCCGCCGAGCCCGCCGGCAGCGGTGTCGATGACCCGGACGCCCTCCTCCAGGCCTGCATAGAGGTTGGCGAGCGCCTGGCCGTAAGTGTCGTGGAAATGCATCGCGAGCCCGGCTGCGGGAATGTTGGCGGCAACCGCGCGCAGCATCTCCTTCGCCTTGGCTGGCGTGCCGACGCCGATGGTGTCCCCGAGCGAGATCTCATAGCAGCCGAGATCGAACAGCGTGCTCGCAAGATCCGCGACCGTCTTCGGCTTGATCTCGCCATCGAACGGACAGCCCAGCACGCAAGAGATATAGCCACGCACCTTGACGCCATCCTCCCTGGCGCGCGCCAGCACCGGCTTGAAGCGCTCGATGGACTCCGCAATCGTGCAGTTGATGTTCGCCCGGGAAAACCCCTCGGAGGCCGCAGCGAACACGGAGACCACTTTGGCGCCCGCGGCCCGCGCGGCCTCGTACCCTTTCTCGTTCGGCACCAGCACGTGAAATTCGGCGCCCTTCACATGCGCGACGCCGCGCAGCACGGCATCCGAGCTTGCCATCTGCGGGATGGCCTTGGGCGAGACGAAGGCGCCGACCTCCACGGTGTGCAGCCCGGCTGCCACGAGCGCCTCGATGAAGGTGATGCGCGCCTCGACGCTGACGGGGGTCTTCTCGTTCTGAAGGCCGTCGCGCGGCCCCATTTCGATGATGCGGACCTGGTCGCTCATCTCACTCTCCCGCAGGCTCGACCACGGCGAGCTCGATGCCCTCCTGCACGATGTCGCCGACCTTGCACTTGATGGACTTCAGCACGCCGGCATAGGGCGCACGCAGCGTCTGCTCCATCTTCATCACTTCCAGCGTGAGGATCGGCGCGCCCTTCTCCAGCTTGGCCCCCTCCTCGGCCAGCACGGCAACCACCGTGCCCGGCAAGGGCGCTGCGATCTTGTCCTCGCCGACATGCTCCTCACTCTCGCCGCCGAACGGATCGACCCAATGCAGGTCGAAGCGGCCGTTGCGGGTGCGCAAGTACAGCTCATGGCCATCGATCACAGCGGCCACCGACGATTTGACGCCGTCGAGAGTCAGATCGAAGCCGCCGTCCTTCGCCGCGATCGTGAGCGCCAGCTCGCGCTCGCCGATCATTAGCGTCGACGGTCCGCTGCCGTAGTTCAGAATGATTTTCTGCTCCGGACCATGGCCGACACGGAAGGCAAAGCTGCGCTGGCGGCGACCGACCGGTTGCCAGCCGAAGGTCTGCCAGGGCGAATTCGTCTCGGCCTGCGCGGCCTGCTGTTCCTCGTTGACGATTGCGGCGACTGCGGCGCAGAGCTCGAGCTCTCCAGGCGCAGGCGCCGCCGCGGTCAGCACGGCCAGCTCGCGCTCGATAAAGCCGGTGTCGATCGCATTCGCCCGCACCTTCGGATGCGTCATCAGCGCCGACAGGAACGGGATATTGGTGACGATGCCGCGGACGTCGGACTCCTCCAGGCCGCGGTTCAGCCGGTCGATCGCGACGTCCCGCGTCGGCGCCCACGCGATCACCTTGGCGAGCATGGCGTCATAATACGGCGAGACGCTATCGCCCTCGCGATAGCCAGCGTCGATACGCAGGCCGCCCGTCTCGGCCGGCAGTCGCCAAGTCGAGATCCTGCCGACCGACGGCATGAAATTCTTGGTCGGGTTCTCGGCGTAGACGCGCGCCTCGACGGCATGGCCGTTGAGCCTGATCTCATCCTGCTTGAGCGGCAGCGCCTCGCCAAAGGCGACGCGCAGCTGCCATTCGACGAGGTCGATGCCCGTGATCAGCTCGGTCACGGGATGCTCGACCTGCAGGCGCGTATTCATCTCGATAAAGAACACGTCCTTGCCGTCGGAGACGAACTCGATGGTGCCGGCACCGACATAGTTCACCGCGCCCGCCGCTTTTCGCGCGGCGGCGCAGACGGTTTCGCGCTGGGCAGCGTTCAGTGTCGGCGACGGCGCCTCTTCGATCACCTTCTGGTGCCGGCGCTGCAGCGTGCATTCGCGCTCGAACAGCGAGAGCAGATTGCCGTGACTGTCGCCGATGATCTGCACCTCGATATGCCTGGGATTGTCGACATATTTCTCGATCAGCATGCGGTCGTCCCCGAACGCGGCCTTGGCCTCGCGCTTGGCGCTGACGATCGCCGGCGCCAACTCATCGGCGGACCGCACGATGCGCATGCCGCGCCCGCCGCCGCCGGCGGACGCTTTCACCAGGATGGGGAAGCCGATCTTGTCCGCCGCCTTGGCAAGTGTCGCCTCGTCCTGGGCCTCGCCGTGATAGCCTGGCACCAGCGGCACGCCGGCCTTTTCCATCAGCGCCTTCGAGCCGGACTTGGAGCCCATCGCATTCATCATCTCGGCGGTCGGGCCGACGAAGACCAGGCCGGCGTCATAGCAGGCCTGCGCGAATTCGGCATTCTCGGAGAGGAAGCCGTAGCCGGGATGCACGGCCTCCGCTCCGGTCTTGCGCGCGGCCTCGATCAAGCGCTCGATATTGAGATAGCTGTCGCGGGCGCGGGCGGGCCCGAGCAATACGGCCTCATCGGCGAGCGCGACATGCATCGCCTCGCGATCGGCCTCGGAATAGATCGCGACCGTGCGCAGGCCCATCGCACGGGCGGTGCGGATGACGCGGCAGGCGATCTCGCCGCGGTTGGCGATCAGGAGCGTGCGGAAACGCCGGTAGAGTTTTGAGCGGTCCATCACATCACATCCTGAACAGGCCGAATTTCGTCGGCTCGAGCGGCGCATTCGATGCCGCCGAGAGGCCAAGGCCGAGCACGAGACGCGTGTCGGCCGGATCGATCACGCCGTCGTCCCACAGCCGCGCGGTCGCGTAGTAGGGGTGGCCCTGGCTCTCATATTGCGCGCGAATGGGCTCGCGGAATTTATCTTCCTCTTCCCTGGACCAGCTGTCGCCCTTGGCCTCGATATTGTCGCGCCGGACCTGGCTCAGCACCATCGAGGCCTGCTCGCCGCCCATCACCGAGATGCGCGCGTTCGGCCACATCCAGAGGAAACGCGGCGCGTAGGCGCGGCCGCACATGCCATAATTGCCGGCGCCGTAGGAGCCGCCGATTACGACGGTGAATTTCGGCACCGAAGCCGTCGCGACCGCCGTCACCAGCTTGGCCCCGTCGCGCGCGATGCCGCCGGCCTCGTATTTCTTGCCGACCATGAAGCCCGTGATGTTCTGCAGGAACACCAGCGGAATGCCACGCTGGCAGCACAGCTCGATGAAATGCGCGCCCTTCAGCGAGCTCTCGCTGAACAGGATGCCGTTGTTGGCGATGATGCCGACCGGATAGCCCCAGATATGGGCGAAGCCGCACACCAGCGTCGTGCCGTAGAGCTTCTTGAACTCGTCGAACTCGGAACCATCCACCACGCGGGCGATGATGTCGCGCACGTCGAACGGTTTTCTGCCGTCGACGGGCACCACGCCGTAAATCTCCTCCGCGGCGAAGAGAGGCTCGCGCGGCGGATGCATGTTCAGGTTCGGCCGTGCCGACGGCTTGAGCGTGCCGACGATACGCCGGGCGATGCCGATCGCATGCGCATCGTTCTGGGCGTAGTGATCGGTCACGCCGGATTGCCGCGAATGCACGTCGGCGCCGCCAAGCTCCTCCGCGCTGACGACCTCGCCGGTCGCGGCCTTCACCAGCGGCGGGCCGCCGAGGAAGATGGTGCCCTGGTTGCGCACGATGATGCTCTCGTCCGACATCGCCGGCACATAGGCGCCGCCAGCGGTGCAGGAGCCCATCACGATCGCGATCTGCGGAATCCCCTGCGACGACATCTGCGCCTGATTGTAGAAGATGCGGCCGAAGTGCCGCTCGTCCGGAAAGATCTCGTCCTGCAGAGGCAGGAAGGCGCCGCCGGAATCCACCATGTAGACGCAAGGCAGATTGTTCTGCCGCGCAATGTCCTGCGCACGCAGATGCTTCTTCACCGTCATCGGGTAGTAGGTGCCGCCCTTGATCGTGGCATCGTTGGCGACGATCACGCATTCGCGGCCCGAGATGCGCCCAACGCCAGTGACGACGCTGGCCGAATGCACGTCACCGCCATAGAGGCCATAGGCTGCGAGCGGCGACAGCTCCAGGAACGAGGTGCCGGGATCGACCAACAGGTCGACCCGCTCACGCGCCAGCATCTTGCCGCGCGCGGTGTGGCGCTTGCGCGAGGCTTCGCCGCCGCCGCCGGCGACTTGGGCAAGCTTTTCGCGCAAATCGACGACGAGGCCGCGCATGGCCTCGGAATTGCGCGCAAAATCTGATGACGACGGATCGATGCTGGAATGAAGCGGCATGGTGATTCCAATGGGGTGAAGGACTTAAGCCGTCTCGGCCATCAGCTCGCGGCCGATCAGCATGCGCCGAACTTCGGAGGTGCCGGCGCCAATCTCGTAGAGCTTTGCATCGCGCCACAGGCGCCCGACCGGGAATTCGGAGGTGTAGCCGACCCCGCCCAGCGCCTGGATCGCTTCGCCCGCCATCCACGTTGCCTTTTCCGCGGAATAGAGGATCGCAGCAGCCGCGTCCTTGCGCAGGGTGCGCGCGTGGTCGGCGCGGTCGCAGGCGCGGCCCACCGCATAGACATAGGCGCGCGTGGCCTGCCAGGTCGCATACATGTCGGCGAGCTTGCCCTGCATCAGCTGGAAGTCGCCGATCGGCTGGCCGAACTGCTTGCGCTCGTGCATGTAGGGCACGACCGCGTCCATGCAGGCCGCCATGATGCCGAGCGGGCCGCCCGAGAGCACCGCGCGCTCATAGTCCAGGCCGGACATCAGCACCCTGACGCCCTCTCCCACCTTGCCGAGCACGTTTTCCTCCGGCACCTCGCAATCGTCGAAGAACAGCGGATAGGTGTTGGAGCCGCGCATGCCGAGCTTGTCGAGATGCTGGCCATGCGTGAAGCCTTTAAAACTCTTCTCGATCAGGAACGCGGTCATGCCGCGCGGGCCGGCCTCCGGATCGGTCTTGGCGTAGACCACCAGCACGTCGGCATCGCCGCCATTGGTGATCCACATCTTGGAGCCGTTGAGCACGTAGCGGTCGCCGCGCTTGTCGGCGCGCAGCTTCATCGAGACCACGTCGGAGCCGGCGCCGGGCTCGGACATCGCGAGCGCACCGACATATTCGCCGGAGATCAGCTTCGGCAGATAGCGCTGCCGCTGCGCGTCATTGCCGTTGCGGCGGATCTGGTTGACGCAAAGATTGGAATGGGCGCCGTAGGACAGGGCCACGGCGGCCGAACCGCGCGAGATTTCCTCCATGGCGACGATATGGGCGAGATAGCCCATATTGGAGCCGCCATATTGCTCCGGCGCGGTCATGCCGAGCAGGCCGAGGTCGCCGAAGCGTTTCCAGAGGTCTGCGGGGAAAAGATTAGCCTTTTCGATCTCGGCGGCACGCGGGGTGATCTCCGCCTCCACGAACGAACGAACGGTGTCGCGCAGCAGGCTGATGTCTTCGCCCAGATCGAAATCGATGCTCGGGATGTTCAAGGCGAGTCCTCCGTATTTTGGGCTCCGAACCTAGCCCGGTCCCGGCCCTCTTGCAGTCGAAAAGGTTGCATTTTCCGCCAAACTTGGCGAGGATTTCCGAAAGGAATTCCGATGCCTTTTCAAGCCGCCACCGCAATTCCGCGCCGCGCCGTCACGCCCGCCGCCTTCGTCCGCGGCGTGGTGGCCGCGTATGAGCATTACGGCCGCGATCCCGCCGAAGCCTTAAGCCGGGGCCAGGTCGCGCCGGAGCTCCTGAATTCTCCTGATGGGCGTGTGACCGCGGCCCAGTTCGAGGCGCTGGCGGGCCATGCCATGCGCGAGCTCGATGACGAGGCGCTCGGCTGGTTCTCGCGCCGGCTGCCATGGGGCACCTATGGCATGCTGTGCCGCGCTTCGATCACCGCACCGACGCTGGAGGTCGCGCTCAAGCGCTGGTGCCGGCATCACCGCCTTGTCACAGAGGATGTGCTGCTCGATCTCGAGGTCGGCGAAGAGACCGCCGTCGTGTCGATCCGTCAGCTCCGTGACCTCGGACCCTTCCGCGAGTTCTGCCTCGTCACGCTGTTCCGCTACGTGCTCGGCTTCTCATGCTGGGCTGTCGACTCCCAGATCGCGCTCCGCGCGGCTGAGTTTCCTTACTCAGAGCCCGGCCACGTCTCGGTCTATCCGACCATCTTTTGCCGGACCGTCCGCTTCGATGCGGACCGCGCGGCCATCGTCTTCGACAAGCATTATCTGTCGCTGCCGCTGACGCGCAGCGCAGCCGATCTCGACAACATGCTCAAGGGCGCGCTCCGGCTGACCGTGCTGCCCTACCGGCGCGACCGCCTGCTGGTCGAGCGCGTCCGCCGCGTGCTGCGCGAAGCGCGCGGACGGGTCCTCGGCGCCGAGGACGTCGCGCGCGAGCTCGCGCTATCAACCCGCACGATGCATCGCCGCCTGCGCGAAGAGTCCACCTCGCTACGCGATCTCAAGGAGGAGGCGAAATTCGAGCTGGCCAAACAGGAGCTGATGCGCGGCCGCACGCCGATCAAGCGCATCGCCGAGATCGCCGGTTTCCGCAACGAGAAGAGCTTTTCGCGGGCCTTCCGAACCTGGACCGGCACCTCCCCGCGCGAGTTTCGGGGCCGGTATCGCTGAGGCGCTTTTCTGAAATTCACACTTGATCGTGGAATATTCGGAGCCCTACCCCGCCGGCTCTGCCACCGCGACCTCCTGCAATGGCAGCGGCACGTCCTTGGCAACCCCGAGCACGGGGAAGCTGCGGACGTTCTTGACGTTAGGCATCGCGGCGAAATGCAGGAGCTGCTGCCGCATACGCTCGACACTCGGGGCCACGCATTTGAGCAGATAGTCGGTGTCGCCGGAAATCCGCCAGCATTGCTGGATGCGCGGGATCGCGGCGATCGAGCTCTCGAACGCCTCCAGCACCGGCTGGGCCTGGCTGCCGAGCTGGATCGAGACGAACGACACCACCTCGTAGCCGAGTAGCCGCTCGTCGATCACGGCGCGAACCGCCCGGATCACGCCGCGGCTGAACAGCGACTTCAGCCGCCGCAGGCAGTTCGGCGCGGACACGCCGACGCGCAGCGCCAGCTCGTTGTTGCGAACCCGCCCGTCCTGATCTTCAGATCGACGCCGTCGAGCTGGTCACGCCCCGCCATTCCCCACCTCGTCCTGGTCGTGTCATGCGGGGCAGCGAAGCACGGGGCGGAATTGGTGCCAAGGGTTCTCAGGCGCGGGCGACCAGCCGCTCCCTTCGTCGTGGTCCGGGCTCGTCCCGGCCATCCACGTTCTTCGTCTACCGCCAAAAACGTGGATGCCCGGGACGAGCCCGGGCATGACGGCACTTTGGATGCTTCGGGTGAGAATGGCCCCTCAATGCGTCCAGGGCTCGCCGCGGCGGAACGAGAAATTGTCGGCATAGGCAACCGGCCGGCGGATCGACTCCTTGGGCTCGATCACCTGATAGGCGATGCCCTTGCGCTCGCAATAGGCGATCGCCTCTTCCTTGCTGTGGAAGCGCAGTGTTATTTGCTGCTTCATGTCGGCCGACGAGGTCCAGCCCATCAGCGGCTCGACCGAGCGCGGCTGCTCCGGCTCGTAATCGAGCTGCCATTCCCTGGTCTTGGACCGGCCGGATTGCATCGCGTTTTTGGCGGGCTTGAAAATGCGTGCGGTCATGACTGGTCCGGGCCTCTTGGTCTTTCCGTTCGATTTCGATGCGTCACGGTGGCAGTTGGTGGAAATCTCGGGGATAGTATAGAGAAGCCGGTTGGGAACTGATCCTGATTCCGGCCCCGGCAACCCTCGCCAACGGTATAGTCATTATGCTGCACCGTGACAATTGCGTACCCGCGTTTCATCCTGGGACCCCGTTTGGCGGCCCGGTTTCATCGATCTCCGCGCTTCTGTCTTCTCTGAAAGCTTCCGACGCATGGCCTTCCTGAACGTCAGCGCCACGCTTCCCGACAAGGGTCGCGACCTCCGGCTCGACCTGTTTCGCGGTGTCGCGAACTGGGCGATCTTTCTCGACCATATCCCCGACAACGTCGTGAACTGGATCACGACCCGCAACTACGGCTTTTCCGACGCGGCCGACCTGTTCGTCTTCATCTCCGGCTACACCGCCTCCTTCGTCTATGCGCGGATGATGCTGGACCGCGGCTTCATCGTCGGTGCCACCCGGCTGACCAAGCGGGTCTGGCAGCTCTATGTCGCCCACATCATCCTGTTCGTGATCTACATCGCATCAATCAGCTATCTCGCGCTGCGCTTCGGCGATTCCGAGATGATCAACGAGTTCAACGTTGCCGGCCTCGTCGACAACGCCACCGAGACGCTGCGCCAGGGCCTGTTCCTGCGCTTTAAGCCGCTCAACCTCGACGTGCTGCCGCTTTACATCGTGCTGATGGGCCTGTTTCCGCCGGTGCTGTGGTTTATGCTGCGCAAGCCCGATTTGACGATGATCCTGTCGATCGTGCTGTGGCTCGCCGCGCGCCATTACGGCTGGAACCTGAACGCCTATCCGGCCGGCCAGTGGTACTTCAACCCCTATTGCTGGCAGGTGCTGTTCGTGTTCGGCGCTTGGTGCTCGATGGGCGGCGCGCGGCGCTCGGCAACGCTGATCAATTCGCCTGTTACGCTGTGGGTCTGCCTCGGTTATCTCCTGTTCGCGCTGGTCATGACCATGGCCGGCCGTTTCCCCACCTTCGGCGGCATGTTCCCGGAATGGCTGTTCTCGGCCTTCAACCCCAATGACAAGACCAACCTCGCACCGTATCGCTTCCTCCACTTCGTGGTGATCGTGATCCTGGTGATCCGCTTCGTGCCGAAGGAGTGGCCGGGGCTGGAGTGGAAGGTGTTCGACCCCTTGATCGTCTGTGGCCAGCAGTCGCTCGCCGTGTTCTGCGTCGGCGTGTTCCTGTCCTTCGTCGGTCATTTCGAGCTGTCGATGAGCTCAGGGTCGCTGCTCGCGCAGATCTTCGTCAGCGTCGCCGGCATCGCGATCATGACGACGGTGGCTTATTACATCTCGTGGTCGAAGAAGCAGGACAAGCCGCTGAAGCCGCCGCCGGCCAAGCCGGCTGCGGAAGCGAAGGCGGCCTGAGGACGCTTCGCTGCGGCCATCCTTCGAGACGCCCGCGGGCGCTCGGGGGCGGATTGACATGGGTCAACAGAGATGACGCCGGCACGCATAGTGTGGCCGCGACACGAGCCGCCGCACAGAGTCCGGCGGCCTCCTCTCGCACAAGGCCCAAATCATGCCCTCTCATTTCCATGCCGTAGTCTGGATCGACCATTCGCAGGCCCGCATCTTCCATCTCGGCCTGAGCGGCTCGGACGAGGTCACGCTGCATCCGCACCTGGCGACGCGTCATCTTCACCACAAGGCCAATAGCATCGGGAGCGGCCATGCTGCCCCCGACAAGGCATTCTACGCCGAGGTGACCACGGCCCTCGCTGATGCCGGAGAGATCCTTATCATCGGGCCGGCGAGCGCAAAGACGGAGCTGGCCAGCCACATCCGCGCAAACGCACCCGACTTGGCCAAGCGGATTGTCGCGGTGGAAGCGGCCGACCATCCCTCGGACGCCGAGATCATCGCCTATGCGAAACGGCACTTCAAACTGCCGCTGCCGCGCGTGCAGGCGCCGGGATCGGCAGCCGGCGAGCGGCACGCGAGCTAGGAGCGTACTGCGTCAACGACCATCCGAGGCGCGATGACGCTCATCCCGACCTCATCGCCCTTCAGGCCGCCTCTTCGCCGTCGAACTCGGTGAACTTCTTGTAGATCCAGTCGCGGCCGTCGTGGCGACGCCAGACCTTGCCAAGCACGAACTGCCCGTTGATGGAGCGGCGCGGCACGATCACCGTCCAGAGGTGCCAGATCTCGGTCCAGTTTGACTGCGGACCGATGGTCCCGATGTTGCGGTCAATAGACATGGCAGAACTCGCTGGCGCAGAACTTAGGCTGATCCGCGCGCCGCGACGAACAATCATCTGTGGTGACACAGAGTGGACAGCCCATCGCGAGCCGGGACCGACCTGATAGCAGCCAGCCAAACGGCCGCAACAGCCGCTCGCCTTTAACCTTGCCGATCAACCTTACTTCTTGGGATGGAGCGGCGCGTTTGGTTGAAAGCCCGCGCCGATTTTTCTAGAATGCCCGTGATTTGAGGACGGGCGCGCCGTTTCGGCGCAGGGTGATTTTTAGACTGAACTTTGCAGACGATCGGACGTTTGGAAGCAAGTAGATTGCTGGGGGGACGACAATGATGAAATTGCAATGTGCGCGCCTGCGCCTCGCGCTCCGCGTGGTGCCGCCCGCGCCAATCGCGAGCATGGCTTCGCAACGGCCGCCGCAAGCCGCCAACGACAACCAATTGGCCTGGTCGTACGTGCCATTTCCACCCGGCTGGTACGCCTCGAACTGACGAGCGCGGCGGACAAAACGCAACGCCGCGCAAGCGGAATATTCATCGCTTGGCGGCGTCCGTTTAGACATTGGGCGCTGAAATCCCCAACACGGATTTGTCTATCGCGACGGGCGAAGGTTCGATGAGGCTTTGCTGATTTCCGCGCGAAGCGGAGGCCGGACGCGAAAATGCCTGGCCATTGCCGGTTGGATGCTGACCTCTAGGCCAGCGCCGCCCGGGACTGGTCGGGGCAGCTGGATTCGAACCAACGACCTGCAGTACCCAAAACTGCCGCGCTACCAGGCTGCGCTATACCCCGAATGTCCGGCGAGCCCCGTCGATACACGCTTCCCGGAGCGCCAGCAAGCTTTCCAAAGCCGCCGGCCTGGGCCGCAATCGCACCTGCCCGTCCTATTTGCCGCCGAACAGGGGGTGGCCGACGCGATCACCGGGGCGGATGCCGTACTTCTGCGCCGTCCCCGCCACGACCTCCAGCACGGCCCGGGCGGGTCCCCGGGAGGAGATGATCTTCGTCGACAACGGCTCGGTATTCTCCGCAATGCGCAGGATGCGGCCATCGGCGCGGATGAAGATCATGTCGAGCGACACATAAGTGTTCTTCATCCACATCGAGATTTCCTGCTCGGGATTGAAGTCGAACAGCATGCCTTTGCCGTCGGCCAATTCCTTGCGGTACATCAGGCCGGTCTCCTTCTCCTCCGGGGTCGTTGCCATCTCGACCGAGAACACCTGCACGCCGTTCTTGGTGACGATCTCGAGCGGCTGGAAGCTGGCGGCGCCGGCCGGCGCGCCGGCGACGGCCCAGCCGGCGATGACGAGGATGGCGGCAAGCCAGCCCTTCAGAGCGGACCAGGCGGCCTTTCGATCAGAATTCATCGGGGCTCTCGCGGCGTGGGACTTAAGTCAGTCCTTACGCGGCGACCGCCGGAAAAGAAAGAGGCGCGCCGGACTTGCAGCGCGCCTCTGCTCACAATTGCTGGAATTCATAGCCTTAGTGCGACTGCAATCCCGGCGATCCGGTCTCGGGATGGATCTCGGCCGCCATCATGCCCTTGGAGCCGGGCCCGAAGCGGACCAGCACATACTGGCCCGGTCTCAGCTCAGTCATGCCGAAGCGGCGTAGCGTCTCCATGTGCACGAAGATGTCGGGCGTGCCCTCGCCGCAGGTCAGGAAGCCGAATCCGCGCAGCCGGTTGAACCATTTGACCTGGGCCCGTTCCAGCCCGCTGGTTGGGGTGACCGTGACATGGGTGCGCGGCGGCAGCATCTGCGCCGGGTGGATCGCGGTCGACTCGTCCATCGAAACGACGCGGAAGGCCTGGTAGCCCTTGGCGCGCTGGATGCACTCGACGACGATGCGGGCGCCTTCATAAGCCGTCTGGAAGCCATCGCGCCTAAGCACGGTAACGTGCAGGAGCACGTCCGGCCAGCCATTGTCGGGAACGATGAAGCCGTAACCTTTGGAGGCGTCGAACCATTTGATGACGCCGGTGACCTCGACGAGGTTGGCGCTGGCTTCGCCCAATCCGGTGAAGGGATTGAGCGCATTGTCGCGGCCGGCTCCGCCATGCTCGCCCGGCGTCAATCGCCCTGGCGAGGTGCCCTGTCCGGGAACTCCAAGCTTCTTGGACTCAAATCCGTCCGACGACCCCATAACCCCGGACCCCACACTGCCATGCAACCCGCCACATTGGCGGCGCCCGAATCACGCGCCTTAAGAGAATGTTCTCAATTCGACGCGACGCGAATCTTTCGACTCAAAAGATAACACTCCCGGTTGAGACGCATAGACAAAAAAGAGATTCGCCGGAACCTATGAACAGCTTGCACAGCCGCGAATCAAATTGATGCCTCAATTGCCGACAAAGGGCCCGAGCGTCTCGCCGATGTCGTGGTGGATGACGAGGTCGGCGATGTCGTCCTGCTCGGTCGGCTCGCGATTGATGATCACGAGACGTGCACCGGCGCGCTTGGCCATCATCGGAAAGCCGGCCGCCGGCCAGACCACCAGCGAGGAACCGATCGCGATGAAGAGATCGCAGGCCTGCGACAGCGCTGTCGCGCGCTTCATCTCCTCGTCCGGCATCATCTGCCCGAAGGAAATCGTGGCGGTCTTCACCGGCTCGTCGCAGGCGGTGCAGTTGGGCGCGGCGCCATCGCCGTCGAAACGGTGCTTCACCCAGTCCAGCGGATAGTCCTGCCCGCAGCCGATGCAGCGCGCATAAGTGGTATTTCCGTGAAGTTCAATCACGTGCTTCGGCGCGAATCCCGAGGCCTGATGCAGATTGTCGATGTTCTGGGTGATGACGGCGGGAACCTTGCCGGCGCGGTAGAGCGATGCCAGCGCCCGATGGCCGCGGCCGGGCTTCGCTGCGGCGAAGACCTCCTCCATCGCAAAGCGGCGGCGCCAGGATTCGTCCCGCGCTGACTGGCTCGCGACGAACTCGTCGAACGGGATCGGACGGTTACGCGTCCAAATTCCGCCCGGCGAGCGGAAGTCGGGAATGCCGCATTCGGTCGAGATGCCGGCACCGGTGAACGGGACGATGGTCCTGGCCTCGGCGATCATGTCGCCGAGCCGTTCGATACCGCTCTGTAGATCCGATGCGATCAACCGCGCCTCCCGAATAGTTTGGCCTGACAGCAACATGCGCAAGCGGCAAGATCATTGACGCTCTTATCAAGCGCCAACGCAATGCGCTCGGCAATTTCTTCCGACGTTCGCATATCACAATCCTGCAATGCCTCCTCCCCATTGACGCCCCATTCGGAAGTGCCAATGGATGTGTTGACGCGACTCAACGTGATTGCGGCGGCAGTGCTTGAGTTCGGATGTGCACATACTCAGGTGTAGAGGGGATTTGACATGACCGAAGACGAACAACGCAAAGAGCGCGAACGCGAAGAAATCGCCGCCCGTGTCGCCGCCTTCCGTGCCACGCAGGAAAAGTTCAAGCGCGAGCGCGAGGAATATTTCGTGGCGACGCTGGAGAATGCCCGCAAGGTCGAGCGGCCCTCGCTTTGGCCGTAGGCATCATCGGCCGGCAAGCGCGAAAATGGGCGAGTAAACAAGACCTGCGAATGAAAAAAGCCCGGAGCACCGCTCCGGGCTTTTCGCTATTCGCCGACTACCAATGACGGTAGTGGTGGTGACGGTAGTACGGCCCGCCGTAATAGGCGTACGGACCCGGTCCGTAATAGGCGGGACCGTCGTAGTAGCGGTAGCGGGGACCGTAATAGCCATAGGGCTGGGAAGCCGCGACTGCGCCCGCGGTGATCGCGCCGGCGGCGAGGCCGAACGCGAGGCCCGGGCCGATACCGCCGCGGCCGCGCGCCTCAGCCGGCGCGGGCGCCGCGACTGCGGTCACACCGACCGCCGCGATGGTGGCCAGAACTGCCAGTGTCTTCTTCATGCTTGTCCTCCTTCGCGTGTCGCGGAGACAACGGCGAGCGCCTGCGATGGTTGCGCATGGATGGAACCGGTCCGCAGGCAAGAAATGTCGATGAAGCGGGAACGAAACGGCGAGACGGGGGTTAGCGTCTCAAGTGCGGGAGCCTCCGCCATCCGGGTCGAGGCGACAGCACGAAGACCCCGTCAGCATCTCCGCGGTGCTGGCGGGGTTTTCAGTTTCATGGGAGCAGATGGCAGCAGACCATGACGGTTGCCAGCGGGGACGACAATCATGGAGGAGAGTTTGCCCTTATCCGCCTTGCTGGCCCGTATCCGCAAATTGGTTCCCAAATCCGAGGATGAGCATTACGACGAGATCGTCCGCAACTTCGGTGTCGGCACGCTGCGCCCGCCGCCGACGCCGATGAGCGACCGCGAGCTGGCGCAGGCCATCGCCGAGTTCCTCAAGGAGCAGCCGTCGAGCGAATCCGTCGCGACCCTCGGCCGCCGGCTCGACCCGTCCACCCGGCTCTGAGTTTCTTCGCGGGAGTATGGAACCAGGAATGCGCGCGGACGTTGAGTCCGTTCCCTGCTGAGCGGAGAGAAAGAGATATGCCCGCCTGGCTCGAAGTCTTGCTCAACCTGTCCGGCTATGCCGGCTTCGTGGCGCTCGCCTCGCGCGGCGCCGGATGCCTGCAGGCGCCGGCCGATGACCGCCGTTGCAGCGACGAGCGTTAATTGGCGCGCGGCGTTAGTTGGCGCGCGCGGCTTGGCCTGCCGTGCGCACCAGCCGGTCGGCCTTGACTGCAACGCGCGTGTCCTCGGCCTGCGGCCGCAGCGAGAAGCTGATCACAACGAAAGCAAGGCAGAACAGCGTGCCGACGACGGCGACGCGCCGGTAGGTGTGCCGGTCGCCTTGGAAAAAGGACGGAGCTGAAAAAGGCATCATGGCAAATTGCTGCTTGGGCAAATCATTTTTGGCAAAGGCGTTTCTTGCTTGTCGTTGCAGAACACCTACCCCAACGCGCAGCAAGCGCAACGCGATTGGGCTTTTAACCTAACCGAATAGGGTTATCGGCATCCGCATAAGCTATCGTTAGCCAGATGCATCCGGCACCTTCGCGGCGAGAGCGGCGCAAGAACGCCCGGCTTTGTTCCAGCTTCGACTCCGTTTCGTTCGCGAAGAACGAATCGGAGTCGCAAGAATGCGCGGAGAGCAACTCCTAACGATCGATGAACGCGCGCCCGCTCACACCGTCGACGCGGCAGGATCCTTTCTTCGACGAGTGTCTTCTGCAACAAGTCTCTTCTGCAACAGACTCTTCATCGACGAAACTTCGAGAAGACTCTTCGCCGGCAAGCAACGCGGCGAGAGACCAAGCGCGAACCTTCAGAAGCGGATCGCGCTTGCGCGTTGCCGCGTGGCGTCGACAAAGTCAGGCCGCCCGCTTCGGCTTCTCCTTCGAGAAGCATTCGAGGATCTGGATGCGAAGCTCCTCCGCCGCAGGGCCCTCGACCTTTCTGAGCTCGTTCCAGAGCCTGATCACTTCGCGCTGTTTTTCGACGGTCATGAGCAACCTCCAACGGTCCATCAGGGCGCCTCATTAGAACAAAATGAGAACAAAAAGTCCAGCCCCCGGACGTAAAAATTTTGGTGGGGGCGGCGTTGAACCTTTTCGGCGCGGCAAGCACCTATGGAAGCTGGGGATTTCAGCGCCCAGTTACACGGCAGCGCCGCCTGACGAACATACTCCGTCGTGGCGGCGCTGTTGCTTTTTGCGATTTCAACTTTAGGTTAAAGCCATGGCTGTCGGCCAGGCGCTGAAATCCCAACGCCGTCAGCCAGAAAAGCCTCGCGCGAAAGCGCGGGGCTTTTTCTTGTGAAGCGGATGAGGATGGTGAGGGAACGAAGCTCGTCGTTCAGGACGAAGCGAGTACCGCGTGCTGTTTACCCTGATGGTCGTCTTGGTGTTCGGGCATCGCGATGGCCGAGCACCACCTGGTCCTCGCCCCCCGATTGCTGCGCCGGCGCGTCAATGAGCCCACCGCACCGACATCGCCGGCACGTCAGACGGCGTCCTTGGCCACCTTCAGCGGCGAGGCCTTGACCGACTTGCTGGCGGGCTTCGCCGCAAACTGCATCGGCTCCTTGGTGAAGGGATTGATGCCCATGCGGGCTTCGGTCGCCGGCTTGTTCACGACCGACATCTTCACGAAGCCGGGAATGACGAACTCGCCGGACTCGTTGAGCTCCTTGTAGCCGACCGTCGCCATGTACTCGATCACCGACTTCACGTCGTTCTTCGAAAGCTGCGTGCCCTCGGCAATTGCATCGATCAATTGGGTCTTCGTCATCTTCGCCATGGTCTGAATTCCTTTGAATGGGTGCGCGGAGCAATTCTGCTGCTGGGGACGCGGCCGGACCCGCGAGTGCGCGCTGCTGATTCATGCCAGAAGGCATGAAGCGATCGGGCTTAGACCCTATCGAGGCCAAAAACGCAAGCACGGGCTCCGCGAGGTTCCCGACTTCCTGTGCAAGACGTTGCAGGAGCTACAATTTTAGGCCCTGCAATTTTAGGACCTGCAATTTCTCGAACCTGGCACAGCGCCGCGGCTGCTATAAGCCGGGAAAGGTATCTGATGGGGTTCTGATGAAGGTCGCTATCGTCATCGCAGGTTTGATCGTGGTCGCCGTCGCAGCCCTCGTCGCGATCCAGCCTAGCTTCTTGAAGCCTGCGTCCTTCGCCCTCGTGAAAAAGTCCGACATGTTCGGCTTCTCGCCCGGGATGACATTCGACGAGGCCAACAAGCTCGTCGCGCGACGCCACTATCTCTGCCGGCCGAGCCGAGGTCCGTACACCCTCGCATGCGACATCAACGGCGCCAAGGTCGCCGTCGACAGCGACGAGACCGACCCCACGCATCCGATCTGGCGCGTCAATGCGACGCTGAACAATCCGGGATCGCAGGAAGCTGCCGTCAAATCGATTTCCGAGCAGTTCAACGCTCCGGCCATCAAGGACCGGGAAGGCTGGATCTGGATCGTCGGCCGCGGTTTCAAGCTGAGCTATGACGGCGCCAGCTTAACTCTCGTGGACGAGGCCGCCGAGGCCAGGCTGCGCAAGGAGGACGCGAAGCGCTAAAGCATGATCCGGAAAAGTGCGAAGCGGTTTTCCGGAAAGATCATGCGCAAACAACAACCTAAAGCGCGATGACGATGCATCCAAATTTCATCGCGCTTTAGATCGCATCGCGCTTTTGAGCGTGGCGTCACCTCGTCGTGAAACTTGTGGCCGGCGATCCGTTGTTGACGCTTCAGTAACCTAACGCGACCAAGCTTCTGTCAGGTTGGTTGCGTTGGAGTATCCTCAAAGTGCTGGATTTTAACGAGCTGCGTGAACTCGCGGCAGATGTTCGTGTTTTTGTCGATGTCGCCGAAGACAAGGCCGAGGCGCTCAGAGCCGTGATCGCGGCCTACGACGTGGTGCTGGCGATCTTCCCCGTCGATGACGGCATGGGCCTCCACGTCATCAAGGGCAAGGGGATCCTGGACCAGATCGCGACGTCGCGCACACACGCGATGTACAGCCACACGGCGATCGCGGTTCCGGATCTCGCCCACGCCGAAGCGCTCAAGTTCCTGACGGCGCCGGTCGAACAGCGGATTGCGGCCTGAGCATCGTTCAGCCGCTCCGCTCGCGTAGAGCGGCGCGGCGACATGAGCAGCCTTGTCCGGACGCGCGGGCTCAAGCCGTCCGCCGCTTCCGTCGCAGGCCGATGCGCGTGCCCGGAAGATTGATGCCAAGCTCGATCGCGCGCGACCTGATCGATGCAATGGGACGCTTGAGCTTCACGATCATCAGCGTCAGGCTCTTGCCGGTTTCACACATGGATCGAAGCAGCCGGTCGTCGTCTTCGGACCAGCGTTCGTGATTGTAGGTGCGGGCAGCCATGGACGTTTGCCTCTGAGGCCAATGAGGCGGGACCTTAAGCGGGAGAATGTCAAAGGACCCAGCTTCGCCTGTTCTGAGCGCGGCGGCTGGGTGTCAGTTGAAGGGCGGCTTGTTACGCTGCCGCCTGACGCAGAGATAGTTTTTCGACGTCGATTTTCAACCGACTTACGGATTTGTAATGGCCCGGCGCGAGCGCATCCACGTTGCAGCGAAGCGGCGCATGTTCTTTTGAACTTTCTCGCTGCTCGCGCGTCTTACAGTTGAAGCGTCCCTAAGCTTCACCTCGACAGAGAACCCCGCTTCCCCAAGGGCGGGGTTTTCGCTTTGGCGCTGCATCAGCTCGCGCGGGATTTCAAGCGCTCTTTGCCGTTGACCCGGCGGCCGTCCGGCCGCACTTTTTGCGACGGGCAGGGTTTTGAGGAGCCGTGATGCCGAAAACCCTTGTGGAATTCAGAGCGCAGAACCTTCGTTTGCTCGAGCGGCTTTGTCCCGACGACCCGCGATACATCGCGGCCTGGCTGAAGCAGTTCGACGAGCAGAACGGGATCACACCAAAAGCTGGTCCGAAGTCCGGCAAGAGCCGCGCGGCTGCCTCGCCACGAAGCAAGACCGCTTCGCCCGCGCGCACGAGGTCAGCGCCCTCCTCCTCGGTCTCACCGCGCTGATCGGCAACGATAGCCGCGCACTCCCGGGGTCCGCTTGCACGCTCACGGAATGTCCCCGGCCTTCCGGTTGTCCCCGATCGAAACCGGCTTGTTGAGGAAATACTCGCGGTTGCCCGTCGCCGCTTCCGCGTATTGATCGATGGCGACGATGATGGCCTGGACGTGGGCATAGCACCACCCTTCCCGCGTCGCTCTGCGGCGAACGTCCTCGAGCGCGGTCAGGAAGGGCGACAGGTCTCGCTCGTCGTCGAACCATCGCCTGCTCACCATGTCCTCCCGCCGAGCACCCTGCCCTTGGTCTGGCGCGGCTCTGCCGCCTTCAGCGCGTCGCGTTGCGCGCACAGGCTCTCGACCTTCGCCTCCATCCGCGACAGCAGCGCTTGCGCCGAGGCCGTGCCGATACCCGCCCGCTGCAGCTGGAGGATCTCCTTCCTCTGCCTGCCCATCTGGATGCGCATCCGTTCGATCTCCCGCCTGAGAAAGTCCAGGTCCGGCATTGTTCCGCCTCGCGAATTCGAGATAGCCCATGAGAACAAAAACGGAACGAAGAGTCGAGTCCGACGTTCTACGGAAAACGGAATAGGAGATGCGCGATGGCCGACAACACCCAGAAGGACCCGAAGGACTGGGTTTCCGGCGACGACCCCATGACCGGAGCCCAAGAATCCTATCTCAAGACCCTCGCCGAGCAGGCCCACCAGGACCTGCCCGAGGAGGACCTGACCAAGGCCGAGGCCTCCGAGCTGATCGACAAGATGCGGCAAAAGGCCGGGTTGGACGAGTGAGCCGTCCGATTGCGGGAACCCGGCTCCGTGCGTATGCAAACGAAATTGGGAATCGAGAATGCCTTATTTCGTTTGTGCCCGCGACGGAGCGGGCCAGATCATCTTGAAGAGAGACACAAGGGAAGCGGCCGAGAAGAAAGCCGCCGAGCTCCGCGACATGGGCTATTTCGAAGTCGAGATCGTCGACAAGGGCGACGAGGAGACGGCGTGAGGGATCATGCGTCCCTCAGCACCTTCAAGGCGCTGAGAATGACGAAAGCACCCAGACCGTAGGTCAGCGCATTCACGACCCACGAAATGGCGATGCCGAGGAAGGCGGAGCCTCCGACCGCTCCCCGGAAAAAATACGCTGCGCTGATGCCCGGCCACTCCAGCCAAAGCAACGCGAAGTCGGTCAGCGGCTCCAGGACGAGGAGCACCGTCGAGATGAGCGCCCCGATGGCCAATGCGATGACGATGTGCGTTCTCAGCCAGGGCATCAAAGACCCAGCAGACCAGCGATGACAGGAATGAGGAAGAAGGCGGCGATCCCGAGCAGCCCGCCAACGAAAAAGCGCGCCGCGCGGCCGTGAATCTTCGTATCGAGCCACGCACAGATGGCCACCACAGCCTGTCTCAGCCAGCCACCCACGAGGGTTCTGACGAGATCGAACAGCAGTTCTGCAACGAATGCGGCCATGGCGTTTGGTCGGCGTGGCCTCTGGCGGGGTTCAAGCGCGCGGGATGACCATTTCCAATCGGCAAGAGTGAGAAATTTGGGGCCGGTAAACCGACGAACTACCGTTACAAGCTCGCGATGATCGAGCATCCGCTCGTCCTACTTGATCGACTTCATCGGCAAGGGCGAACGGCGAGAGCGATTGAAAGCCTGCGCCGCTGGACTGCACCTCCCGAATAACACAGGATAGTTCAGTGTCAGTGCTGCAGCAGATCGGCCGGCGGCCAGCGTGAGTTAAGTGCACCGCAAAAAAATCAGAAGGCGGCAGGGAGGGACAATGCGGCGAAAAAGAAATGTGGCGCTTGATGATGCGATGGCTGGCCTGGGTCTAGTCGCGGCCATCATGGTCATTGCGATCTCGCCGGCAAGCGCCGACAATTCGGCCAACATACCGCCCGCGCTCAAATGCGCTGACCTGACCGGCTGGAAGATGCCGGGATCGACGGCAACAGTCACCAAGGCCGAGATGGTGCCGGAGGCCCCGCCGGGCACCGTGCAGCCGTCGCCGCCGGCGCCGGCCACCGTATCGGTGGCGCTGCCGCCGAACTGCCGCGCGGATGGCGTGATCGATCAGCGCGTCGGCGTCGAGGGCAAGTCCTACGCGATCGGCTTTGCCGTTGCCCTGCCCGATCGCTGGAACGGCCGGTTCTTGTTTCAGGGCGGCGGCGGTTTGAACGGCTCGATCCGGCCGCCGCTGGGTTACCACGCGGCCGGCGAGGTGCCGGCGTTGGCGCGCGGCTTTGCCGTGGTCTCGACCGATAGCGGTCATCAGGGCGCGGTGTTCGATGCCTCGTTCCTGAAGGACCAGGAAGCCGCGCTCAACTTCGCCCATGCATCCGTCGGCAAGGTGACGATCGCCGCCAAGGCGATCGTCGCGCATTACTATGGCCAGCCCGCACAGCGTTCCTATTTCACGGGGTGCTCGACAGGGGGGCGCGAAGGCATGCTGGCGTCGGCGCGCTATCCCGAACAATTCGACGGCATCGTCGCCGGCGCGCCTGCGATGCGCACCGGCAATTCCAATATCGGTCTCGCCTGGGCCAACGCTGCCTTCAGCCAGATCGCGCCGAAAGATCCGTCCGGCAAGCCGGAGCCCGCCAAGACGTTTTCCGCAGGCGAGCGAAAGCTGATCACGAACGCGATCCTCGATGCCTGCGACGCCAAGGACGGCGTCAAGGATGGCCTGATCTTCGACGGCAAGGCCTGTCAATTCGATCCCGCGGTCCTCACTTGCAAGGGCGACAAGACGGATGACAAGACGGATTCTTGCTTGGCGCCGCCGCAGGTCGATGCCTTGAAGAAAGCTTTTGCCGGACCGAAGAATTCACGCGGCACGCAAGTCTATCCGCCGTTCCCGTGGGACAGCGGCGTGGCAGCCGAAGGCGTTGCCATTCCCGGCATCCTGGCCACAGGCGCGCGCAGTCCGGTCGGACCGCCTGTTTGGGAAAACATCAACGTCGATCAACTCGAAGACCGGGTCAACGCGAGCGGGATGGATCGCCTCACCAACACCGCCTACTGGACCAACCTCTCGAGCTATTTCGGCCATGGCGGCAAGCTGCTGTTTTACCATGGTGTGAGCGATCCCTGGTTCTCGGCGAACGACACCGTGAATTACTACGAGCGCATGGCGGCGGATTCCGGCGGCATGGAATTGGTGCGGGAGAAATCGAGCCGGGCCTTCCTGGTGCCCGGCATGGGTCACTGCTCGAGCGGCGCCGCGCTCGATCATTTCGATCTCCTCAGCGCGGTCGTGGACTGGGTGGAAGACGGCAAGGCGCCCGATGCGGTGGTCGCGACGGGACCAGCCCTTCCCGGCCGCAGTCGGCCGCTTTGCGCCTATCCGCAACATGCGCGGTACAAGGGGAAAGGCGATCCGGAGAGCGCGGCAAGTTTTGAGTGCAAGTAGAACTTACGAACTTGCACTAAACTTAGCGCGCAGGATCGGTAGAGCGAAGCGAAACCCATCGAGGGCTTTGTCGTGTGACGAAACGCGTTTCGCAAATGCCCTACCTTTCCTGCGAGCTAACCGAGGTTGCATTGGGCCTCCTGATCTGCATTCATCAACTTGGCCTTTGGGCTCACGACGCAGAACGGTGGCTTGAATGAAAACCGCACTTGTCTTCGGCGCGTCCGGCTTCATCGGCTCGCATTTGCTGCGCGACCTCTTGGACAATCCCGATTATTCGCGGGTTGTGGCGGTGGCCCGCAAGCCGCTGGCGGTGAGCCATCCGAAGCTGACGGTGCTGATCGGCGATCTCGCTTCCCTGCCCGCACTCAAGCCGCAATTGGTTGCGGACGAGGTCTTCATCGCGCTGGGGACGACGCGCAAGCACACCCCTGACGAGGCCGAGTACTACAAGATCGATCATGATTACCCGCTGCTCGCGGCCGAGATAGCCAGGGCAAATGGCGCGCGGTCGGTGTTTCTGGTCACGGCCGTTGGCGCCAACGCCGGGTCCGGCGTGTTCTATCTCAGGACCAAGGGCGAAGTTGAACGGGACATTCTCGCGCTCGATTTCGAGCACACACATATTTTCCGCCCCTCGATGATCCTCGGCCCGCGCGACGAGGATCGCCCGCGTGAGCGCCTCATCGCCGCGATATGGGGCGTGCTCAATCCGCTGCTCCTCGGTCCCGCCGACCGGTATCGCGGGCTCACCGGCAACGACATCGCGCACGCCATCGCCAAAGCCGCGCGGCATCAAACCGGGAAGGTGCGAATCTATCACTGGAAGGAGATGACGGCACTGCTTCGAACGTGATGCAGCTCGTAGGATGGGTAGAGCGAAGCGAAACCCATCGAAGGCCGTTTTGCGTGACGAAACATGATGGGTTCCGCAAGAGCTCTACCCATCCTACAAGCTAAGGCGATTCCGATGCTTCCAAATTGCTAGCCCACAGCCGATTGCGAGCCAGCACGGCAATCTCAGACAGCTGAAAACTTCAGGTAGTAGCCGACTTCACCGACATCGTTACGGCTTTCCCCGCAGGCGGACCTTCGTGCTATACCCCGGAGGGGCCAGGACGATCACTTTGAAATCGAGGAAGCCATCTTTGCCCTCGTAGATCGAGTATAATTCTGCAGCAACAGCGATTCCGTTGGAAACTAAGTCGCTGATTATCTCTGACGCAACGTCTCGATCCAGATAGCCTATATGCCAACGGCCGATGCGCCGACTAAACCAGCCCTTTTGCTCCGATACTCCAATAACCGCGATTGCGTTGGAGTCGTGCGGATTATCTGGTCGGTGCTCAAGCTCGACTCCGTACTGTAGCCCCGTTTCTTCCGCCTTTCGCGCTGCACGCGCAAAGGCGATAGCATCTGCTTTCCGATGATGAACACCGACGACGCTTTCGGCGAGTGTGGTTTGTACCCATTTGCCATGAGGCATATGCCGGTCTTGCGCGTAGCGCACTGATCATGCCCCCTTTTCATTAGTGAGAAGTGGTGGTCGCCCTCGCCGAAACAAAATCAGACCAAGCAGCACCCACCACCCAGCTACTGTCAGCCATACGAAAGGAACGTGTTTTGCTTCGACCTCTTTATTGATGTTTTTCCAGACATCGAAGCCGTCAACGAGGGTGAGGCGCAGGGGTTTGTCTTCCACCATCGTGCAATCGGGGCCGGTGTTAGCCTTCTTAGTGCGAGTACCGACCAGCCGCCTGTTGGAACGGTCAACCGTGTAAACGTACTCTACGCAATCAGTGTCAGTGCGGAATAGAATTGTCGTGCTGTCCCATTTAGTGATGTCGTAATCGTATGTCTCCAAGTGTAGCATGTTTCCGACCGCTATTTCTGCCTGAGCAGCGGTGCACGACTTTTCTTCCCTGATGCACCGAATTTTGGATGTCTGAATTGGGAAGGCCTGTCGAGCATTCTCCATCGTCCATGTACCGGACGCCGATACGTACCCGCGATCCCAAGATTCTGTGTACACAGATACGCCCGAACGCAGCACGATAGGATTCTGCGCCGTAATAATCGAGTTAGCCGCAATGATAATCCCGAGTGTTCCTGCGAGACCAATGAAAAGAAATAGTACGCCCAAGCCAATCCATTTGAAAAACCGCACCCGTGCCCCCTGAATTTTTAACCGCCCCGGGTTTACCGGAGGCCATTTGGTTTACGTTATGCCGCCATGGCGGGTTGTTCCAGCATGGCGTAGTAGCGTTGCCCGGCTTCGACGGCGGAATCCGCCGGTTCTTGAACCAGTCCACCCATTCGAGTGCGGCGAACTCGACGGCCTCGAAACTGCGCCATGGCCCGCGCCGATGGATCACCTCAGCCTTGTCGAGAGCGTCGATGGTTTCGGCGAGAGCCTGTCGTAGGAACCTCCGACACTGCCGACGGAAGATTCGATACCAGCTTCGACCAAGCGCTGAGTATATGGATACGTATTGGCTGCCCCTGTCGCTATTTGCACGAGCCCGCCGCGATGAACCGGTCGCCGATCGTGCAGCGTCTGCTCCAGCGCGTCGAGCACGAATCTCGCGTGCGCCGTGCGCGAGGCCCGCCAGCCCACGATCCTGGGGGCATAGGCCTCGATGACGAAGGCGACGTAGGCTAAGCCGGTCCAGGTCGCGACATAGGTAAGGTCGGAGAGCCTCAGGACATTCGGCCTCGGCGCTTTGAACTGACGGTTGACCTGATCCAGCGGGCACGGCGCAGCCTGTCGCTAGTCGTGGTCTTTACGGGCTTGCCGCGCGGACGCGGCCCGCCCCCTGCCCCTCCTCCCCAATTCCTGCTATCCCTCCCCCGCCGTCCCGGCCCAAGACAAAACCCACCCGTTCAAGGGAGCCCACCCATGCGATACCTCCACACCATGCTGCGCGTGCGCAATCTCGATGTCGCGCTGAAATTCTATGTTGATGCTTTCGGCTTGAAGGAGGTGCGGCGGATCGAGAACGACAAGGGGCGGTTCACGCTGGTGTTCCTGTGCTCGGCGGACGATCTCGAGGCGTTGAAAAAGCAACCGCCGACGCGCGGGGCGCCGCTGGTCGAGCTCACCTACAATTGGGACGAGGAGAAGTATGGCGAGGATCGCTTCTTCGGCCATCTCGCCTACGAGGTCGACGACATCTACGCCACCTGCGAGAAGCTGATGAAGGCCGGCGTCACCATCAACCGTCCGCCGCGCGACGGCAACATGGCCTTCGTCCGCTCGCCGGACCTGCACTCGATCGAGCTGCTGCAGAAGGGCGATCCGAAGCCGCCGCAGGAGCCCTGGGCCTCGATGCCGAACACCGGCCATTGGTAACCGGCGCCGGCCGGAACAAGGCCCCTCGCCCGGCGTTCTCCTTTCACGAAACCGATTTGGAGGAGGATGCGATGGCGAGAGGGCTGTTGCTTTGGATGCTTGGCGTGCCGATCCCGGTGATCATTCTGTTGTGGCTGTTCTTCGGCCGCTGAGCGTCAGTTGACTTTGCAAGGAAAGCTCCGCCGCGTGCGGAGCTTTTTGCATGAGGGGCACGATGCAATCGCGCATCGCTCGGCGCGCCGAATTCCGCTATCACCCGCAGCCAGCCACAATGCGGGGAGACGCTTCATGGCCGATACCAAGCCGACGATCTGGGGCCGCGCCAATTCGGTCAACGTGCAGAAGGTGCTGTGGTGCTGCACCGAGCTCGGCCTCGCCTACGAGCGCATCGATGCCGGCATGCAATACGGCAAGACGCGCGAGGCCGATTATCTGGCGATGAATCCCAACGCGCGGATTCCGACGCTGGTCGAGGGCGACTTCGTGCTGTGGGAGTCCAACTCGATCATGCGCTATCTCTGCCTCACGCATGGCCGCGGCAGGCCGCTCTATCCCGAGGCGCCGAAGCAGCGCGCATCGGTCGACCGCTGGCTCGACTGGACGCTGTCGACGGTGCAGCCGGTCGACCGCCCGGTGTTCTGGGGCATCGTGCGCACCGCGCCCGCCGAGCGCGACATGATCCAGGTACAGCGCGATGCCGATGCTGCCGCCGAGGTCTGGGCCATCGCCGACCGCCTGCTCGCCACGCGCCCCTTCATCGATGGCGATGCCTTCACGCTCGCCGACATCGCGGTCGGATCCTATGCGCGGCGCTGGCTCGGGGTCGAGGGCATCAGCCGGCCGGCACAGCCGCACCTCACCCGCTGGCTCGCCGAGCTCGGCAAGCGGCCGGGATTTGCGCAATTCGTCGCACCGCCGATGTCGTGAGCACCTGGCGCGGGTTAAGCTGCGGCAACTGCGCGGGGAATCCTCGTTCCGGCGCGCTTCCCGCGGCGTCACGGCCGCCCTTGACGGCTACTGTGCATGGGGTTGTTTTCGCGGTTTTGTTTCAGGCTTTAGCGCCAGCCGCGCTCGACCAGCAGCACGACGACGATCAGCACCAGAGTCACGGCAGCCGTTGCCAGCCGCGCGGTCCAGCTGAGGCCGCGGCCGACCCACCACAGCAGCGCGCAATACATCAGCACGGGGACGATGATGTCGAGCCGCACCAGATCCGCGGGCATGGGCTTCAGCGCCGGATGCCAGCGTCGACGCTGGTCGAGCCACCGAGCTTGACGCAGGTCCCGGTGCCCTCGGCCATCGCGAAGCCCGGGCCGTAGGCGGCGCAGGCGCCTGCCCTCGCCTTGCCGGCCGTGCTGCCGTTCAGCGGCAGCGCCTTGCCGGTCTGCGGCGGCTCGGCAGGCGGCAGGCGCAGGCCCTCCGCCGCGGTCGCGGACGTGGCCAGCAAGGAGAGCAGGATGAGGAGCTGCGTGCGCATCGCCGCCTTGTAGCCCGGACCGGACCCGCGCGCCATCGGCGGCCGCGGCTAGAGGAACCTGACGCCGGCCGACTTGCCGCGGCGCCAGACCACCTGGCAGCTCCGCCCGGTGCGTGCATCGCGTGCGAAGGCCATCCGGATCACGCCGGGAAGCTGGCTCGCGTCCTCGTCGAGGGTGATCCTGGCGCCCGAATCGGAGATGTCCTGGACCAGGCAGTGCCGCGCGGCGAAGCCGCCGTCCAGCGTGATCCAAGCGTGCTGCGACAGCAGTTTGCGGGCTGCGCGCTTCTTCGGCGGTGGCATCGGCAAAATCTCCCCGTCCAGCGCTACGCAGGGAACGCTAACAAACCGTTGAAATCGCCTCCGAATGATCCCGCGCCTCGGGGCTATCCACCGGGCCCGAAAGACCGTTCCCGAACGGCTTGCCCGGGAGCGCAAAGGCCACTATACGTTCGCCCGCTGCAAGCCGCCGGGCCCTGTTCGGCCGGCCAGCGGCCGTGCCGGGACAATCGGCAGGGCCCTGCGTTTGCTCCCTTCGTCTATCGGTTAGGACGCCACCCTTTCACGGTGGAGAGAGCGGTTCGATTCCGCTAGGGAGCGCCAGCAAAATCAATCACTCAAAGATCCACTCTGCCGCCGTGTCCAACGTGTGGCCAATAAACCCGTGCGAACACCCATGGACGTGGGGCTCGATCGCCGCCCCGCTTTCACGAAGCTGGACAAGCTCGCCCTAGCGGTGGTTGGGCGCAGCCCGGGGCCAAGCCCTAGTGCGAAGCTCTTTCGCGCGCAGCATTCAGGTCCGCCTTTATGCCTGAGATCGCTGCATCAGCCGCCTGTCCTCGAGGGGGCGGTTCATTGAGGTCTCGCGCCCATGGTGCCCCCGATCGGGCTGTCGGACCGGAAGTGACTTGATCAGAGCTCACACAAGCAGAGACAAGTAGGCTAGGAAGGCCGACCAATATCACCCGTGTCATCACTTGCATGCCCATGCTCGCTTAACCGAGATGTCTCCGAATCCGCCAGATCATAAGGCCAGCTTGGCAGGAGTCTGGAAAAATAACGACCCGCGAGCGTGAACCGCGGGCCATCGTGCTTACCGCCTGAGCCCGGGGCGGTGCGTCATCAGCCGCGGCCGGTCGCGCCTCCTGTTGCAACCTGCGGTCGCCGCGAGGCAAGCCGCCGGCATCGCTCATTTATTTTTTTCGAAGCAGCCAGCGGCTACCCTGTTACCGATTGAGTAGCAATCAGGAGGATTGGGCTTTGTGACCACGTGCTGGGACGTTTCAACTCGTGGGCTCGACCATCCCCAAAGTACAGCAAGCAGGGCCAGACCCCCGAGGATCGCGAGTGCAACCATTTCAGGCGTGACGAGAGCGGGGCGCCGACAGAGCCCCTGGGGTGCAATCTGTTTCAACGAACACAACTCTGAACTGTAATAAAAATATCATATGTTAATTCCGGTTCCATTACAAGTGGCGGTTGTTCCACGCGGAGATGCCTGAAAACGAACGGCCCGCCAGCGTGAACCGGCGGGCCCTGCTCAATGGCGCTTCATTGGTCGCGCTCCGCCAGGATGCGGTTGATCTCGGCCGTCACGATCAGCTGGTGCTAGGCGTGAGCTGGGCATACCTCGCCAAAGGGCTCGCTCAGCCCTCTGGTGCCCTCGGCGTTCGTCGATCATCCTCTTGAGGCCCTTTAGATCGCCGTCGAGCATCCAGTCGACGTTGATCCCGTGCTTCCGGCAGTAGTCGCACAGCTCGGCGCTGGGCGCGGGACCGACCTTCGGAGCTCGCTCCAGTCCCCATTCGATCGCGAGCCACAACAGGGCGCCGGTTGATGTTCTGCGCTGACGACGCGCCGTCGGCGTCGAGCCGCCCCAACGGTGTCCGGAGGCGTAGCCGCCGACGCTTGGCGGCGTTGCGGCGCCGCGTGATGCCCGCGCGGGTGATGGGCTTCTGCTTTGCCTTGGCCATGCCTCAGCCCTCCATCGACCGGGCCGCAATGATCGCAGCGCTCAACCTCTTGGCCGCTGCCGTGAGTAGATCAACCCCGGGCGGCCCAGTTCTCTTGGTCGCGTGTCAACTGCCCGCGGATCTTCCTGAGCTTCGTTTGTGCCTTGTCGGTGTCTATTTTTACGGAGGTGGACGGCCATGGACCTATTCTCATCTCTTTCACGGTGGAGAGAGCGGTTCGATTCCGCTAGGGAGCGCCAGAGGCGCAAGCCGCCGCGGCAGCATGAACCTCCGCGCCCCTCGTCTCCGACCAATGTCAGGTCGAACCGGTCGAGGCCCATGCCGCACAAAGCCGACATTGCAGACGTATCGCCGATGCCGGCGCTCCCGCCATGGCTGCGCCACCCGCGCCAGCATGCGCCGGACCGGCGCGCCAGGATGCTCGCGCACATGGCCCGCGCCCGATCGCTGCCGCGGCCCCAGGCCGATTTTGCGCCGATCGTGTCCGTGCCGGAGCACGGCAGCGTCAAAGATATTGTTTGCGACGCCATCGGCTACCTCGTCCTGTTCGGTGTCCTCGCGCTGCTCTTCCAGTCGCGCCTTCCTCTTTATTTCGCTGCGTTCCTATTCCTGACCGACGGCGAGCGCATTGAAGGCGCGCTGGCAAGGATCGGTGTCCGCCTCGAGCCCGAAACGATCGGCCAAGTCCTCGTCAAGCGCTTTGTATTCTGGTTCGGATGGTTCGCGTTGCTCGGCCCCTTGAAAGCCTCCGTCCCCGCCTGGTTCGCGTCTTGGATGCCTCCGACCCAGTCATGGTCTTCCCTGGCCGGCATTGCCATTCTGCTCGCCGTCGTCGAAGCATTGACGGCGCTCGCGCTGCGGCGCGCATTGCCGCGCTTGCGATGGGAGATCCGTCCGAACGGACTGATATGGACGATGATCCAGTTCGCCTTTGCCGCATTGGCTATCCTGGTGCTGTTCGAACCTCGCTAAGCGTCGCCGCGGCTTCACTGCGCTCGGCATGAGAACGTTGCCAGATTGCCTGCAGCACAAAGGGTCGTTATGCCGCGCTTCCCGCTGCTCTGCCGACCCGCGCCATTTACCGAAAGTTTACCCCAGCTCTTGGGCAGCGGTATCATTTGCTTAGAGTTTGATCGGTACCGTGGAATTACGGAATTACCCGAACCCCCGGTCAGCGCTCATGTCCATCGCAGACTTCCTGAGGCAGCGAGCAGTGGATGTTACGGTCAGCGGCAGCTACTCGCTGCCCCGCTGGTACGATTGCGAGGGCAAGCTCCGCAGCTTCGCCTGCCGGACCAAGCGCGTCTCGCCGTTCCGGATGATCGTGGACGTGCCCGTGGTCGGCAAGGTCGGCGAGCGCTTGACCTCCTACTTCGAGGATTTCGGCGAATTCCAGGGCACCATCAGCGCGACGCTGAAGGCGGGCTTCCTGATGGAGCTCGAGATGACGCGGGCGCGGCGCGCCTGGATGTCGGAAAAGCTGACCTGGCTCGAGAAGAAGCAGAAGGATGTCAATGTTCGGGACCTGCGGCGTGACGCGCGTTTCGTTCCACAGGTCTCGCACACCGTGCTGACCCTCGCGGACGGCAGCTGCCATCCCTGCTTCATCATCGACGTCTCGACGGCCGGCGTCGCGGTGTCCTCCGAGTACGATCCGGTGGTCGGAACCCCGCTTGCGGTCGGCGCCTGTGTCGGGCGGGTGATCCGCAAGTTCGAGCACGGCTTTGCGGTCAAATTCGCCGAAAAGCTGGACCGGGACGACCTCGTCCGCCTGATCGTCCGCGCGCCCTTGCTGAAGTCGGCCTGAATTCGCCGCCCTATAGCGGCCCCAATGCCGGATCAGCTTTTGCAGGTCTGTGCCTCGGGCCGGACGTCATTTTGCAGACTTGCGATCGGGGGACCGAATGGCAGTCGACAAGATCACGGTCGATAAGATCAAGGTTGGCAAGATCACCTGGGACAGGGTCGGACGGGTCACCGAGCCCGGACGCTACATGTACACGTTCGGCTGGCTCACCATCACCGCCGGCGACCTGGAGATCTGGAAACGATACCCGCAGGCCGCGTTCACGCTGCTGGCGCAGAGTTCCGGGTCGCCCGAGTCCGCCGGCGAGGAATTCCATCTCGGCGCCTTCGACGTCGCACCCGACGCGCCGCCCGCGATCACGACGCACTGACTAGACTAAGGCCAGCAGCCGGCACGCTGCGCAGATGCGCCAGGAATCGAGGAATCCCGCGCATTTCCTTGAGCCCGCTTGTAAATCTCGATCCGCAGCGCACCGGGCAATCGTTGCGGTGACTGGCGAGCTTCTGCCATCATGCGATTGATTGCGCTCGCATTCTACTCCCACAATGAGCCCGGATGAACGGCAGCTGTCGCGCGGCTTCAGGGAGCCGACAGCCGGCGCATGACACATGGTCGCATCGCAGAACGTAGATAAGCGGATCAAGGGAACTTATTTTCGGCGCCAATGTACCTGATCGAAGCGCTCCCCACCGTCGTTGGAACTGCCGCTATCGCCCCGGCGCTGCTGTTGCTCTGGCTCGTCATCGCTGCCGAGGAACGCCCGGGGCCGCCGGCCCAGGTCTGGACCGCATTCCTGTTAGGGGCGGCGAGCATTTCGCTCCTGGGCCTCGCCCGCGCCCCCTTCGCCAAGATGATCGCCGCCCCCGACGATCCCTGGGCGGCGCTGGCGATGCATTCGATCTTCGGCGTCGCGCTGCCCGAGGAAGCCGTCAAGGTGCTCGCTATCGTGCTGGTCTCCTCGACCAAGCGACGCACCTTTGCCAATCCGATGGACACCGTGGTCTACGGCGCCGCGGTCGGCCTCGGCTTCGCCGCCTACGAGAATCTCGCCTACCTGGTCCAGCACGCCGACATGTGGCGCTCGCTTGCCGCGCTGCGCAGCGTCCTGACCGTGCCGTTCCACGGCGCGCTCGGCATCATCGCCGGCGCCTACCTGACCATCGCGCGCGCCGGCACGGCGCTTGGCGCAAACCGCCACCATCGCGATTGGGCCCGTCTCTCCAGCCGGCTGCTGATCTTCGGTGGCCCGCTCGCGCTTCATACGGCCTTCGACTTCCCGCTGCTGACGCTCCAGCGCATGCCCGATCTCGATCCGACACTCCGCATGTGGTTGGGCGCTGCGAGCCTGTTGATCGGCTTCGGCTCGATCGCCTTCGCCATCCGCCTGGTCCGGCGCGTCGCGCGCCACCACGCGCCGCGAACCGATGTCGCGCGCGAGCGGCTCAGCCAGCTGCGCCGGATGTGGGCGCTGCTGCTCGCCGGCGGCGGCATCGGGTTCGTCGGGCTCGCCTTCGTCCTGACCTCGATCCATCACTGGCTGATCAACCCCGAGCGCAACCTGACGCTGGCGCTGATTCCGATCGGTTTCGTCTCGATCCTGCTTGGCCTTGCGCTTCTGATTGTCACATCGGCGATCTACATTCTCGGCCGCAACCGCATTCGCACCAACGCGGAAGGCTTTTCGTCGGCGCCCGGCGGCACTTGATCCAACGCATGGCGAACGCGCGACAGGCCCACTAGATTGGGACGCAATCCTCTCGTTCCGGAGCCAGACGATGACATCGCCCGAGGAATTTGCCCGCCTCCAATCCGAGATGAACCAGACGGTCAAGGCGCACTGGAAGGCTTTTCTGTTCGAAGGGATCCTGCTTGCCGTCCTCGGCATTGCCGCGCTTATCGTGCCGCCGCTCGCCAGCCTTGCGACCGCGATCTTCCTCGGCTGGATGTTCCTGATCGGCGGCATCGGCGGACTGATCGCGACCTATTGGGCGCGCAGCACGCCGGGCTTCTGGTGGTCGCTGATCTCGGCTGCGCTGGCCGTGCTCACCGGCTTGCTGCTGCTGGCCCGGCCGATGCAGGCCGTGCTGACGCTGACCATCGTGCTCGGCGCCTATTTCCTCGCCGAGGGCGTCGCCACCATCATGTACGCGCTGGAGCACCGCCGTGAGCTCAGCGGCCGCTGGTCGTGGCTGCTGATCTCGGGCCTCGTCGACATCGCGATCTCGTTCATGGTGATCACGGGACTGCCGAGCTCGGCGGAGTGGGCCATTGGCGTCCTCGTCGGCATCAACCTGCTATTCGGCGGCGCCACCCTGATCGGCATGGCGCTGGCGGCGCGCAATGGCAACACCTGAGGCGCCTCGTCGCTCCACGTTCTGATTGGGGGGTGACAAGGCGCCAACGGCACGCTATATGGCCTTTCCATGATCACCGTCGCCACCAGCTATTTTTGGTATTTTAGCTACGACAGCTCGCTGGCGGCGGGAGGATCGCGCTCAATCTGAAACATTGCAGCAAACGTCCGAACAGCCGCCAGACCTGGCGGCTTTTTTGTTGGCCGGCAGGTTCTAGAACAGACAGGAGCCCGCCGTGCTGAGCACGACCGACGATCTTCGTATCCGCGAACTGAAAGAGCTGAGCACGCCGGAAGAGGTGATGCGGGAGGTCCCGCGCACGCTCACTGCGACGCGTGTGGTGATGGCCGCGCGCAACGCCATCCATGCCATCCTGAGCAATCAGGACGACCGCCTTCTGGTCGTCGTCGGCCCCTGCTCGGTGCATGATCCCAAGGCGGCGCTCGACTATGCCGAGCGGCTCGCAAAGCTTCGCGAGGATCTCGCCGATCAGCTCGAGATCGTGATGCGGGTCTATTTCGAGAAGCCCCGCACCACGGTCGGCTGGAAGGGCCTCATCAACGATCCCGACCTCGACGGCAGCTTCGACATCAACAAGGGGCTGCGACTCGCGCGCAACGTGCTCGCGGCGGTGAACAATCTCGGCCTGCCCGCCGGCACCGAGTTCCTCGACATGACGACGCCGCAATACATCGCCGACCTCGTCTCCTGGGCCGCGATCGGCGCGCGCACCACCGAGAGCCAGATCCATCGCGAGCTGGCTTCGGGCCTGTCCTGCCCGGTCGGCTTCAAGAACGGCACCGATGGCAATGTGCGGATCGCGGCCGATGCGGTGAAATCAGCCTCGCATCCCCATCATTTCATGGCCGTCACAAAGCTCGGCCGCTCGGCGATCGCCTCGACCGCCGGCAACGAGGACTGCCACATCATCCTGCGCGGCGGAGCTGAGCCGAACTACGACGCGGCAAGCGTTGCGTCGGCCTGCAACGAATTGACCAAATCCGGCGTCGCACCGCTGGTGATGGTGGATGCCAGCCATGCCAATTCGAGCAAGAAGCCGGAGAACCAGCCGCTGGTGATGGACGATATCGCCCGCCAGATCTCGGGCGGCGAGAGCCGTATCATGGGCGTGATGATCGAGAGCAACCTCGTCGCCGGCCGGCAGGATGTCGTACCGGGCAAGCCGCTCACTTATGGGCAGAGCATCACGGACGGTTGCATTGACTGGGCAACGACGTCGAAGACGCTCGAGCAGCTCGCCGACTCGGTCGAAATCCGCCGCAACATCCGGCGCGCCGGACTGCACGAGCGATCAGCGTGACGGATGGCGAGCTTAGGATGGCTCATTCCTCACCTCTCCCCGACGGGGAGAGGTGAAAGCCTCAGCAGCCGCGGCAGATGCTCTTGATCTTCTTGTCGAGCGCCTGGTTTTCCTTGCTGAGCGGATCGTTGGGATCGCTCAGATTCTTCTCGCTGGGCACATCGCTGGCACGCGGCTGGCGATGACCGACCGGCGCCGGCAACACCGACCCGGACGATGCGCCGCTTGAGGTCGATCCCTTGGAGCCGCCGGTCTGCGCAACAGCCGCGCCGCCAAGCAAGACCACGAGCGATACTGCCAGCATGATCTTCGTCATGTCCATTTCTCCATTCTCAAATCAGCGTCCAAGCCCAGCACTCAAGTCAGCGTCGATGCCATCGCCACTCATGCCTCGGGCGGATAGAGATGAACGTCGCCGCAATAGTCGACGATACGATAGCGCGTTTCTGATTCCGCTTCACTTGTCTCGTTTGCGGTATTTTTCACCGCCGACACGTAATTCGGACCCACCGGCGACTTGCCGGCACCGCCGGGAATGTCGATGACATAGTCCGGCTGACACAGGCCCGACACCCGCCCGCGCAACTGCCGCATCAAGGCCTGTCCCTCTGCCAACGTCGTGCGCAGATGCGCCGTTCCCGGGGCGAGATCGCCATGGTGCAGATAATAGGGCTTGATCCGGCATTCGACGAAAGCTCGCATCAAATCCGAGAGAGCGGCGATGTCGTCATTGACGCCGCGCAAAAGCACGGACTGGCTCACCAGGGGAATTCCAGCATCGACGAGCCGCGCGCAGGCATCGCGCGCGGCCCCCGTCAGTTCGCGCGCGTGATTGACGTGTATCGCGACCCAGGTGGCCGCGCCCGCAACCTTCAGGGCTGCAACCATTTCCGCGCTGACGCGCGCGGGTTCGGCCACCGGGACACGGGTGTGGAGACGGATGATCTTGACGTGATCGATGGCCGCAAGGTCGGCCATGATCTCGCTCATCCGCCGGGGCGACAGCATCAGGGGATCGCCGCCGGTCAGGATCACTTCCCAGATCTCGTCATTCGACCGGATGTAGTCGATCGCGGTGCGATAGGCGCTCTCCGACAGCGCATTCTCCTTGCCGGGCCCGACCATCTCGCGGCGGAAGCAGAAGCGGCAATAGACCGCGCAGACGTGCACGAGCTTGAACAACACCCGGTCGGGATAGCGGTGCACGATTCCCGCCACCGGCGAATGCGGGTGATCGCCGATCGGATCGGCATTCTCGCCCGGCTGCGCCTCGAGCTCGGCCGAAACAGGAACGAACTGCCGCGAGATGGGATCGTCGGGATCCGTCGCGTCGATCAGCCCGACCAGATCCGGCGTGATCGCCACAGCATAGCGCGCGGCGACGCGTTCGAGCGCCGGCAGCGCCGATGCGGGGACCAGGCCCTCGGCTACCAGCTCGGCAGGTTCGCGCAGAGTGCGTGCAAGGTTCGTCTTTGTCATCTCTCATCCGCAGGCGGTGTCCACACCACCTGATCAATTCGTGTGGCGCCGCTCGCCAGCATCACCAGCCGGTCGAAGCCGAGCGCGACACCGCTCGCCTCCGGCATTGCGGCGACCGCCGCCAGAAAATCCTCGTCTAGCGGATAGGCTTCGCCGTAGCGGCGCTGCTTCTCCGTCATGGATTCCGTGAAGCGTTTGCGCTGCTCCCCGGCATCGGTCAGCTCTCCAAAGCCGTTGGCGAGCTCGACGCCGCAGGCATAGATCTCGAAACGTTCGGCGACCCTCGGATCGTCCGTCTTCACCCGCGCCAGCGCCGCCTCTGGAGATGGGTATTCGAACAGGATGGTCAAACGCCCCTGCCCCAGATGTGGCTCGACGTGTTCGACCAGCATCTTGCTGAAGATGTCGGACCAGGTGTCATCCTCGGCGACACGGACCTTCCCGGCTGCCGCAGCGGCAAGCGCCGCACGGTTACCCTCGCCGCCCGAGATTGTCGACAGCAGGTCGATGCCGGCGAACTGCGCGAAGGCGCCCGCGACCGTCAGGAGCTCCGGCTCGGCGAAGGGATCGGCGGTTCGGCCGCGGAAGGAGAAGGTCCCGATCCCGGTCGCCTGCGCCGCCCGGGCGATCACGACGACGCAATCGGCCATGATGGCATCATAGGGCGCTCCCGCCCGGTACCATTCCAGCATGGTGAACTCGGGCAGATGCAGGTCGCCGCGCTCGCGGTCCCGGAACACCCGTGCGAACTCGAAAATCCGCGTCTCGCCCGCCGCCAGCAGCTTCTTGCAGGCGAATTCGGGCGAGGTGCGCAGGTATCGGCTGGCCCGGCTGCCGTCGGGCCGCATGATCTCGGTCCGGGGGGCGTGCAGATGGGTCTCGTTGCCTGGAGAGACCTGGAGAACGGAGGTTTCGACCTCCACAAACCCCTGTTCGGTGAAAAACCCCCGCAAAGCTCCGGTCACGGCGCCCCTGGCCTGGAGGAACGGCCGTCGGTCGAGGTGGCGCGCGGGCGACCAAAACGGCGACATCGGCTTGTCCCCAGCCATCAACCGACCGCCCCAGCCGGCAGCAAAATGCTGGCATCCAACGGCAAAATCAGTATGTTGCGGCCCGAAACGGGTGCCGAGGTCCGATTTGAGGCCCCAAGTCCCCCAGCAATTCGACCACGTCCTGGCTGGTGCCGGGCCAAGCAAGCAGGAAATACAGCTTTGAGAGTCATCGCCAGTTCTATTCGCAAGGGCAACGTGATCGAGCAAGACGGCAAGCTCTATGTCGTCGTGAGCGCCGAGAACATCCATCCCGGCAAGGGAACCCCGGTCAGCCAGATCGAAATGCGCCGAATCTCGGACGGGGTAAAGATCTCGGAACGCTACAAGACCACCGACCAGGTCGAAAAGGCCACCATCGAAGAGCGCAACTACACCTTCCTTTACGAAGATGGCGATGGCTACCACTTCATGAACCCCGAGACCTACGACCAGGTTCAGGTTTCCAAGGACGTCGTCGGCGACGCGGCCGCGTATCTCCAGCCGGACATGACCGTCAAACTGTCGATGCATGACACCAATCCGGTGTCGATCGCACTGCCGCAGCGCGTGACGCTGGAAGTGGTGGAGACCGAGCCGGTGACCAAGGGCCAGACCGCCTCCTCCTCTTACAAGCCGGCGGTGCTGTCCAACGGCGTGCGCACCACCGTGCCGCCGCACATCTCGGTCGGCACGCGCATTGTGGTGATGACCGAAGACGGCTCCTACTCCGAGCGTGCCAAGGACTAAACGAGCCATCGAGGATCGGAACAGGTACCGCCGGGGGGCGAAGCAGTGGGCAGGAACAGTCTCCGCTTCGTCTCGCTTCTCCTGGCGTTGCCGTCGCTCCTCGTTGCTGCACCGATCGCTGCGGATGAATTCCGCAGCCCCTCGCTGACGGCCCTGCGCATCGAGTGGCGCGCGGCGCTCGACCAGCTTCGCAGCGAGATCAACAGCCATCCGCAAATTGCGGGCGACTTCATCTTCGCACCGCGCCGTTCGGTGCCGCGCTACGATCCGCGCGCGATGCCGGCACTGGTGCAGCTCAACGCGGTCTCCTCGCGCTTCTTCACCGGCATTACCCGAAGTCCCGTCCCCGTGCTGCTGCCGTTCGACGCCGCCGCGTATCTCGACGCGCAGCGCAGCGGCGCGCCGGCGACGCTCGCGTTGTCGCGCTACCAGGCCGACTTCAATCCCGTGGACATGTTCGATGCCGGGCCAGCCGGCTACAGCGCGACCTTCTCGCTCGATCCGGGTGCCGGTGACGGCATGCCGAGCCGGGTCTACGCAAGGCCTGTCGAGGTGCAGATCACGGGCTCGGCGCTGCTCTACGACATCGCCGATCCGGCCGGGGGCAAGGGCGAGCCAGTCAAGCCGCTCGCCGCAACCTACCCGGATCTACGCAGGTTCATCCGGGAAGGCTATGTGCGCTACGCCTTCACCCGCTTCGGCGCCACCTATGTGGTCTCGATCCAGTGCCTCGACAGTGTCGCGAGGCCACGGCGGCTCGCCTGCAAGGAGGCCTATCCGGTCGCCGAGCGCTTCCTGAAGGCACTGCGCGTCGCAGGCGGCCAGCGCATGCGGCCCCTGACGGACGTTGCCTCCAACATCATCGATCGCCCCGCGGTGCGTTCACCGGATTTCAGCTACCGGCCGAGCGGCGACATCATTCCGAACACCGGTTACCGCAAGCAGGGCGGTCATCCCGACGCCATGGCTTATGCCCAGATCCGCTTTCCCTTGGAGAAGGCGCCCGCCTTCGTGCGCTCCCAATCCTTCGGCAAGCGCGACAAGAGCGAAGGCCCGACCGCTTATCCCTGGCGCGACAATTTCTGCGAGTCGCGTAGTTTCGAGGTGTGGCAATGCGGCGGAGGTTTCGGCCACCAGGGCGAGGACATCCGCGCCGCCGACTGCCCGCCGCCCGGCGAAGGCCGCGAGCCCTGCGATCCCAAGCGGCGCGGCGTCGTCGCCGTGCGTGACGCAATCGTCATCCGTGGCGCCAAGGACCAGGCCGCAACGCTTCAGGTCAATAGCCGCACCGAGCACATTCGTTTCCGCTACATGCACATGAATCCGCATGCGATGAACGCCGATGGCGTGCTCAACGGCCGCATCGTCACCGAAGGCGAGAAGATCGGCGTGATCTCGAACTACCTCGACCGTCCCGCCGGAACCTCGATGCACCTGCATTTCGACGTCCAGGTGTTCACCCGCGATGGCTGGATCTGGGTCAGCCCCTACGTGACGCTGGTCTCGGCCTATGAACGGCTGATCCGCGCGCGCGGCCGCGAGATCGGCCCGGAGATCGCGGTCACGGCGCAGCCGGTGGCCCATACTCTGCCGGAAGACGTGCTCAAGCCTGACTTGCGCGAGGGAGCGGGCGGCGAGGAGAACTGACAGCGTACTGGTTCGTTGCTGGAGCGGGCAGGACGCATCTGGTCGCGCACTCCCCCCGCTCGAACGAAGAAGGATGGGTTGATGAGTGTCGGACTGATCGGTCTTCTCGACGATATCGCGGGGATCGCAAAGGTGGCTGCAGCCTCGCTCGACGATGTCGCTAGCCAGGCAGCCAAGGCAGGCACAAAGGCGGCTGGCGTGGTCATCGACGATGCGGCGGTCACGCCGAACTACGTCATCGGTTTCGCTTCGAAACGCGAGCTGCCGATCGTCGGCAAGATCGCGGTCGGATCGCTACGCAACAAACTGCTGATCTTGCTGCCGATTGCCCTGCTGCTCGGCTACTTCCTTCCCGCTGCGGTCACGCCGCTGCTGATGCTGGGCGGCGCCTTTCTCTGCTATGAAGGCGCCGAAAAGGTGCTCGAAGCCGTGATGCCGCATCATGCGCACCAGCACGAAGCTCAGCTTGAGCCGATTGCATTGAATGCCCAGTCGGTCGAGGACGAGAAGGTCGCTGGCGCCATCAAGACGGATTTCATCCTGTCGGCGGAGATCATGGCGATCACGCTGGCGGCCCTCCCGGCGGGCAGCATCTGGACGCAGGCGCTGGTGCTGGCGCTGGTCGGCCTCTTCATCACCGTTGGCGTCTATGGCGTGGTGGCCCTGATCGTGAAAGCGGACGATGCCGGCATCGCCCTCGCGCGGTTCGACGGCGCCTCGCTCGCCGGCGGCGCGATCCGATTGCTTGGGCGCGCGCTCGTCCGCGGCATGCCCGTTTTCCTGGCGGTGCTGAGCACGATCGGCACCGCCGCCATGATCTGGGTCGGCGGTGGCATCATCCTGCACGGCATCGAGAAGTACGGCCCACCTGCGATCGGCCACACCGTCCATGCCATAACCGAGGCTGCCGCACATCTCCTTCCATCCGTTGCCGGCATCGTCGAATGGTCGGTCGAGGCAGCCATCTCGGGTGCGCTTGGACTGCTCGTCGGCGCGGTTGCCATTCCGGTCGTCCAATACGGACTCGCGCCGGCCTGGAAGCGGTTGAGGCGATCGCGATCGGCCTGAGCACGGCCATTGCGGATGACGCGCGCAGCCTATTCCAGGAACGTCGTCAGCTGCGCGCCCTCGTCCGCCACGAACACCGCGATCAGTTCCGCCGGCTCGGTCATGCTGGCATTGGCCGAGACCAGATGCGTCGAGCCCGGCGGTTCGAAGAAGGACTGGCCGACGCCGAACGTCTCGACCGGGCCGCCGCCGAGCTGCGAGCGGATCTCGCCTTTGGTGATGTAGGCGGTGACGGAGCCGGAGTGACGATGCGGCCGCGAAAACCCGCCCGGACCGTAGGACACACGCACGATGGTCACGCGTTTGCCGGGCACGTTCGGAAGCGCGTAGGAGCCGATCGGCTCAACCTTGTCGAGCGGCGAGCCTTCCGCCGCCGTCGCGCAGAGCGGCGCGAGGGCGCTGGACACGCTGTCGATCGTCACCGGCAGAGCTTTGCCGATTGCCAGCGCGCAGACTAATCCTGCGATGACGGCGAACGCCGTCGAACGTGACTGCAACGGGTACTGCACGGCCGAAAGGCTCAAGGCTGTCATCGTGATCTTCCCTTCTCTCCGTCAGGACGAAGCTGCAACGGCGGCCGCCGGCCGCTGTGCAGGCGTCCAGCGAAACGCCGCGCCAAACCGGTTCCAGACGTTGATGGAGGCGACCGCCGAGGTCAGGTACGTCAGTTCAGTTTCGGAGAATTCGCCGGACGCTTCCGCGTAGACCTCCTCGCTGACGCCGTCCGGCAGACAGGTCAGCGCCTCGGCCCAGGCGAGCGCAGCCCGCTCGCGCGGCGAAAAGATCGGCGCCTCGCGCCAGACCGCGAGCAGATGAAGCTTGTCGAGGGGAACGCCGATCCGTTCCGACAGCAGGACGTGGTGTTGCACACAGAACGCGCAGCCGTTGATCTGCGAGGCGCGCAGCTTGACCAGCTCGAGCAGTTGCTTGTCGAGGCCGGCCTTGGCCGCAAGCTGGCCCAGCGCCAGCACCAGATCAAACGCATCGGGCGCGATCCGCTTGAAATCTTCGTATTCGCTGCGGGCGTGTGCCATTGCCATTCACCTCGGCTTATTATAAGAGCTCGGATACATTATAAGAGCTCTTATATATGTCGCGCAAGTCGAATGTCATGACATCGCAATCGGGCCGCAAGGCCGTTGCAGCCGGCGCGGTGCATGTCCCGGCACCGGGCGAAGGCAAGCGCGGCGAGCAAGGCTATCTCGGCTACTTGCTGCGCCAGGCTCACGCCGCGGTTCGCCTGACGATGGAGCGCACGCTCGCCGATCTCGGCGTGACCTCGCCGCAATTCGCGGTGCTGACGATGCTGAACGCCTATCCGGGCTTGTCGGGGGCCGATGTCGCCCGCCTCACCTTCCTGACGCCCCAGACCGTGGGCGTCATCATCCGCAATCTCGAACGCGACGGCGCGATTGCGATGACGCCTCATCCCGTTCACGGCCGCATCCAGCAATGGACGCTGACGCCGCGCGGCGCGACGCTTCTGAAGGCGTGCCGGCAGCGTGTGCTCGAATTGGAGAAGCGGCTCGCTCGCAATTTGGATTCAAAGGCGGAAACCACGATCCGGCGTTGGCTTGCCGGAATCGCGGCTGAGCTTAAGGAGGACTAGGCGACCGGCATTCGCCTGCTGACGCGGCTGCTACCCGCCTTTCAAGGCGTTCTTGACTGCGCCGTCCGGCCAGCTCTCGTCGGCCGCGATCACCCGCACGCGGGTCTGGTCGGCGGGATTGACCAGCACGTGCGAATTCACCCGCTCACCGCTCGGCTCAAGACGCAGATCGGTTTCGGGCTTCCAGCTCAGCGTCGTCGCGAGGTCGCCGGGAAAGATCTTCCATTGCGATCCGTCGTCGAGTTCGACGATATGGCTTTCGGCATGTGTGCGTATCTTCATTCCACCCCGATGCTTCGATGAACAGGAAGGACGGCGCGACCACGGCCGGCTCTTCTCCTCGTCCTGGCGTGGAGGGAATGCGGGAGTGCGGCACTTGTTCCGGTGGGAACGACCGACGGGGTCGGGCCGAGTTGACGCACGCGGCCATTTCGGAACCGACTCACACGTGCCATGTTTCCGGCTAGAATGTGCCCATGAAGCACACTGATTCCTCGCCCCGTCACACACGCCGCGCCCTGCTCCAATCGACGCTCGGTGCAGCCGCTTTGCTCGCGCTTCCCACCCGCGCTCTCGCCGCGCCTCCCGGCTTCGACGAATGGCGCGAGAGCTTTCGTGCGCGCGCGATGGCAAAAGGTATTTCCGCCGCGACATGGCAGCGCGCGATGGGACGGGTCGAACCGGACATGAGCGTGTTCGCGCAGATGCGCAACCAGCCCGAATTCCGCGAGCAGGTTTGGCAGTACATCAACCGCCGCGTCTCCGACTGGCGCATCATCAACGGCAAGATCGCGCTGAAGAACAACGAGGCGCTGTTCGCCCGCATCGAGCGCGATTTCGGGGTCGAGCGCGGCACGCTGCTGGCGCTATGGGGCGTCGAGTCCGCCTATGGCGATCCGCTGGTGCAGCAGAACCACATGAGGCCGGTGTTTCCCTCGCTCGCCGCGCTCGCCTGGAACGAGCCGCGCCGCAAGGCCTATTGGGAGACCGAGCTGATCAATGCACTGCGCATCGTCGACAAGGGCTGGTCCACGCCTGAGGACATGCGCGGATCATGGGCCGGCGCGATGGGCCATTCGCAATGGATGCCGGAGGTCTGGCTCAATGTCGGCATCGACTATGATGGCAACGGCAAGGTCTCGCCATTCGGCAAGCCCGACGATGCGCTGGGCTCGACCGCAAAATATCTCGTCAATCGCGGCAAGTGGCATCGCGGCGAGCACTGGGGCTACGAGGTGCGCGCGCCCGCCAACATGAGCGGCAGCCGGACCTATGCGGCCTGGCAGGCAGCCGGCGTGACTCGTGCCGACGGCCAACCATTTCCGCAGCCCAACGCATCCGCGCAGATGTGGACGCCGGTTGCGGGCGGACCGACATTCCTGCTCGGGCCGAATTTCTACTCGGTGAAGAGCTACAACCCTTCCATGAACTACGCGCTGGCGATCTGCCATCTCGGGGATCGCTGCTTGGGAGCCCCGCCCTTCATCCAGCCCTTCCCGGGCTCCGAGCGTGCGTTGACGCTCGCCGAGGTGCAGGAGATGCAGACGCGCCTCACCAAGGCCGGCTTCGACACCGGCGGCACCGACGGCCGCGTCGGCAACGACACCATGAAGGCGGTCAAGGACTTTCAGCAGAAGGTCGGGATCGTGCCCGCCGATGGCTACGGCGGACTCAAAGTGCTGGCCAAGCTGCGGCAAACCAACTAGCGCGACTGGAAGCGCCGGCGCTGGCGCCTCCGCCGCAGCTGCAGCCGACCCTTAAGCCGCGTTTCGCTGTTCTGTCAGCTTCAGCAGCTCGTCGACGAGGTCATCCACGGCACGCTCGGCCGCGGCAATCGACGCCTGCAACCGATCATCGCCGAATTCGTCGTACTCGATTGCAATGCTATGGAAGGCCGTGATCCCGATGAAAGCAAACACGTCCCGGACGGCTCCTTCGAGATGATTGACGGCGGCCATATGCCCGCCCGGATCGTACCCGTAGTCTCCGCGCGAGCCGAGCAGGACAAGACGCTTGTCCATGCCCTCAAGCAGCGCCGAATATGGATTGTCCGGGCGTGATCGGTCGAAGCCAAACGTGCGTCCGACCCGAACGATGTTGTCTATGTATGCCTTGAACTGCGCTGGCACACCGAAGTTGTACATTGGCACGCCCGCGACGATCAGATCAGCTGAGATCAACTCGTCGACCAGCGCATCGCTTTCCGCCAAAGCCTCTCTCATCCATGGCTCGCGCTGATCGGGCTTCGCGAAGGCCGCCTTGACCCAGTCGTCCGTCACCTGACTCGGTGCGAAGCGACCGAGGTCGCGGCAGACGACGCGATCCCCCGGCCGCGACTGTAGCCATCGTTGGACGAAACGCTGAGTCAGACGCCTGGTGTGCGAACCGCGCGGATTTGCATCTGAAGGCTCTAACCGCGCGCTTGAATCGATTTGTAGCAGTTGCATTGCAGCACTCCTCTCATCTATTTGCCCAATAGATCGGTTCAGGTCCCGTCGTTGACAAACGAAAGTTGCTCAGCCTATGGATGAACTGCATTCATCCACGAGTTCGCGATGAGAAGGCTTCCTCCGCTGGCGGGATTGCGTGCATTTGAAGCGGCGGCACGTCACCTCAGCTTCAAGCGCGCGGCCGATGAGCTTCACGTCACGCCGACCGCGATCAGCCATCAGGTGCGACAGCTGGAGCAGACGGTCGGGGTCAGGCTGTTCGAGCGGCGGACGCGGCAGGTTCTGCTCACCGCGGAAGGTCAGGTCCTGCTTCCGGTCCTGCGCGACGGCTTTGATGCGTTTGCGCGTGTTCTGGAGGGATTGAGCCGCAAGCGACGCCGGGCGGTGGTCACACTTTCGGCGACGCCGGCTTTCACAGCCAAATGGCTGGTGCCGCGTCTTGCTAGGCTCCGAAAGAGCAGAGCCGACATTGATCTCACATTGCTTGCGAGCTTGGAGGTGGCCGATCTCAATTCGACCGCGGACCTCGCACTTCGCTACGGTTCCGGTCCTTATCCCGATCTGATCGCCGAGCCGCTCACGGTCGATCGTTTCGCGCCGGTGGTCAGTCCGCGCCTGGGCGTCCGAAGACCGAGCGACCTGCGCTCAGCAACGCTGCTACATTTCGACTGGCACCGTCGTGATGCCCGAAATCCGACCTGGCGGCGCTGGCTCAAGACGGCCGGCATTAACGACGTTGATGCGCGCGCCGGCGTGCGTTTCAGCGATGAAACCCATGCCATCCAGGCAACCGTCGCCGGCGCTGGTGTCGCTTTGCATAGTCTTGTGCTCGTCGCCGACGAACTTTCGCAGGGAACGCTGGTCGCACCATTCGGGCCGGAGCTGGAAGGCTTTTCGCTGCACTTGGTCCGCAGCCGCGACCGACCGCTCACCGAGCCGGTCGAGGCTGTACGACACTGGCTGAAGTCAGAGTTCGACGCGGCCCGCTGATACGCAGCGCAGCTCGCGCGCCGCGGAATGACATCGTGGTCAGTGCCGATATTGCGGCTCCTCCGCATCGAGCTGCCGCCGGATCGCGGCAAGATGCAGTCGAGCGGATTCGGAATCGCCCTCGCGCATCTGCCTATAGGTCTCCGCCGCAACGCTGGGATCGACCGGCAGCACCTTCCGCCCCGTCGACATCGCCAGCACCTGCACCTCGGCGGCGCGCTCGAGATAATAGAGATCGTCCCAGGCCTCCGCGATGGTCGGCGCCAGCACCATCACGCCGTGATGTTTCATGAAGACGATGTCGGCATCGCCGACGGCGGAGGCGATGCGGGCACCTTCGCGGCTGTCGAGCGCGAGGCCGTTGTAGTCGCGGTCGACCGCGGTGCGGCCGTAGAATTTCAGCGCGGTCTGGCCGGCCCAGATCAGGGGATCGCCCTCGGTCATCGACAGCGCCGTGGCGTAGGGCATGTGGGTGTGGAAGGCGACCTTGGCGCGCGGCAGCAGCCTGTGCATCTCGGCATGGATGTAGAACGCGGTCGCCTCGGGCACGCCCTCGCCGTCGAGCACGTTGCCATGGAAGTCGCAGATCAGGAGCTTTGACGCGGTCAACTCGCGAAAGGCGTAGCCGTAGGGGTTGACGAGGAACAGGTCGTCATGGCCCGGCACGACCGCCGAGAAGTGGTTGCAGATGCCCTCCTCAAAGCCGTTGCGCGCGGCCATGCGGAAGCAGGCGGCGAGATCCTCGCGCGCGGTACGGATCGCGTCGGTGGCGAGGTCCGGCCGGTTGGAACGGAATGGCGCGGGCGCGGGTGAAGAAGCGTGAAGGCTGTGCGCCATGGCGAAGGACACCTCTCTCGGTCGGGAGCTGCCCCATCTTGTACAGGGACTGCGCCTTCGCGTCAGCCCCTGCGGTCGCCACCCTGCCCTGCGCAGCTCAAGCGCGCCGCGGCACGCCGCCGGCATTCATGCCGCCGTCGATGACGAGCTCGCTGCCGGTGACGTAGCGCGAGCCATCGGAGGCGAGATACAGCACGCCCGAAGCGATCTCCGCGGCCTGGCCGGCGCGGCCAAGCGGCGTGACGACGCGGGCGCGCTCCTCCGGATCGATCGGGGCATTCTGGCCGGCGCCGGCCGCCCCCGTCGGGATCTTGCCCCATATCGGGGTATCGATGATGCCGGGGTGAACCGAATTGACCCGGATGCCATCGCCCGCGGCCGCGCATTCCATCGCGATGGATTTGGCGAACAGCCGCACGCCGCCCTTGGTCGCCGAATAGGCCGACAATCCGGGCGAGCCGCGCAGGCCCGCCAGCGAGGACATCATGATGATCGAGCCGCCGCCCGTTTTGCGCATCAGGGGCAGGCAATGCTTCACCGAAAGAAACACGCCATCGAGATTGATCGCATTCTGCTTGCGCCAGTCGGCGAGCGTCATGTCGACGATCGACGGCACGGAAATGCCGATACCCGCATTGGAGACGAGCACGTCGAGCCGGCCGAAGCGCTTTGCGATCTCGGCGACGATCTCGATCCAGCGCTCTTCGCTGGTGACATCCTGCTCCAGAAAGATCGCCTTGCCGCCGCCCCTGGTGATGCGCCTGACGAGCTCGGGGCCCCTCAGCTCGTCGATGTCGGTCGCGATGACCGTAGCGCCTTCGCGTGCGAACAGCTCGACGGTAGCCTCGCCAATGCCGGAGGCGCCGCCCGTCACCAGTGCGACCTTGCCCTCAACCTGCCCTGCCATGCTCACTCCCTTTTTTGTTGTTTGGACCCGCATGATCTTTGTCGGAAAATCGCTTCGCACTTTCCGGATCATGCGTCATCTAATCACGGATGGCCCCTGGTCCGGCAGCGCGACGTCGACGACGCGGAACTGCACACGCTCGGCGCCCTGGTAGCGATCGACCGAGAGCGAGCCCGCGACATGCAACTGCTGGCCGCGATTGGCGAGCAGCGCATTGCCGAGCTTCTGGCCGATCGAACGGAACGCGATGCCGTTGACGATGGCGCCGTCGCCCGCCTTGAAACGCAGGCGCAGATGCGCCTGCCCGACCTCGTCGGCAAATACGAGTTGATGCGCCGGCAACGCCAGCACCGGCTCGGGATTGCCGCTGCCGAAGGGACCGGCGCTGTTGAGCGTCGTCGCCAGCTCCGGCGTCACCGCACGGGCGGTGACTGCGCCGTCAATATAGAGCTCGTTGACGTGGCGCGCCTCGGCGACGTCGCGCGCCAGCGCGGTCTCGAGATAGGCGCGGAATTCGGCGAGCTTCTCCTTGCGCAGCGTCACGCCCGCGGCCATGGCGTGGCCGCCGCCCTTGAGCAGGATGCCGTCGGCGACCGCCTGCCGCACCGCCTTGCCGAGATCGACGCCGGCGATCGAGCGGCCGGAGCCGGTGCCGATGCCGCCCGGCTCCAGCGCAATGGCAAAGGAAGGCCGCGAGAACTTCTCCTTCAGGCGGGAGGCAACAAGGCCGACCACGCCGGGATGCCAGCCTTCCGAGGCCGTGACGATCACGGCGAGCTTGTCCTCCAGCCCGATCGAGGCCAGCGCCTCGGCTTCGGCCTGGGCTTCTGCCGCCTGCTCGATGACGCGACGTTCGCTGTTGAGACGGTCGAGCTCGGCCGCGATCCGCGCCGCCTCGACGCTGTCGCCTTCGAGCAGCAGCCGCACCCCGAGATCGGCGCGGCCGATCCGGCCGCCGGCATTGACGCGCGGCCCCAGCATGAAGCCGAGATGCCAGGCCTCCGGCGGGCCGTTGAGCCGCGCCACGTCCATCAGCGCGGTGTGGCCGACATGGTCGCGCCGACGCATCGCGATCAGCCCCTTGGCGACGAAGGCGCGGTTGAGACCTATCAGCGGCGCGACGTCGGCGACGGTGCCGAGCGCGACGTGATGCAGCATGCCCAGGAGATCGGGCTCGGGCATCTCGCTGGTCCAGAAGCCGCGCTGGCGCAGCTCGCGATTGACCGCCACCAGCGTCACCAGCACGAGGCCGACCGCAGCGAGATGACCGAGGCCGGAGAGGTCATCGGGGCGGTTCGGATTGACCAGCGCGTCGACCTCGGGGAGATCGAGGCCGCATTGGTGGTGGTCGATCACGACCACGGACATGCCGAGGCGCTTCGCCTCGGCGAGCGGCTCTATGCTGGTGGTGCCGCAATCGACTGTGATCAGCAGCGTGGCGCCCTTGGCCGCGAGCGCGCGCACCGCTTCTGTGTTGGGGCCGTAGCCCTCGAAAATCCGGTCGGGAATATGGATCAGCGGATCGAGCCCGCAATGGCGCAGATGCCAGGCCAGCAGCGCCGCCGAGGTCGCGCCGTCGACGTCGTAGTCGCCGAAGATCGCAACCTTCTCGCCCTTGGTCGCGGCATCCGCGATGCGTTTGGCGGCGGTCTCCATCTCCGTCACCGTGAACGGGTCCGGCAGCAGCTTTCGGATGGTCGGATCGAGAAAGTCGGACACCGCGTCGATGTCGACACCGCGGCCCGCCAGTACCCGCGCCAGCAGTTCCGGCAATTGGTGCCGCTGCACGATGGCGAGCGCCTGGGCTGCCCCGCGCCCGTCCAGACGGTCGCGCCAGAGCTTGTCGGTCAGCGAGCGCGCGACGCCCAGGAAGGCCTGAGGCGCTTCGACGGGGAGTGCGGATGCGAGAGGCGTCATGACGAGGGCTATCGATTGGGAACTCGGGTCCGGGCGATCACGCTCGGGGCCGCGACTGGCTTGAAAGGATTGGCTGGGAAACCCCGGCGATTTGCAACGGCCGGGACGCACAAAGCGGTGGATGGCCGGCAGCCAGGCCGGAGTGGCTACTATTTAGGCATTCCGTCAAACAGCAAATTAAGCAGGCGTTAGGCGGAATCCTCGAAAAAGAATCGTATTCGATCTGTAAGTCGTTGTTCCGGGTTCATTGCAGATCAGACCTCATTGCCAAGGGAAGTCCCCGATGTCTGCTGCGCTGGGTCTGAAAGCCAAGCCGATCGCCACCGAGCCCGCGGACGATGATTCCGACATCTCCGCGCTGATCAACCGCCTCACCGCGGAGGTCAACCAGATCGCGGTCGACAAGACCAAGTCGATCCAGCAGATCACCAACCACATGAAGATGCTGGCGCTGAACGCGCTGATCGAGAGTTCGCGCGCCGGCGCGCAAGGCGCGGGCTTTGCGGTGGTGGCGCAGGAGGTGCGCGGCGTCGGCCAGCAGGTCGAGACCATCGCCCGCGAGCTCGAGACCCAATTGACCAAACGCACCGGCGATCTCGTCGCCTCGATCGACCGCATGAGCCAGCGCTCCCGCGGCGAGCGGATGGTCGACCTGTCGCTCAACGCGATCGAGCTGATCGACCGCAATCTCTACGAACGCACCTGCGACGTGCGCTGGTGGGCGACCGATTCCGCCGTGGTCGATTGCGCGGCCTCGCCCAGTGCTGCGGCCGTCTCCCATGCCTCGCAGCGCCTCGGCGTGATCCTCGGGGCCTACACCGTCTATCTCGATCTCTGGCTCTGCGACCTCGACGGCAACGTCATCGCCAACGGCCGCACCGACCGCTTCCGCGTCGTCGGCCAGAACGTCGCCCACACCAGATGGTTTCGCGACGCGAAAGGCCTTCGCTCCGGCGACGATTATGTCGCCGGCGACGTCGAGAACCAGCCGCTGCTCGGCAACGCGCAGGTCGCGACCTATTGCGCCAGCGTCCGCGCCGGCGGGCAGGCCAACGGCGCGCCGATCGGGGTGCTCGCCATCCATTTCGACTGGGAGCCGCAGGCCCGCGCCATCGTGCAGGGCGTGCGCGTCGGCGACGGCGACAAGGCGCGCGTATTGCTGGTCGATTCCAATTTTCGCGTGATCGCGGCGTCCGACGGCCAGGGCATCCTCAGCGAACGCATCTCGCTGTCGCTGAACGGCCAGCGCTCCGGCTTCTATCAGGAACGCACGGGCACACTGGTCGCGTTCCATGCCACCCCGGGCTACGAGACCTATCGCGGGCTCGGCTGGTACGGCGTGATCGTCTGCGGCGCGTGAGGCAAGCGGGCCCGCCTCGATCAAAACTCGCGAAAACAACCCCATGCATAGTAGCCAAGGGGTTGTCTTACCTCGCTGTTTTTGCACGCGCGAAGATTCTTTGACACGTCGGGCAAAACAGAAGGAATGACACCTCATTGGGCGCGGCGATCTAGCACAGCGACATCGCCGCCTCCCTTCACCTTTCCGACATTTGCGTGTTGACCTTCCGAGCTGCCGCGGCAGCCAGCTTGCGGTACTGATCTTCGTACTGGCGCGCCATTCGGTATGCGGTGAAGCGTTCCTCGAAGCGGGCGCGCACTCTCCTTCGATCCAGCTTGCCCAATTCGCCGACCGCCTTGACCGCCTGCTCCTCGTTCTCGACGATGAAACCGGTTAGGCCGTGCTCGATGACCTCAGGGACAGAGCCGGAGCGATAGGCGATCACGGGCGTTCCGCACGCCATCGCCTCGATCATGACCAGCCCGAAAGGCTCCGGCCAAGCGATCGGAAATAGCAGAGCGGCTGCTCCGCCAAGGAATGATTGCTTCTTCACGTCGTCGACTTCGCCGATAAGCTGGATCATCTCACCGTCGATCCGGGGCGCAAGGTGTTTCCTGAAGTAGGCAGTCTCGGCGCGTGGAATCTTCGCGGCGATGCGAAGAGGCATCCGGGCTGCGTGCGCGATGCGGATGGCGTCCTCCGGACCCTTGTCCTCCGTGAGACGGCCAAGAAACGCCAGATAGGATCCCTCCTCATAGGATGGATCCAACAGCTCCGACGACAGCCCGTGCTGGATCGTTCCAATCCATTTCGCATCCGGAAGCGGCAGGCGCTGGTGATCCGAGATCGACACGAAGCTTGCTTCTGGGAACTGCCGAACCACGTCAGGCAAGCCAGGCAAGTCAAGGCGGCCGTGCATGGTCGTCAGGAACGGTACGCCAAGGCGACTGAGCAACGGCAGCGGAAGCCAGTCGATATGGGCGTGGATCACATCGAAGTCGTTGGCTCGTCTCGCGATCGCTTCCAGCAGCATCGCGCAGGCTGCGTTCGGATCGGCGCCCTTCCGGCCGAGACGCAGCGCGCGTGGCCATACCGGGTGGAGTTTGCCTCTCGTTCGGGAGTCACCGCTGGCAAACAGCGTGACGTCGTGACCGAGCTCGACAAGCTCATCCACAAGCCAGGCTACCACCCGCTCGGTGCCGCCGTAGAGCTTCGGAGGGACGCTTTCGGCAAGCGGAGCCAGCTGGGCGATACGCATTGGAGCTCGCTATATCGCTGAACGCACGATCAGCACGATGGCCGCAGACAGAAGGTTCGAAATCGCGAGCAAGGTCCAATCCGGCCTTGCGCTCGCGCTAGCCAGCCGACAGATACCGCCCTCGATGAGCCTCAACATTCGTCATCGGAAAGCCGCTCGAGATAGGCAAGCCCGAATGCTGCGAGTTCCTGGGCATCACCGTTACTCTCGCGCGCTTCCCGCCTCCCTTGCAGATGACGCTCGAGCAGGCAACGACGGCCATCCGCTGCATCGACGCTGCGATGCCGGGCAAGGTACACGCACCAAGCGGTGTCCACCGCTGTTCGTAGCGGGCTGTCGTCGACCATGTTCCAGCTCCGACGTGGAAGATGTTCATGGGGCGCCAACTCCTCGCGACGGCGGAAGTTTCCAGTTTTTCCCTAAAGTCTAAGTCTGCGCGCAAGGCGAGCGCAATCAGCGGTCGCTCCCTTCGCGCGTGCAAGTTCAGCCGAGACGACGCGCCGCCATCTCCGCGGCGAGCAGCAACGCGGCGCGGCTGGCGCCGATCGATGCGATGCCTTGACCCGCGATGTCGTAGGCGGTGCCGTGCGCGGGCGTGCAGATCGGGAACGGGAAGCCGCCGAGCAAGGTCACGCCGCGATCGAAACCCATCAGCTTCATCGCGATCTGGCCCTGGTCGTGATACATCGTCAGCACGGCATCGAAGGCGCCGGCCTTGGCGCGCAGGAACACGGTGTCGGCCGGAAACGGTCCCTCCGCGGCAATGCCCTCGCTCTGGCTTGCTGCGACCACCGGCGCGATCACGTCGATCTCCTCGCGGCCGAAATTCCCGCCGTCGCCGGCATGGGGGTTGAGGCCTGCGACCGCGATGCGCGGCCGCGCAAAGCCGGCGTTGCGCATGCAGGAATCGGTTAGTCTGAGCGCGCGATGGATGCGTTCGCCGGATAGCTTCGCAGCGACGTCCCTAAGCGGGATGTGCGAGGTGACCCGTGCGTTCCAGAGCCGGTCCAGCACGTTGAATTCGCTTGCCGGCGTCTTGAGACCGACGACCTCGGCGGAGAACGCGATCTCGTCGTCGTACTCGGCACGGGCAAGGCGCATCGCCTGCTTGTTAAAGGGGGTGAAGCAGACCGCGTCGACATGGCCGTCGCGGCCGAGCTCGAGCGCATGCCGGTAATTGGCCAGCGCAAATTTTCCGCCGGCAAGAGTCGCTTTCTTCGGCTCGACCTCTCTGGGGGTGAGGTGGCGGAGATCGAACAGCGCATCTTCCTGCGCTGCGCGAAGATCGGCGCCCTGCTCTATCATCGTCAGTGCCGGCTTGACGCCCGCAATGCGCGCGCCCTCGTCGAAAATGCGGCGATCGCCGATGACGACGAGCCGGCAGCGCGCGCGGATGTCGTCCTGCACCACGAGCTTGGCCGTCAGCTCCGGGCTGATGCCGGCGGGATCTCCCATGGCCAGCGCAATCAGCGGCTTTGCGGTCATATGATCGCCCTTTCCTGGACTGGCGCATCGGTCGCGGGCGACGCAGGTTTGCGCCAGAGCCGCGGCAGCTGCAGCAGAAGCGGAAGCAGCAGCAGCGCGATGCCGCCTAGAATCAGGCACGTCACCAGCTTGTTCGCAAAGAAAATGCCGAGAGATCCCTTGGAGATCAGCATCGACTGCCGGAAGGCGTCCTCGGCCTTGTCGCCGATGACGATCGCGAGCACCAGCGGCGCCAGCGGATAGAACAGCTTCTTGAAGAGATAGCCGACGACCCCGAAGCCTAGCATCATGACGACGTCGAGATAGGAGTTCGACACCGAATAGGCGCCGACGACGCAGATGATCACGATCAGCGGCGCGATCACCACGAAGGGAATCCGCATCAGGGCGGCGAACACCGGGACCGTCAGCAGCACCAGGGCGACGGCGACAATGTTGCCGACATACATCGAGGCGATCAGGCCCCAGACAAAATCCTTTTGGTCCACGAACAGCATGGGCCCGGGATTGAGGCCCCAGATCATCAACCCGCCCATCATCACGGCCGCGGTTGCCGAGCCCGGAATGCCGAGCGAGAGCATCGGCAGCAGCGCGCTGGTCCCGGCGGCATGATCGGCCGTCTCCGGCGAGACGATGCCTTCGACCTCGCCCGTGCCGAAATGTCGGCCGCGCCGTGAAAAGCGCCGCGCGATACCGTAACTCATGAAGGAGGCCGCGGTCGGGCCGCCCGGCGTGATGCCCATCCAGCATCCGATCGCGGCACTGCGCAGCAGGGCGACGCCGTGCCGCGGCAGGCGGCCGACGGCGCGAAACACCTCGCGCCAATCGATCTTGGAAGAGACCGCGCGGGCGTGAAATTCCTCCTCGACGGCGACCAGCAGCTCGCCGATGCCGAAGAGGCCCATCACCGCGACGACGAAGCTGACACCCTTGACCAGCTCATCCACGCCCATGGTGAGGCGGACGCTGCCGGAGACGGTGTCGATGCCGATGGCGGCGATGGCAAAGCCGAGCGCCAGCGCCACGACGGTCTTGATCGGCGCCGCACCGCCCATGCCGACGAAGCTGGCAAAGGCGAGAAAATAGACCGCAAAATACTCGGCCGGCCCGAACGCGAGCGCAGCCTGCGCCACCCAAGAGGCGAGGAAGGTGATCAGGATGACGCCGACCAGCGCGCCAAACGCCGCCGAACCGAAGGCGGTCGCGAGCGCCGTGGTCGGCCTGCCGTCGCGCGCCATCGGATAGCCGTCGAAGGTGGTCGCCACCGATGACGGCTCGCCCGGAATGTTGAACAGGATGGAGGTCACCGAGCCCCCGAACAATGCGCCCCAATACATGCTGGAGAGCAGGATGATGGCCGAGACCGGCTGCATGCCGAAGGTGAGCGGCAGGAGCAGCGACACGCCGTTCGGCGCGCCCAGCCCCGGCAAGACGCCGACGAGAATGCCGAGCAGCACGCCGACTACCATCAGGACCAGATGCGGCACCGTGACCGCGATGGTGAAGCCGTGCAGGAGCTCCTGGAGATTGTCCATCCCGCCGCTCCCTCAGAACCCGAGCGCGGAAGCGAGCGCGCCGCGCGGCAGGCTGACCTGGAACATGCGTTCGAACACGAGGTAGAGCGCCAGCGCCGTGGCTCCTGCCATGGCCAGCGCGCGCGGCACCGATTGGTGTCGGGGGATCGCCAGCACCGCGAAGACATAGAGAGCGGAGGCGACGTACATCCCGGCGAGCGGGATCGCAGCGACGAAGATGGCAGCCGGCACGAAAAGGCCGACGAGCCGGCGCAGCTCGATCGACGTGATCGCGATGGGAACGCTTGCGAGCGTCGCGGCCGGCACCACGCCTCGCACCAGATTGTAGAGGCTGCCGAGCACGACGATGATCCCGGTCAGGAACGGGAATGTGCCGGCGTCCACGCCTGCGCTGGACCAGCCGATGCCGTTGTCGAGGCTGGAGACGACGACGGCCACGCCGAAGCTGCCGGTGAGCACGGCGGTCGCAAGTTCAAGCGTGCGGCGTGAGATCATGGGCGGCTCCGGCGAAACAGTCCTCGTCCTGAGGAGCGCGCTTTGGCGCGCGTCTCGAAGGACGGCTCCAGGCGACATCGCATCCGCGGGCATCCTTCGAGACGCCCGCCTCCGGCGGGCCCTCAGGATGAGGACCACGGCTGCAGGTGGCGGCGCGATCGAAGCGCATCCTCGGCCTCACTTGACCAGCCAGCCCTGCTCGCCCGCGACCTGCTTGATGCGCTCGAGGTCCTCCTTGATGAATTTTTCGAGCTCGGCACCGGTGAGGAACGTGTCGACCTGGGAGGTCTTCTCGATGTAGTCCTTCCACTCCGGCGTCGCCTGCACCTTCTTCATGAGGTCGACATAGAACGCGGCCTGCTCCGGCGTGACCTTGCCGGGCAGCCACACCGTGCGCGGCTGCTCATATTGCTTGATGTCGAGGCCCTGCTCGACGCAGGTTGGAACGTCGCCCCAGCCTTCCGTTGCGGTCACCTTCGGCCCCTGCGGCAGCCGCTTCGGGCTGAACACGCAGAGCGGGCGCTGCGTGCTGCCGCGCCATTGCCCGAGGCTTTCGCTGGGGTTGTTGACGTGGGAATCGAGGTGTCCGCCGGCGAGCTGCACGGCGGTCTCGGCGCCGCTCTTGAACGGGATATAGGTCAGCTTGACCTTGCCGACCTTCTCGATCATGCGCGTCAGCACCTCGTCGGTGTCCTTGGACTGCGCGCCGCCCATCTTGAATTCGCCCGCTGCGGCCGCCTTCAGATAATCGCCTGCGGTCTTGTACGGCGCGTCCTGCTTGACCCAGAGCAGGAACTCGTCCTGCGCCATCGCCGCGATCGGCGTGAGATCGGTGTAGTTGAAGGCGACCTTGGAGACGAGCGGCTGCTGCCAGGCGTTCGACGTGCCGAAGATCACCTTGTAGGGATCGCCGGCGGAGGCCTTGCCGTAGACATAGCCTTCGGCGCCGCTGCCGCCGCCCTTGTTGACGACGACGATCGGCTGCTCGGTCAGCTTGTGCTTGGTGATGATGTTCTGCACCGCGCGCGCGAGATTGTCGGTACCGCCGCCGGGGCCGGCGGTGGCCACGAACTCGATCGGCTTTTGCGGTTGCCAGGCGCTGAGCGCCGGCATGGTGCCGGCGAGCACGGCTGCGGCTGCGGAGAGCAGAAATGTTGACGTCCGACCCATGATTTCCTCCAGCTGATCTTTATCTTTTGTTGTTGTCGTATCGACGTCCGGTCAGGCGACGTGTTCCTCGCGTCGTTCCCGGGCCGAGACGATTGCGCCTTCTTTTTCGAGCGCTTCGATTCGTGACTGGTCGAACCCATGCTCGGCCAGAACCTCTTTCGTGTGCTCTCCATAGACCGGTGCGCCTGATCGCACTTTGCCCGGGGTCTCCGAAAACTTGATGGGAAGCCCGATCGTCTTGACGGGCCCGAGCGTGGAGTGCTCGACCTCGACGACCATCTCGCGCGCCAGCGTCTGCGGATCGCTCAGCGCCTCCAGCATGTCGTGCACGGGGCCGCACGGCACGCCCTTCTCGTCCAGCGCCGCGAGCCAATGCGCCCGCGATTGCTTGCGGAAGCGTTCGCTGAGGACGGCTTCGAGCTCCTTCAGGTTGGCCATGCGATCGGCACCGGTGACGAAGCGCGGATCGTCCGCGAGCTCGCTCGCGCCGAGCGCTTCCAGCATCAACAGCCAATGCTTCTTGTTGGCGCCGCCGACCACGAGCCAGCCGTCCGAGGCTTCGAAGGCCTGGTACGGCGCGTTGAGCGGATGGGCCGAGCCCATCGCGCGCGGCGCGGTGCCCGCGGCGAGCGCGATGGTCGACTGCCAATAGGTCTGCACCAAGGCGGCTTCATAAAGCGAGGTCTCGACCCATTGGCCTTCACCGGTCTTGAGGCGATGGGTGTAGGCGGCCAGGATGCCCATGCTCGCGAGCAGGCCGGCGGTGATGTCGGACAGCGGCGGCCCGCACTTGACGGGGGGACCGTCGGCGCGCTCGCCGGTAAAGCTCATGATGCCGCTCATGGCTTGCGCGACGAGATCGAAACCCCTGCGATGCTTGTAGGGGCCGGTGCGGCCGAAGCCCGACAGCGAGCAATAGATCAGCGCCGGGAATTCCGCGTGCAGCGCCTCATAGCCGAAGCCGAGGCGCTCCATCGCGCCCGGCGCAAAGTTCTCGACCAGCACGTCGGCATCGGCGATCAGCCGGCGCAGCACCTCTTTGCCGCCGTCGGTCTTCAGGTCCAGCACGATGCCGCGCTTGTTGCGGTTCATCATCAGGAAGGACGCCGCCTCGTCGCCGATCTTCGGCGGCACCGAATGACGGGTGTCGTCGCCGTTCGGCCATTTCTCGATCTTGATGACGTCGGCGCCCATGTCGGCAAGCATCAAGGTGCAGGTCGGACCTGCCATGACATGGGTGAGGTCGATGACCTTGAGACCGGCCAGCGGTCCGGAACGGCGAGAGGTGGATTGCGATGGATCGCTTTGCATCGGCTCGTCCTATTGGCCGCGCCATTGCGGCGCGCGCTTGTTGAGGAAAGCATCGAGCCCTTCGCGAAAATCCTGGCTCGTGTAGCACATCAGGATGAGGTCTTCGCCCTCGTCCTGCGTCAGCCGGCGCTGCAGACGGCTGACAGCCTGCTTGGTCGCATTCAGCGTCAACGGCGCATGGCTCGCGACGAGCCGGGCCACCTCGTCTGCACGTCGTTCAAGGGCGGCAAGATCGTCGACGACCTCGCCGAGCAGCCCGACGCTTGCGGCCTCCCCGGCATCGACGAGGCGCGCAGTGAAGATGAGATCCTTGACGCGCGCGGCGCCGATCAGTGCGGTGAGACGGCTGACATTGGACATCGACAGGCAATTGCCGAGCGTCCTGGCGATGGGGAATCCGATTTTTGCGCTTGTCGTGCCGATGCGGAGGTCGCAGGCCGCAGCAATGCCGGCGCCGCCGCCGGTGCAGAACCCGTTGATCGCCGCGATCGTCGGGACCCGGCATTGCTCGAGTGTGGTCAGCACCCGGTCGATGCGGTTCTCGTAGTCGATGGCGTCCTGCGGCGTCCTGAATTCGCGGAACTGATTGATGTCGGTGCCCGAGGCGAAGGCCTTGTCGCCGGCCCCGCGCAGCACCAGCACCTTGATGTCATGGTCGCGGTTGGCCTCCTCACAGATCGCGGCGAGCCGCTCGTACATCGCGAAGGTGAAGGCGTTGCGGGCCTGCGGGCGGTTGAAGGTAATCCGCCCGATCCCGCCGTCGCGCCCGAACACGAGGTCTTCTGCCTCCACTTGCAGGTCCATTTCCTCATACCTTTCTGCTTTTTTACATTTTTGAATGCAAAACTCGGGATTTTCAAGCTGGAACTTGGCCAGATGGGCGTATAAGTTCACTTTTGCATTCAAAACTGAGCCCAGAGCCATGCTTCACGACGAGGTCGTCAACCGCATCCGCGCCATCCTGCTCGACGGCGAAATCCCGCCGGGCGCGCGGATTCCCGAGCGCGAGCTGTGCGAGCGGCTCGAGATCTCGCGGACGCCGCTGCGCGAGGCGCTCAAGGTGCTGGCGGCGGAAGGGCTCGTGCAGCTGCTGCCGCATCGCGGCTCGCGGGCAGCAAAGCTGACCGACAAGGACATGCGCGACCTGTTCGAGGTCTGCCAAGGCTTGGAGGCTCTCGCGGGCGAACTCGCCTGCGAGCGCATCAGCGACGCCGAGATCGACGCGATCGCCGCCGCGCATGCGGACATGGTGCAGCACTATCGCGAGCGCGACCTGATCCAGTACTACCGCGGCAACCGTGCGATTCACGAAGCCATCGTGACCGCAGCGGGAAATCCTGTGCTCGCCGGGCTTTACGCCTCGGTGACCGCGCGCATCCGGCGCGCGCGCTATGTCACGCCGATGACGGCGCAGCGCTGGGCGCTCGCGGTGAAGGAGCACGAGGCAATCCTCAATGCGCTCCAGCGCCGCGACGGCGTCGGCCTCGCCCACATCCTGCGGGCGCATCTGCGTCACAAGCGCGAAGAGGTGCTACAGGCGGGCTTTGCCGAGACGGAAGGCAGTGACGTCACGTTGAGAATTGCGTAGCGCGCAATTCCGCGCCTTGGCGCAGCCGGCTTTGCACGTCGCTTTCGCGCTCCGACTATCGTTCTCGTTCAGCCTGCAGTGCCAAGTAATTCCACTTGCTAGCTTGTCGCAACCGGCGCAGCATGCTTTCCGCCGCCCTCCGGCCACGCGGCCGGTCGAGCGGCCGCTTACCGCGCCAACGATTGCGCAAAACAAAAGACGAAAGCGGAGGAAAAGAATGACATTCGATGTCTCGCGTCGGTCCCTACTCGCACTCGGGGCCGGTCTCGGCGCCAGCGCCATGCTCGGCAGCAGCGCGATGGCGCGGGCGCCCAAGCTCGGCACCCAGACGCCCTACTGGCACCGCTTCATTCTCGGCGATGCCGAGGTGACCGTCGTATCCGACGGACCGCTTCCGCTCGGCGATCCCTCCGGGACGTTCACCGGCGTTCCCAAGGAAGAGGTCAAGAAGATGCTGGCCGACAATTTCCTGTCGCCGGACAATGTCGTGCTCGAACAGAACTCGCCGATCGTGAACACCGGTGACAAGCTCATCCTGTTCGACACCGGCATGGGCTCATCGAAGATGTTCGGCGCCAGCACCGGACGGCAGCAGAAGAGCATGACGGAGGCCGGCATCAAGCCGGGGGACATCGATGCCGTCGTGTGCTCGCATGCCCATATCGATCATATCGGCGGCATCGTCGACGAGGGCGGCAAGCCGCTGTTCCCCAATGCGCAAGTCTACATTGCCCAGAGCGATTTCGACTTCTGGACGGACGAGGGCAAGCTCGGCAGCGCCGCCAAGGACTTTGTCGTCCACGCCCGCAAGAACCTGCTGCCGGTCCGCGATCGGCTCAAGTTTTTCAAGGACGGCGAGGAATTCCTGCCCGGCGTGCAGGCGATCGCGGCGCCCGGCCACACCGTCGGCCACACCATCTTCATGGTCTCGTCGGCGGGCAAGTCGTTCGCCTTCCTCGGCGATCTCTCGCACCATTCGGTGCTGCTGCTGGAGAAGCCGCGGATGGAGTTCTCCTACGATTCCGACCCGAAGCAGGCGGCCGAGTCGCGCGTCAAGCTGCTGACGATGCTGGCGACGAACAAGATCCCCGTGATGTCCTATCACTTCGCCTGGCCTGGTTATGGCCATGTCGCCAAGGCCGGAGATGGTTTCCGCTACTATCCGGAGCCGATGAAGATGACGTTGTAGCCGTCAGTTCAGATCCGGGCGGCGCGGGCCGCCCGGACCTGTGCGGTCCCACGCGGCGCAACTTACAGGCACTCCAGGCGGACCCGCAGCTGGGCGTCGCTCTCACGGCCCAATGCAAGCAATGCGGAATACGGATCGCCCGTTATGCCGAGCACGGCGGCAAACGCAGGCTCGGTCTTCATTTCGCGCGCCCTGTGTTGGGCCACGGCTTTGCGCAGACGCCCGTCGTCGAGCGCGAGCAATCTCCGCTCGATCTCGAAATGCAGCCAGCCTTCCTGCTGATCGACCGGCCTCGGATCGCCGAACAGCTCGAACGGCCAGCCGTCCCACTCGAAGCGGGCGACCACCGGCCGCCGGCTGGAGCACCATTGGTAGAGCGCAAACCCGTCACACGAGCGGTATCGCCGCCAGACCACTTCGGCGAAAGCTGCCGCGTCGAGAACGTGGCAGACGACATCGATGTCGCTCGTCGGCGTCGAGAGCCCCAAGGGCAGCGTCCCGACCACGCGTGGATCGAACTCCCGCAGCTCATCGAGCAATCCCGAACTGCCGATCGCACTTTCGTAGTCCATTGATCGCCGCTGCGCCGCGAATGTCAGCAGCCGAGCTGATCGGCGATACCGCCAAAATCCTTCGCGACGATGTCCCACTTGCCGGTTGCTTCGAAATCGACCTTCTGAAGCGGGCCGTATTCGGTCGGCCGCGCCACGAAGGCGGTCTTCAATCCGTTCTTCTGGGCGGCAGCGAGATCGCCATTATGGGCCGCGACCATCATCACCTCTTCCGGCTTGAGGCAGAGCAGCTTTGCTGCGCCGAGATAGGTTTCCGGATCGGGCTTGTAGTGCTCGAACAGCTCGGCCGACATGATGAGGTCCCACGGCAGGCCGGCGAACTTCGCCATGTTGGTGAGCAGCGCGACGTTGCCGTTCGAGAGCGGCGAGATCACGAACTTTGATTTCAGCCGCATCAAGCCGGCGACGCTGTCGGGCCAGGGATGCAGGCGGTGCCAGCCTTTGGTGAGGTAATCGAGATCGGCGTCGGTGAGGCCCTTGATCGCGAATTGATCGACCAGCTGCTCCAGCGAGCGGCGGTGCAGGTCATCGAGCATGACGTAGCCACGCTCGGGATGTTGGCGCACGTCGTCCATCGAGGCCATGTACATGCCGCGCCAGCCGTCGACCAGCGCGGTCCAATCCGCGCTAATGCCGCGCTGTTTTCCCCACCACATGAAGTCGGTGATCAGGCTGGTGCGCCAGTCCACGACCGTGCCGAATACGTCGAAGACGAGGGCTTTGACGACGGAGAGATCGGGCATGGGCGCTTCCTCGGATTATTCTTGTTGTCATTCCGGGACGATGCGCAGCATCGAGCCCGGAATCCATTTCGCGTCGGAATCTGCCGCGGATGGATTCCGGGTTCTCCGGGCCGCGCGCTTCGCGCGGTCCCGTCGCCCCGGAATGACGGCAGTTGCTGTTGCCTGGATCAATCCAGATGGAACTTCGCCAGCTCGCGGTGCTCGGCCTTGATGTAGCGCACGGTGCCGGTGACGGAGCGCATCACCACCGTCTCGGTCTCGATGACGCCGTCCTTGCGGAATTTGACGCCCGACAGCAGCGAGCCCGTGGTGACGCCGGTGGCGGCGAACAGGCAGTCGCCGCGCGCCATGTCCTCGATGCCGTAGATCATCTTGGGATCGTTGACGCCCATCTTGGCGGCGCGCTCAATTTTCTCGGCAGAATCGAGGATCAGGCGGCACTGCATCTGGCCGCCGATGCAGCGCAGCGCCACGGCGGCGAGCACGCCTTCCGGTGCACCGCCGGTGCCGAGATACATGTCGACGCCGGTGTTGTCGGGGTCGGCGCAATGGATCACGCCGGCGACGTCGCCGTCGGTGATCAGGCGCACGGCCGCGCCAGTCGAGCGCACGCTCGATATGATGTCGGCGTGGCGCGGACGATCGAGCACGAGAACGGTGATGCCCTCAGGCTTCACGCCCTTGGCCTTGGCGAGGCGGCGGACATTGTCGGCCGGCGAGGCATCGAGATCGACGACGCCCTTGTCGTAGCCGGGGCCGATCGCGAGCTTCTGCATGTAGACGTCGGGGGCGTGCAGCAGTGTGCCGCCGTCGGCCATCGCCATGGTGGCGATCGAGCCCGGCATGTTCTTGGCACACAGCGTGGTGCCTTCGAGCGGGTCGACCGCGATATCGACCTCGGGACCTGCCTTGAGGCCGACCTGCTCGCCGATATAGAGCATCGGCGCTTCGTCGCGCTCGCCCTCGCCGATCACGATGGTGCCCTGGATCGGCAGCTTGTTGAGCTCGCGCCTCATGGCGTCGACGGCGGCCTGGTCGGCCGCCTTCTCGTTGCCGTGGCCGCGCAACCGCGCCGACGACACCGCCGCCCGCTCCGTCACCCGCACGATCTCCAGCGTGAGAATGCGCTCGAGCAAGGCGTGCGGGGGGACTTCAATATGGGTCGACATCGGCTTACTCCTTCGAAACGTTTGGGACGGAAATCTCCGCCCGCATCAACTCACAACGCCCGGTGTTCGTTCGAACGAACGACCGCCTTATGGCTTGAGCATGACCTTTCCGGAAAACCGCTCAACACTTTTCCGAGGTCGTGCTCTAGTTCTTCTCGATCCGGATCACCTGCGGCCGTCCGCTGATCACCTTGTCCTTCTGCACGGCGGCGAGCGCACGGCGCACGGCATCCTCGTGAGTGGCATAGGTGATCAGGATGACGGGCACCGGGACAGCCTTGCCGTCAGTGGGCGCAGCGCCGCCATTGGGATGACGCTGCACGATCGACTCGATCGAAATCTTCTGCTCGGCAAGCCGCGTCGCGATCGCGGCCGCAGTGCCGGGGAAATCGCGCGCGAGCAGGCGAATGTAATAGCCGCCCTCGTGGCGCTCCATCGGCGCCTTCTTGGTGTCGCGCAGCTGCCCGATCGGCCGGCCGAACGGATTGGCGCGGATGCCGCGCGCGACGTCGGCGATGTCGGCGACGACGGCGGATGCGGTCGCGGCACCGCCCGCGCCGGGGCCGACCAGCGTGATCGGCGGAATGCCTTCGCCATCGATCGTGACCGCATTGGTGACACCCATCACCTGCGCGATCGAGGAGGATTTCGGCACCATGGTCGGATGCACGCGCTGCTCGATGCCCTTGGCGGTGCGAACGGCAACACCGAGCAGTTTGAGCCGATAACCGAGATCGTCGGCGGCGCGAAGATCTTCCGGCGCGATGGAGGAGATGCCTTCGACATACACCGCACTTTGAGCAACTTTCGTGCCGAAAGCGAGGCTGGCGAGAATGGCGAGCTTTTGCGCGGTATCGTGGCCATCGACGTCAAAGGACGGATTGGCCTCGGCATAGCCGAGCCGCTGCGCGTCCTTGAGGCATTCGGCGAAGGACAGGCCCTCCTGCTCCATCCGGGTCAGGATGTAATTGCAGGTGCCGTTGAGGATGCCGTAGACGCGGTTGACGCCGGTTCCGGCAAGCCCTTCGCGCAACGTCTTGATGACGGGGATCGCGGCGCCGACCGCTGCCTCGAAATTCAGCGCACCGCCGTGCTTTTCAGCCGCCTTGGCCAGCTTGAGGCCGTGCTTGGCGAGCAGCGCCTTGTTTGCTGTGACGACCGACTTGCCGGCACCGAGCGCAGCGTCCACCGCCGACAGCGCGGGATCGCCGGCGCCGCCCATCAGCTCGACGAAGCAATCGACCTCCGGATGCGTGGCGAGCGCGATCGGGTCCTTCGCCCAATCGAAGCCGCGCAGGTCGATGCCGCGTTTCTTCGCCTTCGAACGCGCTGTGACCGCAACCACGCGGATGCCCCGGCCGCTGCGCCCTGCGAGCACGCGCGCCTGTGTTTCGATCAAACGGATAACCTCGGCACCCACGGTGCCGAGCCCCGCTATGCCCACTTTCAGCGGTGCGACCATGATACTTCAGAAAACCTGCAGAAGAGAATTACCGCCGATTGGCGAGAGGAACCACGTTGTGCAACGTTTCGATGCCGCTTTCAAGGAAGCGGCGGACGCCGCGCGCGGCCTGCCTGATCCGTTGCTCGTTTTCCACCATGGCGATGCGGACATATCCTTCACCATGCTCGCCGAAGCCGACGCCGGGCGAGACCGCGACGCCGGATTTCTCCACCAACAGGGTCGCGAACTGCATGCTGCCGACGCTGCGGAAGGCTTCCGGCAGCGGCACCCAGGCGAACATCGAGGCCTCCGGCGCCGGGATTTCCCACCCCGCCCGGCCGAACGATTCCACCAGCGCGTCGCGGCGCTTGCGGTAGGTGTCGCGCATCTCCTTGATGCAATCGTCGGGGCCGTTCAGCGCGGCGGTCGCCGCGACCTGCACCGGCGTGAACGCGCCGTAATCGAGATAGGATTTGACGCGGGCGAGCGCGGCGATCACGCGCTCATTGCCGACTGCAAAGCCCATGCGCCAGCCGGCCATCGAATAGGTCTTCGACATCGAGGTGAACTCGACGGTGCAGTCCATGGCGCCCGGCACCTGGAGCACCGAAGGCGGCGGGTTGCTCTCGTCGAAATAGACCTCGGCATAAGCGAGATCGGACAGGATCAGGATCTCGTGCTTCTTCGCGAAGGCGACGAGGTCCTTGTAGAAGTCCAGGCTCGCGACATAGGCGGTCGGGTTCGAGGGATAGCAGACGACGAGCGCGAGCGGCTTGGGGATCGAATGCACGATCGCCCGCTCCGCCGCCTCGAAGAACTGCGGCGTCGGCTCCGACGGCACCGAGCGGATGACGCCGCCCGCCATCAAGAAACCGAAGGCGTGAATCGGGTAGCTCGGGTTCGGACAGAGGATGACGTCGCCCGGCGCGGTGATCGCCTGCGCCACGTTGGCGAAACCCTCCTTCGAACCCAGCGTCGCCACGACCTGGGTGTCGGGGTTCAGCTTCACGCCGAAGCGGCGGGCGTAATAGGCGGCCTGGGCCCGGCGCAGCCCGGGGATGCCGCGCGAGGCCGAGTAGCGGTCGGTGCGCGGCTTGCCGAGCGTCTCCTTCAGCTTCTCCAGCACATGCGCCGGCGCCGGCAGGTCCGGATTGCCCATGCCGAGGTCAATGATGTCGGCGCCGGCATTGCGCGCAGCCGCCTTGGCCCGGTTGACCTGCTCGAACACGTAAGGCGGAAGGCGGCGAATGCGGTAAAATTCTTCCATGGCTCTCTGGGCTCCGGGCAACCGGTCAGGACCGAATCGACAGGCCGCGAGGGCCGGCACGAAAGCACTCAGGCTCCATCGCGAAAATTACTCAGAATCAAATACTTAGAGCAATCGTCGGCGACGAAGATTGAAGTCGTTCGCCCTGACTCCAGGCTGAACCGAGGTCTTTTAGCACGGCAAAGCGGAGGCGCCAGCGATTACGTTGGCAGTCTCGCGGCCACGGGCCTATTTGGCGTCCTTGGCGGCAGCGGCCTGGCGATCGCGCGCGGCGGCGAGCTCGGCCTCGATCTTGGCCCGCTGCTCCAGCGGGATGATCGCCTGATCGCGATCCGGCGGCAGATCGTGCACGGGCAGATAGCTCCCGGGCTCCCTGGCGCGCGGCGGCGCATCCGCGGGCGCCAGATCCGCGAGTTGACTCGAACACCCGCCCAGGGCGAGCGCCGCCATCAGCACCGCGCCGCAGATCGGCAGCGTCTTTTGCAGGTCCCATAACGCCAACACTTGGGAAATCCCCTACTCGTCCCAAAGCACGGCCCCGGGCAAGCTTACCCAAGACCGTGCCCAAGCTCAAACCATTGCTGCCCAAATGGTGCGAGCGAGAAAACAGCCGATGCCCAACAAGCCGAGCCGTGCGGCTCCATTGTGACGGAACCAAGAAGATTTGTCGCAGTGCAACACATCTTCGAGAGTGTTTAACGTCAAACATGCGAGCTTCGCGGTGACGAATACGGAATGAATCGTTACTGTTCTGCTCATGAGTATGGCCACGACCGATACGCCGAAACCCGAGACGAAGTTCGACGCCGAAGCCTTTGCGATGAACGTCGCGCGGGCGATGGAGAGCGGCGGCAAGGCGCTCGCCGCCTATCTCAAGCCGCGCGAGAGCGGCGAGGTGCAGGACCGCCCGCCGGCCGAGCTTGCCGAGGTCGTCAAGACGTTCACGTCGGTCGCCGAATATTGGCTGTCGGACACGTCCCGCTCGTCCGATCTCCAAACCAAGCTTGCCAAGGACTATCTCGACCTGTGGGGCTCGGCGGTGCGTCGCATGGCCGGTCAGGACGCCGAGCCCGCGATCGCGCCCTCGCCGCGCGACAAGCGCTTTGCCGATCCGGAATGGAAGTCGAACCAGTTCTTCGACTTCGTCATGCAGCTCTATCTGCTCACGACCAAATGGGCGCAGGAGCTGGTGCGCGACGCCGAAGGGCTCGATCCGCACACGCGCCGCAAGGCCGAGTTCTACGTCCAGCAGGTCACCAACGCGCTCTCCCCGTCGAACTTCGTGCTGACCAACCCCGAAGTGCTGCGCGAGACGGTGGCGTCCAGCGGCGAGAACCTCGCGCGCGGCCTGAAGATGCTGGCCGAGGACATCGCCGCCGGCAAGGGCATGCTGAAGATCCGCCAGTCCAACCCGGACAATCTCGTCGTCGGCGTCAACATGGCGACGACGCCGGGCAAGGTGATCTACCAGAACGAGATGATGCAGCTGATCCAGTATTCGCCGACGACGGAGAAGGTGCTGCGCACCCCGCTCCTGATCGTGCCGCCCTGGATCAACAAGTTCTACATCCTCGATCTCAAGCCGGAGAAATCCTACATCAAGTGGTGCGTCGATCAGGGCATCACCGTCTTCGTGATCTCATGGGTCAATCCCGACAAGCGGCTCGGCAACAAGGGCTGGGAAGACTACATGAAGGAAGGCCCGCTCACGGCGATGGACGTGATCGAGAAGATCACCGGCGAGATGAAGGTGCACACCGCCGGCTATTGCGTCGGCGGCACGATGCTCGCGACCACGCTGGCCTGGCTCGCCGAGAAGCGCCGCCAGCGCGTGTCGTCCGCGACGTTCTTCGCGGCCCAGGTCGACTTCACTCATGCCGGCGATCTGCTCGTGTTCGTCGACGAGGAGCAGATCGCGGCGCTCGAGCAGGACATGAAAACGGTTGGCGTGCTCGAAGGCTCGAAGATGGCCATGGCCTTCAACATGCTGCGGTCCAACGACCTGATCTGGTCCTACGTGGTCAGCAACTATCTGAAGGGCCAGCAGCCGAGCGCATTCGACCTGTTGCATTGGAACTCCGATGCGACACGGATGACCCAGGCCAACCATTCCTATTACCTGCGCAATTGCTACCTGGAGAACCGGCTCTCCACCGGCACGATGGCGCTCGACAACACCCTGCTCGATCTCTCCAAGGTGAAGGTGCCGGTCTACAATCTCGCCACCCGCGAGGACCACATCGCGCCCGCGGAATCGGTGCTCTACGGCTCGCAGTTCTTCGGCGGCCCGGTGAAGTACGTCTTGTCCGGCTCGGGCCACATCGCCGGCGTGGTCAATCCGCCGGCCGCGAACAAGTACCAGTATTGGACCAACGACAACATCAAGAACGTCAACGTCGCGCAGTGGATGAAAGGCGCCGTGGAGCACAAGGGCTCGTGGTGGCCGGACTGGCGGCAGTGGCTGGGCGAGCTCGATCCCGAGGAAGTCCCGGCGCGCGCGGTCGGCAGCGAAGCCTTCCCGCCTATCGAGGACGCGCCCGGCAGCTATGTCAGAGTTCGCGCGTAACGGAATCCGGCGCGCTTTCGTATAGACTTGTTTGAGCATGATCTTTTCGGAAAACCGCTACGCACTTTTTCGGATCATGCTCTAGCCTCAATCCAGCGACGACACAGGGGACCGGCACTATGACACGCGAATTGTTCTGGCTGACACTGACGGTGATCCTGACGGGAGTTCTGTGGGTTCCCTACATCATCAACCGCTGCCAGGTTCGCGGTTTGAACGGTGCCATGGCCAACCCCTCGCGCGGCGACAAGCCCCAGGCGGAGTGGGCCAACCGGCTGATGTTCGCCCATGACAACGCGGTCGAAAACCTCGTCATCTTCGCCCCGCTGGTGCTGATCCTGAACGCGATCGACTATTCCACGAAATGGACGGTACTTGCCTGCGCCGTCTATTTCTGGTCGCGCATCGCGCACATCATCGTCTATGCGCTCGGAATTCCGGTGTTCCGCACCCTCGCCTTCACCGTCGGCTTCTTCGCCCAGGCCGTGCTGGCGCTGGCGATCTTCGGATTGGTTTGAAGCACTTTCCACGTCATTGCGAGGAGCCCTTGCGACGAAGCAATCCAGACTATTTCCGCGGTGGAAGCTCTGGATTGCTTCGCTTCGCTCGCAATGACTGAGGATAGAGGCCTGCCTCACTCCTCCGGCAGGCCGAGCATCAGCCGCATGTTCTGCACGGCTGCGCCGGATGCCCCCTTGCCGAGATTGTCGAGCCGGGCGACCAATAGCGCCTGGTAATATTTGTCGCTGGCGAAGACGTAGAGCTCGAGCATGTTGGTCTCGTTGAGCGCCTCCGGCTCGAGCCGGCCGCCCTTGCTCGCCTCGTTTTGCAGGGGCATCACCTTGACGTATTTCGAGCCGGCGTAACGTTTTGCCATCGCCGCCTGCAGGTCGGCGCCGCCGGGCTTGCCCGGCAGCGTGTCGAGCTGGAGCGGCACCGAGACCAGCATGCCCTGCCGGTAGTTGCCGACCGAGGGGATGAAGATCGGCCGCCGTGTCAGGTTCGAATAGAGCTGCATCTCCGGCAGATGCTTGTGCTCGAAGCCGAGGCCGTAGAGCTCGAAGGACGGCGCACTGCCATCCTCGAAGCTTGCGATCATCGACTTGCCACCGCCGGAATAGCCGCTCACCGCGTTGACGGTGACGGGATAATCAGGCGGCAGTAGGCCGGCATCGACGATCGGCCGCAGCAGCGCGATCGCGCCGGTCGGATAACAGCCGGGATTGGAGACCTTCTTCGCCGCCCTGATCTTGCCGGCCTGATCAGGCGTCAGTTCCGCAAAGCCGTAAGCCCAGTCCGGCGCGACCCGGTAGGCGGTCGAGGCATCCAGCACCTTCGGCGCGTGAGCCCCCATGCTGTCGACCAGGGCAACGGTTTCCTTGGCGGCATCGTCGGGAAGGCAGAGGATGACGAGATCCACCTCCTCCATCAGCGCCTTCTTGGCCGCGGGATCCTTGCGCTTGTCGTCGGCGATGGTCTTCACCGCAACGTCGCTTTGGAGCTTCAGCCGCTCATTGATGCCGAGCCCGGTGGTGCCGGAGCCGCCATCGACGAAGACGGTGGCCGGCTTCTTGGCCGCGCTGGTGGCCGGAGCTTTGGTGGTGTCAGCGAGGCTCATGATGCGCTCCCTTCGAGCATGTTCGTGTCGTCTGCGAAAATCTGCGGCCTTGCCTGCCGCATCAATTGTGAGATCCGCTTGGCATCGGCATCGCCGCCGTCAAGCGCATTCGCGATCGCTGCATAGTCGGCATCCGACTTGTGCTGGTTCAGCTTGAAGCTGCCTTCGACCTCCTCAACGGTCATGACCAGCCCAACGATCCCTTTCTTCATCGTCTCCAGCCGACCCGCCGCCATCTTGGCCGACGTCCACGGCTTTTTCGGCAGCAGCCAGGCCTCGAACTTGGCGCTGAGCGTGTCGATCTGCACCGCCAGCTCCTCGTCCGACAACAGCCGCACCGGCCCGCTCAGATGCACCGATTGGTAGAGCCAGGTCGGAACCTGATCCGGCGAGACGTACCAGTCCGGCGACACATAGGCATCCGGGCCGTTGACCGCGAGCAGCCACGACGCCTCGCCGCCCGCCAGCTTTAGCAGCGGATTGTGACGGGCGAGATGAAAGGCAGCCTGCGGCGTGCCGTCCGCGGCATAGGTCAAATAGAACGGCAACGGCGAGGCGATCGGCCGCTTGCCGTCGAAGGCGCACATCGTGCCGAAGCCGCGCTCCTCGGCGAATTTCAGGCTCGCGGCGCGGTCCTGCTTGAAAAAGGGTGGCGTGTACATCGTGGTCTCCTGCTGGGCCTCCTAAGGGGCCGCCGGATCAGATCGCGCTGACAGGAGAGAGGATGCCGCGGATCGGGTCCAGCGGCAAAGACGATGATCTCAAACGCGATCGACCGCCCAAACCGCTAAGCTGCGGCGGCGGCGACGGGCGAACAGAATGGTCGCGGCGTTGATCATGGCGCGCGGCTATAATGCCCGCTGGTTCCATGGTCAAGAGCAAATCGGTTCAGTGGGACGGCAGGATGCACACAGATGTCATCGGACCGCCGTGGAATTTCTACTAGAAGTAGGGGTTTTCGAGAACGACCGGCGGGACCAACCTCTTCGCCGGCCCCGAGCCGTTCGCACCCAGCCTCAGGACATCACCATGACCGAGATTACTCGTCGCGCAACGCTAGCCGGCGCCGCCGCATCGGCGCTCCTGCCTTTCGTGAAGATTTCGCCCGCGGGCGCCGCCGCGCCGCTGGCCGAGAAGCAGAATGCGAGCTTCTATCGCTACAATGTCGGCACCCACCAGGTCACGGTGGTCTGCGATGGCGTTGCGACCGTCAACCTGACCGACAATTACGCCGCCGGCGCCAGCAAGGATGACATCAACAAAGTGTTCGCCGAGCACCACCTGCCGGCCGACAAGGTCACCCACACCTTCAACCCGGTCGTGGTCAACACCGGACCGAAGCTCGTCGTCATCGATACCGGGCTCGGTCCCGACCAGTTCACGCAGTCGAAGGGCAAGGTCGGCCAATTTCAGAACAATCTCGCCGCCGCCGGCATCGACAGCGCGGCGGTCGATACCGTCATCATCTCGCACTTCCATGGCGACCACATCAACGGCCTGCTGGCGGCCGAGAACAAGCCCGCCTTCCCCAATGCCGAGATCATGGTTCCGGCGGTGGAATGGAAGTTCTGGATGGATGACGGCGAGATGAGCAAGGGCATGGGCAATCCGATCCTCGAGAACAATTTCAAGAACATCCGCCGCGTGTTCGATGCCCTGGGCCGTAAGGTCACGCAATATGAGGCCGGCAAGGAAGTCGCGCCCGGGATCACCTCGGTGGCGAGCCCCGGCCACACGCCAGGCCACAATTCCTTCATCGTCGCCTCCGGCGCCGAGAAGGTGCTGGTGCAGGTGGATATCACCGCGGGCGCAGCGTTCCTGTTCGTGAAGCATCCCGAATGGAACATCGCATCCGACGTCGACAAACCGCTGGCCCAGCAGACGCGCCGCAAGCTCTACGACATGGCGATTGCCGAGAAGATGCCGATCCAGGCCTTCCACGCCGCGTTCCCCGGTCTCGTCCGGGTCGACAAGGAAAAGGACGGCTCCGGTTATCGCTGGATCCCCGCGATCTGGAACGCATCGCTGTAGGCTTCGCTGACGCCCTGACCGGGCGGCCCCGTTGCCCGGTCAGATCACCCGCCAGATCCATTCCATGATCTTGGCGAGCACGTCGCCGAACAGCAGGAGCACGGCCGACCAGATCAGGGCCGAGACGAAGTTTGCAGCCTGGAAGGTCCAATAGGGCATCTCGAAGATGCCGGCCGCGAGCGGCACCGAGGCGCGCAGGGGTCCGAAGAAGCGCCCGATGAAGATGCTGGGGACGCCCCAGCTGCGCACGAAAGCCTCGCCTCTGGGCAGCAGTCCCGGATAGCGCGAGAGCGGCCACATCTCGGCGACCTTCTCCTTATAGCGATAGCCGAACCAGTAGGAGACCCAGTCGCCCAGCGCCGCGCCGAGGGCGCCGGCAATCCAGACCGGAAAAAAGTTGATGCCGCTGACCCCGATCAGCGCACCGATTGCCACCAGAGCGCCCCAGGCCGGGACCAGCAGCGAGATGAAGGCGAGCGACTCTCCGAAGGCCAGCAGGAACACGATTGGCGCTGCCCAAGCCTGGTGAACGCGCACGAAGTCAGTAAGGGCGTGCGCAAACTGCTCCATCCAAAATAGCCTTCCCGCCCCGTCTCAAGGTGCTGCTCGATGAAAAGGACTGGTAAGCCAAGGACTTGTGTGACATCAAGTCACAAAACCCAGACATCACCAAGCCGGCACGTCAAATTGCCGGGAAATGGTGAGGCTGCGGCGTAAAATCGCCCGGATTCGCTCCCAACCCACAGCGCCCGGCCCGCCCTACGGTAACCTTTCCAAGTCAGAAGTGGCATAGTCGGCTGAACCGATTCGCCGCTTCTGCGGCCCTCAAAACGCATCAAGATATATGTCCAAACAGTTGAAGCCAAAAGCAAAAGACGATTTCTTCGGCGGTGACGAGCCGAAGCCCCGCACAGCCGTCAAGGCGGCGCCGCGCAGTGGCGGGGAAGCCGATTACACGGCAGCCGACATCGAGGTGCTCGAGGGGCTGGAACCGGTGCGGCGCCGGCCCGGCATGTATATTGGCGGCACCGACGAGAAGGCGCTGCATCATCTGTTCGCCGAAGTCATCGACAACTCGATGGACGAGGCGCTGGCCGGGCATGCGACCTTCATTGGAGTCGAGCTGAGTGCGGACGGTTTCCTGACCGTCACCGACAACGGCCGCGGCATCCCCATCGATCCGCATCCGAAATTCCCGAAGAAGTCGGCGCTCGAAGTCATCATGTGCACGCTGCATTCGGGCGGCAAGTTCGACAGCAAGGTCTACGAGACCTCGGGCGGTCTGCACGGCGTCGGCATCTCCGTGGTGAACGCCCTCTCCTCGCGTCTCGAAGTCGAGGTCGCGCGCAGCCAGAAGCTCTACCGCATGACCTTCGAGCGCGGCCATCCCAAGGGCAAGCTCGAGGACCTCGGCAAGGTCAACAACCGCCGCGGCACGCGCGTGCGCTTCAAGCCCGACACCGACATCTTCGGGCAGAAGGCCGCGTTCAAGCCGCAGCGCCTGTTCAAGATGACGCGCTCGAAGGCCTACCTGTTCGGCGGCGTCGAGATCCGCTGGAACTGCGCGCCCGAGCTGCTCAAAGGCGTAGAGGACGTGCCGGCGGAAGCGACGTTCCACTTCCCGGGCGGCCTCAAGGACTATCTCGCTGCCGCGATCCACGCCGACACGCTGGTGCATCCGGACATCTTCTCCGGCAAGTCGGGACGCAACGGCGCGCACGGCGCCTGCGAATGGGCGGTGGCCTGGACCGCGGATGCCGACGGCTTCCTTTCCTCCTATACCAACACCGTGCCGACGCCCGACGGCGGCACCCACGAATCCGGCCTGCGCAGCGCGCTGCTGCGCGGCTTGAAGGATCACGCCGAGCGCGTCGGCCAGGGCAAGCGCGCCGCCTCCGTCACCTCGGAAGACGTGATGGTGGGCGCCGCCGTGATGCTTTCGGTGTTCGTGCGCGAGCCCGAATTCCAGGGCCAGACCAAGGATCGCCTCGCCACCGCCGAAGCGCAACGCATCGTCGAGCAGGCGATGAAGGACCCGTTCGACCATTGGCTGTCGGGCAATCCGAACATGGCCAACCGGCTGCTCGACTTCGTCATCGACCGCGCCGAGGAACGGCTGCGGCGGCGGCAGGAGAAGGAGACCGCGCGCAAGACCGCCGGCAAGAAGCTGCGCCTGCCCGGCAAGCTCGCCGACTGCACCGATGCCGGCACCGAGGGCTCGGAGCTGTTCATCGTCGAGGGCGACTCGGCCGGCGGCAGCGCCAAGCAGGCGCGCGACCGCAAGACCCAGGCCGTGCTGCCGCTGCGCGGCAAGATCCTCAACGTCGCCTCCGCCGGCAAGGACAAGCTGACGGCGAATGCGCAGCTCTCCGACCTCGTGCAGGCGATCGGCTGCGGCACGCTCGCGCAATATCGCGAGGAGGATCTGCGCTATCAGCGCATCATCATCATGACCGACGCCGACGTCGACGGCGCCCACATCGCCTCGCTCCTGATCACCTTCTTCTACCGCCAGATGCCGCGGCTGATCGACGAAGGCCATCTCTTCCTCGCGGTGCCACCGCTCTACAAGCTGACCCACGGCTCCAAGTCGGTCTACGCCCGCGACGACGCCCACAAGGAGGCGCTGCTCAAGAGCGCGTTCAACGCGAACGCCAAGGTCGAGGTGAACCGCTTCAAAGGGCTCGGCGAGATGATGCCGGCGCAGCTCAAGGAGACCACCATGGACCCAACCAGGCGGACGCTGCTCAAGGTGGTGCTGCTGGCCGACGACCGCGACACCACGGCGGATTCGGTCGAGCGGCTGATGGGCACCAAGGCCGAGGCGCGCTTTGCCTTCATCTCGGACAAGGCCGAGTTTGCCAGCGACGAGCTGCTGGACGTTTGAGGCGGCAACCAGACCGGCCACACGCCACCACAGCCCCGGCCTAAAGCCGGGGCTGTGTCTTTTGGGCAGCGGCCGCCGTTTCGGACCAGCTTGCCTTGTGTGCTGCCGGGATCTTCGTTGCTTTCCGGTTTCGTCTCGCGGCGACTCGGCCAGCGACTCAGCGGATGCAGCGGCCGGGAGCAGGATTGCCTCCGTCTCGGACAAAACCGAATTTGCTAACGAAACCTTACTAAAAATCGAGTCGTAAAAATTCGCTCAAGTCATTGAAATATAATAGTTTTTATAGATCTAGGCGACGCCGCCGCAAAATACCCCCGCACCGGCGTTTTCCGGCGACTGTGCCTGTCCGGCAACAGCATTTCGGCGAGAACCGTCTATAGTCCGGACATCAGATGACACGACTTCAGTGCGCTCGCGCCGACAAGGTTTGGGGATTTAAAATGAAGAAGACATTGCTCGCTCTGACCGCGATCGCGGCGATGACCGGCTCGGCCTCGGCTGCCGACCTGGGCGCCCGTCCCTACGCGAAGGCCCCGATGCCGGCGCCCGTCGCCAACTGGACCGGCTTCTACATCTTCGGCGGCGGCGGCGGCGGCCTTTCCAATGCCGACCAGAGCATTGTCGACACCGGCACCGGTACGCCGCTGACGATCACGCAGCGCCAGGGCGGCTCCGGCTGGTTCGGCACGGTTGGCGCCGGTTACGACTGGCAGTTCAGCGGCACCTGGGTCGCCGGTATCTTCGGTGACGCTCAGTTCGGCAGCATCCGTTCGACCATCCAGGATCCGACCTTCGGCATCACCGGCAACCAGAAGCTGGAGACCTCTTGGGCTGCGGGCGTGCGCCTCGGCTGGCTGGTCGCTCCGAACGTTCTCTCCTACGTCAATGGCGGTTACTCCGGCGCTCACTTCGGCCGCACCAACTTCACGACGCTGGGTGGCACTCCGGTCGGTCTCCATCTCAACGGATACGACCGCCACGGCTGGTTCATCGGCGGCGGCGTCGAGAACAGCCTGAACATCTTCGGCATCACCTCGCCCGGCTGGTTCATGAAGACCGAGTATCGTTCGGCTTTCTACGATACCAAGACCGAGGCCATTCGATTTGATGGCACCGACGTCCCGACCATCAACAGCGTCCGCGCCAACAGCTGGAACCAGACGATCTCGACCTCGCTGGTCTATCGCTTCAACTGGACCGGCCCGGTCGTCGCGAAGTACTGATCCGATCTCACGATCAAGCGTCAAAGCCCCGGCATCGCCGGGGCTTTTTCGTTTTGGGCCTAGTGTCCTTGCGGCCACGGCCCATTGTGTCCGTACCAGAGCTACGGCTAGTCTGTCGGCAAGTTTTCGTGGCTGCGGCACTCGTTGATGCCGTGGAGCGCGACAGAAGCGGACCGATGGGAGGAAGGCATGCGCAGACTTCTGCTGGTGGCAGGCCTGTTTGCAACCGCTCTCGGGCTGCTCTGGATCGGACAGGGCACGGGCACGGTTCCGTGGCCGCGATCGAGCTTCATGGTCAACCAGCTGCACTGGGCCGGCTATGGCGCAGCCATGGCCGGGTTCGGGCTGGTGCTGATCTGGCAGAGCAACCAATAGAAGAAACCAGGGAATCCAAGCATGACATCCAGCCGGTTCGATCTCCGCGGCAAGGTCGCGATCGTCACGGGAGGCAATGGCGGCATCGGGCTCGGCATGGCGCGCGGCCTCGCCGATGCCGGCGCCGATATCGCCGTGGTCGGACGCAACGAGAGCAAGTCCGCCGCCGCCGTGGCCGATCTCAGGCAGCGCGGCGTGAAGGCGATCACTGTGGCCACCGACGTGACCGACAAGGCGGCAGTCGCAGCCATGATCGACCGTGTCGTCAAGGAGCTCGGCCGCATCGACGTCCTCGTCAACAATGCCGGCATGAGCATCCGCAAGCCGCCGCACGAGCTCGAGCTCGACGAGTGGAACAAGGTGATCGACACCAACCTCACCAGCGCCTTCGTGTGCTCGAAGCTGGCCTATCCGGCGCTGAAGGCGTCCGGCAACGGCAAGGTGATCAACATCGGCTCGATGATGTCGATCTTCGGCGCGAGCTTCGCGACCGCCTATGCGGCCAGCAAGGGCGGCATCGTGCAGTATACGCGCGCCTGCGCCAATGCCTGGGCGCCGGACAACATCCAGGTCAACGCCATCCTGCCGGGCTGGATCGACACCGATCTCACCCGCGGCGCGCGACAGCAGGTCTCGGGGCTGCACGAACGCGTGCTGGCGCGCACGCCTGCCGGACGCTGGGGCGACATCGACGACTTCGCCGGCATCGCCGTGTTCCTGGCATCGCCCGCGTCGAATTTCGTCACGGGTACGGCGATCCCGGTCGACGGCGGATTCTCGGTGATGGCCTGAAGCCGGCCTGCCCGCCATCCAACAACGCAAAAAAGAAGCCCCGGACGACGCCGGGGCTTTTGAATTGAGCAGTGCTTTTCTTGATCGTTGGTCGCGTTGCGTCGACGTGCTCAGTAGCGGGCAATGGTGGGTGCGTCGAACTTGTAGCTCGCGCGCACCACGGCCCATTGGATGTCGCGCGGCTTGGCATCGAAGGTGTAGTTTCCGGAGGTGCCGCCGAGCTGATAGGTCTGGCTGGTGAACGCCGCGTAATTGTATTCGAGGCCGACGATCCAGTTGCGGGTGACGCCGTATTCCCAGCCGGCGCCGACGGTCCAGCCGTTGGCCCAATGGGTTTGTCCGCCCGAGCCCGTCGCCACACCGACGGTGTCGGTGACCGAGAGGCGGTTGTTCGCGCCGGCATAGCCGCCCTTGAAATAGAACAGGTTATTCTGCACGGCGAAGCCGGCGCGCCCGACCACGGTCGCGAGCACGTTGGTACGCCAGGAGAACACGTCATCCGCGGCGCCAAACACGGTGTTCGTGAACGAGCCCTTGTTGTCGAGACCCGAAATCGTGCCTTCCACGCCGAACACGTAATTGTTGGCCTGCCAATTGTAGCCGATCTGCGCGCCGCCCATGACGCCCGCGTTGCGCTGGCGATAGCCCTCTCCCGGCAGCAGATCGCCGAACGCCGCGCCGGTGCCGTTGTTGATGAACTGCTGGTTGGTCCATGCGCCACCGATGTGGCCGCCGACATAGAAGCCGGTCCAGTTGAACAGCGGCTCGACATAGGCGGGCGCCTTCGTGTAACGCGCACCGAGATCGGCGGCGGAGGCCGCACCGGTCGAAACCAGAGCCGTCGTGCAGGCAAAGGCGGCAATCAACTTATTACGCATGGTACACCCCGTGTCCTTGATGGACGCACGGTCACAGACGGCTCTTACTAAAATTGAAATCAACACGGTTAACGTGGCGGTTGGGCCCGCATCGCGCCGTGAATCCGATGGCGATGTTGCAAGCGTGCAACGCATCGCGCGCGAATGCACGCCGCGTTATCCCTACTGAAGTCCTACGCTAGGATTGCGGTACGGCGCGCGAATGCACGTGCTCGGGCCGCACGCCGAGCGCAAGCAGGCGCGCCGGAATGCCCTGCAGCCATGGCAGCGCGGTGATGAGGCGCACGACCAGCGGCACCTTCAGTAGCCGGTCGCCGCCCTGCAAGGCGCCACTGATGATGTTGTTCTGCACGACCACCTGCATAGCTTGCGTCATCTTCACCGGGAACGCGCGACGGCGCCTGATGGCATCGAGCTCGTGCTCGGACGGGCAGCCATGCTGCAGCTTGTCCGCCAGGAGGTTCGCGGTCGCAACCGCATCCTGGACGGCGAGATTGACGCCGACGCCGCCGATTGGCGACATCGCATGGGCGGCATCGCCGATGCACAACAGGCCTGGCTGCGTCCAGCGCGTCAGGCGGTTGATCGCGACGGTGAGCAGCTTGACGTCGTCGAAGCTCTTCACCTCGGCGATGCCGGAGCGAAGGATCGGCGCCATGCGCACGACGTCGTCGAGCAGCGCCGAAAGTCCCCTCGCCTTCACCGCATCGCACTGTCCCTTGGCGATGACATAGGCGCACTGCCAATATTCGCCGCGGTCGAAGGTGATCATCATCTTGCCGGGCTCGACCCGCGCGAACACGTTCTCGGTTTCGTCGGGTTTGCGGCCGGCGCGAAACCACAGCACGTCCATCGGCGCGCCGATCTCCTCGACGCTAAGGCCGGCGCGCTCGCGCACCGTCGAATGCCGGCCGTCGCAGGCGATGGTGAGATCGGCTTCGATGTCGATGATGCCTTCAGGCGTCTTCGCCCGCACGCCGGCGATCGTCTCGCCGCGGCGGATCAGTTCGATCGCCTCCGTGCTCATCATCACCTCGAGCGAGGGAAAGCGGCGACCGGCCTCGCGCAGAAAATTCAAGAAGTCCCATTGCGGCATGAAGGCGATGAAGGGGTATTTAGTGTGGAGCCGGCTGAGATCGGCAATGCGCACCGGCGTGCCGCCGAACAGGCCGTCCATCTTCTGCAGGCGCTGGTGCGGCAGCTTCAGGAAGCCGTCGATCAGGCCGAGCTCATCCATCACTTCAAGCGTCGACGGATGTACGGTATCGCCGCGGAAGTCGCGGAAGAAATCCGCATGCTTCTCCAGCACCACAACGTCGATGCCGGCGCGTCCCAGAAGGTAGCCGAGCATCATGCCGGCAGGTCCCCCGCCGACGATGCAGCAGCGGACTTTCATGGTCCTGTCAGATTGTGGGTTGGGTGTCACTGCAGACGCGAACCGCGAGGTGAGTATCGATGAAGAGATGTCCGCCGATACTAGCGCGATTCAGGTCAAAAACAGTCCTAATTATGCAGGGCGCAGTTGGATCAATGCCGGTTGGGAGCAGCAGACCGGCGCCAAATGAAAGGCCCGCTTCGTGCGGGCCTTCCGTGACGATCGCGTTCGACTATTTCTGATCCTCGTTGCTGGTCCCGGACCCCGGACTGCCGATCGGCACCCCATTCGGAGCACGCCCGGCACCCATGTTTCGCTCGGCCTGAGCTGCCGTTGGCGACTTGCCGGCGGCAGTCGGCGCTTGAACATTGGGATTGGTCGGGCTGTTATTGGTGTTGATGTTGGCGCCTGTGGTGGTGCCCTGCGTTCCCATGCCGGAGGGAGCCGACGGCCCGGAATTGGCACTGCTGGATGACGTCCCTATTCCGGCACCCGATGAGGCCGCAGATCCGCCGCTGGCCCCGCCTGTACCCGTACCTGCTGCAGCACCTGCACCTGCGCCACCGCCGCCCGCGCCACCACTACCACCGCCTCCTTGAGCAACGGCAGCCGTCGAAAGCGCAGCACAAGCGATCGTGACGAGGATGGATTTACGGATCATGGATCGTCTCCCTGGTTTGGCAGACAATCCAGCCCGGCAGGAGTTGTTCCTTCCGCGGGGGAAGCTAGCTTCTCGTCTCAGGACTTTGGCGACTTGCGGTCCCACGGCCGCTTGCCATCGGCGTCGCGATCCCATGGTCGCGTGGCCGGAGCCCCCTTCTCATCCTCGGCGACCTTCGCGCGGTCCGCTTGGACGCGTTCGCGATCAGTGAGAGGTGGGGCTGTTGGAACTGGATTCGTTTGAGCCAGAACCGGAAGCGTCGTCAGGAGCGCGACAATAAGGAATTTTGTCATTCCCGGCTCTAGCACTTTCACCTTGGCTTGTCCGATTTAAGTTCGGCCGCTGCGCGAGATCATCCGTCACAATCGAACAGCGCATCAATTATTACTCCGGTTCGCGCTCCTGAAGCTCTTGATCTCCGACACGCTGCCGTCGCGATAGGTCAGCTCCACCGAGATGGATTTCGTGCTTGGCGCGAGCTTCATGTAGAGCGGCATGCCGGCGCTGACCGCGCTGGGGTCGCGCATGTCGCAGGGCGGCATCTTCAGCACCTGGTTGGGCACGGCGCTGTCGATGCCGATGCGTACCTCGCGGATGGCGCAGCGGTAGGAGACGAGATGGGTGTAGTAGACGAGCAGCCCGTTGAACTCGCGGAACGACAGCCAGCTCGTCGAGGTCATGTCGAGGATCTTGCGCTGGTCGCGGATCAGCGCGGCCTCGGGATCGAACCTGATCGGGAACGGGCCCTGCATGTCGCCGGACTGATCGACATAACGGACCTCGATGGTGCCAGCCTGCGCATCCGGCGGCAGCTCGATCGACGGGTTCGGCATCCGCTTGCGGGTGCGCGGATCGAGCGTGTCGATGAACCCGGTCTCGCGGAAATCGCCCGTGCCGGCAATGCGCCAGGAAATGCCGAGCGTCGGATCGGCGAAAGAGAAGGTCACGCTCCAGCCGCCATTGTGACGCGAGAAGCTCGCGATCGGCGCGTTGAGGGTCTCCTCCTTGGGCATCTGCGGCACCGACACCGGCGGTAGCGCCGCAAGCTTCGTGGGCGGCGGATCGTCCGAACGCGCGGCGGTGTCCTTGGCGAGGCCGCTGAGGAAGACATCGTCGACCATCTGGTCGAAATAGACCGGCACCTGCCTGTGCTTCACGGTGTCGGCGAGCTCGCTGACGGCACGGCGGGTACGCTGCGCCACCTGCACCAGATTCTCGCCGGGCTTGAGCAGTTCCTTGGCGAAGGTGCGCGTAAACACTGAGTTTGGATTAGCGTCGTCATTGGAGAGCCGATCGAGCGCGGTCTGGCGGGGACCTGCGGAGAACACCGAGAACACGCCCTCGGGCAGCTGGGTCATCGGTGCGAGACCGCCGGCGCCGGCAACCGCACGGGTGCCCTTGCGCTCGAACGGATTGTTGCGGCAGGCATCGAACACCAGGATCGAGGTCCGCGCCTTCTTGTTCTGAAGCCGCTCGACGATGCGATCGGCCAGGATCGAGGCGTCGCGCACCAATTCCTCCTGCCCTTCGGTCGCCGCCGGCACGTCGGTCGGCAGCAGATAGTTCTGGCCCGCGATCTCGAAGCCGTGGCCGGCATAGAAGAAGAACGCGGTGTCGCCCGGCTCGATGGCCTTGTCGAAGGCGAGCAGCGTCTCGGAGAATTGCTGCCGGCTCTGGTTCTCGGCGACCATCACCGAGAAGCCGAGCTGCTTCAGCGTGTCGCCCATGGTGCGGGCGTCGTTGACCGCCTTGAGCAGCTTCGGCACGTTCTTGTAGTCGTTGTTGCCGACGACGAGCGCGACGCGCTTCTCGGCACAGGCGGGCGCTGCGAAACCGCTCAGGCCCGCCGCGAGGCCAAGGGCCGCCAGAATTCTGAAAAGCCGACGCGTCATCGCAAAATTTCCCGTTGCAGAACCGGCCCTGCCGCCGATCTTCGAACGGCAGTTCATGGGACCCCCTGCCGCTGTGTGATAGTCGGCCCAGACCTGACGACGGTTCAAGGACCCCGGGGCTCCGATTGCACGATCCGACTATGGCCGATTCCGCTGGAATCTGTTTCCTTTTGGACAATTTCGCCGGAAGCGAGGGGCTGCCGTGTTGCACTGGTGTACGGACGAGGTCGACCCGAAGGATCGCTTCGACTATTGGCGCGAGGTGCGCGCGAAGGGGTTGTTCGGTGTCACCGCCGAGCTCGCGCGCGAGCGGCGCGCGGACTTCTTCGGCGAATTCTCGCTGCGTAAGCTGGGCGGCGCCGGCCTCGTCGAGCTGAAGGCCTCGCCCTACGCGGTCGAGCGCAGCGCGTCGGACATCGCCTCTGCCCCGGGTGAGGCGATCTGCGTCTACGAACAGCTCGGCAGCGGCGGCTGGTTCGGCGGCATGCGCGCAAGCGACTTTGCCATTGCCAATGGCAGCTTCGCCACCAGCCATACCGACCTGCCGTACCGCACCGCCCCGCTGGGCACCGGGGGCTTCCACCTGCGGATCCTCAAGATCCCCGTGAGCCACATCCCGGTGCAGGACAAGCGCATGCGCGATCTAGCGCCCCGGACCTTCAACGATCCGGCCCTGGTGCCCCTGCTCGCGGCCTGCTTTGCCGATCTCAACGAAATCGCCACGGACGATACGGCCTCTGCCGTCCAGGCGTCCTTGGTCCAGGCGTTGGCCCATCTGGCGCTGATCGAGCGCGGCGTCGTGCGGCCCGGCAGCCGGCGGGGACAGCAGGCACTGCGGACCGCCCGCCTCTCGCAGTCCCAGCGGCTGATCGCGCGCCACCTTCAGGACCCCAATCTTGCGCCGGCCATGGTGGCCGACCTGCTCGGCGTCTCCGTTCGTCACCTGCACATACTGTTCGAGATGGCAGAGAAGAGCTTTTCCCAGACGGTGACCGACGAGCGCCTGAAACAGAGCCGCCGCCTGCTGCGCGAGGCGCCGGAACGGCTGATCGCCGACATCGCGTCGTCGTGCGGCTTCGAGAGCCTGGCGACCTATTACCGGGTGTTCAACGCCGCCTATGGCATGGCCCCAGGTGATTTCCGGGCCAAAGGCTCGGACGGGCGTTAGCTGCCGTGTTGGCGGTTGCGGCCAGGCGGAGGGGGCTCGGGGGAAAACCCCAGCCGCGCCCGTGATTTGGGCAAAAACCTCAGGCTTTTTAGGCTCTTCCCGCGCCCGCTCCATTGACTTTGGCTGATTCCCCCCTATGTTCCGGGTCGACGCGGCTCAGATCGACGAGCGATTCCTGAGCCTTGCGCTTTGTCCGCGTGAGTCAGCACCCCCAGCTTCTTCGAGAGCGCGCCGTTTCGGGGTGGAACGCGACAGCCTTATTACCCTCGATTCCGAACGGCGGTTTCGACCAGAGGCTCAATGTCCTTTTCAGATCTCGGACTGTCCGAAAAAGTCCTCGCCGCAGTGGCGGCCACCGGTTACACCACCCCCACCCCCATTCAGGAACAGGCGATCCCCCACGTCCTCGCACGCAAGGACGTGCTCGGCATCGCCCAGACCGGCACCGGCAAGACCGCGGCCTTCGTGCTGCCGATGCTCACCATCCTCGAAAAGGGCCGCGCCCGGGCGCGCATGCCGCGCACGCTGATCCTCGAGCCGACCCGCGAGCTCGCGGCCCAGGTGAAGGAAAATTTCGACCGCTACGGCGCCGGCCAGAAGCTCAACGTCGCCCTCCTGATCGGCGGCGTCTCCTTCGGCGACCAGGATGCCAAGCTGATGCGCGGTGTCGACGTGCTGATCGCCACCCCCGGCCGCCTGCTCGACCACACTGAGCGCGGCGGCCTGTTGCTCACCGGCGTCGAGCTGCTCGTCATCGACGAAGCCGACCGCATGCTGGACATGGGCTTCATCCCCGACATCGAGCGCATCTGCAAGCTCGTTCCCTTCACGCGGCAGACCCTGTTCTTCACCGCGACAATGCCGCCGGAAATCCGGCGCATCACCGAAGCTTTCCTGCACAATCCGCAGAAGGTGGAAGTCTCCAAGCCCGCCACGACCGCCGTCACCGTGACGCAAGCCCAGGTGCCCGCCGGCCGCGAGGCGCACGAGAAGCGCGAATTGCTCCGCCGTTTGCTGCGCGAGGCCAAGGATCTCAAGAACGCGATCATCTTCTGCAATCGCAAGCGCGAGGTCGCGATCGTTCACAAATCGCTGCAGAAGCACGGCTTCAGCGTCGGTGCCCTGCATGGCGACATGGACCAGCCGGCCCGCATGGCCGCGCTCGACCAGTTCCGCAAGGGTGAGCTGCCCCTCCTTGTCGCCTCCGACGTCGCCGCCCGCGGCCTCGACATTCCCGAGGTCAGCCACGTCTTCAATTTCGACGTTCCCCACCACGCCGACGATTACGTCCACCGCATCGGCCGCACCGGCCGCGCCGGCCGAACCGGCACCGCGATCTCGATCGTGACACCGCTCGACCAGAAGTCGATGGCCGCGATCGAGAAGCTGATCGGCCAGAGCATTCCGCGCGCCGAAGGCGACTATGACGTCCACGCCGAAGCGAGCGAACAAGGCGAGCGTCCGCGCGAGCAGCGCGGCCGCGAGCGTTCACGCGGCGGACGCGGCAAGCCGCAGCGCGGCGAGCGGCGCGGTCATGACCGCGAACGCAGCCACGAGCCGCGCGAGGCGCGTGGCGAGGCACGGGCGGCTCCCGAGGCGAGGCCGGCACGCGAGGCACGGCCTCCGCGCGAAGCCAGGCAATCATCCGAGCCCCGCAATGGTGCTCGCCCGCAAGCGAATCCGTCGCATGTGCCCTCGATCGGCCGTCCCGAGCCGCGCCGCCAGCGTGAGATCGACAGCGAGCCGGGCGATCACTCGCATCTGCCGGCGTTTCTTCTGCGGCCGGTGCGCTCCCCCGCCGGCGCGTGAAGCGCGCTGGCGCGCCAGATTTCGGTTGAAAATCCTCGATCTGCAATTTTCTGGATGCCCCGTAAAACGTATATTTACGGGGCGTTCACGATCGTCCGTTAGCCTACGAACATAATTTAAGGATTGCTGCGGTCGATGGCGCGTCGGCCGCTGTGGGGATGTTCAGTGATCAAGGTGCTCGACGAACACGAACGCACGCTGGCGTTCGCCGAGGTGGCGCTCGGTCAGATCCGATCGCTTCGACAGACGGCCATTCCCCGCAATTACGAGATCTGGTACGTCTACGCCACCGGCTACAACGCACCGCTCAACAAGATCATCAATGAGACGCTGGCGCGCAGCGGCAAGCTGACCGAGGCCGATCTCGAGCAGATCTACGAGACCTATCTCTCCCACATCAAGACCACCGACCGCATCGACAAGGTCGGCGCGCGCGTCGTCGGCGAGATCGACGACGTGGTGAAGGTGTTGGGCGAGGCGCTCGGCATGACCGGGGCCTACGATACCAGTCTGTCGGATGCGACCGAGAAACTGTCGTCGGCCGAGAACCGCGACCAGGTCAAGGCGATCGTCGAGGCGCTGCTGCGCTCCACCAGCGAGATGCGCGAGACCAACAAGGCGCTGGAGGACCGGCTGACGCTGTCGAAGAACGAGATCAGCAATCTCCAGCAGAGCCTGGAGGCGATCCGCGCCGAGAGCCTGACCGATCCGCTTACGGGCCTGGGAAATCGCAAATATTTCGACCGCATGATCGGCATGGCGGTGCAGAGCGCGCTCGTCTCGGGCGAGCCCCTGTCGCTGCTGCTGTTCGACATCGATCACTTCAAGTCGTTCAACGATTCCTACGGCCATCTCACCGGCGACCAGGTGCTGCGGCTCGTCGGCCTTTCGCTGAAGCAGACCATCAAGGGCCAGGACATCACGGCGCGCTACGGCGGCGAGGAATTCGCGGTCGTTCTTCCCAATACCGCGATGCGCCAGGCACTGACGGTGGCCGATCACATTCGCCGCGCCGTGATGGCGAAGGAATTGAAGAAGAAATCGACCGGCGAGATCCTCGGCCGCGTCACCATCTCCGTCGGCGTTTCCATGCTCAGGGAGGGCGACGACACCGACGCGCTGATCGAGCGCGCCGACGCCTGCCTCTACGCCGCCAAGCGCAACGGCCGCAACCGGGTGATCTGCGAAGCCGATCCGGAATTCGCGATCGAGAGCCACAGCCGCGTGGCGTAGGCTAAATCAATTCACCGCCGTCATTCCGGGGCGCGCCTCTTGGCGCGAGCCCGGAGTCCATACTCCCGATGGTGGTTATGGATTCCGGGCCCGCGGCGATACCCGCGCCCCGGAATGACCGCGACCTGAGAGCGAGACCTCCGCCTCGGTAATGCGCGCGATTCAGCCGTCGCTTTATGAGCTACGGCGACCCGCCTTACGCGCTGTTTTCTTGGCCGGTCGCTTCTTTGCAAGGAGCTTCTTCGCCGCCGCCTTCTTCGCCTTCGGTCGCTTCTTCACCTTGGCGCGCTGGGCGGCAGTGAGCGCCGCCCTCGCCCATTGCGCAAGCTCGGCGGAATCGTCGAACAGGCGCGCCGGCAGCTCCCAGTAGGAATTCACAACCACGGTCTTGGCGCGGGTCGAATACTGGAACGGCTTCGAGCCTTCGGCCTCGAAGTCGGGAATGGTCGTCTCGTCGGCGCGAAAAAACAGGCCGGCGCGCAGCGACAGCGCGAAATTGACGCCGTCGGCGGAGATGCCGTAGCCGGAGAACATTTTCCGGATGGTGACCGGGCCGAAATCGGCGAACAGGTCGATCAGGAATTCGCGGTCCATCGGAGGCTTCCCTGCGCAAGCAAGTGAGCCTTCATAGCATTTCCGTCATTGCGAGCGAAGCGAAGCAATCCAGACTTCCGCCGCGGAGGCAGGCTGGATTATTTTGTCGCCAGCGCAAAACTGCTCGCAATCTTGTCGCGGGCTCCTCGCAGTGACGCTGGAGAGTCTACCCGTCGATCTTTGCCGGCCGCAGCTCGACCGATTCGCCGCAACCGCAGGCGGAGACCTGGTTGGGATTGTTGAAGACGAACTGGGCCTGCATCTTGTCGGCCTTGTAGTCCATCTCGGTGCCGAGCAGGAACAGCACGGCCTTGGGATCGACCAGGATCTTGACGCCCTTGTCCTCGACGACCTCGTCGGTCGGGCGGATGTCGTGGGCGTATTCGACCGTGTAGGACTGGCCGGCGCAGCCGCCGTTCTTCACGCCGACGCGCAAGCCCACGATCTCCGAGTCCGCACGCTGGGTCAGCTCGGTGATGCGCTGGGCAGCGGCATCCGTCAGCCGCATCACCTGCGGGCGCGGCCGCCGCGGCTTCGGAGTGGATGCTGGTGTCGAGCCTGACGAAATCTGGGTCATGTTGTCTATGTGGTCCGTTGCGGAGCGAATTCAATGCGGCCCGAGGGCGTCACCACATGTTCAGCACGAGGCGGGCCTCGTCGCTCATGCGTTCCGGCGACCACGGCGGCTCCCAGACAACCTTGACGTCGACCACGCCGACGCCGGGCACGCTCGCGACCGCGTTCTCGACCATGGTCGGCAGCTCGCCGGCGGCCGGACAGTTCGGCGTCGTCAGCGTCATCTGCACGTCGACGGAGCGGTCGTCCTTGATCTCGACCTTGTAGATCAGGCCGAGTTCGTAGATGTCGGCCGGGATTTCCGGGTCGAACACGGTCTTGAGCCCGGCGATGATCTCGCGGGTCAGCCGCTCGGTCTCCTCCGGCGGCAATGCCGAATGGGTCTCCATCGGATTGGCTTTGATTTCGGCCGTGTCACTCATGCAAACAAATCCCGCGCCTTCAGCAGCGCCTGTGCCAGATGATCGACTTCTTCCCGCGTATTATACATGCCGAACGAGGCCCGGCATGTCGCCGTCACGTTGAACCGCTCTAAAAGCGGCATGACGCAATGGGTGCCGGCGCGCACCGCGATGCCCTGGCGGTCGATCACGGTGGCGACATCGTGGGCGTGCGCGCCCTTGAGCTCGAAGGAGATCACGGGGCCCTTGCCCCGCGCCGTGCCGATCAGCCGCAGCGAGTTGATCTCGCGCAGGCGCTCCTGGGCGTAGGCGGTGAGGTCGGCCTCGTAGGCGGCGATGCGTTCCTTGCCGATCGAGTTGACGTAGTCGATGGCGGCGCCAAGGCCGACGGCCTCCACGATCGCCGGCGTGCCCGCCTCGAACTTGTGCGGTGGATCGCCGTAGGTGACGACGTCGCGCGAGACCTCGCGGATCATCTCGCCGCCGCCGTTGAAGGGGCGCATCGCGACGAGGTGGTCGTACTTGGCCCAGAGCACGCCGATGCCGGTCGGACCATAGACCTTGTGACCAGTGAAGACGTAGAAGTCGCAGCCGATATCCTGGACGTCGACCGGCAGATGCACGGCGCCCTGGCTGCCGTCGACCAGCACCGGAATGCCGCGGGCATGGGCGATCCTGACGACGTCCTTGACCGGCACGATGGTGCCGAGCGCGTTCGACATCTGCGTGATCGCGACCAGCTTGGTCTTCGACGTCAGCAGCTTCTCGAACTCGTCGACGAGGAAATTGCCCTCATCGTCGACCGGTGCCCATTTGATCACCGCACCCTGGCGTTCCCTCAGGAAATGCCACGGCACGATGTTGGAGTGGTGCTCCATGATCGAGATGACGATCTCGTCGCCTTCTCCGATATTCGGACCACCCCACGAAGACGCGACCAGGTTGATCGCCTCGGTCGCATTGCGGGTGAAAATCACTTCTTCGGTGCGCGCCGCGTTGATGAACTGCGCCACCTTGGTGCGGCCGCCCTCATAGGCTTCGGTCGCGGCATTGGCGAGGTAGTGCAGGCCGCGATGCACATTGGCGTATTCGGACCTATAGGCCTGCGTCATGCGGTCGAGCACAGCACTCGGCTTCTGCGCCGAGGCGGCGTTGTCGAGATAGACGAGCGGCTTGCCGTAGACCTGCATGGCGAGCGCCGGAAAATCCTGGCGCACGCGCGTAACGTCATAGGCGCCGTTCTTGACTGCCGGATGCATGCTCATGACCGCCGCTCCAGCCAGCGCTCGGCGATGCCGATCACGTGCTCGCGCAAAGTATCATCGGCGATCTGCTCGATCGCCTCGCCGACAAAAGCCTGGATCAGCAGCGCCTGGGCCTGCTTCTCCGGCAGGCCACGGGCCTTAAGATAGAACAGCAGGCTGTCGTCGAGCGCGCCGGCGGTGGCGCCGTGGCCGCAGGAGACGTCGTCGGCAAAAATCTCGAGCTCGGGCTTGTTGTCGGCCTCGGCCTCGTCCGAGAGCAGCAGCGCGCGCGTCATCATCTTGCCGTCGGTCTTCTGCGCGTCGGGACGGACGATGATGCGGCCCTGGAACACCGAATGGGCGCGGTCGTCGATCACCGCACGGAAGATCTCGCGGCTGACGCAGTTCGGCACGGCATGGTCGACCACCAGTGTGGTGTCGCCGTGCTCGGTCTTCTTCAACAGGTTGACGCCGTTGACCGAGAGCTCGCTGCCCTCGCCCGCCAGCGTAATGAAGCCCTGCAAGCGGCTGACCGCAGCGCCGCTGGTCATGTTGAAGACGTTCAGCTTGGTGTTGGCGCCGACGGTAACGAACTGCGAGGTGATGTTCACCGCATCGGCCGCATCGTCCATCAGGCGGATATGCGCGACGTCGGCGTCGTCACCGATTGAGACGATGACGGCGTCGTTGACCTGGTAGGCTGCAGCGCCGGCGGCGACGAAGCTTTCGATGATGGTGGCGCGGGCGCCCTTCCCGATCGCCACCTGCGAGCGGGTGAAAGCCGAGGCCGATGCGGCGATCGCAACATGGATGATCTGGACCGGCGCAGAGAGCTGCGTTCCATCCGCGATCGACAGCACCACGCCGTCGGTCGCCAGCGCCGCGTTGACCGCGATCACGGCATCGGTGGACGCGGTCTTGAGGAGACCGGCATCCTTATCCAGCGTCTCGCGCAGAGTCTTGAAGCCGACCTCGGACGCAAGCGCCTTCACGTCTGAAAGCTCAGCCGCGAACACGCCGTCGACCAGCACCAGCTTGCGGGCGCCCGCGATCGCATGCGCCTTGACCGCGTCCGCGGCGCGCTTCAGCGCGGTCGCATCGGGCACGGCGGCCAGCGGCAGCACCTCGCCGACTAGCGCGCGCAGGTCGGTGTATTTCCATTCCTCGATCCGGCGGTGCGGCAGACCGAGACGCTCATAGGTCTCGAACGCCTCGCGGCGCACTGCTGCCACATCAGGCGAACCCGGCAGGCGGCCTTCGGCGCTGGCGAAGAGATCGCTCACCGCGCGGCCGCTCCCGGTCTTTGCCACAGCAACGTTCATCTTAAAAATTCCTTACGCGGCATCCTCGAACTGGGCATAGCCGGAGGCTTCCAGCTCCAGCGCCAGCTCCTTGCCGCCGCTCTTCACGACGCGCCCCCTGGACATCACGTGCACGACGTCCGGCACGATGTAGTTCAGCAGCCGCTGATAATGGGTGATGACGACCATCGCGCGCCCCGGCGAGCGCAGTGCGTTGACGCCGTCGGCCGCGATGCGCAGCGCGTCGATGTCGAGGCCCGAATCCATCTCGTCGAGGATGCACAGGCTCGGCTCGAACAGCGCCATCTGCAGCACCTCGTTGCGCTTCTTCTCGCCGCCGGAGAAGCCGACATTGACGCCGCGCTTGAGCATGTCCTGCGGGATGTTCAGCGACTTCGAGACTTCGCGGACCTTCTTCAGGAAGTCAGGCACCATCAGTTCGCTCTCGCCGCGCGCCTTGCGCTGCGCGTTCAGCGCCGTGCGCAGGAAATTCATGGTGGTGACGCCGGGGATCTCGACCGGATACTGGAACGCCAAGAACACACCCTTCGCGGCGCGCTCGTCCGGCTCCATTTCCAGGAGGTCCTCGCCCCTGAACAGGATCTGGCCGTCGGTGACCTCATAGCCGGGCTTGCCGGCGATGACGTGGGAGAGCGTCGACTTGCCGGAGCCGTTCGGCCCCATGATCGCGTGCACCTCGCCCTCGTTCACGGTCAGCGTGAGCCCGTGGAGGATCTCACGCTCCTCGACACGAACCTTGAGGTCTTTCACTTCAAGCAAAGCCATAATGTTTTTCCATCTATCCCCTCATCCCAGGGAGCGCCGCAGGCGCGTCTCGAAGGATTGAGGCCACCAATCTTTCTGGTATCCATCCTTCGAGACGGCCGCTTGCGCAGCCTCCTCAGGATGAGGTCCGAGCTAGCCGACCGATCCTTCGAGCGAGATCGAGATCAGCTTCTGCGCTTCCACCGCGAATTCCATCGGCAGCTGCTGCAGCACGTCCTTGACGAAGCCGTTGACGACGAGGCCAACCGCTTCTTCCTGGCTGAGCCCGCGCTGGATGCAGTAGAACAGCACGTCCTCGGAGATCTTCGAGGTCGTCGCCTCGTGCTCGAACGTCGCGGACGAGTTCTTCGCCTCGATGTACGGCACGGTGTGCGCACCGCATTTGTCGCCGATCAGGAGCGAGTCGCAGGCGGTGAAGTTGCGCGCGCCAGTCGCCTTGCGATGCGCTGTGACGAGACCGCGATAGGTGTTCTGCGACTTGCCGGCGGCGATGCCCTTGGAGATGATCCGGCTCGACGTGTTCTTGCCGAGATGGATCATCTTGGTGCCGCTATCGACCTGCTGATAGCCGTTCGAGATCGCGATCGAGTAGAATTCACCACGGGAATTGTCGCCGCGCAGAATGCAGCTCGGATATTTCCAGGTGATCGCCGAACCCGTCTCGACCTGGGTCCAGGAAATCTTCGAGTTAGCGCCCCGGCAGTCGCCACGCTTGGTGACGAAATTGTAGATGCCGCCCTTGCCTTCGGAATTGCCGGGATACCAGTTCTGCACCGTCGAATATTTGATCTCGGCGTCGTCGAGGGCGACGAGCTCGACCACGGCGGCATGCAGCTGGTTCTCGTCGCGCTGCGGCGCGGTGCAGCCTTCGAGATAGGAGACGTAGGAGCCCTTGTCGGCGATGATCAGGGTGCGCTCGAACTGGCCGGTGTTGCGCTCGTTGATGCGGAAATAGGTCGACAGCTCCATCGGGCAGCGCACGCCCGGCGGCACGTAGACGAACGAGCCGTCGGAGAACACCGCCGAGTTCAGCGTCGCGTAGAAATTGTCCGAGGTCGGAACCACCGAGCCGAGATACTTCTGCACCAGTTCGGGATGCTCGCGGATGGCTTCCGAGATCGGCATGAAGATCACGCCGGCCTTCTTCAGCTCGGCCTTGAACGTGGTCGCAACCGAGACCGAGTCGAAGACAGCATCGACCGCGATCTTGCGGCGCGCGGGATCCTCCTCGCCGGGCTTCGGCTCGACGCCTTCGAGCATGGCGACTTCCCGCAAGGGAATGCCAAGCTTCTCGTAGGTCTTCAGGATCTCCGGATCGATCTCATCGAGCGAGGAGACCGTCTTCTTCGGCTTCGGCGCCGCGTAGTAATAGAGGTCCTGGAAGTCGATCTTGGGATAGTCGACACGGGCCCAGGTCGGCTCCGTCATGGTCAACCAGCGGCGATAGGCCTCCAGCCGCCACTGCAGCATCCAGGCGGGCTCGTTCTTCTTCTGTGAGATGAACTTTACGATCTCTTCCGACAGCCCCTTGGGGGCCTTCTCGGAGTCGATCAGGGTTTCAAACCCATAACGATACTGGTCGACGTCGATGCGCTTCACGCGCTCGACCGTCTCTTGTACGGCTGGCATTCCATCCTCCGCTCGCGGTTTCAAGGACCGCGGTGGATCAAACTCGGACGAGTATTACGATATTTCTCTGCGGAAAGCACGGGCTTAGAACCGTTCGAGCCGTGTTTCGTCGCTTAGCCCTTAAGTAGGGTATTACCAAGCTTTCGCCAAGCCTCTAACGCCCTATTGATGTCCGCCGGTTCCGTGGACCAGCCCAGACTGAGACGCACCGCTCCCTGGGCCACCGCGGGATCATAGCCCATCGCGGCCAGGACGTGAGACGGCTGGACCTTTCCGGAGGAACAGGCGGAGCCGGAGGAGACCGCGATGCCTTCCAGATCGAAGCCGATCACGGCGGTTTCGGCCTTCAAGCCGAGTGCGGTGAAAAGGACGGTATTCGGCAACCGCGCCACGTCTTTCGCAAAAACGGTCGTCCCGGGAACCTCGCGAAGGCCATTTTCCAAGCGATCTCTGAGACTTGCCATATGCTTCACATCCTCCGGCAGAGCCTGAAGCGCAGCCTTCACCGCGGCCCCAAAGGCGGCGATCCCGGCTACGTTCTCGGTTCCGGCCCGGCGGTTGAGCTCCTGCCCCCCGCCCCGCAGCACCGGCTCCAGCCCGCCGATTCCTTCGCTCATCACCAATGCGCCGACCCCCTTGGGCCCGCCAATCTTGTGCGCAGAAAAGGTGGCAAGGTCGGCGCCTACCGTGTTGATATCAAATGGCATTTTGCCCAGCGCCTGGATCGCATCGACATGGAGCAAGCCGACGGCCTCGTGGACGATCCTTGCAGCCTCCGTGACGGGCTGAAGGGCACCGGTCTCGTTGTTGGCGGCCATGATCGAGACCAGGGCGGGCGAACCGTCCTTCAGCAGCGCCTCCAAATGATCGAGGTCGACCACGCCGGAGCGCGTGACCTGGATCAGCCCGATCTTGTCCGCCGGGAACCGGCCGCCGGCCAGCACCGAGGCGTGCTCAACCGCCGAGACCAGCAGCCGCTCTACAGGTGCGCCGGAGGGCCCCCGCAAACCCGGCGAGAGCGCCAGCGCATTGGCCTCGGTTCCAGCGGAGGTGAAGACGACGTTGCGCGGCTGCGCCCCCACCGCGGCGGCGAGTGTCGCGCGGGCTTCTTCGACCAGCCGCCGCGATTCCCGCCCCTCGGCATGGACCGAGGATGGATTGCCGACCAGGTCGAAGGCTGCGACCATCGCCGCTCGCGCCTCGGGGCGCAGCGGCGTGGTCGCATTCCAGTCGAGGTAGACACGGTTCGGCATCTGGCCCTCTTAGCACCTTTTGTCGTCCGGCCAATCGGAGGGCATGCGCTCGTCAGGCCGGCTGCTGCTCCATCCTCGCAACACTTCGCGGCACCGCCCGCAATCCGAACAGCGGCCGCAGCCAGGCAACGCGCCGGACGATCTCGTAGCTCGCCACACATGTGAGCGCGGTCCCGACGATGACAATGGACGCTTCGATCCCAGCCGACAGACCGCTGCCGTGCAATTGATGCGCGATCACGATGATCGCGGTCTGATGCACGATGTAGTACGGGAAGATCGCATCGGTCAGATAGCGCCGCGCCAGGCTGTCGGCTGTGAAGGCGCGCCGCGCAAAGCCCAGCACGGCGGCGATCGCGAGCCATTGATAACAGCCATAGGCCGACGCGGCGAACCACTTCAGCGTGGGCGACGGCGCAAACAGGCCGGCGCGTACCAGGATGAAGGCAACGAAGCAGGCGGCGGCCGCCAGCAGGGCTGCCCAGCGCTGGCGCTCGAGTTCGCGCCAGATCCCCTCCTGCTTGGCCAGCAGGAAACCGATCAGGAAGGCCGTGGCGTGGTCCGCGTGGTTGTACCAGTCCCCGAACAACGCGTGTGTCGATGGGAAAGCCGGGAACAGCACCAGGCGCCAGGCCGCATACAGCAGGCAGGGCGCGATCAGGAGCCATGGGCCGGCGAGCACACGAGCTAGCTTTCGGCCAAGCCAGTCAGCGCCGGCCGGCCATAGCGCGAGCACGCCGATCAAGGCTATCGTGTAGACCCACAGATAGACCACGAACCAGAGATGGTTCCAGGTCGGCAATACGATGCACGGCTTCGGACAGAATTGCGCGCCAAAGGCAAAGTAGTGCCGGGTGTAGAAATCGAAGAAGCCAGCGGGATAGCCGAGGCTTTCGACGATCTGGAGATAGGCCTGCGGCGGCACGATCACGAGCATGCCGAAGATCAGCGGGATCAGGAGCCGCCCCGATCGCGCCCCGGCAAGCGAGGCGAGGCTGGACGTACCGAGCATGAAGCGGGTGGCAACCCCTGACACCAGGAACAGCAGCGACAGCCGCCACGGGTTGAGGAAGAGCATCACCGGTTCCAGCCACGTCACCCGGTGCGCGCTCTTGATGTGAAATCCCCAGGACACGTAGAGCATGCCGACGTGGTAGAAGATGAGCAGCGCGAAGGCTAAAATCCGCACCCAATCCAGGTCGATGCGCCTTTCAGAGCTTTGGGATTGCTGTGGTGTTGTCATGGTTTTCTGCTCCTTGACGGGACGACAAACGCGGTTTTGGGGCCAGGACTGACACGAAAATGGCTGACACCGAAAATGCTCCGCCTGCGGCGCGCGTCGAGCCGGTTTGGGATCAGAATCGGACACGAGGGGATGAGCCGCCGGCAGCTGGGACGAGTCGCGGCTATTTCGGGATCAGCAGCGGCGACCGGATGATGTTCGCAGCGATCGCGGCCGTCGCGCTCGTGATCGGAATCGTCAATGCGTTTTCGTTCGCCCAGGACGCGGCCTGGCGCGGCGACAGCTACGACATCGGCCGGCGGCTGTTCTGGGAGATGTCGAGCATCGCCGTCATCCTGCTGTTGCTGCCGATCCTGGTCTTGGCGGTCCGCCGCATGCGCCGGACAGCCGGCCTCGCCGCCCAGGCGGCCATCGGGGCGATCGCCCTGCTCGGCTTCTCCACCCTCCACATCACCGGCATGGTCTGGGTGCGAAAGCTCGCGCTCTGGCTCGCCGGCGGCGCCTACGATTTCCGTTTCTCGCTCGCGACGGTCCTGTATGAATTCCGCAAAGACGCCGTGGCCTTTGTTCTGATCGCCGCCACGATCTGGCTGCTCGAAAGCCGGCGTGAGCTGAAGAGCGCGGCAGTCGCATCGTCGGCGCCGCCCACCCCGAAGCAGCCATCGTCCCCCGATCTGATCTGGCTGCGCGACGGCACCAGCCGCATTCGCGTGGTGCCGCGCGATATCCTCTGGGTCGCGTCAGCCGGCAATTACATCGAATACAGCCTCGCCGACGGCACCCAGCACCTCATTCGGGGCACGCTGGCGGCGGCGGAAAGCGAGCTGGCGCGCTTTTCCATCGTTCGCGTCCACCGGACCAAGCTTGCCAATCTCGACCGGGTGCGCGGTGTGGACCTCAAGCCATCAGGGGATTTCGAGCTCGCCTTCGACAACGGCCAGACGCTCGGCGGCAGCCGGCGCTACCGGCCGGCGGTCGCATCGCTCGGAAGTCGAACCGCGCCAGCGGGAATCGCCCCAGGCGCCCCCTAAACAATCGTGATTTCAATAAGTTGGATAGCGCCCTTCGGCAGGACGGCCGGCTCTTGCCGTGCTTCGGTTGATTCAGGCAGGTCCAGGTCGCGGCAGGCAAGCCAGAGATGACAATGCAATGACTGGCTAAGCTCTTGAGCTGATTGAGAGATGTCGAAGAAGCTTGCTTTTTGACCCTGGCCTTGTGTTAGAAGCGCGCGTCAGTTCACCTGCGCGCCACTCGCGCATCATCCGAGGGCGCGCCTCTCCACCCTTCATCCGTGCTCTCGCCGGCGGCAACGCTGCGAGAGTCACAATCGGACGATTGCGCAGGGATCACCTTCAAGGGACTTAGATCAGAGATCATCGATGCCTGAAGTCATTTTCACCGGCCCCGCCGGCCGCCTCGAGGGCCGCTATCACCCGGCCAAGCAGAAGAACGCGCCGATCGCGATGATCCTGCATCCGCATCCGCAGTTCCACGGCACGATGAACCATCAGATCGTGTACCAGTGCTACTACGCCTTCGCCCATCGCGGCTTCTCGGTGCTGCGCTTCAACTTCCGTGGCGTCGGCCGCAGCCAGGGCTCGTTCGACCACGGCACCGGCGAATTGTCGGATGCCGCCGCCGCGCTCGATTGGGCGCAGACCATCAATCCCGAGGCGCGCGCCTGCTGGGTCGCCGGCTTCTCCTTCGGCGCCTGGATCGGCATGCAGCTCTTGATGCGCCGCCCCGAGGTCGAGGGCTTCATCTCGATCGCGCCGCCGGCCAACCTCTACGACTTCTCTTTCCTCGCGCCCTGCCCGTCCTCAGGCCTGATCGTGCACGGCGAGAAGGATGCGGTGGTGCCCCCTAAGGACGTCAACACGCTGGTCGAGAAGCTGAAGACGCAGAAGGGCATCGTGATCGATCAGCAGATCATCCCCGGCGCCAACCACTTCTTCGACTCCAAGCTCGAGCCGCTGATGGAAACGATCACGGCGTATCTCGACATGCGCCTCGCCAACGTGCGGTGATATCTTCCGACGTGGATGGGTTCGCGGCATGGCTGCGAACCCATCACGCTGGAGATTGCGAGCGATGAAGGCGTATCTGGTTCTTGATCTCTCGGTGAACGACTACGCCGGATTCAAGACTTACATCGCTGAAGTTCCTGCGTTCATCGCCAAGCACGCAGGGCGATACATCGTCCGCGGCGTCGAGCCGACAACGATTGAGGGCGACTGGGCGCCCGAGCGTCTCGTCATCATCGAATTTGCGGACCGCGAGAAGGCTCAGGCCTTCTTGGATGATCCTGACATTCAACCCCTGTTCAAACTGCGTCAGGCGACGACGACCAGCAGGCTGCTGCTCGCGGATGGGTGCATCTGATCGCAGCAACTGACTACGCCAGCTTAAGCGCGACAATCCCCATCAAGACGAGCGCGATGCCGGCAAGCTTCATCGCGCTCAAGGTCTCGCCGAACAGCACCGCGCCCATCAGGAACGTGCCAGCCGCGCCAATGCCGGTCCACACCGAATAGGCGACGCTGACCTCGAGCACCTTCAAGGCGCGCCCGAGCAGGAATACGAAGGCGGCGAGCAGCACGAGCGAGGCGATGCTCCAGCCGGCGCGCGTGTAGCCTTCGGCATATTTCATGGTGATCGCCCAGCCGACGTCGAGCAGGCCCGCGATCACCAGCATGAGCCAAGCAAGGGATTGCGACATCGGACGGGCTCACGCCGCGAGCTTGAGCAGATGCGCGTCGTGGCGGATGAGGAAGGCGCGCAACAATTGCGGATAATCCGCCCCGACCGCGCTGCGCACGCTCGGGCGCTTTGCGAGCTCGGCGCGCCAGGCGCGCACCTTCGGCACGTCGTTGAAAATGCCGTGCGCGGTCAGTTCGTCGAACAGATCGAAGTAACGGAAGACAGGCGCGAACACCGCATCGACCAGACTGAACGCCTCGCCGGCGAAGTACGGGCCCGCGCCGAGCGCGGCCTCGACCCGCGCGAATTTTGCCGCGAGTGCCTGGCGCTTGCTCTCGAAGATCGCCGGATCGGTCGTGGTTTCCAAGCCCCAGAGGTCGCCGAGGATCGCCGAGCCGAACTCCATCCAGGCGCGGTGCTCGGCGCGCTTCAGCGCGTCAACCGGATGCCGCTTCGCGCCGCCTTGGGTTTCCTCGATGTATTCGCAAATCACGTTGCTCTCGAACAGCGCGACCTCGCCCTGCTCCGTCGTCACCACCAGCACCGGCACCTTGCCGAGCGGCGAGAGCTTCAAGAACCAGTCCGGCTTGTTGGCGAGATCGATGTCGATGCGCTCGAACGGCACGCCCTTTTCCTTCAGCGCGATCACCGCGCGCTGCACGTAGGGACAAAGCTTGTGGCTGATCAGTTTCAGTGAAGCGGGCGTATTAAGCGAAGATGTCATGGCAACGATCCCGGCGGTTAGATGCAATTGCATCAAATATAGATGCATCTGCATTCACTCGTCAAGATCGATGCATTCGCATCAACCGAGCGTGATCCTCAGGGTCTGGCGATCACTCCGCCGGTCATCGGCATCGGCACGCCGGTGGTCGCGGGATAAGACAGCGGCAGGCCCTTCATGCCGCGGACCGCAAGAAAGCCGAAGGCCTGCGCCTCGATGGCGTCCGAGGACCAGCCGAGGGTCTCGGCGGCCTCGACCGTAGCCGAGCCCACCCGCTCCCGCAGCATCCGCAGCAGGGTGAGGTTGCGGGCGCCGCCACCACAGACGATCCAGCTCCGCGGCCGCCGCGGCAGAAGCGGAATGATTCGGGCGATCGCGGCGGCGGTGAAGGCGGTCAGCGTCGCCGCGCCGTCGGAAGGCAGCACGTCGCCGAGCCGCAGGGCCGCGAAATCGTTGCGGTCGAGCGATTTCGGCGGCGGGCTTGCGAAGAAGGGCAGCTCCAGCGCCCGCGCAATCCAGGCCTCGTCCACCTTGCCGAGCGCGGCAAACTTTCCTTCGGCATCGAACGCCTGGTTCATGGTGCGATACATGAAATCGTCCAGCAGTGCGTTGCCGGGACCGGTGTCGCAGGCGATCAACGTCTCGTTGCCATCGATATAGGTGATGTTGGAGACGCCGCCGATATTGACCACGACGATCGGCCCTTCGCGCTCCAGCGAATGGGCGAGCGCGCGGTGGTAGACCGGCACGAGCGGCGCGCCCTGCCCGCCGGCTTCGACGTCGGCGGCGCGGAAGTCGTGCATCACGGGTATATGGATGGCCCGTGCCAGCGCCGGCCCATCGCCGATCTGCACCGTCAGCCGCCTCTCGGGCCGGTGCAGCACGGTCTGGCCGTGGAAGCCGACAATGTCGATGTCCTCCGCCCTCATCCGATTCTGGGCGAGGAAGGCCGCGACCGCCTCGGCATGGGCCTGCGTCACCGCACGCTCGGCACCGCCCAGAATGCCCGGGCGAGCGTCGCGCTGCTGCAGGTGCACGGCCTCGCTCAAGGCCTGGCGCAGCAGGTTGCGCTCGGCCGGGCCGTAGGGCCGGTAACCCGTCGGCCCGAACGCCTTCACCTGCTTTCCGTCGGTTTCGATCAGCGCGACATCCACCCCGTCCAGCGAGGTGCCACTCATCAAACCGAGTGCTGTCAACATCATGGACCAGCATCCTCAAGAGACCCGCGCTGGCATGCCGACCTTGTGCCAGAGGGGCACATCTTATAATGCCAACGCGCCAAGTGGCGGGCGGCCAACCGGGTTCCCGCGGAAGACCCTTAAATTGCCCCCAAAACGGTAAACCAAGAATTGTCAGGCACGCCGACAGATGACTGCATTTAAATCGGATTTCCTCAACACCCTGCAGGAACGTGGATTCATCCACCAATGCTCCGATTTCGAGGGGCTGGACGCGCTCGCCGCCAAGGGCGAGGCCACCACCTATGTCGGCTACGATTGCACCGCCCGCTCGCTGCACATCGGCAATTACCTGACCATGATGATGCTGCACTGGCTGCAGCAGTCCGGCAACAAGCCGATTACGCTGATGGGCGGCGGCACCACCATGGTGGGCGATCCCTCCGGCAAAGACGAGACGCGCGCGATGCGCACCATCGCCGAGATCGAGGCCAACAAGGAATCGATCCGCGGCGTGTTTGCCAAGGTGCTGCGCTACGGCGAGGGCAAGAGCGACGCGGTCATGCTCGACAATGCGGAATGGCTAACCAAGCTGAACTGGATCGAGATGCTGCGCGACGTCGGCCGGCACTTCTCGGTCAACCGCATGCTGACCATGGATTCCGTGCGGCTGCGCCTCGAGCGCGAGCAGGAGATGAGCTTCATCGAGTTCAACTACATGGTCTGCCAGGCCTATGACTTCGTCGAGCTGGCCAAGCGCACCGGCTGCCGCCTCCAGATGGGCGGCTCGGACCAGTGGGGCAACATCATCATGGGCGTCGATCTCGGCCGCCGCATGGGCACCCACCAGCTGTTCGCGCTGACGACGCCGCTGCTGACGACCGCCTCGGGCGCCAAGATGGGCAAGACCGCGCAAGGCGCGGTGTGGCTCAACGCCGACCAGTTCAGCCCTTACGACTTCTGGCAATACTGGCGCAACACCGAGGACGCCGACGTCGGCAAGTTCCTGAAACTGTTCACGACACTGCCGATGGCCGAGATCAGAAGGCTCGAGGCGCTCGGCGGCTCGGAGATCAACGAGGCCAAGAAGGTGCTCGCAACCGAAGCGACCGCGCTGCTGCACGGCCGCGACGCCGCGAACGAAGCCGCCGAGACCGCGCGCCGCACCTTCGAGGAAGGCGCGCTTGCCGAGAGCCTGCCGACCGTGGAAATTCCGCGCGGCGAACTCGACGCCGGCCTCGGCGTGCTCAACGCCTTCGTCAAGGCGGGCCTCGTCGGCTCCAACGGCGAAGCGAGGCGCCAGATCAAAGGCGGCGGCCTGCGCGTCAACGACGTATCAGTCACCGACGAGAAGATGGCGCTGTCGGCAGGCCACCTGACGCCGGAAGGCGTGATCAAGCTGTCCTTCGGCAAGAAGAAGCACGTGCTCATCAGGCCTGCATAGGCGTATGAGCTTTTCACTGCTTGTCAGGGCGCACGGATGCGCGCTCCCTGACGGCAATGAAGCAGGACAGGCCCAGGGAAACGAAAGCGGAAACGACAGCGGAAACGAGCAAGGAACGGATCGGTAGCACCCGGCGGGACGCGGTGCGCACCGCACTCGTCGTGCTCGGCCTCTGTTTCACGCTGGCTGTTCTTGGCCGGGGCTTGAGCGAGAGCTTCACGGTCTTCCTCAAGCCGATCTCGGAAAGCCTGGGCTGGGATCGCGCCCAGGCCGTCTCGATCTACTCCCTCACCTGGCTCGTCAGCGGGCTGACCGCACCCTTGGTCGGGCGCCTGTTCGATCATTCCGGGCCACGGCTCGTCTATGCGCTCGGCTTGCTCCTGCTCGGTTCGGCGTTTCTGATCGCGAGCCATGCGCAAGCGCTCTGGCAATTCCAGCTTTCGATCGGCATCTGCGTCGGCATCGGCGTTGGCTTCATCGGCAATGTGCCGAACTCGATCCTGCTCGGTCGCTGGTTCGGACCAAAGCTGCCGACCGCCATGGCGGTGGTCTATTCGGCGATGGGCGGCGGCGTGCTGGCCTTGCTGCCGGCCTCGCAGCTCCTGATCGATCATCTCGGCTGGCGCGAGACCTACCAGCTGTTCGGCTTTGCAGCGCTCGGGCTGCTGGCGCCGCTGCTGCTGCTACCCTGGCGCATGTTCGCGGCCGGCTCGCCGCACGTCGCCAAGAAGAGCGATCCTGACTTCGTCGACAGCGGCTGGACGCTTGCGAGCGCGATGCGCCACCACGCATTCTGGGCGCTGTTCTCGACCTTCTTCTTCACCGCGGTCGGCATGTATGCGATCGCGGCGCAGATCGTGGCCTATCTGATCGACGCCGGCTTTCCGCCGCTTCAGGCTGCGACCGCCTGGGGCTTCTCCGGAATCGTGCTGGTGTTCGGCATGCTCGGCGTCTCCGCGCTCGACGGCCTGATCGGACGGCGGCCGTCGGTGCTGCTCAGCTACGCGATCTCGATTCTCGGCATCGTTCTGCTCTGGCTGCTGCAGTACTATCCGAACGTCATTCTGCTCACCGGTTTCGTCGTCTGCTTCGGCAGCATGATGGGCTCCCGCGGGCCGCTGATCAGCGCCACCGCCATGAAGATCTTTCGCGGCAAACGCGTCGGCACCATCTTCGGCACGATCTCGATCGGCAGCGGCCTCGGCTCGGCCTTCGGTTCATGGAGCGGCGGCCTGATCCACGATGCCACACACGGCTACGATCTCCTGCTCGCCTTCGCACTTGCGAGCGTGATCCTCGGCATGATTCCGTTCCTGGTCGTCCCCGCTTTGCGGGAGTAGGTCTCCTCGACGTAACCTGCACACCCTGGTTTCACCGGAATCCTACGGACGAGCGCAAGGCGAACATGCGCTTAAAAGAGGGTCGCGTGCCGCTGGTGGCGGCGCCTTGCGGTGTTTTGTCCGACATGACGAAAATGTCAGCGCTGAATTGTCCTGGGTGGCTTGCGAGGCGGAAGCGAATGCGGTCCAAGTCGCAGCATTGGGTCCAGCATTGGATGGAGGGCAAACCAATGGACTTTCCTTATCTCACTCGCTTTCAACCGGTTCTCCTGAGCCTGTTTCGCTTCATCACCGGCCTGCTGCTGTTCCAGTACGGCGTCGCCAAGCTGTTCAAGTTTCCGGCTCTTCCGATGTTCGCCAAAGTCGAGCTGCTGTCGCTTTACGGCGTGGCTGGGACGCTCGAGTTGGTGCTTGGCGGACTGTTGATGATCGGCTTGTTCTCGCGACTGTCGGCCTTCATCTTGTCCGGTGAAATGGCCTTCGCCTACTTCATCGGCCACATGTTCAGGGGCGACACGCCGGTGTTCCTGCCACTGCTCAACCGCGGGACCGAAGCGATCCTGTTCTGCTTCGCCTGCCTCTACCTCGCTGCAGCCGGTGGCGGCCCGGTCAGTGCCGACGCAGCGATGGGCAAGAAATAACCGGCGGCGCATCCGCGCCTCGCTGACACACTTTTCCGCCAAGCACGACGGCACCGGCAGATCTCCGGTGCCGTCTCAGCGCGCCCCCAGCACGTTCCAGATCAGAACGAGGGCCGCGACGAGCAGCAGAGACATGATGATGCGATGAACGAATCGATTCATTGCAGGTCCGTCCAGACGGTCTAGCTTCCAAAACCCAAGTTCGATTCCGTTGTCCCGGAAGGGCTGGAGCCCATCGGCAAGGCGATTTGCCTGCACGATTGCGCACGCGCCTGCAAACGCTGTCCGCGCAGCAGGCCGCCGCATGCCTCCATTCATGATTGGTAAGAACTTCATGCTACCGGTGCGAGCAATAACAACCATTCCGTAGGGGCTGTGATGAAACTGCTGAGTCATTTGAAGATCCGCACCAAGCTTGCCAGCATGGTCTGCCTCGCGGCTCTCACGATCACAGCCATCATCGGCGTATCGGCCGTGCTCAGCAAGAGCCGGATGATGGAGGACCGCGTCCAGCAGATGCGGACCGCCGTCGAGCTCCTCTACAACTATGCCCAAGCGCTCCAGGACGAAGTGACTGCCGGCAAGCTGACGGCGGCCGAGGCCAAGAGCCTGTTCCACCAGCGCGGCCGCCGCATGAACTTCAACGGCAACCAGGGCTATCCGGTGGTTTACAATCCGGACGGCTCCCTGGTCGTGAACGGCGCCAATCAGCAGCTCGAAGGCAAGATCACCGGCGCCAAGGATTCCAACGGTGTGCTGATCGCCGACGCCATCATCAAGGCCGGCAGCGAGACTGCGCAGGGCGGCGTCACCTCCTATCTCTATCCCCGTCCGGGCCAGACCGAGCCGCTCCGCAAGACCGTGTTCGCGCGCAAGTTCGCGCCCTGGAACGTGGTCATCAGCTACGGCCTCTATGTCGACGACATCGACGCCGACGTGCGCGCCCTGACGCTGGAGCTTGGCGCTATCGGCATCGGCCTGATGCTGCTGATGGCGGCGCTGTCCTGGCTGATCGCGCGCGACGTGCTCGGCGCGCTCGACCGTCAGAAGAGCCGCATGCAGGCGATTTCCGAAGGCGCCATCGACAAGCCGGTCGAGGAGACCGACCGCGGCGACGAGATCGGCCGCATGGCCGAGACGCTCGAAATCCTCAGGCAGACCGCGCTCACGGCCCGCATGCTGGAGGCCGAGCAGGTCGCGGCCAAGGCCCGCAGCGAGCAGGAGAAGCGCGAGGCCCTGATCGCCCTTGCCGACCGCTTCGATGCCTCCGTCGGCCAGCTCGTCGGCCTGATGGCTTCCGGCTCTGGTGAATTGGAGACCACGGCCAAGTCGATGTCGTCGACCGCCGAGGGCACCAATCGCCGCGCCGCCGTGGTCGGCTCGGCCGCCAATGAGGCCAGCCAGCGCGTCCAGACCGTCGCCTCCGCCGCCGAGGAGCTCTCCTCCTCCATCACCGAGATCAGCCGCCAGGTCGCCCAATCCGCCGAGGTCACGGGACGTGCCGTGGACAGCGCCCGCCGCACCGACACCATCGTGCGCGCACTCTCGGACGGCGCCCAGCAGATCGAGCATGTCGCCGAGCTGATCTCCAACATCGCGGCGCAGACCAACCTGCTCGCGCTCAACGCCACCATCGAGGCCGCCCGCGCCGGCGAAGCCGGCCGCGGCTTTGCCGTGGTCGCTTCCGAGGTGAAGTCGCTGGCGAGCCAGACCGCGGAAGCCACCCGCGAGATCGGCGACAAGATCGCCCAGATCCAGGGCGCCACCAAGGAAGCTGTCGATGCGATCGGCGGCATCACCGCCACCATCGAGGAGGTTAGCCGCATCGCCACCTCGATCGGCGCGGCCATCGAGGAGCAAGGCGCCGCCACCGCCGAGATCGCCCGCAGCGTCTCGCAGACCGCGGAGGCGACCAAAGAGGTCACCACCAATATCGGCGGCGTCTCCACGGCGGCCAACGAGACCGGCAACGCTGCCGGCATGGTGCTCGCAGCAGCCAGCAACCTCTCCAAGCAGGCCGAGCAGCTCTCCGGCGAAGTCGGAACATTCCTGAAGGGTGTGCGCGCGGCCTGACGCCCCGCTCCAGCCTCAAAACGTTTGGCGCGAAAGCATCGCCACATTCGTCATGGCCGGGCTTGTCCCGGCCATCCACGTTTTTGGCCGCGCCGCACGAAGAACGTGGATGCCCGGGACAAGCCTGGACAAGCCCGGGCATGACGAGCACACCTGGGAATGTGGGGATTACCGCCGCGCGAGGGTGCAACCGCTCGACAGCTGGCGCGTCGATCCGGTCGAGCCGTCGTTCGAATGCGATGGGAATTCCTCGAACGGCGAGTTCTGCTTGCCGGTGTTGAACTCGAAGATCTTGCGGAACAGGCCCGGCGCCATCGCCGAGATCGGATTGACGCGCATCACGGGCGCGGCTGGCGTGCCGACGACCTCGTAGGTCACGCCGATCAGCCCCTCATTGTTGCCGCCACCGAGGAAGATGCCGAACAGCGGAATCTGGCCGAAGATGTTGTTGACGCCGTACATCGGCACGAAGGTGCCGCTCATGCAGACCTGGTTGCCGGGATAGTCGATCGAGCCCTCGATGGTGGCACCGATCATCGGCCCCTTGACCACGCCGTCACGGACCGTGAGCGCACCGTTCTGCCGCGTGAACTCGGCGCGAAGTGCGCTGAAGGAGACGCCATTCCCGGTCCCGTTCGGCGCGCCGGCGGCAACGCGTTCGAGCTGCGCCTCGCCCTTCACGGTGAAGTCGCGGACATTGATCAGGCCCTCGCGCGCGACGTTCGGCTCGGCAGACGGCGGCTCCATTGCCACCACCATCTGGCCGCCGACCGCCTTGGTGTAGGTGTCGGTGAAGCGCAGCAGCGCGCCGGCGTCGTTCGTCTGCAGGTAGATCACCTCGCGGTTGCCCTGGGCACGGCCGCCGCGCAGGTCGGCAGCGACAGGCGTGTCGCGGCCGATCTTGCCGCTCAGCGTGAACGCCTTGATAGCCCCATTGCGCTTCGACATCTTGGCATCGAGGCTGCGCATGGCCTCGCCGTTGAAGCCGGCGACGGCACCGAGCTTCACGTCGATGTCGAAATCGACGTTCTTCAGCTTGTTCTTGTCGTCCTTGGAATTGCCTGAGATCGCCGACTTCAGGAAGCCGCGGCCGTCGAACACGTCGCCACGCATGGTGCCGCGCAGCACACCGTCCTGGCTGCGCTCCACCCTGAGCGAGGCCTTGTCGCCGTCGGACGGCGCGTAGGTCGGGAAGTTCGCGTTCACGAGATCGCTGTTCGCGTCGAGCTCGAGCGAGCCCTTGATCGAGGCGCCGCCGCCTTCGATGACGATGTCCTCGAAACGCGTCGATTGCGCCGTCGGCACCACCTTGAAGCTGGCCTTGCCGGACTTGCCCGGCAGCTTGACCCAGCCGGGCAGGATGTTGTCGAGCCTGACGGCGGTCAGATCGGCTTCGACGCCGAGCCTCGTGGTCTGTTCCGCGCCGCCCGCGATCTTGCCCGACAGCCTGATCGGCAGCGATCCGCTGACCGCGGGGCTGAGGTCGAAGCCGAGCCGCGCGCGGCTGGCATCGTCCAGCGTCGCCTGCAATCTGACGTCCGCGTCGCCCTCGGCCGGCTTGCGATAGTCGAGCGAGGCCGCCTGGCCGTTGATCTTGACGTCGCCCTTGACCTGATAGCCCTGGTTGTTGGCTGATATCTTGAGGTTATTGGCTTCCAGCTTCTGGTTCATCACCAGCTTGTCGGCGGCAAAGCCGTTGAGGTCGGCGGTGACGACGTAGGTGGTGTCGGCCTTGGTCAGCTCGCCCTTGACCGGCATTCCGAGCTGGATGTTCGCCGAGAACGTTCCCTTGCTGGTGTTGGGATCGACGACGGTCGCCGACAGGTCGCTCAGCCGATCGTTGGCGAGCATTTCAGCGGCCGCGGGCACCGGCCCTTCCACACGGAATCTGCTCCGCGACGGCGACGGCTTGGGCGCCATGTCGGGCACCTCGAACACGAAGTCGGAGATCGTGACCTTGCGGCCCGCGGGCGTATCAGCAACGCCCTGCCCGATGTTGACGGTCGCGGTCCGCCCGGTCACGCGTGCCTTCAGGTCGGCATCGCGCACCACCGGCATGCCGTCCACGGGCCGGACCGCAACGCCGCTCGCCACGATGTTGACCGACAGGCCGTCGTCCGGAATGGGCGGGCCCTTGCGCGGCAGGTTCCTGGTCGGCGAGTTGACGCCGATCTCGATGCGCTGGAGCGTGCCGCGCTCGATCCGTTCGATCACCCATTCACGCAATTCGGGGACGATCAGCGTCGGCCACATCCGCTTCAAGGCGGAGGCCGACATCGGCGTGCCCGCAAAGCCGAGGGTGAGCCGCGGCTCGCCCGAATAGTCGATGGCGCCGGTGCCGGCGACGCCGATCTCGCCGTTGGAGACGTCGGCCTGTGTCAGCAGGATGCGCTTGTGGTCGGTGTCGAAGCGGAAGCCGATCGCGATGCGGTTGAAGACGAGCGGCGGCTCGTTGTCGATGCCGCCGAGCAGGATCGAACCGCCGCTGAAGCCGAGCTGCCAGTCGTTGATGTTGCCGTTGGGTGGCTCGAGATGGGCCAGCAGCGTCAGGCGGTTCGCGCCGGAGAGAACCTTGAACGGCGCGACCAGCACTCGCCGGTTCGCATCCCACTCGACGTTGATCTCGGCCGAGTCGATTGCCATCGGGTAGTCGGGCGTGTCGGTATCGATGATATTGCCGGCGCCGGCCGCGATCTTGCCGCGGAAGAAAGTCGGCACGCCGTCGCGGCCGAGCTCGCCCTTGAGCTCGCCCGTCAGCGGCAGGTCGGCGGTGTAGGTGAGGTCCTTCACCCGCAGCGCCAGCAGGATGTTGGAGGTCGAGACCTTGTCCGCCTTGATGTCGACCGAGCGCACGCCGTTCTCGGCCGGTCCGATCGTGGCGCGCAGCATCCACGGACGCGCGCCCTGCTCGCCGAGGCTGAGCGCGACGCCGCCGCGGCTCGGCCGCCTCAGGCTGAGCGTGATGTTCTCGAACGACCATTTGCTGCCGCGCTGCTGATCGTCGACGATCAGGACGCCGTTCTTCAGACCGATCTCGTTGAGGTTCTGACCGTCGAGGCCCGTCATGCTCAGGCTGTCGAGCCAGTCGAGGCCCTGAAGGATGCCGCTCTGCGCGGTCGCCTGCGGTGCGGCCTGCGATGCGTCCGGGCTCGCAGGCGCGGTCGCGAATGGCGGCGGGGGGACACCGCTGCGCGGGAATGTCGGCGGCAGGCCCGCGTCCTTCTTGGACGCGACACCGGTCGCGAGCGGCTTTGCGGTGTCGCCGGCGGACACGGTTACGGTGCCGTCGGGCGCAATGCGGATGGCGAGCTCGGCATCGACCAGGTTGAGACTCTCGGCACGCAGGTGCCCCATCAGGAGGGCCGCACCCGACAGCCTCACCTCGGCCTTCGGCGCGCTGGCGACGATGGCGTGATCGCGGTCGCGAACGATGATGTCTCGGATGCGGACGGCGACGCGGACCCGGCCGGCCCGCTCGATCTGAGTGCCGCCGACCTCAACGGTGTTGCCGTGGCCGATATTGTCCTCGATCGCGGCTGCGAGCCACGGCGTTGCGATGTCCAGACTGATGGGACCGGCACCGAGCCGCCACCACAGCGCACCGAAACAGCCGATGAAAATGACGATGACGGTGGCGACGGCCACCGCCAGGCGCTTCAGCCAACGTCCCCCACCCGTCCAGCGGCGCAGCGCGCCAAATCCACCACCGAAGCGAAGAAAGCCCGAACCGGAACGCGCCAGCAACCGGCGTGCGCGATTGCGCGCAGCCGCTTCCTGATCCGGATCCCAGTCGGCGTCGTCCCATTCCTGCGGCTCGAATTGGCCGCCGCGCCGATCAAAATCCCGGTTGTAGTCCTGGGGCGACGTATTCCTTGCCATTGCCTCTCGATACAGGCGCCCGTCATAGGATTGAGCGCCGCCGGGACCGCAGCCGTTCGCGGGAAGTGACGCTCCCTGCGCCGGCACTGCCGCCATACCTCGAATATTCCTGCTGTTCGTCATTTCGCCCCGGGAGCGCGTTCAACGAGCAGTGGGGTGGTGCGTGGAATTCCTTGTAACCATACTCCGGCGTCGCCAGACTTGCCCAGCCGAGGGCACGATTCCGGCTCGCCGGACACGAGCTGCAATACCGCTTCGGTTGACCTGCCGAAAGCGTCGAAAGGAAGGCGTATGTCCAAGAAATCCCGAAAGAAATCGTCCAAAACGCCCTCCGGCAGTCCGACCGCTGAAAAGAAGTCCGCAAAAACGCGGGCATCGACTCAAACAAGATCCGCGAAAACGCAGCGGACACCGGCACGCAAATCAGCTGCGACCATAGCAAAAGCAGGATCACATAAGGCCGCATCGAAACAGTTAAAATCCTCCAAATCCGCCTCCTCTCCGGCTGCCGCCAAGTCGGGCTTGAAGTCCGGCTTGGCCGAGGGCCAAAAGGCCCCGGCCTTCCGCCTGCCGCGCGATGGCGGCGACGTGGTCACGCTCGCCGACTATGCCGGCCGAAAGCTCGTCCTGTTCTTCTACCCCCGAGCCGACACCCCCGGCTGCACGCGGGAGGCGATCGACTTCACGCGCCTCGCCGACGCCTTCGCTGCCGCCGGCACCGCCGTGATCGGCATCTCCGCCGATCCGTTAAGGGCCCAGGAGAAGTTTCGCGACAAGCACAAGCTCGGCGTCCCCCTCATCTCGGACGAGACGCATGAGATGCTGGAGGCGTATGGGGCCTGGGGCGAAAAGTCCATGTACGGCAAGAGCTTCCTGGGGATTCTTCGCACCACAATCCTGGTCGGGGCCGACGGTAAGGTGGCGCGGATCTGGCGCAATGTCCGGGTCGACGGCCATGCCGACGAGGTGCTGGAAGCGGCAAGGAGCCTTTAACCAATCCTTTAAATTCGAGCGTTCCCATTTGCGGAAAATTAACCATGCGCGGCCCAGATTGCGGCGGCAATTGAGCCGCAAGGAACCCATCCGACCGGCGCGGGAGTGCCGATGTCGAAAAGTTCTGCCCAATACTCGCAGTACCCCCAACATCATCCTCACGATCACGGACGAGCCTTCCGGCGCCCTCTGGGTGCCCCGGCGGCGGTGACCGCGATTCCCCTGCCCGCCACCGACGATGCCTACACCATCGTGCATGCCGGCAAGCAGGTCCGCTTCGGGCCCGTGGTGTTCTGGATCGTGGTCGGCACCGTGGTGCTGCTCGGGCTGTGGTCGGCCGCCACCGCCACCTATTTCGCGTTCCGTGACGACGTCCTGACCCGGCTGATCGCCCGCCAGGCCGAGATGCAATACGCCTATGAGGACCGCATCGCGGAGCTGCGCGCCAAGATCGATCGCACCACCAGCCGTCAATTGCTCGACCAGGAACAGTTCGACCAGAAGCTCGACCAGATCATGAAGCGTCAGACGGCGCTGGAATCCAGGGCCACGGCGCTTGGCGCCATGCCCGACGTGACCGGCTCGATTCCCCGCGCCGCCCCGCAGCGGAGTGATGCGAGTCCGACCACGCCAAAACCGTCGCCGATCAGCGACACCGTGATCTTCGTGGCGCCGCCGGATCGCGAAGCGCGCCTCGAATCGCGCGCGCCGAGCGTATTGGCAGCGCCGACCAACAAGTTCGCCAAGAACCAGGGTTTCGACAACGTGCTGGTCCGGCTCACGACCTCGCTTGATCAGGTCGAGCGGCGCCAGATGGCGGCGCTCAACGCCGTCGAGGAAAGCATGGATTCGCGCATGCGCCGGATGCGCAGCGTGGTCAGCGACCTCGGCCTGAACCTTTCCCATCTCGAAGCCGCCGTGCCGCGCAGTGCGATGGGCGGACCGTTCGTCCCCGTCAAGTTGACGGCGAATGCCGGACCGTTCGAGAAGCAGCTCCACCGCATCCACACCACGCGCGCCGAGATGGACCGTCTCAACCGCACGCTGGCGCTGGTGCCGTATCGCAAGCCTGTCATCGGCGAGGTCGAGTTCACGTCCGGCTTCGGCGTGCGCAGCGATCCTTTCCTGGGTCGGCCCGCAATGCACACCGGCCTCGATTTCCGTGCCGCCAGCGGTGACCCCGTCCGCGTCACCGCCTACGGCAAGGTGGTTTCCGCCGGCTGGTCCGGCGGCTATGGCCGCATGGTCGAGGTGGACCACGGCAACGGGCTTTCGACCCGCTACGGCCATCTCTCCGAGATCAACGTCAGGGTCGGCGAGGTCGTAAAGATCGGCCAGGTCATCGGCCTCGTCGGCTCGACCGGCCGCTCCACCGGTCCGCACCTGCACTATGAGACACGCATCGAAGGCGAAGCGGTCGATCCACAGAAATTCCTGCGCGCCGGCGTGCGGCTCAGCGCGGGTTAGGCTCGCGCGCTGCCCACTTACTGGCTGCGTTCGTGGCCGACCTCGCCGGTGATGAAGTCGCCGAACAGCTCCCACGCCTGCCCGTTGAACCGCATCAGCTGCATCTGCTCGATTGGTTTCGTTGGTATTTCATACTGTCAAGAACAACTATAAAACTAGGATTGTAGTTGTATCTCGTCCGAACTTGCGATAAGTGCAAGTGATGAATCGCAAGCTCGCCGCGCGCTGCCTAGCCGAGTTGGGCAATTTGACGCGACTAGACATCTATCGGCTTCTGGTTCGGGCCGGACCGCCGGGTCTCAACATCACCGATATCCAGACCCGTCTCGACGTGCCGGCCTCCACGCTCGCCTTTCATCTGCGCGGGCTGGTTGGCGCTGGCCTCGTCGCCCAAGAAAAAATCGGGCGCACGGTAATCTGTCGCGCTCAGTACGATCGCATGGACGCGATCATGGAGTTCTTGCGCGAGCATTGCTGCGAAGGGTTTGAGAGTGATTTGCGGGCCGCGGCGACGCGCCGGGCGAGTTGAATCGCATGTTGGCGGTGGGCCCACGGTCTTCGGCTGTCCACTATGGCTGGATCATACTGGGTGCGGGCACTTTCGGCTCGTTCATGACACTGCCCGGCCAGACGGCAGGTGTCTCGGTTTTCTTCGATCCGATCACTGCCGATCTCGGCATCTCGCGCACTTCGGCCTCGATCGCTTATGCAGTTGGAACGCTAGCAGGGATTCTGCCTGCGCCCGTGATCGGCCGCTGGATCGACCGGCGTGGGCCTCGCCTGACGGCGACCATAATCGCCGGTGGCCTCGCCCTGGCCTGCGTTTTCATGGCGACCGTTCAATCCGCAGTGATGCTGCTCGTGGGCTTCGCGCTGTTGCGTGGCACCGCGATCGGCGGCCTTAGCCTTGTCAGCCAGCAGGTCGTCAATCTGTGGTTTGTACGTCGGCGGGGGATTGCCGCTGCGGCAGCAAGTCTCGGGCTCGCGGCCGGTTCTTTGGTCTTCCCGAAGCTGTTCGATGGATTCATCTCGCACTACGGCTGGCGGGGCGCCTATCTTGCCGTTGCCGGTCTTGTCGCCCTCACCATTCTGCCGGTCGCTGCCGCGCTGTTTCGTGATCAGCCGGAAAAGTTCGGCCTCAGCACGGACGCCGGGTTGGCGCCTGCCGCAAAAGAGCTACGGGACGAGCCATCGTTTACACGCGAGCAAGCGCTGCGTACCGGCGTCTTCTGGCTGCTCTGCGCTACAGGCTTTCTGACCAACGCCATCGGCACCGCGCTCTTGCTCAATCACTTTTCAATCATGCAGACGGCCGGGATCGCATACGGCGACGCGTTGCTGTTGCTATCGCTGCTTGCCGGCGTTCAGGCCGTTGCTACGCTCGGCACCGGATTTCTGGTGGATCGGTATGAACCCCGGCACCTGGTCCCGCTTGCGATGTTCATGCTTGCGCTGGCGTCAGCTCTCCCGGCGTTTGGAAGTGGAATCGCCGTCAGCGTGCTGTATGCGCTGAGTCTGGGCGGAGCGTACGGCTCGCAGCAAGCTATCAACGCCGCCGGCTACGCGCAGTATTTCGGGCGCGACCATCTTGGCGCGATCAGGGGAGTGTCGTTCGTCTTCGGCATTTCCGGCGCCGCATTCGGGCCGCTGCCTTTCGCGGCAACCCTCGATTGGACGGGGAGCTATGCCGCCGTCCTCGCTGGCTGCTGTGTGCTTTGCGTCGTGTGCGCCGCCGCAGCATCTGCCGTCAAACGCCCGTCCTCGTCAGCGAAGTCGATGGTCAATTGCAAGCTGGAAGTGGCGCCATGACCGGCGGTGAAACAACCATTGTGGCGGGCATTGAAATTCCATCGACCGATCCCGTGTTTCTCGCGGTGGTTCTCGGAGTGCATATCCCATTGGGTATCGCCTGTGTTGCGATCGGAGCGATCGCAATGCTAAGCGAGAAGCGTCGCGGACGCCATTCGAAGTTCGGAACGAACTATTTCTGGTGCCTGCTGGCGCTCAGCGCTTCCGCGACGTTCCTGTCGCTTATGCGCTGGGACGAAAACTATCACTTGTTCATTCTCGGGGCGTTGTCGTTCGCTTGCGCCTGGCTCGGGCGCTCAGCGCTCCGGCATCGATGGCGGAACTGGGTCAGGCTTCATATCGCGGGGATGGGCCTGTCGTATGTCCTAATGCTGGTTGCCTTTTACGTCGACAATGGAAAGCAGTTGCCGCTTTGGAAGGAGCTGCCTCATTTTATGTACTGGCTGATACCTTTGGCGGTTGGTATCCCGCTCATCGTTCGCGCACTTCTGAGGCCGCCGTTGGCCAGTCCGTCATGATTTCCACTTGATGCGATAGTCTTCGATTGCACGCCGTCGAGTCCTACCGCAGCGGTTCGTGACTGCGGCTTATTGGGGTCTTTCAAGTCCGCGTCGGGTCACAAGCCGAACACCTTTCATGGTCGAAGACTTCCGCTCTACCGCTTCTTCGGCCGCGACACCAGCTCGATCATCCTGCCTTCATCATCGTCCGGCATCACCGCTTTCGCCTGCGCGTACGCCTCGACCGCAGCGCGCGCGACCAGCGGCTTGTTGGCCAACAGGCTTTCCGCGAGCTTCACGGCGTAGGCGGCATCCTTGTGCCGTAGCGCCGCGGTGAAGGTCGCGCCGCCGAAATCGCGGGCGACCATGCGCTTGGAGTGACGCGCTACCTGCGGGCTGGCGGCGACGCCCGCCTGGATCGATTCCAGCACCAGGTTCATGTCGAGCCCGGCCTGCTCGGCAATCGCAAGGCCCTCGGCGACACCGGCGATCTGGATCGCGCCCATGAGATTGTTGATGAGCTTGTAGACAGTGCCGGAGCCGACCGCGCCGAAATGGCGGATGGTCGAGCCGATCGGCGTCAGATAGGGCCGCGCACGCTCGAGATCGGCCGCGTCGGCGCCAACCAAGAGCGTCAACTGCCCGGCCGCCGCCGCGTCCGGCAATCCCGTCACGGGGCAATCGATGTAGATCAGCCCGCGCGCGTTGAGCTCGCGGCCCATCTCGCGGGCGTGGTCATAGGAGACAGTGGAGCATTCGATCGCGATGGTGCCCGCCTTCGCCGTCTTGGCGGCGCCGTCAGGCCCGAGCCAGACCGCGCGCGAGGCCTCATCGTCGGCGACCATGGTCACGACCGCGTCGGCATCGATCGCGGCGTCCTCCGGCGAGGTCGCCCAAATCGCGCCGCGCGCGATCAGGTCCTCGGCCTTTGCCTTGCTGCGATTCCAGATCGTTACCGTGAAGCCGGCATCGAGATAGCGGCCGGCCATGCCATGGCCCATCCGCCCAAGCCCGATGAAGGCGATTCGGGACATGGCTAGTCCACGTCCTCAACGTCGCCGGCGGTGGTGCCGAAGGCGCGCTGCGCGAGCGTCGCGGCCATGAACTCGTCGAGCTCGCCATTGAGCACACCCGACGTATCGGAGGTCTGCACGCCCGTGCGCAGATCCTTCACCATCTGATAGGGCTGCAGCACGTAGGAGCGGATCTGGTGGCCCCAGCCGATGTCGGTCTTGGCGGCCTGGTCGGCGGCCGCCTTCTCCTCGCGCTTCTTCAGCTCGATCTCGTACAGACGCGCGCGCAGCATATCCCAGGCTTGCGCCCGGTTCTTGTGCTGGGAGCGGCCGGCCTGACAGACCACGGCGACCCCGGTCGGGATATGCGTCAGGCGCACCGCGGATTCGGTCTTGTTGACGTGCTGGCCGCCGGCACCGCCCGAGCGCATCGTGTCGACGCGGACGTCGGATTCCTTGATGTCGATCTTGATGCTGTCGTCGATGACGGGGAACACCTGCACGCTCGAGAACGACGTGTGCCGCCGCGCGTTGGAATCGAACGGCGAGATGCGCACCAGGCGATGCACGCCGGCTTCGGTCTTCAGCCAGCCATAGGCGTTGTGCCCGGACACCTGGATGGTCGCCGACTTGATGCCGGCCTCTTCGCCCTCGGATTCTTCGAGGTACTCGACCTTGAATCCGTGAGTCTCGGCCCAGCGCGTGTACATGCGCAAAAGCATCTGCGCCCAGTCCTGGCTCTCGGTGCCGCCGGCGCCGGCATGTACTTCGAGATAGGAATCGAAGCGGTCGGCTTCGCCCGACAGCAGCGCCTCGAGCTCGCGCCGCGCCACTTCCTTCTTCAGGTTCTTCAGCGCAGCTTCGGCTTCCGCGACGACGCCGTCATCGCCCTCGGCCTCGCCGAGCTCGATCATGCCGATGTCGTCTTCGAGCTCCTGCTCGACCTTGCCGATGCCTGAGAGCGCATCCTCCAGCGAGGTGCGCTCCTGCATCAGCTTCTGGGCTTTCTGGGGGTCGTTCCAGAGGTTGGGATCTTCTGCGAGCTTGTTCAGCTCAGCGAGGCGCGCCGTCGATTTCTCGACGTCAAAGATGCCTCCTCAGCAGCCCGACTGACTGCTTGATCTCTTCTACCAATCGTTCGATTTCGGCGCGCATGTCGTTCTCTGTCTTGCGGAATCCCGCGTGCAGTTTGAGAGGGGATGTAGCGGCGGCGGCCGCAAAGCGCAACCGCCTGAACCGTGATCGCCCGGTCTTATCCGCGGCCTACCACAACCCGCCAGTGCCCGGCCGGAAGAGGAAGCCGGAATCCGGCTGCTGCTGCACCGGCATGCCGCGTCCGTCGGCGTCGGCAACGCCGATCACCGAATAATTGTCCGGCGGCGCCGTGCCGGGCTTGAAGGCTTCGAGGATGGTTCCGCCGGTCTCGCCGGGGCCGGCGCGCATGCCGGTCTTGGCAACGACGCGCACGAGCTTGATGCCGGCCGGCACCTTGAACGGGACCGCGGGCTTGTCGGCGAGCGCGAGCTTGAGGAAGTCACGCACGATCGGAGCGGCGAGATGGCCGCCGGTCGCGGCATTGCCCTTACCGAGCGGGCGCGGCTTGTCGTAGCCCATGTAGACCGCGACTGCGATGTCCGGCGAGAAGCCGACGAACCAGGCGTCCTTGGCCTCGTTGGTGGTGCCGGTCTTGCCGGCGACGGGCTTGCCGACCTCCTTGATCACCGTGGCCGTACCGGACTGCACCACACCCTCCATCAGCTCGGTGATCTGATAGGCGGTCATGGAATCCAGCACCTGCTCGCGGCGGTCGATCAGCTGCGGCTCGGGCTGGTTCTTCCAGCCGCCCGGCGCGTCGCAGCCGCGGCATTCGCGCTGGTCGTGCTTGAAGATGGTGCGGCCGTAACGGTCCTGGATGCGGTCGATCAGCGTCGGCTTCACGCGGCGGCCGCCATTGGCGAGCATCGAGTACGCCGTGACCATGCGCATCGCCGTGGTCTCGCCGGCGCCGAGCGCGTAGGAGAGATAGTTCGGCAGTTCGTCATAGACGCCGAAGCGGCGGGAATATTCGCCGATCAGGGGCATGCCGATGTCCTGCGCGAGGCGCACCGTCACGGTGTTGAGCGATTGCCGCAGCGCATTGCGCAGCGTCACCGGTCCCTGGAACTTGCCCGAGGAGAAGTTTTCAGGCCGCCACACGCCGGCGCCCTGCCCCTGGTCGATCTCGATGGGCGCGTCGAGCACGACGGTCGAGGGCGTGTAGCCGTTGTCGAGCGCGGCCGAATAGACGATCGGCTTGAACGACGAACCGGGCTGCCGGTAGGCCTGCGTGGCGCGATTGAACTGGCTCTGGTCGAACGAGAAACCGCCGACCATCGCGAGCACGCGGCCGGTCCAGGGATCCATCGCCACCATCGCGCCGGAGACTTCCGGAATCTGGCGAAGCCGGTACTGGCCCTCGACGGGGTGGCCGTCCTTGTAGAGGGGATCGGCATAGATGACGTCGCCGGGCTGGAGCACCTGCGACACCGCTGTCGGCGTCTTGCCTCTCGTGCCGCCCTGCAGCGCCCGCGCCCAGCGCACGCCGTCGACCGTCACGATGCCGGTCTCGCGCTGCTTGCTCACCGCGCCGCCGAGCTCACGGCCAGGCTGAAAGCCGATCCGTGCCGACTGATCGCTGGTCTCCAGCACCACCGCCATGCGCCAAGGCGAGATGTCGGACAGCGACTTGATCTCGGCGAGCTTCACGCCCCAGTCGCCCGAAATGTCGAGTTTGCTGATGGCGCCGCGATAGCCCTGCTGCTCGTCATAGTTCACGAGGCCGGCGACCATGGCCTTGCGCGCCATGACCTGGATCTTCGGATCGAGCGTGGTGCGAACCGACAGGCCGCCCTCGTAGAGCTTCTTCTCGCCGTAGCGCTCGAAAATGTCGCGGCGGACTTCCTCGGCGAAATATTCGCCGGCAAAGGTGTGGGCGCCGTTGGAACGGCTGGTGACGGCGAGCGGCTCCTTGCGCGACTTGTCGGCGTCGGCCTGCTTGATCCAGCCGTTTTCCACGAGACGGTCGATCACGTAATTGCGGCGCTCGATGGCGCGGTCGCGGTTGCGGACCGGATGCAGTGTCGCCGGCATCTTCGGCAGCGCCGCCAGATAGGACGCTTCCGCCACTGTCAGCTCGTTCACCGACTTGTCGAAATAGACCAGCGAGGCCGCCGCGATGCCGTAGGCGCCGAGGCCGAGATAGATCTCGTTGAGATACAGTTCGAGGATCTTGTCCTTCGAATAGGTCTTCTCGATGCGCATCGCCAGCAAGGCTTCCTTGATCTTGCGGGAGAAGGAGACCTCGTTGGTGAGCAGGAAGTTCTTGGCGACCTGCTGCGTGATCGTGGACGCACCCTGCGGACGGCGGTTGGAGCCGTAGTTCTGCAGATAGAGCAGGCCTGCGCGCGCCATGCCGGTGTAGTCGATGCCGCCATGCTCGTAGAAATTCTTGTCCTCGGCCGCGAGGAACGCGTTGATCACGAGCTTCGGCACCGCCTGGATCGGCAGATACAACCGCCGCTCCTTGGCGTATTCGCCGACCAGCGAACCGTCGACCGCGTGCACACGCGTCATCACCGGCGGCTCGTAATCCTGAAGCTGAGAGTAGTCCGGCAAGTCCTTGGAGAAATGCCAGATCAGGCCTGCCACGGCCCCGACGCCAACAAGGAACACCACTGTTCCCGCGGCGAACAGGAAGCCCATGAACCGCACCAGCAAGCGCATTATCTGTTTATCCGTTCAAACTCTGGATCAGCCCAGTATCAGCCCTTTGGCACACAAAACGGCACCAACCTCACGTCGCGAATTCACCGGCTTACGCAATCACATCGAGGCCGGACTTAAGACGCTTGCCGAACAGGTTCTCGCCGATTCCGGAACCCTCTACCGGTTTCTATAAAGCGTCCGCTGTGGCCAAACTAGGGCCTTTGGGCCGGGAGGAACAAACCGGCTCAGTTCGACGTCCCCGCCGTGGCCATCCGCTTGGTCAAAAATCCGTCGATCGCCTGGGCCATCGAGCCCACGGCGCGGGAGCGCCAGCCCTCGGAGACCAGCTGCTCGAGATCGCCCTTGTTGGAGACGTAGCCGATCTCGACCAGCACCGATGGCACGTCGGGCGCCTTCAGAACCCGGAAGCCGGCGGATTTCAGGGGATGCTTGTGCATCCGCACCGTCTGCTTCATTTCGCTCATCAAATGGCGGGCGAAACGGTTTGAAAAGGTGCGGGTTTCGCGCTGTGTGAGGTCGATCAGGATGTCGGCGACGTCGGTCGGCTCCTCCGCGAGGTTGAAGCCGGCGATCGCATCGGCGCGGTTCTCCGCATCCGCCAGCCGCTGGGCCTCGGCGTCGGACGCCTTGTCGGACAGCGTATAGATGGTCGCGCCCTGCGCATCCCCTTCCGCCCGTGGCAGCGCATCGGCGTGGATCGAGACGAACAAGGCCGCCTTGAGATTGCGGGCGATCTTGGTGCGGTCATTGAGCGGAACGAAGGTATCGTCGTCCCGCGTCATGACCACGCGGTACTTGCCGGCTTTTTCCAGCTTATCGCGGAGCGCCAGGCCAAAGGCCAGCACCAGGTTTTTCTCGCTCTCGCCGCTCGACTGCGTCCCGTTGTCGATGCCGCCGTGGCCGGGATCGATCACCACCACCGGGCGAGTATCAGCCTTCTGCTGCGCGCCATCCGGGGCCGCGGCACTGGGAACCGTGGCAGGCGGCGCTTCAGCGATCGCGGGCCGCAGCTCGGGACGGTTTTCGGGGGCACGTGACGACACGAAGGCGGTGCGGTCGACCTCCTCCAGCTCGAGCACCAGCCGGGCCGGTTGGCCGTTGGCCGCCTCCAGCACGTAGGATTTGGCGATCTTCGCCGGTCCGGTCAGGTCGAACACGATTCGAGAGCCGCCGGGCATGACGAGCCCGTAGCGGAAGGCCTTGACCAGCCCCCGCCCCCCACTTCCGGTCCCGGCGGGCAGCTGAAAATTGACCTGCGGCACGTCCACTACGACGCGATAGGGGTCGCCCAGCGTGACGGCGCGGAAGGTGATGGTCTGGTCGAGGTCGAGGATGAAGCGGGTCTGCTTGCCGTCGCCGGCCAGGCGGGCGGCCGAGGCAACCGGAAAATTCGCCGCAACGGCAGCAGGTTGCAGCCGGCTTTCCGCAGCGATCAGGCGCGCGGAATCAGCACAGGGCAATGCCGCAGTGCACAGCAACACGCCCCCCAGCAAAATCCGTCGATTTGTGCGGCTCGCCACCGATTCCGTGCCTCCGAGCAGCTCTCTTAACGCAATAGAACCACAGGGTTAATCGATCCTTAATGACGGAAGCGCGAAACTCGCCGACTGTGACCGCCGTGCGACGCTCCCTTGCACGGATGGCTCATTCCTCGTATGTACGGAATGCTGACGGCCGATATTTCCGGTTGTGTCGCATTCAGCCTCCCGGTGCAGCGCCGGAACTCTCAAGGTTTGAGAATTCCAGCGTTTTCCGCTTCCCTCTATGACCAGCGCGGTGCGCGGCAGCGAGGTGGAGCGGGTCAAGCCCCGGAGGCGGACGGTCTCGGGCTACCACTCATGTTGCCGGGACGGTTCTGACAGCGGCGTAACCCATTACCCGGTCCCTTGATCCCAAGGGGGCGGTTCGTGATCCCCAAGGCGAGCGCGCTCGCGCCGTGCCTGGCCAGCAGCAACTGATTGAAGGGCGGCCTCGCCGCCCAGTGTTTCATACGGGCCGACGCTTGATGCGCCAGACTGTGCCGACGAAATCTGAAGGAGCATTCGCGACGCTGCGGAGTGACAATCCCATGCGTCGCAATGGTCCTGAAGCTTCCGGTTCGGCAAGGCGCGAGAGACGGCGTTTCGGCCTTCCCCTCACCCCCGAATCAGGTGGACCGTCGCGTCACCCGCCGGCGCGATACGCGCCCACGGCTTATCGCGTCCGCCGCCGCCAAGAGTTAAGACATGCCCAACAAGATGTTGATCGATGCCACCCACCCGGAGGAGACCCGGGTCGTCGTGGTCCGCGGCAATCGCGTCGAAGAGTTTGATTTCGAGACCGCGCAACGCAAGCAACTGCGCGGGAATATCTACCTCGCCAAGGTCACAAGGGTCGAACCCTCGCTCCAGGCCGCTTTCGTCGAATATGGCGGCAATCGCCACGGCTTTCTCGCCTTCAGCGAAATCCATCCCGACTATTACCAGATCCCGGTCGCCGACCGGCAGGCGCTGATCGAGGCCGAGGAACAGGCCCATCGCGAGGCCGAGGAAGAAAGCGAGAACCGCTCGCACGGCCGTCGCCGCTCGCGGCACCGCAACGCCCGCCGCCGCGGTCATGGCGAGCGCGTGCGCAGCGACATCGTCGAAGGTCTCGAAGCCGGCGCCGATCCCGCCGCCCAGCCGGTCGAAGGCGCCGCGCTGCCCGAGCATGCCGAGGGCGAGCATCTGCACGCCGATGCGGAGCATCACGGCGAGCACGAGGGCCATGATCACGATCATGGCGATCATGATCATGACGAACATCGTCATGCCCGCGATGACGAGCACGATCACGCTCACGACGATGCCCGCGGCCGCGAGGACGAGCGCGATCATCACGAACATGATCACGCCGACGAGACGCCCGCGCCTGTCGCGGCGGTCGGCGCCGAGCCCGCGGTCGAAACCGCTGCCGAGCCGCAGCCGGCGCCAACCTTCGACGTTCCCGCTCCCGAAGCTCATGCCGCGGAAGCGCTGGCGGAGCCTCTGGCGGAGGCCGTGACATCGGCCGCCGAGCCGGCCGAGGCCATCTACGCCGCCGGCGAAAGCACTGAAGCCCCGCATGCGGACGCCGGGGAAGCAGCCGAAGAGGATGACGAGGACGAGGACGGCGAGGATGCCGAAGAGGAAGTCGTCGAATCCGTCGGCGGCGACGACGTGCTGGAGGAAGTGCCGGAGCGCACCTTCCGGCCGCGCCGCCAGTACAAGATCCAGGAAGTCATCAAGCGCCGCCAGGTGATGCTGGTTCAGGTCGTCAAGGAAGAGCGCGGCAACAAGGGCGCGGCGCTGACGACCTACCTCTCGCTCGCCGGCCGCTACGCCGTCCTGATGCCGAACACCGCACGCGGCGGCGGCATCAGCCGCAAGATCACCAGCGCGCAGGACCGCTCGCGCCTGAAGGAAGTGGTGCAGGACCTCGACGTGCCCGAGGGCATGGGCATCATCCTGCGCACCGCGGGCGCCGCCCGGACCAAGCCCGAGATCAAGCGCGACTTCGAATATCTGATCCGGATGTGGGAGACGGTGCGCGACCTCACGCTGAAATCGCAGGCCCCGACCCTCGTCTACGAGGAAGGCTCGCTGATCAAGCGCTCGCTGCGCGACCTCTACAACAAGGAGATCGACGAGATCCTGGTCGCCGGCGAAGCCGGCCACCGCGAGGCCCGCGACTTCATGAAGATGCTGATGCCCGCCAATGTCGGCGCGGTGAAGCAATATCGCGACGGCCAGCCGCTGTTCTCGCGCATGGGCGTCGAGAGCCAGCTCGATGCGATGTTCTCGCCGACCGTGCAGCTGCGCTCCGGCGGCTACATCGTCATCAACCAGACCGAGGCGCTGGTCTCGATCGACGTCAACTCGGGACGATCGACGCGCGAGCACCATATCGAGGACACCGCACTCAAGACCAACATGGAAGCGGCTGAAGAGGTCGCCCGCCAGCTGCGCCTACGCGACCTCGCCGGCCTGATCGTCATCGATTTCATCGACATGGACGAGAAGCGCAACAACCGCGCGGTCGAGCGCAAGCTGTCCGATTGCCTCAGGCAGGATCGCGCGCGCATCCAGGTCGGCCGCATCTCGCATTTCGGCCTGCTCGAGATGTCGCGCCAGCGCATCCGCGCCAGCGTGCTGGAATCTTCGACCGATCCGTGCCCGCATTGCGGCGGCACCGGCCACGTTCGCTCGGTGTCCTCGGTGGCGCTGCAGCTCCTGCGCGGCCTCGAAGAGATCCTGATGAAGGGCGCCACCCACAATCTCGTGGTCCGCACCCGCACCGACGTCGCGCTCTATGTGCTGAACCACAAGCGCGGCCATCTGCGCGATCTCGAGAACGGCTTCAAGGTCACGCTGTCGGTGATCGCCGATCCCGGCGTCAGCGGCCCGCAGGCCTATGTGATCGACCGCGGCGAGCAGGTGCATACGCTCGAAGCCGCCAAGGCGCTGCTCGTTGCGCAAGCCGCTGCGAGCCCGCCGCCACCGGCTGAAGAGGCCTATGACGACGAGGACGTCTTCGACCTGGAGACGGAATCCGAGATCGAAACCGACGAGACCGAAGGCCTTGCCGACGAGCAGGCTGGCGGCGAGGCAGCCTCGGAGCAGGACGGCCAGCGCCGCAAGCGCCGTCGACGCCGGCGCGGCCGCGGGGGCCAGCGCGAAGGAGAGTTGCGCGAGGATACGGCGCCGACCGTACCTGAGCCCGCGATGATCGCCGGCGAAAGCGAGGAGGAGACCGAGTCCGAGCAGGACGGTGAGGAAGGCGAGGAACAGGCCGCCCGTGGCGAACAGCAGGGCAGCGGTGATCGCCGGCGCCGGCGTGGTCGCCGCGGCGGTCGCCGCCGGCGCGGTGGCGGCGAGGAAGGTCTTGCCGGCTCCATCAGCGACGAGCTCGGCACCAACCCGCCGCCGGAAGCTGCCTATGCAGTGGCCGATTTCGACGGCCTCGGCAGCCAGGCTTCGCCCTCGATCGCGCAGGCCGAGCCGACCGGCGAGCCGCGGGTTGCGGAGCCTGAGCCGCACGCCGAGATCCGGACCGAGGCGCCGGCCCAGCCGGAGCCCGCTCCCGCCGCGACGACCGCAACGCCGGACGAAGAGTCAGCCGGCGACAGGGCCGCGCGGCGCCGCTCCACCGTGCGCGAAAAGGTAAGCTTCCTGGCGAACAGCCAGGCGGAGCCCGCAACGCCGGCGGCGGAGGCGACCGAGCCGGTTGCTGCACCCACGCCGGCACCTGAGCCCGCGCCGGAGGCGGCAAGCGAAACCCCGGCCGCCCCACGTCGTGCCGGCTGGTGGTCACGCCGTTTCGGCGGCGGCGAGTAAAGGGACAAATGGAATTGAAACCGCCCGGCCCAACCGGGCGGTTTTGATTTGATGAGGTCAGTTGCGATGCAAAGCGCGATCATTCTCGGCGGCGGCATGGTGGGCGTCGGCGCCGCGCTGCATCTACAGCGGCGCGGCTGGTGGGTGACGCTGATCGATCGCAGGGAGCCGGGCCGCGAGACCAGCTACGGCAACGCGGGGATGATCCAGGCCGAAGCGGTACGCCCCTATCCAATGCCGCGCGACCTCGCTTCGCTTTTGAAGATCGCGACCGGCCGCACCAACGACGTGCGCTACAGCCTCTCCTCGCTGCATCTCCACATCGAGCCCCTGCTCCGCTATTGGTGGCATTCGGCGCCGAAGCGACATCGCGAGGCGATCGAGGCGTGGGCACGGCTGATCGCCTACGCAACGGCCGAGCACGACACCCTGATCCGCGAGGCGCATGCCGACAATCTCATCCGCCGCGCCGGCTACCGAGCGCTGTTTCGCGATGCCGCTTCGTTGGATCTCTCGGTCAAGGCTGCCGAGGAAGATCAGCGCGAATTCGGCGTGAACTACCGCGTGCTGTCGGGCAGCGAGCTTGCCAGGGCCGAGCCGATCCTGCGCGACGATCTCCCGGGAGCGATCCACTGGCTCGACACCTGGACCGTGTCCGACCCCGGCGCGCTGGTCACGGCCTATGCCGAGCTGTTCGTACGGCTCGGCGGCAGGATCGTGCTCGGTGATGCGCAGTCGCTGCGACAGACCGCGACCGGCTGGTCGGTGGACACTGACCAGGGCCGCATCGACGCTGCCCACGCCGTCGTGACGCTCGGGCCGTGGTCGCCTGATTTATTGTGCAAATTCGGCTATCGCATCCCGCTGGTGCGCAAGCGCGGCTACCACATGCATTACAGCGGCGGCGCTTCGCTCGACCTGCCGCTGGTCGACAAGGCCCGTGGCTACGCCATGGGGCCGATGGCCAAGGGCATCCGCATCACCACCGGCGCGGAATTGACGGGCGCGGACGCGCTCGCGACCCCGGTGCAGCTCGCCAGCGCCGAAGCCTCCGCGCGCGAGCTGATCGACCTCGGCAAGCGGGTCGAGCCGGATCCATGGTTCGGGACGAGGCCCTGCACGCCCGATATGCTCCCGGTGCTCGGCCCAGCCCCGCGCCACCCCGGCCTGTGGATGAATTTCGGCCACGGCCACCAGGGTTTTACGCTGGGACCTGCGACCGGGCGCCTGCTCGCGGAAATGATGAGCGGCGAAACGCCCGCGGTCGATCCCACGCCGTACCGGCCCGAGCGATTTTAGCGAGCGCGTCCTATCCGCGACGCTCGACAATCCGGCGCGCCGCCGGCATCAGCGTCGCGCCGAGCGCATTCTTGACCAGCGAGGCCGCGATGAACGGCACGATGCCGACCTGCCAGGCCTTGCTGGCGCCGAGACCAAGGCCGAATGCCAGCCAGCCGAATCCGGTCGCGAGAATGACGATGTGCCCAACAGCCATCGCCGCAAACAGCAGCATGACGCTGCGATCCCAGCCGCGCTCGGCGAGCCAACCGGTCGCGAACGCGGCCACAACGAAACCGAACAGATAGCCCGCGGTCGGGCCGACCAGCGGCGCGATCCCACCCACGGGGCCGGCGAACACCGGAAGCCCGATCGCGCCCTCGGCGAGGTAAGCGATCATGGTCGCGCTGCCGAGGCGCCAGCCATAGGCGGCGCCGATCATCAGCACCACCAACGTCTGCAACGTCATGGGCACGTAAGGCAGCGGCAGATTCACCTTGGCCGACAGCGCCATCAACGCCGTGCCGAGCGCGACCAGCACGACGGCACGCAGCGCGCCGACGGATTCGCCTGGCCGGGTCGGCCACATCAAAGCGGCGAGAGAGGAATGTGGCGCAGCGGCGGACGGGACGGAACGGTCTGACAAGCTGAACTCCGGAAGGCTGAAGAAAACTGGCGCAGTTATTTAAGCCACTCAGCAATCCGGTCAACTGCCTCACGCATCTCCCCTGGCGAGCGCGCATAGGAGAAACGAATGAACGAGCGGCCATGGATGGGATCGAAATCAAGGCCGGGCGTTGCCGCCACGCGCGCCTGCTCCAGCATCTGCTTTGCGAATTCGAAACTGTCGGCGGTGAAGTCCGAGACGTCTGCATAGAGATAGAAGGCGCCGTCGGCCGGCAGGAATTCCGTCAGTCCCGCCTTGGGCAAACCATCGATCAGGACGCGCCGGTTTTCCTGGTAGCCGTGCTTGATCTCCTCCATCTCGGCCGCGCCGTCGAAGGCGGCCTCCGCCGCGATCTGCGACAGCGCCGGCACCGAGATCGAGAGGTTCTGCTGCAGCCGCTCGATCGGCCGCACAAGGATCTCGGGCACCACCATCCATCCGACGCGCCAACCGGTCATGCAAAAATACTTCGAGAACGAATTGATCACGAGCGCGTGCTCGGACAGCGCAGCCGCCGTCACGGCCGGAAACGCGTAATCGAGCCCGTGATAGATCTCATCGGAGATGAAGCGGATGCCGGCATCTTCCGCGGCCGCGATCAGGCCGGCGAGCGCTTCACGGGACATCATCGTGCCCGTCGGATTGGCGGGGCTGCCGACCAGAACACCCTTCAGCGGCGCCTTGCGATGCGCTGCGAGCAGGGCCTCGCCGGTCAGCGCGTGACGCGTTTCGTTCGTGGTCTCGATCAGCACCGGCTCGCAGCCGAGCGCGGTCAGGATGTGTCGATACGGCGGATAGCCCGGCACCGTCACGGCGACACGATCGCCAGGTTCGAACATCGACAGAAAGGCCAAGATGAAGCCGCCCGACGAGCCCGTCGTCACCACGATCCGCTCGGGGCTGACATCGCAGCCATAGGCGTCGCGATAATGGCGCGCGATGCGCGCGCGCAGACTGGGGATGCCGAGCGCGGACGTATAGTCGATTCGTCCGGCCTCGAGCGCCGCATGGGCGGCCGCGATCGCGGTCCTGGGCGCGCCGGCCGCGGGCTGGCCGACCTCCATGTGGATCACATGACCGCCGGCGGCCTCGATTTGGGCCGCCGCGGCCATGACGTCCATCACCATGAACGGGGGAACATCGCTGCGGCGGGAGGGCTCGAGCCACTGCCCCAACCGGTTCCTCAATGTCGCGTCGTGCATCGATTTCTGCTATTGGCTGGCGAACCGGTCCGTCCGGTCCGTAAACGGGGCGCTTGTGCCCCAGACTGGCCGCATTGTACGGCTCATAAGGGCACCGCTCACAAGGGCATATCGCGTATCCGGTCCGCCGCCAATCGCCAAAACCAATCACTGAACTGCTTGACCAAGACCACTTGACCGAGCCCCTTTTGACCAAGACCGCTTGATGTCGCTCCAGATCGCATTGCGCAAGAAAGCCTCCGCCCTCACCGCCCTCGTCACGGCCATGGCGATCGCGCTGACGCCGTTCTCGGCCGCGCGCGCGCAGGCCAAGGGGCCGCCGGTCCTGCGCGACACCGAGACCGAGCAGCTGCTGCGCGAATACACGCGTCCGATCCTGCGCGTTGCGGGTCTGGAGAAGCACAACATCCAGATGGTGATCATCAACGACGGCTCGTTCAACGCCTTCGTCGCGGATGGCCGCCGCATCTTCGTCAATTGGGGCGCGATCCTGCAATCGGAGACGCCGAACCAGATCATCGGCGTGCTCGCGCACGAGACCGGACACCTGGCGGGCGGCCATCTGTCCAAGCTGCGCGAGCAGCTCGCCGCCGCCCAGACCCAGATGATCATCGCGATGCTGCTCGGCGCCGGCGCGATTGCGGCCGGCAGCACGCAGCGCAGCAGCGTAGGCAACAACGGGCTCGCCAATGCTGGCGCGGCCGCCATCGCCGCTCCGCAGGAGGTGATCCGCCGCACGCTGCTGTCCTACCAGCGCCAGCAGGAGGAGAATGCCGACCGCGCCGGCGTGAAATTCCTGGCTGCGACCCAGCAATCGCCCAAGGGCATGTACGAGACGTTCAAGCGCTTCACCAGCGAGAGCCTGTTCGCCGCGCGCGGCGCCGATCCCTATCTGCAGTCGCATCCGATGCCGGCCGAGCGCGTCGCCGCACTACAGGAGTTCGCAAGCTCCAGCCCCTACTGGAACAAGAAGGACGATCCCGCGCTCCAGCTTCGGCATGACATGGTCCGCGCCAAGATTTCCGCCTTCATGGAGCGGCCGGAGACGGTTTACCGCCGCTATCCCCAGACCAACGACAGTCTGCCGGCGCGCTATGCCCGCGCCATCAGCACCTATCTGCACGGTGATCTGCGCAGCGCGCTCGCCCAGATCGACGCGCTGATCCAGGTGCAGCCGAACAACCCGTATTTCTACGAGGTGCGCGGCCAGGCGCTCCTGGAAAGCGGCAAGGCGGCCGAAGCGATCGCGCCCTTGCGCAAGGCCGTCGCCCTCTCGAACAACGCCCCCCTCATCGAGATGTTACTTGGGCAGGCTCTGGTCGGAACCGATAATAAGGCCTACACCGACGATGCCGTTCGGATTCTCCGCGCCGCGGTGGCCCGGGAGCCCGAGGCGGCGCTCGGTTATACGCAGCTCGCGATGGCCTATGGCCGGAAGGGAGATTATGCGGAGGCAGATCTCGCCTCGGCCCAGGCCGCATATTTGCGCGGCGACAACAAAACCGCCCGCGAGCTTGCCACGCGCGCGAAAACACGTTTCGCCGTCGGCACCCCCGGATGGGTCAAGGCCGACGACATCGTGGCGGCGAAGCCGCCGCGCAACTGACGCAAACTCGAACGACGCCCGACCACGACGTCACGACACCGTGCTTGAATCCGCCAGGACGTTTCTCGAAACCTGCTTTGGATAAGAGGATTTGACTATGCCTTCGCTGCGCCTGCTCGCTCCTGCCCTGTTCGCGCTCGCCATGTTCGGCGCAGCCGTGCCCGCCTCGGCCGACAGTTTCTCAGACAGCCAGCGCACCGAGATCGAGAAGATCATCAAGAACTATCTCGTCAGCCATCCCGAGGTGCTCGAGGAGGCCATGGCCGAGCTCAGCAAGCGCCAGGCCGCGGCCGAAACGCAGAAGCACCAAGCCAGCATCGCGCAGAACGCCGAGGCGATCTTCAACTCGCCACGCCAGGTCGTGCTCGGCAACAGGGATGGCGACGTCACCTTCGTCGAGTTCTTCGACTACAATTGCGGCTATTGCAAGCGCGCGATGGACGACATGCTGACCATCATGAAGGGCGATCCGAAGCTGAAGGTCGTGCTGAAGGAATTTCCGGTGCTGAGCCAGGGCTCGGTGGAAGCGGCGCAGGTCGGGGTCGCCGTGCGCATGCAGGATCCCTCCGGCAAGAAATATCTCGACTTCCATCAGAAGCTGCTCAGCGGCCGCGGCGCCGCCGACAAGGCCCGCGCGATGCAAGCCGCCAAGGAAGCCGGTCTCGACACGGCTCGCATCGAGAAGGACATCGCCAGCCCCGAGGTGCGCGCCACCCTCGAGGAGAATTTCAAGCTCGCCGAAGCGATGGGCATGAACGGTACGCCGAGCTACGTGATCGGCAAGCAGATCGTGATCGGCGCCGTCGGTGTTGAAAGCCTCAAGGAGAAGATCGGCATTGCCCGTTGCGGCAAGGCGACTTGCTGATCACACGTTTTGCGATAGCGAGAACAGAAAAGGCCGGCAGACATGCCGGCCTTTTTTCTTGCGCTGAACGTTGGCGCCTTCGTGCAAAGTCATTCATCTGGCGTTCAACAAACAAATGCCGCGGAACAGTCGAAGTTCCGGAACAACTCAAATCCCCTTTCGTTGTCGGCGCGGGCAATGACGCGAATGAACACGTGAGGAGAATTTCGATGTTGAACCGCTTTATGATTTCGGTTGCCGCAGTCGCGCTCGTCGCGGGCACTGGCCTCGCGAACGCGCAAGGCAACATGGGCCGCGATAGCGGCGGCGGCGCCGGTGGCGCGCAGATGCAGCATTCGCAGCCTTCCGGCGGCGCGGCTGAGCGCGGTGGCTCGATGAGCCAGGACAAGGGGACCGTTGGCCAGGCCGGCGGCTCCGGGACGATGAAGTCCGAAGACAAGTCCGGCGCGATGAAGGACGAGCGCTCCTCGGGCGGCGCGATGAACAAGAACGCGGCCGAGGACAAGTCTGGTACCACCAAGGGCCAGCGCACCGATGATCGCGCGCAGGGCCAGATGGACAAGTCCCAGCAGGACAAGTCCAAGAGCATGAGCCAGGACACCAGCAAGTCCGGTGCCAAGGACCAGAAGGACATGAAGGCGGAGGGCAGCAAGAGCGGCACCTCGACCACCGAGACCCGACAGGGCACCGGCACCACGAGCACCAACCAGAATGCTCAGGGCCAGACCGGCACCAGCACCAACCAGAACGCGCAGGGTCAGACTGGCACCAGCTCGACCCAGAACGCGCAGGGCCAGAGCTCGACCACGGTCGGCCAGGCCGGCGCCGCTGCCAAGCTTTCGACTGAGCAGCGCACGCAGATCACGTCCGTGATCCGCGAGCAGCGCGTCGCCCCGGTGACCAACGTGAACTTCTCGATCTCGGTCGGCACCCGCATCCCGCGGGAGGGCATCACCCTTCACGCCCTGCCGTCGCGGGTCGTGTCGATCTATCCGGAATGGCGGAGCTACAAGTACGTCCTGGTCCGGGAAGAGATCGTCATCATCGATCCGGACACCTACGAGATCGTGGCCGTCCTGAACGTCTAAGGCGGACACGGGCAATCTCAGGGGCGGGCAGCGATGCCCGCCCCTTTGCATGCGCCCGGCAGCCATGCTTCGGACTGGTTAACAAGAAATTTCCGTGGTTTCCGCACAGGTTTTTGCGCACTGGATGAGGCGGTTGAACCCGCCGCTGAGGCCCTTCAAGGCTTCCCCTCACGCGCTTTGTTACCTATAACCCCCGCCACGCCGAAACACCTCTTCCGGGATTGGAATGGCCGAACCTGCAACCGACACGATCCTCGTCCTGAACGGGCCGAACCTCAACATGCTGGGGACCCGCGAGCCCGACAAGTATGGCCATGCGACGCTGGCCGACGTCGAGGCGCTGTGCCGGGACACGGCCGCGACGTTCGCCCTGAAGGCGGACTGCCGGCAATCCAACCGCGAAGGCGAGTTGATCGATTTCATCCACGAGGCGCATGCGCGCAAGATGAAGGGCATCATCATCAATGCCGGCGGCTATTCCCACACCTCGATCGCACTGCACGATGCGCTGCTCGCGGTGCAGATTCCGACGGTCGAGGTGCACGTGACCAACATCCACGCCCGTGAGAGTTTTCGTCACCATTCCTACACCGCGCGCGCGGCTTTCGCCTCGCTCTGCGGTTTCGGCATCGAGGGCTACCGCCTCGCCATCCAGGGCCTTGCCGCCAAGCTCGGCATCAAGCCCAACGCCTGACGCTCCCTTCCAACAGAACATTCGGATCAAACAACATGGCGCGCCAGCCCGACGACAAAGCAGCCGCAAAGTTTTCCAGCGAGGATTCCGCGCTCGTCCGCGAGCTGGCACTTCTGCTCGATGAGACCAGCCTCACCGAGATCGAGATCGAGCGGGCGGGTCTGCGCCTGCGCGTCGCCCGCAACATCAGCGTTGCCGCGACCATGCCGATGCAGGTGACGGCTCCTCCGGCCGCCCTGCCGCTGGCAGCAAGCCCCACAGCCCCTGCCGCGGCCGATCTGTCGAAGCATCCCGGCGCCGTGACCTCGCCGATGGTCGGCACGGCCTATTGGGCGCCGGAGCCGGGCGCAAAGCCGTTCATCGACGTCGGCACCAAGGTCTCGGTCGGCCAGACCCTACTGATCATCGAAGCCATGAAGACGATGAACCAGATCCCCTCGCCGCGCGCCGGCACGGTGACGCAGATCCTGGTCGAGGATGGCCAGCCGGTCGAGTACGGCGAGCCGCTGGTGATCATTGAGTGACGCGAATGGGGAATAGCGAATAGCGAATGGCGTCAGCCTTCCCTACTCGCCATTCGCCACTCGCCATTCGCTGCAGGACAACATGTTCGACAAGATCCTCATAGCCAACCGCGGCGAGATCGCCCTTCGCATCCTCAGGGCCTGCAAGGAGCTCGGGATCGCCACCGTCGCCGTGCACTCCACCGCCGATGCCGATGCCATGCATGTGCGGCTGTCGGACGAGAGCGTCTGCATCGGGCCGCCGGCGTCCAAGGACAGCTATCTCAACGTGCCCGCCCTGCTCGCGGCCTGCGAGATCACCGGCGCCGATGCCGTGCATCCCGGTTACGGCTTCCTCTCCGAGAACGCGCGCTTTGCGGAAATCCTGGCCGAGCACAATCTGCACTTCATCGGTCCCAAGGCCGAGCACATCCGCCTGATGGGCGACAAGATCGAGGCCAAGAAGACCGCCAAGCGCCTCGGCATCCCCGTGGTGCCCGGCTCGGACGGCGCCGTCGGCCCCGATGACGATGCGATGGCGATCGCCAGGAAAATCGGCTTTCCCGTGCTGGTGAAGGCGGCGGCGGGCGGCGGCGGCCGCGGCATGAAGGTCGCGCACAGCGAGGCCGACCTGCAGCTGGCGCTGTCGACGGCGGCCAACGAGGCCAAATCCGCCTTTGGCGATGCTTCCGTCTATCTGGAAAAATACCTGCAGAAGCCGCGCCACATCGAGATCCAGATCCTCGGCGACGGCCGCGGCGGCGCGATCCATCTCGGCGAGCGCGACTGCTCGCTGCAGCGCCGCCACCAGAAGGTCTGGGAGGAAGGCCCCTCGCCCGTGCTCGCTGCCGCCGCGCGCGCCAAGATCGGCGAGACCTGCGCGAAAGCGATGCGCGAGATGAAATATCTCGGCGTCGGCACCATCGAATTCCTGTTCGAGGACGGCGAGTTCTACTTCATCGAGATGAACACCCGCATCCAGGTGGAGCATCCCGTCACCGAGAGCATCACCGACATCGACCTCGTGCTGGAGCAGATCCGCATCGCCGCCGGCGGCGACCTGCCGGCCAGGCAGGATGAGGTCCAGGTCATCGGCCATGCGATCGAGTGCCGCATCAACGCCGAGAATCCGCAGACCTTCCGCCCCTCGCCCGGCCGGATCCTGCAATATCATCCGCCCGGCGGCCTCGGGGTGCGGATCGATTCTGCCGTCTACCAGGGCTACACGATCCCGCCCTACTACGACTCCCTCGTTGGCAAGCTGATCGTGCACGGCAAGACCCGCGCCGAATGCCTGATGCGGCTGCGCCGCGCCTTGGACGAGATGGTGGTCGAGGGCATCGAGACCACGCTGCCGCTGTTCCGCGCCCTAGTGCGCGAAGCCGACATCATCAACGGTGACTACCACATCCACTGGCTGGAGCAGTACCTGGCCGGCAAGGTGGAACCAGCGCCGCGATAATCACGTCCTCATGGAACCCCTTGCCTCCAATCGCGTTCTGGATGGTTGGGGCCAGTTCCAAGGGGGCGTTTTGAACTCCATTGCCTGCAGACAGGTGAACCGTCGTGACGGCTGAAGGCCAGCGACGGCGCGCATTCTGGCAGATCCTGCTGTTCGCGGCGGGCCTTTTGGTGCTGACCGTGATCAGCGCCGGTTCCGTCTACCTCGTCAACAAGGCGCGGGAGGACAGCAAGTGGGTGGTTCACACCATCGAGGCTGAAAACCAGATCAACGCCCTCCTGTTGGAAATCCGGCGTGCGGAAAGCACCGCCCGCGGCTACCTGCTGACCCAAAGATCGGATTTCAAGGCAGACCACGACAAGGCCATCGCTGCAATCGTGCCAGCGCTCGACAGGCTCACACGCCTGATCGGCGACAATCCGCAACAGCGCAAGAGCATCGAAAAGCTGAGTTCGGTGATCGAGACGCGGCTCGGCCAATTCGCGCAGGAGATGGATTTCATCCGTCAGGGTCAGCCGGAGAAGGCCGCAGGGTTGGTGCGCGAGCTAGCCTCCGCCGATACCACGGCGGCGATTGCCGAAGTCGCGACGGGAATGCTTCAGGAGGAGGAACGGTTATTCCGCCTCCGCACGGCCAACTCCGACCGCAGCCAGACCCTGGCCGCCTCGATGACCGGTATCGGATCCGGCCTGGTTGTGGTGCTGGCGCTGATCTCGATCTGGCTGGTGCGGCGTTCGACACGCGAACGCGATGCGGCCGAAGCGCGCCTGCGCGATGCCAACCTCAATCTTGAGGCCGTCGTCGACGAGCGCACGGCGGATCTGCGCGAAGCCAACGACGAGATCCAGCGCTTTGCCTATATCGTCAGCCACGATCTGCGCTCGCCGCTCGTCAACATCATGGGCTTCACGAGCGAGCTCGAAGAGCTCGGCGGCGACATCTTCCGCCGCATCGGCAGCCTCGCGCACGCCCCTGCGGAAGGAGCGCCGCTCGCGCCCGCCGCGCCGGGCGAGATCGCGCTCGAGGGCGCCGACAAGCAGCTCCAGGAGGATTTCTCCGAAGCGCTCGGCTTCATCAAATCGTCGATCGCCAAGATGGACCGGCTGATCTCGGCCATCCTCAACCTCACCCGCGAGGGCCGGCGCGAATTCCAGCCGGTGAAGGTCGACACGCGCGAGCTGATCGAGGCCATCGTGACGACGCTGGCGCACCAGGCCGCCGAGGCGCAGGCCGAGATTCACGTCGAGCCCCTGCCGGACCTCGTGAGCGACCGTCTCGCCCTCGAGCAGATCTTCTCCAACCTGATCGACAATGCCATCAAATATCTCAAGCCCGGCGTGTCCGGCGAGATCAGAATCCGCGGGCGGACCAAGCTCGGCTACGCTATCTTCGAGGTCAGCGACAACGGCCGCGGCATCGATCCCAAGGACCACCAGCGGATATTCGACCTGTTCCGCCGCGCGGGAACCCAGGACAAGCCCGGCCAGGGCATTGGTCTTGCCCATGTGCGTGCACTTGTGCGTCGCCTCGGCGGCACCATGTCGGTATCATCGGAACTCAACACGGGCAGCACCTTCACGATCACGCTGCCGATCGCCTGGAACGTGAGCAACCGGAACAGAGATCGATGACCCAGCCTGTCACCATCATCATGGTCGAGGACGACGAGGGCCATGCCCGTCTGATCGAGCGCAATATCCGCCGCTCGGGCGTCAACAACGAGATCGTCTCCTTCACCACCGGGACCGACGCCATGCGGCACCTGTTCGGCGCCGACGGCTCCGGGCTGGTGCAGAAGGGCAACGCGCTCCTGATCCTGCTCGACCTCAACCTCCCCGACATGACCGGGATCGACATCCTGAAGCAGATCAAGGAGAACAAGTACCTGAAGGCCTCGCCCGTGGTGGTGCTGACCACCACCGACGATTCCCAGGAGATCAAGCGCTGCTACGAGCTCGGCTGCAACGTCTACATCACCAAGCCCGTCAACTACGAGAATTTCGCCAACGCCATCCGGCAGCTCGGTCTGTTCTTCTCGGTCATCCAGGTCCCGCCCGCCGCCACATGAACCAGCGCACGCCGACACTGCTCTACATCGACGACGACGGGGCGCTGGCGCGCCTGGTCGATCGCGGCCTGACGCGGCGCGGCTTCCGGGTCGTCCATGCCGCGAGCGGCGAGGAAGGTCTCGAGCACATCCGCCGCGCCGCCGCCCAGAACAGCACCGTAGGCGGCATCGACGTCGTCGCGCTCGACCAGTACATGCCAGGCCTCGACGGGCTCGAGACGCTCGAGCAGATCATGGCGATCCCGGACGCGCCGCCCGTCGTGTTCGTGACCGCCTCGCAGGATTCCAGCATCGCGGTGACGGCGCTCAAGGCGGGAGCGGCCGACTATCTGGTCAAGGACGTCCAGGGCGACTTCATCCCGCTCCTCCACGTCGCCGCCGAAGGCGCGCTACGCCAGGCCGAGCTGCAACGGGCTCGCGAGGAAGCCGAGGCCGAGATCCACGCCTCGCGCGACCGCTACGCGGCGCTCGCCGCCGAACGCGAGCTCCTGCTGCGCGAGGTCAACCACCGCGTCGGCAACTCGCTCCAGATCATCGCCTCGCTGCTGCACCTGCAGGCAAGCTCCGCCGCACAGGACGAGGTCAAGGCGGCGCTGACCAACGCGATGGGCCGCGTCGCCGCGGTGGCGCAGGTGCACCGCCGCCTCTACACCTCGCAGGACCTCAAGAGCGTGGTCCTCAATCAGTATCTGGACTCGCTGCTCGAGGACCTGCGCCGCTCGGCCGAGGGCAACCGCATGTCGCGCCTGACGCTGAAGGCCGAGCCGATCGAGATCGACCCGGACCGAGCGGTCGCCGTCGGCATCATCGTCAACGAGCTGGTGATGAACGCGGTGAAATACGCCTATCCCGACGGCGCCGGCCCGATCCATGTCGAGCTGATCTCGCAAGGCGACGATCTCCTGCTCTCGATCACCGACGACGGCGTCGGCGACAACGCCAAGGCCGATCCCCGCTCCACCGGCATGGGCCAGCGCATCGTCGCGGCCATGGCCACCAAGCTCGACGCCACGGTCGAGCGCGATCCCACCCATTCCGGAACCCGGGTCGTGCTGAAGTTCGGCCGCATGCCCGCAAGCGTCGGCAAGACCAGCACCGCTGCCACGGGCTGAGCGGCCCGCCCGCCAACCATCGCAACCGCATTGCGATCCTGCTATGATGGCAAGCCATGACTTCGCGCGACTCCGCCCCGTCTGAAATCACGCCGGCCGTGCTGCTGCGCGCTTATGCCTGCGGCATCTTTCCGATGGCGGAAAGCGCCGACGATCCGACCCTGTTCTGGGTCGAGCCGGAGCTGCGCGGCGTCATCCCGCTCGACGGCTTCCGCGTCGCCTCGCGCCTCGCGCGCACCGTGCGCTCGGATCAGTTTCGCGTCACCGTCAACACCGCGTTCAAGGCGACCATCGCCGGCTGCGCGGCGCCGCAAGTGGGTCGCGAGGACACCTGGATCAACAAGCGCATCCGCGACCTCTATGGCGGGCTGTTCGAGCTCGGCCATTGCCACAGCGTCGAAGCCTGGCAGGGCGACGAGCTGGTCGGCGGTCTCTACGGCGTCAGCCTGGGGCGGGCCTTCTTCGGCGAGAGCATGTTCCACAATGTGCGCGATGCCTCGAAGGTCGCGCTGGTGCATCTGGTCGCGCGGCTCATTCACGGCGGCTTCGAGCTGCTCGACACCCAATATGTCACCGAGCACCTGAAGAGCTTCGGCGCCGTCGAGATCTCGCGGCGACGCTATACCGCGCTGCTCGACAAGGCGCTGGCGGGCGAGCCCGGCGATTTCCTGAAGCTCTCCGCCGGCGAAGCGATCCCGGGCGCACGAGCCCTCGAGATCATCGCTGCGCGGCAATAACGAACAGCTCGGTTAGCGGCCAAATCCGGGAATGCCGAACAGGCCTGGGCGCTGCTCCGGTGGTGGCGGCGGTGGCGGCGCCGGTTGCTGCTGCTGGATCGGCGGCAGCGGCTGCGGCGGGCGCTGCTGCACCTGCTTGGGCGCGGCCTTCTTCTGCGCGGGCGGCGGTGGCGGCGGCTTGGCCGCGGCCGGATCCGGTGCCGCCGTCGCCACGGTCTGCTGCGGCTCTTTGCAGTCGGTCAGCCAGATGTCGTAGATCGGATGCTCGACGCCGTGCAGGCCGGGGCTCGCCGCGTACATCCAGCCCGAGAAGATCCGCTTCACCTCGCCCTGCAAGGTGATCTCGTCGACCTCGACGAAGGCGTCGGTGTTGGCCGCTTCAGTCGCCGGACGCGTGTAGCAGGCGTTGGTCTTGACGCGGAGCGCACCGAACTGGACGGTCTCGCCGATCTCCTCGTCGAAATTGATGATGCGCCCGGTGATCTTGTCGAGGCCGGAGAAGGTCGCCTTCTTGTTCACGATCTTCTGGGCCGGCGGCTCCGTCACGACCTCGTCGCCCGGCTGGAGGCTGGCCGGCGTCTGCGGCACGCCGCCCTTCTGCTGGGGCTGCCGCTGACCGGGCGCTCCGGGAGCGCCTTGCGGACCCGGCGGAGTGATCGCGGCCGAGGGCGGCTGGTTCGGCGGCGCGAGCGTCGAGCCCGGCGGCGGTGCTAGGGGCTGGGTCTCGACCGGCCCGGGCATCACGTTGCCCTGCCGGCCCGGAGGCGGCGGCATCGGGCGCGACGGCAGCACTCGGCCCTGCGGCGGCAGCTCCGGCACCTCTTCGTCGTCCTCGGGCATCTGCTGCGGCTGGGGCTGGCCGCGCGGAATGCTGCCGGGCGGCCGCAGCGGCGGCGGATCGGAGAAGATCGTGCCGATCTGCGCACTTGCCGGCGTCGCAGCCGTCAGTGCGGTGGCGGCCAAAAGCGCCGCAAGACCGGTCAGGGAAAAGGTTTTGAACATTTCGCGCGGCTTCAACAGCGAATCGGGCTCGTTGGACATTCTACAGGGGATACCGCCGCTCGCAGGCCTTCCGGTTAACACGCCGAATACGGCGGGGGAAGGGCGGCATCCCTACCCTTCCCGGCCCGGTCTGGCCAGGCCGGCTCCCGGATGAGATAGTCCTGAGCCCCTCGCCGGGGCACCCCCATGGCCGAAGGCGGGCATGCCCTCCAAAGCGCTACGCAGCCGATATACCACAGAAATGCCCTCCCTCCTCGAAGCCGCCCTCGCCCTCCCCCTGCGTGCCCTCGGCTGGCTTGGTGGCCAGGGCACGCGCGCGGTGGCGGCGATTGCCTTCATCGCGGTCGCGGTGCCGCCGCTCGGCGCGCTGCTGCGCCCCTACGTCACCGAGGCGATCTTCCTTCTGCTCTGCATCTCCTTCATGCGCGTCGATCTCGGCGCGCTGTACGGACATCTGCGCCGGCCGGCGCTGGTCGCGGCCGCCACCGCCTGGACCACGATCGGCGTGCCGCTAATCTTCGCCCTCGCTGCCCACGCGACGGGGCTCTCCACGAGCTCTCCAGGCCTTGCTCTCGCGCTGATGCTCCAGGGCATGGCCTCGCCGATGATGGCGGCGCCAGCGCTTGCCGCGCTGATGGGCCTCGATGCCGCGCTGGTGCTGGTCACGCTGGTGACCTCGACCGCGCTCGTGCCATTCACCGCCTCGCTGTACGCGAGCCTGTTTCTCGGCGGCATGCTCAGCATCTCTCCGACGACGCTCGGCTTGAAGCTGCTCGGCATCCTCGCCGCATCACTGGTGACCGCCACGATCATCCGCCGTCTGGTGGGCAGTGATGCAATCCAGCGCCACAAGCGGCCGATCGACGGCCTCAACATCATCATACTCTTGGTGTTCGCCTCCGCAGTGATGGGCGACGTCGCAACCGAGTTTCTCGCCGATCCGCTGTTCACGATCGCCGTCGCGCTGCTCGCTTTTGCGGTCTACTTCACCCTCCTCGCCGCAACCACGCTGATCTTCCGACGTGCCGGCACCGAGCGCGCGTTCGCGCTCGGCCTGATGGTGTCACAGCGCAATCTGGGCCTGATGCTGGCGGCCACCGCCGGCGCGCTGCCGGCGACGACCTGGCTCTATTTCGCGCTGACGCAGTTTCCGATTCACTTTGCGCCGTACATGCTGATGCCGATCGCAAGGCGCCTGACGGCACGCACGAATGGGTCCAGCGAGGCAAAAAAGGCCGAAGTTCACTCGTTTGTGTCACAGGAGCGCCGTGAAGGAACAACAATCTAAGGTGGCCGTTCAAGGTCTGTTACCCAAAGGAGGTCGCGATGAGGTTTGCCGTGATTTTGGTTCTCGGCTCGCTCGCGCTGGGCTCGGCCGCGAGAGCCGATCGACCCGGCCCCGACTGGATGCCGATGCAACAAGTGATAGCCAAGATCCTGGAGGCGGGCTATTCCGAGGTCACCAAGCTTGAAGCCGACGATGGCCGGTGGGAGGGCGAAGGCATCAAGAACGGCCAGAAGATGGAATTCCGTGCCGATCCCAAAACCGGCGCCATCGTGAGCGAGAAGCCGGACAAGTGAGCATCGCCGAAGTCCGCTTCTGAGCAACGCCCGACTTCGCCGTTCCGCAGGGCTCGCCAAGGTCAAGAGAAACGTCCTACCCCGCCCGCGCCGCGCGCCGCAGCGCCTGCGGCGGCTGGCCATAGGCGCGGATGAAGGCACGCCGCATGCGCTCGGGGTCGCGGAAGCCGGTCACCTCCGCCACGTGCTCGATCGCCTCGCGTGAGGACTGCACGCGCTCGCGCGCGACTTCGAGCCTGAGCCGCTCGATCGCCTTGGACGGCGTCGTGCCGGTCTCGGCGGCGAAGGCGCGGGCAAAATGCCGTGCGCTCATGCCGGCGCGGTCGGCGAGATCCTCCACGGTCAGTGGCGCGTCGAGATTTTCGCGCGCCCAGGACAATAGCGTACCGAAGCGTCCGTTCGGCGTCTTCAGCTCCAGTAGCGACGAGAATTGCGACTGCCCGCCGCTGCGGCGATGGTACAGCACGAGCTGCCGCGCAGTTGCCTGCGCGATCTCCTCGCCGTGGTCCTCCGTGATCATCGCTAGCGCGAGGTCGATCCCCGCGGTGATACCTGCGGATGTCCAAACATTACCGTCGCGGGTAAAAATCTGGTCCGGCTCGAACTTCACCTTGGGAAAGCGCGCGACGAACTCGCGCGTCCGCCCCCAATGCGTGGTGGCGCGGCGGCCGTCGAGAAGCCCCGCTTCGGCCAGCACAAAGGCGCCCGAGCAGACGCTCGCGACCCGCACGCCGCGTCTTGCCAGCCGCTGCACGAAGGCCCGCGTGATCTCGCAGCGCGCGGCCTCCGCAACGCCGCTGCCGCCGGCCACGGCCAGCGTCGTGATTGCGTTCGCCGTCTTGAAGTCACGCGCCATCATCTCGACACCCGACGAGCTGCGCACCAGCCCCGGCTTGGCGGCCAGCACGCGGATGGCTGGCACCTTGTCGAGGCAGCGTGCTGCGATCTCGAACGCCGAGATCGGCCCCGCCGCATCGAGCAGCTGGAAGTCCGGGAAGATCAGGATGCCGATCATGAGCCAAGCCGTAACGTATGTCCGAAACCGAGGGAATTATGCCATTTCGGACAGAAGGGCACCATGCCATTCTGCCGGCGTCAAGCGCATTATCGGAGGCTCCCATGTCGTCACCGCTCCAGATCGGAATCCTGGTATTTCCGCGCGTCACCCAGCTCGACTTCACCGGCCCCTTGCAGGTGTTCGCCATGGTCCCGGACGCAAAGCTGCACCTGATCTGGAAGCGGATCGAGCCGGTGCCGAGCGATTCCGTGCTGACGCTGACGCCCACTACGACCTTTGCGGATTGCCCCCAGCTCGATGTCATCTGCGTGCCGGGCGGCCAGGGCACCAACGACCTTCTCAACGACGAGGACGTGCTCGAATTCCTGCGCAGGCAGGCGGCAGGCGCCAAGTACGTCACCTCGGTGTGCACGGGATCGCTGGCCCTCGGCGCCGCCGGACTTCTGAAGGGCTACCGCGCCGCCACCCATTGGAGCGCAATGGAGATGCTCGCGCAGTTCGGCGCGACACCGACGAAGACCCGCGTCTGCGTCGATCGCAACCGCATCACCGGCGGCGGCGTCACCGCCGGCATCGATTTCGCGCTAACGCTGGTCTCGATTATGGTCAATCGCACCACCGCCGAAGCGATCCAGCTCCAGATGGAATATAATCCAGCCCCGCCGTTCAATGCCGGATCGCCCGACACCGCGCCAGCCGAAGTGCTGGCGCTGCTGAGGGAGCGCGGCGCGCAGAACCACGCGCGCCGGCTCGATGCGGTGCAGCGCGCGGCCGAGCGGGTGGCGTAAAGGATCGGGCTTGCTCTTGTACCCCGGACGCAGCGCAGCGTTTCACGCTGCAGCGCGTCCGGGACACGCGAGGCGAACAACAACAGAAAAAGGCCGCTCGGTTTCCCAAGCGGCCTTTCCTGTCTCACGGTGGCTGCACATTCACATCGGGCGATGTCGGAGCTTCCAGACCGGGGGCCTATCTCCCGATCGAGTCCTTCCTCGGCGGCCGCTGCATCTCGGGACAGTCGCGAACTGTTGCCCGAACCGAACGCGATGGTCTCCCATCTCCGTAAGATGGGATCATTGAGCCGCATCGCCCGCCTCGCGGCAACACCTGCGCAGGCGGCATCCCCGCTGTTCCCGTTGTCCACAGCAGCGCGGCGCGGATGCATGTGCATCCGCTTTGGACGGTGGTGTTCGCGAGTCGGCGGAAAGGGGCTTAGCCGGGCGTCCAGGGCTGATAGTCGCCGGTCGCCTTGGGACGCCTGCCGCTGGCGAGCGTCGAGCCGGAGGGCCGATAGGCCTTCGCCGTGCCGGTGAGATTCGGCTGGTGCGGCTTCTCCCACTCGCGCGGCTGATAATTGATCTCGGTCGGCGGCTTGTCGACGACGTGGTGGATCCAGCCATGCCAGGACGGCGGAATCCGGCTCGCTTCCGCGTAGCCGTTATAGATCACCCAGCGCCGCTCGAAGCCGAGCGTCGGATCGATCGCCCCGCCCCGCGTGCGGTAGTAACGGTTGCCCTGCTCGTCCTCGCCGACCAGCTCGCCATACCGCTTGGTCCAGAGCTGGGTGCCAAAGGTCTGGCCATTCCACCAGGTGAAGAACTTGAGGAAGAATTGTTTCATGCGGCAAGGGCCCTGCTTCGTGGGGTCCTGATGCCATCAGGGGGGCGAAATGTCCAGTTCGGCAGGCGCGTCGGCGCCCCCCGCAAATCCGCCTGCCGCGCACGCCCCTGCCGCAAAGCGGACGCGATTCATTCATGCCCGGTACAGCGGCGGGACCTGAGGCTCCATGCGCGCAAACCGGCGTGATCCCAGGAACCCCAGCGCTTTCGCAGGGTTGCTTTCCGGGAAAGGAGTTTACCATGAACAGTCTGAAATTGTTGAGTGCCGCTGCGACGGTGGCGTTGGTTCTTCCCTTGGCGAGCCCGAGCTTCGCGCAGCAGAGTCGTGCCGCCGCGGTCGGAGCGGGCGGTGGTGCGGCGATCGGTGGCGGAGGTGCCGCGGTCGGTGGCGGAGGCGGCGGCTTCGGTGGCGGCGCCCGCATGGGCGGCGGCGGCGCCGCGTTCCAGGGCGGTGGCGGCGGTTTCGGGGGCGGAGCCGCGATGCGCCCGGGCGGTGGCAATTTCGCAGCCGGTGGCGCGGTCCGTCCGGGCGGTGGCAGTTTCGTCGGGGGCGCGGCAGACCGTGCCGCTATCTCGCCGAGCTTCAGTGGGACCCGTAGCGCTGCAGTCGCGGGCAACTGGCAGGGCGGCAGCGGCAATTGGCAGGGCGGCAGCGGCAACTGGAGCGGTCGTCACTGGCACGGTCGCCACCACCATCATCATCGCCACGGCGGCTTCTGGCCGGGCTTTGCGGCTGGCGCCGCGATCGGCGGCCTCGGCTCCTACGCCTATTACGGCAGCGGCTACGGCTATTACGATGATCCCTACTACTACGGCTACTATGACGAGCCGTCGGTTGCCGTAGTGCAGGATGGCGGCGGCGACGCCGCTTATTGCGCGCGGCGCTTCAAATCTTACGACCCGGCCTCGGGCACCTATCTCGGCTACGACGGCCGGCGGCATCCTTGCCCGTAAGCAGATCGCGAAGACTAGAGGCGAAAGGCGCCGCAGCGATGCGGCGCCTTTTTTTGCAATCGGGCCTTGCTCGCTCGTTTCGGCTCCATCACCCTCGCAGATAAATACAAATCGATGCAAATGGACCTTTATGCACCAAACCGTGCATACCCTGCGCGATCCAATCGCAAATTGACCGGACCCACGATTCGCGGATATCACAAACCACAGTGGGGACTTCGATCTTCTGGGAAGTGTCATGCCGCGTATTCTCGTGGTTGATGACGATCCGATGGTCGGCGCGACCATCGAGGTCCTCCTCCAACGTCAGGGCTTCGACGTCACGCTGACCGACGGCGGCGAAACAGGACTGGCTGCGCTGGAATCGCAAGCCTTCGACGTCATGCTGGTCGACATCTTCATGCCGCATATGCGCGGCTTCGAATCCATCCGTATCTTTCACGAGCGCGCCCCTGCCACGCCGCTGATCGCGATGTCAGGCTATGCCTTCGCCTCGTCCGCCTCGCCCTCTCCCGATTTTCTCCGCATGGCGCTGGAACTCGGCGCAACGCGCTGCCTGCGCAAGCCGTTCACGCCGGAAGCGCTGCTGACCACGATCCGGGAATGCCTTGCCGGCGCGGGCGCGAGCGCGCCGCCGAAGGACCAGAAAGAAGCCCCTTGATTCCAACGCAGCGCGTCATTCTCGGTGTTGGACTTGCCATCCTCCTGATCATCACCGCGGCCTCGATCGCCCTCGACGTCAAGTCGCGGTCCGACGCGGCGTCGGTGAACCACACCGTCCAGGTGCAAAAGAAGATCTCCGATCTGCGCGTGCTGCTGCGCCGGGCCGAGAGCGCCGCGCGCGGCTACGAGCTCTATCGCAGCCAGGGCTTCAGCGACGAGTTCCAGGCGGTGCACGCCAAGATCGCGCCGGCCCTCGCCGAGCTCAAGCGCGACGTGCGCGACACCCCCGATCAGGTCGCCCTGCTTGAGGGCACCGAGCCGCTGGCGCTGCGCCGGATCGAGATCGCCGCCACCGCGATGCGCCTGCGGGCCGCCAACGACCAGGACGGCATTGCCGCGCTCAACAGCAAGGCCGAGGGCCGCGGCCTCATGGACACGGTGATGCGCAATCTCGACCGCCTGAGCGCGGAGGAAGAACGCCTGCTCGCCGCCCGCTCCCGGGATTCGCGCCGCACCGGCGTCGTGCTGCTCGGCATCGACGTCGCCGGCGCCGTGCTGATCCTGCTCCTGGTCGCATTGGTGATGCGCGAAAGCCGCCGCACTACCGGTGAGCTCCAGAGCTCGCTCGAGCAGACCCAAGCCGCCAAGGCGGCGCTCGAGGCGGCGGTGGCCGAACGCACCGAGCACCTCGTCGCCGCGCATGACGAATTGCGCCTGTCGGTCAACGTGCTCCAGAGCACGTTTCGCAGCATGGCGGAGGCGGTGCTGGTCATCGACGCCGAGGGCACCGTGCTGCTGTCCAATCCGGCCGCCGAGCGCATGCTGGTGCATCGCACCGGCATGAACGTCGGCAATCTGCGCGCGCTGTCCGACGTGTTTCACGGCGACGGCGTCACGCCGCTTCCGGCCGACGAGCTGCCATCGACGCGCGTGCTGCGCGGCGAGCAGTTCGAAGAGCTGGAGATGATCGTCCGCCCGCACAGCGGCAACCCGCCGCGCCATCTCATGGTCAGCGGCCGGCCGATGCGGGACGGGCAAGGCAACATCTCCGGCGCGGTGCTGGTCTATCACGACGCCACGACCTCGCGCGAGACCGAGCGGCAGTTGCACCAGTCGCAGAAGCTCGATGCGATCGGCAAGCTGACCGGCGGCGTCGCGCACGACTTCAACAACATGCTCACGGTCATCTCCGGCAACACCGAGACGCTGGTGGAGAGCCTGAAGGACCAGCCCGAGCTGCAGCGCACCGCCCGGCTGATCGACGATGCCGCCGAGCGCTGCGCCGAGCTGATCCAGCACCTCTTGGCATTCGCGCGCCGGCAGCCGCTCGAGCCGCGCAATGTCGACATCAACGCCGCGATCTCGGACATCGCAAAGCTTCTGCGCCCCACCCTCGGCGAGCAGATCCAGATCGAGACCGTGCTGGAACAGGGGCCGATGACGACGCATATCGATCCGTCCAGGCTCACCAACGCCGTGCTCAACATGGCGATCAACGCCCGCGACGCCATGCCGGGCGGCGGCAAGCTGCTGCTGGAGACCCACCGCGTCGTGCTCGACGAGGCCTATGCGCAGGCCAATGCCGACGTGGCAGCGGGCCCCTACATCATGCTCGCGGTCAGCGACACCGGCACCGGCATGCCCCCTGACGTGCAGCAGAAGGCGTTCGAGCCCTTCTTCACCACCAAGGAGGTCGGCAAGGGATCCGGCCTTGGCCTCTCCATGGTCTACGGCTTCGTCAAGCAATCCGGCGGCCACATCAAGATCTACAGCGAGGAAGGCCACGGCACCACGATCAAGCTCTATCTGCCGCCGGGCGAAGGCGCCGCGGACATCGCAACCGGCGTCACGCCGACGGCCGAAGGCGGCGCCGAGACCATTTTCGTGGTCGAGGACGATCCGCTGGTCCGCAACTTCGTCACCGCGCAGCTGCAGAGCCTCGGCTACAAGACGGTCGCCGCGTCCGACGGCAAGGCGGCGCTGGACCTGATCGAGGCCGGCCAGAGCTTCGACCTGCTGTTCACCGACGTCGTCATCCCCGGCGGCATGAGCGGCCGCGAGCTCGCCGAAGAGGTGGCGAGGCGCCGGCCGGGCGTGAAGGTGCTCTACACCTCCGGCTACACCGACAACGCGATCGTCCATCACGGCAAGCTGGACGACGGCCTGCTGCTGCTGACCAAGCCCTATCGGAGAAACCAGCTCGCGGAGATGATCCGCAAGGCGCTGGGCGGCGGCGGGATGGCGCCGAGTTAGCGCGTGAACTGCCGAGGGCGCGCTGCAGTCAAAGAGGTCGAGGGCACTGCTGAGGACGTGAGTTCCAATTGTCCTCTTGAGACGCCCTAGCTGGCCCGGATCCGCGCCGGAGGCGTTGGAACACCGCCTTACGCAACACGTAGGGCCGTTTTGATTTCGATCGGGTCAGTCTCAAGCAAAAATCAAGCGCATCTCAAGGACAAAGCGTCTCACCAACCCAGTCTCTGAGCATGCCCTCGGCGACAAACGTTGGAGTCGGTGTCGCGAGAGTCCGCTTGCGGAGCGCGATACCGAGCGCAGTCACCAGATGCACAGCTAGGATCTTGGTCTGCGGCCGGAACTGCCGGCCCAGTTTCGACAGGTGCTCGCATGAAAAGACGAGAGTTCATCTTGTTGATCGGTGGAGGACTGGCCTGGCCTGCGATCGCACGGGCGCAGGGTGGAACCAACCTGCATCGCATCTTCTGGGTCTCGACTGAGTCCGAACCGGATCCCTTCCTGGACGGCTTTCACGAGGGAATGCGCGCGCTGGGATACGTCGAGGGCAGGAACGTATCCTTTGAGACGCATTATGCTCCTGGAAATCCGCAGGCACTGCGCAAGATCGTCTCCGAGTTGCAGCGAGGGAACATCGACCTTGTGGTCTCGAGCGGTCCGGCGACACGCGCCATGACTGCGGTCACCGACGTCCCCGTGCTGTTTGCACTGAGCGGTGACCCCGTCGCTTTGGGTGTGGTGAAGAGCCTTTCTCACCCCGGCACCAATTTCACCGGCAGCACATTTCTGTCGCTCGAGCTGGCAGGAAAGCGCGTTGAGCTGCTCAAGGACATCTATCCAAAGCTGCGAAAGCTGGCGGTCTTCTCGAACACGGATCATCCGGGAGAGCCACTGGAATGGCGCGCGACCTTGGAGTCGTGCCGAAATCTCGGCATTGAGGCAACCTACGTTCCGTTCTCTGGCGCTCGCGAAATCGAGAATGGGTTGATGGCTGCCGGCAAGGTGGACGCAGAAGCTCTCCTCGTCTTTCCCGATGCTGTGACGCTGGTGCATCGTGCGAAGATTGCGGAGCTTGCAATCGCGCGCCGGCTGCCCTCGATGTTTGGCTGGTCTGAATATTGTGACGCTGGAGGTCTGTTGAGCTACGGCGCAAACCAGCGCACGACCTATTTTCGGCTTGCCACTTATGCCGATCGCATCTTGCGCGGTGAAGATCCGTCAGATCTTCCGGTGATGCGTCCCGACAAGTTTGAACTGGCAGTCAATCTGAAGACAGCCAGGCTTCTGGGCATCGACCTTGATGTGTCGTCGATCCTGTTTCGCGCCAGCAAGGTGATCTCCTGAGAGTTATCAATGACGGACGGTGCTGCGCAGTCCTCTTCTTGCAAGATGCCTCAGCGTCGCTCGCTGTTCTGCAAGTACTTCGCGACGTTGTTTGTCGCTGCGGTCGTGCCTCTGATACTCGGCGCGGCCGTCGAGGCTTCCTTTGGCTACCGAGACCAGCGCCGCCAGATCAGCGCGGTGCTGCAGGCCGATGCTCGCGCGGCGTCCGACAGGATCGAGGCGTTCAGCGAAGGCATCCGAGATCAGCTGGGTTGGATGGTGCAGCTTCCCTGGGCTGCCGGAGGCGATGCGCAACATAAGATCGATGCCTTGCGTCTCCTCCAGCAGGTGCCTGCTATCGTTTCAGTTTCGCTTCTGGATGAGACCGGCACCGAACGGGTCTTTGTCTCCAGGCTGCATCTGAACAGGACCGGACGCGGCATTGATATGTCTGAAGATCCCGCCGTTCTGGGCGCTCGCGCCAACAAAGTCTGGTACGGACCGGTTCAGTACCAGCGAGATTCAGAGCCCTACATGAGGATCGCGGTTGCCGGGAGCCTGCCGGCCGCGGGGGTTGCGATCGCCGAGGTCAATCTGAAGCTGATCTGGGACGTCATCGCAGCCATCAGAATTGGCGAGACCGGGTACGCCATTGTCGTCGACAACTCCGGTCATCTGATCGCACATCCCGATATCAGTCTGGTTCTGCGCGGTCGCGCCAGCTCGGGCAGTTTCGGCCGGATCAAGCATCTCGTCGGCGCGGCGAGCGGAGCGGCGGTGATAACCGGGGACCAAGGCAACCAGGTGGTGGCGCTATCCGTTCAGGCCGCCGATGTGGGATGGACGGTGATCGCGATGCTGCCGACTTCGGAAGCCTTTGCATCGATTCGCGCGGCGTTGTGGCGATCTTCGATTCTCATTGCCTTCGGTGTTCTTGTCGCGCTGGCGCTCGCCTATTGGCGCGCGCACAGAATGTCCGGACCGATCAAGCAACTGGAAGAGGGCGTGGAGCGGATCAGAACCGGACAATTCGAGCATCGCATCAAAATCTTCAGCGGCGACGAGTTGCAGCAACTGGCGTTGCGCTTCAATGAAATGGCTTCTGAACTGGCGGGTTCGCAGCAGAAATCTGCGCGGATCGAACGGCTGAAGCAGTTCCTGCCGTCACAGGTCGCCGAATTGGTCGAGCATTCTCATGAGCTGCTCGAAGGACAGCGACGTGAAGTGGCTGTCATTTTTGGCGACTTGCGCGGCTTCACGGCGTTCTCCACGCGCAATGAACCCGATGTCATCATGGCCGTCATGCAAGAGTACTACGCGGCCGTGGGCGCCGTGACAACTCGTCACGAGGCAACGCTCATCGGCTTTAATGGCGACGGAGTCATGCTCCTGGTCAACGCCCCGGTCGCATGCGAACAGCCGGCAACTCAGGCGGTTCGGCTCGCGATCGACCTGCAAATGACGGTGCAGTCCATTGCCGGCAAATGGTGTGACGCCGGCCACGCGATCGGCTTTGGCGTGGGCGTTGCCATGGGACCGGCAACGGTAGGAACGGTTGGTTACAACGGTCGGCTGAACTACACGGCGATGGGAGCCGTGGTGAATTTGGCGTCGCGACTCTGCGATCTCGCGAAGGATGCGCAGATCCTGGCTGATCCCACGATCGCTGGGAGGGTAAGGGATAGCGTTCCGTTGGCATCGCTCGGACAACGGATCATCAAAGGCTACGACCAGGCTCTCGAGGTCTTTGCCGTCGCACCTGCTGACCTTCCGTCGAAACTGCCGGGCCCGGCACAACGGAGGCGAGAGAAAGAGGCTCAGGACCACTGATAACCCGGCCTCCGGACGGCTAACGCGTCGCCAGCACCACGGCGGCCAGCGTGAGCAGCAGCGCCGCGATCTGCCCCGGCCCGAGCGGCTCACCCAGCGCCACCGCGGACGTCACGACGCCGATGACCGGCACCGCCATGGTGCCGATCGCGGCGACCGAGGCCGGCAGGCGCGCCAGTGCTGCGAACCAGCTGACATAGGCGATGCAGAACTGCCCGACCACCGAATAGACCAGCAGCCACCAGCCGAGCGGCGTCACATGCGACAAATGCGTGGTCTCGATCAGGAGGCCGACGATCGAGATCGGCAGGCAGCCGATCCCGATCTGCCAGGCTGCCGCCGTGATCGGCGGCAGGTGAATCGGGTACTTCTTCGAGAGCACTGTGCCGAGGGCAAAGCCGAACGCGCCGACCAGCACCATGATGATGCCCGGCAGCTTCGAAGCGCTGGCGGCGATTCCGTTGCCGCCCATGATCGACGCGAGCCCCGCGAACGCCAGCACCAGGGCGAGCGTGCGCAGGACCGTGGGCCGCTCGCCCAGGACCGGCCAGGCGAGGATCGAGGCCCAGACCGGCATCGTATAGGCGATCAGCGCCGCCTCGCTCGCCGGCAGCCAGAGCAGTGCCAGGCCCATCAGCACCATCCAGCAGGTGACGTTGAGCGCGGCCGCGGTGAGCAGGCGCGGCCAGATCGCGCCCTCCACGTACAGGCTTTGCCGCCGGATCACCGCAAGCAGCGCCAGCAGCAGCGCGCCGAGCACGCCGGTGACCCCGCGCAGCGTCAGAGGCGGAAGCTCGGCAAGTAGGAATTTCGTCACCGGCCAGTTGAAGCCCCAGCCGATCGAGGTGATCGCAAGGAACATCAGGCCGGCCGGGGCGATGCGCGGCCGCACGCCCGGCGTCGTCGAATCAAGCATTTCGGCTAGTCCCGGCAAATCTGGCGGTCAGCTTGGCCCGGATTCGCGGGTCCCACCACCGCTTTGGCGGGCATGCCTGCCCTCACCCACCGTAGGGCTACGTGAGTCCTGCTGACGCAATCCCATTGCTCAAAAATATACCTGCCCTGTGAACAGCGGGATGAAGGCCCCGCGTCATCACGGCATGCAAATTTTTTCAGTTGGGAATCCCTGAGGACTCACTGATACTTGGGTCCACGACAGGCGCGGCGAAGACCCCTGTTATCCCCCGCAATCCACCATATTTAGTATTTGATTCAGGAACTCGCACTAGTTCTTGACGGGCGCAACGGAGAGTCCTAGCTTTCGGTCCGTTCGGCGCGAGTGAGTTTGCGTCCCGCCGGCACTCCCCCAAAGGGTCTCGCAAATTTCAGCTCCGCCAGCCGGCCAAAGGCTGCGGATGAGGGCTTGTCTGCCCTCGGAATGCAGGCTCTTCGGGGCGCCAGAACGGGCCGGCAACAGGCTCGGATGGCATCGATGACGAAGTGACGTTGTGGGGCGTTGAACGCATGTCGCGCACATCCCCTTGGGGGCGGATGGGTGTGGACATGCCGGCGGGACGATCGATGCGACGCATCGAGGTCGCGCCGGGAAAAACAGGGCCGGATCCACCGGCTGAACTGCGGTGCCCCAAGGCCGAACGGCCGAAGGCGTCCGCGAAATGAAATGACGACCCGGCACGCCCACAACGAGGGGCGGGACCGGTCAAAGAAAAGGACGGGGCAAGACCATGCGGATTGAGCGGCGCCACACCACTGCGGGACAGTCACCTTATGCGGGAATCGATTTCCGCCTGACCACGTCGGAGATTCGCAATCCCGACGGCTCGGTCGTGTTCAAGCTCGACAATGTCGAGGTGCCGACCGAGTGGTCGCAGGTCGCCTCCGACGTGCTGGCCCAGAAATATTTCCGCAAAGCCGGCGTTGCCGCGCGCCTGAAGAGGATAGAGGAGGAATCCGTCCCCTCCTTCCTGTGGCGCTCCGTGCCCGACACCGAGGCCCTCGCCGCTCTCCCCGAGAAGGAGCGCTATGTCAGCGAGCTCAGCGCAAAGCAGGTGTTCGACCGCCTCGCCGGCTGCTGGACCTATTGGGGCTGGAAGGGCAAGTATTTCTCCACCGACGAGGACGCGCAGGCCTTCTATGACGAGCTCCGCTACATGCTCGCCATGCAGATGGTCGCGCCGAACTCGCCGCAATGGTTCAACACCGGCCTGCACTGGGCCTACGGCATCGACGGCCCCGGCCAGGGCCATTATTACGTCGACCCCTTCACCGGCAAATTGACCAAGTCCAAGTCGGCCTACGAGCATCCGCAGCCGCATGCCTGCTTCATCCAGGGCGTCGGCGACGACCTCGTCAACGAGGGCGGCATCATGGACCTCTGGGTCCGCGAAGCCCGCCTGTTCAAGTACGGCTCCGGCACCGGCTCCAACTTCTCGCGCCTGCGCGGCGAGGGCGAAAAGCTCTCCGGCGGAGGCCGCTCCTCGGGCCTGATGAGCTTCCTCAAGATCGGCGACCGCGCTGCCGGCGCGATCAAGTCGGGCGGCACCACGCGCCGCGCCGCCAAGATGGTCGTCGTCGATGTCGATCACCCCGACATCGAGACCTATATCGACTGGAAGGTGAAGGAGGAGCAGAAGGTCGCCGCCCTTGTCACGGGCTCCAAGATCAACCAGAAGCACTTGAAGGCCGTGCTGAAGGCCTGCGTGAACTGCGAAGGCTCGGGCGACGATTGCTTCGACCCCGAGAAGAACCCTGCCCTCCGCCGCGAGATCAAGCTCGCGCGCCGCAGCCTCGTGCCCGACAATTACATCAAGCGCGTCATCCAGTTCGCCAAACAGGGCTACAAGGACATCCAGTTCGACACCTACGACACCGACTGGGATAGCGAAGCCTATCTCACCGTTTCGGGGCAGAACTCCAACAACTCGGTCTCGCTGAAGGACGACTTCCTGCGCGCGGTCGAGACCGACGGCGACTGGAATCTGAACGCCCGCACCTCGAAGAAGGTGACGAAGACGCTGAAGGCGCGCGATCTCTGGGAGAAGATCGGCTACGCCGCCTGGGCCTCGGCCGATCCGGGCCTGCACTTCAACACCACGATGAACGACTGGCACACCTGCAAGGCGTCCGGCGATATCCGCGCGTCCAATCCGTGCTCGGAATACATGTTCCTGGACGACACGGCGTGCAATCTCGCCTCGGCGAACCTGCTGACGTTCTACAACACCGACACCAAGCGCTTCGACGTCGAGGGCTATGAGCACCTCTGCCGGCTCTGGACCATCGTGCTGGAAATCTCCGTCATGATGGCGCAGTTCCCGTCGAAGGCGATCGCCGAGCTCTCCTATGAGTTCCGCACGCTCGGCCTCGGCTATGCCAATATCGGCGGCCTCCTGATGACCATGGGCCTGCCCTACGACTCCAAGGAAGGCCGCGCGCTCTGCGGCGCGCTGACCGCCGTGATGACCGGCATCACCTACAAGACCTCGGCCGAGATCGCTGCTGAACTGGGCACCTTCCCTGGCTACAAGAAAAACGCCGCGCACATGCTGCGCGTGATCCGCAACCACCGCCGCGCCGCGCATGGCCAGTCCAACGGCTATGAAGCGCTCAGCGTCAACCCGGTGCCGCTCGACCTCGTCTCCTGCCCGCAAGCAGACCTCGTCAGCCATGCCCAGGCAGCCTGGGATGCAGCGCTCGAGCTTGGCGAGAAGCACGGCTATCGCAATGCCCAGACCACTGTCATCGCGCCGACCGGCACGATCGGCCTGGTCATGGATTGCGACACCACCGGCATCGAGCCGGACTTCGCCCTCGTTAAGTTCAAGAAGCTCGCCGGCGGCGGCTACTTCAAGATCATCAACCGCGCCGTGCCGGCCGCGCTGCGCGCGCTCGGCTATCGCGAGAGCGAGATCGCGGAGATCGAGGCCTACGCCGTCGGCCACGGCTCGCTGGCGAACGCCCCCGGCATCAACGTCACCACGCTGAAGGCCAAGGGCTTTACCGATGAGGCCATCGCCAAGGTCGAGAAGGCCCTGCCGACCGCGTTCGACATCAAGTTCGCCTTCAACAAGTGGACCTTTGGCGAAGACTTCATCCGCGACCAGCTCGGCATCGGCGCCGAGGCGATCGCAGCCCCCGGCTTCGACCTGCTCCAGGCCGTCGGCTTCACCAAGCGCGAGATCGAGGCCGCCAACGTCCACATCTGCGGCGCGATGACGGTGGAAGGTGCCCCGCACCTTAGGCCTGAGCACTATCCGGTGTTCGACTGCGCCAACCCCTGCGGCAAGATCGGCAAGCGCTATTTGTCGGTCGAGAGCCACATCCGCATGATGGCGGCGGCGCAGCCCTTCATCTCGGGTGCGATCTCCAAGACCATCAACATGCCGAACGACGCCACGGTGGAGGACTGCAAGTCCGCCTACATGCTGTCGTGGAAGCTCGCATTGAAGGCCAACGCGCTCTATCGCGACGGCTCCAAGCTCAGCCAGCCGCTCAACTCGCAGCTCATCAGCGACGATGAGGACGAGGACGATGCGGTCGAGCTGCTGCACGAAAAACCCATGGCGGCGCGCGCCACGCATGTGGCCGAGAAGGTCGTCGAGAAGCTGGTCGAGCGCATCGTCGTGATGCGCGAGCGCGAGAAGATGCCGGATCGCCGCAAGGGCTATACCCAGAAGGCGGTCGTCGGCGGACATAAAGTCTATCTCCGTACCGGCGAATACGATGACGGCCGTCTCGGTGAGATCTTCATCGACATGCACAAGGAAGGCGCGGCGCTGCGCTCCTTCATCAACAACTTCGCCATCGCGGTGTCGCTCGGCCTGCAATACGGCGTGCCGCTCGACGAATATGTCGACGCCTTCACCTTCACCCGCTTCGAGCCGGCGGGTCCCGTGCAGGGCAACGACAGCATCAAGTACGCGACCTCGATCCTCGACTACGTCTTCCGCGAGCTCGCGGTGAGCTATCTCAGCCGCTTCGACCTCGCCCACGTCGATCCCAACGAGACGGGCTTTGACGCGCTCGGCAAGGGCGTCGAGGAAGGCAAGGAGCCGGACGAGGACGGCGGCCACCACGCGACCAAGCTGGTCTCGCGCGGCCTCACCCGGTCGCGCACGGACAACCTCGTCGTGATGCGCGGCGGCTCGGCCGCGGTCAGCCAAGGCAACGACAGCGCGCCCTCCGGCGGCAGCCGGGTCACGGCGCTGGCCGCCCATGGCACCAGCGCGCGGGTCGGCGACGCCATCGAAGGCGCCGTCGCCCTGAAGCAGGAAGCTCAGCACGATCTGTCGCCGACGGAGAAGCTCGAGCAGCTGCAATGGAGCAAGGCCGGCACCGCCGCGACCGCGGCTCCGACCAAGGCCGAGCGCCGTGCCGAGGCGAAAGCCAAGGGCTACGAGGGCGAGATGTGCAGCGAGTGCGGCAACTTCACGCTGGTGCGGAATGGGACGTGTATGAAGTGCGACACGTGCGGCAGCACGACGGGGTGCTCGTAAGTAGCTAGAGAGCAGCAATCCATACCCGGGCTCGTCCTGGACAACCAGAAGGGCGGCCGAAAGGCCGCCCTTTGATACATTTCCCACTGAAGCGCCACCGAATTGTTGATTGAGGCGTAAGCAACTTCAAATTTGGCTTATGAGCGTCAAGACTCCTACTTAGGGTTTGCCGGGATTGTGTCCCGGCTTCTTGTTATGAGGCTTCCAGTGGCGGCAGATAACATGGAAAAGCTCAGAGAAATTTATGTCTTCGTTGCCTTTCTAGGGGGAGTCGGCTGTCTCCTGCTGGCAGCGTTCCAAGCTTGGTCAGGCAACATGAAGTCCGCGGCTGGTTTGGGAACGGCTTTTGTGGTGTGCGGGATCTTCCTATTCTGGTCGCAGATAAAAACGTTCAAAGTCTGGGAGGTTCAAGTCGAGCTTCGTGAGACGTTGGATAGAGCCGAAGAAATTATCGGAAGGGTGCGAAAGCTCGCAGCGATAAGCGCCCGTGCCAGCTACTTGACGATCGCATGGGGCAACCGCTTGGGCACACCCGCCGCCGCGGAAAAGCAGGCCGTACTTGACGACATCGATGACCAGCTTGCTTAGCTGAAGGTTACGCCGGACGAGCGGGCGGCCATCATTCGCCCTTGGCTGAAGATGATTAAAGCAGATTTCTTTTTCCTCTATGCGAGGGTCGTTCGCGGAATCGCCGCCATCAAAAACAAGGAGCTCGTCGCCGCGGCTCACGCGACAAATAGCCAAGAAGCCAACGAGGCGGCAATGGCTCATTCCAACTTGATAACGCCGTGGTCAAAGAAGACCAACGCCGACTTCAAGGCCATGGACCGGTTGGAGAACAAGAGTTTGGCGGAAGTCATCGACGAATGGATGCCCGAGAAGGGAGGGTGGTTGTCGGATAAAGAACTTGCGGCGGTGGCCGCATTTAAGGCTGAGCTTCTTAAACAGGCCGCAGATAGCGAGAAGAAGGGCGGCTACACTCGCGACGCCGCGAACTACTTCGACGCTTTGTCGAAACTAGAGACCGAAAAGTCTCAAGAGATTTGGAATGCATCCAAGAAGTAAGGGCATCGCGAGTTTCTAGAGCTGCTGAACGATGTTGGAAGCATTGAAATACCAACAGTTTCGAGCGGTTCTTGCATCGGGAGCCGCCGTCGTCGGTCACAGATCAAACGCTGTCGTTCTTTGCATGCTCGTATGAAATGGCCTTTCGCGAACTGGCAATTACAGTGACAGTGCACTAACTGGTTCGCTGTCGCCGGAGCGGCCTCTTCGGCTAACTTTCGCATGCGCCCCTAATTAAATGCACGAATTGCCTTTGCCATCGAGCCCTTCCCTCCTAAACTCCCACGCCCACCGTCATCGGTTCCAACGCGCCCGGTACAAGCGGAGTAAAGTCATGCCCAAACCGGAAAGCTTCCCGATCGAAAAAATCTTCGTTCCCACCAAGCAGAAGAAGGCCATCAAGCCCGAGACCGTCGCGGAGATCGCGGAAAGTATTATGGAGATCGGACAGCAGACCCCCATTTCCGTTCGGCTGGACGGAGACCGCCTGGTTCTGGTCGAGGGACTGCATCGGTTAGAGGCCTGCAAGGCGCTCGGCGAGACGAACATTCTCGGCGTCCTTGCTACCGCCGAGCTTGCCCAGCACAAGCCGCAGCTCGCCGAACGACCCGAGGTCGAGGCAGAACGCATCAAGATGGCGCGATTGAAACAGCTGCGCCTCGAGAAGGAAGCCGCTGAGGCATCGGCGGCTGCCCTGAAGGGTGTCAGGCAGGCCGAAGCGCCGCGTACCCGTCCGGCGAAAGGTGTCCGCGACAATCCGAAGGCATCACCGGGCCGGATTGTGAAATCGAAACCGAAATCGTTGTCGGACTGGATCACGCAGCAAAAGGGCAGCGGCGGCCGCTATTGATTGCCGACACCGTCATTCCGGGGCGCGCCCGCTTGGGCGCGAGCCCGGAATCCATCGGGCGGCACAACGAGTGGCGCGATGGATTCCGGGTTCGCGCTTCGCGCGCCCCGGAATGACGGTGCTTTACTTGGGGCTGTTGCCACCGCATGACGGCCGCAATCCCCAGGGATCGCGGCCATCTCTCCCTCATCGATCACGCCGCTTTCGCCTGCTCCGGCGAAGCCGTCTCCATCGCGCGCATGTAGAGGTCGAGCAGGCTTTCGCGCTCGTCGCGCTCGTTCTTGTCTTCCTTGCGCAGCTTGATGATCTCCTTGAGGATCTTCACGTCAAAACCCTCGCCCTTGGCTTCCGCGAAGACTTCCTTCTTCTGTTCGCTCAACTCCTGCATCTCGCTGTCGAGGTTCTCGATCCGCTCGACGAAGGAACGGATCTTGCCGCCGGGAATGGTGATATCGGACATGGTGCCTCTTTGCTGACTGAGGTCGTGAAAATGCCCGCAAAGAAATGACCAATGTGTTAACCGAGTTGCCGCACCCGATGCCATCGCGCTGCAGCGATACCCGGGACAGGCGACCACCCCGCAGCTATCTGGATCGGCGACTTCTTGCCGTATGCGTCGACGAGGCAGCGGCAAAATCTCACCACATGGCCGCCACGCAAGCGACAGCCCACAATCGCGATTTCAGCGCAAACGCGACGGAGGCTCGCGGCTTCATCGATATTCAGGAGCCATTTGCAATGTTGAGTGCGGTGGACAACAAGCCAAGGGGAAAATCCGGCCGGCGCGGCGGCAAGAAGAAATCGGGACAACGGACCAAGACCGGCGAGCAACGCGCAAGTGCAGCGCATCAAGTGCCGGATGCCCCGGCGGAGACCAGGCACGAGAGCAAGCAAGAGCCGAGCCGGCACATCAGTGCGGAGATACCTTCGGCTGCGGCCTTGCCGGACGAGGCTTCCGGGATGGAGCTAGCTGCAAGCCCGCCCGTCGCACCGGTCGAACCCTTCCAGGCCAGCACGCAGGCGATTGCCGACGCCTATAGCGGCTACATCAGGACCTCGCTTGAGCAAGCCTGGAACTTCCTGGGAAAGCTCGCGATGGCGCGTTCACCCATTGAGGCCTTTGAGCTTCAGATGGCGTACGCGAAAGAGGCGTGCGACTCGTTTGTCGCCGAATCCCAGAAGATCACCGAGCTGCATGAACAATTGACCAGAGAAAGGGTCATGCATCTTGAGGGGTTCGTGGCCAGGCTCACCCAGACCACGCTCGAAATCCGCACGATACGTCACTGACGACGGGTGCACATTGCGGCGCCGCGGGGCGCAGGGTGGGTAGCTGGCGGTTGCGCGAAGCGCGGTCCGCCGGCGTAACCCACCACCTCTCCGCCGCCGAGATCAAAGAGGTGGGTGGCGCTACCCGACCTGCGCTTTGCGCCGTCGCGGAGCTAACTCACCCTACGCGCCTGAGGACCGCCTGGAGTTCAGTACCCTGACTTCGTGCCGGTGGTCGACCCGGTGCCCACGCCTGTGGTTTGACCTGTGGTTTGCCCTGTAGTTCTTCCTGGAGCGTAGCTCGACGCGCCGGGGCTGGTTCTCTTCGAGGACTTCGCCTGCTGCTTCTTCTTGTGTCCCGGAGCGTAGCTGGAAGCGCCCGGTTCGCCCTTCTGGGAACCCATTTGCTGCATCTCATGACCCGGCGTCTTGCTCGATGCACCCTGAGCAAATACGGCTGGGGCGGTAGCCATGACAACGGCAGCCGAAAGCGCGATGATCATTGCTTTCATGTTGTTCTCCTCGAACAAGCCCCCTCGAAGGAAACGGAATGGACTTGCGCCCGTTCCCCTCAGCGAACGCTCATGGCGCCGCGGGGCTGGACGCCCCTGGGATCTTCATTCGCTGATGAGCTTCGATCCGCTCGACTACCCTACGAAATGCGCTTTGCGCAGTCGCGGCGACAACCCATCCTACGCGCTCACTCCGCCCGCTCCCTCGTCCGCCATAATTTCTCCTTTGCACACGCGTTGTGTCCGATAGCGGCGAGACCTATCCTTGATCGGACTGCCTCCCATTGACGCCCGACGGGATGGAGAGCGCATCGATGCCTGACACGAACGACCACAAACCTGATACCGGCAAGACCGATAAGGCCAAGCCTGATGCGTCCAAGCCGGACGAGGCACGTGCCGATAGCGGGCTGACTCGGGCTTACGACCGGATCAAGAGCGCAGAGGAAGACCTGGCGCGGCTGGACCGCCTTGTTTCCGGAATGGAACGGAGCAGCGAAGCTCCGCGGACCTCGCACGCAAGCGCCGCCGCGACGGCAGCCGCCGCTTTCGCAAACAAGGCGGCGGCGTCTGATGCCAAGCCTCTAAACACCAAGCCTCGCGATCAGAGCCTGAGAGGAGACCGGGCCATGATGCGCGCTTTGGCCATTCTCGTAATGGCGATCGGCCTGCTCGGTGCCGCCGTCGCGTCGCAATATAGCGACGAGGCGACATCGATCGGCAAGTCCATCATGGCGCGATGGGCTCCACCCGCGAGCGCACCCCCGCAAGCGACCGCCGCGGAAAGTCTGGAGCAGCCGGCGACGGTGCTGCTGGCGGCCGCGGATGAGCCGAGCCCGGTGCCGGCGCCGCCGGGGCCCAAGGACACCGAAAGCGCCCCGAAGCCTGCCGCCACGGCAGCCGAGCCGTCATCGTCCGAGCTCGCGCAATCGCTCAAGGCCATCACGAGCGAGCTTGCGAACATCAACGGCAAGCTCGAGCAGTTGAAGAGCCGCAGCGAGCAGACCCTGCGCGACCAGGCCGCCACCATCGAGCAGCTCAAGGCCGCGCAGGAGAAGGACGCGGCGGACAATGCGCGCCTCGCCGCGCAGGTCCAGGCGCTGCAAGCGCAACTGAGCGCGTCCTCGGCGCCATCCGCCTCTGCACCTGCGAAGCCCGTCGCGCGCAGCGTGGTCAACAACGACACCGCTGCGCGTGCCCGGGCGCACCTACCAGACGCCGCGCCACGACGGCCCAGGCCGCCGCCGCGAGGCCCCTGGATGCCGCCGCCCTACATGGCCGGCCCGTATTACGGCGATCCGGATTGGTGAGCCCGCAAGGATTTGACCCCCACCCTGCGCGCGCCTCAGCGTATCTCGCTCATCGTCACCTTGGCCGCGATCCCCGTCAGCTCGGGCTCTTGCGGCGCAAGCTCCTCATCGGAAGGGCCGACCGAGACTTCAGCCATTCTGCGTTTGACCTGTTCGCAGGTCTTGCGAACGTCTTCGGTGAACAGCGCGCATTCTTCGATACGCTTGAAGATCTTGCGTCCCTCTTCGCGATAGCCTGCCGCCGTTTCTCGCATGAAGGCGATCGCGTCATGAACCTGGGCCGTCAGCGCCTCGCATTTTTGCGCGGCGTCGATCAACTCGGTGCCCATGGCCTCGATCTCTTTTGCAGCGGACTCATAGTCGCGAATGACCGCTTCTGCACTGAGCGCACCGACGCGCGACACGCCCGCGGTGTGCTCCACGTAATCAGGCAGATTAACCGAAGTAATGGAGCTTCCCGACCGGATCGAAGTGATGTCCGCTTCGAGTTGGACCAAGTTCACTCCGTCCCGTCTGTGCAATTGTTCGACACTTGCCATGACTGTCCTCCCAATACGCGCTCAAAACCCCAAGCAGCATTGGGTTTATTACGGGGATAAATGCCGTTCTACCTCTATGTATTCTTGACAGTCTCCACTTTGCCACTTTTACCCAATCGCCAACTCTGCACGCAGAGACGGCGGGGCCATCAAACTTCAATTTGTCCGCGTACCTGTTCGAAGGGCACTCCCCGCCGCGTCGGCGCCGGGCCATGGCGGACCCCGATTACGTTCCAGGGGCGCGTAGGTCGTCGCCCTCGAAGGCATTCCCGACGGCGGCTGGCGCAGGCTCGCCCCGCCCTGCATCCGCCGCACGATCGCGGCCGGCCTCGCTGGCCGCAAAAATATCATGCACGAGCCCGAGCTTGCCCAGCCCGAGAATGATCAGCCCGTTGATGTCCACCTCGTACCAGGCGTGCGAGAGATACGCATCGCGCGGAAAGCGGTGATGGTTGTTGTGCAGCCCTTCGCCAAAGGTGAGCAGCGTGGTCACCAGCTCGTTCGTGGTGCCGTCATGGGTCTCGAAGCGGCGGTAGCCCCAGCGGCCATCACTGTGGCAGACCGAGTTCACCAGCGAGGTCGCCATCGTCATAAGGTAGCTGCGGAACAGGCCGGCGAACAGGATGCAGCCGATCATCGTGTGCACGCCACCGAAGGCGTAGCCGATGGCGCCCGGAATGATCAGCGCCGACAGCGCGTACCAGTACCAGCGCGTCCTGGTGAAGAACATCGCGATCGGGTCGGCCAGGATGTCCTTGGCGTAGTAGCTGGCATCGGTGGTCTCGCGGTCCCACACCCAGCCGCCTTGCGCATGCGTCATGCCCTTGGCGAAACTGGTATAGGGATGGCCGCCGCCGTCGTAATAGGGGCTGTGCACGTCGCCGGGCCGGTCGGAGTGCAGATGGTGCCGTCGGTGGTTGCTCACCCATTTCAGGATCGAGCCCTGCACCGCCATGGTCGCGAGCGCGGCGAAAATCGTCCGCATCATCGGACCGCAGCGGAAGCTGCGGTGCACGAAGTAGCGATGCATGAAGCCGATGCCGATCGTGGACATGATGAACGTGCCGGCGAACACCGAGACTTCAACCCAGCCGATGCCTTGCCAGAACGCCCAGATCAGCGCGGCGATCGAGCCGCCGACCATGATCGCGAACGAGATGTAGGAATCGCGAAACTTGGCGTCGACCACCGGACCTTCGGTCAGCACGCCGGGCGGCATTTTCGGCTCCGCAAGCTGCTCGGACGCCACGCTCTCAACCACGCTCATTTCAGCCGATCCATTTACACTGCACTTTTCTGCAGTGCAGCGTACAACCCCTGGTTACCAGAGGCAAGGACCCGAGCGGCCGTAGGAGCACGGGCGGCGCAGCCCCACCGCTTTGGCTTCTCTGCCGATAGTCTGTCGATAAAGAGTGGCGATCATGACGAGCAGATGCACGTCGTACATCTGCTCAGCTCACCGAGCGCATGCGCCGATCAGTTTGGCGTCGGTCGGTGCCTTCACCACCAATACGGCCAGCGCCATCCCTCATAGCGCACGTAGGATGGCACCAAGGGCGGCCCGTAGGGATCGACCCGGTCGTGCTCGGGGCGATAGCGATAGCGTGGCACGATGTTGTAATCCCACGGCGTCGGCCTCAGCACGGGCGCCGTGACGATGAGCCGCTCCTGCGGCGCGCGAACGACGACGGCTCTCCGCGTCCGGGCTTCGGCGTCCGAGATTGCAAGGCTGCTCAGCACCAGGGCGGTGCCGAGCGCGCAGGCGGCGGTGATCTTGGTCATGCGTTGGTCTCCTTCGCTTAGAGAGTGCAAAAGGATGCCAGGCGAGGCAAGCAAATTTCGCGCGAGGTGCGGACATAAGCGCTGTGCGCTTTGGCGCTCCGACCTCTCCCCATCATTGCGAGGAGCACTTGCGACGAAGCAATCCAGAGTCCTTCCGCGGAGGGAGCCTGGATTGCTTCGCTCCGCTCGCAATGACGCGAGTATGACGGTCTGGATGAGCAACAGAACTCCCCGGACGTCGGTACCTGCCTCTCACTCGCGCGCGCGGCGCAGGGCCTGATCCAGCTTGTGCCTCTGCTTGTCCCAGCGCTCCTGCTCCGCTTCGGCGCGCGCCTCGAGCGCGGCCCGCTCGGCTTCGATCGCCCCGGCCTTCGCTTCGTGCTCGCGTGTTGCCTTATCGAGCGCTGCTTCCGCTGCGGCAACCGCCTTGTCGCGCCGGGCACGCTCCTTGGCGCGAGCGGCCTCCTCCTTGGCACGCGCTGCCTCGCGGCGTCGCTCCTCCTTCTCGAATGCCGCGGCGGCCTTGCGCGCAGCCGCATCGTCGATCTCGCGGGATGCATTCCGGGCCGTCTTGGCGGGACGCGTCTTTGACTTCGCCTTGCTCTTGGACCTGGTCTTGCTCTTAGTCTTGCTCTCGCCCTCGCCGAGATCGGTCGGCAGCTCCGCGCTCTCGGTGAACGGGCCGTCCGAGCCGACCGGGCGCCTCAGCACCACGCCCGGCTTCGCCATGGTTGCAGCGACGACATCAGGGTCGTCGGTCTCCCTGGCGACTCCCTGATGGAACAGATTGGAGCTGGCGCCCCAGGCAGCAAGCGCCGCCTTCATCGAGGGCGCGGCGATCGCCTGATCGTAGAAGCCGAGCGAGGTCTGGTACGTCTTCAGCTTCTTTGCCATGTCGCTCCGATGTCGGCGCAGCTTTCCGCGCGCGAGCGTAGCCCGGATGGAGCAAAGCGCAATCCGGGGTGGCTCAGCACGGTCGGCCCCGGATTAGGCTACGCACCTTCCAGCAACGCGTCATAGCCTTGCTCGCTGAACGCCAACAGACAAAAACCGTGTCCGAACGGATCGGCCAGCATCGCGATCCGGCCATAGGGCGCATCGCTGGCCGGCACCTCCAGAATCGCACCCGCAGCGAGCGCACGCGCGACAGCTACGTCGACATCGTCGACGACGACGTCGATATGCACCGGCGTCCAGTGCCGCTCATAGCGGCGGCGGTCGCCGCCGGCGCCGATGGTGCCGGCCTGCTTGGTCAAGAGATACACCGGTGCGGGCCAGCCGTTGAGCTCGACGAAGTCGGCGCCGAAGCGGCGGCCGACCGAGAGGCCAAAGGCTTCGGTGTAGAACGTCGTGGCTTTCGCCACGTCAGGAACGTCGATGTTGAGGAGAAAGCTCATGAGGGAACTCGTCGCAAGTTGCGAAGCGAGCGTAGCCCGGATGGAGCGTCAGCGTAATCCGGGATGGTGCCGCACCTGACGCCCCCGACCGCGTTCCACGATGGCATCACGCCATTGTTTTGCCCGACGGGTCAACTCTTGTTCGATTTTGCCGAAGTCAGGAAAAACCCCGAGCAATTCCATGGGGATGGCTACTGTGCATGGGGTTGTTTTCGCAACACTTGCTTGGGGCCAGCCCTCAATTACGCTTCAGGCTCAGGATATAGGCCGATAGCACCTCGGCCTGCTCCGGCGAGATCACGAGATTCGGCATGTTCTGGTGACTGGTCCGCCAGAACACCTTGAGCGAGAGCGCGGTGGTGCCCTTGCGGTCGGCGATGGATTGGAAGCTCGGTGCCTCATCGAAGAAGCCGGCCATGTGCGGCTCGATCGCGTGACACGACTGGCACCACGCCTGCGCCAGGCGATGACCTGCGGCGACCGCGCGCGAGCCGGGCCTCGGCGCTCCGGCGGCGGTGTGGACGACGCTGAACAGAAACAGCACCGACAGCGCGATCAGGACGGCGATCGCGATGGAGATTCGAACATTGTGCGACATCGTCCACCCTCACGACATTAATCGTGGAGCAGCCTAGATGTGCACCACGACGCCAGCTTGATCTGCATCAAGCCAGCTCGCAGCTCGCGTCCTCAGCACGTCACGAGGTCGGTGTGGCCGAATCCCTTGGAATAATCGAGCAGCGAGATCACCGTCGGCGTGAGACGGATCAGCCGCACCTCGGACGGCTTCGGCATGGGAAGCCCGATGGCCTTCTGCTCGGGATAGCGCGCCATCACCAGTGTGATCGCCTTCTCGGCCTCGGCTGGATCGGTCACGGCCACCGCCCGCGCCGCCATGGATAGGCCGATGATCTCCATCACTTGCGCCGGATCGTCGTCGATCGCCAGCGACACGCGGTCGTCCCGCGAGATGTTCTGCGCCTTCTGGCTGTCGAGGCCACAGAGGAAATAGATGGTGAAACCTTTGTTGGCATAGCCGACTGTCGTCACTTGCGGCCAGCCATCGGCGCGAAGCGTCGCGATCCGCATCGTGCGGTGCTGGTCCAGCAAGGTCTGGATTTTTCGTCTGAGTGTGTCGTCCATCGCTGCCTCCGGCGGTCATTCCTGAAGACACGGTACGCCCCTCGCGCGCAGTGCCGTTGATGCAGCTCAACGCGCGGCGGCGATGTTGCCTCATTGAAATCGCCGGGATCGCCCGGTGATATCGCACCGGCAGGCGCGGCCAGCCCGCGCCGTGCGCAGCTTTTGCTTGCTTTCCCGGTTCCCGCCTCTACGGTCGCGCCGCGAACGAACGCGCGAGACAAAACCCGTCATGAATGACACGATGAAATGCCCGACCTGCAATTCCGAGCACGCCTATCAGGACCGCGATCTCTGGGTCTGCCCGGAATGCGGCCATGAATGGAGCGGCGCGGCGGTCGCGGCCGCGGACACGGCGCAGGATGCGGGCGTGCGCGATGCCAACGGCAATTTGCTCGCCGACGGCGACAGCGTCATCGTGATCAAGGATCTCAAGATCAAGGGCTCGTCCTCGGTCGTCAAGGGCGGCACCAAGGTGCGCAACATCCGCCTGCAGGACGCCAGCGACGGCCACAACATCGCCTGCAAGATCGACGGCATCGGCGCAATGAATCTGAAGTCGGAGTTCGTGAAGAAGGCGTGAGGTCCGCTAGCTTTGCCGCTGCGCCAGGTAGAACCCGCACAGCACCGTCACGAGGCCTGCCGTCTGCAGCATCGTCGGCGGCTCGCCAAGCAGCAGCCAGCCGGTGAGCAGCGTCAGCGCCGGCACACAGGCCGGAAACACCGCGGCGCGGGCGACGCCGAGACGCTGGACGGAGACGGCGTAGAGATAGAGCGCGGCGGGGCCGGCAAGCACGCCCTGCGCCAGCGCCTGGATGGCGTTCTCGGTCATGCCAATTGATGCTATGTGGGCGAGACCGACCGTGGCGACGTAGACCGGCACCAGCAGCAGCGACAGCACGTTGATGACGAGCGCAGCCGACACGGCCGAGACGCGCCATCGGCGCAGCATCGCGCCGAACCCGGCGAACATGAACCCGGCGAGCACGAAGATCAGATCGCCCTGAATGCCGTCGGCACCGATGTGGCCGATCGATTCCGCGCCGATCACGCCGAGGCCTCCGACGATGACGAGCGCGCCGGTCAGGCGCGAGGCGGAGATCCGCTCCTTCAGCACGACCGCCGCGAGCAGGAGGCCGCCGAGCGTGGCGCAAGAGGGCTGGATCACGCTGCCATGGCCGAGCGGGACGAACAGGAAGCCGATGTACGAGATCAGCGACATCACGGGACCGCCGAGCACCATCAGCACGAGCCCCCTGCCCCAGCCGATGCCGCAGAGATCGGAGAGTCCGGCGCGCAACACCAGGGGCAGGAATGCGATCCCCGACCAGACATAGCGATGCACCAGCAGATCGACCGGCGTGAAGCCGGCCTTGAGGCCGTGCCGCGTGGCGGCAAAGCCGAGCGCCCAGAACAGCGCTGCGGCAAGGCCGCAGACCACGCCGAGCAGTGCCGGCGCGGTATCCTTCTTCTGAGCGTCGGCGCCGCTCGTCCGCTGATCCATGGATCACTCGATATGTCGGCTCGCTGAGCCGCTCAACCCACGCGGCTGCAGGGCTGTCACGCGAGGGCGATGCCGACTACGCGTGTTACGGCCCCTCATCGAAGACCATCCGCCATCCTTTGCGCGTATCCATGTATTCTCGCACTTCCCTGATCCGGTCGCCCACCACCTCGAACACGAAGCAATACTCGTTCTCGTACGGCTTGCCGCCCGGCAGCGTGGCGCGCATCCGCTCCTCCACGATCACGACATCGCCGTCGACATAGACGCCGCGGAAGGCGAGATCGATGTCCGAAAACAATCGGTGCATCTCCTGCGCGATGAAGCGCGCGATCTGGTGCGGCCCCTTCATGTGATCGGTGTGGTCGAGCGCGATGGCGGTGGCATTGCCCTTCGGGGCGATCCATTCGGCGTCTTCGGTGAAGAGTGCCGCGATGCGCTCGGGATCGCGTGACGAAAAGGTCTTCCAGGCGTTCAGTACGACGTCTCTCGGGCTGGTCACGATGGGGTCTCCGGCCGTGTTGCGATGAGAACCGCCTTCTAGGCCGCGAGGCGCGCCGCGGCTCGCCATAATCAGACTCGGTCATCCGGCAGCCCTTCCGCCGCCGACCTCATGCGCTACCATGCGATCATGCTGAGCTTTGATGTCTGCAACGCCGCGCGCCTGCGCCGCGATCCCCGCTATGACGGCCGCTTCTTCACGGCGGTGAAGACCACGGGCATCTATTGCCGGCCGGTCTGTCCGGCCAAGCAGCCGCTGGCGCGCAATGTGGTCTATTATCCGACGGCGGCGGCTGCCGAGGCCGCCGGCTTCCGGCCCTGCCTGCGCTGCCGTCCCGAGACCGCTCCTTTCTGCCCGGCCTGGAACGGCACGCGCTCCACGGTGGCCCGGGCCATGAGGCTGATCGATGACGGCGCGCTGGATGAAGGCTCGGTGGTCGATCTCGCGACGCGGCTCGGCATCTCGTCGCGTCACCTGGCGCGCCTGTTCGAGCGCCATGTCGGCGCTACGCCGCAGCAGCTCGCCAAGACACTGCGCGTCCAGCGCGCCAAGCGCCTGCTCGATGCCGGCGATGACAGCATGACCGCTATCGCATTCCAGGCCGGGTTCGGCAGCCTGCGCAGGTTCAACGCCGCCTTCGCCGAACTCTACGGCCGCTCGCCGTCAAGCCTGCGCGCCCGGCGAGCTTAGCGGCCCGCGCCAGTGATCACGTCCGCGGTCTTCACCTTGCGCGGGCTGAGCACCCTCGCCTGGTGGACCGAGGCGATTGCGCTTGGCGCTGCGACCTGCTGCTCGACATGTGCGGCACCGAGCAGGTGCACCTGCAGCGGGGAAACCGGGAATCCGTTGGCCTCATAGGTCGGCAGCTCGGCGGCGAAAGCCGCGGTACCGCCCGCGATCGTCAGGAAGGCGGCGAATCGACAAGGTCTTCTTGTTCATTTGTGATGCTCCAAGGTTTGAGAGTCGGAGCCTATTTAGGCGCATTTTGCTGCAGCGCGACATACACTGTCGCATTGCAACATCGCATGCGGTGCATGACGTTAAGCCTAATGCGTCCAGGGATTTGGGCGAATCACGCCGGCTGCGACGCGGCGCCTCCAGAGGACGTGCTCAGCCGCCGAGCACGTTGCCCCAGCCATCGAAGAGATAGGTCTTCCAGGCCACGGTTCCATCCGCGCCAGGCCGGCTGGCGCGGCGGTAGTCCTCGGCCTGGTCGGCGGTCCAGGTGATGATCGTGTCGGAGAGACGATCGTGCAGGATGGCGGGCTCGGTGGGGTCGAAGGCGTCCATGGGACGAAGCGAGGGATGCGTCATGGCGCCTCCAACGCACCAGCCGCAACAAAGTTGCGGCAACGCCAAATGGAACCGGGCGTTGCACCTCGGCCACAGTTGCCCCGAAAAGCCCGCACTCCCCGATTTGCGCCATTGCGCCGCCACACCGTGGCCCGAACAATCGACGTGCTGCGTGCCTTTCCGTGAAAGACTGTTTCGTCAGACTGTTTGCATCACCACTGTTCGGGCAAGATCGTTCGAGCAGACCGTTTGGAGGCAGGGATCATGAACGATCGGCGGTCTCTTCTGGTGGCGATATCGTGTCCCTCGGCGGTTGTCGCCGGCTGGCTGGCATTGTCTCTCTCCGCCTATGCGCCTGCGCTCATCGAAAACAGCGCAGCCAATGCGGCCGCCATCTCGCGCGCCAAGGATCGTGCCAAGGATCTCGGCCGCATCGACCTCGCCGACGTGCCGCGCGCTGCGACCCTTGAGGACCGCATCGCCTTGACCGCCGACATCGCGGCCACCGTCACTGCGCTGCCCGACCCTCCCGCGCCGCCAGAGGCAACGCCGGAAGAGCCCGCCTCCACCATCAAGCTCGCCTCGGCCGACCCGGCGCTGATCCTGCAGGTGGAAGCCGTGCCTGCGCCGCCGATCTTGCCTGAGCCGGAGCCCGTCGTCAGCGAGATTGCTCCCGCCCCTGCGCCCGAGCCCGTCAAGCTCGCATCCGCCGATCCCACCGAGATCGTGACGACGGACGCCTTATCGGCCGCGGCGATCGCGGGCGGCCCCGTCGCGCCGGCGCGCAACGCATCCCCGCCTGCCGACAACATCGCCGTGCTCGACGAATGCTTCGTCATGGAAGCCTGCATCGACCGCTACCTCTGGGCGCTCTATCAGCGCACCGCCAAGGAAGACACGATGAAGGTGCAGGAGCGGCGCGCCGTCACCATCAAGCGCAAGGGCAAGACCGTCACCGTGATGCGCAGCTTCACCAAGCTGGTCGATCAGGACTTCACCTGGAAGGATCCGCATGCGGCCGAGCGCGCCGGCATGTCGATGATGGACTACGTCATCGGCGGCATGGACAAGAGCTTCAAGCAGAAGCTGTTCCGCATGATGCTCGCGGCCGAAGCCGCCGGCCTGTCGCCGGGCATCACCAGCGCGTTCCGCGACGACTATCGCCAGTCGATCGCGAGCGGTCTGAAGGCCGCCTCCAACCGCTCCTATCACGGCGGCAGCACGCGCGGCGGCTACGGTCACGGCATGGCGGCCGACATCGTCAGTACGCAAGGCAACAACCGGGCGCAGCGCTGGGTCTCGACCGAAATCCTGTGGAAGTGGGTCGATGCCAACGGCAAGGCGTACGGCATCGGCCGACCCTATCTCGGCCGCGATCCGCCCCATGTCGGCCCGATCGACGGCCAGGAATATATCTCGAAGCGCGGCACCTCCGACCGCAAGGACGTTGCCGGAGCCAAGCCGAAGAAGACACAGGGCCTTGCGAGCGCCAAGCCGCCGAAGGCCGACGTCGCGCGCGAGCAGAAGGGCCCGGCGGCCAAGCCGCAGAAGTCGGCGCAATCGGCCGGCAAGCGCGCGACCTGAAGGTTTACGGCTTGCGCTCTGCCGTCGGCAGCGGCACCAGCCGCATCTCGGCCGAGCCGGCGGCCTGCGTGCGCACCAGCACGGCAAAGACCGTGTCGACCGCGCGCCGTACCGCCAACTCCATTGCTTCGCCCTTGGCTAGATGCGCCGCGATCAGCCCGGTGAGGAAATCGCCGGTGCCGTAGGGACGGATCGGCAGGCGCGGCGTCGCAAAGCGCGACAATCGCCCATCAGTGCACAGGATCGTCTCCACCTGCCCCGCCGCCGTGTCAGCGAGGGTGCAGCCGGTGGCGACGACGTCAGTGCATGCCCCAGCAAGCACCGCGCAGGCCGCGCTGAGGCTCTCGGCGTCGGCAATTGCGGCCCCAGAGAGCAGCTCGAGCTCGAACTGGTTCGGCGTCGTCAGGTTCGCCGCCGGCAGCAGCCGGTGGCGGAGCACGTCCAGGATGCCGTCCGCGACATAGACACGGCCGTCGTCACCGATCACGGGATCGCAGAGATAGACGAGCTTCCCATTGCGCGTGCGCGCCCGTTCGACGAAGTCGGCGATCACGGCGGCATTGCCGGACGAGCCGAGATAGCCGGTGACGAGCACCGCGGCCTCGTCAACCAGGCCGCGCTCCTCCACGCCCTTGAGGAGATCGGCGACGAGCTCGGTCTCCAGCACCCGCCCGCGCAGGCTCGCATAGCGCGGATGGTTGGACAGCAGCGTCGTCGGCACCGCAGCGACGTTCACGCCCTCCGCCTGCATGGCATAGGCGGCCGCGCTGTTGCCGACATGGCCGTGGACCACCTGGCTCTGGACGGAGATGACGAGCATGAAAGACGTCCGTAGAGTCAAACGTCGGGCGACGCAAGCGCTGCGTCCTGTCGCGGACTCGTCATTCCCGCGTGATATTTCCGGTCGCACGTCAGCCATCCGTCGGCCCGGACACAGCCTCCGCATGACCTCCGCTTTCAACGCCTATACGGCTCTCGCCCTCGCCATCGTGTTCGAGGTCACCGCGTCGGCGTTCCTGCAGCAGTCCGCGCAGTTCACCCGTCCCTGGCCGACGCTGGCGATGGTGCTGTTCTACGTCGCCTCGTTCTACGCGCTCTCGGTGGCGATCCGGGTGATTCCGTTGAGCATCGCCTATGCGATCTGGGGTGGGGTCGGCATTATCCTGACCGCCACCGTCTCCTTCGTGCTGTTCCGTCAGATCCTGGACGCCGCAGCCTTCGTCGGCATCGCGCTGATCGTATCAGGGGTGGTGATCATCAACCTGTTCTCGGAGACCACCGTGCGTTGATGCGCGCGGTGCCGACTCTGAGCAAGAGGTCGCGCCCCACCATCACGCTGCGGACAGCTGATCGAGCTCGGACGGCGCGTAGGCCTTGCCATCCTGGTCGGTGACGACCACCCGCCACCCCTCGCTCGCCCACACTTTCGCCTTCGCCACGATGAGCAACCGGCTCTCGCGGGCGAAACTGTACTTCTCGTTGTTGCGTTCTGCGACCATCTTGTAGGCCAATTCGCATCCCCTTGCGTCGCCCAGCACCCGGCCTTGTCGTGGCAGCGGGCTTTGGCGGCAATTCGCCGGGAGCGTGGCAATTTGGTGCCATCCACGAGGCCTGTGGCCGGCCCCGTGCCGTCGCAACAGAGCCGATCTCGTTGTCTCGGATCGGCGCTAGTGCACGCGGATAATATGCGGGCGGCCGAGATTGATCAGGCCCTGTACCGCCGAAAGGCGGTCATTGAGGGCTGCGATGGTGAGCAGCAGATTGTTGCGACGCTCATCGAGTAGTCCCATTTCTGCGCCCGACAGCTTGGTGCCCGCCCGCTCCTTGTGGATCTCCTCGAGGGATTCGCGCAGTCCGGCAATCAGGCCGGCCAGCTGCTTGGCCTCCTTGGTCATCGACCGCTTAGCGACATTTTGCTGACGGCGCGTCTCCGCTTGGTTCTGTCTCATCGTCATCCTCCGGTGCCCCGCTGCCCCGAGTGGATGCTTACAGCTTTGGATAGACATATTACGATCGATGAAATCTGCCCGCGAAGAACTTTCTTAAATTGTACGCGCACGGAACCGGAGGGCGCGCGCAAGCGGTAAGCCCGGCACGAGGGCCGGGCTTTCGTTGCAGCCAGTGCTAGCTCGGCTGCGCCGCATGCGGCATCGCCGGCGGCACGGCGCGCCCGGCGCTTTCGGCGTCACCTCGCCGGCAGCATGAATGCGTCGAAGAACGAGGCGAGCCCGGCAAAATCGTCGATCGGCAGCACGGTCGCGACATACTGGTCGGGCCGCACCACGACCATGCAGCCGGCTGCCCGATCGATGCCGCGCATCGTGAAAACGTCGTGGCCGCTCTTGAGATCCGGGCAGAACATCTTCTCGTAGTCGTACAAGCCGTAACGGCCTTTGCTCGGGAGCAACATCGGCGGCATCGCCTCGATGGCGAGCTCGCGATGGTCCTGCTGAAACACCGCGCGCAGATCGATCACGCTGTCGATGTCAGCTCCAACAGGCGTATATCGACGGATAGGTGACTTCCGGGATTCCGCGAGGAAATTGCACAAGGCACGAATGGCCGAGCCCGACGCTGCGGGGTTCTCATCGGGCGAGAACGCGTAGATGCGGAAGCGGCCATCGGCCCGTGCGGCATGGCCGAGATGCACCGGCTTGGCGTCCGCCAGCCGGATCACCGGCGCAGAATGGAAGCGCGTGCCGATGACGAGGCCCCGCGCGAGGTGCTGATGCGTGGCCGCGCCGGTGAGCATCGAGGGCCTGTAATGCGTTGCCGTGCCCGCGGTAAAACGTCCGTGCCGGACGAAATAGTCCTGCGTTTTGGCGGCATCGGCGCCGCCGGCCTTGGCGGCGGAGGCGAGGATACTCGCCCATTCGCGATCGAAATCGATCAGCTCCTTCGCGACTGCCCGGCGCTCGGCCGAGTAGGAATGCAACAGGCTTGGCGCGCACTGCCTCCGCAGCACGGCGGCGAGCTTCCAGCCGAGATTGAAGGCATCTTGCATCGACACGTTCATGCCCTGCCCGGCCTTCGGACTGTGGGTGTGGCAGGCATCGCCGGCGATGAAGATGCGCGGCTGGCGCGTCTCGATCTCGCCCTCCGGCACGTCGTCGAACTTGTCGGTGAGGCGCTGGCCGATCTCGTAGACCGACCACCAGGCGATCTCCTTCACCTCGAGCCGATGCGGCTTCAGGACCCGCTGCGCTTTCGCAATCACGTCATCGGCGGTGATGTTGCGATTGGCAACGCGTTCGCCGACATCGAGCTTGGCGAGCTCGACATAGATGCGGACCATGTAGCCGCCTTCGCGCGGAATGATCAGCAGGCTGCCGTCCTTGGCCGACTGGATCAGCGACTTGAAGCGGATGTCCGGAAAATCGGTCACGGCCAGCACGTCCATCACGCCCCAGGCGTGGTTGGCGGAATCACCGTGCAGCTCGCGCCCGATCGACTTGCGCACCGTGCTGCGGGCGCCGTCGCAGCCGACGACGTAGCGGGCCTTGATCGTCTCGACCTTGCCCTCGTTCGCGGCATCGACGCGTTCGAGGCGCACGGTCACGGCATGATGGTCGGCTCCGGCGGCCGGATCGACATTCACATCAAGCACGCGCCGGCTGTAATACGGCGCGAGCTTCGCCGGCGACTTGCGCATGACGTCGAGAAAGCAATCATGGACGCGCGCCTGGTTCAGGATGAGGTGCGGGAATTCCGACAGCCCGTCCTCGACGTCCTGCACCCGGCCGCTGCGGACGATCTTCTCCGGCGCCGCTTCATCCGGCTTCCAGAACGTAGTCTCGTTGACCCAACAGGCCTCCTTCAGCACACGCTCGCTGAAGCCATAGGCGTGGAACATCTCCATGGTGCGGCAGGCGATGCCGTCGGCCTGACCGACCAGCAGGCGGTCCGGCTTCTGCTCGACGATGCAGGTCTTGATGTCGGGGAATTGCGCGAGCTGGGCGGCGAGCGTCAGGCCGGCCGGCCCGCAGCCGACGATGAGGACATCGACCTCGCCAGGCACGGCGCCCGCCGCTCCCGATGCCTGAACGCGCGCGGCAGGATCGGCGATTTCAGGGTCGCCCGGCTGAAATCCATTGAGATGGAACTGCATGAGCACCTCTCCCGCCAAACCCTGTTTGGTTATTGCTCAGTATGCTGACTATCAGTATACTTGTCAATGATCCGCACCGCTCTGCCCCGGAGGAGATTTCGGTGAAAGACAACAACGACATGCCCGGACATCTGGCGCGCCGCTTCCAGCAGATCTCGGTCGCGGTGTTCCTGGCCGAGGTCGAGGACGCCGGCTTCGATCTCACGCCGGTGCAATACGCCGCGCTTGCAACCATCAAGGCCAATCCGGGGCTCGATCAGGTGACGCTTGCCGGATTGATCGCCTACGATCGCACCACCATCACCGGCGTGATCGATCGCCTCGTCCAGAAGGGCCTCGCGGAGCGGCGCCCCTCCAGCCGCGACCGCCGCGCGCGTGAGCTCGAGATCACCGACGAGGGCCGCCGCACGCTGCGCAAGATCACCCCGGCGGTCGAATCCGCGCAGCGCATCATGCTGCGCGGCCTCAGCGCGAAAGAGGGTGAGGAGCTGATGCGGCTGCTGCGCAAGGCCATCGCCGCCGGCAACGAGCTCAGCCGCGCGCCGCTGCGCAATGCGCAGCTCTGATCTCGGACCATGTCCGTAATTATCGCAGCGCACGAAACCAGGAACTAACCTTCGGCTGCTAACGTCGGCCGCATTGGGGCGCTTAACGCGCGATTAACTTTGCGGGGCGGAGTTTCGGATGTTCAGGTTCCTCGTTGTGGCCGCGGCCGTCGCGCTCTCGACCGTTCAGGCGGTCGCAGGGGGCCATGGCGGCGGCGATCCTCCTCCGCCGAAGATCGAGGCGCCAACGGCTCCCGCGAAGGTGATCCTGACCAAGCAGGGGCCCAAGCTCGTCGATCTCAACGGCATGACGCTCTACTATTATGAGCGCGACACCACGGGAAAGACGTCGAACTGCAACGGCAAGTGCATCGAGAGCTGGGTGCCGCTCGCCGCAACGGCCGACGCCAGGGCCGTCGGCGACTTCACCGTGATCAACCGCAACGACGGCAGCAAGATGTGGGCCTACCGTTATCGCCCGCTCTACACCTCGCCCGCCGACAAGGCGCCGGGCGACGCCAACGGCAACGCCACGACGCTGCAATGGCGGGTCGCCCGGCCTGAGAACTAGAGCGTGACAACGCACCTAAATTCGAACTGACCGGCGCAGACCTCAGCCGCGCCAGCGCCCGCCCGCCGCGGCCTGCGCGCTCTGCCCCGGCGGCAGCACCACGACCATCGAATTGAGCTTCACCCGGTCGTAGAGATCGATGACGTCCTCGTTGCGCATCCGGATGCAGCCGGACGAGATCGCCTGCCCGATATATTCGGGCTGGTTGGTGCCGTGGATGCGATAGAGCGTGTCCTTGTTGCCGACATAGAGATAGATGCCCCGCGCGCCCAGCGGATTGGCGGGACCACCGGGAACGCGCGCGGGATAGGGACCGAGCCGCGCCTGGATATCCGCGGTGGGGACCCAGTCCGGCCATTCCGCCAAACGGCCGACCCGCGCGACGCCGGAGAACGCCATGGCTTCCTCGCCGACCGCAACGCCGTAGCGGATCGCCTTGCCCTCGGGCAGCACGTAATAGAGGTAGCGCGCGTCGGTATCGACCAGGATCGTGCCCGGCTGCTCCTTGCGGTGGTAATCGACGATGTGACGCAGATATTGCTGGGGCACGTTCGCCTTGGCGTAAGGCGCGTGCGCGAGCAACTGACGGTCGCGCGGCGTCATGCTCGCATCCGTCGATGGCGAAAGTGTCGTCTGCATGCAGCCGCCCACCGGCAGCAGGGCTGCGACGAACAAAACGAGTAGAGATCTTGGCACCGCCGGCCCCCCGATAGCGGAATAACGACGCCCCCGCCCTCACCAGATATTGCCAAAATCGTGCTGAAAACAAGGCGGTGCAGGAACACATGCGCGTGTTCGGCAAATTGGGTTCCATCACCACAAAGGGCGGAAGAGTGTCGCATCATCTCCATCCCCTCGCCTTGCTTTGGTCAAACCCGGCTGGACTCGTGCGACATGGGGACCGGGTATGGCCTCACCTCGGATCAGCCCCGCGCCAATGCGGATGCCTTAACCTCGAACACTGGGCTTCAAAGGAGCTGCGATGCTCGCGACGCTGAACGCCAAGCAAATCGTCGATGAGATCGTGAAAGACACGGTCAAGGACAACGATCCTCACGACGCGGTCCAGATCTCGCCCGAGATCGTGCGGGCCTCGCGCCCCGCCAGCGTGTCGCCTGCGCCGGCGCCGGAGATCGCGCCGCGTCCGGAGCCCAGGTTTGCCCCGGAACCGAAGTTTGCCCCGCAGCCCAAGGTCACGCCGAAGTTCACTCTGGAGCCGGCGCGCGCGCCCGAGCCCAGCATCAACGTTGTCTACGGAAAATCCACCGCGGCACCGTCGATCGACACCGCTGTCCGCGTCACGTCCAGCGATGGTCCCGTGATGAAGAAGCGGTCCTCGGTCGGCAAGTGGCTGCGCGGGGCGTTCGTCACGCTCCTGCTTGCCGGCGCCAGCGTGGCCGCCAGCATCGCCTGGGAGAAGCACGGCGACACAGCAAAGCAGTTGCTGGCCGAATGGACGCCGGCGCTGACCTCGCTGTTGCCGACGACCTCGTTGCTGTCTGCGACACCGCAGCAAAGCGCGCCGGTCGCCGCCGCCCAGGCTGCCCCGACGGCAGCGGAAGCCGCGACCATCCAAACGGCAGATCAAGCTGCGCCGCCCGCAGCTCAGCTTGCTGCGGCTGCGCCCGCGGCACCACAGTCGGTCGACGCGGCGCAGTCGGTGCAATCGATGACACGCGATCTCGCCGCCATGGCGCAGCAGATCGAGCAGCTCAAGGCCAACATCGCCGAGTTGAAGGCCGGACAGGAGCAGATGGCGCGCGAGATGGCGAGGCCTCCCGCACCGAAGCCGGTCACCGAGGCGAGGCCGCCGGTCGATCCGCGCGCACGCGCAGCCGCGCTCCCGCCGCAGCCTGCGGCGCCGCCGGTTCGCAAGCCCAAGCCGCCTGTGACGCGGACCTACATGCCGGCCTCTTCGCCCGCGCCGCTCGCGCCTCCGCCTCCGCTATCGCAGGCCGCCGCCACGCCGCCGGCTGCGCCGACCACCACGACGCAAGCCGTTGCTGATGACGACGGACCTATCGTGCGTCCGCCGATGCCACTGCGCTAGAGCATGATCCGAACCCGAAGGGCCGCGTAAGCGCAAAGTGCGCAGCGGTTTTCCGAAACGATCATGCTCAAACAACAACAACCTAAAGCGCGATGACGATGCATCCTGATCGCATCGCGCTTTAGAGCAACGACGCAGCCTTGCTGTCGCGCGCTCACGCACGCTGTCCGAGTCGATGTGAAGCGTTAACTCCGGGCGATTACGGTGAGCGACGTCTCGCTCAAGAGAAAAGGCCGTCGGGATCTATGCCGGCGGCCTTCTCTTGCAGCTGCCGGTTCCCGGAGCCCGGTTCTGCTGCAATTCCATGCCTAATGATCGCGCGGGTATATTTAATAAATTCTTAACGAGCCCACACGTTGCACATCATTTCTGCGCCATAAGCCCAGAGATTGCGCGCTCTGTTCATTCGATAGATGTCGACTCAGTGGTACCATCCGACATGTGTTGAGACTTGCACTGAAGCTCAGATCGTCACACCGGGGAATTCGGATGCCCTACTATTATTTCGATCTCGTGGTTGGTGAAGAGTTCAAGAACCAGGGTGGGATCATCCTCGAGGACATCGAGGTTGCCTCCGATCGCGCCGATCAATTGGCCTGCGAGCTGTCGCAGGTGAAGCCGGAGCTGCAGCAGAAGGGCTGCGCGGTGCGCGTCACCGATCGCGATCACAACGAGCTCTATCGCACGCCGCTCGATCCAGTGCCGGCCTGGCAGCGCTAGGCTAGTCCAGCACTGGCGCTTCGAACCAGTTCGTCAGCGACAATCCGCCGTCGACGACGAAGGCCGCGCCGGTGACGTAAGCGGACAGCTTGTTCGACAGCACCGTGAGCGCCATCGGTGCGAGATCCCCGGCCTCGCCGAGGCGCCCGAGCGGAATGTGGCGCGCCAGCGCGGGATCGGCGACGAACCCGCCGGCTGCGACCGCGCCGGGGACCAGCGCGTTGACGCGGATGTCGTAACGCCCGAACGTCTTCGCGAGCTCCTTCACCAGCATCGCCATCGCGGCCTTTGCCGTTGAGTAATGCGCCAGGTTGCGCGGCGTGCCCGCATGGAGCGAGGTCAAGAACAGGAACGAGCCCGGCCGCTTCGCGGCGATCAGCCGCTTGGCGAGCTCGCGCGCCAGGTGAAAGCCGGCATCGAGATTGACGGCATGCATCTCCTGCCAGGTCTTGCGATCGACCGCGAGCAAGTGATCGGCCTCGCGTCGCGGCGGCGAGGCGCTGTGGACGAAATGCGTGACCTCGCCCAGCGCGGAATGTGCTGATGTCAGCAGCTCATCGCAGGCATCGAGGCTGGCAAGATTGCCGACCCAGGGCACGGCGAGACCTGGCCTCTCGCTCGCGCCGATCGCGGCACGCACCCGCTCCGCGCTGACATCCGCGAACACGGTGCGGACGCCCTCGCCGACCAGGCCGAGCGCGATCGCGCGGCCGATGCCGTTGCCTGCGCCGGTGACGAGCGCAGTGTCGCGTGTGGGATCGAACGGCGTGCTGAACAGGCTCATATCGCGCTCCGATGCTGGGGAGCGCAGGTTAGCCTACCGGGCCGATCGGCGACAATTGTGTCCCGGTCCCATTGCCGAGCGGCGCGCCGGACGCTAGCCTCTCGAGAAAATGGAGGAGGTCCCAGGGATGCGCACCGGTTTTCTGATGACGGGCCTGTTGCTGTTGGCCGCGCCGGCCCTCGCGGGCGAGACGCCGCCGCGATCGACCTATGTGACGATGGTCTTGCAGGCCTTCGCCGCCAAGGTCGAGTGCCCCAACACCGATCTCGCCTATCAGGACCTCGTGCAGAGAGCGCAGCAGATGCACCTGCCCGACGGCACCACGGAGAAGGTGCGCAAGGCGATCGCCTGGCTGCATACCGGCGGCAAGATGGGCGAGAAGCAGGACGATGACCTGATGGCGGAGGTCGCGATCGCGACCCAGGCGACCGACGTGGACCAGCGCCGCCTCGGCATGTCCGGCTGGTGCGAAGCCCAGAAGACCAATCTCGCCGGCCTGATCCGCAGCAAGGGCGGCTAACGCGCCGCTCCCATTAAGCAAGCCGCGACGGAACCTCTGCCGCGGCCCAAAATCGTCATAATTTTTCACAGCATGCGGCCTCTTTCCGAATTCGAACAGGAGGTCCTCATGCGGAGTTTCCATTTCGTTTTCACCGGCGCGATTGCAGCCGCCGCGGTGCTGACTGCGCCCGCACTGGCGAGAAATTCCGACGCCCAGAAGGGCGGGGAAAAGTCCACCTCGCCGTCCTGCAGTGCCTATCAGCAGGCGCCGGACGGCTCGTGGGAACCCCTGCCCTGCAAGGAATCGGGCGAGCGCGCGCAGCCGCAGACACAGAACCGCAATTCGTCCCAAGGCGCCGATCGCGGCGAGCGTTGAAACTCGCGCGTTCGAGTGTCAGCTCTGATGCGGGCCGCGCATGATCTTCATGGCGTCCACGATGTGACGCCATTCCCTGGCCTCATCGGCCTCGCCGCGGCCCTCGCAGGCCTGGGCCTGCTCAGCGGCCTTCGCGATCGCAGCAAAGCCGTGCTGTTCGAGCATCTGCCGGGCAAGTGTATGGACCTGGACCTCGGACATCATGGGCGCTCTCCCGTCTGACCTGCCGCGGTGCAACGCTGCCGCGGGTGGTTCACAACGATCGAGGCGCGGGGCGCGTTCCGTCCAATCGATGTGAACGGCAAGACAAAGGCGGCCCGCCATGCCCGGCGGACCGCCTTCTCACCCACCCCAAAACGGCAGTCTGCGGGCCGCGTCCCCTACGCGACCGCCACCTTCTTGCCCTCGAAATCGTTGGGCACCTCGATGTCGACCTCGAGGGTCGAGACCTCGTCGCCGCGTTCGAGCCGAACGATGACCTTGGTCGGGTCCAGCGTCACATGTTTGGACACGACAGCGAGAATTTCCTCACGCAGCACACCGAGCAGATCGGGCTGGCCGCGCATTCCACGTTCATGGGCAAGCAGGATCTGCAGCCGTTCGCGCGCGACGGGTGCTGTGGCCTTCTTGCCGCGGAGGAGTCGAAGCAGACCCATGCTCATGCAGCCCTCCGTCGCAGCAGCCGGTCCATAAATCCTCTGCGCTCGGCAGGAACGTGCATTGTCACGTTCTCGCCGCAGAGGCGCTTAGCGGCGTCCATATAGGCTCGTGCCGGCGCTCCATCGGCATTCGACAGAGTCACAGGCGTGCCGACGTTGGAGGCCTTCAACACGTCCTGGCTCTCGGGGATGATGCCGAGCAAGGGCGTGGCAAGGATCTCCAGGATGTCGTCGATGGTCAACATCTCGCCGCGCGCGGCGCGTGAGGGATCGTAGCGAGTGATGAGAATATGCTTCTCGACGCGCTCGCCCTTCTCGGCCCGCACCGTCTTGGAATCGAGCATGCCGATGATGCGGTCGGAATCGCGCACCGAAGAGACTTCCGGATTGGTGACGATCACGGCCTCGTCGGCAAAGCGCATCGCCATGGAAGCGCCGCGCTCGATGCCGGCCGGGCTGTCGCAGATCACCCAGTCGAACCGGCTGCGCAACTCGGCAATGACCTTGCCGACGCCCTCCTCCGTCAGCGCGTCCTTGTCGCGGGTTTGGGACGCCGGCAGCAGCCACAAATTCTCCAGCCGCTTGTCCTTGATCAGCGCCTGCGGGAGTTTGGCGACGCCCTGCACCACGTTGATGAGATCGAACACGACGCGGCGTTCGGCGCCCATCACGAGGTCGAGGTTGCGCAGGCCGACGTCGAAATCGACGACGACCACCTTGTCGCCGCGCTGCGCCAAGGCAGCTCCCAGCGCGGCGGTGGTCGTGGTCTTACCGACCCCGCCCTTGCCTGATGTCACGACCAGTACCTTACTCATCTGAAATGTCTCCTTTGCTGGTCAGTTCAGTGCTGTAATTCGCATGGTATTCCCCTGCAGCCAGGCCTGCGCCGGCTTGCCGCGCAGGGCCTCGTCGATGTCCTCGGCGGTCTGATAAAATCCGTCGATTGCAAGCAGTTCGGCTTCGATCTTCTGGCAATAGATGCGCGCGCTGGTGTGTCCATTGACGCCCGCCATGGCGCGGCCGCGCAGCGCGCCGTAGACGTGGATGGAGCCGCCGGCGACGACCTCGGCGCCCGAGCCGACCGAGCCGAGAATGGTGACGTCGCCTTCCGGGAAGATCACGGTCTGGCCCGAGCGCACGGGGGTTTCGAGCAGCAGCGACGTCGGCTTGGTCTCGACCTTCACCTCGGCCTTCTTCGGCGCGCTCGGCTCGACCACGCAGCTGCGTCCGCCCGACAGCAGCGGCGGCATCGTCGGCGTCAGCCTTCCCTCCTCCACACCCTCGATGCCGAGCACGCGGATGTTGCGGTCCTGCAGGCTGGTGAGCAGATGGCCGATGCCAGCCTGGCTGAGATCGACCGAGGACAGGTCGATCACCACCGGCCGGCCGGCGAAAAAGCCGGGCGAGCGCGCAATCGTGGCGTCGATCTCGTGCAGCCAATCCTGCACGGGAACCGTCGGCGTGAACACGAAAGCCACATAGGAGCGCCCGCGCAGGCGCACCATCTGACGTTGGACCTTTGCTGCAGCCTCCATGGCGGCCGACTCGTTCCCTGTTATTGAATGGTTAACGATGCGGCGGATATGGTTAATGGCTGGTTAATGTCTCCGTGCAGTTACGTGAGATGGGCTCCTCCGCCCGAGCGGGTCGCGGTACGGCGCGCCATAGGTGGGCCCCGGCTCAGCAGCGCACTGTCGCACCGGACGATGCTTCGCATCGCCGGGAAGACGCTGCGCTGCGTCCGGGGCACGAGAGTGAAAGACGTCGCTCAGGTCTTGCTGCGCGTCTTGCTGAGCAGATAGTTGTCGTAGAAATTCTCCGCGATCTGCGTATAGAACAGCACCTCCTTCATATACGCGTCGTGGCTCTCCTTGGTCCGCTTGAACAGGTCGCTCTTGGCAGCGAGCTCGTTCAGATGGTCCTGGGTCGCGTTGTAGCAGGCCTCCAGCACCGGTTGCGGGAACGCCTTCAGCTCCGCGCCGCCTGCGATCAGGCGCTTGAGCGCCGCCGGATTCACGCTGTCGTATTTTTCCAGCATCCAGGCGCCGGCCGCCGCGCCCGCCTGGTTGACGATCGCCTGATATTGCTTGGGCAGCGAAGCCCATTTCTCGTCGTTGACGATCATGTGCAGCATGGCGCCGCCTTCCCACCAGCCGGGGAAGTAATAGTACTTGGCGACTTTCTGGAAACCGAGCTTCTCGTCATCATAGGGACCGACGAACTCGGCGGCATCGATCGTGCCCTTCTCGAGGGCTGGATACACGTCGCCACCGGCGATCTGCTGCGGCACCACGCCGAGCCTTGCCAGCACATGGCCGCCCATGCCTGCGATGCGGAACTTGAGTCCCTTGAGGTCGTCGACGGTCTTGATCTCCTTGCGGAACCAGCCGCCCATCTGGGTGCCGGAATTGCCGCAGAGAATGGCGTGCGCCTTGAACGGCTTGAGCGCCTCGTTGGTGAGGTCTGCGCCGCCGCCGAAATGCCACCACGATTCCTGGTGGCGATGGTTCATGCCGAACGGCGCGCCGGTGGCATAGGCCAGCGCCGGCTCCTTGCCGATGTAGAAATAGAGCGGGGTCTGCGCCATCTCGACCGATGCGGTGCTGACCGCATCGAGCGCCTGCAGGCCGGGAACGATCTCGCCGGCCGCAAACGTCTGGATCTGGAATTTGTTGTCGGTCGCCTCGGCAACATATTTCGCAAATGTCTGCGCCGTGCCGTAAATGGTGTCGAGCGATTTCGGGAAGCTCGACGTCAGGCGCCATTTAATCTCGGGCATGCTCTGCGCGATCGCAGGGGCCGCAACCAGCGTGGTCGCGCCGGCGACCGCACCACCTTGGAGGAATGTACGGCGTTTCATGATGGGTCTCCCTTGAACTCAGCGTCGAATGGATGGCCTGGGCCACGGTTTCTTGGCGAACCGTTTGCCCGTTCCGGGAGCGGAGTTCAAGCGACGGAAAAGAAAGGTCGGGCTCGCACCGGATACCGTGGACCAGCTGGACCCAGCCTGTCGCGGCGGACCCGCCCGCTCGGCCCAGCCTCGCCTCAGGCGGCCGCTGCTTCCTCGTACAGGCCGGCGATGAAATCGCTGAACGTCGGTGCTAGCGGCAGGACATAGCCCCATTGATCGGACATCGCCTGCGCCAGTGTCCAGGGCTTTTCGTATTCGGCCATCTCGTGGTCCATGAACCAGATCTTGCCGAAATGGGCCTTGTCGATCGTCATGCAGATCGGGTTGCCGCCGTGATCGCTCATGATCCACAACAGCTCATCGACGGTCGGCCATTGCGGCGTCTGGCGCGTCTGCACCAGCGAGCACTCGTCGGTCCGCAATCCCAGCACCTCCTGCACCGAACCCGCCCAGTCCCCATGCGGCGAGTTGAAGTCGGCGCCCCCCTCATGATAGCCGCCGGCGCAGGCAAGCAGGAAGCGGCGATAGTCGTCCGGCAAGCGACAGCCGATGGACGTCTCGAAGGCGGTGAGCGCGGCTTCGGTTGGTTGCTCCGCGCCAACGTCGATGCCTGCAATGAATTCTGCCAATTTCATATTCCCTCTCCCTGGCGCGGACGCGCAAGCCTTCGTCGCACCCGCCTTGCAGTGGGTTCGAGGGCGACGGATCAGGCCAGAGGGAGAGATTCTCTCAGAGCAGCTTGGCGCTGACGAACAGCGCGCGCACGGCGTTGGTTGCCTGCACCGCCAGCATGGCGTTACTGGCGGCGCCTTCCAGGGCCGCGACGGCGTCCTCGTGCAGCGAGCGAAATTCCATCCACTCGACCGATTTGAAGTTGGTCAGGAATTGATAGGCCTGACCGACGGTCGCGATCGCCAGCGTGTCGCCGTTCAGCTTGATCTTGAACGTCGTGCGCAGCGGGGTCTCGGAATTGGATGGATCGCTCATGGGCTGCTTCTGGACGAGGACGGCTTAACGAAGGGGAAACGGCAGCCCCGCCGTCGCAGGCGAAATATCAGGAATCGGTGCTCGCGCGCTGCGAGGCGGTCGCCGCGCCGCGCAGACTCGGCACCACGACCAGGCGGTTGAACTCGCCATTGTCGTAGGCCTTGATGAACCGATCATAGTCCTTGATCGAGACGCAGCCGTTGGAATCGCCGCGCGGCCCGAGCAGGTAATTGTGCGTGAGCAGCCCGACGCGGCCGAGCGCGCTGGTGCCTTCGACCGGGGTCATGCGCAGCGCACGGACGCCGTGGAACGGCTTTTCGCGCGGCTTCAGATCGTAGATCGCCGGCGGCGTCGCGCCGACCATCCGCCGGTCGACATGGTCAGGATTGTCCATCAGCGCGCCCAGGCCGGAATGGGCTTCCAGCGCCACGCCGCTCGGCAGGTAAACCGCCTTGGCCGAGATGTCGTAGACCGCGGTGCGCGAATCGTAGCCGAGAGCGGCGAGGTCCGGCCCCCTGCCAAGCAGGCCGTCGCCGGGCGTCAGCGAGGCCAGCTTGATCTTGTCGGTGAATTTTTCGAAGAAATTGCGGTTGTCGACCCTGAGATTGGTGTCCGCATAGGCCTGGCTGGAGGCGATCTGAGCGGAGAAGTCCGCCTGGACCGGACGCGCGCGCGGCATGGGGATGGCGTCGGCGCGCTGCGAGCGCCTCGCCTCCTCGGTCATGTACCGGTCGTCCTCGGTCAGGATCGAGCGCCAGTCGTCGCCCTGGAGCTTCTGGGCCAGCATCGCCTTGGCATCCCGCAGCTTGAGCTGGGCCGCATTCACCGCGGAGCGCTCCAGCACCCGCAGACCAAGCTCGCGCGGCGACGGGCCGGCCGAGGCCGAGGCGAAACGGTCCTCGAATGAGGGGGCATTGGCCGGCGGCAACGCCGCGGAGACCAGCGGGGTCGAATCGCTGATATCGGCGACCCACGCTGCGGCGCCGAGCGCCAGCGCCATCGCGGCCACAGACAGCAGAATCGTTTCAGCCCGCCCGATACGGCGGCGCGACAACAGCCTCTCGGCGTGTGCTGCGTCGGAAACCATCAGATCCCCAAATCGACCCCCGGGGGCTTACCCACCCCCACCCGGAGAGACTCTATACCAGCTACCACATTGGGAGCCAAAAGTTAGGCATAATCGGGGCCGCCAAGGCCCTCCAAAGGTATCCCCCACGGTATCCAATGACCGATCCGTTCGATCTCGCTCGCTTTGTCCGGGCCCAAGACCCGGTCTACGGCGACATCTTGGGCGAGCTGGCTAGGGGCCGGAAGCAGACTCACTGGATGTGGTTCATCTTCCCCCAGGTCGCAGGTCTCGGCGCCAGCGCCATGTCGCAGCGCTATGCCATCGGCTCCCGCGCGGAGGCCGAGGCCTATCTCGTCCACCCCATCCTGGGCGGCCGGCTGATCGAATGCACCAGGCTGGTGCTCGCGGTCGAGGGCCGGACCATCAACGCGATCCTCGGCGCGCCGGATGACGCCAAATTCCGCTCGTCGATGACGCTGTTCGGCGCGGTCTCCGACGAGCCCCTCTTCGATCAGGCGCTCGCCCGATATTTCGCAGGCGAACGCGACGGCGCCACGCTGGAGATCCTCGAAAAGCTGGATCAGGCTCGGCATTAGCAGGCGCCGATCAGCGTCCTTGGAAGACGGCCGCGCGACGCTCGATGAAGGATTGGATGCCCTCCTTGGCATCGGCACTGCCGAGCACGCGATCGCGAATTTTCGGGATGTAGGCAATCGCAGCCGCTTCGCCAGCTTCGACATAGTTCGCCGCCGCTTCCTTGGTCACCTGGATGCCGAGTGGCGCATTGCGCGCGATCATGGCGGCGAGCGTCATCGCCCGCTCGATCTGCTCGCCTGCAGGCACGACCTCCTGGACGAGGCCGATCGTATGCGCGCGCTGCGCCGAAAACTCGTCGCAGAGGAACAGATGATACATCGCATCGCCCCAGCCGGCCCGCGACAGGAAGCGGAAATGCGCGCCGCCCAGCGGTGCGATGCCGCGCCTCGCCTCCATCTGGCAGAAGCGTGAATCATCGGCCGCAACCACGATGTCACCGGCGAGCATCAGCTCGATGCCGATGGTGTAGACGATACCCTGCACGGCCGTCACGATGGGCTTGCGGCAGCGCTTATTGAGCCCGAACGGGTCGACATTGCCGTCCTTGATGTTGCGCTTCTCCGCGGCGGGACCGAAGAATTTGGGCATATCGAGACCTGCAGTGAAATCCCCGCCCTCGGCGCAGACCACGCCGACGCGATAGGCCTCGTTGTGGTGCAATTCGGTGAGTGCATCGGACAATTGCTCCATCATCGCAGGCGTGAACGCGTTCTTCTTCGCGGCGTTGGCGATGATGATCTTGAGGACGTGGCCGTGCACCTCGGTGCCGATCTGACCTTCGCTCATGTGCTCGTCTCCCGATTGTTGGTGTTGGCAGCAAGTCAGGCCGGCTGCTGAAGCGCCGCGCGGATCGCCTCGATCCGGGCCGGCGTGAACACGCCGGAATCCAGCAGCTGAAGGATCGAGAGCACCCCGCCGCGCGATCCCCAGCTTCCCTCATCGATGATCTCGAAATTGACCCACCAGGTCGGCGACGGCGCCGGCATGCCGCAGGCCTCCGCAAGCCGCGCCAGCACGTTGCGGACACCTCGGCGCGCACCTCCGCCGGCCAGGCCGCGTTCATGACGGCGATATTGACGGTGATGATGTCGCGCGGCTTGTCCTGGTCGCACAGCAACCGGCCGCCGATCGCCATGCTGTCGGGCGGAAGGTCGTGGAAATGCACCTGGAACCCCATTCGGGCCGCCGGCGCCTTCTGGCCGACCTCCGGCTCGAGCACGGCGTCGGTCAGGCTTTCCGCAAGCTGCCGGCGCTGCGGCAGGCCGAGCCGTCCGGCCGGTGCGGTGACGGTAATGATGGTCAAATCGGCACCTCTCCATGAATATGACACTCGTCATATCTCAGCACGACTTGCTTATGTCAAGTGTCATAGTCTAGATGGAGATGGCCAATTGCAGGATTCCCGATGACTGCCACCACACGCGACAGGATGATCGCCGGCGCCGCCGACCTGATGAGCCGCCGCGGCGTCAACGCCACCAGCATGCGCGACGTGGTCCGCCACACAGCGACGCCGCGCGGCTCGATCAGCCACCACTTCCCCGACGGCAAGCCGCAATTGATCGCCGAAGCCGTGACCTTCGCCGGCCGGCAGGTATCCATTCCTCTGGAGAAAGCCATGAACGAACGCGGCGTGATCGGCGGCCTCAAGGCTTTTGTCGCATCATGGCGCCGCCAGTTGGAGGCAACCGGCTTCGAGGCCGGCTGCCCCGTGCTCGCCGTGGCGGTCGATCGCTATGTCGGTGAGCCCAGTGACAAAGACGACGCGGCCGCGCAGCAGCACCTGCTCGATCTCGCCGAAGGCGTGTTCGCCGATTGGCGGCGGATCATGCTGGCAGCCTTGTTGCGCGAAGGACTGGCTGCCGAGCGCGCCGAGCGGCTTGCAACGCTCGTCGTCGCCTCGATCGAAGGCACGGTCGCGATGTGTCGCGCCAGCCGCCGCGCCGACGCGCTCGATCAGGTTCAGGAGGAACTGGAGATCGTCCTCGCAACCGCCCTCGCCTGCAGAAAAAAATAGATTGGAGACGCGCAATGGACTTATCCCGGCAACGCGAACTCGCCCGTCAGCTCGCCGATTTGCGTCGCGAGGGTCGGCAACAGAGCGGCCTCGACGAACGGCTGGTCCCACCGGATGCGGACACGGCGTACCAAGTCGCGCAGATGGTGGAAGAAGAACTCGGCTGGGATGTCGTCGGCTGGAAGATCGCGGGCATGAAGTCCGGGCTCCAGCGTCAGCTTCGCATCTCCGCGCCGATCTATGGGCGGGTGTTCGCGCCCCTGATCAAGAGTTCGCCCGCCAGCGTCGAGCATGCCAGACAATGCAGCCCGATCCCCGAAGTCGAGTTCCAGGCGCGTCTCGGCGCCGATCTGCCGCCGCGCGCGAAGCCCTATACGGTGGACGAGGTCGGCGACGCCGTCGTCTCGTTGCATCCCGGCATCGAGCTCGCCGAGTGCCGCTTCATTCACGATGCGGCGTTTCCGCCGATGCCAGCGATCATGGCCGACGGCTCCGGATCAGGAACGATCGTGCTCGGAGAGCCCATCGCCGACTGGCGTAGCCGCGACGTCGCCACTCAGGATGTCGTCCTCAATTGCAACGGCATCGAGAGGCGCCGCGGCTCCGCTGCAGAGGCGATTGACCATCCGCTGGTGCCGCTGGCCTGGCTTGCCAACGAGCTGTCGCGGACCGGCATCGGTCTCAAGGCCGGCCAGACGATCAGCACGGGCACGCTGACCGGTATGCTCCGGCCCAAGGCTGGCGAGACCTACGTTGCCGATTTTGGTCCGCTGGGATCGGTCAGCGCGACCTACAGCTGAGCCGGCCAGGGAGCGTAAACCGCAGATTAACATGGCCGCCCTATCGTCCGGACGAAATAATTCTCCGTTATTTGCCGGACAGATCATGAAAATCGGTACGCTCCTGACCAGCGCCATCGTCTCGCTCTCGACCGTCGGCGGCGGCCTCGCCGTCTACGTCGCCGCGACGAAGTACCAGACCATGGAACGGATCACTGAAGCGCAGGGGCGGCTCGCAATCGTCCGTGCGGTCAGCGACATCCCGCGCTATCTCAATCCGGAGCGCGGCTTTTCCACCAACATCCTCTACGGACCCGCGGCCATCGACCCTGCGCTGCTGGCCGAGCAGGACAAGCTGCGCCAGCAGACCGACCGCGCCCGCGACAAGATGAACGCGCTGCGCAAGGAGCTGCCCGGCCCGTTCGACGACGGCACCACGATTGGCAGCAACATCGACGGCATCAACGCGAAGTTCACCGCGTTGCGCGAGGCCATCGACAAGGCGCTGGCGGGTCCCGCCGAGGCGCGCAAAGACGCGGCCAAGAAGATCGTCGCCGACAATGCCGTGCTCAACGGCGGCGTGACAGCGCTGCTCAACGAGCAGGTCCGCCGCATGGCGATCCTGAACGGTGACGCCTACCGGCAGGCCAGCTACGCCAATGTCGCGATGACGCTGCGCGACGTCGGCGGCTTCAACTCCAGCCTGCACAAGAATCTCCTCGGCGGAAAGAAGCCGGCGACCGACGCCGAGAAGGCCGACATTGCCCGCTCGCAGGGCCGCAACGATCAGATCGTGATGTCGCTGCAGGAATTGCGCGGCAATCCAACAACGCCGGCGAACGTCGCGGAGGCCCTGGAGAAGTTCAACGCGATCTATGTCGAGGAGTTCGGCCGCGAGCTCAAGCTGGTGAAGGACGGCGCGATCACCGGCAAATACGAACACGACATGGACACCTATTACGCCGCCACGCAGCGCGGCCTCGGCACCATCATCGGCGTCCGCGACGCCTTCTACGACAACGCCGAGCAGATTCTCGCCGGCGCTTCGTCGGCCGCGCACACCAGCTTCACGATCGCGCTCGTCGGCCTTGTCGCCGTGCTGATCGCCAGCGCCGGCCTCATCGTGACGGTTCGCCGCCGCGTCTGCGCGCCGATCGTCGGCCTGACGACGCGCATGTCGCGGCTCGCCGACGGCGAGGTTGCGGAGAGCATTCCGGGCGCCGAGCGCTCCGACGAGATCGGCGCGATGGCCGCGGCCGTTCAGGTGTTCAAGGACAACATGATCCGGGCCGATCGGCTCGCGACCGAGAAGCAGGCCGAGAACGACGGCAAGATGCGCCGCGCCCAAGCGCTCGACGATCTCACCCGCGCCTTCGAGGCCAAGGTGACCGAGCTGGTCGGCGGCCTGTCGCGGGCCTCTGCTGCAATGGAAAGCACCGCGCAGTCGATGACCTCGACGGCGGCGCAGACCAACAGCCAGGCCGCCGTGGTCGCCGCCGCCTCCGAACAGACCTCGACCAACGTGCAGACGGTCGCTAGCGCCACCGAAGAGCTGACCTCCTCGATCGCGGAGATCGGGCGTCAGGTCGCCCAAAGCACCGAGATCGCGGCCCGTGCCGTCGACAATGCCCGCCGCACCGGCGACACCGCGCGGACGCTCGCCGAGGGCGCCCAGAAGATCGGCGACGTCGTGACGCTGATCCAGAGCATCGCCGAGCAGACCAACCTGCTTGCGCTAAATGCGACCATCGAAGCCGCCCGCGCCGGCGAGGCCGGCCGCGGCTTTGCCGTGGTCGCCTCCGAAGTGAAGTCGCTGGCCGGGCAGACCGCCAAGGCCACGACCGAGATCTCCGAGCAGATCACCGCGATCCAGACCGCGAGCGACGAGACGGTGGCGGCAATCCGCAACGTCGCCGACGTCATCGCCGAGATCGACCAGATCGGCACCGCCATCGCCGCGGCGATCGAGGAACAGGGCTCGGCGACCAAGGAGATCGCCCGCAGCGTTCAGGAGGCTGCCCGCGGCACCCAGGAGGTCAACAGCAACATCTCCGGCGTGCAGCGCGCCGCCGACGACACCGGCGCCGCGGCAAGAGAGGTGCTGGGCGCGGCCGAGCAGCTCTCGACCCAGTCGCGCGATCTCGCCGGCCAGTTCGAGCGCTTCCTCGGTGAGGTCCGGGCGGCGTAGGACGCCGATTCGCAGCCCGGATGGAGCGCAGCGCAATCCGGGACAGTGCCGTTGACGCGCGGGACCCTGGATTACGCTGTCGCTCCATCCAGGCTACGCGATCTCAATACGGCGGCGCCTTGCGCGCGCGCTGCGCTTTCGCCGCCTCGATCCACCAGGTCAGATCGTCGGCGAAGCGCGGGAACGAGCGCTCCAGGGCCTTGCCGCCATCGCCGATCGGCTCGCCGGCTTCCGACAGCGTCTGCGCGATCGGGCCGACACCGATGGTGCTCGATACCACCACCATGCCCATCTCCGAGAGCGTGCCGTGCCAGGCGGTCGCCGCGCGTGCACCGGACAGCCGGCCGGCCGAATAGCTCGCGATCGCGGCCGGGCGCCAGAACCATTCCTCCAGGAAATGGTCGGTGAGGTTCTTCAGCCCGGGCTGCATGCCCCAATTGTACTCGCCGGTGACGAAGACGAATCCGTCGGCGCCGCGGATCTGCCCGGCCAGCTTCTCCAGCGCCTCCGGCGCCGAGCCCTTGGGATGTTCCTTGTACATGCGGTCCAGCATCGGCAGCCCGATCGCCTTGGCGTCGATGAATTCGACGTCCTCGCCGCGGCCGCGCAGCCGGTTGATGACGAAATTCGCAAGGCGGATGCCCATGCGGTCGGAACGGTAAGAACCGTAGAGAACGAGAATGCGATTGCTCATGGCCGGACGGTAGCACGAAACCGGCGTCCAGCCCTACCCGATTTGTCGCACTACCTTCCGCGACCACGGCCCAGTGTTTGCGACGGCGTCTCGCCGAACTGGTCACGGTAACTTCTTGAGAAATCGCTGAGATGCCAGAAGCCATACGCCAGCGCGACCGCCTTGACGCTATCGGCCCCGGCGAGAAGCCGCCGACGCACCAGCCACAGCCGATGCAGACGCAAATAGCGGTGCAGGCTCATGCCGCGATAGCGGCGCACGACGTCGTGCATGGTCCGAACGGACAGCCCCAGCTTGCGCGCGATCTCATCGCTGTAAATCGGCTCCGACAGGTCGTCAGACAGCAGCGCGCGGATATCCTGGAAGATCCTGAAATTCCGTCCGTCGTTGGGTGCAAAGGTCCAGCGGGCCGGAACGATCGTCGCAAAGGCCTCGTCAACGGCTCCGAGCAGGGACTCCTTCATCGCCGCGCCCTTCAACAAGAGCTCCGGTGCCGAAATCGGCCCGGCCGCCTCGGCCAGCACCTCCCTAACCACGCCGCGCAACCGCTGCAAGCCGGCCGTGGAGATTTCAAAAATCTTGAAGCTCGAGAGCGTGGGCGGCCAGCCACGATCCTTCACCTCGGGCCGGAAAATCACCGAGGCGATTTGCCGCTGCACCTCCTCGATGGTGGTGTAGGCCGCCCCGCCGCTGCCGATGACCACGACGGGTCGCGCCCGTTGCGAGCCGTTGAAGCGAATTGGCACATTGAGATCGTCCATCGTGAAGCCGATCGCCGTGCAATTCTCCACGAGTTGTGCGTCGACCACCCGCGGAAACGCGCGCGTCAAGTTCACGTCGCAGCCTGGGAGGGCCAGGATCGTCTGCTCAGCCGAAATCTTCCGCACAAAAGGGGTGAATTCGAAATTCAGCCCGCGTATGGCGTTTCGAAATTCGTCGACGTCTGAAAAACGAAATGTCTTGAGTGCCGACCTCGGCACATCGTCAATGCTGTTCATGGAAATACGAAAAATGCCGCGCCGCTCTGAATGTGCGTCCGGCCGCGGGGTGCCGTTCGCTGCCTCCTTCGGTTATTTCGTTAGAATCGATCCTAACGTGCCCTGATCAATTGGAGACGGGCCGGTTGAAAGAACAATCCGGGACAACCCTGTCTCGCCGAATTTCGATAGCGTTTCCTGCGATTGAGGCGGTGCGCCAATACCGAAGCGGTTGCCATATAAGATTCAAATTAACGCCTTTGCGGCGGAATAACCGTCGTTTGATTGTGCAATTTATTTCATTTCAGGCTCCTGCCATGACGGCAAATTCGCCTGCCGACAATCTGGCCGAATTGGAGAACGCGGTCGCAACGTGTCCGCTGGACCGGTGCGCCCGCATCCTCTTCGGCCTTTTGCAACTGCTCACAAGCAGCCGCGGTCGATCCCAGGAATTGCTCGCCGATGTGGTCGACGGCGTCCTGCTGCGACTGATCGAGCGGGTTGAGGCCAGCACGCTGATCGATGTCAGCGCGGCGCTCGCAGAGCTCAAAGTAGCTCCGCCGGACACCGTGCGACGTCTCGCCTCGCACCGCGATCCGGAAGTCGCCTGCCCCGTTTTGCTCCGCTCGCAGTCATTGTCCACGGCCGATCTCACACTGATCGCAGCCGCGAGCGGCGTACGGCAGCAATGTGCCATCGCCGGCCGCGCGCCGATCGATCCACGGGTGATGGAGACGCTGATCAAGGGTGGCACTTCCAGCGTTTGTCTTGCGCTGATCGGCAACAGCGAGGCAACATTCTCCGAAGCCGCTTACGTTGCGCTGGTTGAGAAGTGCCTGGTGGATGACGAACTCACCAAGGCACTGGCGCTCAGGCCCGACACGCCCGACACAGTCATGCGGAAGTTGCTGTCGGCCTCACCGGCGCCGAAATCCGGCATCGGCCTGAATGCCACCGTCTCGCTTCGAGCCGCAACAGCCGCACCCATTGCCGCCAAGCTACCCTCCGCGGCGGCCTATGCGATCGCGCGACCGGAGATCGTTGCACTCAGCCGCATCGGCAAGCTGAACGATTCCACGGTGAACCGCTTCGCCATCCGCGGCGAGACCGCCAACCTCATCACCGCGCTATCGGTGCTTTCGGGCGCTCCCATCGAGATCGTCGAACATGTCATGACCGACGAGGATTGCGAGGGTCTCGTCATGGCCTGCCGCGCCTCGCGGCTGAACTGGCAGACCACGCTCGCCATCCTGAGCAACCGCAGCGGCACACGGCTTTCTTTCGCCGAGCGCGAACGCGCGCAGCACATTTTCGAGACGCTGCTGCTGTCGACCAGCCAGTGGACGGTGCGGTGGGGCGAAATTGCCGCAAACGCCAAGGAGTGCGGTCGGGGACATCGCGACGCAAAAAAGATGGGGGTTAGCCGATGAAGTTCGACGGTCGCAAAGCGTTTCGCGTGAAGATGGACCACAGGCAGCCGGTCAATCTCATGGGATCCGACGGCACCTGGCGGCGCAGCTGCGTCCTGCTCGACGTCTCGCAGACGGGCGCGAAGGTCGAGGTCGAGGGCACGCTGGATGTGCTCCAGGCCAAGGAATTCTTCATGCTGCTGTCGTCGACGGGCTTGGCCTACCGGCGCTGTGAGCTGGTCTGGATCGACGGCACCACCGCTGGCATCCACTTCGTCACCGCACAAAGCAAGAAGAAGCAGGGGATTACGCCGGCTGCCGCAGCGCAGAGCTCCGATCAGGCCAAATAGACCGAGAATTCAACCTATCGATTGGAGCCCGCGCTATTCCGGGGCATATCCGTGCAGAACGCGCAAACCACACTCAAGCCCACCAGCCTTGGCGGCGTCGCGGTCGCTGCAGCGCCGCGCCCGTTCGTGCATGTGCTGGCGGACACGTCCGACAAGCTGGCCGGTGTGTGCTCGCTCCTCGAGCAACGCTTCGCCGTCGCGGGCGAGCGGCTGGATGCCGAGGCCAGGCTGTCAGAGGTGCCGTTCGCGATCATCATTCGCGCCGAGCTTCGCGATGTCGACAACATCGCGGCGATCAAGAAGCGGGCGGGCAAGCTCGCAAAAGCGAAGAAACGGATCTTCCTGCTGGAGCATACCTCCCACGTCGGCATCTCGCAGGCCTATGCGCTCGGAGCGACGCTGGTCCTGCCGGGCACGATCAACCGGGCGAGGTTGCTGGCGGCGCTCACTGATCCGGCTGATCCGCTCTCGGCTGCGTCGCGCGCGACCGCGCAGTCCGACAATGCCGTCGAGACCGCCGCGACCGCGATCGCATCCATGTTTACCTCCGTCACCCTGGGCCAGCCGCTTGACGTCAACGCCACCAAGGAAGCGGGGCGCCAGATCGCCGATCGCATCACCCGGCATGGCCTGACGGAGTGGCTCATGACGGTGCGGCGGCACCACGAAGGAACCTATCAGCATTGCCTGCTCGTCACCGGGGTCGCCATCGACTTCGGACTGAGCCTCGGCGTGGGCAGGGCCGACCTGGAACGTCTCTACTCGGCGGCCATGTTCCATGACATCGGCAAGGCGCAGATTCCGCTCGCCATCCTCGACAAGCCGGGCCGCCTCGATGCCGCCGAGCGCGCGCTGATCGAAACGCATCCCGCCGCCGGCTATGCGTTTCTCAAGGACCATGCCGGGATCTCGCCGGAGATTCTCGATGCCGTCCGCCATCATCACGAGTACCTCGACGGGAGCGGCTATCCCGATGCGCTCTGCGCCGAGAGCATCGGCGATATCGTCAGGATTCTAACGATCTCGGACATCTTCGCAGCCCTGATCGAGCACCGGCACTACAAGCCGACCATGCCGCGCGCGGAGGCCTACGACGTTCTGTGCGGGATGACAGACAAGCTGGAGAAGGCGCTCGTCCGCTCGTTCAAGCAGGTCGCGCTCACGCGGTGAGCGCTGTGACCCGTCTCGAGCGCAGCCTAATGCGTCGCACGATGGCTGGCGCGGCGCGGGATGGAGCGGCAGGCCAGCCCGTCGGCCAGCAGCTTCATGTCCTCGTGCCGGCCGCTGCGAATCAGCCGGCCGAACTCTTCGGGTGTGAAAGGAAGACTTGGATCATCATCGATCTTGTGCCGCAGTCGTGGACCAAACAACCGCCGAACCAGGCTAGCCAGCCGCCGCATATCAATTCCCTCGCGCCAGCAACAAACCTCTCAGTCCGCATATTGTTCCTCCCGCGACTTCGAGATTGCAAGAGGCCACTCGCGACACCGCACCAAAAATTTTCCGCCAGAGAATAATCTCCTCTTGCTCGTGCTAATCGGCAAAACCCACGTAACGCACGAACTGGTGGTTGTGCTCGCGGTCCGAGCGCACGGCGTTCGCGGCAAAGCCGTCGTCGGGATAGCCCATCGCGACACAGGTCATGACGACCTCGTCCTCCGGAATCTCGGCGACCTCGCGCACGATGTCGGAGCGCATGATGCCCTGCCCGTTGATGACCGAGCCGAGCCCGCGGTCCCACGCCGCGAGCACGATGCCGTAGCAGAGCGCGCCGAGATCGAAGTGGCAGACCGCGCCGGGATCAAGCACGCGGTCATAGGTCAGCACCAGCGAGACCGGCGCGTCGAACTGGCGGAAGCCGCGCAGCACCCAGTCCTGCCGCATCGGCTTGTCGTCGCGTGCGATTCCCATCGCGCCGAACAGCTTCTTGGCGATGTCGACCTGCCGGGTGCGATGCACGCCCTGGTATTCGCCGTGGCTGATGATGTCGCGCTTGACCTTGGCGCCGCCGGCCATCTCCGCCATGTTGCGGCGACGCACCTCCTCCAGCGGATGACCCGTGAGCACATGGACATGCCAGGGCTGGGTGTTCATCGACGAGGGCGCGCGCTTGGCGCTCTCGATGATCGCCTCGATCACCGCGCGCGGCACCGGCTCGTTCTTGAAACCACGCACGCTGCGGCGCGACTGGACCAGCGTCTGGAATTCCACCTCGTGAACCTCCCTGCCCGTTCGTCCGGCCTCGCGACGCACGCCGGTTGCCGATGCGGCCCGCAAAACCTATGCTAATGACCAAGCAAGACCAAGAACCCTGTGAGGAAAGCCCATGGCCGCACCGCTCGATCCCGTCATCGCCCAGATCATTCCGCTTATGCCGATGCGCGATCCCACGGTCATGACGCCACAGAGCGCCCGTGATTCCTTGCGCGCACTCGCTGCCTCGCGTGCCGCCATTCCGCCGCCGCCGGTCGATAGCGTCGAGGACATCAGGGTGAAAGGCGGCGCCAGTCTGCTTCCCGCACGGGTCTACCGGATGGGCGCCGCGCCGGCACCGACCGTGGTGTTCTTCCACGGCGGCGGCTGGGTTGCGGGCGATCTCGAAACCCACGACCGGCAGGCGCGCAACCTTGCAATCGAGACCGGCGCGGTCGTCGTCTCCGTCGACTATCGCCGCCCGCCCGAGACACGCTTTCCCGGCGCCTTCGAGGATGCTTTCGCCGCGGTCAGCGACGTGTTTGGCCGCGTCGCGGAATTTGGCGGTGACGCAACGCGCTTCGGCGTTGCCGGCGACAGCGCCGGCGGTAATCTCGCAGCGACGAGCGCGATCGCCTGCCGGGAGGCCGGCATCAAGCTCGCCGCGCAACTGCTGGTCTATCCGGTCACCGACGTCGTCGGCGCTTATGCCGATGCGCGCGAGAACGCGCGCTATCCCTCGCGCAGCGAGAACGCCGAGGGCTACTTCCTGACGCGGGCGACGATGGAATGGTTTTGCGGCCATTATCTCGCCGATCCCGCGCACGCCGGCGACTGGCGCGTCTCGCCGCTGCGGGCTGCCTCCTTGGCCGGCGTCGCGCCCGCGGTCGTGACCACCGCATGGTTCGATCCCCTACGCGACGAAGGCGCCGCCTATGCGCGCGCGCTGGAGGCCGCCGGCGTGAAGGTCAAGCACCATGAGGGTCCCGGCCTGATCCATGGCTATTTCGGCATGGGCGACGCCTCCGACGTCGCGCGCGCCGAAGCGCAGCGCGCGCGGGCCGACTTCAAGGCGCTGCTGATGCGCGGCGCGTGAAGGCGATCAGGCGCTCTGCGCCCGCTGCGCCGCGGTGTGCCCCCAGGTCTCGTCCCAGTCCTGGCCAGCGGCATCGACCACGCGGCCGTCGGCCTCGAAAAACTTGTTCGGCACCTGGAAGATCGCCAGGATCAATGCGCCGTCGGGGCACCAGGCGGCGTGCCGGCTCCCCGCCTCGCGCCAGATGAATTCGCCGGCCTTGCAGGCAATGCCCCTGGCCGGACCCTCCTTGTCGACGAGCGCACCTTCGATGACCCAGCTCTGCTCGATGCCGACATGCTCGTGATCGGGCAGCACCGATCCTGGCGCAAAACGCATCAAGGCGGTCATCAGCCCCGTACGGCGATCGAACAGTAGAGTCTTGGCCTCGCAGCCCGGAAAGCGCGTCTTCTGCCAATCCATGTCTTGGGGTCGAACCAGGTGGGAATGCCGATCGGCTGCCTGGTCATGCGGGATCGCGGCGTCCATCACGATGCTTCCTCTCCATCTCAAGGGACCGACGCTAGCAGGATCGCCCGATGCGGTCAGCGAGCACTGCAACAGAGGCGACATCCTCCGAGCTGGCGCGCAAAAATCAGCGGGCGACCGGGCGGCCCAGTGCTCATCCTGCTTGATTGCGCCACGATTCCCGGCTCCAATCTCCCGACTATTTCTGGTTCAGGAGACCCCCATGATGAAGCGAATTTTCCTCGCTGCGATCGTTGCCACCTTCGCAGCGGGCTCGGCCCTTGCGCAAGAAACCTGCGAGAGCAAGGCCGTCGGCAAGGACGGCAAGCCGCTGGCCGGCGCCGCCAAGACCTCGTTCCTGAAGAAGTGCAAGGAAGACGCCTGCGCGCCCAAGGCCGTCAGCGCCGACGGCAAGCCGCTCGCCGGCGCCGCCAAGAACAGCTTCATGAAGAAGTGCGAGACCAGCGCGTAACGCGCAGTCCGTTCCCGGCTTTTTCAGCAAAGCCACAAGCGAAATGCCGTCATGGCCGGGCAGAAGCGCGTCTTCGCGCGAGAATGTCCCGGCCATTTGCTTTTTGGTGCCTCCCCACCGCCAGTTTCCAACACGCGCCGAGCGTGTAAAGCAAACGCGCCGCGACCCTGGACAGAACGCAGCGGCTGACAGATGATGCGGCGCTGAGCGAACCGGGGCGCATCAACGAGGCTCCAGCAAAGGATGGACAGATGTTGCAGTTCCGCGTGCGTGATCACATGATGGCGATAATGAGCGTGCTCTTTGCGCTGCTCATGATCGTTGACGTTGCCAACGCGAGAAGCCCCGGCCTGCCCAACGTCATGGTTCTCGCAACCGGCGGCACGATCGCCGGCAGCGGGGCGAGCAGCACCACCGTCATCGGGTATACCGCGGCCACGGTGGGCATCGAGACCCTCTTGAACGCCGTCCCCGAGTTGAAAACCGTGGCCAACGTCAAGGGGGAGCAGGTCTTCCAGATCGCCAGCGAGAATATGAACAATGATTATTGGCTGAAGCTCGCCAAGCGCGTCAATACGCTCCTCGCGCAGGACGATGTGGACGGGATCGTGATCACACACGGGACCGATACGATCGAGGAAACCAGCTATTTCCTCAATCTGGTCGTCAAGAGCAAGAAGCCTGTGGTCGTCGTCGGCGCGATGCGGCCATCGACCGCGATCAGCGCGGACGGCCCGATCAATCTCTTCAATGCGGTGATCCTCGCAGGCAGTGAAGAAGCCGTGGGCAAGGGCGTACTCGTCGCCCTCAACGATCAGATCAACGCCGCGCGCGACGTCACCAAGAACAACACGTCCACGGCAGACACCTTTCGCACGCCTGAGCTCGGCTTTCTCGGCTACATGCAGGGCAACAAGCCGTATTTCTATCGCCAAACGACCCGCCGGCACACGGCGGATTCCGAATTCGACGTATCCAAGCTCGATGTCCTACCGCAGGTCGACATCGTCTACGGCTACGCCAACATGAACCGGGTCGCGATCGACGCTTTTGTTGCCGCCGGTGCCAAGGGGGTCGTGCATGCCGGCGTGGGTGACGGCAGCCTGGCCCGCCCGGCGGTCGAGCCGGCGCTCGACGATGCCCGCAAGAAGGGCGTGGTGATCGTTCGCGGCAGCCGCGTCGGCAACGGCATTGTCGCGCGCAATGGCGAGGCCAAGGACGATGAACACGACTTCGTCGTCTCGGATACGCTCAATCCCCAGAAGGCGCGCATCTTGCTGATGCTGGCGTTGACCAAGACGACCGATACCAAGGACATTCAGCGGATGTTCTACGCCTATTAGAGCCTACTCGCGCTTGAAACGATAATCGAACGCGGCGCCGAACGGCTTGATCAGGCCAACCGTCGGCGTCGGAAAATGGATCGGCAGGATCAGCGTGTCGGTGTCGGCAACAGAAGCGAAGAACTTTCGTCGCGACACCGCCGACTGCTTCGCATCCCAATCCGGCTTCGCCGACCAATCCGGCTCACGACACTGGATCTGGTGGTGCATGAGGTCGCCCGCGACCACGGCGCGCTGGCCCTTCGAAAAAATGTTCACGCAACAATGGCACGGTGAATGCCCCGGCGTCGGCGTGAGCGTCACGGTGTCGTCGAGCGCGTAATCGTCGTCGACGAGCAGCGCCTGCCCGGCCTCGGCGACCGGCTGGCAATTGTCGCGAAAGACGGTGCCAGGCGGATTGTTGCCCTTGGCATGCTCGGCTTCCCAGGCCGCATACTCGCCCTTGTGGAAGACATATTTCGCATTCGGGAACGTCGGCACCCAACGGCCGTCGCGCAGGGTCGTGTTCCATCCGGTATGGTCGATGTGCAGATGCGTGCAGAACACGTAGTCGATCTGCTCGAAGCCGATGCCGAGCGCAAACAGCTCGTTGCGCCAGCGCGCCTTGCCGGGGAAATCGAATGGCGGCGGATGGCCCTTGTCCTCACCGGTGCAGGTGTCGACAAGGATGGTGTAACGCGGCGTGCGGACCACGAAGGTCTGGTAGGTGATCACCATCATGCCGCGCGCGGCATCGAACACCTCCGGCTCCATCGTCGGCAGATGGCGCTTGAAGACGCCTTTGTCATAGGCCGGGAAAAAGTCCTGCGGCCGCCGCCACGGCCCCTCCCGCTCGATCACCGCATCGATGGTGATGTCGCCGATCCGCAGCTGCTTCATGGTTGTTCGCTCCCATTTTGCGAAGCGTAACGAACGGATACGGGGCATTCAAGACGCCGAGCGGGGTTGCCGCAAATCGACCTCAAACGCTGAGGATGATGATTATGGAATGAGGAATGTCAGGTGGGCAGAAAACTGAAAGTGACCGCGGCGATCATGATCGCCGTCGCAGCTGGCGTTTCCATCAACAACACAAGTCTTCTGGCGCCGCACCCGGGCGGCAAGCCGGTGCTCCTCGCCCATCGCGGCATCGCGCAGCGGTTCGACGAGCGCGACCTGAAGAACGACACCTGCACGGCCGCGCGGATGCTGCCGCCGGCGCACGACTACCTCGAAAACACGCTGCGCTCGATGCACGCGAGCTTCGCGGCCGGTGCCGACATCGTCGAGCTCGACGTGCACCCGACCACTGACGGCGAGTTCGCCGTCTTCCATGACTGGACGCTCGACTGCCGGACCGACGGCCTCGGCGTCACCCGCGCGCAGAGCATGGCAAAGCTGAAGACGCTCGATATCGGCTACGGCTACACCGCCGACGGCGGCAAGACCTTCCCGTTCCGCGGCAAGGGCGTCGGCATGATGCCGACATTGTCGGAGGTGTTCGCCGCCTTCCCCGACAAGCAGCTGCTCATCAACGTGAAGAGCCGGGACCCGGACGAAGGCGAGAAACTTGCCGGCGTGCTGGCCACGTTGCCGGCCGGGCGGCGCAGCACCATCATGGTCTATGGCGGCGACGAGCCCATCGACGTGATCCGTCGCCTCGTCCCGGATGTCCGCACGATCTCGCGCGCAGCCATCCGAAGCTGCCTGGCCCGCTACATCGGCTACGGCTGGACAGGCCTAGTCCCGAAGGCCTGCCGCAACGCGATGGTGCTGGTACCAATCAACGTCACCCCCTGGCTTTGGGGCTGGCCCGATCGCTTCCTCGCACGCATGAATGGTGTCAACAGCGCCGTGTTCGTGCTCGGCCCCTACAGCGGCGGCGGGTTCTCTACCGGTGTCGACACGGCGGAATTGCTCGCCCTCCTCCCGCAAAGCTATTCCGGCGGCATTTGGACCAACGAAATCGAGACCGTCGCCAGACTGACGGGCAAGAGCAATGACTAGCTCCGCAACCCCGGCGCCTCCTGGCCGGTGCGCGCGACATATTCGGTGTAGCCGCCGCCATATTGGTGGATGCCCTCTGGCGTCAGCTCCAGCACGCGGTTCGATAGCGTCGCCAAAAAATGCCGGTCGTGCGAGACGAACAGCATGGTGCCCTCGAAATCCGACAGCGCGTTGATCAGCATCTCCTTGGTGGCGAGGTCGAGATGGTTGGTGGGCTCGTCCAGCACCAGAAAGTTCGGTGGATCGAACAGCATCTTGGCCATGACGAGGCGCGCCTTCTCGCCGCCCGAGAGCACGCGGCAGCGCTTCTCCACGTCGTCGCCGGAGAAGCCGAAGCAGCCGGCGAGCGCGCGCAAGGAGCCCTGCCCCGCCGTCGGAAACGCGTCCTCCAGCGACTGGAACACGGTGCGCTCGCCGTCGAGCAGATCCATCGCGTGCTGGGCGAAATAGCCCATCTTGACGCTGCCTCCGAGCGCCACGGTGCCCTCGTCCGGCTCGCTCGCACCGGCAACCAGCTTGAGCAGCGTCGACTTGCCGGCGCCATTGACGCCCATCACGCACCAGCGCTCCTTCCGGCGGATCATGAAGTCGAGCCCGTCATAGATGCGCTTTGAGCCATAGCCCTTGTGCACGTTCTTGAGCGCCACGACGTCCTCGCCCGAGCGCGGCGCCGGCAGGAAGTCGAACGCCACGCTCTGGCGGCGCCGCGGCGGCTCGACCCGCTCGATCTTGTCGAGCTTCTTGACCCGGCTCTGCACCTGGGCCGCATGCGAGGCGCGCGCCTTGAAGCGCTCGATGAACTTGATCTCCTTGGCGAGCATCGCCTGCTGGCGCTCGAACTGCGCCTGCTGCTGCTTCTCGTTCTGCGCCCGCTGCTGCTCGTAGAATTCGTAATCGCCGGTGTAGGTGGTGAGCGAGCCGGAATCGATCTCGATCACCTTGGAGATCACGCGGTTGATGAACTCGCGGTCGTGCGAGGTCATCAGCAGCGTGCCTTCGTAATCGTGCAGGAATTTCTCCAGCCAGATCAGGCTTTCCAGATCGAGATGGTTGCTCGGCTCGTCGAGCAGCATCACGTCGGGCCGCATCAAAAGAATACGCGCCAGCGCCACGCGCATCTTCCAGCCGCCGGATAGCTTGCCGACGTCGCCGTCCATCATCTCCTGGCTGAAACCGAGCCCCGCCAGCGCCTCGCGCGCACGGCCGTCGAGCGCATAACCGTCGAGCTCCTCGAACCGGTGCTGCACCTCGCCATAGCGGGCGATGATCTCGTCCATCTGGTCGGCCTTGTCGGGGTCGGCCATGGCGGCCTCGAGCTCGCGCAGCTCGGCCGCGACCTCGCTGACGGGGCCCGCGCCATTCATCACCTCAGCCACGGCGCTGCGGCCAGACATCTCGCCGACATCCTGGTTGAAATAGCCGATGGTGATGCCGCGATCGGTCGAGACCTGCCCCTCGTCGGGCAGTTCCTCGCCGGCGATCATCCGGAACAGCGTGCTCTTGCCGGCGCCGTTCGGCCCGACGAGACCGATCTTCTCGCCCTTGTTGAGAGCCGCGGAGGCTTCGATGAACAGGATCTGGTGGCCGGCTTGCTTGCTGACGTTGTCGAGGCGGATCATAAGGTCATTTTTGGGGGATTTTTGCGTTGCAGCGTCATAGGCTATACGGGGCGTTAGGGGAAGCCCGGCGGGGTACGGAATCCGGCTCGGCCGATACCCGCTCCTGTCATGCGCCCGGCCGCCCAAGGCGTTCAAACCCCGGCCGTCGGCAGGTCCGAGCCGTCAGGCGGGACTCCCGCGATCGACGGATTTCGGACGTCGCAATCCCTTGACGAACACTGGTCGTCCTGTCGCACACTTGGGGCGGGAAACAGAATGTCTTGGGCCGACCGGAGGGGACGTATGCTGGGGGTCGTTGATGCAGACCTCTTGGTCAAACAACACTTGGGCGACACACCTAGTGCCACTCACTCCCGGCTTGTCGCCCACATCATGCGGGAGCTTGCGCCGAACTTCTCCGCCTCCGCTGATCTTTGGGAGATCGTTGGCCTATGCCATGATCTCGATTACTTCCATACATCCGGCGACTGGAGCCAGCATGGTCTCGTGACGGTCAGTTGGCTTGGCGACAACATACCCGTCGCGGCTCAGCAAGCGATCGCCGGGCACGACCATCGCACAGGCGTCCAGGCGGATACGCTGCTTGCCGACATGCTGAAGGCGGCTGATGCCATTGCCATCATTGACGAGAGATTGGGACGCGTCGCGCTCTGTGAGACGGACCGCGCAAACCCTTACGCGGCACTGCGTCATCACCTCGGTGATCGCTCCTATTTGAGCGATATGGTCCAGAAATATTCAGAAAAGCACGCAGTTTTCTTTGACCGTCTCGTCGAGATCGTTGTCCTCGCACCGCGGCAATAGGGTTGGCCAAGGACACACGACGCTGTATCGGCGCCGCACTGCCTCGATTTGAGCAATGCGTCCGGCTGGGCTGGACGCGGCCCACTGGCTGAGGTCCGGCTGCATCTTTGCTGCGCCGCGACAGGCGCGTGAATATCGAACTGCCTGGAGTCGAACGTCTAAGACCAATAATACGACAGCGGGGCTTGTCGGATGCCGGCAATGCGTCCAAACTGTGATCAAAGTCGCTGGAATGCGGCATACCTCCAGCGGTTAAACAACGACAAGCGCATTGAAGCGCGTTTGAATAACCAGGCCGCCAGGGAGGACGTCCATGACTGCAAAGTCTGAAAAGACCAGAACAACTCGTCGCAAATTCCTGCTGACCGCCGGCGCGGCCGGCGCTGCCACCATCGCCATGCCGCAAGTCAGCCGGGCGCAGACAGCGACCCTGAAGATGCAGGGCTCGTGGGGCAAGGCCGATGTCTTCAACGAGATGGCCGAAGATTATGTGAAGCGCGTCAACGATATGGCCGGAGGCCGGCTGCGCATTGACTATCTCGTCGGCGGCTCGGTCGTGCATCCGTTCCAGGTCTTCGACGGCGTTCATGGCGGCCAGATCGACGCGGCACACACGGTGACGGTGTACTGGTACGGCAAGCACAAGGCCGCCTCGCTGTTCGGCACCGGCCCGGTGTTCGGCTTCAACGCCAACGAAGGCCTTGGCTGGATCCACAACGGCGGCGGCAAGGAGCTGTTCGAGGAGCTCCAAACCAAGATCATGAACGTCAACATCAAGAGCTTCTTCGCCATGCCGATGCCGACCCAGCCGCTCGGCTGGTTCAAGAAGCCGATCACCAGCGACGCCGATCTCAAGGGCTTGAAGTATCGCACGGTGGGTCTGGCCGCCGATCTCTTCCAGGCGATGGGCGCATCGGTCGCGCAGCTGCCCGGCGGGGAGATCGTACCCGCGATGGAGCGCGGCGTGATCGACGGGTTCGAGTTCAACAATCCGACCTCGGACCGGCGCTTCGGCGCGCAGGATGTCGCCAAGAACTACATGATGGGCAGCCATCATCAGGCGACGGAATATTTCGAGATCATGTTCAACCGGACGAAATTGAACGCGCTGCCAAAGGAGCAGCAGGCGATCCTGCAATACGCCGCCGAAGCCGTGTCCTCCGCCAACGAATGGAAGGCCATGGATTATTATTCGAAGGACCTGCAGGAGCTGATCAACAAGGACAAGGTCAACGTCCAGCGCACACCGAAGTCTGTGTTCGACGCGCAGATCAAGGCGTGGGACGGTCTGATCGCCCAGCTCGGCTCGGATCCGTTCATGAAGAAGGTGATGGATTCGCAGAAGGAATGGGTGCGCCGCGTGGTTTACTACAACATGAACAACGCGACGGACTACCGCGGCGCCTTCGAGCATCACTTCCCGGGCGTGCTCAAGGTCTGACGGCTGTCGCGGGGGATCGCGTCAGGTCTTATCGCGAGGGCGGCGCAATTGAAGCGCCGCCCACGAGTTGGAGGGGGACATCCGGATGGACTGCTCGCAGCGAGTTCAGCTCGCATGACGAAATTCCTGTTCTTCATCGATGAGCTCAGCACGTGGGTGGGCAAGGCGTTCGCCTGGCTGATCCTCGTTCTCACCCTGGGAGTCAGCTACGAGGTGTTCGTGCGCTACGTGCTGCGTGCGCCGACCACCTGGGCTTTCGACATTAGCTACATCACCTACGGCGCGATGTTCCTGATGGCCGGCGCGTACACGCTCTCGCGAAACGGCCATGTCCGCGCCGACGTGGTCTACCGCCTCTGGTCCCCGCGCACCCAGGCGACGATGGACCTCGTCCTGTATATCCTCTTCTTTCTGCCGGCGATCGCGGCGCTGATGTATTCGGGCTGGAACTACGCCCAGATGTCGGTGCGCTTCCGCGAAGTCAGCATCTTCAGTCCGGCCGGCGTGCCGGTATTTCCGCTGAAGGCGCTGATCCCGCTCACCGGCTTCCTTCTGTTCCTGCAAGGGGTCGCCGAGATCATCCGCTGCGTGCTGTGCATCCGCACCGGTCGATGGCCGCAGCGCCTGCACGACGTGGAGGAGACCGAGAGCCTCGTCATCCGCGAACATCAGCAGCACGCGGCTGAGCCGCAGAGTGAGAAGGGACCAGGCGCATGACCGATCCTCAACTCGGCATGCTGATGCTGGGCCTCTTCATCTTCATCATCATGCTCGGCTTCCCGATCGCCTTCACGCTGATGGCGATGGGCGTCTCGTTCGGCTATTACGCCTACTACACCCCCGGTCAGGACTTCTTTCAGAACCGTATCTTCACGCTTCTGGTGCAGAAGACGTTCGAGGTCACATCCAGCGACGTGCTGGTGGCGGTTCCCCTGTTCCTGTTCATGGGCTATTTGATCGAGCGCGCAAACATCCTCGACCGCCTGTTCTACTCGCTGCAGCTGTCGATGAAGAACGTGCCGGGCGCGCTTGCCGTGGCCACGCTGATCACCTGCGCCATGTTCGCGACCGCCACCGGCATCGTCGGTGCCGTCGTCACGCTGATGGGTCTGCTGGCGTTGCCGGCGATGCTGCGAGCCGGCTATGACGCCAAGCTGTCGGCGGGCGTCGTCTGCGCCGGCGGCTGCCTCGGCATCCTGATTCCGCCGAGCATTCTCTTGATCGTCTATGCAGCGACCGCCGGCGTCTCGGCGGTCAAGCTTTATGCGGCGGCGTTCTTTCCGGGGTTCTTGCTGGCCGGCCTCTACGTGCTCTACGCGATGACACGCGCGATCATCAATCCCGCGCTCGCGCCGAAGCTGCCGCGCGAGCAGACCGACGTGCCGACCTCGAAGGTCATCTGGGCGCTTGCCACGTCGTTCCTGCCGCTCGCGTTGCTGATCGTTTCGGTGCTCGGCGCGATCCTGTTTGGGCTCGCGACGCCCTCGGAAGCGGCCGCGGTGGGAGCCCTCATGAGCATCGTGCTGGCGGCAGCCTATCGTTCGCTCAACTACGAGATGATACGCGAATCCGTGTATCTGACCGTGCGCGCCACGGCGATGGTCTGCTACCTCTTCATTGGATCCTGGACGTTTTCGGCGGTGTTTGCCGTCCTTGGCGGACAATCGGTGGTCGAGCAGTTCTTCACCTCGATGAACCTTTCGCCGATCCAGTTCCTGCTGCTGACCCAGCTGATCATCTTTCTGCTCGGCTGGCCGCTGGAATGGACCGAGATCATCATCATCTTTGTGCCGATCTTCCTGCCGCTGCTTCCGCAATACGGCATCGATCCGATCTTCTTCGGCATTCTGGTGGCACTGAACACGCAGACCGCGTTCAACACGCCGCCGGTCGCGATGGCGGCCTTCTATCTGAAGGGCGTGGCGCCGCCCGAGGTGAAGCTGACCGACATTTTCTCCGGCGCGCTTCCGTTCGTCGGCCTGGTCTTCCTCACCATGGCACTGGTCTACATCTTCCCGGGGATCGCATTGTGGCTGCCGAGCTATCTCTATGGATCGCGATGAGCACGCCCGGCAAACCGACGAGAGGCTGCGCATGAGTCTCAACGCGCTCGGCCTCGCGGACGCCGCGGCCGGCATCCGCGACGGCCGGCTCAGCTCGGTGGAGCTCGTCGGCGACTGCCTCAGGCGCATCGATGAGGTCGATCGCGATATCCAGGCGTGGGCGTTTCTCGATCGCGACCACGCGATGCGGCAGGCCGAGGCGGCCGACGATCATCGCAAGCACGGCAAGGCCACAGGCCCGCTGCATGGCGTGCCCGTGGGCATCAAGGATATCTTCGACACCGGCGACATGCCGACGGAATTCGGATCAGAGCTGTGGGCCGGACGCACGCCGCGGCGCGATGCGGCGGCCGTGGCGCGTCTGCGGACGGCTGGAGCGGTGATCCTCGGCAAGACGGTGACGACCGAGTACGCGTACTACAATCCGGGCAAGACCCGAAATCCGCACAACCCAAATCACACCCCCGGCGGATCGTCCTCGGGCTCCGCCGCGGCCGTCGCGGCGCTGATGGTGCCGGGTGCCATCGGCTCGCAGACCAACGGCTCGGTGATCCGTCCTGCCGCCTTCTGCGGCGTGGTCGGCTTCAAGCCCACGCATGGCCTCATTCCACGCAGCGGCGCGCTCCAATTGTCGCGCACGCTCGACCATGTCGGCGTGTTCGGGCGCAGCGTCGAGGACGCGGCCCTGCTGGCGGAGGTCATGGTCGACTTCGACCCGGAGGATCCGGACACCCGGCCTGTTGCGCGCCCGCCATTCTCTGCGGTCGCGGCGAGCGAGCCGCCGTTGCCGCCGCGATTTGCCTTCGTGCGCTCTCCGGTCTGGGATCAGGCCGAGCCTGAGACGCGTGAAGCCTTTGCCGAGCTCGTCGACGCCCTGGGCGAAGCGTGCAGCGAAGTCGAGCTTGGGCCGAGCTTCAACGGGGCCGTCGACATGCACCGCATCATCATGGAAGTTGATATGGCGCACAATTTGCGGCGCGATGACCAGCGAGGCGGCGACAGGCTGAGCACGCGTCTGCGCCAGGCGATCGAGCGCGGCCGCGCGCATCTTGCGGCGGATTATTGCAACGCTCTGGCCGGGATTGCGCCGCTCAACCAGGCCCTGGACCACGTTCTCGATGAATACGACGCCATCCTGACGCCCGCCGCGCCGGGCGCGGCGCCCGGAATCGAAACGACGGGCAATCCGGTCTTCTGCTCGCTCTGGACCTATCTCGGCGTTCCCGCCATCAGCCTGCCCTTGATGCGCTCGGAAACGGGCCTTCCGCTGGGCGTCCAGCTCGTCGGCCGCCGCGGCAACGACGCCCGCCTCTTGCGCACGGCGCACTGGCTGATCAGGACCATCGGGCGCACGCGTGGTAGCGGTCGGCGCAACGCCCCGAGCGCCGGATCGAACTCGGCTCCCGGCGCGGAGAAAAGGAAAGTGCGATGACCAATCTGATCACCGGACTCATCGGCCTCGCGCTCATGATCGCATTTCTTGGAATCCTGCTGGTCTGGATCAAGGCCATTCCGCTCATCATCATCGTTGTCTGCGTCGTGGTGCTGGCCGTGATCGATTTCGTGCGATCCCTGCGGACGAATGGCGCGCCTCGCTGAATGCCCCATGGCAAGAAGACGCTTCACTTCTCGGCATTGGCCGGAGCAGCCGGAATTGCGACAAGAAGAGAGCTTTAGCGGCCAACCCGTTCGAGCTGCCACCTGGGATCGCCTGCGCAGCGCGCGTCGAGCCCTTTGCTCAGGTCTGCGAGGCTCACCGCACCCAGCCGCTCGACCAGCAATGCTTCGGCATCGCGAAGGACATCGTCCACCGCTGCGTTGACGAGTTGCTCGATCGCACAGTCTGGATTGGAATGCTCGTTCCCGATCGCAAATAGCCGGGGACCACCAACCGCACGATAGACATCGAGAAGCGACACGCGCTCGAGGTCGCACGCAATGACCCAGCCGCCGCCATGCCCTTTGTCCGACCGGACATAGCCCGCATCGCGCAGCCCCGCCAATGTGCGGCGAACGACGACCGGATTGGTCCCCAGCATCGTGCCGATCGCCTCCGAGGTCATCGGGCCGTCATGTCGCGCCATGTGGAGCAGCACATGCAGCATTCGGGAAAGGCGGCTGTCGTTTCGCATCGGCTGATCTTTCGCAGGCGCTGCACCATTGGCAAGGGCAGATAGTCATGCTACATATAAAGTTACATGACGCGGGAGCGATCGGAAGTGCGACAGTTCGAGGATCCGGACCACTGGGACAGCGCAGCCAGGCATTACCGAGAGACTGCGCACCCTTTCACCGCCCTGTTTGCGGTGGCGGCGCTGGCGCGCGTAACCCTGACGCCTCAGAGTCATGTTCTCGACGTGGCAGCCGGCACCGGCGCGCTCGCCCTCGCAGCCGCTCGCACCGGCGCACGAGTCCTGGCGACCGACTTCTCGCCCGGCATGGTTGGATGCATCGCAGCTGCTGGTCTGCCCAATGTGGAAGCGCGGGTCATGGACGGACAGGCGCTCGATTTGCCTGACGCGCATTTCGATGCCGTCTTTTCGATCTTCGGTGTCATCATGTTCCCCGATTGGCGCAAGGGTTTGGCAGAGATGCGACGGGTGACACGGCCCGGCGGGCATGGCGTGGTTGCGACCTGGCGGAAACGGGGCGCGGCGACCTTCCTCCTGTTGGGCGAAGTGCGGCAAAAGCTCTTCCCTGATCGGCCGGGCATGGCAATGCCTGAAGCCGTTCAGGCCCTGAGCGATCCGGACGATTTCGCCCGCGCCCTCGTCGCTGCCGGCTATCGCAATCCCCGGATCGACGCGGTGACTCATGATTTTCTGCTCGACGTCGCGGCGCTCGATGCGCCTGACACGCTCTTCGGCATGTCACCCGACTGGACCAGCCTGGACGACATCGAAAAGGCTGCGGTGATTGCCGAGGTGCGGGCCAGAGCCGATGGCCGTCCGGTGCTGCCGATAAGCTCGACCGCACTCATTGGCATCGCTGAACGATGAATACCAACTGCCTTTGTGCGGGCAATTTCGGACCGCCTTGATCACCGCTACTTCTTAAGGATACCCGTGTTGGTGTTTCCAAGCTGCTGGATGGCGGCGTCGGCGGCTGGCGTGTTGTAAGACGGTCGAGATCCGCCCCCCTCCTGACCGGACGGGGTTACGCCGAGTCTCTGGCCCGTCGTTCCCTGGCTCTTTGCATTAAGCGTGTTGGGCCCCGGCGAACCGCCGGTTCCGCTCAGCGTCGTCCCGTTCGACAGCGTCGATCCACCTGTGCCGCCCGACCCGGTTGCGGCCGCCCCTCCCGAGGATGAAGCACCGCCTGAACCGCCTCCTGAGCTTTGCGCCATGGACAACGAAACGGTGCCCAGAAGGACAGTCGCGGCCAAAACCAGAAGTCTCATCGTCCACCCTTTCCTATGCCAGCGCCTGAAACCGCTTGCTTCTTGTCACAGTTCCTAGCGGCGGCGCGCGATCCATGCTCCGGCCAGGAAAGCGACGAGCAAGGAACGTAACGGCGCCCTCACCGTCACCTCGCGCAACTGGTCGGCCCATCGCTGTGCCCGCTCCGCCGGCGGCGTGCGTGCCTGCGGAGCAAAAGCTCCTCCTTGCTCGCCGGAACCCGGCCGCAGGTTTGAGGTCCGCTCTGTGCCGCCCTGATCGTCCGTCAACCCGGAGGCTTCCGTCATTGCCCCGGCTTCCTTCATGTCCATGCGTGTGCTCCATCTCGTGCCTGACCGACCGGGGTGACAGGCTCGTTCGACGACCGGGCCGGCTATGGCATCGGCATTGATGCCAACTATATGTTTGTTGAAGATCCCGCCGTCACCGCTCCCTTGAAAAAGCCGTTGCTCATCTTTCTGTTCCTCGTCTTCGCACCGCTTGCCGCATCGGCGGCGAGATATTTTTGGCTGGATGATGGCCGCCAGAACTGGCAGACGGCCGACCGCTCCAGCGCGGGTCTTCTGACCGCCGCGGCCGATCACCGTGAGGCCGTCATCCGGGTGTTCGGAGCACGAACGGTGAGATGGCGCGGCATCTTCGCGATTCACACCTGGATCGTCGTCAAGGAGAAAGATGCGCCGACCTACACAAGGTACGACTACACGGCCTGGGGCGAGCCGATCCGCACCAACGGCTTCGCTCCGGACGGGCGGTGGTTTGGCGCTGCGCCGGAAATCATCGTGGCCGTCGACGGCGAGCGCGCGGAGGCGCTGATCCCGAAAATCAGAGATGTGATCGAAAACTACAGGTTTCGATCCTATGGAGATTACAGCGTCTGGCCTGGGCCCAATTCGAACACCTTCGTGCAGGCCGCACTCGATGCCGTCCCTGAGCTCCGGGCCGTCCTGCCACCTACCGCAATCGGCAAGGACTTCCCGTACACAGGCAAATGGTTCGGCGTCACGGCATCCGGCACAGGCATCTACGCCTCGCTTGCCGGATACATCGGCTTCTCGCTCGGCTGGGTCGAAGGTCTGGAGATCAATTTCTTCGGCGCCGTTCTCGGCATCGACATCCGACGCCCGGCGCTCAAGCTACCTGGCCTCGGTCGGCTTGGGGTAACCCCCGGCCTGTCGTGATAGAGAGCGAAATGCTGGGTTGGCCGCACCGTTTGTGGACTGCTCAGTCCTCTCGTAAGAGCTTGAATCGATAGAAGAGCTGGCTGCTTACTGACGTAATGTTTGTTCCTGCCGAGCATCTGCTGCGCTCAAGCGGGACCAATCGGGATGACGGAGCCTGTCGCGCTCATCGCCCTTCCTCACGGTTGCGGAATGCTCTTCTGACTGAGCCATGCCCGCATCTCGCCGATCTCTCGCCTTTGGGTGTCAATGATCTCGCGAGCAAAGTGCTGGTTTCGAGGATCCTTGCCAAATTTCAGGACGATCTCGGCCATGTCGACTGCGCCTTGATGGTGAGGGATCATGCCGAGCACGAAGGCTGCATCGGGATCAGCGTTGGTGATGCCTCGCATCATCGGACCGTGCATGCGTTCCATTGCGGCGCGGTAGGCATCCGGAGCCGTCGACCCTATCGCCGCAGCGCCGTGCATGCCATGCGGATGTTCGGGGTTCGGCGTATGGGTCAGCCGCTCTCCAGCCGGCGTTCCGATGCCTCCTCCGATGCCATAGATCGCAATGTGCAGTCCCCAGTAACCCGTTGTGAAAATGACTAGCGCCGCCGCAAGTCCGGCCGGGACGCCGGCAAGCCTTCGCTTGAGCGCGGGCAGGAAATGAACCTCACGACTATGATCGGCAGCAATGGCAACGACGACCGCCATGATGAGCGCGTGTCCGATCAGGTCGGTTCGCCCGAACGGATAGACGGCTGCGTTGAAGATGATGAAAAGAGCGATGGCCGACAGCCGGCGGACAAGCGGCGTCCAGATCAAGCCAAATCCCATCGTGAATTCGGCGACGCCCGCCATCGGGATAAATACGTCGCGCGGCATGCCGAAGGTCAAGAAGGGCTTTTCCTGCACGAGCGGGTAGAACCAGTCCGGATAGGCAAACTTTTCGAGGCTCGACCACATCAGCGCGATGGCGACGCCCCAGCGCAGCGCCTCGAAGCGATGGTTGCGCCATTCCGGATTGGATGAAGCCTCCAACACCAGATAGGCGGCGACACCGACTCCAAGCGCCAGGTAGTCCAGCAAATGGAAGACATCATAGTCGCGCAGCGCGAGTAGCCACAAGGCGATGATCCCGAGAGCCGCAAGTGGCTGCGTCTTGCGAGAGAAGATCAACCCGGCGATCAGGAGCTGGGTCCAGGACACCCATTCGGCCGGCGTTTTGAGATCTGGCGTCAGGTAGACGCCGCCGACGGCGAAGATCGCCACGAAGAAGGCTGCGATGACGACGCGCACGAAGTCGTCGAGGCGCATCCAGAGAGGGTCGGTGATGCGATCCATGGCCAGCAGGATCGTCTCGCCGGCGCTCGACTTCTCGATGGCTCGTGACGCGAGGAAGAATGCCAGCACGAGCGCAATACCGGTCCAGAACCATACATTGGTCAACGTGGCCCCGATCGACTGGGGTGGCGCTCCGACAATATAGGGCGCAAACCATTTGACATGTGCGTGCGCCGGCACCGGGGCCGCGACCGATGCGAGGATGCTCAGGGCCAGCAGGCAACCAGAGGAGCGAGGCGGCGCCGGATGGTTCAATTTCTTCTCCTCAGGTGGTGAGGTGATTAAAGCGTGATTGAGGCGGGGCGGTAGGAGACGAGAACGCCAGAGCCTGATCAAGGCGATGGCTCTTGTGATAGTTTAGACGTTGCCAAGCGTGCTCCCTACCCCTTTTTTCAATCGAGCTGGATCACGGAGGACGCGCTGTTACCCAGAAGGTCGATGCGCCAGGTAGCCGCCGTTGATCACAAGTTAGGCACCCGGGATGAAAGCGCGTAAAATGTGTTGAGCCCTTGCGAAACCCATCATGCTTCGTCGTAGGCGAACCGCGACTTCGCCGATGGGACATGAGCGGAAGTGCACTAGGTCTCGGGCTTGAGACTGCGACAATGCCACCATCATTCCTGGAGCGGGGCTCCGATCATTCGGGAAACATTCGCGTCAGTAAACCGGGGGACGTCGGCCATCACTGCGTCTGTTTCGGCGGATGCAAGCGCAGCGTGAAGTGCAGCCTCATCGCGAAACCGATAAATTCCCACGGAAACATCTACTGCATCGGCATCTCGGGGGAAGAAGGCCGCGGCACTTTCGAGGCCATGCTTCCGCCAGCTTGCGAGTGCCAACGGCAGGTGCACATCGACATAATAGTCGCGATCGAAATATGTGCCGCCGCTGCAGGTCACTATCATTGTTGCATTTGTCAAAAGCTGGCCTCCTAACTCATCGAGATGGATTGTAAATTTATAGAACCCTGCGCCATGTCCGCACTTCGCAGCTGTTCGTGATCACGATCGATATGTCGATTGTTCGAAGCCGGCGCCCTCTCCGCTCCTCTCAATCCTCGTCTTGCCACCTCCGCAAGTCCGTCTGATCCTGGTAGGGCATGCGATCTGGCGTGGTGATGAATTCCATCGTCGTGCCCCAAGGCATCTGGCAGTAGCAGACCTTGTTGCCCGGGCCTTTTTCAGTCGTGTAGGGGATTGCCCGCGGTGCCGTGAGCGGCTTTCCGCCCGCCTGCTCGAAGCGCGCGACAGACGCGTCGATATCGTCGGTGTAAAGCGCGAAATGCGTGATGCCGAAGTCACTGGCCCGGATGGGCTGAGCCTGCTCCGGTCCGTGCATCTCGAACAATTCGATGTCGGGGCCGGTCCCGATCTTCACCATCGCCTGCGCGCGGACGACCGTCCCTGGGTAAGCCCCCACTGCACGCTCGAATTCCGGTCCCTGCCGCGGCGGATCCTGCGGTCCGAACGACTGGTAGATCACCTGACCGCCGAAGGCCTCGACCAGGAATGATTTGGCCGCTTCGATGTCCGGCACGGTGATGCCGATATGATTGACGCCGCGAATGACTGGTGCAGTCATGATAGTCTCCTTTGCTATTTGTTCGATCCATCGCTGCGGCGCAATTGGCCGCAGCCTCGCGATCCGCCCGGCCCACGACGGCGCGGACGCCGAGTTTCAATTGTCCTTGAGGAACTCGATCAGGGCGGCCGCGACCTCACCCGGCCGTTCGTCCGCGACATAGTGGCTGCACCGCGCGATGGAGCCGCCCTTCACATTGGTGGCGAACTCCTCGAGCATCGGCACCATCTGCGCACCGAAGCGCTGGTCGCCACCCAGGCCAAGCACCGGCATCTCGAGCGGTTGCTTCTTGTACTCGAGCGCAATCGCATGATCGGCGGCGAGGGTGCGGTACCATTCCATGCCGCCACGCGTGCGGCCGGGAAGCGCCATCGCCTTGGCGTAGATCTCGATATCCGCCGGATTGAAGGTGCTGTGATCGTAGAACCGCTCTGCCATGAAGGTCGAAACATAGTCGTATTCACGGCCATGAATCAGGCGCTCCGGCAGGTCCCGGTTCATATGGAAGCTGAAGTGCCAGAGCCTCGAAACCGTCGCCTCCCATCCGGTCCAGCCGGGAAGCGGAACGTCGAGGACGGCCAGGTGGGTAACAGCCTCCCGATAGAGAGCGGCCTGCGGCAAGGCGACCATTCCGCCGATATCATGTCCGCAGACGGCATAGCGTTCATGCCCAAGGGCAACCATCACTTCATGCGCGTCGCGTGCCATCGTCGCCTTGTCATAGCCGTCGAGCGGGCAGTCGGAAAAGCCTGCGCCGCGCAGATCCATCGCCACCACGCTGAAATGCTCGGCGAGCGGCGGCATCACCTTGTGCCATTCCCACCATGTTTCCGGCCAGCCGTGAAGCATAAGGATCGGCGGGCCTGAGCCTCCCGTGACGGCGTTGATCTTGATGCCATTCACCGGCACCAGCTGCTGAGTAAACCCATTCAAAGTTGCGATCATGATCGCCTTCCAGTCAGTTGTTTTTCAGACGACGTCACGCTGTCGCCGCCGCGAACCGTCATGTCGGCCATGATCGACCAATCCTTCTCCCCGAGGCCCGCCGAGACAGCTTTGCCGAGCCCCTCGCGGACAGCTTCAAGCATCGGAAGCCTGCGTCCGATTCCGTGGCTGGCCTCGGTCGCCAGGCGCATGTCCTTGAGAGCGAGCTTGGCTTTGAAGCCCGGCTCGAACGACCGTTCCGTGATCTGCGCGCTGTAGCTCTCATAGGCGCGGCCCGAGAACAGCGTACCCAGGATGAGTTCAAAGAAATCCGCACGGCCGAGGCCGACGCTCTCGGTCAGCACGACACCCTCAGCCATCGCCTCGATAGCCATGGCGATCATCATGTTGCAGGCGAGCTTTGCCGCATTCGCCCGCGCGGGATTTTCCCCCAGCTTCCAGACTCTTTTGCTGAGCGGGCCGAGCAGCGGCTCGATCACGGCAATTGCATCGGCCTTCCCGGCCGCCAGGATGTTAAGCTGGCCACTCGCCGCTACGTTCGGTCGACCGAGGACCGGTGCGGACACATAGCCAACGCCTGCCTCTTCGTGCCGGAGCTCCAGCTCCCGCGCGAAAGCGACCGAGATCGTCGATGTGACAACGTGAGTCAACCCTGGCTGCGCACTTGCCAGCAAACCTGCATCAAGGATCACGTCCCGAATGGCCCGGTCGTCGGACAGCATCGTGAAGACTGCGTCAGCCTCGAACGCATCCGCTGCGAGCTTGACCAGCGTTACCCCGGGTACGCTTTCCTGGGCGACCCTGCTCCGGTTCCAGGCCCGCACGTCATGACCGGCCTTCACCAGGTTTAGGGCCATCGCTGAGCCCATACTGCCGAGACCGATGAATCCGATCCGCATGGTCTATCTCCTATTGTTCAGATGAGAGCTGGGCGCAGGATCGGAAGCAGGCTGCCGGGCGATCGTCAGGCCGAGACCCGCGCCGAAGAGCTGGCGAGTGGCGATGACGAGGAGAGCCACAGAAAGGTGTGAGCGAGTTGGCCAGCATTGGGGCGCTCCCCGGCGGGCGCATTGAAGACACCGCCTGGTCGCGCTCAAGAGCTTAACGCCCGGCTGCGCTGAATCACGACGACGCGACTTCCAATCTTAACCCGGCTATAGAGATCGACGATGTCTTGGTTGATCAGTCGAATACATCCGCTTGAAACAGCGCCGCCGATTGTCTCCGGCTCAGTCGTTCCATGAATACGGAACAATGTGTCCCGATCGCCCTGATAAAGGTACAGAGCGCGGGGACCAAGCGGATTGCCAAGGCCGCCCACCATCCCGTTGGCGAGATGTCCATACCGCGCCGGCTCCCGATCCATCATGTTCTTGGTTGGGCTCCAATGCGGCCACTCTGCCTTTCGCTTGATGATAGCAGTGCCCGCAAACGCAAGACCCTCTTTGCCAACTCCAATGCCGTAGCGCATCGCCTTCCCGTCACCCTCCACCAAGTAAAGATGACGAGCAGCCGTATCTACAACGATCGTTCCAACTGGCTCAGCCGTCGAATAGTCCACGCGCTGGCGCAACATTTCTGAATCAATGGCGGATGTATCGACGGCTGGTATCGTGTGAAGTCCGTCGATTAGCTGCGCATACTCAGCAGGCGTGCTGCTGAATTCTGCCTCAACCAGACTCATGTGACTAGCGCAACCCGATAGAAGGACTGCTATTGCACCGATCACGGAGAGGCGCGCAAAGTGCCTTGCGTGTGAGTTCGTCATATCAATTCCCGAATTTATGCGCGTCTAACCGGATACGACGGGCTGCATGAGCGACGCGGAAGCTTCGAAATCCTCTTGCTTGGAAGGCACAGCCACTTTGACGATACGGAAAGCCGTCGTTGGAATATGCGCTCGGCAAAAGCACGATTAGCTTAACCAATCGCCACGGCCGGGCCGGCAACTCTCCAGCAACATCTTCGAACATTGAACCTCCTGGGTTCACAAAGCGGACCTTCGATAAGCCACATCGGAACCATTCGGTTCCTAATTAGGCTTTAAAAAACAATCTCCATCAGGAGATCGATATTTTTCAGCATTTCGTCGCGACGGGATCCAACTTTTCCAAGGACTCTCATGCCCTGGGCATGGGAAACGATAAAGTGCGCCATAACACGAGCGTCGCGACTATTCTTGATTTCGCCGGTAGCTTGCCCTTTCGCTATCGTGGCAGCGAACAGGTCTTGGAGCCTGGTGAAAAGTCGCTTGATCAGTTCTGCGATGTCCGGATCTCCCGGCAACATCTCGGCAGCGGTCAATACACCGAAACATCCGCGAACACCTTTGCTTCCAGACGACAGATCCGCATAACGTACCAAAGCGTTGCGAATTGCCGCCTTCGGCGAAGGATCCGATCGGAGAACCTCTTGGACGTTTCGCACGCCGTCGTCCGTATAGAGTTTGAGGGCGAGCAGGAAGACAGACTTCTTATCGCCGAAAGCCTTGTAGAAGCTGCCCTTCGAAAGCTTCATTCCGGCAAGGAGGTCGGGCAACGATGTATCGTGATAGCCGCGATCCCAGAAGACCTGCATTGCGCACCTTATCGCCTCGTCGAGATCGAACTCACGGGGGCGACCTACGGGAAGTTGCGAATTGGTAGCCATCATGCGAGCAATATAGACCGAATGGTTCCTAAATGCAAGCACTCTGACAGTGGCCGGGGCCAGGCGTGAGGTCTGCTTCGGATCACCAAGCGGACACCCTTCCGATGCGTGTGAGCTGGTTCACATGCTGTTTTGGTTAAACGGAGTACGGTCGGAATAAGCCCGATAGGAGAAGGGCATCGCGTCGAAGCGGCGGCGCAGCGTCCGGCTACCGCCTGCCATTTTGGAAATTGCATTACTGGCCATAAGCCCCGCCTCCGGACGCATTTCAAGAGCGGGCAGTGAAATGTTTATTGGACGTCATTTCCCTCCGTTCTTCCGCTCACTCGGAGACGGGCTTTTTCAGTCCAACGTTTTTAGAAAAGTCATTTGCCATGTGTATTTTCACAAGCCGAGCCCGGCGCGCGGCAGGTCATAACTGTTCAAACCGAGTTTGCCTCACCGTTTTGGCTTCCATACTCTCGGCCGCCTGCGTCATTTCCTTTGCGAGCGCCGCGTCCGCTCAATGCGCGGCGCGCGACGTGTTGCAAAACAAGCTGAAGCTCACGACGCGCTCGGCCCCGGCGTCGCAACAGCCTATTAAGTCCGTGCGCGACGTTGCGACATGGAAGACGATCGCAATAGGGACCTTCGCCGACTCTCTTGCCTTGCGCAACGAACTCGATAGCAAGGGCTGCAATGTCGGCGGTCAGGCCGCTGAAATCCTTGCTAGGCCGACGTTCACCGTTAGCTCTCGGAAGACATATGTGGAGCTTCTCGATCTATCGCCTGCGCAGCTTGGATTCACGTCCGATACCGTGACTTTGGCTGACGTTTACGCACGCGCCCAGCAATTCGGCCTCGAACTCGCTGCGGCCGAAGTCGGCCCACAATTGCGTCTTCAATATTTCGACCAGCCTATCGGCGAATTTCTCATCATCGGAATGGACCCGATCAAGACATGGAGCGGCGAGCCGATCATCCTGAATGTGGCGAATGGCGGCGCCGGATTGATACTCATCGGCCAGGATGGTCGCTCCGAAACGGATATATCCGTGGCCTCCCGTTTCATTTTCGTTCGATCCCATCGACCGGCAGCTGGCCGCGACGTCGTCGGAGCAATAGCAAGAGCACTTCCGCCGCCGTGAGCGGGCCGGCGCGCATTTGCGTCGAATGTCAGCTCATTGGCCCTCAGCCAAACTGCCTATGAACCGCCGCGAAGCCTGCTCTCGGAGAGAAACCGGATCGGACGAGCAGAGCGGTCGGACCGCGGATTTTGACCCGAAACGGACATTCGGCCGCATGGACCGGCGACAAAATGTAACTACGTTGATCTGTCATCCTGGTGGGTGCCGGATGAAGCGGAGAGAGTTCATTGCCGCTACTGCGGCGTTGCTACTTTCACCAGCGGTGGCGCAAGAGATCCGCCGCCGCATAGGCTTGCTCTTTGTCAATGAGCTGCCACCCGCTTGGCAGAGCGCATGGCTCGACGGCTTGCGAAACCACGACTGGGTTGAGGGAAAAAATCTGACCTTTGAGTACCGATTTGCCCGATCCCAGGATCGCTTGCCTGCTATGGCAGCAGAACTGGTCGCTGTTGGTGCCGATGTTCTTATGGCCGGCAACCCACAGGCAGCTGTAGCCCTGAAATCGGCAACCGCCAGCGTACCGATCGTATTCGTGGGTGTGGCCGATCCCATCAGGATCGGCCTCGTCAATAACCTTGCGCGTCCGGGCGGCAACATCACAGGTCTCGCGACTTTCGTGCCGGGTCAGTTCATCAGCAAACAGATCGAAATATTGCGCGAGCTGGTTCCTACTGCCTCGAAAATCGCTGTGGTAGCCAACCCGGGCAATGCCATCCACAAGTTCGTATTGGCCGAGGAGTTGCCCCAAGCAGCCGGGAAATTAGGCTTGAATTTCGTGATTGTGGAGGCGGCGACTGTTGAGGAACTAGACACCGCCTTTGCCGCAGCCGCAGCCCAGCAACCAGATGCAATCGTTCCTTTTGGTGATCCTTTGACCCTGCGCAATGCTCCGCAAGTTGCGGCGTTGGCGGCGAAGCATCGCCTACCGGCGATTTATCTCAGCCGACAATTTGCCACCCCTGCTGGATTGATTTCATACGGTCCCGATTACCCCGATTTGTTTCGTCGTGCTGGCGGCTATGTCGATAAAATCTTGAAAGGTAATAAACCTTCTGAATTGCCGGTTGAGCAGCCAACCAAATACGAGTTGGTGATCAATCTTAAGGCGGCCAAAGAGCTGGGTCTCACGGTCCCACCTACACTACTTGCTCGCGCCGACGACGTGATCGAATAGGGTGGCACTTCCGGTTATGGCCGATCTGCGAAGTTGCGACACATCTGTCGAAGGTCCGCTTATGGCGGTAGAGTGGACAAGATTTGCTCAACCTGAGTTCCTTCGCATTTCAACCCAAGGCCGACATGGCCGGGCGTCATCTGAATGCGCGAGCACCTTCAGCCCCTATCGAAGCGCTAGTCTACCCCGCTATGATGTCGGTTCGAGCAGGGGAAATGGGCATGAGGCGGCGGAAATTTTTGAACCCAGCGAACATGGATTATTTCATTCAATCTCGCCGCAAGAGAGTACGTACGCTCGCCAGGTGGCTCGGCGTGATTGCTGCCGTTGTTTGGCTGAATCAACATAATGCCAGCGCTCAGGGGTTGTTAGCTGCCGCTACAGGCGCAAAGGATCTGACGTTTCCCGATTCGCCGTCTGCTAGCCCAGCAGACGGTTCACGTATGATCTTGCTCAAACCGAAGGGAGCGGGACCGTTTCCTGCGATGGTCCTGCACCACCAATGCGGCGGTCTGCGCACCAAAGGCGGCCCGAACAGGTCGATGGGCGCCTGGGCGCAAGCTGCGGTTCAGCAGGGCTTCGTAGTGCTTTTGATAGATTCCCTGGGACCTCGCGATGTCGATATGGTGTGTTTGGAAGTGAAGAAGGGCGTTAACTTTCCGCGCGGCGTCCGCGATGCTCTTCAGGCTGCTGATCACCTACGAGCCTTTCCATTCGTCGACAAGCAACGAGTCGCCCATGTAGGGTTTTCCTGGGGTGCAATGGTCGCGCTGCTGGGCAGCAGCAGCAATTGGCGAGCAGCTGCGCCAGGGAGTGAAGCATTTACAGCAGCTGTGGCGGTGTATCCGGGGTGCTTCTCAATCCAACCCAAAGCAGGCCCTCCATATGAAATCGTTCAGACCAAGATTGACCGTCCTACTCTGGTCTTGATGGGCGATAAGGATACCGAAACGCCGCCTGAAGAATGTATTCCCAAACTTCAAGCGGCAAAGAACGCAGGTGCACCCGTTGAGTGGTACACCGTCCCGAATGCTACGCATTGTTGGGACTGTCAGCACCTGAACGGGTTCTCAAAAATCGATTTTCGTGGCACTAAAGTGAGCTACCGATACGACCTAAGCGCAACCCGCGAGGCGCAGCGACGAATCTTCGCGTTTCTGGAAAAAACCTGGGGCACCGGCCGTTGACATCCAGATGCGCGACTTGAATGTCGCCTTCGGAGCAGACACGACAGAATGATCGGCGCCCTACGCTCTTCGCATCAGCTTGAGCGACGCCGTCAGCCGCAGGCTCCGCTTGCCCGCGAGCGCGATGCCTTCGAGCTCGCCGCTGTCTTCCGTGCAGGTCCCGGAGAAGCCGATGCCGACCTCGAGGCCGCCGAACACCGGGTTCTCGCCTTTCGCCGGCGTGTGCTCCTGGTTCAGCATCTCGCCCTTCCAGCGGCCGTCCGCCGAGGAATAGGAGCCGAGATAGTAGAAGAACGCATCGCCTCCTAGGATGCGCCCGTCGATCAGCAGCATCACCCCGGACAGTCCGGCATCGACGCCGTCGAGCGCGCGCAAGCCCATCCCATAGAGCCCATTGGCGATGCCGCCCGGTCCGACCGTCCCGCTCGGCGGCAAGCCTTCGTCGTCGAGGCGCGTGAGATTGGCCCAGAACCTGGCGCCCGGCATGGTGTCCGCGCCGCCTTCGAGGCGAATCTGGTTGCCGTAGAGCCGGCCGCGGGCCCCGATCGAAGCGACGTCGGCGCCCATCAGCGGCTTGTAGCTGGGGTCGAGGTTGTGCCGCTCGGTGATGACCTGGGCGATGATCTCGCCGTCGCGTTCGACATAACTGCCGAGATGCGCGAAGCCCGAATTGCCGCCAAGCATCCTGCCGTCGTGCAGGCACATGATGCTGCAGCCGAACCCATCGTTGACGCCGTATTCAACCTTGTAGAGCCCGTCCAGCAACGTCCTGAACCTGCAAATTGAGAATGAATTGCGGGCTACCTAGCATCGACGCTACAGCGAAGCCACCGGCATTTCCGCGCATCGCCACGCCGGGGACCTCCGCCCGCCATGATGCCATTATGCCCCTGTTTTGCCCGACGGGTCAAAATTTCACTTCGTAAAACCCGCAGTCAATGATTTCAGGGACTTGGCTACTGTGCATGGGGTTGTTTTGGAGGTTTGTTTGCCGGCCTCCGAAAAAAGCTCCTCGGCCGATCGGTGCCAGGCTCGAACCTGCCCCCACGGACGCACGACCAATCGCGCATGGACACGCAATCAGCCGAAGACGAGCTCAGCGCGATCATCGCCGGCGCCGCGAAGCAGCCGCTGCTCGATGCCGCCTACGCGCTCTGGCGCCAACGCTATCGCCTGGAGACGATTGCGGGACGTCCGACTGCCGAAGAGGTCCGCGTCAATCGTACCTTCTCGCCGGGGCAGTTCATCATCCAGTACCGCCATGAGCGCGCCCATGCCCATGAAGGGCCGATGTTCGGCTATGTGAAGCGCGCTCATCCGCGCGCCGACGATCAGGCGATCCGGCAAGCCATCATCACGGCGGTCAAATTCGAAGACGCCTACAATAAGCACTTCGACTGGAACGGCGATTTCGAGGATTGCGTGGCGCGCGCGGTGAAACAGGCCGCGCGGAAATATCCGCATTATCTCGAGACCACCTATCGAGATGCCCGCAACGATCTCGCCTACTACATGAAGTGAACTAGAAGCACAGCGTGGTGACCAGCCTGCCCTGCTTGTCCTTGATCGCATAGGGACAGCGAATGCGCTCCAGCGCCTTCTTGGCATCCTCGTCGCCGAGCGCGGCGGCGCGCTCGTAATAGGCTTTCGCCGCGTCCTTGTCCTTCGCACCGCCGCGGCCTTCCTGCGCAAATGCGCCCATCCGCTCCAGCGCGCCGGGATGGTTTTGCGCCGCCGCCTTCTCGAACAGCGCGCGCGCCGCGACATCGTCCTTTGCCCCGCCATCGCCTTCAGACAACATCAGGCCGAGCTGGTACTGCGCTTCCGCATTGGTCTCGGCGGCCTTGCCGAGCAGCGCACGAGCCTGGGCGGGATCGGCCGGCGCCGCGCCACCTGCGCCACCGAGCGCTGCGAGATTGCTGACGCCACGGGGGTTGCCGGCCTGCGCCGCCTTCTCGAACAGCTTACGCGCCTGCGCCTCGTCCTTGGCGACGCCCGAGCCGGTGGCGTAGGTAACACCGAGCTCGACCATCGCCGCACTCGATCCCTTGTCGGCCGCCTTGCGCCATGCCGCGATTGCCTCCGCGGTCTGCCGGTTCGCCGCGTAAGCGCGCCCGAGCGCGAACATCGCGCGGCGCGAGGCGTTTGCCGCCTGCTTGCAGAACTTGACTGCAGTTGCAATGTCGGCGGACGCGATCTCCGCGACGCCCTTCACGTCAGCCGGCTTGTCGGGATCGCTAGGATCGGCGGCGAGACGGTCGCACAACACGAGATCAGCCGATTGCGCCTGCGCCGTCAGGGGCGCGGCGAGCGCAAAGAGCATGGCAAGGAGGAAAGTCCGCATGATCGTCACGTTGCGTCTGTGGCTCGGCAAATTCAAGGCTCGAGTCGGTTCACGTCTGTGATGGGTGGCTCAGGCGCGATGCATCAGCTTGAGCGCTGCGGTCAGGCGCAAGCTCCGCTTGCCGGCCAGCGCGGTTGCCTCCAGCACCGCCTGCTCCGCGTCGTAGCTGCCGGAGAAGCCGATGCCGACCTCGTGGCCGCCGAAGATAGGATCGTCCTTGGCCGGCGTGTGCTCCTGGTTGAGGATCTGGCCCTTCCAGCGGCCCTTCGCGGCGGTGTAGCTGCCGAGATAATAGAAAGCCGCATCGCCGCCGAGGATGCGGCCCTGGTTCAGCAGCATCACGCCGGTGAGTCCGCCGTCGAGACCGTCGAGCATGCGCAGATGGATGGAATAGAGACCGTCGCTGATGCCGGCTTCGCCGACGCCGCCGGCGATCGGCACCTCCTCATCGGTGATCGGCGTCATCAGCGATTGAAACGGCACGCCCGGCAGCTCCTTGAGCTCGCCCTTGAAGCGATAGAGCTCGCCGTCGGCCCAGCCCTTCGCGATTAAGGTCGCATCGTCCGTGCCCGCCATGGCGCGGTAGCTCGGATCGGGGTTATGGCGGACGGTCTTGATCACGACATCGACGCCGCTGTCCGTTTTCTCGTAGCTGCCGATATGGGCGAAGGCCGAATTGCCACCGAGCATCTTGCCGTCGCCGGCATGCATCACGCTTCGGCCGACGGTATCGCCGAGCTGAAATCTCACCTTGTAGAAGCCTTCAATCACCAGCCGTGTCCCCGGCCCTGCGCGCATCCAGATGCACTCTATCCCGCTTTCGGCGGCGATGGACAAGTTTCGCGGCGCAGCGCCGGGTGTCTTGGGATCATCAAAATGCAAAAAATCCGCCGGAGCCTTCGCTCCGGCGGATTGAACGCCAGCCCGGGCCAGCCCCCCAGCCCGGGCCGGGAGGATCTTAGGCCGCGGCCTTCTTGTCGGTCGGCACGGACGAGATCGTCTTCAGGATCTGCGAAGCGATCTGGTAGGGGTCGCCTTGCGAGTTCGGACGGCGGTCTTCCAGATAGCCCTTGTAGCCGTTGTTGACGAAGGAGTGCGGAACACGGATCGAAGCGCCGCGATCGGCAACGCCGTAGCTGAACTTGTTCCACGGCGCGGTCTCGTGCTTGCCGGTCAGACGCTTGTCGTTGTCCGGGCCGTAGACGGCGATGTGGTCCATCAGGTTCTTCTCGAAGGCGGCCATCAGCGCCTCGAAATACTCCTTGCCGCCGACTTCACGCATATAGGCGGTCGAGAAGTTGGCGTGCATGCCCGAGCCGTTCCAGTCGGTGTCGCCGAGCGGCTTGCAGTGGAATTCGATGTCGATGCCGTACTTCTCGGTGAGGCGCAGCATCAGGTAGCGGGCCATCCACATCTGGTCGGCAGCGGTCTTGGAGCCCTTGCCGAAGATCTGGAATTCCCACTGGCCCTTGGCGACTTCCGCGTTGATGCCTTCATGGTTGATGCCGGCAGCCAAGCACAGGTCGAGATGCTCTTCGACGATCTTGCGGGCGACGTCGCCGACGTTCGAGTAGCCGACGCCGGTGTAGTACGGGCCTTGCGGCGCGGGATAGCCGGCGGTCGGGAAGCCGAGCGGACGGCCGTCCTTGTAGAAGAAGTATTCCTGCTCGAAGCCGAACCAGGCGCCGGAATCGTCCAGGATGGTGGCGCGCTTGTTGGACGGATGCGGGGTCTTGCCATCGGGCATCATGACTTCGCACATCACCAGCACGCCGTTGGTGCGCGCACCGTCCGGAAACACCGCGACCGGCTTCAGCACGCAATCGGAGCTGTGGCCTTCGGCCTGCTGGGTGGAGGAGCCGTCGAAGCCCCAGAGCGGAAGCTGCTCGAGCGTCGGGAACGACGCGAATTCCTTGATCTGAGTTTTGCCGCGCAAGTTCGGAGTCGGCGTATATCCGTCGAGCCAGATGTACTCGAGCTTGTACTTGGTCATTGAGCCTCTCTGTAGATGATGCGAAAGGTTGGGGGCCCGGGAGGGCCCCCGCACGTTTGTACCCGGCCATCATCGGCCAGCCTTTCCCAAGCATTTCGCGTGCCAAAAGGCCGCAGTACGGGCGGTTTTCCACCGCTTCCGGCTCCTCTTCGCCACAGACGGGCCCTCCACGGCACCGTGCGTCATAGCCGCGCACCTTGGCCCGAAGCTGCGCTGCAAAAATCCGGCGGAAAACGCCCGATTTAGAAGCAGCGGACGCCGACCGCGCATTGCCGATGAAACGCGCATCAACGTCCGGTAACTTTCGCAAACTCCCCCACCCCTCCTCAGCAACCTTCGGAATGGCCCACGCGTTGGTCAGCGGTAGCGTGCCTTGGAGGATGCAGAAGGCTTCCTGCCTACAAATTGAGCGGAAACTGATTTCCTTTTCAGCACTTTCCAATCGGGGATGAGCGGCCGATATGGGGATTCCAGTAACCACAATCGAACGAGTCGGGCGCACCATGGAGGCCAAGGCGCTTCGACCAAGGAGAATCGCAATGATGAACAATGGTCTGAGTCACGGATCTGCAAAGATCTACCAATTCCCCGTCGGCGGCCGTGCGGCCCTCGCCGGACGCCGCTATGGCGAGACCCGCCTTCCCGCCGATCAGGCTTCGCTGCCCGCGAACGTCTCGATCTGCAGCGACAGCTGGTATCACCAGGATGCGGTCGACGAAGCCAAGCCCAAATGGGAACGCTGATGCCAGCTGCTGGTCTGACAGTGCCGGGCTTTCGCAAGCGGCCGGCGGCAGTTTGAAAAGGGGTCGAAACAACGGCGTTTCGGCCCTTTTTAATTCCAGGCGCGCCCGCGCCTATATCCCGGGCTTGTCGACCACCGCGCAGTAACCGGCCGCTTGGTGTTTGACCGTAGCGGGCCCGGTCTTGGGAATCCTCAGCGTGACTCCCGCTCCCGAATAGCGCGTCCCCGAAACCGCCAGCCGCTTGGCGAGCGTCACCGGCTGGCCATCGATCTGGACGAAGGCCCGTTTGTCGTAGTCATAAAAGCCCAGGATGAACTGCGTACCATCGGCGCAGCGGTAGGTCTGGAAGGTCTGCGCATCGGCCTGCCGCGCACCGAGCATTGCGCCCGCCAGCATGCTGACCGTCAAAACAATGGCCTTGTGCCGGCCCATGATCGCCCCCTGTAATAGACCGCAAGGATGCCAAACGTGCATCCGGTGGAACCATAACCCAAGCTGATCCCATGCAAGACTCCTCCCTGAAGGACTCCCCTGCCCGCCATCTCGCCCTGCAAGGTGCGAGCAATTTCCGCGACCTCGGCGGCTACCCGACCATTGATGGCCGCACCACACGCTGGCGGCACATCTTCCGCTCCAACCATCTCGGCCAGCTCACCGCTGCCGACATCGAGGTCGTCCGCGCGCTGGGCGTGCGCAGCGCGTTCGATTTCCGTGGCCTGGAGGAGCGCGCGGCCGGCATCTGCGTCGTGAACGAGATCACGGTGCATTCGCTGCCGATCGAGCCGACCGTCGTGGCCGGGCTGCGCGCCGAGCTCGCGAAGGGCACGCTGACCGCGGCTGTGGCGCTCGAGCTCATGCGCGAATCCTATCGCAATTATGTGCGCCACAACACGCACAGCTTCCGCGCGCTGTTCGGTCATTTGCTGGAAGATCGCGCACCGCTCGTGATCCACTGCACCGCCGGCAAGGACCGCACCGGCTTCGCCAGCGCGCTGATCCTGCATGCGCTGGGCGTGGCGGACGAGGTCATCGCCGAGGATTATCTCTTGACCAACCGGCACTACAAGCGCGACCCGTCGAACGTCTTCGATCTGCCCGCCGACGTCCTCGACGCGATCGGCAGCGTCGAGGCCTCGTACCTTGCGGCCGCTTTCGAAGCGGTCGGCAGCGAATATGGTGATCTCGAAACCTATTTGCGCGACGGGCTCAAGCTCGGCACGGCAGAGCGAGACGCGCTGAAGGCGCGCTATCTGCAAGCATAGGGCGGCTGTGCCGGGAGAACGATCATGCAAGGCAAGATCTTGATCGTGACGGGCGCACGCGGCGCGCTCGGCCAAGTAGTCGCGGAAACGGCGCTGGTACGCGGCGCGCGCGTGGCTGGCATCGATCACGCGTCTTCGCAAACCGCCGCAAGCGCTGACCACATCGACATCGCGGGCGTTGACCTGTCCGACCCAGCGCAGGCGAAAGCGGCCGTCGATGCGGCGGCAAAGCATTTCGGCCGGCTTGACGCATTGATCAACATCGCCGGCGGGTTCGCCTTCGAGACTGTGTGCGATGGCGACATCGCGACGTGGCAGCGCATGCATAAGCTGAACGTGCTGACCGCGCTTAACGCCTCGCGCGCGGCGCTGCCGCACCTTGCCAAGTCCACGGCCGGCCGCATCGTCAATATCGGCGCCATGGGCGCACTGCAGGCCGGCAACGGGATGGGCCCCTATGCCGCGTCGAAAGCCGGCGTGCATCGCCTGACCGAGGCCCTCGCAAACGAGTGGAAGGGCAAGGTTACCGTCAACGCGGTGCTGCCCTCGATCATCGACACCGCGGCCAACCGCGCCGACATGCCGAAAGCCGACTTTTCCAAATGGGTGACGCCCCAGGAGCTCGCCGAAGTGATCCTGTTCCTCGCCAGCGATGCCGCGAGCGGCGTCACGGGCGCCCTGATCCCGGTCGGTGGCCGGGTGTAGTCGCGTTCCGATCAAAACGTTAGAGGCACCGGCTCCGATTCAATCGGGGCCGAGAACGCTCTAGACTGGCTGCAACTGATTCTCCGATCGGACGTCCCTTGGAAACCGCGCTTTACCTGCCCGTCAAACGCTTCCTCGAAGAGCTCGGCTTCACAGTCAAGGGCGAGATCGGCGGCTGCGATCTCGTCGGCCTCAGCGCCGGCGATCCGCCGGTCGTGGTGATCGGCGAGCTCAAGCTTGCCTTTAATCTCGAGCTGATCCTGCAGGCGGTCGATCGCGCGCCGGCCGGTGACGAGGTCTGGATCGCGGCGAAGATGTCCGCGCGCGGCAAGGGACGCGAGAGCGACGCGCGCTATCGCAATCTCTGTCGCCGCCTCGGCTTCGGCATGCTCGGCGTGACCGATCGCGGCCAGGTCGAAGTGCTGGTGAAGCCACCGACCGCGGCGCCGCGCCGCGAGCCGAAGGTGCGCTCGCGTCTCGTCGCCGAGCATCAGCGCCGCCAGGGCGACCCCGTGCTCGGCGGCAGCACCCGCGCACCGATCATGACGGCCTATCGCCAGCAGGCGCTGGCCTGCGCGTCGGCTCTTGCCGAAGGGCCGAAGCCGGTGCGCGAGCTGCGCGAACGCTGCCCCGATGCCGGCAAGATCTTGCTTAACAATGTGTATGGCTGGTTCGAACGCACGGAGCGGGGAATCTACCGGCTCACCGAAGCTGGACACGCCGCCCTGAAACGTTGGCCTCAGCAACGGGTGGAGGTCGGCGCGAGTGCTGCGTCACCGCTGTGACACCAGACCGGTGCATAGCTGAGATGCCGCACCGATTTCATATTGCAATGCAACATTGGCGGCACTAGGTATCCCGGCATCAAGATGAGGCCGTTATGAGCGCAGACTGGAATACCAAATATGGCACGCGGCGCGTCCGCCACGATCCCCCGACCCTGGACGAGGCGATCTTCGCCGCTGTCGGCATCACAGACGACCAGGCGCAGCAGGCCGAGATCGCTGCAGCCTTGATGGGGATGCCGCTCGAAGTCGTCCAGGCCGAGGTGAAGAAGCAGGCCCGCTCCAACAGCCGCATCACCGCCACCCGCGTGATCGCCGGCGAACAGGGCGCGCAGCGCTCCGTCGTAGTCGAACGCCGCGTCGTCCGCCGCTTCGGCGCCGGCACGCGCAGCTGAGCATTCCTTTCATCGCACCGAACGCGAAAGCGGACCGGCCTTGCCGGTCCGCTTTGTGATTCCTGTCCGCAATTTCCGGGTTATGCGGCGCGATTGCCGTACATGCTCGAGATCAGCTTCCAGCACGTGCTGTTGAAGCTGAGAAGCGCGCGCCCGGCCGTGAACGGCGAGGCCGCGAGATCGGCAAGCTCGGCCTCGGGCGTCTTGGCGAGGTCGATCGTGCCGGTCGATTCACCATGGCGGAAAGCCAGATGGGCCCCGAACTTCCTGGCGAGCGCCCGCATCGCATGATTGTCCGCGCCCGTCGTGATGCGCAGCTGCTTGTAGCCCTTCCAGCGGGCCTCTGCGATCAGGCGGCGGAACAGCACGGTGCCGACGCCCTGGCGGCGCGCGGAGGCTTCCACGCTGAAGGCGACCTCCGGCAAGGAACCGTCCTCGGGCGGGTGCAGCTCGGCCGCGCCGCGCACCACGCCTTCGACGATATAGGCAACGATGACGGTGCCGTCCTCGGCACAGCGGGCGGCGTAGCGCTCGATGAAGCTGTCGTCGAGAAAGCCGTTGAAACGGTCGTGCCGGCTGCCGGCATCAAGCCTCAGCAGGTGATCGCGCAGGAGCGGCAATTCTTCCTGCTGGATCAGGGTCCGCACATAGCCGGGAACGGTACGGACGGTGTCTTCAAGTACCACGTCAGAACTCCTCTTGGTGTTCCCTCGAGGAGGCGTTCGAATCCCTAGGCCTCCTATATTGTGCATCGCACCATGATTTTCAAGACGGAGACCTGCCCAAGTTTCGGGCACCGAAGCGACCAATTCGTTAATAAAATCAAAGTCCCATAGTTTCACAGGACCAGCTGGGTCTGGGTCACCACCGCAACCAATTTGCCGTCCTCGGTTTCCAATCTGGTGGTCCAGACCTGGGTCCGCCGACCCCTGTGCACCGGGGTGGCGGTGGCGATGACCGTGGCCCCCTCCTTGGCCCCACCGATGAAATTGGTCTTGCTCTCCAGCGTGGTCGTACCCTTGGCGTCCTCGGGCAGATTGATCACGGTCGCTGCCGCGCCGACGGAATCGGCCAGCGCCATCACGGCCCCGCCGTGGATGGTGTGGTGAAGCGTGCAGAGTTCGGGCCGGACCGTCATCCGCGCCACCACGCGGTCCTTCTCCGCCTCGACAAATTCGACGCCCTTGAGTTCGGCGAACGGCATCTTCATCGCTTTAAGTTTCTCGAGCGGCGTCATCGGATCTCCTCCCAACTTCTTGTTGGCTCAACGTGAATTGCTTCAAGCCGCAAAGCAATGACGTCCGAGGTAATGGCGATGCTGACATCGGCGCGCAGAGCCGGGAAGCGCTGCACTGCGTCCGGGGCACGAGACCACCCTCACGTCACTGCATGCACGACCTGATACTCCGGCCGTCGCCACACCTCCCCTGAAATCACCTCTTCGACGATCTCCGCGGCCCGCACGATCTCGCCCTCGCCGATGTACAGCGGCGTGAGGCCGAAGCGCATGATGTCGGGCGCGCGAAAGTCGCCGACGACACCGCGGGCGATCAGGGCCTGCATCGCGGCGTAGCCGCCGGCGAAGGCGAAGGAGACTTGCGAGCCGCGCCGCTCATGGTCGCGCGGCGTCACGAGCTTGAGTTGCGGACAACGGCGCTCGACTTCACCGATCAGGAGATCGCCCAGCGCCAGCGAACGCGCACGAACCTCCTTGATATCGACCTTGTCCCAGATATCGAGCGAGGCCTCCAACGCCGCCATGGCGAGCACCGGCGGGGTGCCGACGCGCATGCGCTCGACGCCGCCCGCGGACGCATAGGCAAGCTCGAAAGCAAACGGTTTTGCGTGGCCCATCCACCCCGACAGCGCGGCGCGCGCGCCGTCGGCATGGCGCGGTGCGACATAGAGGAAGGCCGGCGCGCCGGGGCCGGCGTTGAGATATTTGTAGGTGCACCCCGCGGCGAAATCGGCGCCGCTCCCGGCGAGATCGACCGGCAGCGCGCCGGCGGAATGGGCGAGATCCCAGACCGTGACGATGCCGAGCGCATGCGCTTTCGCTGTCAACTTCGCCATGTCGTGGCGGCGGCCGGTGCGATAGTCGACCTCGGTGATGTACAGAACGGCGATCTCCTCAGACAATGCGTCCTCGATCTCCTCCGGTGCTACCAGGCGCAATTGATGGCCCCGTCCGAGCGTCGCGATCAGGCCTTCGGCCATGTAGAGGTCAGTCGGGAAGTTACCGGTATCCGACAGGATCACCTTGCGCGAGACGCTCATGTCCAGCGCGGCAGCTAGCGCCTGATAGACCTTGAGCGACAGCGTGTCGCCGACCATGACCGAGCCGGCCTCCGCTCCGATCAACCGCGCGATGCGGTCGCCGAGATGGCGCGGCTGCACATACCAGCCTGCACTATTCCAGGCGCGGATCAGCTCGTTGCCCCATTCCTCGGTGATCACGCGGTTGACACGCTCGGCAACGCCCAGCGGCAGCGCACCCAGCGAGTTGCCGTCGAGATAAATCACGCCGTCAGGCAAATGGAACAAGGCTCTGGTATCGTCGTAGACGCGAAGCCGGGTCATGGACATCCCTACAGAATCGTACGCACGCGCCAGAGTTCGGGAAACAGTTCGACCTCGAGCATGCGCTTGAGATAACTGACGCCGCCAGTGCCGCCGGTGCCACGCTTGAAGCCGATGACGCGCTCGACCGTGGTGACGTGGTTGAAGCGCCAGCGCCGGAAATAGTCCTCGAAATCGACCAGCTTCTCGGCCAGTTCGTAGAGCATCCAGTGGGTTTCCGGCGCCTCGTAGACGATACGCCAGGCCTGCAGCACGCCTTCGTTGAAGCTGTGGGTTTCGCGAACGTCGCGCGCCAGCACCGCAGCAGGCATCTTGAGCCCGTTGCGGTCGGCAAGCCGCAGCACCTCGTCATAGAGGCTCGGCGTCGCGAGCTCGGCTTCGAGCAGCTTGATCGTCTCCGCATCGTGCGCGTGCGGCTTCAGCATGGCGTGGTTGCGGTTGCCGAGCAGAAATTCGATCAGCCGGTATTGCCGCGACTGAAAGCCCGAGGATTGTCCGAGTTGCGAGCGGAAGCGGGTATACTCGCTGGGCGTCATCGTGCGCAGCACGTCCCAGGCGCCGTTGAGCTGCTCGAAGATACGCGACATCCGGGCCAGCATCTTCATCGCGGGTTGCACCTCATCCCGTGAGATCGCACGGCGCGCAGCGGCGAGCTCGTGGATGGCGAGCCGCATCCACAGTTCCGTGGTCTGATGCTGGATGATGAACAGCATCTCGTCATGCGCCTCCGACAGCGGATGCTGCGCACCGAGGATCGCGTCCAGCGCGAGATAATCACCGTAGGACATGCGCCGGGTGAAATCGGTCTCGGCGCCTTCGCTTGTGGGATCGTAATCGCTGGACGTCATGGCTGGCCCCTCTCGATTGATCGTCCCTGGCCTCATTCATCGAGGCCGATCAGGCGCGCGGTGATCTGTGACGACGGATCCTTGAGCCCGTCGATCACCGTGAAATGGTTGAGGCCGGGCTCGACGACGAGGTGCGTCGGCACGTCGAAGCCGGTCCAGATGTTCGCCATCAGATCGGACTGGCGGATGAATTCGGGCCGCTCGCTGCCGCCGACCCAGGCCGTCACTGGCGAACGCCCTCGTGGCAGATGCAGCGCCGCGCTTTCCAGCGTCGCCTCCTCCATCGTCATGCGCAGCGTCTCGTTCATCCCCGTCTTCAGGAGCGGACGCAAGTCGTGCAGGCCGCTGATCGAGAGCGTACCGGCGATGCGGTTGTAGACGGCGGACTCGAGCCGGCTGTCGCCGCACAGCATGCGTGTGACGAGATGGCCGCCGGCGGAATGGCCGGCGAGCCGGATCGGCCCCGAGACGAGTGATGCCGCTTTGGCGATCGCGGCGGTGATCTCCGCAGTGATATCGGAGATGCGGGCAGCTGGTGCCAGTGTGTAGCTCGGCAGCGCCACCGTCCAGCCATGGTGCCGCGCACCTTCGGCGAGATCGGTCCAGGTCGATTTGTCGAAGCGCATCCAGTAGCCGCCATGGACGAAGACGACGAGACCCTTGCTGTCGCCGTCAGGCAGGATCAGATCGAGCCTCTGGCGCTCGCCGGCGCCGTAAGCGATGTCGGGGCGAAATTCCTTCAGCCCGGCGCGGTAGGCCGCCGCCCGCTCCGCCCACAGAGCCGGCAGCTTGTCCGAGCCCGGGATGTGGGCCGAATTGGCGTAAGCGTCATCCCAATCGCGCATCGTTGCTCCCGAGGACTCGTCCGACGAACCGAACCCAGTCTGCCACCGGTCAGGGCGGCATCCTAGTCTTTCTTTTAAGCTTAAAGGATTGAGGGAGCCGGTGGATTGGGCAGCGACCGCTACGAGCTGAGCTGTCGCAGGGTGGGCAAAGCGGAGCGTGCCCACCATCTTGGTTCATCCGAGAGAAAGGTGGTGGGCATAGCGCAAGTGCGCCTTTGCCCACCCTACCGCAGTGGCGATGGGGAGACCGCTACGCCTTCTCCACGCCGCACCATTCCGCGATGAACAGCGCCATCGCCTTGGTCGCCTTCTTCAATGACTCCAGGTCGACGAACTCGTTGAAGCCGTGCATCTCGCCTCCGCTGGCACCAAAACACAGACTCGGGATGCCGTGGTTGAGGCCGTAGAAGCGCGTGTCGGTCAGCGCCGTGAAGACGAGGTCCTCTGGCGTACCGCCATAGACCCTGTTGAAGGCCTTCCCGAACGCAGCCTCGGGCTCCGCGGCGTTGGTCAGCTCATAGCCTTCCGACAGGAAGCCGGACCATTCGACCTGCGGCGGATTGTTGGCGAGGAAGCGGTGGTTGCGCGAAGCGGCGGCGACGCAAGCCATGATCTCCTTCTGGTGATCGGCGATCGACCAGCCCGGCAACACCGCAATCCGGCAGTCGACATCGCACCAGGCCGGTACGCTCGAGGCCCAGTCACCGCCCTTGATGATGCCGGCGTTGAAGTTGACGGGATGGTCGAGCGTCTTGAAGTGACGGTCGGCCTTGGCCCGCTCGTTCCATTCGATCTCGAGCTTTTGCAGCGCCTGGATCAGGTGATATGCCGCCATGATCGCGTTCGCGCCGGAGCCTGCGAAGGCAACGTGGGTCGGATGCCCCTTCACGCGGAGGCGGAACCAGATCACGCCGACCTGGGAGCGCACCATCTTGCCGCCGGTCGGCTCCGGAATGAAGCAGGCGTCCGCGCGATAGCCGCGTTGCAGCGTCGAGAGTGCGCCGACACCGGTGCTCTCCTCCTCGATCACCGATTGGAAATGGATCCGCGCCGTCGGCCTGAAGCCCGCGGCCTTGATCGCGTCCAGCGCATAGAGCGCACCGATCGTCCCGGACTTCATGTCGCAGGCACCGCGGCCGAACATCTTGCCGTCCTTGATGACCGGCGCGAATGGCGGCGTTTCCCACAATTCCAGCGGACCGGCCGGCACCACATCGCAGTGCCCTTGCAGGATCAGCGACTTGCCGCCATTGGTTCTCGGACGGTAAGTTCCCACCACGGATCGCGCCTTCGAGAAGTCGTGCTCGATCGGACCGAAGCCGCGCAGATCCTTCAAATCCTCGACGTCGATATGCCAGTCGTCGACCTCGTAGCCACGTTCGCGCAGGAGATCGCCGATCATGTCCTGGCATGGTCCCTCCGCCCCGCGGGTCGAAGGGATCGCGACGAAATCGCGGGTGGTTGCGAGCTGAGCCTCGAAGCCGCTGTCGACGGCGTCAAGAATCCTCTGCTGCGTTTCGGCATTCATTCGGGCGACTCCAGACATTCCAATGGTCCCAGGGAGCGCGCAAACTAGCCGATTTCAGCCGTTCGGGTACTCCAGAAAATATGCATCCCGCAATGCATCTTCGAGCAGCCGGCCTTCGGAATAGCCGTTCAGAGTCGCAGGCCGGCTGACACCATCGAGCAGGCGCGGGCACGGTTCGGGGGCGCCGAGCACGGTGCGGACCGGAATGCGCTCCGCATAGATCGGCAGCGCATAGTCCTCGTCATCGTCGGCGACGCCCTTGGCGCGGATCTTGGCCGAGGCTTCCTCGATTTCCATTGCGATGAAGGACGTCGCCTTGATTTCCTGCGTAGTGCTCTGTCGCAGGCCGGCGGTGCGATCCGGGAAGAAGCGATCGACCATGGCGATCACCGCGCGCTCCTTCTCATCAGGATCGGTGACGAGATAGGCCGTGCCGAACGCCATCACGGCGCGGTAGTCGGCGGAATGGTTGAAGCCGCAGCGTGCCAGCACGAGGCTGTCGAGATGGGCGACCGTCAGGCAGACGCGCTCGCCCTTGCTCTGGTTGCGTAGCATGCGGCTGGCGCTCGATCCGTGCCAGTACAGCCTGGTGCCCTCGCGCCAGAAGAAGGTCGGCGTGCAATAGGGCTGGCCGTCGATTGCGTAGGAGACGTGGCACAGCATCGAAGAATCCAGGATGCGATGAACCGTGTCGTGATCATAGAAGCCGCGGTCGTGCCGGCGCTTCACCTGGTTGCGTGCCGATGTCGGATAGGAATTCGAGGTCTCGGTCTGGCTCACAGCCGCTCCTGCTCGGATGGAAGAAATCCGGAGCAGTTGTAGCGGCGCATTTGGTCTGCGATAGTTCCAATTCCATGCAAAAAATTCCGACCAATTCGTCGTCCCGAACCAAGCCCGAGCTTCCGCTCGACCTCACCGGCCCTCACGTCACGGCCGGCGCTTCTGCCGCGCACCGGCTGTATCAGGCACTGTGCGAGATGATCGTCTCCGGCCTGGTCCGGCCGGGCGAGCCGCTGCCGCCATCGCGGACGCTGGCCAGGCAGACCGGCTTCCGCCGCAACGCCGTCGTCACCGCCTATGAGCGCCTGATCGCCGACGGCTTTGCCGACGCGACGGTCGGCTCCGGAACGTTCGTCGCGGCGCGTATCCCCCAGCGCGCCGCCGAGCCGAATAAGCCGAAGGTCGTTCTCGAAGCGCCAAAGCAAGGCGCGTTTGCGCTTGGCTGCACCCATATCGACGAGCGCGCCGTGCAGCGCTTTCGCGCTTTCGTCGGCCGCCGCATGCGCGCATTCGGAACCGAGCACCTGCATTACGGCGACCCTCGCGGCAGCCGCGAGCTGCGCGTGGCGATCGCCGACCATCTGTTGTCGGCGCGGGGGCTGCGTTGCGATCCCGACCAGATCATGCTGACCTCGGGCACGCTGCACGCGCTGCGCATCGTGCTGAGCGCGATCCTGAAATCCAGCGACCAGGTCTGGTGCGAGGACCCGGGCTATCCCGCCGCGCGAAAAACCATCGTCCATTGCGGTTATCGCACTGTGCCTGTCGCGGTGGACGAGCACGGGATGCGCGTCGCCAAAGGCCGCATCGCGGCACCGTCCGCGCGCGCGGCCTACGTTACGCCGTCGCACCAGTTTCCACTTGGCGTGCAGATGTCGATGCCGCGACGGCTCGAGCTTCTGGACTGGGCCAAACAGGCCGGCGCATTCGTGCTCGAGGACGATTACGACAGCGAGTTCCGCTATGACGGCGCGCCGCTGATGTCGCTCGCCGGCATCGATCGGCTCCAGCGCGTGATCTATCTCGGCACCTTTGCCAAGACGCTGTTTCCGGGCCTGCGCATCGGCTATTGCGCCCTGCCCGAACGCCTGATCGCGGAGGTGACGGCGGCGCGGGCGGCGCTCGACCGCTTTCCCGGCACGCTGATGGAGGGCGCGGTGGCGGACATGCTCAATTCCGGCGCCTTCGCCGCGAATCTGAAGCGCGTGCGGAAACTCTATCGCGAGGCGCGCGACGTGCTCGCCGAGAGGCTGGAAGTCGCATCCGGTGGCGCGCTTTCGGTGCCGGTGCCCTCACAAGGCCTGCATCTTGTCGCCCGGTTCGATCCTGCCGTCGATCCGGCGGTGGCGGCGCTGGCCAAGCAGGCGGCCGGCGCCGAAGGCTGGCTATTGGCCGACACCTATTCGCGCGGGCGTCCCCTGCCCGGCTTCGTGCTGGGATTTTCCGGACATCCCGTGCCGCAGCTCGTGGCGTCCGCGGAACGTCTCGCGAGGGAATCGCGCGCAGCCTTGGCCGCAAAAGGAAAACCGGCCCGCCGGGCCTGACGAAGCTTCACTATCAGAATCGCCCGCCGCTCCCTAGATTGCGGCATCGATTCCGGGACCTCACATCATGCTGCTGCGCCACGCGACCTGCCTCTCGCTGCTGATCTCCATCGCGCTTGTCTCGACGGCACCCGCTGCCACAGTCGGACGCGAGCAGGACATCGGCGATCTGAAGCTCGGCCAGCGCGTGCTCGTGGATGACGGAACCTGCCCCGCCGGTCAGCTCAGGGAAGTGCGCGGCGCGAAGATGACCGACAAGGGAGTCTCGCGCACGAGTTCCTGCGTGCCGCGGCACGGACCGAAAACGAAGTAAGGATCCGGGACTATTTCGCCGGATCGAACATGCACTGCAGGGTCGGTTTGGCGATCTTGGTGAAGGTCGGGCCGATCTCGCTGTGCTTGGAGGCCGGTACCCAATCGGTCTCGATGGTGGGCACGCCGGTCTCGCTGATGCCGCGCAGCAGCGCTTCGCGCAGATCGCGATCCTCGACGGCCGCGGCGGCGTGATCGTGCAGGCAGCCGCAGACCGCTTCCGGATGCTGCCAGCGCCCGAGCATGTGCGGCGCACACTGGCGCACGAATTCGCCACGCGGATCGGGTAGCCTGGAAGGTGAGCGGACCTGCGCCTGAACGGAGCTGATCGTCAGAAGGGACACGAACGCGGCGGCGCAGAGACGAAGCAACATGATAGGCTTTGCCGGCTGTTTCGTTGTGTGCAGTCAGAAGCGCGCGGCGACCATGATCGGCTGAGCGGCCGGAACCGCAACGGGCGAGCCGCTGTACTGGAAGGTACCGACACCGGGGAGATTGCCGTCGGGCGCACCCGCCAACGAGGAGCCGGCGAGCACGAAACCGAAAGCAAGGATGAAGCTGAGCGCGCGCATGATCTGTGTCCCAATTCTGTGGCCGGCGGTGCGCCGTCGTCGTTATGAGCCTGATAACCATGGGCGGTTTCGCGCGTGATGCGCGAAAAACTGAAAATGGTTTCGTCTTCGTGAGAATTGTTTCGTCCCGGCCACGGCGACGAAACAATTCTCGGAAAATGCCAGTTATTTCAGATAGGTCTGGCGGCAGGCCAAAGTCGCCTGCCAAGTTCCGGCGCCGGCACGGACGTGCACCCCGCCCAGGCGTTGTCACGCGGCCGCCGCGCGCGCTTCACATGCATTTTACGTTTTTCTGCTGAAAGGGCGGCAAAAGAAGGCTGGATCCTGTCGAACCGGAATTGGTTCGGCAACGACCCAAGCCATCGAAACCGAGACGCCCGGATCATCGGGCGCATTCACGTGAGGGATGGCCATGGTGGCGGGAAATCGCGCAACGCCGCGCGATGAAAATCCACCGACGGAGCGCGCAGATCAACCGATCATTCGCGGCAGCACCGGCGCAATGGCGCTGCAATCGAGCCGCGGCCTCGAGGCGGCGCCGCAGACGTTCGTGCGACTGACCGGATCGCGCCTTGCGACGCCGCGCGATCGCCGCCGGGTGAACGCGAGCGCGTTGCAGGAGTGAACGCGGAGCGCCTCATTGCGTGAAGAACTCGCCGCACTTCTGGACGTTTGCGTCCGCAGGTCCCCACGGCATGATCGGCACGGTCGAGGTCGAGTTCTTGGGCGAGCCTTCGATCAGCTTGTCTGAATAGACCATGTAGACCAGCACGTTGCGCTTGGCGTCGCAGCCGCGCACGATCTGCATCTTCTTGAAGAACAGCGACCGGCGCTGGCGGAACATGTCGTCGCCCTGCTCCATTTTGTGCTTGAACTTGACCGGACCGACCTGGCGGCAGGCCAGCGAGATATCCGAGACCTCCTCGGCAAGGCCGAGCCAGCCTTTGAAGCCGCCCTTCTCCGGCACCGTGAAATGACAGGCGACGCCTTCGACTTCGGGATCGTCGAGACCATAGGTCGCGAGCTTGTCGTTCGGGCTCATCCATTTGAACACGGTAGAGCGGCGGAAGATCAGATCAGGTTCGTCGGCCGCAGATGCCGACGCCATTGGCGCGGTCAGAGCCAGGAGGAATAAAGCGAGGCCTTTCAGACGGATGCTCGAAAGACCGGGGAAACGAGATGACATGAAGTTCTCCGCTAACAAGTCCCCGCAATGTAGGAACGCAAGCGGCGGTCAGGAAGGCGGCAGAGGAGCGGACCAGGCCGCCGTTTACCGCTCCGTGAGGCTTTTTTGCTACGCCTTGGACAAAAGTAGCTGATGGCAGAACCGCGCTGCTGGTGAACGCGTATCCCCTTTGCGAGACTAACGTCTGATTTGGATAATGGATTCGAGGATGAACAGCGTGAACGGGTGGGGTTCGCCTGCCAAGCCGGCACGGCTGTGGCAGGTCGCCATGTTGACGGCGGCGGGTGCGATCGGCGCAACCAGCGAAGCAAACGCAGCATTTTATTACTGGACGGACTATTCCGACCGGCCCTACTACGCCCGGCCGAACCGGCTTCCCGAAATACCGCGCCCGAAGCCGCAAAAGCGCGGCGCCGCAAGCAAGAAGGACGTCGTTGTCGAGAAGGAAGCCGGCACCAAGCCGCAAGGGCCACTCGTCATTGTCGTCTCGATCGACCGGCAGAAGATGACGGTCTACGACAAAGCCGGCGTGTTCGCGGAATCACCGGTGTCGACGGGCATGAAGGGCCACTCGACGCCGATGGGCGTGTTCAGCATCATCCAGAAGCACAAATTCCACCGCTCCAACCTCTATAGCGGCGCGCCGATGCCGTACATGCAGCGGATCACCTGGTCCGGCGTCGCGATGCATGCTGGCGCGCTGCCGGGCTATCCGGCCTCGCATGGCTGCATCCGCATGCCCATGGCGTTCGCGATGAAGATGTGGAACTGGACCAGGATGGGCGCGCGCGTGATCGTGGCGCCCGGCCAGGTGTCGCCGCAAAGCTTCTCCCATCCCGTGCTCGCCTCCATGCGCGTGCCGCCGCAGCCCGCCGCGAGCCTCGCGCCGCAGACCAATGTCGCTGACAAGGCCGATAAGGGCACGACCGAAGCCAAGCCGGTCGAGACCAAGACGGCCAGCGCCGACAGCGTGGTCGAGCTGCGCACCTCGGTCGGCCACACCGTGTTGTCGGACGTGACCACCGGCCATGCGGCTGCGCGCGAGGAAGCCGCGGCGACGTCCGACGAGGTCAAGACGGCCGAAGCGGCCAAGCCTGCGTCCGAAGACGCCGCCAAGCCGGCGACCGAGAACAAGCCTGCCGACAAGGTCGACCCGGTCAAAACGGAAGCCGCGAAGGCACCCGATGCGCCGGCGCTCGCCACCGCACCCGATGCAAAGAAGGACGAGGGCCGCCTCACCGATCCTGCGCCGGCGGCAAAGCCGGACACACCCAAGCGGGCCGGCCAGATTGCCGTCTTCATCAGCCGCAAGGATTCCAAGCTCTATGTGCGGCAGAATTTTGCGCCGCTGTTCGAGGTGCCTGTCACGATCGCCGCGAGCGACCGGCCGCTCGGCACGCATGTCTTCACCGCCGAGCTCGACAAGGCCGATGCCAACACGCTGCACTGGTCGGTGGTGTCGCTGCCCGTGTCCGCCCGTTCCGTGGCGCGCGAGGACGACAACCGCGTGGCGCGCCGCCAGCGCGGTGCCGCCGTGATCCCCGTCGCCGCAAAACCGGTGGTGACGCCGGACAGCCCAGCCGAAGCCCTCAACCGCATCTCGGTCCCCACTGAGACCATGGCGAAAATCAACGAGATGCTGACGTCAGGCGGCTCGATCATCGTCTCCGACCAGGGCATCAACCAGGGCGAGACCGGCGAAGGTACCGACTTCATCGTCCGCCTGTACTAGCTCTCTCGCAGGACCGATAACGCGGTGTTGACGCGCGAGGCCGCAGTGGCGGAGTAATCTGCCCTCGGATCATCTCGGGGGACGCCGTCATGATGAATCGCAGAACCGTGCTGAGCGTCACGCTTGCGGGCGCGTTCGCGCCTGTCACGCGCGCCCTCGCCGATGGCGCCATGAGCCGGATCTCGGCCTACGCCTTCTCCTTCCCCGCATTGTCAGGCGACGACATCCGCCTCGCCACGTTCACCGGCAAACCGCTGCTGGTGGTGAACACGGCCTCGCTCTGTGGCTACACGCCGCAATATGCCGGCCTGCAGGAAATCTGGAACGAGTTTCGCGGGCGCGGGCTCACCGTGATCGGCGTGCCGTCCAACGATTTCGGCGGCCAGGAGCCCGGTGGCAGCAGCGAGATCACGCAGACCGCACACCACCAATATGGCGTTACCTTCCCGATCACGGCCAAGGCTGCGGTGGTCGGTGCGCGGGCGCATCCCTTCTACAAATGGGCCGCGGAAGCCCGACCGAAGGAAGTTCCGCGCTGGAACTTCCACAAATACCTGATCGGCCGCGACGGCTATATCGCCGAGGTATTTCCATCCGCCGTCGAGCCGGCCGACACGCGGATCAAGACCGCCATTGCAAGGGCCCTGGCCGACACTTGACTCACGTGCACGACTCAAGTGCACGCCATCCGGCTGGGCACAATTGCGACGCGGCATCAAACAGCCGTTGCAATGGCGATGGCGCACCATCTAGGCTAGGATTGTTTTGGGCAGGACGGTTTTTGCCGCAGGCGAAAAGCCACGGCGGAACAACGGGATCAATCTCGAGGGACATCACCATGCGCGTAGCGGCAGGACTGATTTTAGCAGGTGCGATGTCGGTGGCGCTCTCCGGCGCCGCATGGTCGCAGACGCCGGCCGCGAAGCCCGCGGCCGCACCGCAAGCCGCGCCGGCGGCAACACCAGCGGCTGCAACATCCCCTGCAGCTCCAGCGCCCGCAGCAGCGGCTGCGGCGCCAGCGGGCTTCGTCAATCCGCCCCCGCCGAAACAGCCGCCGCAGCCGGCCCGCGCGGCCTGCAACACACCGGGCGCACTCGGCGTCGCCCGCACCGTCGAGATCGACACCACGGGCGGTCCCGGCTTCGGCTTCGAGCATTTCAAGGAGCTCGACTTCCTGCGTGACAAGGAGGTCGTGCTGACCTTCGACGACGGCCCCTGGCCGCGCAACACGCCCGCGGTGCTAAAGGCGCTCGCGGACGAATGCACCACCGGAATCTTCTTCATCATCGGCAAGCACGCGACCTACGAGCCGGAGGTCCTCAAGCAGGTCTACGCAGCCGGCCACACCGTCGGCGCCCACACTTGGTCGCACGCCAACCTCAACAACAAGAAGCTCAACGAAGCGCAGCGCAAGGACGAGATCGAGAAGGGCTTTGCGGCGGTGAAGTGGGCGCTCGGCGGCATCTCGCCCGCGCCGTTCTTCCGCTTCCCGGCGCTGCAGCATCCGCCCGAGATGGTCACCTATCTCGGCAACCGCAATGTCGCGAGCTTCTCCTGCGACATCGACTCGTTCGACTTCAAGGCTTCCAAGCCCGAGAAGATCGTCGAGACCGTGATGAAGAAGCTCGACACCAAGGGCAAGGGCATCATCCTGATGCACGACTTCCAGAAGCACACCGCGGAGGCCCTACCCGAGCTGCTCAAGCGGCTGAAGGCGGGCGGCTACAAGGTGGTAGCGATGCGCGCCAAGTTCCCGGCCTCGACGCTGCCGGAATACGACCAAGAGCTGCTCAAGGATCTCAAGCTGCCGACGGTGAGCCAGCGCCCGGTCAATTCGGTGGTGACCACCGTTTCCGAATAGCCGTCGCACTTGTCTTTCCGTATCGAAGGCTACGTCATCGTCTCCGCGGACGGCATGCTCGCCGATCCGTCGCATATCATGCCTGAGACGTTGAAATTCGAAGGTGACCAGCGGTTCTTCGAGCAGGCGCTCGATCGCGCCGCGCTGATCGTGCACGGCCGCAACTCGCACGAGCAGCAGCCGAATTCGGCCAGGCGCAAGCGGCTGATCCTGACCCGCAAGATCAGGGACCTCACCGTCGATCCGGAGATGCCGAACGCGACGCTGTGGAATCCTGAGCATGCGAACTTCGAGCAGGCCTGCGCCTTCGCCGACGTCGCATCCGGCATGGTCGCCGTCATCGGCGGACCGGTCGTGTTCGACCTGTTCATGGACCGCTACGACACGTTCTGGCTGTCGGAGGCTCCGCATGTGCGGCTGCCCGCCGGCGAGGGCTGCTTCGTCGGCGTGCCCCAGCGGACGCCTCACGAGGTGCTGGCTGCGCACGGGATGAGGCCGGGTGCGCCCTACCTCCTCGACGCGGCGCATGAAGTGACCGTGACCCCGTGGCGGCGGGGGTAGCCTGCCGGCAGTGGCGGCGCTTACGCCGGCTCCGACCCAAACTGGAAAAACAACCCCATGCACAGTACCGGCAACATCATACCGCTCCACATATTGCTGGTGTGCCGTGCTAAAATTGGTCCCGCCGCCGGCCAGCGCAAAGCCGGCTAGCATATTTGCCGAGACCCGATAATCGGCCCCGACGGCGGTCGTGGCGCTATAGCCGACGTCCGAGGCGCGGCGTCAATACGAGCCAGCAGCTGCGACACACCGCATCAATAGACTGAGACAAAAGAGCAAAAACTAACCCACGGCCAGAATGAGCGACGACTGCACGACGACTAGTCCGACGGACGCTTCCGGATTGAATGACGATGTCGCCCCGATATCGTCCCTGCTGCCGGTATTCGGCTTCAGCGCCGATCAGATGGAGACGGAGGCGAACATCGCAGCGTGGCGGGAAGCCGTCGCCACGCTGTTCGAGGTGGACGAGCTCGCCGCCGGCGAACCGGGCCCGTTTCGCGCCGACGTCAGCTCCTACGCCATGGGGCCGGTGCTGATCGGGCTGAGCCGTGCCAGCGGCCAGCGTTTCCGCCGGACGGCCGAAACGATCGCGCGCAGCGGCGTCGACCACATCATCCTCCAGCTCTATCTGAAGGGCGGCTATGACGGCGTTGCCGGCACACGGCCGATGCGCGTACGCGCCGGCGACATCTGCCTGTTCGATCTCGCCCAGACGCTGGAGACCAAGGCCACGGCGTTCGAGAATGTCACGCTGGTCGTGCCGCGCCCGATGTTCGCCGCCCATCTCTTGCGGGTCGATGATTTGCATGGCCTGGTCCTGCCGGGCAGCAGCGTGATCGCACGATTGCTGGCGGGGCATCTCACCGCCCTGTTCGAATTTGCGCCGCGCATGAGCCTCGACGAATGCCAATCCGTGGTCGAAGGCACGGTGTCGCTGCTGGCCGCGTGCCTTCGCAACGAAATCGAACGGGGCGAGGCCGACGCCGACCAAAGCGTCGCGGCAAGCCCGTCCTTGATGCGGATCCGCCAATATATCGAAGCTGGCCTTGCCAGCGAGGATCTGTCGGCCAATTCGATCGCCGCCCATTTCGGCCTGTCCCGGGCCTCGCTGTACCGGCTGTTCGCCCCGGTCGGCGGCATCGCCGACTACATCCGCAGCCGCCGGCTGCACCGCGCCTTCTTCGACCTCGCCAATTCGGGCGCGCGGGGCCCCCGGATCAGCGAGGTGGCACGGCGCTGGCAGCTCGGCACCGACGCGCACTTCACGCGCTCGTTCAAGGCCGCCTACGGCATCACGCCCCGCGCCGCACGGGAGGCCGCCCTGCTCGGCCGACAGCGCGGCAGCGATGGAGCGAGCAGCGCGACGATTTCCCGCTGGATGCGCGAGATCGCGCCGCCGACAGCGGAGTGACCGCTAGACGTCGCCGTAGGCCGCCTCAGCCGGGCGCGTGGTGCGGCCATAGCCGATGATCATGCAGAGCGCGCCGATGATCGAGAGGTTCTTGAGCGCGTCGACCAGCATCTTGGCGTTGTCGGGCGCCGCCATGTTCCAGAAATCGTAGAACAGGACGGTCGCGACGGCGACGTAGACGATCAGCAGCATCGCGAAGAAACGCGCGCCGAAATTCAGCGCGATCATCAGCCCTGCAATGATCTCGAGCCCGCCGATCGCGATCGCCAAGAGCTGCGGCGTGGTCATGGCGGTCGCCGTCTCGACCTGCTGGGCATAAGGCGCGACGACATCGGGCACCACGAGCTTGGTTGCGATGACGTCGGCGGTGGCCTGGACAGCAAAGAGCTTGGTCGCGCCCGTGTAGATGAACAGCACGGCGAACAGGATTCGCCCGAAAGTCACGAACGCTGGCATGATCGGCCTCTTGGCAAGCTCAGAGCACAGAACGCTTGAGGAGATTATGGAGAGTCCGTTTGGGCTTTTCAAACGGGGAAATGGCGAACTGATCGGAATTCAAAGTTGGCGCTCCCTAGCGGAATCGAACCAGCTGGGATGAGCTGAGTACTACTCTCTCGGCGTCATGGCCGGGCTTGACCCGGCCATCCACGAGCTGTCCCACCGCACAAAGAACGTGGATGCCCGGGACAAGCCCGGGCATGACGACTTCGTGGGACGTTGAGGCCTTACGTAAACAACGTCGGCTGCTGCCGCGAGGCGCGTTCCTGCGCTTCCACCACGGCCACGGCCGTCATGTTGAGGATGCCGCGCGCCGTCACCGAGGGGGTGAGGATATGCGCGGGCCGCGCCGGGCCGACCAGGATCGGGCCGACGGGCAGCGCGTCCGCCAGCGACTTGATCATCTGATAGGCGACGTTGGCGGTATCCAGGGTCGGCATGATCAGGATGTTGGCCTCGCCCTCCAGCTTGGAATGCGGCAGCACCATCCGTCGCGCAGCTGCGGAGAGTGCGGTGTCGCCCTGCATTTCGCCGTCGGCCTCGATCTCCGGATGCTTGTCCTTCAGAAGCTGGGTCGCCAGCCGCATCTTGCGCGAGGAATCCGTGTCGTAGCTGCCGAAATCCGAATGCGAGACGAAGGCGATCTTCGGCTTGATGTTGAAGCGCTGGACGTGGACCGCGGCGAGCGATGCGATCTCGGCAAGCTCCTCCGCGCTCGGATTGGGGCGAACTTGCGTGTCGGCGATGAAGAAGGCGCCTTTGCTGGTGATCAGTAGCGCCAGCGCCGCATAGTCGCCGATTCCAGGCGAGAAGCCGACGATCTCGCGGACATGGCGCAGATGGCTCATGTAGCGGCCCTCGACGCCGCAGAGCATCGCGTCTGCTTCCCCGCGCGTGACCGCGAGCGCGGCGATCACCGTGTTGTTGGTGCGCACCACGGTGCGGGCTGCATCCGGCGTCACGCCGCGGCGACCGGCGACCTCGACATAGGACTGCACGTAGGAGCGGTAGCGCGGATCGTCTTCGGGATTGACGAGGTCGAAATCCTTGCCGGCCCGGATCGAGAGCCCGAAGCGCTTGATGCGCGCCTCCACGACCGACGGACGGCCGACCAGGATCGGCCGAGCCAGCTTTTCCTCCAGCACGACTTGCGTTGCGCGCAGCACGCGCTCGTCCTCGCCTTCGGCATAGATCACGCGCACCGGCTGGGTCTTGGCCTTGGCGAACATCGGCTTCATGACGAGGCCGGAGCGGAAGGCGAAGCGCTCGAGCAGCGCGGTGTATTCGTCGAAATTGGTGATGGGGCGCGTTGCGACGCCCGATTCCATCGCCGCCTTCGCCACGGCCGGCGCGATGCGCAAGATCAACCTGGGATCAAAGGGGCTCGGGATCAGCGAGCCCGGACCGAAGCCCTGCGTCTCGCCGCTGTCGAAACCTTGCGCGACGGCATCCGACGGCGCCTCGCGCGCGAGCTGCGCGATGGCCTCGACGGCGGCCTGCTTCATCTCCTCGTTGATCGCGGTGGCGCCGACATCGAGCGCCCCACGGAAGATGAAAGGAAAGCACAGGACGTTGTTGACCTGGTTCGGGTAGTCGGAACGGCCGGTGCAGATCATGGCGTCGGGGCGCGCCTTGCGCGCCTCTTCCGGCATGATTTCCGGCACCGGATTGGCGAGCGCCATGATCAGGGGCTTGTCGGCCATCGCCTTGGCCATCTCCGGCTTGAGCACGCCCGGCGCCGAGAGCCCGATGAAGATGTCGGCGCCGCCGATGACGTCGGCGAGCGTGCGCTTGTCGGTCTTCTGCGCATAGACCGCCTTCCAGCGGTCCATCGAAGTGTTGCGGCCCTCGTGCACGAGGCCGTCGATGTCGCAGACCCAGATGTTCTTGCGCTGCGCGCCCATCGAGACCAGGAGATTGAGTGTCGCGATCGCCGCGGCCCCTGCCCCCGACGCGACGATCTTGACCTCGGACAGCTTCTTGCCGTTCAGCCTGAGGCCATTGGTGATGGCGGCGGCGACGATGATCGCAGTGCCGTGCTGGTCGTCGTGGAAGACCGGAATCTTCATGCGCTCCTTCAAGCGCGCTTCGATCTCGAAGCATTCCGGCCCGCGGATGTCCTCCAGATTGATGCCTCCGAAGGTCGGCTCCAGCGCGGCCACGGTCTCGACCACGCGGTCGATGGTGTCGGCGGCGATCTCGATGTCGAACACGTCGATGCCGGCGAATTTCTTGAACAGGACCGCCTTGCCTTCCATCACCGGCTTGGAGGCCAGCGGACCGATATTGCCGAGGCCGAGCACCGCGGTGCCGTTGGAGATCACGGCAACCAGGTTGGCGCGCGTGGTGAGCGTGGCCGCCTCGGCCGGATTCTTGGCGATCTCCGTGCAGGCCGCGGCTACGCCCGGCGAATAGGCCAGCGCGAGGTCGCGCTGGTTGGCAAGCGGCTTGCTTGCCTGGATCTCGAGCTTTCCAGGGCGCGGCAGACGGTGGTAGGCGAGCGCCGCCTGGTGGAGATCATCAGAATAGGACGACATGCGGTGTCTCGCCTCGCGTTACCGGCCCCAAAAATGCACGATTCGACGGGCCAAGCGGACCGTATTTCCGGGTCATGGAAACGGGATGAAGCACGGCCGAAGGCCCGGTGGCAACATCCGATTGCGTCCCCGTCAACAGGGCGCGCCGTCAAATATTTGAAACCATAGCTTTCTCTGGACCGCACGGCGTTTCGCGAATATGGCAGGTTGCGCGGTGCGAAACGAGCAACTGGAGCTGGGAATGAAGCGAATCCTGATCGGCCTGATCGTGGCTGCTGCGCTCGCTGCGGGAGGGTGGTTCGGCTTCAACCTCTATGTCCAGCATCGGGCGACCAGCGAGGTCGAGGCGGCGTTCGAGCGTCTCCGCGCAGGCGGCGGCAAGGCGAGCCATGGCAAGATCTCGTTCGAGCTCGCGACCCGGACGCTGACGATCGAGGACATTGCGGTCGAGCCTGCCCAAGCGCAGTTCGCCACCTTGAAGGTCGCCAAGATCACGGCCGTCGGTGTGCGCCAGCCGGACGAGGCCCGTTTCTCGGCCGACAACATCGATGCATCCGGGATCGAGGTCGGTTTCACGTCCACCGACCCGATTACCGTGAAGGCAAACTACGAGATCCCACAGATCAGCGCGCGTGATTTTTCCGGCCCGACCCGCGCAGACGGCCCGCCGTTGGCCGGCTCGATCATCGACATGTATCGCTTCGTCCTCGCGCAATACGCGACCATCTCTGCGTCGGAGATCGCGGTGCCGACCCTCACGGTCAACATCAATGCGGGCGGCAATGCCGGCGGCGGGGATTATGTCTATTCAGGTCTATCGGTCCAGAACCTCAACCGGGGCAAGATCGAAACGGCGAAGATGGACCGCGTCACCTATACGGTCGACCTGAGCCAGCCGGGCAAGCCCGCGAAGATGACCGGCGAATTGTCCGGCCTGGCCATCTACGAATTCGACCCAACCGCTGCGAGGGCCGCGCTCGATCCGCAAGGATCGAGCGACGACAATTTTCAAAGGATCTATCGGCGCATCTCGGTCAACTCCTATGTCGTCACCGCGGCGCCCGGCATGCGCATGCAGGTGGACGGTTTCACCTTCGACGACATTGCCATCCGGCCCTCGAAATTCCGGCCGGCCGAGATCATCGCGCTGGTGCCGGCCGACGGCTCGATCCCAACGCCGGCGCAGTCGCGCGACATGATCGCGAGAGTGGCTGATTTCTTCGAAAGCTTTCAGATCGGCAAGGCCGAAATCGGCCGACAAACGGCCGAGACGCCGCAAGGGACGGGACGGCTCGACGCGGTCAAATACGATCAGGACAGAATAACGCTGGAGGGCCTCGACATCCCGATGCCGCAGGGCCAGTTCAAGATGGACCGCTTCGCGTTGAAGTCCTTCAGCGTGGCAAATCTGATGCGCTGGGCGGCGAGCTTCCAAACGCCGGGACGGCCGCCCTCGCCCGATCAGATGGTCGGCCTATTCCGCGTGCTCCAAGGTGCCGAGATCAAGGGCGTGGTCTCGCCGTACAAGACGACGCGGCAGCTCTTCACCATCGATACGATCAGCCTGAACTGGGGGGAGTTCGTCGGGCCGATCCCGAGCAAGGTCAATCTGGTCGTGAAGATGGTCGCGCCGACCGATCCCGCCAATCCGGCGCTGCAGCCGCTGATCATGGCAGGCGTGGACAAGCTGGCGATCGATCTGGATCTCGGCGCGGCCTGGACGGAATCGTCGGGCGCGTTCGCGCTGGCGCCAGCCACGCTCGATCTCGGCAGCCTCGCCAGGCTGCAGACCCGCGTCGCGCTCGTCAATGTGCCGCGCGGCCTGTTCACGACCGACCCGGCGCAGGCGATGGGTCAGGCAGCGCTGGTCGAAACCGGCGCGCTTGAGGCCTCGCTGCGTGACGGCGGCGTGGTCGATCTCGTCGTGGCGCAGTTCGCACGCATGCAGAATGTCAGCCGCGATGCTGCCCGCAGCGCCATCGTCGCGATGATCAGGGCGCAAGGCGAGAAGATCGCAGGGATCAATAGCGATGCCAGGGGCGCGGTCGACGCGCTCGCCGGATTCGTGGAAGCGCCGGGGCAGACGCTGACCATCAAGCTGACGCCCCGCGCCAAGGTGCCGCTGATGCAATTGATGCAGCTCTCGCAAACCGACCCGCAGAGCGCGCTGGCGCAGTTCAGGATCGAGGCGTCTACGGGGCTGTAGGAGAGAAGCGCAGCTCTCTGCTCGTCATTGCTAGGAGCTCTTGCGACGAGCAATCCAGGCTGTCCCCGCGGGAAGATTCTGGATTGCTTCGCTGCGCTCGCAATGACGCTGAGGAGGCGGCACCCCCAATTCACTTCTGCGGCAGGTTCACCCGGATGTGCAGCTCGCGGAGCTGTTTCGTCGTGGCTTCCGACGGAGCGCCCATCAGGAGGTCCATGGCCTGCTGGTTCATCGGGAACAGCGAGATCTCGCGCAGATTCGTGGTGCCACAGAGCAGCATCACGATGCGGTCGACGCCCGCGGCCATGCCGCCATGCGGCGGGGCGCCGTACTGGAAGGCGCGGTACATGCCGCCGAAACGCTCGACCACTTCCTGCTCGCCGTAACCTGCGATCTCGAACGCCTTCACCATGGCTTCGGGCACGTGGTTGCGGATGCCGCCCGAGGCGATCTCGTAGCCGTTACAGGTGATGTCGTACTGGAACGCCTTGATCGTCAGCGGATCCTGCGACTTCAGCGCATCAAGCCCGCCTTGCGGCATCGAGAACGGGTTGTGCGAGAAGTCGACCTTCTTGTCGTCCTCGTTGTACTCGTACATCGGGAAGTCGACGATCCAGGCGAGTTCGAAGCGCTCCTTGTCGGTGAGGTTCAGTTCCTCGCCAACCTTGTTGCGGGCGAGACCTGAGAACTTCCAGAACTTGTCGGGATCGCCAGCGACGAAGAAGGCGGCATCGCCTTCTTTGACGCCGAGCTGCGCGCGGATCGCGGCGGTGCGCTCGGGCCCGATGTTGTTGGCGAGGGGACCGGCGCCCTCACCGCCTTCGCGCCACATGATGTAGCCGAGGCCGGGCTGGCCCTCGCCCTGCGCCCACGAATTCATGCGGTCGCAGAAGGCGCGGCTGCCGCCGCCCGCGGCCGGGATCGCCCAGACCTGGTTCTTGGGGTCCTCGAGCATGCGCGCGAACACCTTGAAGCCGGAGCCGCGGAAATGCTCGGAGACGTCCTGCATCTCGATGGGATTGCGCAGGTCCGGCTTGTCGCTGCCGTATTTGCGCAAGGCTTCAGCGAACGGAATCCGGCGCCACCCCTTGGTGACCGGCTTGCCCTTGGCAAACTCTTCAAAGACGCCGGTGATCACCGGCTCCATCGCCGCGAAGACGTCTTCCTGCGTGACGAAGCTCATCTCGACGTCGAGCTGGTAGAACTCGCCGGGCAGACGGTCGGCGCGGGGGTCCTCGTCGCGGAAGCAGGGCGCGATCTGGAAGTAGCGGTCGAAGCCCGACATCATCAACAGCTGCTTGTACTGCTGCGGCGCCTGTGGCAGCGCGTAGAACTTGCCGGGATGGATGCGCGACGGGACGAGGAAGTCGCGCGCGCCTTCCGGCGAAGATGCGGTCAGGATCGGCGTGTTGAACTCGAAGAAGCCCTGCCCCTCCATGCGCCGGCGCATCGACTTGATGATCTCGACGCGGGTCATGATGTTCTGGTGCAGCTTCTCGCGGCGCAGGTCGAGGAAGCGATACTTCAGGCGGATGTCTTCGGGATATTCCTGGTCGCCGAACACCGGCAGCGGCAGGTCGCCGGCCGGGCCCAGCACCTCGATCTCGGCGACATAGACCTCGACCTTGCCGGTCGGCAAATCGTCATTGTCGGTGCCCTCGGGGCGGCGGCGGACCTTGCCGTCCATCTTGACGACGAATTCCGAGCGCAGCTTTTCGGCCAGCGAGAACGCCGCCGAATCCGGATCGACCACGCACTGGGTCAGGCCGTAATGGTCGCGCAGGTCGATGAACAGCACGCCGCCATGGTCGCGGACGCGATGGACCCAGCCGGAGAGGCGGATGGTCTCGCCGATGTTGCTCTCGCGGAGCGCGCCGCATGTATGTGACCGGTAGCGATGCATGGTCGTCCCAAAATCAATGTCTGAAGGAAGCGAATCGAACGGCCCGTGATGGCCGGTCCGAAGTTGCGGCAGGGTTTACCCCGGCAGGACGGGGGCGGCAACCAAGGGAACGGCCGGATTTGGACCTCAGATGCCCATTTTTGGCTTATCCGCGGGCGAACCTTTGCCGATTGACGTTCCAGCCCTATCTTGAGGTCATGACGGTGCATTTCCCCTTCCAGAACTCCTATTCGGCGCTGCCGGACAACTTCTTCGCCCGCGTCGCGCCGACCCCCGTCGCCGCCCCCCGGCTGATCAAGCTGAACCGGCCGCTGGCGGTCCAGCTTGGGCTCGATCCAGACCTGCTGGAGACCCCGGAAGGCGCGGAAATCCTGGCCGGCAAGACGGTTCCCGCCGGGGCGGATCCCATCGCCATGGCCTATGCCGGGCACCAGTTCGGGCATTTCGTGCCGCAGCTCGGCGACGGCCGCGCCATCCTGCTCGGCGAGGTCATCGACAAAGACGGCGTCCGCCGCGACATCCAGCTCAAGGGATCTGGCCCCACCCCATTCTCCCGCCGCGGCGACGGCCGCGCGGCGCTCGGCCCGGTCTTGCGCGAATACATCGTCAGCGAGGCCATGTTTGCGCTGGGCATCCCGACCACGCGCTCGCTCGCCGCGGTCGTCACCGGCGAGCACGTCATCCGCGAGACCGCGTTGCCCGGCGCGGTGCTGACCCGCGTCGCCTCCAGCCACATCCGCGTCGGCACCTTCCAGTTCTTCGCCGTCCGCCGCGATACCGAGGCGATCCGCCGGCTCGCCGATCACGTCATCACGCGCCATTATCCGGACCTGCTCCACGGCGAGCGGCCGTATCACGCGCTGCTCGCCGCCGTGGTCGCGCGCCAGGCCGAGCTGATCGCACGCTGGCTGCTGGTCGGCTTCATTCACGGCGTGATGAACACCGACAACAGCTCGATCTCGGGCGAGACCATCGATTATGGCCCGTGCGCGTTCATGGATTCCTACAATCCTGCCCAGGTGTTCTCCTCGATCGACGAGATGGGCCGCTACGCCTATGCCAACCAGCCGCGCATCGGCTTGTGGAATTTGACGCGGCTTGCCGAATGCCTGCTGCCGCTGTTTTCGGGCGACCAGGAGAAGGCCGTCGCCGAAGCCCAGGACATTCTCGGCGCGTTCTCCGACCAGTTCAGCGCGGCCTATCAGGCCGGCTTGCGCAGGAAGGTCGGCCTGTTCACGGAGCGCGACGGCGACGATGCGCTGATCCAGGACCTGCTCGACGCCATGGCCAAGAACCAGGCCGACTTCACCCTCACCTTCCGCAAGCTGGGTGAGGCCGCCGGTGACGAGGCTGCCGACGTGCGTGCCCAGTTCATGGAGCCCGCAGCCTTCGACGAATGGGCCGGCCGCTGGCGCGCACGCATCGCGCTGGAGCCGCAAAGCCCAGCCGAGCGGCAGGCCGCCATGCACGCGGTCAACCCGATCTTCATCCCGCGCAACCACCGCGTCGAGGCCGTGATCCAGGCCGCGGTGAACGACGACGATTACGCGCCGTTCGAGGAGCTGGTGCAGGTGCTGGCGAGGCCGTTCGACGACCAGCCGGAGTATGCGGCCTACGCCGATCCGCCGCTGCCGGACCAGCGCGTGTTGCAGACGTTCTGCGGGACGTGAGGCGGGTCCGCCGCGCACCACCATCTCTAATTGATCAACTGCATGGATTGTTCCTTGCGCGGTCCATTCCCGTCGCGCAGGCCTTGTGGAAACGTCCCGCCCGCGGGAACCGCTGTCATCAAACTGAAACACACGCGCTCTAACGGGCTGACAGCGCCGTCTTGCCGGAGGCGCAGATCCTCCCACCGTCCCGATTTAGGCGCGCCATGCCCTTCAAATTCATCCACCTCACCGACACGCATCTCGCGAATCCCGGCTCGATGCTCTACGGCCTCGATCCGCGCGCCCGGCTGGATGCGGCGATCGCCGACATCAACAAGCACCAGTCCGACGCTGCGTTTGCGGTCGTGACCGGCGATCTCACCCATTGGGGCGAGCCTGAGTCCTACGCCAACTTCGCCGAGGCGATGACGGCGTTGAAGATTCCCTACATCGCGATGGTCGGCAATCACGACAAGCGCGTCACCTGCCTGGACGCGCTGAAGGCGGCGCCGCGCGATGCCCACGGCTTCGTGCAGGGCACGCGCACCACCGAGCACGGCCTGTTCGTCTTCCTCGACACGCTGGACGAGACCAGCCATGCCGGCGAGATGTGCACAAAGCGCCTCGGCTGGCTGGCGAGCACGCTCGCCGCCGCGCCTGCCGACCAAGAGCTCGTCGTGTTCATGCACCATCCGCCGTTCCCGGTCGGCGTCCACGCCATGGACGAGATCGCGCTGAAGCAGAGCGCCGAATTCGCGGAAGTCATCGCGCCCTATCGCGCGCGGATCCGCCACCTTTTCTTCGGCCATGTGCACCGGCCGATCTTCGGCAGCTACGGCAAGATCCCGTTCTCGACGCTGCGCGGCACCAACCACCAGGTCTGGTTCGAGCTCGACGTTGCGGCCAGCGAGCATCTCGCCAGCCACGAGCCGCCGGCCTACGGCGTCGTGCTGATCGACGACGAGAACCTCGTCGTGCACAGCCACGATTTCCTCGACCAGAGTCTGCGCTTCCCCTTCGAGCCACCGGCGGGAGTGGACGGCCGCGACTACGCGCTCAATTTCCGGGCGCGATGAGATGAGCCTCGCTGAACCCGCGGCTCTCCCGGTCGCGACGTCGGCGGCACCGCGTCTACACGTCCTGAAACGGTTCACGAGCCGCTTCAAGGCCTCGCTGCCGGCCTATCTGCTGCTCCTGCCCTCGCTGGTCTTCCTCGCGCTGTTCACCTATGGCGCGATGGGGCGCGTGCTGATCGATGCGCTCTATCAGCGCGCGACGCCGAAGGCGCCGGTGCGTTTCGTCGGCTTCGACAACATCAGCGCGGTGCTCGCCGACCCCGCCTTCGCAGGCGCCGTCGTCAACAATTTGATCTACGCCTTCGGCACGGCGGTGCCGAGCATCGCGCTGGCACTGCTGTTCGCGCTGGCGCTGTCGCGCACCAACGCCGTGACCAGCGCGCTGCGCGCTGCACTGTTTCTGGCGGTGCTGATCCCCATGGTTGCGGCGTCCGCACTCTTCCTGTTCATCTTCCTGCCGAATGTCGGCCTGCTCGACTATTACATCGGCCGGCTGCTGCCGGTGCTGCCGAACTGGCTCGGCGACGGCGACATCGCGCTCTACGCGATCATGGTCATCACGGTCTGGAAGAACGCCGGCTATTACATGCTGTTCTTCCTCGCCGGCCTCCAGGCCGTGCCCGAGGACGTGATGGAGGCCGCGCATCTCGACGGCGCCGGACCGTATCGGCGGCTGCGCCACATCATCCTGCCGGAGCTCAAGCCCACCTTCCTGTTCGTCACCGTCATCGCCACGCTGAATGCGGTGACGCAGGTCGACCACGTCTTCGTCATGACCCAGGGCGGGCCGTCCAACGCGACCAATCTCGTGCTGTTCTACATCTACCAGCAGGCGGTCGAGCACTACGACATCGGCAAGGCCTCGGCGGCGACGCTGCTGACGCTGGCCGCGCTGATGGCCCTCACCGCGCTGTCCTTCCGCACCATGGCGAACCGCGAGGGCGGGCCATGAAGCTGTTTGATACGCTGTGGAAGGACGCCCCGCTCGCCACCCGCGGCGAGATCACGCCCAAGCTCGGCTTCGCCCTGACCGTGCTGCTCGCAATGGTCTGGCTGATCCCATTCCTGTGGATGGTCGTTGCGACGCTGCGGCCGGCCTCCGACGGCATCAACGCCATGGCCGAGCTGATGCCGAGCCTCAAGCCCACGCTCGACAATGTCAGGGATGCCTGGGAGATCGGCGACTTCCCGCGCTACACGTTCAACACTACGATTATCTGCACCGGCATCCTCCTGGTGCAGTTCGTCACGATCACGCTGGCGGGCTTTGCCTTCGCGCGCCTCGATTTCGCCGGCAAGACGCCGATCTTCTACCTGTTCCTGATGCAGCTGATGCTGGTGCCGGTGCTGCTGATCGTGCCGAACCTGTCGCTGGTGGCGCAGCTCGGTCTCTACGACACGCTCACCGGGGTGATGATGCCGTTCTTCGCCTCGGCCTTCGGCACCTTCCTGATGCGCCAGGCGTTCGAAGCCATTCCGACCGAGCTGGAAGACGCCGCGCTGATCGATGGCGCCGGTCTGTTCCAGCGCATCCGCCACATCTACGTGCCGCTGTCGATGCCGAGCTTCTCGGCCTTCGCCATCATCTCCGTGACCAGCCACTGGAACGACTTCCTGTGGCCGCTGATGGTGATCAATTCGCCGGACAAGCGCCCACTCACGATCGGCCTCTCCGTTTTCACCAAGACCGCCGAAGGCACGCAGGCCTGGGGCACGATCGCCGCGGGCACGCTCATGGTGATCGCGCCTCTGCTCGTCGCCTTCCTGATCTTCCAGAAACGCTTCATCAGCTCTTTCGTCACCTCAGGCATCAAATAGGAGATTTTCCGATGCTGTTCTCCCGCAGGCTCATGCTCGGCCTTGCCATGGTAGGCACCATGGCAGGCGCCCTCGCCGTTCCGGCCAAGGCCGAAGGTCCGACCGAGGTCGACCTGTTCTTTCCCGTCCCCGTCGACGGCAAGCTCGCCCGCGACATGGGCACCCTGATCAAGGAGTTCAACGAGACCCATCCCAACGTCAAGGTGACCGCGGTCTACACCGGCTCCTATGACGACACGCTGATCAAGACCCGCGCCGCGATCAAGGCCGGCAAGCCGCCGGCCGCCGTGATCATGTCGGCGAACTTCCTGCTGGACATGCAGATCGAGAACGAGCTCACCAATCTCGATGTGCTGATCAAGGCCGACGGCACCACCAAGGAGCAGTTCCTCGGCCAGTTCTTCCCGGCGCTGCACGGCAATGCCGTGATCAACCGCTCGGTCTACGGCGTGCCCTTCCACAATTCGACGCCGCTGCTCTACATCAACGCCGACAAGGCCAAGGAAGCGGGCCTTGATCCGAGCAAGCCGCCGCAGACCTGGGCCGAGCTCACCGACTGGGCCAAGAAGCTGACCAAGCGCGAGGGCGACAAGGTGACCCAATGGGGCATCGCGATCCCCTGCGCCTACGACTATTGCGGCTGGATGATGGAAACGCTCACCATGAGCAATGGCGGCCGCTACTACAACGAGGAGTTCGGCGGCGAGGTCTATTACGACACGCCCTCGATGCTGGGTGCACTGACCTGGTGGAACGACCTCATCTACAAGCACAAGGTCCACACGCCCGGCGCTACGCCCGGCCCTGCCGTCAGCACCTCCTTCATCTCGGGCAATGCCGCGATGATGATGCTGTCGACGGGCTCGCTCACCTACGTGCGCGACAACGCCAAGTTCGCCTACAAGGTCGCCTTCATCCCGCGCAACGTCCGCAACGCGGTGCCGATCGGCGGCGCCTCCCTGATCATGCCGGCCGGGTTAGAGGCCGACAAGCAGAAGGCCGCCTGGACGCTGATCAAGTGGATGACTTCGCCCGAGAAGAGCGGCTGGTGGAGCCGCGCCACCGGCTATTTCGCGCCGAACATGGCCGCCTACAAGACGCCCGAGATGGTCGAATTCCTGGGCAAGAACCCGGACGCCAAGACCGCCGTCGAGCAGCTCGACGTCGCAAAGCCCTGGTTCGCGACCTACAAGACCGTGCCGGTGCGCAAGAACCTCGAGGACGAGGTGATGCTGGTCCTCAACGGGAAGAAGCAGCCGAAGGAAGCGTTGGTAGCCGCGCAGAAAGCCGCCGACGAGACGCTGAAGCCGTACAACGCGGAGACGTCGCTGAAGCTGCCGTAAAATCGGCAGTCCATCGCACAAACAAGCTTCGGCGCCCCTCATGCGGGGCGCCGAATACGTTGGGAATGCGCTCGATCAGATCGTCACAACGATCTTGCCGAACTGATCGTTCGACTCCAGAAACCGATGCGCTTCGACGATGTCCTCGAAGCGGAACGTCCTGGCGATGACCGGCTGCAAGGTGCGATCCGACAGCCCGTCGAGAATGAACGCCTTGGCCTGCGCGAGGCGCGCGGGATCGCGGATGATCTCGTGCACGAGGTAGCCGCGCAACACCAGGCTCTTCGTCAACGCGTTGAAGAGCGGAAACGGCGTCGGCTCAGGACTCAATCCACCATATTCGATCAGGATTCCGCCCGGCGACATGGCCGCGGTCAGCGGCTCGAACGCGGGACCACCGACGGCGTCGAAGACGACGCGGACCCCGTTAGATCCGGCGATCGCCTCCAGCCGCGCCCGAATGTCGTCTTCGTCCGAGGCGACGACATGGGCCGCGCCGGCATCGCGCAAGGCCCCAAGCTTGGCCGAGGTCCGTGTCAGCGCGACCGTCGTCGCGCCGACCCGGTTCGCAATCTGAATGGCCGCGATCCCGACGCTGCTGGATGCAGCGGTGATGGCGACGATGTCCCCTCGGCCAAGTCGGGCGATGTCGACCAAAGCGCCGTAGGCCGTCAGATACTGCATCCACACGGCCGCCGCCTTCTTGAAGCCGAGCTCCGGCGGATGTTTCACGATGAGTTCGGCCGGAAACGTCGCGAGCTCGGCATAGGCCGGCCATCGCACCATCGACAGCGGCGGCACGATGCTCACGATATCGCCCGGCACAAAGCTCGTCACATCGTCCCCGACCGCTTCGACGATGCCGGCCGCCTCGAGACCCAGCCCCGACGGAAATGTCGCGCGCTCGATATAGGTCCCCCTTCGCAACAAGGCCTCGGCGCGATTGAGGCCGAGTGCCTTGACCCGGATCTGCACCTCGCCCGTCGCCGGTGGCGGAACATCGATGGTTTCGATGCGCAGCACGTCGGGACCACCATGGCGATAAAAGCGAACGGCGCGGGCCATGGATGCACTCCAAAACAGTTGAACTGAATAGAGCTATGCCGATCCGTGCGAGGAGGATAAATCGCCCAAGCAAGCCAACAGTCGAAACCAGGAGTTTTCAATCATGGACCGCCTGACCAGCATGGCCGTGTTCGTCAGGGCCGTCGATCTCGGCTCGTTCGCGGCTGCGGCCGATGCCCTGGAGATGTCGGGGCCGATGGTTGGCAAGCACGTCCGTTTCCTCGAAGAGCGCCTCGGGGCACGCCTCCTCAACCGCACCACGCGGCGCCAGAGCCTGACCGACGCCGGCCAGGCCTACTACGAACGCTGCCGCGCGGTGCTGAGCGAGGCCGAAGCCGCAGATAGCGTCGTTGCCGACCAGCTGTCGGAGCCGCGCGGCAGGCTGCGCGTCACCATGCCGGCCCTGCTGGGACGGCACTGCATTGCGCCGTTGCTGATGAAGCTCGCGCGGAAATATCCGCATCTCGAACTCGACCTCTCGTTCGGCGATCCGATTGCCGACATCGTCGAGGCCGGCTACGATCTGGCAATCCGAACCGGCGATCTCGACGACCAGTCCGGCCTGATCGCACGGCGCATCGCAAGCCAGCGCATGGTGGTATGTGGCGCGCGGTCGTATTTGCGCACGAGCGGCAAGCCGAAATCGCTCGACGATCTCGCCGCCCATCAAGCGATCATCTATCGCGGCTCAGGGCGTGTCCGGCCGTGGCTCTTTCCGCAGGAGGGCGGGCCTCAGCGCGAGATCATGCCATCGGGCCGGCTCCGACTTGACGACCTGGAGGCGATTGCCGATGCCGCGGCACAAGGCATGGGTCTCGCCTGGCTACCCTATTGGCTGGTCCGCGAGCGCCTCGATACGGGTGCGCTGGTCAATCTCTTCAGCAGTCAGCCCCCATTCCTCTACGAGTGCCACGCTCTCTGGCCGCGCTCACCCCGGCTGCCGCCGAAGGTGCGCGCCGCCGTGGACATCCTCGCGACCGGCTTGCCGAAGCTGATGGTGTGACCATGGCTGCGGCCAATTAACTTCTCGTCCACCATCCGGCCCGACCTGGCGCCGGTAACCACGAGCATTAACAGACCCTCAACGCACCCCCGACAAATCTATCAATGTTTCTGGAGATTTCGCCGTGGATCTGTTGGTTTTCGAGTTCCTGGGATTGGCCTTGGTCGCCATGTGCGTGATCGTGGTTGCGCTGCCCTGCGCCCGCAAATCCTCGGACCGGATCCGTTACGAATAGGAATTTCGTCGGAAAGAGACGATTCCGGCCCGATGCAAGGCTCGAATTTGCTCAGAGCCCCTTGACATCACAGCACTTTCGGCGGAACGGCTGATACCAAGTGTCATGGGCCGTTCATGGATTTAATTACCACCACCGCTGACCTCGCGGCTGCCTGCAGCCGGCTGGCCAAGCACCCCGTCATAACAGTCGATACCGAATTCCTGCGCGAGACCACTTATTACCCGCTGCTGTGCGTGGTGCAGATGGCCAGCGCCGAGGAAGCCGTGGTCATCGACACCCTGGCCGAGGGGATCGATCTCAAGCCGTTCTTCGAGCTGATGGGCAACGAGGGCGTGCTCAAGGTGTTTCACGCCGCCCGCCAGGACATTGAGATCATCTGGCACCAGGCGGGCATCATCCCGCACCCGGTGTTCGACACCCAGGTGGCTGCGATGGTGCTCGGTTACGGCGACAGCATCGCCTATGACGCCCTGGTCGAGAAGGTCACCGGCCACCGCCCGGACAAGACCCACCGCTTCACCGACTGGTCGCGCCGGCCACTGACCAAGGAGCAGATGCATTACGCGGTCTCCGACGTCACCCATCTGCGCGACGTGTTCGCCGCGCTCGACGCCGACCTGAAGAAGCGCCGCCGCAGCGAATGGGTCTCCATCGAGATGGAGGTCCTGACCTCGCCCCGCACCTATGATTTCCATCCCGAGCGCGCCTGGGAGCGGCTGAAGACGCGGGTCCGCAAGCCCAAAGACCTCGCGGTGCTGATGGAGGTCGCGGCCTGGCGCGAACAGGAGGCGCAGAGCCGCGACGTGCCGCGCGGCCGCGTGCTGCGCGACGAAGCCGTCACCGACATCGCGACCCACGCGCCGACCACGCTGGAGAAGCTCGCCCATCTGCGCTCGGTGCCGAAGGGGTTCGAGAAATCCAAATGGGGCGCGGACATCATCGCCGCGGTCGAGCGGGGGCTGGCGCGGGACTTCTCGAAGCTGCCCAAGCTGGAGAAACCGCGCAACAATTCCAACGGCGCCGCCATCGTCGAGCTGTTGAAGGTGCTGTTGCGGATGACCGCCGAGCGCCACGCGGTCGCAAGCAAGGTGATCGCGACCGTCGACGACCTAGAGGAGATCGCGGCGGACGATGAGGCCGACGTGCCCGCCTTGCGCGGTTGGCGCCGCGAGCTGTTCGGCGACGCCGCGCTGAAGCTCAAGCGCGGCGAGCTCGCGCTCGCGATCGAGAAAGGCCGCGTGATCGGGGTGCAGCGGGCGTAGGGCTTCGTCGCTTCCGCAGCGTCATTGCGAGCGCAGCGAAGCAATCCAGAGTCTTTCCCCGGAGGCAGCCTGGATTACTTCGCGGAGCCTGTCATCGGGCCGCGCTTTGCGCGGACCCGTTGGCTCGCAATGACGGGAATTTGACGCGACAGCGTGCCTTACGCCGGCGTCAGCTTCGCCACTTCGCTCTTCATGTCGTTCAGCACGCCGGAGATCGCGTCCACCAGTTCGTCGATCTGGGCCTTGGTCGTGATCAGCGGCGGGCAGATCGCGATAGCATCGAGCATGTTGCGCGAGATCACGCCGCGCTCCTGGAGCATGCGGCTGGCGATGCCGCCGACGGCGCCCGGCGTAGTGGCGGCGGTCTTGCGCGCCTTGTCGAGCACGAGCTCGAGCGCGGCGATCATGCCGACGCCGCGAACCTCGCCGACCAGCGGGTGGCTGGCGAGTTCACGCAAGCGGCCCTGCATGTAGCCACCGAGCTCGGCCGCGTGTGCGACGAGGCCGCGCTCCTCGATGATCTTGAGGTTCTCCAGCGCAATCGCCGAGCCGACCGGATGGCCGCCCGCGGTGAAGCCGTGGCCGAGCACGCCGATCTTGTTGCTCTCGTCCGCGATCGGCTCGAACATGCGGTCGTTCAGGATGATCGCCGAGAGCGGGAAATAGCTCGATGTGATCTGCTTGGAGACGACGATCGCATCGGGCTTGATGCCGTAGGTCTCGCAGCCGAACATCTTGCCAGTGCGGCCGAAACCGCAGATCACCTCGTCGGCGACCAGGAGAATGTCGTACTTCTTCAGGACCTTCTGGATCTTGTCCCAATAGGTCGCCGGCGGCACCACGACACCGCCCGCCCCCATCACCGGCTCGCCGAAGAACGCCGCGATCGTATCCGGCCCTTCCTTCTGGATCAGGGCGTCGAGCTCCTCGGCCCGGCGCGTGGCGAAGGCTTCCTCGCTCTCGCCGGGGGCGCCGTCCTTGTAGAAGTGCGGCGAGCCCGTATGCAGGATGTTCGGCAGCGGCAGGTCGAACGAGCGGTGGTTGTTCGGCAGGCCCGTGAGGCTGGCGGATGCGATGGTGACGCCGTGATAGGCACGCAGGCGGCTGATCACCTTCTTGCGCTGCGGTTGGCCGAGCGCATTGGAGCGATAGGCGATCAGCTTCAACACGGTGTCGTTCGCTTCCGAGCCGGAATTGGTGAAGAACACCTTGCTCATGGGCACCGGCGCGAGCGCGACCAGTTTCTCGGCGAGGTCGATCGAGGGACCGTGCGATTTGGCGGAGAACGTATGGTAGAACGGCAGCGCCTGCATCTGCTTGTGCGCCGCCTCGACCAGTCGCTTCTCGTTGAAGCCGAGCCCGACGCTCCACAGGCCCGCCATCGCTTCGAAATAGCGCTTGCCCGACGCGTCGAAGACGTAAGGCCCCTCGCCGCGCTCGATCACCAGTGGACCGGCCTGCTGATGCGTGCGCGCATTGGTGTAGGGATGGAGCTGATAGGCCACATCCCGGGCCTCTTGCGAATTGGGCAGCATGGACATTTGATGATCCCTAAAAGCGTCACGCCGCCGGCGGGCCGGCGTCATCACTCGATGGCGAGTACTTGTCTCAAGTACTTGGCTATTGCCACGACGCAGAACTTGCAATGCCAATTCGTCGGCGGCAAGCGCTCAGCAGCGATGCACAAAGCCGCACATGACAGGACCGCGGATCGCAGAATCCGGCTGGGCAGCTCTCACGCCGCGCCGTCGTCGTCCGCTTCGTCGGTGGCGGAAACGGCTTCCCTCACCTCCATCAGCGCCATCGAGAGCAAGTAGACCGTCGTGGGCAGCCCAAGCCTGCGCGCCTTCTCGGCGGCATGCGACAGATCGCTCGCCAGCTCCTTGAACTCGTCTCCCCGCGACAATTCTCAACCCCATCGACCGGCCGCGGCCGCCTACACCGCAACGGCGCCGCTGGTTCTGATCAGTTCGGCGCTGGACTGGACTGTAGCAAAATTCGCAATGACATCCACTACCGCATGCCGGTAGGCCGCGGCATCGTCCGTGCCCGGCTGCCGGCAAGCCACCGCGTCGGTGATCACATGGTAGCGATGACTGCGGTGAAACCCCTCGACGGCAGTGGCCAGGATGGTCTCGTCCAGGGAAAAGCCGATCAGGATGCAGCGTGTGGTGCGGATAGCGGACATGTGGCCGCCAAACCGCGACGAGCTGTAGGCGGACGGCAGCGGGTGCTCGAACGTCATCTCGCCCGGTTGTGGCCTGGTCTCCGCGATCCAATCGGTCAGCCTGGATGACGGATTGAACCAGGCCGCCTGCGCGATGCGCTTCAGATGCATCACCGGCCACAGATTGCTGCGCCACAGCGTCAGGAGTTCCAGGCAGCGCGCCGTCGTCGCATCGCCGTCGCGGATAACGTGACGGCGGCCGGGAGTCAGGTACTCGACCTGAATATCCGCACAGACCAGGATCGGCGGATCATCGTGCATTGAAACCAGCATCGAGTTGCGCGCAGCTGCACCTGTTTCAGCGGTCGGCGAGCGCGAGGTCCCGCATCGGCGAGGTCACCGCCCGCCCGGCCGAGGCATCGAGCACGCCAGGACGGTCCCAATCGCCCTCGGGACGAATAATCACATAGGGATCGCTGTCCAGCGTGATGGCGTCCGGGCCCGGCTCGATCTCCAGCAGCATCTCCGTGTAGGAGAAATCCGAGAACGTGATCTTGCGGTTGTGACCGAGCGGCTTAGCACCGAAATGGGCCCAGAAATCGACCAGCCGGTCCTGCGCCTGGCCGTAGATCTTGCGAAAGCCCTTGCGCTTCACATAATCGACACTGGCCTGCACCAGCTTGAACGAGACGCGCGAGCGCCGATATTGGTGACGCACCGCAAGCCGCTCCACCTTGGCGAAATCGCCGAAGAAGCGCACCCGCAGGCAGCCCGCAGGCTCGTTGCCGACGAAGCCGATGAAATGCGCCGCGACCATGTCGTTGCCGTCGAACTCCTCCTCGAACGGACAATCCTGCTCGGCGAGGTAGACCGCCGAGCGGATGGCGGTCACCAGCATGAGATCGCTTGGGTCACGCGCGAGGCGGATGGTGATGGCGCGGGAACAGGGCTTGGCGACTGGAATCCTAGTACCGTGCATCTGCAAAGCTCCTTGATTGGATGATCGCTCCCGGCATGCGCATCGGCTGTCGATGCCAGGGCCGCTCGTAGCACCAAAGGTCGGGTTGGAAGCTCGGGACGGGCGCAAAGCCTGTCGCCTTCATGATGTCGCGTCCGGCCACTGTTGACGGCTGCGCATAGCAATCCGCATCGCGAAACCTTATCTGCCGCAGATGAGCCGCGGCCTTACCGAGACCGGCGATGCCGCGGCCCGTCGCCGCGATCGCCCAGATGTAGATGGCAGCGACGTCTTCGTCTGCCGATGCGAGATAACGCGTCTCGGGCGCGGTGAGGCAAATCTCGTCGAGCAGCAGCGCGTCATGTCCGCGGTCATTGAGAAAAAGGAAGGCCATGCCGCCGACGAGCTTGCCTTTGCGGCTGAATGTCAGGATGCTCTGGGGATCGAAGACGTAATATTTGGCAAGCTCCGCCGTCCCGATCCGCACGCCCGGCACCAGCCGGTGCGCCATCTCCGAAAGCGCTCCAATTTCGGAAAATTGCGCACAGCGGACGTCGACGTCCGGGCTCAGCGGCAAGGCATCGAAATCATGCCTTGCGGCAAACGTGCCCCTTTCCATACTCATGTCGCGCCTCTATCGTTCGAGGCTTTCATGCCCCGCTACGACGAGCTTAGCGGTTGGGGATCAGGAGTATGCAGCAGTTATTGCACCGGGGTGCTGCGATGATGCAGCACCGTGAAGAAGCCCTGGGCGCGTCCTGGGATGATTTGAAGCTGTTTTTAGCGTGCGCAAAATTTAAAAGTTTTCGGAATGCCGCCGAAGAGCTCGGCCTCACCTCCACCACGCTGATGCGCCGCATCGACCGGCTCGAGGAGAGCATTGGGTGCAAGCTGTTCCTGCGCGACCAGAGCGGGCTGACGCTCAGCGATGAAGGCGCCGCGATGATCGCCGACGTCACGCATATGGAGCGTCATGCCTTCAACGTCCTCCGCCGCGCCGCGCGGTCCTCGAACGACACCTCGGGCACCGTTCGCGTCGCGGTGACGGAAGGCCCCGGCAATTTCTGGATCCTGCCGCGGCTGATCGACTTCCAGAAGACGTACCGCAAGATCACGGTCGATCTGCGCTGCGCGATGGAGCAGGCCGACGTCGCGCGGCTCGAATCCGATATCGCGATCCAGCTCGAGCCGCCGACCAATCCCGATCTGATCGTCGCCAAGCTCGGCCGCCTCCACATCTATCCCTTCGTCTCCAAGGAGTATGAAAGCCTCTACGGCGTGCCGGCAACGCTCGCCGAACTGAACAATCACCGCATCATCAAGCAGAGCGCGCCGCAGGTCGACGACGGCGCCTATGCCCGCGTGCTCGGGCTGAAGTCGCTCGAAGGCATCGTCGGGATCAAGACCAATTCGTCGGTGGGCGTGCTCTACGCGGTGGAGCGCGGCGCCGGCATCGGCTTCCTGCCGACGGTGTCGATCGCGCTCGGTGCGCCGCTCGTTGCGGTCGATCTCGGCGTCAGCCATCACGCCGATCTCTGGCTCACCTATCACAAGGAGTTCCGCAGCTCCGAGCGGCACAAGATCGTGGTCGACTGGCTGAAGAAGATCTTCGATGCCAGGACCTATCCCTGCTTCCGGGACGAGTTCATCCATCCGAACGCGCTGGTGCCGATGATGACGGCCGCGCGCGAGGGCTTTGGCCTGGCGGGATACGTGGCGACGGCGCCGACTTAACGCAGGCGAGCGTCAGCTCACCATTTGTATTCGAAGCCGAGCGTGCCCTGGTGCGAGGTGAGCTCGTTGCGAAATTTGCCGTCGTAATTGACGTAGAGCCTCGCCACGTTGGTCAGGCTGAGCGAAGCCGAAGCGCCGGCATCCGCGCCGTAACGGCTCTCGCCGATACCGGGGACGATAATGTTCTGGGCGCCCAGGCTGACCTGGATGGATCCGAGGTCCTGGTGGAAATTGTCGACGAACTTGCCGTAGGCCGAGAGGTCCAGGATCTTCTGGTCGATGATGAAGTAGCGGCCGACCTCCGCCCCGAGCATGATGCGCGCGCGCGAGAGCGCCGACGAGCCGACGTTGAGCGGATCGAGCCCGCCGGTCTCCCGGAACGCAGCGCTGGTGGCGCGCACATATTCCAGCGCGCCCTTGGGCACGATGCGCATCTCGTCCTTGGTCCAGTAATAGCTGATTTCGGTCAGCGCGCCGTCCACGGCGGCGCGATAGCCCGCGGTCGCAAGGCCAAGGCCGGTATCGCGGCTGGAATGGACCTTGCCGAAGCCGTGCACCACGGCAAAGGCCCAGGTCCACGGGCCCTTGTCGACGGAGCCGCTGAAGCCGAGCTGGGTCAGGTCGAGGGTTGCGGATTGCAGCGCCAGCGGCACGTCGATGTCGGTGTGGCTATGGTCGACGGAGAATCCGATGTTGACGCCGGGTGCGAGCCGCGCGCCGAAGCCGGCGACGCCGCCGAAGGTCTTGCGCTTGTCGCCGACGAAGTCGCCTTGCGCATCGGTGCGGACCGAAAGGCCATAGCCCTCGAACCAGGTGCGGTAGCGCGGATCTTCCGCAGCCGCCGAGGCGCCGCCGCCGCCCGGATTGGTGCGGAACGCCCGGCTGACGCCGCTCGAGGCCTGATTGCCGAGCCGCTCCAGAAAGCCTGAGCCGAAATTGAGCATGCTGTTGCCGGCTGACTGATTTTGATTGGTCGAGGTCGGCGACGGAATCGGGGTCGGTGACGGCGTGGGTGTCGGCGTGGGCGTCGGGGTCGGTGTGGGCGTGCTTTGCGCGAAGCCGGGGCTCACGGCCGCCATCGTCACGACCAGGGCAAACGCCATCGCGAGCGCAGCCACGATCCGGCGGACGCGGGTGCGCCCGATCGTCTGCCGTGTCCCGAAGAGCTGCGCGGCGCAGCGCATGCGATGAATCCCGAAAGCGAAGTGGCGGCGCGCAAAAATGCAACACGGTCTGCGGCGCTTGCGGCGATTTGGGCCGAACTGCCACGAGGGGTCAACCGGTTGGCGCATAACGGCCGAGGCTATTGCACCGATTGTGGTTCTGCTGCCACAGGTCGCAAATTGCGCTTGAAGGCACCTGGCTTGCTCTTGAAATCCGCGCGCGGCTTGCTAGCCGGCGAATTTCATGTTGCAATAACGTTCACAATCGGAATTGGCCGTTTGCTGTGCGTTTCGCGACATTGCGCCTCAAGACTCGAACAGACTTCCGGGAGCCCGTTTGTGGCGTGGCACGCGAAAAAGCGGCCGCGTCGTTTTTATATCTAGTGGAGGAGACGAGCGATGCCGCAAAAGGGCACCGTCAAATGGTTCAACCCGACAAAGGGCTATGGGTTCATCAAGCCGAATGGCAGCGACAAGGACGTGTTCGTCCACATCTCCGCCGTCGAGCGTGCCGGACTTTCCACCCTCAACGAGAACCAGGTGGTTGAATTCGACCTCGTGGAGAACCGCGGCAAATCATCCGCGGAGAACCTCAAGGTTTCCTGATGTCTCTCGCGGCATGCGAGCGATCATGACGTTGCCCCCGGCTCTGCCGGGGGATTTTGTTTCGAACTGCAGCAAAACAGCGCTTAGCTGGAGCAACGAATATCACCACCAATCGACCAGAGACGACGGCCGACGAACTCCAACGCCCAGCTTCGTCGTGCGACGAGAAGGCACTCACGGCGTTCGATGTTTTCGGCTCGGACCTTCCCGACGAGGCATTCGCGGGTGTGTTCGATCACCCCCGGCAAGTCGGCAGACTGGTCGATCGACTGCTCTACGGCTCTTGAGTCCCGAGCTGTCTAACTCACCACCGGCGATACCAGAAAATTCTCCGACGCTGCGCTTCCCGCCGTCCTGCAGACATCGCCCTCGATGCGGACCTTGCCGGCCGCGAGCAGCCGCAGCGCCTCGGGATAGATGCGGTGCTCGACCTCGAGGATGCGCTCGGACAGCGTCTCCGCGGTATCGTGGTCGCTGACGGGAACCGCGCCCTGCATCACGATCGGGCCGGCATCGGTCTCGGGAATGACGAAGTGCACCGTCGCGCCGGAGAGCTTGACGCCGGCGCGCAGGGCCTGGCCGTGCGGGTCGAGGCCGGGGAACGATGGCAGCAGCGAGGGATGGATGTTGAGCATCCGCCCGTACCAGGCTTTGGTGAACTCGGCCGTGAACAGGCGCATGAAGCCGCCCAGACAAATCAGCTCGATGCCGTGCTTGTCGAGCGCGGCCTGCAGCACCGTCTCGAAGCCGGCGCGGTCCTTGCCGAACGGCTTGCTTTCGATCACCTCGGTGGTCACGCCGTTCGCCCGGGCGCGTTCGAGCCCGGGCGCATCCGCCTTGTTCGAGATGACGAGCGATATCTCCGCCGGGAAATCCGCGGCGGCGGCTGCCCTGATCAGCGCAGCCATGTTGGAGCCGCGTCCGGAAATCAGGATGGCGACGCGGCGCTTCATCACAGCGCCGGTCATCACAGTGCCATGTCGAGGTGGCCGTTATAGACGACGCGGTGCTCGCCCTCGGCCGGAATCACGGTGCCGAGCTGCGCCACGGTCTCGCCGGCGTTGGTGAAGACCTCGATCACCTCATCGACCTTGTCGGGCTCGACGATCGCGATCATGCCGATGCCGCAATTGAAGGTGCGCAGCATTTCCAGCTCGGCGATGCCGGCTTGGGCCGCCAGCCATTTGAACACCGGCAGCACCGGCAGGCGTGCCAGGTCGATGCCGACACCGAGATGCTTCGGCAGCACGCGCGGGATGTTGTCGGTGAAGCCGCCGCCGGTGATGTGGGCGAGCCCCTTCACCGCCCCGGTCTCGCGGATCGCGCGCAGGCAGGATTTCACGTACAGCCTGGTCGGCGTCAGCAGCGCGCCTCCGAGCGTCATCACCGGCGCGAACGGCGCCTGCGCCTCGAAGCCGAGGCCCGACTGCTCGACGATCTTGCGGACCAGCGAGAAGCCGTTGGAATGCACGCCGGACGAAGCGAGACCGATCACGGCATCGCCCGCGGCGATGTCCTTGCGTGGCAACAACGTACCGCGCTCGGCGGCGCCGACGGCAAAGCCGCCGAGATCGTAGTCGCCGTCCTTGTAGAGGCCGGGCATTTCGGCAGTCTCCCCGCCGATCAAAGCGCAGCCGGATTCGCGGCATCCCTCCGCAACGCCCGCGACGATGGCGGCCGTGGCCTCGGGGTCGAGCTTGCCGCAGGCGAAATAGTCCAGGAAAAACAGCGGCTCGGCGCCCTGGACCACGAGGTCGTTGACGCTCATGGCGACGAGGTCGATGCCGATGCCGCCATGCAGGCCGGTCTCGATCGCGATCTTGACCTTGGTGCCGACACCGTCGGTCGCGGCCACGAGGACCGGATCCTTGAAGCCGGCCGCCTTGAGGTCGAACAGGCCGCCGAAGCCGCCGATCTCGGCATCGGCGCCCGGCCGCGCGGTGGCGCGCACCATCGGCTTGATCAGGTCGACCAGGCGGTTGCCCGCGTCGATATCGACGCCTGAATCGGCGTAAGTGAGGCCGTTTTTGCGGTCGGTCATGCCCGATTTCCAGTGGGTTTGCGGCTGGTTACGTTGAATTCCGGGGACGCGCAATGGCTCGCATGGCGCTCCCCGCTATACTATGTAGACATATCAACCGGTTCAGCCTGCAACGGGCCGGATTTGAGGTCAGAACCGGTGCCGGGAAGCGCTTTCGTGAGTATTCCGAATATCATTACCCTGGGCCGCATCATGCTGGTCCCGATCATCGTCTGGGCCATCGTGTCGAGCCAAATGGAGGTGGCGTTCGCCGTCTTCCTGATCGCCGGCATCAGCGATGCCGTGGACGGCTTTTTGGCCAAGCGCTTCAACATGACGAGCGAGCTCGGCGCCCTGCTCGATCCGCTCGCGGATAAGGCGCTGCTGGTCTCGATCTACATGGCGCTCGGCATCTGGGGCGCGATCCCGCGCTGGATCGTGATCTTGGTGGTCTCGCGCGACATCATGATTGTCGCCGCCGTGATCGTGTCCTGGTTGTTCGACCGGCCGGTCGAGATGAAGCCGTCGAAAGTCTCCAAGCTCAATACGGTTGCACAAGTGGCATTCGCAGCTTTGGTGCTGGCGGCGCTTGCCTTCGGCTTCAAGCCCGCGCCTTATGATATCATCCTGATGGGTCTCGTCACGGTCTTCACGCTCTCCTCCGTGTCGCTCTATCTCGTCGAGTGGCTGCGGCACATGAGCACGATCGAGGCCAAATGAGCGGGGAAGCGGCCCAGCAAAAGGCCAAGTCCCGCACCATCAAATGGAAACTCTACAAGCGGGCCGGCGCGCCGGCATGGAGCAGAGCAAGCGTGGCAGGCCGCGTTCATCCCCGACAATTGGCGTTTGCGCTTCCGCATGCGGAGAGCCTCAGCCGGGACAACTTCCTCGAAGGCCCCGCCAATGCGGCCGGTCTCGGCCTCATCGACGGCTGGCCGGAATGGCCGAACCGGATCATGTGGCTGGCGGGCCCGGAGGGAAGTGGCAAGAGCCATCTCGCCGCGATCTGGGCCGAGGAAGCCGGCGCCCGCTCGACCACCGCCAATGCGCTGACCGCGACGGACGTGCCCGGCGCGCTCGCCACCGGCGCGCTGGTGGTCGAGGATCTCAAGGCTGGGGACTTCGACGAGCGTGCCCTGTTTCACCTGATGAACCTCGCCCGCGAGGACGGCGCCTACGTCCTGTTCACCGGCCGCGAGGCGCCGGCCGCGCTTCCGATCGAGCTTCGCGACCTGCGCTCGCGCCTGCGGGCCGTTCCGGCGGTCACGCTGCTGCCTCCCGACGACCAGCTGTTCCGCGGCCTCATCGTCAAGTTCTGCGCCGACCGCCAGCTCAATGTGGACGAGAGCGTGGTCGGCTACCTCGCGACGCGCCTGGAGCGGTCCTCGGCTGCCGCCCGGCGGGCCGTCGAGCTGCTCGACAGCGAAGCCCTACGGCTCGGCCGTCCCGTCACCCGGGCGCTGGCCGCTGAGCTGCTCCGGGACGCCTGACAAGCTCGCGGGCCTCCCCGAAGTCCGCTTGACGCGGCGCGGGGGCGGAACATCAATGTCATCGAAACGTCATCGCTCTAACACATGCTCCCGCCGATTTTTGCGCTTGAGTCGCAATTGGGGTGAACTGGATGGACCGACTTCTGATGGACTCTGCGCAAGCTGTTGAAACGAAAGAGAAAGCCCCGGAAACCGAGAGCCTTCCGGCGATCGCGTCCAGTCCCGAGCGGTTCATCAACCGCGAGCTGTCCTGGCTGCATTTCAACCGCCGCGTCCTGGAGGAATCGGTCAACCCGAGCCACCCCGTGCTGGAGCGGGTGCGATTCCTGTCGATTTCGGCCAATAACCTCGACGAGTTCTTCATGGTTCGCGTCGCCGGCATCAAGGCCCAGGTCCGCGAGGGCATCGCCGAGCGCAGTCCCGACGGCCTGACGCCGTCCGAGCAGCTCGCGCTGATCAACCGCACCGTCTCCCAGCTCGCCTCCGACCAGCAGGCGATCTGGCGCGACCTGCGCGCCACGTTGGCCGAGGTCGGCATCGTGCTGGTCGACGGCAAGGACGTCACAAAGGCGGAACGGACCTGGATCGAGGACTACTTCCTCCACAACGTGTTCCCTCTCCTGACCCCGCTGGCGATCGATCCGGCCCACCCCTTCCCGTTCATTCCGAGCCTCGGCTTCACCATCGCGCTGCAGCTCACGCGCGCCGCCGACGGCAAGCAGATGAACGCGCTGATCCGCATGCCCGGCAAGATCGACCGCTTCATCCGCCTGCCGGCGGATGGCACGGTGCGCCTGATCTCGCTGGAGCAGGCCACCGCCCTGTTCATCAACCGCCTGTTCCCCGGCTACAATCTGCACGGCCAAGGCGCCTTCCGGATCATCCGCGACTCCGAGCTCGAAATCGAGGAGGAGGCCGAAGATCTCGTCCGCCTGTTCGAGACCGCGCTGAAGCGCCGCCGCCGCGGATCGGTGATCCGGCTCGAGATCGACGCCAAGATGCCGGAGCAGCTGCGCAGCTTCGTGCAGCACGCGCTCTCCGCCGACGACGACGAGATCTTCCTGGTCGACGGCGTGCAGGCGATGAACGAGCTCTCGCAGCTCACCCGCCTCGACCGGCCCGACCTCGAATTCACCCCTTACGTGCCGCGCCACCCCGAACGCGTGCGCGAGCATGGCGGCGACATCTTCGCCGCGATCCGGCAGAAGGACCTGATCGTCCACCATCCCTACGAGTCGTTCGACGTCGTCGTGCAATTCCTGCAGCAGGCCACGCGCGACCCCGACGTCGTTGCGATCAAGCAGACGCTCTACCGCACCTCCAACAATTCACCGATCGTGCGCGCGCTGGCCGAAGCGGCCGAGGCCGGCAAATCAGTCACCGCGCTGATCGAGCTGAAAGCGCGGTTCGACGAAGAAGCCAACATCCGCTGGGCCCGCGATCTCGAACGCGCCGGCGTGCAGGTCGTCTACGGCTTCCTCGAATTGAAGACGCACGCGAAGCTCTCGATGGTGGTGCGCCGCGAGGGCGGCAGCCTGACGACTTACGTCCATACCGGCACCGGCAATTATCACCCGGTCACCGCGCGCATCTACACCGATCTCTCCTACTTCACCTCGGACCCGACGATCGGCCGCGATGCCGCGCGCGTGTTCAATTTCATCACCGGCTATGCCGCGCCGAGCGATCTGGAAAAGATGGCGGTGTCGCCGCTGACCTTGCGCAAGCGCATCATCGAGCACATCCAGGGCGAGACCGCACATGCGCGGCATGGCCGTCCCGGCGCGGTCTGGATGAAGATGAACGCGCTGGTCGATCCCGACATCATCGACGCGCTCTACGAGGCCTCGCAGGCCGGTGTCCAGGTCGAGCTCGTGGTGCGCGGCATCTGCTGCCTCAGGCCCGGCATTCCCGGTCTGTCGGAGAACATCCGCGTCAAGTCGATCATCGGCCGCTTCCTGGAACATGGCCGAATCTACTGCTTCGGCATGGGCCAGGGACTGCCGAGCGCGAAAGCGGCTGTGTATATCTCGTCCGCCGACATGATGCCGCGCAACCTCGACCGCCGCGTCGAGGTGCTGTGTCCGCTGCAAAATCCGACGGTGCATCAGCAGGTTCTCGAACAGATCATGGTCGCGAACCTGAAGGACAATGAGCAGAGCTGGCAGTTGTTGCCGGATGGGTCTTCAACGCGTATGAAGACCGCGAAGGGCGAGGAGCCTTTCAACGTCCACAACTACTTCATGACGAATCCGAGTCTGTCTGGCCGTGGAAAGTCGCTCAAGGAATCCTCGCCGCGTCGTCTCACGCGCCGGAACGAACGTCATCAATCCTGATCGGGGGTTTGCGACGTGAAGCGGCCGCGCAAGCGCGGCTCGAGCGTCGCGGTTATCGACATAGGCTCCAACTCGGTCCGCCTCGTCGTCTACGAGGCGCTGGCGCGCAGCCTGATCCCGATCTTCAACGAGAAGACGCTGTGCGGCCTCGGGCGCGAGGTGCAGAGCACGGGCCTGCTCGCGCCCGACGCCATCGACAAGGCGCTGACCTCGCTGAAACGGTTTCGCGCGCTGTGCCGGGTGATGAAGGTCGGACGCGTGTTCGCGATCGCGACCGCCGCATGCCGCGACGCCTCCAACGGCCCCGATTTCATCGCCAGGGCCGAGCGGATCTGCGCGGTGAAGATCGAGATCCTGTCGGGCTCGCGCGAAGCACGACTGTCCGCGCTCGGCGTGATCTCCGGCATCCACCATCCAGACGGCATCGTCGGCGACCTCGGCGGCGGCTCGCTCGAGCTGATCGACGTGCGCAGGAACGCCGTACGCAGCGGCGTGACGCTGCCGCTCGGCGGCCTCGCACTGCAGGACCTCGCCCACAAATCGCTCAAGCGCGCCGACCGCATCGTGCGCGACGAGATCGACGGGGTCCAGTTACTCACTGCCGGCCGCGGTCGCACCTTCTATGCCGTCGGCGGCACCTGGCGCGCGCTCGCGCGCATCCACATCATCCAGAGCGGCTATCCGCTCCAGGTGATGCACGGCTATTCCATTCCGGCTGCCGAGGCGCTCGACTTCTCGCGCCGCCTGCGGCGCCTCGCCGCCGCCGACATGCTTGCCGACATCGAGATCGTCGCCGATGCGCGGCGCCCTCTCCTCACCTATGCGGCGCTGGTGCTCGAGCACATCATCCGCGTCGCGAAGCCAAAGAACATCGTGTTCTCCACCTTCGGCGTGCGCGAGGGCCTGCTGCACGAGAAGCTGCCCGAGACCGAACGCAACAAGGACGGGCTGATCTGCGCGGCGGAGGAGCTGAACCAGCTGCTGTCGCGTTCGGCCAGGCACGCGCGCGAGCTGATTGCCTGGACCGACCGCCTGGTGCGCGTCGTCAAGCTGCGCGAGACGGAAGTGGACCGCCGCCTCCGCCACACCGCGTGCCTGCTCTCCGACATCGGCTGGCGCGTGCATCCCGATCATCGCGGCGAGCAGACGCTCAGCCTCGTCGTCAACGGCAATTTCGGCGCGATCACCCACACCGAACGCGCCTTCGTCGGCCTGTCGGTGTTCTATCGCTATGCCGGCCTCAGCGAGGAAAACCAGCCGCCGGTCACCATGCAGGAGCTGCTGACGCCGGCCCAGCTCGAACGCGCGCGCCTCCTGGGCGCTGCGTTCCGCGTCGCGCATCTGATCTCGGCCGCACGTCCCGGCGTCCTACCAGCCACGCATTTCCGCAGCCAGGGCCGCAAATTGATGCTGGTGTTCGAGCACCGGCTCGGCGACCTCGTCGCCGACCGCGTCGGCAGCCGCTTCCGTCAGCTCGCCCGCCTGGTTGGCCGCGCCGGTTCAATCGTCAGGCGCTGACCTCTCAGCCGGGCCTCATCTTCCCGGGCCGTCTCTTGAGCCACATCATCGCGCCGCTGACGAAGAGGACTAGCGGTGCGAAGCCGGCCGCGAACACCAGCAGGCGTCCTGCGAATCCGAACGTCGCGCCATTGTGGAGCCAGAGCTGCTCGGCCAGATAGCGGTCCCCCATCGACATGGTGCCCGGCGTGCGGTCGTGCACCACAGCGCCGCTCCACGGATCGAGCCAGATCGCTCCACGCGACCGCACAGCGGGATCAGCTCCATCAGGACGGAATTGCACCCGCCAGGTGTTGCGCGTTGCGGTCGGCGGATTGAGCATGGCGACCGTCGCACCGGGCTTGACCTCTTGCGCGCATCGCATGATCGCGTCAGGTGAGAGCACCGGCGTCCCTGCCGGAGGCGGCATTTCGTCTCGCGGCGAGCGATCAGGCGTCGGCTGCGACACGAGGCCGACGATGGGCCGCACCAGGTCGGGAAAAACGATGCCGACGCCGGTGATCGAGATCAACAAGAGCACTGACAGCGCCCAAAAGCCTGCCGCACCGTGAAGGTCCAGAACAAATCGAAGCAGCGAGACGTTCTTGCGCACCGAGATCGATCGCCAAAATCGCCCCGGCTTCGGCCACCAAAGGAAGAGACCCGAGACCGCCAAGCCGAGCAGCACGAACCCGGCCACGCCGACCAGTTCCTTGCCCCAGAACTCGTGGAGCAGCAGCGTGAAATGGAGACGGTAAACCTTGAGCGCGAACGCGTTGGCGTAGTCACGCCGCCCGAGCACCTTGCCGTTGGAAGGATCGACCATGGTCGTCCACCGGTTCGGGTAGCTGCCTGGCGTGGTCTCGTGCGAATGGATCACGATCCAGACCGGCCAGGTCCGGTCTGGCGCCAGGATCGTCGCGATCGGCGCGGGATCCGCTGCCGCGGCGGCGTGCATCACCTCCGCTAACGTGACGCTCTGCTCCGGACCGGCGGGCGCATAGAGCGCCGGATTCAGGGCGACATCGATCTCCCGGTAGAAGACGATGAAGCTTCCAGTCAGGCCGATCAGCACCACGACGATGCCGCCGATCAATCCGAACCAACGGTGCGCCCACAGCAGCGCGTGCTGCACGCGTCCGGGCATCATCCTGGATCGGGCGGGCGCCGAGCCGCCTCGACGTGGTGCCCTGATTGTTTTGTCCATTCAGAGCACCCGTCGTCTGCGCCTGATCCAGCTCCGCAGCCGGCCCGAGGAGGCCAAAGCTCAGAAGTCGGTCGACATCGACAAGAGCAGGGCTCGGGGCGAGCCTTGCGCTAGCGCAGAGAAGCTCGCGACGCCAGCCCAGTAGTTGGTGTCGAACACATTCTGGACCAGGGCCCGAACCGTCACTGGCCGGTTGTTGATGCGCGTGGTGTAGCGCGCGCCCAGATCGAGCCTCGTCCAGGCCGGAACAACCTGCGTGTTTGCCCCATTCAGATATTGATGCCCGGTATAGATGGTGTTGGCGACCAATGTCAGCCCTGGTGCGAACGGGGTGTCCCATTCGGCGGACAGATTGGCCTGCACCTCGGGCACTCCGATCGGCGTCTTGCCGAAATTGGCCAGCGTGCTCGTCTTCGTCAGCTCCGCATCGATCAATGTCACGCCGCCAAGAACGCGAATGCCCGGCTGCACTTCTCCAAACACGGTGAATTCCACGCCGCGATTGCGCTGCTCCTGATCAGCTCGGAAGACGTTGCCGGCACCCGTCTGCCCCGACGGCTTGGTGATCTCGAACAGGCTGATCGTGGTCGCGAGCGTGCCAAAATCGACCTTGACGCCTGCTTCCTTCTGCTTGCTCAAATACGGCGCAAGGACCTCGCCCTGATTTGCGGCCGTCGTCGGCGCGGTGTCGCCCTTGCTGAGCCCTTCGATATAGTTGGCGTAGAGCGAAACGTTGCTCCAGGGCTTGACGACCACGCCGACCATCGGTGTGAACGCCGTCTGGTCGTAGGCCGAGCTCACGGCGCCCGTGGTGGTGTTGTAGTTGTTCGACCTAACGCCCTGCTGCCTGACGCCGACCGTCAGCTGAAGCCGCTCCTGGAGAACCGACATGGTGTCGGCAAGCGCAATGCCGGTCAGCTCGGTGTCCGACAGCCGCGGCACGGTCGCGGGAGCCGCAACGAACTGCTGGGGACGGGCGATCGGCGCATAGATGTTGGACGACACCGCCGTGCCGTTCACCGAGCCCCGCGAGATCTCATCCCCGTAGTAGCTCCCCTGCAAGCTCACGGCATGACTGATCGCGCCAGTCTCGATTCGGGCCCGCACGCCGACGTCGGCCACGTTCCTGTCGATGTCGAACTTGAATCGTCCCGGTGTCGACGTGGTGTTGCCAGCCGCATTCAGGATCGTTGGCGTCCCGAACAGACGGTCGACCTGGGTCCTGCCGCCTCCGACATCTGCAAACACCGTCACGGCGTCAGTCACATCGTATTCGGCGCGCGCCAGAAGCGAATTGTCGTGAACCTTGGCGAATTCCCAGGCCTGGGTGACATTGCGCCGTCCGACCGGCGCGGTCGGAACGGCCACGCCGGTTGCGACCAGGAACGGTCTCGTCGGCGCGTCGAACTTTTCCTCCTGCTCGATGAAATCGAGCGAGACCCTGAACTTCTCGCCGCGATAGTCGAAGGCTGCAGAGCCGACATGCGCCTCCCGCGTCTGGTTGTCCAACGGCGTATCGCCGTTGTGATAGCTGCCATTGACGCGAATACCGAATTCGCGATTTTCACCGAACCGCCGGCTCACGTCGAGATGTGTGCCGAGCTGGGTGTTCGACGCGTAGTCGGTCGTGACGCGCGTGAGATCGATGTCCCCGGCACGCTTCGGCACGATGTTGATGGTGCCGCCGACACTGCTGTTCGGCGCCATGCCGTAGAGCAGCGCGGTCGGGCCCTTGATGATCTCGATGCGTTCGACGTAATCGGTGAACACGCGGTAGTTCGGTGCAACGCCATAGACGCCGTTGAAGGCGATTTCTCCGACATTGCCCTCCCCGATCGGAAAACCGCGGATGAAGAAAGAATCGAAAATGCCGCCGGGTTGGCTCCCCAAGCGGACTGAGGGATCGTTCGTGACGACATCGGCGACGGTGACCGCCTGTTGATCTTCGATCTTCTTCGCCGTGAAGCTCGTGATGTTGAACGGCGTATCCATGAAATCCTTGTTGCCGAGCAAGCCGACCTGGCCTCCACGTGCCACCTGCCCGCCTGCGTAGGTCCGCGGCAGTGCACCGGGCCCCGCAGCCGTCGGGGTCGCTTCCGCCTGCAATTTGGCCCGCTCGTTCGCAGGCGCGCCGCGGCCCGCCCTCCTGACTGGATTGGCTCGTGGACGCGGGCGCGGCTTCGGAGCGTCTGCGGTGACGGTCACCGCCGGCAACGTGCTTCCCGCGGCCTGGGGCGCAGCGCTCTGCGCGCTGCTAGCGTGCAGGACGCCGTCGCTGCACAAGGCAATGGAGACCAGGGAAACCGTGAAGGCTCTCGGGCTGGCGCACGTCAGCAGCGTCTTGATGCGAGCGGCAAGAACGGCAACGGGACGACAAAACACTTTCGACGACATCGCACCTTCCGATTTCATGAACATGAACGTCGGGGCGAGGTGCCGTGGGAACCCTCGTCGAGTCAACGAAAGCACCCTTGAATCTTAGTAGTTTATAATAAGACAAGGTCTAAATCGCGTGAGGGTTGCGAACGACCACTCTCCACGCAACGCCCGCGCGCACGCGCGCGCGACGCGAGCTCTCGCGAAGATGCGCGCCGGTCATACGAATGCAATGATGGGAGGATTCGGCCGAACCCGTGGCCGGTGATCGCTCGCGTCCAGCCAACGCGGGAAGCGCCCCAGTGATGTGGACGCCTCTCATCGCTGGAGGGGCGGCCGCACCGATCAGCGCTTCAACGTCACTCCGCGGAGGCCTTGGCGTGCCGTTCGGAGGATTCGAGGGCGGCCGCGGTGAGACTGCGCCGGCGCCAGATGGTGCCGACCACCAGCACGACGACGACTCCGATCACAGCACAGAAATACTCGCCGCCGGCCCCGCCATGGCCGAATTGCGGCGGGATGCGCAAGACCCCGAGCATGGCGTCGAGCGAGGCGCCGAACGGCCCCTCGAACAGCGCGTGCAGCCGCGGCGTGACCCCGGGATCGGTCGCCATCACCTCGCCCGCGATCCAGCCGAGCAGCGCCGCACCGGCCCAGACCAGCACCGGGAGCTTTGTGAGCAGTGCCATGATCAGCGCGGCGCCGGCGACGATCAGCGGCACGCTGATGGTAAGGCCGAGGATCAGCAGCGGCACGCTGCCATTGGCCGCGGCAGCGACAGCAATGACGTTATCGAGACTCATGACGATGTCGGCCACCACGACGATCTGGATGGCGTGCCACAGATGCGCGGCAGCGTCGACGTCGTTCTCGTCCTCGTTCTCCGGCACCAGGAGCTTTGCCGCGATCACGATCAGCGCAAGGCCGCCGACCAGCTTGAGGTACGGCAGCTCCATCAGGGTGGCGACGATGCCGGTGAAGATGATCCGGAGCATCACCGCTGCGCCGGCGCCGAAGATCATGCCCCAGAGCCGATGCCGCGGCGACAGACCGCGGCACGCGAGCGCAATCACCAGCGCGTTGTCGCCGGAGAGCAGGATGTTGATCCAGATGATCTTGCCGACCGCGATCCAGAAAGTCGGTGCGGCCATCTCGTTGCGGAACTGGGTAAAGAAGCTCCCGATCGTAGCGGGATCGAAGATCTGCCAGAGCCAGTCCACAATGAGTCCCTTCGCCCGTCGCCTCTAGTCTGCCGACTGGATCAGCCGACGATCTCGTTACCCGAGAAGAACTGCGCGATCTCGATCGCGGCGGTCTCCGGCGCATCCGAACCGTGCACCGAGTTCTCGCCGATCGACTTGGCGTAGAGCTTGCGCACGGTGCCCTCAGCAGCCTTGGACGGATCGGTCGCGCCCATCACCTCGCGGTACTTGGCGATCGCGCCCTCGCCTTCCAGGACCTGAACCACGACCGGGCCGGAGGTCATGAATTCGACGAGCTCGCCGAAGAAGGGGCGCGCCTTGTGGACGGCATAGAAGGTCTCGGCCTGCTCCTTGGTCATGCGGATGCGCTTCTGCGCGACGATGCGCAGGCCCGCCTTCTCGATCACGGCGTTGACTGCGCCGGTCAGATTACGCTCGGTCGCGTCGGGCTTGATGATCGAGAAAGTGCGTTCGATGGCCATGATCTTGTCCTTGGGGAGAAAGCGGGGGTCCGGGGTTGCGGGGCTTATATCGGCGCCTTTGCCGGACGGCAAGCGACCGCGGAACAGCCTCATAGGCGGTTTCCGCGAGGGGATGGCTCCCGATTCGCTGGATGACGACAATTTCACCCAGATGAACCCAATCTGAAACCGCCGTCAGGATCCGGTTCAGCTTCCCCGGCGTAAGGTTGGGCCCATCGAAACCGAAGCCTGACCTCAGGCAGACCGTTTCGGCGGCCTTTCCATCGGCGCGATAGCCCCGCGCTGGCAGTCTTCAGGAGATAACCATGTTGAGGAAACTTTCGCTTGCCGCTGTCGCCGCGGTCGCGCTGGGAGCTGCGCTGGCGCCGACCTCGGCCTCCGCTCATTGGCAAGGCGGCGGGCATGGCGGTGGCCGGCACCACGGGCACGCGCACCATCACCACGGCCATCACCACGGCCATGGCTGGGGCGGACCGCGCTTCTACGCTGGCGGTCCCGTCTCCTACGGTTATGGCGGCTGCTATGTGCGCCGGCTGGTCCCGACCCCCTGGGGACCCCGCTGGCGGCTGATCAACCGCTGCTACTGAATCCGTCAGCACCTTCGGAAGGCTACCTAAGCCCCCCAGGTACCTTCCAAGAGAAGCCCCGGCGCCCCCCTCGCCGGGGCTTTGCCTTGAGCGTACAAAGCGCCGCTCATACAATTTTTACGAGAATGCCCGGCTTTCCCGACATCCAGCGAAACCATTTGGCCGGCAATGACTTGGTACCGTGTCTTTACTTCGAGAACACGGAACCTTGCGATGGCTGGGCTTTTTGCCAATGACAGCGAACAGATCGACCGGCGCACCAGCCGCTCGATTTGCGATGCCGTGGGCGAACGGCTGCAGCAGAGCCTCCGGCCCGAGCCGCGCCTTCCGACCCATCTCGAGCAGCTCCTGAACGAGCTGCAGCGGCGCGAGCGCGAGACGCACTAACGGAAAAACGAGTTGCGTTCGCCGCGCCTTGCGGTGACAAGGCCGCATGCTCGCCATCACCGACCTCTCCATCCGCCTCGCCGGACGCCTTTTGATCGACCAGAGTTCCGTGCAGATCACGCCCGGATCGCGCGTCGGCCTGGTCGGACGCAACGGCACTGGCAAGTCGACGCTGTTCAAGGTGATCCGCGGCGAGCTTGCGGCCGAGCACGGCTCGGTGACCCTGCCGCCGCGCTGGCGCATCGGCAGCCTGGCGCAGGAAGCGCCGAACGGTCCCGAAAGCCTGATCTCGGTCGTGCTCAAGGCCGACCTCGAACGCGACGCGCTGCTGACCGAGGCCGAGCACGCGACCGATCCGCACCGCATCGCCGAGATCCAGACCCGGCTCGTCGACATCGACGCGCACTCGGCGCCGAGCCGCGCGGCCGCGATCCTCTCCGGCCTCGGCTTCTCCGCCGCCGATCAGCTCCGCCCCTGCGCCGAGTTCTCCGGCGGCTGGCGCATGCGCGTCGCGCTCGCCGCAACGCTGTTCGCGGCGCCCGACCTTCTGCTACTCGACGAGCCCACCAATTATCTCGACCTCGAAGGCACACTGTGGCTGGAGGATCACCTTGCGCATTATCCGCGCACGGTGATCGTGATCAGCCACGACCGCGACCTCCTGGAAAGCTCGGTCGACCAGATCCTGCACCTGGAGCGCGGCAAGCTCACGCTCTACAAGGGCAGCTACTCCTCGTTCGAGGAGCAGCGCGCCGCGCGCGAGCTGCTCGACGCCAAGGCGGTCAAGCGCCAGGAGGCCGAACGCGCCCGCCTGCAGTCCTTCGTCGATCGCTTCAAGGCCAAGGCATCGAAAGCCCGGCAGGCACAGTCGCGCGTCAAGATGCTGGAGCGGCTGAAGCCGATCACGGCGCTGGTCACCGAGGACGTGCGCGAGATCAGCTTCCCGGCACCGGAGAAGATCTTGTCGCCACCGATCATCGCCGTCGACAACGCCTCGGTCGGCTACGACCCGGCGAGCCCGGTGCTGGGCCGCGTCACCTTGCGCATCGACAACGACGACCGCATCGCGCTGCTGGGCGCCAACGGCAACGGCAAGTCGACGCTTGTAAAACTGCTCGCCGGACGGCTCGCGCCGTTCTCGGGCAAGGTGACGCGCGCGGACAAGCTGTCGATCGCCTATTTCGCGCAGCACCAGCTCGACGAGCTCAACGAGGACGCCTCCGCCTACGACCACGTCCGCAAGCTGATGGGCGATGCGCCCGAAGCCAAGGTGCGCGCCCGCGCCGGCGCGATCGGCTTCTCCGGCAAGGCGGCCGATACCAAGGCCGGCAAATTGTCAGGCGGCGAGAAGGCGCGCCTTCTCCTGGGCCTTGCGACCTTCTTCGGCCCCAACATGATCATCCTGGACGAGCCGACCAACCATCTCGACATCGACAGCCGCGGCGCGCTTGCGGAGGCGATCAATGAGTTTCCCGGCGCGGTGATCATGGTCTCGCACGACCGCTACCTCATCGAGGCCTGCGCTGATCGGCTCTGGATCGTCGCCGACCGCACCGTCACCAATTACGACGGCGACCTCGACGAATATCGCCGCCTGGTGCTGTCCACGCGCAACGCCGAGGCCCCGCGCGAGCGCAGTGCGCTGCCTGAGAAGCCGCAGCGCCCGAGAGCGGACAATCGCGGAGGCTTGAAGAAGCGCATTGCCGAAGCCGAGGCCGAGATCGCCCGCGTCAGCGAGATCATCGCCAAGATCGACACGGCGCTCGCCTTGCCCGACATTTTCACGCGCGATCCCAAGCAGGCGGCGCAGCTGTCGAAGGCGCGCGCCAATGCCGCCGACGCGCTGGCGCGCGCCGAGGAGCAATGGCTCGAGGCGAGCGCGCAGTTCGACGAGGCGGCGGGCTAACGTCTCCACCGCACTCCAACCAAACGTGCAAAACAACCCCATGCACAGTACCGGCATGATGGCACCGGCGAACTAGCCTTTGAAGCAGTTGCTTTTTGCCCGCTCGGCCGGCAAGCCCAGCGGGACGCCCCAGCTCAATCCGCGTATTGCCCGGCCGCCTTGATGATCGGCGCCCAGCGGTCGATCTCGCTCGTCAGCGTCGCGCCTAACGCCTCCGGCGTCGCCTTGTCCTGCGGGACCGGCTCGGTGTTGATGTCGTTGAATCGGGCGATCAGCGCGGGATCTTTGAGCGCGGTCTGCAGCGCCGCGGTCAGCTTCTGAACGACCGCCGGCGGCGTGCCCTTGGGGGCATAGATGCCGTGCCAGACACCGAGCTCGAAGCCCTTGAGGCCAGCCTCGTCGGCGGTCGGCAGATCGGGCAGGCTCTTCAGCCGCTCCCTGGTGGTGATCGCGTAGGCCTTGACCTGCTTGGCCGTGATCGGCCCGGTCGTGTTCGTCGCCTGGTCGCAGGTGAGGTCGATCTGCTTGCCGAGCAGGTCGTTCATGATCGGGCCGTTGCCCTTGTAGGGCACCGTGGTGAGCTGCTTCTGGATCGCCGTCATGAACAGCATGCCGCACAGATGCGAGGCCGCACCCAGGCCGGCGTTGGCGTAGGTCAGCTTGTCGCCCTGCTGCTGGGCGTAGGCGACGAGCTCCTTGAGCGTGTTGGCCGGGAAATCGGGCCGCGCAATGATGGTCATCGGCGCGTTGGTCACGAGCCCGATCGGCGCAAAGGCCGTCTTGGTGTCGTAGCTGAGGTTGCGGTAGAGCGTCGCCGCTGTGGAGATGCCGACGTGATGGATCAGCAGCGTGTAGCCGTCCGGTTGGGCGCGCGCAGCGCGGGTCGTGCCGATGGTGCCGCCGGCACCGGTCGCGTTCTCGACGATGACCTGCTGTCCCAGGGATTTGGCCATGCCGGCCGCGGTCAGGCGCGCGATGGTGTCGGTCGGCCCGCCCGCGGCGAATGGAACCAGCATGGTGATGGGCCGGGTCGGATAGTCCTGGGCGAACGCCGCGCCAGACGACACGAGCAGAGCCGATACGAGGGCTATGAACCGCATTAGTTTCCTCCGGATTGTTTGTTTGCGCCATCAAAGCGCATTCCGGGGCGCGCGGCCATCACGAAAGCAACGTCGTCAGGAACATTGCAGCGGCCGAAGGTGCACCGATGCCGACCACACTGCATCCGGTGTGCCCGCGCGACCTTGCCGTTCGCCCAAGGGCTACGTCTGCTGCTCGGCATCGCTCTCGAGCTTGTTACGGAGTGCCGCGACGATGCGATGAACCGTTTGCAGATCCTTGACCGCAAGCCCTTCGGAAAGGCTGTTGACCCACGGCATCTGCAAAGCCATGGCGGCGTCGAAAGCGCGCCGCCCCTTGTCGGTGAGGACGACGAGCTGTGCGCGGCGGTGATGCGGATTGGCCTCGAAGGCAACGAGGCCTTCCGCATGGAGGTCGTTGACGATCCGCTGCACGTTCTGGCGATTGCCGCCGAGATCGCGGGCGAGCCAGGCTACCGGCTGCGGTCGCTCGGCCTGCACGATGGCGCCGAGAATCTGCCAGCGGGCGCTGGTGAGCCCGAGCGGGGCCACCAAACGGTCCCCTGCGGTCAGGAGCAGGCTGTTCAGCCGGAACAAGTCAAGCATGAGGTTCGTCAGGGCATCGCCGGCCGGCGTCCGTTGGGATTTCCGCATCCGTCACCATAGACAGTTATTGACATCATGATGTCAAATTACTAGATTGCGTATATTACCATATTGACATCATAAAACCATCTCGACGGAGTTCGTCATGGCACACTTGCGCCCACTGGACCCTGACTTTCCCATCGAGCGTCAGCTCGGCATCGACACCGGCCCTTTGGTGCTGGTGAATCTGTTCACGCTCGACAAGGCCGACGAACAAAGCTTTCTCCAGGTCTGGCAGGACGATGCCGCCTTCATGAAGCGGCAGCCCGGCTTCATCTCCACCCAACTTCATCGGGCGATCGGCGAAAGCCCCACGTATCTGAACTACGCGGTTTGGCAGACGAATGCCGACTTCCGGGCTGCGTTCACGCACCCCGAGTTCAGGTCGAAGATCTCGGCTTACCCTGCATCCGCGGTCGCCTCCCCGCACCTGTTCCAGAAAGTCGCGGTGCCCGGCATCTGCGTCGCGTAGCTCGCTTCGAAAACGGCAGACCATGACCAAGATCATCCACCCAGTCGCGGGAGCGGTCGCACTGATCACCATTGCGACTTTCTGGCTTTCCACGGCTCTCACCGAGCTGTTTGCGTCACACGAGACCATAGCCATGGTGAAGACCGCCATACCGTGGGGCTTCCTGCTGCTCATTCCGATGCTTGCGGCGACGGGAGGCTCGGGATTCGTCCTGGCAAAGCAGCGGCGCGCCGGCCTGATCGGTGCGAAGATCAGACGCATGCCGTTCATTGCCGGCAACGGCATCCTGATTCTGATTCCCGCCGCGTTGTTTCTTGCCTTCAAGGCGAAGGCCGCGGAGTTCGACACCGCGTTCTACGCCGTGCAGGCTCTCGAACTGGCCGCCGGAGCAACGAACATCGTTCTGCTCGGTCTCAATATGCGTGACGGCTTCAAGATGAAGGCTGTTCCGTTTCACCAAGGCGCAGGCGATCCGCCTACGCCTGCTTCTTCTTTGGCTTGGCCGCCCTCGGCACCGGCTGCGGGTCCGGGTTACCTTCGATCGAGGACAGACGTCCAGCCGTGAACGTGTAGATGCCGGCGCGCGGGCCGGTGGTCCAGGTGACGACGGCGACGCGGCGGCCGATGGCATCGTTGGAGAGGTTGACGCTCGAGGGTGCCCCGATGCCGCGCACCACGTCGCATTCGGTGTGGCCGAGCGCGACCGTGCCGCCGATCGGCGCGGGCGTCGTCGAGGCATTGGCATCGGCCGGTCCGGGCGGCGGCGCCATGCCGGGACAGGCGCCGTCGGCGCTGACGAGATCCTCAGCCCGCACCGGCTTGTCGGGGGTCAGCGGTGGCGATTCGATCGAGATGTTCTTGATGAAGAGACGGCCGGGCTTCTGGAACCATTCGGCATCCTTCGACAGCAAATCGGCCCCGCCCGCGCAGCCCGCGACCAGCGGTGCTACGGCAGCCAACGCAATCAAGAGCGAGCTGGGAAGCTTTTGATGTCGCACGATAAACGAATTCCCCACGTGAAGGACCAGCCCTAAGCGATTGTCCCAACATCCCTTTGCGGCATGAAGGTGGCCGAAGCCAGCATCGCCCGAAAACTGCAAATTATCATTAATTGCGGCTAATTGCGCTTCTGCCACCGGCCGCGGTCGTCGGCCTGCCAATAGGTGACATCAAATCCCCGCGCCTTGCAATCCGTCCAGGCCGTGCGGGCGAGCGCAAGCGCGTCGGGATCGTCGCCATTGAACAGCAGCACCATGCGCTCATAGCCCTGCGCGTCCTCGGGCAGCGCGGCGTTGTCGACCAGGAAGCGGACATTGGCCCCATTCGGGTTGCCGCCCTCGATCGCCAGCACGATCGGCTGGTCGGCAACATCGTTCACCCGCCATGTCGCGTGCGGCAGGAATGAATCGTCGCGATAGGTCCACAAATGCGAGTCGAGCGCATCGGCGCGCTCCTCCGAGGTCGACTGCACCACGACGCGCCAGCCGCGCTCGAGCGATTTCTCGAGAAGCGGCGGCAACACATTCTCCACCGTCATGTTTTGCAGATGGTAAAACAGCACTTCAGTCATGTCGGGTCATTTGCGCTCGTAATGGTCGGCGACCAGACGGTCCAGCAGGCGGACGCCGTAGCCGCTGCCCCAGCTCTGGTTGATGTCGGTCTTCGGCGCGCCCATGGCGGTGCCGGCGATGTCGAGATGGGCCCAGGGCACGCCGTCGACGAAGCGCTGCAAGAACTGCGCGGCGGTGATCGAGCCGCCATGGCGGCCGCCGGTGTTCTTCATGTCGGCGAACTGGGAATCGATCAGCTTGTCGTATTCCGGGCCGAGCGGCATGCGCCAGACCTTCTCCCCGCTCTCGATGCCGGCCGTGAGCAGCCGGTCGGCCAGTTCGTCGTTGTTGGAGAACATGCCGGCATGCTCGGTGCCGAGCGCCACCATGATGGCGCCGGTCAGCGTCGCAAGGTCCACCATGAATTTCGGCTTCACCTTCTTGGCGACGTACCAAAGCACGTCGGCGAGCACGAGGCGGCCCTCGGCGTCGGTGTTGATGATCTCGATGGTCTGGCCGGACATCGAGGTGACGATGTCGCCCGGCCGCTGCGCGTTGCCGTCGGGCATGTTCTCGACGAGGCCGATGGCGCCGACCGCGTTGACCTTCGCCTTGCGCGCGGCGAGCGCATGCATCAGGCCGACGACGCAGGCAGCTCCCCCCATGTCGCCCTTCATGTCCTCCATGCTGCCGGCCGGCTTGATCGAGATGCCGCCGGTGTCGAAGCAGACGCCCTTGCCGACGAAGGCGACCGGGGCCTCGCCCTTCTTGGCCCCGTCCCAGCGCATGATCACGGTGCGGCTCGGCCGCGCCGAGCCCTGGCCGACGCCGAGCAGCGCGCCCATGCCGAGCTTCTGCATCGCCTTGACGTCGAGCACCTCGACCTTGACGCCAAGCTTGCGGAGCTGACCCGCTCTGCGGGCGAACTCCTCCGGGAAAAGCACGTTCGGCGGCTCGTTGACGAGGTCGCGTGCGATGATCACGCCGTCGACGACATGGCCGGCCGAGGCGAACGCTTTCTTCGCCGCACCGGCATCGCCGACCGCAAGCGAGACGTCGGCGCGCGCGCCGCCCTCCTCGCCGTCCTTCTTCTTGGTCTTGTAGCGATCGAACTTGTAAGCGCGTAAGCGCAGGCCCGAAGCGATCGCAACCGCCTGCTCGCTCGTCATCGCGCCACCCGGCAGCTCCGCCAGGATGGTCATGGCGCTGGTGCCGGCGGGCAGCTTGCTGGCCGCCACCCCGCCGAACTTGAGGAAATCGTTGGCCTTGAGGCCGGTCGCCTTGCCGGCGCCGATCACGATCAGCCGGGTCGCCTTCACCCCCTCCGGCGCCAGAATGTCCAGCGCAGCACCACTCTTGCCCTTGAAGGCGGCCGCAGCCGCCGCGCGCTTCACGATCTCGGCAGCGCCGCCGAGGGCCTTGGCCGTCGCCGGACCGAGCTTCAGGCCATCGTCGCAGAACACGACTAGGATGCCACGGGCGGCTGATGACAACGGGACGAAGCCGACCTTGATGGCATCGGACATGGATAACTCCTCCAAAACAGGGGCTTATCGCGATCAGGCAGGTCTCGGCCACGGGCCGGAGCTGAACGGCGATTCACTGGACTTTCGGCACTATGGGCCACCCGCCCGGCAGATGCCAAGCTCCGCCGTGGCCCCGACGCCACAACAGCGAAATATTAACCATATGATGAGGGTGCCACGGGGCAGCCATTTTGTTGACGGATCAAAGGGATGGTAGTGAGAGAATGAACTGGCGGAAGAGCTGTTGGCCGACCTTGGGGATCCCCTGATCGGGGATTGGTTGGGCAGCCGGAATTCCGATCGGAATTGGGGCTTGGTGGGAATTCGTGCGGTAGCGCATGGGGTCGATCGATAGGTATATCTTCCGCACGACGCTGGCGTCGTTTGCGCTGGTCCTGGTCAGCCTCACCGGCGTGATCTGGATTACGCAGGCGTTGCGCGGCATCGACCTGATGACGAGCCAGGGTCAGACCATCCTCACCTTCCTCGGCATCACCAGCCTCGTGATCCCGGCCCTGGTCCTGATCATCTCGCCGATCGCGCTGATGATCGCGATCTCGCACACACTGAACAAGCTCGCGACCGATTCCGAGATCATCGTGATGAATGCCGCCGGCTTCTCGCCGATCCGGCTGTTCGTTCCGTTCTTCTATGCCACCTGCGTGGTGGCGCTGCTGGTCGCCTTCGTCGCGGCCTATCTCGCCCCAGACGGGATGCGGCGCATCAAGCAGTGGGATGCCGAGATCACCGCGGACGTGCTCACCAACATCCTGCAGCCCGGCCGCTTCGCCCGGCTCGACGAGAACCTCACGATCCGGATTCGCGAACGCCAACCGGGCGGCATCCTCGCCGGCATCTTCATCGACGACCGCCGCGATCCGAACGAGCGCGTCTCGATCGTCGCCGAGCACGGCGAGGTCGTGAAGAACGAGACCGGCTCGTTCCTGGTGCTGGAAACCGGCAATCTCCAGCGCTTCGAGGCGGGCAAGCGCGATCCGGCCCTCGTGGCCTTCGGCCGCTACGGCTTCGACATGTCGAAATTCGCCAAGGGCCGCGACGTCACCCTCGGTATCCGCGAGCGCTATCTCTGGGAGCTGTTCTCGCCATCCGACAACGATCCCGTCTACAAGCAGATTCCAGGGCAGTTCCGCGCGGCCTTGCATGACAGCCTGCTTGCGCCGATCTATCCGTTTGCCTTTGCGGTGCTGACCTTTGCCTTCCTCGGAGCGCCGCGCACCACCCGCCAGAGCCGCAACTTCTCCATCGCCTCCTCGATCGTGGCGGTGTTCGGCCTGCGCATGGCCGGTTTCGCCTGCTCGGTGATGGCGGTGAAGTCGCCGGGCCCGGTGCTGGCGCAATATGCGATGGTTTTCGGCGCCATCGGCGCCGGGCTGTGGATGATCATCCGCGGTGTCGTGGTCGAGCCGCCACCCGGCCTGATGGAGGCCATCAACCGGTCGAACGCACGGATCGCGCGGCTGTTCGGACGTCCGGCCACTGCATGAGCATGCTCACCAACACACTCGGGCGCTATTTCGCCGGCCGCTTCGTGGTCGCGGCGCTCGGCGTCTTCGGCGGCATTTTCCTGCTGCTGGTGCTGGTCGACTACATCGAGATGGTGCGCAAGACCTCCGGGCTTGCATCGGCCTCCGCGATCATGGTCGCCGAGACCTCGCTGTTCCGGGTGCCGCAGCTCCTGGAGAAGCTGACGCCGTTCTGCATGCTGATCGGCGCGATGACCTGCTATCTCGCCCTCTCCCGCCGGCTCGAGCTCGTGGTGGCGCGCGCCGCGGGCATCTCCGCCTGGCAGTTCATCTCGCCCGCGCTCGGCAGCGCGCTTCTGATCGGGGTGATCGCCACCGTCGCCTACAATCCGATGTCGGCCAATTTGCGCGAGCTGTCCAAGCGCATGGAAGCCGAGCTGTTCGGCTCGGCACCCGGCGGCGGCATCCAGGACGCCTCGGGCTTCTGGCTCAACCAGATGACCAGCGACGGGCAAACCATCATCAATGCGGCGCGCAGCGAGCAGCAGGGCATCCGACTCACCGGGCTGACGCTGTTCCGGTTCGACCAGGACCTGCACTTCAAGGAGCGGGTCGAGGCACGCGAGGCGACGCTGGATGCCGGCCGCTGGCTGTTCAAGGGCGTCCGCCGCTTCTCGCTGGACGGGCCGCCGATCGACCAGGCCACCCTGGAGATTCCGACCACGCTGACCGAGGCGCAGGTCCGCAACAGCTTTTCCACCCCCGAGACTGTGTCCTTTTGGCAACTACCGAGCTACATCCGCTCCTCCGAAAGCTCGGGCTTCGCGACAGCGGGATACCGACTCCAGTATCAGAAGCTTCTGGCACAGCCGTTTTTGCTCGCAGCCATGGTGATGCTCGCGGCCTCCGTGTCGTTGCGCTTCTTCCGGATGGGCGGCGTGCAGAAGATGGTTTTGAGTGGCGTGGGCGCAGGCTTTCTGCTCTACGTTCTGTCGAAAGTAACTGAGGACTTGAGCAAGGCTGAGTTGATGCATCCGATCGCTGCGGCGTGGTTGCCCGTTGTGGTGGGCGGCCTCACCGGCTTTTTGGCCTTGCTCTATCAGGAGGACGGATAGTGACTGCCGTCCGCCGAGGGCTCGTGTCTCGTTTGACGCGGCGCACATGGGTGCACGCGAACGGGAACGGCTTGTCCGTCCGCAGGCTCCTGATTTCCGTCGTCGCGGCTGCCTCGCTCGGCGGCTTGATCGACGCTGCCGCCGTGGCGCCGGCGAAGGCCCAGAGCTTCACCTACAATCCGCTGCCGCCGCGTGCGAAGCCGCCAAAGGCCCCCAACGACAACCAGATGCTGGTTCAGGCCACCGAGGTGGACTACGACTACAACAACTCGCGCGTCTCCGCGGTCGGTAACGTGCAGCTGTTCTACAACGGCACCAGCGTCGAGGCCGACCGGGTCATCTACGACCAGAAGACCAAGCGGCTGCGTGCCGAGGGCAACATCCGCATGACGGATGCCGACGGCAAGATCACCTATGCCGAGATCCTGGATCTCTCCGACGATTACCGCGACGGTTTCGTCGATTCGCTGCGCGTGGACACGGCGGACCAGACGCGCATGGCCGCGAGCCGCGCCGACCGCTCCAGCGGCAATTACACGGTGTTCGAGAACGGCGTCTACACGGCCTGCGCGCCGTGTAAGGACGATCCGAAGAAGCCGCCGCTGTGGCAGGTCAAGGGTGCCCGCATCATCCACGACCAGCAGGAGAAGATGCTGTACTTCGAGACGGCACAGATCGAGTTCTTCGGCGTGCCGCTCGCCTACATGCCCTATTTCTCGACGCCCGACCCGACCGTGAAGCGTAAATCCGGCTTCCTGATGCCGGGCTATATTTCGGGCACGGACAGAACGGGCTATGGCGTCGAGGTTCCCTATTACTGGGCGATCGCGCCCGACATGGACGCAACCATCACCCCGCGCTTCTTGTCGCGGCAAGGCGCGCTGCTGCAGGGCGAATTCCGCCAGCGCCTGATCGACGGCGCCTACCAGATCCGCGCCTACGGCATCTACCAGCTCGACCCCGGAGCATTCGCCGGACTGCCCGGCGACCGCGAGTTCCGCGGCGCCATCGACACCAAGGGTCAGTTCGCCCTCAACGACAAATGGGTCTGGGGCTGGGACGGCGTGCTGATGTCCGACTACTATTTCTTTTCGGACTACCGGCTCTACCAGTACCGCGATCCGCTCGGCTCGTTCCTGTTGCTGCCGACGGAAGCGCTGTCGCAGCTCTATCTGACCGGCGTCGGCAACCGCAGCTTCTTCGATGCGCGCACGATGTACTGGCTGAGCTATTCGGGCAATCAGAGCCAGGTGCCGATCGTCTACCCGGTGATCGACTATTCCAACGTGCTCAACTATCCCGTCTTCGGCGGCGAGTTCAGCTACAAGACCAATTTCGTGAACCTGTCGCGCGACGAGGCGGTGTTCGACCCGATCACGACGCTCGCCAACACCAACAGCCTGTGCACCACGGCATCGGCCGATCCGCTGGCGCGGATGCCCTCGCAGTGCCTGCTGCGCGGCTTCCCCGGCACCTACACCCGCCTCACCGCGGAAGCGCAGTGGCGCAAGTCCTTCACCGACCCGTTCGGCCAGATCTGGACGCCGTTCGCGAGCCTGCGTGCCGACGCGATCAGGTCCTCGGTCTCCAACCAGCCCGGCGTGTCGAACTACCTGCCCGTCGGCGACACCGAGGCGTTCCGCCTGATGCCGACCGTGGGCCTGGAGTACCGCTATCCGTTCATCAACGTTCAGCCCTGGGGCTCGACCACCCTCGAGCCGATCGCGCAGATCATCATCCGGCCGAACGAGACCTATGCCGGCAGGCTGCCGAACGAGGACGCCCAGAGCCTGGTGTTCGACGCCTCGAACCTGTTCAGCGTCGACAAGTTCTCCGGCTACGACCGCGTCGAGGGCGGCGGCCGCGCCAATGTCGGCGTGCAGTCCACCACGCAGTTCGACAGGGGCGGCGCCGTCAAGGTGCTGTTCGGCCAGTCCTACCACCTGTTCGGCCTGAACTCCTTCACGGTGCAGGATGCCATCAATACCGGCCTCAACTCCGGCCTCGACAAGCCGCGGTCGGATTACGTTGCGAGCGCCAACTACTCGCCGAACAGCACCTACACGTTCAGCGTCCGCTCCCGCATGGACGAGCAGACCTGGAACGTGCAGCGCTTCGAGGCGGAAGGCCGCGCCAACTTCAATCGCTGGTCGGTCAGCGTGTTGTACGGCAATTACGCAGAGCAGCCGGAGCTGGGCTATCTGACCCGCCGCGAAGGCATCCTGACGACGGGCTCGCTGAAGGTCGCGACCAACTGGGTGGTGTCGGGCTCGGCGCGCTGGGACCTCGAGACCAACAAGATCAACCAATATGTGCTCGGTGCCGGCTATGTCGACGATTGCTTCGTGCTGGCGGCGAATTACGTAACTTCGTATAGCTATTCGGCGGGCACCGCACCGCCCACGCTGAGCCACGCGTTCATGTTCCAAATCGGCCTGCGCACGCTGGCGAACTCATCGACGACCAGCGGTTCCACCGGCCTCCAGTAAATAGTTTGAAGTGCCGGCCGCGTTTGCCCTATCTCAACGCGGCCGACATGCGAGCGACATCATGACGACGCCATTGCCTGTCTTCCGCCTCCTTCTCGCCATCGGTGCCGGGCTGATCTTGGCCGCCCTGCCCTCGCCGTCGCGCGCGCAGAACATCGCCGTGATGGTCAACGGCGATCCCATCACCGATTTCGACATCGAGCAGCGCATCAAGCTCGACCAGCTGTCGACACAGAAGACCCCCAGCCGGCAGGAGGTCATCAACGTGCTGATCGACGACAAGGTCAAGATTAAGGAAGGCAAGAAATACGGCGTCGATCCCAGCGTCTCCGACATCAACCAGTCCTATGACGGCATGGCGCAGCGCATGCGCATCACGCCGGATCAGCTCACCAAGTCGCTCGAATCCAAGGGAGTCCGCCCGGAGACGCTGAAGAGCCGCATGAGGGCCGAGATGGTCTGGGGCAGCCTCGTGCGCGGCCGCTTCAAGGAGAAGCTGCTGGTCGGCGAGCGCGACGTCGCGCAGGCCGTGCAGGCGCAGACCGGCGAAAAGCTCCAGGTCGAGGGCACCGAGTACAAGATGCAGCCGATCGTGCTGATCGTGCCGCGCGGCTCGTCGGCGGCGTTCCTGGAAACCCGGAAGAAAGAAGCGGAGTCCTATCGCGCCCGCGTCGGGAGCTGCGAGGAGGCCAATTCGCTGTTCCGCTCGACCCCGAACGCGACCATCCGCGACACCGTCACCAAGACCACCGCGGAGCTGCCGGAGCCGCTGCGCAAGGTGCTCGACGACACCCCGATCGGCCGCCTGACCGCGCCCGAGATGACCAAGAACGGCATCGAGATGGTGGTGCTGTGCTCGCGCAAGCCGACCATGATCGACACGCCGAAGAAGCGCGAGGTCCGCGAGAAGATGTATCAGGAGAAGTACGAGAAGACGCAGAAGGCCTATCTCGACGAGCTCCGCAAGGCGGCGATGATCGAATATCGCAACCGCTGATGGCCAAGCCCTTCTCAGAGCCCTCCACCGAGTCCGCAGCCAAGCCTCTTGCAACTAAGCCGCTTGCAGCCAAGCCCCTTGCCCTTACCCTGGGAGAGCCCGCCGGCATCGGCCCCGACATCACGATCGCGGCCTGGCTCAGGCGGGGCGAGCTGAACCTGCCCGCCTTCTATCTGCTCGGCGACGAGGCCCTGATCGCGCGCCGCGCCAAGGCGCTCGGCGCCGATATCAGGATCGCCGCGGTGAGCCCCAGTGAAGCGGGTTCCGCGTTCACGGATGCCCTGCCCGTGGTCGCGACCGGCGAGCGCGCCACCGCCGAGCCCGGCAAGCCCGATTCATCCAGCGCGCCGGCCGCGCTCGCCTCGATCCGGCAGGCGGTCCTCGACGTGCGCGCGGGCCGTGCCGGCGCCGTCGTCACCAACCCGATCGCCAAGAGCGTGCTCTACCGCGCCGGCTTCCGTCATCCCGGCCATACCGAATTCCTCGCCGAGCTCGCCGCGGAGAACGGCCGCGTGCCGCAGCCGGTGATGATGCTGTGGTCGCCCCAGCTCGCCGTCGTGCCCGTGACCATCCACGTCTCGCTGCGCGATGCGCTGGGCGAGCTCACCAGCGAGCTGATCGTCTCGACCGTCCGCATCGTCGCCACCGAGCTGAAGTCCCGCTTCGGCATCGCAAGGCCGCGCATCGCGGTCTCCGGTCTCAATCCCCATGCCGGCGAGGACGGCTCGCTCGGCCACGAGGAGCAGACCGTCATCGTCCCGGCGCTCAAAGCGCTGCGCAACGACGGCATCGAAGTCAGGGGGCCGTTGCCCGCCGACACCATGTTCCACGAGGCGGCCCGACGGACCTATGATTGCGCGGTCTGCATGTATCACGACCAGGCGCTGATCCCGATCAAGACCGTCGCCTTCGACGATGCCGTCAACGTCACGCTCGGACTACCCTTCATCCGCACCTCGCCCGATCACGGCACCGCCTTCGACATCGCCGGCACGGGCAAGGCCAATCCGGCGAGCCTGATCGCCGCGCTCAAGCTTGCGAGCCGCATGGCCGCCTCGCAAAGCTGATGAGCGCGATCGACGACCTCCCGCCGCTGCGTGAGGTCATTCGCCAGCACGCGCTGTCGGCGCGCAAATCGCTCGGCCAGAACTTCCTGCTGGACCTCAATCTCACCGCGCGCATCGCGCGTGCGGCGGCGCCGCTCGAGGATTCCACCATCGTCGAGATCGGCCCCGGCCCGGGCGGGTTGACGCGGGCGCTGCTCGCGCTCGGCGCCCGCCGCGTCATCGCCATCGAGCACGACGAGCGCGCGATCCCCGCCTTGCAGGATATTTCCGCGCGCTACCCGGGCAGACTCGAGATCGTGCATGGCGATGCCATGACCTTCGATCCACGCCCGCTGCTCTCGGGCGAACGCGCCAAGATCGTCGCCAACCTGCCCTACAACATCGCGACCCAGCTTCTCATCAACTGGCTCGTTACCGAGCCCTGGCCGCCCTGGTACGAGATGATGGTGCTGATGTTCCAGCGCGAAGTCGGCGAGCGCATCGTCGCGCGCGAGGACGAGGAGGCCTATGGCCGGCTCGGCGTGCTCGCCAATTGGCGCTGCGAGACCAAGATCCTGTTTGACATTGCGCCGTCCGCCTTCGTGCCGCCGCCGAAGGTGACCTCCTCCGTCGTGCGGCTCAAGCCGCGCGCAGAGCCGCTTGCCTGCGATCGCAGGCTGCTCGAGCAGGTCGCCGCCGCCGCGTTCGGCCAGCGCCGGAAAATGCTGCGGCAAAGCCTCAAATCGCTCGGTGTCGATCCGGCACGGCTTGCACGAGCCGCCGGCGTCGACGCGACGCGGCGCGCCGAGACCATTCCCATCTCCGGCTTTGTTGCCATGGCGCGTGAATTGGCGGATATACGCAGCGAAACCGAGTAACCAAGAATTCCGGAGGAAAGAAAATGGGGTTGATGCGTCGGCAGTCCCTGGTCAAGTTCGATGCGCCGCTGTGCGAGACCATCGTCGAGACGCCCAAGCCGCAAGGCCGTGAGGTCCTGGTCCGCATCGAGCGCTGCGGTCTCTGCCACTCCGATCTCCACATCCAGGACGGCTATGCCGATCTCGGCGGCGGCAAGAAGCTCGACACCACGCGCGGCATGACGCTGCCCTTCACGCTCGGCCACGAGATCGCGGGCGTCGTCGACGAGGTCGGCCCCGATGTTCCGGCCAGCCTCGTCGGCGCCAAGAAGGCGGTGTTTCCATGGATCGGCTGCGGCCAGTGCCGCGACTGCGCCAATGGCGACGAGAATCTCTGCGTCAAGCAGCGCTTCCTCGGCGTCTCCATCGACGGCGGCTTCGCCACCCACGTTCTGGTCCCCGACGCCAAATATCTGCTCGACTACGATCCCCTCCCCGTCAACCAGGCCGCGACCTTGATGTGCTCCGGCGTCACCGCCTATGGCGCGCTCAAGCGCCTGGCCGACCGTCCGCGCCAGCGCAATCTGCTGCTGATCGGCCTCGGCGGCGTCGGCATGATGGGCCTGTCGTTCGCGCAGGCGATGTTCAAGCAGCCAATCACGGTCGCCGACCTCTCGCCGGCCGCGCGCGAGACCGCACTCAAGAACGGCGCCGCCGTCGCCTACGATCCGGCCGAGCCCGACGTGATCAAGCGCATCCTGAAAGAGACCGAGGGCGGCTTCGACGAGATCGTCGATTTCGCCGGCAACGAGAAGTCGATGGCCTTTGCCGTCGCCGTTGCCGCGCGCGGCGGGAAGATCGTGGTCTCCGGCCTGATGGGCGGCCAGTTCACGCTGCCGATGGTGCAATGGGTCTACAAGCGCATGACCATCGAAGGTTTCATGGTCGGCACGCTCGCGGAGGCTCACGAGCTGATGGCGCTCGCCCGCGCCGGCAAGATCAAGCCGACGCCGATGCGCGAGGAGCCGATGGGCGACGTGCAGAAGTGGATCGACGAATTGCGTGCCGGCAAGGTCGTCGGCCGCATCGTCCTGAAGAACTGACCGCGGCGCGGCGGGTCCGATGCAAGTCTCGCCCGCCGCACGGAACGCCTGCGGCCGCGCCGCGTTGGCTGCGCATGTCGATCCGTTGCACCGTCGAAAGCGCATTCTTCATCGCCTGGAGCTGCCTGGAAAAGAGCGGCGAGCTCGGGCCGCCGGACGCGAGCGCGAACTTCCTGCTCGACGCCATCGAGGCCCAGCTTCGAACCGGTGAGCGTCGGCAATTGATGCTCGCCAACCGGGCGATCGATGCTTACCGTGCCGCTGCGTCACAGGGCCGACTGACGGGGGATCGCGAAGCCCGCTGCGGCTGACGATCCTCGCTGCTGTCCAGCCCGCTGAAGCCGCGACGCCGTGCTCTAGTTTTCAAACGTTCAAACGCCCGTTGTGTGCACTTTGGAACCGTCGGTTCCGCCGCGGAAACGTAGGTTTGCCGCTGGCGCCGATTCCCGGCCCGCCCAAGAGAACACAATGTGACCGGTCAGCCCCAGAACGATCTGCTCCGGCAGCTCAATCATCAGGATTTCGAACTGCTCGCGCCTCACCTCCAGCCGATCGAAGTCGAGGCGAGCCACGTCCTGCATCATGCCGGCGACGACGTCGCCGCGGTCCATTTTCCATGCGGTCCCGCGCTGGTGTCGTTCGCCGTGCCGGTCGAGGACGATCGCGAGGTCGAAAGCCTGCTGGTGGGGCGCGAGGGCGCGGTCGGCATCGCCGCCGGCCCCAGCCGTTCGCTCGCCTATTCGCGCATGGTCGTGAAGTTTGGCGGCACCCTGGTGCGGCTGCCGTTGCGCGCGCTCGAGCAGGCGCAGCAGAGATCGGCGACGCTCCAGGAGGCCTTCGCGCGCTATGCCGACTGCCAGTTCGCGCAGCTCTTGCAGACTGCGGCTTGCAACGCTGCGCATTCGATCGAGCAGCGGGCCGCCAAGTGGATCATGTCCGCGCAGGAACATATCGGCGGAGCCGAGATTCCTCTCACCCACGAGCAGCTCGCCGGCATGCTGGGCGTCTCCCGCAGCTATGCCAGCCGCGTCATCCAGATGTTCAAGGCGCGGCGCATCCTCGCGACCCGCCGCGGCGCCATCCTGATCCTCGACGCAGCAGCGCTCGAAGCGAGAGCCTGCTGCTGCAACGATTGGGTGAAGAAGCATTTCCACGAGGTGCGCGGTGGAGCGGCAACCGCGGAGGGTTGATGCCTCCGCCTCACGCATGCGGCGGCGACTGCCGCTTCAGATGCAGATAGGTCGGACTGAAATCGCCGAGCCGCTGCAGCTCGCGCCATTTCAGCACGACCAGCTCGCCATCACGAAGATCCATCGCGCCGCTGCGCCTGAGATCGGCGAGCGTCCTATTCACCGTCGCAATCGCCATGCCGAGCGTCTCGCCGAGTTGCGTGAGACTGATCGGCATGCGGCAACGATTGCCGCGCACCAGCTGCGCCGCGCGGGCGCGGTAGAACAGCTCGCAAAACAGGTGCGCCATGCGGGTCTGCATCGGCCGGGCACTGTTGTTGGTGATGGCCTCGCGAAAGATCGCGGCATCGCGCAGCGTCTCGCGCCAGACGGCGAGCCCGAAGGTCGGCCGCCGCCGGAACGCGATGAACAATTCGCGGTGCGGGATGAACGCAACCGACGCCGGCCCGAGCGCACTGAGCCCGTGATCCATCTGGTCGATGAACAGCCCCTGCGCGTCCGGAAGATCGCCGGTGAGATGGAACGCCAGATATTGCCGCCGCCCGCTGCCGAGCAGGTGATAGCGGGCAACCATGCCGGAGACGACCAAAGCGGAATGCTCGGGCTCGTCGCCTTGACGGATGAAATCCTCATTGGGTGCGAAATCGCGCAGCATGAAGGTCAACGCGCGAATCTCGCCCATATCCTCCTCTGCGAGCCCGGTGTGCTCGCCGAGGTTCCGTATCAGCACGTCGTGAGCTTTTTCCATGGAGCCGCCAAAAATCACGCCGGTTCTATCAAATGATACGTCCGGCTTGCGTTCAGCGGACTAGAACGCAGATCGGAAGCACAGGTTGCTAACCGGCTTGCGACGCATCGATCGCAGCCACCCCATCCCCCCATTCGGACCAGCCGGCCTTAGCATGAAAAGCACCACTCTCCTGGAGCGCATCCGGCGCCTGTTCGCATCCGATGCCGGCGAGCATCTGGACAGCATCAGCGACGCCTTGCTGAAGGGAACGCTGAGGGAGCCGGTCCGGCCGATGTCGGATCAGGAGCTCGCCCGCGCCATCCGCGAGTTCCGATCCGCACCAGTGTCCGACTGGACGCTTGCAAAGCTGTCGCGTCGCTTGGCCGAAGCGCCGGTGCCGCGGGACGGCTGAAGCGGCACGCGAGGCTCATGCCGCATTCGAAGTTCATCGCGCGTCTCCAAGCGATCGAAGGCCTGTCCGAGGACGAGCGCCGGCAGATCGCGGGCTTGCCGTCCACGCTGCGCCAGGTCGCCGATGGCGAGATCGTGCTGCGCCAGGGCGAGGCCGCGACCCGCTGCGTCTTCGTCGTCAGCGGCTTCCTCTACCAGTCGCGCATCGTCGGCGATCGCAGCCAGACCCTCGCCTTCCATGTTCCCGGCGACATGCCGTGCCTGCACACGCTGCTGCTCTCGCCAATGGACGCGGATCTCGTGGGGCTCGGCCCGACCATCGTCGGCACCGTCGCCCACAGCCAGCTCCGCCAACTGCTCGACAGCTCGATCCACCTGACCCGCGTCTTCTGGCGCGAGACGCTGATCGACGCGGCCATCTCGCGGCAATGGATCGCCCGCCTCGGTGCACAGACGGCGCTGCCCAAGGTCGCGCACCTCATCTGCGAGCTCGCGGCAAGGCTGGAGATCGTCGGCCTCGTCAAGCGCAACTGCTTCCAGATGCCGATGACGCAGCGTCACGTCGCGGACGCCTGCGGACTGTCGATCGTCCACGTCAACCGCACCATCCAGGAGCTGAGGCATCGCCGGTTGATCGCCTGGGACGGCAGCGAGATCGAACTGCTCCAGCCCGACGAGCTGCGCAGACTTGCGGATTTCCGGCCGGATTATCTGAGCTGAGCTGACCGCCACGCGGCGAGCAGCGGTCCGCCGCTCCCCAGCACGGGATCCATCTTCGGCTTGCGGACCTTGGCGATGCGCTTGACCGCGTCGGGACGCTGGCGCGTGTCGGTGCACTCGTCATAGGTGCCGTCCTGCGGGTAGGCGCCGACGACCATAAAGTCCCGGCTGGATTCGATCAGCCGGTGGCCGGTGCCCGCGGGCAGGACCAGCACGTCCCCGGCTTTCAGTTTCAGGATGCGGCCCTTGATCCCGCCGCACTCGATCCTCGCCGTGCCGCGCGCCACGCCCATCACTTCATGGATCTGCGAATGATAGTGGACGAAGTCGTACACGGTGTCGCGCCACGACCGGCCCCAGCCATTGGTGTCGAACAGCGTGTCGATGACGACCTCGGGCGGAAAGCGCCGACCGTTCAGCTTCACCGCGCCGCGATAGAGCAGCGCCGGGAAGCGCGGATGGTTCGGCACGATGCCGTCGTCGCGAAAGTGCATGGCCGTGGGCTTGCGGGCCCGTACCAGCCCCCGCAGCGTCGCTGCATCGGGCTGCTCCTCCACCAGCTTCTTGGCGAAGTTCTTGATCTGATCCTTGACCGGCATGACGTCTCCTCAGCCGCAAAACAACGGCTGCGGAGACGAGAAGTTTCGGGGCCCGATCGGAGCAAATCCCGACAGGGCCTCTCCTCATCATGACCCGGCGTCGGAAGGAAGCGCGTCAACGCTTGGCGGCAATCAGTTCGGCAAACTGCCGCAGATAGAGCGGCCAACCCTGATCGCTGTCAACGCCGCTGCGGACGCCCTCCCAGCCCTCGCCATGCCGGTCGAGGTGACGGTGCTCCAGCTCCAAGCGGGTCCGGCTTGGTGTCTCCGCAATGAACCGGACCTCCCATTCACTCGTCTTGGCGGGATCGGCCTCGATTTGCCAGCGCGGGCTGATGTCCCAGCTCAGGAGGACTCGATTGGGCGGTTCGAACGCCAACACGCGCGCCCAGCGGCATTCGCTGCCGTCGGTCCCCCGATCATAGACGCTTCCGCCAACCCGAGGCTCGAATACGGTCTCTGCGATGGGAACGGCGAGCAGATTGTGCTCGCGAGGCTTGAAGCTGCCGAAGTCTTCGGTGAAGACCTTGAACGCACGCTCGATCGGCGCCTCGACGACGATCGAATGTTTTACGGGCGCGACCGAAACACGTGTGTTCATTTGGATCCCTCCGGTGGTTTTTCGACGGCTAGTTTGTAAGCGGCCAGCGTGTCGCTCCAGAACCTGTCGAGCCACGCCCGCATCTGGCCGAGCCCCGCCGGATCGACGTAATAGACGTTGCTGGCGCCCTTCGACTCTGCACGAACCAAGCGAGATTCGCGCAGCACCTTGAGATGCTGTGAGACGGCCGACTGGGACACGGGCAGCTGTCGCGTGATCTCAGCGACCGTGCGTGGCCGTGCACCGACAAGCTCGAAGATCCGCCTGCGGGTGGGATCGCCGAGTGCGGCCAGTTGTGCGCTGTCCTTAGTCATAGACACTCACCGACCCATGCCACGCGTGTTCGACCTGTAATAAGTTATTACTAATGATTAGTACTGACTTATGATCGTGTCAACCGGCTCAGGCCGTGGCGTGGAACTCTGATCGTGAAGTTCGGAGAGTCTCATCCGGGGGCGGAACGAACGTCGCGCAGGCCCGATTCAAGCCACATCCTCTCCGGATTTGCGGCTCATTGCCACCCAAGTCTTTGACGAGAAGGGGCTCGTTGAGAGTTGCGTCATGCGTAACCGGGAGACCAGGATGGGCAACCGCGCCGCAAAGTTCATTTCGACCCTCGTCGCCAGCATCCTTGCGGGCGCGCCGTTGGCCGCGGTATCGCAGAACGCGCCGACACCATCGAGCACGGCCGCCGCCGCGCCCGACTGCCTGGCTTCGCCGAAGGATGCCGCGCCGCAGGGCCAGCACTGGTACTACCGCCTCGATCGCACGACGAAGCGCAAATGCTGGTATCTGCGCGCCGCCGGCGGCAAAGCCGCACAGACCGCGCAGGCAACCGACGCATCCGAGCCGGATACAGCGCCGCCGCAGGCCGTGCAGAACGCGCGCGCCGAATATATCGCGCCGCAGACGAGTGCCGCAGCGAGCACGCCGAACATGGCCGCGCCCGCGCCGGCCGCAGCGAATGCACCCCCGGTCGCGCCGCAGCCGCCGAGCAGCGTCGCCGAAAACAACGCGCAGCAGCCGGCCGTGACCGCACGCTGGCCCGAGGCCTCCACAGCGTCCACCGCGCCAGCGCATCAGCCGGCGGAAACCACGGTTGCAGCAGCCGCGCAGCCAAACGCGAAGCTGTCAAAATCCCCTGCTCCGCTCCCGCCCGCGGCCGATGGCACGACTGACAAGTCCGGCGGTTCGCTGCAGATGCTGATGCTTGTGATCGGCGGTGCGCTGGCGCTCGCCGGCATCCTCGCCAGCGTCATCTACCGCTTCGCCGGCGGACGCGTCCGCGCCAGGGCCGCCGACCGCCGCGGGCATTGGGACGATTGGGCGCCGCAGGACCATGACGGAAGCCACGCGCCCTGGCGCGATTCACCGCCGGCCGCCGCCCAGCCGCCCCGCCCGATCGACTTCGATGCGGCACGTCCGCAACCGACAAGACAAGTGACGAAACTCGCCGCGATCGGCCGCGAGATCGAGCTGATCGACGCGCGCAGGCAACGTGCCGTCGCTCCGGCCGCAAAACCGGTCGAGTCCAGAAGCGACAAGGTCGAGACCAAGTTGTTCGATCGGGCTGCTGCACCCAAGCTTGCCGCCAACGAAATTGAGGCGGATCGCGATGACGCGCCGGCAGGTCGGGATACCGATGCCGTCGATGTCGACGCGATCACGACTATGCTGGAGCAGCTGGCGAAGGAAGGGCCGCGCCTGTCGCGGCCTAACCTTGAAGCTGACCTTGCAAACTTCGCACGAAGCCTACGAGGCCAATCCGCCGCTCGCGCTTGAGGCGCTCGGCCTTCAGGATCGACTGCACCTCGGCGAAGGCTTCGTCGACCGCGTGGTTGATCACGATGTAGTCGTACTCGGCCCAGTGGCTCATCTCGTCGCTGGCGCGGCTCATCCGCTTGCGGATCACCTCGTCGGAATCCTGCGCGCGCGAGTGCAGGCGCTTCTCGAGGTCGGCCGCAGAGGGCGGCAGGATGAAGACGCTGACGACGTCGGCGCGCGCCTTCTGCTTCAATTGCTGGGTGCCCTGCCAGTCGATGTCGAACAGCACATCCTGGCCGGCCGACAACGCCGCATCCACGGGACCGCGCGGCGTGCCGTAGCTGTTGTCGAACACCGTCGCCCATTCCAGCAATTCGTCGGCCTTCACCATGGCATCGAACGTCGCCTTGTCGACAAACGTATAGTCCTTGCCGTTGACCTCGCCCGGCCGCATCGCGCGCGTGGTCGCAGACACCGACATTTTCAAGCCCGGCATGCGGTCGATCAGCATGCGCGACAGCGTCGTCTTGCCCGCGCCTGATGGCGAGGACAGCACGAACATCAATCCGCGCCGCTCGACACCGTCAGTTCCGTGACCGCCCGTCGTCATGGATCACTCCAGATTCTGCACCTGCTCGCGGAACTGCTCGACCACGTTCTTCATGGCGAGGCCCGTGTTGGTCAACTCGATGTCGTTCGACTTCGAGCAGCAGGTGTTGACCTCGCGGTGAAACTCCTGCGCAAGGAAATCCAGCTTGCGCCCGATCGGGCCGCCCTTGGCGATCAGCTCGCGCGCCTGCGCGATGTGGGAGGCGATGCGGTCGAGCTCCTCGCGGATGTCGGCCTTGGTCGCGATCAAGATCGCCTCCTGCATCAGGCGGTCGGAGTCGAAGCGGTCGGAGGTGTCGAGCAGCGCTGCGATCTGCTCAGCCAGCTTCGCCTTGATCGCCTCCGGCTTGCGGCCGGGCGCGGCCTCCGCTTTCTTCGCCAGCTGCTCGATCTCGTCGACGCGCTGGGTCAGGATCTGCCCAAGCGAAGTGCCCTCGCGCTTGCGCATCGCAACGAGCTCGTCGAGCGCCTTGTCGAAGGCCTCGGCGGCCGCGGCGCGCGCCGCCTTGTCCTCCTCCTCGTCGCCCTCGGGCTCGGCGACCTCGACGACGCCCTTGATGGCGAGTAGGCCGTCGATGCTCGGCGCCACCGCGTCGACCTTCCCCGAGATCAGCGCGGCGGCCTTCAGCACCGCGTTGAGCACGTCCTCGTTGATGCGGACGGTGGCGGCGGCATTGGTGCGCTTGACGGTGAGATTGGCATAGACGGTGCCGCGCGAGAGCAGCTCGCCCGCGCGCTTCTTGGCATGGGCCTCGAGCTCATCAAACCCCTGCGGCAGCCGCACGCGCAAGTCGAAGCCCTTGGCATTGACCGACTTCAACTCCCATTCGAACGTATACGGCCCGCTTGCGCCGTGGCATCTCGCAAAGCCGGTCATGGACGACAGCGCCATCAGTTCAAATTCTCCAGGAACACGGGATTCGCGAGGCTATCAAGCCACGCGAATCTTAAGACTATTTTGCCGGAAAGTGGAATCGGCAATGTCCGCAAGCCGGTCTGCGCGCAAGGCTCAGCGCTGAACCACCGGCGGCGAGCCCTGCACCGCGCCCTGCCGGGCCGGTGGGGGATTGGCTGGAGCAGCCGGGCGCGCTGCCGGCGGCCTCTTCTGCTGATTGGGCCGTGCCGGCGTGGCCGCGGTCGGCGCGTCGGCAGCGCCAGGCGCGGCAACGGCCGGCGGCTGCGCGTCCTCGGGCGGCTCGACCGTGTCGTTCTGGATCTGCTTCTCCATCGCGCGGAGCTTGGCGACGTTCTTCTGGTGCGCGTCGTAGGTTTCGGTGAAGGCATGCCCGCCGGTGCCGTCGGCGACGAAATAGAGGTCGCGGGTGCGGGCCGGGTTGGCGGCAGCTTCGAGCGAGGCGCGGCCCGGATTGGAGATCGGGCCCGGCGGCAGGCCGTCGATCACATAGGTGTTGTAGGGCGAGGGCTGCGTGATCTCGCTGCGTTTGATCGGCCGGCCCAGCGTTCCCTTGCCGCCGACGAGGCCGTAGATGATGGTCGGATCGGACTGCAGCTTGATCCGCTGCTTCAGCCGGTTGACGAACACCGCGGCGACGCGGCTGCGCTCGTCCGCCTTGCCGGTTTCCTTCTCGATGATGGACGCCAGCGTGACCAGCTGCTCCGGCGTCTTGACCGGAATGTCCTGATTGCGGCGCTCCCAGATCTCCGACAGCACACGCTTGTGCGCCTGCTGCATGCGCTGGACCACCTGCTCGCGCGGGGTGCCGCGCGGGAATTTGTAGGTCTCCGGGAGCAGCGTGCCTTCGCGCGGCAGCTCGCGCACGCTGCCGGTGAAGATGTCGTTGTCGGACAGCCGCGCCACGATCTGCTCGGAGGTCAGGCCTTCGGGAATCGTCACGGCGTGCTGCACCACCTTGCCCTCGACGATGGTGCCGATGACGTCGCGCAGCGAGGCGTTCCTCTGGAAGGAATACTCACCCGGCTTGAGGTCCGAGCTCGCCTTCAACGCGGCGACGCTGGCGATGAACACCCAGGGATTGACGTCGGTCACGCCTTCCCGGTTCAGCGTCTCGGCGATGTCGCGCTTGCCCGCACGCTGCGGGATGTTGACGATCTTGTCCTCCTTCAGCGGTCCGGGCGCCTCGAGCACCTGGCGGCCGTAATAATAGACGCCGCCGGCGCCGAGCATGGCGATCAGCAGAAGGGTGATGATGGCGTTGCCGACGACGACGAACGGATTGCGCGCGCGGTCCGACCGCTTGGGCGGCGGCGGAAGTTGCTCGGGCTCGAGCGCGGCCCGCGGACTCCGGGGTGAAATGGGCGGCCTTTCACTCATCGAAACAACCTGAATCCTGCCGGTTCAATAGCGGCCCGACAATCGCTTGCCCTGCCAAAAACGCACGCGCCCACGTCCATGACTATCGCCGAATGCGGCAAAACGGTGGATTCGTCTCAAACACAAACTAACTGACTAGGCGCCGGACGATCACCGACGCATTGGTACCGCCAAAACCAAAAGAGTTCGACAACGCGACGTTGACCTCACGTTGCTTCGACTTGTGCGGCACGAGATCGATCGCGGTCTCGACCGACGGATTGTCGAGATTGATCGTCGGCGGCACGACATTATCGCGAATCGCCAGAATCGCGAAAATCGCTTCGATCGCACCGGCCGCGCCGAGCAGATGGCCGGTCGACGACTTGGTCGAGGACATCGCGACCTTGGAGGCGGCGTTGCCGAGCAGACGCTCGACCGCGCCGAGCTCGATCTCGTCGCCGAGCGGCGTCGAGGTCCCGTGCGCGTTGATGTAATCGAGATCGGACGGCGTCAGCCCGGCACGCTTGAGCGCGGCCGACATGCTGCGGAAGCCGCCATCGCCGTCGGGCGACGGCGACGTGATGTGATAGGCATCGCCCGACAGACCATAGCCGATCACCTCGGCATAGATCTTCGCGCCGCGCCGCCTGGCGTGCTCCAGCTCCTCCAGCACGAGGACGCCGGCGCCCTCGCCCATCACGAAGCCGTCGCGGTCTTTATCGTAGGGACGCGAGGCCTTTTCGGGAGTCTCGTTGAAACCGGTCGACAGCGCGCGCGCAGCGTTGAAGCCGGCAATGCCGATGCGGCTGATCGGCGACTCGGCGCCGCCCGCGACCATCACGTCGGCATCGCCGAGCGCGATCAGGCGGGCGGCATCGCCGACCGCGTGCGCGCCGGTCGAGCATGCCGTGACCACCGAATGGTTCGGTCCCTTCAGCCCGTGCGCGATCGAGACGTAGCCGGAGGCGAGATTGATCAGGCGGCCCGGAATGAAGAACGGCGACACCCGGCGCGGCCCGCGCTCCTTCAGCAGGATCGCGGTGTCGGCGATGCCGTTGAGGCCGCCGATGCCGGAGCCGATCATGGTGCCGGTCGCGCATTTGTCCTCTTCGGTCTCGGGATACCAGTTGGCGTCCTCGAGCGCCTGACCGGCCGCGGCCATGCCGAAGATGATGAAGTCGTCGACCTTGCGCTGGTCCTTCGGCTCCATCCACTTGTCCGGATTGAAGCTGTCGTTCGAGCCGTCGCCGCGCACGACCGTGCAGGCGATCTTGGTCTGCAGATCGGAGACATCGAAGCTCTCGATCCTGCGCGCACCGCTTTCGCCGTTGAGGATGCGCTTCCAGGTCGGCTCGACGCCACAGCCGAGTGGCGAGACCATGCCGAGACCCGTGACGACAACCCGCCTCATATCCGAAAACTCCGCATCGAAAGAATCACGGCCAATAACAAGAAACCGGCTGACCGCTGCGAAGCGGCCCGTCCGGTTTCAATGCTGTCCCCGCGAAATTGAAGAGCCTTAGCTCTTCGCGTTCTTCTCGAGAAACTTCGTAGCGTCGCCGACGGTGAGAATCGTTTCCGCAGCGTCGTCCGGAATCTCGCAACCGAATTCCTCTTCGAATGCCATCACCAGCTCGACGGTATCCAGACTGTCGGCGCCGAGGTCGTCGATGAAGCTCGCGTTGTCGACAACCTTCTCGGGTTCAACACCAAGGTGTTCGACCACGATCTTCTTAACCCGCTCGCCAATGTCACTCATTGCTTAACCTCGTGTTGTTCCCTGTAGACCCGACCCCCCGGGACGATACGAGCCGTCGTGGTCGTTTGACTGCCTTCGCTTACGAACTTTGATTTGGCCCATCCTAACCGATGGAGGCCCCGGCGAACGACGGCCAAAGGCTCCGCATCGCCAATATACAGGGTTTCAAAAACCTGCAATGGCGTTCTTTGCCCATCCGTTGGAGGTCCGGTTATCATACTTCAATTGCCTTGACTACAAGCCTCATTTCGCTCCGGAAACGGCCGTTTGCCGCATGCCGCACCGCCGTGACAGGCGACGCGGCACGAGACGTCAGATCATGGCCATGCCGCCGTTGACGTGGATGGTCTGCCCGGTGACGTAGGCTGCTTCGTTCGAGCTCAGATAGACGGCGGCCGCAGCGATGTCCTCGGGCGTCCCCAGGCGGGCGGCCGGAACCTTGGTGAGAATCGTTTCGCGCTGCTTGTCGTTGAGTGCATCGGTCATCGGCGTCTTGATGAAGCCCGGCGCGATGCAGTTCGCGGTCACGCCACGCTTGGCGTATTCGGCCCCTAACGTCTTGATCATGCCGATCAGGCCGGCCTTCGACGCAGTATAATTGCCCTGCCCGGGATTGCCGGTGACGCCGACCACCGAGGTGATGGCGACGATGCGGCCGAAGCGCTTGCGCATCATCAGCTTGGTCGCGGCGCGCGCCAGGCGGAAGGTCGCGGTCAGATTGACGTTGATGACCTCGTCCCAGTCCTCGTCGCGAAGCTGCACGAAGAGATTGTCGCGCGTGATGCCGGCATTGGCGATGAGAATGTCGACCTGGCCCATCGCCGCTTCCGCAGCGGGCACCAGCGCCTCGACCTCGTCGGCCTTGGAGAGATTGCAGGGCAGCACGTGGGCGCGCTCGCCGAGCTTGCCGGCGAGCTCGTCCAGCACCTCCTTGCGCGTCCCTGAAATGGCGACGGTGGCGCCCTGCGCGTGCAGCGCCTGCGCGATCGCGCCGCCAATGCCGCCGGTCGCGCCGGTGACGAGCGCCTTTCGGCCAGTCAGATCGAACATTGATGGACTCCTTTAAGCCTGCTTCGCAGCGGCCAATGCATCCTTGGCGGCGGCAATATCGTTCGGGCCGCCGACCGCAATGCCGACGGCACCGTCCGCGATACGCTTGACGAGACCGGTCAGCACCTTGCCGGCGCCGATCTCGAAGAAGCGGGTGACGCCCTGCCCGGCCATGTAAGCCACCGACTCGCGCCAGCGCACCGTGCCGGTGACCTGCTCGACCAGGCGGCGGCGGATCTCGTCGGGATCGGTGATGGCGCTCGCCAGCACGTTCGACACCAGCGGGGCGGCCGGCGCCTTGATCGTGACCTTCGATAGCGCCTCCGCCATGGCATCCGCAGCCGGCTGCATCAACTGGCAATGGAACGGGGCGGACACCGGCAGCAGCATCGCGCGCTTGGCGCCCTTGGCCTTGGCGATCTCGACGGCGCGATCGACCGCAGCCTTGTCGCCGGAGACGACGACCTGGCCGCCGCCATTGTCGTTGGCGGCCTGGCAGACCTGCCCCTGCGCCGCCTCGCCCGCGACCTCCATGGCGGCCTCGTAGTCGAGACCGAGCAGCGCGGCCATCGCGCCGGCGCCGACCGGGACCGCCTTTTGCATTGCGAGACCGCGGGTGCGAAGCAGACGCGCGGTATCCGAAACCGTCAGGCTGCCGGCCGCCGCCAGCGCCGAATATTCACCGAGCGAGTGGCCGGCGACGAAGGCCGCGTCTCGTCCCACGGAAAAACCAGCCTCGGCCTCGAGCACGCGCAAGGTCGCGATAGACACGGCCATCAGCGCCGGCTGGGCGTTCTCGGTGAGCTGGAGAGTTTCGGCCGGACCTTCCCAGATGATGGCCGTCAGCTTCTCCCCGAGCGCGGCATCGACCTCGTCGAATACGGCGCGCGCCACCGGAAAGGCGTCGGCCAGGGCCTTGCCCATGCCGACAGCCTGGGAACCCTGCCCAGGAAATGTGAATGCAGCCGTCATCGGCGCTCCCTGCTGTCAGGCATGATCCCTGGTCTGAACCGGCAGCCGATTTACGCCCGGCCTTAGGCCGTGGTTCCTTGGGCCATGGTTCCGGATCATGCTCCAAAGGGGGCCGTAGACACCGTCCGGGGCCGCACTGTCAAGCCGAGACGGGAACTTGGAGCAGCATTCAACGGGAAATAAGCCGCTCAAAACCCGCCGGCGGTCTGGTTGGCATCGACGTCCGCTCCTGCCCGCGCGCGGCGCGCACTGTTCACCAGTTGCCCCGGCCGATCCTCGCGGTTCGGCTTTGCCGTGGCCAGCCGCAGCACCGAAGCGTAGTTCGGCTGCACTTCCATGCGATCGGCGTACCGGCTCGCACTCAGCAGCCGGTGCACCTTCGGCAGATTGTAGCAGGGCACGTAGAACAACAGATGATGCTCGAGGTGATAGTTCACGTAATACGGCGCGATGAACAGGCGCTCGAGAAAATTGGCATGCGTCGTGCGCGTGTTGCGCAAGGGGTCGCTGCTATCGGGGACGACGGCGTGCTCGGCGATATTGCGGATGCGGGTGATGACCATCATCCACGTCAAGAGCGGCACCAGCCAGAGCAGCGGATAGGCCCACCACACGCCGGCCGCGGCGAGCGCGGCAAACATGATCCCGTTGACCACACATTGCGGGCCGAGCATCTCCCAGAAATGCGCTGCACGTTGCCGCCATGACCAGTCCTTTGGCCCGAGTGCGTTGAGCAACTGCGCCTTGCGCTGCTGGTAGCCGGTCTGCCCGGTGACGTCGCGGATGAACTTGCGGCGATAGCTCAGCTTCGTGATCGGAAACGGCGCCGACAGCACAAGGTCGGGGTCGTCCTCCTGCTGGGTACGCGCATGGTGCTGAAGGTGATAGCGCCGGTAGCTGCGCGTCTCCGCAAACAGCGGATAGGCGCAGAACCACTGGCTCAGGCTCAGATTGGTTTTCTCGTCGGCGGACAGGCAACCATGTGCGCCGTCATGCATCAGGATCGCAAGGCCGAGCTGGCGCGAGCCGATGATGGCGACGGCGAAGATATAGGTGAGCGGATTGGGCCACCACGCGACCAGCGCGATGGCTGCAATGATCAGCGCCCAGGCGTGCGCGATCAGCGCAGCGCCTTTCCACGTCGCGCGCTGGCGCACCTCGGCCAATTGATCGTCGGTCAGGAAATCGCGGGCACGCATGCGAAGCGCGGTCATGGCCTAACCCTTTCCATTCGAATTGTCGGATGCCTCGCGCGCCTCGACGAGACGCAGGCGCCCGGTGTCTTCAGTGGATTTCGCCTGCTCGCCCAGCACGCGCAGCATCTCGGCGCAGAGCGCCTCGGGCGAGCGGCCCATCGCATAGCCTTCGAGAATGACGCCGATGGCGACGGCCCAGAACCGCCGCGAGCTTTCGTCGGGCGCGCGCAGCGAGCGCCAGCCGTGCCGCGCGACCTGCCCCGCATAAGCGCGCGCACCCTCGCTGTGCAGGCGCTCGATGGTGCGCTCCACCAGCGGCGCGAGATCCTGGCGACGCCGCGTCAGCGTCAGCGCCTCGGCGAAGAAGGCGACCGAATCGCTCGCCGTCACGGTCTCGGCCAGCGCGTGGGTGTATTCCCCGGGAGTCCGCGCCTTCAGCGCCGCCTGCTCGGTGGCCCGTGCCAGATACAACAGATCGCGGCAGGCGCATTCGACAAACAGCGCCTCCTTGGTGCGGAAGTAATAGGTGATCTGGCTCGGGAACGCGTCCGCGGCGGCCGCGATGTCGGTAATCGACGTGCCTGACAGCCCCCGCTCCCGAAACAGCGGGCTCGCAGCATCCAGGAGCAGTGACCGCATCTTGCGGCCGGCCGAGCGCGTCGCGCGCGCAGTGTGCTTGGGGTCGCCTGCCGCTTCGAGCGGCGCATCGGCCGACGCTTCTGCCACGGGATCCTCTTCGCTGATTTATTTGTATGTTATACAAACAAACAGATCAAGCCGAATCTTGGTATTGGAGGATGGGGTTCTTGTTCCCGTTGGAGGGGCGGACCGGCTCGGCTCGAAGATGCCCCTCCACCTTGCAAAGCCGGCCAAAATCCGTATAAGGCGCCCATCCGCAGACCCCGGCCGGGAGCTGAACGGACGGTCTCAGCAAATCATTCGTGATTTTGGTGTGGCAGGGCCAGTCGGCCCGTCGTCCCGTGTTTCCGCCTTCTGAGCTTGATCCCAGAGTCCTTTCCGAAGGCCTCTTAAGGGTTTGACGCCGGGCGATGCGCCACATGAGGAAAGGACGACCATGCCTCTTTACGAGCATGTTTTTCTCGCGCGTCAGGACGCGAGCCCGCAGCAGGTCGAAGAGCTGACTGCGCAGATGACCGGTATCGTCGAAGGTCTCGGCGGCAAGATCACCAAGACCGAGAATTGGGGCGTGCGCTCCCTCACCTACCGCATGAACAAGAACCGCAAGGCGCACTTCGTGCTGCTCAACATCGACGCGCCGTCCGCGGCGATCGCCGAGATCGAGCGCCAGGAGCGCATCAGCGAAGACGTGATCCGCTATCTCAGCGTCCGCGTCGAGGAGCTCGAGGAAGGCCCGTCCGCGATGATGCGCAAGGCCGATCGCGACCGCGAGCGTGACGATCGCGGCGGCGGCTTCCGCGGCGAGCGCGAAGGCGGCTTCCGTGGCGACCGCGAGGGCGGTTTCCGCGGCGATCGCGGTCCGCGCCGTTCGCGCGATGAAGCTGAAACCACGGATGGGGAGTAAGAATCATGGCTGAAGCTGGTGCACGCCGCCCGTTTTTCCGTCGTCGCAAGAGCTGCCCGTTCACGGGCGCCAATGCTCCAAAGATCGACTACAAGGACTCCAAGCTCTTGATGCGTTACGTCTCCGAGCGCGGCAAGATCGTGCCGAGCCGCATCACCGCGGTGTCCGCGAAGAAGCAGCGTGAGCTCGCCCGCGCCATCAAGCGCGCGCGGTTCCTGGGCCTCCTGCCCTACGTCATTCGCTGATACGACCAATTCGACCGGCGGCGGCTAGCGCCGCCGGTCGCGACTTTTCGAACTCATAAGGCTTCCGGGTCGTCCGGTCGCCGATGGTTGGGGCAAGCGACGCCTCTAACCGCTCGAAGGGAGCGGGACAGCTGATGATGGCCTTTGGACTGATAGCCCTGATCGCCGGCGCTGCGTCGGCCCTGATGTTCGCCTCGATCATCTCGGGGGCGCTGATCGCGCTCGTCCTGTTCTATCTCGCTCCGCTCCCCCTGATGGTCGCCGCGATCGGCTGGGGCCCGCTTTGCGCGAGCATTGGTGGCATCGCCGCCGCGATCGGCCTCGGCGCCCTGTTCGGCCTGCCCTACTGCATCGCCTTCGCCGTCACCGTCGCGTTGCCGGCGTGGTGGCTCGGCCATCTCGTCCTGCTCGGACGTCAGGTGGGAAGCGCCGCGTCTGCCACCGGCACAGCGCCCTCCGCGGAGCCGGACGTCGAGTGGTACCCGGTCGGCCGCATCCTGCTCTGGATTGCAGGCTTCGCGACGCTGACCACGATGGCCGCTTTGCTCACTCTCGGGACCGACGCGGAGACCATCACCGGCACGTTGCGCCGTGGCCTGACGCGCCTCCTGCGCGCCACCGACCCGCAAACTTCGGGCGAAGCCAGCCAGTTCGTCGACGCGCTGGTGCGCATCGCACCCGCCGCCGCCACGATTGCCGCGACGATGACGCTCACTCTCAACCTCTGGCTCAGCGCCAAGGTGACCGCGACGTCGGGCCGGCTGCGCCGTCCCTGGCCGGACCTCAAGACCACCGAGCTGCCGCAGATGACGCTGGTGGTGCTGTGCATCTCCCTCGCCTTCTGCTTCACCGGGGGGCTGCTTGGCATCGTGGCGCAGATCGCCACCGCCGCGCTGATGATGAGTTATGCGCTGGCCGGTTTCGCCGTATTGCATACGCTGACGCTCGCGCTGAACGGCCGCACGTTCTGGCTCGGCTCGACCTACGCCGCCGTGGTCGTGTTCGGATGGCCCGTGGTCGCGATGGTAATCCTTGGGCTTGCGGATGCCTTGTTTGGCTTGCGCGAACGCTTCCTGCGCAGCCGGCAGCCGCCGCCACTGCCTACACCTTGAGTTCAACCCCGAAACTGAAACCTTCGAGAGCACTTCAAAAGGAGAACGAATATGGAAGTCATTTTGCTGGAACGCGTCAACAAGCTCGGCCAGATGGGCGAAGTCGTGAAGGTTCGCGACGGCTACGCTCGCAATTTCCTGCTCAAGCGCGGCAAGGCGCTGCGCGCCACCGCCGACAACCGGGCCAAGTATGACGGCATGAAGGCCGAGCTCGAAGCGCGCAACCTCGCCTCGAAGGCCGAGGCGTCCAAGGTCGCCGAGAAGATCGAGGGCAAGAACATCATCGTGATCCGCCAGGCCTCGGAAGCCGGCCAGCTGTTCGGCTCGGTCAACGTGCGTGACATCGTGCTCGCGTTCGAAGCCGACGGCGTTTCGCTCGCCCGTCCGCAGATCCAGCTCGACGCGCCGATCAAGACCATCGGCAAGCACTCGATCACCGTTGCCGTTCATCCCGAAGTCGAGGTCGAGATCACCGTCACGGTTGCCCGCAGCCAGGACGAGGCCGAGCGCATCAACCGCGGCGAGGACATCTCGACCCGCAATGAGGATCGCGATGCGGCCGCCGAGGCGATCGCCGCCGCCGGCGAGTTCTTCGATCCGGAAGCCCAGCACGACGAGGTCGCGCCGGCGCCGGCTGCGGAAGAGAAGTAAGCAGCTCAACTCGTCATTCCGGGACGGTCCGCAAGACCAGACCCGGATGACGATCCCGATCAAAGCCCGGCTGCCTCACGCGGCCGGGCTTTTCGTTTTGGCAGCGACGTCCTCGCTCAGCATCGCGATCGAGGCCAGCGCGGTGGCCGTATGCTTCTCGACGCCGTCGCTGACGCAGAACACGTCGGCGGCGACCACCGCGACCTGGCGGCCCGGCTTGATCACCCGGGCGCGGCAGATCAGCTTCTCGCCGACCGCGGGCGACAACAGATTGAGCTTGTATTCCGCCGTCAGCGCCGGCTGGCCGCGCGACGTGGCGGCTGCGATCGTGGTGGCGTTGTCGACCAGGAAGGCGGTGACGCCGCCATGGAAGAAGCCGTGCTGCTGTAACAGCTCCGGCCGGCGCTCCACGGCGATGGTGCAGGTGCCGCGCGACAATTCGGAGAGCTCGGCGCCGACCAGGTTCATGAAACCCTGCCGGCCGATATTGGCGTGGATGCGCTCGGCAATCGGCGCAAATTCCGGATCAGCTTCGGCCCGCATGCGATCTCCCCTTATTGCTTGTTGATGCGATCGAACGGCCTCAGCGCACGATTGGCGCAGGCGATCAGCGTGTCCGCCTCGATGCGCGGATCGGTGCGCTCGCGACCCGACAGGAAGGCGCGGCAGAAGATCTGCGCCGGACCGATCAGCTGGCTGACGAACATCACCGGCGTCATCGGCAGAAGTTCGCCGCTTGCCACCAGCGGCGCGCGCCAGCGCTCAATGCCTTCGGCAAGCCGCGCATTCTGCGCCCGCTGGGCGTCGCGCACGTCTTCGCCCCACTCGCTGCGCGAGATCTCGAAGAGGTAGCGCGCCTCGCGCCGGCTGGTGACGACCCAGTCGAGATGCGCCCGGATCAGGCGATCGATGCCCCGCTCGGCGTCGGGGCCGGGATCGAGCGCGGCCAGTATCGCGGCGTGATAGTGCCGCAAGACCTCCAGAAACAACGCACCGGCAAGTTCTTTCTTCGAACCGAAAACGTGGAAGAAGCTGCCGTTGGAAGCCCGCGCGCGGGTGCGGATCGCAGCCACCGTCGCGGCTTCGAAGCCGACGCGGTCGAACACGGCAAGGCCGGCCGCCAACAGATCGTCTCGTACGCTCGCCGTCATGGGCGCCTCCTAGAGCAATACTCTAGAGTAGTACTCTAATGACGGTCAAGACGATGCGAAGGCCGCGGATGGGCGCGGCCTTCGCATCGTCGATCGAAAGATCCGGGTGACTTAGCGCGAGATCGGCGGCACCGGCGGACCGGAGGACGCAGGCGGCGCCGGGGCTGCAGCGGTCGCGGGCGGCGCCTGTTCCTGCGGCTTGGCGGCGGGGGCCGGCTCGGCAGGTTTCGGAGCAGCCTCTTCCACCGGCTTGGGCGCGGCCGGCTCAGCGGGCTTGGCGGCGGCTGGAGCGGCCGGCGTCACCTGCGGGACCGGATCGGGCCGCAGCGCCGGCGTCTCGCTGCGCGGCTCGACCTTGGCGCTGTCAGGCTTGACGGACTCCGGCTTCGGCTCGCTCTTCTTGTCGTCGGTCGCCGGCGCCGCGGCATCGACCTTCGGGGCTTCCTCCGTGCCGGGCTTGGCGCGCCGCTTGCCTTTGCGTGCCTCGGGCGCAGCCTCTCCCTCCGGCTTGGCACCCTCCTCGGCCGGCCGCGCCGCACGCTTCTGGCGCGTACCCTCGGCGGCAGGAGCAGCGCCCTCGCCCTCCGGCCTCGCGGCATCCTGCGCGCGCTGGCGTCGACCCTGTTGTTCAGGCGCGACGCCGTCCTTCTTGGCGTCTTTGGCCTGATAGCGGGTGTCGGTGGCACCGTTCGAGATCAGATAGGCGGAGAGGACGCCCGCCATATCCGAACTCGTCGTGTAGTGCTGGCGCAGGAATCCCGGCAGCGAGCCGGGCGACACGGACTTCAGCAGCCCGCGCGGGCTCTTGTGGCAGACATTGCAGGTCTGCGAGAACAGCTGCGACGGGGTCTTGCCAGCCTCGAGGTTCGTCGCCTGCGCAAGAACGGAATTAGCCGCACCGAAGCCAATCAGAAGCAACACCGTCGCGAGGCTGAGCGCTCGGCTCGACATTCCCATCATCTCCGTTGAATTTCCGCAAATGCAGCCGGCATCCGGCGCGGCGGCGGTCACCTTTTAACCGATTGAGCCGCGAATGGAAGCAGGTCCGCGCGCAAGGATGTGACTAAGCGGTTTTCGAATATCTACTTTGAACACAGTGCAATAGCGTAGCCGGAACCGGTTCGCTAGATTTGAATGCAAACGCATAGGAACCGCTGCGGCGCCTGGGCGTCAGGTATAAAGGCCGGGTAGTCGCATCTTTCGGGTTCGCTCGAGAGGATTGCCGATGGACCGCTTGTTGCGTCGATTTCTGTCCCAATTCATCCGCCGCGGGTCGTTGACGGTGACCACCGCGAGCGGGTCGAAGTTCACCGTCGGCGACGGCTCCGGCGAGCCGGTCGCAGTCCGCTTCGTCACCGCCGACTCCGAGCGGAGGGTCCTCGTCAATCCCGAGCTGGGGCTGGGCGAGGCCTACATGAACGGCGAGTTCGTGGTCGAGCGCGGCACCATAGCTGATGCCCTCGCGATCCTGCTCGAGCAACCCGACCTATTGCCGCAGTGGGCAAAGCCGTGGTGGCACCTGCGCTACCTGACGCGGCACCTCAAGCAGTTCAATCCCCGCCCGCGCTCCCGTCAGAACGTCGCTCATCACTACGACCTCGACGGCCGGCTCTATTCGCTGTTTCTCGATGCCGACAAGCAATATAGCTGCGCCTATTTCGAGACGCCCGAGATGTCGCTGGACGACGCGCAGCTTGCCAAGAAGCGGCACATCGCGGCGAAACTTCTCGTCACGAATGGCCAGCGCGTGCTCGACATCGGCTCCGGCTGGGGTGGCCTCGGGCTCTATCTCGCCGAGATCGCGGGTGCCGACGTCACCGGCATCACGCTGTCGACCGAGCAGCTGCAGGTCGCCAATGCGCGCGCCGCCGAAAAGGGCCTGACGGGCTCGGCCAGATTCCAGCTCCAGGATTACCGCGACGTCGAAGGTACGTTCGACCGCATCGTCTCCGTCGGCATGTTCGAGCATGTCGGGGCGAGGTTCTACGACGCCTACTTCCAGCGCTGCGCCGAGCTGCTGAAGGAAGACGGCGTCATGCTGCTGCATTCGATCGGCCGTTCGCAGGGCCCGGATTCGACCAATCCGTGGATCGCCAAATACATCTTCCCCGGCGGCTACATCCCCGCCCTCTCGGAGGTGCTGCCGGCGATCGAACGCGCGGGCCTCTTGGTCTGCGATATCGAGATTCTGCGCCTGCACTATGCCGAGACGCTGAAGGCCTGGCGCGAGCGGTTCATGGCGCGGCGCGAGGAAGCCGTGCAGCTCTACGACGAGCGCTTCGCCTTGATGTGGGAATTTTACCTCGCGGCCTGCGAGATGACGTTCCGCAAGCAAGCCATGATGAACTTCCAGATCCAGATCACCCGTCGCCAGGGCGTGGTGCCGATGACCCGCGACTATATCCCGCAGGAAGAAGCCCGGCTGCGGGCCCGGGAGGGCGCGGCCATGCCGAAGCTCAAGCTGGCTGGTGAATAGGTCCGGATCCTAGTGACGCAGGGTCGAAATCCCGGACGTCCGGAAAGACGCCGTTAACGCCAATTGCGCCCGCAATTCCAGCAGGATTTCGGGGGCGACCGGCTGGCGACGCACCTCGGGCCGCTCCGCGTGCTTCATAGCCGCGATCAGCCCCGACAGCCAAAGCCGGCTGCCTGCCTCGCTTCGCCAGTTCTGGTGCTGCCGTTCTGGCTGCATCGCTCGCCTCGTATCCCTGTTGGCGGGGAATGAGATAATCCCCTGCCCATCCGCCTGTTCCGGCATGCCCCCGAAAGAATCCGGGGAGATGTGATCTGCTTCACAGAAGTCTGGTCGGGCCTGGCTTAGACCGTCGCCATGAGCAAAGAGACCCAAACCTCATTCGACGTGCAGGACGACCTCCGCACCGACTACGCCCTGATCGTCACCGGCGTTGGGGCGGCTCTGGTTGCGCTGGTCTACCTCCTGCTGGTCTGAAGCCGAGCCGAATGCGGCCAGCGTGCGTCATTTCGCGCGCATCTCGATATGTCTGCGCGTCAGCCCCCAGGGTTCACGGGTTTCAGGATTTTTCCGCGGCGCGATCACAGCCCTCTGCGCCGAGCGAGTTCCGCCAAAATCCAGTCAAGCGCGGCGCGTGCTGCGACTGCTAATCATCCACCATTTTAACTGAGCGGTTGATAGCGGTCAGCTTTTGCTTCCGCTTTGACCTGCGGCGGCGCTTTATCCCGGCCCCGCATCCGCCCAAGAAAATTGCTAAGCACGTCCGACCATGGCCCTGACTGATTCGAACGTTCTCAAACTCGCGCCCGACGCCGGAACTCCCGCCTATCGGAGCGCACCGCACAATATCGAGGCGGAACAGAGCCTTCTGGGCGCAATCCTGGTCAACAACGACGCCTTCTACCGCGTCTCCGACTTCCTGGAGGCCAAGCACTTCTTCGAGCCGCTGCACCAGACCATCTTCGAGACCGCCGGCAGCCTGATCCGGATGGGCAAGATCGCCACCCCGGTCACGCTGAAGACGTTCCTGCCGGCCGATACCGACGTCGGCGGCATGACCATCGGACAATACCTGGCGCGGCTTGCGGCCGAAGCCACCACCATCATCAACGCCCAGGACTATGGGCGCACCATCTACGATCTGTCGTTGCGCCGCGACCTGATCGGCATCGGCGAGGACATGGTCAACGTCGCCTATGACGCGCCGGTCGATTTCCAGCCGCGGGCACAGATCGAGGACGCCGAGCGCAAGCTGTACGAGCTCGCCGAGTCCGGCCGTTATGACGGAGGCTTCCAGAAATTCTCGCAGGCGCTCACGGTCGCGGTCGATCTCGCGGCAAAGGCGTTCCAGCGCGACGGCAAGCTGTCGGGCATCTCGACGGGCCTCCGCGACCTCGACACCAAGATGGGCGGCCTGCAGCATTCCGACCTCATCATCGTCGCGGGACGCCCCGGCATGGGCAAGACGTCGCTGGCGACCAACATCGCCTACAACGTCGCGCAGGCCTACGTGCCGGAGCTTCAGGCCGACGGCACCATGAAGGCCGCCAATGGCGGCGTGATCGGCTTCTTCTCCTGCGAAATGTCAGCCGACCAGCTCGCCACGCGTATCGTGGCCGAGCGCACCGGCATTCCCTCCTCCCACATCCGCCGCGGCGGCATCACGGAAGCCGATTTCGAGAAGATCCGGCAGGTCTCGATCGAGCTGCAGTCGCTGCCGTTCTACGTCGACGCCACCGGCGGCCTCTCCATCGCGCAGCTGATGGCGCGCGCGCGCCGGCTCAAGCGCCAGAAGGGCCTCGATCTCCTGGTGATCGACTACATCCAGCTGCTGTCGGGCTCGGGCAAGCGCGCCAGCGACAGCCGCGTGCAGGAAATCACGGAGATCACGACCAGCCTGAAGGCGCTGGCCAAGGAGCTCAACGTTCCCGTGATCGCGCTGTCGCAGCTCTCGCGTCAGGTGGAATCGCGCGACGACAAGCGGCCGCAGCTGTCGGACTTGCGTGAATCCGGCTCGATCGAGCAGGACGCCGACGTCGTGCTGTTCGTGTTCCGCGAGGAATATTACCTCGCCATGAAGGAGCCGCGCCCCGGCACCGAGGAGCATGCCAAATGGCAGGCCGACATGGAACGCACCGTGGGCCGCGCCGAAGTCATCATCGGCAAGCAGCGCCACGGTCCGACCGGCACCGTCGAGCTGCACTTCGATGCCTCGGTCACGCGCTTCGGCGACCTCGCGCATGACGGCCAACTGCCGGACCGCAGCGACTACTAGATTGTTCCCCGGGTTGAACGGGGCCCGTCTCTTGCGTAAAACGACGCCATGACAATGGCGTCCGCCCCGAAATCGATCCCGCAATCCGGCCCACTCTCCCCGGAGGCCAACCAGGCTGCCGCGCTCGCCGCCTTCGGCGGCGTGCTGACCGTCGATCTCGATGCAATCATCGCCAATTGGCGCAAGCTCGAGAAGACCGCGGTGCCGGCCGAATGTTCGGCGGTGATCAAGGCCGACGCCTATGGCTGCGGCGCCGAGCAGGTGTCGCGCGCCCTGAGCAAGGCCGGTTGCAAGACCTTCTTCGTCGCCACCATCGAGGAAGCGCGCAAGGTGCGCGCCGCCGTTCCGGAGCCCACGATCTACGTGCTCGGCGGCTATTTCCAGAACACCGGCGAGCACTACGCCAAGATCAATTGCCGTCCGGTGATCGGCGATCTCAACGAACTCGCCGAATGGGACGTGTTCTGCCGCCGCACCGGCTGGAACGGTGGCGCCGCTGTTCACATCGACACCGGCATGAACCGGCTTGGGCTGACGCTTTCGGAGGCGCAGGCTATCATCCCCCGCATCAACGCCGGCGATCACGGCATCACGCTGGTGATGAGCCATCTGGTCTCGGCCGAGCAGCTCAACAGCCCGATCAATGCCAGACAGCTCGCGACCTTCCGCAGCATCGCCAGTGAGTTCACAGGCGTGCCGGCGGCGCTCGCCAACTCCTCCGGCATCTTCCTCGGCGCGCCCTTCCAGTTCGACCTGGTGCGCCCGGGAGCTGCGCTCTACGGCGTCAACCCGACGCCGGAGGCCGACAATCCCATGCAGCAGGTCGTCGACCTCAAGGCGCGCATCGTGCAGATCCGCAGCATCGAGCGCGGCGAGACCGTCGGCTATGGCGGCACCTGGACCGCGCGGCGGCCGACGAAACTGGCGATCATCGCGGTCGGCTATGCCGACGGCTATTTCCGCGCCGCCAGCTCCAATGACGGCACCCGCGGCGCCGATGTCATCGTGGCGGGCAAGCGCTGCCCTGTCGCGGGCCGCATCTCCATGGACCTGATCGCGATCGACATCACCGATCTGCCGCCGAACGCGGTGCGGCGCGGCCACATGGTGACGCTGCTCGGCGAAGGCATCACCGTCGACGAGCTCGCGCACCATTTCGGCACGATCGGCTATGAGGTGCTGACCAGCCTCGGCCGCCGCTATGCCCGCGTCTACAAGGGTGGCAATGTCGAGGAGGCGCTGACAAAGCCGGAGCCCGCCTCGAACGCCGGGCAGCCGCCTTCCCCACCGTCGATCGAACAGCCGTCGGCGTTGCCGCCGCTGCCGAGTTAATCCACCCGCACCTACTTCTTCTTTCTGCTGTCCAGCGCCGTCTTGCAGGTGGCGCTGAGCTGGTCGCGCTTGGCGTTGAGACAGGCGACGATGCCGCCGCCCGGCGCGATGCCGGCGCAGAATTTGTCGTAGTCCGCCTTGCACGCGCCGCGCGTTTCGGCTGACTGTGCCGTGGCCCCGGAGAACGCGACGATGAAAGCGGTAGCGGCAAAGCTCAACTTGGACATTGTATCTCCGGGGACGAATGGCAGAGCCGGTAGCTCTAGATGAAGATCGCGACATTCAACATCAACAACATCAACCGCCGCCTGCCCAATCTGTTGGCATGGCTGCGAATGGCGAAGCCCGATGTCGTCGCGCTTCAGGAGTTGAAGGCAAGTGATGGCGAATTTCCGGCGGCCACCATCGAAAGGGCCGGCTATGGCGCGGTGTGGCGTGGACAAAAGACCTGGAACGGCGTCGCCATCCTCGCCCGCAACGCCGAGCCCGTGCTGACGCGCGACCGCTTGCCGGGAAAGCCTGCCGATCTCGAAGCGCGCTACATCGAGGCCGCGGTGCGCGGCGTCATCGTCACCAGCATCTATCTGCCCAACGGCAATCCGCAGCCGGGACCGAAATTCGACTACAAGCTCGACTGGTTCGCGCGGCTGCGGCGCCACGCCAAGACCTTCATCAAGCAGGACCTGCCGGTGGTGCTCGCCGGCGACTACAACGTCGCGCCCACCGAGATCGATATCTATCCGACGCGCTCATGGGACAAGGATGCGCTGATCCAGCCGAAGAGCCGCGCAGCCTTTGCCGCGCTGGTCGAGCAAGGCTGGTGCGACGCGATCCGCGAGCTGCATCCGGACGAGCGCATCTACACGTTCTGGGACTACAAGCGGAACCGCTGGCCGCGCGATGCGGGCCTGCGGCTCGACCATCTCCTGCTCAGCCCTGCCCTCGCCCCGCGCCTCGCCAAAGCCGGCGTCGACAAGAAGATCCGCGGCGAGGACGGCGCCAGCGATCACGCGCCGGCGTGGGTGGTGTTGCGGTGACCCAAACGCAGTCAGCAGCGGGCCGCCCGATAAAACCTGAAAACAACCCCATGCACAGTAGCTGGCCCCAGTCCGCTCAATGACTTACGGGTAAACCGAAATCAAAGTTGATCCGTCGGGCAAAACACTGGCATGATGTCACCATCGAAGGCGTCCACGTGGCGCCGAGGGCTCTTCAGATCGCCCCTTCATCGGGAATGTTGAGGACGGTGCCGCAAGCCTTGCAATGCACCGCGTCGGCATCGTGCCTCTGGAGCCCGCACGTCGGGCATGGAAACCGCACCTTGTGGGGACTGAGGAGCGCGCGGGCGAGATTGAAGAACAGCGTCACGCCGAAAATCATGATCACGACGGTGATCAGACGACCGAACGTACCCGCCAGCGTGATGTCGCCGAAGCCGGTCGTCGTCAGCGCCGTGACGGTGAAATACAGGGCATCGGCATAGTTCCGGATCTCGTCGTTGCGAAACTTCTGGGTCTCGTAAACGATCCCGGTCATCACGAAGATGAAAACGGCGAGGTTCGTGACGGCGAAGATGACCTCTTCGTTGCGACGAAAGAACGGGGAATCGAGGCGCAGCCTCACGAGCATCTGGTAGTCGCGAAGCAGGCCCAACGTCCGCAGAATCCGGAGAAAGCCGCCCGCCTCGCCGGCAAGGGGTGCCAGGAAGGACACGATCGCAACCATGTCGGCCCAGGTCGCGAGCTGGGTGAATTTTTGAAACGGATGCCGATCGACCAGGAGCCGGGCGGAGAAGTCGGCAAGCAGAATGACGCCGAACAGGACATCGAGCGTCTCGACGATGTCACTGGGCGGCAGGAACGAGGTCGCAATAATGAACAGCACCGTCACGATATCGAAGATGAGCAGCGCATAACGGAAGCGCACGCCGTCCGGCGTTGCGCCCTCGTAAAGGAGTCGGACGTTGCTTTTGAGAGACGTGAGGGTCACTGCACCATGATCGCGGTTTGCACGGATGTTGGCAACTCGGAGCGTGTGCCGCAACCGACGACGTCTGTATAGCTAGAGTGGGCCTCGCGATTAGGAACCCGGACCGCGACGCGGTGTTCAGCTCTCTTTGGGGGCTGAATGCTCAAACCCGACGATTGTCGCAAGCTTGCGGAGCAATATCGAGAGCGCGCGAATGATGCCACATCGGCGAAGCGCCTCGCCAATGTGCTTCTGAGCGTTTCCAACGCCTATCTCGCTCTGGCGAGCCAACTGGAGCTCCTTGCGTCCGTCGAACATCAGGAGCACGCGAGGAGAGCCGGTCGGAACGTTCAAGGCTGAGCCGTCAGACGAAAGATGCAAACCGAGCCGGCGGCGGCGGCATGAAGCCTCATCATTGCGGTGCCCCGCGATCGAGTTCGCCCCGCTGATCCCTCGGAGCGAAGCCTCTTGACCTCCGCGGCCTGGTAAGCATACTGGTCTGACCACGATCAGACCAAGAGACGGGGATGGAGTTCAAGCGAGCCGCCGACGGCGAAAAGGGGTTCGAGAAGGTGTTTGCCTTCCTGCGCGAGCGCCTGCTTACCGGCTCGCTCAGGCCGGGCGACCGCCTGATTTCGGAGCGCGAGCTCGCCACCCTGCTCGGCGTCAGCCGGCCAATCGTCCGCGAGGCGCTGCGCGCCCTCACCGTCCTCGGGATCGTCGAGATCCGCGACCGCATCGGCACCGTCGTGACGCGGCCAGATGTCTCGGTGCTGAACGACTTCTTCACCTTCGCCCTCGCCCAGCAGGCCGACATGCTCGAGGACGTCATGCAGGCGCGCGTCGCGATCGAATGCCAGGCGATCCGGCTCGCCTGCGAGCGCGCCAACATCGCCGATTTCGAACGGCTGCAGCGCGCGCTGACGAAGATCGGCGAGACCATCGACGAAGCCGATGCCGGCGGCATGGCGGATTTCGACTTCCACCGCGCGATCGTCGTCGCCTCACATTCGGAGACGCTGAGCGTGCTGCACGCCTCCATGGCGGGCCTGTTGACACATTCGCATCGCAGCCGCCGCGAGCTGGTGCAGGCCTTCCCGTCGATGAAGACCTACCTTGTCGACGATCACCGCCGCATCTTCGAAGCCCTCATTGCGCGCGATCCCGAGCGCGCGGATGCGACGCTGCGCAAGCATTTCGCCATCGGCGACGAATACCGCAGACGCGCCGTCGTCGGCGACATCGACAAGACCAGTGCCTCGGGCTGATCGCGCACAGCCCTTCAATCAAGACGCCAATCAAACAAGAAACGGACTGACGACATGGGACGGAACGACAAGGGCAAGGTCGGCTTCATCGGCATCGGCACCATGGGGCGGGAGATGGTGCGCAACCTGCAGGCGGCGGGCCACGCGGTCCGCGTCTTCGATCTGAACGAAGCCGCGCTGGCCGACAGCGTCAAGGAAGGCGCGACGCGTGCCAAAAGCCCTGCCGATGCCGCGCGAGGCACCGATATCGTCATCACCATGCTGCCCGACACACCCCACGTCGAGGCGACGATCTACGGCGAGCAGGGCCTGCTGAATTTCCCGCCGCCGGGCAAGCTGATCGTCGACATGAGCACGATCTCGCCGGTTGCCGTTCGTCGCATCCATTCGGACCTGCAGAAGACAGGCGTCGGCTTCATCGACGCGCCGGTCTCCGGCGGGCCGGTGGGCGCCAGGAACGCCGCGCTCTCGATCATGGCCGGCGGCGATGCGGACACGTTCGCCAAGGCCGAGCCGTTCTTCCGCGCGATGGGCACGACCATCACCCATGTCGGCGCATCCGGCGCCGGCCAGACCGTCAAGCTCTGCAATCAGCTGATCTGCGGCATCAACATCCAGGCGATCTGCGAGGCGCTCGCGCTCGGCCGCGCTTCGGGCCTCGATCTCAACCTGCTGCGCCGGGTGCTGCTCGGCGGCTCCGCCGCTTCCTGGATGCTGGACAAGCTCGGCCCCGCGATGATCGCCGGCGACGTCTCCGCGGGCTTCCGGATCGATCTGCAGCTCAAAGACCTTCGCCTGGTGCAGGAGCACGCACAGGCCCTGAACGTGCCCCTGCCCGGCACCGCGCTCGTCACCAGCCAATATGTCGATGCGCGCGCCCATGGCGAAGGCAGCAACGGCAACCAGGCGCTGTTCCGCGTCTATGACCGCATGACCAACCAGACCACCGGCTGACCCTGGAACGATGAGCCTCCAACTCGACTTTCCCGCAGTGCTGGAGCGTTGGCCGAGCTTTCTGGCCGGCGCCGTCCTCACGCTTGAGTTGGCATTCTTCGCGACCGTGCTAGGCGCTTTGCTCGGCACGCTCGCGGCGGTCGGACGCGGCACGCACAATTCGCTGATTGCAGGTGCCTGCAAAGTCTATGTCGAGACCATCCGCAACACCCCGCTGCTGGTGCAGATCTTCCTGGTCTATTTCGGCCTCGCCAGCCTCGGCCTGAAATACTCCGCCTTCACGGTGGCGGTGGCGGCGCTGACCATCAATGTCGGCGCCTATACCGCTGAGATCATGCGGGCCGGCTTCGAGGCGATCCCGCGCGGGCAGATCGAGGCCGCCGAGGGGCTGGCGTTGTCGCGCTTCCAGATCTACTGGCACATCATCCTGCTGCCGGCGGTCGAGAAGGTCTATCCTGCGCTCACCAGCCAGTTCGTGCTCCTGATGCTGGCCTCCTCGGTCTGCTCGCAGATCTCGGCCGAGGAGCTCACCGCGATCGCCAACTACATCCAGTCGGACACCTATCGCGCGTTCGAGACCTACATCATCGTCGCCGTGCTCTACGTCATCCTGTCGCTGGTGATGCGTGCCGGCTTCTGGGGCCTCGGCCTCCTCCTGTTTCCGCGCCGGCGCCGGCTCGGCACGCCGTTGTGAGATGACCATGGGCGGACATCTCAACATCAATCACCTGATGTTCCTCGGCCAGGGCGCGCTGTGGACCATTGGTCTGTCGCTGATCGCGCTGATCGGCGGCGGCATCGTCGGCTTCGTGATCGCACTGGCACGCATCTCGCCGCTGAAATCGGTGCGGCTCGCCAGTGCGATCTATGTCCAGTTGATCCAGGGCACGCCGCTGCTCGTCATCCTGTTCCTCGGTTATTTCGGTCTTGCCGCGATCGGCCTGAAGGTCTCGCCGCTGGTCGCGGCCGGTGCCTCGCTGACGCTCTACGTCGCGGCCTATCTCGGCGAGATCTGGCGCGGCTGCATCCAGTCTGTGCCGAAGCCGCAATGGGAAGCCGCCGAAGGCCTGGCGCTGAGCCGCACCCAGCGCATGGTCAAGGTGATCCTGCCGCAGGCGATCCGCATCGCGACGCCGCCGACCGTCGGCTTCATGGTGCAGATCATCAAGAACACCTCGCTCGCGTCCGTGGTCGGCTTCGTCGAGCTGATGCGCTCGGGCCAGATCGTCAACAACTCGCTGTTCGAACCGTTCGCCATCTACGCCATCATCGCCGTCACCTACTTCGCCATGTGCTATCCCCTGTCGCTGTTCAGCCAGAGGCTGGAACGGCAGATGGGTCGTGGCAGGTCCAACCTCGCGCCAGCCTGACATGCAGCAAAACGCCCCCTCCTCCGAACCGATCGTGTCGCTTCACAACGTGCAGAAGAGCTTTGGCGCGCTCCGCGTGCTCGACGGCGTCTCCTTTGCCGTTGCACGTGGCGAGGTGCTCGCCCTGATCGGCCGCTCCGGCTCCGGCAAGAGCACGGCGCTGCGCTGCATCGACCGCTTCGAGAAGGTCGACGGCGGCCAGATCGTGGTCTGCGGGCATCGCGTCGACCGTCCCGACGTGAACTTGCGTGCGCTACGCCAAGACGTCGGCATCGTGTTCCAGAGCTACAATCTGTTTCCGCACCTCACCATCGAGCAGAACATCACGCTCGCGCCCTGCGCAGTGAAGGGCATGGCGACGTCGCAGGCCAAGGATCTCGCACGAAAAGTTCTGGCGCAGGTCGGGCTGGATGAAAAGCTGCACGCCTATCCCGAGCAGCTCTCGGGCGGCCAGCAGCAGCGCGCCGCAATCGCCCGCTCGCTCGCCATGCAGCCGAAGGTGATGCTGTTCGACGAGGTCACCTCCGCGCTCGATCCCGAACTCACCGGCGAAGTGCTGAAGGTGATCGAACAGCTCGCGGCTGACGGCATGACCATGGTGATGGTTACCCACGAAATGGGCTTCGCCAAGGGCATCGCCGACCGGATCGTGTTCATGCATCGAGGCAAGGTCCACGAGACCGGACCTGCCTCGATCCTGACGTCGCCGACCACGCCCGAACTCACGCAATTCGTGGGGACGGGGAACCTAAAATCATAACATGGAGAGGAGAACCAAGGGATGACCAACAGAATGGTGCTGGGGACTGCCGCCGCGTTGTGCGGCCTCATCATGATGGCGGCAACGCCCGCGTCGGCCGATCTGCTCGACGACATCATGAAGGCGAAGAAGATCCGCATATCGACCGACCTCGCCATCCCGCCCTCGGGCATGATGGATTCCACCATGAAGCCGACGGGCTCCGATGTCGAAGTGGCGCAGATGCTCGCCAAGGATTGGGGCCTCGAGCTGGAATTCATCCAGACCACCGGTGCGACCCGCATCCCGAACGTCCTGACCGGCAAGGCCGACATCATCATCTCGACCCTGTCGGTGACGGCCGAGCGTGCCAAGGTGATCGACTTCACCAAGCGCTATGCGACACTGCAATCCGACGTCGGCTGCCTGAAATCGTCGACCGTGAAGGACTGGCCGGACCTGAAGGACAAGTCGATCGGCGTCTCGCGCGGCACCACGCAGGACACAACCTTGTCCAACATGAAGGACAAGGACCTCAAGATCGCACGCTATGACGACGATGCCACCATGGTGACGGCGGCGGTGTCGGGCCAGGTCGACTGCGTCGGCTCGTCCGCGACAATCATCAACCAGATCGGCGTGAAGAATCCCTCGCGCGTGTTCGAGTCCCGGATTCCGCTGGCGACCTTCGACCTCGCGATCGGCCTGAAGAAGGGTGAGCAGCCGCTGATGGACAAGCTCAACGCCTGGATCACCGAGAACGTCAAGAACGGCAAGCTCAACGCCATCTACAAGAAATTCCACGGCGTCGATCTGCCGGCGGACATGCGCAGCTGAACCACGGGGAAAGACACCGTGACAGCCGCGCGCGGCTGTCACGGTCAATGCAAAGATCAAGAAGGACAAAGAATGCGTCTCGTCATCGGATCCGACCACGCCGGCTGGCCGCTCAAACAGACCGTCATCGACCACATCCGCAAGCTCGGCCACGAGGTCATCGACGTCGGCTCCTATGACGACAAGCCGGTGGATTTCCCCGACATCGCCCGCGCCGTGGCGGCGAAGGTGACGTCGGGCGAAGCCGCGCGCGGCATCATGGTGTGCGGCACCGGCGTTGGCGCCTCGATCGCCGCCAACAAGATGAAGGGCATCCGCGCCGCGGTCTGCCACGACGTCCACTCCGCGCATCAGAGCGTCGAGCATGACGACGTCAACGTCATGTGCATCGGCGCGCAGATCGTCGGCGCCTGGCTCGCTGTCGATCTCGTGTCGTCGTACCTGTCCGCCGAATTCTCCACCGACGAGGATTTCCGCCGCCGCGTCGAGAAGCTGCGCGTCATGGACGAGGAAGGCTGAGGGCTCTCCGCCATGATCCTGGTGTTCGGATCGCTCAACATCGATCTGGTCGCGCAGGTTCCGGTGATTCCAGGTCCCGGCCGAACGGTGCTGGCGCCGTCCTACCGGACGCATTTCGGCGGCAAGGGTGCCAATCAGGCCGTTGCCGCCGCGCGGATCGCCGGGCCTGGACGCGTGAGCATGGCTGGCCGCGTCGGCCGGGACGGATTTGGCGACAGCGCGATCGAGAACCTCAGAGCCAACGGCGTCGATGCCGACCGCGTCATCAGAGCCGACGAGCCGACCGGCTGCGCTTTCATCACCGTCGATCAGGCCGGCGAGAACGCAATCACGGTGGCGAGCGGCGCCAACATGACGGCGCGTGCCGGCGATCTTGCGAGCGAGCTGTTCAATTTGGACACCGTGCTAGTGCTTCAGATGGAGGTGCCCTTTGCGCACGCGCTGGAAGCTGCCCGAAGAACCGCCGCGGCCTCCGGCACCGTCATCTGGAACCTTGCACCCGTTCCGGAGCAGATGACGCGTGAGATGGTCACGGAGGTTCTCGCCGTCACCGACTATCTCCTCGTCAACGAGCACGAGGCGCGCGACGCCGCCACCGCCATCGGCCTGGCGTCCGCCGACTACGAAGCCGCAAGCGCCGGACTCGCGAAGTCCGGCAACCTCACCTGCATTGTCACCGCCGGCGCACAAGGCGCGCTCGCCGTGACGGTGGAAGGCACCCGCCTGCGGGCGCCCGCCCAGCGCATCACGCCGGTGGACACGACCGGCGCCGGCGACACCTTCGTCGGCGCCTTTGCGGCGATGATCAGCGAAGGCGTGTCGCTGCAACGCGCGCTCGAAGTGAGTTGCGAAGCGGCGGCTTTGAAATGCCTCAAGGCCGGCGCCCAGACCGGCATGCCCATGCGCAGCGCGATGGGCTCCCTCGCGTAGGACTGATCGCCCGCATCGCTGCCCGCGGCTAAACTCTCCCGATTCCTGGAGGCTGTTTTGGCCTTTCTCTTCGTCCTCAGCGTCGGCCTCGTCGCCGGCACCATCTCCGGCATCGTCGGCACCGGCTCGTCGATCATGCTGATGCCGGTGCTGGTCTATGCCTATGGGCCGAAGGAGGCCGTGCCGATCATGGCGGTGGCCTCCGTCATGGCGAACTTTTCGCGGATCCTGGCCTGGTGGCGCGAGGTCGATTGGCGGGCCTGCGCGGCCTATTCGGTCACGGGCATCCCGGCGGCGGCGCTCGGCGCGCGGACGCTGCTCGCGCTGCCCTCGCATGCCGTCGATCTCACCATCGGCCTCTTCCTGATCGCGATGGTGCCGGTGCGGCACTTTCTGGCGCGGCACGAGCTCAAGGCCAATCTCTGGCATCTCGCCATTGGCGGCGCGCTGATCGGCTATCTCACCGGCATCGTGGTCTCGACCGGGCCGCTCAGCGTGCCGCTGTTCCTGTTCTACGGCCTGTCCAAGGGAGCGTTCCTCGCCACCGAAGCGGCCTCCTCGCTCGGGCTCTATTTCGCGAAGTCGGTGACTTTCGAGCGTTTCGGCGCCCTGACCGGGGGGGTCTTCATCAAGGGTCTGATCGCGGGCGCCTCACTGATGTCGGGCGCCTTCATCGCCAAACGATTGGTGCTGCATCTGAGGCCGGAAACCTTCCGCCTGCTGATGGACGCGATCATGATCGCGGCCGGGCTCTCGATGCTCTGGACCGCAACGCAGCCGTGACCCAGCCGCTACTCAGACGGCGAATTCGGGGGTGATCGATGGGCCGTCAGAGACGACGCGGCTCGCCACGGCCGGCTGCCCGTCGAGCCATTGCAGCACGGCCTCGAGTGGCTGCGGCCGCTGATAGAGGAACCCCTGCCCGAGCCGCACTCCGATCTCGCGCATGGCCTCCGCCTGCTCGGCGCGCTCGATGCCTTCGGCCACCAATGTCAGTCCCAGCGTGGCGGCGAGCGAGGCGATGACGCCGACAATGGCCTTGTCCTCGGCGCTGTCGGGGATCTCGCTGATGAACGCCTTGTCGATCTTCACCTTGTCGAGCGGAAACCGGCGCAGATGGGCGAGCGAAGAGTAGCCCGTGCCGAAATCGTCGAGCGCGATCGTGGCTCCCAGGCGCCGCAGGCGATGCAGCGTTTCGGAGGCGCTGGCGATGTTGTTGATCAGCGACCCTTCCGTGATCTCGAGCTCGAGCATCGATGCCGCGACACCGAAGCGCGCACAGGTCGCGCGCAGCTCGGCGGCGAGCGAGTGGTCGGCAAGCTCGGACGGCGGCAGATTGATCGCGATCCGGATCTGCGGCCTGCCCACAGCGGCCAATCGCTGCAAGGCCCGGCAGGCATCGGTCAGCACGTAGCGGGTCAGCCGCGCATTGTTCCCGCTGCGCTCGATCAGCGGCAGGAATTCGCCGGGGCCGATCACGCCGTGCTCGGGATGGCGCCAGCGGATCAGCGCTTCCAGACCGACGACCTCGTGGCTGTCGAGATCGACCTGGCTCTGGTACCAGACCTCGAACTGGCCCTCGGCGAAGCCGGTGGGAATTGCGAGCTCGAGATCCCTGCGGCGGCGATAGTCGCGCTGAAGCGCTTCGTCCAGCACGGCGACCGTGCCGGGCGCCTTGCTCTTGGCGTGATAGAGCGCGATGTCGGCGAGCGTCGGCAGATGCGACAGTTCCGGATCGTCGGCGTGGCGCACGGCAAGGCCGATGCTGGCGCGCGGCACCACCTGCTTGTCGTGGAGGCGGATCGGCTCGGAAATAGCATCGAGCACGCGTTGAGCGAATGCGTGCGCGGCCTGCTCGTCGCTCACCTCGGGGCGAATGACGACGAACTCGTCGCCGCCGAGCCGGGCGACCCAGTCCTCGGCTTCGACCGCGCGACGAAGGCGCTGCGAAATCTGGACCAGGAACGCATCGCCGGCCTCGTGACCGAAGGTGTCGTTGATGCCCTTGAAGTCGTCGAGATCGATGAAGCAGAACGCGACCAGCGTATCCGGCGCGCCTCCATTCTGGCTCGTCACGGCGAGGCGCTCGGTCAGGGAGCGCCGGTTCGGCAGCCCGGTGAGCGGATCGTGCGTCGCCATGTGCCCGAGCCGGTCCAGCGCGCCGGACGTCGTGTGCTGCATGGCGTTGAAGGCGCGCGCGAGCTGGCCGAATTCGTTCGAGGACGTGACGTCGGCCGGATATGCCCGTCCGTCCTGCTTGCTGCGCTGGATCGCCGACATCATGGCCGCGAGCGGCCGGCCGATGAAGATGTTGGCGGAAATCCGCATGGCGATCAGGGTCGCGAACGTTGCCAGCAGCCCGACGACGAGCAGCAGCATCAGGCGGCTGCCCGCATCCGCGTACAGCGTCGCACGCGAATAGGCGATGGCGATGCGGCCGGCCTGAACGGCCATATTGCCGTTGCTGTAGTGGATCGGGTGCGAGATTTCGGCGACCGACTGGCCTTGGGGGCGCGCCACCACGCGGGCGATCGCAGCGCCGGTATCGTCATAGACGGCCGCCGCCGCAATGGTCTCGTCGTGCATGATCTCGTTGAGCACGCCCGTGACCTGGTCGTAGCGCATCTTCCAGAGCGGCTCGGCGATCAGCTCGGCCCGGCTCTCGGCGACGCGGGCCATGCGGGCGTCGAGTTGCCTGAGCTGCGACCAGAAGCTCGATGCCTCGACGCCGGCGGAGGCGAGCAATTGCACCAGCAGCAGAACGGGCACGGTGGCCCAGATCATCGCGTGGACGACCGAGCGCAAGCGCGGCGGCGCTGCCTGCTCGTTGCGATCCGGCTCGGTCATCGCCTCATCCTTGCGCATCAGTCGGCAACGCCTTCGGCGACCGGCAGCGACGAGATGAGCGCATCGAGGGAAAAGTCATATTGGCCGCAGCGCCCGGCCTTCGCCCGGAACCGCGCGAAGTCGATCCGGTCGAACGCACGGGTCTTGATGAGGTCGGCGACCGAAGCGAGATTGTCGCGCGTGATCGCCGACGTCTTGACCTCGACGCGGGGCGAGACGGCTGCAAAATCGCAGCCATCGGCATAATCGCGCAGGAGAACGACGGACCAGCCGCCGAGCAGGAAATGCCCGCCATCGGTCAGGAGCATGCGGCCCGCCTTGATCTCGCGCAGCGCATCCTCCGACCAGTTGAGGCCGACCACCTGGATGTTCTCGCCGGGCACGAGGCCGGCGGCGATCGCCGCGCGCAGCGCGCCGAGCGCCATCGGATCGTTTCCGGCCCAGATCCCGGCGGGCCGGATCTGCTTGCGCGCGGCCCAGCTCAGGTAGTTTGCCGTGACCCGCTCGGCCTCGGACTTCGTCCAGTTGGCGAACAGCATGCGGTCCACCACGACGTCGGACGCAGCATCCACTGCGAGCGTGAGGCCGGCGTTGCGGGCGATCGAGGCGGGCGTGGTCTCGTCGCCACCGATGCCGAGAATGTGGATCTTGCCGTCCGCGCTCTGCCATTTCTCGGCACGCGCCGCGGTGATCAGCGCATTGGCCATCCGCGCGCCCGCGGTCTGAAGATCGGTCGTGATGTCGCCGAGCCAGGTCTTGAGCTTTTGCCTCGGCGGTCCAAGGCGCACCGCGTCCTCGCCGATCAGCGTGTTCGAAAGCAGCAGCGTCTTGACGCCCGCGGCTTCGGCCGCCTCGAGGATGGGAACGGCGGCGGATTCCTCATTCGACAGGATGAGGAAGTCGGGCTTGTCGGGACGGGCCACCACGCCGAAGCCGAGCTCCTGCATGGTGCGGTGGTTCCGCTCGCTGGTCAGCACCTCGACATGGGCATCGAGCTTGCGGCCGGCGGCCTGCATGGTCTGCGCGACCATGTCCCAATAGACCTCGCCGGACTTGCCAGGATTGACGAAGACAATGTTGAGCGGCTTGGCGATGCTACCGCCAACGGACCCGAAGACGCCGCAGGCCATGCCCGCCGCGAGCAATATTAGCAGGAATCTCGTCAATTTCGCCGCCCCCATTGGTTCCGAGATTGGACCCACGTCCGCTAAGAATTGGCAAAATCGCACCGGGCACAGCGGCGCAGGGCTAACGAAAGGTATATCTCCCGTGCCGAATTGAGATATTCGAAGCGCCGGCGATCGGCCTGCCAATCCGTGCTATCAGCACATCTGAAACCCGCGACTCGCGCTCCCCATGGCCAAATCCACACTTTCCTTCGTCTGCCAGAACTGCGGCGCGGCCTATAACCGCTGGCAGGGCAAGTGCGAGTCCTGCGGCGAGTGGAATACGCTCGCGGAAGAAGACACCAGCGGCAGCGTGCCGGTGTCGATCCGCTCCAAGCGCAAGGGAAGAACCTTCGCGCTGGAGAGTCTCGCCGGCAAGAGCCCGGATGCGCCGCGCCTGTCCTCGGGGATGACCGAACTCGACCGCGTTACCGGCGGCGGCTTCGTGCGCGGCTCGGTGCTGCTGGTCGGCGGCGATCCCGGCATCGGCAAGTCGACGCTGCTGACGCAGGCGACCAGCCTGCTCGCGCGCGCCGGCCACCGCGTCGTCTACATCTCCGGCGAAGAGGCGGTCGCCCAGGTGCGCCTGCGCGCCGAGCGGCTCGGGCTGTCGGACGCGCCGGTGCAGCTCGCGGCCGAGACCTCGGTCGAGGACATCGTCTCGACGCTCTCGGAGGGCGCGGTGCCCCGGCTGATCGTGATCGACTCGATCCAGACCATGTGGACCGACACGGTGGAATCGGCGCCTGGCACGGTGACGCAGGTGCGCGCCTCGGCGCAGGCGCTGATCCGCTTCGCCAAGAAGACCGGCGCCGCCATCATCCTGGTCGGCCACGTCACCAAGGACGGCCAGATCGCCGGCCCCCGCGTGGTCGAGCACATGGTCGATGCGGTAATGTCGTTCGAGGGCGAAGGCTCGCAGCAATTCCGCATCCTGCGCGCCGTGAAGAACCGCTTCGGACCGACCGACGAGATCGGCGTGTTCGAGATGACCGGTCTCGGCCTGCGCGAGGTCACCAACCCCTCCGAGCTGTTCCTCTCGGAGCGCGACCTCGGCACGCCCGGCACCGCGGTCTTTGCCGGCATCGAGGGCACCAGGCCCGTGCTGGTCGAATTGCAGGCACTGGTGGCCCCGACCTCGCTCGGCACCCCGCGCCGGGCCGTGGTCGGCTGGGATCCGAGCCGGCTCTCGATGGTGCTGGCGGTGCTGGAGGCCCATTGCGGGGTCAAGCTGTCCGGCCACGACGTCTACCTGAACGTTGCCGGCGGCCTGCGCATCCACGAGCCGGCGGCCGATCTTGCCGCTGCGGCGGCCCTGGTGTCATCGCTGGTTAATGCGCAGTTACCCACCGATGCCGTCTATTTCGGCGAAATCTCGCTGTCGGGCGTGGTGCGCCCGGTGGCGCAGACCCCGGCCCGGCTCAAGGAGGCGGCAAAGCTCGGCTTCCAGCGCGCCGTGCTGCCCGAATCGGCACGGGGCGAAGCGGGCGGCGACGCCGGACTGTCCCTGAACGCGGTGAACAGCCTGACGACACTGGTGGCCGAGATCGCAGCGCGGGGCTCCCGCCGGGGCGAATCCAGCGCGCCGGCCGAGAAAAATGCCACACCGGCAAGATTCCGCCGCGGAGAGGGTTAGGTGGAGGTGACGCCGGAGGCCCTCGCCGCTATACAGCCGTCACAAAAGCAGCATGGGATTGCGTGGTTGCGGCCTTGCCGGGAACGCCGTCTGCCCTTCTTTTAGGGCGCGGCCAAGCACCGATTCGCTAGAGCACCTTTGAAGTACGAGCGGACCAGACCAGCCGATGCCAGTAACCATCCTCGACCTGATCCTGCTCGGTGTGATGCTGATCTCGGGCCTGCTCGCGATGGTTCGCGGCTTCATGCGCGAAATCCTGTCGATCGCGGCCTGGGGCGCCGCGGCGATCGTGACGCTGTACTCGTTCTCGAAGCTGCTGCCGACCGCCAAGACCTATTTCAACAACGACACGGTCGCGAGCGTCGTTGTCGTGGCCGGCGTGTTCATCGGCACCCTGGTCGTGGTCTCCGTCATCACGGTCCGGATCTCCGACATGATCCTGGATTCGCGGATCGGCGCGCTGGATCGCACCCTCGGCTTCCTGTTTGGGCTGGCTCGCGGGCTTTTGATCGTCGTGGTCGCGTTCCTGTTCTTCACCTGGCTGGTGCCGGACAAGCAGCGCCCCGACTGGGTCAGCGGGGCCAAGTCCCGCGTCGTGCTGCAGGGAACCGGCGATTGGCTGATGGCCCTCTTGCCTGACGACCCCGAGAACACCATCTTGAAGAGATTCAAGAAAAACAAACCAGATGATGATCAAGCTGAATCCGAGCAGCAGCCTTCGGGCAGTGGCGACGGGTACAGTAAGTCGGCTCGTGACGGCATGAAAAAGCTGATCGAGAAACCTGCGGCGCGTTGATAGGGCCCCAAAAGAGAGGCGAGAACGAGATGCGACACCCTGACCAGGACGCCCTGCTTGATCTCGATCCAAACGCCGGTCCAGGCCCGGCGGCGCTTGAGCTTCAGGACGATCTGGAAGGCGATACGCTGCGCGAGGAATGCGGCGTCTTCGGCATCTACGGCCACCCTGATGCGGCCGCCATCACCGCGCTCGGCCTTCACGCGCTCCAGCACCGCGGCCAGGAGGCCGCCGGCATCGTCTCCTACGACGGCAGCCGCTTCCACTCCGAGCGCCGCCTCGGCCTCGTCGGCGACACCTTCTCCCGCCGCGAGGTGATCGACCGCCTGCCCGGCAGCGTGGCGGTCGGCCATGTCCGCTACGCCACGACCGGCGCCACCATCCTGCGCAACGTGCAGCCGCTGTTCGCCGAGCTCAATGCCGGCGGTCTCGCGGTCGCTCACAACGGCAACCTCTCCAACGGCCTGACGTTGCGCCGCGAGCTCGTCAAGAACGGCGCGATGATGCAATCGACCTCCGACACCGAGGTGATCCTGCACCTGGTGGCGCGCTCCAAGCGCGTCCGCTTCATCGAGCGCTACATCGACGCGCTGCGCGAGATCGAGGGCGCCTATGCGCTGGTCTCGCTGACCAACAAGAAGCTGGTCGGCGCCCGCGATCCGCGCGGCATCCGCCCGCTGGTGCTCGGCGAGCTCGACGGCTGCCCGATCCTGACTTCCGAGACCTGTGCGCTCGACATCATCGGCGCGCGCTTTGTGCGCGACATCGAGCCCGGCGAAGTCATTGTGTTCGACGAGAACGGCCAGGACATCCACAAGCCGTTCCCGCCGATGGCGCCGCGCCCCTGCATCTTCGAATACATCTACTTCTCGCGGCCGGATTCCATCGTGCACGGCCGTTCGGTCTACGAGGTGCGCAAGAATTTCGGCGCGCAGCTCGCGCGCGAGAGCCACGTTCCGGTCGACGTCGTGGTGCCGGTGCCAGATTCCGGCGTGCCGGCCGCGGTCGGCTACAGCCAGTATTCCGGCGTGCCGTTCGAGCTCGGCATCATCCGTAACCATTATGTCGGCCGCACCTTCATTCAGCCGACGCAGGCGATCCGCGAATCCGGCGTGCGCATGAAGCACTCGGCCAACCGCGCCGCGATCGAAGGCAAGCGCATCATCCTGATCGACGACTCGCTGGTGCGCGGCACCACCTCCAAGAAGATCGTGCGCATGATGCGCGATGCCGGTGCCAAGGAAGTGCACTTCCGCCTCGCTTCACCCCCGATCCTCTATCCGGATTATTACGGCATCGACCTGCCCGACCGCGGCGGCCTCCTGGCGGCGACGCATTCGCTGGAGGAGATGCGCGAGCTTATCGGCGCCGACTCGCTCGCCTTCCTGTCGATCGACGGCATGTACCGCGCCATGGGCGAGCCAGGCCGCGACCCCGCCAATCCGAAGTTTGCGGATCACTGCTTCACCGGCGTCTATCCGACCCACCTCACCGACCAGACCCAGACCGAGCCGCAGCCGCGGCAATTGTCGCTGCTGGCCGAGGCGAGCTGACGCAAGGGCGCGCCGATGCAGCTGACCATCGCCATTCTCTGCGGAGTAGTGTTGGTCGGCTTTGTTGTGTTCGCCTTCAGACAAGGCATGAAGGTCACCCCCGACGGCTCGGGAAACGGAACCAACAGCGACAATATTCAATCGGGCGGCGGTAGCTAAAGCTTGAGGGCCAAATTCCGTCGTGGCTGGGCTTGTCCCGGCCGTCCACGGCTGTAAAACCCCGCCATGACAAAGCCCCTCGCTGACCGTATCGCTCTCGTCACCGGCGCCTCGCGCGGCATCGGTTTCGCCACGGCAATCGCACTGGCGAAAGCCGGCGCGCATATTGTGGCCACCGCACGCACGCAAGGAGGGCTGGAAGAGCTCGACGACGAGATCCGCAAAGACGGCGGCAGCGCCACCCTGGTGCCGCTCAACCTCACCGATTCCGACGGCATCGCGCGTCTCGGCGCCGGCCTGCACGAGCGCTACGGCAAGCTCGACATCCTCGTCGGCAATGCCGGCGTGCTCGGCCCCTCCTCGCCGATCGGCCATATCGAGCTGAAGACCTTCAACGACGTGATGGCGGTGAACGTCTCCGCGAACTTCCAGCTGATCCGCTGCATGGAACCGCTGCTCAGGCAATCCGATGCCGGCCGCGCCGTGTTCATCACCTCGGGTGCCGCCAACAAGGCCACCGCTTATGTCAGCCCCTACGCGGCCTCCAAGGCCGCACTGGAGACGCTGGCGCGTGCCTGGGCGCAGGAAACCGCAAACACGAAGCTGCGCGTCAATCTGTTCAACCCGGGCCCGGTGCGCACCCGCATGCGCGCCACCCTGATGCCCGGCGAGGATCCGGCGACGCTCGACACGCCCGAGCAGGTCGCAGAATACATCGTGCCGCTGTGCGCGCCCGACTGGACCGAGACCGGCAAATTCTACGATTACAAGACCCGCACCCTGATGAGCTTCCGCGCGCCGGCCTGATTGCCCTCCGACGCCTTGGACGTCATGCTGGCGGTAATGTCCGTACCGCCGAGTTCGATACCGGAAAGCGCATTTAGAAATTCAAGCCGACATCGAACGCGCTGAAATAGCGTCTCAACGCATTTTGCCCAAAAGTTAACCGATGGATGACGCTACGACGCAGCGTCATCCGGCTTTAGGTGCATTGCCGTCGGCCATGGGACACGGTAGAGCGTCAATTGGAATAAGGCTCCCGAAGAGAGCCGTCCGCATATTTGACAATGGAGGAAGCCTTTATGACGATGCCCGCACGCCGCGCCGCGGCTCTTCTGGCCTGTGCCGCTTTCGGCTTTGCCACATCCGCCTTCGCGCAAGACAAGACCATCAAGATCGGCGTGCTCAACGACATGTCGAGCCTCTATGCCGACATCGGCGGCCCGAACTCGGTGGCGGCAGTGAAGATGGCGGTCGAGGATTCCGGCCTGAAGGCCAAGGGCTGGACCATCGAGGTGCTCTCCGGCGATCACCAGAACAAGCCCGACATCGGCGTCAACATCGCCCGGCAATGGATCGACGCCGACAAGGTCGACGCCATCGCCGACACGCCGAGCTCCGGCGTCGCGCTCGCGGTGAGCAACCTCGTCAAGGAAAAGAATGCGGTGCTGCTCAATTCGGGCGCGGCCACCGCCGACCTCACCGGCAAGGCCTGCACGCCCAACACCGTGTCCTTCACCTACGACACCTACATGCTCGCCAACGGCACCGGCAAGGCGCTGACCAAGGCGGGCGGCGACAGCTGGTTCTTCCTAACCGCGGATTATGCCTTCGGCCATGCGCTGGAGCGTGATACCGGCGCGGTCGTCACGGCGACCGGCGGCAAGGTGCTCGGCGGCGTCAAGCACCCGCTGAACACGGCCGACTTCTCCTCGTTCCTGCTCCAGGCGCAGTCCTCAAAGGCCAAGATCATCGGCCTCGCCAATGCGGGCGGCGACACCACCAACGCGATCAAGCAGGCCGCCGAATTCGGCATCGTCCAGGGCGGCCAGAAGCTCGCGGCGCTGCTGCTGTTCATCAACGACGTGCACTCGCTCGGCCTGAAGACCGCGCAGGGCCTGACCTTCACCGAGTCGTTCTACTGGGACCTCAACGACCAGACCCGCGAATGGTCGAAGCGTTTCCAGAAGGTCTCGCCCAAGGGCTCGATGCCCTCGATGACGGTTGCGGGCCTCTACGCCGAGATCCTGCATTACCTGAAGGCGATGGAAGCGCTCGGCAGCAATCCGCGTGACGGCGCCAAGGTCGTGGCCAAGATGAAGGAGCTGCCGACCGACGATCCGCTGTTCGGCAAGGGCCCGCTGCGCCAGGACGGACGCCGCCTCATCCCCGCCTATCTGTTCGAGGTGAAGAAGCCCGAGGAGTCGAAGGGGCCGTGGGACTATTACAAGCTGGTCGCCACCATCGCGCCGGAAGATGCGGCCAAGCCGCTCAAGGACAGCGACTGCCCGCTGGTGAAGAAGTAACGGCGTAGCTGTCGTAGAAGGGGTGTTGACGACGTCATGCCCGGGCTTGTCCCGGGCATCCACGTTTGACGCCAAGGACCGGCATGATCACGCCGAGCGCGACCATGTCGAGCAGGATGGTGACGAAGATGAAGGCGACCGCGCCGCGGCGGGCCGGCGCTGCGTCCCGCACCACCGCCTCGCCGGCACCGTCGCTCACGATGGCCGCTTGCGCTTGTGCGCGAAGGGATTGGCCTTCTCGCGCAGCGTGATGCGCACCGGCGTGCCCGGCAGCTCGAAGGTCTCGCGCATGGAATTGGTGAGATAGCGCAAGTAGGATTGCGGCACGGCGTCGGCACGCGAGCAGAACAACACGAAGCTCGGCGGCCGGGCCTTGGTCTGGGTGATGTAGTTCAGCTTCAGCCTGCGGCCGGAGACCGCCGGCGGCGGGTTGGCCTGGATCGCCTGCTCGAACCAGCGATTGAGCGCCGAGGTAGGCACGCGCCTGTTCCAGATCGCATAGGCGTCCTGGATCGCCTGCATCAGGCGATCGATGCCCTCGCCCATCAAGCCCGAGACGGCGACGATGGGCACGCCCTTGAGCTGCGGCAGCCAATGGTCGGCATCGCGGCGCAGGCCGGAGATCGCGCCGCCGCCCTTGGTCTCCATCAGATCCCATTTGTTGACGGCGAGCACGACCGCCCGTCCCTCGCGCTCGATCAGGTCGGCAATGCGCAGGTCCTGCTCCTCGAAGCGGTTCTGCGAATCCATCATCAGCACGACGACCTCGGCAAAGCGCACCGCGCGCAGTGCGTCCGCAACCGACAGCTTTTCCAGCTTCTCCTCGATGCGCGAGCGCCGGCGGAGGCCCGCGGTGTCGAACACGCGGAAATCGCGGCCCTTCCAGTTGATCTCGACCGCGATGGAATCGCGCGTGGTGCCGGCCTCGGGGCTGGTCAGCAGGCGCTCCTCGCCGAGCAGATGGTTGATCAGCGTCGACTTGCCGGCATTGGGCCGGCCGACGATCGCGACCCGGATCGGGCGCGTCGCGGCCTCTTCCTCCGAGATCGGCGCGTCTTCCTCATCGTCGTCTTCCTCGACGGGCTCGGGCATTAGCCTCGCGAGCGCGTCGTAGAGCTCGCCCATGCCCTCGCCGTGCTCGGCCGAGATCTGGATGGGATCGCCGAGGCCGAGCGCGAACGCTTCCATCGCGCCGGCATCGCCGTGCTTGCCCTCGCTCTTGTTGGCGATGAGCAGCACCGGCTTGTCGGCCTTGCGGGCGAAATCGGCGAAGGCGCGATCGGTTGGCGTCAGGCCGATGCGGGCGTCGACCACGAAGAACAGCGCGTCGGCCTGCGCGATCGCGGTCTCGGTCTGCTCCTGCATGCGCGCGGTCAGCGAGCCCTTGGCACCCTCGTCGAGGCCGGCGGTATCGATGATGGTGAAGCGGAGATCACCGAGCCTGGCCTCGCCTTCGCGGCGGTCGCGGGTGACGCCGGGCAGGTCATCGACCAGCGCGAGCTTCTGCCCAACCAGGCGGTTGAACAGCGTCGACTTGCCGACATTGGGCCGGCCGATGATGGCGATCGTGAAGGACATCGGTCATTCGTGCGCTGGCGGAGCTGCGCCTGTCAATGCAACGGGAAATATTGTTTGAGCATGATCTTTTCGGAAAACCGCTTCACACTTTGCGCTAACGCGGCCCTCCGGGTCCGGATCATGCTCTAGCGCGAGAAGCTGCCGCTCGGCAGCGGTGCTGGGAAGGCGCTCTGCGATTGCTGCTGCGGGGGCCTGGTCGGCTGCGCCTGCTGGGTCGGCTGCGCCTGCTGGGCCGGCTGATCCGGCGGCGGCGCGGTGGTGCGCCTGCGGACGATCTTGTGCTTGGGCGGCGGAGCGGACGTCGCTGGTGCTGCCTCCGGCTGGGCCTCGCCGTCGACCTCGCCGACGGGTGCTTCGGCCGGCGCGGCGGACTGCTTGGTATTCTTTGCCTTGGCCCCCTTTGCCGACTTGGCCGGCTCCGGCTCCGCAGGCAGGGCTGCGACGGCAGGTGCGTTCGGGTCGGGCTGCTGCTGCTGTGCGCCTTTGTAGAGATCCCTCGGCACGCCCTGCTCGAGCCCCGGCACCCCCTCGGGGAAGACCGGCTTGCGGTCGCCCGGCAGCTTCTTCTTGGTGTCGAGGAAGTCGAGCAGATCGCTCGGATCGAAGCTGGAGCAGCCGCCCAGGGCGCCGGTGAAGGCGATCAGGACGGCGGCTGCGATCAAGCGTGGCGTGCGGCGCATCTTGGTGTCTCGTTACGTCAGAGAACCGTCGTCAGCTTTTGGCGACGGGTGGCAACAAAGCCTGGAGCGCCTCGGCGCGGGAGCGCAGGCCGGGCGGCGTTTCGCCGTCTCCGTCAATCGCCTCGAGCCATTTGCGGGCTGCAGTCATGTCGTTGTTACGCCAGGCCGACAGCGCCAGCATCTCGCGGGCGGTGTGGCGGAAGGTCGATTTCGGCGCGGCGGAAGCTTCCAGCCGCTGCTGGATGTCGGCATAGCCGGCGCTGTCGAGCAGGAGCCCCGCGGCGCGGATCTTGGCCAGATCCTGCCACTCGCCGCCAATGCTGCGGTCGGCGGCGATGTCGTCATACATCTTCGCGGCCGCCTTGGGATCGCGGCTCGCGGCCTCGGCCGCAGCACGCAGCCGCGCCAGGGTGCGATAGCCGGACGGCGCCTTGGCGGCGAGCTCGGTGAAGGCTTTCTCGGCGTCCTCGTGCTTGCCCTGCTCGGACAGCTCGGCGGCCTTCTCGAAAGCGGCGCCGGCCGCGGCGGCCTTCTGGGCCTCCAGATACCTATAACCCTGCCAGCCACCGGCGCCGGCGACGATCAGCACCATCAGCGCGATGAAGTAGATCGAATACTTGTCCCACAGCTTCTTGAACTGTTCGCGACGTACTTCCTCGTTGACTTCGTCAAATAATTCAGACACTTATGCCAATCCCATGCCCGTCCGGGTGCGCGCGCCAAGGCGTTCGCGTCAGGAATCCCGTCCCCGTGTGGCGGCGAGGTAGCCTAACGATATGGCGGTGGCAAGGCAAAGCGAGCCCGATCAAGGCGTTAACCACCCGGGACATCCCCGAATGCCCCTGCCCGGCTCAAGCTCCCAGCAGCTCCCGCAGCTGTCGCTTCAGCACCTTGCCGTTGGCGTTGCGCGGCAGCGGGTCTGCCGTGATCGCCATGGTTTCGGGAACCTTGTAGTCGGACAGGCGCTCGGCGCACCAGGCGCGCAGGTCCGTATCGGTCACCGGCTGTCGCGTCACCACCACGGCGTGGACGCGCTCGCCCAGCACCGGGCAAGGCCTGGCAATGATCGCGCTCTCGACCACGGCGGGATGGCCGGCCAACACGGATTCGACCTCGGCCGAATAGATCTTCAGGCCGCCGCGATTGATCATGTCCTTCTGCCGGTCGAACACGCGAACGAAGCCTTCCGCATCGACCGAGCCGAGATCGCCGGAATGCCAGAATCCGCCCGTGAAGCTTTCGGCGGTGGCCTTCGGGTTATTCCAGTAGCCCTTGATCACGGAGGCGCTCTGGATCCAGAGCTCGCCGATCTCGCCGGGAGGCAGCTCGCGCCCGTCCGGGCCAATCACAGCGATGCGCGCGCCGGGACACGGCAGGCCGACGCTGTCGATGTGGCTCTCGGTCAGCTCGCCCGGCATGATGGTCGAGGGCGAGGTCGTCTCGGTCGCGCCGTAGCAGTTCATCAGCTTCAGGCCGGGAATCTTCGCCTTGAGCTTCTCGATGGTGGCGATCGGCATCGGCGCGCCGCCGAAGCCGCCGATGCGCCAGCTCGACAGATCATAGCCGTCGAAATCGGGCTGGAGCAGGCAGAGATTGTACATCGCCGGCACCATCACCGTGTAGGTGACGCGCTCGCGCGAGGCGAGCTTGAGGTAATCGGCGGCCTTGAACTCGGGCATAATGATCAGCGCGCCGCCACAGCGGATCATCGTCGTGATGTTGGCGACGACACCGGTGACATGGCCGAGCGGCACCGCTGCGATCGAGCGATCGGCCCGCGTCAATTCCAGGCAGGACACGAACACCATCGAGGAATGGACGATGTTGCAATGGGCCAGCATCGCGCCCTTCGGCTTGCCCGTGGTGCCGGAGGTGTAGAGGATCATCGCGGTGTCCTCTTCGCTCACCTCGATCGGTGCCGATGCCGGAGCGTTTTCGGCGAGCGAAGAGAAGCTCGACCGCGCGGCATCGTCATCGATGGCAATGCGATGGATCACATCGGGCACGTCCTTTGCGTCGGGCAGTCGCTCGGCGATCGAGGCCTCGTGGATCAGGATCTTCGCGCCGCAATCGGCGAGCACATAGGCGATCTCCGGCTTCTGCTGGCGCGTGCTGAGCAGCACGGTCACCAGCCCCTCATGTGCCGCGGCAAACAGCAGCAGCGGAAACTCGATGCGGTTGCCGAGCAGGATGGCGACGCGATCGCCACGCTGCAATCCGAGCTTACGCAATCCCGCAGCGATCCGCGCCGCCTGCTCCGCTGCCTGCCGCCAGCTCAGCCGAACATTGCCGCAGATCAAGGCTTCGCCATCGGCATTGCGGCCGCGCGCCTCCGCGATCATCGCCCAGAGGCTCGATGGCCGATCGCAAAATGCCGGCACCACCCGCTCGCCAAAACGCGACTCGAGCCGCATCGGCGGGATCTGAGATTGCGACCAGTCCATGGGATGCCCTCGGCTTGTTGCTCTCGTTATCTTCCCCGCACGGTCAGGCGAGCCCCGTCTTGCGCCGATCGGCTATACCCCGATCACGGGCACGCCGATCACCACCGGATGGAACGCGAAGGCCAGGGCCAGATAGGCGACCACGCCGACCGCGACCGCGATCAGATCGTTGGTCGGGCCGCCGACCGGAATCGGCGGGGCACCAGCGTCGGTGCGAGCTTTCAGCGAGATGCGGTCATAGACCGCCCAGGCGAGGAACGAGCCGAACAGGATTATGGAGCCGAGATCGCCATTGGCGAGCAGATGCGCCGCGGCCCACAGCTTGATGCCGGCCAGCATCGGATGCTTGAGCGTCGCATAGATGCGGCCACGCATGTAGGACGCCACCACGAGGATGACTGCAGGCAGCATCAAGGCCAGCGCGATGTGCTTCATCGCCTTCGGGGGATACCAGACGTCGATCCAGCCGGAGCTGCGGTAATGGGCATAGCCCCAGATGATCAGCACCAGCCCCGCCAGCGAGACCAGCGAATAGATGATTTTGTAGGTCCCCTCGCCCAGCCTCGCGATCGCCTGCGCGCGCGCCTTCCGTCTGGTTGTGAAAATATGGGATGCAAAAAACAGCATCAGCCCCAGGATCATGACCAGCAGACCCACGACATCCTCCCCGCAAAGCAGCCCCCGCCACTGAGGTATCATCGATCGGCCGATGCTCGCAACTCGCGCGCTATTTGCCGAGCTCCCGATTGTCGACATAACGGATCGCGATGGGCCGCCCGGCCAACGCTCCGCCGAGCCCGCTGGTCAATTTCAGCGGCAGACAGGCCTTCAGCGATGCATCGATGGCGTTCAGATAGGTCGTCCGGGTGTCCGCCGGCACGCCCGCAGTCGCGTATGTGAGGCGCGGCGGGCCGATCAGGCCGCCGGTCTTGTTAAAGCTGAAGCGCACCGACATCTGCATGCCTGCGCGCGCATGGTCCGATGGCGGCGACCAGCAGCTGCGCAGCGCGGCGAAGAGGTCGCCGATCGTGTCGAGATCGTGATCGGGCTTCCGGTATTTGGCGCGGTCGGCCTCGGCAGGCACGCTCTCGATCGTGAGCTGGAGGTTCTGGCCGTAAGGGTAGTCGATCTCGGGAATACAGGGGCCGGGCTCGAGCGGGCTGCAATAGGATGGCGTGCAGGGCTCGCCGTCGAGCACGCTGCAAGGCTCGTGCGCGAACGGAATCGGATTGATCTGGCGTCGCTGCGCGTCGGCGGCGATCGAGGTCATTGCCAGCAAGGCAAGAACAAGAATGCAGCGCCACATGTACCGGGACCGCAATGGCATTTGCAACAGGTGGCGACGGCTATGAAAGGTTCAAGGCTAGCCGCGATGGTTCGCTTCACTCGACAATCTGATCCGCTTGCGCCACCAGCGTGGGCGGTAAATTCAGCCCCAACGCATTGGCTGTCTTGAGATTGAGCAGGAACTGGAGTTCATTCGGTTGTTGGACTGGCAAGTCTGCGGGACGGGTTCCTCTCAAGACGCGGTCGACATAATCCGCCGAGCGACCGACGAGCTGCGTAATCGAGACTCCGTAAGACATCAGCCCGCCGTCCGTGACAAAGGACGGGAACGGATACATCGCCGGCAGACGATGCGCGGCCGCCAAGTTCAGAATCAATTGCCGATGAACGAGTGGAAATGCGTCGGGAAAGATCAGCAGCCCGCCGTCTGGCTGCTCTGCAAAGCGGGAGATCGCCTGTTCGAGCTCGGCGGCGTTGTGCGCCGGCGCCGGAACGAGCTGGAGCTGGACTGCCGGAATGGCCGCCTGCACGGACGGCATCAAGATCATGGGCGCCGTTCGCGGATTGAAGATTGCGGCAACCCTTCGCATCTCCGGTGCCGCCTGCTTGAGCAGTTGCAGCCACTTGCCGGCCATTTCAGGCTCGAAAGTCGTGAAGCCCGTGATATTTCCGCCCGGCTTGCCCAGACTTTGGACGAAACCGGCACCCACGGGATCGGCAATGACCGTGAAGATGATCGGCAAGGTCGGCGCGCGTCGCCTCAGGGCTTCCACAGAGGGAGTGCCGATTGCCAGAAGCACATCCGGCCGCAACTCCACGAGTTCAGCCGCTTGAGCATCGGCGACATTCGGATCGCCGGCCCACCAGCGATACTCGATATGGATGTTGCGCCCCTGTTCCCAACCGAGTTCACCCAGACGCTGTCTCAGTTTCTGGTAGCCGGCCTGGCTCTCCGGATCGCTCGCCCTACCTCCCGCCAACACACCGATCCGCCGCACATTCCCCTGCGCGGATGTGCTCAGCGGATAGGCCGCCGCGCCTGCAGCGAGCATGATGAATTCGCGCCGCCTCATGACCGTCGACATCGCTATGCGTTGCCGTCCTGCATCACGGAGAACGTCTGGGAAACATTACCCCTTTTTCTTGACATCCTTGACGTTGCTAAACTCGATACCCTCGGCACGCTCCTTGGTGTAGCCGAGGTAGAACTCGTTCCGGGCGAGATAGACGGGATCGCCGTCGACGTCGTCGGCAATGCTCGAATTATTGGCGGCGATGAAGCTGTCGAGCTTCTTGCGGTCCTCCGAGGAGACCCAGCGCGCCAGCTGGAACTCGCTGACCTCGAACTCGACCGGTAGCGAATATTCCGCCTCGAGCCGGGCCTTGAGCACATCGAGCTGCAGCGCGCCGACCACGCCGACCAGCGCCGGGGCGCCGTCGCGAGGGCGGAATACCTGCACCACGCCCTCTTCCGACATCTGCTGCAGCGCTTCCTTCAGCTTCTTCGCCTTCATCGCGTCGGTGAGACGGACGCGGCGGACGATTTCCGGCGCAAAGCTCGGCACGCCGACGAAGTTGAAATCCTCGCCCTCGGTCAGCGTATCGCCGATGCGCAGCGTGCCGTGGTTGGGAATGCCGACGACGTCGCCGGCGAAGGCTTCGTCCGCGACCGAGCGGTCCTGCGCGAAGAAGAATTGCGGGCTCGACAGCGGCATGCTCTTGCCGGTGCGCACGAGTTTGGCCTTCATGCCGCGGCTGAGCTTGCCCGAACACAGGCGCGCAAACGCGATGCGGTCGCGGTGGTTGGGATCCATGTTGGCCTGGATCTTGAACACGAAGGCGCTCATGCGCGGATCGGTCGCCTCGACCTTGCGCTGGTCGCTGTCCTGTGCGCGCGGCTCGGGCGCGAACTTGCCGAGGCCCTCCAGGAGGTCGCCGACGCCGAAATTACGGAGCGCGCTGCCGAAATAGACCGGCGTCAGGTGGCCTTCGCGGAACGCGTCCAGCTCGAACGGCTTCGACGCCTCGGTGACGAGCTCGAGCTCGTCCTTCACGGCGGAGACGTCGAGATTGGCGTTGAGCTTGGCGAGCTCTTCGATCTCGATCTCGAGCGCCGCGCCGGTCTTGGCGCCGCCGCCTTCGAGCAGGCGCACGCCGCCATTGACGACGTCATAGGTGCCGAGGAAGTCGCGGCCGCGGCCGACCGGCCAGGTCATCGGCGTGGTGTCGAGCGCCAGCGTCTTCTCGATCTCGTCGAGCAGCTCGAACACGTCGCGGCTCTCGCGGTCCATCTTGTTGATGAAGGTGATGATCGGGATGTCGCGCAGACGGCACACCTCGAACAGCTTTCGGGTGCGCGCCTCGATACCCTTGGCCGCGTCGATCACCATCACGGCGGAATCGACCGCCGTCAGCGTGCGATAGGTGTCCTCCGAAAAGTCCTCGTGGCCCGGCGTGTCCAGCAGGTTGAAGACGAGGCCTTCGAACTCGAAGGTCATCACCGAGGTCACCACTGAGATGCCGCGCTCGCGCTCGATCTTCATCCAGTCGGATCGCGTGTTGCGCCGCTCGCCCTTGGCCTTGACCTGGCCGGCGAGGTTGATGGCGCCGCCGAACAGCAGCAGCTTTTCGGTCAGCGTGGTCTTGCCGGCGTCGGGGTGGGAGATGATCGCGAAGGTCCGCCGCCTCGCCACCTCGGCGGCAAGCGGGGAACGGGCCGGCGATTCGGCTGTGGTGGCGGCGATGTCGGACATGGCGGGAGCGTGTGGCAGGGAAAACGGGCCTGATCAAGCCTCATTTGGTGATTGCGGAGACTTCCGGCCAGCCCCATATCGGCGCTTGAATATATCAGTCTTGGGGGAGGACGGCCTCCCCGCCCATCAGCACCTCAGCCGCGGGGACGACCCTGCCTTGAATGGAGGGTCGGTCATGGCCTGGAGCATCCTGTTCGTCGCCGGTCTTCTCGAAATCACCTGGGCGATCGGCCTGAAGTACACCGAGGGTTTTACCCGGCTTGTTCCCTCCGCGGTCACGCTTGCGGCCATGGCCGGGAGCGTCATCCTGCTCGGGCTCGCCCTCAAATCCCTTCCCGTCGGAACCGCCTATGCGGTCTGGACCGGCATCGGCGCGGTCGGCACCGCGACGCTCGGCATGATCCTGTTCGGCGAGCCGGCGACGGCGTTCCGCCTCGCCAGCATCGGCCTGATCGTCGCCGGCATCATCGGACTGAAGCTCGTCACTTGACGAGCTGGACCACCCACCAGGTCAGCGCGGCCACGATGGCCGAGGCCGGGATCGTGATCACCCAGGCATAGACGATCGAGCTGGCGACGTTCCAGCGCACGGCCGAGACGCGGCGGGCGGCGCCGACGCCGACGATGGCGCCGGTGATGGTGTGGGTGGTCGAGACGGGAACCCCGAGATAGGTCGCCATGAACAGGGTCACCGCGCCTCCGGTCTCGGCGCAAAAGCCCTGCATCGGGGTCAATTTCGTGATGCGCAGGCCCATGGTGCGGACGATGCGCCAGCCGCCCATCAGCGTGCCCAGCGCCATCGCCGCCTGGCACGACAGCACCACCCAGAACGGCACCGAGAACTCGCTGCCGAGATGGCCCTGCGAATAGAGCAACACCGCGATAATGCCCATGGTCTTCTGCGCGTCGTTGCCGCCATGGCCGAGCGAATAGAGCGACGCGGAGACGAATTGCAGGATGCGGAAGGCGCGGTCGACCGCGAACGGCGTCGAGCGCACCGAGGCCCAGGACACGACCGCAACCAGCGCCATTGCGAGCAGGAAGCCAACCAGCGGCGACAGCACGATCGCCAGCACGGTCTTGGACAGGCCGCTCCACACCGCGGCCGAAATACCGGCCTTGGCCAAGCCGCCGCCGACGAGCCCGCCGATCAGCGCGTGCGACGACGACGATGGAATGCCGAGCGCCCAGGTCACGAGGTTCCAGACGATGGCGCCGACGAGGGCTGCGAAGATCACCTGGGCGTCGACGACCGCGGGATCGATGATGCCGGTGCCGATGGTCTGGGCGACGTGCAGCCCGAACACCAGGAAGGCGATGAAATTGAAGAACGCGGCCCAGAACACCGCGAATTGCGGTCGCAGCACGCGGGTCGAAACGATGGTCGCGATCGAATTGGCGGCGTCGTGCAGGCCGTTCAGGAAATCGAACAGCAGCGCGACGGCGATCAGGCCGACCAGGACAGGAAAAGCCAACGCAGCATCCACGGCGGCCCGCCCTACACTTGCTCGATGACGATGCTGTTGATCTCATTGGCGACGTCGTCGAAGCGGTCGGCCACCTTCTCGAGATGGTCGTAGATCTCGACCCCGACGATGAAATCCATCGCATTGCCGTCGCGATGCTTGAGGAACAGCTCCTTCAGGCCGATGTCGTGGAGATCGTCGACCCGCCCCTCCAGCTTGCCGAGCTCTTCGGTGATGGCCGTCAGCATCGCGACGTTGGGTCCGATAGACTGCATCAACGGCAGCGCGCGCCCGACCAGATTGGCGCATTCGATCAGAAGCCCGCCGATCTCGCGCATGGGCGGCTCGAAGCTGCGAACCTCGAACAGCATGACGGCCTTGGCCGTCTGCTGCATCTGGTCGATCGCATCGTCCAGCGAGGTGATCAGGTTCTTGATGTCGCCGCGGTCGAACGGGGTGATGAAGGTGCGCCGCACCGCTGTCAGCACCTCACGCGTGATGTTATCGGCGTCGTTCTCGAACTGGTTGACGCGCTGGCAAAAGACCGGCGTCTCCTCGCCCCCGTTGAGCATGCCCTGGAGCGCGACTGCGCCTTGGATCACCGTCTGGGCATGCCGATCGAACAGGTCGAAGAACCGCTCTTCCCTGGGCAGGAACGCACGAAACCATCGCATCATGGGAGTAGGCTACCGGTTGGAAAATGGTCAGGCCCGTGAGGGCTATCATAAAACTGTCATAGACCATTTTCGATCCGCGCGCGTGTCGCCTCACGCCCGCGGAGCCGGGTCATCCACCGCTTTCACGCATCAATGAAATTAATGCAACATCAATTACTTAGAGCGAGCGCCGGAAGTAATGCGCGATTTCGCCGACGACGCCGCGGCGGAAGGTGAGCACGCAGACCACGAAGATCGCACCCTGGATCACCGTCACCCATTGGCCGAAGCCCGCCAGATATTGCTGCATGGCGATGATCACGAAGGCGCCGACCACGGGACCGAAAACGGTGCCGAGCCCGCCGACCAGCGTCATCAGCACGACCTCGCCCGACATCGTCCAGTGCACGTCGGTCAGCGAGGCGTTTTGCGCCACGAACACCTTCAGCGCACCGGCAAGGCCGGCGAGCGTCCCCGACAGCACGAAGGCCAGGAACTTGTATTGGTCGGTGCGGTAGCCGAGCGAGATCGCGCGCTGCTCGTTCTCGCGGATCGACTTCAGCACCTCGCCGAACGGCGAGTTGATGATGCGGAAGATCAGGAGGAAGCCGGCGAGGAAGCCGACCAGCACGACATAGTACAGCACCGTCGGCTTGGACAGATCGAGCACGCCGAACATGCGTCCCTGCGGGATGCCCTGGATGCCGTCCTCACCATGGGTGAACGGGGCCTGGAGATAGATGAAGTACAGGAGCTGCGACAGCGCCAGCGTGATCATCGAGAAATAGATGCCCTGGCGTCGGATCGAGATGTAGCCGGTGACGATCGAGAGCACGAACGCCGCGGCGACGCCGACGAGAATGCCGAGCTCGGGCGGCAGCGCCCAGACCTTCAGCGCATGCGCGCTGCAATAGCCGGCCGTGCCTAAGAACATCGCGTGGCCGAACGACAGCAAGCCGCCATAGCCGACCAGCAGATTGAAGGCGCAGGCGAGCAGCGCAAAGCACAGCGCCTGCATCACGAAGAACGGATAGACGCCAGTGAACGGCACCGCTGCGAGCAGCAGCGCCATCACTGCGAATACAATCATCTCGTCGCGCATTGCGCGCGGGGTCACAGGAAGCGTGTCGTCCGTCAGGGTTGTCATCTCAGGCCGCCCTTCCCGTCAATCCCGTCGGCTTCACCAGCAGCACCAGCACCATCAGCACGAACACGACGGTGTTGGAGGCCTCGGGGTAGAAATACTTGGTCAGGCCCTCGATCACGCCGAGCGCAAAGCCGGTGATGATGGAGCCCATGATCGAGCCCATGCCGCCGATCACCACCACCGCGAACACGACGATGATGAGGTCGGCACCCATCAGCGGCCGCACCTGGTTGATCGGCGCCGAGAGCACGCCGGCGAGCGCGGCAAGGCCGACGCCGAGACCGTAAGTGAGCGTGATCATGCGCGGCACGTTGATGCCGAAGGCACGCACCAAGGTCGGATTTTCGGTCGCGGCGCGCAGGTAGGCGCCGAGCTGCGTCTTCTCGATCAGGAACCAGGTCGCAAGGCACACCGCCAGTGAGAACACGACGACCCAGCCGCGGTAGATCGGCAGGAACATGAAGCCGAGATTCATGCCGCCCCTGAGCTGGTCGGGAATGGCGTAAGGCAGGCCCGAGGAGCCGAAATAATTCTGGAACACGCCCTGCACGATCAGCGCGATGCCGAAGGTCAGGAGCAGGCCGTAGAGATGATCGAGCCCGGTCAGCCATTGCAGCATGGTCCGTTCCAGGATCATGCCGAAGATGCCGACGATGATCGGCGCCAGCAGCAGCGCCCACCAATAGTTGATGCCGCCGAGGTTCAACAGGAAATAGGCGACGAAGGCGCCCATCATGTAGAGCGCGCCATGGGCGAAATTGATGATGTTGAGCATGCCGAAGATGACGGCAAGCCCGAGACTGAGCAGCGCGTAGAACGAGCCGTTGATCAGTCCCACCAGTAGCTGAGCGTAGAGAGCCTGCATCGATCCCGCACCCGGTCCCTTCTATTCCTCAAAGACAGGCCGGCGCCGTTGCGCGCCGGCCCGCATCGTTCACCGTTACTTCCTCACCAGCGGACAGGCGCTTTCCGACAGCGGCCGGAAGGCCAGGTCGCCGGGGGTCGTGCCGATCAGCTTGTAATAGTCCCAGGGGCCCTTGGATTCCTCGGGCTTCTTGACCTCGAACAGATAGGCCGGATGCAGCTTGCGACCGTCCGCACGGATCGTTCCCTTGCCGAACAACGCATCGTCGGTCGGCATCTCCTTCATCTTGGCGACCACCTTGGCCCCGTCATGCGGATTGCCGCCCATCGCCTCCAGCGCCTTGAAGTAGTGCAGCAGGCCCGAATAGACGCCGGCCTGCACCATCGAGGGCATCGCCTTGTTCTTCATCCGCTCGGAGAAGCGCTTGGAGAAGGCGCGCGTGCCGTCGTTCATGTCCCAATAGAAGGTCTCGGTGAAGTTCAAGCCCTGCGCCACCTTCAGACCGAGCGAGTGCACGTCGGTGATGAAGAGCAGCAGACCCGCAAGCTTCTGGCCACCCGAGACGATGCCGAACTCGGACGCCTGCTTGATGGTGTTGGTGGTGTCGCCGCCGGCATTCGCCATGCCGATGATCTTGGCTTTGGAGGCCTGCGCCTGAAGCAGGAAGGACGAGAAGTCAGCGGTATTCAGGGGATGCTTGACGTTGCCGATCACCTTGCCGCCCGACTTCACCACGACCGCGGCAGTGTCGCGCTCGAGGGCATGGCCAAAGGCGTAGTCCGCGGTGAGAAAATACCAGGTGTCGCCACCCGCCTTCACCAGCGCCTGCCCGGTACTGTTGGCCAGCATATAGGTATCATAGACCCAGTGGACCGTATTCGGCGAGCATTGCGCGTTGGTGAGATCCGACGTCGCCGCACCTGTGTTGATCAGGATGGAATTCTTCTCTTTGACGATATTGTTCACCGCCAGCGCAACGCCGGAGTTCAGGACATCCATGAAGATGTCGACCTTCTCGACGTCGATCCATTGCCGAGCAATCGTGGAGCCGATGTCAGGCTTGTTCTGATGGTCGGCGGAGATCAGGTCGAGCTTCCAGCCCTTGGCAGCGAGCCCGGAATCCTCGATCGCCATCTGTGCGGCGACGGTCGAGCCGGCGCCACCGAGATCGGCATAAAGTCCTGAATTGTCGGTCAGCACGCCGATCTTGATGTTCTTGTCCTGCGCGACCGCGCCGCCTGCCGCGCCGAGCGCCAGGGCCGTCCCGAGCAACATTGCCGAAATGCTGTGCTTCATAATCCGACCTCCCAATATTCCTTTGATAGTTACTCTCGATCGTTCGGCCTGCTCGGCTACACGCCGAGATAGGTGTGGAGCTTGTCCATGTTGGCGGCAAGCTCCGAATTGGAAAACCCGTCAATGATCTTGCCGTGCTCGACTACGTAATAGCGGTCGGCGACGGTGGAAGCGAAGCGGAAGTTCTGCTCGACCAGGAGGATCGTGAAGCCCTCCTTCTTGAGCCGCGCAATGGTATGGCCGATCTGCTGGATGATGACGGGTGCAAGACCCTCGGTCGGCTCGTCCAGCATCAGGAAGCTCGCGCCGGTGCGTAGGATGCGCGCGATCGCCAGCATCTGCTGCTCGCCGCCCGACAGCTTGGTGCCCTGGCTGTTCAGCCGCTCCTTCAGGTTCGGAAACAGCTCGAAGATCTGTTCGAGCGGCAAACCGCCTTCGCGGACAACCGGCGGCAGCATCAAATTCTCGCGGACGTCGAGGCTGGAGAATATGCCCCGCTCTTCCGGACAGAAGGCGACGCCCATGCGCGCGATCTTGTCGGAGGTCGCGCGGATGATCTCCTGGTTGTTGAACTTCACCGAGCCGGTGCGCTTGCCGATGATGCCCATGATCGACTTCAGCGTCGTCGTCTTGCCGGCGCCGTTGCGCCCGAGCAGGGTGACGACCTCGCCCGCGTTCACGTCGAAGTTGATCCCGTGCAGGATGTGAGACTCGCCGTACCAGGCTTCCAAGTTGCGGACTTGCAGGATGTTCCCGCCGGTCGCAGCCCTGGCCGGAGCCTCGGCGATCGCTGTATCAGGCATGACCGGCTCCCAGGTAAGCTTCCTTGACGCGCTCGTCCTTGGTGAGCTCGGAGTAATGGCCTTGCGCGAGCACCTGCCCGCGCGTCAGCACGGTGATGATATCGGAGAGGTTGGCCACGACGCTTAAGTTATGCTCGACCATCAGGATGGTGTATTTCGCGGAGATGCGCTTGATCAGCGCCGCGATCTTGTCGATGTCCTCGTGGCCCATGCCGGCCATCGGCTCGTCGAGCAGCATCATCTCCGGGTCGAGCGCCAGCGTGGTCGCAATCTCAAGTGCACGCTTGCGCCCATAGGGCATCTCGACCGCCGGCGTGTTGGCAAACTCGTTGAGGCCGACATCGTTCAACAGCTCGCGCGCGCGGTCGTTGAAGCGGTTGAGCACCGACTTGGAGCGCCAGAAATCGAACGAAGAGCCATGCTGGCGCTGCAGCGCGACACGGACGTTCTCGAGCGCGGTGAGATGGGGAAACACCGCCGAAATCTGGAACGAACGGACCAGCCCCAGGCGGGCCACATCCGCCGGCGCCATCGCGGTGATGTCCTGCCCTTTATACAGGATTTTCCCGGCCGACGGCTTGAGGAACTTGGTCAGAAGATTGAAGCAGGTCGTCTTGCCGGCGCCGTTCGGGCCGATCAACGCATGAATGCTCCCACGGCGAACCTTGAGCGCAACGTCGCGGACGGCGAAGAAGCCCGCGAACTCCTTGGTCAAGCCTTCCGTTTCGAGAATGAACTCATCGGCCAAACAGTTTTCCCCCTGCCCGCGCGCGGCGCGTGGCTGTCCTTGTTGCTTCGGCTGTCCGGAGGACTTGCAGCCCACCGGGGCGCCGCCTCCGGGCGCGGAATATGCCGGAGGTGACGGGGGTTAGGCAAGGCGGAAAGCTGAGCAGGTCAAGCCTCCGGCGGGGGTACAAATGCTCCCTTAGTCGCAGAGGTCGATGTCGTGCCTGCCCGGCCTTTCCGGTTCGCAAGGCACCGGCCATCAAGCCGTCGTTAACGGTCTTTCGTCTCCCGCGCCAGCCTTCATCGAAAATTTTCCCGCAAGCCCGATCATCCCAGGGTTTTCACGCGCGGAGAATATTGTCTTGGATTTTGCAAGCGCCGCTCCCTCCGTCGTCAAGTCGATCCGCCAGCGTGATCTCCTCAACACGTGGCTGCGACTTTATGCGCGCCAGCAGATCGCTCCCGCGATCTGGGAGTATCAGCCCGCGCGGCTCGAGGAGGAACTGTCGGATCTCATCTATTATACGGTGGAGCTTTCGACGCCGACGCCGCGCCTGGTCATCCAGAGCGAAGGCACGCGCATCTCGCGCGCCTATGGGCATACCGGCAAGGGCGTTTCGCTCGATGATTACGTCGGGCCGCGGCTCGCACCATACGTGATGCCGATCTATCATGAATGCGTCGCGCGCGGCCTTCCGATCTACAGCGTTGCCGACGTCGACGACGCCTATGGCCGAATCGTCGCGTATGAGCGGCTGCTGCTGCCGTTCCTGACCGAGGGCAGGGTCAGCCACATCATCGCGTCAGTAAAGACCTTCTGCGAGGACGGCGGCTTCGAGATCAAGAATCTGATGCGCGGAAATGACGCGCTGCCGCGCCCGAAGCTGCGGGCCGTGATCGATCGCGAGCTGTTTCATCGCGCCCCCGGCCGCATCGCACCCGCCGATCCGGTCGAGTTCTCGGACCAGCCGGGCCGCGCCATCTCCAACGAGATCATTGAGCTGAACTAGCCGTCAGCGCGCCTTGCCGCCGACCTCCTTGGCATAGATATCCAGCTTGAAGCCGACCAACAGCTTGCCGCCGATTTCGAGCACCGGCCGCTTGATCATCGATGGTTGCGCTAGCATCAAGGCCAGCGCCTTCTTCTCGGTGAGGCCTTCCTTGTCGGAGTCGGGCAGCTTCTTGAAGGTCGTCCCGGCGCGATTGAGCAGGGTCTCCCAACCGACCTTGTCGCTCCACTGCTTCAGCCTGTCCTTCTCGACACCCGCCGCTTTGTAGTCGTGAAACGCGTAAGCCACGCCATGGCCATCGAGCCAGGCGCGGGCCTTCTTCATGGTGTCGCAGTTCTTGATGCCGTAGATGATGGTGGGCAAGACGGTCCTCGCGCATGGCGTAGCGGTGATGTGCGTGGCGTTGTACGAAACTCCGCGTCGCGCGACAATGTCGCGAGACGCGTCACCCCACCGAACGGACATCCCATGCACGTCACCCACGATCCCGCAGCGGCGGCCGCACCGACCATCGACTTCGACACATTCCTCGCGGTCGACGTCCGTGTCGGCACCATCGTCGACGCCAAACCGTTTCCGGAAGCGCGCAAGCCGGCCTGGCGGCTGTGGATCGATTTCGGCCCCGCCATCGGCGTGCGCAAGAGCTCGGCCCAGATCACCAAAAACCACCCGCTCGAAAGTCTCGTAGGCCAACAGGTCGCGGCCGTCGTCAATTTTCCGCCGCGCCAGATCGGCCCGGTCGTCTCCGAGGTGCTGACACTCGGCTTCCCCGATGCCAACGGCAAGGTCGTGCTGGTGCAGCCGAGCAAGCCGGTGCCGAACGGCGGACGGCTGTTTTAGCCTCGGGGCCTTGTCAGGGCCTTGCCGGAATGTTCAGCCCGCGCTGCACCGCCGGACGCGCGAGGCCGCGTTCGAGCCAGGCGCCGACCGCCTTGAACTGGGCGAATTCGACGAGATCGCCCGCGCCGTAGAAGCCGATGAGATTGCGCACCCAGCCGAGCATGGAGATGTCGGCGATGGTGTAGTCGTCATCCATGAACCATTGCCGGCCGGCGAGGTGCGCCTCCATCACGCCGAGCAGGCGCTTGGACTCGTCGACGTAGCGTCCCAGCGGCCGCTTGTCCTCGTAGTCCTTGCCGGCAAATTTGTGGAAGAAGCCGACCTGGCCGAACATCGGCCCGACGCCGCCCATCTGGAAGTGCAGCCATTGCAGGGTCTGATAACGCCGCGCGGCATCCTGCGGCAGCAGCTTGCCGGTCTTCTCCGCGAGATATTGCAGGATCGCCCCGGACTCGAACAATGGCAGCGGCCTGCCGCCGGGGCCGTTCGGATCGAGGATCGCCGGGATCTTGCCGTTCGGATTGAGCGAGATGAATTCGGCCGTCTTCTGATCGTCCTTGCCGAAATCAACGAGGTGGACTTCGTAAGGAAGCCCGATCTCCTCCAGCATGATCGAGACCTTGACGCCGTTCGGCGTCGGCAACGAATAGAGCTGGAGCAGTTCGGGGTGCTTGGCGGGCCAACGTTTGGTGATGGGGAAGACGGACAGAGCGGACATCGGGATCCTGGGCGCATGGACTGAGGCGTGCTCAATCTAGGCAAGATACCGCACCGCGCAAGTGACTTCCGGCTGTGCTTAGGGCGGCAGCGTCGCCATCGTTACGAACGGGGGCAATGCGTCACGCTGCAGCCGAGACTCGATGAATCGTTGACCCGTCACCAACAGCAGGGCCGTAAAGGCGATCGCGAGCATCGCGGTCGCCAATTGGCACACGTCGTACATGGTATTATGTCCCTCACAGCCTCTGGCGTAGAACGTCGGCTCAGGCGCCATGTTCCGAGGCGGCACTAAAATATTGCCGTTTTTTCCCGATCCTACTGCGAAGCGATCGTGCTGTTCCGGCGGCTTGCGCGGGGACCAATGGTCCCCTCGCGCGTTGTCACGCGATGAACATCGAGAAGCGCGCCCTGCTCGACCACGCTGAACGCTGTCGCCGCGTCGCGAACGATCTCGCGCACAGCAAAGCCGCGCAGCGGTTGCGGACGATGGCCGACGAGTATGAAGCGAGAGCAACGAGGCTGGACGACGACAGCGGCAGCGCGCATCCAGGTCACAGCAGCCGCGTGCACCTCGAAGGCGACGTCGAGGGCTGATCGCCGTCAGAAGTTGATCTCCATCCGTAGTCCGCGCGTATCGACCGCGCCGTCACCAACGGAACGCGTGCTGTCGCGCGCTGCGACGGCGCAGGCACAGGCGTCGATGAGATCGTCGCGACCGATCCCGGTGCCGTGGCGAAGCGTGAGCCATCTCTCGACCTCAGTGAAGCCGCGCTCTCTCAAAAGCGCGATGCGCTGCTCTCGCCCGCGCGGCGAGGTCTTCGGTTCGAGCTGCACGCGCCGTGCCAGATTCCAGAAGATCAATTCCGGATGCGCTTCGCCGATCGTCGCCTGCCGCGCCGGCGTCATGGCCTCGTCGACCTCCCTCATCTTGTCCCTGATATTCCACAGTTGCGCCGATACGCCCCTGCCCTCGCCTTCGCGCTTCCAGTAATGGCGATTGGCCGCCGCCATGTCCGGGAATCTCCAGAGGTCGCGACGCGCACCGAGAAACACCGCAGGGCCGATCAGTTCGCGCGCCCGCACATCGCAGGCGCGGTAGCCGCTCGGGTTCAGTCCGATCGGCATGTCGATCATCGCGCGGGCGTGCGGCATTGCGAGCAGACGCGTCAGGCCAGGCGAATAATCGAAGCCTTGATCGCCACGCTCGTCGATCCACGCTGCGACCCACCCGAAACGAAATCCGTCGAGCCCCAAATAGGTTTGGCAAGTCATGCGTCCATCAATTTCAATTTCCGCGCGCGTCTCGCTTGACATCCGCAAGTTGCGGGCGTATGTCCCGCGCCCTCGCAAGCACTTCCGTTTGCGACAGACACCATGAACCGAGCGATGTCGTACCGCTACGAAAGAATTGTCCACACGCCGAATAGCCCCAAGCTATTTGATTGCGCATGCACGGCGCATGGGAGCGATCTTGCCTGACCGCAAGATCGATCGTCCGCTTCTCACGGACCCTCCCGAGCCTGCCGCTCCGGAGGGTTTTTTGTTGCCCGCCGCGCGGCCCAACCGAACAACCCGGCATCGGCCGGAACGGGAGACCCGGATCCCGGGGCTCGCGCTGGAGAGGCGCGTGTCCAAGTGCGCGGGGCCTGCCGGAGGGAACGAGGCGATGAGCCGGACACCGATGGCAGAGCGAACCCAGCGGGTTCGCAATGTGCGGCGCGTCGACAGCGCCGCGATCGAATTTTTGTAACTCGGTTTGCCGCGACGATCGCGGCTCAACCGATGCTGGTGGTGAAGATGTCGGATACTTCTCCACACGGCACAGCGGGTATGCCTCCCGCCTGTGACACACGCACCGGGATGCGGCCTCGGAAAAGGTACGCACGCGGCCCGGCGCAGGATTTGTTCGCAAGGATAATCCTGTGTTGTCGTCACTGACGCCGACATCGCCCGTTCCCCAGCGTACCCATCAACGGCCGATGCGACAGCATCGGCCTGGCGGTGGTGAAGATGTCTGTTACTTCGTGGTGAAGGCGCGAAAGCGCCGAGCAGGTTCGAACCCTGCGCGCCGAAAGGCGGATCGCCCGCAAGGGCAGCAACAGCATCGATCGTTCCCCGCCAACCCCATCACGATCCGTGGTGAAGATTTCTGTTACTTCGCCTGCAACGCGAGAGGTCGCGGGTTCGAATCCCGCCCGGTGTCCCATGCACCGGTAGCTCAGAGGATAGAGCGCTTTCCGTCGAGCTTCGGCTCGTCGGGTACAGCAATCGCCTGTTCCCGGGTCGTGTCCTCTTAACCACCGCCGGTGGTGAAGAGTGCTGTTACTTCGTAATCACAGCGGCGGTGCCTCGATCTTCTTCGGAGATTGAGCCCGCTCTGCGAAGCTCCGAGAGGAGCAGTACAGCCTCGCTTGTTCCCCGGCACCCCTTTCATGTCCCCATCAACCCAAGAGGAGGCCGTCATGGTCAGGCTCAACAAGATCACTCGCGCCTTCACGCGGGAGGGCGCTCGCGCCGTGCGCTTCACGCCCGAGATGGAGCTGAAGCGGGCACTGATGAACTGCCTCCTGTGGGAGGACCAGTTTTACGAGGACGGCGTTGCGATTGCCGATCGCATCAAGGCGCTGGTGCCCAAGGTCGCGCCGGAGCGCGTCGCGCGGCTCGCGATCGAGGCGCGCGAGGTGATGAAGCTGCGGCACGCGCCGCTGCTCGTCATCCGCGAGATGGCGCGGAACGAGAAGCACCGCGCCCTCGTCGCGGACACGCTTCACCGGGTGATCCAGCGTCCCGACGAGATGACGGAGCTGCTCGCGATCTACTGGGCGGATGCGCTGGGGCCGATGCAGCAGCGCAAGCGTCAGCCGGTCTCGGCGCAGGTCAAGAAGGGTCTTGCCCGGGCGCTGACCAAGTTCGACGCCTATCAGCTCGCCAAGTGGGATCGCGACGGCGCGGTGCGGATCAGGGACGTGCTGTTCCTGGTCCACGCCAAGCCGAAGGACGCCGAGCAGGAGAAGGTGTGGAAGCAGCTTGTCGATGGCGAGCTCGCCTCCCCCGACACCTGGGAGGTTTCGCTCTCGGCCGGCAAGAGCAAGCGCGAGACCTTCGAGCGGCTGATCGCCGAGCGAAAGCTCGGCGGCCTGGCGCTGCTGCGCAATCTGCGGCTGATGCAGAACGCGCAGGTCCCGCGCGAGATCATCGCAGGCGCGATCGAGGCGATGCGGACGGATCGTATCCTGCCCTATCGCTTCATCACGGCGGCACGCTATGCGCCGGACTTCGAGCCCGAGCTCGAGGCTGCGATGCTCAAGTCGGTCAAGGACCATGTGCGGCTTCCGGGCCGCACCCGGCTCCTGATCGACGTGTCGGGCTCGATGTTCGCGACGCTCTCCGCGCAGTCTGAAATGACGCGTGCGGAGGCGGCGTGTGGCCTTGCCATCCTCGCGCGCGAGATCTGCGACGAGGTCGAGATCTTCACCTTCAGCAATGAGGTCGTGAAGGTCCCGCCCCGCCGCGGCTTCGCGCTGCGGGATGCGATCATCAACTCGCAGCCGCATGGCGGAACCTATCTCGGCAAGGCCGTGACGGAGATCGACCGCAAGGGCGATCGCCTGATCGTCTTCACCGACGAGCAGAGCCACGACCAGGTGCCCGAGCCGAGGGCGCGCGGCACCATGGTCAACGTGGCCTCGTATCAGCACGGTGTCGGTCACGGCGCCTGGACCCGCGTCAACGGCTTCTCTGAGGCCGTAGTCGCGTGGATCGCGGCGTCGGAGGCGGCGTTGAACTGATGCCCGACGACAACGGCCCCGGACGCGAGATGCGCCCGGGGCCAGCGAAATCTCTGAAATGATCCGCCCGCCCGTTATGATGCGCGCGGAATGACAAGGATCTTGGACCATGCGACGACCCGATCCCTACATGGAACGCGCCCGCGAGCTCTGCCTCGCCGCCGGTGTCGATCCCGACTCGCGCGTCGGCGAAGGACGCGGCCAGCCGGCCTGGTGCCTGTACAAGGACGCCGCGCGCAAGGAGCATCTTGCCCGCGAGGCCAATGCGACCGCGAGCTCGATTGCCGAATTCCGGACGCAGGACGCCCGTTTCCAGAATGCGCCGCTGAAGGTATTCGGCCCGCACGAGGACGCCACGATCGCGCAGATGCGCAATTGCATGGCGATCGGCAACGTCGTCTCCGGCGTGATTTGCGCCGACGGCCATCTCGGCTACGCCCAGCCGGTCGGCGGGGTGATCGCCTATGAGAAGCAGATCAGCATCTCCGGCGTCGGCTTCGACATCGGCTGCGGCAACATGGCGGCCCGGCTCGACACGCGCTTCGACGACATCGCGGAGATCGCTCCCACGATCATCCGCGACGTCGCCAAGGTGATCTCGTTCGGCGTCGGCCGCGCCAACGCGGAACGGGCCGAGCACGACCTGTTCGACGACGGCGACGCCTGGCGCGAAAGCGACATGGAGGATTACCGTCAGAAGGCGGTGAAGCAGCTCGGCACGGTCGGATCGGGCAACCACTATGTCGACCTCATGCGCGACGAGGAAGGCTTCGTCTGGATCGGCGTCCACTTCGGCAGCCGCGGCCTCGGGCACACCTCCGCGACGCGCTATCTCAAGGCCGCTGGCGGCAAGGACGGCATGAACGTCCCGCCCGCTGTGGTCGACGAGGACAGCGAGCTCGGCCGCCGCTACATCGCGGCGATGCAGCTCGCCGGGCGTTATGCCTATGCGGGCCGCGAGTGGGTGGTCGAGCGCGTCCGCCGGATCATCGGCGGCAGCGTGACCGAGAGCGTGCACAACCACCACAATTATGCCTGGCGTGAGACCCACGACGGCAAGGATTTGTGGGTGGTGCGCAAGGGCGCGACCCCGGCGTTTCCCGGCCAGAAGGGGTTCGTCGGCGGCTCGATGGGCGATGATGCCGTGATTCTCGAAGGCGTCGACAGCCCGGAAGCCAAGGCCTCGCTCTACTCGACAGTGCACGGGGCCGGCCGCCTGTTCGGACGACGGGAGGCGAAGCGGCGCTTCTCGCGCGACGAGATGGACCGCTGGCTGAACGAGCGCGGCGTCACCTTGATCGGTGCCGACCTCGACGAGAGCCCGATGGCCTATCGCCGCCTGCCGGACGTGCTGGCGCAACACGCCGGCACCGTGCGCGTGCTGCACACGCTGCGGCCGTTCGCCGTCGCCATGGCCGGTGAAGGCGAGTTCGATCCTTGGAAGGACTGAGGCGACACCGTGGGCGGGAGGCGATGTCTCCCGCCCACATCACTCCACGGCTTTCTTAAATTCAATCGTTTCTCATCTCGTCAGATATTCGCGCATCAAGGCGCGGGCGCGATGCAGCCGCGCCTTCACGGTCTGCCTGGTCATGCCGAGCGCGGCGGCAATCTCATCGATCGTCATCTCCTTGACGTCGCGCATCAGCGCGACATCGCGATAGTGCGGCGGCAGCGCCTCGAAGGCCGCGGCGACGTCGAGCCGCAGATCGGCCTCGGGGCGCAACAGCAGTGCGGCCTCCGCCTCGCCGCCATCGACAGCCGGCATAAGGCCGGCCCGGAGCGCGAGCCGCAGGCATTCGCGCCGGACCACGCTGAACAGCCAGGCCGACAATGCCAGCAGCGAGCGGATCGTGCCGACGTGGCGGAACAGGATCCACAGCGCCTCCTGCGTCGCATCCTCGGCGTCCGCCGAGCTGCGGCAGGTCGCGCGCGCATAGCGACGAATATCCGGCTGCGTCGTCTCGAGCAGACGCGCAATCGCCTCGGCATCGCCGAGCCGAGCTGCCTCGAACAGATTTGGCGAGATCGCCGCCGCGCTCACGACGCCCCTCCCTTGCCGATGCCCGCCATTGCGCACATCGGGCAATAACCGACGAGACCGGTCAGCGCGAAGCCGGCACCACCGAGCGCGACCAGCCATGCCGTCGCGCCGGCAAGATAAACGACCCCCACGACCGCGACCGCGATACCCAGGACGACCCGCACCGCCTGATGCAGTCCGCCGATGTTCTTTCGATAGAATCCCATCACATCCTCCGACATGGGCCGAGACCGATTGCCTCGACTAACAAGAGGACGCGACGGCCAGGAAGGATTCGCGCCGACGGAAGATTTTTTGCGATCAGCCTCCGACCGCCTGATAGGCCAGGCGCTTGAACTCGAAGAAGAATGGATTCCAGAAGCCCATATAGCGCTGGGCCATCAGCACGCCCGCCGTATTGGCCTCGGGGCAAATCCACCAATGGGTGCCGGCCAGGCCGCCCCATTGGAATTCGCCGGTCGAGTTCGGCGGGTCGAACGGCGTCGGCGCGAAGGTGATGGCGCCGCCGAGGCCAAAGCCCTTGCCGGGAATCGGCCCGAGATTGGCGAATCGGATGGTCTGGCCTGCGGGCAGCTGGTTCGTCATCATCTGCCGCAGCGTCTCCGGCTTCAGCAGCGCATCTGACCCGGGCAGCAGCGCACGCAGCAGTGCGAGCATGTCCGGCAAGGTCGAAACGAGACCGCCGCCGCCCGAGAGCCGCGGCAGCGGCCGCCGATAGGCTTGCGGGTAAGGCAGATGGTCGGCGCGTGTGAGGCCGGGCTTCATTGGGTCGAGCACGTCGGCGCCGTTGTAGAGCGCGACCAGCCTGCCCTGCTGTGTCTCGGGGACATAAAAGCCGGTATCGGTCATGCCGAGGGTATCGAAGATGCGCGCCTTCAGGAAGGCGTCGAGCGGCTGGCCCGAGACGACCTCGACCACACGGCCGAGCACGTCTGTCGCCACGGAATATTCCCAGGCCGTGCCAGGGTGATAGGACAGCGGCAGGTCGGCGAGCCTGTCGATCATGTCGCTGAGCGGCGTCAGCGGATTGAGCACGCGCGCCTCGTTGTAACCCTTGAACAGCACCGTGCCGGGATCGAAGATGCCGTAGCTGAGGCCGGAGGTGTGGGTCAGCAGCTGGCGGATCGTGATCGGGCTCTTCGCCGGCTCGACATCGGCAAGGCTCGAAGCGCCCTGCTTCAGCACCTTGCGACTGCCGAGCTGCGGCAGGAATTTTTCGACTGCGTCATCGAGGCCGATGCGGCCTTGCTCGACCAGCAGCATGATCGCGCAGGTGACGAAGATCTTGGTGTTGGAGAACGCGCGGAAGATGTGGTGGGGCCGCAACGCAGTGTTGGCCTCGCGGTCGGCAAAGCCGACGCATTGCTGATCGACCACTTCGCGGCCGCGCAGCACGGCCCAGGATACGCCGGGAATGATCTCCTGATCGACGTAGCGCTGCATTGCCGTCCGTACGGCGGAAAAATCAGGCGTTCTGGCGTCCATGTGCTCCCCCCAATTGTGGTTGGAATCGATATAGCGCGATTTCTCAGGATATGAAGCCCGCAGTGCAGCTCATCCCTGCTTCATCAGCACGGTCACCTGCAGGCGGCGCCGAATCCGCATGCCCTGCCGCTGGTACAGCGCGATGGCAGACGTATTGCTCGAGAACACGTGCAGGAACGGAATTTCGCCGCGCGCCTCGATCTGGCGCGCGATGGCGGCGAGCAACGCCTGTGCGTATCCGCGACCGCGATGATCGGGATGCACGCAGACCGCCGTCATCTCGGTGAAATTGCCCGGCTTCATCCGCTCGCCGGCCATGGCGACCAGCTCGCCGCGAGCGCGGATGCCGAGGAAGGTGCCGAGCTCGTGCGTCCGCGCCGCGAACGGCCCGGGCTTGGTCAGCTCGGTCAGCGCCATCATGGCGGAAACGTCGGTCGCCCCCAGGCGGACGATCTCGGCATCGCGCGGCGAGGCGTCGGCGGGCGAGCCGATCAACTGCTCGCCGGGCTCCGCGAGCAGCACCTTGAAGCCGGCGGGAATTTCGACCGGCTCGGGCGTGAACAGCACCGCGACTTGCGAGCCCGACATGAGATCGCCGAGCGCCGCAAAACTTGCCGCGGACATGTCCGCCATATCGGCAAACGGCGTCATGTCCACGGGATAGCGCAGAGCCCGCGGGCCGCCTTCGGCGAGATGCTTCTGGCTCGTCGTCAACGCGCTCCAGATCGGGCGATCCAGCAGCGCCTCATCGCTCGCGGACATCAGCCTAATCCTTGTCGAAGCTGACGATGACGGCGGCATTGGCGATCAGGATGGGATCGTTGGCCACTTCCGTGGCCGAGGGGATCTCCAGCCCGCCCTTGACCGCGGTGACGGTCACGGTGCCGTAAGGCAGCTCCTTGGCGACGGCTTCCTTGTCGACGGCTTCTGGATTCGGCACGCCGATCGTGACGTCCACGAACATGTCGTTCGCGGTCTTGCCGATCATCCGGAAGAAGCCGAGGCTGGAATGCCTGATGGCATCCGACACCGCCCGCTTCGCCGCCTTGGTGGCGTCCCTGCCGTGGACGTCGACGCCCATGCCCATCTCGGTGACACAACGAATGCGAGGCATGCTTTATTCCTGTGGCTGGTTGGGTAGTGGAGAGTTTCGACGATCGGCACGCCCAACACAAGTGTGGTTGTCATGTTGAACCGAGTCGTGCGCCACAGGCTCCGTCATTGCGAGCGCAGCGAAGCAATCCAGAATCTTTCCGCGGTGACAGTCTGGATTGCTTCGTCGCAAGGGCTCCTCGCAATGACGAACGGTGAGAGCGTCGCACAAAATTCACGCCTTCGCCTTCTCGTGCGCCCGCAGCTCGTCCACGAGCACCCGGACGTTCTCCGAATAATCGACCGGGACCACGACCAGATGCACGCCGCCCTCCCTGAAGGCGGCATCGAGCGTCGGGCCGAAGCTGTCGATGCTTTCGATGCGATGACCCTTGGCGCCATAAGCCTTGGCGTACATTGCAAAATCCGGATTGCCAAACGTCATGCCGTAATCGGCAAAGTGATCGACGGCCTGCTTCCAGCGGATCATGCCGTAGGCGTTGTCCTCCAGCACCAGCACGACCAGGTTGAGCTTGAGGCGGACCGCCGTCTCCATCTCCTGGCTGTTCATCATGAAGCCGCCGTCGCCGGCAACCGCAAGCACGCGGCGGTCGGGATAGAGCATCGCGGCCATCATCGCCGACGGCAGGCCGGCGCCCATGGTCGCCAGCGCGTTGTCGAGCAGCAGCGTGTTGGCGACGCGGGTGCGGTAGTTGCGCGCAAACCAGATCTTGTACATGCCGTTGTCGAGGGCGACGATGCCGTTCTCGGGGATCACCTGGCGGATGTCGTGCACGATACGCTGCGGCGTCGGCGGCCAGCGCGCCTCGGTGGCGCGATCGGCGATGTGAGCAAGGATTTCCTCCCGCAACGGCAGCAGCGCCGCGGCCTGCGGCAGCTTGCCTTCGAGCCGATCCGCCAGCAGCTCCAGGCTCGGGCCGACGTCGCCGACGACCTCGGCATCCGGGAAATAGACCTGCTCGACGCTCGCCGGCGTGTAGCTGACGTGAATGACCTTCGGGCCCGAGGGGCCCATGATGAATGGCGGTTTCTCGATCGGGTCGTGGCCGATGGCAACGATCAGGTCGGCAGCATCAATGGCATCGTGCACATAGTCGCGCTCGGACAAGGCGGCAGTGCCCATATAGAGATTGGTGCCGCCGGGCACGGTGCCCTTGCCCATCTGAGTCGTGAAGAACGGAATGCCGGTCCGCCGCACGAAGCTTGCGATGCCGTGTGTCGACCGCGGCCGGCTGGTCGCCGCGCCCATCATCACCAGCGGGCGCTTGGCGGCCATGATCATCTCGGCGGCGCGGTCGAGCGCGGCGCGATGGGCGACCGGGATTTCGATCGGATGGACCGGGATCACGGGGACCGCAGGCACCTCGTCCCCGGCAACGTCCTCGGGCAGTTCGAGATGCACCGGCCCGGGCCGCTCCTCCATCGCGACGCGAAAGGCGTCGCGCACCACGGTCGGGATGCTGGAGGCGCTGACGATCTGCCGCGACAGTTTCGTGAGCGGCTTCATGGTCGCCACCACGTCCACGATCTGGAAGCGGGCCTGGCGGCTGCTCATGATCGGCTTCTGGCCGGTGATCAGGATCATCGGCATGGCACCGAGATGCGCATAGGCGGCGCCCGTCGACAGGTTGAGAGCACCGGGGCCGAGCGTCGACAGACAAACGCCGGGCTTGCCGGTCAGCCGCCCGTGGGTTGCGGCCATGAAGGCCGCGGCCTGCTCGTGCCGGGTCAGGACCAGCTCGATCTTGGAGGCACGCAGCGATTCGACAAGATCGAGATTCTCTTCGCCAGGAATGCCGAAGATGCGGTCGACACCCTCATTCTCCAGGGCGGCGACGAACAGGTCCGATCCCTTCGCTTTGCGTTCCATCCCGCCCAATGCCGCCTCCGCTCGTTGTGAACCCAGACTCCCCGAGCGGCCGCATGGTAACGGCTCGCGACACGGGAACAACTCACAAAGAGTCGCGCAACTGCAACTCGATCAGCTCTCGCTCGATTGACAAGCCGCGATATCTGACTAAAGTCAGACATCATGCTCGATCCCGTCTCCCGCGTTCGCCGCTTCAACCGCGCCGTCACCTCTGCGGTCGGAGCGCTCGATACGTCGTTTCTCGGGCGCGGCCGGCCGCTGGGTGCCGCGCGCGTGCTCAATGCGATCGGGCACGGGCGATCGGACGTGGCGGAGATCCGGGACTATCTCGGTCTCGATTCCGGGCTGATGAGCCGGCTGCTCCGCAGCCTCGAGGACGAGGGGCTGATCGAGACCGCCGCACGCGAGGACGATGCGCGGCGGCGCATGGCAACGCTCACACGGGCGGGCCGGCGCGAGTTCGCAGCCTACGAGGCGCTGTCCAACGCGCAGGCAGAGGGCCTCCTCGCGCAACATTCGCAACGCGAGGCGTTGCTGGCGGCGATGGACCTGATCGCCTCCGCGCTGACGCGCGAGCGCGTCGCGCTGGAGCAGATGGATCCGCGCTGCGAGCAAGCGCGCTACTGCCTCGGCGAGTACTATGCCGAGCTCGGCCGCCGCTTCAGCCAGGGCTTTGACGTCTCGCTGTCACGCGACCCCGACGCCAAGGACATGCGCCGCCCGCGCGGCACATTCCTCGTTGCGATGTCGGACACGCTGCCGATCGGCTGCGTCGGCTTGAAGGGCACCGATCACGGCTACGCCGAGATCAAGCGGCTGTGGGTTGCTCCCGCCGCGCGCGGGCTGCGGCTCGGCCGCCGCCTGATGGATGCGGCCGAGAGCGCCGCGCGCGAGCTAGGCATCGCGCTGCTGCGGCTCGACACCAACAGCGCGCTGCCCGAAGCCGGTCAGCTCTATCGCAGCACGGGCTGGCGCGAGATCCCGCGCTTCAACGACGATCCCTATCCGGACCTCTTCTTCGAAAAGCGCCTCTGATACTGGACCGGTTCGCGGTCCTCGCGCGTTGGTCGAGGCCGTTGGAGCTTCGATATGACAAGGGACGACCTCGCCGACATCTACCGCGCCTACATCACCTGCCTGAATCGGCGGGATTGGCCGGCACTCGGACAATTCGTGCATGATGAGGCCGCCCACAACGCGCGGCCCCTTGGGCTTGAGGGTTATCGCGCGATGCTGGAACAGGATGTTCGGGAGATCCCCGATCTGCAGTTCCATATCGAGATGCTGATCTCCGATCCTCCCCGCATCGCCGCCCGATTGAAGTTTGACTGCACACCGGTCGGGACATTCGTTGGTCTTGCCGTCAACGGGCGGCGCGTGTCCTTCTGCGAAAACGTCTTCTACGAATTTCACGACGGCAAGATTCGGCAGGTCTGGTCGGTGATCGACAAGGCCGCGATCGAGGCGCAGCTCTGACGCCACGCCTCGATCTCGAATTCACGCCGCCGCCGGCGCCACCTCGCCTTGCGGCTTTGGGAAGGGGCGGAACGTCATGGCCATCAGGAAAGCACCGAGGCCCATTGCCCAAGAGGCGATGTAGAGCCAGGCATAGCTGGAGAAGGCGTCGTAGATCAGGCCGCCGGCGAGCGGGCCGGTCGCCATGCCGAGGCTGCCGGCCATCGCCGTGCCGCCGATCACCGTGCCCATCATCTTGAGCGGGAAGTTCTCGCGGATCAGAACGGCGTAGAGCGGCATGGTGCCGGCATAGATGAAGCCGAAGATGGCGCCGACCGCATAGAACGTCGTGAGCTGTTGCGCGAAGACATAAGCGAGCGCGCCGAAGGCCTGCAGCAGCAGGCCCGAGACCAGCACGCGCTTAGCGCCGAAGCGGTCGCCCATCAGCCCGAAGGCGATGCGCCCGCCGAGGCCGGCAAATCCCTCGATGCTGTAGATCGTCACCGCTGCGACAAGCGGGATGCCGCAGCTCACGGCATAGCTGACGGTGTGGATGATCGGGCCGGAATGCGTCGCGCAGCAGAAGAAGTTGGTGGCGAGCAGGATCAGGAATTGCGGCGAGCGCAACGCCTCGCCCATCGACATCTCGTTTTGTCCGGCGGTTTCGCCGGCGGGCACGGCCGGACCTTGCGCGAGCGCCGGCGGACGGCGCACCAGGAACGAGACCGGGATCATGATGGCGCCGACCACGAGCGCTATGATCTGCATCGAGGTGCGCCAGTCGTGGCCGGAGACGAGCCAGGCCGCCAGCGGCGACATCGTCATCGGCGCCATGCCCATGCCGGCGGAGACCAACGACACGGCGAGGCCGCGATTGGTGTCGAACCAGCCCGTGACGGTCGCCATCATCGGCGCGAAGATCGCCGCGCAGGCGGCGCCGACCAGGAGGCCGAACACGAACTGGAACACGATCAGCGACGTCGCATAACTCGCCGCGAACAGGCTGAGCGCCAGCACGACCGATCCGGTCAGCACCACCGGCAGCGGCCCGAACCGGTCGGACAGCGTGCCCCAGGCCATGCTGGTGAAGGCCATGGCCAGAAAGCCGATCGTCATCGCGCTGGAGATGCCGGTCACCGACCAGCCGGTGTCCTTGGTGATCGGCTGGAGGAACACCGGCAGCGAAAACATGCCGCCGATCGCGACGCAGCCAAGCACGCCGCCGGCGGCGACGATCACCCAGCGATAGTTGGAAGAAGTCATTTCAGTCTCCCGTCAGGTCTGTCTCGCGTGGAAGACGAACGGGAACTGCGCCCGCCGACAGACCGGCGTCATTTTTGCCGCACGCTTTCGTGACCTCGCAACAAAACTCGAAAAACAACCCCATGCACAGTAGCGGCGCCAGCGGGATCAATGACTTACTGGACCAGGAACTGCCAACCTGGCGCCTCCCCTCATCTACGGCCGACATCATCAGGCGATTTGACACGTCGGGCAAAACAACTGCATGATGACATCATCCCACAGACCTTAATCTCGTCCACGAGTCCGTCGTGATGATCCTTCGCGCCGCCGCGATCATGCCCCACGGTTGTGCTTGACGGTCTGTTGTGCGAATTGCAGGAATTCCTCAATGCCAAAGATCGACGTCGCCACCGTGTCGGCCCGCAAGGGCTCCGGCTATCCGGCGCCTTTCAATGCGCCGTGCGCCGAGCGCATTCGCAAGCGGCTCGGCGATGCCGGAGGCTTGTCGGATTTCGGCGTCAACCTGATGCGGCTGCCGCCGGGCACCTGGTCGAGCCAGCGGCACTGGCATTCGCACGAGGACGAGTTCGTCTACATTCTCGAAGGCGAAGTGACGCTGATCGAGGATGGCGGCGAAACCGTGCTGCACGCCGGCGATTGCGCCGCCTTCCCCAAGGCCAGCGGCAACGGCCATCACATGATCAACAGGTCGAGCGTGACGGCGGTCTATCTCGAGATCGGCTCACGCTCGCCAGCCGACCTCATCACCTGCTCCGAAATCGACATGATGAGCCCGGCATCGGACGGCCGCTTCCTGCACAAGGACGGCACGCCCTATCCGTAAGTGACATTGCGGCTCACAGGGCCGCACTACGGCGCCAGTTGCCGACCGTGAGCCAGACGGCCGAAACCAGGAAATAGATCGCGCCGACCGCGGCATAGCCCGCGACATTCGCAATCGACGGCACCGCAGGCGTCGCGGCCTGGAAGATGAAGAAGCCGCCCGCCAGGGCCGACTGGCCACCGCTGAGCACCATGGCCCATTGCGCGCCGAAACGCTTCCAGCGCCGCACGGCCGTGCCGAGCTGGAGCAGTCCGGACAGGATCGCCCAGGCTCCGAAGATTCCGAGCACCCAGTTCATGCTGACCTGCAAGGCCAGGATGACCGCAATGGTGGTGGCGAGGCTGACCAGCACGTTCAGGCCCTGCGTGCGGTTCTGGCTCAAGCCACCGCTCCAGAGCGCGTCGAGATAATTGGCGGCAGCGTCCCAGGCCGGATAGGCAACGAGCAACGTCGCTGCGATCACTGCCGATGACGGCGCGATCGCGAGGGCCGCAATGACCCAAGCGACGGAAAACGCGGCACGCATGAAGTAGTACCGTTTCAGCCATTCCGCCTGGTCGGCGCCCAATGCCATCTCGCTGGTTCTCATTTTCTGCTCCTTACCTACTAGTTGGTAGTTTACGGACGACGCCGAAGCACCGTCCTGCCCGGCCTGTGCCGATCTCGTCAGTGCCTGGTGGAAAGCCGCTCCAGCAGCGGCCGGGTGATTGTCCCGAAGATTTTTGGATCGCCATAGGCCCGCGCCGACAGCATCGCGCCGTGAACGGTTGCCAGGAATCCCTCCGCCTCGGCCCGCGCCGTGCCAGAGAGATGGAGCCGGCCTTGCCGCTTGCCGCGCTCCATCACCGAAACCAGCCACGACGACACGGCGCGGAAGTGCGCGCGGACTTCGAGCGCCACTTCCTCGGGTAGGATCGGAAACTCGCTGGCAAGGAGCGCGCAGACGCAGAAGGGAGCCGTCGCATCCTTGATGCACGCCTCCCAATAGGCGATGTAGCTTTTGAGCTGCTCGGCGGGGTCGGCGACATTGCGCTCGAGCGCCGACAGCCCTACCTGGGCCTCCTCGCGATAGCGCGACACCAGGGTGCGGACCAGATCGACCTTGCTGGCAAAGTGGTGGTGGATGCTCGGCTTGCGGATGCCGACGACATCGGCGATGTCGGCGTAACTGAAGCCGTTGTAGCCGCCAGCGACGATCAGCGTGCGGGCGCAGGCAAGAATGTCGTCGGCGGTCGAGGAAGCGGTGCTCATGGCGCTTAGCTACCTTCCAGTAGGTAGGCGGTCAAGCGAGGATGCTTCAATGATCCGTGAGTGAGTGGTAGGAGCCCTGCATGACCATCCGCCCGATCGTGCGCTATCCCGACCGCCGGCTCGCGCTGCCGGCCCGCCCCGTCACCGCGTTTGACGATTCCTTGCGCGAGCTCGCGCAGGATCTGCTCGACACGATGCGCGCCGCGCCCGGCATCGGCATCACCGCGCCGCATATCGGCGTGCCCTTGCGCGTCGTGGTGCTGGAGCTCGACGCAAAGGACGGCCCGCAGACCTACGTCAATCCGGAGATCAATTGGGTCTCGCCGGAGATGATCATGCATCGCGAAGGCAGCGTCTCGATGCCGGGGGTCAATGACGAGGTGCAGCGCCATGCGCGGGTGCGGATCAGCTATCGGGATCTCGACGGCAACATGCACACCGAGGAGTCCGAAGCCTTGCGCGCAGTGTGCCATCAGCACGAGATCGACCAACTCGACGGCATGTTCTGGATCCAGCGGCTGTCGCGGCTGAAGCGGGAGCGGCTGGTGAAGAAGTTCGAGAAGATGTCCCGGAACTCGTAGGGTGGATTAGCGCAGCGTAATCCACCAATCTGAGTACGACAAAATGAGAGAGATGGTGGATTACGCCGCCCGCTGCGCTTCGCAGCGGCCTGCTAATCCACCCTACGCTACTGCCTGTGTGGGACACCCCGGATTACGCTGCGCTCCATCCGGGCTACGGAGCCCGATTACGCCCTCTTCCCTGTCCGCTTGATGATCGGCGCCTTACGACGCTCTCGCTTGCCGCGCGCGATCTCGGTGGCGAGCGCGTCCAGCTTCGGCTCCCAGAAAGTCCTGAACTGGCCGACCCAGGCATCGACCGCTTGCAGCCCGGCGGCGTCGACCGAGTAGAGGCGCCGTTGCGCCTCGGCGCGGACGCTCGCAAAGCCGCTCTCGCGCAGCACCTTGAGGTGCTGCGAGACCGCGGCCTGGGTGATGCCGAACTCGGCACCGATGACTTCGACGACCTCGCCGGATGCCATTTCACCGGGCGCCAGCAGCTCGAGGATGCGGCGGCGCACGGGATCGGCGAGGACTTCGAAGGCGTGCATCAGCTTCCTGTGCCGGGATGAACGATGTCGGGCGGCGTCTCGCCGCGATAGAACGCGATGGTGCGGTCCGAGCGCTGCTTCGCCTCGTCAGGATCGACCCCGCTGGCGACATGCGCCGCACGCCAATATTCGCCGCTCGTCGTCATGAAGTCCTTGCCCTCCGGCGAGACCATCCAGGCCTCCGCCGTTTCATGATCGACCGATGCCCCGGTCGCAAGATATCGCTCAAGTCCCGCAAGCGCGAGGTCCCAACCGATACCGACCGCACCCGGACCGAACTGATTCCAATGATCCTCGATGATCGCGGTGTGCTCAAGCGTCAGGCGCGCCTGGCTCCGCTCGGCTTTCAGGCTGACATCGATCCAACTCGTGGCGCCGCCGAATTCCCAGGTCGCGGCGAAATGGGTCGGCGGCGTGCAGGACGTGATGGTGCCGCCGGCATTGCCCTTGACCTGGTAGCGTCCGCCGAGCCGGAGGTCGCCCTCGACCGGCGCAAACCAGCGCGGGATCCGCTCCCTGCTGGTCACGGCGTCCCAGAGGTCGTCGACGCTGGTGTCGTAGAGCCGCGTTAGCGTCACCGCGCTCGCCGGCTTGCCGTCTCTCTCCAAGCTCCTCACCGAGCGCGTCACAAGCCCCAAGACCCTGGCGACGTCGATCTGCATTTTCGGTTCTCCCTGTGGTTCATCCGCCGAACAAATATCGATCGCGACTAATATAAGTCAATACTTATATTGCGCGACGTTCCGCTGCGTCAAACCGCCCCCGAGGCGGAACCAAACAACGGCCACGGCGTCTACCGGTGCCCTCCCCAGCCCCACAAGACGGAATGACCTCATGAAAGTTCGCAAATTCGCCATCGCCGACGCCTCGCTCGAGCGCTCACCGGGACAGGACGGCGATATCTTCGTCGCTAACATGGTCGACCAGCGCCACGGCGGACCTATCACGATCGGCTTCGGCCGCTACGCGCCGAACCAGAATCTCAAGGAGACGATGAAGGTCGACGATGTCATGATCGTCCTCGAAGGGAAGCTGTCGGTCACGAGCGACGGCAGCACCGTCACCGCGGGGCCCGGCGAGATCGTCCATATGCCGAAGGGCGAGACGGTCACGATCCGCTCGCACGAGCAAGGCGCCGTCACCGCCTATGTCACCTATCCGCATTGGCAGGAGGGGTGACGGCTCCGCTGAGCCGCTCGCAGCCCTACCCGCCCGCCATCAGCCCGTAGGATGGGTAGAGCGCAGCGAAACCCATCAGCTTCTTTACGGAAAGCACGATGATGGGTTTTGTTTCGCTCTACCCATCCTACGATTGCCTACCCGCCGGCCATCAGCGCCTTGGCCAGCGCCATGTAGGCCGGCAGCGTCACGGGATCGTTGGCGGCGTTGCCGGCCATGGGATGCGAGGCGTAGCGCGCGATCACCATCTCGGCCTTGGGATCGATGTAGATGCCCTGGCCGTAGACGCCGCGCGCCATGTAGGCGCCGTGGTCGTTGTGCGTCACCCACCATTGATTGCGGTAGGAGGCACCCGGCAGCGTGGTGTAGCCGGCCGGCTTGAATTTTTCGGGATCGCCGCCGCGCGCGATGTCCTCGACGACCTGCGACGGCACGATCTGGCGACCGTTGAAGCGGCCGTGATTGCGCATGGTCTCACCGAAACGGGCGAGATCCCGCAAGGTCGTGGAGAGGCCTCCGCCGCCGCTCTCGGTGCCGATGCGATCGACGTGATAATGCGCATCCTCCTCCGCGCCCATCGGCTGCCAGATGCGCTCGGACAGGAGGTCGGACAGCGTCAGGCCGCTGGCGCGCCTGATGATCCACGCGAGCACGTCGGTGTTGACGGTCTTGTAGGCAAAGGCCTTGCCGTGCTCGCCCTGCTTCTTCTGCGCGATGAGGAAATCGAAAATGGTGGTGGGGCCGTCATAGCCCGGAGGGATCGGCGCCATGCCGTTGGCGCGCCTGAGGCCCCACACGTCCGAGTTCTTGTCGGTATAGACCTCTGTGTAGAGCAGCCCCGTGGTCATATCCATGACCTCGTGCACACGCGCATCGCCGAACGCGCTTGGCTTCAGCTCCGGCACATAGTCCGTGACGGGCGCCTGCGGGTCGATCCTGCCCTCGGCGACCAGAATCCCCGCAAGCACGCCGGTGAACGACTTCGTCACGGACATCGCGATATGCGGCTTGTGCGGCTTCAACGCGCCGAAATAGCGCTCATAGATCAGCCTGCCCCGATGCAGCACCGCGATGCCGTCGGTGTAGGTCTCCTCCAGCATCTTCTCGAAGGTCATGGGACGCCCGTCCATCGTGGTCGAGGCGACCGCGCCGATGTCATGCTCCGCGCGCGGCAGCACCGATGCCGGCCCCGCCCCGCGCCAGACATTCACCGTCGGCACCAGCTGGCGGATGTTGCTCCAGGCCCAGCGTAGCTCGGGGAAGCTGCGGAACGAGCCGTCCTGGAAGGTGATGAGGCGGTCGGGGGATGGCGGGAAGCCGCGCATATAGCCGAGGGTTTCGGGGGCGGTTTCAGCGGCAGCAGGCTGCTGGCTGGCGGCAGTCGCGACGGACATTAAGCGGGCTCCTTGGAGACGATGCGGATGTCGTATCACGGGAGCACAGGTCGGGCATCCGACGTTTGTGCCGGGGAGCCACGCACAGTCGGGATGGCGTGGCCAAGCATGGCACGCGAACGGCTCGCAGCGCCGCACTATGCCGAGAGGAGTGGCAGCCTGCCGATCCTGCCCGCTCCGGATTCCTCATCCCGCCTTGAGCAACCACCGGATCGGCAATGCGACCACGAAGAGCGTGGTGACACCTGCAGCCCACAGCGTCACGAACCATAGCAGCTGCCTCCAAGTCCGCGATGCGCGCAGCATCAGTGATACCCCTCGCCGTGCCGCACCTTGCCGCGGAAGATCCAATAGACGTAGCCGGTATAGACAAGGATCACCGGTACCAGCACCGCCGCGCCAACGAGCAGGAATAACTGGCTGCTGGGATGCGTGGCTGCCTGCCAGATCGTAATCGAGGGCGGCACGATCATCGGCCACATGCTAATGCCCAGCCCGGCATAGGAAAGCAGGAAAAAGCCCAGCGCGCACAGGAACGGCATCCCATCCTCACCCTTTGCGAGCGCGCGATGAAAGCGCCATGCCAGCAGGGCCAGAAGGATCGGCACAGGCGCTGCGTAAAGCATGTTCGGCAGCGTCAGCCATCGCTCGCGAAACGCAGGGCTTTGGATGACCATCATCAGTGATATGAGGGCGATGAAGCCGAGTGTCGCAAATCCGAGAACGCGTGCGTAGTTGCGGCAGCGTGCCTGAAGCGCGCCGTCGGTCTTCCATATCAGCCAGCACGCGCCGAGCAGGCCGTAGCCGACGACAAGGGCAACACCGGTCAAAACCGAGAAAGGTGTCAGCCAGTCCCACCACCCGCCGGCGTAAGCACGCCCCTCCACGCGGATGCCCTGCACGATGGCACCAAGGCAAACGCCCTGGAGCAATGCGGCCGCAAAGCTGCCCCACGAGAAGGCGCGGTCCCACCATATTTCACCAGCCGACGTCCGCGCTCGAAACCGCATTTCGAAGGCTACTCCGCGGAACACCAGCGCCAGCAGCATCAGAATGAGCGGCATGTACAGCGCAGGAAAAATCGTCGCGTAGGCCAGTGGAAACACGGCGAACAATCCGCCGCCACCGAGGACGAGCCAGGTTTCGTTGCCGTCCCAGACCGGTGCCACCGAGTTGACCATGACATCGCGATCGGGCCTCGCCACCTCGGCCGGAAACAGGATGCCGACGCCGAGGTCGAAGCCGTCCATCACGACGTAGAGCAGCACGGCCGTGGCGATCAGGAGCGCCCAAATCAATGTGAGGTCGATGCTCATGGCCGGATCCCCGCTTGCCGCGGCTCTGCTCTGTGCGTGTCTGACCCTGCTATCAAGGCTGGCGCCGGCGTGATGCCGGCCGTGCGGACCGGCTGGCCTTGTGGCGGTCCGTGCTCGCCGGCTTCAGGGGTCTGGCGGAAGAGGTGAAACAGATAAGCAATCCCCGCGCCGAAAACGACAAAGTACACGACAACGAATGCCGCCAGAGACGCGGCCACGGCCGGCGCTGCGATCGGCGCCACGCTATCGGCGGTCCTCAGCAGTCCATAAACCGTGAATGGCTGGCGTCCCGCTTCCGTCACCGTCCATCCAGCCGTCACAGCAATCAGCCCCGACGGCCCCATGGCCACGGCAAAGCGATGCAGCCATGGCGTGTCGTACAGGGCGTCGCGCCAACGCAGAACGAGCGAGGCCATGCCGAGCACGATCATCAGAATCCCCAAGCCGACCATGATGCGGAACGCCCAGAAGACGAGCGGAATGTTGGTCGGCCAGGTGTCTTTCGGGAAAGCCTTGAGCCCCTTGACCTCTCCATCAAGGCTGTGCGTGAGATAGAGGCTCGCAAAGCCTGGAATGGCAATTTGGCCGCGCGTCACCCCGGCTTCGGCGTCCGGCATTCCGAACAGGATGGAAGGCGCGCGGCGCTCGGTCTCGAAGTGGCCTTCCATGGCCGCGACTTTGACCGGCTGATGGTGATACGAATTCACGCCATGCAGATCGCCGATCAGGAGCTGGATCGGCGCCACGATCGCGGCCATCCACATCGCCATTGAAAACATGATGCGTGCGCGTTCGTTCATCCTGTTCCGCAGCAGGTGCCAGGCGCCCACGGCTCCCACGATCATCGCGGTCGTCAGGTAAGCCGCCGTCACCGTGTGGGCGAAGCGATAAGGGAACGACGGATTGAAGATGATCGCGAGCCAGCTCTCGGGAATGAACTGGCCGCCTGGTCCCGTCCCGTGTCCCGCCGGCGTCTGCATCCAGGAATTTGCGGCTAGAATCCAGAAGGCCGAGAGCAAGGTGCCGCCCGCGACGAAACAGGTCGCGACGAAATGCAGGCGCGGACCAACGCGTCCCAGGCCAAAGAGCATCACCCCAAGGAAGCCGGCCTCGAGAAAGAATGCCGTCAGCACTTCGTAGCCAAGGAGCGGCCCGAGCACCGGCGATGTCTTGTCGGCAAACACCGACCAGTTCGTGCCGAACTGGTATGACATGACCAAGCCCGACACCACGCCCATAGCGAAAGCGACAGCGAAAATCTTAAGCCAATAGCGGTAGGTATCGAGATAGGCGCCGCGGCCCGTCCACAGCCACAGCCCTTCGAGCACGGCAAGATAGCTCGCCAGTCCGATGGTGAAGGCCGGAAACAGGAAGTGCCAGACCACCGTGAAGGCAAACTGGAAGCGCGCAAGATCCAACGCGCTGGGCAGCAAATCGGACATGGCTCCGCCCCCGTCATCAAGTGCGGCCCGCAGCTAACGCTTTCAACCTACGCTTGTTCCAGCTGCCTCGAACATCCGATGTCGAGGGTTTTAAGCATTCTGCGGGCACTGTCCTTGAAGGCTATCCTCGGCACATTACCATCTCAATATGCCGGAATGTCCTACCCCGCGCACGGCCTGCAACGGACGAGTTGCGGTTGAGTTCGACGCGCGGAGGCCGTTCTGCCGGCTTCGAAGAGCCGGCGCAGAGCTTATTTGATCAATGCAAGTTGCTGACGCGCTGCCGTTGGGCAAGCCTCACAAGGGGCCATTGTCCTTGAGCAGTTGAACTTCATCACCCGTAATCCAGCCGAAAACCTTCAGCAGCCCATCATTCTGCTCAAGCAGATAGGCATTGGTAAAAGGCACGTCGATACGCCTGCCATCCTTCTCGAATTCGCTGCTCCAGCCCACGTGGACGAGGCAATGTGTTTCATCGATTGAATGCATCTCGATCTCGGAGACGGTGACCGCCTTGTTTCCGATCTGACGGTAGCGCTCGTATCCTTTTGAAATCCGCTCGACAAAAGCGTGATCGTTGTCCCCTGCCATGACACCCTTTGGTCCTGCAGCGATATACTGGGTGGAAAAAAGCGAACGGAAAAACTCCTCATCAAGAGTACCGTCCAAGCCATCTCTGAAGGCTTGGGCATATCGTTCAAAGAACTGTTCCACTTCGCTTGTCGAGATGGTCATCGCAGCTCCTCCTTCGACTTCGAGAAAATGTTGCCAGATCCGCCGCAAGCTGACGGTGCGCTACCTATCGATCTTGGCAAAGATGGACACTGTGCCAGCGACGCGAGTCTTGCCGGCGCTCGCAAGCACCAGCTTGAAAACGAAGAAGCCCGCATCTCTGCGGGCGTTCCAGGGTTTCACCTTTCTGGTTCCGGGCCGTGCCAACCAACCAGATCACTCCCACTCGATCGTCCCAGGCGGCTTGCTCGTCACATCATACACCACGCGGTTCACGCCCTTCACCTCGTTGATGATGCGCGTCGCGGTCTCCCCTAAGAACTTCATGTCGAACTGGTAGAAGTCCGCAGTCATGCCGTCGGTGGAGGTGACGGCGCGCAGGCCGACCACGTAATCGTAAGTGCGGCCGTCGCCCATGACGCCGACGGTCTTTACCGGGAGCAGCACCGCAAAAGCCTGCCAGATCTCGTCGTAGAGGCCGTGCTTCCTGATCTGGTCAATGTAGACGGCATCCGCTTTGCGCAGGATGTCGAGCTTGTCCCGGGTGATGTCGCCGGGGCAGCGGATGGCGAGGCCCGGGCCCGGGAACGGGTGGCGACCGACGAAGATTTCGGGCAGGCCGAGCTCACGGCCGAGCTTGCGCACCTCGTCCTTGAACAGCTCGCGCAGGGGCTCGACGAGCTTCATGTTCATGCGCTCAGGGAGGCCGCCGACATTGTGGTGCGACTTGATGGTGACGGAAGGCCCGCCGGTGAAGGAGACGCTCTCGATCACATCAGGATAGAGCGTGCCTTGCGCCAGGAAATCGGCGCCGCCGATCTTCTTGGCCTCAGCCTCGAACACCTCGATGAAGAGGCGGCCGATGGTCTTGCGCTTGGTTTCGGGGTCGGTGACGCCCTCTAACTCGCCCAGAAACTGCTTCGAGGCATCCACGTGCACGAGCGGGATGTTGTAATGGTGGCGGAACAGGTCGACGACCTGCTCGGCCTCGTTGAGGCGCATCAAGCCGTGATCGACGAACACACATGTCAGCTGGTCGCCGATGGCCTCGTGGATCAGGACGGCCGCAACGGCCGAATCGACGCCGCCGGACAGGCCGCAGATCACCCTGCCCTTGCCGACCTGCGCGCGGATCTTGGCGATCTCCTCCTCGCGGAAGGCGCGCATGGTCCAGTCGCCGGTGAGGCCGGCGATCTTGCGCACGAAGTTGCGGATGAGCTTGGCGCCGTCGGGCGTGTGCACCACTTCGGGGTGGAACATCAGGCCGTAATATTTGCGCTTCTCATCCTGGATGATTGCGAAGGGCGCGTTCGGCGAGGTGCCGGCGACGGAGAAGCCCGGCGGCATCCTGGTGATGCGGTCGCCATGGCTCATCCAGACCTGGTTCTTGCTGCCTGACGACCAGACATCGGCGAACAGCTGGCTCTCGGCCTTAACCTCGACATCGGCGCGGCCGAATTCGCGGTGATGGCCGCCCTCGACCTCGCCCCCGAGCTGGGCCGCCATGGTCATCTGGCCGTAGCAGATGCCCATCACCGGCACGCCGGAATCGAAGATGAGTTGCGGGGCGCGGGGCGAGCCGGCCTCGTGCACCGATTCCGGGCCGCCGGACAGGATCACCGCTTTCGGCTTCATCTCCTCGAAGGCGGCCTCCGCCTTGTTGAACGGGACGATCTCGCAATAGACGCCGTCCTCGCGCACGCGGCGCGCGATCAGCTGCGTCACCTGGCTGCCGAAGTCGACGATGAGAATCTTGTCGTGCGCCGAGGCCACCGAGGGCGTCGACGCGGAGCGGTCGTTCTGTGCTGCTGTCATGGCCAGCCAATACGCTGGCGGCGCGCGGGCCGCAACCGCGGCGGTGGCGCGCCCACATGCTTCTTTGGGCATGGACACGAAGCACTTAGGTAAGTAATATTTACCTAATTTGGTCAACGCAAACGTCGTCGCAACGCTAACGAGCGCTCCAAGAAGAAGCGGCCACATCGGGGCGACGATCAACGCCTCGCGCCCGCAATGACGGAGGCAACAGGGTGCGCTAACAACAGCGGCGCCGGCTCCGAGACAGGATCGCCCCCATGAAACTCCCAACCTCCCCCTTCACCGTCACCGACTGGAGCAAGGTTGAGCCGACCACGCATCCCGGCGAGAGCGGCGAGGCTACATGGCGCACGCTCAACATCGGCGAACTCCGCGTGCGGATGGTGGAGTACTCGCCGGGCTATCTCGCCGATCATTGGTGCGACCGCGGCCACGTGCTCTACGTGCTGAAGGGCGAGCTCGATAGCGAGCTGCGCGACGGGCGCAAATTCAAGCTCACGGCGGGAATGAGCTACCAGGTATCGGACTTCGGCGACGCCGCGCACCGGTCCTCGACGACGACGGGCGCCACGCTCTTTATCGTCGACTGAGGCGCGCCGACGGTTAATTTGCACCGCAAAATAGCAAAGTCGCGCGACGTTTCGGGCCGCGGGTGGTGCCTTGAAGTGGCCCCAAATTCTCGCTATATTGTGATCATCGATACTTGGCCGAACGACTGGGCCGCTTCGCTTCGTTGCTGACGGGCGCGCACGCTTCAGATGAATTCTCCAAACATCGACTCATCAGGGACTATGGGCGCAATGCTGCGTACCGGTCTGCGTGCGTACCTCTCTAACTAAACAAGGAAATTCCCATGGCTATGGGCACCGTGAAGTGGTTCAACACCCAAAAGGGTTATGGTTTCATCCAGCCGGATGACGGCCAGAAGGACGTGTTCGTTCACATCAGCGCCGTCGAGCGCGCTGGCCTCTCCTCCCTCAACGAGGGTCAGAAGGTCTCGTTCGACATCGTCGCCGACCGCCGCAGCGGCAAGTCGTCGGCTGACAATCTCCGCGTCGGCTAACGCCCTCGCACCGTTCTGACCGCGGACGTACCGGCAGAACGTTGGAACTCGAAAGCCCCGCGACCGGGATCGGTCTGCGGGGCTTTTGTTTTTGATGTCATTCCGGGGCGCCCGCAGGGCGAGCCCGGAACCCATGGACCCGCGGAGACCGCCGCACGATGGATTCGGGGCTCGCGCTACGCGCGCCCCGGAATGACAACGTCGATCAGCCCGTCTTTTTCAGCACCGACACGAAAAACCCATCCGTCCCGGTCCGGCGCGGCGTCATCAGCCAGCCCTCGGCTGACTGCAGCGCGGCCTCGCCAAAGGCTTCCGCCTTGTCCCAGAGCACGCTTGCGGTCTGCTCGGGCGGGACGACCGAGAACTCGCCATGTCGGCCGACGAACGCCCTCACCTGCTCGCCGTTCTCCTCCGCCAGCACCGAGCAGGTGATGTAGGCGATGCGGCCGCCCGGCTTGACCAGCGGAACCGCGCGCTCCAGCACCTCGGCCTGGTCGCGCAGGCGGATCTCCAGCGCACCGGGCCGCATGCGCCATTTGGCATCGGGGTTGCGGCGCCAGGTGCCGGTTCCGGTGCAGGGCGCGTCGATCACGACGAGGTCGGCGGTGCTGCGGATGTCAGCAAGCGAATCGGCCTCGCCCTTGGGCGTGCGGATGTCGGCGTTGTGGACGCCGGCGCGCGACAGCCGCTCATGGATCGGCGCGAGCTGGCGCTTGTCGCGGTCGGTCGCGATCAGCCGGCCCTTGCCCTGCATCAGGGCGGCCAGCGCCAGCGTCTTGCCGCCGGCGCCGGCGCAGAGATCGATCACCTGCTCGCCCGGTTTTGCCGCGGTGAACTGGGCCGCAAGCTGCGATCCCTCATCCTGCACTTCAATCGCGCCCTTGATGAAATCCTCCTCCGCCTGGATGCCGGGGTTGCGCGCATCGGCCGAAAGCTCGATGCGCAGGCCGGTTGCGGACCAGGGCGTCGGTTTTGCATGAAGATGAGAAAGCCCCTTCAGCACCTTGTCGCGGTTGGATTTTAGCGTGTTGACGCGCAGGTCAAGCGGCGCCCGGCTCGCCATCGCGGCCGCCTCCGCGACGCGGTCCTCGCCGAACACTTTTGCAAGGTGCGGGTCGAGCCATTCCGGGTAGTCGCCGGCGACGGCGGCAGGTGCGTCCTGGAGGGAGCGCGAGGCGAGCGCAGCCTGCTCGGCCTCGGACAGCGGCGCCGGCGCAAAGCGGCTGCCGTCGAACAAGGCGCCCATGGTCGCCGTGTCCATGTTGCGCTCGAGGCGGAGCATGCCGATTAGCCGGGCCCGCGCGGTATCAGAATCCATCAGCCAGGCGCTCGAGGCGTAGCGGCGCAGCACATCCCAGACGAGGCCGGCGATGGCCGCGCGGTCGCCGGAACCGGCGAAGCGGTGCGCGGTGCCCCACTCCTTCAGCGCCTTCGCCGCGGGCACGCGGTCCCTCTCGATGGTGTCGATCAGTTCGATGGCTGCGGACAGCCGGGCAGCGGGGGTCATTTGGGTTCTTTCAAGTGGTGCGCAGCGCCTAGATCAGCAGCAAAAGCTTCAGCGCGAAGTAAATCCACATCGCGAGCAGCACCAGCACGCCGGCGAGCCAGACCGTGGAGCGGCGGCCGAGATCGTTGGAGGAAACGAACACGCCGGCATGGGCAAAGCGCGTCACCACGAACACCCAGGACATCAGCACGATGAAGAGATCGGCGCGGCGCAAGGGCAATGCCAGCGCAATCAGGACATAGAACAGCACCGGCAGCTCGAACTGGTTGCGGTAGCAATTGGCGATTTGTGTGGCGCCCTTCGGCCAGTTCGGCTCGCCGAGCGCAATGTCACGGATCTTGGTCTCGCCGGAGACCAAGGTCTTGCGGCGCGCCAGGACCATGCCGATCAGCAGCCCGAAGGTGAGAGCGACCTGCACGAAGACCGGCAGCAGGACCATTTGAACGGACATCGGAACTTTCCCGGGAGGCGAAATGCCGCCGACGTCATTAGCCGCGACCTTTGGCGCTGACAATGAACGACTTGAACCGGCGTTCCCGCTCTGGCGACCAACCGCAGATTGTTAAAGCGATTTCGGCCCCTTGGGCCGCGAGGCGAGCCAGCCATGAATTCCTTGTCCAGCTTGTTCAGCGAAGCCGCCGCGGGCCAGCTCGGCCTCCTGATGTCGGCACTGTCGGGGATCGCGACAGCGCTCGCGGTCGCGCTGGCCATGACGGTCTACTTCCGCCTGAGTTACAGGACCTGGCGCGACGTCATCAGGCATGGCCTGTCCGCCTTGGCCGCGCTCGCGCTGTTCGCCTTTGCCGCCTACGACATGCGCCATGCGGCGCTTGCCTATCTCGGCCTCAATCCCTCCAAGCCGGCCGTCGAGTTCGAGATCCGCATGCCCCGGGAGATGCTGACGGCGGTGAGTGACAGCCAGATCGAGCTGCACACCGACCGCAACCAGACATTGGCGCTGGTGGACGGCGTGCGCGACCTCTCGGACGGCAAGGCCGTGCTGCGCGGCGCAGTGGTGCTCAACCACCGCACGGCCGATCGCGTTCTGGTCGTGAACCTGTCAGGCAAGGGGGTCTTCGAGTTCCGCCTCCGCCTGCCGGCCGAGCCGCATCGCTCCGGCCAGTTCGGCCCCTGGCACCTCGCCGACCGCATTGCCGCCCCGCTCGCCGGTGCCGTCGCCCCGCAGGACGGCTACACCATCCGCTACCGCGTGCTTTAAACTTTGTTCGCTGCGATCCATGCCCGCCCCGTCATCGTTCCGACGCGCGGCGACGGGTAGGATGATCGCATGTCCGAATTTCGTCTCACGCAGATTTCCGACACCCATCTCGGCCGGCGCTTTCCCGGCCTGATCGCCAACTTCGCGGCGATCAGCGAGCATATCGACGCCGGTAGGCCTGATCTCGTCGTCAACACCGGCGACGTCTCGTTCGACGGGCCGACCAGCCGCGACGACGTCGAGTTCGCGAAGAGCCTGCACGACGCGCTGCCCGTCACCTGCCGCTATCTCCCCGGCAATCACGATATCGGGGACAATCCGACCGCGACCGGGCCGGCGCCGAAGCCGCCGGTCAGCGAGACGCACCGCCAGCAGTTCTGCGACATCATCGGCGAAGATCATTGGGTGTTTGACGCCGCGGGCTGGCGCTTCATCGGCCTCAATTCGCTGGTGGTGAATTCGGGCCTCGCCTTCGAGGCCGAGCAGCTCGACTGGCTGTCTCAGGAAATCTCGCGCGTGAACGGCAGGCCGGTCGCGCTGTTCCTGCACAAGCCGCTGTTCCTCAACCTGCCCGACGACGCCGAGACGCCGGAGACGTCGATCCGCTACGTGCCGCAGCCGGCGCGGGCGCGGCTGATCGAGATGTTCGGCAAGGTCGACCTGCGTCTCATCGCCAGCGGGCACGTGCACCAGCGCCGCGACTTCACCTTCCGCCACACCCGCCACGTCTGGGCGCCGTCAGCGGGCTTCGTCATCAACGATCAGCGCCAGGACCGGATCGCGATCAAGGAAGTCGGCCTGGTCGAATACCGCTTCCAGCCCGACAGTCTCGAGGTCCGCCACATCAGGGCGGCCGGCCAGGTCGATGTCGATATCGAGGAGCTGCTCATCCAGATGGGCGACAGACACTGATAAGATCGGCTGCGTGCAGTAGGCGCGCTTGATGTCCGCCTGTCACTCAACACCTAGCGCAGAGCCGGACACGCGTGCTCCACATCCCGAACCCGTAAGCGAGGCCTGTCTAGTGGTTCTGGAGCTTCGGCTCGCGACCAACAGGAACATCGCTGGCTCCGCGCGCATTGAAGGACGATCAGACTACGTCGATGGAGGCCCCATGACCAGGACAACGCTGAATGAAGCGAGGCTGACCAATTTGGCCACGGCTTGCGCGGCCTTGGCACTCGTCCTCACGATGGTTCCGGCAACGGCGCAGGAGGCTGGGCGCTCGAGAGTCGGCACACTCACGTGCAACATAGCGCCCGGAGTCGGCATGATTGTTGCGGGACAACGGCAGCTGAGCTGCATCTATGCATCGGCACGAGGCAGGGCGCGCGAGGCTTACGAAGGCACCGTCAGCACGCTTGGTCTCGACATAGGAGCCACGTCCGGCGGTCAGCTCGTTTGGACCGTGTTTGCGCCAACGACAGTTCGCCGGGCAGCCTTGGCCGGAACTTATGCGGGCGCGACCGCCGGCGGCACTGTCGGCGCCGGAGTTGGTGCCAACCTCCTGGTGGGCGGCTCGGATCGTACGATCGCCTTGCAGCCGGTGTCCGTCCAGGCGCAGACAGGTGTGAACGTCGCAGCAGGCATATCAAGAATGGAATTGCGGCCGGTTGCTGCGCCTGCACGCGGCAAGGCCCAGTGACGGCCGTCGCTGCCGATCTCAGGAGTTCGTCATTGAGTTGACGACCTCCACGATGGCGGCGGGGTCTGCGTACGTGACCATATGCCCGGCATTTGGAACAAGGTGAAGATCGGACCGAGGCAGTGCTTGATGTAAATCCTGCGCTTGTCTGAATTCGATCACTTGGTCCTCTGTTCCGTGGAATATCTGCACTCGCTCGCCGATGGCTGGATAATAAGCTTGGAATTGTGTTGCAGTTGGAATGAGGAGTGCACTTTCCTCCGCAGCCGCCCTCAACTGTGTGGGCCTGAGCACCAAAGACGCTGGAAATTCATTCCTGAACGTCTGCGGGACAGAACGGGGCGCAAAGATCTTGCGAAGAGCTCCTGGCAGGACGGCCCACGAAACGATCGGCGCGACAGTGTAACTGACCAGGTCGCCCAGGACCGGTATGGCTGGACCTGACATCAGCCACACGTCCAATCGGCCGGTCGGGAAGTAGTACCCTGACGCAAGCACAAGACCCTGGGTCGGATAATCCTTTCGCACGGCGAGAGCGATAGCGACCAAGGCGCCCCAAGAATGGCCGAGCACAACCGGATTGCGGATTCCAAGTTGATTGAGCGCCTTCGCCAACAGAGCGGCTTGAGCTGCCGCGGTCCATATTCGGAGCCGCGGCCGCTGACTATAGCCAAAGCCTGGGCGATCGAAGCACACCACGCGATTGGTGCGGGCAAGAAGATCGACCAGACCGCTGATCGTGAAGTCCTGGATCATGGATCCGTTGCCATGGAGCAGCACGACGCAAGGAGCGGCCGGATCCCCTCGATCGACATAGTGGAGCACTACGCCGTCGCATTCGAGGAACTTGCCGATTGGTGGATTCCTCCACTCGGCCAGTTTGGAGAAGCCGATGTTACCGACGACGAGAAGCGCCAATAACAAGGCAGCGATGAGCAACACGGTTTCAGCGGTGGTCATTACTGACCCTTGATGATCGAGGGTATGAACATGAGACCCGCGGTGCCAAGCAAGTGAACCAATCCATGGAGTAATTGGAAGTTGAAGCGCTCGTTCCTGCGCGCGATCGCGGAGGATTGATTAAAAATGACGTGCCCCGGAACGGTCGAGAAATGCCCACGTTGGCCGCTAAGGATCGCACCTGTGACGGAGAGGATCCGACGTCACCAACAATAACCAAGGAGCAACAGATGGCTAATCCACGCCAGGAGGAAAAGTCTACGCAAAGCCCTGAGGACACAATGCGCCGCGCCGCCGAAAGGACCGCTGAGCAAACCAGACGGATCGGCTTAGCTACCGCTGAGGCCAGCGAGGAGGTAGCCCAAGCCAGCAGTCACCTGCTGCAACAGAATGCCGAGATGTTGCAAAACAGCTGGCGCTTCGGCGTCGACATGGCCACTGTGATGTTGGGCCGGTCTGCTGATCAGCTTGGTCGCACGTTCGGTGTGACGGGCAATGAAACGGAGCAGGCAACAGAACGATCCGTCCGCAACGCTGAAGCAATCATGTACTCTACAACCGCGGTCGTCAAAGGAATGAACGGCGTCTCACGCGAGTACTTCGATTTCGTTCGACAGCAGATCGAGAGGACCATGGACCGTATGAATGAACTCTGGCGCTGCCGAACTCCGCAGGATTTGGCGGCTGTGCAGACCGATCTGATGCGCGATTCGATCAGAAGCGCCCTCGATACCAGCCGCCGGATGGCGGACATGTCTTTGAAGGTGGCTGACGACGCAGGAAACCATATTACTCAGAGTATCGAACGCATGCGGCACGCCGCCTAAAGCGCGATGCGATTAAGATGAATCGTCATCGCGCTTTAGGTTACTGTTTGAGCATGAGCTTTTCGGAAAACCGCTACCCACTTTTCCGAATCATGCTGTAGCGCGCTGTCACAGCCATGGCGCACATGTGCTGTACCTCAGCCGCTCGTGTGTTGCGGCCTCGCGGAAGACTCAAGCCACGCTTTTGAGATCCTGCTGGATCGCGGCGAGCAGCGATTGCAGCGCAGCGCTGTTCACCGGCTTCGCCTCGGTGCCGGCTGGCTGAGCAGCGGGGCGCTGCGCAGCTTTCACGGGACGCTTCGGGAATGGCGGTGGCGCGGGCATCGCGGCCGGGGCGAATTCGCCCTCGTCCTCGGCGTGAACGAACTTGCCATGGATGACGTCGTCGCGACGGCCCATGATGAACATGGTCGCCCAATAGCCGACGGCCAGGAGGATGACGCAGAAAATACCAATCTCTAACATCGCAGCACCTAAAATATCCGCGATGATTCAATGCCTTCGTCCGGCCGTCAATGAACAGGCGGTCACACCCGCGGCTTTTGCGGGCAGGTGTGACCATTTGGTGACTCTTTCTTAACTATCCCCACGCGGCGTGTCCCCGCGGCGCCACATGAGTCTCATTCCCTGTCGCCTAAAGCGCGATGAATGCGCCTCGCGCATTAGGTTGTTGTTTGGGCGTGATCTTTCCGGAAAACCGCTTCGCACTTTTCCGGATCATGCCTAGGCCTTGTCCGGCCCGACCCGGACCAACTGCTTGCCGAAATTGGCCCCCTTCAGCAGGCCTATGAAGGCCCCGGGGGCGCTTTCCAGGCCCTCGGTGACGAACTCCTTGTACTTGACCTTGCCGTCGCGAACCCAGCCGGACATGTCGCGCAGGAAGTCGCCATGACGGGCGGCGAAGTCGGAGACGATGAAGCCGCGGAAGGTCAGCCGCTTGGTCAGCGTGGCGCGCATCAGGCTGGCGGCCCATTTCGGCGGCTTGGCCTCGGTGTCGTTGTAATGGGCGATCAGGCCGCACACCGGCACGCGCGCAAACGGGTTGAGCAGCGGGAACACCGCCTCGAACACCGCGCCGCCGACATTCTCGAAATAGACGTCGATGCCATCTGGGCAGGCGTCCTTCAGCTTGGCGGCGAGATCGGGATCGCGGTGATCGATGCAGGCATCGAAGCCGAGCTCCTTCACCACGTAGTCGCACTTGTCCTTGCCGCCGGCGATGCCGACCGCACGGGCGCCCTTGATCTTGGCGATCTGCCCCACCGCCGAGCCGACCGCGCCTGACGCACCGGCAACGACGACGGTCTCGCCCTGTTGCGGCTTGCCGATGTCGAGCAGGCCCGTATAGGCGGTCATGCCGGGCATGCCGAGCACGCCGATCGAGGTCGAGATCGGCCCGAGCTTGGGGTCCACCTTGATCAGGCCCTTGCCATTCGAGATCGCATGAGTCTGCCAGCCCGAGCGGATGCGCACGATGTCGCCGACCGCGAAATCAGGATTGTTTGAGGCCGCGACCTCGCTGACCGCCTCGCCTTCCATCACGCCGCCGACCGGCACCGGAGCTGCGTAGGACGGCCCTTCGCTCATGCGCCCGCGCATATAGGGATCGAGCGACAGCCAGATCGTGCGCAGCAGGACTTCGCCCTGCCCTGGCGTCGGAACGGCGAATTCCTCCAGGCGAAAATCAGACGGCTTGGGTTCGCCGACGGGACGCGCGGCGAGAACGATGCGTTTGGCTTGGGCCATGGCTTCCTCCACTTTTCTGTCATTGCGAGCGAAGCGAAGCAATCCAGCCGCGTCAACACAAAAGGACTGAATTGCTCCGCGGAGCAAGACCGAAGACGTGGATGGCCGGGTCAGCCCGGCCATGACGATGGAGAGAGCGAAGCGCCTAACCCCCGCCCGGATAATTCGGGCTCTCGCGCGTGATCGTCACGTCGTGGACATGGCTTTCGCGCAGGCCCGCGCCGGTGATGCGGACGAACTGGGCCTTGTCGTGCAGCTCCTTCATGTCGCGCGCACCGACGTAACCCATCGCGGCGCGGAGGCCGCCGGCGAGCTGGTGCATGACGTTGCCGACCGGGCCCTTGTAAGGCACCTGGCCCTCGATGCCCTCAGGCACCAGCTTGAGCGTGTCCTTGATGTCCTGCTGGAAGTAGCGATCAGCCGAGCCGCGCGCCATCGCGCCGACCGAACCCATGCCGCGATAGGCCTTGTAGGAACGGCCCTGCCACAGAAAAACTTCGCCCGGCGTCTCGTCGGTGCCGGCGAGCAGCGAGCCGACCATGGCGATGTCGGCGCCGGCGGCGAGCGCTTTCGCAAGGTCGCCGGAGAACTTGATGCCACCGTCGGCGATAACGGGGATGTCGGCCTTCTTCGCCGCTTCGACCGCATCCATGATCGCGGTGAGCTGGGGCACGCCGACGCCGGCGACGATGCGCGTGGTGCAGATCGAGCCCGGGCCGATGCCGACCTTGATGCAATCCGCGCCCGCATCGATCAGCGCCTGCGCGCCCTCCGTGGTGGCGACGTTGCCGGCGACGACCTGCACCGAGTTCGACAGGCGCTTGATGCGGTTCACCGCCTGCAGCACGTGACGGGAATGGCCGTGCGCGGTATCGACGACGACGAGGTCGACGCCGGCATCGATCAGCCGCTCGGTGCGCTCGAAGCCGGTATCGCCGACCGTGGTGGCGGCAGCGACGCGAAGACGCCCCTGCCCGTCCTTACAGGCGAGCGGATGGGCGACCGCCTTCTCCATGTCCTTCACGGTGATGAGCCCGACGCAGCGATATTGATCGTCGACGACCAGCAGCTTCTCGATGCGGTGCTGGTGCAGCATCCGCCGCGCCTCGTCCTGGTTGACATTCTCACGGACCGTGACGAGCCCTTCACGGGTCATCAGCTCCGAGACTTTTTGCCGGCGGTCGGTGGCAAAGCGCACGTCGCGGTTGGTGAGGATGCCGACCAGCTTGCCGGGCGTGTTCTTGCCGGCGCCGGTGACGACGGGAATGCCGGAGATGCCGTGGTCGCTCATCAGCTTCAGCGCGTCGTCGAGCGTGGCATCGGGGCTGATGGTGAGCGGGTTCACCACCATGCCGGACTCGTAGCGCTTGACCTGCCGCACCTGGGCGGCCTGCCCTTCGGGATCGAAATTGCGGTGGATGACGCCGAGGCCGCCGGCCTGCGCCATGGCGATCGCCATGCGGGCCTCGGTGACGGTGTCCATGGCCGAGGCCATGATCGGGATGTTGAGCGGGATGGCACGGGTGACGCGGGAGCGAATGTCGACCTCGCCCGGCATGACGTCGGACAGGCCAGGCTTCAACAGCACGTCGTCGAACGTAAAAGCTTCGCGGATGCCCTGAAGTTGCACCGTGGCCATCTGCCAACTCCTTCCTGCGGCCATTGCCGCAAAATGGTAATGGATGAGCGCCGCCCTCGGCGTCCCTTGCGGCAACGCCTTGAGAATCGGAGCCCATCGGTGGGGTTGACGCGGGTCGATAGCACGGCCGCGTGACGAATCAAAGCAATTCGGGCCGCTGGCCAGCCATGCACAGGGGTTTTTGGGCCGATTCAGCGGGGTTGGGCTCGGTACGCCGTCCCCTCCGCCGTCATCCCGGGGCGCGACGAAGTCGCGAACCCGGAATCCATCTGGCAGCAACGCTGCGGCCCAATAGATTCCGGGCTCGCGCCAAGGGGCGCGCCCCGGAATGACGGCGGAGCGAGAAGCGGCGCCCCGGCAGGACGGAGGCTGCGGGTCACACCGTTGTTACGCGGGATTTAGGTGCCATGCGTCGATCCGCAATGGCCGGCGGCGGACGCTGGTGATAAGCCGCAACTCCACCCCTCCTTCCGATTTCATACCCTCATGGTCGACAAGCAACGCGTCATTCCGCTGATCGTGGCCACGGCTCTCTTCATGGAGAACATGGATTCGACCGTGATCGCCACCTCGCTGCCGGCGATCGCGGCCGACATCGGCACCAGCCCGCTGACGCTGAAGCTCGCGATCACCTCCTATCTGCTGTCGCTCGCGGTGTTCATTCCGGCGAGCGGCTGGACCGCCGACCGGTTTGGCGCGCGGTTGGTGTTCGCGATCGCCGTCGGCGTGTTCATGGTCGGCTCGGTCGGCTGCGCGCTCTCGACCTCGGTCACCGATTTCGTGTTCGCGCGCATCCTGCAAGGCATGGGCGGCGCGATGATGACGCCGGTCGGACGCCTCGTGCTGCTGCGCTCGGTCGACAAGAGCGCGCTGGTCAACGCCATGGCCTGGGTGACGGTCCCGGCCCTGATCGGTCCCGTGATCGGCCCGCCGCTCGGCGGGTTCATCACGACGTATGCGTCCTGGCACTGGATCTTCCTGATCAACATTCCGATCGGGCTGCTCGGCATCTTCATGGCGCTGCGCTTCATCGATCCCATCAAGAGCGAGACGCAGGAGCCGTTCGATCTCTACGGCATGGTGCTCTCTGGGCTGGGGCTCGCGGGCATTGCCTTTGGCCTCTCCGTCGCTGGCCTCAATTTGCTGCCGTGGAGCACCGTTGCCGCGTTGATCGCGGGCGGAGCGATCTCGATGACGCTCTACGTCATCCACGCGCGGCGGACCGGATCGCCGGTCCTGGACTTCTCGCTCCTGAAGCTGCCGACGCTGCGCGCGGCCGTGCTCGGCGGCTTCCTGTTCCGGCTTGGCATCGGCGCGCTGCCGTTCCTGCTGCCGCTGCTGATGCAGATCGGCTTCGGCCTGTCGCCGTTCCACTCCGGCCTCGTCACCTTTGCCTCCTCGCTCGGGGCGATGGGCATGAAGACGCTGGCGGCGCGGATCATCCGCACGTTCGGCTTCCGCAATTTGATGACGGTGAACGCGATCATCAGCGCGTTCTTCCTCGGCGTCTGCGCGCTGTTCACGGTGACGACGCCGCTGCTCATCATCATGGTCATCCTGGTGGTCGGCGGCTTCTTCCGCTCGCTGCAGTTCACCGCGATCAACACGGTCGCCTATGCCGACGTCGAGACCCCGCAAATGAGCCGCGCCACCACCCTCGTCAGCGTCAACCAGCAGCTCGCGATCTCGGCCGGCGTCGCCGTCGGCGCGGCCTGTGTCGAGACCACGATGTGGTTCAGCCATGTCAGCGAGCTCAACGCCACGGTGTTCGCGCCGGCCTTCGTCGTGGTCGCGCTAACCTCGGCGGCCTCGAGCTGGTTCTTCTGGCAGATGCCCGCGGACGCCGGCCACGAGATTTCGGGACGCAAGGCGGTGGAGATCGCGAGCCGCAAGGGTGCCGGCAAGGGCGCAGAGAAGGCCGCGGTCAAGGCAGCGAGCGAGGATACGCAGGACGTGCGGGATCAGCGGCTGGGATAAGGCGTTGCTTGCATCTGCAGACGGGCCAAAGCACAGGTTCCCTGCCGTCCGCGGCCTACCTGGAGCCCCACATTGAACGCTCCCATTAAATCTCGCAGATAAATCAGTCTCGATTAAATTTGATTAGACATTAATGCAACTTGTAATTTAATACCGCCCGCCTGCAGAGAGCAGTGCTGCGGCAAAGGAAGCCTACGAAAGAATGATGCAGACCCGAGCCGATGAGGCCCGGCGGAGCGCCGACACGCGAATGCGTGAAGCGGCAGCGCGAAGCGATATTCATTTTTGCCGCGCTTCGCGAAATTCAATCCATGCGCCGAATTCCATTGACTTTGAAATTTCATATCCAAGGAGGAAAACATGGCGAATACCATACAAACAAAAAGCCAGGTCGCTCACCGATTGCTTCGAACCGACGGAACTCTCGCCGCAGATTCTCATCTATTCGACTGGATCTCCCTCCTGGACCCCATCAACAGTTTGATCATCGGCAGCAGGCACGACGATGTCCTGAGCGCGCACGCCGAGGGCGACATTGTCTTGGGACTTGCCGGCAATGATCATCTGGATAGCGCATGGAACCGGACAGCATTGATCGGCGGCAGCGGCAACGACAATCTGACGACCAATGTCGTCGTCCCGCTGCAGGGTGATACGTCCCTGCATGGACTCGCCATTCAGTTCGGGGGGACAGGCAACGACGCCCTCCATGCGACCGTAACTCTGCAAGGTGGGAACGCGCCTCAGGGCCCGGAGCAGGTCGCCGATGTGCGGCTCGATGGTGGCAGCGGACACGACACCATCAGCGCCACCGCGAATGTGGCGCTTCCTGTAGTCGCAGATGTGACGGTGAGGACCGATCTGATCGGCGGAAGCGGCAACGATACCATTCACGCCGTTGCCGATGGTCGAAATACCCTTGGCAATAGCATCGCCCTGAACACCATTGACGGCGGCTCGGGCGATGACCGGATCACCGCTCATGCCGAAACTGCATTCTTCGCCCTCCACGGCACAGCCTGCAACGTACTCTTCGGCGGCGCCGGCAACGACGAGTTGAATGCAAGCGCCCATGGCGTATCCAATCAGACCGATCTGGTCACGAATGAGCTGCACGGGGGCCACGGCGACGACGTCCTGCACGCCTTCAACCTGACCGATTCCAATACCAGGGCTCCGGTGGGCATCAACCAGCTCTGGGGCGATGACGGCAACGACACCCTCGAGGCGATCCACTCCACCGATGGGGAGAACGCCGTCACGGATGTCACGAATTACCTGGATGGCGGGGCAGGCAATGACAATCTGGTCGCAGACTCCACCGCGCTCGGCGGGTTTGTCCACGCACTGAATCAACTTGAGGGAGGCAGCGGACGAGACAATCTCACGGCGCACCTCCACGCCGTCGCTCACGGTGGGTTCGGTCCGGCGCAGGCTCTATACGATGTCGCGAACGTCCTGAATGGTGGTGCCGGAGATGACCAACTCACCGCGTTTCTTTCGGCAACTCCTGATCCTACGGTTACAGACGATTCGACTGCCGAGAACCGTCTGAATGGCGGCGCTGGAAACGATGTTCTGACCGCAACTGTTGCGCCAGGTTCGCTCGGATCGAGCGTCCTTGCTGGCGGGGCAGGCAATGATCAACTCACAGTGTTTGGTGGGTCGGGAAATGTCCTCAATGGAGGCGATGGCAAAGATACGCTCGTGAGCGGCATCGGGAACGATAGCATGTTTGGCGAATCCGGCGCGGATACGTTCGTCTTTGCCGCCCAGAACGGGCATGACATGGCCATTTTCGAACAGGGCCAAGATAAAATCGATCTCAAGGGCCTGGCCGCGAACGACATCCACGGTTTTGAGGACTTGAATATCGAGGTCACCGGGGCAGAGACCATCATTCACTTCGATGCAAATAACGACCTCACGATCGTGGGCGTTGTGAATCTCAACGCAAATGATTTTCTGTTCGCCTAGTCGGAGGCCAAAAAACTCCGACCGACAAGACTCTTGTAAAGAATGACCTACAGACCGAAGCCGCGTTGCATGGTGAGAGCGGCCGATTGATCGCTCTACCCTGATCGAGAGGGTATATCAGACTCGCTCCTCGTACCGCCCCGAAATCCCGTCGCCAGCACGTAGCGCTCCGAGGAGTCCTGCCGGCTCGCGGCCGGCTTGACGTGACGCACGGTGGCGAAGTCGCGCTTGAGCTGGGCGAGCAGCTCGGCATCGGCGCCGCTCTGGAAGGTCTTGGCCAGGAACGCGCCGCCGGGCTTGAGCACATCGCAGGCAAAGGCCGCCGCCGTCTCGACCAGGCCGACGATGCGGAGCTGGTCGGTCTTGCGATGGCCGGTGGTGTTGGCGGCCATGTCGGACATCACGACGTCGGCCTTGCCGCCCAGCATCGCGGTGAGCTTCTCAGGCGCGTCGTTGTCCATGAAGTCGAGCTGCGCGAAATCGACGCCCGGAATCTCGGGCATCTCCAACAGATCGATGGCGACGACCTTGCCCTTGCCTTCCAATGAGCCGACGCGCTTGGCGGCGATCTGGCTCCAGCCGCCGGGTGCTGCGCCGAGATCGACCACGGCCATGCCGGGCTTTAGAAGCCGGAACTTGTCGTCCATCTCCAAGAGCTTGAACGCGGCGCGCGAGCGATAGCCCGCCGCCTTGGCCTTGGCGACATAGGGATCGTTGAGTTGCCGCTCCAGCCACAGCTTCGACGACAATTTGCGCTTGCCGCCGGTCTTGACCTGAACGTGCAAGCGGCCGGTGGTGTCCTTGGCCATACTCACCAGCTCCTGAGCGCGCCGTCCTCGCGCATCATCTCGACCAGCATGCCCTCGCGCAAGCCACGGTCGGCGACGCGCAGGCGCGGCAGCGGAAAGGCGCGGCGGATCGCGTCGAGGATGGCGCAGCCCGCCAGCACGAGATCGGCACGCTCGACGCTGATGCAGCTGTTGGCGGCACGCTCCTCGTAGCTCATGCCGAGCAGCTTGTTGATGGTCGCGGTGATGTCGGCATCGTTCATCCAGATGCTGTCGATGCGGCGGCGGTCATAGCGCGCGAGGTTGAGATGGATGCCGGCCAGCGTCGTCACCGTGCCCGACGTGCCGAGCAGGTGCATGTCGGCGAGATCGCGGCCGTGCTCCTCGGCGAACGGCGCGACGTGGCTTGCGACCTCCTGCTCCATGGCGGCATAGATCTCCGGCGTGACGTCACGCCCGCCGAACTGCTCCGCGAGCGTGACCACACCGTACGGGATCGACATCCAGGCCTTGATGCGCGGCTCCGGGTTTTCCGGGTCGCGCTCGATCCGCACCAGTTCCGTCGAGCCGCCGCCGATGTCGAACAGGATCGCGCCCCGCCCCCTGGGGTCGACCAGCGGCGAGCAGCCCAGCACGGCGAGCGCGGCCTCGGTCTCGCGGTCGATCACCTCGAGCTCGATGCCGGTCTCGGCCGCGACACGGCTGCGGAAGCCTTCCGCGTTCGAGGCGGCGCGGCAGGCTTCGGTCGCGATCAGCCGCAGCCGACGCGCCTTCCGCAAATTGATCTTGTCGCGGCAGATGCTGAGCGCGGCGATGGCGCGCTCGATCGCGGCGTCGCTGATGCACCCCGTCGCCGAGACGCCCTCCCCGAGCCGGATGATGCGGGAGAAGGAATCGACCACGCGAAAGCCGTCCTGGGTCGGACAGGCGATCAGCAGCCTGCAATTGTTGGTGCCGAGGTCCAGCGCCGCATAGACGCCGGTTCCCGGCGCCTGCGCGCCGACGGCCGGATTGGTGGCCAACGCCACCGCCGCCATCGACCCCTCCAGCTCGCTATGCGGCGCATGGCCGTCGCGGAGCCGCGTGTGGTCATTCATACAAACTGTCTTTCCGCGGCCGGTCGGGCCGGTCTGGAATTGATTATTCGCCTGAAACATTAGCAGCGCGGCAGGCCTGCGCAACAACGCATCACATGGGACCATGTCCAATCGTGCGTTGTCGTGAACGGGGGTGGTGGGTTATTTGAGGGAGTCCGGTGCTCCGCTGCCGCGAAAATGCGCAAATGCCGGCTTTTCAGGTCAATTCCCATGCAAGAACACACCAAATCGTCGACGCTCGAGAACGCTATTGCACTGCAAAAGTATGGCGTCGGGCAACCGGTCCGCCGCAAGGAGGACGACACGCTGGTGCGCGGCAAGGGCCGCTACACCGACGATTTCAACCTGCCGAACCAGGCCTATGCCGTAGTCGTCCGCTCGACCCATGCCCATGGCATCATCCGCGGGATCGGCCTCGATGCCGCCAAGGCCATGCCGGGCGTGCTGGGGGCGTGGTCCGGGAAGGATCTTGATGCCGCCGGCTATGGCCCCTTCACCTGCGGCCTGCCGCTGAAGAGCCGCGACGGCTCGCCCCTGCTCCAGACCAACCGCCAGCCCCTGGCGACCGACAAGGTCCGCTTCGTCGGCGATCCCGTCGCCTTCGTGGTGGCCGAGACGCTGGCCCAGGCGCGCGACGCGGCCGAGGCGGTCGAGCTCGACATCGAGCCGCTGCCGGCGGTGACCGACCCCGAGGCAGCCGCCAAGCCCGGCGCGCCGCAGCTCTATGACCACATCCCTGGTAACGTCGCACTCGACTACCACTATGGCGACGTGGACAAGGTGAACGCAGCCTTCGCGAACGCCGCCCATGTCACCAAGCTTGACATCGAGAACACCCGCGTCGCCGTGGTCTCGATGGAGCCGCGCGTGGGGCTTGCCTCCTACGACAAGAAGACCGAGCGCTACACGCTTCAGGTGCCGACCCAGGGCGTTGCCGGCAATCGCGCTAACCTCGCGAAGAACCTGAAGGTGCCGAACGAGAAGGTGCGCATCCTCACCGCCAATGTCGGCGGCTCCTTCGGCATGAAGAACATCAACTATCCCGAGTACATGTGCATTCTGTATGCGGCGAAGGCACTTGGACGCCCGGTGAAGTGGCTGGACGAGCGCTCGACCAGCTTCCTCTCCGACAGTCACGGCCGCGCGCAGAAGATCCATGCCGAGCTCGCGCTCGATGCCGAGGGGCAGTTCCTCGCGGCAAAGCTGTCCGGCTACGGCAATCTCGGCGCCTACATCACAGGCGTCGCGCCGGGGCCGCTTTCGCTCAACACCGGCAAGAACTTCTCCAGCGTCTATCGCACGCCGCTGATGGCGGTCGACATCAAGGTGGTGCTCACCAACACCACGCTGATGGGGGCCTATCGCGGCGCCGGCCGGCCCGAGGCGAACTATTACATGGAGCGGCTGATCGACCGCGCCGCCGACGAGATGGGCATCAACCGGCTGACCTTGCGCAAGCGCAACTTCATCAAGCCGAACCAGATCCCGTTCGCGGCGTCCTCCGGGGTCACCTACGACAGCGGCGACTTCCAGGCCGTGTTCAACAAGGCGCTCGAGATCTCCGACCACGAGAACTTCGCCAAGCGCAAGAAGGAGAGCAAGAAGGCGGGCAAGCTGCGCGGCATTGCGGTCGGCTCCTATCTCGAGGTCACCGCGCCGCCCAGCCCCGAGCTCGGCAAGATCGTGTTCGATCATGACGGCACCGTGCAGCTCATCACCGGCACGCTCGATTACGGCCAGGGCCATGCCACGCCGTTCGCGCAGGTGCTGTGCGAGCAGCTCGGCGTCCCCTTCGAGAGCGTCAAGCTCGTGCAGGGTGACAGCGATATCGTCCACACCGGCAACGGCACCGGCGGCTCACGCTCGATCACTGCGACCGGCCAGGCCATCGTGGGGGCCGCAAAGCTCGTCATCGAGAAAGGCAAGCGCGCCGCCGCGCACATGCTGGAAGCATCCGAAGCCGACATCGAGTTTGCCGACGGCAGCTTTACGATCGCCGGCACCGATCGCAGCATCGACATCATGGAGCTCGCCAAGCGTCTGCATGACGGCAAGGTGCCGGAGGGCGTGCCTGACAGCCTCGATGTCGACCACACCAGCGAACCGGTCGCCTCCGCGTTCCCGAACGGCTGCCACGTCGCCGAGGTCGAGATCGACCCGGACACCGGTGTGGTGCAGATCGTGCGCTACAGCGCGGTCAACGATTTCGGCACGGTGATCAATCCGATGCTGGTCGCAGGCCAGCTCCATGGCGGCGTGGTCCAGGGCATCGGCCAGGCCCTGATGGAGCACATTCGCTACGACGACAGCGGCCAGCCGATCACGGGCTCGCTGATGGACTACGCCCTGCCCCGCGCGGAGGACGTCCCCAACATGACGGTCGGCGACCACCCGGTGCCCGCCACCACCAATCCGCTCGGCAGCAAGGGCTGCGGCGAAGCCGGCTGCGCCGGCAGCCTGTCGACGGTGGTGAACGCGGTGCTCGACGCGCTGTCGGAGTACGGCATCAAGCACATCGACATGCCGCTGACCCCCGAGCGGGTGTGGCGCGCGATCCAGGAGGCGAAGGCCAAGGCGGCGTAACAGACGAGGCTCCCTCCGTAGTCATGGCCGGGCTTGTCCCGGCCATCCATGTGTTAGGGGCGCCATGCCGCTCCATACCCACGACTGTCATCGCCCGCGAAGGCGGGCGATCCAGTACTCCGAGACGGCAGCGATTGACCGAGAAGCTGCGGCGTACTGGATACCCCGCCTTCGCGGGGCATGACACCGACTTTGGAGTGACGAGCTTGGCCTTTCCTCTCCTTCGCTACGCCGCCGCCTGCTCGCGCGGCTGGTAGATCGCGGTGTGCTGGCAATGCGCAATCGGCGTCGTGCCGTTGGCGACGACCAGCGCGTCGAGCTCGACGAAGCGGTGGCCCTTCTTCTCGTAGTTTGCGGTGACTTTTGCCCGCGCGGTAATGTCGTCGCCGGTACGTACCGCAGACAGCAGCTGCATGCGGCTTCCGACATGGATCCAGGGGCCCAGGATGGTGTTGTCCACCAGCACGCGGTTCATGACGCGTTGGATCAGGCCGGGATGGCCGAGCCCCTCGCGCGCGAAGATCGGATCGGCCTCCCTGACGTCAGTGAGATAGTCGGCCGCATCCTGCCCGGCCCAGCGGCGCGGTGTCGTGCCCAGCCATTTGCCCAACTCGAATGTCGCAGGACTGACAGGCTTGCGCTCGGCGGCGGCGGGGACTTCGAGATATTCGCTCAACGACACCGCCGGCACCGCCGCCGGCAGCGACGCCGTTCCCGTGGCACACAGCTCGGTGCGACTGAACACCTCGATAGTCAGCAGGCCGTTGTGCTCGGTGGCATCGACATCGGCGGTCTCGCCGTCATAGACCGGCTTGATGAAGCGGGCCTCGACCAGCCCGCGAGAGAGGAAATCGCGGCCCCAGCGCGCGATCGGCACGTGCATCATGTAGGCGAAGACGTCGACGCCGGGGACCAGCCCGCCGGAAAAGCCGAAGCGGCGGGCCACATTGTCGTCGTGCATCTTGTTTTCGGACTGCTTGGCGGTGTTGTAGGCCTCGACGCGGTAGGTTTCGAGCCGGTTCGGCATGGCTTGGCTTTCCCGTATTCTTATTGTTTCAGGAGCGATCGTAGGCTCCCGGGAACAGCGGTCAATCCCCTCGCCTTTGCGGCCCGAATGCGGTACCACGCGGCGGAATGACCGAGACCCCGACCCGCATCTATGTCGACGCCGACGCCTGTCCGGTGAAGGACGAAATCTATCGCGTCGCGATCCGGCACGGCGTGCCCGTGAGCGTGGTCGCCGGCAATTTCATCCGCGTGCCACAGGACCCTCTGATCGAGCGCATTGCCGCGGGCAGCGGCATGGACGCCGCGGACGACTGGATCGCCGAGCGCGCCAGGCCCGGCGACGTCGTGGTGACCTCGGACATTCCGCTGGCCAGCCGCTGCGTGAAGGCGGGCGCCGACGTGATCGCCCCGAACGGCAAGCCGTTCACAGAGGAGTCGATCGGCATGACGCTGGCGGTGCGCAATCTGATGACCGATCTGCGCTCGGCCGGCGAAGTCACCGGCGGCCCACGCTCGTTCTTGCCACGAGACCGCTCCACCTTCCTCTCGGCGCTCGACCAAACGCTGCGCCGGATCCAGCGCCGCCGCGCAGATCAGGCCGCAACGAGCCAAGGTTAACCATGGCGCCGCCGCTGATCCAACTCAAAGACATCAGGCTGACCTTCGGCGGCACGCCGCTGCTGTCAGGCGTCGAGCTCAACGTCGCGCCATCCGAACGGGTCTGCCTGATCGGCCGCAACGGCTCCGGCAAGTCGACCCTTTTGAAGATCGCAGCCGGCCTGGTCGAGCCTGACGCCGGCACGCGCTTCGTGCAGCCCGGTGCGACGGTGCGCTACCTGCCGCAGGAGCCGGATTTCGGCGCGCACAAGAGCACGCTCGCCTATGTCGAGTCCGGGCTCGCGCCGGGGGACGACCAGCACCAGGCGCGCTATCTCCTGGAGCAGCTCGGCCTCACCGGCGAGGAGAACCCGCACAACCTCTCCGGTGGCGAGGCGCGCCGCGCGGCGCTGGCCTTTGTGCTGGCGCCCTCGCCCGACATTCTGCTGCTGGACGAGCCGACCAACCATCTCGATCTCGCCACCATCGAATGGCTGGAGCAGGAGCTCGACTCCAGGCGCAGCGCGCTCGTCATCATCAGCCATGACCGCCGCTTCCTCACCAATCTCTCGCGCTCCACCGCCTGGCTTGACCGCGGCAGGATCAAGCAGATCGACCGCGGCTTTGCCTCGTTCGAGAGCTGGCGCGACGAGGTGCTGGCCGAGGAGGAGCGCGACCAGCACAAGCTCGACCGCAAGATCGTCGACGAGGAGCACTGGCTGCGCCACGGCGTCTCCGGCCGCCGCAAGCGCAACGTCAAGCGGCTCGCCAATCTGCATGCGCTGCGCGCCCAGCGCCGCAACTATCGCGGCACCGCCGGCAGCGCCAACCTCGCAGCCAGCGAAGCCGAGCAGTCCGGCAAGCTGGTGATCGAGGCCAAGGGCATCACGAAGTCCTACGGCGAGCGCAAGATCGTCGAGAATTTCTCCACCCGCATCCAGCGCGGCGACCGGCTCGGCATCATCGGGCCGAACGGCGCCGGCAAGACCACGCTGGTCAATCTGCTCACCGGCGGCATGCAACCTGATTCAGGCATGGTGCGACTTGGCGCCAATCTGGAGATGGCCACGCTCGACCAGCACCGCGAAAGCCTCGATCCCAAATCGACGCTCGCCGAAGCGCTCACCGGCGGCCGCGGCGATCAAATCACGGTCGGCGGCAAGCCGAAGCACGTCGTCGGCTACATGAAGGACTTCCTGTTCGCGCAAGAGCAACGCGGCACACCGCTGGAGGTACTCTCGGGCGGGGAGCGCGGCCGGCTGATGCTGGCGCGCGCGCTGGCAAAGCCGTCGAACCTCCTGGTGCTGGACGAGCCGACCAACGATCTCGATCTCGAAACGCTCGACGTGCTCGAGGAGATGCTCGGCGACTACGAAGGCACCGTGATCTTGATCAGCCACGACCGCGACTTCCTCGACCGCGTCGTCACCTCCGTGATCGCGCCCGAGGGGAACGGCAAGTGGATCGAATATGCCGGCGGCTACAGCGACATGCTGAGCCAACGCGGTGCGGACCTCAAGCGCGAGACAGCGAAGGCGCAAGCTCCCGTGGAGAAGAAAGAGGAGCGCGCCACGGTCCCCTCGTCCGCGCCCAAGCGCAAGCTCAGCTTCAACGAGAAGCACGCGCTGGAAACGCTGCCGAAGAAGATGGAAACGCTGCACGCCGATATTGCAAAATTGCAGCGCGTGCTCGACGATCCCGGTCTCTATGCGAAAGATCGCAAAAAATTCGACGACACCTCGGCTGCCATCGCCAAGGCGCACGAAGAACTGTCCGCCGCCGAAGAGCGCTGGCTCGAACTCGAAATGCTCCGCGAAGAGATTGAACAGGCATAACTCATGACAACAACTCTTGCAGCCAAGATCGCCCGCGAATACGGCACACCCTGTGCCGTCATCGACATGGATAGGGTCGAGCGCAACATCGCGCGGATCCAGAAGGCCTGCGACGACGCCGGAATCGCCAATCGCCCCCACATCAAGACGCACAAGAACCCGACCATTGCCAAGATGCAGGTCGCGGCCGGCGCCAAGGGCATCACCTGCCAGAAACTGGGCGAAGCCGAGATCATGGCCAATGCCGGCATCGACGACATCCTAATCAGCTACAATCTGCTGGGCGATGAGAAGATGGCGCGGCTCGGCGCGCTGCAGGCGAAGGCCAACATGACGGTGGCGGCCGACAATTCGACCGTCGTCGCCGGCCTGCCTAAGGCGGCTGCGGCGTCAGGCCGCCCGCTCTCGGTCGTGGTCGAATGCGATACCGGGCGCAAGCGCGCAGGCGTCGAAACGCCGGCGGAGGCGATTGCGCTGGCGCGCGAGATCGCTTCGTCCAAGGGGCTCGAATTCGCCGGCTTCATGCTCTACCCCACTGAGACCGGGTGGACGGATGCGCAAAGATTCTACGACGAGGCGCTGGCCGGCGTGCGCGCGCACGGGCTCGACGCCAAGATCGTCTCGACCGGCGGCACGCCGAACCTCGTCAATATCGGCAAGCTCAAGGGCGGCACCGAACATCGCTTCGGCACCTACATCTACAACGATCGCATGCAGGTCGCCGCGGGCTCAGCGACCTGGGATGATTGCGCGCTGCATATCTATTCGACGGTGGTGAGCCGCGCCGCGCCCGAGCGCGGCATCTTGGACGCCGGCTCGAAGACGCTGACCACGGATACCGGCGGGCTCGACGGCCACGGCCTGATCCTGGAGCATCCCGAAGCCAGAATCGCCAAATTCGCCGAGGAGCACGGCTTCCTCGATCTCTCCCGCAGCAATACCCGGCCCAATGTCGGCGATGTCGTCCGCATCGTGCCTAACCACGTCTGCGTCGTCGTCAACATGATGGACGAGGTGGTGATGGTCCGCGGCGAGGAGATCATCGGCACGCTGCCGGTGGCCGCGCGTGGGAAGCTGCGGTAGGGGTACGCGCACCGTTGCCACGGCCGTCATTGCGAGGAGCTCTTGCGACGAAGCAATCCAGACTTCCGCGGAGGAGGGATTCTGGATTGCTTCGCTGCGCTCGCAATGACAGGGGTTAGCGTTTGAGCCACTCCAGCACGCCCCTGCCCGCGGCAGCCCCAGTCGCGAAGGACGCCTGCAGGAGATAGCCGCCGGTCGGCGCCTCCCAATCCAGCATCTCGCCGGCCGCAAACGTGCCCGGCAGCTTGCGCAGCATGAATTGCTCGTCGAGCTCGCCGAACGTGATCCCGCCTGCCGTCGAGATCGCGCGATCGATCGGCGGCACTCCGGTGAGCTGAACCGGAACAGCGTTGACCAGATCTGCGAGCTCCGCCGGCGAGAACGCGGCCAGCGGCCGGCCGGATGCGATGGCGGCTTCCTGCATCAGGCCGATGCCGACCGGCGACAATTGCGCGGCCTTGCGCAGGAAGTTCGCCAGCGATTGCTTGCCGCGCGTGCCTGACAGCCGCGTGGTCAGCCCGGCTGTGTCGAGATCGGGCCGCAACGCGATCATCAGCGTCGCCTGCCCGAGACTCAGCACGGCCTCGCGCAGTTCCGCCGAGAGTGCGTAGATCGCGCCGCCTTCGATACCGCTGCGGGTGATCATCGCCTCTCCACGCACCGTGTGTGCGCCGATCGTCAACGCCACGCCCTTGAGCGGCTGGCCTTCGAAACGGTCACGGAACACTTTGGACCACGCGACCGTGAAGCCGGAATTGGCCGGCCGCAGCTTCGAGACGGCAATGCCCTTTGCAGCGAGGATATCGACCCAGCGAGCGTCCGAGCCGAGCCGCGGCCAGCTTGCGCCGCCGAGCGCGAGCAGCGTGGCGTTCGCTTCGATGGCGGAGACGCCTTTCGGCGTCTGAAAGATCAACCGACCCTCGCCGTCCCAGCCGATCCAGCGATGGCGAAAAGCAAAGCGGACACTGGCATCGAGCCGCCGCAGCCAGGCGCGCAGCAAGGGCGAGGCCTTGAACGTTTTCGGAAACACGCGTCCGCTGCTGCCGACGAAGGTCGGCTCGCCCAGCGCTTCGCTCCAGGCCCGCAGTGCATCCGGCGAGAATGCCTCGACCGCCGCCTGAACCTTCGGTGCGGCCTCGCGATAGCGCGTCATGAACTGCTGCAGCGGCTCGCTGTGGGTGAGGTTGAGTCCGCCGCGGCCGGCCATCAGGAATTTGCGTCCCGCTGATGGCATCGCGTCATAGACGGTGACGCGGGCGCCGCCTGACGCCAGCACCTCCGCCGCCATCAGCCCGGCGGGACCGGCGCCGATCACGGCGATATGGGGGGCGGTAATGGTCATGGCGTGAGTTTAGGCCGAGCCGCGTGCCAAACCAAAGGTCGTCATGCCCGGGCTTGTCCCGGGCATCCACGAGAGCGATGTTCGCGGATACGAAGACGTGGATGGCCGGGTCAAGCCCGGCCATGACGACTGAGACTGAGATTCGCTTAAAGCTTGATCCCCGCCCGCGCAGCAGCCTGGGCAACGTATTTCTGCGTCTGCTCGAACGCGCCCTGCAGGGCCCTGGCCTTCGACATGTCACTGATTTCGGCGAAATGCGCGGCGATCGCATCCGGCGTCCACTCGCTCTCCGGCAGGTTGATACCTTCGCTCTCCAAAATCTTGATCACCGCAAACGAGCCGGCGCCCGCGCCCATGATGGTGCGGGTCGGTGCATCCTCGCTCAGCATGTACTCGACCGCAGGCGTGATCGCGTTCGGCTTCATCAGCTGCAGCGCCTGCGGCGGCAACAGCTCCTCGGTCATGCGGGTCGCCGCGGTCGGCGAGATGATGTTGACGCGAATGTCGTTCTTGCGGCCCTCCTCGGCGAGCACGTTCATCAGGCCAACCATGCCGGATTTCGCGGCGCCGTAATTGGCCTGGCCGAAATTGCCGTAGAGGCCCGAGGACGACGTCGTCAGCACGATGCGGCCGTAATTGCGGTCACGCATGCCGGTCCAGGCCGCCTTGCAGCAATAAAAGGTGCCGACGAGATGCACGTCGAGCACCTTCTGGAAGTCGGCCACCTCCATCTTGCCGAACGACTTGTCGCGCAGGATGCCGGCATTGGCGCACAAGAGGTCGACGCTGCCCCACTCCTTGGTAGCGCGCTCGACCATGGCGGTGACCTGCTCGAAATTGGAGACGTCGGCGCCGTCGGCCATCGCGGTGCCGCCGGCCTTGCGGATCTCCTCGACCACGGCCTCGGCCGGCGACAGCGAGCCGCCGCTGCCGTCGCGCGCGCCGCCGAAATCGTTGACCACGACCTTCGCGCCGCGGCTCGCCAGCCCCAGCGCATGCGCCTTGCCAAGACCATTGCCCGCGCCGGTGACGATGGCGACGCGTCCGTCGAACCTGATTGCCATGAGTGCGTTTCCCAGATGTTAGCCGTCATGGCCGGGCTTGACCCGGCCATCCATCAAAATCGACAGGCTTTTGAGCAGCGATGGGTTGCGGGGTCAAGCCCGGCAAGGACGGCACGGGGCCTACTCGAAATAGATCAACCCAAGCCAGTCGGCGACCAGCGCCGGCTTGTCCTCGCCCTCGATCTCCACCGTGACGTTGGTGCGGGACTGCAATTCGTTCGGCTTGCGGAGCTTGGCTTCCGCCAGCACGAAGCGGCCGCGCACGCGCTTGCCTGAGCGCACCGGCGAGATGAAGCGCAGCCTGTCGAAGCCGTAATTCACGCCCATCGTGGTGCCCGCAATCACGGGCATCACCTCGTAGGACATGATCGATAACAGCGACATCGTGAGAAAACCATGCGCAATGGTAGTGCCGAACGCGGTTTCCTTCTTCGCGCGTTCCGGATCGACGTGAATGAACTGGTGATCTTCGATGACGTCGGCATAGCTGTCGATGCGGGGCTGGTCGATCAGATGCCATGACGACACGCCGATCTCCTTGCCGACCATGGCCTGATAGGCCTCGAGCGTAACAGGCGGCTTCTTCCAGACTTCGTTCATGGTAACTCCGATTGCCGTCATTCCGGGGCGCGCGAAGCGCGAGCCCGGAATCCATTTGACAGCAAGCTCTGCCGCAAAATGGATTCCGGGTTCGATGCTGCGCATCGCCCCGGAATGACAAGCTCCACTACGTTTCGCTCCGTGTCTTCGCCAGCTCCGGAAAATCCTCCTCGCGGAATTCCCGGCCGCGCAAGGGATCGCTGCGATCGTCGTCGCGTTCGAGCCGTCGTAGCTGGACGCGGCGGATCTTTCCAGAGATCGTCTTCGGCAGCTCGGTGACGATTTCGAGGCGGCGGATGCGCTTGAACGGGGCCAGACGCGCGTGCAGGTGCTTGAAGATCGATAGCGCGGTTTCCGACGAGCGTTCTGCACCCGCGGTCAGCAGCACGAACGCCTTGGGGATCGCGAGCCGGATTGGATCCGGGCTCGGCACCACCGCAGCTTCCGCGACCAGCTCGTGCTCGAGCAGGACGCTCTCCAGCTCGAACGGGCTGATGCGATAATCGGAGGATTTGAAGACGTCGTCAGAGCGGCCGACGAAGGTCAAGTAGCCGTCCTCATCCGCGAACACGACGTCGCCGCTGCGATAGAGCGCGCCTGCGGCGCCGGACAATTTGCCGTCGTCGCCCTGATAGCCCTGCATCAGGCCGGCGGGGCGGTCGGCGCCGAGCACCAGCGTCACCTCGCCCTCCTTTGCGGGATGACCGTCGGCATCGCTGATTTGCACGCGATAGCCCGGCAACGGACGGCCCATCGAGCCGATCTTGATCGGCTGGCCCGGCGAATTGCCGGCGAGCGCCGTGGTCTCGGTCTGGCCGTAGCCGTCGCGAATGGTGAGGCCCCAGGCCGCCTGCACCTGATCAATCACCTCGGGATTGAGCGGCTCGCCGGCGCCGCAGACCTCGCGAAGCGCCACCTTGAACGAGGCCAGATTCTCCTGGATGAACAGCCGCCACACCGTCGGCGGCGCGCACAGCGTGGTGACACCGCAGCGGCCGATGGTGGCAAGCAGCGCCTTGGCATCAAAGCGCGGCTGGTTGACCACGAACACGGTCGCACCCGCATTCCACGGCGCGAAGAAGCAGCTCCAGGCATGCTTGGCCCAGCCGGGCGAGGAGATGTTGAGATGGACGTCGCCGGGCTTCAGCCCGATCCAGTACATCGTCGAGAGATGGCCGACGGGATAGCTGCGCTGACTGTGTCGCACCAATTTGGGTTTTGCTGTCGTACCCGAGGTGAAATACAGCAGCATCGGATCGTCGGCATTGGTCGGACCATCAGGCGCGAAGCTTTCGGAAGCTTCTGCTGCTTCGTCATATGCAAGCCAACCGTCGGAGCCCGCGCCGACGACGATGCGAACGACATTCTCGGCGCCTAGGCTCGTGAATTTCGCGACCTGGTCCTGCGCGGCGACCACTGCCCTTGCCTTGCCGCGATCGAGCCGGTCGCGCAGCTCATCGGCGGTCAGCAGCGTCGTGGCGGGAATGACGACCACGCCGAGCTTCATCGCGGCAAGCATCGTCTCCCACAGCGGAACCACGTTGCCGAGCAGCAGCAGGAGATGGTCGCCGCGCCTCAGGCCCTGCGCGCGGAGGAAGTTGGCGACCTGGTTGGAGCGGCGCGACAGCGCCGCGAAGGACAGCTTCGTCTGCTTGTCCTGGGCGGCATCGACGATCCAGAGCGCGGGCCGATCCTTGCTGTCCGCATTGGCCGCGAGCTCGGCGTCGAACCAGTCGAGCGCCCAGTTGAAAGGAACCGGATCAGGCCAGCGGAAACCTTTGACCGCAGCCTCGTAATCCGTGCGGTGTTGCAGAAGGAACGCGCGTGCTTCCTGGAATGTGGTCATCAAGCTTTCCCGGCTAAACTCCTAACGTGCTTGATAATTCCGGAAAAATCCACCCCGCCCTGGCCGGCTGCGTCGAAAGACTGATAGATCTCCTGCGCATGCTTGCCGAGCGGCGTCGCCGCGCCCGCAGCCTTGGCCGCATCCTGCGCCAGGGTAAGGTCCTTCACCATCAGCGCCGAGGCAAAGCCCGGCTTGTAATCGTTGTTGGCCGGCGAGGTCGGCACCGGGCCCGGCACCGGGCAATAGGTCGTCAGCGACCAGCACTGGCCGGACGAGGTCGAGGCCACATCGAACAGCGCCTGATGCGAAAGCCCGAGCTTTTCAGCCAACGCAAAGGCCTCGCTCACCGCGATCATGGAAATGCCGAGGATCATGTTGTTGCAGATCTTTGCGGCCTGGCCGGCACCGGCGCCGCCGCAATGCACGATCTTCTTGCCCATATTCTCGAGCACGGGCTTTGCCGCGGCAAATGCCTTCTCCTCGCCGCCGCACATGAAGGTGAGCGTCGCACCCTTGGCACCGCCCGTGCCGCCGGAGACCGGCGCATCGACCGAGAGCACGCCGTGCTTGGCGGCGAGCGCATGCGCGGCCCGCGCGCTTTCAACGTCGATGGTGGAGCTGTCGATGATCAGCGCACCCTTGGTCATGGCGGGCACGACCTCGTTCCAGACGCCGAGCACGTGCTTGCCTGCGGGCAGCATGGTGACGACGACATCGGCGCCCTTCACCGCGGCCGGGGCGCTGTCGGCGATGCTGGCGCCATCGGCCTTGGCCTGATTGCGCGAGGCTTCGACGAGATCGAACGCCACCACCTTGTGGCCGGCCTTGACGAGGTTGGCCGCCATCGGGCCGCCCATGTTGCCGAGACCGATGAATGCGATCGTGGCCATTGTCGTTTCCTCCCCTGTCGCGTTGTTAATTGAACTTCAACTCGTCCGCGCCGATCTCGGCGAGATAGGGCGCAAGCATCTCCGGCGTCACATGCTCGATTGCTCGCGGCGACCAGGTCGGGTTGCGGTCCTTGTCGATCACGGCAGCGCGCACGCCCTCACGGAAATCATCGCTCAGAAACACTTCCAGCGCGGCGCGGTATTCGCGCACCAGGCACTCTTCCAGGCTCGATGATTGGCGAGCAAGCCGCAGCAGCTTGAGCGTCACCACCATGCCGCGCGGCGATTTTTCGTTCAGCGTCTTCAACGTGGCCAGCGCGAACTCGGAACCATCGCGTGTCAACGCAGCGAAAACGTCCTCCATGCGATCGAAGCCGAACAACGCATCGATGGCCGGCTGCCTGGCGGCGACCGGCCCCGCAGTCTCGCCGGAGGCGAAGCCGTCGATGAGCTTGCTGACATCGGCTGCGGTCGCACTGGACCGCAGCTTGGTCAGCGCCTCGCGCAGCTCCGGCAATCTCACGGCCGGCACCACCCAATCGGCAAACTTCGCGTAGATCGCGTCCGGCCCGTTCATGGTCTGGCCGGTCAGCCCGAAATAGGTGCCGATCTCGCCCGGCGAATGCGACAGCAGATAGGTGCCGCCGACATCGGGGAAGAAGCCGAGGCCGACTTCGGGCATCGCGAGCTTCGTCCGATCGGTGACGATACGGTGGCTGGCATGGGCGGACAGACCGACACCGCCGCCCATCACGATGCCGTCCATGAAGGCGACATAGGGTTTTGGAAATTTCTTGATCCGGGCATTGAGGATGTACTCCTCGCGCCACAGGATCTTGCCGAGATCGCCATTGACCTTCGAGCTTTCCCAGAGCGCGCGGATGTCGCCACCGGCGCAGAGGCCGCGCTCGCCGGCGCCTTCCAGCAGGATCACGGCAATTGCAGGATCAGCCTCGAAGCGGTCGAGCGCCTTGTCGATGTCGCGAAACATCTCCAGCGTCACGGCGTTGATCGCCTTGGGACGATTGAGCCTGATGATGCCGGCCGCGCCTTCGACGCGCGCGACCAGATCGCCCTCTTCCGCTCCGCTCATCGCGCGCCCTCGATCAGTTTGCGCGCCACGATGAGCCGCATGATTTCATTGGTGCCTTCGAGGATCTGGTGCACGCGTAAGTCGCGCACGATCTTCTCGATGCCGTATTCGCTGAGGTAGCCGTAGCCGCCGTGGAGTTGCAGCGCATGGTTGGCAACCTCGAACCCGACATCGGTGCCGAAGCGTTTCGCCATCGCGCACAGCATGGTGGCATCGGGGTCCTTGCGATCAAGTGCCGCGGCGGCGCGCCACAGGAAGGTGCGCGCGGCCTCCAGCTCGATCGCCATGTCGGCGAGACGGAATTGCAGCGCCTGGAATTCGTCCAGCCGTTTGCCGAACGCCTTGCGCTCCTTCATGTAGGTGCGCGCCTTGTCGAGTGCTGCTTGCGCGCCGCCCAGCGAGCACGCCGTAATGTTGAGACGGCCGCCGTCGAGACCCGCCATCGCGATCTTGAAGCCTGTGCCCTCCTCGCTCAGGCGATTGGCCACCGGCACGCGGGCGTTCTCGAACATCACCGCGCGGGTCGGCTGCGCGTTCCACCCCATCTTGCGCTCATTGGCGCCGAACGAGACACCCGGTGTCTTGCCGTCGATGACGAGCGTCGAGATGCCGCCGGGGCCATCGCCGCCGGTGCGGACCATCGCGACCAGAATGTCGGTGCCGCCGGCGCCGGAGATGAACTGTTTCTGGCCGTTGAGCACATAATGATCGCCGTCGCGCACCGCGCGGGTGCGGAGCGCTGCCGCATCGGAGCCGGCACCCGGCTCGGTCAGGCAGTAGCTCGCGATCAGCTCCATGGTGCAGAGTTTGGGCAGCCATTGGTGGCGCTGGGTGTCGCTGCCGAAGGCATCGATCATCCAGCTCGCCATATTGTGGATGGAGATGAAGGCCGAGGTGGTCGGGCAACCCGTCGCCAGCGCCTCGAAAATCAGCGCCGCGTCGAAGCGTGTCATCGCGGAGCCGCCGACATCGTCGCGGATGTAGATGCCGCCCATGCCGAGCGTGGCAGCCTCGCGCATCACGTCGACGGGGAAATGCTTCTCCTCGTCCCAGCGCAGCGCGTGCGGCGCGATCTTTTCCGCCGCAAACGCCAGCGCCATGTCGCGAACCGCGATCTGATCCTCATTCAGAGCGAACTGCATGCCGGGCTGCTCTTTCTTTCGTCATTGCGAGCGAAGCGAAGCAATCCAGACCGTCTCCGCGGAAAGATACTGGATTGCTTCGTCGCTACGCTCCTCGCAATGACAGGCTGGGCTACAGCCTTACTTCATCAGCGGAATCGAGAACTCCGCGCCTTCCTTGACGCCCGACGGCCAGCGCGAGGTCACCGTCTTGGTCTTGGTGTAGAAGCGGATCGAGTCCGGGCCGTGCTGGTTGAGATCGCCGAAGCCCGACTTCTTCCAGCCGCCGAAGGTGTAATAAGCGATCGGCACCGGGATCGGCACGTTGATGCCGACCATGCCGACGTTGACTCTGGCCGCGAAGTCGCGCGCGGCATCGCCGTCGCGGGTGAAGATGGCAACGCCGTTGCCGTAATCGTGGTCGGACGGCAGCGCCAGCGCCTCGTTGTAGTCGTGCGCGCGCACCACCGAGAGCACCGGGCCAAAGATCTCTTCCTTGTAGATCCGCATGTCCTTGGTGACGTTGTCGAACAGCGAACCGCCGAGATAGAAGCCGTTCTCGTAGCCCTGCATCTTGAAGCCGCGGCCGTCGACGGCGAGCGTCGCGCCTTCCTTGACGCCGATGTCGATGTAGCTCTTGACCTTCTCGACCGCCTCGCGGGTCACGAGCGGACCGTAATCGGCCGACGGATCGATCGAGGTGCCGATCTTGAGCGACTCGACGCGCGGGATCAGCTTTTCCATCAGCCGGTCGGCGGTGGACTTGCCGACGGGGACCGCGACGGAAACGGCCATGCAGCGCTCGCCGGCGGAGCCGTAGCCGGCGCCGATCAGCGCGTCGACGGCCTGGTCCATGTCCGCGTCGGGCATGATGATCGCGTGGTTCTTGGCGCCGCCGAAGCACTGGCAGCGCTTGCCGGTCTGCGCGGCGCGCTCGTAGATGTATTGCGCGATCGGCGTCGAGCCGACGAAGCCGATGGCCTTGATGTCGGGATCGTCGAGGATGGCGTCGACCGCCTCCTTGTCGCCGTTGACGACGTTGAGGATGCCGGCCGGCAGGCCCGCTTCCATCATGAGTTCAGCGAGCAGCATCGGCACGCCGGGGTCGCGCTCCGACGGCTTGAGGATGAAGGCGTTGCCGCAGGCGATCGCCGGCGCAAACTTCCACATCGGGATCATCGCCGGGAAATTGAACGGCGTGATGCCTGCGACGACGCCGAGCGGCTGGCGCATCGAATAGATGTCGATGCCGGGGCCAGCGCCTTCGGTGTATTCGCCCTTCATCAGATGCGGAATGCCGCAAGCGAATTCCGCGACTTCTAGGCCGCGCTGGATGTCGCCCTTGGCGTCGGGGACGGTCTTGCCGTGCTCGCGCGCGAGCAGCTCGGCGAGCTTGTCGTAATCGCGCTGGACCAGCTCAACAAATTTCATCATGACGCGGGCGCGGCGCTGCGGATTGGTCGCGGCCCATTCCGGCTGTGCCGCGCGCGCGTTCTCGACGGCGGCGCGGACTTCGGCCTTGGACGCCAGCGCCACCTTGGCCTGGACGTCACCGGTCATCGGCTCGAAGACGTCGGCAGTGCGGCCCGAGGTGCCCTTGACCTCCTTGCCACCGATGAAATGTCCGATTGAACGCATGGAATGGTCTCCTTCAGGCCGAGCGTGGTCGCTTTGACAAATCCTATTGACCTGCATTTTATAGGATTCAAGTCTGAGATAATGCACCATAGATGTGCGAAAATGCCGGATCAAGGCGCTATCGATTGGGACGACTTTCGCTTCGTGCTGGCCATCGTGCGGGGCGGCTCGGTGTCGGCTGCGGCAAAACAGCTGGGGGTCGACCATGCCACGGTGATCCGCCGCGTCGACCGGCTGGAGAAGCACCTCTCGGCCAAGCTGTTCGACCGGCGCAAGACCGGCTACCTCCTCACCGAGGCCGGCCAGCGCGTCGCCGACAGCGCCGAAGCCATGGAATCGACTATTGTTGCCAATCAGGAGCAGGTCGGCGGCTCCGTGGCGCGGCTGACCGGGACGGTGCGGATCGGCGCGCCTGATGGGTTCGGCACCGCCTTCCTGGCGCCGCGGCTGACGCCGTTCGCGGACCGCTATCCCGATCTCGATTTGCAACTTGTGGCCACCGCGCGGCTGTTCAGCCTCTCCAAGCGCGAGGCCGACATCGCCATCAGCCTGACCATGCCCAAGGAAGGCCGCATCGTCGGCCGCAAGCTGCTCGACTATCGCCTTGGGCTCTACGCGGCCCCCGCCTATCTCGACCGCTTCCCGAAAATCGCCTCGCGGCAGGATCTGACGCAGCACCGCTTCGTCGGTTACATCGAGGAACTCCTGTTCACGCCGGAGCTCGACTATCTGCCGCAGGTGTCGCCGCGAATCTCGGCGCGCTTCCGCAGCGCCAATCTGATCGCCCAGCTCAACGCCACGCTCTCAGGCTTCGGCATCGCGGTGCTGCCGCATTTCATGGCGAGCGACTATCCGCAGCTCGTCGCCGTGCTGCCCGACGAAATCTCGATCACGCGGACGTTCTGGATGCTGATGCACGCCGACAGCAAGGACCTGGCGCGGATCAGGGCCGTGGCGGATTACATCTCGGAGATTGTCGAGCGCGAGCGGGCGTTGTTTGCTGGGCGGTGAGCGACGGTCTCGTAGGGTGGGTTAGCCGAAGGCGTAACCCACCTCTTCCGTCTCCGCGGACGAACACAGTGGTGGGTTACGCCAAGCGAATGCGCTTCGCGCAATCGCATGGCTAACCCACCCTACACGGCATCTCGCCTAATTCTGTTTCGCCTTCTTCGCGGCCGCCACCTTCGACTCACGCTTCGCTCCCTCGAGCGCGTGGTCCCGGCCGGCCTTCAGCATCTCGTCGGACAATTCGCTCGAGCCGGCGATGCGCGCCAGCAGCATGGTTCCGGCCATCGTCGCGAGCGTCGCGATCGCCTGCTTGCGTGCCGCCTTGCGCGGCATGTTCGGGATGGTGTCGGTCAGGGCCTCGATCATCTCATCCAGCTTGCCGGCAAAGGCCTTGCGTGTCTTCGGGCTCTCGCGGGCGATCTCGGCTCCCAGCGCGGGAATCGAGCAGCCGTGACCGGGATTGTCGCGATGCAGCGTGGACAAATAGCTTTCCGCGATCAGCGCCAACCGCTTTTCCGGAGCGACCTCGCCGGTGAGCTTGCGCCAGTGTTCCATCGAACGGTCCATCGCGTAGGCAAAAGCCTCGATCACCAGCGCCTCGCGGGAATCGAAATGCGCGTAAAAGCCGCCGTGGGTCAGGCCCGCCTCCTTCATGAGGTCGGCGACGCCGATACCGTGGGCACCCTTCTCCCGCAGCCGCACCGAGGCCTTCTTCACGATGCGATCGTGGGTTTCCTGCTTGTGTTCCCGGGAATAGCGCATGCGGATCTCATTGAATGTCGGAGATCATCTCATAACACGCAAATGCCGAGATGGGTGCATTAATTCATGTCAAGTTGTGCCGATCATGGAGAAGGTCGCAGTTGCATGGACCGCAAGTGCGCCCTTGCCGTCCCGCACAAAACCCTCGGTGTAGCTGGTCTGGCGTCCTAGCTTGATCACCTTGCCCTCGGCCGAAATCAGCCCGGAACGCACCGACAGGGGGCGCAGATAAGTCAGCTTCAGATCGAGGGTCACCGAGCTTTGTCCGGCCTCCAGCCTGGTCGAGATGGCGCATCCCATGGCCGTATCGAGCAGCGCTGCGGCGGTCGCGCCATGGAGAAGTCCGATGGTGTTTTCGAGATCCTCGCGCGGCTCCAGTTCCATGACGATCCGGCCCGGCTCGACCACGGCCATGGTGAAACCTATCAGCTTGGCGAAGGGCGGCGGCGGCAGGCGGCCGTCGCGGATGCCCAGCATGGCATCCATGCCCGACAGACCCATCGCCGCCCGCGCCACCGGCGCAGGCACCTGCCAGTCCACTACGCGTTCCCGCCTCTGCGTGGGCGAAAACAGGTCGGGTTGATCGTCACCGGTCATGGCAGCCTCTTTAGATGATATGCGTCATGCTATGCCACGGACTTCACGCTGGCAACCCGCCCTCCCCGCCGCTTGACAAGACGTACGTTTCGGCCCGGAAGTGATCCCGACCGGCGCGCCCCGCGCATGTCCACGAAACCTTTCGAGATCCCACGATGGAAATGCTCAACAATCATTGCGGCGTGACGCGCGATGCGCGCGGCGTCGTGCATGTCGCGATCTGCAACGCCGGCCCGCTCAACATCCTCGGCTCGCCCGTGACCGACGCCGTGCGCGAAGGCCTGGAGCAGCTCGCATCCGACCGCAGCATCCGCGTCGTGGTGCTGCGCGGACAGAGCGAGAAGAGCCTGATCGGCGGAGCCGACATCAAGGAGATGGCCGGGCTCGACCAGACATCCGCCGAGGCCTTCATCAGCCGCCTGCGCGATCTCTGCGAGGCGATGCGCGCCTTCCCGGCCCCGGTCATCGCACGCATGCCGGGCTGGTGCCTCGGCGGCGGGCTCGAAGTGGCGGCGGCCTGCGACTTCCGCGTCGCCGCGCATGATGCCCATTTCGGCATGCCCGAGGTGCGTGTCGGCATCCCCTCGGTGATTCACGCCGCGCTGCTGCCGCGCCTGATCGGCTGGGCCCGCGCGCGCTGGCTGGTGATGACGGCCGAGAACATTGATGCCCCGACGGCGCTGGCATGGGGGCTGATCGACAAGGTCGCCGCGCCCGGCGAGCTGGATGTCGAGGTCGAGCACGTGGTGAACGCCTTGCTCGAATGCGGCCCCCAGGCGCTGCGGTCGCAAAAGGCGTTGTTGCGGCAATGGGAGGAACTGCCGCTGACCGAGTCGGTGAATTTGAGCGTGAAAGTGTTCGGCGAGTCGTTCCTGACGGACGAGCCGACGCGGCTGATGGGCGCGTTTGTCAACCGGAAGCGGTAGACGCGAGGAAGCAACAGCGCAGCCAAGAAAAGACGGTGTCATGCCCCGCCTAGTGCGCAATTGCGAACGGGGGTGGGGCCCCCAGTACGCCGCGCCTTCTCGGTTCTAGCCGCGTGGCCTCTGGAATACTGGATTGCCCGCCTTCGCGGGCAATGACAGCGTACTGTGGGGAAGCAGCCCCCCAACCGCACGACCAAATCTCATCCGACCCACGACATTTTCTCATCCCTGCCGCGGTTGCATTTTTTGCGCCGCATCATATGATGATCATAATCCTACAAATCATCGCCAGGGAACCCCATCATGGCCGAAGCCGCCGATCCCGTCGTCATCGTCTCTGCCGCACGCACCCCGCTCGGCCGCTTCATGGGGCGAGTTGTCGTCGCTCCCCGCGCACAAGCTCGGCTCGCACGTGATTGGCGCGGCGCTGGAACGCGCCAAGCTCGCGCCCGAGAAGGTCGACGAGGTCTTCATGGGCTGCGTGCTGCCGGCAGGCCAAGGTCAGGCGCCGGCGCGGCAGGCAGCACGGAGCGCCGGTTTGCCCGATGCGACCGGCGCCACCACCGTCAACAAGGTCTGCGGTTCCGGCATGAAGGCGACCATGCTGGCGCACGACATCATCCGCGCCGGCTCGGCCGACATCGTCGTCTCCGGCGGCATGGAGAGCATGAGCAACGCGCCCTACCTGCTCGCCAAGGCGCGCGGCGGCTATCGCGTCGGCCACGACCGCATCATCGACCACATGATGATGGACGGCCTGGAGGACGCCTACGAGACCGGCCGTTCCATGGGCGATTTCGGCGAAGCCACGGCGGAAGCCTATCAATTCACCCGCAGGGATCAGGACGCCTATGCGATGGAGACGCTGAGTCGCGCCCGCAAGGCCGTCGAGGGCGGCGCGTTCAGGGCCGAGATTGCGCCGATCACGCTGACCGAAAAGGCCGGACCGCGCGTGATCGCCAATGACGAGCATCCGCTCAAGGTCGACCCCGCCAAGATCCCCGGATTGAAGCCGGCGTTCCGCGCCAACGGCACCATCACGCCGGCCGCCTCCTCCGCCAATGCCGACGGCGCCGCAGCGCTGGTGCTGACGAAGCGCGCGCTTGCTGACCGGGGCGGCCTGCCTGTTCTCGCCGAGATCAAGGGCCACGCCACCCACAGCCAGGAGCCGCAATGGTTCACCACGGCGCCGATCCCGGCGATCCGCAAGCTGCTGGACAAGGTCGGCTGGAGTGCGGGCGATGTCGACCTGTTCGAGATCAACGAGGCCTTTGCCGTGGTGGCGATGGCGGCGCAGCGCGACCTCGGCATTCCCGGCGAGAAGCTCAACGTCAACGGCGGCGCCTGCGCGCTGGGCCACCCCATCGGCGCCACCGGCGCGCGGCTGATCGTGACGCTGCTGCATGCGCTGGAGGCCAACAACCTCAAGCGCGGCATCGCCGCACTCTGCATCGGCGGCGGTGAAGCCACGGCCATCGCGGTGGAACGCCGCTGACGCGGACGTCCGGAAACGAGGGAACTCTGTCATTTGCGACAGATACATCCCGTGTCATTCTCTAGACTGACGCAGGTCTGTCTCGGCCTGCCCATCAATGTTGAGGCCCAATGATCTCGAACTGGCTCGCGGCAGCACTGTCCCGCCGTAACATTCATTACGGTTGGATGATGGTCGGCGTGACTTTCCTCACCGCGCTGATCAGCGCCGGCACGGTCGGCGCGCCCGGCGTGTTCATCGTTCCCCTGCAGAAGGAGTTCGGCTGGAGCACGGCGGAGATCTCGTCCGCGCTGTCGATCCGCTTCATCCTGTTCGGACTGATGGCGCCGTTCGCGGCCGCCCTGCTCAACCGCTATGGCCTGCGCAACGTCACGCTGGCGGCACAGCTGATCGTGGTCTCGGCGCTCGTGCTCTCGCTCGGCATGACGGAGGTCTGGCAGCTCATTGCCCTCTGGGGCGTGGTGATCGGGATCGGCACCGGCATGACGGCCTTGGTGCTCGGCGCGACCATCGCCACGCGCTGGTTCGCGGCACGACGCGGCCTCGTCATCGGCATCATGACGGCGAGCGTTGCCACCGGCCAGCTCGTGTTCCTGCCGCTGCTGGCAAGCCTCACCGACCGCTATGGCTGGCGCCTCGCGCTCGGCCTCGTCTGCATCATGCTCGGTGTTTCCGCGCTGGCCGTGCTGCTCGCGATGCGTGACCGCCCCAGCGACGTCGGCCTGCGGCCGTTCGGCGACGAAGGCACCGCACCCTTGCCCGCGCCGCCCGTCAGCCACGGCTCGATCACGGGCGTTGCACTCGGCACGCTGCGCGACGCCTCGACGTCGATGACGTTCTGGATCCTGTTCGCGACCTTCTTCATCTGCGGCGCCTCCACCAACGGGCTGGTGCAGGTGCACCTGATCCCGATGTGCCTCGATTTCGGCATCCCGCAGGTGCAGGCGGCGAGCCTGCTGGCGGCGATGGGCATCTTCGACTTCTTCGGCACGATCATGTCGGGCTGGCTGTCCGACCGCTACGACAATCGCTGGCTCCTGTTCTGGTACTACGGCCTGCGCGGGCTCTCGCTGATCTTCCTGCCGTTCAGCGATTTCTCCTTCTACGGCCTCTCGGTCTTCGCGATGTTCTATGGTCTCGACTGGATCGCGACGGTGCCGCCGACGGTGCGGCTCACCGCGCAAAAATTCGGGCCCGAGCGCGCCAATCTGGTGTTCGGCTGGATATTCGCCGGCCATCAGCTCGGCGCCGGCGCCGCGGCGTTCGGCGCGGGGTTCTCGCGCACAGTCTACCAGAGCTACCTGCCCGCCTTCTTCATCGCCGGCGCGCTCTGCGTGTTCGCGGCCTTGATCGTGCTGGCGCTGTCGCGGCAGCCGAAACTGCAGCCGGCGGCGGCCTGAAGCCGGCTTACGACCCGATCGTGATGGTGACGCCTGACCCGGCGGCGTCACCATCCGCAGGTCGCGCTCGGCCACATTCCCATTAGACTCCTCGCGCCAAACGTGGACAATGCCCTCCGCACGTCATCGTGCGCAGTGCACACCAAGATGCGCCAGAGGAAACAATGCCGGCTGCCTTCCCATCGTCCCCGCCCGTCATCCCAACCGCCCCCTTGACCGCCGAGATGCGCGATGCGTTGCGCGCGATCGTCGGCGAGAAAGGCCTGATCGAGGACGAGCACGACAAGCAGCCGTTCGTGACGGATTGGCGCGGATTGCTGGTCGGCAGCGCCGGCGCGGTCATTCGCCCTGGGAGCACCGAGGAGGTCTCAAGCGTGGTCCGGCTCTGCCATGAGCAGGGCGTCGCGATCGTGCCGCAGGGCGGCAACACCGGTCTGATGGGCGGGGCGACGCCCTGGCCTGCGCACACCGGCATCGTGCTGTCGCTCGGCCGGATGAACCGCATCCTGGATGTCGATCCCGTCGGCTATTCGATGACGGTCGAGGCCGGATGCGTGTTACAGACGCTTCAGGAGACCGCAAGCGAGCACGACCGCTTCCTGCCGCTCAGCCTCGGCGCCCAGGGCTCCTGCATGATCGGCGGCAATCTCTCGACCAACGCCGGCGGCGTGCAGGTGCTGCGCTATGGCAATGCCCGCAATCTCGTGCTGGGGCTCGAAGTCGTGCTGCCGAATGGCGAGGTCTGGGACGGATTGCGCGCGCTCAAGAAGGACAACACCGGTTACGACCTCAAGCATTTGTTCATGGGCGCCGAGGGGACGCTGGGCATCATCACCAAGGCCGTGCTCAAGCTGTGGCCGGCGCCGAAGGACGTCTGCACGGCGTGGCTGGCGGTCCGCGATCCCCGCGCGGCGCTGGAAATTCTGTCCGAGGCGCACGCGGCATCCGAGGACAATGTCGGCTCCTGCGAGCTGCTCAGCCGGGCGGCCATCGACCTTTCCCTGCGCCACATTCCCGGCACGCAGGATCCGCTGAAGGCGGACACGCCCTGGTACCTGCTGCTGGAATGGTCGTCGGCGCGCCCGCGGCAGGACGGAACCGAGGGCATGTCCGGCAAGATGGAGCAGTTTCTCGCCGATCAGCTCGAAGCCGGCCGCGTGCTGGATGCGGCGATCGCGCACACATTCGGTCAATCGCGCAACATGTGGCGCATCCGCGAAGCCATGGCGGAGGCCTCCCGCGCCGAGGGACCGGGGATCAGTTTCGACGTGTCGGTGGCGATCTCCAGAATCCCGGAGTTCATCGACAAGGGCCTCAGGGCCGTGCTCGGCATTCTCCCGACCATCCGGCCCTATCCGCTCGGCCATATCGGCGACGGCAATCTGCACTTTTCGTTCATGGGGCCGAAGGGCATGGACCAGCAGACGCTGAACCAATACACGGCCGCCATCACGCGCGCCGTCAACGATCTCGTCACCTCCATGGGCGGCTCAATCTCGGCGGAGCACGGCATCGGCATCGACAAGCTCGACGAGCTCAGCCACTACCGCTCGAAGACCGAGCTCGACATCATGCGCGCCATCAAACGCGCGCTCGATCCGCACAACATTATGAATCCCGGCAAGGTGCTCCGACTGTGATCGGCTCGGCGCCCGGCGCCAACAATTTGTTTCGGCGTTGGCGGGTCGCAAAGATGTTGCGACCCGTCCGCCGTTTTTGGAGTGCTATCCGCTGGCCTCAAGCCACCGAGCCGCCGCGCGGGTTGACAATCGTATACCCTCGCAGCGAACGCGCGTGGATTCGCGTCGCGCGCCCACCCGAGTTGGCGTCATAGGCCATCCAGACGTCGCCTCCGAGGTGCTGCTCAAGGACGAACACGTGTCCTCGTCGCGCAGCAACCATTCCCGGCGCGGGTGATGTCCTGGGAAAGCGGAGCCAATTGGACGCAAGATTTAATTCCGGCACGATACGGCCGAACACGCGCAGAGCCGCGCCGCAGCCGCAGAACGACGAAGGGCAACCGGCCGGACGGCCACCGACAATGCGAGTGCCGTGGGCACCGGAGACGGCCGCCGGCGTGGTCGTGCTCCCAGCGTCAGTCACCGTCAGTTGTGTCGAGCGGTACGCTTGCAGTGTGGGCCTGGAAATCAGCGAAGATCTGGAAGCCAGTGAGGGCCTGGCAGCCCGCTCGCGTCGCGTCTGCGAATAGGAGAAGTCGCAGGGCATGGTGACGTTGCATTCAGGAGCTTGATGAATGCGATAAGGGCGCGCTTCCGAAGCGACAGAACCCAGGGCAACGAAGACGCACGCAGAAAATACTCGCTTGAACATTGCAGGACTCCAAATGAGAGACCCTGCCCCGGGGCAAAGAGACCAATAACAGTTTGGCTGAAATGGGCCTAAAGCGCGGCTGAAACGGGCTGCGATCGTGCGCCACGACTGCACGACCTCATAGCCTACACGTAGCGCCTGAGATGATTAACTCGCAGCGCTCGAATGCTCGATCAGCGCGTCAAGCTCGCGGCATGCAACCAAGTCAGACCGCGCGAGGCAAGTATCGATCAGGGCTCCTCCTCCCCGCACTGCCCGGATCGCCAAAACTCGCTGCCGCTCATTGCATCATTGCGGCCGCGATCTTCTCCGCCGACATCAACACCGGAAAGTTGGTGTTGGCGCATGGCACCACCGGGAAGATCGAGGCATCGACGACGCGCAGCCCCTGCACGCCCTTGACGCGGCCCTGATTGTCGACCACCGCCATCGGATCCTCAGTGCGGCCCATGCGGCACGAGCACGAGGCGTGCCAGACGCCGATCGTCGCCTTGCGCACGAAGGCTTCCAGCGCCTCGTCGTCGTTCATCACCTGATCGAAGGTGAAGCCTTCGACGACGAAATTGTCGATCATGTAGTGACGCAGCGCCGCCGGCCCGTCCATCAGGGTCGCGGCAATCGTGGTGAGAATCTTGTTCCTGGTGTTGACCACGCCGATCTTGCGGACGCGATCGGTATAGGCGGCCGGAAACGGCTTGTCCGTCACCTTCCTGACCACCTCGCTCATCTGGATCGCCGCCATCTTGCGGAAACCGCTCATCAGGCGATCGAGATCGCGGCGGTCGGACAGCAGGTTGAACTCGACGATCGGCTCTGCCGAGGGATCGCGCGAGGCGAGCTTGACCTGTCCGGTCTCGGAATAGGTCTTGTTGACGAAGGTCAGGAGCGAGCCGATCTGCGCGCCGACGGCGTGCCAGGCCGATTTGCTGATGACGACGACGAACATGTCGCCCTTGGGCACATCAGGCAGCCCGGAGGAATAGCGCAGGCCGAGCTGCATGTGACGCCTGGTGTGCTCGTTCATGCGCGCGCCGCGGCGGACAAAGGACGACAGCGAGATCGAGGGATGATCCATCAGACGTTGGCCGACGCCCGGCAAGGCCGCCAGCACGGGAATGCCCAGGTCCTTGAGGTGACCGACGGGGCCGATGCCGGCGCGGAGCAGATGCGCCGGCGAATGAATGGCGCCGCTGGAGAGAATGATCTCGCGTCCGCGGAATTCCTGCTCGCGTCCGTCGACCATCGCCTTCACACCGACGCAGCGCGTGCCTTCGAACAGCAGCTCTCGTACCTGCGTGTTGGTGGAGATCGCAAGGTTCACACGTGCGCGGGTGTCGCGATCGAGATAACCCATCGCGGCCGAGACGCGCTGCTCGGCCTGGTTGGAATGCGTCACGGGGAAGAAGCCGTCGACGAATTCGCCGTTCTGGTCGGCCACGAATTGATGGCCGGCCTGCTGGAAGGCCTGCGCGAACGCCTCCGAATGCCGCGTCCAGTGCTCGCGCGGGATGCGGCGGACAGGGATCCTTCCGTCCTTGCCGTGATACGGTCCGTCGAAATCGAGGTCGCGCTCCACCTTCTTGAAGAACGGCAGCACGTCAGCCCACGACCACCCCTCGGCGCCGCGCGCCTCCCATTCATCGTAGTCGGTCGGCGCGCCGCGGTTGGCCATCTGCCCGTTGATCGACGAGCCCCCGCCCAGCACGCGCGCCTGCTCGTATTTGCGCAAAGGAGGCCGCGACTCCTCGGGATTGTTGTGGCTGACGACCTGGGTCGTCACCTTGAGCTCGGTCCAGTGAAAGCGCGGATCGAAATAGGCGGTGCCGGGATAGCTGTCCCTGATTTCGGCTGGCTCGTTGCCGGGTGGCGTGTCCTGACCGGCTTCGCAGAGCAGGACCTTGTTGGCGCTCCTGGCGGAGAGCCGGTGGGCCAGCACGGACCCCGCCGAGCCGCCGCCCACGATGATGAAGTCGTACACGATTGGCGCTTCCTCTTGTTCTTGTTGGCGGAGCTTACCGCGTTATTGTTTTGCCGTGGAAGTGTCTTGGATTGTGTCGATGCCGCACCTCGTGTCCCGGACGCAGTGCAACGCTTCAAGCGTTGCGGCGCTGAGCCGGGACCCAGGAGGCTCCGGATTCGCTGTGGCATGGGCCCCGGCTCTGCAGCGCACTGCTGAACTGGACGATGCTTCGCATCGCCAGGGCAGCGGCGCGCTGCGTCCGGGGCACGAGCGTCATGACTTGGCACAAGGATGCTACGGCCTGATCGTCATATTCTCCGGCGGCCCCGGCTTTCGCAGCGGCTCCGCGAGCCGGGCAAACTCGCACAGCAGCGATCGCGTCTTCCTGGGATCGATGATCTCCTCGACCCAGAATTTTTCGGCCGAGCGGAACGGCGAGCGGAGCTTGTTGAGCCGCTCCTCGATCTCCTTCAGCTTCGCCGCCTTGTCTTCCGCCGCGTCGATGTCGGCGCGGTAGGCGGCTTCGATGCCGCCTTCGAGCGGCAGCGAGCCCCAATAGGCCGAGGGCCAGGCATAGCGGATCGAGAAGCGGTCGGCCGGCTGGTGCACGACACCGGCGACGCCGAAGGCGTTGCGCAGGATCACGGTGCACCAGGGCACGGTGGTCTGGTTCACCGCCGCCATGGCACGCACGCCGTGGCGGATGGTGGCGGCCTTCTCCGCATCAAGGCCGATCATGAAACCGGGGCAATCCATGAGATAGACGACCGGCAGGTGGAAGGTCTCGGCGAAGTCGACCCAGCGCACCACTTTCTGGCAGGCATCCGCGGTCCAGGAGCCGCCGTAATGAAAGCTGTCGCTGGCGAGCAACAGCACCGCCCTGCCCTCGAGCCGCGCGAGACCGACAATGATCGGCTTGCCGAAGTTCTTGGCGACCTCGAAGAACGAGCCCTTGTCGACGACGGACTCGATGATCGGCCGCATCTTGTAGACCTGCTTGCGGTTGCGCGGCACCGCGTTCATCAGCGCTTCGTCGCTACGTTCAGGACTGTCCGTGCAGGGCAAGGTCGGCGGCAGCTCGTAGACCGATGACGGCAGGTAGGAGAGGAAGCGCCGCGCGCAGGCGAACGCCTCCTCCTCGGTGTCGACCGCATGATCCACCGCGCCGGCGCGGGTCTGGATATCGGCGCCGCCGAGCTCCTCCTTGGTAAGGTCCTGCCCCAGCGCCTTCACTACCGGCGGACCCGCGACGAACATCGCGGACTTCCGCGTCATGATGGAATAGTGGCTGGCGGCAAGACGCGCGGCGCCCAGGCCCGCCACCGAGCCGAGGCCGAGCGCGACCACCGGCACGCGCGACAGATTCTCCGTCGTGAAGCGATACCAGCGCGTGCCGCCGATGCCGCCGGGCAGATTGGCCGCGCCCTTGGTCTCGATGGTCTTGACCGAGCCGCCGCCGCCGGAGCCTTCGATGATGCGGACGATGGGCAGGCGGAAATCGTGCGCCATCTCCTCCGCCATCAGCGGCTTGGCCGAGATCGACGCATCCGCCGAGCCGCCGCGCACGGTGAAATCGTCGCCGACCACGACCAATGTGCGGCCGTCGACGCGCGCGCGGCCGAACACGCAATTGGCCGGCGTGAGCTTCTTCAGATCGCCGCTGGAATCGTACTCACCGATGCCGGAGACGGCACCGATCTCGTGAAAGCTGCCTTTGTCGATCAGCTTGTCGATACGCTCCCGAACAGTCAGCCGGCCCTGGTCATGCTGTCGCTTGACCTTGTCAACGCCGCCCATCTCCCGCGCGAAGGCTTCGCGCCGGGCGAGCTCGTCGAGTTCCGGCTTCCAGTTCATTCACTCCCTCCGAATGGATCGGCTTGTTATTGTTGTGCACGGCCATGGCGACCGGCTTACGCGAGATACGGTTGTTGAAGGCGTCGCCTTCCGCGCCTTCCATCAGGCTGCCGAGCGAGCGGCCAAGCTGGAGCATCAGCGGTGCGACTTCCTCGTGCAGACGCTGCTCGTCATACATCGCCGACAGAAGGCCGATCGTGATGACCACGAAGGTCTGGTACTGCGGCGACCAGATCGGCACCGCGAGGCCGTTGATGTGCGGGCTCCACAGGCCGCAGGCGACGACATAGCCGCGCTCGCGCAGCATCTGCCGGTTGGCCTCGATGCGGGGCTTGAGAATCTTCGCAGCCTCGGGCGCTTCCCGCTCCATGTCCGCGACGAAGGCATCACCCACTTCCGGCGCGAGCGCCGCGGTGTAGGCCGCGCCCGCGGCGGTCGAGGCCATCGAGATGCGGCTGCCGGTGCCCTCGTGCAGGCCGAGCGCAGTCGCCGAACGCGCGAACTGGAGATAGACGAGATGGAAGCGGTCGGGGACGACGAAGCCGACCGTGCCCGGCAGCTGCTCGGCGACTTCCTGCAGCCGCTGGCGAATCATGCTGCGCAGCTGCGCGCCCTTCATCATCGAAGCACTCATCGCCACCGCGCTCGGGCCGATGCGATACTTCTGGTCGCGCGGGAGATACACGAGCTGGCCCATGCGGGTCAGCGTATGCGTGAGCCGCGATACCGTCGAGCGCGGCAGACCGCAGCGATTTGAAATCTCGAGATTGCCGAGTCGCGCCTCGTGGCCCTCGAAGCATCGCAATACGTCGAACGCGCGCGACACCACCTGGATCACATCACCCTCACCGGCTTCGCCAGCGAGCGCACCTTGCCTGCTCAACCGCTCCGAACGTCGTCCCATGATCCCTACCGTTGTGTTCCGCTGTGCGGAATTAAATTCCACTTGCAGACGACGCTACCTCAGGCATTTTGCGACGACAACAAAAAGGCGATGGCATGCCAGAAATTAAGATCGTCACGGAGGTCGCGGGACGCATCTGCGCAACTCCCGTGCAAGTTGGAGGAACCGTCGCGGATGGCGATGACGTTGTGGTGGTCGAAGCGATGAAGATGGAGATCCCAGTGCCCTCGCCCGCAAACGGCACCCTCACATCGCTTCTGGTAAAGGTCGATGACGTCGTTGCGGAGGGACAGGCGATAGCGATCGTCGCGAGCTGAGCGTCTTATCCGGTCTTTTCCGCGACAATGTGTCAGTCGCATTCCCACGCGCGCTGTATGGCGTTGCCATCGCTTGATCGCGGTGACATGATCGGTTTCAAACAAAACGTTGTTTCAAACAAAGAATGAAAATCTTCGCGGCAAAGCGAAGATCATTGGAGGGAAACATGCTTCGTGGGCTGCTCGTGCTCGCGCCTGCTCTGGTGGCGGGCATTTCTTTTGCGTCTACACGCTATTCGTCCGCCGAAGACATCAAGCTGCCGGCGACATTGACCTTCACCGCCTATGACACCGGCACCGCCGGATTCAACATCGCGGTCGGCGTCGGCAAGATGATGAAGGACAAGTACGGCACCGACGTGCGCGTGCTCCCCGCAGGCAACGACGTCGCGCGCCTCGCGCCGCTGCGCGCCAAGCGCGCGGTTTCCGCGGCGATGGGGTCGGGCACCTACTTCGCGCAGGAAGGCGTGTTCGAGTTCGGCTCGAAGGAATGGGGTCCGCAGCCGCTGCAGACCCTGCTCTCGACCGTCGACTGCAATTGCGCCTCGCTTGCGGTGGCCGCCGACACCGGCGTGAAGGAGCTGAAGGACCTCAAGGGCAAGCGCGTCGGCTTCGTGGTCGGCTCGCCCGCGCTGAACCAGAACTCGCTCGCGGTGCTCGCCTTCGCCGGGCTGACGCAAAAGGACGTCAAGGCTGTCGAGTTCGCCAGCTACGGCGCGATGTGGAAAGGGCTGATCAACAACGACGTCGATGCCGCCTTCGGCACCACCATCACCGGCCCCGCCAAGGAGGCCGAGACTTCGCCGCGCGGCCTGATCTGGCCACCGCTGCCCGCCAAGGACAAGGAAGGCTGGGCGCGGATGCAGAAGGTCGGCTCGTTCTTCTTCCCGCAGCTTGCGACTTGCGGTGCCGGCATCTCGCCGGAGAAGCCGATCGAGCTCGGCAATTATCCCTACCCGATCTTCGTCGCCTACGCCTCGCAACCGGCCGACCAGGTCTATGCGATCACCAAGGCGATGATCGTCAACTACGACGCTTATAAGGACTCCGCGCCCGGCGCCGGCGGACTCGCGGCCAACCGCCAGACCAAGAACTGGGTGGTGCCGGTGCATCCCGGCGCGGTGAAGGCGTTGAAAGAGGCCGGCCAATGGAGCGACGCTCAGGAGGCACACAACAACCAGCTGATCAAGCGGCAGGAGGTGCTGGCGGCCGCCTGGGCCGATTACGGCAAGTCCAATCCGCCGTCGGACGACAAGGCGTTCCTCGACGGCTGGACGAAGGCGCGTGCCGCCGCGCTAGCGAAAGCGGGCATGCCGAACGGGTTCGAGGAATAGAGTGAGGTGTTGTTAGGCGTGATCGTTGCCTCGCGAGAAGTGCGCCCCCTCTCCCGCTTGCGGGAGAGGGTTGAGGAGAGGGTGCCTCCGCGCTGGGATTCCCCCAGAGGAGAAAGCCCTCACCCGGCGCTTCGCGCCGACCTCTCCCGCACGCGGAAGAGGTTGAGCGCGCGGCCAGAGCGGTTCAAACAACTGCCGTTTGCCTGATTGCGTTCACCAGCCCACGCGCGGGATCGATGATGTCCTCTTCCACTTCCACCGTCCCGCAAGACGAGCCCAAGCGCGTCGTGTTCGATGATCCCCATGGCGCCGCCGGCAACATGCAGGAAGCGGAAGTCACGCGCGTCCGCACGTTGCGCGGCGCGTGGCGCTGGACGCTGATCGTTGCGACCGCGGCGACGATCCTGCTCTGCATCAACCAGCAATTCTCGCTGCGCTTTTTCATCGGCTTCACCCAGCTCAACACGGAATATTTCTATCTCCTGATCGCGTTGATGCTGCCATTCACGTTCCTGATCTTTCCGGGCACCGGCCGCGCGCCGCTCGACCGCGTTCCCTGGTATGACCTCGTCTTATTCGTCGTGACCTTCGCGGCGGCGCTCATACTGATGGTTAACGTGCGCAAGGGGGCGGAGGCCGGCTGGGAATTCGGCGGCGCGCCCAACACGGTGATCGCCGCAGGCCTCGTGATGTGGGTGATGCTGATGGAAGCGTTGCGCCGCACCGGCGGCTGGAGCCTGCTCCTCAGCGTGCTGCCCTTCACCGTCTATCCGCTGTTCGCGGAGGCTGGCTGGCTCGGGCCGTTCCGTGGCACGCAATCGACGCTCGAGCAGGCGACCGCCTATCACGTGCTCTCGGGCGAGAGCCTGCTCGGCATTCCCATCCAGGCCTTCGCCGACACCGTGATCGGCTTTTTGGTATTCGGCACCGCGCTGATGATGACGGGCGCCGGAAAATTCTTCATCAACCTCGCCTTCGCGCTGTGCGGCACCTTCCGCGGCGGCGCGGCAAAAGTCTGTATCTTTGCCAGCGGCCTGCTCGGCATGATGTCGGGTTCGATCATCTCCAACGTGCTCACCGCCGGCACCATGACCATCCCCGTGATGAAGAAGAGCGGCTTTCGCGCCTCCTATGCCGCCGCGATCGAGGCCTGCGCCTCGACCGGCGCCGTGCTGGCGCCGCCAGTGATGGGTGCGACCGCTTTCGTGATCGCCCAATTCCTCAACGTCAGCTACGCCGATGTCGCCCTCGCTGCAATCATTCCGGCCGTGCTCTATTACGTCGGCCTCTTCATGCAGGTCGATGCCTACGCGGCGCGCCACAAGCTGAAGGGTATTCCCCGCGCCGAGCTGCCGCGGATCATGGATACGATCAAGGACGGCTGGTACTACGTCTTCGTCATCGCGCTTCTGATCGTGATGCTGCTCTATTTCAAGCGGGAGAGCCACGCGCCATTCTACGCCACTGCGCTGCTTCTCGTGCTCAACCAGTTCTTCTCGAAGGACACGCGCTGGACATTTGCGACGATCGGCAAGTTCCTAGAGGTCAACGGCCGCACCTTCGTCGAGCTGGTCGGTATTCTCGCCGGCTGCGGCCTGCTGATCGGCGCGTTCTCGATGACAGGTGTGGTGTCGAGCCTTGCCAACGACCTCCTGCACATTGCCGGCGACAACGCCTTCCTGCTGCTCGGCATGTGCGCGCTCACCAGCCTCATTCTCGGCCTTGGGCTGACGACGACGGCCTGCTACATCTTCCTCGCCATCCTGGTCGCGCCGGCGCTGGAGAAGCTCGGCCTCAACCGCATGGCCGTGCACATGTTCATCTTCTACTGGGGTATGCTGTCATCGATCACTCCGCCGGTCGCGATCGCCTCCTTCGCGGCCGCCGGCATCGCCGGCTCGCCGGCCATGAAGACGGGCTGGGAATCGATGTGGGTCGGCAGCATCATCTATTTCCTGCCGTTCTTCTTCGTGCTCAATCCGGCGCTGGTGCTGCAGGGACCAAGCCCCTATCTCGCCGGCCTCGGCCTGATGGGCCTGGCTGCCTTCGGTACGCTGTTCATCTGCGGCGGCATCCAGGGCTACCAGCCTTTCGTCGGGGACTTGCGCGGCACAGGCAGCCTGGAATGGCCCATCCGTGTGCTGCTGGTGATCGGCGGCTTCGTGGTGGCGACCCCCGGCGGCGGCATCATGCCGCTGTCGCAGATGCAAGTGACGCTGCTCGGCCTTGGCATCCTGCTGCCGACGATCCTGATCGCGCTTCTCTTGGTCCGGCGCCCGCCTGTGATGCCGGATGGGTTGCGCGTGCCCTGATTGCGTTGCACAAGGGAGGCGATGAAACCGCTCTCGCCTCTCGCCAGCGCTTGGACCCGTTCGAAGCCGCCCCTGCTGCGGTTTCTGGACAATTGCCTCAGCGAATTCTCCGCCGAAACGTCGGGCCATGTCGCCGATTACATTCCCGAGCTCGGCAAGGCCGACCCTGCCTATTTCGGCATCAGCCTGGCGACGCTGGACGGCCATGTCTATGAAGTCGGGGACAGCCGGGTGCCCTTCACCATCCAGTCGATGTCGAAACCCTTCGTGTTCGCGCTGGCACTGGACCTGCTCGGCGCCGGCAAGGTCGAAGGCGCGATCGGCGTCGAGCCCTCCGGCGATCCCTTCAACTCGATCCGGCTCAATTCCGAGAACCATCCGTTCAACCCGATGGTCAATGCCGGCGCGATCGCCTGCACCGGGTTGATCTACGACAGCAAGGGCGCGGAGGCTTTCGAGCAGATCCGCCTTGCGCTCAGCCGTTTTGCTGGCCGCGACCTTTCCGTCGACGACGCCGTCTATGCTTCCGAGAGCCAGACCGGCGACCGCAACCGCGCCATCGGCTATCTGCTCAAGACCAACGCGGTGATCTCGGACAACGTCGCCGGCGTGCTCGACGTCTATTTCCGGCAATGCGCCGTGCTGGTGACCGCGCGCGATATCGCGGTGATGGCGGCAACGCTCGCCAATCGCGGCATCAATCCGGTCACCGGCGAGCAGGTGCTGAGCGCCTACGCGATCTCGCGCACACTTTCGGTGATGACGTCGTCGGGCATGTACGACTATGCCGGCGAGTGGATCTACCGCATCGGCATCCCCGCCAAGAGCGGCGTCGGCGGCGGCATCCTGGCCGCGCTCCCTGCCCGCCTCGGCCTCGGCAGCTATTCGCCAAAGCTCGACAAGCACGGCAACAGCGTGCGCGGCATCAAGGTGTGCGAGGCGCTGTCCTCGCATTACGACCTGCACATGCTCAACCGCAGCGACGACGCACGCAACGCCGTCATCGCCGACTACGACATCGGCAAGAGCCCGTCGCGCCGCGTGCGCCGCCCGCAGGAGCGCGAGATCCTGGCGGCCCACGAGCAGGAGGTGCGCATCATCGAACTGGTCGGCACGCTGTCGCTGTCGGCGGTGGATTACGTCTCGCGCCGGCTCGCGGGACGACCGCGGCCGCAATTCGTGATCTTCGATCTCCACCGCGTGACCTCGACTACGCGGGCCGGCGCACGACTTGTGGCCGAAGCGTTCGAGGAATTGGCCGCGCTGAATGTCACGGTGGTCTTGTCGGGCGTCCGGCGCGCCTCCAAGGAATGGAATACGTTACGAGAATGGACCGCTGAGCTGAAGAACGTGCGCGATTTCTATCTGCTCGACACTGCGATCGAATGGGCCGAAGACCAGATCGTCTATCGCTACGGCGGCTCGATCGATTTTCACGAGACCACCGAGCTAGCCGACCAGCCGCTGCTGACCGGGCTGAGCGAGGAAGAGCTGACGGATCTCGCCTCGCTCTGCACCATCAGGACCTATCAATCCGGCGCCAAAATCCTCACGGCCGGCGACCCCGCCGATGCCCTGTACTTCCTGCGCAGCGGCGCTGTGCACGTCACCTTGCCCGATGGCGTCAGGCTGGCGACGCTCACCGCCGGCATGGCGTTCGGCGAGATGGCGCTGCTGGAACAAACCCGCTCCGCCGACGTGTTCGCCGACATGGCAGCGACGGCATGCGAGGTCCCGCTGAAGGATTTCGAGCGCTTCCGCAAGCAGCACCCCCGCGCCAGCGAATGCGTCATGCGCAACCTGGCCCAGCTCCTGGCCGACCGCCTGATCGTCGCCAACGCCAAGGTGGATATTCTGACCTCGACGTGAGCGGTTCATGCGCAACAGATCGTCATGCCCGGGCTTGTCCCGGGCATCCACGTTCTCCGTACCGATTGGCAAGTCGTGGATGGCCGGGACAAGCCCGGCCCAAACGCCGGACTTCCCAGCTCAAGCTTACATTAACGGCTCGCCGCTTCGCTGATGCGTCGCCTTATCTTGGCGGCACTGGCGTTGAGCAGCGCGGACGGCTGCTGACCGGTGGCGGCGCACAGGCAGGCCCAGTAGTAGACGACATCGCCAAGCTCTTCGACGAGACCGGCCTTGTCGAGCCAGTCGTCGCGCAGGAGCTTCTTGATGTGCTCGGCGACCTCGCCCGCCTCAGCGGCAAGGCCCAGCCCGAGATAAGACAACCGCTCGTTCGACCGATGCTCGTCGACTTTGGCAATGGTTGCGGCCCAGGCCGCATATTCATCGATTGTCATGAGCATCCCTCGCAAGCCGAGCTTTGGATCAGCCCACCACTTCGGTGACGGGCTGGAGGTCGATCTCGAACGTCTCCAGGAATTTTGACGTCATGATGTAGAAGCCGACCGAGAGCTGGAGCTCGACCAGCGCCGCTGGCGTCAGCTTCGATGCGATCGCCTTGAAGGTCGCATCCGTCGGCTTCGTCAGCTTCACGATCTCGTCGGTGAAGGCGAGCGCGGCGCGCTGCACCTCGTTGAAGCAGGATGCGGCCTGCCAGTTCTCGAGCGCCTCGTTCTGCTCGTCGGTGACGCCGACATTCTTGCCGATGCGCTTGTGCGCGACGATCTCATAGGGTGCCTCGCACAGGATGCCGGTACGGGTGATCGCAAGCTCGCGCACGATGGGGTCGAGCTCGCCCTTGTGCCTGATTGCGCCCCCGAGGCGGCAATATTGCTCAAAGTAACTCGGCGAATGCGCCATCATCCGGAAGATGTTGGCATGGCGGTTCTTGTCGAGGATTTCGCGGGTGCGGTCGGATGCCTTGGACGGGTCGCTGTACTGAATGCGGGCCATGATTTTCCTGAAGTTTTCCCTGATCTTTTGATGCTTTTTGTCGCCATTGGCGAAGGTTCCCGAAGACTCTATTCGCGTGGGGACGCACGAGCAACATCATCGAGTCAAATTGCCGCCGCATTGCTGATCGACCCTGACACAGTCGATATTCGCCGCGGGGGGACAAATCGCGGCGGATACTCGCAAGGGGTGTTCCGAGTAAAAACAATTGGCCGTCGTATGCGCTCACCGCGCAACGATGAGTCACGCCCAAGTCTAGGGAGAAAACGGCATGAAGGAAGCCACCAAGGGGGCGGCCTCGGGAGCGCTCGCGCATATGCTGGCGGTGACGGCGATGCTCGTCATCGCCAGCATCTTGTTCTACGGGCGTTAGAGTATTTCGATTGCGCATGATCTTTTCGGAAAACTGCTTCACACTTTTCCGGATCAGGTGCTCAGCGTTTTCGTCATTCCGGGGTGGCTCTCGCACAAGCCAAGCCCAGAATTCCCGTTCCAGGCTCGGTCGCATGACCGCCCCCGAATGACGGATCCCCTCTGTTGGCGTGTAGCCCGGATGAAGCGCAGCGCAATCCGGGAAGTCTGTCCGCGAGGTGCGAATCCCGGATTTCGCTGCTCCATCCGGGCTACATTCGCGTTTCCCTATTTGGTTTGGGCAAAGAACGGCACCAGATTGCCGGCAAACGGCTTGAAGCTTGCGATGACCGAATCGCCAATGGCGAGGTCATGCTCGCCATGGGCCATCATGCGAAAGCCCTCGGCGCAATCGACCAGCAGGATGTTGTAGGGCACGTGCGCGCGCGTCTCGGGCGTTGCCGCGCGGCAGACCAACGAGGTCGCATACACCCTGCCCTTGCCACTGGCGCGCTGCTCGCGCGGGTCCGATTCGCCACAAGCTGCGCAGAAGGCCCGATGAAAATACTGTACATGCCCGCATGCGGTGCAAATCTGGTAGGTGATGGCCTCTTCACCCTTGGTCCAGTCCGCCAGACGCTCGCTCATCTGACCCGCTCCAGGAACATGCTGACGTGAGACGACAGCACGCCGCCATCGCCGTGCAGCAGTACAATCGAGGCGTCGCGGACTTGGCGGCTAGCCGCCCGCCCCGTCATCTGCAAATGCGCCTCGACGAGATGCGCCATGGCGCCGCCGACGCCGCAATGGCCGTAGCTGAGCAGGCCGCCATGGGTGTTCAGCGGCATCGCGCCGTCGCGGCTGAAATGGCCGGCGCGTACGCGCGCGGCCGCCTCGCCGCGGCCGGCGAGACCGAGGTCTTCCAGCAGCATCGCGAGCGTGATCGTAAAGCTGTCATAGATCGCGGCGTAGCGCACGTCGGAGATCGCGAGACCCGTGGTCGCCTTTGCACGCGCGACGGAGATCTCGGCGCCAAGCTCGCTGAGGGCGGGCGCTGCCGTGACATGCTGATGCGTGTGGGCCTGGGCGCAGCCGCGGATACGCACGCCCGCTTCCCCGGTTCGCTCGCGGCTGACAACGAACGCCGCGCCGCCGTCGGAGACCGGGCAGCAATCGAGCAGCTTGAGCGGCAGCGCCACTGGCTTGGAGGCCATGACGTCGGCGACATTGATGGGATCGTGGAATTGCGCGCCGGGATGGGTGCAGGCGTGGGCACGCATCAGCACCGCGAATTCGGCGAGATCCTCTTCGGTCACGCCGTATTCGTGCATGTATCGGTTGGCAACGAGGCCGTAATAAGCGGGAATGGTCGGTCCTAACGGCACCTCGTAGTCGGGATGGCCGACCTGCGCCAGCGCCTGGATCGAGGCATCGCGGCTCTGCCCGGTGAGCCGGTTCTCGCCAGCGACCACCAGAACGTTCCGGCAGACGCCTGACGCGACGAGATGATGTCCAAGCATCGTCATCGCAAGACCCGTGGCGCCGCCGACCTGGACGGCATGAGCGTAGGACGGGCGGATGCCGAAATGCTCGGCGAAGACGGTGGCGAGCATGATGTGCGGGGAGACCGTGGAATAGCCGCAGAGAATCCCGTCGATGTCGGTGCGCTCGAGGCCGGCATCGTCGAGCGCGGCTTGCGCGGCCTCGCTCATCAGGTCGAGCGAGGAGGAGCCCTCGTGCTTGCCGAACGACGTGAGGCCGACGCCGGTGATGAAGCTCATGGTGCCATTTCTCCACCGTCATTCCGGTGCGCGACGAAGTCGCGAGCCCGGAATCCATCGAACGGCATGTGCGGAGGATGAATGGATTCCGGGCTCGCGCCCAAGTGGGCGCGCCCCGGAATGACGGATGAGAGAAGCGTGGTCATCTCCACTCTCCCTACTCCGGCGCCACGCGCGTGACGCCGTCGCGCACCATGGCTGCGATCTCGTCAGCGGAATAGCCGATCTCGCGCAAGATCTCCGCGCCATGCTCGTTGAGCCGCGGCGCCAGGCGTACCGGCTCGGCTTCGGTCTCGGACCAGGTCGCCGTCACCTTCATGCTGCGGATCGGACCTTCGGTCGGATGGGTCACCACCGGGAAAAAGCCGGTCGCCTCCAGATGCTCATCGTGCAGGATCGAGGCGAGATCGTGCATCGGCATGACAGGCACGTCGGCTTTCGTCAGCAGGTCGATCCATTCCGCCGTGGTCCGCGTCTCGAAGATGCGGGCGAGCTCGGCATACACCACATTGATATTGGCGGCCCGGCCGGCGAAGGTTGCAAATTTGGGATCGGCGCGCAGCTCGTCGCGCCCCGTGGCCTTGAAGAAGTTCTCCCACTGCTTGTCGTTGTAGACGATGACGCTGAGATAGCCGTCCGAGGTCTTGTAGGGCCTGCGGTCGCGCGAGAGATGGCGGGCATAGCCGCCCTTGTCGAGCGGCGGCTCGAACGTGAGCCCGCCCATGTGGTCGCCCATGACGAAGCCGGCCATGGTCTCGAACATCGGAATGTCCAGACGCTGGCCGCGGCCGGTGCGGTCGCGGTGCACGAGGCTGGCGCAGATCGCGCCGACCGCGGTGAGTCCGACGATACGGTCGACCAAGGCGTTCGGCACGTAGCGCGGCACGCCGTCGCCAGTCTGCGCCATCAGCGCTGGAAGCGCAGTCGCGCCCTGGATCAGGTCGTCGTAAGCGGGTTTTGCGGCATAGGGCCCGTCCTGGCCGAAGCCGAACACGCCGGCATAGACCAGGCGCGGGTTGATGGCGGAGACGACGTCGTAGCCGAGCTGAAGCCGCGCCATCGCCTGCGGGCGGACGTTGTAGACCAGGACGTCGGCGTCCTTCAAAAGCCGCAGCACGGCTTCGCGCCCCGCAGCCTTCTTCAGATCGAGGCAGATCGAGCGCTTGCTGCGGTTGGTGTTGAGAAACACCGGCCCCATGCCGGCGTGACGCATCGGGCCGATCAGGCGGGTGACGTCGCCGTCCAGCGATTCCACCTTGACGACGTCGGCACCGTAATCGCCGAGCATTTGGGTCGCATAAGGGCCCATCAGCACGGTGGTCATGTCGACGACCTTGATGCCTTTCAGCGGCCCCATCGTTCGCTCCCGATTGCGCCGAGCCCAACTGCCCACGCGATTTCGGTCCAGCTAACGGCAGTGCCGCCGCTCGCGCAAGGGCGGGCGGCGTATGGCGGCATGCGCCGCGGGGCGACGTCGGCCGCTATTTCTTCTGACGGGATTCCCGGATCTTCAGGAGCCGGTCGAGTTCGTCATTCTGCTGATTGATCCGGTCGGCGATGCGCGACTCGTTCTGCTCGCCGGAGGCGGCAGCGGCCTGCTCGATGAGCTGGCGGATATTGTCTTCGAGGATCGCGATACGATCGTTGAGTGCGTCCATCGACAGTGAATCTTCGTAGTTAGTGCTCATGATGCATTTCCCGCAAAATCAATCAGAGCATTAAGGGGGCCGCGCGAGCCCACCATGATCTAACGCAAAGAAATAAGGCGGGCATGGCGTATGGCGCCTTTGCCCACCCTACAGGATCAAACTACTTCAGCGGCTCCAGGACGGAGACGTAGTTGGCGACGGCCGCGCCACCCATGTTGAAGATGCCGCCGAGCTTGGCGTTCTTGAGCTGCATGCCCTCGGGCGCCTGGCCCGCGAGCTGCATCGCGGTCATCACATGCATGGAGACGCCGGTGGCACCGATCGGATGGCCCTTGGCCTTCAGGCCGCCTGACGGGTTGACCGGCAGCTTGCCGTCCTTCAGCGTCCAGCCTTCTTTGATGGCGCGGGCGCCCTGCCCCTTCGGCGTCAGACCCATCGCTTCGTACTCGATCAGCTCGGCGACGGTGAAGCAGTCATGGGTCTCGACGAAGGAGAGATCGGACAGCGTGACACCGGCCTTCTCCAGCGCCCGCTGCCAGGCGACCGTGCAGCCCTCGAACTGCAGGATGTCGCGCTTACTCATCGGCAGGAAGTCCTGGGCGTGCGCAGTGGCGCGGAAGCCGATCGACTTGGTCATGCCCTTGGCCGTCTCGGCATCGGCCAGCACCAGCGCAGCGGCGCCGTCGGAGACCAGCGAGCAGTCCGTCCGCTTCAGCGGGCCGGCGACATAGGGGTTCTTCTCGCTCTCGGCGCGGCAGAAGTCGAAGCCAAAGTCCTTGCGCATCTGGGCGAAGGGATTGGCGACGCCGTTCTTGTGGTTCTTGGCCGCGATCAGCGCCAGCGCATCGGACTGGTCACCGTATTTCTGGAAATAGGAGCTGGCGATCTTGCCGAACACGCCGGCGAAACCGCCGACCGTGTCGCCGTCCTCAGGGAGGTAGGAAGCCTTGAGCAGGTTCTTGCCGATCTCGGCGCTCGGCGTGCGCGTCATCTGCTCGACGCCGACGACCAGCACAATCTTGGCCGCCCCTGCGGCAATCGCGCGCAGGCCCTGATGCACGGCAGCAGATCCCGTGGCGCAGGCGTTCTCGACACGGGTCGCCGGCTTGAAGCGCAGCTTGGGATCGGCCTGCAGTACCAGCGACGCCGTGAAATCCTGCGGCGAGAAGCCGGCGTTGAAATGCCCGAGCACGATCTCGTCGACATCACCGGCCGAAATGCCGGCATCCGCCAGCGCCTCATTGGCGACGCGGGTGACGAGGCTTTCGACGGTTTCGGTGTCGAACTTGCCGAACGGCGTATGCGCCCATCCGACGATGCTGGCGGTCATGGTCATTTCTCCCTGGAGGCCTCTTCCTGAGCTAAGTCTTAGCCCAGGGATGGCAAGACTTCACGCGGCTTTCAGCGCCTTGAGGGTCCGCTCGCAGATGGCAGTTATGCCGGCCCAGTTCCCGGCCCGGATTTCCGCCGTCGGGCACAGCCAGGACCCGCCGACCGCAACGACATTGGGTTCGGCCAGCCAGGTCGCGGCATTGGCCTCGCCCACCCCGCCGGTCGGGCAGAACCGCACGTTCGGGAACGGCCCGCCGAGGGCGCGCAGGCCCTTGATGCCGCCGGCCTGCTCCGCCGGGAAGAACTTTGCGACGTCAAAACCGTAGGACAGCGCCATCATCAGTTCCGAGGCCGTGGCAATCCCCGGCGCGAACGGCAAGGAGCTGTCGGTCGCGGCCTTGAGCAGATCGGGGGTCAGGCCCGGGCTGATGCCGAACGCGACGCCGAGCTTCTCGACCCGGCTGAAGTCGGACGGGTTGAGAATGGTGCCGATACCCACGACCGCCTCGGGGACCTCGGTCATCATCGCGCGCGCCGCCTCGATCGCAACGGGGGTGCGCAAGGTCACCTCCAGCGTGCGGACACCGCCGGCAACCAGCGCGCGCGCCAGCGGCACCGCATCCTGGATGCGCTCGATGGTGAGGACGGGAATGACGGTCGCAGCCTTGAACAGCGCGACGAGGTGGTTCTGTTGGGCAGCCGTGGTCATGGGTCTCGATTCATTTGGTCGCTGTCTAATTGTTGGCCTGGCGGGACGCCGCCGGCCGGTGCCGCTTCTTCGGCGGCATGGCATAGCCCGGAATGATGGCGCCGGGATAGCAGATCACGAGGCTGGCGAGCCGATGTCCTGATAGGGCCGCCTCCACCGGCTCGGCGCCGGCGAGCCGGGCCGCGATATAGGCCGCGGCGAAGCTGTCGCCGGCGGCGGTGGTATCGACCACGGGCTTGGTCATGGGCTCGGCGCGGACCTCGCTGGCGCCGCCGGGGTAGCGCAACAGGCTCACCGGCTCGGGCAGACGGAACACCAGTTCCGGGGTTGGGATACGCGCCATCAGCTGGTCGTGACTTTCGCCGGGATGGAGGGCGAGCAGATCCTCGGTCGAGGTCAGCACGATGTCGGCGGCTGCGAAGGCGGTCGCAAACACCTCCCGCGCGATATCGCGGTCCGGCCAGCCGCGCGCGCGGAAATTGGTGTCGAACACGAAGCGAGTGCCGAGCAGGCGCGCGCGCTTGATGGCGCCGAACAGGCGCTCGCGCCCGGCCGCGTCGTAGATCGAGAGCGTGATCGCAGAGAGATAGACGACGTCGTAGCTCATCAGCGAGTTGAGCAGCTCGTCCGTCTCCGGCAGGCCCATCAGCTGGCGCGCGGCCGCACTGTCGCGCCAATGGAAGAACTGGCGCTCGCCCTTGCCGTCCGTCTGGATCATGTAGAGGCCGGGCAGCTTGCCCGCGAGCCGCACGACACGCCGCGTGCCGACGCCTTCCGCATTCCAGGCAGCGACCATCTCGTCGCTCAGGGCGTCATCGCCGAGCGCGGTGAGATAATCGACCTTGACGTCCAGCCGCGCCAGATACACCGCCGTGTTGAGGGTGTCGCCGCCGAAGCCGCGTGAGTACAGGCCACCGCCCTGCCCCTGCCCGGCGGACGCGCCGCCCTGGGCCTGCCGCAGCTCGACCATGCATTCGCCGATGCAAGCAACGCTCGCCATCATCAGGGCCCGCTCAGTCCGAGCTCAGGCGACGAAATTGCCGCCGAGCTCGTCTTCGATGTGAATGCGGATGATATCGTCGAACGTCTTCTCGGCGGTGGTGAAGCCGAGTTCGCGCGACCGCCTGGCATCGAAATTGCGCGGCCAGCCGCCGACGATGCCGACAATGAAGGGATCGGGCTCGCGCTTGATGCGCGCGGCGACCTTCTCGCCCGCAACCCGCTTCAAGGCGGCGATCTGCTCGCCGACCGTGGCCGACAGGCCCGGCATGGTCAGGTTGCGGCGCGGGCCGACAGTGGCGAGATCCATGGTGCCGGCGTGAAGCAGGAAGCCGACGGCCGAGCGAGGCGTCGCGTGCCAGTGGCGGACGTCCTCGGAGACCGGGAGGATCGCTTCCTTGCCGGCGAGCGGTTCGCGCAGAATGTTGGAGAAGAAGCCCGATGCCGCCTTGTTGGGCAGGCCCGGCCGGATGCAGATGGTCGGCAGGCGGATGCCGATGCCGTCGAGGAAGCCCCGGCGGGAATAATCGGCGAGCAGAAGTTCGCCGATCGCCTTCTGCGTGCCGTAGCTGAGCAGCGGGGTATGGAAGAACTCGTCGCCGATCGCATCGGGAAACGGCGCGCCGAACACTGCGATCGAGGACGTGAACACCACGCGCGGCTTGTAGCCGCCGCCCGCAAGGCGTATCGCATCGAGCAGCATCCGCGTGCCGTCGAGATTGATGCGATAGCCCTTGTCGAAATCGAGCTCGGCCTCGCCGGAGACGATCGCGGCGAGATGGAAGATCACGTCGGGGCGACCTGCGATCAGTTTCTCGGCGGCACCGGGGACTGCGAAATCGCCCGACACGGTCTCGACCGGGAAGCCGGCCTTCTCCGGCTTCCTGGGCTCGACCACGTCGTGCATGGTCAATTTCGTGATGTCGCTCTTGCCGAGCCGGCCGTCGCGCAGCAGCCGTTCACAGAGTTTGCGGCCGACCATGCCGGCGGCGCCGAGAACCAGAATGTGCAAGAGCTCAACTCCTTCTTATTGGCCGAAGCGCGCCGCTCTTGAAACAATTGGCGCGCCCCTCGGCAAGCCCCGCGATCATTCCTTCACGGCGCCGGTCATCGCCGACACATAATGCTCCACGAAGAAGGCGTAAAGGATCACGAGCGGCAGCGAGCCGGCCAGCGCGCCCGCCATCAGCGAGCCCCAGCGGTAGATATCGCCGTCCACGAACTCGTTGACGATCGCGACCGGCACCGTCTTGTTGCTGGTCGATTGCAGGAACGTCAGGGCGTAGATGAACTCGTTCCAGCACAGCGTGAAGCAGAAGATGAAGGCCGAGATCAGGCCGGGAATGGCCAGCGGCACGACGATCTTGACCAGGATCTGCCAGCGGCTCGCGCCGTCGATCAGCGCGCATTCCTCGAGCTCGAAGGGGATGGTCTTGAAATAGCCCATCAACAGCCAGGTCGAGAACGGGATCAGGATGGTCGGATAGGTCAGGATCAGCGCCAGCGGCGAATCGAACAGGCCGTATTGATACACGACCGTGGCGAGCGGAATGAACAGGATCGACGGCGGTACCAGATAGGCGAGGAAGATCAGGCCGCCGACGAGATTGGCGCCCTTGTAACGCAAGCGCACGATGGCGTAGGCGGCGAACACCGAGGCGATGATCGAGAGCACCGTCGCGCAGATCGCCACATACATCGTGTTCCAGAGCCAGTACGGATAGTAGCTCTCGAACAACAGCTTGTGGAAGTGCTTGAAAGTCGGATTCCAAGTCCAGAACGGATTGTACTTGTCGAGGTCGAGCAGCTGCTCGTCGGGCTTCACCGAGGTCAGCGCCATCCAGTAGAACGGGAACAGCAGGACGACGACGATGATGGCGAGCGGCAGGTACAGCGTCACCAGCCTGCGCGGCACCGACTGCAGATAGCTCATGCCCTCGCTGTGATCATCCTTCGCGACTGTCGGAGCCGAGCTATGCAGGACGGCCTTGAGATCGATCCGCGAGGTGGGGAGATCAGTCATTGTTTTCTCCCTGCTGCCACTTGCGACGCTGCAGGCCGAACCAGGACACCATGATGGCGGCGAGCAGGAACGGGATCATCGCACTGGAGATCGCGGCGCCCTCGCCGAGCTGGCCGGCGATGATCGCACGCTGATAGGACAGGGTCGCCATCAGATGAGTGGCGTTGACCGGGCCGCCACGCGTCATCGCCCAGATCAACTGGAAGTCCGTGAAGGTGAAGAGCACCGAGAAGGTCATCACGACGGCGATGATCGGCGTCAGCAGCGGATAGGTGATGTAGCGGAAATTCTGCCAGCGCGTAGCGCCGTCGAGCGTCGCCGCTTCATAGAGCGAGGGTGAGACGGTCTGCAGGCCTGCGAGCAGCGTGATCGCCACGAACGGCACGCCGCGCCAGATATTGGCGAAGATCACGCAAATGCGTGCCCAGGTCGTGTCGCCGAGGAAGTTGATGTTCTGGTTGATCAGGCCGAGCTGCTTCAGCGACCAGGAGATGATCGAGAATTGCGAGTCGAAGATCCACCAGAAGGCGAGCGCGGAGAGCACCGTCGGAACGATGAAGGGGATGAGCACCATCGCGCGCAGCATCGCCTTGAACGGCATGTGCTCGTTGAGCAGCAGCGCGAGGTAAAGGCCGATGCCGAATTTGAAGGCGCTGGCGACGAAGGTGTAGAGCAGCGTGTTGAACACCGACAGCCAGAAGATGGAATCGTCCCACAACCATTCGTAGTTCTCGAAGGCGATGAACTGTCCGACCCTGCCGATGCGCGTGTCGGTGAAGGACAGCCAGATGCCCAACCCCAGCGGATAGGCCAGGAAGAAGATCAGGAACACCATGGCCGGCACCATGAACCAGAAGCCGAGCCAATTGCGATTGTGTTTAAGCTGGGCCCAGGCGCCAGCCTCGGTCATCTGAGGCTTGGCCCGGGGAATTGCGACATCAGCCATGCCCGATATCCCTGATCGAAATGTTGACGGGCGGGCGGCCGAAGAGGCGCCCGCCCCGTGACTGTTCAGCGATAGATGCGCTTCAGCTGGCGCTCGGCTTCCGCCATCGCGCCCTTCGCATCCTTGGCGCCGGTGCAGTAATTGGCGAACATGTCGACGACGATGAAGTCGGCGATCGCGGTTGCCGCCTTCTCGCCGACGGTGCCGATGCCCGACGCCGGCAGCGTGCGCTTGGAAGCCTGCGAGAACACGGCGTTCTTGGGATCGGCCGTCCAGATCGGCGCCGATTCATAGGCGTTCAGGGTCTGCGTCAGATAGCCCTGCGCGCCGGCCAGCCACTTCTCGTAGTTCTCCTTCTCCAGCATGAAGGCGACGAAGGCCTTCGCAGCATTCGGATATTTGGTGAAGTTGAAGGCAAGGATCGGCAGCGCCAGCTGCAGCTCGGTCGGCTTGCCGACCGGACCGACCGGCCAGAGCGCGTGATAGGTGTCCTCGGTGAGCTCCTTCTTGCTGGGATCGGTCTTGGCGGCGACGTAGATCGAGATGCCGTTCGCCGTGCAATAGAGCTCGCCGGCGAGATACGCCTTGTTGTTGGAGGAATCGTTCCAGGACGCCGTGCCCGGAATGAAGCTGTCGTACAGCGCCTTGCAATATTCCAGCGCCTTCGCCGTCTCCGGCGAATTGATGACGATCTTGTCGTTCTGGTCGACCGTGTAGGCACCGTGGCCCCACAGCACCCAGTGCAGCCAGGAATTGCCATCGCCCGAGGCGTGACCGAGCGCGAAGCCGGCCGGCGTGTTGTTGGCCTTGAGCGCCTTGCACATCTCGAGGAAGCCGGGGAAGTCCTTCGGGAATTCCTTGAAGCCAGCCTTGTCGAGCGCCGACTTGCGGTAGGTCATGTAACCGCCGTTGGTCGCGACGGGAATGCCGAGCCAGTCGTTGCCGAGCTTGCAGGTTTTGGCCGCCGCATCGGTCCAGCCGCCGTATTTGTTGCCGAGATAATCGGCGACATCGTTCATCTTCAGCACTTTGGTCGGGAAAAGCTGCGGCAGGGTGTGCAGACCCCAGGCGAGATCGAGGCCGGAGCCGGTATTGGCCGCAACCGAGGCCTTCGGCTGCACGTCCTCGAAGGACTCGCTGAAGGTGTTCATCTCGGTGCCGGTCGCGGCCTTGAACGCCGCCACCATCGCGTTGAACGCATCGTCCTCGGCCGGCACGAAGCGCTTCCAGCGCATCACGGTCAGCTTGGCGCCCGGCTCGGCCTTCCAGGGCGCGCTCTGCGCCCAGGCCTTGGCGAAGTCGAACAGTGCCGGCCCCGTCAGCATGCCGGTCGCAGCCAAAGCGGTGCCGCCTTGAAGCAGAGACCGGCGGGTAAAGTCTTGCATGTTGTCCTCCCTGTGATGCTTTTTGTCGTCTTATGCCTTGTCGTCTGATGCGTTAGGCGTTCATGCGTTTGCCCGTCGCATCGTCGAACAGATGGACCAGCGATGGCTCGGGCTTCAGCCGCACCTTGTCGCCCGGATTGAACTGGTGACGCTCGCGGAAGACCGCGACGACCTGCTCGCCGCCGAGCTTGGCAAACACCTGCGTCTCCGAGCCGGTCGGCTCGACGACGATGATCTCGGCCTCGGCGCCGTCATCGGCGATGGTGAAGTGCTCCGGCCGCACGCCATAGACCGCAGGACGGCCGTCGGAATTGGCGGGCGCGGTCTTGAGCGGGAGCTTGACGCCGTTCGGTCCTTCGAAGCTCGCAACGCCGTTGACGCGCACATGGCCTTTGAGGAAGTTCATGGCAGGCGAGCCGATGAAGCCGGCGACGAACTGGTTGTCGGGCTTGTCGTAGAGCTCGAGCGGGGTGCCCATCTGCTCGACGATGCCGTCATGCATGACAACGATCTTGTCGGCCATGGTCATGGCCTCGATCTGGTCGTGGGTGACGTAGACGGTCGTCGTCTTCAGCCGCTGGTGCAGCTCCTTGATCTCGGTGCGCATGGCCACGCGCAGCTTGGCGTCCAGGTTCGACAACGGCTCGTCGAACAGGAACACCTGCGGATCGCGCACGATGGCGCGGCCCATGGCGACGCGCTGGCGCTGACCGCCGGAGAGCTGTCGCGGATAGCGGTCGAGCAGCGGCGACAGCGCGAGGATCTCGGCGGCGCGCTTGACGCGCTTGTTGATCTCGTCCGAGCTGGCATTCCGCAACTTGAGCGAGAAGCCCATGTTGTCGGCGACCGTCATGTGCGGATAGAGCGCGTAGTTCTGGAAGACCATCGCAATGTCCCGCTCCTTGGGCTGGACATTGTTGACGACGCGGTCGCCGATCGAGATCGTCCCGGAAGTGATGTTCTCGAGGCCGGCGAGCATGCGCAGAAGCGTCGACTTGCCGCAGCCGGAGGGGCCGACCAGGACGACGAACTGGCCGTCCTCGATCGGAATCGTCACGCCGTGCAGGACTTCAAAATTGCCGAACGATTTCCGCACGTCGCGGATTTGCACAGACGACATCTAGCTCCCTCCTCGAAAGTCGACGGCGCCTCTCGCGCCGCGACCGTCTTGTTTTTCGGACTTTACCGAACCAGGCCCGATATTAGCGGGCAACATTGTCGGTACTTTGTGCGGTTTTGGCAATTTGTCTTTGGTTAGTCGTTGCTGGTAGCGCTGTCAACGTTCCTTTGTTTGCGGGACTGACTGTGTTAAGAGCAGCTAATGGGTCGAAAACGCACCAAGTCAGGCAAAATCCGGCTGGCCGAAGTGGCCGAGCTCGCCGGCGTCAGCCCGATTACCGCGTCGCGCTTTTTCCGCAATCCGGAGGCCCTGTCGGTCGCCAAGCGGACGCGGGTCGAGAGCGCCGCCAAGGAGCTCGGCTATGTGCCCAACCTTGCCGCGCGCGCCCTCGCCTCGCAACGCACCGAGGTCATCGGTGTCCTGATCCCATCGCTCACCAACAACGTGTTCTCGGACGTGCTGCGCGGCATCTATGACGCCTCCGAAGGCAGCCGCTACTCGATCCAGTTGTCCAACACGCGCTACAGCATTCTCCAGGAAGAGAAGTTGCTGCGTCTGTTTCTGGCACAGAAGCCGGCCGGGCTGATCGTCACCGGCATCGACCAGACCGCGGAGTCCCGCGCGATGCTTCAGGCCGCGGACTGTCCGATCGTGCAGATCATGGAGATAGGCCCGGACCCGGTCGACATGATGATCGGCTTTTCGCACTATGATGCGGCCCGCGCGGCGATCGCGCATCTGTTCGAGCAAGGTCACCGCAAGGTCGGCTTCGTCGGCGCGAGGATGGATCCCAGGGTGCAGCGGCGGCTGGACGGATATGTCTCGGCCATGAAGGACGCCGGATCGTTCGACCAGCGCCTGGTGGTCACGACGGCGACGCCGACCTCGGTGACGCTCGGCGGCGCCCTGTTCACCGATCTGCTGGCGCGCGAGCCGGACATCGATGCGGTGTTCTGCGCCAACGACGACCTCGCGCTCGGCGTGCTGTTCGAATGCCGGCGCCGGGAGATCACAGTCCCCGGGCAGATCGCGATCGTCGGCTTCAACGATCTCGAATTCATGGCCGCCGCCGTCCCCACCCTCACCAGCGTCCGCACCAACCGCTATGAGATGGGCAAGACGGCCGCCACCATGCTGATCGACGCGATCGAGGGCCGCCGCCCGGAGCAGCCGGTGCTCGATCTCGGCTTCAAGGTGATCGAGCGGCAAAGCTCGTCGGCGCGACGTTCGGACAGCAGGCCAGCCGTATCGGGCGCGGGCGCGGCGAACAAAATGATAGCGTTACCAAGCAGCCACGACTAGTATCTGAATCGTGAGGAAACGACCCGCCAGCGGGAAGGCAGATCATCGCGCGCGCCGTTGGGCACCGCACATGCCGACACCATGGGACGGACGGTAGTCGCGTTTGCATGCAGGAGAAACCAATGACAAAGAAACCAACCAACGGGCATGCCGCCGGCAGCAACGGTACCCGCCGCCATCTTCGCTCGCAGGAATGGTTCAACAACCCGCACAATCCGGGCATGACCGCGCTCTATATGGAGCGTTACCTGAATTACGGCCTCACCCGCGCCGAGCTGCAATCCGGCAAGCCGATCATCGGCATCGCCCAGACCGGCAACGATCTGTCCCCCTGCAACCGCCATCATCTCGAGCTCGCGCACCGCGTCCGCGAAGGCATCCGCGAGGCCGGCGGCATCGCGATGGAATTCCCGACCCATCCCATTCAGGAGACCGGCAAGCGACCGACCGCGGCGCTCGACCGTAACCTCGCTTATCTCGGCCTCGTCGAAATTCTCTACGGCTATCCGCTCGACGGCGTGGTGCTGACCACCGGCTGCGACAAGACCACGCCGGCCTGCATGATGGCGGCGGCGACGGTGAACCTGCCCGCGATCGTGCTGTCGGGCGGCCCGATGCTGAACGGCTGGCACAATGGCGAGCGCACCGGCTCCGGCACCATCGTCTGGAAATCGCGCGAGCGGCTCGCGGCCGGCGAGATCGACTATGAAGAGTTCATGGAGATCGTGGCCTCCTCGGCGCCCTCGGTCGGCCATTGCAACACCATGGGGACGGCCTCGACCATGAACGGGCTTGCCGAAGCGCTCGGCTTCTCGCTGCCGGGCTGCGCGGCGATCCCGGCGCCCTATCGCGAGCGCGGCCAGATCGCTTACGAGACCGGAAAACGCATCGTCGAGATGGTCTGGGAGGATTTGAAGCCTTCCGACATCCTGACCCGCAAGGCGTTCGAGAACTGCATCGTGATCAATTCGGCGATCGGCGGCTCGACCAACGCGCCGATCCACATCAACGCCCTCGCCCGCCATATCGGCGTCGAGCTGTCGATCGAGGACTGGCAGAAGTTCGGCCACGACGTGCCGCTCCTGGTCAACATGCAGCCGGCCGGCTTCTATCTCGGCGAGGAATTTCACCGCGCCGGCGGCGTGCCCGCCGTGGTGCGCGAATTGATGAAGCACAAGCGCATCCATGAGGACGCGGTCACGGTCAACGGCCGCGGCATCGGCGAGAACTGCAAGAACGCGCCCGCTCCCGACAACGACGTGATCTGGGCTTACGACAAGCCGCTGGTGAAGGACGCCGGCTTCCTGGTGCTGAAGGGCAATCTGTTCGATTCCGCGATCATGAAGACAAGCGTGATCTCCAAGGAATTCCGCGACCGCTACCTCAGCAACCCGAAGGACCTCAATGCCTTCGAGGGCCGCGCCATCGTGTTCGAGGGGCCGGAGGATTATCACGAGCGGATCGACGATCCCTCGCTCGACATCGACGAGCGCTGCGTGCTGTTCATCCGCGGCACCGGCCCGATCGGCTACCCCGGTGGCGCCGAGGTTGTGAACATGCAGCCGCCGGCGGCGCTGATCAAACGCGGCATCCTGTCCCTGCCCTGCATCGGCGACGGTCGCCAGTCCGGCACTTCTGGCTCGCCCTCGATCCTCAACGCCTCGCCTGAAGCGGCCGCCAATGGCGGGCTTGCCATCCTCAAGACCGGCGACAAGGTCCGCATCGACCTCAACAAGGGCAGCGCCAACATCCTGCTCTCGGACGAGGAGCTGAAGAAGCGCCATGCCGAGCTCAAGGCCAGCGGCGGCTTCAAGCATCCGCCGAACCAGACGCCATGGCAGGAGATCTATCGCAACACCGTCGGCCAGCAATCGACCGGCGCCTGCATGGAGCTCGCCACAAGGTATCAGAACGTCGCAGGCACGTTCGGTGTGGCGCGGGATAATCACTGACAACTTCCGTCATTCCGGGGCGCGACGCAGTCGCGAACTACGATGCGCACTTGCGCATCTGAGAATCCATAACCACGATCGGGAGTATGGATTCCGGGCCTGCGCCTGACGGCGCATCCCGGAATGACGACCCCAATTCAAAGGAGTGAACAAAATGGCAGACCGCCTCAAGGGAAAGCGCGCCGTCGTCACGGCTGCCGCGGCAGGCATCGGGCGCGCTTGCGCCATCGCGTTCGCGCGTGAAGGCGCAACCGTCATCGCCACCGACATCAACGAAGCCGGCATCGCGAGCCTGACGAACGAAGGCATCGCCGAGGTCGCAAAGCTCGACGTCCGCAACACCGCCGACGTCAACGCCTTCGCCAAGCGCGTCGGCAAGATCGACATCCTGCTCAACGCCGCCGGCTTCGTGCACCACGGCACCATCCTGGAATGTTCGGAAGAGGACTTCGACTTCTCGTTCGACCTCAACGTCAAGTCGATGCACCGGACCATCAAGGCTTTCCTGCCCGACATGATCGCAGGCGGCGGCGGTAGCATCGTCAACATCTCCTCCTGCGCCGCTTTGAGGCCGCCGGCCAACCGCTACGTCTACAGCTCGTCAAAAGCGGCAGTGTCGCTGCTGTCCCGCGCGGTCGCGCTCGACTTCATCACCAAGGGCATCCGCTGCAACTCGATCTGCCCCGGCACCGTCGAGACGCCGTCGATGCTCGACCGCGCGGCAGCCCAGGGCCCGCAGGGCAAGGAGATGTTCATCTCGCGGCAGAAGATGGGCCGGCTCGGCACCGCCGAGGAGATCGCGGCGATGGCGGTCTATCTCGGCAGCGACGAGAGCGCCTTCACCACCGGCGTCGATCTCGTCGTCGACGGCGGCTACATGCTCTGACGCAGAAAGGCCTCCGGCATGAACAAGATCGATCTCAACGGCCGCATTGCCATCGTCACCGGCGGCGCGCAAGGCTTTGGCCGCGCCATCACCGAGCGCTTCGTCGCCTCCGGTGCCAAGGTCGCGATCTGGGACTTTGACGCCGCGCTGGCCGAGAAGACGGCAAAGGAGATCGGCGGCGAAACGAAAGTCTTCAAGGTCGACGTCACCGACACGGCGGCCGTCGAGCAGACACGCGATGCAACGCTCAAGGCCTTCGGCAAGATCGACATTCTTGTCAACAACGCCGGCATCGCCGGCGTCAACAAGCCGGTCTGGGAGACCGACCTGGAGGAATGGCGCAAGGTGCTGCGCATCAACCTCGACGGCCCCTTCATCGTCTCCAAGGCGATCGTGCCCGAAATGCTCAAGCAGAAATACGGGCGGATCGTGAACATCGCCTCGATCGCCGGGAAGGAAGGCAACCCGAACGCCGCGCATTATTCGGCGTCCAAGGCCGGCCTGATCGCGCTGACGAAGTCGCTCGGCAAGGAGCTCGCCGGCCACGACATCCTCGTCAACGCGGTGACGCCGGCCGCGGCGAAGACGGCGATCTTCGACCAGATGACGCAGCAGCATATCGACTTCATGCTGTCGAAGATCCCGAAGGGCCGCTTCGTGCTGGTGGAGGAACTCGCCGCGATGGTGAGCTGGCTTGCGTCGGAGGACTGCGCGTTCTCGACCGGCGCGGTGTTTGATATTTCCGGTGGGCGGGCGACCTATTGAGGACATCATGATCCGGGAAGGTGGTTGCCTGTGCGGCGCGGTGCGGTTCAAGGCGGAGGGCGAGCCGCTCAACGTCCGCATCTGCCATTGCCGCATCTGCCAGAAGGCGATGGGCTCGCCCTACTTCGCCCGCGCCCAGTTCGACCAGCGCGCGCTCAGCGTCGAGGGCGAGACTGCACGCTATGCATCGTCCGAGAACATCGACCGCGTGTTCTGCAAGCAGTGCGGCACGCGCCTGTTCGCCTGGCGGCGCAACGGCACGCTGGCGGGCGTGGCGCTCGCCACTTTCGATGATCGCAATGCCTTTGCGCCGACCGAGCACATCTGGGTGTCGGAAAAGCTCGCCTGGGTGAAGCTCGACGACGGCTTGGTGCAATATCCCGGGACGATCCCGGCGTGACTTTGCGCGACTGCACGGCGGCCGGCCGAAGCATTCATCTGCAGCGTGGCAATTCGGAACCGGCCACCCTATGTTGAGCCGAAGCGTTGCTGCGCCGGTTTGGTCAGGACGGCTGCAAGGCCGCTAGCTAACCGAAATGGATGAGCTGTGAACATTTCCTTGTACGACCTGTCGGTGTGGGTGCTTCCCCTCGTGCTCGCCATCACCTTCCATGAGGCCGCGCATGCCTTCGTCGCGGACCGGCTCGGGGACAACACGGCCGCGCAGCTCGGCCGCGTCAGCTTCAATCCTATCAGGCATATCGACCCGTTCGGCACCGTCATCCTGCCGGCGATGCTGCTGTTCGCGCATTCGCCGTTCCTGTTCGGCTACGCCAAGCCGGTGCCGGTAAACTTCCGCAAGCTGAACAATCCCAGGCTCGACATGGTCTGGGTAGCGCTGGCCGGACCCGCCACCAACATCCTGCTGGCGCTCGCCACCGCCCTCGCCTTCCATGCCCTGCCGCTGGTGCCCGCGAGCGCGGCGAAATGGGTTGCCGACAACCTCAAGAATGCCCTCATCATCAACGCCATCCTGGCCGTCTTCAACATGATGCCGATCCCGCCGCTGGACGGCGGCCGAGTTGCGGTCGGGCTGCTGCCGCGGGCCCTCGCCTTGCCGCTGGCCCGGCTCGAGCCGTTCGGTATGTTGATCCTGATCGGGCTCCTGATCCTGCTGCCGCTGGCGGGCTCGCAGTTAGGTCTAAATCTTGATGTTATTTCAGCAATACTGCGGACGTTGACCGGTTATGTGATTCAGGCTGTTCTCTTCCTGACCGGCAATGCGTAGTTGAACCGGAACACCCGAACACGAGCCGAAAGGCCAGAGGCCGACTTGGTCAAAGCTGCCGATATGCTGATCGCGCGACGCGCCGACACCCGCGCCCGCGCCGATTTTGCCACCTGGAAGATGATGGCTAAGCTCAACGGGGCGTCCGCGCTACCTCCGGAGGCCCAGGAGTTCCTGAGCAGCTACAGGAACCTGCTGGCGCAGATGAGCGAAGGCGAAGCCACCGAGGCCACCATCGGTGCGATCTACAAGGCCTATTACGTCGAGATGGGTGGCGCTGGAACGCCGCCCGACGTCCGTCCGCGCGAGGCCGAGCCGGCAGCGGATAATGTTACCGCTTTCCGGCGCCCGGCGCCGAAGCCGAAAAGCGCTGGTTTCTTCGGGACAGGCGCGGCCAGCGGAGCCCAGAAACGGCCCCTCCCCGTGGCGCTGATCTTCGCCTGCCTGGTGGTGGTCTATGTCGGGATCCGGCTCTACTGGCGTTGAGCCGACTTCTTGTTGGCGATCTTCTTCGATTTCTCAGGGGCGAAGCTGATCTCGAGGGTGCGCTCGAAACGCTCCTCGGTCAGTTGAACCGGAGGCGGCTCGAAAGGATCCGCCTTGCGAACCATCGAGATCGCAGCTGCATCGTAGGCGGCGTCGCCGGACGACGCGATCACGTCGACCGAGACCACATTTCCCTTTCGGTTGAGCGCGAAACTCACCGTGACCTTCTGATTGGCGTTCTCTCTGCCTTCCGGATTGATCTGGTGCTGCTTGATACGCGCACTGATTTTCTTGTTCCAGTCCACCGTGATCTTCAGGATGTCCTTGCCGAGCCCAACCACCGGCGCCAGGGCCTTTTCGGCCTCGCGCGTTGCGTCCTCGAACGTTTGCCGGGCCATATCAACCTGCTTTGGGGCAGCCTCCATGGCGGGCGTTTCAACGGCAGCCGCCTTCGGATCGTCGTCCTGCTCCTTCTTCGCAACCTTTTCGCTGACAATGCGATCGGGATCCTCGGCCTCTTGCGGTCGATCTTGAGGAAGTTCCGTCTCCTTCAGTTCGGCCTTCTGCTCCGGAAGCTCCGGGCGCTCCTCTTGTGCCGCGGAGTCGTTTGGTCCGGTCGGCAAATCGGATTCCTGAGCCTCTGGCGAAGCCATCTCGACGGCGAACTCGGCTCCGGCCGCGCCGAGACCATCGCCGTCGTCGTCGCCGTGCAAATGCGCCAGCGCGAGCGCAGCACCGCCGAGATGCAGGGCGAGCGCGGCCGCCGCCGCCAGGATCCAGAGCTTCCGGGATGGTCTCGGTTCGTCCGCCATCGTTCCGTCTTCTTAAGGCTGGGCGGCGCCTGCCACAGGCGCCCCCGGTGCGCCTTCCAGCGCGACCAGCTTCACCCGCGTATAGCCGCCCGAGCGCAAGAGCTCCATCACGCCCATCAACTCGCCATAGGGCACCGAGCGATCAGCGCGCAGGAAAACGTACTTGTCCTTGCTCATCTCGGAAAGGCCGTCGAGGGTTCCGATCAACTCGGCCCGGTGAACGGCGTTCTCCCCGATCGCGAGCGTCAGATCGGGCTTGATGCTGAGATAGGTCGGCTTGTCCGGCTTCTTCTGCGGCGTCGCACTCGACGTCGGCAGATCGATCGGCAGGTCGACCGTGGACAGCGGCGCGGCGACCATGAAGATGATCAGCAGCACCAGGATGACGTCGATGAACGGCGTGACGTTGATGTCATGCGTTTCCGAGAAATCGTCGTCGTCATCATTGTCAGCGAGCGAAACGGCCATGGTCTACTCCGCCGCGCGCGAATGCACGCTGCCGTGGCTGCGGTCGAGATCACGCGACAGCAGTCGCCCCGCCGCGCCCGAGGCGCGGCTGACGAGCTCGAGATAGCCTTTCGTCACGCGCGAGAAGTGGTTGTAGATGATGACGGCGGGAATGGCGGCGACGAGGCCGATCGCGGTGGCGAGCAGCGCCTCGGCGATGCCGGGCGCGACCACGGCGAGATTCGTGGTCTGCGACTTCGAGATGCCGATGAAGCTGTTCATGATGCCCCAGACCGTGCCGAACAGGCCGACGAAGGGCGAGGTCGAGCCGATGGTCGCTAGCACGCCCATGCCGATCCGGATGCGCCGTTGCTCCGCGCGCACGATCTCGGAAAAGCTCGAGGCGGCGCGTTCCTTGATGCCGGCATCGCTGGACAGGCCAGCCGACATCCGCGCTTCGCGCAACGCCGCCGCAAGGAACGACGGCAGGATGCCCTCCTTGGTGCCGAGCGCCATCTGCGCTTCGGCAAGCGAGCGCGCCTCCGCAATCTTCTTCAACGCCGAACGCAGCTTGCCGGAGGCGACCGACAGCTCGATCGACTTGGCGATGAAGACGGTCCAGGTCATCAGCGAAGCGAAGGCGAGCCCGATCATCACCGCCTTCACGATGACGTCCGCCGACATGAACATCACCCAGGGCGACAACTCCTTCAGGGCCGCCGCCTCGGGCTTCGCACTCGCGGGATTGGCGGCCACCGGGGCGGCGCCCACGACGGCGGGAGCCGTCGAGACCGCAGGCGCAGCTGCCGGGGGGGAGGTTCCGGCAGCGGACGGCTGAGCCGTCGATGGGGCCGGTGCCGGCGGGCTCTGCGTCTGGGCGAAAACGGGGGATGCGAGCCAGGCAGACGCCAGCATCAAGGCTGCGGCAAGGCTTGCTTGGATGGAGATGGTCTTCATACTTCGGCCCAGTAGCGAATGAGATTGTGATGGATACCCGTCAATTTGACCGTTTCGGGATCGTCACGCCCGAGCCGTTCCACCAGCGCCTGTATCGCGGTGTCGAGGCCATAGATCATGCTCCGAGCTTGGTCGTCCCGTATCATGCTCTGAAGCCAGAAGAAAGACGCAACCCGCGTCCCCCTGGTCACGGGGGCGACGAGAGGTGCTGGAGGATAGAGCACAAGGCCCTCCAATTCCTGTCGTTCACACGCGTCGAACGAATGTCGCCTGTTGGTATCGGCCACACAATTGCGGGTCAATGCGTGCCGTTCGCGAGAACCCTTGAATAGATCAAGATCAAAACGATTCTAAACTGCCCCGCTCTCTGAGCGAAGGATGCGTCCCTAGACGCAAATCGATTGCTGGCCACTCGATCGCCGCTCTGGGTTTCATCAGCCACAGCAACTCGTCGACGGTCTTCGCAACGGCGCGCACGCGATCGGTGCTGTCCATGCCGGCGATGTTGGCGCCGTTGACAACGGCTTTGATCTCGTCGCGAAAGTCGGTGAGGAAGCACAAGGGATCGCGCTGCTCGTTGGCGACACGCGCGATCAATCCCTCGATCAGCATCTGGCACGCGATCAGCTTGCCGTTCAGCTCGTCCAGGCTTTGCTCCGTCGATGCGGCGCCGAAATGGACGATGCCGAAATCCATGATAACCGAAACGGCTACGAGGCGACTTAGCACCGTTCTTGCGGCAGATCCGAATGACGCCGCGGCGCGGGGGGCCGATCGGTCCCGAGCACACTGCTCCGCGTGCTGCGCAAGACTTGCACGCCGGCCGGTCGCGGTGGGAAAACGCGGCATTGCACGTCGCCGCGCCAGCGAGCAGCCTACACGGTGCAAAGCTTTCCAATTGTTTAGGATTCTCACCCGATAGTGCTGTTTACTCTGGAAGTTGGCGTGTATTATACATCATGCTGGAACCGTACGATTGCCCCGATATTCGTAGCCGAGGGCATACGAGCCGATACGAGACGACATGAACAAGTCCCGGCCGATCCTTTGGCTTCCGATCATCGCGGCCGTGGCTTCCGCCGGCTATTATGGTTGGCAGAAATTCGGCACGTCCGAGGCGGGAAAAACCCAGACCGCACAAAAAGGCCCGCCTCGCCCCTCCGCCGTCCCGGTCAGCGTTGCGCCGGTTCAGAAGACCGACTTTCCGGTCTATCTCACTGGTCTCGGCACGGTTCAGGGCTTCAACACGGTCCAGGTCCGAAGCCGTGTGGATGGCCAGATCGACAAGCTCGAATTTAGGGAAGGCCAGATCGTCAAGCAGGGCGATCTCCTGGTTTCGATCGATCCCCGCCCCTATCAGGCCACGCTTGACCAAGCCAAGGCCAAGAAGGCGCAGGACGAGGCCAGTCTCGCCAACGCCAATCTCGAGCTCCAGCGCGCCACGAAGCTCGGCGAATTCGCCACCGCCCAGCGCGTCGACACACAGCGCTCCACCGTCGCTCAGCTCACCGCCCAGATCGCCGCCGACGATGCCGCGATCTCCAACGCCCAGACTCAGCTCGATTACACCCAGATCAAGGCGCCGATCACCGGCGTGGCAGGCCTGCGTCAGGTCGACATCGGCAACATCGTCAACGCTTCGTCGCAGACCGCCATCGTCACGATCTCGCAGGTCGAGCCGATCGCCGTGATCTTCACCGCGCCGGAAGACCAGCTCCCCTATATCAGCGAGGGCCAGAAGGCCGGCGCGCTCAAGGTGATCGCCTTCACCACCGACGGCAAGAGGACGCTGGCCGAGGGCAAGCTCGCGGTGATCAACAACCAGGTCGACGCGACCAGCGGCACGATCCGGCTCAAGGCGGTGTTCGACAACAAGGAAAGAACGCTGTGGCCGGGGCAATCGGTCTCGACGCGGCTCCTGGTGCGAACGCTGAAGGATGCGACGGTCGTTCCGGATGACGCGGTCCAGCGCTCCACCAACGGACTCTATGCCTATACGGTCAACCAGGACAACAAGGCCGAACTGCACAAGATCAAGGTCAGCTATGGCATCGACGGTCATTCGGTCATCGAGGAAGGATTGAGCCCCGGTCAGCAGGTGATCGTCGGCGGACAGTTCAAGGTGCAGCCCGGAAGCCTGGTGTCGACGGCGGTAGCAAGCTCGGATCCGACTCAGAACAAGGTTCGACAGCAATGATCGGGGGCGGGATTTCGGCGCCTTTCATCCGATATCCCATCGGCACCTCGCTGCTGATGGCCGGCATTCTCTTCGTCGGCCTGGTCGCCTATCCCCTGCTCCCGGTCGCGCCCCTGCCGCAGGTGGACTTTCCGACCATTCAGGTCACCGCCAATTTGCCCGGCGGCAGCCCCGAGACCATGGCTTCGTCGGTGGCGCAGCCGCTCGAGCGGCAATTCGCCCAGATTCCTGGCATCGCGCAGATGACCTCGACGAGCTATCTGGGCACGGCGTCGATCACCATCCAATTCGACCTCAACCGCAACATCGACGGCGCCGCCAACGACGTACAGGGTGCCATCAACGCGGCCAGCGGCCAGTTGCCGAGGAACCTGCCGTCGCCCCCGACCTACCGCAAGGTCAACCCCGCCGACGCGCCGATCCTGCTACTGTCCGCGACATCGGAGACGCTGCCGCTGACCAGCGTCAGCGATGCCGTCGACACCCAGCTCGCCCAGCAGATCAGCCAGCTCTCGGGCGTCGCCCAGGTCTTCATCGGCGGCCAGCAGAAACCCTCGATCCGCATTCAGGTCGATCCCGCAAAGCTGGTCGCCAAGGGCTTGTCGATGGAGGATATCCGCAGCCAGATCGCGATCACCACGGTCGACAGCCCCAAGGGCAATATCGACGGCGAGAAGCGGGCCTATACGATCTACGCCAACGACCAGCTCACCCACGCGAAGGACTGGAACGACGTCATCATCGCCTATCGCAACGGCGCTCCGTTGCGAATCCGCGATATCGGCCAAGCGGTCACCGCTGCCGAAGACGCCAAGCAGGCGGCGTGGGCCAACGGCAAGCGCGGCGTGTTCCTGGTGATCTTCAAGCAGCCCGGCGCCAACGTCATCGAAACCGTCGACAGGATCAAGGCGACCCTCCCTCGTCTCGTGGCGGCGATCCCGCCCGCGATCAAGATCGAGCTCATCAGCGACCGCACCGCGACCATCCGTGCCGCTGTCGAGGACGTCCAGTTCACGCTGCTCTTGACCATTGTGCTCGTGGTCATGGTCATCTTCATCTTCCTGCGCAGCTTCTGGGCGACCGTCATTCCTACCGTCACGGTTCCGCTGGCGCTGCTGGGCGCGTGCGCCCTGATGTGGCCGGTGGGCTATTCGCTCGACAATCTGTCGCTGATGGCGCTCACCATCGCGGTCGGTTTCGTGGTCGACGACGCCATCGTGATGCTCGAGAACATCACGCGCTACATCGAGGAAGGCGACTCGCCGATGGAGGCCGCCTTCAAGGGCTCCAAGGAAATCGGCTTCACCATCGTCTCCATCAGCATCTCGCTGGTCGCGGTGCTGATCCCGCTGCTCCTGATGGGCGGCATTATCGGGCGCCTGTTCCGCGAATTCGCCGTGGTGCTGGCGATGACGATCTTCGTTTCGATGTTCGTATCGCTGACGCTGACGCCGATGATGGCCTCACGCTTCCTGCGCGCCCATGGCGAGGTGCAGCACGGCCGCTTCTATCAATGGAGCGAGCGCGCCTTCGACGCGATGCTGCGCGGCTACGAATATGGGCTCGATCACGCCCTCGCCTGGCGGCGCACCACGCTCGCGATCTTCTTCGTCACGCTCGGCCTGTCGATCTACCTGTTCGTGCTAATCCCCAAGGGCTTCTTCCCGCAGCAGGACGTCGGCCTGATCACGGCCACGTCTGAAGCCTCGCAGGACATCTCGTTCAAGGAGATGGTGAGACGCCAGGAGCAACTCGGCAAGATCATCCTGGCCGATCCCGACGTTGCCAGCGTTGCCATGTCGATCGGCGGCAGCGGCCGTGCCGGCAACAACGGCAACCTGTTCATCACGCTGAAGCCGCGCAATGAGCGTGACGCTTCGGCCCAGCAGATCATTGCGCGTCTGCGTCCGCAGTTCGACAAGGTCCAAGGCGCCCGCCTCTACATGCAGGCGGCCCAGGACGTGCGGCTCGGCGGCCGACCCACGCGCACTCAGTTCGAATTCACGCTGCAAGACGCCAATCTGGACGAGCTCAACGAATGGGCGCCGAAGATCCTCGCCAAGATGCAGACGCTGCCGGAGCTGCGCGACGTCGCGACCGACCAGCAGACGCAGGGCACAACGGTCCAGCTCAAGATCAACCGCGACACCGCCGCCCGCTACGGCATCCAGCCCCAGCTGATCGACGATACGCTGTATGATTCCTTCGGACAGCGGCAGGTCACGCAATATTTCACGCAGCTCAACACCTACAAGGTGATCCTGGAAGTCCTGCCGGAGATGCAGGGCGATCTCGAGACGCTGAACAAGCTCTACGTGAAATCGCCGCTGACCGGCGACCAGGTGCCGCTGTCGACCTTCGCGAGCTGGACCACCGATCCGGTCCGCCCGCTCTCGATCAGCCATCAAGGCCAGTTCCCGTCGATCACGATCAGCTTCAATCTCGCGCAAGGCGTCGCGCTCGGCCAGGCCACCGAGGCCGTGCAGAAGGCGATGGCGGAGCTCGGGACGCCGCCCACGCTGAATTCGAGCTTCCAGGGCACCGCGCAGGCATTCCAGCAATCGCTCGGCACCGTGCCGCTCCTGATCCTCGCCGCGCTGGTCGTGGTCTATCTGATCCTCGGCATTCTCTACGAGAGCTACATCCATCCGATCACGATTCTGTCGACGCTACCCTCGGCCGGCGTCGGCGCGCTCGCGATCCTAATGGCGGCCGGATTCGACTTCAGCCTGATCGCGCTGATCGGCATCATCCTCCTGATCGGCATCGTGAAGAAGAACGGCATCATGATGGTGGACTTCGCGATTGCCGCCGAGCGCGACGAGCACAAGACGCCGGAGGAATCGATCCGCCAGGCCGCACTGCTGCGCTTCCGCCCGATCATGATGACGACGATGGCGGCCCTGCTCGGCGGCGTGCCCCTCATGCTCGGCCACGGCACCGGAGCCGAAATCCGCCAGCCGCTCGGCTACGCCATGGTCGGTGGCCTGATCGTCAGCCAGGCGCTGACGCTGTTCACCACGCCGGTCGTCTATCTCTACCTCGACAAGCTCAACAACTGGTTCTCGACTTGGGGCCGTTCGGACGACGAAGGCGAGGAGACGCCCGAGCACGGCAGCGTCAAGGAAGCCGCCGAGTAAGCTAGCGCCGCGCCTGCCGCGACGCTACAGCGAGACCCCGGTTCGCAAATGCGGTTTCCCATGCCTGTGCAATCCAGACTTGTCGCCCTTGTCGCTGCTGTCCTGTTGTCAGCGGGCGCAGCACACGCCCAGCAGGGCGCCAAGAAGAACGCCGCGCCCGCCCCGGCCGCGCAGCCCGCGCCTGCCCCGACACAGGCGCAGGCTGACGGTGCTTCCGGACAGCCCGGCTGGATCGTCCGCTGCACCAGCGCAAGCCGCGACGCGCCGCTCGAATGCGCGAAGGAGCAGAATGCGGTGCTGACCAAGACGGGCCAGACCGTCGTCCTGATCAACATCCGCATCGCGCCCGACACCCGCACGCCGATCGCGCTTCTGCAATTGCCGCTTGGCCTTAACCTTCCGGTCGGGGCCAAGCTCCAGGTCGACGAAGGCAAGACGTTCGATCTCCAGATCCAGACCTGCGAGAATCGCGGCTGCTACGCCTCGACCCCGGTTGCGCCGGCCCTGCTCGCCGCCTTGCGGTCGGGCAAGCAGCTGAAGGTCTCTTTTCAGAACATGGCCAAGGAGACCATCGCGATCCCGATGCCGCTCGGCGATTTCGCGGCGGCCTACGACAAGATCAAGTAGCGGGCTTCCTCACGTCACGATGTCGCTCGCCCGGAGCAGCGTCGTGAAGCCGCCATAGATCATGCGCTTGCCGTCGAACGGCATGCCCTCGAACTTGATGCGCGGGTCCGCCATCACCTTCTTGTTGATGGCATCGCGGCTCTCGCGGTCCCGATAGACGATCCAGGCGAACACCACGACCTCGTCCTCCTTCGCGATCACAGCGCGCGGAAACGAGGTGAGCTCGCCATAGGGAACGTCGTCGCCGATGCATTCGACGTAATCGAGCGCGCCGTGCTCCATCCAGATGGCGCAGGCTTGCGTCGCCAGCGCCTTGTAGGCCTCGGTATTGTCCTTCGGCACGGCGAGAACGAAACCATCGACATAGGGCATTTGCGGATCTCCTTGGGTTGTCCAGCCCAAGGACGATCCAGCGCGCGGCGATCCGACTTGGAAATGCAAATACTAGGTGAGGCAAACCGTCGCGAGCAGCGAGGCAGCCCATCAACCTGCCTGCCATCCTGCCCAGGGACCGGAATCATGCCTTTGCGAAAGCGCCCGGAACTGGCTGGGGAACCTGGATTCGAACCAAGACAAACAGAGTCAGAGTCTGTTGTGCTACCGTTACACCATTCCCCAACGGAATAGTCGAACAAATTCAAAGGCCTGCTTGATTTGTTCGACTGTGGCCGGGAAGCGCATCGCGCCAATCGCGGCTCAGGCGTGGCAGCCTTCTACCCGCTCGCATCTGGGCTGGCAAGCGCTGCGGTGGACGGATCGGGTCAGGGCGCGTTTGATCAGACGACGATGTGGTCGAAGTCTGCGGCGATCCGGGTGTTCGGGAAGATTTCTGCCGCCTCGGCGAGAATCTCTGCGTCTTCGTAGCGCCCCGACATATGCGTCAGCACGAGCTGTCCGACCTCGTTCGCGGCGGCAAAGGAGGCCGCTTCTGCCGCGGTGAGATGGCCGTAATTCCGCGCGGTCGGCGCGTCGCGATCGAGGAACGTCGCCTCGATCACCAGCATGTCGGCGCCGGCGACGTATTGCGACAACCCCTCGGTGGTCTCGGTGTCGCCGATCACGACGAGCTTGCTGCCGCCGCTCACAGGACCCAGGACCTCTTCCGGATCGATGGTTCGGTCGGCAACCACGATCGGTCGGCCGGCGGCCAACTCGCCGCGCAACGGACCGTCGGGGACACCGAGCGCGATGAGGCGATCAGGCCGCAGATGACGGCGCGCGGGGCTTTGGAAGATGAAGCCGAAGCTGTCGGTGTCGCGGTGGCGGACCGGAAAACAGTCAACGGCGAATTCACCGGTATCGATAGCTCGTCCCTCGGTCAGCGCTTCGAACTGGACGGCGATCGGCGCCCTGCCCGCGCCCCACAGGCCGGCGAGCATGCGGGTGACGAGGTCGAGCGTGCCCGCGCCGCCGTGAACGGTCATTATCTCGGACGTCTGCCGCAAGCCGAGCGTCGAGAACAATCCGGGGATGCCGAGCACGTGGTCGAGATGGGCGTGGGTGAGCAGGATGCGGTCGAGCCGCCGGAAGCCGGCGCCGCTGCGCAGCAGCTGGCGCTGCGTGCCCTCGCCGCAATCAACGAGGACGCGCTTGCCTGCGGCTTCCACGAGGAGCGCCGGATGGTTGCGCTCCGCCGAGGGAACGCTCGCCGATGTCCCGAGAAACGTCAGGGCGAACATGGTCGTCGATATCCAGCGACCGCCCTTCTCCGCGTCAATAGGTTGGCGGTCTCACCGTCCCCAATGCCACGCGAGCAGCAGCGCGTACAGGGCCATCGACGCGGCATAGAGCACGGCAAGCAGCACGAAGCCGGCGATCTGGCGACCGAGCGTCGCCTTCGGCGTCACCCACCAGTCGAGCGCCTTGAAGGCGGCGGGCACCAGCCACCAGCCGAGTAGCTGGGTGCTGACGAGATTGCCGAGGAACAGCGACAGCCAGACCGGCACGCCGTTTCTGTCGATCAGGGGCGCGCTGATGAAATAGCCCCAGAGGTAGACCACGGGATAAAGCACCAGGAGAACGATCAGGTTGCTCTTCCAGATGAAACCGGGCCCTTGCTCCGGGGCCGACGTCTTGCCGGCCGGGAACCAGAAATTGAAGCCGTAGCTCGCCCGCCTCACGTGCATTCCGGCATTGAAGCGCTCGCCCTCCTTCAGCAACGTCTGCCGTAACGGCGAGTCGAGCCAGGCATTGAGATTGGCGTCGCTGTCGAAAGACAGGATGATGATCCATTCGTCGTGCAGGCCCGGAATCGGCCGCTCGATCTTGTGCCGCAGAAATCCCTTGAACTCGGCCTCCGCGGCCTGGATGCGCTGCTGCCATTTCAGGAACGCGTCCTCGAGCCCATCAGGGACTTTGAATGAGATGACGGCCGAGACTGCGCTGTCGCGCGGGACGCCGGTGTCGGGCAGGATATGGACGTCCTCCGAACCGACGAAGAAGCGCTGCACCTCCGCGATCAACTTCGCCCGCACCTCGCTCTGCAGCCAGGCACGTGCCGCAGCCGGGCTCGCGAAACGCAGGATCGTCACCCAGTCCACATGCGCCGGCGGTTGCGGCGGCACCACCTCAAGGCCGAGAAAGCCTGGCCAGACCTTGAGCGCCTCGCCGACCTCACCGTTCCACCGGGCGAACGCAGCAAAGCCGTCGTCGGCGATGCGGCGCTGAATGACGAGAGCGACCGGCTGGCCGGCTGTTTCAGGAGATGCGCTCATTGGCAGCGGTCCGCCTCAGCCTTTCTTGTAGAGACGCTTGCCCATCACCCAGGTCTCGTCGACGCAGCGATCGTCGCCGACCATCATGACGGCGAACAGCATGCTCGCGGCCTCGTCCATCGTGCGCGGGGCGGCGCCGTCGGCGATCAGCGATTGATGCCACGCTTGCGCGACCTGCCCGCCGTTCGGATCGAGCGCGACGAAATCGGCCTCCTTGCCGGGCTCGAAATTGCCGAGCTTGTCGTCGATGTAGAGGCCTTCGGCACCGCCGAGCGTAATCGACCAGAAGCCGCGATAGGGCGAGAGCTTGTTGCGCTCGGCTTCCGCGAGGTCCTTGCGCGCGGGATCGATGCTGCCGTCGAGCAGCGTGTTGTTGCACATGCCGACCTTGTAGGCGTCGTCGAGCACGGAGATCATCGAGAAGCGGTTGCCGCCGCCGACATCGGTGCCGAACGACATCTTGACGCGATGCTCGGGATCGGTAGCCCGTCCGAGGCGGAACAGGCCGCTGCCGAGGAACAGGTTCGAGCACGGGCAGAACACCACCGCCGCGCCCTTCTTCGACATGCGGCGGAACTCGTTGTTGGAGAGATAGACGCCGTGGCCGCCGGAGAATTTCGGACCGACCAGGTCGAACTTCTCGTAGATGCCGAGGTAGTCCTGGCAGTCCGGATGCTCGACAAGCACGCCGCTGCATTCGGCCGGATTCTCGGAGATGTGAGTGTTGACCCAGCAATCCGGATGCTCGTGCTTGAGGCGCTGACACGCCTTCAGCAGCTCCGGCGAGGCACCAAAGGCGAAGCGCGGCGTGATGGCGTAGAGATTGCGGCCCTTGTTGTGGTACTGCGCGATCAGCCGCTTGCTGTCGCGATAGAAATTCTCCGGTGTATCGATGAAATCGGCCGGCGCGTTGCGATCGATTCCGGTGAGGCCCGCGATGACGCGCATGTTGCGCCTGCTCGCTTCCTCGAACAACTCCTCGGTCGAAACGGGCGAGGAGCTCGTGAAGGCCTGGCAGGTGGTGGTGCCTGAGGCGAGCAGCGCATCGAGGAAACGCTTCACGCCCTCGCGCGCGTAATCGCGATCCCGGTATTTGAGCTCTTCCGGGTAGACCCATTTCTGGAGCCACGGCAGGAGCTGCTCGCCATAGGCCCCTAACACGCGCGTCTGCGGCAGATGGATGTGGCCGTCGATGAAGCCGGGAAGGATGATGCGGTCCTTGATGTGGGTGACCTCGACGCCCGGATGGGCGGCGGCAATCCTGTCATAAGGACCGAACGCCTTGATCACGCCGTCAGTGACGACCATGAGGCCATCCTGGTGAAAGCGCGCGGCGGCCGGCTCGTTGCCGACGTGCTTCCAGGGATCGTCGACGAAATCGAAGAACGTGCCGCGAATTCCGACCGTGGTCATGATTTGGTTCCTTATTTAACTGTGTGTCGCTTGCCGCGCCGAGGGCAGCGAGATCGCGAGCAGCGTCCCCGCAATGGCGCAGAGGCCGAGATAGAGCCATCCGATCGGCGCCTGCGTCGCTTCGGGCAACACCGCCGTGATCGCCATGGCACCGCTCACGGCGAGATAGCAGAGCGCGCTGATGAGGCCGCCAACCAGCCCGTGGTCGCGTTCGAACAGGCCAAGCGCCATGCCGTACATCATCGGGCACAGCACGCCGCAGCCGCCGAGCACCAGCGCGCCGCCGATCGCGATCGACGCAAAATCGAGGCCGAGGGTCATGCCCGTCACGGTCAGGACCACCGCACCGGCGAGGAACAGCGCGAAGGCGCCGAAGCCCAGCAAGCGCGCCGGCATGAAGCGTGCGAAATGCGCGCAGCCGAGCTCGCCGGCGAGATTGACCCCGCCAAGCCCGAGTGCGACGAGGCCGTAGATGGCCGCCGAATAGCCGAGACCGGTCTGGTAGAAGAACGGCGCAACGACGCCGAACGCCAGCTGCGCGCTGGCCGCCGCGGCAAAGACCAGCACGAAGGCGAGGAAGCCCGGGCGGACCAGCGCATCGTGCAAGATACCGGCAGTGCGGCGCGGATCGAACGGCGCGCGCCGCTCTGCCGGCAATGTTTCGGGCAGAAGAAACGCGACGATCACGGCGACGATCGCCGCAGCGATGGCAACGACGACGAAGACGCCGCGCCACGAGGTCAGCTCGACGATGAAGCCACCGGCCGCCGGCGCCAGCACCGGCGCAAGGCCCCAGGCGGCACCTAACAGGCCGGAGATCGCGGTGAGCTCGCGGCCGCGGAAACAATCAGCTGCGACCGCATAGGCGACGACGAGACAAGTGCAGCCGCCGATGCCTTGCAGGAAGCGCAAGCCAAGTAGCAGCGAGGCCCTTGTGGCGAGCGCACAGGCGATGCTCATCGCGATCAGCACCGACAGCCCCGCGAGCAGCACGTTTCGGCGGCCAAGGGTGTCCGAGGCGATACCGACCGGCACCAGCGCCAGAGACATGCCGAGCATGTAAGCGGTGACGGTGTTTTGCATCGACGCCGCGTCAGCTGTGAGATCCACCACCATCTGTGGCAGGCCCGGCGTATAGGCATCGAGCGGAATCTGGCTGAACGGCACGACGCACAACAGGATCGGCACGATCCCACTCCTGGCGCGACCGGCGTCCGAAGCAAGTGCAGTCATGGCTTACGCCCCCTCGATGCCCGCGGGTCCTATCTTTTCGTGCGCGCAATGAGAGGCGACGACGCAGGTTGCCGGTCTTGACGCGCGGAACGTGCCAGAACTGTATGTAAAAACTCTTAGAGGTTCCCGTATCGATACGGTTCGCGGCGCTGGATGATCAGGCTCCGGGCACGCTCAAACAAAAATGCGAAAACAACCCCATGCACAGTACGAATGATTGAAGAATTTCGCGCCGCATGGTGCGGGTCCTGCCGGCGAAGGCCGTTTGACACGTCGGGCAGAACAGGCGCAAAGTTGCATGATCGCCGATCGTGAATCCGCAACTCGCGCCGACGCCGTTAACCGGTCGGAAGCCATGGCTGCTATGAAACGTGAGCCGGCCTCGAAATCGGCACCACTGTCGATGGCGCGAGGCTGAACTCTATGCACGCGCCCGATCGCAGTTTGCACGAGGCCATGCTTGTCCGGCAGATGGATCGAGCCACGGCAGGCATCGGCAATCGAGGTTGGAAATGACTCTCCTCAGAAGTGACGGCGTGTGGTTGAACGAACCGAAACGATGGACGGCAGAGGACGATCGCCTCCAGGTCGTGACGGAAAAAGGCACCGATTTCTGGCGAGAAACCCACTACCGCTTTAATCGTGACAGCGGGCATTTCCTGGGCTTTCCAACCGGCGAGGCATTCACCGCCAGCTTACGTGTACAGGGCGACTTCCAGGCGCTCTACGATCAGGCGGGCATCATGGTGCGCATCGACGCGCGACATTGGGTCAAGGCCGGCATCGAACTGTCGGACGGCCGCGCCATGCTTGCAAGCGTGCTAACCGACGGGCGATCGGACTGGGCAACGGCACCCTATGAGCATGATGCCGGAGACTTCTGGGTCCGCGCAACCGTCGCCGACGGCGTCCTTCGTCTACAAGTCTCGGCCGATGGCAAGACCTGGCCTCTCATGCGGCTAGCGCCGTTTCCGGCAGCAAGCTCCTATCTTGTGGGCCCGATGGCCTGCACGCCCGAGCGGGCGGGACTGGAAGTCGTGTTCTCGAACTTTCGTCTGACACCGCCGCTTGGAAAGGACCTGCACGACCTGAGCTAAGCGGCCTTGTGATCTATCGCGCTCCCGAGCGGGCAGATCGTGGCTCCGCCGACTGCGCCGCGACCGCCTGCACGGCGACATCAGCGACCTGCCGCAGCGCTTCACGATCCGCGCCCGAAGATGCCATCACGCCCATGCCGACCGACACCGCCGAGATATAGCGCGCGAGCGCGGCCGGATCGGCGCTCTCCTTGAGATCGCCCTCCGCCTTGGCGCGGATGAAGCGGTCGCGGAGCTGGTCCTCGTTCTGGGCGCGGCGCGCGGCGAGCTCGAACGGGACGTTCTCGGAGCCGGTGCCGCAGGCGATGCCGCCCTGCACGAGCAGGCAGCCGGGCGGATTGGCGGGATCGGTCTGCTTGTCGGCGATGCCCATCAGCATCCGCTCCGCCACCTCGCGAGCGGTGGGCGCTGCGACCACCTCGTCCATCCAGATGTTGCGCAGCGTGGTGTAGCGGTCGAGCGCAGCCTTCAGCAGGCCTTCCTTGTTGCCGAAGCAGGCGTAGAGACTGGGCGGATTGATGCCCATGGCCTCCGTGAGCTGGGCAATGGTCGCGCCCTCATAGCCATGGCGCCAAAACACTTCCATCGCCTGGTCCAACGCCGTTTCGGCGTCGAATTCGCGGGGGCGTCCCATGCCCATGTGCCTGTCTCCTCGGATTCGGCGTGCTGTCTCAGCCTAACGCCGGATCCTATCTATTTGTTCTAGCTTTCTTTTTCTTGTGTCTTCCAATCGTCGCGGTATCGGCGTACAATTTTCTTAGTGATTGGTACATAAGTATCTTGCACTGCGGTATCCAGCTCCACATCTGTAGTGAACACTACATATCTGGAGCGCGCAAATGCATCCCTCCCAAAATACCTCCCGTACCGGCCATTTCCGCCGCCTTCTGGGCGGCGTCGCCATCGTGGGCGCCCTCGCCGCGGCCGGCTCGATCGTGACCGGCCGCTATTTTCATGCGGCGCAAGCGACCGCACCGGCGGCAGCGGCCGAGCAAGCTGTTTCCGTCACCGTCGCGATGATCGAGCCGCGGCAGACCGTGCTGTGGGACGATTTCTCCGGCCGGCTCGAGGCGATCAACCGTGTCGAGCTCCGCCCCCGCGTTGCGGGTGCGATCATGTCGGCGAACTTCACCGAGGGAGCGCTGGTGAAGGCCGGCGACGTGCTGTTCAAGATTGATCCCGCCCCCTATGCTGCCGAGGTCGACAAAGCTGCCGCCCAGCTCGAGGCCGCCAAAGCGCGCGTCGTCTTCACCCAAAGCGAGCTCGAGCGTGGCGCACAGCTCGTCGGCAACGCCGTGGTCACCCGGCGGGACTACGACCAGCGCGACAACGCCAATCGCGAAGCAATCGCCAACGTCAAGGCGGCCGAGGCGACGCTGCAGACCGCAAAGCTCAATCTCGACTACACCGAAGTGCGCGCCCCCGTGGATGGCCGCGTCGGCAAGATCGAGGTCACCGTCGGCAATCTCGTCGCCGCCGGCACCGCCTCGCCGGTGTTGACCTCGCTGGTCTCGGTCAATCCGATCTACGCCTCGTTCGATGCGGACGAAGAGGTGGTGCTGCGTGCGCTGAACTCGATCGCCGATGCTTCCGGCCAACGCGGCAAGCTCGACCAGATCCCGGTCGAGATGACGACCTCGGGCGGCCTGTCCGCGAAGGGCAACATCCAGCTGATCGACAACCAGGTCAACGGCCAGAGCGGCACCATCCGTGTCCGCGCGGTGTTCCGCAACGACGATGGGCGTCTCATCCCCGGCCAGTTCGCGCGCGTGCGCATGGGCCAGCCGAAGCAACAGGCGCTGGTGATGATCGACGAGCGCGCGATCGGCACCGACCAGGACAAGAAGTTCGTGATGGCAGTCGGCGACGACAGCCGCGCCGTCTACCGGCCGGTCACGCTCGGCGGCGCCGTCGATGGGCTTCGCATCGTCACCTCGGGCCTGAAGTCCGGCGACCGCATCGTCGTCAATGGTCTGCAACGCGTACGTCCGGGAGCCCTCCTCAAGACGGAGGTGGCGGCGATGGGTGCACGGGGGCCGCAGCAGGCGTCGAACCACAGCAACCAGGACGTGGTGCAGCGTTAATGCACCCCGTCATCCCGGGGCGCGCATCGCGCGAACCCGGGATCTCGAGCGTACGAAACTCCGAACACATCACCTCTGGATTCCGGGTTCGCGCTTCGCGCGCCCCGGAATGACGAGTGGAGGTCTCGGAGAACATCAGGATATCGCCCAGGGGCAAGGCCATGAATCTGTCAAAGTTCTTCATCGATCGTCCGATTTTCGCCGGCGTGCTGTCGGTCCTGATCTTCCTTGCCGGCCTGATCTCGCTGTTCGCGATGCCGATCTCGGAATATCCGGACGTCGTGCCGCCCTCCGTCGTGGTGCGCGCGACCTATCCCGGCGCCAACCCCAAGGTTATCGCGGAGACAGTGGCGACCCCGATCGAGGAGCAGATCAACGGCGTCGAGAACATGCTCTACATGTCGAGCCAGGCGACCACCGACGGCGCGATGACGCTGACGGTGACGTTCCGGCTCGGCACCGATCCCGACAAGGCGACGCAGCTGGTGCAGAACCGCGTGCAGCAGGCCGAGCCGCGCCTGCCGGCAGTGGTGCGCCAGCTCGGCATCATCACCAAGAAGTCCTCGCCCGACCTCACCATGGTGGTGCATCTGTTGTCGCCGAACGGCCGCTACGACATGACGTACTTGCGCAACTATGCCGTGCTCAACGTCAAGGACCGGCTGGCGCGGATCGACGGCGTCGGCGACGTCCAGCTCTATGGCGCCGGCGACTATTCGATGCGGGTCTGGGTCGATCCGCAGAAGGCGGCCGAGCACGGCCTGACCGCAAGCGACATCGTGCGCGCCATCCAGGCGCAGAACGTCGAGGCCGCCGCCGGCGTGGTCGGCTCCTCTCCGAACGTCAAAGGCATCGATCTCCAGCTCTCGGTCAATGCCGAAGGCCGGCTCGCCAACGAGGAGCAGTTCGGCGACATCGTGGTCAAGACCGGCACGCGCGGCGAGGTCGTTCGTCTGCGCGATGTCGCGCGCATCGAGCTCGGCGCGTCCGAATACGGCCTGCGCTCGCTGCTCGACAACAAGCATGCGGTGGCAATCCCGATCTCCCAGGCGCCGGGCTCCAACGCGCTGCAGATCTCCGACAACGTCCGCGCCACCATGGCGGAGATCAAGAAGAACATGCCGGAGGGCGTGTCCTACCAGATCGTCTACGACCCGACTCAGTTCGTTCGCTCCTCGATTGAAGCCGTCATCCACACGCTGTTGGAAGCCATCGCTCTCGTGGTGCTGGTGGTGATCCTGTTCCTTCAGACCTGGCGGGCCTCGATCATCCCCCTGCTGGCCGTGCCGGTGTCGATCGTCGGCACCTTCGCCGTGATGCACGTGTTCGGCTTCTCGATCAACGCGCTCACCCTGTTCGGACTCGTGCTCGCCATAGGCATTGTCGTCGACGACGCCATCGTCGTGGTCGAGAACGTCGAGCGCAACATCGAGTCCGGGCTGTCGCCGCGCGATGCCACCTATCAGGCCATGCGCGAGGTCTCGGGCCCGATCATCGCGATCGCGCTGGTGCTGATCGCCGTGTTCGTGCCGCTCGCCTTCATCTCCGGCCTCACCGGGCAGTTCTACAAGCAGTTCGCGCTGACGATCGCGATTTCGACGGTGATCTCCGCCATCAATTCGCTGACGCTGTCTCCGGCGTTGTCGGCGCTGCTGCTCAAGGGCCACAACGAGCCGAAGGACCGGCTGACGCTGATCATGGAGAAGAGCCTCGGCTGGTTCTTCCGCGGGTTCAACAAGGCGTTCACGCGGTCTTCGGAGAACTACAGCGGCAGCGTCGGCAAGGTGATCTCGCGTAAGTCCGCGATGATGGGCCTTTATGTGGTCCTCGTCGGCCTCACCGCATTTCTGTTCCAGCAGGTGCCTGGTGGATTCGTGCCGGGCCAGGACAAGCAATATCTGGTCGGCTTCGCTCGCCTGCCCGATGGCGCCACGCTCGACCGCAGCGAAGAGGTGATCCGCAGGATGAGCGACATCGCGCTGACCCAGCCCGGTGTCGAGAGCTCGGTAGCCTTCCCGGGCCTGTCGATCTCCGGCTTCACCAACTCATCCAATGCCGGCATCGTGTTCTCGACGCTGAAGCCGTTCGACGAGCGCAAGGATTCCTCGCTCAGCGGCCCTGCGATCGCGGCCGAGCTGAACAAGAAATATGCCGGCATCCAGGAAGCCTTCATCGCCATGTTCCCGCCGCCGCCGGTCAACGGCCTCGGCACCATCGGCGGCTTCAAGCTGCAGATCGAGGACCGCGCCGGTCTCGGCTATGACGCCCTGAATGAGGCCACCAACGCCTTCATCGCGGCGATGCAGAAGGCGCCGGAGATCGCCGGCGTGTTCTCCAGCTTCCAGGTCAACGTGCCGCAGCTGTTCGCCGACATCGACCGCACCAAGGCGCTGCAGCTGGGCGTGCCCGTGACTGAGGTGTTCAACACGCTGCAAATCTACCTCGGCTCCTACTACGTCAACGACTTCAACAAGTTCGGCCGCACCTATTCCGTCCGCGTCCAGGCCGACGCACCGTTCCGCGCCCGCGCCGACGACATCAGGCAGTTGAAGGTGCGCTCGTCGTCCGGCGACATGGTGCCATTGTCGGCGCTGCTCAACATCCGCCAGAGCGCGGGACCGGAGCGCGCGATCCGCTACAATGGCTTCCTCTCGTCCGACATCAACGCGGCGGCCGCGCCGGGCTTTTCATCGGGCCAGGCGCAGGAAGCGGCGACGCGGATCGCGGCGGAGGTGCTGCCGCCGGGCTTTGCCTTCGAATGGACCGACCTGACCTATCAGGAGTTCATCGCCGGCAATTCCGGCATCTGGGTGTTTCCGCTGGCGATCCTGCTGGTGTTCCTGGTGCTGGCCGCGCTCTATGAGAGCCTGACCCTGCCGCTATCGATCATCATGATCGTGCCGATGGGCTTGCTCGCCGCAATGTTCGGCGTCTGGATCTCCAAGGGCGACAACAACGTCTTCACCCAGATCGGCCTCATCGTGCTGGTCGGCCTCTCCGCCAAGAACGCGATCCTGATCGTCGAATTCGCGCGCGAGCTCGAATTCGCCGGGCGCACGCCGATCCGGGCTGCGATCGAAGCCAGCCGCTTGCGGCTACGCCCGATCCTGATGACGTCGATGGCGTTCATCATGGGCGTGCTGCCGCTGGTGCTCTCGACCGGCGCGGGCTCGGAGATGCGGCGCGCGATGGGCGTTGCCGTGTTCTCGGGCATGATCGGTGTCACCGTGTTCGGCCTGTTCCTGACGCCGGTGTTCTATGTGCTGCTCAGAACCGTCACGGGCATGAAGCCGCTGGTTCATCACGGCAGTGACATCAGCGCAGCGCCGGTCCAGGGGCCTGCCGAGTGAACAGCGTCCCGCCGCGGCACGCCCCCGGCGGGACCATCATTTCCGGTTCTCCTCGCAGAATTTCAGCGCCGCCAGCGCCTCGCCGGCCCGCGGGATCTGCATCTCGATGCTGTCATCCTCGTCGTCCTCGAAGTCGAGCGTGAGGCGCTTAGCCTTTGCGAGGCGGTCCATGATCGACTGGTCGTAGGCGAAGATGCCGCGCACCGTGGTCTTGTCCATGACCTCCCACTTGGCCTTCTTCATGATGTCGGCATCGTCGGTGCCGACATCGGCCCGGAGGATCTCGCCGACCTTGTCCCATTCCCAACCGTCGTAGATCATCACGATCACGATCGCCTGCTCCGAATAGGTGATCACGATGACGTAGTCGCGGTTCTCGTCATCCTTGTCCTTGTAGCCGCGGCTGGCATTGCAATGGGTGTCCTGCGCCCGCTTCTCGATGGTCCAGTCGCCGACTTTGGATTGTTGCGCAAGCGCGGGCCTCGAGCTCGAGGCGGTTGCGCTCAAGACGCAAGCGAGAATTCCGGCGGCAAGAAGAGATCGTTTCATGTCGGCCTCCAGCGCGTTCCCCGCGCCGAGATGACCACCTCTCCCGGCGGCTCGCAAGAGGGCGAGGCGAACGGCCGGCGGCCGTCCTATCCCCGCCGTGGCACGATCGCGATCGGAGTGAAGGTGTAAACCTCCTCGCCGTTCTGGTTGAACATGGTCCATTTCACCAGCGCGATGCCTTGCGGCTTCGATTTCGACGGCGTCAGGCTCATGACCTCGCCGACCAGATGCAGGCGGTCGTTGGGCCGCACCGGCATGGTCCAGCGCAGGCCGTCCACACCGGCGCCGATCAGCGGATGCGGGCCGAACGGACGGGTCTGGATCGCAAGGTTCATCGCGATCGCGGCGGTGTGCCATCCCGAGGCGGCAAGCCCCTTGAACAGGGTCTGCTTCGCCGCCTCGTGGTCGAGATGCATCGGCTGCGGATCGAACTCGGCGGCAAAGCGCTTGATGTCGGCCTCGGTGACCACGACTTCGGGGGATTTGAACTGCATTCCGATGGTGAGATCGTCGAACCACTCGACCTGCGCCATGATTTTGCCTCGCAAAATGACGTGCCGCTCCCGAAGAGACGGCTCAAAATCGACTGAGCCATGAGGGATATAGCGGGCCCGCAGCGCACAAACCAGCGCAAGGTTCCTGACGAAACCCCTTTCCCGATGCGACGAAACACGCCTGAAACAGATGGCGGCTTAAGTAGTTGTCAAAATAAATACAGGGACGGCCACCATGCAGTTCATCCTCGACCTGATCTACGAATATTCGTGCTGCCAGAACCTCGTTTCCCAGCCGCTGCAGGAGGACGAGCTATGATCGAGCTGATCTCAGCCCTGCTCGCGCTGTGCAGCATCGGCGTCTTCGCGGCGCATGCGTTCGACGCTTACCGCACTACCCATTCCTGACCGTTCTGACGCTAAAGCGCGATGCGATTAGGATAAATCGTCATCGCGCTTTAGGTTGTTGTTTGAGCATGATCTTTTTGGAATACCGCTCCGCACTTTTCCTCCGGATCATGCTCTAGAAAGGTCGCCGGTAGAAGTGCTCGGAATGCGTCGCCGGCGGAAACCGGTTGGCGAGCGCAAGCGCCCCCCTCTCGTCCGTCTCGAGCGCGATCTTCTGCGCCAACATCACATCGCCCGGTACCAGGAAGCCTGACGGGACGAAGCACCACCCCATCGTGGCGCGCCCCTCGCTATCGACCTCGTGGACGTTGGCGGCTGTGCCGTAGTGGATGCGATAGGTCCGGCCGGTGTCGCAACCGACGACATCGAAATACCGAAATTGCTCGAATTGCGCGCGCTGCGCCGGTGACAGCCATTCGGCCAGAAGCCGGCGGCCGCGCGCATCCGGCGTGTTCTCGCCGAAGAAGCGGCGATAGAGTTCACGCAGCGCATGCAGGCGCGCACGCGCCGGCGCGCGGAGCCAAACTGCCGCGATCATGAGCAGCTCAGTTCAACCGCCGACCAGGCGGGGATAGAACAGCGTTTCCTGCGCGGTCGGATCGAACGATCGGATCCGGGTCACTTCGCCGGGTCCGGTTCGAAGCGCGGCGGTGAAGCCCGCTCCGGTCAGCTCACGAAAGCGCCGTTCGGCTCGCGCCAGCGCTTCGGCATTGCCAGGATCAAACTCGTGGCGCGTATCGCCAGTTTGGTCCATCACGATCTGGGTAGCCATGTTGAGTCTCCTCATGCCCAGCCCTGAACTTGATCAAAGCAAACCTCGTGCCGTCGGTTCCAGAAGGCAACAACTTTCTCTCGCCGTCGCATCACACGTCGCTGAGCAAGAGCTCAGCGTGAGGCCGCGGCACTCCCGCCCTCGTCGATCTGCCGGCCCATCAGCGCGATCGCCTTCTGATAGACACCAGCGGCATTCCAAGCCTCGATGGCAGCAAAATTGGGCTCGCCCGGCTGGTATCCGGCTCCCGCACGCCAACCATGGGCTTTGAGGAAATTCGCGGTCGAGTTCAGCGCATTGGCCGCAACTTCGAGATTGCCGGTGCCGTAGGCCAGAATGCTCTTGGGCATGAACTGGGTCTGGCCGACCTCGCCATGCATGGAGCCGCGGGTCGATCCCGACAGCGTACCGCGGTCGATCAGCTTCAGGGCGGCATAGAGCTGGTCGGTGAAGAATTCGGGACGGCGGCAGTCATAGGCGAGGGTCGCAATCGACGACAGCATGTTCTGGTTGCCGCGCTGGCTGCCGAAGCCGGTCTCCATGCCCCAGATCGCGATCAGCGGCCCGGGCGGGACGCCATAGCGCTGCTCGATCGAGGCGAACAAGGCGGCCTGCGACTGCTTGAGCTGCCGGCCCTTGGCGACGATGGTGGTGGCGCCGCGCTTGGCCAGGAACTGGTCCAGCGTCAGCGAGAAGCTGCGCTGGCCGCGGTCGGCCGCGATCGTGGCGCTGGCATAGTTCGTTTGCATCAGCGCCGACAGCGCGGTGGGGCCGATGCCCTTGCCCTGCGCCTCCGCGCTGAACTCGCGCTTCCAGGCCTCGAAGCCGGCCGGCGAGCTGCCGCATTGCGCGGCCTCGGCGGAGGATGCCAGGCAACCGAGCAGCGTCATTGCGCCAAGAACCGCTCCCGCAACAGCCCTGCCCCTGATCATGCCCGACCTCTCCTGTCCTGTACCGCTCGGCGGCGCAATCTTACCCGCTGGAATGCGCCGACTCCATGGCCCGATCATAGGACAATTCGAGGCCTTCCAGGTTGCCCTCTTTGCGCCATTTGTCGAGCAGCCGCAGGAATGCCACCGGCCCGCGCCAATATTGGCTGTTTCTTGCCGCGATCGGATCGAACACGCCTTCGTTATTGTAGTAGCCCGGCGTGCATTCGGCGAGATAGGTCTGCCGACCGAGCGCGGCCTTGACGACCTCCTCGACCCAGGCGTTCTCGGCCGCAAGCGTCGGCTCCAGGGTGCGTGCGTTGCGCTCGCGCGCCTGCTTGATGACATAGGCGATGTGCTGCGACTGCTCGTCGATGATGTGCGGAAAATTGGCGCTCTGGCCGGCCTGCACGGTGACGATCAGGAAGCAGTTCGGAAAGCCGCGGCTGTAGAAGCCGTGCAGCGTCTTGACGCCGTCCTGCCAGCGCTCGGACAGGCTCATGCCGTCGCGGCCATAGACCTCGAAGCCCATTCGGCGCGCGTAATCGGTGCCGACCTCGAAGCCGCTGGCATAGATCAGGCAGTCGAGTTCGTAGGCCTTGCCGCCGGCGACGACGGCATTCTCGGTGATGCGTTCGACGCCCTTCCCCCCGGTATCGACGAGATGCACATTGGGACGGTTGAAGGTGTCCAGATATTCGTCGTGGAAGCACGGCCGCTTGCAGAACGCCTTGTACCAGGGCTTGAGCGCAGCCGCGGTCGCCTCGTCCTTGACCACGGTGTCGACGCGCGCGCGGATCTCCTCCATCTTGCGGTAGTCGGCCTGCTCGATGACCTTCAGCGCTTCCTCAATCGAGGTCACCGGCTGCTTTTGCCGGCGCGGTGCCAGCAGGATTTCGCCGAGCAGGCCGGTCCAGCCGTCCTGCACCAGGTCCTGCTCGAACGGCTCGCCTGAAATCACGGCGGTAAAATTGTCCATGCGCTCGCGCTGCCAGCCTGGCTTGAGGCTCTGCGCCCAGGCCGGGTCCGTCGGACGATCGTCGCGAACGCCGATTGCGGACGGCGTGCGCTGGAACACATAGAGCTCCTTGGCGGAGCGGCCGAGATGCGGCACACATTGCACGGCGGTGGCGCCGGTGCCGATGATGCCGACGCGCTTGCCGGCAAGACCGGTAAGGCCACCATCCGCGTTGCCGCCGGTGTAGCCGTAATCCCAGCGGCTGGTATGAAAGCTGTGACCTCTGAACGTCTCGATGCCGGCAATGCCCGGCAGCTTCGGACGGCTGAGCGGACCGCCGGCGAGGATGACGAAGCGCGCTCGGATCTGGTCGCCCCTGTTGGTCTCGACCAGCCACCGCGCTTCCTGCTCCCGCCATGTCATCCGCGAGATGACGGTCTGAAACAGCGCGCGCTCGTACAACCCGAAATGACGGCCGATGCGGCGCGAGTGCTCGTAAATCTCCGGCGCCCGGGCATATTTGCGCACGGGCATGTAACCGGTCTCTTCCAGCAACGGCAGGTAGATATAGCTCTCGGTATCGCAGGCGGCGCCGGGATAACGATTCCAGTACCAGGTGCCGCCGAAGTCGGCTGCCTTTTCCACGATACGAAAATCCGCGATGCCGGCCTCGCGCAATCGCGCGCCACACAGCAGGCCGCCGAAGCCACCGCCGACGATGAGCACTTCGGTCGCTTCGTTGATGGCCGCGCGCGCAAATCCGGGATCGGCCCAGGGGTCGTCGAGATAACGGCCGAACTCGCCCGCAACCTCGACATACTGCGCCTTGCCCTCGGCGCGCAGACGGCGGTCGCGCTCGTCGCGATAACGGGCACGGAGGGCGGAAATATCGACCGTAGAAGCGCCGCTTGCATCGGTCTTGTGTCTTTCCGCTGACATTCGATTCCTCCCGCGCATGCTGCTTCGTCGGCAGCTCACCGCACGTTAGCGCCGAAAAAGCGCGGCATGCAATCACGCTGATAGTTTTTTGCGTGAACGCTGCGTGACCTTCCGCTAACCTCGAGCGCAAATCACGAGCCTATGCCATGCAACGACATGGCCATCCGGAGGGAGACCATGCAGGGATTGATGATGGACATGCCGCTGCTGATCAGCGGCCTGATCCAGTATGCGGCCGATTATCATGGCGAAGCCGAGATCGTCGCACGCGAGATCGAGGGCGACATCCATCGCTACACCTACGCCGACGCCCATCCGCGCATCAAGCGCATGGCGCTGGCGCTGAAGCGGCTCGGCATGAAGCAAGGCGACCGCGTCGGAACGCTGGCCTGGAATACACACCGGCATTTCGAGATGTTCTACGCCGCGCCGGGCATGGGCTACGTGCTGCACACGGTCAATCCCAGGCTTTTTCCCGAGCAGCTCGTCTACATCATCAACCACGCCGAGGACCGCCTGCTCTTCATCGATCGCGCCACGCTGCCGCTCGTGGAGGCGATCGCGCCGCAGCTAACGACGATCGAAGCCTATGTCGTGATGTCCTCGCGCGAGCGGATGCCGGAGACGAAGCTCGCGAACGTGCATTGTTACGAAGAGCTTCTGGGACGCGAGAACGATGCCGGCTTCGCCTGGCCGGAGTTCGACGAGAAGTCCGCCTCCACGATCTGCTACACCTCGGGCACGACGGGCAATCCAAAGGGCGTGATCTATTCGCACCGCGCCGCGATCCTGCAGACCATGACCTGCTGCAACTTCGACTTCCTGCCGGGACATGTCGAAGGTGTGCGCGAGGTGATGATGCCGATGGCGCCGCTGTTCCACGGCAATGGCTGGAACATGCCGTTCACAGCGCCCTATACGGGATCGAAGCTCGTGCTGCCCGGCCGCAACTACGAGCCGGACAAGCTCTATGAATTGCTGGAAGGCGAGAAGGTGACGCTGTCGGCGGGCGTGCCGAGTTTCTGGCTGATCCTGCTCGATTGGCTCGGGCGGACCGGCAACAGATTCTCGACCTTGCGCGCGACGTTGTCGTCGGGCTCGGCCCCGCCGCGCGCGATGGTGGAGAAGCTCAAGCGCGAGTACAATGTCGATTACATCCAGGCCTGGGGCATGACCGAGGCGCTGGGCTGCTCGATGCCGGGGCTGCGGCCTGGCTCGGAGCATCTCAGCGAGAAGGAGAAATTCGACCGGCGCCAGGTCTCCGGCCGCGCCTGCTTCGGCACCGCCTTGCGCATCGTCGATGATGCCGGCAACGAGCTGCCGCGCGACGGCAAGACCGTCGGCCATCTGCGCGCCCGTGGCCCCTGGGTCGCCTCCGGCTACATGAAGCTGGACGAAGGCCTCGACCGCGACGGCTGGCTGATCACCGGCGACATGGCCGTGATCGACCCACAAGGCCACGTCACGCTGACCGACCGTTCCAAGGACGTGATCAAGTCCGGCGGCGAGTGGATCTCCTCGATCCAGCTCGAGGACATCGCCCTGTCCCACCCCGACGTGCTGCAAGCGGCCGTCGTCGCGATCAGCCACGAGAAATGGCAGGAGCGCCCCCTGCTCCTCGTCGTCCGCAAGAAGGGCGCGACCGTCGACGGCAAGGCGCTGCTCGAGCATATGCGTCCGAAGATCGCGAGCTGGTGGCTGCCGGACGCCGTCGAATTCCTCGACGAATTCCCGATGACCGGCACCGGCAAGGTGCTGAAATCCGCTCTGCGCGATAGGTTCAAAGAGTACCGGGTCGCGTGACCCGCTCGCCGTCGATCAAGGAGACCAGAAAATGCTCTATCCGATGTCGCCGAAAGTCGTCGAGCTCAAGCGCAGGCTCGAAAGCTTCATGGACCGGCACATCTATCCGAACGAGGAGCGCTTCTACCGCGAGGCTGAAGAGCTCGGGCCGTGGAAGGTCTATCCGGTCGCTTAAGCCGCTGGCGCGCGCGGAGGGGCTGTGGAATCTGTTTCTGCCCGAGAGCGATCACGGCGCGGGCCTCTCCAATCTCGAATACGCGCCACTGTGCGAGGTGATGGGCCGTTCGCACCTTGCTCCTGAAGTCTTCAACTGCTCGGCGCCCGACACCGGCAACATGGAGGTGCTGGAGCGTTACGGCAGCGAGCAGGACAAGGAGCGCTGGCTGAAGCCGCTGCTCGCGGGCGAAATCCGCTCCTGCTTCGCCATGACCGAGCCGGCGGTCGCATCATCCGATGCGACCAACATCGAGAGCTCGATCGTACGGGACGGCCACCATTACGTCATCAACGGGCGCAAATGGTACACCACCAACGCGACCGACCCTCGCTGCAAGATCTGCATCTTCATGGGCAAGACCGACCCCGACAATCCCGACCGTCACAAGCAGCAATCTATGATCCTGGTGCCGATGGACACGCCGGGCATCGAGGTCAAGCGTCCCCTGCCCGTGTTCGGCTTCTACGGCGTGCCCGACCGCGCCTCCGAAGTAGTGTTCACCAATGTGCGCGTGCCCAAGGAAAACATGCTGCTCGGCGAGGGCCGCGGCTTCGAGATTGCGCAGGGCCGTCTCGGGCCCGGCCGCATCCATCATTGCATGCGGCTGATCGGCCTTTCCGAACGCACGCTGGAGAAGATGTGCCGCCGCGTGCGGAGCCGGGTCGCCTTCGGCAAGCCGGTCTCGGAGCAGACGGTGACGCAGGAGCGCATTGCGGAGGCGCGCATCATGATCGAGCAGGCGCGGCTACTGACGCTGAACGCGGCCCATGCGATGGACACGGTCGGCAACAAGGTGGCGAAGGCAGAGATCGCAATGATCAAGGTCGCCGTGCCCAACATGGCCTGTCAGATCATCGACTGGGCCATTCAGGCCCATGGCGGCGGCGGCACCTCGAACGATTTCGGCCTGACGCAGGCCTACGCCACCGCGCGCTTGCTGCGACTTGCCGATGGACCCGATGAGGTCCATCGCAACCAGATCGCGCGGCTCGAGCTGAAGAAATACTCGAACGCCTAAGAAAGGCGCTCTTCCTTCGCTTCAGTTCACCACATAGACGTCAGGATCGGCGCTCGAGCTCGGTTTCTTGAAGGCGTTGCGCAAGGCTGATGACATCGGGACGTTGTAGTTGAGGCCGTTCGGCGGCGTCGGCGATTGCAGCCACTTCCTGTAGAGCGCCTCGATCTCGGGGCTGGCATAAAGCTCCGCGGTGGCGCGATCGGCGAGCGCCTTGAACGGCGCATCCTCCCGCCGCAGCATGATGCCGTAGGGCTCAGGCTTGGAGAACGCCTCCTCGCTGATCACGTAAGCCTGCGGCTCCTTCGACCGCGCGATCGCCACCGCGAGCTGGACGTCGTCGAGCGCATAGGCCTGGGCGCGGTCGGTCTCCAGCAGCAGGAACGCCTCGGCCTGGTCCTTGGCCGGCATGATGTTGATGCCGAGATTGCGCTCGGTGTTGACCTTGGCGAGCTGCGTCAGGTTCACAGATCCCGCGACCGCCGTGACCGCCTTGCCCTTGAGATCGTCGATGGTCTTGATGCTCGCCGCCTTCCTGGCCGCGAACCGCGTCGCGCTGAGGAAGTGCGTGTTGGTGAAGGCAACCTGCTTCTGGCGGTCGGCATTGTTGGTGGTCGCCGAGCAATGCAGGTCGAGCGTGCCGTTGACCATCAAAGGAATCCGGTTCGAGGACGTCACCGCGACAGTCTCGACCGAAATGTCTGATATGCCGAGCTGCTTCTTCACGGCTTCGACGATACGGAGGCAGATGTCCATGGCAAAGCCGACCGGCTTCTGGTTGCCGTCGAGATAGCTGAATGGGACGGAGGCCTCCTGATAGCCCAGCGTGATCTTCTTGGTCTCCTTGATCTTCTGGAGCGTGCCCGCGAGGTCTTCGGCTGACGCCGCGCCTGCAAGACTTGTCAGGGCAAGGAAAAGAACGGGTAGACGCATCAGTTGCTCCTCAATGGGGTCGTCGGCCTTATCGCGAGGGGGGTGATAACCGACACATGCAGCGTCCGCCAGACGGGACAGCGACTACCAGCTATCGCGCTTTTCAATACTGGCCAAACGGACGCTGCTTCACTGGCACGTCAGCTGCTGCTCGAACCAGCCGCTCAACCGATCCGACAGGGACGGCCACATCCGCCGGAAGCTGTCGAGCTTGCCGACATTGGCGCGGTACATCGCCCGCGATTCGCGCTCGATGGCCGGAAGGTCGACGCCCATGCAGACCCCGTCCCGCGCGATCGTCCTGCCGGCGACGACCACCTCCTTCACCAGCGACGCATTGCCGCGCGCGAACAGCAGCGCCATCGGGTCAACCGACATGATCTGGTCTCGATCCAGCCGGTCAAGATCGATCACGACGTAATCGGCGGGATTGCCCGCCGAGAGCTCACCATTCCCGGGCGCCCCGGTCGCATGGCGTCCGTTGCGGATGGCGAGCGAAAACATCTCGGCCGGCGTCCATGTCGCCTTGAAGCCGAGGCCGCCATGGACCATCTGCACCAGCCGCATCTCGCGCAGGATGTCGTCATCCTCGTCCAGCGCCAGACCGTCGACGCCCACAGTGATGGCGCAGCCGCATCTGTGCGCGGCGGCGATCGGGGCGAGGCCCGAACGCAGATGCATGTTCGAGCTGAAATTGGTGACGATGCGCGCGCCGGAGGCCGCGATCATCTCGAGCTCTTCGGGACGGGCGTGAATGCAATGCGCCAGCGTCAGCCGCTCGGAGAGAAAGCCGACCTCGCGAAGCCAGCGCACCATGTCCGGAAAGTGCTGGTCGGCCCAGGCGCGCTGATAAACTGTTTCCAACAGATGCATGTGAATGCGGCGACCGGTCCGCGCGGAGTTCTCCGCGACGGCCTCCAGCAGCGGCTTCGAGCACCATTGCACACCGGCCGGCCCGAGCTGCACGTCGACCATCGGTCCGGCGATGGCTGCGGCAATTGCGTCGGTCAGCTCGATATAGGCCTTCGGCGACAGCGGCGCGCGAACGAAGAGATCCTCGATCGTCTTGCGATCGTCCCCGGGAAGCCCTGAAAGCACCGGCTCGGCATCACCGTAGACGATGGGATTCTGGTCGCGCACCGCCATTGCAAACGCCATGCGAATCCCGACGTCGGATGCGGCTTTCGCGATGGCCTTGGCCTCGTCCAGCAGCGGCATCGTCCCGCTCGGACGCGTGTAATGGACCATCATCGCCGCGCAGCCTGCCTTGGCGGAACGGGCCAATGCCGAGGCGGCGGTCAGATAGGGATCGACCGGCGAGCCCAGTGCGGTGCGCAGAATCCAGCTTTCCAGGGGCATGCCGACCGCACCGAAGGACGACGGCGTGGCACGGGCATGATCATGGGCGTTGACGAAGGCTGGGATGACGAAGGAGCGAGGCGCCGGCCCCGCTCCTTCCGAGATTTCGGTGATGACGCCGTCGTCGTGCCGCAGCACGACGTTCTCGCTGACGCCACGGTCAGGGCCACGGAACAGGCTGGTTGCCGAGACCTCCGTGGCCATGGCTGTTCCTCCAAGTTCAGTTGGCAGTGTACACCAGCTCCCGCTCCGCGCGCGGCGGCAGGAATTCGCGCGAGAACACCTCCGCCGGCGTCGGCGCACGGGCGAGCTGATAGCCCTCGACCACGATGCCGATCGCGCGCGTCATCCGGTCGTCCTTGATGTCGCCGATGCCGATCTCCTTCATCTCCGGCGAGACGATCAGCTTCTCGAAGGAATATTGCAGCCGGCGCTTCTCCACCTCGGCGTTGATGAGATTGTCGTAGTTCAGCGCCGCCTTCATGCCGGCATTCTGGTCCTTGGCGATCGCGATCGCACCCTTGTTGATGGCGCGCACCAGGCCCGCGACGGCCTTCGGATTCGAGGCGATCAGCTTGCGGGAGACCATCACGCCGTTGGAATAGAGATCGAGGCCATATTCACCGAAGGAGAACCATTTGAAGTCCTTGTCCGGATCCTGGCGGTTGAGCACCAGATTGAAATAGCTGGTGATGTTGAAGACGAGGGCCGCATCGATGTCGCCCTTGATCAGCATCGGCTCCTGCAGGTTCGGCGCCATGTTGGAGATCTTGATCTTCTCACCGTCGAGACTATTCTTGCGCGTGAACACCGGCAACAGGCGCGTCGTCGGCGTGCCCTGCGCACCGCCGAGCGTGCGGCCTTCGAAATCCTTGATGGTGTTGATGCCGCTGCTCTTCTTGGCGACGATGGCGAACGGCGGCTGGTTCCACATCATGTAGACCATGACGGGCGCCTCCTGCGGCTTGGTCGAGGCGTTCTGGATGATGGCGTTGACGTCGCCGAAGCCGGCGTCATAGGCGCCCGACATCACGCGCGTGACGGTGGCGCCGGAGCCCTCGCCCTGATCGATGACGACGTTGAGGCCTTCCTCTTTGAAGAAGCCGTTGTCCTTGGCATAGAAGAAGGCAGCGTCGCTGCCCTGGGTTTTCCAGCCTAGCGTGAACTTGATCGTGGTCTCCTGCGCGGTGGCGGCGCCTGCGGACAGCGCCAATCCAAGCAGTGCGGCGGTTAACTTCCTCAACATCGAGACCTCCTCAGCTTCGTTGCGTGACGGTTCAAGAAATCAGGTGGCGATCACGTCGTTCTTGCGCGTGGCCCAGCCGGTGACCTGTCCTTCGATCAGCGAGAACACGACGTAGAGCGCGACACCGAGCCCGGCGAGCACGAACAAGCCCGCGAACACCAGCGGCACGTTGAAATTGGAGGACGCGGTCATCATGACGTTGCCGATGCCGCGGTTGGAGGCGACCGTCTCCGACAGCACCGCGCCGACGAAGGCATAGGAGATCGCAACCTTCAGCGAAGCAAAGAAGAACGGCATGGTGCGCGGCAGACCGACATTCCAGAGGATGTCGAGCTTGCTGGCGCCGAGCGCCTTCAAGACGTCCTCGAGCTCGGGCTCGGTGGTGGCAAGGCCGGTCGCGATGTTGACGACGATCGGGAAGAAGCAGATCGACAGCGCGGTCAGTACCGCCGGCACCGTGCCGGAGCCGAACCACAGCACGAAGATCGGCACCACAGCGACCTTGGGGATCGAGGAGAAGCCGATCAGCAGCGGATAGCAGGTGTCGTAGGCCGTCTTCGACACGCCGATGATCGCGCCGAGGGCGACGCCGAGCGCGACGCCAAGCACGAAGCCGAGCATGGTGGTGGCGAGCGTCTGCACGATGTGCGGCCACAGCACCGGGAAGCGCTGGACCAGCGTCACGAAGACCTGCGAGGGCCGCGGCAGCACCAGATCGGACATGCCGGTCATCAGGCAAAACAGCTCCCAGGCGACGAAGAACAGCACGATCAGCCCCGCCGACCACGCTTTCTGCCTGACATCGATCCCGAACATCAGCCTGCCCCCTGCTCAGCGGCGCTGCGCGCATCCTCGATGAAGGCGCGCAGCTTCTGGTTCAGCGCGACGAAATCCGGCTCGAACGTCATCGCGACCGTGCGCGGCCTCGCGAATTCGACGCGGCTGTCGTCGAGGATGCGGCCGGGGCGCGCGCTCATCACGCAGATGCGGCTGGCAAGGAAGCCCGCCTCGCGCAGATCGTGCGTCACCAGCAGCACGGTCGGCTTGTGCGTCATCCAGAGATTCTGGAGGATCGCCCATAGCTCCTCGCGGGTGAACTGGTCGAGCGCGCCGAAGGGCTCGTCGAGCAGCAGCATGCGCGGCTCGTGGATCAGCGCGCGGCAAAGGTTGGCGCGCTGGAGCATGCCGCCGGAGAGCTGCCAGGGATAGCGATTGCCGAAGCCCTTGAGGCCGACCTGCTCCAGCAGGGCATTGGCCTTGTCGCGGAATTGGGTCTTGCGCAGCTTGCGGAAATTCGAGCGGAACGGCTCGACGATCTTCAGCGGCAGCATGATGTTCCGCTCGATCGTCATCCACGGCAGCATGGTCGGGTTCTGGAAGGCCATGCCGACCCGCATCGCCCGGGCCGCCACCTCGCGGCCGCCGACGATGACGACGCCGCTGGTCGGCTGCACCAGGCCGCTGACCAGCCGCAAAATGGTCGATTTGCCGCACCCGGATGGGCCGACCAACGCGACAAACTCGCCGTCGGCGATCTTGAGCGTGGTCTTCGACAAAGCAGGCACGGCGCGGTCGCCGCGCCCGAAGGTCACCGAGGCCTCCGACAGCTCGATGGCGGTCGTCGCAGAGCCTTCGGGAACGGGCTGGCCGTCGAACTGGGCGTTGGGTTGCATGCGCATCACGGAAAAAAGTGCATGCAAGCTGGATGCCAGCGATCGAGCCCCGCGAAATCAAAGGCCTAGCCGAAACCCGCGCCAAACCGCCGGATTCGATTTAGGCAGTCAGGAGGCCAAACTGCATGCAATTGGAGCGCTGAATCGGCGCGAGCCTGTGCTAAAGAGAGATGTCACTCCCATGGGATTCGCCGATGGCGGCGCGCGCCAGCAGCAAGACTTCGGAATCGTCGGACAAGGTCAGCGTGATCTGCCGCGCGCTCCGGCGCGCCATCATCGAGCAGGCGCTGGAGCCCGGCGCCAAGCTGCCGGAAGATGCGCTCGGCGAACGTTTCGGCGTCAGCCGCACCATTGCCCGCCATGCGCTAGGTCAACTCGCCGCCGAAGGCCTGGTCGAGCTCCGCCGCAACCGGATCGCCGTGGTGGCGACGCCGAGCTGGCAGGAAGCGCGCGATGCCTTCGACATCCGCATCGAGCTCGAACGCCTCGTCGTGCGCCAGCTCGCGGGCAAGCTGACCAAGGCGCAGATCGCCGAGCTGAACGCCCATGTCGATGCCGAGGATCGCGCCCGCGGCGGCACGGATGCGGTGTCGATCCGGCTCGCGACCGAATTCCACATTCTGCTCGCCCATATGACGAACAGCCCGATTCTGGTGCGCTATGTCAGCGAGGTCGCCTATCGCTGCTGCCTGACGCTGTCGCTGTACAGCCGGCCGCATTCCACCGAATGCGCCATCAACGAGCACCGCGCCATCATCGCGGCGCTTGCCAAGGGCGATGCGGCCAAGGTGATGGAATTGATGCATCATCACCTGGATTCGGTGGCCAATCGTGCGCTGGTCGCTCCCACTCCGCAGCGTGGCCGCGATCTGCTCGACATCCTCGCACCCTATGCGGACGAGGTGACGAGCAATCGGGTGATCAAGCTGCCGAAGCTGGCTCGACGGAGTTAGGCCTCGATGCCGCGCTGGACGAGGATGCGCTCGGCGCTGTCGTTCCAGACATCCATCTTCACGATCTGCCCGTCCCTCACGACGAAGCGATCGACATAGCGGTTGCCCTCGAACGGCGTGCCGTCCATCCATTCGCCATAGAGTGTGCCGACGCTGTAGACGACGGTCTCGTCCGTGCCCGGGCAGACGTCGAACCGGTCCATCTTCTTCTTGACCCAGCGATAGCGTTTCGCGTTGAAGCCGGTCGGCCCGCGCGGATGGTCGAACGCGCGCCCGCCCGTGAACGTGATCACCGTGCCCGGCTTCATATAGGCCGCAGCGGCGTCGGGATCCGGTATCATCGAAGCGGTGAGATAGGCTTCGACAATCTCGGCGTCGGTCATCGGGCTTTCGGCTTTTGCGGCAGTAGACATCGCGGGATTCTCTCCGGATGCCGCTATCTTACAATCCGGGCCTCAAAGTGCATGCACAATTTTTGGACAATCCAGCCCCAGCATTGCACACAATCTGGAGCTGCCCGCCCCCACGGCTTCCGCTAGGCTGCCACGGCTGAATCCAACGCCATGACCACCCAAGCCACCTTCGACCTGATCTTCCGCAACGCGCTGTTGCGCTCTTCCGCCGCACCGGTCGATATCGGGGTGAAGGACGGCCGCATCGCCGCGATCGCGCCAAAGCTGGCCTGCGAGGCCGCCGAGGTCGACGTTGACGGCCTCCTCGCCCTGCCCGGCTTCGTCGACACCCACATCCATCTCGACAAGGCCTGCCTGCTCGGCCGCTGCGGCCACGATCACGGCAGCGTCTCGGAGGCGATCCGCGCCGTCGCCGGGATGAAGAAGGATTTCACAATCGAGGACGTCTACGCGCGCGGCGCCAGAGTGCTCGAACACGCCATCGTCAACGGCACGACGCGCATGCGGACGCATGTCGAGATCGACCCCCGCATCGGCCTCCGCGGCTTCGAGGCGGTCAAGGCGCTGAAGCGCGATTACGCCTGGGCGATCGATCTCGAGCTCTGCGTCTTCCCGCAGGAAGGCCTCACCAACGATCCCGGAGCCGAGGAGCTGCTGGTCCAGGCGCTGCGCGAAGGCGGCGAGGTCATTGGCGGTTGTCCCTACATGGACACCGACCCGAACGCCCATCTCGCGCGCATCTTCGATCTCGCTGAGGAATTCGACATCGACGTCGACCTCCATCTCGATTTCGATCTCGATCCCTCCTGGTGGCATCTCGACGAGGTCTGCCGCCAGACCGAGCGGCGCAGCTACGGCGGACGCGTCGCGATCGGCCATGCCACGAAACTGTCGGCCTTGCCCCCCGAACGGATGAAGGCGGCCACAGCGCAACTGGCAAGGTCAGGCGTTGCGGTCACCGTCCTGCCCGCGACCGATCTCTATCTGATGGGGCGCGAGGCCACGCACAACGCGCCGCGCGGGCTGACCCTCGCCCACAAGCTTGCCGGCGACGGCGTGCTCTGCTCGGTCGCGACCAACAACGTGCTCAATCCCTTCACGCCGTTCGGCGATGCCTCGCTGCTGCGGATGGCGAACTTCTACGCCAACGTCGCGCACGCCTCGGTCCGCGACTTCGACACCTGCCTGGACCTCGTGACCGAGCTGCCGGCCCGGCTGATGAACCTCGCCGACTACGGCATCGAGGTCGGCAATCCCGCCGATCTGATCGTGCTCGATACCAAGGACAACCGATTCGCCATCGCCGAGCTGCCTGACGTCCTGATGGGCTTCAAGCGCGGCCGGCAGACATTTGCACGGCCGCGGCCGACCCTGTTCAAGAGCTGAGCGCGTTTCACGGCCGATATTTCGGGCATCGCGCGCACAACCTGATCGGCCGCGGGGCCACGGCAGTTCGATTTTACCGCCGGTCCGCGCCGACCCGAGTTCGGTAGAATCCCGGACCGTAGCTCAACGCATTGCGAGGCAGGCCGCGCCGCCGTAACTACGACGTGCACTGACAATCTGCGTTCAGTGGGGAAGTATGAGTCTGTTCAGCGCATTCAGCAGCATCGATGATTCCGTCCAGGCCCAAACGCCGACCGATACGGCGGGGAAGCGGCTGGACGGCATCGGCCACGTTCTCTCGGGTCTCGATATCTCGGCCATCCAGACGCAGGCCGACGTGAACCGTACGCTCTGGACGCTCGATGCCGCCAGCAAGTGCGTTCGCGCCGTGCTGGCGGAGTTCCGCACCCAGCCGGCCACCGAGCAGCTCGTCCGTAAATCCCGCAATCTGATCGACCTCATCGAACGCGCGCGTGACCAGGTCGGGAGCTTCGAATCCCGCGACCCGGTCCTGAGCTGACTATTTCGTCCGATTGATCTTCGCCAGGATCCGGTCCGCCTCGGTGCGCCAGTCCGCACTGCGGGCGAATTCGCTGCTGCCCCTCAACCCGAACAGCCCCTCATCGGCGAGATCGGCCATCCAGGCCTGCCGCTCGGCCGTGCCTTGCGCCGACCACGGCGTCAGCCCCGCCTCGCGCACGGTCTCGGCGACCTCGCGCACCTCCTCGGCCCGGCGGCGGCCGTGCTCGATCACGCGCTGGAAGCAATAGGCGCCCAGCTCCTCCCAATCGATCCCGGGGAACGTTTCCGCCAGCGAAGGCAGCACCGCATCCTCGACGCCATAGGCACGCGCCGTCGTGAAGCTCTCGATGACCATGGCCTCAAGGCCCTTGATCATGATGCTGCGGCACATCTTCACCGCGGAGGACACGCCGAGCTTATCGCTGGCGACCTTGGCCGCGAAACCGATCGTATTCAGAAGCGGCTCGAGCTCCCTCGCGCCGGGTCCGCCGAGCAGCAAAGGCACCTTGATGCGATAAGGCGGCACCGAGGTCATCACCGCGCCCTCGACATAGCGCCCGGCGGCGCCGTCGATCAGCGCCGCCGCGCGCTGCTTGGCGCCAGGAGAGGCCGAGTTGAAATCGAGAAACCAGGTGCCCTGATTGATCGCTGCCACACAGGCCTTTGCGACCGGCACGGCCTGGCTCGCCGTGACGGCGGAGATGATGAAGTCGGATTTCGCGGTCAGCTCGGCGTGGGACGTTGCAAGAGCGACACCGAATTTCGCCGCATGCTCCTGCAGCGGCGCGCCCTGCTCGCCGCCGAGCTTGATGTCGTAGGCTGAGACTCTGATGTCCTGCTGGCGCAAATCCTCGGCCAAAATCCTGCCGACCTCGCCATAGCCGACCAGCCCGATCTGCCAGCGCCTGGGATCACCTGCCATCAGTTCAGTCCTCGTGTCGTCTCGTCGAAGAGCTCATCGACAGTATAGCGGCGCGGAATCAGCGCCTGCTGGAATGCGTAGTCGATGATCAGCTCGAGCGGTTTTCGGTTGGCCTCGATCCCGAACGGAACGAGGTCCGGCGTTGCTGCGAGCCCTGCCTGCGACTTGCTCCGCTTCAAGAGATCATAAACGCCAGCGACCACGTCGGGGCGCGATTTCGCCAGGCTCTCGGTCACGACCACGAGATGATTGACCGGCACGACGCCGCGCCGCGCATACCATCGGGCGGCCTCCGCGGCCGGATCGGGAAACAGCGGCTTCAGCCTGGGATCATCGGAGGTCTCGCCCAGGACGGCATCGAGCTCGCCGTCGCGCAGCATCTGCAGGATCTTCTTGTCCTTCGGTGCGCGCTCGGTGGTGTCGACATATTCGGCCACATGCGGATTCTCGAAAGTGATCCAGCGAATCCTGTCGAGATCGAGGCCGTAATCGTTGGCGAGGATGCCCCTGATCCACGCGCCCGTGGTGGTCGTGAAGGAGCGGATGCCGACGCGCTTGCCTTCGAGATCGGTGGGCCCGAGCGTTCCGTGCGCCGGATTATAAAGAGCATAGGAATGCTGGAAGCGGCCGAGCATGGTCGCCGGCAGCAGCACCAGCGGCTTGCCGTGCGCTTTCGCCATCAGATAGGTGACGATCGCCATCTCGCAGACGTCAAAGGCCTGCTCGCGCACCATCGGCTTGAACGCCGTGTTGGTCGGCGTGTACGCGGCGAAGTCGAGATCGAACAGGTCGGAGCGGAGCTCCCCGCTCTTCACCGCCTGCACATGGTGGTGACTGCCGAGCACGGCCTTCAGCGTGATGGTGCGGACCGGCGTCACGCCAACTCCTCGGCGACGGTCGGAAACAGGCGGTGATAGGCCTCGCCATAGGTCATGGGCACGCCGGTGTTGCGGCTGCCCTGGATGCCGCGGTTGAGCGCGACGCGCTCGTAATAGCCCCAGAGATGTTTTTGCGCGGCGAGAATCTGGAACGCCTCGTATTTCTCCTTCCAGACCTCGTCGATCTTGAGAATGGTGTCGGGCTTGTAGTTACACTGCTCGGGCTGGTGCGGCTCGAACAGGAACACCGGCGGCGCCGAATATTTGTACGGCGCGCCGGGCTTGTGGCCCATGGCCTGCGCGACCACACGCGTCTCCTGCGCGAAATGCGCCGCGTTCGGATGGTCGAAATTATAGGGGTCTTCCAGCGCATGCGTCAGCACGAAGCTTGGATTGAGCTCGCGGTAGATGTCCACCATACGGTCGAAATGCGCCTCGGTGAGCTTCAGCGGATAGTCACCGCAATCGAAGAACTCGATTTCGGCGCCCAGCAGCCTGGCTGCCCGCTCCGCTTCGTCCTTGCGGCCGGCCTTGACCGATTCCAGCGTCGCGCCCTGCTCCTTCCAGGCGAACTGGCTCTCGCCGCGCTCCCCGAAGGACAGGCACACGATCTTCATCCGATAGCCCTTCTTCGCATGCAGCGCGATGGCGCCGCCGGCGCGCCAGACGAAATCGCCGGGATGGGCGGTGACGATGAGGCCTGTTTTCATGGGCTACTCCTTTTCGTTCGTATGCACGCGTCCACAGCGCATGTCCGCGCAGCGTGTCGGTCGCGAAGACGTCGTCACGGCTCGAACCCGAACAGGCGTGCGGGATTGTCGACCAGAATCTTGCTCTGGAGATGCGGCTCCGGCGCGAACAGCGGGATCAAATCGACGAGATCGCCGTCGTTCGGCATCACCTTGACGTTGGGATGCGGCCAGTCCGTGCCCCAGATGACGCGATCCGGCGCGGTCTCGACGATCTCTCGCGCGAACGGCACCGCATCGGCGAACGGCGGACCGGCGGAGGACACCCGCTCCGAGCCGGAGATCTTCACCCAGCACTTGTCATCGCGCTGCATCAGCTCGATCAGGATCTTGAACGGCAGCTGGTCGAGCCCGTCCCCCGCCTTCACCCGGCCCATATGGTCGATGGTGTAGCTCAGCGGCAGCCTCGTCAGCATGTCGGCGTATTCGGGCAGATCGATCGCATCGAAATGCAGGTCGACGTGCCAGCCGAGCGGCGTGACCATTGCGACGATGCGGTCAAACACGCGCTTGTCGGGAACGCCGCCGAGATGGCGGACGAAATTGAAGCGGCAGCCGCGAAAACCGCCCTCGTGCAGGACGCGCAGGTCGCACTCGGTGATGGTATCGTCGATGTTGGCGACCGCCCGGTAGGCGCCATTGCTCTCAGCGATCGCATCAAGCGCCACCCTGTTGTCGGTGCCGTGCACGCTGGCATTGACGATGACGGCGCGCTCCACGCCGAGCTTGGCATGCAGGATGCGAAAATCCTCCAGCGGCGCATCCGGCGGCGTGTAGGAACGCTCCGGCGCGTAAGGGTATTTCGCGCCGGGCCCGAAGATGTGGCAATGCGCGTCACACGACAGGTTCGGCAGCCTGAACTTCGGCGTGCGCGTGTTCGGGTCGGGCGGTGGAATGGTCGGCGTGTACATCATCGTCATGAGGTGAACCGCCGAAGCGAGATTTCTTGCTTCACGCCTTGCCGGCGACGACCGGCCGCCGCCGCGCCGGCGCGGCCTCATCCAGCGCCGGCGCCTGGAAGGCCGCGACGGTGGCCTGCACCAATTGTTCGATGGCGCAAGCGGCATCGCTGCCGTCGGCCTCGCCGCGCGACAGGCGCGACACGCGCTCCGGCGTTACCAGTGAATAATAGAGTGCGCCGAGCAGGAAATGGCTGCGCCAGACGATGTCCGTGCGCGGAATGTGCGGCAGGCTCTCGTGGACCGCGTCGATGAAGGCGTGGCTGGTGTCGTCGAAGGTCTGCGCGATGATCTTTCGCGCGACCTCGTTGCCTTCCGCCGACATCACCGCGCGCAGCCGCGTGAATCGCGCCCCGCCACCGGCGAGATCGCTGCCCGAGGTGAAGGCCGGCACCACATAGGCGCGAACGATCGCCTCCAGCCGGTCCTGGAGATCGCGCACGCGCTTTGCGGCCGCGAGCAGCTCGGAACGGCGGAGATTCATCGGCCCGCAATGACGCCGGTAGATCTCCAGCAGCAAACCGTCCTTGGTCTTGAAATGATAGGTCACGCTGCCCGGATTCGCCCCGGCAGCTTGCGCAATGTCGCGCACCGATACGGCATTGAAGCCGTTGGTGGCGAACAGCTCCTCCGCGGCGGCGAGGATCGCCTCGCGCATGTTCGGCTTGCGGGCCGCTTCTTTGCTGGTGGGCTTGCGTACCATGAGATTTGTACTATCGTACAAAAGATCAGGTCTCGTCAACAAGAACGTGGCAAATGGCGGGACCGCGCAGGCGGGTAAGCGCCGTTCAGTGACTGGCGCTCGCCCGCATCTTCTCCGGCGGTACGGGACGCAGTCCGAGATCGCCCTCTCCGTCTCCCGACGGGATCAGGATGGCGCGGTCGCGCGGCAGCGCCTCCGGCATCTCGTCGCGGATGAAGGCGATGAGCTTCTCCCTGATTTCGCAGCGCAGGTCCCACGACTGCGGTGCGTTCCTGGCACTGACCAGTGCCCGAAGCTCGATGGTGCGCGAATCGGCATCGATCACCTGGAGATTCACCACCTCCCCGTCCCACAGCTTCGACTGCTTCACCGCCTCCTCCAGCCAGCGTCGGATGCGCGGGACGTCGGCGCGATAGTCGACATGCAGCGCGACGACGCCGATGAGGGATGCGGTGTCGCGCGTCCAGTTCTGGAACGGCTTTTCGATGAAGTAGGACAGCGGCACCACCATGCGGCGCCAATCCCACAGCCGGATCACGACATAGGTCGAGGCGATGTCCTCGATCCAGCCCCATTCGTTCTCGATAATCACGGCATCCTCGATGCGGATCGGCTGTGTGATCGCGATCTGCAGGCCGGCGATCAGATTGCTCAGCAGCGGGCGCGCGGCAAGGCCGACGATGATCCCGGCAGCACCTGCGGAGGCGAACAGGCTGACGCCGTATTGCTTCACGGAGTCGAATGTCATCAGCGCGGCGGAGACCGTGATGATGACGATGATGGTGTCTGTGACGCGCTTGAACACGCGCACCTGCGTGACGTGCTTGCGCGCGACGAAATTCTCGGTGACATCGCGAAAGTTCTGCAAGTAGCGCGCCGCGCTCATGTCGACGATCCGGATCGAGATCCAGCCGATCAGCGCGATGAAGGCCACGACGAACAGCCGCGTCAGGGGGGTGCGGATCGTATCATCGAGCGGCGCCAGCGGCAGCACCATTGCGACGGCGGCAAGGCAAAGCGCCATTTGCGCGGGGCCCGCCGTGCGCTCGATGAACACGCTCAAGAGCGGAAGCCGCGTTCCGAATGCGCGGTTGAGCAGCCAGGTGGCGACGCGGTAGGCGAGCAGGGCAAGAAGGATCGCGCCGGCAACCAGGGTGAGGCCGACGAACCATGACGGTATCCAGCCGAACATCCCGTCGATATCGGCCGTCAGAGCCTGCCAATCCATGGATCGTCCCCATCATTGCATTCACGCACCCCGCACAACGCATCCCGGCCGGCTTCGCTCCCCCGCCCCGTGCAATGCAGCATCCCTCAGGTGCAACCGTCGCTGAGCTGCGCTAGGCTTGTCGCCATGACTCGACGAACCGGCAGCGCCGATCTTCCTCTTCACACCGGGCGGGTTCCGCCTTGGCTGGCAAGTCGCATGTCCTCGCTCGGGGCGATCGTCACCCAGGCGATCGTGCATCATTACGGCCGCGACGCATTTCTACAGCGCCTGTCGCACCCATTCTGGTTCCAGTCGTTTGGCGCCGTGATGGGAATGGACTGGCACTCCTCCGGCATCACCACCTCGGTGATCGGCGCGCTGAAGCGCGGGCTCGGACCGCTCCAGGACGAGCTCGGGATTTACGTCTGCGGCGGCCGAGGTCAGCATTCGCGCAAGACGCCGGACGAGCTGTTGCAGCTCGGCGACCGCGTCGGATTCGACGGCGTCAAGCTGACCCGGGCCAGCCGTCTGGTCGCCAAGGTCGACAGCGCCGCGGTCCAGGACGGCTTTGACCTTTACCTGCACGGCTTCTTCGTCACCACTGAGGGCAAATGGACGGTGGTGCAGCAGGGCATGAACGGCGACAAGCGGCAGGCGCGGCGCTATCACTGGCACTCCGAGGCACTGAAGAGCTTTGTCGATACACCGCACAGCGCAATCGACGGGCCGCAGCAGGGGGAGATCGTCAATCTCACCGATCATCGCGCCGATCTGTCTCGGACGGCACAGCTCGAGCTGCTCTCCGACCTCGGCCCGGATCGCATCGTCTCCGAATTCGAGCGGCTCGCGGGGACCCCGTCCACGCCGGCGCAAGGCATGCTGCCGCATCTGATCATGCCTGCGCATCATGATGTGCGGCCGAAGGACGTGTTCGCGCGCCGCCTGCACGGCACGCTCGCCGCCGCAGCCGAGCGCGGCCCAGTCGATTTCCCGGAGCTGCTGCTGACGCCGGGCGTCGGCGCGCGCACGGTGCGCTCGCTCGCGATGGTTGCCGAGGTCGTGCACGGCGCGCCCTATCGCTTCACCGACCCCGCACGTTTCTCGCTCGCCCATGGCGGCAAGGACCGGCATCCCTACCCCGTTCCAATCAAGGTCTATGACGAGACCATCCGGGTGCTGAAGGGCGCGATCCACAACGCGAACCTCGGGCGAGAGGAAGAGATGCAGGCGATCAAGCGCCTCGACGACCAGGCACGGCGGTTGGAGCGGACCGCGCGCGGCCCCTCAGTCGATGCTTTCATCGCCGGCGAGCGTGCGGCCTCACCGGAGCTCGATGGCCGTTCGGTGTTCGGCTGGGAGCGTGACCTTGCGCCCACAAAAAAGCGGACCGGCTGAACACCGGTCCGCAAGTTGGCGGAAGGAACGCCCTCTCAGGTCTCGTCGGCCTCCGGCTTCTCATCGAGCCGGTTTGCTGCGTGGTCCTGATATTGTTCGGTCTGGATGGACTTGCCGTCCATGCCACGAATGTCCGAATGCTGTTTCTTGTCTCGGTTGGACAGGACCATGTTGTCGCCGATCATCTCCTTCGGCACGTCGGTCAATGCGCCGGTGCCGTCGCCCTTGCCATGCATGCCCGATCTGAAGTGCGTCTTGCTGCCATGCCCACCAGGCATCAGTCTCTCCTCTCTTCCGATGATTTAGTGCTTCTGTTGTGCCGTCGTCGGTTTGGGCGGCTTGTGGCCGCTCTGGCCGGGATCGTTGTGCTTGTTGTGATCGCTCTCCTGGTTGAGACCGCCGCGGCTCACTGGAAACTCGCTGTGACGAGCTTCGGGGTTGGCACGATGGACGCGCGTGTCTTGCGGGTTATGACCGGCGGCCTGCTCGAGTTCTCGCGCATCCGGAACATCTGGCTTCCGCTCGAGGATGCGCACTTGCTGTTCGTGAGTCTTCTTGCCCTGCATTGTGGGCCTCCAATCTTACCGGCCTCTTCGGGGCGAACCGCTCCGCGCGACATCCTTGTCGATACCGCCACCGGCGTTCACGTCGTTTTCGACGTCGCCTTCGATCGTGTTCTCGCCCAAGACGTCCTCGAGGTCGTCAGGCGAAACGCCTGCCCTGTTCGTGCCCTTGGATCCGCCGATCAGGGGGTTGTCATGCAGGTCCTTCTCGGTCGGCGCGTACAGCTTGGGTTGCTTGTTGGTCATGTCACCTGCCTCCGCCCTTTCCGGCCTCGTCGTGCGTGTGATGGCCGGCCTCGTCGTGCGTGTGATGGGAATCGCGCTCGCCACCGCCGCCGGAAACCCGGCTGTGGCTGCGCTGCGGATCGTCCGCCGGCGGCTTCTTCACCTGAAGCGGTGCCTTCGCGTTCTCATGCGAGGCGCCGGGTCCGCCCTGTCGAATGCTGTTCGGTGTCTTCGTGGATGTCGACATGAATGTCGTCCTCCTCAGCGATCTTGCTGATAGCCTTGGTTGGTCGTGTTCTGCTTGATGTTGCCCTGCTGTCCCTGCTGATCCGGATTCTGTACACGCTCCTGACCGTGCGGCATCTGATCGGCGGACATCTGCTTGCGATCGCCGGTTCCCTTGCGGCTCTGATTGTCCGGTGGAACAGGTGGCATCTTGCTGGCCATGATCTTGTCTCCCGTTAAGACGTCGATCTGCGACATGCGCTCAAGGAACTCCCCTCCGCGCCATGTCGGGATGACAACAGCACGAACGGCACACCGTTCCTGACTGAACACAACAGGCGAAGATTTTCCGAAAGGCGTTGCCGACGTCAGTTCGCGGTAAGGGAACGATCGTCTCTCGTTGCGGTGCGTGCAGGCTCTGTTCCGCGGCCCTCTGCCGTGACGGGAAGCTTCGCGATCGCGCGCAAGCCCGGCCGTCTGCGCCAGCGGATCTCAGCGGCATCGACGGCCAGACTCAATTTCGGCCAACGCACGAACAGCGCCTCCAGCGCGCAGGCCGCCTCGATGCGCGCGAGCTGATGGCCGAGACAGAAGTGGATTCCCGTGCCGAATGAGATATGGCGGTTCGGCTTGCGTTCGAGATCGAGGGTCTCGGGACGATCATGTACCGCGGGATCCATGTTCGCAGCGGCGAGCATCACCATGACGCGATCGCCCTTCTTCAGGCGCACGCCCTCGACCTCGAAATCGCGCCGCACGTAGCGTGGCTTGGAGAATTGCACGGGCGAGACGAAGCGCAGAAACTCCTCGACCGCGAGCCCGACGCGGCTCCAATCCTGTTCCAGCCAGTCGCGCAGCTCGGGAGTCCTGAGCAGTTCGTAGATGGAACCGCTGATGAGATGGGTGGTGGTTTCCGATCCCGCCCCGAGCAACAGAAACACCATCGAGACCATTTCATCCGGCGTGATCTGGCCGCCTTCGCGCTCGACCTGAATCAGCTCGGCAATCAGGCCCTCGCCGCCCTGCACACGCGCGATCTGCAACTGCTGCTCGAGGTAGGCGCGCATCTTGCGCACCGCGAACAGCAGGCGGAAGAAGCTGACGACATTCGTCAGCGACGATATCGCGTTGGCCCAGGCGATGAACTTTGGACGATCTGCGAGCGGCAGGCCGAGCAGCTCCGAGATCACCGCGAGCGGCAGGATGCGCGCATAGCGGTGGACCAGATCGGCCGGGGATCCTTGCGCGAACAGCTCGTCGGCCAGACCGTCAGCGATGGCCCGGATGCGCGGCTCCATCGCAACGATCGCGCGGCGGCGAAACGCTTCGTCGACGATGCTGCGCAGCCGCGTGTGATCCGGCTCGTCCATGGTCAGCATGTTGTTGGCGATGGTCCTGACGAACCTCGGCATCCACCAGCGCAAGCCCGCGATATCGCCATCCTCCTTGCGCAAGGTGAAGGTCGCGCCGTCCTTCAGGACCTGCGCGGTGGCGTCATGGGTCGTGGTGATCCAGACATTGCCGATGATGGGAAACCGCGTCGCGACCACGGGTGCGGACATGCGCAATTTCGCGATCGTCTTGGGCGGATCGCGAAAGAAGGCCTCGCTGGTGAAATCGAGGCGCACTGTCATGGGATCACCGGAACGATTGGTGGCGCATCACCGAGATGGTGCGCGGCGCGGCCGGCGCAAGGGCGCGTCTGCTCGTCGGCCGCGGGCGTGGCGAGCCGCGGCTATCCGCGCCCGGAGGAGCGCTGGCCGCTCTTGCGCTGCTGTTGGGTGTAGGCGTCCCAATGGCTCCAGCTGCCGTTGCTGAGGCTCTGCAGGTCGGTTGCGAGTGGGCGGCGCGTCCGCTTGTCGTGATCGGCGATCGCGCGCTCCGACTGCGCGATCTTGCGCTTGAGTTCCACGATCGTCTTCTGCGTCTGGCCGTTGCGCTTCGAGGTGGCGATCTCGCCCATCGTGAAGCGCGCGGTCTCCAGCGCCTTCAGCTCGGCGCGGTTCTTCTTCAACTGAACCCGGTGCCAGGCGATGTTGCTGTCGCTGTCCGCAACCATGTGGGAACTCCGCTGATTCGGTCCCACATAGTATCGTGCGCCGAATCGGCGCCGCAACGCCCCGGCGGTGGCGAAAATGCGATCTTCTCGCGCAGAAATTCCGGATCTGGAGCCCCGCAACGGGGCCCTTGATTCTTATTTTGGCGCGTCTTCTTGACGCGAACTGGTATCCACTTCGCTCGAAAACGCTTCAGCGCTCGGCGAAGGCCTTCTCGACCACGAACTGGGCAGGCTCGCCGTGATTGCCCTCGACGAAGCCGCGCTCCCCCAAGAGGACGCGGGTGTCCGCCACCAGGGCCGGGCTGCCGCAGATCATGACGCGGTCATGGGCAGCGTCCAGCACCGGCAGGCCGATATCGGCGAACAGCTTGCCTGAGGTGATGAGATCGGTGATGCGGCCGCGATTGCGGAAGGGATCGCGCGTCACGGTCGGATAGTAGATCAGCTGGTTCTGGATGTACTCGCCGAGCAGCTCGTCCTTCGGCAGATGCTCGGTGATCATCTCGCCATAGGCGAGCTCCTTGACGTGCCGACAGCCGTGCAGCAGCACCACCTTCTCGAACCGCTCGTAGGTCTCGGGATCCTTGATCACGCTGAGGAACGGAGCGAGGCCGGTGCCGGTGCCGATCAAATAGAGGTTGCGTCCCTCTTCCAGGTTGTCGATGACCAGCGTGCCGGTGGCCTTGCGGCTGACGATGATCTCGTCGCCTTCCTTCAAATGCTGGAGGCGCGAAGTCAGCGGGCCGTCCGGCACCTTGATCGAGAAGAACTCCAGCGTGTCCTCGTAATTGGCGCTGGCGACGCTGTAGGCCCGCAGCAGCGGCTTCTCGCCGACCTTGAGCCCGATCATGGTGAATTCGCCGTTACGGAAGCGGAAGGTCGGGCTGCGGGTGGTCTTGAAGGAGAAGAGCGTATCGGTCCAGTGGTGGACGCTCAAAACGCTTTCTTGATTGAAATTGCTCATCTCACCTTCCCTGTCGCGTCGATTGCGGTTCCGAGGCCGGCAGCTATGCGTCGTTTGTACACGATCATTCGTATACTAATGAATAATCCGGCTTGATCCCGCGGTCAAGGCTGCCCAAGATCGGAAGCGTTGCAGTTAGGAATAAGGAGCCCCCTCCATGGCGCATGACGCACCCCAGGCCACCGGACCCTCGAAGCTGGTGATCCGCAACATCGGCCTGATCCTGTCCGGCGCTTTGGAAAAGCCGATCCTGGACGGCGACACCATCGTCGCCGAGAACGGCAAGATCAGCGCGATCGGCCGCTTCAAGGACGTCAACACCGAAGGCGCCACCACCATCGTCGACGCCAACGGCACCACAGTGGCGCCGGGCCTGATCGACAGCCACGTCCACCCTGTCGCCGGCGACTGGACGCCGCGGCAGAACCAGATCAACTGGATCGACAGCTATCTCCACGGCGGCGTCACCACCATGATCTCCGCCGGCGAGGTGCACATGCCGGGCCGCCCCCGCGACGTCGTCGGCCTCAAGGCCATGGCCGTGTTCGCCCAGCGCGCGTTCTGGACCTTGCGCCCCGGCGGTGTGAAGGTTCACGCAGGCGCGCCGGTGATCGAATGCGAGATGGTGGAAGAAGATTTCAAGGAGATGGCGGCGAACGGCGTCAAGCTGCTCGGCGAGGTCGGCCTCGGCGGCGTCAAGGACGGCCCGACCGCGCGGAAAATGGTCGGCTGGGCGCGCAAATACGGCATCCAGAGCACCATCCACACCGGCGGCCCGTCGATCCCCGGCTCCGGCCTGATCGACAAGGACGTGGTGCTGGAGGCCGACACCGACGTGGTCGGCCATATCAACGGCGGCCACACCGCCCTGCCCGACGACCAGATCCGCTGCATCTGCGAGGGCTGCAAGCGCGGCCTCGAGCTCGTGCACAACGGCAATGAGCGCTCGGCCCTGTTCACGTTGCGCACCGCCCGCGAGATGGGCGACCTGCATCGCGTCATCCTCGGTACCGACGCGCCCGCCGGCTCCGGCGTGCAGCCGCTCGGCATTCTGCGCATGGTCTCCATGCTGTCCTCGCTCGGCGACCTCCCGGCCGAGATCGCATTCTGCCTTGCCACCGGCAACACCGCGCGGATGCGTCAGCTCGATTGCGGCCTGATCGAGGTCGGCCGCTCCGCCGACTTCGTCATCATGGACAAGGCCCAGCACTCGCCTGGCAAGAACATCCTGGAGAGCGTCCAGCTCGGTGACCTCCCCGGCATTGGCATGACCATCATCGACGGCATCGTCCGCACCCAGCGCAGCCGCAACACGCCGCCGGCCGGCAAGGTGCCGGAGGTGGTGGCGAAGTGATGCTGCCGGAGCGGTTTCTCCCGAGAAAAGCGCAACGCATCCGAACGTCTACCTAGAATTTTAGTAAAGCACCACATATCATCTGAGCGATTCCGCCATAATTGAGCCGCTCATGAACCCTGTCATTCGAGCCCAACTACGGGAATTTGCAAAAGCCAACTCCATTTCACTCGAACCAGAAGAAAAACAGTTCGAGATCTATGCAATCTTTTCGGTCCTGAGCGGTTTACTCGGGGAGACAATTGATTCCTACGATGTTCATCTTGATGGCGACGAATTCGGCGTCGATGGAATTGAAAATCGATTCAAGACCTTTCGACATTATATTTTGGCTGGCATAGGCCTTCACATGACTCGCGCGAGCAACGTCTTCAGCATGAAGAAGGCGAAGTTGGCGGCGACCGCCGACGCCATCATCAAACTTTGCAAAGATGAGGAAGGGTTGAAAACCTCGGTTATCAACGTTGTATCTATTATCGAGATTCGATTGAAGGAAATGGGGATTACCACTCAAGAGCGAGTTAGAGACACAATCCGCTCCGAAACCTTTGCGGCGACCTTTAAGGAACGCCTTCTGGCAACAGATATTCAAAGCAAATAGGCCAGAACGTGGTCGGCTGCGCCGCCGGTTCGTCGCTATAGAAAGCCAGAACTCGTTTGCGAGATGCCGGAGGTGGTCGCGAAGTGACACTCTGGAGCGCCCGCATCCGCGTGGCCACTCATAAACGTTGAACGAATCTCTTGCCTGCCGCGTCTAATGCGGACAGCCCCTCCGAGGGCCGCCCATTCCTGAAGCTGCGAGGAGATCATGAACAGTTCGTCACGGATAGCCGTCGGCGTTGCTGGCGCGGTGGCGGGCTATATCGCGATCTTTGTGCTGTTTTCTCTGCTCGATGTCGGCAACCGTGCGGACCCGATCACATCGGGTCTGCTGGGACTGTTCGTCTACTCGCCCATGGGCGCGATCGCCGGCGCGGTTCTCGCCAATTGGCTCGTGACGCGTTCAGGCAAAGATACAGGGCAGGACGCAGGCGTCGGCGGTGTCGCGCGGAACAGCTTGAAGTCGCTCGGCATCGTCGCCCTGCTCTGCGCCGCCGGCATCGGCGCCTACATTGCGTACGCATACGCGACCGCAACGCCCTGGCTCAACCGCAACGGCGCCAATCCCCTGCTCGTGTTCGAGGTCCGCTTTCCGGCGGGAGTAACGGTGCCGACATCGGCGCAGGACATCACCATCGAACTGCAAACCGACATCAACACCATGCCGGGCGAAGTCAGTCCGGCCGCGTTCTATCGCGATGGCGACCAGGCGGTTATCGCCGGCGAAGTCGAGCTGGCGTTTCGAACCTCGCACCGGCAGCTCGCTGTCAACATCCAGGGCCAGCCGAGCCGGATCTATCCGATCGGTTTGACGGCCCGGGCGCCGCATACGCCGGAATTCGGAACGTGGCGGCGGCTTGGTGACGGCAGCGAGATCCGTTACCGCGCCAAATGGCCGGGAAAGACGTAAGAGATCAGCGCTTCTTCGCAATGTCACAGCGCACATAGGTCTGGCGCTTGGCCCGCCCAACTGGACCGTTGTCCATCACCAGCCTGCCATCCGCAGCGACAGAGACGCGAGGATTGGAGCGAAACTTTTCGCCCTCGCCTTCGCAGGCCAGCTTCATTTTCCAGCCGAGCCTTCCGTCGGCCGTGATCTGGCTGGCGCGGCACCGCGTCTCGTACCAGTACAGCCGATTGCCGCCCTCGATGCTCATGCGGTTCGGACTATCCTCGTTGCGACAGTCCTTCTTGGTCGAGGCCCAGAAGCCTTCGTAAGGCTGCGCCGCCAAGGCGGGAGCGCATTCGCCGGCGAGCACGGCACCAAGACTTAAGACAACCGCAAAGCGCGTCGCAACTCTCATGACCAAAACCTCGATAAACCCTTCATCGAGGTTAGTCGCCGGTTCCGGCACCTTGTTCAATTGCCGTGGGGTGGGCAAAGGCGCGAAGCGCCGTGCCCACCAATCTTGCCGTTAAACGAAGGATGGCGGGCACGCTTCGCTTTGCCCACCCCACGGCACCTTCATCGAAGCTTGTTGAGCAGCGCCATCAGCGTCTCGCGCTCTTTCGCGTCGAGCGGCGCCAGGGTCTCGCGGGTGATCGCCAGCGCGTTCGGCGCCAGCTTCTCGGCAAGCTGTTGACCGGCACGCGTCAGGCTCACGAGCAGGCGGCGGCCGTCCTCGGGATCCTGGCTCGTCTCGGTGAGGCCGCGCGCGGTGAGACGATCGATCACGCCCTTGATGGTCGCGACGTCCATCGCCGTCAGGCGCCCGAGCTGGTTCTGCGAGCACGGCCCGGTCTCGGCCAGTTTCGACAGCGCCGCCCATTGCGTCGGCGTCAGATTGGTGCCGATGTCGCGGGTGAAGATCGAGCTGTGGCGCTGCCACACCTGGCGCAGGATGAAGCCGACCTGTTCGTCGAGCACGTAAGGCGGTTTCGCCGGTTTGACGCTCTTCTTCGCCGCAACGCTTCTCGCCATCCGCCCCCGCCCTTCCCCTCACAACGACAGATGCGCGTCGCGGATATCCGGGCGCGCGTCGAGCTCGGCCATGGTGCCGCCGAAGCAGATGCGGCCGCGCTCGATGATGTAGGCGCGATCCGAAATCAGCCGCGCGAAATGCAGATTTTGTTCGGAGACGACGATGCTGACGCCTTCCTTCTTCATGGTCAGGATGGCATCGACCATCTGCTCCACGATCTTCGGCGACAGGCCCTCCGACGGCTCGTCCAGCAGCACCAGCGAGGGATTGCCCATCAGCGTGCGCGCGATGGTGAGCATCTGCTGCTCGCCGCCGCTCATTCGTCCGCCCGGGCGGTTCTTCATCTCGCCCAGGTTTGGAAACAGCGCGAACAGCTTTTCGCGCGTCCAGTGCGGCGCGTTCGGACGCTTCGGCTGGCGGCCGACTTCGAGGTTTTCCTCGACGGTCAGGTCCGTGAAGATGCGCCGCTCCTCCGGCACGTAGCCAAGGCCCTCGCGCACGATCTCGTGTGTCGGTTTCGTCGAGACGTCCTTGCCCTCGAACGTGATGCGGCCGGAGCGCTGCGCGACGAGGCCGACGATCGAGCGGAACGTCGTCGACTTGCCGGCGCCGTTGCGTCCCAGCAGTGCCACGACCTCGCCCTCGCCGACCTCGAAGCCGATGTCGAACAGGATATGCGCCGGACCATAATGGCTGTTGAGGTCCTGCACCGTGAGCTTCATGTGGAGGCTCCCTCGCGGTGGCGGGAATCGTAGACCAGGCCCTCGCCGAGATAGACCGCCTGCACCTGGGGATTGCCGCGCACTTCCGCCGGCGAGCCCTCCGCGATCAACGTCCCGCGGTTGAGCACGAGGATGCGGTCGGCATGCTCGAACACCACGTCCATGTCGTGCTCGGTGAAGAGCACGCCGATGGATTTTTCCCGGGCAATGCGCGCGGTCAGCCGCATCAATTCGACGCGCTCGCGCGGTGCCATTCCGGCCGTCGGCTCATCCATCAGCAGCAGTTTGGGCTGGTTGGCGAGCGCAACCGCAAGCTCGAGCCGCTTGAGATCGCCATAGGCAAGCTCGCCGCAGGGCCGGTCCGCATAGCCGCCCATGCCGACCAGCTCGAGCAGGCGGCCGGCCTCGTCGCGATCGAACTTCGGCGCCGAGCCGAACAGATTGAACAGCTGCTTGCCGTGCGAGATCAGCGCGACCTGCACGTTCTCGCGCACGGTCATGGTGGCGAAGGTCGCGGTGATCTGGAATGTGCGGCCGACGCCGAGCCGCCAGACCTCACGCGGCTTCCGGCCGGTGATCTCCTCGCCGAGCAGGCGGACGTGGCCGCTATCAGGCATGTTCTGGCCGTTGAGCATGTCGAAGCAGGTGCTCTTTCCCGCGCCGTTCGGTCCGATCAGCGCCAGGATCTCGCCGGCCCGCAGCGAGAACGAGACGCCGCGCACGGCATGGATGCCGCCATAGGATTTGGTCAGGCCTTCGACCGCGAGAAGTGGAGGTGCGACGCTCATTCGGCAGACTCGATCGGCTTGGCGAGCAAAGGTGATCCCGGCGGCGATGCTTTCTTGCGGCGCTGCGCCAGCATCTCCAGCGTGCCGACGATGCCCTTGGGGAAGACGACGACGATCAGCATGATGAAGCCGCCGAGCACGAGCTTCGACAGATCGGTCTGGCTCACCAGCCAGATGTTCAAAGCCTTGTAGACGATGGCGCCGATCACCGCGCCCGACACCGTCTCGACGCCGCCGAGCAGCACCATGACCAGCGCGTCGACCGAGAGCGAGATGCCGAGATTGTCGGGGAACACGCTGCCCTTCAGGTAGGCGAACAGCGCACCGCCGATGCCGGCGGTCGTGCCGGCGATCACGAAGGCGGTCCACTGGATGCGCTTGGCATCGATGCCGATGGCTTCGCTGCGCAGAACCGAGTCGCGCGTGGCACGAAGCGCGTAGCCGAACGGCGAGAACACCATGGCCCGCAGCGCGACAGTCACCAGCGCCGCGACGCCGAGCGAAAGCCAATAGAAGCGCGACGGACTTGCCGCCCAGCTCGATGGCCAGAGGCCGAGAATGCCGTTGTCGCCGCCGGTCACGTCCACCCACTGGAACGCGATCGACCAGACGATCTGCGCGAAGGCGAGCGTCAGCATTGCAAAATAGACGCCGGAGAGCTGCACCGCGAAGAAGCCGAACACGGCCGCACCCATGCAGCCGAGCAGCGGCCCGAGCAGCAGGCAAACGATCATCGGCAGTCCCGCCATCTTGGCGAGGAAGGCGATGCCATAGGCGCCCAGGCCGAAATAGGCGGCGTGCCCGAACGATGCCAGGCCGCCGACCGACATCAGGAAGTGCAGACTGACGGCGAAGATCACGAAGATCGCGATCTCCGAGCCCACGGTCAGCAGATAGTTGCCGGCGAACAGCGGCAGCATGGCCGCGACGATCAGCGCCGCAAGCGCCATCAGCCGCTCGTTCGAGGTCAGCGGCCGCCAGGGATTGACGGTGAGACCCGGCGTCTTGCGCGCGGCCGCCTCCGGCTTGCCGAACAGGCCCCAGGGACGCACGATCAGCACCACGGCCATCACCAGGAATACAAGGATGATGGAGATCTTCGGGAAGATCAGGATGCCGAAGGCATTCAGCTCGGAGACCAGCACTGCCGCGACGAAGGCGCCGACGATGCTGCCGAGGCCGCCGATCACGACCACGACGAAGACCTCGACGATGATCCGCAGGTCCATGGCGTGGTGCACGGCATCGCGCGGGATCTGAAGCGCGCCGCCGAGCGCTGCGAGGAAGACGCCGACGGCGAACACTGATGTGAACAGCCACTTTTGGTTGACGCCAAGCGCAGCCACCATGTCGCGGTCCTGCGTCGCCGCGCGCACCAAGACGCCCCAGCGCGTGCGCTGGAACAGCAGCCAGAGAATGCCGAGCACGACCGGTCCGAGCACGATCAGGAACAGATCGTAGCTCGGAATGTTCTGGCCGAAAAAGTCGATCGCGCCCCTGAAGCCCGGTGCGCGGCGGCCGACGAGATCGTCGGGCCCCCAGATCAGCACGACGAGATCCTCGACCATCAAGGTCAGGCCGAAGGTCGCGAGCAGCTGGAATAGTTCGGGGGCATGATAAATGCGGCGGAGCAGGACCATCTCGACGATGACGCCGATGACGGCCACTGCGAGCGCCGCCAGCACGATGCCGCCCCAGAATCCGAACGCGCCGGACAGTCGCTCTGTGAGCGTGAAGGCGATGTAGGCGCCGATCATGTAGAAGGCGCCATGCGCGAAATTGACGATCCGGGTCACGCCGAAGATGATCGACAGGCCCGAGGCCACCAGGAACAGCGACGCTGCGCTGGCGAGACCGGTCAGAAACTGTACGACATAAAAGGCCATCGGCGATCCGGGTTAGGTTTGAAGTCACCTCTCCCCGCTCTTGCGGGGAGAGGTCGAATTGCGGAGCAATTCGGGTGAGGGGCTCTCTCCACCAGCGCGGGGGCGTGGAGAGAGCCCCTCACCCCAACCCTCTCCCGCGAAGAGCGGGGCGAGGGAGAAACAAACTCAATCCTTCGGGCGCAGCTTGGCGACTTCGGCGTCGCTCGGCAGATAGTCCGCGCCCTTCTTGTAGGACGAGTCCACCATCACGCCCTTGCCGTCCTTCAGCGCGGTCTTGCCGACGAACGCCCCCAGCGTCGACTGGTGATCGATCTTGCGGAAGGTGATCTCGCCGAACGGCGATGGCATCGACAGCCCCTCCGCCGCGGCAATCAGCTTCTCCGGATCGGTCGAGCCTGCCTTCGTCAGGATCGCGGCGGCCGACTTGATGGTCTGGTAGCCGACGATCGAGCCGAGACGCGGATAGTCGTTGTACTTGGCCTGGTACGCCTTCAGGAACGCATCATGCTCTGGCGTCTTGATCGAGTACCAGGGATAGCCGGTGACGATCCAGCCCTCCGGCGTCTCGTCCTTGAGCGGGTCGAGATATTCGGGCTCGCCGGTGAGGAAGGAGACGACCTCGCGCCCCTTGAACAGGCCGCGGGTGTTGCCTTCGCGCACGAGTTTGACGAGATCCGCGCCGAACGTGACGTTGAGGATCGCTTCCGGGTTGGCGGCGGCAACCGCCTGCACCACCGGGCCGGCGTCGATCTTGCCCTGCGGCGGCCATTGCTCGTCGACCCACTGGATGTCGGGGCGCTTCTCCGACATCAGCTTCTTGAACACCGCGACCGCCGACTGGCCGTATTCGTAGTTCGGCGCGATCGTCGCCCAGCGTTTCGCCGGCAGCTTGCTGGCAGCTTCCACCAGCATCGCCGCCTGCATGTAGTTGGAGGGACGCAGGCGGAAGGTGTATTTGTTGCCCTTGGACCAGGTGATGGCGTCCGTGAGCGGCTCGGCGGCCAGGAAGAACACCTTCTTCTGGTTGGCGAAGTCAGAGACCGCAAGACCGATGTTCGACAAGAACGTGCCGGCGAGCATCGCGACGCCCTCGCTCGAGACGAGCTCGTTGGCCGCGGTCTGCGCATCGGCCGGCTTGCCGCCGTCGTCCTTGGAGATGACGACGAGCTTCTTGCCGTTGATGCCGCCGGCCGCGTTGACTTCCTCGACCGCAAGCTGCCAGCCCTTGCGATAGGGCTCGGTGAACGCCGGCAGCAGCGAATAGCTGTTGATCTCGCCGATCTTGATGTCCTGCGCCAGGGCCGAATGGGCCATGCCGCCTGCCAGAAGCGCGAAGGCCGCGCCGACGATAGTATTTCTTGCTCGCATCCCAACCTCCAATTTGAACTCGCCTACGACTTCTATCTATCTCAGACCGTCTTCGCCCTTGATCTCCGCAACCGTCAGCCCGCCGACGCGCGGCAGCGGACGGCCGCTGTCGGTGACGGCGACCGCGACCATGATCTCGTTGGCGCGCGGCGCATCGTTGATCTGTACCTCCATCCCGTCGAAATGGCTGCGGACGAAGGCTGCGTCCTTGTGCCCCAGCGGAATGTCCAGGGTCGTGCCGGGGCCGCTGCGCTTCTTCGAGGACGGGATCAGCGCCGCGCCCTTGCCCAGAACTTTACGCACCGGCGCGCCCATCTTGGGGTGGAGGATGGCGGCGGCGTGCTCCAGCTCGCCGTTCTCGCCGACGGCCGCGGCCTTGCCGTAGCTGTGCGCCTTGGCGCCATCGATGCCGAGCGCCGCCACCGCGCGCTTCGACAATAGTTCGCCCAGCTCCTCGCCGATCGCGATCAGCGGCGAAAGATCCTCGACATATTTTCCGGCGAAAGGATTTTCGATCACAGCGATCGCGGCGGCGCGCCGGGTCGGCGGCGATACCTGGCGTCCCATCTCCATCTGCGTCTCTTCGACGACGGTGACGATCTTGCGGATGATCGCGCTCATGTTTCGCTTCCCTGTTCAGGCATGGACCGCGTTCTCCAGCACACGCGGGCGCGATCGTTGCTCTTCTATATCCTTTGTTCCGATGACAAGCATATCACCACAAAGCCGCAGCACGGCACCTTCGATCAGTCCGCGATCGAACAATTGCCGTGCACATTCCGCGCCAGATTCAAGCGCGGCTGCGATCTCATCGTGAGACAGCTCGCCGACACCGCGCGTCACAAGGCGAGCGCCGAGATCGCTGTCGGGCTGAAGCTCCTTCGCAGGCTGTCGGATGATTGCGGGATGCCCGGGCAGATCGACGGCATTGGCGATCACGGTCGCGGCCGCATCCGCCTGCGAAGCGGTTGCGGCCAGCACGGTCACGGCATCGGCGATCCCGAGCGAAAAGCTGCGGCCGTGCCGGCCGCTGGTCGCGACGCCCCGCACCGGATCCTCCGCATCGATCCGCATCGTCCGCATCACGCCGTCACGGTCGGGCCGATCCATCAGGCCGGCCGAAAAATGCTCACCCTTGCCGAGATGCAGCGCAATGTCGCCGCCATTGTTGACGTAAGCCCGATCAAGCGTCGCAGCGCGCAGCATCGCAGCCAGAATCTCCTCCGCGACACTACCGGCAACGGCCGCCATCGGCGTGATGAAGCAATCCGCGGCATAGGGCGCGACAGCAGCGTGCATGCGGCGGGCGACAACGCCCTTCAGCGAGGTCTTCTCCTCGACCGCCGTACGCAGCCCTGGCAATTCCGCGCAAAGCTCGTCGAGCAATCCAGTGAACCGCAGCGCCGCAGCCTCATAGGCGACCCGCACCGCATCCGCACGTCCCCTCGCCTCCACGATCAGATCGATCGGTCCATCCTGCAAATGCAGCCGCCGGCCATCAGACAGCAATGCGATTTGCGGGCGCCTGGTCATGTGCGAGGCCCCGGAATCGGGTTCTGCCAGGGCAATTGGCGGACATCGTCGCCGCTCTGCACCTCGGAGAGCGGCTTCACATAATCCATGTGGCCACCGAGCGCGGCATAGTCGGACAGCTTCATGGTGAATTCGATCGGCGCGACCAGGGCCGGTGTCGGCACATAGCCGAACGCGCCTGATGGCATCTGCGTCACGTCGACCATGTAGGTGATGCCGCCGCCGGGCCAGACATAGACCGGCGCGCCGCCGCTGGTAACACGCGTCAGCGCATCTTTCACCGAGCGCGTCAGCCGCACCGGATTGTCGGTGACGCCGGCGCGCAAGGAGCCGCCCGCGCCCGCCATGAACAGCACGGTGCACAGCGCGGGCTCGCAATTCTCCTGGATGCGCTCAACCGAAAACTTCAGGTCATCAGGCATCTCGGTCTCGACCGGCTTCAAGGCCTGGTCGAGCACGTAATAGGACGAATGCTCTCCGGTGGTGGAGACCATCAGCATGGTCAGACCGGGCTTTGCTTCCTTGGGATCGAACGGGCCAAGGATCGACAGGGGATCTGAGATGTTGGTGCCGCCCCAGCCCGTGCCTGGATCGGCCACCTGGAAATAGCGGCCGGGCGTCGAGCGACGGCCCTTCATCTTGATGCCGGTGTCGGCGATGTCGAGCAGCTTGCCGGCCTGATGCTCCGAGAGCACGCCGGTGATGTGGTCGTCGACCACGACGACTTCGTCCACCTTGCCGTGCCATTGCTTGGCGAACATGCCGATCGTCGCCGAGCCGCAGCCGACGCGCATGCGCTCTTCCTTCACGCCGTTGACGATCGGCGGCTGGCCGGCCTGAACCACCACCGTGGCGCCGCCGTCGATGGTGAGCTCCACCGCCTTGCAATTGGCGAGCTCCATCAGCGTATCGCAGGTGACACGGCCCTCCTTCTTGGAGCCGCCGGTGAGATGATGCACGCCGCCGAGCGACAGCATCTGCGAGCCGTATTCGCTGGTCGTGACATGGCCGACCGCCTCGCCCTGCGCGCGCACGGTCGCGGTCTCCGGGCCGAGATAGCGGTCGGTGTCGATCTTCACCTTGATGCCGCAATAGGAGAAGATGCCCTCGGTGACGACGGTCACCATGTCGACGCCGTCGACCTCCGCAGAGACGATGAACGGCGCCGGCTTGTAGTCGGGATAGGTCGTGCCTGCCCCGATCGCCGTCACGAAAGTCGAGGGCTCATGGACGATCTTGCCGTCCCAGTCCTCGGTGCGGCTGAACGGGACGAGCTTGCCGCCATGAGAGACGGTGCGCTCCAGGATGACGTGCGGATCGACGCGGACGAGCTTGCCGTCGTGATTGGCATAGCGATCGCAGGCCCCGGCTGCGCCGGGCTTGATGTAGCACATCACCGGACAAGCATCGCAGCGGATCTTGTCGATGACGGCGCTCGTCGTTTCTGTCACCATGTCGGAGCCGGCGGACACCGCTGTTATCATTCGTATACGAACGATGTTGCGCGCGCTGCCCCGGGGCTGTCAAGCGGCGGTGCAGCGCAAAAGATGCCACTGCCGCATAAAACCTCATTTGCCTATCCGCCCTGTCCACAAAGAAGGCACCCGCGCTGCAGTGCGGCATGCACGGCTTGCACGTTTGTGTACAAACGGTATCGTCGCGGCGTCCGATTTTCGCGATTGCATGATCTTGGATATCGTCTTGGGCTTGGGAACGAGGATGACGCAGACACCGATCCGCCTCACCGTGAACGGCAGGATCCACGAGGTCACGGCAGCGCGCGACACGCCGCTGCTCTACGTGCTGCGCAATGATCTCGCGCTGAACGGCCCGAAATACGGCTGCGGCTTGGGCGAATGCGGCACCTGTACTGTCCTGATCGACGGACTGGCGGCACGCTCCTGCGTGATTCCGGTGAGCGGCTGCGCCGGGCGCGACATCGTGACGCTCGAAGGCCTCGGCACAAGCGACAAGCCCGACGTCGTGCAGCAGGCCTTCATCGACGAGCAGGCCGCACAATGCGGCTATTGTCTCAACGGCATGATCATGACCACCAAGGCGCTGCTCGCGATCAATCCGCGACCGACCGAACAGGAGGCGCTTTCGGCCTTGCGCTACAATCTCTGCCGCTGCGGGACGCATGTCGAGATCCTCCGCGCGGTGATGCGCGCATCGGGTCAGCTCACCGAGGCCGCAGATTGATGGCCTCTTCTGCTTCGAACGGAGCTGAGCGTGCGGGTTCGCTCATCGTCGCGCGCAGCGTGGACGAAGTCACATCGGAGACCTTCGTCCGCATCACCGCGGATGGTTCGGTCACGGCCTATAACGGCCATGTCGATCTCGGCACCGGCATCCGCACTGCGCTGGGCCAGATCGTCGCCGAAGAGCTCGATGTTTCCTTTGCCCGCGTCGTCGTCGTGCTCGGCGACACGGCATTGGTGCCGAACCAGGGCGCGACGATTGCGAGCGAAACCATCCAGATCACGGCCGTGCCACTGCGGAAGGCCGCGGCGCAGGCGCGGCACTTCCTGATCGCGCGCGCGGCGGAACGCCTGGACTTGCCCGAAGCCGAGCTCAGGATCGAGGACGGACTCGTTCGCGGCCACGACAACCGAAGCATCAGCTATGGCGAGCTCATCGGCGACGAGGCAATCCGCCTCGAGCTGGCCGATGACGCCATGCTCAAGCCTGTCGGCGATTACGCGATCGTCGGCCAGTCGGTGCCGCGCGTCGATCTACCCGCCAAAGCCACGGGCGAGCTGACTTTCGTGCACGACATCCGCGTGCCCGGGATGGTGCATGGCCGCGTGGTGCGGCCGCCCTATGCTGGCGTCGATGCCGGACCGTTCGTCGGCACCAGCCTCATTGCGGTCGACGAATCCTCCGTGCGCGACATTCCCGGCCTTATCGCCGTCGTGCGGATCGGCGATTTCGTCGGCGTCGTCGCCGAGCGCGAGGAGAATGCGATCCGTGCGGCAGAGCAGCTCAATGTGAGCTGGAAGCCGACGCCGACGCTTACCGATCTTGGCGATGTCGAGACGGCCCTGCGTGCCAATCCATCGACGCCGCGCACGCTGATCGACAAGGGCGAGGTCGACAAGGCGATATCAGCCGCGGCCAAGCCGATGCAGCGCACTTACGTCTGGCCGTATCAGATGCACGCCTCGATCGGCCCTTCCTGCGCCGTCGCCGACTTCCAGGACGGCAACATCCGCGTCTGGTCGGGCACGCAGAACCCGCACGTGCTGCGCGGCGACCTGGCGCTGCTGATCGAGCGTCCCGAGAGCGAGATCGAGGTGATCCGGCTGGAGGCCGCCGGCTGCTACGGTCGCAACTGCGCCGACGACGTCTCCGCCGATGCGCTCCTGCTGTCGCGCGCCGTCGGCCGTCCTGTCCGCGTGCAGCTGACACGTGAGCAGGAACACGCCTGGGAGCCCAAAGGCACCGCGCAGCTCATCGACGTCAATGGCGGCCTCGACGCCGACGGCAGCATCGCTGCTTACGACCTTGCTACGCGCTATCCCTCGAATGCCGCGCCGACGCTTGCGCTGCTGCTGACGGGCCGCCTCTCGCCCGAGCCCGCGGTGCTCCAAATGGGCGACCGCACCGCGATCCCGCCCTATGATTACGAGCACATGCGCGTCGTTGCCCACGACACGCCGCCGATCGTGCGGGCCTCCTGGTTCCGCGGCGTCTCGGCATTGCCGAACACCTTTGCGCATGAATCTTATATCGACGAAGCCGCAACCGAGGCCGGCGTCGATCCGATCGAATATCGTCTGCGCTACCTGAAGGATCAGCGCGCTGTCGATCTCGTCAATGCTGTGGCCGAGCGCGCGGGCTGGACGCCCCGCCCCGTTCGCGAGGAGAAGGACGGCGAGGTCGTGCACGGCCGCGGCTTTGCCTACGCGCTCTACGTCCACAGCAAGTTTCCGGGCTATGGCGCGGCGTGGTCGGCCTGGGTTGCCGACGTCGCGGTGAACAAGACGACCGGCGACGTCAGCGTGACGCGCGTCGTCGCGGGACAGGATTCCGGGTTGATGATCAACCCGGACGGCGTGCGCCACCAGATCCAGGGCAACGTCATCCAATCCACCAGCCGCGCGCTGATGGAAGAGGTGTCGTTCGAGCGCGGCACGGTGGCCGCGCGCGAATGGGGCGCCTACCCCATCATCCCCTTCCCCGACGTGCCCAAGATCGACGTGCTGATGCTGCCGCGGCAGAATCAGCCGCCGCTCGGCGTCGGCGAGTCCGCCTCGGTGCCGAGCGCGGCGGCGATCGCGAACGCCATCTTCGATGCCACCGGCGTGCGCTTCCGCGAGCCGCCGTTCACGCCTGAGCGAATCCTAAAGGGATTGCACGGCGAAGCACCGGCGACACCGCAGTCCCTGCCTGCGCCGGCAGCCCCGCCTCCATCGCGTATCTGGGAAAATCCGTTCGCCAGCCGCGCCGGCATCTTTGCAACGATCGCAGCCGTCTGCACCGCCGCGATCGGTATCGGCGCGGCGCTCCTTCCCGGCCGCGCCATCGCGCCGATCACCCGGCCGGATGCATCGGTCTATTCCGCAGCGACAATCGCCCGCGGCGCGCAGCTCGCCGCGCTCGGCAATTGCGCGGAGTGCCACACCGCCGTCGGCGGCGCTCCCAACGCCGGCGGACGCGCCTTGGAAACGCCGTTCGGCACGATCTACGCGACCAACATCACGCCCGACGTCGAGACCGGCATCGGCGCCTGGTCCTACCCCGCGTTCGAGCGCGCCATGCGCGATGGCCTGCATCGCGACGGACGCCAGCTCTATCCGGCCTTCCCCTACACGCATTTTGCAAAGACCAGCGACGCCGATCTGCAGGCGCTCTACGCTTATCTGATGGCGCAGCCTGCGGTGCGCGCGACGACGCCGGCGAATGCGCTCGCCTTCCCGTTCAATCTGCGCCCGCTGCTCGCGGGCTGGAACGCGCTGTTCCACCGAACCCACGAATTCAAGCCGGACCCGTCAAAGTCCGAGCTTTGGAATCGCGGCGCTTATCTGATCGAGAGTCTCGGCCATTGCAGCGGCTGTCATTCGCCCCGCAACGCCCTCGGCGCCGAGCAGCGCAACGCCTATCTCGCCGGCGGCTTCGCCGAGGGGTGGGAAGCGCCGGCGCTGACCTCGCTCTCGCACGCGCCGATTCCGTGGAACGAGGAGGAGCTCTACGCCTATTTGCGCACCGGCCATTCGCGTTACCACGGCGTCGCGGCCGGCCCGATGGCGCCTGTTATCCGCGACCTCAAGGCTCTGCCCGACCAGGACATCCGTGCGATGGCGGTCTACCTCAACTCGTTCAATGACACGGCGATCGACCAACAGGCGCAGGATGCGCTCGCCACCAAGCTCGAAAGCACAACGGCAGTGACCGTCGCCTCCTCCGCGGGCGCGCGCCTCTATCAAGGCGCCTGCGCGGTCTGCCACGAGGTCGGCGGCCTGCCGCTGTTCGGCACGCGGCCCTCGCTCGCACTCAACAGCAACCTGCACAGCGCCACGTCGGACAATCTGGTGCAAGTGATCCTGCATGGCATCGCTGAGCCCGTCTCGAGTGATCTCGGCTACATGCCCGCGTTTGGGAATAGCATGAGCGACGCGCAGATCGAGGAGCTCGTCAGCTTCCTGCGCCGGCAGTTCGCACCTAGCAAGCCGGCCTGGACCGGCGTGCGCGAGACGATCGCAAAGGTGCGGGCGTCAACGCACTAGACAATTCATTCCGTCATTCCGGGGCCCGAGCGCAGCGAGGGAGCCCGGTATCCAAAACCACCAGCCGGGGTTATGGATTCCGGGCTCGCCGCTTCGCGTCGCCCCGGAATGACACCGCGTGAAGCGTCAGGGATACAGAACTACGCGTGCTTCTTCACCTCCACCGGCGGCGTGCCGTGGGTGTGGAAGGACTCGATCGTCTTCAATCCCCAGGCCTGGCCCTTCTTGCGCTCCTCCTCGGTCCACACGATCGGCTTCCAGTCGGGCGCGAGAATGAGACGCGCGCCGGCATTGGCGACTTCGACGCGGTTGCCGCCGGGCTCATAGACATAGAGGAAGAAGGTCTGCTGGATCGCGTGCTTGTGCGGCCCGGTCTCGATGTGCACGCCGTTCTCTAGAAAAATGTCGGCGGCGCGCAGAATCTCCTCGCGGCTGTCGAGCGCGTAGGTGACGTGGTGGAAGCGGCCCGGCACGCCCGAGTGATCGAGCGAATAGGCGAAGTCGTAGCTCTTGTTCGACATCGTCAGCCACATCGCGGCCTCACGGCCGTCGTTGAGTACGATCTGCTCGGTGAGGCGGCAGCCGAGGTAATTCTCGAAGAACTCGCGGTTGGCCTTGATGTCGACGGCGAGGCAATTGAGATGATCGAGCCGGCGGACGTTGGCGCCGCGCGCCGGAAAGCGCTGCGCCTGGTTCTTTAGTGCGGGCTTGAGCTCCGGCGGCGCCTGATACCATTCGGTCTCGTAATAGAGCTCGACGATGTGGCCATCGGGGTCGCGGCAGCGGAAGGTCGGCCCCTGCCCCATGTCGCCGTCGATCCAGCCGATGTCGAAGCCGGATCCCTTCAGCGCGGCGACGCGCCGCTCCAGCGCCTGCTGGCTGCGCGCACGGAGCGCCATGTGGCCCATGCCCGAGGTCTTCGACGCCGTGAGCTTGAGCGAATAGCGCTCGTAATCGTCCCAGCCGCGCAAATAGACCGACTCGCCCTTCTGTCCGCTGACGGTCATGCCCATGACATCGACGAAGAACTTCAGGCTCTCGTCGGGCTTCGGCGTCAGCAGCTCCATGTGGCCGAGGTGGGCAAGGTCGAGGATCGGTTCGGGCTGCATGGCTTCCTCCTGGAGCAGCGCCGGGCTGCGCGGCGCCTCATTTGTACTAATGTACAAATCATTAGGTCCAGTCAACAAAGCAACCGATGTCCCTGCTGCGATCAGCGCCTGACCGCCATCCACCGGACCAAGCGGGCAGCCTGCCCGAATGGTAAACTCTTCCTTAAGGACCATCTCACCTGAAAGGTCCGGAAAATGCAGCATTTTCCCGGCGATTTTGCCAATAAGCAGGCATTGGCGGCGAGGCTCCGGACCGAATTACCGCGGATTTAACGGAGCCGGCGCGTCCGGCGTTTAACCGTTTGTGCAGCGACGGCCACGCATAGTCCAGGCAACTCCCCTTGCTCTTGCCAGGTTCATTCATCGTGACATCCTTTGGACGCGTGATTTCGGTTCGCGGGTCGCTCGCCCGGGTTGGGCTTCTGGCGGAAAGCCGGATGCCGATCTCGGAGGTGCGGGCCACCGTCGGCCGGTTCGTCAGCATTCGCTGCGCCAGCTCGGTCATCGTTGCGATGATCACGGAGGTCTCCTGCGAAAATCTGTCGAGCTCCGACAATTACATTGCCATCGCCTCGGTCGACCTGCTCGGCGAGATCCTCAATGCCGCGGACAAGGCCAAGTTTCAGCGCGGCGTCACCAACTATCCGACCATCGGCGATGCCGTCGACCTGATCACGAGCCAGGAGCTGCGCACGATCTACGCGCCGACCGGCTCGGACCAGATCAATGTCGGCTTCCTGCAGCAGGACCGCTCGGTCATCGCCTATGTCGACGTCGAGGAAATGCTGTCCAAGCATTTTGCCGTGCTGGGATCGACCGGCGTCGGTAAATCGACCGGCGTCTCGCTGCTGCTCAACGAGATCCTGAAGGCGCGGCCGAACCTGCGCATCTTCCTGCTCGACGTGCACAACGAATATGGCCGCTGCTTCGGCGACCGCGCGCTGGTGCTCAACCCGCGGAACCTGAAGCTGCCGTTCTGGCTGTTCAACTTCGAGGAAATCGTCGACGTGCTGTTCGGCGGCCGCGCCGGCGTGCCGGAAGAGCTCGACATCCTCGCCGAGGTGATCCCGCTCGCCAAAGGCGTCTACACCCAGTACCAGAACGCCGACCGCATCGGCCTCAAGCGCATCGATCCCAAGCAGATCGGCTATACCGTCGATACGCCGGTGCCCTATCGCCTGGTCGACCTGTTGTCGCTGATCGACGAGCGGATGGGCAAGCTCGAGAACCGCTCCTCGCGCATCATCTATCACAAGCTGATCTCACGCATCGAGGCCGTGCGCAACGACCCGCGCTACGCCTTCATGTTCGACAACGCCAATGTCGGCGGCGACACCATGGCCGAGGTGATCAGCCATCTGTTCCGCCTGCCCGCCAACGGCAAGCCGATGACGGTGATGCAGCTCGCCGGCTTCCCGGCCGAGGTGATCGATTCCGTCGTCTCCGTGCTCTGCCGCATGGCCTTTGACTTCGGGCTGTGGAGCGACGGCGTCTCGCCGCTGCTGTTCGTCTGCGAAGAGGCGCACCGCTACGCCTCCGCCGACCGCAACATCGGCTTCGGCCCGACCCGCAAGGCGGTATCGCGCATCGCCAAGGAAGGCCGCAAATACGGCGTCTATCTCGGCCTCATCACCCAGCGCCCCGCCGAGCTCGACGCCACCATCATCTCCCAGTGCAACACGCTGTTCACGATGCGCCTCGCCAACGACCGCGACCAGGCGCTGCTGCGCGCCGCCGTGTCGGACGCCGCCGCGAACTTGCTCTCCTTCGTGCCGTCGCTCGGCACCCGCGAAGTGCTGGCGTTCGGCGAAGGCGTGGCGCTGCCGACCCGCTTGCGCTTCAAGGAGGTGCCGCCGCACCAATTGCCGCGCGGCGAGGCCACCATCTCGAGCGTGCCCTCCGTCACCTCCGGCCACGACATGCATTTCGTCAGCGCCGTGCTCGAACGCTGGCGCGGCGCCACCTCGCAGCGCGACGTGCCGAACGACCCCGTGTTCTCGGCACCGCCCGCGAAGACGATGTCCAGCCTCGAAGCCCCGATGCTACAGCCCTCGATGGGCCTCGATCCGGACCGCTTCTCGCTGCTGAAGAAGCCGCTGCGGTAAGGCTTCGCTCCATCCACATCCTTCGTCGCGGCCACTTCGGACCGGCAGATTGAGCCCGCCTTCCGCATCGACTATGGTTCCCGCCCCAAGCCGGAATCCATGCCCATGACAAAGACCGCCGCGCAACGCTTTCCCGCCCCCGCCCTCGACACCCTGCCCGACGACATCCGTAAGCGCCTCCTTGCCGTGCAGGAGAAGAGCGGCTTCGTCCCGAACGTGTTCCTGACGCTGGCCTATCGCCCCGACGAGTTCCGCGCCTTCTTCGCCTATCACGACGCGCTGATGGAGAAGGACGGCGGCCTCACCAAGGCCGAGCGCGAGATGATCGTGGTGGCGACGTCGGCGGCCAACCAGTGCCAATATTGCGTGATCGCCCATGGCGCGATCCTGCGCATCCGCGCCAAGAACCCTGTGATCGCCGACCAGGTCGCGATCAACTACCGCAAGGCCGATATCACGCCGCGGCAGAAGGCGATGCTCGATTTCGCCATGAAGGTCTCGGCAGACGCGCAGCGGATTTCCGAGGATGATTTCGTAGCGCTCGCGCCCCACGGCTTCAGCGACGACGACATCTGGGACATCGCCGCGATCTCCGCCTTCTTCGCGCTGTCGAACCGGCTGGCGAATTTCACGGGCATGCGGCCGAACGAGGAGTTCTATCTGATGGGCCGCCTGCCGAAGACGTAGTCGAGGCGCCATGACCGAGCTCGATTGGCCCGAAATCCTGCTACGCCTCGGCACGGCCACGCTTGCCGGCGGCGCGATCGGCCTCAACCGCGACCTGCACGGCAAGCCGATCGGGCTGAAGACGCTCGGCATCGTCGGGCTCTCCACCGCGAGCGTGGTTCTGCTCGCATTGCAGCTCGCCGAACCGGCCAGGGTCGTCGACGCCGCCAGCCGTGTCATCCAGGGCATCCTCACCGGTATCGGCTTTCTCGGCGCCGGCGTCATCGTGCACCAAAGCACCGGGTTTCGGGTTCGGGGCCTCACCAGCGCCGCCTGCACCTTCCTTGCCGCCTGCCTCGGCATCGTCTGCGGCGCCGGACAATGGAAGATCGTCGTCGTCGCCCTGGCGCTGGCCTTCGTGCTGCTGACGATTGGCCGCCGCCTCGAGCGCCGGCTGCATCGCATGCTTGGCGGCAAGGAAGATCCTCAGCGGACGGAGACCTCGCCGAGCTCGGGTCAGCGGGAGAGCGATTAGAATCGCAACCGTCGGCCCCAAAACGGCTTCAGCAGTTCGAGCACCGTGAGCACCAATAGTCCGGCGCCGAGTGTGATCATCAGATCGTCAACATGCAGCGGACCGAAGCGAAACAGGCCGGAGGCCGGCGGCCAGAACAAGGCTGTGGCGAGAACGAGCGCAATCAAGAGGAAGATCCAGAGCAATGCCGCGTTCGGACGGAAGAAGGCAGACAAGAACGATGCGCTGAAGGATCGATTGACCAGCACCAGCGCGAGGACGCAGACGACGAGCGCGATGAATGCGAGGGTGCGAGCCTCCTCGGGCGGAAGGCCGGAACGAAGCGCTGCGACGAAGATCACGGCGATCAAGGCGAAGGCCATCGTGCCTTGCAGAACGCTCCAGGCGATCAGGGGCCACGAGAACAGCTCCGCATCGGCACGCCGCGGCGGACGCTTCATGACGTCGCGCTCCTCCCGCTCGGCCTCGAACACCAGCGAGCAGACGGGATCGATGATCAGCTCCAGAAAGGCGATGTGTACCGGGCCGAGCACCAGCGGCAGCCCGAACACCAGGGGAAGCAGCGCAAGACCCGCGATCGGCACGTGGACGGCAAAGATAAAGGCCATGGCCTTGCGCAGATTGTCGTAGATCCGGCGACCGAGGCGGATGGATGCGACGATGGAGCTGAAGTCGTCATCGAGCAGGACGATCGAGGATGCCTCGCGAGCGACGTCGGTGCCGCGGCCACCCATCGCGATTCCGATATGGGCGGCCTTCAGCGACGGCGCGTCGTTGACGCCGTCGCCCGTCATCGCGACGATCTCGCCGCTGCGCTTCAGCGCCTGGACGATCCGTAGCTTCTGCTCCGGCAGAACCCGCGCGAAGACGTTCACCTTCCTGACGCGTGCCTCGAGCTCGCGGTCGTCAGCGAGCTTGACCTGCTCCCCGGTCGCGACCTCATCGACGTCGAGCCCGGCTTGCGCGGCGATCGCCATGGCGGTCGCCGGATAGTCGCCCGTGATCATGACGACGCGGATGCCGGCCGAACGGCATTCGCGAACCGCCTCCGGAACATGAGGCCGCAACGGATCGGCAAGCCCGACCAGGCCGACGAAGCGAAATACAAAAGCCTCCTGGGATGCCGGCAGGGAAGCCTCATCGCAAACGGCAACCGCCATCCCCAGCACCCGGAGCCCGTCCTTCGCCATTGCCCCGACGGCAGCTTGCACGGCCTCCCGATCGGCCTCGTTCAGCCTGCACAGGCGCGCAATTGCTTCCGGCGCGCCCTTGGCGCATGCGACGAGGTCCGCCCCTCCGGCTGTCCGCCAAACCTGGGTCATGGCCAGCAGCTCGGGGCGCAGACCATAGGTGCGCACCAGCGTCCGCTCGCCATCCATCGCGTCGCCGTCCCGCAGGACACCACGCGCGAACGAATGCAGCGCCTTCTCCATCGGATCGAACGGCTCCGGAGAGCTTGCCAGTGCCCCGCAGCGCGCCAGCTCTGCGAATTCGCGCCCGACCTGATCGGGTCCGGACGCCTCCGCGCGCAGGCGCGCGCCGTCCAGCAGGCGCAGCTCGGCGACCGACATCTGATTCTGCGTCAGCGTTCCGGTCTTGTCGGTGCACAGGATTGTTGCTGAGCCGAGGACCTCGATGGCGGCGGCGCGCCGCGTCAGGACGCGGGCCTGCGAAATCCGCCACGCACCCATTGCCATGAACACCGTGAGCACGACGCCGAATTCTTCCGGAAGCATCGACATACCGATGGCGACGCCTGCCAGCAGCGCCTGCAGCCAGTCGCCGCGCGAGACGCCGTAGAGCACAATCGCGGCCAGGCTGATGATGGTGCCGCCGAGGAAGCAGAGCCGCACCAGCCTTGCGGTCTGTTGCTGAAGCCGCGGCGGCTCGGCCTGCAAGCCGCGAAGCGACAGCCCGATTTTCCCGATCTCGCTGCGCGGCCCGGTGGCCTCGACCAGCGCCAGCCCCTCGCCGCGCACGACGAGCGAACCGGAATACACGAATGGCTGATCCTCGCCGCCGGGCCGGTGAGCGGCCGCCGTGACCTTGTCGGCGGTCTTCTTGCGGACGGGCACCGACTCGCCGGTCAGCAGGGACTCGTCGATCTGCAAGTCCCGCGCTTCGACGAGCGCGGCGTCGGCGGGAACGCGATCGCCTTCACCGAGGACGAGAAGGTCGCCCTGCACGACCTCGCGGCCGGCAATTCGCCGGCGCGCACCGTCACGCACCACCAGCGCTCGCGGGCTGGTCAGGTCGCGCAAGGCTTCCAGCACGCGCTCGGTCCGGGTTTCCTGCACCACCGTGATCACGATGGACATCGCCCCGAACGCCAGCAGGATCACCGCCTCCTTGAGATCGCCGAGCACGAGGTAGATCAGCCCGCCGCAGAGCAGCAGCAGGAGCATCGGCTCGCGCAGCACTTCCACCACGATGCGCAGCGGGCTGCGTCGTTCCGGCCGAGGAAGTTCGTTGGGGCCGTCTGCCGCGAGCCTCGCCCGCGCCTCGGTCTCACTCAGACCGGCCGCACCTCCGCGTTGCACCTCGCTCACGGTTTCCGCCGCAGGCTCCAGAAGCTGCCGGCACCGACGATTGCGGTGGCGAGCAGGACGGCGACGAAGGTCTGTATGATGGTGAAGTTCAGCGCGTCGCGCGCGACGAACAGCGCCGTGATCGCGCCGGCGAGGACAAAGAGGATGCGAAAGATGACGCTCATGGCCGTGCCTCCAAGATCTGCATGACAAGATCTGCATGACTTGGAGCCCGGGGCCCTCCCATCGGGGCACAACGCTGTCTCTGCAACCATGCAGGCAGACCTTAGCCGGTCAGGGCGAGGCAAGTTTGCGACAGGTCAAGCCTGACCCGGCCATCATCTGTCGACGACCGCGACGTGATGTCCACCCAGCAGCCAACAGTCAACAGCCGCTGCATCGCTCGCGGCTGCGAGGCGTATGCAGCTAGCGCTTTGCCAGCAGCTCGAGCGCCGGAGCAAAGCGCTCCGCGAACGTCAACGTCTTGGCGTGGTGGACTGCGGCAAAGGATGCAGAGATTCCCGCCGAAGCGACCGCGAGCAAGGCAACTACGAAAGCCAGACGGCGCATGTTCGCCTCCTGTATGAGCTCGACTACCCCATAGAGATGGGGCCGCTCTGTTTCAGGACGGTTTCGTGGGCGGGGAAATTGATTTCGCTCAAGCGGCTGTGATGAGATCCCGCTTATCTGGGTACATTGAGTAACCAACTAACTGGGGTCGACGTGTTTTGGAGCGGCGGCCGTGCTTGGAATTACGCGCAGCAGCATTCGCCGGAATGGGAGTCATCGAGGACTACGCAAATGAAGATCGTGATCCAGAAGCTCAATGGCCTGTGGCACCTCATCGTCGGATCGAGCCAGATCCGAACGCCGTTCCTGGACACCCAGGACCGCGCGCTGGTGGTCACTTACGCCCGCCGCGCCTATCCCGGCGCCAGGATCTTCCAGCGCGACTGACGTGAATACCCTCAGTCGTCGTCCGCCGGGCCGCACCAGCCGGGCAGATAGATCGCATTCTTGCTTCTGGCCGCGACCATCGCCTTCTCGAGCGCCTTGTCGAAATCGGCCTCCACCGCCTTGCGCGAGACCTGCCGGCGCAGGAAGTCGGCCCACAGGAATTCGGAGAACGGCGTGGTGTCCTTGGCGAAGCCGCCCATGCGGCGCAATTCGCCGGCAAGACTGCGGAACGGATCGTCCTTGAGGTCGGCCACCGATTTCGGCAGGTCGCGGAACGAGCGCCGCTCGCCCTTGGCGTCGTAAGGATAGACCCAGCGCTTGTTGTCCATGACGCCCCAGAACGCCTCGCGCTCCACCATCCCGAGATCGCCGACGACGGTCACCAGCACCTCCTTGACGCCTTCATCGTGCAGTGCGCGGCCGAGGTGATGATGATCGATCACGTAGTAGCGCGCGTCGGGACCGTAAACGACGGGGATCATGTGCTTGCCGAGCAGATCCGCCTGCTTCTTCTTGCTGTGCTCGCGCCAGCGCCTGCGCTTCTCCTTGACCTCGCGCATGCCGACCGTCATCTGCGTCGGCCGGAGCGACAGGATCGGAACCGGATGCACTCTCGGCTCGCGCGCGTTGGTCGTGGTCATGGTCGAAGGCCCTGGCATGCAACGAACGGTTCGGGTTCCCGCGACTATGCCACGGGTCCCGCGGTGGCAAAATCCGTTCGGAAGACGGGCAGATCACAAGTCGATGCCGGCCGGTAAAAAAGACGTCCTCAATGGCTGTCGCTATGCGCGCGTTGCAGCGCAACGCTCGGGACGGACACGACGGCCCGTTGCTGGATCGCGGCACACCGGTCCATGCGCAAATAGTACGAACGCACAAATGCATCCTGGAATTGCAAAGATTTACTGCAACGCGTGCCTCACCTATGCTATCTAGATCGCTGCTTCGGAGTGATCCCCGACCATGAACAACCAGCGGCCCATAAGCTCTGATGAGGAGCACCGGGTGCTCCAGTTCAGGCCGCGCACCCCGCCTGCCCCAAGGGTCCAGCGCGGTAATGGCTCCGTGCAACCGCTTCGCCTCACGCCCGAACGGCTGGACCTGTCGCGCTACGAGCAGCCGCGTGCCGAGTCCGACAATTACCGGCAGCGCATGCTTGCCAACATCGCAGCACTCGCCTTCACCATCGCGCTGACGGCGATCGGGATCTGGCTCGCGGTCAGCATCGCCGACCTGCGCCGGACCCAGGATTGCGTGCTGATGGGTCGCCGCGACTGCGTCAAGATCACGACGCCGCATATTTAGGGACCGGCCCGGCACGGACCTCGCGGCGGACGGACCCAGCCGGCATCCCCAGCCACGTCCGATGCTGTCCCCTGAGGCCTGCCCGGCTCCATTGAACTCAAGGCGGCGCTCCGATATACGGGCTTTCGACCCGGCCAGAGGGGGGTTTGAGGGCGTCATCAGGGGCGCGATGCCCAGCCACCGTGCCACTCTGGACAATCTGACAAATACCTACAATATATCAAAGGCTTAGTGATGTCATCCACATTCGATCAGGTCGCCACGATCATCGCTGAAACCTGCGACATCCCGCGCGACACGATCACGCCAGATAGCCATGCCATCGATGACCTCGGCATCGACAGCCTCGATTTTCTCGACATCGCCTTCGCGATCGACAAGCAGTTCGGCATCAAGCTGCCGCTGGAGAAGTGGACTCAGGAGGTCAACGACGGCAAGGCGACCACCGAGCAGTACTTCGTGCTCAAGAACCTGTGCGCCCGCATCGACGAATTGGTTGCGGCCAAGGGCGCGAGCGCCTAAGGGCGCAGTCATGCAACTCGAATACTTCCACATGATCGATCGCATCGTCGACCTCAAGGTCGACGAGAAGACGATCGTCGTCGAAGCGCAGGTCCCGCAGGAAAGCACCATCTTCGAGGGGCACTTCCCGGGTTATCCCTTGATGCCCGGCGTGCTCCTGATCGAATCGATGGCGCAGGCCTCGGGCTGGCTTCAACTCGGCGTGTTCCGATTCGAACGCATGCCGATCCTGGCCGCCGTGAAGGAGGCCAAGGTCCGCGGCTCGGTCTTCCCCGGCGACCTCATGAGCATCGAGGCGAGCCTCACCCATGAAGGCTCCGGCTATGCCATGACCGAGGCCAAGATCCGGGTCGGCGGCAAGCTGCGCGCCAATTCGGCGCTGACCTTCACGCTGATTCCCTTCCCCAATGCGGATATGCGCGGATACATGGCGAAGGTCGCCGAGCGCGTCGGCTTTCCGCAACAGGCCGTATCGTCATGACTGACACTCCCGCTTTGAAGCCGGGCCAGACCGAGGTCTGGATCACCGGCATTGGACTCGCCACCTCGCTCGGCGAGGGCCTCGACGCCAACTGGGCCGCGCTTTCCGAGAAGCGCATCAATGTCGACGAGAAGGGCTTTGCGCCCTACATCGTGCATCCCTTGATGCCGGTATCCTTCGACAGCCAGATCCCGAAGAAGGGCGACCAGCGCCAGATGGAAGCCTGGCAGCGCATCGGCACCTATGCCGCCGGTCTTGCGCTCGATTCCGCCGGCATCAAAGGCAACAAGGACATCCTGTCGAAGATCGACATGGTCGTCGCCGCCGGCGGCGGAGAGCGCGACATCAACGTCGACAGCGGCATTCTCACCGCCGAGGCCAAGGGCGCTAACGCGCCGGGCTTCCTCAACGAACGGCTGATGAGCGATCTCAGGCCGACGCTGTTCCTGGCTCAGCTCTCCAATCTGCTCGCCGGCAACATCGCCATCGTGCACGGTCTGGGAGGTACCTCGCGCACCTTCATGGGCGAAGAGGTCGCCGGCGCCGACGCCGCCCGCATCGCGCTCGCGCGCATCGCCTCGGGCGAGAGCGACATCGCGCTGGTCGGCGGCTCGTACAACGGCGAGCGCAAGGACTTGCTCGTCCTCTACGAGTTCGGCGACTTCAACCTGAAGGACAAGTTCGCGCCCGTGTGGGCGCGCAAGGACCATCCCGGCTTCGCGCTCGGCTCGGCCGGCGCCTTCCTGGTGCTGGAATCGAAGGCGCATGCGGAAGCGCGCGGCGCCAAGCCATTCGCAAAGCTGTCGAGCGTCGTCGCCGACCTCGCCAAACGCAAGCAGCCCGGCGACATGACCGCGACGCTCGAGAAGCTGTGGGACAAGCTGCCCAGGCGCGAGGGCAAGGGCGCGATCATCACCGGGGCGACTGGGGCGGAGCCTGCGACCTCGGACGAGCGCGACTTCCTGAAGAACCATGCCGACTTTCCGGTGCGCTCGACCGGCACGGTGTTCGGCCACGCCATGGAAACGCAATTTCCGCTCGGCATTGCCCTCGCTGCATTGTCGATCTCGCGCGGAGCGCTGTTCCCGCCGAATGATTCCACGGGGACCGAGATTGAAATGCAGGGCGCGCCCACCCAGATCGTGGTGGTGGGAGCCGGACACTGGCGCGGCGAAGGCATGGCGCTGGTCGAGGCGGTTTAATCAGCTCAAGCGGGGATCGACATGACTGCACCACGCGACAAACTCGGGCGTCCCGTCGTCGTCGTCACCGGCATGGGCATCATGACCTCGCTCGGCGCCGGCAAATCCGACAATTGGGCAAAGCTCGTCGCGGGCGAATCCGGTATCCGCACGATCACGCGTTTTCCGATCGACGGCCTCAAGACCACGATGGCCGGCACGGTCGATTTCGTCAGCGCCGATCCGTTCTCTTCCACTGCCCTGTCCGAGCGGATGGCCGAGCTGGTGACGCAGGAAGCGCTGGAGCAGGCCGGCATCGGCGCAAAGGCCGATTTCCCGGGTCCGCTTTTCCTCGCGGTGGCGCCGGTCGAGGTCGAATGGCCGCAGCGTCGCGAGCTCGGTCGCGTCGTCGGCCAGCAGGACATCACCTATGACGATCTGCTCCGCATTTCCGGCGGCGGCAAGTTTAGCGCCTATCATCATCGCTTCATGTTCGGCTCGGTTGCCGCCTATCTCGCCGAGACCTTCGGCACCAAGGGCTCGCCGATCTCGCTGTCGACGGCGTGCGCGTCCGGAGCCACCTCGATCCAGCTCGGCGTCGAGGCGATCCGCCGCGGCGAGACGGACGCAGCGCTCTGCGTCGCGACCGACGGCACCGTGAACCCGGAAGCGCTGGTGCGCTTCTCGCTCCTCTCGGCACTGTCGACCCAGAACGATCCGCCGCAGGCGGCCTCCCGTCCCTTCTCCAAGAACCGCGACGGTTTTGTCATGGCGGAAGGCGCCGGCGCGCTGGTGTTGGAGAGCTATGAAGCCGCCACCGCGCGCGGCGCAAAAATTCTCGGCGTGATCGCCGGCTGCGGCGAGCTCACCGATTCCTTCCACCGCACCCGCTCCTCGCCCGACGGCAAGCCGATCATCGGCTGCATGAACAAGACGCTGGCCGATGCCGGCATGACGCCGGACCAGATCGACCACATCAACGCGCACGGTACCGCGACGCCCGAGAACGACAAGATGGAGTTCAACACGACGTCGGCCGTGTTCGGCGAACTCGCGCAGAAGATTCCGGTCACCTCCAACAAGTCGATGGTCGGCCATACCATCTCGGCCGCCGGCGCGGTGGAGGCGATCTTCTCGCTGCTCACGCTCGAGCATCAGCGCATTCCGCCGACGATCAACTACGACAATCCGGATCCCACGATCCTTTTCGACGTCGTCGGCAACAAGGCGCGGGATGCGCGCGTGACCGCGGTGATGTCGAACTCGTTCGGCTTCGGCGGCCAGAACGCTTCGCTGATCCTGACCCGCGAACCGGCCTGACCGGACGCATGGCGCTGCTTCCTGCGAGCACGAAGGCCCGCGCGCGGGAGACTGCCAAATCGCTCGGCGGCAGCCTGATCGGCGCCGCGACCGTCGCGATGCTGCGCACCACGCGCTATTTCGATCCGGCCAAGACCTCGGACTTCTTCGCGCGTGCCGTCAAGCTGATCGGGCCGCGCCTGCGCGAGCACCGCATCGGCCGCGCCAACCTCACCGCCGCCTTCCCCGAGAAGTCGCCGGAGGAGATTGAACGGATCCTGATGGGCGTCTGGGACAATCTCGGCCGCGTCGGCGCCGAGTTCGCCCATATCGACCAGGTCTGGGATTACGCCCGAGATGTCCCGGAGAAGAGTCGGATCGAGATTTCCCCGCGCAGCATCGAGCTGTTCGACCAGATCCGCGACGACGGCAAGCCGGCGCTGATCTTCGCCGCACATCTTGCGAACTGGGAATTGCCGGCGCTCGCCGCGGTCGCGCATGGCCTGGACACCGCGATTCTCTATCGCCGCCCGAACATCGCCTCGGCCGATCGCATCATCCAGGAGATGCGCCAGGTCAACATGGGCACGCTGATCCCGGCCGGCCGCGACGCGCCGCTGCGGCTCGCGCAGGCGCTGAAGGACGGCAAGCACGTCGCCATGCTGATCGACCAGTACCTCACCGCCGGCGTCGAGGTCACGTTCTTCGGCCGCAAGACCCGCGCCAATCCGATGCTGGCGCGCCTCTTGCGCCAGGTCGAATGCCCGATCCACGGCGTGCGCATCATCCGCCTGCCCGACGGCCGCTTCCGCGGCGAGCTGACTGAAGAGATCCCGCCGGTGCGCGATGCCGACGGCAGGATCGACATCCAGGGCACGACACAGGCGATCACGAGCGTCGTGGAAAGCTGGGTCCGCGAGCATCCCGAGCAGTGGCTATGGCTGCACAGAAGGTGGCGGTAAATACTCCGTCATTGCGAGCGCAGCGAAGCAATCCAGAATCGTTCCACGGAAGCAGTCTGGATTGCTTCGTCGCTTCGCTCCTCGCAATGACAGGCGCTACTACCGCCCCGTCTTCACCTTGGTCCAGAGCCGGTTGATGATCCGCTGCGTCGCCGGCTCGCGCGCCGTGATGACGAACAGTTTTGCCAGCGTCGCCTCGTCCGGATAGATGTTCTTGTCATCAAGGATTTTCGGATCGACCAGCTTCTGGCTCGCGAGATTGCCGCTCGCGTAGGACAGGAAGTCCGAGTTCTTGGCGGCAACGTCCGGGCGATAGAGATAGTTGATCAGCTCGTAGGCTTCCCTAACATTCTTGGCATCCGCGGGGATCGCGAGATTGTCGAAGAACATCTGCGCGCCCTCCTTCGGAATGGTGTAGCCGATCTCGACGCCGCTTTTGGCTTCCGCGGCGCGGGCGCGGGCCTGCATGATGTCACCGGACCAGCCGACCACGAAGCAGATCTCACCGGTGGCGAGCGCGCTTAGATATTCGGACGAGTGGAACTTGCGCACGGAGGGGCGGACTTTCGCCACGGCATCGGCGGCCTTTTCCAGGTCCGCTTGCTTGGTCGAGTTCGGATCTAGCCCGAGCCAGCTCAGCGCCGCCGGGAAGATGTCGTCGGCGGAATCGAGCATGTGGACGCCGCAGTCCTTGAACTTGGCGAGGTTCTCCGGCTTGAAGACGATGTCCCAGCTGTCGATCTTCGCATCAGCCCCAAGGATCTGCTTCACCTTGGCGATGTTGTAGCCGATGCCCGTCGTGCCCCACATGTAGTTGGCGGCGTAGACATTGCCGGGGTCGTAGGTGGCGAGGCGCTGCGTCACCACCGGCCAGGCATTGGCGAGGTTCGGGAGCTTCGACTTGTCGAGCTTCTGGAAGATATTGGCCTTGATCTGGCGCTGCAGGAAATAAGCGGTGGGCACCACGACGTCATAACCGGACTTGCCGGCCATCAGGCGCGTCTCCAGCGTCTCGTTGGCGTCGAAAGTGTCGTAGACGACCTTGATGCCGGTCTCCTTAGTGAAGGCCTCAAGGACATCAGGCGCCATGTAGTTGGACCAGTTATAGAAGTTGACGACCCGCTCCTCGGCGCCTGCGGGAGCGGAGAGCAACGTCAGTGCCGCAGCGATCGCGAAACCAAGCCTGGGGCAGCCGACGTTCGTCATCTCGATCTACCTCTTGCGTCCACGCACCGCATCCGACAGCCGCTCCAGCGCGGTGTCGAGCGTCTGGTCCTTCTTGGCAAAGCAGAAGCGCACCACCGAGGTCACGGGGTCCTGCTCGTAGAACGCCGAGACCGGGATCGCGGCGACCTTGTAGTCTTTCACGATGCGCCAGCAGAACTCAGTGTCACTCTCGTTGAGCCCGAGCGGCGACAGGTCGACGGTGAGGAAGTAGGTGCCTTGCGACTTCAGCACGGGGAAGCCGAGGCTCTCCAGTCCCTTGGTCAGCCGGTCCCTGCTCCGCGTCAGGTCCTTGCGCATGGATAGGAAGTAGTCGTCGGACTTGCCGAGCCCATAGGCGACCGCGGCCTGCAGGTTCGGCGCGGTGGTGAAGGTCAGGAACTGGTGCACCTTGGCCGCGACGCGGAGCAGCGGTGGCGCCGCGCAGACGAAGCCAATCTTCCAGCCCGTCAGCGAGAAGATCTTGCCGGCCGAGCCGACCTTGATGGTGCGCTCGCGCATGCCGGGAATGGTGATCAGCGGGATATGCTTGTGCTCGTCGAAGGTGACGTGCTCCCAGACCTCGTCGCAGATCGCGATGACGTCGAACTCCTGGCAGTAGCGCGCCAAGAGCTCGAGGTCCTCGCGCGGATAGACCACCGCGCTGGGATTCAGGGGATTGTTGAACAGCACCGCCTTGGTCTTTGAATTGAAGACGCTTTTCAGCATGTCCTCATTCAGCCGCCAGTACGGCGGCTCCAGCCGGACCAGGCGCGGAATGCCGCCGGCCTGGCGGATGATCGGCAGATAGGAATCGTACACCGGCTGGAAGCAGACCACCTCGTCGCCGGGCTGGACCACCGCGAGGATGGCCGAGGTCAGCGCCTCGGTCCCGCCGGAGGTCACCATCACCTCGCTCATCGGATCGAGCTTGAGGCCGTGCCAATGGCCGTAATGGGTCGCGATGGCCTGGCGCAGCTCCGGCAGGCCCATCATCGACGGGTACTGGTTGTAGCCGTTCAGCGAAGCCTCGGCCGCGGCGCGGCGGATGTCCTCGGGGCCGGGATCGTCGGGAAAGCCCTGGCCGAGATTGATGGCGTTGTTGTCGCGCGCGGCCTGCGACATCGCCTCGAAGATGGTGACGGGAAGGTCGGCGAAGACCTTGTTCAGCGAAGAGCTCTTGGTCGTCATTGCGCGGTTAGCCACCGACCTTGCTGGGAAGCCCGGCCGCCTTCCAACCCAGCATGCCGCCGGCCAGATGCTTGTCGTAAGACAGGCCCGCCGCCTGTGCCGCCAGCGAGGCCGTCACCGAGCGCTTGCCCGAACGGCAGGCGAACACGACCTCCTTGCCGGCCGGATCGGGGATCGCCTTGGGATCGAAGGTCGAGAGCGGAACCACGACGCCGTAAGGGTAAGCCTCGGCCTCGACCTCGTTCGGCTCACGGACGTCGACGAGCAGATAGCGCCCTTCCGCGACACCCTTGGCGACCTCGTCCGGGGTCAGATCCTGCACTTGATTTACCACATCATCCTCCAACGTCGCGGGCCGCGTACCGGGGCGATCCCGGCCGGCGGCAACCTCGCCTCTCGGGAGACGAAAATCAAGCGCCACAAAGGCTTGAGCCGCGCGGCGCAAGTTAAAGCTAAATCGCAGCGACTTGAAGTCCGCTTTGAATCCCAAGCCCTAGATCGTCTGCCCTAGATCGTCACCTGCGTGCCGACCTCGACCACACGGCCGGACGGGATCTGGAAATAGTCGGTGGCGTCGTTGGCGGAGCGGCTGAGCGAGATGAACAGCCGGTCCTGCCAGCGCGGCATGCCGGAATGGGCGGCGGGCTTGAGCGCCCTGCGCGACAGGAAGAACGAGGTCGACATGATGTCGAACTGCCAGCCCAGCTTGCGGGCGATCGCGAGCGCCTTCGGCACGTTGGGCGATTCCATGAAGCCGAACTTCAGCGTCACCTTGGAGAAGGTCGGTGAAATCTGCTCCAGCTTCACCCGTTCGGCCGGATCGATCCGCGGGGTTTGCGCGGTCTCGATGGTGAGAATGACGTTCTTCTCGTGCAGCACCTTGTAGTGTTTCAGACTATGCAACAGCGCGGTCGGCGCGCTGAGCGGGTCCGAGGTCAGGAACACCGCAGTGCCAGGCACCCGCTGCGGCGGCCGCTTCTCCAGCATCGCCACGAGATCGGCGAGCGGAAACTCGAGCTTGCGCGACTTTTCAAACAGCAGCCGGCTGCCGCGCCGCCACGTGTACATCAGGATGATCATGAGCGCGCCGAGCGCCAGCGGCACCCATCCGCCCTCGAACACCTTCAACAGGTTCGCGCTCAGGAAGGTCAGATCGAGGAACAGGAACGGCGCAATCAGCGCGCCGGCAGCAAGCGCTGACCAGCGCCAGCCCTTCCAGACCACGACGAAGCCCATCATCGCCGTGACCACCATGGTACCGGTGACGGAGATGCCGTAGGCGGATGCAAGCGCGCTCGACGAGCGGAACAGCAGCACCAGCAGCACCACCGCGACCAGCAGCAGCTGGTTGATGCGCGGAATGAAGATCTGGCCGGAATGGGCTTCCGACGTATGGCGAATTTCAAAGCGCGGCAGCAGCCCGAGCTGGATCGCCTGGCGCGTCAGCGAATAGGCGCCAGTGATGACGGCCTGGCTCGCGATGACGGTCGCCATGGTGGCGAGCACGACCATGCAGCCTCGGACGAAGCCTTGCGGGAACAGCTGAAAGAACGGGCTCACGATTGCGCCGGGGTCGCCGAGCACCAGCGCGCCCTGCCCCAGATAGTTCAGCGCCAGCGAGGGCAGCACGATGGTAAGCCAGGCGGTCTGGATCGGCCGCTTGCCGAAATGGCCGAGATCGGCATAGAGCGCCTCGGCGCCGGTCACCGCCAGGAACACCGCGCCCAGCGTCACGAAGCCGACGATGCCATGGTGCAGCATGAAGTTCACGGCGTAGAGCGGGTTGAGCGCAAGCAGCACCTGCGGCTGCTGGGCGATCTGAGGGATCGCCGCCACCGCCAGAACCGTGAACCAGACGCACATGATCGGGCCGAAGAAGGCGGCAACGCGCGCCGTGCCGCGGGACTGCACGGCGAACAGGCCGACCAGGATCACAACCGTCAGCGGAACGATGTAGGGCTCGAACCTTAGCGTGACGTCCTTCATGCCCTCGATCGCCGACAGCACGGAGAGCGCCGGCGTGATCACGGCATCGCCGTAGAACAAAGCTCCGGAAATGATGCCGAGCAGGACGATGGTGGCCCCGCCGCGGCCGGTGCCAACCGCCCGCTGGGCCAGCGCCATCAGTGCAAGCGTGCCGCCCTCGCCGTTGTTGTCGGCGCGGAGCAGGATCACGACGTATTTGAGCGTCACCACCACGATGAGCGCCCACAGGATCAGGGAGAGCACGCCGAGCACAGCGGCCGGCGTCGGCAACCCGTCCGCGCCCGAGGCCGCCATCACCGCCTCGCGGAACGCGTAGAGCGGGCTGGTGCCGATGTCGCCGTAAACGACGCCGATGCTGCCGAGCGTCAGCGCGCCGAAACCGGCGGTGGTATGGGCATCGCCATGCCCATTTGCCGCCACCGTTTCCGGGGCGGGAACTGCTATGTCGCTTGTCATGGGAGAGCCCGATGGCCTCTAAAATGCTTCACTGCACAACGGCGGAAGAGCGCGCGGCTTATAGTCCTGCGCCATCGGCATGGCCTAGCCCGATTCTGGGCCGTAACCATGCAAATATGCATGGCTACGCCAGTTGCATCCTAGATGGTGACCTGGGTTCCGACTTCAACCACGCGGCCGGTGGGGATCTGGAAGTAGTCGGTGGCATCGTTGGCCGACCGGCTCAGCGCGATGAACACATGATCCTGCCAGAGCGGCATGCCCGACTGTGCCGAGGCCTTCAGTGACCTGCGCGACACGAAGAACGACGTCGACATGATGTCGAACTGCCAACCCTGCTTGCGCGCGATGGCGAGCGCCTTCGGCACGTTCGGCTGCTCCATGAAACCGAAGCGCAAGCGGACCTTGGAGAATTTTTCGCTGATCTTCTCCATCCTGAACCGCTCCGACAGATCGACCCGGGGCGTCTGCGCGGTCTCGATGGTCAGAATCACGTTGTGCTCATGCAGCACCTTGTTGTGCTTGAGATTGTGCAGGAGCGCGGTCGGCACGAACGCGGGATCGCTGGTCAGGAACACCGCGGTGCCCTTGACGATGTGCGGTGGCCGCTTCTCCAAACTGCGGATCAGATCGTCCAATGGCACCTCGATCCGGCGGGTCTTCTGGATCAGGATTGCGGAGCCCTTGCGCCAGGTCCAGATCGTCCCGGCCATGACGATGCCGAACAGCAGCGGCACCCAGGCGCCTTCGAGCAACTTGAGCAAATTGGCGCTGAAGAAGCTCAAATCGACGATGACGAAGGGGACGATCACGGCTGCGGCCGTCGCGGCGCGCCAGTTCCACAACTTCCAGATCACGACGAAGCCCATGATGCCGTCGGCGACCATGGTGGTGGAGACGGCAATACCGTAGGCGGAAGCCAGATTGCTGGGGGTGTGGAACAGCAGCACCAGCAGCATCACGCCGATCAGCAGCAGGCGGTTGACGCGCGGCAGATAGATCTGGCCGGCATGGGATTCGGAGGTGTACCGCACCTCAAAACGCGGCAGCAGCCCGAGTTGCACGGCCTGGTGGACCAGCGAATAGGCGCCGGTGATCACCGCCTGGCTCGCGATCACGGTTGCGGCCGTCGCGAGTCCGACCAGCGGCAGGACCAGGCTCTCGGGCACCATGCGATAAAACGAATGCTCGATTGCGCTGGGATCGGACAGCACCAGCGCACCCTGCCCGAAATAGTTGACCAGAAGCGCCGGCAGCACGAAAAACATCCAGGCCGACTGGATCGGCTTGCGGCCGAAATGGCCGAGATCGGCATAAAGCGCCTCTCCGCCAGTCACCGCCAGGAACACCGCGCCGAGCGTCACGAGGCCGATCACACCGTGCGACAGCACGAACTGCACCGCATAGTACGGATTGATCGCCGCCAGCACCGTGGGATCGTCGGCGATGTGGACAGCCCCCATCACGGCGATGACGGTGAACCAGACCACCATCACCGGCCCGAAGGCCGAGGCGACCAATGCGGTTCCCTTGCTCTGCACGGCGAACAGCAGCACCAGAATGAGCACGGTGAGCGGCACGACATAGTGCTCGAGCGCGGGGGTTGCGAGCTTGAGGCCCTGCACCGCCGATAGCACCGAGATCGCCGGCGTGATCATGGAATCGCCGATGAACATCGAAGCGCCGATCACGCCGAGCGCGAGCAGGACCCAGCTTCGCCGCCCGAGCGCGCGCTGGCCGAGCGCCATCAGCGAGAGCGTGCCGCCCTCCCCGTTATTGTCGGCGCGCAGCAGCAAGAGGACATATTTGGCGGTGACGACGATCAGGAGCGCCCACAGGATCAGCGAGAGCACGCCGAGCACGATGACGCGCGAGACGGGCTCGCCATGGGCGGCGGCCTTGACCGCCTCGTGGAATGCATAGAGCGGCGAAGTGCCGATATCGCCAAAGACGACGCCGACACTCCCGAGCGTAAGGGCCCAAAAACTTGCGGTGGGCCGCCCGTCCTGGGTCTCGGCCTGTGTGATGCTCGCCGTCATGAAGGTGGAGAACGCTTCGTTCCTGAAATTGATCCGGCGCCTTTTGACGCTTCCGGTGCACCTGTCAATCGGCGCACCATCATAGCAGGCGCCGAGCCGGATGCTGTGACGCCACAGCCACGCTCATCGCCCGCGCGACGACATGCCTCAGGTAAGATGGTAGCGCAAGGGGGTTACGGCCTCAGATTCGGCGGCAGCGGCGGATCTTCGCGCATCAAGGTGATGGTCACCCGCCGGTTGGCTGCCAGCGAGGGATCGTCCGGAAACAGCGGCTGGGTATCGGCCTTGCCGGAGACGGCGAAGATGTGCGACGGCGGCAGGCCCTGGCGCTCGAGGATCTGGCGCACGGCGTTGGCGCGATCGGCCGACAGATCGAAGGCGCCATAGTCGCTGCGGGTCGGCACGAACCCCGCCGCGGTGTGGCCGGCGATGGAGACGCGGAGCGGCGTCGCCTTGAGCGGGATCGCGAGCTTCTCGACCAGGCGGCGGGTGCGGTCATAGGGCACCTTGGAGCCGTCGGCGAACATCGAGCGGCCGTCCTGGTCGACGATCTCGAGGTTCAGGCCCTGCTTGGTCTCCTCGAACATGATGTGCTTGGACATCTCGGTCAGCTCCGGCATGTCCTGCAACGCCTGGCGCAGCGAGGCTGCCGCCAGCGCGAAATTGCGGTCGATCTTGATCTTCGCGCCGGAGGTCTTTTCGCGGTCTTCCTGATCTGGCGTCGGCGTGTTGGAGGCATCTTCCGGCTGGATGTGGTCGACGTTCTTGAGCCGCGGGCGCGTCGGCAGGCCGTCGGATTCGACGATGCCGGAGTAGCGCGCCTCGGTCTGCACGCCGAACGCCTCGCGCATCGAGCCCGCGACGATCTTCAGCTTGTTGGCGTCTTGCGTGGAGAACGCGACCAGCATCACGAAAAACGCCAGCAGCAGCGCCATCAGGTCGGCGAAGGTCACGAACCAGCCGTGGCCGCCACCGTGAGCATTGCCGCGCTTCTTCTTGGCCATCTCTCAAAATCCAGGCGGCGGCCTCAAGCCGGCACCGGCTCGCCTTCGGTGTGACGATGTTTCTCCGGCAGATAGGCCAGCAGCATTTCGCGCACCAGGGTCGGGCTCTTGGAATCGCGGATCATCAGGATGCCGTCGATGATCAAGGTGCGGTTGGTCTCTTCGTCCAGCAGCTTGCCGTGCAGCTTGTCAGCGATCGGCAAGCAGATCAGGTTGGCGACAACGGCGCCGTACAGGGTCGCCAGCAGCGCGGTGGCCATGAACGGGCCGAGCTTGGAGGGATCCGACATGTTGGAGAACATCTGCACCATGCCAAGCAGCGTGCCGATCATGCCGAACGCCGGGGCGCAGTCGCCGACGGCGCGGTAGATCTTGCTGCCTTCGTCGAGGTGCATCAGGAAGTTGTCCCGGTCGCGCTCCAGATTGTCGCGAATGAAATCGAGGTCGTAGCCGTCGGCAACATAGCGAATGCCCTTGGCGAGGAAGGGCTCGTCGGTCTCGACCTTTTCTAGTCCGACCGGGCCCTGCTTGCGGGCGATTTCCGCGATGCGGGCGAGCTCGTCGACAAGGTCGTGAGCCGAAAGGCGGCTCAGGGTGAAGGCAAACTTCGCGCCCAGCGGCACGCCGTGGATCATCGCGGACAAAGGAAAGCGGATCATCGTCGCTGCGAACGAGCCGCCGAAGATGACGATGACGGCGTGGATGTCGTAGAACATCCCGAACGTACCGCCCATCAGGATCAGCGACGACACAACAATGGCGCCTGCGACGAGGCCGACAAGTGTTGCGATATCCATGATCGACTCCAACGCCTACGCAACAACGGCCGTCCTGGCCGCTGGCGCGGCTCAACCCCGAACCGCATCGCAGACCCTAGAGCGCCGCCCTTAAAGGCGCGTAAAGGTTAAGTCTCGACGATGTGCCGCCTGCCGCCGCAATTTGTCCCGGTTGCCGTCCAGCGATAGGAATTTCAACCCTTCGCTAACCATAAGCAGGCGCCCACCACGTCACGTCGGCTGCGGCCCTCCGCCACATCGTGGACGGGGATCACTTGGTGTCTGCTAGCGTTGCGACAGGGCCAATCGCGGAGCCAGCGCGATGTTGATGCTATTCGGTCTACTCACGGCGCTGCCCGCGGCGCTGGCGTTCCACCTGCTCGAGCCGGAACTCGTGCTTCCGGCGTTCAGCGTGCTGCTCTTTATCGAGGCCGCCTTCGCCGTGCTCGCAGCGCGGTTGATGCGCAGCGCCAACAGCGCAGACGATATCACCCTCTGGGACCTTGCCGGCGGCTTCACCCTGATCGGATGCGCCGCCGCCGTGCTCGGAGAACCGGATCAAGTCGCCCTGCTTCTGACAGAGCAAGGCGGCATTCGGCCGTCGTCCGGGCCGTAGATTGCCCTAAAGCGCGATGCGATTAGGATGAATCGTCATCGCGCTTTAGGTTATTGTTTGAGCATGATCTTTTCGGAAAACCGCTACACGCTTTCCGGATCATGCTCCAGCAGCCGTCAATGGATCTCCGCAGAGCGCTTCAACGCGGCCTTGAGCTTCTCGAGCGAGAAGTCGGGGCTGCGGGCGATCTCCAGGATCGGCGTCTCGCGGCGGCCGCACAGTTCGGCGGCCTCCGGCAGCTTTGCGGCAAGGTCGAGCGGGATCACGATGGCGCCATGCCGGTCGGCGTGGATGAGGTCGTCCGACTTCACGGTCATGCCGGCGACGCGCACCTCGCCGCCAAAGCTTTCCGCGTGCACCCAGGCATGTGACGGGCCGATCGAGCCGGCCAGCGCCTGGAACCCTGGCGCCCATTGCGGGATGTCGCGGATCGAGCCGTCGGTGATGACGCCGAGGCAGCCGAGCGCCTTGTGCACGTTGCTCTGTACCTCGCCCCAGAACGCGCCATAGCCGACGTCGGGTCCGTCGATGTCCTGGATCACCGAGATGCGCGGGCCATGGCCGGTGCCGACATATTCGTAATATGCGATTCGGCGCTTGGACTGCTCCTCGGCCGGAAGCGATGACTTCAGAACCGAGCGGATCGTCACCGTGCGGGCATAGCCGACGATCGGCGGCAGGTCGGGAAACGGACAGACCAGCTGCTTGGTGGTGTAGCCGATCAGCCGCCGCTCGGGCGCCACGATCTCCATGGCGTTGCAGATCGTCGGCGTATCGTAACGGCCCAGCGCTTCGAGGACGGAAGCGGGCAGCGGCCCGGTCGCGGAATTGGTCACGGCGTTCTCTCCCAGGTTGGCGGCGCTTGATTGCGCGATGCCGCCGGCACAAGGGCGATATAGCTGAGATCGGGTCTCGACCCAACTCAGGCAGGCTTCATGGCAGATATCCGCGAGGAGCGCTTTAGTGCAGTCGTCCGGGCCGATCGTCGTCTTGCGGCGGCTCCGACAAATTCGCCAGCGTCGGCGCCGAGGGCGGTGACGGGACCTCGCCTCCCGCCGGCGCGGTGGCTTCCATCGCGCGCGCCTGGTCGCGATAGGATTTGTAGCCGAGCGGCAGCGCGAGAAGGTACAGCACCGTGCCGATCGACAGCACGTGCCAGGGATAGGCGATCAGGAGCGCGATGAAGACGATCACGGCGACGAAGGCCGGCAGCACCAGCTCGGGCGGCACGCGCATCCGCTTGGTCTTGCCGGAGAACACGGGCAGGCGCGACACCATCAGAAACGCGATCAGAAGCGTGTAGGCCGCGGTCACCGCCGCAGGTGTGCGCCCGACGTCGAGGAACGCGACATAGATCGGCAGCAGCACGGTGATCGCGCCGGCGGGCGCCGGCACGCCGGTGAAGAAATTGGCGGCGAAGGCCGGCTTGTTCGGATCGTCCATGGTGGCATTGAAGCGCGCAAGCCGCAGGCCGCCGGAGATCGCGAACACCATGGCGGCGATCCAGCCGGCATTGCCGAGCTCATGCAGCTGCCAGAAATACAGCATCAGGCCGGGCGCCACGCCGAAATTGACGAAGTCGGCGAGACTGTCGAGCTCGGCGCCGAACTTCGACTGCCCCTTGATCATGCGCGCGATGCGGCCATCGATGCCGTCGAGCGCGGCGGCGAACACGATGGCATAGACCGCGAGCGTCATCCGTCCTTCGATCGACAGGCGGATCGAGGTCAGGCCGGCGCAGATCGCCAGCAGCGTGATGACGTTGGGCACCAGCATCCGCACCGGGATCGGTCGGAACCGCCGGCGGCGGACGTCGGGATCCTTGAAATCGTAAGGCGTCATGGCTCGTCCTTATCTCGAGGCGAGATATAGCAAGCCGCGCCGCCCTCCGCCATTGCGGCGGAACGCCTGCGAGCACCGACTATTGGTTAATTGGCGCGGAACGCGCGGCCCGGGTCGTCGCCGGCAAGGTCGGCCAGGATCGTCTCTCCGGCGATCGCGGTCTGCCCTTCCGAGACCAGCGCCTTGGTACCCACGGGCAGGTAGACATCGAGGCGCGAGCCGAAGCGGATCAGGCCGAAACGCTCGCCGGCGCCGATCGCCTGCCCCTCCTTGACGAAGCAGACGATGCGCTTGGCGACCAGGCCGGCGATCTGGACCACGCCGATCCGCGCCGTCGGCGTCGTGATCACCAGCGAGTTGCGCTCGTTGTCCTCGCTCGCCTTGTCGAGCTCGGCGTTGATGAAGAGGCCGGGCCGGTAGGCGATACGATCCACCCTGCCCGCCACGGGCGCGCGGTTCACGTGGCAATTGAACACGCTCATGAAGATCGAGACGCGCGGCAGCGGCCGGTCGCCGAGCCCGAGCTCGGCCGGCGGCAGCGCCATGGTGATCATGGAGACACGCCCGTCGGCCGGCGACACCACGAGACCCTCGCGCGCCGGCGTCACACGGACGGGATCGCGGAAGAACAGCGCGCACCAAACGGTCAGGATCGTGCCGATCCACCCCAGCGGCGACCACAGCCAGAACAGGAGCAGGCTCGCCAGCGCAAAGGCGCCGATGAAGGGATAGCCCTCCTTGTGGATCGGCGGGATCTGACGCTGGATCGAATCGAGAATGGACATTGCTTTTTGCCGGTCGGGGTTGATGCCACGGGGTCGTCGCGCGGGCTTGTTTAGGCCAGACTTTGTTTAGGCCAGACTTGTTTAGGCCAGACTTGGGACCGGAGACAAGGTCACTCCGCCGCCGCGGGCGTCGTCAGGCTATCATCGACCGGCGGCGGCTCCCGGTTAGGCGCGGCATTGGTGTCGGCCATCTTGGCCAGCTTCTCGCGGGCCTCCTCGGCCTCGCGCTGCCTGTTCCACATGCTGGCATAGAGCCCGCCCTGCGCGAGCAGGCTCGCGTGAGTGCCGCGCTCGGCGATGCGGCCCTGGTCCAGCACGATGATCTCGTCGGCGCCGACGATGGTGGAAAGTCGATGCGCGATCACCAGGGAGGTGCGGTTCTTCGCCACGCGGTCGAGCGCCCCCTGGATCTCGTGCTCGGTATGGGTGTCGAGCGCCGAGGTCGCCTCGTCGAGCACCAGGATCGGCGGCGCCTTGAGCACCGTGCGCGCGATCGCCACACGTTGCTTCTCGCCGCCCGACAGCTTCAGGCCGCGCTCGCCGACCTGGGTCTCGTAGCCCTTCGGCGCCATGCGGATGAAGTGGTCGATCTGCGCCAGCCGCGCCGCCTCCTCGACCTCGGCATCGGTCGCATCCCAGCGGCCGTAGCGGATGTTGTAGCGGATGGTGTCGTTGAACAGCACGGTGTCCTGCGGCACCATGCCGATCGATGCGCGCAGGCTGGCCTGCGTGACCTCGCGGATGTCCTGGCCGTCGATCAGGATCCTGCCGCCGGAGACATCATAGAGGCGAAACAGGAGCCGCGAGATGGTCGATTTGCCGGCGCCGGAGGGGCCGACGATGGCAACCGTCTTTCCGGCCGGCACTTCGAAGCTGATGCCCTTGAGGATGGGGCGCGCCGGCTCATAGGCAAAGCGCACGTCCTCGAAGCGCACCGTGCCGGCGGAGATGGCCAGCGGCTTCGCGCCAGGCGCGTCCTTGATCTCGGCCTCGCGGCTGAGCACGCCGAACATCTTCTCGATGTCGATGATCGCCTGCTTGATCTCGCGATAGACCATGCCCATGAAGTTCAGGGGCTGGTAGAGCTGGATCATCATGGCGTTGACCAGCACGAAATCGCCGACCGTGTTGGTGCCGTTGCGCACGCCGATCGCGCACATCAGCATGGTCGCGGTCAGGCCCAGCGTGAAGATCACCGCCTGGCCTGTGTTGAGCACCGCGAGCGAGGTGTAGGTGCGGACGCTCGCCTCCTCGTAGCGCTCGACCGACCTGTCGTAGCGCTGCGCCTCGCGTGCCTCGGCACTGAAATACTTCACCGTCTCGTAGTTGAGCAGCGAGTCGATCGCCTTGGTGTTCGCCTCGGTGTCGGAATCGTTCATCTTGCGGCGGATGCCGATCCGCCACTCGGTCGCGACGTAGGTGTAGTACATGTAGAGCGTGACCGTGATTAGGGTCGCGACGACGTAACGCCAGTCGAATTGCCAGAGCAGCACCGCCAGCAGCAGCGAGACCTCGACGATGGTCGGGATCAGCTGCAGGATCACCATGCGCACGATGACCTCGATGCCCTCGCGGCCGCGCTCGAGCACGCGCGTGAGGCCACCGGTCTTGCGCTCGAGGTGAAAGCGCAGCGACAGCTCGTGCATGTGGATGAAGGTGAGCGTCGCGAGCTTGCGCACCGCATGCATGGCGACGCGGGCGAAGATGCCGTCGCGCCATTGCGTCAGCACCGCCATCAGGATGCGCATCACGCCGTAGCTCGCGGTCAGCAGCAAGGGCGAGGCGATCACCCAGAGATGCCAATTGTCGGCCGCTACCGGCGCGGTGTTGGCGCCGGTCAGCGCATCCGTCGCCCATTTGAAGCTGAACGGCACGGTGAGCGTGATCAGCTTGGCGGCGAGCAACAGCACCAGCGACCAGACCACCCTCATCTTCAGGTCGAAACGGTCGCCCGGCCAGATGTAAGGCCACAGATGTGCCAGCGTGCCCATCAGCGTGGCCCCGGCCTGCGGTCCTGCCACGGAAGGATCAGGAACGTCGGCGCCGTCGAACGATTGAGGTTGGTCCATCAACAAACCCGAAAGCCCGCCGGATGCGGGCGAAACTGCGATTAACGATTTTCGCCCGTCATATAGAGCCTTCCCGATGCCCGCGCACCCCGCCAGATGGCGAATCTTCGATTGTTTGTCGCGATTTACCGGTAAATTCCCGGAAGTATCGAATCACCGTTTGGGCTTGACGCCACTTCGCTGCAATGCATCATGGCACCAATGAGCACGATCAAAACCGTCTGTGTCTATTGCGGCTCCGGCCCTGGAACAAATCCCAACTTCATTGAAGCGGCGAAGGCGCTCGGCAGAGCCTTGGCGGAAAACAAGATCCGTCTCGTTTATGGCGGCGGCTCGCTCGGCCTGATGGGCGCGGTTGCGACCTCCGTGCTGGATCACGGCGGCATGGTCACCGGCATCATCCCCGACTTCCTGCGGATGCGCGAGAATGCGCTGACGCGCGTGCAGGAGATGGTCGTCACGCCCGACATGCACGAGCGCAAGCGGCTGATGTTCGAGCGCTCCGACGCCTTCGTGGCCCTGCCCGGCGGGCTCGGCACGCTGGAGGAGCTGGTGGAGCAGCTGACCTGGCAGCAACTCGGCCGGCACGCCAAGCCGGTGCTGCTCGCCAATGTCGACGGCTTTTGGGAGCCGCTGTTCTCCCTGGTGGCCCACATGCGGCAGACCCAGTTCATCCGCGCCGGCCTCACCGTCGATATCCTGAAGGCGGACAAGGTCGAGGAGATCATCCCACGGCTGCGCGCCGCGGCGGCGCAGATCCCTGACGACCAGCGCGATCTCGCGCCCGACGTGGCCCGGCGGCTCTAAAGCATGATCCGGAAAAGTGTGAAGCGGTTTTCCGAAAAGATCATGCTCAAACAACAACCCAAAGCGCGATGACGATCATCCTAATCGCATCGCGCTTTAGGCCGCCTTCCTATTCCTGCGGAAACGTCACCGCCTCGATCCGGTTGCCGTCGGGATCGGTGACGAAGGCGGCGTAGTAACGCACGCGATCGTGCGGGCGAATGCCCGGTGCGCCGTCGGAGGCGCCGCCAGCGGACAGCGCAGCTGCGTGAAACGCATCGATCTCGGCCGTGGTTTTCGCCCGCAGGCAGATATGCACGCCGCTCTCCGGCGCGACACGCGGCATGCCCTCGCGCAGATTGATCCAAAACTCCGGATAGGCCTTGCCGAACCCGATCGTCCGCGGCCGCGTGACGAGGCGCGCGAGGCCGAGGGCGGCGAGCGCGGCTACGTAGAATTTTGCGGCGCGGTCGAGATCGCTGACGCCGACGGAGATGTGGTCGATCATGGCCGTGCCCTTTCGTCACCCCCGCTGTCATCGCCCGGCTTGACCGGGCGATCCAGTACTCCGAGGCCTCGCGGCGTTACAGAGAGGCCGGAGCGTACTGGATACCCCGCTTTCGCGGGGTATGACAGTCGTTGTGGGGTTTACGCCGGCGCGTCCGACTTCACGAGCTTGTAGATCACCGAATCCATCAGCGCCTGGAACGAGGCGTCGATGATGTTCGGGGAGACGCCGACGGTGGTCCAACGATCGCCGTTCTCGTCCTCGCTCTCGATCAGCACGCGCGTGACCGCGCCGGTGCCGCCGTTGAGGATACGGACGCGATAGTCGATCAGCGTCAGGCCCTCGATGAACTTCTGGTACTTGCCGAGGTCCTTGCGCAGGGCGACGTCGAGCGCGTTGACGGGACCGTTGCCTTCGGCGGCCGAGATCAGATGCTCGCCGGCGACGTCGACCTTGACCACTGCGAGCGCCACCGTGACGCGTTCGCCGAGCGCGTTGTAGCGCTGCTCGACGTTGACGTCGAACTGCTCGACCTCGAAATAATGCGGCACCTTGCCGAGCGTGCGGCGCGCCAGAAGCTCGAACGAGGCGTTGGCGGATTCATAAGCATAGCCGGCCGCCTCGCGCTCCTTCAACTCCTCGACAAGTCGCGTCAGCTTCGGATCGCTCTTCTCGTAAGGGATGCCGGCGCGGTCGAGCTCGGCGATGACGTTGGAGCGTCCGGCCTGGTCGGACACCAGCACCTTGCGGTGATTACCGACAAGCTCCGGCAACACATGCTCGTAGGTCTGCGGATCCTTCAGCACGGCGGAGGCATGGATGCCGGTCTTGGTGACGAAGGCGCTCTCGCCGACATAAGGAGCATGCCGGTTCGGCACGCGGTTGAGCATGTCGTCAAGCGTGCGCGACACCTTGACGAGCGTCGCCAGCTTCTCCGTGGTGACGCCGATCTCGAAGGCGTCGGCAAACCCCGTCTTCAGCTTCAGCGTCGGGATCAGCGAGCAGAGATTGGCATTGCCGCAGCGCTCGCCGAGGCCGTTCAGCGTTCCCTGGATCTGCCGCGCGCCGGCACGGACGGCGGCGAGCGAATTGGCCACCGCCTGCTCGGTGTCGTTATGGGCGTGGATGCCGACGTGATCGCCCGGGATGTGCCTGGTCACGTCTCTGACGATGGCCTCGACCTCATCGGGCATGGTGCCGCCGTTGGTGTCGCACAGCACCACCCAGCGCGCACCGGCATCGAAGGCGGCCTTGGCGCAGGCGAGCGCGAAGGCGGCGTCTTCCTTGTAGCCGTCGAAGAAATGCTCGCAATCGAGCATCACCTCGCGGCCGGCCGCCTTCGCCGCCGCTACGCTGTCGCGGATCGAGGCGAGATTTTCTTCCTTCGTGGTCTCCAGCGCGACGCGGACCTGATAGGCCGACGCCTTCGCCACGAAGCAGATCGCATCCGCCTTCGCTTCCAAAAGGCCCGCGACCCCAGGATCGTTGGACACCGACCGGCCCGCCCGCCGCGTCATGCCGAAGGCGGTGAAGCGTGCATGGTTGAGCTTGGGCTTGGAGCCAAAGAACTCGGTGTCGAGCGGGTTGGCGCCGGGATAGCCGCCCTCGACATAGTCGATGCCGAGATCATCGAGCATCGCCGCGATGACCTGCTTGTCCGCCAGCGTGAAGTCGACGCCGTTGGTCTGCGCCCCATCGCGCAGCGTGGTGTCGAACAGATAGAGACGCTGCTTGCTCATTGCCCCGCTCCGAGCGTCTTCTTCATGGTGGTGTTGGCGAGCCACTCGTCGTTGATGGTGACGCTGTTGCGCTGCTGGGCGGTGTAGCCGCGCTTGGCGAAGAAGCCCTCCGCGGTATCGCTGGCGTCGACCGAGAGGCTCTTGGCGCCGCGGCCGCCGGCGAGCTTCTCCAGCGCGTCGACCAGCATGGTCGCGATGCCCTGCCCGCTGACAGCCGGATGCACATAGAGCATGCGGATGTGATCGTTGCCGCGCAGCGAGGCGAAGCCGACAGGCGAGCCTTCCAGCGTCGCGATCAGCGTCAGGTCGGACGCAAGCCGCTTGCCGAACTCCTCGTCCTCGGCCGCCGCCATCCAGGCTTCCTGCTGCGCCTCGCTATAATCGTCGCCGGTCAATTCCTCGATGCTGGCGGCGAAGATCGCGGCGAGGATCGGCACATCCGCCGGCAGGAAGGGCCTCAGTGCGGGCTTTGGCAAAGTCTGTCCCATCGCCCTCACCACATCCCATAAAGCTTGAGCACGATCGCCACCGCGCCGGCGAGCAGCGCGATTTTCAGCGCGATGTAATAGAGCCAGTGCCGCGGGAAAGGTGTGTCGGGCCGTTTCATCGGGCGATCTCCCAGGTCGTGCCTTCCTTGGAGTCCTTGATCGCAACGCCCATCGCAGCGAGCAGATCGCGGATGCGATCGGACTCCCCAAAGTCCTTGCGGCTACGCGCAGCTGTTCGCTCCGCGAGCAGGCGCTCGACCTCCTTGGCGTCGACCCCGCTCGCCTGCTGCTTGCGCCCTTCCCACTGCGCCGCGCTCTCGGAGAGGAATCCGAGCAGCCGCAACGAGCCCGCAAGACCCGCGATATCGTTGCCGCGCAGGCCGTGCAGCGCCGCGATCGCCTGCGGCGTGTTGAGGTCGTCGAGCAGCGGTTCGACCACCGACGGAGCCGGCTCGCCGGGCGCGACATCGGCCGCGACGCGATACCAGTCGTCGAGCGTCTTGGCGCTCTCCTCAAGCGACTTCATGGTCCAGTCGATCGGCGAGCGGTACTGCGTCTTGAGCATGTTGAGGCGCAGCACCTCACCCGGCCAATCCCTGAGCAGCTCGTGGATCGTGATGAAGTTGCCGAGGCTCTTCGACATCTTCTCGCTCTCGACCTGCAAGAAGCCGTTGTGCATCCAATAATTCGCCATGCGCTCGCGATGGAAGGCGCAGCAGGTCTGCGCGACCTCGTTCTCGTGGTGCGGAAACACGAGATCGATGCCGCCGCCATGGATGTCGAAATGCTCGCCGAGATGCGTCCAGGCCATCGCCGAGCACTCGATGTGCCAGCCCGGACGTCCCTCCGCCCTGATGCCTGATGGCGACGGCCAGGAGGGCTCGCCCGGCTTCGACGGCTTCCACAGCACGAAGTCGGTCGCATCGCGCTTGTAGGGCGCAACATCGACCCGCGCGCCGGCGATCATCTCGTCGAGCGAGCGCTTCGACAGCGCGCCATAGCGCGGCAGCGCGGAATTGGCCGAGTTCATCGCCTGCGGCGAGAACAGCACGTGGTCCTCGGCGACATAGGCAAAGCCGCCGGCGACCAGCTTCTCGATGATCTCGCGCATCTCGCCGATATGCTCCGTGGCGCGCGGCTCGACGCTCGGCCGAAGCGCGCCGAGCGCATCGACGTCGGCATGGAACTGCTTGCCGGTCTGCTCGGTGACCTTGCGAATGGCCTCGTTCAGCGGCAGGCCGGGAAAGTCGCGCGCGGCGCGGTCGTTGATCTTGTCGTCGACGTCGGTGATGTTGCGGACATATTTGACGTGCGCCTCGCCGTAGATGTGGCGCAGCAGCCGAAACAGCACGTCGAACACGATCACCGGCCGCGCATTGCCGATATGGGCGAAGTCATAGACCGTCGGTCCGCAGACATACATGCGGACGTTGTTCGGATCGAGCGGCACGAAGGTGCGCTTTTCCCGGCTCAGCGTATCGTAAAGACGCAATTCCATGACAACCCATCCCTCTCGGCCGGGCGTCCAAGGCTCTCAATGTGTTTGAGAAAAGACGGCTCCAGCCAGCGAATCGCTAGCTCGTAATCTCGCGGCAAATGGCGCAAATGGCGAGGAGACCGTTCATGCGGCCACATATGGGCCACCACGGGCCCCGGCGTCAAGGGCCGCGAAAATGCCGTTTTTGCCTCCGCAAAGGGCGCGGCCTGCCCGGAGGGTTCATGATCCCCTAACCATTTGAGGCCATTCTGGAACTGCAGTTCCCTGATTTTTTGCTCCGGTATTTTCATGCGATCCCTGCTCGCGCTCATTTTTGGCGCCTCGCTCCTTGCAGCACCTTCCGCGCGCGCCGAGACCCGCGTCTTCATCATCGCCGACCAGTGCCTGGCCAAAGGCGATACCAAGGGCGACACGTGCGGCGCCTCCGCCGCGCGCACCTATTGCCAGTCACGAGATTTTGCGAAGGCATCAAGCTATCGCCGGGTCGATCCCGACGAAATTACCGGCTCCGTCCCCAAATCCGGCACAAACTGCTCCCATGGCCATTGCGACGAATATGTCGCAATCACCTGCCAGCGCTGAATTCCCTCGGAGCTGGCGGACCTTAGGACCAGTTCGGCCCCTGAAACGACGTGACGATGCCGCGGGAAGCGGCTATTGGGAGGGCGCGCTTCGGCCCCCACCTCACTTGGATGATCACGCTGGGCCGTGACCTCGCTAGAATGGCGGATATGCCTCAATTCTTCTCTCTCCTCCGTGCCCGCTCCCTCCTTGCCTGCACCGTGCTCCTCGGCACACTCCTGCTCGCCGATGGCGCTTTGGCGCAGGCCGGCCCGCCGCCCCAGCCCGGCCAGAACGGGCTCGGACCGAACCCGATGTGCGTGCGGCTGGAAGCCCAACTCGCCGCGCTCGATCGCGGCGGAGGTGATGCCGCGCGCGAAGAGCAGATCCGCCGCTACCAGGATTCCCAGGCCAAGCAGCAGGCCGAGCTCGACCGTGTCACCATGCAGGCCAAGCGCATGGGCTGCGATTCCTCCGGCTTCTTCTCGCTGTTCAACGGCCAGTCGGCGCAGTGCGGCCCGGTCAACACCCAGATCCAGCAGATGCGCGCCAATCTGGACCAGATTACCGGCAGCCTCGAGCGGCTGCGCGGCGGCCCCGGCGCCGACCCGGAGCGCGACAACCAGCGCCGCTCGGTGCTGATGGCGCTGGCGCAGAACAATTGCGGCCCGCAATATGCCAATGCCGTGCAATCGCAAGGTGGCGGCAATTTCCTGACCAATCTGTTCGGCGGCAACAATCCGAACAATCCGCAGGCCATGCCGCCCTCCGATCTCGGCCCGCAATCCGGCACCTTCCGCACCGTCTGCGTGCGCACCTGCGACGGCGCCTATTTTCCGGTCTCCTTTGCCACCGTGCCGGCGCGCTTTCCCGACGACGAGAGAACCTGCAAGGCGCTGTGCCCGGCGGCGGAAGCCGTGCTCTACACCCATCGCAACCCCGGCGAAGACATGAACGCGGCGGTCTCGATCGGCGGCCAGCCCTACACGGCGCTGCCGACCGCATTCAAATTCCGCAGCGAGTTCAACCCGTCCTGCTCCTGCAAGGCGGCGGGACAGACCTGGGCGGATGCGCTGAAATCGGCCGATGACAAGGCCGCGGCCGAGCAGCAGGGCGACATCATCGTCACCGAGGAAAGCGCCAGGAAGATGCAGCAGCAACGGCTCAACAAGGGCGCGCCACAGCCTGCCGCTGCCAAGAAAGGCGCGGCTCCTGCGCCAGCAACTGCTGCCGCACCGGTCGCCACGCCACCCGCGGACGCGAGCCCCGCGTCAGAGAACAAGCCGATCCGCTCGGTCGGCCCGACCTTCCTGCCGCAGCAGCAGAAGTAGGCCGTCGCTCTGTCATGCTCCGCGCAGGCGTCCCAGCGCGGCCGTTCCGCTGTTACGGCTCGCCCTCGCGGCTCCACGGGAAGAGATTGGCCGGAAAGTCTGCTGCGTAGCGCCTGCCCTTCCGGGGCGGCCGCGGTGCGTCCGGTGGGTTCGGATTGGGCTCGACCACCCGCCGATAGAGGTGCCAGGTGGCATGACCGAGCACCGGCAGAACGACGGCGAGGCCGACGAAGAGCGGCAGCGAGCCGATCACGAGCAGCGCCGCCACGATGAGGCCCCATCCCGCCATCGCAACCGGATTCGCCGCCACCGCTCGGAGCGACGTGCGGATCGCGTCGATCGCCGTCGCATGACGGTCTAGCATCAGCGGAAATGACACGACGCTAACGCACAATGCCACAACCGCAAACAGGAAGCCGACACCGCAACCGATGATGATGAGCGACCAGCCTTCGGGTGTCGTCAGCACGCGCGTTGCGAAGTCGGGTATGCTTGCGGCCGCAGCGTGACCGAAGATCGCGACATAGATTGCGTTCGCGACACCGATCCAGGCCCCGAACAGGACCAGCAGGAGCACGCCGAGTTCGACCATGGCGCCGAACGACGGTGCGCGCAGCACCTTGATCGCATCCCATGCTTCGACCTCCTCGCCGCGCTCGCGACGACGGCTGAGTTCGTAGAGACCGATCGCGGCAAAAGGACCGATCAAGGCAAAGCCGGCAGCCAGCGGAAACAGTAGCGGCAGCACCGAATAGCCGAGCACGATCCTGAACAGGACGAGACCGAGAACGGGATAAATCAGGCACACGACGATCGCGTGACTCGGCATCGCCTGGAAATCCGCCCAGCCCAGGCGCAGGGCCTCGGTCAGGTCGGACAAGCTGATCTTGCGAATGGGATAGGCGGCCGCTTCGCCGAATGCGTGCCGCCTGATGTCGTGGGAGTACAGAGTGGCCATGTATGGACCCTCCCGTGCTGAAAATCGCGGTTTTCGACAACACGCGCTCTTCAGCCACGCGTGTCCGCCTGACGAGCAGGAAACGCGAAGGGTCGGGTACGGCAACCCAGGTTCAGCAACCGAGCCTGGCCGGACGGAACCCGTCGCGACCTGCCCGGCAAGCTTAGCGCGCGCGGAGCACGGCTGCACTCACGGTTGGGTGAATTGCGCACCAGCACGGATTTGTGCGTTGCATCACCCAGACCCAACATGGGCACCGGATGCTTGTCGGTTTGCCAGCACCGGCAATCACACCAATTCGGGCACCTCTATTGCTCTATTGACGCCGGATTAGGCTGGGATCATTTTAGACGCAGACGCCCTTGGAGTTGAAGGTCGCGAGCGTTCTCTTGATTTCGCGATCGGTGGACTGGGCGAAGCAAGAGGCCGGCGATGGCATATGCCAAGAAAGGCCAGCCATCGCGACAGACATGAGCTCCGCCCTGGATTCGTATCCGTAGCCTTCGATGGCAAGGATGGATCAGGATGGCTGTCGCACTGATACTGCTTCTGGTCGCGATCGGCTCGGTGCTGTTTCACATCTACAGCCCGTGGTGGTGGACGCCGATCGCCACGAACTGGGCCTATATCGACCACACCATCAACATCACGTTCTGGATCACGGGCTTCGTTTTCGTCGCCGTGATCGCCTTCATGGCTTACTGCGTCTTGCGCTTTCACCACAGAGAGGGAAGAAGGGCTGACTACAATCCGGAAAACAAAAGGCTCGAATGGTGGCTGAGCGTCGGGACCGGCGTCGGCGTCGCGGCCATGCTGGCGCCTGGCCTCGTGGTCTGGCACCAGTTCGTGACGGTGCCTGCGGATGCCACCGAGGTCGAGGTCATGGGCCAGCAATGGCAGTGGAGCTTCCGCCTTCCGGGCAAGGATGGGCAGTTGGGCACATCGGATGTCCGCAACATCGCTTCCGACAATCCGATGGGGCTCAATCGTGACGACCGGCACGCGCAGGACGATGTCGTGATCGAGAGCGGCGACCTGCACCTTCAAGTCGGAAAGCCGGTCAAGGTTCTCCTCCGCTCGGTTGATGTCCTGCACGATTTCTACGTGCCCGAATTCCGGGCCAAGATGGACATGGTTCCAGGCATGGTGACCTATTTCTGGATCACGCCGATCCGAACCGGAACCTTCGATGTCCTCTGTGCGGAGCTTTGTGGCACTGCTCACTATCAGATGCGGGCCAAGGTCATCGTCGACGAAGAGCGTGAATATCACGCTTGGCTGGAGCAACAAAAAACGTTCGCAGAATTGTCGCCGGCAAAAGCCGTCGTGAAGACGACGTACCAATCCGGCAGCAAGTAGCAAGCTGCCGCCGAAGATCGATCGGGCGCAAGAGGCCAGCGCCTCCCCCGATGGAAACGACCGAGGAGGTTCTATGGTCGATGTTCCATATGAAGGGATCCCCGGCATCCCGCCTGCCGAAGTACCTGACGTCGAGCTCTATCATCCGCGGAGCTGGTGGACACGATATGTGTTCTCGCAGGACGCCAAGGTGATCGCCATTCAGTATTCGCTGACGGCCACGGCCATCGGGCTGGTGGCCCTGGTGCTGTCGTGGCTGATGCGGCTGCAACTGGGATTCCCCGGCACCTTCTCTTTCATCGATGCCAACCAGTACCTGCAGTTCATCACCATGCACGGCATGATCATGGTGATCTATCTGCTCACCGCATTGTTCCTGGGCGGCTTCGGCAACTACCTGATCCCGCTGATGGTCGGCGCCAGGGACATGGTCTTCCCCTATGTGAACATGCTGAGCTACTGGATTTATCTGCTCGCAGTCCTGGTGCTTGCCTCGACATTCTTCGTGCCCGGCGGCCCCACCGGCGCCGGTTGGACGCTGTACCCGCCGCAAGCAATCCTTTCAGGAACGCCCGGGCAGGATTGGGGCATCCTTCTCATGCTCGCGTCCCTGATCCTGTTCATCATCGGCTTCACCATGGGCGGGCTGAATTATGTGGTCACAGTGTTGCAGGGGCGCACGCGCGGCATGACCTTGATGCGCCTGCCCCTGACGGTGTGGGGCATTTTCACGGCGACCGTCATGGCGCTCCTCGCGTTCCCTGCATTGTTCGTTGCCTCGGTCATGCTGCTGCTCGACCGTCTCTTGGGAACCAGCTTCTTCATGCCCGCCCTCCTCGAGATGGGCACGCTTTCGAAACATGGCGGCGGCAGCCCGTTGCTCTTCCAGCACCTGTTCTGGTTCTTCGGTCATCCCGAAGTCTACATCGTCGCCCTGCCCGCCTTCGGCATCGTCTCCGATCTGATCAGCACGCATGCGCGCAAGAACATCTTTGGTTATCGCATGATGGTCTGGGCGATCGTAGCCATCGGCGCGCTCAGCTTCATCGTATGGGCGCACCACATGTATGTGAGCGGCATGTTCCCGCAATTCGGGTACTTCTTCGCCACCACGACGCTCATCATCGCAATCCCCACCGCGATCAAGGTCTACAACTGGGTGCTGACCCTGTGGCGCGGCGACATTCATCTCACGGTGCCGATGCTGTTCGCCCTCGGCTTCATCGTCACCTTCGTGAACGGCGGGCTCACCGGCCTCTTCCTCGGCAACGTCGTCGTGGACGTGCCCCTCTCGGATACCATGTTCGTGGTCGCCCATTTCCACATGGTGATGGGCGTGGCGCCGATCATGGTCGTGCTCGGCGCGATCTATCATTGGTACCCAAAGGTCACCGGGCGGATGCTGAACGAGGCCATGGGAAAGTTTCACTTCTGGGTCACCTTCCTCGGCGCCTACCTGATCTTCTTCCCCATGCACTATCTTGGACTGCTCGGGGTCCCGCGCCGGTATTTCGAACTCCTGGATACGACGTTCATCCCGTCCTCGGCCCATTCACTCAACGCCTTCATCTCAGTGGTGGCCTTGATCGTCGGCTTTAGCCAGATGGTGTTCCTGTTCAACCTTGTCTGGAGCCTGTTCAAAGGTGAGGCCTCAGGCGGCAATCCGTGGCGGGCGACGACGCTGGAGTGGCAGACGCCGGAGACGCCCCCGGCGCACGGCAACTGGGGCAAGGAGCTCCCTGTCGTGTACCGCTGGGCCTATGATTACAGTGTGCCCGGTGCCGCGGAGGACTTCATTCCGCAGAACCAGCCGCCGCGTGCGACTCAGCTCGTTCAGGGAGCTGCTTCGTGAGCGCCATCATCCTGTTCCTGACTGTGCTTGCGGTGATCGCCGGATGGTGGCTGTCGCAACAGCGCCTGACGGCCAAGCCCTGGCTGGAGGAAGGCCCGGCCGGTGACTTCCCCGGCGGCGATGCCATGACCTGGCCGGCAGCGAAGATCGGACTTGGCGTGTTTCTCGCGGTCGCGAGCGCCTTGTTCGTCCTCTTCATCAGCGCCTACTCGATGCGCATGAGCGTGGTGGACTGGCGGCCGCTGCCGGTGCCGCGGCTGCTGTGGGTCAACACGGGCGTCCTGGTCCTGAGCAGTGTCGCGCTGCAATGGTCGAACGTGGCCGCGCGCCGACACGATACCGAAGGCGTCATGATCGGTCTGCTCGCGGGCGGAGCATCTGCCGTGATCTTCCTCGCCGGGCAGCTCCTGGCCTGGCAACGGCTCGGGGCTGCGGGATATTTCGTGGCGTCCAATCCAGCGAACTCCTTCTTCTACCTGTTGACCGCAGTGCACGGGCTGCATCTGACGGGCGGTCTGGTGGCCTTGGGCCGAACCTCGGCCAAGATGTGGCGCGGCGCCGAGATCGCCGACATGCGCTTGAGCGTGGAGCTGTGCGCCATCTACTGGCACTTCCTGCTGTTGGTCTGGGTTGTCCTGCTCGGTCTTCTCACCGGCTGGACCGACGATTTCATCGACATCTGCCGCCAATTGCTGAGCTAGGGAGGCGAGACCAGATGGCTGAGACCGTGCTGACAAATCCGGGCCAATCGCCTGCGCGGCTTGAAGGCTGGCGCGGCATCGCCGCCGACTGGGCGTCCGATCAGCGCGCCTTCAAGAACGTGTCCTGGGGCAAGGCCATGATGTGGATCTTTCTCCTCAGCGACACCTTCATCTTCAGTTGCTTCCTGCTCTCGTACATGACGGCGCGCATGTCGACGACCGTGCCGTGGCCCAATCCCAGCGAAGTCTTCGCCCTCAATATCGGGGGCAACCACATGCCCATGATCCTGATCGCCATCATGACCTTCGTGCTGATCAGCAGCAGCGGTACGATGGCGATGGCCGTCAATTTCGGCTACCGCCGCGATCGCGTGAGAACCGCAATCCTGATGCTGGTCACTGCAGCCTTCGGCGCGACCTTCGTCGGAATGCAGGCCTTCGAATGGACCAAGCTGATCATGGAGGGCGTCCGGCCCTGGGGCAATCCATGGGGCGCCCCGCAGTTTGGTGCGAGCTTCTTCATGATCACTGGCTTCCACGGCACCCATGTGACGTTCGGTGTGATCTTCCTGATCGCCATCGCGCGAAAGGTCTTTCGTGGCGACTTCGACGTCGAGAGGCGCGGCTTCTTCACGAGCCGAAGGGGGAATTACGAGATCGTCGAGATCACGGGCCTGTACTGGCACTTCGTCGATCTCGTGTGGGTGTTCATCTTTGCATTCTTCTATCTTTGGTGAGGTCGGCGCATGGCAAACACGGCGGTAGACATGGAAGAACGGCTCCACGCTCCGGCACACGGCGCAGTCGCAACGGAAGCCGTTCACGCCGAGGGGCAACAGCACCCGATCAAGCTCTACCTCGTGGTCTGGGGCTGGTTGTTCGTCCTCAGCACGTTCTCCTACCTCGTCGACTACTTCGGCCTGCATGGCTATCTGAGGTGGTCGCTGATCCTGCTGTTCATGATGTTGAAGGCCGGCCTGATCGTCGCCGTCTTCATGCACATGGCCTGGGAGCGGCTGGCCTTGACCTATGCCATCCTGCTGCCGCCGGTCGTGGTATTCGTATTTGTGGCGATCATGGCGCTCGAATCCGAATACACGCACTTCCTAAGGGTGCTGTTTTTCGCAACCCCGTCATAACGCCTGCCGTCGCTCAGGCTAGGCTTCACCCCTCGAATGCGTCGATTGACGCCGTGCTTCCACGTGACACTAGCGCCTCATCCGTCGCCGGCAACGGCTGGCCCTTGTCGCGAAAACGGTTGGTGATGGGATAACGGCGGTCGCGGCCGAAATTCTTCGGTGTCACCTTCACCCCAGGCGCGGCCTGGCGGCGCTTGTATTCGGCGACGTTGAGCAGATGATCGATCCGGATCACCGTCTCGCGGTCGAAGCCGGCGGCGATGATCTGGTCGAGCGGCTCCTCGCGCTCGACCAGGCGCTCCAGAATAGCATCGAGCACGTCGTAAGACGGCAACGAGTCCTGATCGGTCTGGTTCTCGCGCAGCTCCGCGGTCGGCGGGCGCGTGATGATGTCCGGCGGGATCACCTCGCCCGCGGGGCCGAGCGCGCCCTCCGGCTTCCAGGAATTGCGCAAGCGCGCCAGCCGGAACACCTGCGTCTTGTAGATGTCCTTGATCGGGTTGAAGCCGCCGTTCATGTCGCCATAAAGCGTGGCGTAGCCGACCGACATCTCCGACTTGTTGCCGGTCGTCACCACCATCAGCCCGGTCTTGTTGGAGATCGCCATCAGCAGCGTGCCGCGGGTGCGGGCCTGGAGGTTCTCCTCGGTGATATCGGGCGGCAGGTTCTTGAAGATGCCGGACAGGATCGTCTCGAACCCGGTCACGGCTTCGGCGATCGGCAGCACCTCGTAGCGGATGCCGAGATGGCCGGCGAGTTCGCCGGCATCCGCGATCGAATGCGGCGCGGTGTAGCGGTAAGGCAGCATCACGCCATGCACCTGGTCGACGCCGAGCGCGTCGACAGCGATCGCCGCGCAGAGCGCCGAATCGATGCCGCCAGAGATGCCGAGCAGCACGCCTGGAAAGCCGTTCTTGGCGACGTAATCGCGTAAGCCCAGCACGCAGGCGGCGTAGTCGGCCTTGTCGCGCTCGGGCAGCTCGGCGATCGGCCCGCTGCAGCGCCAGTCGTCGCCGTTTCTGCTGAAGCGCAGCGTGACGATGCCTTCTTCGAAGGCCGGCAGCTGCGCCGCGAGCGAGAGATCGCCATTGAGCGCGAAGGATGCGCCGTCGAACACGAGCTCGTCCTGGCCGCCGACCTGGTTGAGATAGACCAGCGGCAGCCCGCTCTCTGTGACGCGCGCCACCGCGACCGACAGGCGCACGTCGTTCTTATCGCGGGCGTAAGGCGAGCCGTTCGGCACCAAGATGATCTCGGCGCCGGTCTCGGCCAGCGTCTCGACCACGTTCTCGTAATCCTCGGACTCTTCCAGCCAGATGTCCTCGCAGATCGGCACGCCGATGCGCACGCCGCGCACAGTGACGGGACCGGCGGCAGGGCCGCGCGAAAACAGCCGCTTCTCGTCGAACACGCCGTAATTCGGCAGGTTGCACTTGAAACGCAGGCTCGCGATGCGCCCGCCGTCGAGCAGCGCACAGGCATTGTAGAGCATGCCCTCCTCGACCCAGGGCGTGCCGACCAGCATCGCAGGCCCGCCATCGGCGGTCTCGCGCGCGAGGCTTTCGATCGCGGCGCGGCAGGCGGCCTGGAAGGCGGGCTTCTGCACCAGGTCTTCCGGCGGATAGCCGGCGATGAACAATTCTGGAAACAACACGAGATCGGCGCCGTCGGACTTGGCCTGCGCCCGCGCCGCGCGCGCCTTGGCCGCATTGCCCTCCACGTCGCCCATGGTCGGATTGAGCTGGGCGAGCGTGACCACGAATGTGTCGAGACGTTCGGTCATCGCGCGCTCGCTTTCACCTCTCCCGAAGGGAGAGGTCGAATTGCATCGGAGATGCAATTAGGATGAGGGGTTACGGTGTCTCGTGGGAGCTGAGCTCCCTCACCCGATTTAAGCTCGACGATGCTCCGCATCGCGAGACACAAATCGACCTCTCCCCGTTGGGGAGAGGTGAAGGGACCTCGGACACCCACGCGCAATGGATTGTCTCCGCGCTCTAGAGGAACCCCAATCGCTCGATGATGGCAATGATCCAGAACGCGCCGGTCATCAAGAGCGCAACGCCAACCGCGGCCGAGCCCATGTCCTTGACTCGGCCGATCTGCTTGTCGTGATCCAAGGTCAGCCGGTCGGCGAGCTTCTCGATCGCGGTATTGAGCAACTCGACCGTCAGCACGAAAGCGACAGAGCACACCAATTCGACCGCGCGCATCGCCGTGGCGCCGATGAACCAGGCGAGCGGCACCGACAGCAGCAGCGCAAAAATCTCCTCGCGGACCGCCTGCTCCGACCGGAACGCAAAGGCCAGCCCGTTGCGGGAATTGATCGTGGCCTTCCAGATCCGCAGCAAGGTCTTACAGCCCCGCTGCGGCCGGAATCGGCTGAGCCTTGCCGGCGCGCTCCTGCTTGAGCAACTCCGCGACCAGGAACGCCATATCGATGGATTGCTCGGCGTTGAGGCGGGGATCGCAGACCGTGTGGTAGCGGTCGTTGAGATCCTCGTCCGTGATCGCGCGGGCGCCGCCGAGACATTCGGTGACGTCCTGGCCGGTCATCTCCAGATGCACGCCGCCGGCATGGGTGCCCTCGGCGGCGTGGACCGCGAAGAACGACTTGACCTCGGACAGGATGCGGTCGAACGGGCGAGTCTTGTAGCCGGACGTCGAGGTGATGGTGTTGCCGTGCATGGGATCGCACGACCAGACCACCACCCGGCCCTCGCGCTTCACGGCGCGGACCATGTTCGGCAGATGCTCGCCGATCTTGTCGGAGCCGAAGCGGCCGATCAGCGTCAGCCGGCCCGGCTCGTTGTCGGGATTGAGCACGTCGATCAGCTTCAACAGCTCGTCTACCTTGAGCGAGGGGCCGCACTTCAGCCCGATCGGATTCTTGATGCCGCGGAAATATTCGACATGGCCGTGATCGAGCTGGCGGGTGCGGTCGCCGATCCAGATCATGTGGCCCGAGGTCGCGTACCAGTCGCCGGTGGTGGAATCGACGCGGGTCATGGCCTGCTCGTAGCCGAGCAGCAGCGCCTCATGGCTGGTGTAGAAATCGGTGGCACGCAGCTCCGGATGGCTCTCGAGGTCGAGGCCGCAGGCGCGCATGAAGTTGAGCGCGTCCGAGATGCGGTCGGCCAGCTCCTTGTAGCGGCGTGACTGCGGGCTATCCTTGAGGAAGCCGAGCATCCATTGATGCACGCTGCCGAGATTGGCGAAGCCGCCGGTGGCGAACGCGCGGAGCAGGTTCAGCGTCGCGGCGGACTGGCGATAGGCCATCAGCTGGCGCTGTGGATCGGGAATGCGCGCTTCGCTGGTGAAGGCGATGTCGTTGACGATGTCGCCGCGATAGCTCGGCAGCTCGACGCCATTCACCTTCTCGGTCGCCGACGAGCGCGGTTTGGCGAATTGGCCGGCGATGCGGCCGACCTTCACCACCGGCACCGCGCCGGCATAGGTCAGCACCACCGCCATCTGCAGCAGCACGCGGAAGAAGTCGCGGATATTGTTGGCGCCGTGCTCGGCGAAGCTCTCGGCGCAGTCGCCGCCCTGCAGCAGGAAGGCCTCGCCGGCCGCAACGCGGCCCAAGGCCTTCTTCAGATTGCGCGCCTCGCCTGCGAACACCAGCGGCGGAAAGGTCGCAAGCTGCGCCTCGACGTCGGCCAGAGCCTTGGCGTCGGGATATTCGGGCACCTGTAGCACCGGCTTGCTGCGCCAGGACTCGGGCGTCCACCGCTCGGACATCGCAATCTCTCCGTGAAGCAAAAACCACAACCTGATCTAGGGGTTGCGAGGGCCGCCTTATACACAGGCCGGCCACGCCCCGCCAGTTGTAAATCCATTTCGCAGCGCAAACCCTTGCGGCCAAAGCCGAATTCGCATTTGCTTGGGCAGGCTTGAGGAATCCGACAGGACACCGACCGCCATGGGCGCGGCACTGGATGACGTTTTCATCGACGAGATCAGCTTCCCGGCAGCCGACGGCTATGCCCTGACCGGCACCCTGTTCCTGCCGCGCGGCGCCAAGCGCCATGCCGTCCTGATCAATTCGGCGACCGCCGTGCCGCGAAAGATCTATCGGGGCTTTGCCTCCTACCTCGCCCATCGCGGCTGCGCGGTGCTGACCTACGATTATCGCGGCATCGGCGATTCCCGCCTGCCGGCGATGGTCGGCTACAACCAGCCAAAATCGCTGGTCGGCTTCAAGGCCTCGATGTCGGACTGGGCCGCGCTCGACGTCACCGCCGCGGTCAGTTGGATGCGCGAGCGCTATCATGCCCTGCCGCTCGCCTATATCGGCCATTCCTTCGGCGGCCAGGCGCTCGGGCTGATCGCGAATAACAGCGAGATCTCGCGCGCGGCCTTGGTGGCCTCGCAGGCCGCGACATGGCGGTTGATGACCTCGCCGGAAAAATACCGGGTCTACGCCTTCATGAATTTTGTCGGTGTGCCGCTGGTCCATGCACTCGGTTACGCACCGGGCTGGGCCGGCGTCGGAGAGGATTTGCCCAAGGGCGTCTTCCTGCAATGGAGCGAATGGGTCTCGAGCCCGCGCTATCTGTTCGATTCAAAGCTGCCGGCACTCGAGAACTTCGCCAGGTTCAAGGGCGAGCTGCGCTCGCTATGCTTCTCCGACGATCCCTGGGCGACGCGGCCCGCGGTCGAGCTGCTCGCGAGCGGATTCACTGCGATCAAGCCGGAGGTGCTGATGGTCAAACCGTCCGAGGTGGGCGCGAAGAAAATAGGCCATTTCGGCTTCTTCCGCCCCGAGCACCGCGACACGCTGTGGCGCGGCGTCGCGGAATGGGTTCAGGGAGAATGAGGCGGCGTCAGCGGATGATCGTCGTCAGCGACGAGTAGCGCCGGTTGGGCTTGGCGTCGCTAGGTGCGAACTGCGCGAAGGCGTCGCTGACGCGCACCGCCGGCGGCGTGTCGCTCGCGAACCGAAACTCCTTCGGCCGCGGTGCGTAGAAGCTGGCGCGGTAATAAGCGTCGTCGAAGCGCGCCTCGCCGACGCCGAACAATGCGTCACAGACCAGCAGGAGCGCGTAGACTCCCGCGACCGCTGCGACGATCTCCCTGAGAATTGTCATGCCGATGCCCTGCCCTTTTGCGGGCAGGATGCAGATCGGTTCCAAAGGCCTGGTTTAAGGCGCCCGGCTTCTTGTCGGCAGCGTTTGCCGGCGCTGAACCGATTGCAGACAATTTTATCGATCTCGAAAGAGAGCCCGCCCAACCGGACGATCAGGCGGGCTCCAGGATTGGCCACTCGGGAGGTATTGGGCGGCCAGCTTATCAGCCGTGCTCGGCCTCCTTGCGATAGCCGCTCTCGCTGAGGCGGTCGACCCAGGCGATGCCGACCGCCGAGACGATGAAGGTCATATGAATCAGCACCTGCCACATCACCCCGCTCTCGGTGAAATTGCTGCGGGTCGTGCCGAGATTGCCGGCCTCGATGAAGGTCCTGAGCAGCGAGATCGAGGAGATGCCGATGATCGCCATGGCGAGCTTGATCTTGAGCACGCTGGCATTGACGTGACCGAGCCATTCCGGCTCGTCGGGATGGCCGCTGAGGTTCAGCCTGGAAACGAAGGTCTCGTATCCACCCACGATTACCATGATCAGAAGGTTCGAGATCATGACGACGTCGATCAGCCCGAGCACGACCAGCATGATCTGCTGCTCGCTGGCGTCGAACGAATGCAAGACGAGGTGCCAGAGCTCCTTCAGGAACAACAGCACATAGACGGCCTGGGCGACGATGAGGCCGACATAGAGCGGCAGCTGCAGCCAGCGCGAGCCGAAGATCAGCTTCGGAAGCAGGCCGACCGGCGGCAACGGCTCGGCCCGCGCCGAAGGTGCTTTGGGTTCAGACGTCATTGATCACTCCGGATTGCGGTAGATTGTCGCCTCACAGACTCGCAATCACCGGTGCAAGTTCCAGCGTGCCGCGATAGATCATCTCAAACGCGACGTAAAGGATGATGGCGAGGCCGACATAGGCCACCCAGCGCTGCTTCTGGAGCAAACGGCCAAGCAGATCCGCGGCAACGCCCATCATCCCAACCGACAAGAGCAGGCCAAAGGCCAGGATGTAGGGATGCTCCCGCGCGGCGCCCGCGACCGCGAGCACGTTGTCGAGCGACATCGACACGTCGGCGGCCACGATCTGCACCGCCGCCTGGCCGAAAGTCTTCCGCTGTGCCGGCTGCTGTACCGGCGCAGCACCTGCGCTGCCACCATCGAATGCGAGTTCTTTCGCATGCGCGGACTGCTCGCGCAGCTCGCGCCACATCTTCCAGCAGACCCAGAGCAGCAACACGCCGCCGGCGAGCAGAAGCCCGATCACTTGCAGAAGCTGGGTCGCAACGCCGGCGAAGGCGATACGCAGTGCGGTGGCAGCGGCGATACCGACGATGATGGCGCGGCGGCGCTGCTCGGCCGGCAGGCCGGCAGCCGCAAGGCCGATGACGACGGCATTGTCGCCGGCGAGCACGAGGTCGATCAGGATGACTTGAAACAGCGCGGACAGCGCTTCGGCGGTGATGAGTTCAGTCATGATTGATCATTCCTAGAGGCAGACGGATCGAGCCAATGCGGCTTGCGCCGCTCGATCCAGTCGAAGACTTTTGAACGGGAGGAGCGCAGCGCAGGCACATCCTCGGCGAGCAGAGCAAGGCCGAGCGGCAGCATCCAGACGCCGAGCACCGGGAGGATGGAGAGCACACCGCCGACGACCAGAAGCGTGCCCGAGGGAATCCTGACCCAGCGGCTGGACGGCTTGAGCAGATAGGTCAGGGTGTCGCTCATGCGCGGCGGCAGGCGGTCGACGAGCTTGGCCAGGCGCGGGTCGCCACCGGCGATCTGGTCGGTGTTCCCCTCGGTTTGCCTGGCGCGCTCGTTCGAAATCGTGCTCATGCTTACCCCTTCGAGGCGGCCTGCAGCTTGGGGCCCGGCGCACTCGCCCCGACCGGCTTCGCGCGCGGCAGCACCAGCGTCAGCAAGCGCAACAATTTAATCGCCTGGACTTCGTGGGGATGTATGTCCTCGTCTGCGGCAGCAACGCGCTCCGACAGCTCCACCAGATGCGACGAGAGCGGCAGGTTCGAAACCGGTCGCAGCGTATCGATCACGACGTTGGCAAAATCCGGCTCTTCGAGCCGTTCGGCGAGTTCGTCGAACATCGCACGGAGCCGTTCGTCGCCGACGTGCGGCGCCAGCTTGCGGTCTCTGATGAAACGGATCACCTCGTCACGTTCGACGGCTGAGACGCGCCGGTCGGCAACCGCGACCAGCGCGCCCACGATCACCACGGCCGCCGTGGCCTGCTCATTCAGGCTGGACGGTTCCGTGATCTCGATCGAACTTGAGGACTTGGTTCCGGACATCGTAGCTCCCTTAACTTGCGAAATAGCCGCACGGAGCTGCGATGGGGACGAATTGGTCGGAGAAAACGAAACAGGGGCCCGACAATCGGCCGATCCATCGCATTCGCGCGGGGACTGGTCATCCGACATCGCGAGGTTTGCCGACGACCGTCGACGTCCTCGCCAGAGGGGCCCGGATTCTTATTCGCTTCAGAAATATAGGTACGCCTGTCGGAATCAAGGCGGACCGGCTGCGACCAGCCGCCGCATCCGTTCGGCGTTGCGGGATCGGTCATGCAACCCTTTCGCAGCTGGAACCATGCGTCCGTCACCAGTGTTGATGCACCTCGCGACGCATCAAACCGCCTGGCAGGAACCCGCATGTGCCGCTGGATCGCATACCGGGGCGAAACCACCTCGTTCGAGCCTTATGTCACCGAACCCGAGCATTCGCTGATTGCGCAGAGCATCCGCTCGCTTCAGTCCACGGCCGGCTCGAACGGAGACGGCTTTGGTCTCGGCTGGTATGGCGAGCACCCCGAGCCGGGCCTTTATCGCGAGACGCGCCCGGCGTGGTCGGACGAAAACCTGCGCTACCTCTGCCGGCATCTGCACTCGCATCTGTTCTTCGCTCATGTGCGTGCCGCAACCGGCACGGCCGTGACGCGGCAGAATTGTCACCCCTTTGCCTGCGGGCACTGGATGTTCATGCACAACGGGTTCGTCGGCAGCTGGAATCGGCTGCGGCGCAAAGTCGAGGCGCTGATTCCCGATGCCTACTATCCGTCGCGGCTGGGCACGACGGATTCGGAAGCCGTGTTCCTGGCCATGATGGGGGCCGGTCTCGAGCACGATCCGCTCGGCGCGACACAGTCCGTGCTGCAATCCCTCCTCGGATTCGTCAATGAAGGCGGGCTTCGCGAACGGCTGCGCTTTACCAGCGCGATTGCCAACGGCCGCGACCTCTACGCATTTCGGGTCTCGGTGAACGATGCCGCGAACACGCTCTACTTCCGCGAGGACGGCGGGCAAGTCATCGTCGTCTCCGAGCCGTTCGATAAGGAATCGGACTGGGCCGAAGTCCCGCCGAACCACGCCCTGATCGCGCGAGCGTCCGAAGCCGTCAAAATTGTTCCGTTCGACCTTGCAATTTCCAGTACATCGGGTGCGGAACCGGCCACAATCAGACGGATTATCGCCCGCAGGTAGTGACCGCGCCGGTGGCCAATGACATTTGCTTCAGACGTTTCAAAGCTGCTGCGTCTTGCCCCCTCCGAGGACAAGCAGCATGTCGTCATCCGTTCTGCCGGCGGCGGCGGTAATCCGGCGGAATATTCCTTCGGCATCGAGGAGGAATACTTCCTCGCTGACCGCCGCAGCTTCGAGGTCGCGATCCGCACGCCCAACGAGCTGTTCGAATCGGCAAACTGGTCGACCGGCGGCCAGGCCATGCGCGAGATGCTGCAATCGCAGCTCGAGGTCGCAACCAACGTTCATATCGACGTGAACGACGCGCGCGAGGAGCTGCGCTTCCTGCGACGCGAGGTCGCGAACGTCGCTGCGCAATACGGCTTTGTGATCATGGCCTGCGGCACGCACCCGAGCGCAGTCTGGCGCATGTCGCAGCCCAGCCCGAAACCGCGCTACGAGGAGATGATCGAGGATCTGCGCAGCATCGGTCACCGCAACATGATGTGCGGCATGCATGTGCATGTGCAGTTGCCGGATCCCGAGAAACGCATGGCGGTGATGCGGGCGATGCTGCCGCACCTGCCGTTGTTCATCGCGCTGTCGGCGTCCTCGCCCTTCTGGAATTCGCACAAGACCGGATTGAAGGGCTACCGCCTCGCGGCTTATTCCGAGCTGCCGCGCAGCGGCCTGCCCGAATTGTTCGAAGGCAAGCAGGATTTCGACGCTTATGTCGGCGCGTTGCAGCGCTCCGGCGTGATCCCGGACGAAAGCCACATCTGGTGGGCAATGCGCCCCTCCATGAACCATCCGACGCTGGAGCTTCGCGCGCCCGACACCTGCACCTTCGTCGACGACGCGGTTGCCCTCGCCTCGCTCTACCGCTGCCTGACGCGGCATCTCTATCTGCGCCCTCAGCTGTCCCGGGAGGTCACTGCGGTCGAGCGCGCGATCGCGGTCGAGAACAAATGGCGCGCCCAGCGCTACGGCACCGACTGCATCTTCGCCTCCAAGGACGGACCGGTGACGATCTCGGAGCTGCTCACCGGGGTGATCGACGACATTGCGGAGGACGCAGCCGCATTGAACTGCTCCGCCGAGATCGAACACTGCCGCACCATCGTCGCGCGCGGCAGCTCGGCGGAATTCCAGCTTCGCGCCTATCGCGAAAGCGGCGACGACATCGCAGCCGTGTCACAATGGATCGCTACCTCTACGCTGTCGGGAACGAGCGCGCCTGTGCATCGCAGCGCTGCTGCGCCGTCATAGCGCCCGCGCAAGCTTGCGCGACGAAAATGCCATTCCTGAGTTACGGAGTTTGTTGGAGAAGCGCATGAATCGTACCACACCCTGCCCCGGCTGCGGCCATGCGCTTGTCCCGATGCTGACGGCCCACGGCCACACGGAGCCGAGCTGCCTCTGGTGCGAAGGCTTCGACGCGCGCGCCACGGACATGGCGAAATGGGCAGGCAGCCCGTCCGGCAAGCCCGAGCCGGCGCTCCCGCGATCATTCGACTGAACCGTGCCGGGCGCCCGCAGCGGGGGCCGGCTGCATGCGCTTTTGCAGGGCATGCCGACAAATTAGACCAGACAAGCCGCTGCGCCCACTGACGGATTGCCAGGACAGGTCGGGCGAGTTCGGCGCCACCTATTGTCTAACCTCAGGTGCAATCTCGATTATTTGCGCGTCGCGTGCAGCCGGCGGACCAGCGCGCCGCATTGCGCTCCGGCTGGCCTGAAATTCGCAAGACAGCATCAGGCCAAGTCCCTGCCCGGCCAGATGAGGAGCGGCCAGTCACGTGCGCTCGGCTTCCGGGATGAATGGCCTCAGATCGGAGAATGCCATGAACGTGCATGCTGCCGGAAACATCAAATTCACCGGTCTCACCCATCCGAACGGCGCCCGGCTGCGCCTCAACGATCAGGACTTCGTGGCGATCGATCGCGACAAGAATGCGAATTTCGAGGCGACCTACCGGCCGCAGGCGCTCTACAACCGCGCCAACGAAGGCTTCCACGCCAACAACGAAACCTTCCTGCTGCACGAGGTGGCCACCAATCTGCCGATCTACCGGCCCGACACCGGCCCTACCGACTTCCATTTGCATCTGCCGCCGGGCGGCTTTCAGCTCGTGCTGGTCACCTCGGGCGCGTTCACCTTCGACTATGACGGCCGCTGGTACAATGTCGGCCCGGGCGCGGTGATGCTCCAAAGCGCGATCGTGCATCGCCAGCTGTTCTACACGTGGTCGGGCCTGTCGACCGAAGAGAATTTGAAGACGCCGCAGACGGTGGTGCCCGATCCGATCTCGATGGGCTATTCCGGCAAGTTTCTCGAAGCCTTCATCACCGATCCCACCACCTTTCCGAACCCGACCATTGTCGGTCCGGATCAGATCAATGAGGACGAAACGCCGCGCGTGGCCTGGAGCCATCCGCTGCATGACCGCCCGGCCGATGCCGGCTTCTGGCTTCAGGATCCCCTGGCGCTCGACGCGCTGTTCAAGCCGCTCACCGATGGTTCTGTCAGATCGGCGATGCCGGTTTACATTCGCGACATCGGCATCGAGATTCCGAGCGGGCATCTCGTCACCGGCCACATCATCGCGACCGACCCGCGTGGCCACGCGCTCTTGCCGAAGAGCACGTCTGCCGCGGCGGACGCGACCTGTTTTGCCAAGGGCGAGGTCGTGATCTATCGCGTCATTCGCGGCACGGCCGAGTTCAAGAAGAAGTCCGGCGAGAGCTTTGAACTCTCTGCCGGCGACGTGGTGACGGCGGGCAAGGATTCCATCAACCTGATCGGCGTCGGCGAAAACACGCAGGTCCTCCGCCTCGGCCTGCTCAAGGGCATGAACGAGCTGCGCAGCTGGACGGCGACACAGCGTGACGAGATCGACGGCCTTGCCGGTCAGATCATCACCCAGAAGGACGTGCGTCCCCTGCGCACCGAGGGCAAACCGGTCGGATATCTGTACGGCTGAAACCTACTCCGCCGCCTGCCGCACGTGCCGTGCGGTCGGGGTGCGCATGGTGACGAGCTCTTCGGCTGCGCTCGGATGCAGCGCGATGGTCGCGTCGAAATCGGCCTTGGTCGCCTTCATCTTCACCGCGATCGCGACGGCCTGCGTGATCTCGGCGGCGGCATCGCCGACAATGTGACAGCCGAGCACGCGGTCGGTCGCGCCGTCGACCACGAGCTTCATCAGCACGCGGGTGTCGCGGCCGGACATCGTCGCCTTGATGGGCCGGAACGTCGTCTTGTAGATGTCGACGTGGCTGAATTGCGCGCGCGCTTCGGTTTCCGTCAGGCCGACAGTGCCGACCTCCGGCTGCGAGAACACGGCCGTCGGGATGTTGGCGTGGTCGACCTGCACCTCGCGCTTGCCGAACACCGTGTCGGCGAAGGCATGGCCCTCGCGGATCGCGACCGGCGTCAGGTTGAAGCGGTGGGTGACGTCGCCGATGGCATAGATGCTGTCGACCGAGCTCTTGGAGAAATGGTCGACCGCGATGCCGCCGTTGGCTGGATTGATGGCGACGCCCGCATTCTCCAGGCCGAGATTGGCGACGTTCGGATGGCGGCCGATCGCGAACATCACCTGGTCGGAGGCGAGGCTCGAGCCGTTCGACAGATGCGTGGTGAAGTCCTCGCCGTGGCGGTCGACCTTGGTCACGGTGCAGCCGGTGAGAATGGTGATGCCCTGCTTCTCCATCTCGGCGCGGACATGGGTCCGGACATCCTCGTCGAAGCCGCGAAGAATGTTTTCGCCGCGATAGATTACCGTCACATCGGAGCCGAAGCCGGCGAAGATGCCGGCGAATTCCAGCGCGATATAGCCGCCGCCCTGGATCACGATCCGCTTCGGCAGCCTCGCAAGATGAAACGCCTCGTTGGAGGAGATCACGTGCTCGATGCCGGGGATCGCCGCGCCATGGTTGGGCGCGCCGCCGGTGGCGATCAGGATGTACTTCGCCGTGACCTTCCTGTCGTTCTCGAGCAGGCGGACGGTGTGCTTGTCCTCGATCACCGCGCGGCTCTTGACGATCTGCGCGCCTGATTTCTCGACGTTGGCGGTGTAGGCCGCCTCCAGCCGCGCGATCTCCTTGTCCTTGTTGGCGATCAGCGTCGGCCAGTCGAAGCTGGCGGGCGGCACGGTCCAGCCGAAGCCGGCGGCGTCCTCGAGCTCGTGACGGACGTGCGAGCCGATCACGAACAGCTTCTTCGGCACACAGCCGCGGATCACGCAGGTGCCGCCCATGCGGTACTCTTCCGCGATCATGACACGGGCGCCGTAGCCGGCGGCGATGCGGGCGGCACGGACGCCGCCCGAGCCGCCACCAATGACGAAGAGGTCGACGTCGAAATCAGCCATTATCCACTCCGACCCCTTATCAGGCGCGACCTTTCAGATAGGTGCGCTCAGATCTCCTTGCCACGCTTGCGCATCTCGGCACGGAAGGCGCCCATCACGGTTTCCGAGAAGTTCTGGGCCCAGCTGTTCATGAACGCCATGCTCTGCCCGATCGCGCGCGGCTCGGCATCGATCAGCTTCTTGCCCAGCGGCGACTTGTAGAAGGTGACGAGGTCCTTCAGCTCCTGCTCGGTGAACTCGCTGGCATAAATCTGCGCCATGCCTTCGCCGATCTCGCTCTGGCGGCCGTTGAGCTGCTGGGCCACGATCGGGGCGACCTCGTTGAGGTCCTTCTGGTAATTCAGGTTCTGCTGGATCAGCGCGCCCTTGGTCTTCTCGACCATGCCCGGCACGGCGCCCGCATACATCCCGGCGGCGTTCTTGATCTGCAGAATTTCCTTCGCTGCCGCAATCGCCGCGGGCGACGCCTTCGGCAGGGCCGGCGCCGCGGGAGCCTTCTGGCCCGCCTGCTGCGCGGCGACCGGGGCGGCCGAAAGGGCCAATCCCGCAGCGAGAGCCGCAGCCGGCAAGATTTTCAACACGTTCTTCATTCCTGGTCTCCTTTCGGCTTGCGCCGTTCAATCACGCGGATTCCGCCGCCGCCCGCCAGAACGGCCGAGCTGGCCAAGCCGATGAACAGCCCATGCTCGACCACACCGGGAATGGCGCTCAACGCCTTGGCGAGACCGGGGGGATCCGTAATACGTCCGAGCTGGGCATCGACGATCCAGTGGCCGCCATCGGTGACGAAAACGTGGCCGTCCTTGTCCCCGCCTTTGGCCTTGCGGACCGCCATTTGCCCGGAAACGCCGCATTCGGCAAATGCCTTTTCGATCGCGCGGCGCGTCGCACCGAGCCCGAACGGGATGACCTCGATCGGCAGCGGAAACTTGCCGAGCGTCGGCACCCATTTGCTGTCGTCGGCAATCACGATCATGCGGTCCGAGGCGGCCGCCACGATCTTCTCGCGCAACAGCGCGCCGCCGCCGCCCTTGATCAGATTGAGCTCGGGATCGATCTCGTCGGCGCCGTCGATCGTGAGGTCAAGATGGTCGATCTCGTCCAGCGTCGTCAGCTTGACGCCGCAGCGTTCCGCATCGGCCCGCGTCGCCTCGGAGGTCGGCACGCCGATCACCTTGAGCCCGGCGGCAACGCGTTCGCCGAGCAGCTCGACGAAGTGCTTGGCGGTCGAGCCGGTGCCGAGCCCGAGCTGCATGCCGTCGCGCACCTCCTCCAGCGCACGCGCCGCAGCCTGCCGCTTCAATTGGTCCATGGTCACGTGTGCGCCTGCCTTGTGAAGTCTCGGCCGATTCCGGCCGCTTTCGGGCGCCTATGTAGCCTCGTTTTTCCCAGGAGAACAGGGCCTGGAACAGGGTCTGGGAACAGGCCTATAAGGTGATCTTATGGGCCCGCCCCTTGCGCGGATAGAACCGGACCGGTAGCGCTTGGGAATCATGACCTCCTTCAAGACGACTTCCCCTCACACCATCGTCTTCGATCTCGACGGCACGCTGGTGGATACGGCACCCGACCTGATCACGGCCCTTAATTACGTGCTCGACCGCGAAGGCCTGCCGCCGGTGCCGATGGCCTCGGCCCGCAACATGATCGGCGCCGGTGCCCGCAAGCTGATCGAGCGGGGGCTGGAAGCGGAGGGCCGCACCGTCACGCCCGCGGACATGGACCGGATGACTGCGGATTTCATCGCGTACTATGCCGACCATATCGCGGTGGAATCCCGCCCCTTCGAGGGTCTCGAGGCCGCGCTGGACCAGTTTGCCGCCCAGGGCCATCGCCTCGCGGTCTGCACCAACAAGCTGGAATGGCTGTCGAAGCGCCTGCTGGACCAGCTCGACCTCAGCCGCCGCTTCGCGGCGATCTGCGGCGCGGACACTTTTGGCGTCCAGAAGCCCGATCCGACTATTTTTCGGGAGACTGTGGCCCGGGCCGGCGGCGACGTGAAGGCCAGCATCATGGTCGGCGATGCCGGAACCGATGTCGGTGTCGCCCGGCGGGCCGGCGTGCCCGTGATCGGGGTCAGCTTCGGCTACACCGACGTGCCGATCGCCGAGCTGAAGCCGGACCGCCTGATCCACCACATGCGCGACCTGCCGGCGGCCGCGATCAGCCTGATGACGGCAAGCAAAACAGCAACGCTTTGATAGGATTGCCATTTTCGCCGCCTCACATCCCGAATGGATGCATAGAGGGCTGACTTCCCCGGCGCCGCGGGCGTTGCCGGCCGTACGCGGAACCCAGCTGCGAGCCGCACCGAACGAGCCGAAATCCCGCGCCGAGAGGGTCACATGCGTCAGTGCTGCACTCACGTATACCACCCGATTGTCCTTGCCGCGTCCGATGCTTAGATTGCGTCGACCGCACCGCTGCAGCAAAGGTGCGCCCGTCGCCATAAGTGAAGGCCTCTCGCATGACCGGATCCGCCGCATTGTCGACCCCGATGACCGATCCGTTCGGGCGGACCATCACCTACTTGCGCGTCTCCGTCACCGACCGCTGCGATCTGCGCTGCTTCTACTGTATGTCCGAAGACATGACGTTCCTGCCCAAGGCGGACCTGCTGACGCTGGAGGAGCTCGATCGGCTCTGTACGGCCTTCATCGCCAAAGGCGTGAAGAAGCTGCGCCTCACCGGCGGCGAGCCCTTGGTCCGCCGCAATGTGATGTCGCTGGTGCGCTCGTTGTCGCGGCATCTGTCGAGCGGCGCGTTGAGCGAGCTGACGCTGACCACCAACGGCACCCAGCTTGCGAAGCACGCGCGGGAGCTCGCCGATTGCGGCGTCCGCCGCATCAACGTCTCGCTCGACACCCTCGATCCCAAGAAGTTTCGCGAGATCACCCGCTGGGGCGAGATCGACAAGGTGCTGGAAGGCATCGAGGCCGCGCGCGCCGCAGGGCTCGCCGTCAAGATCAACGCCGTGGCGCTGAAGAACCTCAACGAGGACGAGCTGCCTTCGCTGATGCGCTGGGCCCACGGCAAGGGCATGGGCCTGACGCTGATCGAGGTGATGCCGATGGGCGAGATCGGATCGGGCCGCATTGACCAATATCTGCCGCTGTCGCTGGTGCGCGCCCGCCTCGCCCAGCAGTTCACGCTGACGGATCTGGCCGAGAGCACCGGCGGTCCGGCCCGCTATGTCGGCGTCGCCGAGACCGGCGGCAAGCTCGGCTTCATCACGCCGATGACCCATAATTTCTGCGAATCCTGTAATCGGGTACGCATCACCTGCACCGGAACGCTGCACACCTGCCTCGGCCATGAGGATGCCTCCGATTTGCGCAAACCTCTGCGTGCATCGAGCGACGATCTATTGCTTGCGGATGCGATCGACCGCGCCATCGGGCTGAAGCCCAAGGGCCACGATTTCATCATCGACCGCCGCCACGACCGGCCCAGCGTCAGCAGGCACATGAGCGTCACCGGCGGCTAACTCCGTATAGTTGCGGCCCTATCCCCCTTAACTATCAACAAACTTCCGATTGACTGGCGGCACGCCCGCTGGTTTGGTGCGGCGGCCTCATGCCTGCGCGGCGAGATAAGCCACGCGCCATCTCGGCGCAGTCAAGACGGCCGGGGCACAATCGGGGGAGGACCTATCGTTGCAAGCGCTCCTTAAGTTGAGCAGCAGAATCGACGCGTTCACGCGCTGGACCGGCAAGCGTATTGCGTGGCTAATCGTGCTCGCCGTGATCATCTCGGCAGTCAACGCGATCATCCGCAAGACGTTCGACACCTCGTCCAATTCGTGGCTCGAGCTGCAATGGGTGCTGTTCAGCATCGTCTTCCTGCTCTGTTCGCCCTGGACGCTGCTCGACAATGAGCACATCCGCATCGACATCGTAAGCAACACGATGCCCAAGAAGGCGCGCAACGTCATCGACATCGTCGGTCACGTGTTCTTCCTCATTCCGATCTGCATCGTCATGATCGTCACGGGCGTGCCGTTCTTCCTGCGCTCCTTCCAGATCAACGAGCAATCCGGCAATGCCGGCGGCCTGCCGCAATGGCCCGCCAAAGCCCTGATCATGGTGGGGTTCGCCTTCCTTCTGGTCCAAGGCATTTCCGAGCTGATCAAGCGGATCGCGGTGATGCGCGGCTTGATACCGGACCCGCACGAATCGCAGGTGTCGGCGCTCGAAGCGGAAGTCGAGCATCTCGTTGAAGCGATCGAGAAGAAGTAGCCGTTGGCGACGGTGTAGGGGGAATCCATGACCGCATTCATCATCGCCAATATGGCGCCCATCATGTTCGTATCGCTGGTCGTCATGCTGCTGCTCGGCTATCCGGCGGCATTCTCGCTCGGCGCCGTTGGCCTGTTCTTCGCCATCATCGGCGTCGAGCTCGGCCAGTTTCACCCCGACTTCCTCCAGGCCTTGCCGGAGCGCGTCTATGGCGTGATGAACAACGACACGCTGCTCGCGATCCCCTTCTTCACCTTCATGGGATTGGTGCTGGAGCGGTCGGGCATGGCCGAGGACCTGCTCGACACGATCGGCCAGCTGTTCGGCACGATCCGCGGCGGCCTCGCCTATGCCGTGATCTTCGTCGGCGCGCTGCTCGCTGCGACCACCGGCGTGGTCGCGGCGTCCGTGATCTCGATGGGCCTGATCTCGCTGCCGATCATGCTGCGCTATGGCTATGATCGCCGCGTGGCCGCCGGCGTCATCGCCGCCTCCGGCACGCTCGCGCAAATCATTCCGCCCTCCCTCGTCCTGATCGTGATGGCCGACCAGCTCGGCAAGTCCGTCGGCGACATGTACGAAGGCGCCTTCATCCCGGGCCTCGTGCTTGCCGCCCTCTACGCCGGATACGCTTTCCTCGTCAGCATGATCTGGCCGAAGGCGACGCCCGGCCTGCCGAAGGACGCCATCGGCTTCCGCGAAGAGAACGGCGATCGCGGCCTTGTATCGCTCGGTGTGCTGTTCCTCGCGAGCTGCGCATTCGGATGGCTCATGATGCGCAATTCCAGCACTCGTGGCGCCGATTACGTGGTGCTCAGCATGTTCTACGGCATCATCTTCGCATTCGCCGTCGCCGTGCTGAACTGGGTGGTGGATAAGCTGACCGGATTCCGTTTCCTCTCGAAGATGGCGCAGCAGACCACCTTCGTGATGGTGCCGCCGCTGTTCCTGATCTTCCTGGTGCTGGGCACGATCTTCATCGGCATCGCCACGCCGACCGAAGGCGGTGCGATGGGTGCCGCCGGCGCCCTCATTCTCGGTGCCGTGAAGCGGCGGCTGAGCTGGGACCTGATCCGGCAGGCCACGGAATCGACCGCCAAGCTGTCGGCCTTCGTCGTGTTCATCCTGGTCGGCGCCCGCATCTTTTCGCTCACCTTTTACGGGGTCAACGGTCACGTCTGGGTCGAGCACCTGCTCACATCGCTGCCGGGCGGCCAGATCGGCTTCCTGATCTTCGTCAACGCGCTCGTATTCGTACTGGCCTTCTTCCTCGACTTCTTCGAGCTGGCCTTCATCGTGATCCCGCTACTGGGACCGGCCGCCGAGAAGCTCGGCATCGACCTGATCTGGTTCGGCGTCATTCTCGGCGTCAATATGCAGACCTCGTTCATGCACCCGCCGTTCGGATTCGCGCTGTTCTATCTCCGGTCCGTCGCGCCGAAGGAGCGATACACCGATCGGGTCACTGGCAAGCGGATGGACCCCGTCACCACCGGCCAGATCTATTGGGGTGCGGTGCCCTTCGTCGTCATCCAGATCATCATGGTCGGCCTCGTGATCGCGTTCCCGTCGATGGTGATGCACTACAAGGGCGTGCAGACGAACATCGATCCCAGCACGATCAAGATCGAGGTGCCGCAGATCGAGCTGCCTCCGCTGGATCTCGGCCCTCCGCAGAAGTAGTGCGACAACTGGTTCTAGCAGCGAGCGCCCACACCCTCTTCCCTTCTCCCCTTGTGGGAGAAGGTGGCGCGAACGCAGTTCGCGCCGGATGAGGGGTTTCTCTCCGCGCATTTTACTCGCCGTCGGACTCGCGGAGACAACCCCTCACCCGGCTTCGCTATCGCGAAGCCGCCCTCTCCCACCAGGGGAGAGGGTGCAGCACGGCCGCGTGACAAGCGCCGCGAACACAGGCATATCGGCTCCTTCTTCAACCGAAGGACTGTCCGCTCATGCCCCGATCGCACCTCGCTTCCACGTTCTTTGGAACGTTGATCGCCTCACTCTGGCTGGCATCTGCCGCAACGCTGGTGCACGCCGAGCCGGTCGCCAACGTCCATGCGCTGGCGCAGAAGGAACAGCAGCCGCTGCTCGACACGCTGCGCGATCTCGTCAACATCGAATCCGGCAGCAAGGACATCGAAGGCCTGAACCAGATCGCCGAGCGCATTGCCGGTCAGCTCAAGCAACTCGGCGGCACGGTGGAGATCCTGCAGCCGACTGACATCTATCGCCTCGACGACACCCCCGAAAAGATCGGGCCGGCCGTACACGCCGTGTTCAAGGGCACGGGGTCCAAGAAGATCATGCTGATTGCCCACATGGACACGGTGTACCTGAAGGGCATGCTGAAGGACCAGCCGTTCCGCATCGACGGCGACAAGGCCTACGGGCTCGGCATTGCCGACGACAAGCAGGGCATCGCGCTCATTCTCCATACCGTAGCATTGCTGCAGAAGCTGAACTTCAGGGATTACGGCACGCTCACAGTGCTCATGAACGGCGACGAGGAGATCTCCTCGCCCGGCTGGCGCAGCACCATCACCAAGCTCGCATCGGATCAGGACGTGGTGTTCTCGTTCGAAGGCGGCGGCACCGACGGCACGCTGCGCCTCGCCACCAGCGGCATCGGCTCGGCCTATCTTACCGTGCATGGCAAGTCGTCACATGCCGGCGCACGGCCCGAAGGCGGCGTGAATGCGCTGTACGAGCTCTCGCACCAGGTGCTGCAGATGAAGGACTTGTCCAAGCCCGAGCAGGGCCTGAAGCTGAATTGGACGGTGTCCAAGTCCGGAACCAACCGCAATGTGATCCCTGCCGAGGCGACGGCCCAGGCCGACGCGCGCGCCCTCAAGGTGTCCGACTTCGACGAGTTGCAGAAGGCGCTGCAGGACAAGATCAAGAATCGCCTGCTGCCCGATTCCAGAGTCGAGCTGAAGTTCGAGGTGCGGCGCCCGCCGCTCGAACCCAGTGAGGCCTCGCGCCGGGTGGCGGCCTATGGCAAGACGATCTATGGGGAGATCGGACTATCCCTCAAGGTCGACGAGAAGGCCATCGGCGGCGGCACCGACGCGGCTTTCGCCGCGCTGCAATCCAAAGGAGCCGTGGTGGAAGGCATGGGCCTGTCGGCCTTCGGCGCGCACTCCAACGATGCCGAATATGTGCAGGTGGGCAGCATCGTGCCGCGGCTGTATCTGACGACACGCATGATCATGGACCTGTCCACCGGCAAGCTGAAATAGCGGCTCGGTCGCCGCGTTTCACTTTCAGGCTTGCCGCCCTCCACGGCGAACGAGACCGAGCGAAGCTGTTCCGTCAGGAACAGGAAGCGTTCAGAGATCGTCTTCGAAATGACGTCCGGCATATGCGATTGTGACGATCTCGACCTCTGTCTTCAGGACACGGAACGCGATCGTCACGCGCCGCTCGAATCCGACGGTACGCAGACCTGGAAGAAGATCGTCGCGACTGGTCCCACGTTTGGGAAAGGTGGCGAGAGCCATGCATGCCTTCTCGATACGGTCGATATAGCCGCCTGCAATTCGGTAGCCGGCACGTTCTGCGATGTACTCGTAAAGGCCGACCAGATCGGCCTCCGCCTCCGGTCGGAATACGACCTTAAGTGCCACGCTTGGCTGCCTTCACGTTTCTGGCGTGACGAGTCCGCAGGCGCTTGAAAACGTCGCTCGCAGCAACGCTTGGGCGGGGATCCTGGACCGAAGCTTGGACCTTGGCGGCCAGATATTCGTCAAGCGCGGCATCCTGACGATCGAGGGCGCGGAGGGCCGAGCGCATGACTTCGCTGGCAGAGGCATATTCGCCTGACTTCAGGCGGGCTTCCAGGCTCGCGCGCTGCGGGCCAAGAGTCACGGTGATCGGCTTGCTGGTCCGCATGTGGTTCCCCTTCAGTGCTCTACAACGCAAGATATGACAGTGTCATACATACCTCAAGCGCCATCCGGGCCTCCCTGCTCCGCGCACGAGGTGCATTGTCATTGCCGGGCCAGTTCCTCCCCCATCGTGACCTTGTCCGCCAGCCGAAACCGCAGCGTGAACTCCGCACCGCCGCCGGGGAGGTTCTGCACCGCGACCGTGGCGGCGTGATCGTCCGCTACGGCGCGCACGATCGAGAGTCCCAGCCCCGCACCGTCGCTGCGCCGGCGGTCGGCGCGCCAGAAGCGCTGGAAGATCAGCTCGCGCTCAGCCTCCGCGATCCCCGGGCCGGAATCGCGCACCCGCACCGAACCGTCCTCCCCCACCTCGACCTCGACGGTGGTGCCCTCCGCCGTGAACTTGATGGCGTTTTCGGCAAGATTGAACACCGCGCGCTGCAGCATCTCCGAATTGCCGTGGATCAGGACCGGTGCGTCGGTGCCCTTCAGCGCGATGTCCTTGCGTTGCGCGATCGCGAACGGGGCGATCGAGCCGACCACCTCGGCACAGACGGCGCGCAAATCCGCGGCCTCGCGGGGATCGAGCACCAGGGTGTCGAGCTCGGCGATCTCAAGCAGCTGGGCGACGATCCGGCTCATGGCCTCGATGTCGGCATGCAGCGCCTGCCGTTCGGCGCCGTCGCCGAGCGTCTCGATCCGCGTGCGCAGGATCGCCAGCGGCGTGCGCAATTGATGCGCGGCATCCGCCGTGAACTGCCGCTGCACGCGAAAGCCGGCCTCGAGGCGGTCGAGCGCCTGGTTCACGGCGGTGACCAGCGGCACGATCTCGCGCGGAATCTGCTCGGTCGGCAGGCGAATGTCGGTGCGTGCAGGGCCGATGTTGCTGGCCTCCTGGGAGGCCTTCCACAACGGCGCGATCGCGCGGCGGAAGATGATGATGTCGATGGCAAGCAGGACCAGGAGGATCGGGACGGTGATCCACCCGACCCGCCGAAAAAAGTTCGAGACGATATCGTCGATGATGACGTCCCGGTGGGCCAGATCCTCGGCAACCTGGATGCGCACCGTCTTGCCGGCAACGTCTCGCGTGACGCTGGCGCCGGAGACGGTGTCGGAGAAACGGGAGGGCGCCGTCGCGGCGGAACGCCGGTGCGAGGAGAACAGCAACCTTCCGTCGGCATCGCGAATGTCGAACTGGTAGCGGCCGTAGGCGTCCGAATAAAGCCCCTTGAGGCTGTCGGGCAGGTTGAAGGTCAACGTGCCGTCCGGCTGCGCGACGATGCGCTCCGCCAGCACCTCGGCCTGCGCGCGCATGGCATCGCGATGCAGCTGGTCGATCTCGGAGTTGAGCAGCCAGAACAACACCAGCGGCAGGAAGATCGCGACCATCGCGACCGCGACGATGTGCAGAAACACGATGCGCGAGATCAGCGATTTGAAGGTCAGCGATCCGGCACGGCCCGCGGCGGGCACGCTATTTCTCCTCGGTCATGAGATAGCCGACGCCACGGATCGTATGGATCACGACCTTGGCGCCGTGCTCGGTCAGCTGCTTGCGCAACCGCGACACGTAGACCTCGACCGCGTTGGAGGCGACCTCGCCGTCGAGGCCGAAGATGTGGTCCTCGACGTTCTTCTTCGGTACCACCCGCCCCTGCCGGCGCAGCAGGATCTCGAGCACCGAGGTCTCGCGCGCGGAGATGATCCGCGGCTGGTCGTCGACGAAGATCTGCCGGCTCTCGGTGTCGTAGACGAGGTTGGCGAGAGTGAGCGAGCGGCCGAGCAACTGGCCGGGGCGGCGCAGGATGGCCTCCAGCCGTGCCACCAGCTCCTCCATCGCAAACGGTTTTGCCAGATAATCATCGGCGCCGCTGCGCAGGCCGGTGACGCGGTCCTGCAAGCCGCCGCGCGCAGTCAGCACCAAGACCGGCAGCGGCTCCATCTGGTGACGCAACTCGCGCAGCACCGACAGGCCGTCGGCATCGGGCAGACCGAGGTCGAGGATCATCGCGGCATAGCTGACGCTGTTCACCGCCTCGCGCGCCTCGGCCGCGCTGCCCACGATGTCGCTCTCATAGCCGGCTGCGGCCAGCCCACCGGCCACGAGCCGCGACAGCTCGGCATTGTCCTCGACGATCAGAAGCCGCATCGCATATCCGCTGGACGTTCCTGATACCGCACCGCTCCCGCCGCATCTGCGCTCTTTTCCAGCATTCGGGGCGCCGCGGCCAGCGAAAAAGCGCCGAATAGCCTCTCCTTGTCAGGTCGGTGTAAGCCAGCGCTGCGCATGAACCCGGTCATCGACCACATGATCATCGCCGGCCGAAGATTGACCCACGGAACATTCGTTTTGGCGTGTCGTTAAATCCAAGCGCTCAGGATGAGCGCCTGGAGGAGCCCGATGTCGTATTTTCCATCTGGCGAAGACCAAGCCTTCCGCATTTGCAAGGTGCTCGCCGACGTCTTCTGCGCGATCCTGCTCGGCACCTTTTCGATCGTGTTCTTCGGCTGGATCGGCGGAATTGTCGCCTTCGTCATTCTCGAAGCTGCCCTGCTCGGGCTCGACTGGCTCATGCCAAGCGCAAGAGACGCAGCAGGCGTCGTTCGCTAGCCGCGCTTCCGATGCTCGGCAGCCGACCGATGGTCCGCCTCTGGCGGCAAATAAGCTCGGCTGCTACGACTCAGCTTGCCCCAACGCGCGGACCTTTCCATTACGACGCGCGCCGGCACTAACGGAAAAGGACACCGACCAGGCCTTGCGCAGCGCTCTTTGAATTTCATCGGGATCGAAGCGCATCGGGGGCATCGTTCAACGCCACGATTTCGGATCGGGCGATGATGCACGTCTACCACTGTTTTGCCCGACGGGTCAAAAATTTCGGTAATTTCGCAATCGCTCGTGGTAACGAAGTCAAGTCATTGATATCGCTGCCCCGGTCTACTGTGCATGGGGTTGTTTTCGATGTTTTGGTTGGACGCCCTCCCAACAGCAGCGACAACGCCCCGGAGTCTTTCGCTCCGGGGCGTGCCGCATTCGATCGGGACGCGATCAGCTCTGCGAGCGCCGCGCCATGAAGATGTCGTAGCCGACCTCGGCCACCTGGAACCAGGAATAGCCGTCGCTCGTGAACTTGGCGAGCGAGTCGTTCACCTTCTTGAAGTTCGGATTGGTCGCAGCGACTTCGGCGTGCAGCTCCTTGGCCGCCTTGTAGCAGGCATCCATGATCGCGGGCGAGAAGGCGTGCAGCTTGGTGCCGCCCGCGAGCAGCTTCCTCAGCGCCAGCGGATTGGCGTTGTCGTAGCGCGCCATCATGTAATTGTTGGCGTAGTGGCCGGCCTGCTCCAGCACGCTCTGGTAATATTTCGGCAGCGCGTTCCACTTGTCGAGGTTGACGAAAGCCATCAGCATCGGACCGCCTTCCCACCAGCCGGGGTAGTAGTAGTGCGGCGCGATCTTGTAGAAGCCGAGCTTCTCGTCGTCATAAGGCCCGACCCATTCGGCGGCGTCGATCGTGCCCTTCTCCAGCGCCGGATAGATGTCACCGCCGGCGAGCTGCTGCGGCACCACGCCGAGCTTCTGGAGCACGCGGCCGGTGAAGCCGCCGATGCGGAACTTCATGCCTTTGAGATCGTCGGGCGTGTTGACCTCTTTCCTGAACCAGCCGCCCATCTGGCAGCCGGTGTTGCCCGCGAGCAGCGAGACGACGTTGTAGCTCTTGTAGAACTCGTTGAGCACGTCGCGGCCGCCGCCCAGCATGTACCAGGCCTGGTTGATGCGCATGTTGGGACCGAACGGCACGGCCGAGCCGAAGGTGAAGGTCGGGTCCTTGCCGAAATAATAATAGGACGCGGTGTGGCCGATCTCGCAGGTGCCGTTCTGCACGGCGTCGAGCACCTGCAGGCCCGGCACGATTTCGCCGGCCGCGAAGATCTGGATCTGGAATTTGTTGTCGGTCGCCTCGGCAACCATCTTGCACATCATCTCGGCGCCGCCAAACAGCGTGTCGAGCGATTTCGGCCAGCTCGTCGGCATGCGCCATTTGATTTCCGGCATCGACTGCGCGATCGCGGGAGCCGCGAGCGTGGCGGCGCCGGCCGCACCAAGTCCTGTGACCTTGATGAAGTCTCTTCTCTTCATGATTTCCTACCCTGATGGATCTAATTGTGGAGCCTTCTTTGCGAGGCTTGCCGACAGAATGGAGCATCACGGGACCGAATGCCATCCCGATCGCAAAGAAAAAGCCCGGCCTCCTGGGGAGGCCGGGCTAGTGGTCTTACGACCTAAGCCGTAGATCAGCCGCGGGTGCGCGAGCGGATCATGAAGCTATCGTAGGTATATTCGGCAACCTGCCACCACAGATATTCGTCGGAGCGGTAGGCCTGCATGGCTTCGATCGACTTCTTGAAGTCGGCGTTCTTGCCGGAGACCTCGGCCCACAGCTCGTTGGTCGCCTTGAGGCAGGCTTCCAGCACCTCGTTGGTGAATGGACGCAGCTGGGTGCCGCCGGCGACCAGGCGCTTCAGCGCCGCCGGGTTCTGCATGTCGTAGCGCGCAGCCATCCAGCTGTTGGCGTTCGCCGTCGCGTTGGTGAGGATCGCCTGGTAGTTCTTCGGCAGCGCATTGAACTTTTCCAGGTTGGCGAAGGCGTGGACGGTCGGACCGCCCTCCCAGAAGCCGGGGTAGTAGTAGTACTTGGCGACCTTGGCGAAGCCGAGCTTCTCGTCATCGTAGGGGCCGACCCACTCGGCGGCGTCGATCGTGCCCTTCTCCAGCGCGGGATAAATGTCGCCGCCGGCGAGCTGCTGCGGCACCACGCCGACCTTCTGCAGCACCTGGCCGGCGATGCCGCCGATGCGCATCTTGAGGCCGGAGAGGTCGGCAACGGTCTTGATCTCCTTGCGGAACCAGCCGCCCATCTGGGTACCGGTGTTGCCGCATGGGAAGCCGATCACGTTCGACTTCTTGAAGAACTCGTTGGCGAGCTCGTTGCCGCCGCCCTGATAGAGCCACGAATTCTGCTGGCGCGCGTTGAGGCCGAACGGCACCGAGGCGAAGATCGCGAAGGTGGGGTCCTTGCCGACATAATAGTACGAGACGGTGTGGCACATATCGACCGTGCCGTTCGAGGTCGCATCGAGCGCCTGGAGGCCGGGGACGATTTCGCCGGCGGCGAACACCTGAATCTGGAACTTGTTGTCAGTCATCTCGGCGACGTACTTCGCCACCTGCTCGGCGCCGCCATAGATGGTGTCGAGCGACTTCGGGAAGCTCGAAGTCAGGCGCCACTTCACCTCGGGCGAGGACTGTGCGATCGCCGGCGAGGCCACCGCGGTCGCCGCCGCGCCTGCTGCCGACACTTTGAGAAAATCACGACGCTTCATCTTCAGGTCTCTCCTTGCTGGGGCGTTTCCCCTTGACTTCTCTTCTTGCCGCCGCTCGTTCCGGCGACGCGTTGAGGTCGCGTCGAACCGAAGGGGCTTGACTGCGGGGGGCCTTTAACACGGCCAGCCCGGTTTCGGAACGCGACAATGGCATGACGGGGCTCTACGAAAGTCGCATGTCCCCGGAGCTTGCCGCGGCGACCGGTCAGGCCGCCGCAATGACGCCCTTGAGTTGGTCCCGGACTTGGCCGGCAATGGCGCGGTAGATCGCCGCATGAGGGCCGTCCGGCTCGCTGTCGACCACGGGATTGCCGGCATCCGAGGTGGCGCGAATCGCCATGTGCAGGGGGATCTCGCCCAGGAATGGGACGCCGAGCTTCTCGGCCTCGTGCCGCGCCCCGCCATGGCCGAAAATATCCGACTTGGTGCCGCAATGCGGACATTGGAAGTAGCTCATATTCTCGACGATGCCGAGCACGGGCACGTTGACCTTCTTGAACATGGCAAGCCCCCGCCGCGCATCGATCAGGGACAGGTCCTGCGGGGTCGAGACGATCACGGCGCCCTTGAGCGGCACGTTCTGCGCCAGCGTGAGCTGGGCATCGCCGGTGCCCGGCGGCATGTCGACGACCAGCACGTCGAGCTTGCCCCATTCGACGTCGCGCAGCATCTGCGTCACCGCCGACATCACCATCGGGCCGCGCCAGATCATCGCGGTCTCCTCCTCGACCAGGAAGCCGATCGACATGATGGCGAGCCCGAAGCGCCGAAGCGGAATCATCTTGCGCTCGTCGTTCAGCTCCGGCTTGTCGCGCAGGCCCGTCAGGCGCGGCACCGAGGGGCCGTAGATGTCGGCATCGAGCAACCCGACCTTGAGGCCGAGGTCGCGCAGGCCGAGCGCCAGATTGAGCGCCGTGGTCGACTTTCCGACGCCGCCCTTGCCGGAGGCGACCGCGATCACGGCGGCAACGCCGGGAATTTCCGATTGCCGCGCCATCGGCGACCCCCCGCCCTGCGGCGGCTTGTGGGCATGGGCCGGCTGCACGCCGGGCGCGCCGCGGCTCGGCTGCGGGGGTGGCGGCGGCGCGGAGCCCGGCTTGCGCTCGGCGGTCAGCGCCACCATGACGGTGGTGACACCGGGAATGCTGCGCACGGCGGCTTCCGCTTCGGCTCGGACGGATTCCCAGGCCCTTGCCTCGGCGGCGTCGACATTGATCGAGAAGAATACCTTGCCGTCGGAGGCGCTGATCGCGCTCAGCACATTGGCATGGGGGAGCGCGACCCCACCGGGCGACTGGACCCTGGCGAGGCTATCGAGAACCTGTTGCTGCGTCACGCTCAAAGCGCATCTCCTGCAGTTGAGGATGCCCCATTAGAGCGGAAACGCCCAAAAGGCTACTGTCTGCCGCTATCGTCCGCCTTTTCGGCCGGCGCCGCCCCCTGCTCCAGGGCAGCCTCGTAGTTCAGCTCGATCATGACCCCGTTGGGGTCGTGGACGAAGATCTGCCAGAGATCGCCACCGGGCACCTGGCGGGCCTCGAACTTGATCTTCTTTGACGCCAGCCGCTGTTTCATACCGTCAAAGCCGCGACTGGCGAAGGCGACATGGTGGACAACGCCGGAATCCGGCTTTTGTGGCTCGTCGGTCGGGGAAATGTCGACGAGGTGAACCACCGGCCTGCCCTCGCTGTACATCCAGGCGCCCGGGAAGGCGAAGTTCGGCCGCGCGCCTTTTTCCAGACCCAGCACGTCTTCGTAGAAGCGGACGGTCTCGGCCAGATTCCGGGTCCGGATGTTGAAATGATCGAGGACGCCCACGCTCACGCCGCCCATGCTCTCGCTCCCTTGTTTTGAAGCCCTTGGGTTGCCACCCTAGCACGGCGGGCCGCCAAACGAAGCCGTTGCCCTCTGGCCTCAAGGGTTTATGGTGCGCCTCCGGTCCGCCCCACCGCGGAACCCAGGCATCCCTCGCTTGGCAAGAACCGTAAACCCGAACTACGGACAAGGTACCACTATGGCTAAAGTCGCTTTCCTCGGTCTTGGCGTGATGGGCTTCCCCATGGCCGGACACCTCGTGAAAAAAGGGGGCCATGAGGTCACCGTCTACAACCGCACCGCGGCGAAGGCGAAGGAATGGGCGGACAAGTTCGGCGGCAAGACCGCGCCGACCCCGAAGGCCGCCGCCGAGGGTCAGGATTTCGTGATGTGCTGCGTCGGGAACGACAACGATCTGCGCGCGGTCACGATCGGCCCCGACGGCGCCTTCGCCGGCATGAAGAAGGGTGCGACCTTCGTCGACCACACCACTGCCTCCGCCGAGGTCGCCCGTGAGCTCGACGCAGCCGCCGCCCAGGCCGGTTTCAAATTCGTCGACGCCCCCGTCTCCGGCGGCCAAGCCGGAGCAGAGAACGGCGTGCTGACGGTGATGTGCGGGGGTACGCAGGACGCCTATTCCGGGGCCGAGCCGATCATCACGGGCGCCTATGCGCGGATGTGCAAGCTGCTCGGGCCCGCCGGAAGCGGCCAGCTGACCAAAATGGTCAACCAGATTTGCATCGCCGGTCTGGTGCAGGGCCTCTCCGAAGGCATCCATTTCGCCAAGAAGAGCGGCCTGGACGTCGCCGCTGTGATCGAGACCATCTCGAAAGGGGCCGCCCAGTCCTGGCAAATGGAGAACCGCTACAAGACCATGAACGAGGACAAGTACGATTTCGGCTTCGCGGTCGAATGGATGCGCAAGGACCTCTCGATCGCGCTCGCCGAAGCCCGTCGCAACGGTGCCAATCTGCCGGTGACCGCGCTCGTCGATCAGTTCTATTCCGAGGTCGAGAAGATGGGCGGCAAGCGCTGGGATACGTCGAGCCTGCTCGCACGCCTGCAACGCTGACGCTCTGTTGCGGCCTGGTTCGGCGTAGCCGGCTTCGAACTTCGTCGCGACCTCGGCCGCGACGAGGTTCTGTCAAGCGCCGACCGAAACAACCATAGACTTCCGGGGGGAAGCCTTGCCTAGCGTGATCGCCGCCATCCTTGTCGTTGCGCGCCTGCTCCCGGTCGCGCTCCTGATCCTGGTTGGATCTCCCGCACAGGCGCTTGCCGCATCGCTCGATGGGGCCAGCATTGGCCCGCAATGGGCGCTTCCATTCGCGGGGATGCTGCTCTCGATCGCCATATTTCCGCTCGCCGCGCCTCACTTCTGGGAGCATCACCAAGGCAAGATTGCCGCGATGTGGGCCACCCTGATCGCGCTGCCGCTTGCAATCTGGTACGGCCCGCTTCCAACCGTCCAAGCGCTCGTTCATACGGCGCTGCTCGAATACGTCCCGTTCATTCTGCTGCTCCTCGCTCTGTTTACCGTCGCCGGCGGAATCGTGGTGCGCGGCAATCTTCACGGCTCCCCCGTCCTGAATACGCTGCTGCTCGCTCTCGGCACTCTGATCGCGAGCGTCATCGGCACGACCGGCGCCTCAATGGTCATGATCCGACCGGTGATCCGCGCCAATGACGATCGGCGCCACAACGCGCATGTCGTGATCTTCTTCATCTTTCTGGTGTCCAACATCGGCGGTTCGCTCTCCCCCCTGGGAGATCCCCCGTTGTTTCTGGGGTTCCTGCGTGGCGTGGATTTTTTCTGGACGACGACACACCTGCTTCCCCAGACCACGTTCGCGGCCTGGATTCTGCTCGCCCTGTTCTTTTGCATCGATACTTATCTCTATCGCAAGGAAGGCCGCGTCAAACCGGACCCAACTCCTGACAATCCTTTGCGGATCAGCGGCGGCCTCAACTTCGCTTTGATGGGAGTCATCATCGCTGCGATCCTCTTGAGTGCCAAGCTCGACCTCGGGGGATTTGAAGTTCTCGGCACGCACATCCAGCTGCAGAATCTCCTGCGCGATGCCGTGATGATCGGAGTCGTGTTCGCATCTCTCGCCGTCACCTCGAAGGAGGACCACGACGCGAACGGCTTCTCTTGGGGCCCCATGATCGAAGTGGCAAAGCTGTTTGCCGCGATCTTCATCACGATCATTCCCGTGCTCGCGATTCTCAACGCCGGCAAATCCGGCGCGTTTGCCTCCGTCGTAAACATGGTCACCAACGCAGACGGCACGCCGAACAATGCCGCATATTTCTGGTTGACCGGCCTGCTCTCATCCTTTCTCGACAATGCGCCGACCTATCTGGTCTTCTTCGAGCTTGCCGGAGGCGATGCCAAGCATCTGATGACGAACGGCGCCTTGACCCTTGCCGCGATTTCCGCCGGTGCGGTGTTCATGGGCGCAAACTCCTACATCGGCAACGCGCCCAATTTCATGGTGTACGCAATTGCCCGAGCGAGTGGTGTCGCAATGCCCGGCTTCTTCGGATACATGGCCTGGACCTCCGTCCTGCTGCTGCCGGTCTTCGGGTTGGTCACGCTCGTCTTCTTCAGATGATCGAAGCGCGGGGGTTGATGAAAGCGGCCGCCCGGACTGCGTAGGAATTAACGCCCGGTTAACGTAATTCTTTAGCTCCTTAAGTCAGCTCTTAAGGATTTCTTGCCAGAGATAGACAATGCAGAAAGCCCGCGTCCGGCGTGGGCAGGAATCCGTGTTGCTTGATGAGTAACCCCGCTGAAAAGCCCGAGGTCGTGCAGCTTCCGGCCGAGCCGGTGAGCGCGCCATCGGCGAGCAGCCGAAGGGCTGCGGCGCAGCGGGTGCGCGAGGCGCGCGACAAGTTAACGTCGACCAGTGGAACCCGGCCGGCTTTCGACGCCGAGATGCTGCGGCAATACGCCCAGACCCGGCTGTCGGCCTCCTATGTCGTGATGCTCCTGGTGGTGGCGACCGGCGTGCTGTTCGGGCTGTGGATGCAGCCGATCCCGGCCGCGGCCTGGACCGCGGGCATGCTCTGCATCCACAGCGCCATGATCCGCAGTTGCCGGCGCTTCCTGACCGAGCCCGCCTCTCCGGCCGCGACACGCGCATGGCGGACGCGCTTCGTCGTGCTCGACCTGCTCTATGGCCTGTGCTGGATGGCGATCCTGATCCATCCCGTGCTCGACATGGTCACGGAAACGCTGATGATGTTCTTGATGCTGCTGGTGATCGCAGTATCGAGCATGCTCGCGGCCAATCTGCCGATCGCAGCCCTCGCCGCCACGGCGCCGGTCGCGGTTGCGATGGCGCTGAGCTTCGTGACGACCGGATCGCTAGATAATTACATCCTGGCAGCGCTGTCGCTCGCCGCCGAAGGCTATTTCGTGCTGCTGGCGCACCGCCTGCACTCCTCCACCTTCGCCACGCTGGAAGCACGTGCGGAAAAGGACGCGCTGATCGGCGAGCTGGAGCAGGCCAAGGCAATCTCGGACGAAGCGCGCCACCGCGCCGAAGCCGCCAACGTCGCCAAGTCGCGCTTCCTCGCGCAGATGAGCCACGAGCTGCGGACGCCGCTGAACGCCATCCTCGGCTTCTCAGAGGTCATGAAGAGCGAGATTTTCGGCGCGCATGCGGTACCGGTCTACAAGGAATATTCCGCCGACATCCATAATTCCGGCGTGCACCTGCTCAACCTCATCAACGAGATCCTCGATCTGTCGCGGATCGAAGCCGGCCGTTACGAGCTGAACGAGGAAGCGGTGTCCCTGGTCGGCATCGTCGCCGATTGCCATCATCTGATGAAGCTGCGTGCCTCGAGCCGCGGCATCACCATCCACGAAGTGTTCGAGCAGGCGATGCCGCGGCTCTGGGCCGACGAGCGCGCGATCCGCCAGGTCGTGCTCAACCTGCTCTCCAATTCGATCAAGTTCACCCCGCAGGGCGGCGAGATCTGGCTCAAGGCCGGCTGGACCGCCTCCGGCGGACAATATCTCTCGGTGAGGGATTCCGGCTCCGGCATTCCCGAGGACGAGATCCCGGTCGTGCTCGCCTCGTTCGGCCAGGGCTCCAATTCGATCAAGTCGGCTGAACAGGGCGCCGGCCTCGGCCTGCCGATCGCCAAGAACCTGATCGACCTGCACGGCGGCACGTTCACGTTGAAATCGAAGCTGCGCATCGGCACCGAGGTGATCGTCACGTTTCCGCCGGAGCGCGTGATGAGCGCGCTTGCCCCACTCTCGGACGATTCTCCACCGCTCCAGCCGGAGAGCTCCGTCGTGCCGGACGAGAAACGCCCGCGGCACAAGCCGATCATGAGTGCCGGCACAGGCTCTTAACGAGATGCTTGCAGACATGCCCGATCATCCCTCACTATGTCCGTATGAGCAAAGAAACGCCGTGCGTCGCCGTGTGCATGATCGATCCCAAGACCAAGCTGTGCTTCGGCTGCGGCCGCACCTTGCCGGAGATCGCACGCTGGCACGCCATGGAGAGCGCGGACCGGCGCGCGATCATGGCCCTCTTGCCGGAGCGCATGACGGAAGCCGGACTAGTGCCGATCGCTGGATCCCCAAAGCACGTCTGATCCGCCTGCGTGCCCTTGGAGGCGCGCGATGATCCGCTTCCTGCTCGTCCTGATCATGCTCGCCGGCACGGCAGGTGCCGTCGTCGCCTATGGCGATCCCGACCAGATCGCGCGCGCCAGCCACAAGGTCTCGCATATTTTTCGCGCACAAGCCGCCTCCCCGGCGCCGGCCGTGCAGATCCCGCGTGGCCAGGGCGGCGAATTCACGCTGCGCGCGAAGATCAACGGCGTCACTGCGCCGATGGTGATCGATACCGGCGCGACGTCGGTGGTGCTGACCTGGGAAACCGCAAGGGCGATCGGGCTGCCGCTCGAGATGCTTGAATACGACGTCGATCTCGAGACCGCAGGCGGCCACACCAAGGCAGCGCGGCTCACGCTCGACCGTCTCGCCGTCGGCAAGCTGGTCGAGAAGTCGGTGCCGGCCCTCGTCGTGCAGCGCGGCCAGATGAAGACCAATCTGCTCGGCATGAGCTTCCTCGACCGGCTGGAAAGCTGGGGCGTGCGCGCCGACACGCTGATGCTGACAGGGTATCCGGAACAGCAGCGCAGTCCCCGCCGCGCGCGTACGGCGGTCGACTAAAGCGCGATGCGATTAGGATGAATCGTCTCGCGCTTTAGGTTGTTGTTTGAACATGATCTTTTCGAAAAACCGCTGCGCACTTTTCCGGATCATGCTCCCGCTCATTCAGGCCGCCTCAGCCGGCGCGCGGGCCCCGACACACGTAATCGCCTCGCGCAGCACGTCGAGACCGGCGCCGGGCTTCACACCCTGCTCGGCCAGATGCCGGCGGAACGCACGCGCGCCGGGCACAGCATGAAATGCGCCGACGAAATGCCGCGTGATCGCGTGCAGCCGCGTGCCGCGCGCGAGCTGCTCTTCGATGTAGGGCATCATCGCCTCGAGCGCGTCCTGCATGGTGGCGTGCGGCGCCGGCCCTCCAAAGATTTCGTGGTCGACCGCGAGCAGCCGCCACGGCTCCTGATAGGCGGCGCGGCCGAGCATCACGCCGTCGACATGGGCAAGATGCGCCTTTGCCTCGTCGATGCTCCGAACGCCGCCATTGATGATGACGGGCACATCGGGCATCGCGCGCTTGAGCCGGTAGACGCGATCATAGTCGAGCGGCGGGATATCGCGGTTCTCCTTCGGCGACAGGCCGTTGAGCCAGGCCTTGCGGGCGTGCACGATCAACGCATCGCTGCCCGCGGCGACCACCGCACGCGCGAGCGCATCGAGCGCGACCTCCGGATCCTGATCATCGATGCCGATGCGGCACTTCACCGTGACGGGAACGGCGACCACGCGCTTCATCGCGTCGACGCACCTCGCCACCAGCTCCGGCTCGGCCATTAGACAGGCGCCGAAACGGCCATCCTTCACACGATCGGACGGGCAGCCGACATTGAGATTGATCTCGTCATAACCGAAGTCCTCGCCGATCCGTGCCGCCGCCGCGAGCTCGCGCGGATCCGATCCGCCGAGCTGAAGTGCCACGGGGTGCTCGACCGCGTCGAACCCAAGCAGCCGCACCCGGTCCCCGTGAATGATCGCGCCGGTCGTCAGCATCTCGGTATAGAGCAATCCCCGCCGCGTCAGGTGACGGTGGAACACCCGGCAATGCCGGTCGGTCCAATCCATCATGGGCGCCACGGAAAAGCGATGAGACAACATATGGATCATATAGACTTTCGAGCCCCCGACGGGAATAGCGGATTTCATGACCGTGCCGGGCCCGATGGCACGCTCTGCGAGCCAATCGGCGCGGGGAAGGCCGGCGCCAGACCAGACGGCAAGCGGTTCGCGGCAGCACGGCGCGGCGCCGCGCTCGAACGCGTACACGTCGAGCGCGACCAGTCCGCTGCCGGCGAGTAGCGCGCGAAGTGCATGCTCACGTGGCCCGCCGGAAGATTGCCTTGATCTCCCGGTGCACATGTCGTGGATACGCTGAGGCGCTACACCAAGCTCAAGCAGCAGCTCGCCCGCGAGCACTCGGGCGAGCTCGCTGGCTTCGACAGGGAGCGCCGGTCCAATGCTCAAGCTCGTGAGACAGCGTCTGAAAACAATCGACCTGCTTTGTGCCCACGCATGTACCGCCTTAGCCACCAGCCGCCCGCGTGAAACGCGAGGGCGACGCCGATAAGGGGAGAGGACGAACGTTTCCTTTCCGAACGGAAGAACGTCGGAACGCAAAGCGGCAGATGACGCTATCGAGACTCTCATTCACGTCGCGCATGCGGTGTCCGTGAAAGGCCATCCAGTTCTCGATGCGACGCACGCCTGAGCGTCCCAAGCCCGGCTGCGCCAGGAGCTCGGTCTTGGTGTGAAGCGACGCAATCTCGAGGAGGTAGTGCATGCGCGTCACGGGCTCTCTGCCAACCAACGCCGCAAGCGGACTGTGAACCAGAATGCCTGCAATTCGCTCAGGGAGAAGGCTTTGCCCCTGCTTGGGAACGAGAGCTTTCCTCACGGTCAATTCCAGCTAGACTTTCAGAAGTTCCAAGATCGTTCTAAGAACTCCTCTAGCAAAGCCAATCGGCGTTGTCTCACACGTACACGCTGCGGTTGATCTCGATTAGACAGGTTCTAGATCGGGAATCCCAAAGCGCCAGCGGAACACGCCTGCAGGGTAACCGAGAGAACGCCAGCTATTGTGTAATGAGAACGGGACGATTCGTGATGCGCTTCGATCTCCATCCGCGCAAGGCTTTTGGAGCTGCGATCTCTCCCGGATCGTGTTCTAGGCAATGAGTTCCCGGCGCGAGATTGTCGAGAGCAGAGACTCCGCAATCTCCTGCGACCGCACGGCAATCACCGAAAGCAGCGTGTCGCTCAGGCCGTGCGAGGACTCCGAATAGCCCTGGAGGTGGATCTGCGGCCGGAACGCCGGATTGGTCACGAGCCGGTAGTTGCGATCCAGCGCCGCATCGCGAATGTAGCGGCGGATCGGTTCGAGAAACCCGTGCGGCGTCTCCCTGTCGTATCCCGTCGCCAGCACGACCACGTCATAAGTCGAACGACGGTTTTCGCCGCGGAACTTGTCAATCACGCCGATCTCGATGCCGTCCGGTCCCGCATCCACATTGGAAATCTCGCTGCGGGGACGCAACATGACCCTTGTGTCGCCACCGACGCGCTGCTGGTAGAGCAGCCGATAAAGCTGGTCCAGCAGGTCGGCATCGACGACGGCGTAGTTGGTGTTCCGGAAGTTGCGGACGATCGCATCCCGCCGCTCGGCAGGCTGCGCGTAGACGAAGTCCGTATAGTCGGGGTTGAAGATCTCGTTGACGAAGGGACTGCTGTCGGACGGCTTGAGAGCATGGCCGCGGAAGATCAGATCGATATGCGCTTCGGGACATCGGCCATGAAGATCAACCGTTACCTCGGTCGCGCTCTGTCCGCCACCGACGACGGCCACACGCACGGCCCGGCCGCGCGGGACAACGCGCTCGATCAGGTCGAGATAGCGGCTGGAATGCAGCAGCCTGCGATCGTCGGCAGCCTTGGCAAACACCTGCGGAACATAGGGCTGGCCTCCCACCGCGACCACGAGATTTCGCGCCAGCCGCACGGTCTCCCCGCCGGCGAGCGAGCGCGAATGCACCCGCAACGACGTCACCGTCTGCCCGGCCGTCACCGGCTCGACGGCGACGATGGTCTCGCCGTAAGCGGCCTGCGACTTAAAATGGCTCGCCACCCACTGCAGGTAATCGTTGAACTCGACCCTGCTCGGATAGAACGTCCGGCAGTTGATGAAATCCAGTAGGCGGCCGCGCTTATGCAGGTAGTTCACGAAGGTGAAGGGACTGGTCGGATCGCGCAAGGAGACCAGATCTTTGAGAAACGATATCTGCATGTCGCTGCCCGGAAGCAGCATGCCGCCATGCCAGGTAAAGTGCGGCTGCTTCTCCACGAACAGCGGCGTGCATTTCAGCCGTGATCGCTTCGCGCATTCGTCCAATGCGATGGCGAGCGCGAGATTGGAAGGCCCGAATCCGACGCCAATGACGTCGTGCTCGATCGCAAGTTGATGGGACATGAAGCCGCGCTCCGCTTGCGCTTTAAGACGAGACCGTTGGGCCGGCGGCTGCCGGAAGCCAAAGCCGATCGCCGAAGAAGCGCTCGCGCAACAGCATGACCAGGGTCGCGCGCTTATGGGGAAAGTCGAAATTCTTGATCTTCGCAAACCCCGAGCGCTCGAGATTGCGAAGCTGCTGGGAGTGCGCCGCCGCCGGCTCCCCGACGATCCGCTGCGTGCGGCAATCGTCGAGAAACATGTAGTGCATCAGAGACGGCAGCCACGCGCTGACGTAACGACCGCCGCGAAAAGCGTCCTCGCCCACGATCACGTGCCATCCCCGGTCATAGTCGTCGGCATCATAGAACGGCGCAATGCGATTTTCCTTGGCCCAATAGAGCTCGAAATAGCCGAACGGCTGCTCGCCGAAGCAGCCGATCAACGGCAGCATATGAGGATCGGCCAGAATGCCGGCCAGATATTGCCGATGCTTGTCGAGATCGCCCGCCTCGTTCCAGAATGCATCGACGCGAGGATCGTTCATCCAGCGGTGCAACAAATGGAGGTCATTCTCGAGATCGGCCACTCGAAACGAGATGACCTCCGACAGCCAGGGAATGAAACGACCGTACACCTTTCCCGCCGGCTTTGCGGCGCGGCGCGGATGGCGCTTGCCGTCCGTCATGACGTGGAGTTGCGGCAATGGCGGTCGCCCGGGGTTGACCAGCCAGTTGTCCCGCCGCTGCATGACTAGTTCGGGCAGCAGCACCAGCTGCCCCTCGGACATGATGGCGAGACCACTCTCCGTCAGCTCTCGTGCAAGCGGCGCTCTTCCAGCGAAGTCCAGAACGAGCCGATCGGCGCCAGGTCGCCAGGCAAACAGCGCCTCGGCGGACGCCGACACCGCCCGTGCCGCAACCTCGCGGTCGTCCGAGGCATTCAGGATATCGAGGTGATCGACGCGCTCGCGCAGACGCAGTTCCAACGCGGTCACATCGGCGGCGACGACGCGAAGGCGATCGCCCTCCTGGAAAACGGTCTGAGCGGAATATGGGCCGACCGGGAACGCACGAGGTCCAGTCCCGGAATCCGAAGCCTTGTTCATCCGGCCCTCGCATCGATCATCGCTGAGGCGTGGTGTAGATCACTCGCCTACAGGCTGACAAGAAATGCGCGCACACGCAGATTAGATTCTCTACAAATCTGACGGCCTGTCGCAAAACTGGATCGCATGCTGTGATTGCGTGCGACAAATAGCGCCAGCGGCTCGCTACAATGTGTCTAAAGCGGCGCATCGGTTGGAACTGCGGAAACTCCAACGACGTTGCTGGCCCTTGCCTCGCTTGCGACGATCTTGCCGTCGCGCAGCCGCACCAGATGATCCGCAATCCCGAAATAGCGATCATCGTGTGAAATCACGATGATGGTCTTTCCGAGACGCTTCAGATCGGGCAGCAGCTCCGTATAGAAGATGTGCCGGAACGCCGGATCCTGATCCGCGGCCCATTCGTCGAACACGAGCACGGGTCTTTCCTCGAGCCATGCATTCATCAGCGCCAATCGCTTGCGCTGTCCGGTCGACAGGTCCGTCGTCGTGAACACGCCGTTCTCGACCGAGACCTTGTGCGCGATCTCCAGCCGCTGGAGATAGCGTTCCGCCACATCAGGAACCACGCCCTCCCCACGAATGAGATCCTCAAACAGATAATAGTCGGAGAAGATGGTCGTGAAGAGCTGGCGGTAATCGTCGCGTGTCTCCGTCAGGACCGGCGAACCGTCACACAGCACGGCGCCGCCATGCGGAGCATAAAGGCCCAGCAACAACTTGATCAGGGTCGTCTTTCCACTGCCGTTCTGCCCCACGATGAAGACGATGTCGCCTTGCCGAACGAACAGATCAACCGGCCCGAGGACAAAGGGATCGCTGCCCGGCACCGCGCGAAAGGCATAGGTGACGCCGCGAAGCTCGATGGATTCGATGGTGGTCTTGGCGGGCGCAGCGGGAGCACTGGCCAGCAGATCGTGCTCGGGGGTCGAGAACTGCTCCGAGAGCTCCGCAATGCGGCGCATCGCGACCTGGGCGCGGCCGAGCGCCGGCAGGATGCCAATGACCTGGTCGATGGGCCCGCGCATAAAGAGCAGCACCAGCACGAACCCGCTGGACACCGCAGCGGGACTGTCGGGCCACAGGAACGGTCGCAAGGTCAGCGCCACGCCGATCACGACGAAGAACAGCATCGTCCCGAACGCCCGCGCCGTCACGAACAGATTGATCGACCTGATCTGCACCGAGCTGATCCGGTCGACGGTCTGCTGGAGCTGCTCGACATAGACGCGCCGACGGCGCACCCGATTGAGGCGCAACTCCTTGGCACCTTCGGCGATCGCGCGATATTGCTTGTGCAGCTGATCTTCGGCCTCTCGCGCGGTGCTGAAGCCGCGAACGCCGCGCGTCCTCGCATATCCATGCGCCAGCGATCCCAGCACGATGACGACTCCCGTGATCAGGAAAAGCTGCCAAGACAGCACCGCCAGGTAAACCATGCAGCCGAGCGCGATCACGAGCGACACGAAAAAGGACGAAAAGAAGAACGCGAAATCGCTGATCGTGTCGACGTCCTGCGTGAGAACCGGGATCAGGCGATGCGTCCGATAGATTTCGAGCTGATCGATCGGCGCAGCCAGGATTTTGGCGGCGAGCGACTTACGAAGCTCGGCGATGATCCGCTGTCCGACATAATTGGCGCTGATGTCGGCGCCAATGGAACCGATCAGGATCAGAAGGCACAGGCCAGCGAAGGCGAAAAACAGCGTTACCACGTCGGCCTGCGTGGCATAAAGCCCATGATTCACGACCGCGAGCAACGCCGCGACGGAGGCACCGCCGACCACTCCGAGAACGCTGCCGCCGAGCACGAGTGGCCAGTAGGGCCGCAGGAGCTGCAGGATCTGCGTGGTCAGGCCGCTTCGTGAGTTCATGATGAGAGCCGCGCTGGAGGAGACCTGAAGCGAACCTATATGGACGGACAAGCCGTGCCGAAGTGATGCGATTACATGATGGCGGCCCCGCAATTCCAGCGCTTATTTTCGCTGCTCTTTCGATGGATTCTAATTTGGGATCGGCAATGCCTTTAATATGATGCGGGTAGTATCGCTTTTGCATCGCAGCCGGCGAGCGAGCAGGATTTATGATCCAGAGCCGTACCAGGCCGCGACATCCGGACATTGAAGCGCTTGCAGGCCGGCATCGGACAGGCCCGGTGGAGAATGACTTTGGACTTGCTGATCTCCGAAACCCGCATCGCGCTTCCCGACGCCGCCGGCCTCGCTGCGCGGATGATCGACCATCTGGCCGAGCATGACATCGCGTTCGAGGACCGGGACGGCCTCATGGTCGCGAAACTGCCGTTCGGCACCAGTTCCCTCGCCGTCGAGGCCGAAGCGCTCAAGATCCGCGTCGAGGCCAACGACAAGGGCAATCTGGAAATGCTGCGCTCGGTCGTCGCCTCGCATGTGATCGAGTTCGCGGGCGACATTGCCCCAACCATCATTTGGTCAGGTCACGAATCCAACGGCGGCACGCTGGCCAATTTCCGTGAAGTGCGGCTGAAGGCCGCGATCACCCTGACGCCGCACATGCGGCGGCTGACCTTCACGGGCGACGATCTCGCCCGTTTCGCGAATGACGACGATCTGCACGTGCGGCTGTACTTCCCGCCCGAGGGCCTCGCCAAGCCCGAATGGCCGTGGCCCGCGCCCGACGGACGCATCCTGTGGCCGGAGCCCGACCGCAGGCCCGTCACCCGCTATTACACGATCCGCCGCATCGACCTGCAGAGCCGCGAGATCGACATCGACTTCGTAGTCCATGATCATGCCGGGCCGGGCTCGGCGTTCGCCGTCAACGCGACGGCCGGCGCCATCTGCGGCATGGCCGGCCCGCTCGGCCGGGGCATTCGCCCGGCGCGCTGGATGCTGCTGGTGGGCGACGAAACCGCCCTGCCCGCCATCGCGCGAATTCTGGAGACGCTGCCGGCGACAGCGACGGGTGAGGCCTTTATCGAGGTCGCGGATCGGCGCGAGGACGTTCCGCTGGTCGCCCCGGCCGGGGTAGCGATCCGCTGGTTGCATCGCGAGGGCCGTCCAGCCGGGACGACGCAGCTCCTGGTCGACGCCGTCAAGGCGGTGCGATGGCCGGACCATCGGGACGTCTTCGCCTGGATCGCGTGTGAGGCGCAGGCGCTGAAGGTCCTGCGCAACCATCTGCGCGATGAGCGAAAGCTTTCCCGCGACCAGCTTCTGGCCGTCGCCTATTGGAGCCTACGCCAACCATGACGATCCAACACGCGCAGACGAGCGAAAGGACGCTCGCCTTGCCCGACGTCACGCAGGCCTCACTGGAAGCGCCCGCGCCCTTGTTCCAGCTCGACCAGGTCGGCTTCGCCGTGGCCGGGCGCGCGCTGCTCGAACCGCTGACGCTATCCCTTCCCGCACGCAGCGTCGTCGGGCTGATCGGCCATAATGGCTCCGGCAAATCGACCTTGCTGAAATTGTTGTCGCGCCAGCAGCCGAGCTCGTCAGGAACGATTCGTTTCGAAGGCCGCGCACTGCGCGCCTGGAGCGATCGGGACTATGCCCGCAAGGTCGCCTACCTGCCGCAGCAGACGCCGCCCGCCGCCGGCATGCTGGTCAAGGAGCTGGTCGCACTCGGCCGCTATCCCTGGCACGGCGCGCTCGGACGGTTCGGTGACATCGACCGCGAGAAGGTCGCAAACGCCATGGCGTTGACCCATATCGAACCCTTTGCGGATCGCCTGGTCGATACGTTGTCCGGCGGCGAGCGCCAGCGGGCGTGGATCGCCATGCTGGTTGCGCAGGATGCCGAGTGCCTGCTGCTCGACGAGCCGACCTCGGCGCTCGACATCGCTCATCAGATCGAAGTGCTGTCGCTGGTCAGGCAGCTCGCCCGCGAGCGCAATCTCGGCGTGGTCGTGGTGCTCCACGACGTCAACATGGCCGCCCGCTTCTGCGACGAGATCATCGCGCTGCATTCCGGGAAGCTGATCGCGCGCGGCACACCGGACAAGATCATGACGCCGGCCGAGCTCGAAACCATCTACGGCATCCCCATGGGCGTGATGCCGTCGCCGGACCATGGCCATCTCATCAGCTTCGCGCGGTGAGCGCCGTCAACCGCGCTGCGGGCGCAGCAGCCAGATGAGATAGGGTCCGGCAAGCATCATGGCGAAGATGCCGGCGGGCATCTGGAACGGGAAGATCACCATGCGTCCGGCCCAATCCGCCGTGACCATCAGGATCGCCCCGATCAACGCGGCCAGCGCCGCCTGATGCAGCGCGCGCTGCGCCCCCATCATCCGTGCCATATGTGGCGCGATGAAGCCGACCAGGCTCAGAAGACCAACCATCAGCGTGGCCGTCGCCGTCAGCAACGCCGTCAGCAGCATGATGATGACGCGGCTCCGCGTCAGCGAGATGCCGATCGAACGCGAGGTCGCAGATCCCAGCGGCAGGATATCAAGCCAGCGGGACAGCATTGGCACCATGATCAGCAGAACGAGCGCCGCGGCGGCGAGGATTGCGGCCTCGGCCGGGCCGATCTGGTAGAGCGAGCCTGTCAGCAGCGACAGCAGCGTGCCGATGCGGGGATCGCCTGTCGCCAGCGCCATGGCAATGATCGCGCCGAATGCCGCGCTCATGGCGACGCCTGCCAGCAGCACGCGCTCCGGACTGAACTCGGACCGCCGGCTGAACAGCAGCACCAGCGCCAGCACGATGAAGGCGCCGATCCCGGCCGCTGCAATCTGCTCCAGCCGGGTGTGCGCGGGAAAGAGATAGAGCAGAACGATCACGCCCATCGCGGCGCCATAGCTGATGCCCATGACCTCCGGCGCGGCCATCGGATTTCCGGTCATCCGCTGCAGCAGCGTGCCGGCGACCGCCAGCGTCGCGCCCGCGGCCAGCGCCGACACCACGCGCGGCCAGCGCCACGGCCAGAATTCCTGCAAGCCCGACAGGCCGCTCCAGCGCCAGCCGTCGGAGCCGACGCCGAGGGCCAGCGCGATCCAGACGGCGAGGAGCAGCAAGATCAAGGCCAAAAGGATCACGCGCCAAGGATGATTGAGACGCGCCGGAGCGGATGGCGTGAGGTTTCCCATCGGCATGATGGCTCGCAGCCGCGGCAGCAGCACGAGCAACATTGGCGCGCCGATCAGGGCCGTCACTGCACCGGCCGGCATTTCGCGATAGCCGGGCGGGATCAGAAGCACGAGCTGATCCGTCAGCCACAGCAGCAGGGCGCCGCAAAGTGGCGCCCAGATCAGCCGGTCGCGAAAGCGGCGCGCGCCTGACAGCATGACGATGGCCGGCGCGGACAAACCGACAAATCCCATAACGCCGACCACGCTGACGACTGACGCACTGAGCGCGATTGCGATGACGAGCGCGAAGACCCGGGCCTTCGTCAATCCGAGGCCCAGATTGCGCGCGGTCTCGTCGTCGAAGCCGAGCAGGGTCAGCGGACGAACCATCGCCGCGATCAGCACGATCGAAATCAGCAGCCGCGGCGCAAGGAACGTGACGTTGCTCCAATTCTGCTGATTGAGGAAGCCGGCGCCCCAGATGAACAGCCCGATCAGATATTCGTGGTTAAGCAGCACCAGCGCCTGGGTGGTCACCGCGCAGTAGTAGCTGACGATCAATCCGGCAAGCACCAGGACGACGGGCGACAGCGCACGCTTCCAGGTCAGCCCGAACACGCACAGGAACGCAGCGAACCCGCCGCACAGCGCAATCCACTCGCGGCCGAAGGCCAGCAGCGACGGCGCCCACAGGGTCGTCACGGCCAGCGCAAGATAGGCGCCGTTCAGGACGCCGATGGTGCTCGGCTCCGCAAGCGGATTGCGCAACACCTGCTGAGAGACCGTGCCGGCAAGACCGAGGGCTGCGCCGGCCAGCAGCGCCACTGCGATGCGCGGAAACACGGTGTAGTGCACCAGCATCTGCTGGGGATCGGTGACCTCGGGCCGCCACAACACCGGCAGCCAGGCGCCTGCGGGCAGATATCCGGACAGGTTGCGCCAGGTCAGCGCGGCCGCGGCTGCCAGCAGCAAGCCGATCAGCACCGCCGGATGCATCTCCAAGCCGGACCGGGCCGGCAGTGCCTCAACCTTGCTCATGGCTTTCCCGCGGCAGACGTTCGGCGAGAAGGCGGGCGAAACGTTCGGCCGCCGGCACGCCGCCATAGAAGAACTGGTTACCCAGGACCGTCAGCCGATGCGACCGAAGAGACGGCAGGGTTTGAAGCACAGGGCTTGCCTTCAGCAGCGCTTCGACATCGGCGACCCGCGAGGTCATCAACACCAGCCGCGCGTCCGGAATCGCGGCGAGCACTTCGAGCCCAACACTGGTATGGCCCCATGGGCCGCTCTGTCCCGTCCAGGCATTCTTCAATCCGCACCGATCGAGCACCTCCTGATAGAGGCTGTTCGGTCCGAACACGAGCGCGCGGTTGCGCGCGATCTCGCTGACGAGATAGAGCGGCTTGCCGCCGCGACCCTGGAGCCGCTCACGATAGCCGGCCATGGCGACGTCGAAACGGGCGAAATAGGCTTCGCACGCCGACTGCACCCCGAGACGTTTGGCAAGCTCCAGCGTCGAATGGCGCGCCGTGTCGAGAGGATGCCCGCCGGGTCTGAAGATCGTGAACGTTTCGACCGGCGCGATCAGCTTGAGCCGGGGGGCGGCGGCCGCAATGCTGGGGTCGATGACGATGATGTCGGGCGCGAAGCTCTGCAACAGTTCGAGATTTGGCTCCGAACGCAGACCAATTTCCTGAACCGCGGACGGAACGGGCGGCTCGACGACGAGCCGGCCATAGCGCTCGATCTCCGGAATCACCAGCGGCACAACGCCGAGCGCCAGGATCGTCTGGGCACAGGCCCAGCCGAGCGCGGCGACCCGGGGCCCGGATTGCGATCCAGCGGTTTGGGCAAACGCCATGGGCCATGGACCCGCAAGGGCCGTGCCTCCGATCGCCGCGCCCGCGCCGAGGAGCGCACGGCGGGACAGCCTATGGTCTGGAATAGACGTGCTCATGGGATCCGTTCAGGCGCCTCTCGCAGAGAGGCCGCGACAGATGATGATCATGACATACTCTCGTTCACGCTGCATTGCCATATCAGGCCGCCTTTTCGCCAGCGGCGAGAAAGGCCTTGGCCAGCGCCCGCCCGATCGTCGCCCTCGCCTGCAAGGCATCGGTCACGACATTCCCCATGCGCAGGAATTCATGGATCATGCCGGGATAAACGTGCAGATGGACGGGAACACCGGCCACCGCCAAGCGGGCTGCATAATCGCGCCCCTCGTCCACCAGCGGATCGAACTCGGCGAGGACGATGCATGCGGGAGCAAGGCCCGACAAATCATCCGATGCGAGCGGCGCAAAACGCCAATCGTCGCGATCCGACTCGTCGCGGAGATATTGCCGGAAGAACCAATCGACAGTGCTGCGCTCCAGGAGATGGCCGGTACCGTAGCGCTGGTAGGATGCGGAGGTCTGTCGGGAGCTGAGACCGGGATAAGCGAGAACCTGAAGCACCGGCTGCGGAAGGCCCGTGTTTGTCCTCGCCTCGATCGCGAGCGCGGCGGCAAGCGTTCCGCCGGCGCTGTCGCCGCCGACGGCGACCCGGCGGGGATCGAGCCCGATCGCGCGGCCCTCGAGGCCGATCCAGGTCAGCGCATCGACTGCATCCTCGAAGGCCGTCGGAAACTTGTGCTCCGGTGCGAGCCTGTAGCCGACCGAGAGCACGGCCGCACCGCTGTCCTCGGCGAGGCCGCGGCACAATGGCTGATGCGAATCGAGGCTGCCGACGACGAAGCCGCCGCCGTGCATGTAAAGAAGAACAGGAATGGGAGTGCGTTCGCTCGGCTGCGCGCTCGCATAGAGCCGCGCCTCGATGATCGCGCCATCCCGCACCGGCAGCGACAAACGCCGCTCGTAGGCAAGCGCCGGCGGATCGACGTCGAGCAGCGGCGAGGACGCATCGAAATCGGCTCGCGCCTGCGCAGCAGTCAATTGCGGAAACGGAACGCGCGCGCCGCTTTCGGTGCCGGCCTGCACCATCTCGAGCAATGCCGCGATATCTGGATCAAGACTCAAAGACTTACTCCGCTGGCTCCGGGACCGTATCCTGCGCGATCGTCGACGCCTCCGCCGGCACGAGCAGACCGCAGATCTCATCGAGCAGGCCGGCATCCCTCAGGATCGTGAAATGGTTGTCGCCGACGAAGCCGCGATCGACCGCCTTCGGCAACTGCGATTCCAGCCGATCACGCTGTGCCAGACGGGTCGAGGTCCACCAGCAGAGCGGCGTGGCTTCCAGGCCCCGCGGCAGCGCTGTGTTCTGCGCCAGCCTGTTGAGGTGCCGTCCGACTGCGAATGCAGCGGACAAATCATCGGCGCCGAGCGAGTCGTCGTTCGCTCTCACGCTCCTGCTCTGCTCCACAACAGAGGCGACCAGATCGCGGATGCGCTCCGGCGTCTCCGGCAAATCAGCGCGTTTCGCTGCCTCGACCTGCGCCTTGATGCGAGAGGCCGCAGCGCTCGGAAGAACCGCCGACAGCAATCCTGCGAGATCGTCGGCCCAGTGTGCCATCGACTCCTGCCGGTTCGATCCGTCCGGCTGCCGCGGCACGAAGCTGTCGACCAGCGCGAGGCGATCGACGCGCTCACCGCCGCGTTCGAGCTCGGCCGCGACGAGACCGACCAGCAGTCCTCCCAAGGACCAGCCGACCAGGCTATAGGGACCGCGCGGCTGCATCCGCCGGATCTCGGCCGCGTAGTCCACGGCCATGGCTTCGAGGGAGGCGTCGGTCCACGAGGGATCGACCAGCATTCTCGATTGCAGCCCGATCAGCTGCCGGTGCCCTTCGAGGCGGCGCGCCAGCGGCCCGTAGTCGAACACTGTGCCGAAGCCGCCATGCACAGCGAAGACCGGGTTCACGCCGCGAACCGCGGCATTCAGCGGCAGCAGCGCCGATGGCGCGGATGCGACGGCGGACGCCGCGGTGGCGCTGCCGGCGAGCAAGGCGCGGATCGTCGGCTTCTGAAGCAGATCGCGCAGCTTGATCTCGATCCCGAACGTCTTGTCCTGACGGACCCGCGCCACGACCTTGAGGCACAGGATTGAATTGCCGCCAAGCTCGAAGAAATTGTCGGTGACGCCGACCTGCGGCACCTCCAGGATCTCGGACCACAGGCGCGCCATTGCAATCTCTGCCGGGGTTCGCGGGGGGACGAAGCTCCGCATCGACGCATCGGGAGCCGGCAATGCACGCCGGTCGATCTTGCCGCTCGACAATGTCGGCAACCGCTCCAGCACCACGATCCGAGCCGGCACCATATAGGCCGGCAGGACGAGCTTCAGGAAACCGGTCAAGCGCTCGACCAGCGTCTCGGTCGCATCAGGCGCGGCGTCATCTGCCGCCTTCGGCGCGACATAGGCAATGAGCTGATTTCCGGCTGCACTCGGCACTGCCACCACCGCCGCCTGCGCAATCGCCTCATGACGAAGCAGCGAGGTCTGGATCTCTCCGAGCTCGATCCGGAAGCCGTTGACCTTGACCTGGTCGTCGCTGCGGCCGAGATATTCGACGGTGCCATCCTCGCGCCATCGCGCCAGATCGCCGGTGCGGTACAGCCGCGCTCCCGGGGTCGACGAGAATGGGTCAGGCACGAAGCGCTCTGCGGTCATACCGGCCTCGCCGTGATAGCACCGTGCCAGCCCAAAGCCGCCGAGATAAAGCTCGCCGGCGACTCCGGCGGGAATGATGTCGAGCGCGGCATCGAGAATGTAGGCGCGGCGGTCTCCGACCGGCACGCCGATCGGCGCGTAGGGCGTGTCGCATTCGGACGCGCCATCGACCTTCCAGACCAGCGGCGTGACGACGGTTTCGGTCGGACCATAACCATTGATCAGAATGCGTGGCTTGAGAACGCGCCTGACCTTGTCGAAGCCCGCCTTCGGCATCGCCTCGCCGCCGAACGAGTAGAGCTTGACCGGCGGTGGATTGCCGCTCTGCTCGACGCAATCGGCGACCTGCTGGAGGTAGGCCGGCGGCAATCCGATATGGCTGACGCGATGGGCGTGCAGGTTCTCGACGGTCTGTTCCGGCGTCCACAATTCGGCGTCACGCATCAACAGCCGTGCGCCATGCGACAGAACTGTGAGCCAGCGCTCATGGGCGCCGTCGAAGGCCAGCGAGAGGAAATGCAGCTCGCAGGAGCTCTCGTCGATCTCGTAGAGGCTGCCCGTGACGTGACAGTGCATCGCCAGCGGTCCGTGGGCGACAGCGACGCCCTTTGGCGTCCCCGTCGAGCCCGAGGTGTAGATCAAATAGGCAAGGTTTTCCGGATGCAGTTCGGGCTGCGGCGGATGGTCCGGTCCCGCGTCGAACTCGAACGAAGACAAGGAAATTCGCTCCATGCCGTCCGGGCTGCCCTCGATTTCGAGCGGACCCGTCAACAGGAACGCGATTGCGGCATCGCGCATGACGAACGCGCGCCGCTCCGAGGGCAGCTCGGGATCGAGTGGAACGTAGGCCCCACCCGCCTTGAGCACGGCCAGCAGCGCAATCATCGTGGCAGCAGTTCGCTCGACCACCACGCCGACGCGCTGCTCGGGCTTAAGCCCCCGGGCGATCAGGTGATGCGCCAGGCGGTTGGCCCTGCGCTCGAGGTCTCCGAACGAGAGCACCGAGCCGCCGATGGTCAGCCCCGCCCGCTCCGGATAACGCCGCGTATGGCTGCTGATCGCCTCATGCACCAGCGGCAGGGGAGCGCTTGACGTCGCGTGCCGATTGCAACGATCTGCAAGAGCGGCATCGAGCTCCGTGACGGGATCGATGCTACCAAGCAAGGCCGCGGCATCACGAGTCAGCTCCGCCAGCAAGTGCTCGAACTGCACCTTGATCTGGGTCGCCTGCACCGCGGTGAAATGGCTCGGCATATAGGTGTATTCGACCTGAAGCGTGTCTTCGACCAGCACCGAGAGGTCCATCGGATAGTTCGTCACGTCGACATTCTTCAGGCCGCTGAACTGCAAGGCGCCTGCGCCGCGGTGCATGCTGCGTTCGATCGGATAGTTCTCGAAGACGATGATGCTGTCGAACATGGTCTGACCGGCGCGGCCGGCCCAGCCCTGGATGTCATAGAGCGGCGTGTGCTCGTAGTCCCGGATCGCCGAATTGCGGTCCTGCAGCGCGCGGAGCCATTCACCGATCGGGCTTTCGGGTGGAATCGTTTCGATCACGGGCAGCGTGTTGATGAAGAGCCCGAGCATCTGCTGCGATCCGTCGAGACCGGCCGGACGACCGGCCACGGTTACGCCGAATGTGACTGTGTTCTGGCCCGTATAGCGTTGCAGCAGCAGCGCCCACACGCCCTGGACGACGGTGTTCAGCGTGATCCGTTCGCGGCGCGCGAACGCCTTCAGCTCCGCGGTCGCGGCCTCTCCGAGACGCGTGTAACAGCGTTCGTGGCCGGATGCCTGATGGCGGCGCGCGCCGAAGGCGTCGGCGAGCTGCGTCGGCTGATCGAAGCTCCTGAGTTGTTCACGCCAAAACGCTTCGGCAGCCTTGGCGTCCTGCGCCTGCAGCCAGGCGATATAGTCACGATAGCGCGTTGCGTTCGCGGCAGCAGCGCCGCCGTAATAGCACCCAAGGACTTCTCCGACGAACCTTGCCGAGCTCCAGCCGTCCATCAGGATGTGATGATAGGTCCAGATCAGCCGATACAGGTGGTCCTGGAGGCGCAACAGCCGCACCCGCTGGAGCGGCGGCCTCTGGAGATCGAACTCGGCGGCGCGCTCATCGGCAAGAGCCGCCGCAATTCTTTCATCACTGATCGCCTGCCCTCGCCAGTCCTCCTGTGCGAACGGCACGATGGCGTCGCGATAGACGGCTTGCAGCGGGGAGCCGGAGAGCTCACGCCAGAGGAAGCCGGTCCGCAGCATCTGATGACGCGCGCTCACCTCGCGCCACGCTGTGCCGAGCCGTTCCGGGTCGAGGCCCCGGATCTCGACACTGACCTGATTGACATAAACACCGCTGCCAGCATCGCGCAGGCTGTGAAACAGCATACCCTGCTGCATCGGCGACAGCGGATAGACGTCCTCGACGCGGCTCCAGTCCAGACCGAGCCGTTCGAGCTGCTCACTGGAGAGTCCTGCCAGCGAGCCACGCTCCGATGCGGGGTCTTCCTTATCGGGCTCGACATCTTGGGACGACGCAATCAGCGCCTCGATGGTTTGATGCCGGAACACGTCGCGCGGCTCGATGAGCACGCCTTCGCGCCGCGCGCGGCTCACCATCTGCAGCGAGATGATGGAATCACCGCCGAGCTCGAAGAAATTGTCGGTGACGCCGATGTTGGGCTGGCGCAGCAGATCGGCCCAGATCGCGGCCAATGCGACCTCCGCCGGCGTGCGCGGCGCCACATGCTGGGCGGACGCCGCGAGCTGATCCGGCGCCGGCAAGGCCTTGCGGTCGATCTTGCCGTTCGGCGTCAGCGGCAGGCGCTCCAGCACCACGATCCGTACCGGAACCATGTAGTCGGGCAGCACCGAGGATAGCGCCGTTTTGAGCGCCGCCCCATCCAGCGCTTCGCCACTGACATAGCCGACCAGCTGGCGGCCGGTGCCGGCCTCGCGCGCCACCACCACGGCGGCGTGAACGCCCGGCCGCGCCTGCAGCCGTGCCTCGATCTCGCCGAGCTCGATGCGGAAGCCGCGGATCTTCACCTGGTAATCGGCACGGCCGACATAATCGAGCACGCCGTCGGACCGCCACCGCGCCACGTCGCCGGTGCGGTACAGCCGCGCCCCCGGCGGACCGAACGGATCAGGGATGAAGCGCTCGGCCGTCAGGCCGCCGCGCCGCCAATAGCCGCGGGCGAGCCCGCTCCCGCCGATATAGAGCTCGCCGGCAACGCCGACCGGCGCGAGGTTGAGGTCACCGTCGAGAACGTAAAGCGTGGTGTTGCCGATCGGGCGGCCGAGCAGCGGACGATCGGCCATCGCATCGAGCCGATGGCGCGCCGACCACACCGTGGTCTCGGTCGGGCCGTACAGGTTCCAGGCCTCGCCGGCCTGGGCCACCAGCCGCCGCGCCAGATCCGGCGGCAGCGCCTCGCCGCCGCACAGCACCCGGCAGCTGGCCGGCAGCGCAGGACCGTCATGATCGAGCAGCATGCGCCAGGTCGATGGCGTTGCCTGGATCACGGACACGCCATGCCGCTGCACGATCGCCTTGAGCTTGGCAGGATCATGCGCGGCCGCGCGATCCGCCAGCACGACGCAGGCGCCGATCGTCAGCGGCAGCCACAGCTCCAACACCGCGATGTCAAAGGAGAGCGAGGTCAGTCCGAGCACGCGGTCGCCGGCCGTCATGCCGGGCTGCTCCGCCATGGTCGCGAGGAAATTGGTCACGGCATCATGGCGGACCATCACGCCCTTGGGCAGACCGGTCGAGCCCGAAGTGTAGATCACATAGGCAAGGCTCTCGCCGTGAACGGCAACATCGAGATTGTCGGCATTCCCGCTCTCGCCGTCCTCTCCATCAACCAGCCAGGCCTCTGCGCCAGTCTCCGCCAGCACGGCGGCGAACTGATCGCGCAATCTCTCTTGCGTCAGCACCAGCGCCGCGCCGCTGTCGCGCAGCATATGCGCCAGCCGTTCCGGCGGGTAATCCGGATCGAGCGGCAAATAGGCCCCGCCGGCCTTCAGCACCGCCAACAGCGCGACCAGCATCTCGACGCTGCGCTCGAGCGCCAGCCCGACCACGATTTCGGTCCCGACGCCGTGATCCTGCAATCGTCGCGCCAGCCGGTTGGCGCACGCATTCAGCGCGGCATAGCTCAGCTCCGCCTCGCCAAACACCAGCGCGATCGCTTGCGGCGACTTCCGGACCTGCGTCTCGAACTGCGCAATGATCCCCTCGCGCGGTTCATCCCGGCGCGTATCGTTCGCCCGCGCAAGCAGGACGTCATCCGCGGGATCGCGGGCCGCGATCATGCCGACCGGTCGATCGGCCTCGATGATCAGCGCCTCGATCAGCCGCACAAAGGTTCGCTGCAGCCGTGCGATCTGGGCCTCGTCGAAATATTTGCGCTGATAGTTGAAGACGAGGCGCAGGCGCTCATCGACGCCGATGCTGGCGAACAAAGGATAATTGCTGGTCTCGACGATCCGGGTTTCGCCGACCTGGATCTGCCGGTCCTGTCCGATCAGCGCGCGGTCGACCGGGTAATTCTCGAACACCAGGATGCTGTCGAACAGCGGCCGTCCGGGGCGCCCTGCCAGCCGCTGGATCTCATAGAGCGGCGTCGCGCCGAATTCGCGCAGGGCCAGATTGCGATCCTGCAACTCGTGCAGCCATGATCCAACGGTCTGCTGCGGGCCGACACCGTCGATGACCGGCAACGTGTTGATGAACAGGCCGACCATCTCTTCGGCGCCGGCGAGCTCCGGCGGCCTGCCCGACACGGTGACACCGAAGCAGACCGTGCCCTGCCCGGTATACTGTCGCAGCAACTGCGCCCATGCCGCCTGCACCAGCGTGTTCATCGTGATGCGCTCGCGCGCCGCGAATTCCTGCAAGCGTCCGGTCAATATAGAATCCAGCTCCAGCGCGAGCGTGCCGTGGCCTGACGATTGCGCGCCCGTCGGTTCGACGAGGCTTCCTGCCAGAAAACTCGGCTCGTCCAGCTCTGCCGTCGCATTGCGCCAGAAGGCCGCCGACGCCTCGCTGTCACGGGCCTTCAGCCACGCGATGTAGTCGCGATAGCGGTGGTGCAATGCCGGCAGACGTCCCTCGCCGTTATGCTGCATCACCTCGGCGATCAGCCGCGCCGAGCTCCACCCATCGAGCAGGATGTGGTGATGCGTCCAGATCAGCCAATGCCTGTCATTGTCGAGCCGGATCAGCCGGACCCGCTGCAAGGGTGGTCGCGACAGGTCGAACCCGGCGGCCTGCTCTTGCCGCGAAACGTCGGCCAGCGCCGCATCCAGTTGCGCCTGGTCCCACGTCGCGCTCCGTGCCCGCCAGTCGTCCTCGACAAAGGGCACTTCGGCCCGTCGATAGACGACCTGTTGCGGCGCGCCGGACAGGTCACGCCAAATAAATCCCGTCCGCAGCACCGCGTGACGATCGCTGGCTGCCTGCCAGGCGCGGCGCAGCTTTCCGGCTTCCAGCCCACGGATCTCCGCCGCGACCTGGTTGACGTAGAGCCCGCTCTCGCCGTCATGCATCGCATGGAACAACATGCCTTGCTGCATCGGCGACAATGGATAGATGTCCTCGATCTCGCGCCAATCAAGCGCAAGCCTGTCGAGCTCGGTCTGACCCAGCCCCGACAACGCCACGTCAGATGGTGTCAGACCGCAAGCGCCGCCGGTGCAGTAATCGACCAGCTCGCGCAACGCAGCCTCGTACAACGCGGCCAGCCGCTCGACCGTCTCGCGCCGATAGCGCTTGCGGCCGAACCCGAACGATAGAAACAACCGACAATCGCGCACCGTGCCGTTCACGGTCAGCCAGCGTCGCAGCGGGCTCGATGCATCCCGCGATCGGCCGGCGCTTTCCGCTGCCATCTTGAACAGCGCCGCCTCAATCCCTCCGTCGATCTGGCCGAGATAGTTGAACGCAATCCTCGGCTCGCCAGCGTGCGATAGCGTCAAGCGCTGCTGTTCGGAGCCAAGATAACGCAATACGCTGTAGCCCAGTCCGCGGCCGGGAATGCCGCGAAGCTCCTCCTTCACGGTTTTGATCAATGACGAAGGATCTTCCGAGCCACCGGCCAACCGCACGGGAAAGGCCGTCGTAAACCAGCCGACCGTGCGCGAGAGATCGAGATCGCCAGCGAGAGGCTCGCGGCCATGCCCCTCCAGCTCGACGAGAACGTCGTCCTGCCCACTCCACTGCCAGACGGCGCGTGCAAGGCCGGCAAGAAGGAGATCGTTGATCTGCGTACGATAAGCCGATGGCGCCTCCGTCAGCAGGCGCTGCGTCCATTCGGTTTCGAATGACAGCACGACCTCATCGGCATCGGCGATGCGATCGTTGCCCGCGTGGTCGTCGTCGCAGGGAACGTCCGCATTTGCACAGCGGCTGGTCCAGTAGGGTAACTCCGTCGCCAGTTCTGGCGAGGTCGCGTAAGCCCGCAAGCGCTGCCCCCACAGCGCGTAACCGTGGGTCTTGGGCGGAAGCGCGATCGCGGCGTCGCCCTTCGCAAGCTGCGTGTAAGCCGCGGCGATGTCCTCCAGCAGAATTCGCCATGACACGCCGTCGACCACGAGATGGTGGATCACGATCAGAAAACGCTGGCTGCCATCAGCGACATCGATGCCGACGGCCCGTAACAGCCTCCCCTCGGAGATGGACAGGCTTGACTGCGCCGACGATGCCAGCGCCGTCACGGCGGCGGGGTCGATCGCCTTCCGGATCCAGAGCAGTTCCTCCGCGCCCACAGTAGCGCCGTGCTCGGCACACCAGTTCCCTTGCCTCTCCTCGAAGTGGAGGCGCAGTGCATCATGATGATCGACCACGGCGGCGAGTGCGCGCCGCATCACGTCCCAGTCGAGACGCTCTCTCGGCTGCAACAGCACCGCCTGGTTCCAATAATCCCGTTTCCCCATGTCTTCCGCAAAGAAGCGGGACTGAATCGGCAAGAGCGGATGCGGCCCGGTGACCTGCCCCTGGTCGGCGAGCGTGCCCGCGCGCTGCTCGGTCCGCGCCGCGCGCGCCAGAGCTTCGAGCGTCTGATGCTGGAATACGTCACGCGGTTCGATCAGGTATCCGGCGCGCCGGGCGCGGCTCACCATCTGGAGCGAGATGATGGAATCGCCCCCGAGCTCAAAGAAATTATCGGTGAGGCCGACCGCCGGCCGGCCGAGCAGCTCGGCCCAGATCGCTGCAAAGGCCATCTCGGCCGGCGTTCGTGGCGCCTGATGATCCGCCTGGCCATGGGCCATGTTGGGCGCCGGCAGCGCTTGGCGATCAACCTTGCCGCTCGGCATCAAGGGCAGCCGCTCCAGCACGGCAATTCTCGGCGGCACCATGTAATCCGGCAGGACGGCCGACAGCGCTGTCCGCAGCGCAGACTCTTCCAACTCCGCCGTGCCGCTGACGTAGCCAACGAGCTGCCGGCCGGCGCCGACCTCTCGCGCCACCGCCACGGCGGAGCGAACGCCGGGCTGCTCGAGCAGCCGCGCCTCGATCTCGCCGAGCTCGATGCGGAAGCCGCGGACCTTGACCTGGTGATCCGCGCGTCCGACATAGTCGATCGCGCCATCAGCGCGCCAGCGCGCCAGGTCTCCCGACCGATAGAGCCGCTCGCCTTGCTCCCCGAAGGGATCGGGAATGAAGCGCTCCGCCGTCAGCTTCTCGCGCCGCCAATAGCCCCGCGCCAAACCGGCCCCGCCGATGAACAACTCGCCAGTCACGCCTGCCGGAACCATGTTCAGATCGGCGTCGAGGATGCGGATCGTCACGCCGGGAATGGGTCGTCCGATCGGCACGCGCGTCCCACCCTCGTCGCGACAGGTCCAGTAGGTGGCGTTGATAAGAGCCTCGGTCGGTCCGTAACGATTGTCGAACCGCACATGGGGGAACGCCGCACGTACACGCGTCATGAGATCGAGTGACAGCGCCTCGCCGCCAGCAAACAGGCGCCTCAGCGAGGTGCAGCGCGGCGCGCCGGGCTCGGTCACGAAATGCTCGAGCATCTGCGGCACGAAGTGGAGCGTCGTCACGTCATGCGCGATGACGGCGTCCACCAGGAGTCGCGGCTCGCGATGCGCGCCTGGAGCCGCGATCACGAGCCGCGCGCCGGCTGCGAGCGGCCACAATATCTCCCAAACCGAGACGTCGAAGCTGAATGGTGTCTTGTGCAGCAAGGTCTCGCCAGGATCGAGGCGATACTCCGCCTGCATCCAGCCAAGCCGCGCCGCCAGCGCGCGATGCGAACAGGCCACGCCCTTGGGCACGCCGGTCGAGCCTGATGTGTACATCACATAAGCCAGGCTGTCCGGATGAAGCGCCGCGCCGGGATTGCCGGCATGGGCTTCGATCCGAGCTTCACCCTCGCCGTCGATTGTCCAGGCCTCGACGTCCGGATCCGTGATCACAGACGCCAGATGCGGAAGCAGCCGCTCCTGGGTCAGCACCAGCGCCGTTCCGCTATCACGCAGCATGTGGAGCAGGCGATCGGACGGGTAGTCGGGATCGAGTGGCAGATAGGCGCCGCCGGCCTTCAGCACGGCCAGGACGCCGACGATCAGCTCGACGCTGCGCTCGAGCGCCAAGCCGACCGGCCGATCGCGACTGATCCCGTGCTCCCGCAGCCGCCATGCCAGGCAATTGGCACGCGCGTTCAGCTCGCCATAGCTGATCTGCCGTTCACCGAAGATCAACGCGATCGACGATGGCGAAGCCGCGGCCCGGGCTTCGATCTGCGCGACGATAGTGCCGCCAAACTTCGGTGCCCGCTCGGCGCTGCCGCCCCAGCCGAGCAATCTCTGCTCCTCATCGGCATCGAGGCTGTCCAGCGCGCCCAGCGGCCGCGAGGCGTCCGCCACGATCCTGGCCAGCAGTTGCGACAGCGAGGCCTGCAGATATCTGATATGACCGTCGTCGAGGCGGCTGCGATCGTAGCGAAAGCCCAGATTGATGCCGTCGGGCTTGGCGAAGACCGCCACCGTCAGCGCATAGTTGGTGATCGAGACCTGCTCGACCCGGCCGAACCGGCGTCCGCTTTCGCTCTCGCCCCGCAGCGCCTGATCGATCGGATAGTTCTCGAACACGAGGATGTTGTCGAACAACGCGCGTCCGGAACGGCCGGCAAGACGCTGGATTTCGTACAGCGGCATCCAGCCGTGATCGCGCAGATCCGTGTTGCGCGCCTGGAGATCGCGCAGCCACGCTCCGATCTCGGTTTGCGGGCTTGCCTGATCGACGACGGGCAGCGTGTTGATGAACAGGCCGACCATCTCCTCGGCCCCGCTGATCTCCGCCGGCCGGCCCGAGACCGTCGCACCGAAACAGACCGCGCGCTGACCGGTGTGGCGGCGCAACAGCTGCGCCCAAGCGCCTTGCACCAGCGTGTTCAGCGTGACGCGCTCGCGCCGCGCAAAGGCTTGCAGGCTTGCCGTCAGGTCAGCCGTGAGCAGCAGGTCCGACGAGCCATGGCCGGAAGCACCGTTGGCCGCAGGTCCTCCCAGCGTGTCCGCTAGGAAGCTGGGCTCGTCCAATTCGGCCAAGGCCGATCGCCAGAACGACGCGGACGCGTCGCGGTCCTGCCTTTGCAGCCACGCGATGTAGTCGCGGTAGCGGCCCTTCACGGCCGATAGTCGCGCACCGCGTTCGTGCTGCAGGATCTCAGCCATGAGACGCGCGGCGCTCCAGCCGTCGAGCAGGATATGGTGGTGGGTCCAGATCAGCCAGTGGCGTGCCTCGTCGAGCCGGATCAGCCGGACCCGCTGCAATGGCGCCTGAGACAGATCGAATGCCCTGGTACGTTCGGCTTGCGCAATACCCGCGAGCGCAACCCGCAGCTCCTCCTCTTCCATGGCGGCCGCCCGCGAGCGCCAGTCTTCTTCCTCGAATGGCAAAGGCGCAGAGCAATAGACCACCTGCTGCGCGGCCCCCGACAGCTCGCGCCACGCAAATCCGGTTCGCAACACGGCGTGGCGCGAACTGATCTCGTGCCAGGCCGCGCGCAGCCTGCCGGCATCGAGGCCGCGTATCTCCAGGCCGACCTGGTTGACGTAATTGCCACTCTCGCCATCACGCAGAGCATGGAACAGCATACCCTGCTGCATCGGCGACAGCGGATAGATGTCCTCGATCTCGCGGCAGTCGATCGTCGCGACCAGTGCGTCGAGATCAGCCTGCTTCAGGTTCGACAAGGCGAAGTCCGACGGCGTGATGCCGCGGGCGCCGCCCGTGCAATGCGCGACGAGTTCGCGCAAGGAAGCCGCGTAATGCTCGGCGAGACGTTCGATCGTTGCGCGCCGGTAACGCCTGCGGCCATAGCTGAACGACAGGCGCAACTGTCCTTCCCCGACTTGACCGTTGATGCTGATCCAGCGACCAAGCGGCGCGCTTTCGCTGCGCATCGGCCCCGAACTCTCGGGGGCGAGGCGGAACGGGGCACTCTCTCCCAGGCTGGAATCGAACTGGCCGAGATAGTTGAAGACGATACGCGGCTCGGGACGTGCCGCCAGGGCGCTCCGCTGCGCGTCGGTGCCGAGATGACGCAGGACGCCGTACCCCAAGCCGCGGTTGGGAACGGCCCGAAGCTCCTCCTTGACGGATTTGATCAGCGAGGCATCGTCCCCGGAGCCACCCGGCAGCCGCACCGGAAAAGCGGTGGTGAACCAGCCGATGGTGCGGGACACATCGGCGCCCGCAAAGACGTCTTCGCGGCCATGGCCCTCGAGCTCAACGACGACATCCTCAATCCCGCCCCAGCGTGACACCGCTCGCGCAAGTGCCGCCAGCAGGAGATCATTGACCTGGGTGCGGTAGGCGGCCGGGGCTTCCTTCAGCAGCCGCGTGGTCAATCCGGCGTCGAACGCCAGCAGGACTTCATCGCCGTCTGCAACCCGGTCGACCCCGCCATGATCGTCATCGCAGGGAAACGCGGCATGCGATCCTCGCTCCAGCCAATAATCGAGCTCGGCTGTCAGCTCGTCGGTCGCAGCATAGGTCTGCAATCGCGCGCCCCAGGATGCATAAGAGTCGCTCCTCGCCAGCGCGACTGAAGCCGCGCCCTGACGGAGCTGATCGTACGCCGTCGCAAAGTCTTCGAGCAGCACACGCCATGACACGCCGTCGATGACGAGATGATGCACCACCACCAGAAGCCGCTGGCTGCCGTCCGCGAGATCCATGCCGACCAAACGCAACAGCGGCCCGGCCAGCGACAGGCTGGCCTGAGCTTGTGAGGCGACCTTCGTGACTGCGGCGGCATCCTGGAGGTCACCAAGAATCCACAGCAGCTCGGACGTTGGCGGTGTAGCGCCGTAGGTCGCGCGCCAACCGCCATCAATCTCCTCGAAGCGCACGCGCAGGGCCGCATGGTGCGCGACAAGAGCGGCAAGCGTGAGCTCGACGAGCTTCCAGTCGAGGCGCGACTTCGGCATCAGCAGAACGGCCTGATTCCAGTGATGACGGTCCCCTGCGTCCTCACTGAGGAACCGCAACTGGATCGGCAGCATCGGATGCTCGCGGCCGTCGAGATCGACCTCAGCGGCGACGATCTCCGCTTTGTCTTCACTCCGCGCGACGCGCGCCAGATCCTGCAAGGTCTGATGCCGGAAGACGTCGCGCGGCTCGATCAGCAGGCCCGCCTGGCGCGCCCGACCGACCAATTGCAGTGAGATGATGGAATCGCCGCCGAGCTCGAAGAAATTGTCGGTGACGCCGATGACGGGCTGGCCGAGCAGCTCGGCCCAGATCGCAGCGAGCACCGTCTCGGCTGCGGAGCGCGGCGCGACATGCGCGATGGTTGCGGCCGGCATCTCAGGCGCCGGCAGGGCGTCGCGATCAACCTTGCCGTGCGCGGTGAGCGGCAGCCGGTCCAATCGCACGATGCGGGCCGGCACCATGTAGTCGGGCAGCTCATCCGAGAGCGCCGCACGCATCGCCGCTTCGTCGAACGGCCCATCGCCGGCGACATAGCCGGCCAGCTGACGGCTGACGCTGGCTTCAAGGGCAACGACCACGGCCGACCGCACGCCGGCCTGCCGCATCAGCCATGCCTCGATCTCGCCGAGCTCGATCCGGAAGCCGCGGATCTTCACCTGATGATCGGTCCGGCCCACATATTCGATGACGCCATCAGCGCGCCGCCGCGCCAGATCGCCGGTGCGATACAGCCGCGCGCCCGGCGCGCCAAACGGATCAGGGACGAAGCGGTCGGCCGTCAGCTCGGCGCGCTGCCAGTAACCGCGCGCCAAGCCCTCGCCGCCGATGAACAGTTCACCGGTCACGCCGACCGGGACGATGTTGAGATCATTGTCCAGGATGTAGGCCGAGCGGCGGCCCACCGGACGACCGATCGGGGCATAATTGCCGTCGATCTCCTCGCTCGCATCGACCTTCCAGACCAGCGGCGTGACCACGGTTTCGGTCGGCCCGTAGCCGTTGATCAATGCCCGCGGCTTGAGCGCGCGCTTGACCTTGTCGAAGCCAGCCTTTGGCATCGCCTCGCCGCCGAACGAGTACAGCTCGACTGGCGGCGGATCGCCACGCCACATCGCGAAATCAGCGAGCTGTTGCAGGTAGGCGGGCGGGAATCCGGCATTGGTGACGCGCTGCCGGCGCAGAACCTCGATAGTCTGTTCGGCGGACCACAGATCCGCATCCCGCATCACGAGCGCGGCGCCGCAGGTCAGTGCGGTCCAGAGCCGCTCATGGGCGCCGTCGAAGGTGAAGGACAGGAAGTGCAGCTCGCGCGAGTGCCGATCCATGTCGTAGAGCCCGGCCGTCACCTCGCAGTGCATGGCGAACGGACCATGTTCGACCGCGACGCCCTTGGGGATGCCGGTGGAGCCAGAGGTGTAGATCACATAGGCAAGGCTGGTTGGCGCCACCGCGATCTCGGGATCGCTTTCGCTCTCCTTGGCGAGATCGATCGCACCGAGCGGAACGACCTCGACGCCAGCCGGCGGCGGTGTCAACGCCGAACCATCCGCGTCGACCAGCACGACGCGGGCGCCGGCATTGCGGAGGGTGCCGACCTGTCGTCTGGCCGGATGCTCGGGATCGAGCGGCAGATAGGCTGCACCCGTCTTCAAGATGGCGAGCAGCGCCGCAACGAGGTGTGGCGAACGCCGTGCCGAGACGCCGACAAGGTCGTCGCGCCCGACACCGAGGCGGATCAGGTGGTGAGCAAGCCGGTTGGCGCGGCGGTTGAGCTCGGCATAGCTGATTTCATCGTCGCCGAAGACCAGCGCCGGCGCGTCGGGCGTTTCGGCAGCCAGCCGTGCAACCGTCCGATGCACCGGTGTGAACGACGAGCTTGCCGTTTCGTCGGCAGCGCGATTCCATTGCCGCAACTGCCCCAGTTCCTGTTCGGACAGCAACGCCACATCGGCGATCCCTTGCGCGTCGTCGGCGACCATGGCCTTCAGGATCGTGGTCCAATGCGCCGCAAGACGCTCGATCGTCGCCGCCTCGAACAGCGCCGTAGCATAGGTGAAGATGGCGCGGATCTCGCCTGACATCCCTTCTTCGGTGTCGAGCGCGAGGTCGAACTTGACGGCATCGACCTCTGTATCGATTGTCTCGATTTGGAGACCGGTCCGATCCGGTGGACTAGCCGACGCCCGACGACGCTGGTGATTGTAGAGGACCTGGAACAGCGGATTCTGACTCAGGCTGCGCGTGGGCTGAAGGATTTCGAGCAGACGTTCGAACGGAAGGTCCTGGTTTTCCTGTGCCTCGACGGTGGCCGCATGAACCACCGCAATGACGTCCGCGATTGCCGTGCGGCCGTCGATCTGCGTGCGAAGCACCTGGGTATTGACGAACAGACCGATCACGCCGCGCGCTTCGTCGCGATGCCTGTTGGCGACGGGCACGCCGATGTTGATGTCGGACTGGCCGGTGTAGCGATAGAGCAGCAGCTTGAAGCTCGCCAGCAGGACGGCGAACAGGGTCGTACGATGCCGCCGCGCGAGCGCGCGCAAGCCATCGGCTAGCGCCCGGTCGAGCGGGATGCGAAGTGCCGATCCCGTCAGGTCCGGGACGGCCGGGCGCGGCCGGTCGATCGGCAGCTGGAGCACGGCCGGATCGGCGAGACGTCTGGTCCAGTAGCCGACCTGCCGTTCGCCATCGACCGCACTCATCCAGAGCCGCTGCCATTCGGCGTAGTCGGCATAGTCAATCTCCGGCTCCGGCAGCGCCGGTTCTTCACCGCATGCGGATGCCGCGTATAGCTTCCAGAACTCGTCAACCAGCACGCCTATCGACCAGCCGTCGGCCACGATATGGTGCAGGCTGACGACAAGAAAATGATTGCTCTCGTCCAGCGTTAACAACGCGGCGCGCATGAGCGGGCCGGCTTCGAGGTCGAAGGGCAGCGAGGCTTCCTGCCGTGCCAGCTCGCGCGCCTGTCCTTCGCGGTCGTCGCCAGCGAGGATCACGTGCCGCAATACGGCCGGCTGCGGATCGTGGACGATTTGTTCGGCCTGCTCCCCTTCCTGCCGAAATACAGTGCGAAGCGCGCTGTGGCGGGCGACGAGCATATCGAACGCCTGTTGCAATGCGCGTGGTTGCAGCTGGCCGCGCACGCGCACCGTCGCCGAGATGTTGTAGGCCGCGCTGGACGGATCCATCCGCCACAGAAACCAGAGGCGCGCTTGCGCAAAGGACAGCGGCGCCCGCTTTCGCTCCTGGCGCATGATCGGCAGCATGGCGAGGTTGACGCCCTTGGCCGCGAGCTGCGACAGGAACGCGTGCTGCTTGCCGGAATCGAGTCGCATCAGGCGCCGTGATATGTCGCGCAGCTGCTGCTTTTGCGTGGGTGCCGTGTCACTCATCGGACAGTTCGACTTCCTTCAACATGTCGAGCATCGCTATGATGTCGTCGCTTCGCTTGTCGGTCTCGTTCTCCAGGCCTAGCGCAGCAGCCATGGTTTCAACGGTCGTCAATTCAAACAGACGATTGAGCGGCAGGTCGTGGCCGAGATCCCGCTTGATGCGGCTGACGAGCTGGACCGCGATCAAGGAATCACCACCGAGCTCGAAGAAATTATCGGTGACGCCGATGTTGGGCTGGCGCAGCAGATCGGCCCAGATCGCGGCCAATGCGACCTCCGCCGGCGTGCGCGGCGCCACATGCTGGGCGGACGCCGCGAGCTGATCCGGCGCCGGCAAGGCCTTGCGGTCGATCTTGCCGTTCGGCGTCAGCGGCAGGCGCTCCAGCACCACGATCCGTACCGGAACCATGTAGTCGGGCAGCACCGAGGATAGCGCCGTTTTGAGCGCCGCCCCATCCAGCGCTTCGCCACTGACATAGCCGACCAGCTGGCGGCCGGTGCCGGCCTCGCGCGCCACCACCACGGCGGCGTGAACGCCCGGCCGCGCCTGCAGCCGTGCCTCGATCTCGCCGAGCTCGATGCGGAAGCCGCGGATCTTCACCTGGTAATCGGCACGGCCGACATAATCGAGCACGCCGTCGGACCGCCACCGCGCCACGTCGCCGGTGCGGTACAGCCGCGCCCCCGGCGGACCGAACGGATCAGGGATGAAGCGCTCGGCCGTCAGGCCGCCGCGCCGCCAATAGCCGCGGGCGAGCCCGCTCCCGCCGATATAGAGCTCGCCGGCAACGCCGACCGGCGCGAGGTTGAGGTCACCGTCGAGAACGTAAAGCGTGGTGTTGCCGATCGGGCGGCCGAGCAGCGGACGATCGGCCATCGCATCGAGCCGATGGCGCGCCGACCACACCGTGGTCTCGGTCGGGCCGTACAGGTTCCAGGCCTCGCCGGCCTGGGCCACCAGCCGCCGCGCCAGATCCGGCGGCAGCGCCTCGCCGCCGCACAGCACCCGGCAGCTGGCCGGCAGCGCAGGACCGTCATGATCGAGCAGCATGCGCCAGGTCGATGGCGTTGCCTGGATCACGGACACGCCATGCCGCTGCACGATCGCCTTGAGCTTGGCAGGATCATGCGCGGCCGCGCGATCCGCCAGCACGACGCAGGCGCCGATCGTCAGCGGCAGCCACAGCTCCAACACCGCGATGTCAAAGGAGAGCGAGGTCAGTCCGAGCACGCGGTCGCCGGCCGTCATGCCGGGCTGCTCCGCCATGGTCGCGAGGAAATTGGTCACGGCATCATGGCGGACCATCACGCCCTTGGGCAGACCGGTCGAGCCCGAAGTGTAGATCACATAGGCAAGGCTCTCGCCGTGAACGGCAACATCGAGATTGTCGGCATTCCCGCTCTCGCCGTCCTCTCCATCAACTAGCCAGGCCTCTGCGCCGGTCTCCGCCAGCACGGCGGCGAACTGATCGTGCAATCTCTCCTGCGTCAGCACCAGCGCCGCGCCGCTGTCGCGCAGCATGTGCGCCAGCCATTCCGGCGGGTAATCCGGATCGAGCGGCAAATAGGCCCCGCCGGCCTTCAGCACCGCCAACAGTGCGACCAGCATCTCGACGCCGCGGTCGAGCGCGAGCCCGACCACGATTTCGGTCCCGACGCCGTGATCCCGCAATCGCCGCGACAGTCGGTTGGCGCGTGCATTCAGCGCGGCATAGCTCAGCTCCGCCTCGCCGAACACCAGCGCGATCGCTCGCGGCGACTTCCGAACTTGCGCCTCGAACTGCGTGACGAATGATCGGACTTGCGGATCATGCGCCTGCGCGCCATTCCACACCTCCAGCAAAAGCCGACGCTCCTCGAGGGGCAAGATGTCGAGCTGCCGGACCGGCGCACGCGGCGCATGCTCCAGCGCATCGGCCAATTGGTCGAGCGCTTGCTGCATCAAGGCGCAGATGCGATCAGCCGAGAATGGCCGGACGATCTGGGCGGTCAGGCCCAGCGCCTGATCATAATCCTCGACGGCCAGCATCAAGGGATAATTGGTGCGCTCTTCACCACCGAGCCATTCGACGCCGGAGTGCTCTCTGCCGGCAGCCAAATCGGCCGGCATGGCATTGTGCCGGTAGTTCAGGATCGCGCTAAACAGCGGCGCGGGCGCCGTGACGCCGCTGTATCGCTGCGCAAGCGCCAGCGAGGCGTGCTCGTGCGCCATCAGCTCGGTCAGCCGACCATGCGCATCACGGACGCTGTCCTCGACCGCTGTGTCGTCGAGGTCGAGGCGCAGCGGCAAGGTATTGATGAACAGGCCCATGGTGCGATCGCCGCCGGCGCCAGCCTGCATGCGACCGAACAAAACAGTCCCGAACACCACCTGCTCGCGCCCGCTGGTTCGCGCCACCACCTGCCCCCAGGCGAGATGGCAAAGGCTGGCGAGGCTGACGCCCAACCGCCGCGCCTGCACACGAAGCCTTGCGTTCAAGCTCTCGGGCAGCATCAGCCGGGTTTCGGCAATACCGGCACCATCGCCGTGCACCCGATCCAGGCCGAACGGCGTGGAGGGCTCGTCGATGTCGGCGAGCATGCCGCGGAAGAAGCGCTCATGCTCCTTGGTCGCCGCCGATCCGCGCGCCTGTGCCACCAGATTCCGGAACGGATAAGGCGGCGGCAATTCGTGGCTCCGCCCGGACAGGATCTTCCCGACCTCGTCGTGCATCACTTCGAGCGTGGAGTGGTCGCCAATCAAATGATGCAGCAGGGCCAAAAGCAGCCAGCGCTCTCCACCCGGATCGGCAGCGACCGCAAATCGCAGAAGCGGCGGCCGTCCGAGATCGATCCGATGGAAGCGCGGATCGAATCGTCGCGCGAGCTGCTCATCCCCAGGGCCTTCGCCATCCAGCACGACCTCGTCGACGACCAAGGACGCCTGCCGCCAAACCACCTGTGCCGGCGTGGACAGTCCGCTCCACACGATAGACGTTCGCAGAATGTCGTGACGGGCGACCACCTGCCGGACCGCGTCGAGATAGCGATCGAGCAGGTCGCGGCTGGCAAATGCCATTCGGCCGACCAGCAGATAGGGATCGCCTTCCTTCGACAGCAGGTGGTGGAAGAGAATGCCATCCTGAAGTGGCGAGAGGCCGTAGACGTCCTGGATGTTGGCGACGCCGCCAGGAACGCCGGCCACGATGCTGTCGATGTCGGATTGCGTCAACGTGATCAGCGGCAGCAATTCCGGTGTGATCGCCGTCATCTGCCGGGTGATCTGATTGACCGGAACGTCGGCTTCTACGCCGCCATCGAGGCTGGCGGCAAATTCCGCCAGCACCGGCTTCGCGAACAGCATGCGCGCATCCGCCCTCAGCGCATGCCGCCGCAATCGCTCCAGCATGCGCACTGCGAGCAGCGAGTGGCCGCCGAGCTCGAAGAAGTGGTCACTGCGTCCGATCCGATCGACGCCCAAGAGCTCGGCCCAGATATCTGCGACAACCTGTTCGACCTCGCCTCGCGGCGGTTCGAAAGGGCGCCGCGCATATGCATCGTTCTCCGGCGCCGGCAGTGCCTTGCGGTCCACCTTGCCATTCGGCGTGAGCGGGAGTGCATCGAGACTTACGAACGCTGACGGCACCATGTAGTCCGGCAGACACGCACGCAGGTGATCGCGCAACGCGCTGGCAAGCTCTCCGCCATCGCGCCTTACGCCCCCCCTAACGGCCACATAGGCGACCAGCCGCATATCGCCACCATGATTGCGCTGCACCAGCACGATTGAATCGGCAACGTCGGCGTGCTCGTTGAGCCGAAACTCGATCTCACCGAGCTCGATACGAAAGCCACGGATCTTGACCTGGTGGTCGTTGCGGCCGAGAAACGCAATATTGCCGTCCGGGAGATAGCGGCCGAGATCGCCGGTGCGGTACATGCGTGCATCCGCATCGCCGCAGAAGGGATCGCGCACGAAGCGTTCCGCCGTCAGATCGGCGCGATTGAGATAACCGCGTGCGACTCCGACCCCGCCGATGTAGATTTCACCGACCGCACCGAGCGGAACGGGCGCACCGAACCGGTCCAGAAGATAGATTCGCGCATTCGGCAGCGGTCGACCGATGGGAACGGCATCGCCGTCAAAACCCTGATGCCGCAACCAGCTCGTGGCGCAGACCGTTGCTTCCGTCGGCCCATAACCGTTGAAGACGGCAATGTCAGGAGGCAATCCCTTGACCAGCTCGGCCCGGGGCAATTCACCGGCAAGAACGAGGACCCGCAACGAGGCGAGCCGTTGGAGATCGGTCCGCCCCTGCAGCATCGCCGGCGGCAGGGTCGCATGCGTGATCGCATTGTCCGCGAGATAGCCGAACAATGCCGCGGTGTCCTGATGCTCGCGCGTGCCGGCCAGAAACAGCGCAGCGCCCGAGCACAACGCCATGACGATTTCCCAGATGCTGGCATCGAAACTGAGCGAGGCAAACTGCACGACGCGACTGCTCGAATTGATGTTGAACAACGCCCGCTGCGCCAACGCCAAATTCACCAGGCCGCGGTGCTCGACCATCACCCCCTTCGGCCGGCCGGTCGAGCCGGACGTGTAGATGATGTAGGCGAGGCTTCGCGCAGTCAGTCCTTCGAGGAGATCACCCGGATCCGACGTCGCCTGCCCTGCGCCTGCATCGGGATCGACGGTCCCGCAGGTCCCATCCGGAATGATCGCGCGTCCTGTGCCGTTTGCGATCAGCAGGCGCGGCCTGGCATCGTCGATAATCTGACGTAGCCGCTCCGCAGGATAAGCGGGATCGAGCGGCAGATAGGCGCCACCCGCCTTCAGCACGGCCAGCAGGCTCACCACCATTGCGATGCCCCGCGGCAGGCAGATCGCAACGGGCTGATCCGGCACTACTCCCAAGGTGATCAAGTGCCGCGCAAGCCTGTTCGCCCGCGCATCGAGCTCGCTATAGCTCAGACGAACGTCCTCGTACGCCAGCGCAAGGGCGTCCGGCGCCCTTCTCACCTGCTCCGCAAATAGATCGTGAATGCAGCTTTCGGAGGTAAACGGCGTGATCGTCTCGTTCCACGTGTCGAGAACGCGCCTGCGCTCAGCGGCCCCAATGATATCGATCCGGTCGACCACCTGGTCCGCATCGGAGATCATGGCCCGCAGCACGGTCAACAGGTAGCCCCGATGGCGCGTGATCGTCGCCTCGTCGAACAGCGACGTCGCATAGTTCAGGGAGCCGACGATGCGCCCATCCATCTCGCCGAGATTGAGCTCGAGATCGAACTTGACCTGTTGCAGCGGAATATCAGCGACCTCGGCCTTGAGGCCGGGCAATTCGAGGGACCCCCTCTCGTTGCTTTGCCAGGCGAACACGGCCTGGAAGACCGGTGTCTGCTCCAGCCGCCGCAGCGGTTGAACGATCTCGACGACCTGCTCGAACGGCAGATCCTGATGATCCTGCGCCGCGAGCGCCGCCGCGCGCACGCGGCGGAGCAGTTCGGCCACGCTGGGCTCCGCCGAGAGATCAACGCGGACAGCCAGCATGTTGACGAAGAATCCGATCAGGCCCTCGATCTCCGGCCTATTTCGGTTGGCCGTCGGAGTCCCGATGACGATATCGGTCTGCGAGGAGAGTCTCGACAACACCACTGCCCAGGCCGCCAGCACCGTCATGAAAGCACTGGCGCCATGCGACTGACTCAGTCGCCTGATGCCGGAGGCCAGCTCCACATCGATCTCGATCGGCAGGGACGCCCCGGCGAGCGACCTGATTGGCGGACGCGGCCGATCCGTCGGCAATTCGAGCACGGCAGGAGCGTCCGCGAGCGCTTCTCGCCAATAGTCGACCTGCCGCTGCAAGCGCTCGCCTGACAGCCATTGCCGCTGCCAGACGGCATAGTCCGGATACTGGATTGCCAATGGAGGCAGAGGATCGTCCTTGCCGGCGGCGAATGCCCGGTAGAGAGCGCCGAGCTCGCGCATGAGCACGCCGATCGACCAGCCATCGGAGACGATGTGATGCTGGGTGAGCAAGAAGAGATGCTCTCCCTCCGCCATCCGGATCAGGCGACCGCGGACCAACGGTCCAGCGGCGAGATCGAACGGCGTCGCGGCCTCCTCGCGGCAGAGGCGCGCCAGCTCCTGCTCGCGATCGTCCCGACCACTCAGATCATGTTCGAGCAGCGGCACACGTTCATCCGTCGGCAGCAGCACCACGCGCGGCTGTTCGTCCACCACGCGAAAGACGCTGCGCAGCGCTTCGTGGCGCGCGAACACACGGTCGATGCTGCGACGCAAGGCTTCGAGATCGAGCTCGCCCGCAAGCCGCAATGCTCCGCGAATGTGATAGCTGGAATTCGTACCATCGAGCTGCGCCAGCAGCCAGAGCCGCTGCTGCGCAAAGGACATTTCCAACGATCCGCTCCGCGCCACCACCGGAATGGCACTGGCGTCACTCCGGCCACGATTCCTGGCCAGCGCGACGAGCTTTCTCATCTGCTGGGGATCCAGATCGCGTAAGCTCGGCTTTGCCGTGTCAGCCATGCTCACTGCTCCGTTCCCACCAGTTCCTGGAGCTCTTCGGCATCGAATTCTTGCTCGATGAGCCTGATCGACACGACCCGGGCAAATGAGGCAAGATCGGGATGAGCGAACAGATCCGAGACCGCGATTGACACGCCGATCTCCTGCGACACCCGGCTCAGCACCCGCACGGCGAGCAAGGAATGTCCGCCGAGCTCGAAGAAGTGATCGTTGCGTCCGACCTGATCGACGTCGAGCAGCTCCGCCCAGATCCCGGCCAGCGCAAGCTCGATCTCGTCCTCGGGTGCCTCGTAGGTGCGACGCGCCAACGCATCCTTGCCCGGCGCCGGCAGTGCACGCCGATCGATCTTGCCGTTGGGGGTGAGCGGCAGCTGCTCCAGCACCGTCACCGACGACGGCACCATGTAGTCAGGCAGAACGGCGGACAGTGCATCACGCAAGGCGCGGCCGTCGAGCGACGGCCCGCCACTCGCATAGGCGAACAATTGGCGCCCGGTCCGGCCTTCGCCCGCCACAACGGCCGCGGCACGCACGCCACGCTGCTCGAGCAGACGCGCCTCGATCTCTCCGAGCTCGATACGGAAGCCGCGGATCTTCACCTGCTGGTCGGCGCGGCCGACATATTCAATCACGCCGTCGTCGCGCCAGCGCGCGAGATCGCCGGTGCGATAGAGGCGCGTGCCATCGACGCTGAACGGATCGGGGACGAACCGCTCCGCGGTCAGTGCAGCCCGGTTCAGATAGCCGCGGGCCTGGCCAACACCACCGATGAACAGCTCGCCGGTGACGCCGACGGGAACGATATTGAGGTCGGAATCGAGAATGTGCGCCGACCTCGCACCGACGGGCCGTCCGATCGGTGCGGGTTGGCGAGGTGTCAACGCGGCGGCGTCGACGATCCACGCCGTCGGCGCGATCACCGTCTCGGTCGGGCCGTAGGCGTTGACCAGAAGATCGAAATCGACGGCCTCGCGAAATGCCCTGACCCCGGTATCGGACCACGCTTCGCCGCCGACGATACAGGCCCTGATCGCCAGCCTGCGCCCGCCCTGCCGCAATGCCGCGCTCAATTGGTCCGCATAGGCCGGCGGCAGGAAGATCGAGGTCACCGCATTGCGGGTCATCTCGCTGACGAGATCGTCAATCAGAAGACCGGGCTTCGAAGGCAGGACGAGCGAACCGCCCGTCATCAGCGGCACCAGCCATCGCTCGTGGGCGATGTCGAAATTGATCGATGCCGTCTGGAACTCGCGGTCATGCGAGGTCATGCGGTACAGCCGGCCGATGGCTTCGCAATGCATCGCCAGCGGCCCGCGCGCAACCGCCACGCCTTTCGGCGCGCCGGTCGACCCGGACGTGTAGATGACATAGGCCAGGCTGTCCGGATGGATTTCGATGTCGAGGTTCCCGCCGTCCTCGCCGGCGCGCGGCGATGGCTCGTCGATGCAGAGCGCCTCGACCCCGGCTTCGCGCAGCACCGGTGCAAGCGGCTCGAGCAGCGCGCCTTGCGTCAGGACCAGCGCCGCGCCGCCGTCACGCAGCATGTAGGCAAGACGCTCGGCCGGATAATCCGGATCGAGCGGCAGATAGGCGCCGCCGGCCTTCAAAACCGCGAGCAGCGCGATGATCATGTCCGGGCTTCGGCTCAAGGCAATGCCGACCAGCCGATCCGGACCGACGTTCCAGAGGCGAAGGCGTCGTGCGAGCGCGTTCGCACGCGCGCTCAACTCGCCGTAGGAGATGCGCTGGTCGCCGCAGACGATGGCAATGGCAGACCGCGCCTGCGCGGCCTGCGCTTCGATATGCATCACGACGTCGGCGCAGGATGATGCGGAGGTCAGCCGCGCTGCGCCACTCCATTCGAGAGCTCGTCGCGCGTCCTGCTCGCCGGCCGCAGAGAGAGCACCGAGCGCACGTTCCGCATTCGCCGCGATCCGTTCCAGCAGGCCGCGGAGAATGTCGCGAAGGCGCAGGATCGCCGCCTCGTCGAACCGGCACTGGTCATAGTTGAATTCAATGTTCAGCCGATCGCCTGCAGCGAACACCGCGACCGCCAGCGCATAGCTCGTCGGCGTCACATGCGCCACACGTCCCAGCCGCGGACCACCTTCCCCGCCTCGCAGCACTCCCTCGTCGATCGGATAGTTTTCGAACACCAGGATGCTGTCGAACAGCGGCTGCCCGGCATGGCCGGCGAGGCGCTGAATGTCATAGAGCGGCGTCCAACCGTGCTCACGCATCGCCAAATTCTGTTCCTGCAGCTGGCGCAGCCAATCGCCCACGAACGCTTGTGGGCTGGTCGCGTCGACGATGGGAAGCGTGTTGATGAAGAGGCCCACCATCTCCTCCGCGCCGGGCAATTCGGCCGGACGGCCCGAGATGGTCACGCCGAAAGAGACCGCGGACTGCCCTGAATGACGCCGCAGCAGCTGTGCCCACGCGCCCTGGATGAGCGTATTGAGCGTCACCCGTTCATGCCTGGCAAAGGACTTCAGCCGCTCGGTCAATGCCGCGTCCACCGCAAGCCCGGCGCTGGCATGGCCTTCGGTCAGGGATATCTTGGGGGACGCCAGTGTGTTCGCGAGCAATGTGGGCGTTTCGAGCCCTGCCAAAGCCTCGCGCCAGAACCTCTCGGCGCTCTCGCGATCGCGGCCCTGCAACCATGCAATGTAGTCGCGATAGCCGCCCTGCACGGCCGGCAGCGGGCGGCCGCTCGCCTGCTGCAACACCTCGGCCACTAGCCGGGCCGAGCTCCAACCATCGACGAAGATGTGATGATGGGTCCAGATCAGCCAATGCCTGTCGTCGTCGAGACGGATCAGACGGATACGCTGAATCGGCGGCCGCGAAATGTCGAAGCCCATCGCGCGCTCACGCCGGGATATCTCCGCCAGCTCGGCTTGCAGATCCGCAGGCGCGCTGCCGCGCCAATCCTCCTCGACGAACGGCACCGTCACTTGGCGATGCACCACCTGCTGCGCTGCGCCCGACAGGTTCTGCCAGACAAACCCGGTCCGCAGGGCCGCATGCCGGTCGCTGACCATCTGCCACGCGGCTTTCAGCTTGCCGGCATCGACGCCGAACAGCTCGAGCCCGACCTGATTCACATAGGCGTCGTTGGCACCGTCGCGCAGCGCATGAAACAGCATGCCCTGTTGCATCGGCGAGAGCGGATAGATGTCCTCGATGCCGCGCAGATCCAGGTTCGCAGCCAACCGGTCGAGGTCGGCTTGAGCGAGCCCAGACAGCCGGACATCCGATGGCGTGAGGCCGAACGCTCCATTGCAGCAGTGGGTGATCAGTTCGCGCAGTGCGTCTTTGTAATGTGCGGCGAGCCGCTCGACTGTCGCGTGCCGGTAGCGCTTGCGTCCGTACCCGAGAGATAGTTCCAATCGGCCGTCACGCACGAGGCCAGTAATGTTCAGCCAGCCGCGCATGGGCGCCGCGGCGCTACGCGAGGGACCTGCGCTCTCCGCTGCGAAGGAGAAGCGCTGGTTGGTGCCTATGTTGGCGTCGAAGCGGCCCAGATAGTTGAAGACGATCTGAGGCTCCGCCAATTGCGCCAGAGCATGGCGTTGCTGCTCGGAGCCGAGATGGCGCAGCACGCCATAGCCGATCCCGCGGTTCGGAATCGCGCGAAGCGTCTCCTTGACCGCCTTGATCAGCGACGCCTCGTCGCCTGCATCTTTCAGGCGGACCGGGAAGGCCGTCGTGAACCAGCCGACGGTGCGGGACACATCTGCATCCGGGAAGATCTCCTCGCGGCCGTGGCCTTCGAGCTCCACGGTGATCTCGTCGTGCTGGCTCCAGCGCGACACCGCGCGCACGAGAGCGGCGAGCAGGAGATCGTTGACCTGGGTCCGATAGGCAGCCGGCGCCTGTTCGAGCAGCTGTGACGTCAGGCCGGCATCGAACACCAAGGACACCTCGCCGCCATCACCGACGCGATCGACATCGCCATGGTCGTCGTTGCATGGCAGGCGCGCGCCGGCGCCACGATCCAGCCAATACGGCAATTCGGCCGCGATCTCCGCCGTTCCCGCATAGGCATGCAGCCGCTCGCTCCACAAGGCAAAGGAGTCGCTCTTCGGCGGCAGCGCGACGGGACTGCCACGCTGCAGCTGGTCATAGGCCAACGCCAGGTCTTCCAGCAGGATACGCCAGGACACGCCATCGACGACGAGATGATGGATCGCAAGCAGCAAGCGTTGGCTACCATCCGCCAGGTCCATGCCGACCGCGCGCAGCAGCGGTCCGGAAGACAGTGAGAGGCTTTCCTGCGCGGCACGGGCGAGCGCCGTGATGTGCGTCGCGCCGCCGACGCCCGCGTGAATCCATAACAGTTCGGATGACGCCGGTGCCGGGCCCTGCTCCGCCCGCCAGGCGCCATCCACCTGCCTGAACCGCAAACGCAGCGCATCGTGATGGTTCGAGATGGCCGCAAGCGCGCGCCGCAGCGTCTCCCAATCGACCTGCATACGGGGCAGCAGCAGAACCGCCTGGTTCCAGTGATCCCGGTTGGCAATGTCCTCGGCGAAGAAGCGCGTCTGAATCGGCATCAGATGGGGCATGCCAGATGCGGTGTCGCCGACTGACGCCTTCGCCGCCGGTCTCTCCTTCTTGGTCGTCCCCGCCGATATCACGGCGACCGTCGCCAACCCGGCAATCGTCTGCTGGCTGAAGATCTGCTTCGGAGTAAGCCGGATGCCACGCTTGCGCAAGCGGGCGATGATCTGCAGGCTCAGAATCGAATCGCCGCCGAGTTCGAAGAAATTGTCATTACGGCCGACGCGCTCGCGAACGAGCACCTCGCACCAGACCGCCGCGATGGCAATTTCAATATCCCCCGCAGGCGCGGCATAGCCGGCCGACGCCCCCTCTTCGGCCGGTTCGGGCAAGGCGCGACGATCGACCTTTCCATTGGGCGTCAGCGGCAATTGCGCCAACATGACGATGTGTGACGGAACCATATAGTCCGGCACGATTGCAGCCAGCTGTTGCTTGATCGCATCGGCCTGTGGAGCGGCGCCGCTCTCAGCCACGCAATAGGCGATCAGCTCCTGGCGCTCACTTTCACCGATGGCGCGTGAAACGACCACCGCGTCACCGATTCCCTGCAGCGCCTTGATAACGCGCGCGACCTCGCCCAACTCGATGCGATAGCCGCGCAACTTGATCTGGTCATCAGTACGACCCAGGAATATCAGCCGGCCCTCCCGGTCGCAGCGGACACGATCCCCGGTTCGGTAGAGGCGCTCGCCCGCGTCGCCGAACGGATCCGGCACGAAACGTTCCGCGGTCAGGCCCGCCGCGCCGCGATAGCCCCGCGCCAAACCGGCGCCGCCGACATAGAGCTCGCCAACGACTCCGATCGGCACCTCGTTCAAGGCGTCATCGAGGACATGGACGCGCAGATTGGCAAGAGGCAGACCGATCGGAACCGAACCGTCCCCGCGGCCTGCCGCGCACTCATGCGTCACCGCACCGACGGTCGTTTCGGTGGGCCCGTAGTGATTCAGGATCCGGCATTCCGGCCGCAAACGCCGGACGTCGTCCAGCAGCGCGCCATCGCACGCCTCCCCGCCCAGGACGAGCGCGTCGTGGGGGAGCAGATCGGCCGAGTGCGAGGCCTGAAGCAGCCCTCGCAGATGGCTCGGCACGATCTTGAGAATGTCGACCTCGCCCTCGCGCATCGCTTGTGCAAACGCATCCGCGTCGAATACAGCCTCCGGTGACAGCAGATGCAGCGTGCCGCCGGATGCGAGCGCACCGAACAGGACAGTGTGGCCGAGGTCGGCCGCCACCGTCGAAACCATCGCCATGCTCGCCGACGGGCGCGGCTTCAGACGTTGCAGCAGAGCCTGGACATAATTGGCCAAGGCCCCGTGCGAGACGCTGACGCCCTTAGGCGCGCCGGTCGATCCGGAGGTATAGATGACGTAAGCGGTCTGCGCCGGGTGAATGGTCGTGTCGAGCGGCAGGCTCGATACCTCGACGCGCGCCGCTTCCGCCTCCGCGTCGAGCACCAGGCAGTCCAGCTCGCGCGCATCCGCCAATTTGTCGCCTGCCGCAAGCATGATGTCGATGCCGCCGTCGGTCAGGATACGTCGGACGCGCTCCAACGGCCATTTCGGATCGAGCGGGACATAAGAGCCGCCCGCCTTCAGCACAGCGAGCAAGGCAACGACAAAGGCCGGCGAGCGCTCGATCCACAGCGCAACCGGTGTCTCGCGTGCCAAGCCCTTGGCGACGAGGGCGTGCGCGATACGGTTTGACCGCTGCTCGAGCGCCGCAAAGGTCAATTGCTCCCGGCCGCATCGAATGGCGATGGCGGTCTGTCGATCCGCGGTCGCCGCGCGATGAAGGCTCATCACATCGGCGAAGTCGAACGCCGCAGCCTCACGAGGCACGGTCTGCCGGTGTCCGTCGTCGATGACGAAGTCCGATATCCGCCGCTCGGCATTGTCGGCAATCTGGCGCAGCATCGAACCGAATTGCGTCGCCAATCGCGCGATAGTCGGACGATCGAACAGATCGGTGGCGTAGTTGAACGTGACCTTCATGCCGACGCCATCGATGACGTCGAGGGCGAGATCGAAATGCGAACCAGCGAGATCGACAATGTCGATGTTGGCAGCGAGCCCCTCGACACCGGAGAAACCGCCCGGCGCCGTCATGTAGTTGAACTTCGCCTGGAACAGGGGATTTTGCCCACCGCTGCGTTCGGGCTTGAGGCCGTCGACCAGCATTTCGAACGGAAGATCCTGGTGTGCCAACGCCTCGACCACCGATTCCCTGACCTGCTGCAGCAGGCTCGTAAAGCTCGCTTCGGCGGCAATCTCAGCCCGCAGCACCAACGTGTTGACGAAACATCCGATCAGTCGTTCGAGCTGCGTATGCCGGCGCCCGGCGACCGGCACGCCGACACGCAAATCACTCTGCCCGGTGTAGCGCTGGAGCAGCGCGTAGTATGCGCCGAGCAGCAGCATGAAGACGCTGACGCGCTGCTTGCCGGCGATCTCCCGGAGCCGGCACGCAAGCACGGCGTCGATGGCCAGACCGATCGTATCGCCGGCATGGCTCTGGATCGTCGGGCGCGGCCGATCATGCGGCAGCGCCAGCACCGGGTGAACATCGCCGAGCTTGGCGCGCCAATAGGCGAGCTGCCGATCGCCCTCGCCGCCCGCAAGCCAGCTTCGCTGCCAGGCCGCAAAATCAGCATATTGAATTGCCGGAACCGGCGGCACGCCTCTACCCTGACCGGTACCGGCTCGATAGAGAGCGGCCAGCTCTTCGAGCAACACATCGAGCGACCAGCCATCGACGATGATGTGATGGGCCAGCAGCAGCAGTTCATGTGCATCGTCCGCGAATTGAAGCAGCACGGCGCGCAACAATGGCCCGTTCACGAGATCGAACGGCTTGCCGAGCTCGGATCGCCTGACCGTCTCCGCGCGCTCGGAGCGCTCCCGCACAGAATAGGCGCGGAGATCCTCGTGCCGGACGCCGATGCTCATGACATCGTGGATGAGCTGCGTTCCGCGGCCGTCCCTGGCGATGAACGTGGTGCGCAATATCTCGTGACGACGGACGATCTCGATGAAAGCGCGCGAAAGCACTGTACGATCGAGCTGGCCCCGCAGACGGACCATGCTTGCAACGGTATAGGCTGTCCCCGCCGGATCCATGTTCCAGAGGAACCAGAGCCGCTCCTGCGCGTGCGACAGCATCGTGCGATCGGCCGCGGCCGCCCACGGGATCGGCGGGAGCGCCCGGCCAGCACCGGTGCCCGCCAGGACATCGATCCGGCCAGCGAAGGCCGCGAGCGCCGGCGCGTCGAAGAAAGTGCGCAGCTCCACTTCCACGTCCAGGCGGTCGCGGACCGCCGCGGCGACTTGGCCAGCCGCGATCGAGTTTCCGCCCAGCACAAAGAAATCGTCCTCACGATGCACCGCCGCGACGCCAAGCGCCTCGCACCACATCGCAGCGACGGCGCGCTCGGTATCAGTCGCCGGCACCGTCAGGAATGCAGTGCCGCGGCGACGCCCTCTCTCGAACACCGCGAAGCTGTCGAGCGTGTTGTCGGCGAGACGCGTTGCGCAGGCCGACCGCTGCAGCTTGCCGCTCGTCGTCAGCGGCAGCGCTTGCGGATTCAGCAGAGCGATCACGGCCGGATATTCTTGCGCCTGCCGGAGGACGGCTTCGCCGATCGCATGTGCGAGCGCTTCCGGGTTGCTGCGCTTGAGCACGGCCCGGCTGAACTCCGCCGCCACTCCGATGGCCTCACGCCCGTCGACCTCGACGGGAAAGGCGGCAACCCGTCCGCTGCGGACGGATTCGACCTCGGCTTCGACCGCCTGCTCAACGTCCGTCGGATAGACGTTCTGCCCGCGAACGATCAGCAGGTCCTTGAGACGACCGGCCACCACGAGTGCGCCGTCGCGAAGGAAGCCGATGTCGCCGGTCCGCAGCCAACGCACGCCATCCCGCTCGACGAAGGCCTGATGTGTGGCCTGGGCATTGTTCCAATATCCATGCGCGACGCTGGGACCCGCGGCCCAGATCTCGCCGACCTCATTCGCCTCGGCCTCGACGGAGCCGTCGATACGCATGATGCGCACGGCGTGACCAGCAGCAGTTCGACCACATGCCACGAGGTCCGTGCCTTCGCTGGCGCTCGCGATGCGGCCGGCGGCGAGCTCCGCGGTGTCGAGCGTGTAGCTGACGGTCTCGGCGGTGATATCGCCGGCCGTGACCAGCAGCGTCGCCTCCGCAAGTCCATAGCAAGCCGTCAACGCCCGTCGATCGAACCCGGCCCGCGCAAACCGGTGGCCAAATTTCTCGAAAGTGGTTCGGCGGACAAACTCCGACCCCGAGAACGCAAACCTCCACCGGCTTAGATCCAAACCACTGATGGTCTCATCCGAAATGCGGTCGGCGCATAGTGAGTACGCGAAGTCGGGGCCCCCGCTCATCGTGCCACCGTGACGGTCGATGGCCTCGAGCCAGCGACGCGGCCGCTCAAGGAAATTCCGCGGCGACGTCAGGACGCCGGTAAAGCCCGTGAACAACGGATTCAGGAGTCCGCCGATCAGTCCCATGTCGTGATAGAGCGGCAGCCAGCTGACAAAGACATCGTCCGGCGTTCCACCACAAACCGCTTCGATGGCACGCTCGTTGGCCGCCAGATTGCCGTGAGAGACGCAAACGCCCTTCGGCTGCGAGGTCGAGCCGGATGTGTACTGGAGGAACGCGATCCCATCGGCGGCAGGCCTCGTCTCGCACCAGTCCGCCGCGAGATCGGCCGAAATCGTGTCCACCGCAACGATCTCCACGTCAGCGAGCTCGGGCAATGCAGCTTCGATGAGACCGCGCAGCCCCATCTCCACCAGGATGAAGCGAGGCGCGGCATCCCGCAGGATGCCGTTGAGTCGTCCTGCATAGCGCTCGGGGCCGCTCTCAGGCGAATAGGCCGGCACGGCGATCACGCCCGAATACAGACAGGCGTAGAATGCGACGGCATAGTTGATCCCGCTCGGAAGCAGAATCACCGCCCGTTCGCCTGCCCCGCCCATCTGCTGCAACCACGCCGCAAGTGCCCTGATCCGAGCGTCGAGCGCGGCGAACGTCAGCTCATCGGCAACGTCGTCGCCTTCGAGGAACCGCAAAGCCACCTTCTCCGGTCGCAAGGCAGCGTGCTCTCGCAAGCGCTCGACGAGGTTGGATCTGTCCATGTCTCGAATTCCTGTCCGGCCGCGCCGGAAATCCCCACCGCCCAAATGAGACGTGCCGCCGATCACTCTTGCCGATCACCCCTGCCGATGAGCTTCAGCCATGGCGACGATCACCTTGCGCGGCCCCTTGAATGGGGCACGCGCGTGCGCGGTCAGCATGTTGTCGAGCATCACGACGTCCCCAGCCTGCCAGGGAAAGCTGATCTTGTGCCTCTCCAGAACGGTCCGGACCGTTGACAATGTTTCGTCCTCGATCGTCGAACCGTCGCCATAGAAGACGTTGCGCGGCAGATCGGCTTCGTCCTCGACCACGTCGAGCAGACTCTCGCGCACCTCCGGCTCGAGATTGGAGACGTGGAACAAATGCGCCTGGTTGAACCAGACCCAGTCACCGGTGACCGGGTGCTGCGCCGTGCCCTGACAGACCTGGCGCGTACGGAGCTCGCCATGTTCCTTCCACTCGCATTCGATGTCGTGGCGAGCGCAGTATGCTTCCACCTCCGATCTGGAGTCGGTGCCGAACACCTGCTGCCAATCGACGTCGAGCCCGTTGCCGTAGTTCCGCACATACATCACGCCCTTGTCGGCGAACCGCTCGCGAATGGCCGGCGGCATGTCGCGATAGATGGCGCGGCTGTCGGCGATCGGTGTCTCGCCGCCTTCCAGCGCCGGCTGCATGCAGTAGAACCAGATCTTCATCGGCCAATCGCGGCTATAGGCCTGCTCGTTATGCAGCGGGATATGCTGGTGCGGTGGATACTCCGTGGACGTGTAGACGCCCGAGGCCACCTGCGAACGCGGCGTCGACCCGAACTCGTAGGTCAGCAGCGGGTGGCCGAAATCGGCCGCGAAGGCTCGAAACGCATCGGGACCATCGAGCGAGAAATCGCGAAACACGATGCCGCCGCTGTCGGTGAGGTACCGGTCGATCGTTGCACGCAGCATGGGAAGGGATTCGCCGAGCGGCTGCCCGGCCTCGCCTGCCCTAAGCAGCATGGGAAGAGCCTTGCCCTCAATGAGTGGCTGGACGGAGAACGCGCTCATGATCCTCGCTCCGATGCGAAGCAATCGATCGCCCCGATTGCCGGGCCAGCGCCCAGCCGATCCGGTCGATCAGCTCGGCCTGCTCTGTGTGAATGAAGAAGTGATGCCCCGGCAGGATGTCGAGCGTGAATGACGCCGAGGTCTCCTGCCGCCAGGCCTCGAGCGCTTCGCGGCCGGTCTCGTCGTCCGCTCCGCCAAAAACGTGTACCGGGCACGTCAATGGACGCCGCGGCCGGTAGGCATAGGCCCCGCACATCAGAAAGTCGGCGCGGAGCACCGGCAGCGCGGATCGCATCAGCTCGGCATTCGACAGCGCCTCGTCGGGCGTGCCCTGAAGATTACGCAACTCCCGCATCAGCGCTTCGTCGCTTAGAGGATGGCGCCACTTGCTGCCGTCCCGAACCGCCGGCGCTTCCGCACCCGAGGCGAAGAGAATGGCCGGCGCAGGTACTCCGCGATCGAGCAGGCCATGTGCGAGCTCGAACGCAATTACGGCACCCAGGCTGTGTCCGAACAACGCGTAAGGACCATCGAGCTGCGCACCAAGTTCACCAGCAAGCTGGGCCACTAATTCACGCGGATCAGTCGACAGCGGCTCGTCCATGCGCGCGCCGCGCCCTGGCCATTCAACCGGCCGAACGTCGATCCACGACGGCAGCACCCTGCGCCACCGCGCATAGAACATTGCACTGCCGCCGGAATAAGGCAGACAAAGAAGCCGCATCGGAAGACCTGGCACCGCCGCCTAAGACGACTGCTGAGACGCCGCGTCGTCGTCCATGAACTTGCGCAAGCTGAGCGGACGCATGTCGGTCCACACCTGCTCGATGTGGTCGAGGCATTCCTTCTTGCTGCCGGTCTTCCCCACTGCCTTCCAGCCGGCCGGAATCTCCTTGAACGTCGGCCAGATGGAGTATTGCTCTTCGTGATTGACGACGACGGTGAAGGTGACGTCGTCTCTGTCGAACACCATCATGGCGCGATCCCCTTTTCGGAAAGCGAAAGCAGAGACGTTTGACTAGGTCAGAAGCCGACGAGGGTCAAAGCAATATCGGCGCGACTTTTTTTAAGACCTCAAAACTGGCGACGCACGGACACAATGCAACCTCCGCGCTTGCGCGCCAACATGCGGGAAAATATTGGGATTTCAGAACACGTCGCAGATTGCTGCAATTCTAACTGCATAGGGAGGAACATTTCCGATGCGATATGATCGCCGGTTCTATTGCGGGCGGCGTTTCATCGTACTGTCATCAACTGCATTGAACGGCTCATGACAAGCCAATGCCGCCGCGGACCGACCGCGGCGGCACAAACTCCGGCTTCCAGGAAGAACGCCTAGAAATTGAAGGTGGTAGACACCAGATAGGTCCGAGGCGCGCCAAGCGTGATGACGCCATTATAGGCCGAAGCCCAATACGCCTTGTTGCCCACATTTTCGACGTTGGCACGCACCACGATCGGCTTTCCGTTCCAGGGCGACGTGAATGTATATCGCGCCCCGATATCGACGCGCGTCCACTCCGGCAAAGTCAGCGTATTCGCGGCGTTGACGTACTGCGAGCCGGTATAGATGACCCTGCTCGTGAACGTGAGACCACGAACAAACGGCGTATCCCATTCCGCGCCCATATTGACGTTGACGACGGGCACACCAACTGCCGTCCTTCCGTCGGTGAGCCCCCCTTGAGTTCTCTCCTGCACCCCGTCGATCAAGGCGACACCGCCAAGAACACGGATGTCGGGCGTGATCTCGCCGAACACGTTGAGTTCCACGCCGCGGTTTCTCTGTCTGCCGTTGAGTTGCTGAGACGCTGAGACGCCCGACGCCACTGAGATAATGCTCGGTTGGCTTATGTCGAACACGCTCAGCGTCGTCGTGAAGCGCCCTGCATCGATCTTCATGCCTGCTTCAGCCTGTTTCGTCTGCGCCGGCGGGAATACGGTCCCGACGTTGCTAAAGTTGCCGGAAACGACGACGGGCGTCTGGAGGCCTTCGATGTAGTTTGCGTAGAGCGCGACGTTCTCGACGGGCTTCACCAGAACTGCATATGCCGGGCTCCAGACCGATGTGTCCTGCTGTGGTCGGCTTGAGGCTGGCGTGAGGAAGTTCGTTACTTCCGAGCCCGCGGTCTGACGACGAACGCCAAGCGTGACTTGAACGCGATTGTTCAGAATCGACATAGTGTCGGAGGCGCCGACGCTCGAAAGGGTCACGCCCGTCTTCTGATTGGCAGATACTGTCGAGAAATTGGGCTTCGCTATGTTGGTCGGTTCTGTGTACAGGTTCCAGAAAATCAGATCCGCGAGAGCATTGCTCGACCGCGTCAAAACCCTCTGATTGTAGGTCCGGTCGTTGATCGAGTAGTTGACGTTCAGCGCATGGTTTACGGGACCGGTGTCAAACGTTGCTCGGATACCAGCCTCACCTGCGAGCGTCTCGAACGTTTCCTTTCCGGCAAACGGCCGCGACCACAAGCCCCCCAACTGGGAGACGCCGGGTGGAGATGTCAATGCGCCGGGCGCGACATTGGAGATGTTCGGCGAGGGATAGGCGTAGTTGATGTTGCTGTCGTGATAACCGAACGCTCCATAGGCGGTCATCCAGTCGGTCACATCCACCTCGCCTCGGGCTGTGGTAAAGAAGTCGGTCGGCGCATAATAGGCCCAGGGAACCTGGAAATTCAGTCCGGCTTTTGGTGGCGGAGGAATAACCGTAGTCGTGGCCGGGACATTGAAGAAGCGCAACGGCGGATTCAGGTTGTCAGCCTGGTAACCGATATCGACCGCCGCGCGTACGCGTTCTCCGCGGTAATCGAGGCCCAGAACCGCGTTTCCAAACTCATCGGTCTGTCGGTTCCAAGGGGTGTTGCCGTTCGAGTAAGTGCTGTTGAGCCGAACACCCCACTCCTTGTGTTCCCCATAGCGGCGACTGACATCAACGATCCCGCCAAACTGCGACCTTGAAGCGTAAGTTGCCGTAAGCTGGGTAATATCGAAGTCGGGTGCATGCTTGGTGATCAGATTGACGCTTCCACCAACTGCACCGCCGCTCGCAACGCCAGTACCGCCGGCCGTCATGCCATTGAGCAATGCGCTCGGCCCTTTCAGGACTTCGACACGCTCCACGAAATTTGCGCCCGAAGAATAGTATGGAGCAATTCCGTAGAGGCCGTTCAGCCCATAATCGCCGCTGTCATAGTAAAAGCCGCGTATGAACAGACCGTCCGCGCCCCCGCCCGCCGCCTGGACGACGCGAACCGAGGGATCATTCGCCAGAACATCTCGAATCGTGCGCGCTTGCTGGTTCTGTATCAACTCCGCCGTATAGCTCGTCTGGTTGAACGGCGTGTTCATCACGCCGCGATTGCCGAGCAGACCGAGACTGCCGCCGGTTGCGACCTGGCCGCCTGCGTAGGCGGGCGGCACCGTGCCGACCGTACCGGTCGAAGGCACCACATAGGGAACGGGTGCAGCCTGGCGCGGAGCCGCCGCGGCGACGGATCGCTGTCCTCGGGAGGCGCGTATCGACTGTGATCTCTGGACCGGCTGGCGAACTCTCGGCTTGGGGGCATCCACAGTCACGGGCGGCAGATTGGATTGCGCAACCGCATCCTGAAGGTCACCCGAAGATTCCATCGACAGCGCGAGATAACTCACCGCGCCTAACGATAGTGTACGCACGATTTTCCTGGCCGAGAGTTCACGCGTCATTCCTGCGCCCCAATTCCACTTGCAAGCACGTCCCCGTCGCTTCCTAACATACGACGGTGCTGCGAGAAGGAATTGGGACCTAGAAATTATCTAAGGTTGCACGACGAAACCGTCGTGATCGGAAAAGCGATTTCCTGTTTCGAACTTCACTGCAAAATTTCGAAAGCTTCTAGTTTCAAATCGTTCTAATCGCCGATCCAACGTGTGACATGCAGGCGATACGCTGTCACTCCGTCCGGAATTCTCGATTTAGCCAAGCAGGTTGCGTATCGTGCGCATGAATATTCTTGCACCAATTTCGATCAACTGATCCGGAAAGTCGTAGTTCGATTCGTGCAGCCCGGGATGCTCTTTGCCGGCTCCCAGGAAGAACATCGCCGACTTCGAACGGGAGCCAAAACGTCCGAAGTCCTCCGAGCCACGCAGTGGGAGGCCCTCAGCAGAATGTCGCACCCCCTCTGCGTCCAGCGCACTTCTGAGATGGGCAACAGCATGGGCGTCGTTTGCGCAATGATTGAAGACGTCGCGATAAGCGATTTCCGTGCTCAGCCCCTCACCGGCCGTCACGCGTCGAACCAAGTCTTCCGCCTCCAGGCGGAGCCGTTCCATCATCACGTCGGTGCATGTTCTCAGTGTCGCCCACAACTCGCCGAAGCCCGGCGCGATACCGAACGCAGGCTCCCCAAGTCTTGCGTGGGTGACCGTCAGCATCGAGAAGTCGTCGTCCAGCTCCGTGCCGTGCCCAAGCGCGGGAATCTTCAGCAGAAGCTTGGCGAGCGCGTCTTTCGGGGAGATACCGAGCTCCGGATTCGACGCGTGCGTGGTTTGTCCTGATAATCTGATCTGCATTCCTTGCGAGGCGCAATTCACCAAGCCCTCGGCAAGGGAGACCTGTCCAAGACCGAGCCCGGGAAGGTTATGCAGCGCGAAGACAAAGTCGGGCCGCACCTGCTCAAACTTCGCGTCGGCCAGAACGGCGGCCGCACCGGACCCGTCCTCCTCGGCCGGCTGAAACAGGAGCGCTACGCGACCTCGGCTTGGACGTTGCCGGCTCAGATTTTGCGCTACGGCCGCCAGAATTGCCATATGACCATCATGACCGCAGAGATGGGCCTTTCCTGCTGCCAGTGATCGATGCTTGAGTTCTGATTTTTCCTGGATCGGCAGTGCATCCAGTTCGGCCCGAAGCATGATCGTCGGGCCAGACTCACGTCCATCATAGATTCCAAGCACGCCGTGACCACCGAGGCCCGAAACGATCCTGTCGGCACCCGCCGCCCGAAGGCGGGCTCGGACGGCTTCCGCGGTTTTTGCCTCTTGCCCCGACAGTTCCGGCTCGGCGTGAAGATGGCGTCGCCATGCCACCAAGTCGTTCAGATCATTCTCGGTCAGGACCATTGGGTTTCTCGCGGCGAATGCCTGTTGATGCACATCATCTAGTGACGATCGATTGCGCTTACGAGCACCACCGCTCAGATTTGCCGTCGATAGATTTCTGGATCTCCCGGTGCACACACATCGTGCACTCGCCGCCCTTGATGGATTTGACGATATTAAGCTCTCGCTCCAATCCGACACGGGCACCGTGGAGAGCTTTCCATCGTCGCGGTCTCGCCGCGAGCCTGCGGCCGACGCCTTCGTCAGCGCGGCACGACGGCCGTCGCCTCGATCTCGACACGCGAGGATGGCTCGACGAGACGCACGATCTGCACCAGCGCCATGCTGGGGTAATGGGTGCCAATGACCTCGCGATAGACTTTGCCGAGCGCCTTCAGGTTCGACACATATTCGTCCATATCCACGACGTACCAGGTCAGGCGCACGAGATGGTCCGGCCGCGCGCCCCCCTCTGCCAGGATCGCGACGATGTTTTCGAGCGTCTGGCGGACCTGCGCAACGAGTCCGTCGGCAAATCGCCCGGCTGCGTCCCAACCGACCACACCACCCGTCACGATGAGTCGTCCTTCAGCCATGACACCGTTCGCATACCCCTTCGGCTGCGGCCAGCCGCTGGGCTGAAGCAGTTGCAGACCACGCGTCGCGGGAACTTCCGGCTTGCTGATCGTGCTCATGCGTAGCTCTCAATCCCCTCAGCGCGGCTTCAACAGCTCGCGTGCGACAATCAATTTCTGGACCTCGGTCGCGCCCTCGTAGATGCGCAGCGCGCGGATTTCGCGGTAGAGACTTTCGACGACCTCTCCCTTGCGCACGCCGCGGCCGCCGAACATCTGGACGGCACGGTCGATGACGCGCTGCGCGGTCTCGGTGGCGGTCAGCTTCGCCATGGCGGCTTCGCGCGTCGTCGGAAGCTTCTGGACATCGCGGCGCCAGGCCGCGCGGTAGGTCAGCAGCGCCGCCGCGTCGGTGTCGGTCGCCATGTCGCCGAGCGCGGCCTGGGTCAGTTGAAGATCCCCCAGCGTCGCACCGAACATGTTTCGGCTGCGGGCATGCGACAATGCCTCGTCGAGCGCGCGACGGGCAAAGCCGAGGGCTGCGGCGGCGACCGATGCGCGGAAAATATCCAACGTCTGCATCGCGAGCTTGAACCCGCCCCCGGGCGCGCCGAGCCTACGGCTCGCGGGAATCCGGCAATTAGTAAAGCGCAACGTCGCCAGCGGGTGTGGCGCGATGACGTCGATGCGCTCGGCAATGCTAAAACCGGGATCATCCGGAAAGACGACGAAGGCCGAAATGCCGCGGGCGCCCGGCGCCTCGCCCGTTCGCGCAAACAGCGTATAGACGTCGGCAATGCCGCCGTTCGAGATCCAGGTCTTCTCGCCGTCGATGACGTAGTTGTCGCCGTCGGCCCGCGCCGTGCAGGACATCGCCGCGACGTCCGACCCCGCCTCCTTCTCGGAGAGCGCGAAGGCCGCGAGCCATTCGCCGGAACGCACCTTCGGCAGCACGGCCTTGCGCAGCTCCGCCGAGCCACCCAGTGCAATCGCTCCGGAGCCAAGCCCCTGCATGGCGAAAGCAAAATCGGCGAGGCCATCGGCATAGGCCAGCGACTCGCGCGACAGGCAGATCGAGCGGGAATCGATCGACGTCGCATCGCCATCGGGCGCCGCGACCGCGCAATCGAGCAACCCCGCCGCGCCCATCGCGCGCACAAGCTTGCGACAGGCACCATCAACATCACTATGATCGATCTTGTCGAGGGCTCCCGACTGCACGAAGCGATCGAGCGCCTCGCCGATTGCAAGATGGCGGGGCTCGAAGAACGGCCAGTCCAGCCATTCGCGCCGGATCATCTTTACCACGGAGTTCATCCGATCCCTCCTTCGCTCACTGCGCGGCCACGGCAGCGGCACGCGCCAGATTGGCTTCGTATTGTCCCTTGGCGGATAGATATTGCTTCGGCCAGTTGACCGCTGTGATGCCGATGCGCGCGGCTTCGTGCAGCGTCCAGGCCGGGTCGGCGAGATGCGGCCGCGCAATCGCGCAGAGATCCGCGCGGCCGGCCGCGAGAATCGAGTTGGCGTGATCGGCCTCGGAGATCGCACCGACTGCAATCGTCTCGATGCCGACTTCGTTGCGGATCAGATCGGCGAATGGCGTCTGGAACAGGCGGCCGTAGACCGGCCGTTCCTCCTTCCAGACCTGTCCCGAGGAGCAATCGATTACGTCTGCTCCCGCCTCCTTGAACATCGCAGCGAAGATCGCGGCGTCGGCCGGCGTGTTGCCGCCTTCGGTCCAGTCATGGCAGGACAGCCGCACCGACATCGGCCGATCGGATGGCCACGTTGCGCGCATCGCCCTGAACACCTCCAGCGGAAAGCGCGCACGATTTTCGTGGTTGCCGCCATATTCGTCCGTCCGCCGGTTGGTCAGCGGCGAGAGGAAGCTCGACAGCAAATAGCCATGGGCGCAATGAAGCTCGAGCCAATCGACACCGGCGTCGGCAGCACGGCGCGTTGCGGCGACGAAATCGTCGCGGACGCAGTCCATGTCGTCGCGGTTCATTTCGCGCGGCAACTGGCTGTGAGGGAGATAGGGCAGCGCGGAAGCCGAGATCAGCGGCCAATTGCCTGAAGCCAGCGGCTGGTCAATCCCCTCCCAGGCGAGCCGGGTCGATCCCTTCCGCCCGGCATGGCCGAGCTGGAGGCCGACCTTGGCGTGCCCGAGGCTATGCACCAGATCGACCAGCCGGCGCCATTGTGCCGCTTGCTCATCATTCCAGAGCCCGAGACAGCCCGGCGTAATCCTGGCATCCGGTGAGACGCAGGTCATCTCGGCAAAGATCAACGCGGCGCCGCCCATGGCGCGCGCTCCGAGGTGGGCGATGTGGAAGTCGTTGATGAGCCCGTCCCTCGCCGAATACATCGCCATCGGCGAGACCATGATGCGGTTCGCCAGCGTGAGGCCGCGCACGCGGTGCGGCGTCAGCATCGGCGGCGGTACCCGTTCGCCGTCCTCGACGGCGATGCCCGAGCGCGCGGCAAACCATCGCTCGAATCCTTCCAACCAGGCACGGTCGCGCAGGCGCAGGTTTTCATGGCTGATACGCTGCGAACGCGTCAGCATCGAATAGAAGAATTGCGGCGGTTCGAGCGTATCGGCATAGCGCCGGCCGACCACCTCGAACCATTCCATGGCATTCCGCGCGGCGTTCTGGATGCGCGCTACGTCGACGCGGCGCACTTCCTCGTAGGCCTCCAGCACGGTCGGGATGCCCTCGCGACCGTGACCATGGCGATCGAACTGATTGGCGAGCTCGATGGCGTCGTCGAGCGCGAGCTTGGTGCCCGATCCGATGGCGAAATGCGCGGTGTGCGCGGCGTCCCCCATCAGCACGACATGGGAGCGGCCGTTGAACACGCTCCATTTGCCGCAGATCAGGCGGCTGAAATTGAGCCAGGCCGAGCCGCGCAGATGGCGGGCGTTGGTCAAGAGCTTCGCACCGTCGAGCGTCTCGGCGAAGATCTTCTCGCAGAAGTCGATCGACCCTTGCTGATCAAGCTCGCCCAGCCCGTGAGCATTGTAGGTCTCTTCCGTGGTCTCGACGATGAAGGTCGAGGTCTCCGCGTCGAACTTGTAAATGTGTGCCTGGAACCAGCCGTGCTCGGTCCTCTGAAAATCGAACGTGAAGGCGTCGAACGCCTTCTTGGTGCCGAGCCAGATGTAGCGGTTCGGCCGGATCACCATGTCCGGCTGGAACTGTTCGGCATAGCGGGCGCGAATCCTGGAATTCACACCGTCGGTGGCCACGATCAGGTCGGCGTCGGGGAATTCAAGATCGGACTCCACCTCACGCTCGAAGGCGAGCTCGACACCCAGAGCCTCGCAGCGCCTCTGGAGAATGTTGAGCAGATGCTTGCGACCAATGCCGATGAAGCCGTGGCCGGTCGTGCGCTGCCGCGTCCCCTTGAAGACCAGCTCGATGTCGTCCCAGTGATTGAAGGCGTCTTCGATCTCGGCCGCGCTCTCGGGGTCGGCAAGGCGCATCGCAGACATCATGGCATCGGAGAACACCACCCCCCAGCCAAACGTATCGTAGGGCTTGTTGCGCTCGACGACCGTGATGACATGTTCTGGATGCCGACGCTTCATCAGGAGGCCCAGATAGAGGCCGGCCGGCCCGCCGCCGATACAGACTATGCGCATGATCCCTCGCTTTCGCGCGTTGCGCCGAGCTCTCACCCATTTATTTTAAGTATAAAATATTTCCTCGATGCGTGGCTTGTCAAGGCGGTTCTGCAAAGACGCCGGAGGGCACGCCCCTCAGCGCAGCGCTGGTCCTGAAATTTAGTGTAAATCGGATGCACGGCGGCGCCGATTCCGGATCCCTCGGACCCAGCCTTGAATTTACTTTTGGCACGAACTATCTTGCCGATGTCCACGAGAGCTGCGCCAGCTTTCGTAAGCCACGAAGCCCGGGAGATTCGATTGGCACTCGCGAAGGAGTCCACCCCTGTTTCGGCCAGGAATGAGACGGATCAGGAGGCCGAGTACAGGGCTCAGACACGCCTTTGGCTCCGACTGCTCGCCTGCACGACCCTAATCGAAGGCGAGCTGCGGCGCCGGTTTCGCGAAGAGTTCGACTTCACGATGCCCCGCTTCGACGTTCTCGCCCAGCTCGACCGCGAACCAAGCGGACTTGTGCTGGGAGAGCTGCCCAAGCGCCTGATGGTCTCGGCCGGGAACCTCACGCCAATCGTCGACCGCCTGGTCGCAGATGGATACATCACCCGCACGGCGTCGAACCTCGACCGGCGCGTGCAGATCGTCTGTATGACGGTCGAAGGCCGCAAGATCTTCAGGCGAATGGCCAAGAGCCACGGTGCATGGCTTGCGGAGCTGCTGGCGGAATTCCCGGCAGATCGGTTCGATGGATTGATCGGCGAGCTCGACGAACTCAAGGCCGCCGTCAGGGACGCCTTGCAAAAGCCTTAAGCGAATACGACGTCAGCGTCGTATCTTCACTCCGGCCGCTTCGCGATCCCACGTATCCGTCGTGACGCCGGCATCGCGCAGCACGCCCTTCTTGATCTTGCCGTTCTCCGTCAGCGGCATCTGACCCAGGATTCGTACATAGCGCGGAATGGCGAAATAGGCGATCTGTCCTTCGCAGTGCCTGACGATGTCGACGGGCTGGAGCACGTGGCCCGGCTCCAGAAGAATTGCAGCAGCGACTTCGTCCTCACCCAACTCCGACGGCAGCGGGTAGATCGCGCAGGCAGCGACCGCGGGGTGCGACTGGATCGCCTGCTCGACCTCCCATGAGGACACGTTCTCGCCGCGCCTGCGGATGGAATCCTTCATGCGATCGATGAAGCGATAATGCCCGTCGGAATCGCGAACGACCCGATCGCCTGAGTGGAACCACAGATTTCGCCAGGCCTCCACGGTCTTCTCCGGCATGCCGAAATAGCCGGACGCGAACGCAAAGGGTTCTCTCGCGCGAAGCACGAGCTCGCCGGCCTCTCCATCAGGCAGCTCGGAATCATTCTCGTCGACGATCCGCGCCTCAATGCCATCGGCCAGGTACCCCATCGTCCCCGCCCGATCCGACGGAATCGTGCCGGCGAACACAAAATTCGTCTCCGTCGACCCGTAGCCGTCGACCAGCGGTACGCCGAAGCGCTCGCGGAACGGGCCGTGGATTTGCGGCGGCACGCCACCGCCAAGCGCGACACGAAGACGATGCATTGACTCGTCTGCGCTCTTCGGCTGCGCCAGCAGCATCGAGGCCATCGCGCCGAGCAGATAGCCGACCGTCGCATTGTGCTGTCGCGCGGCAGCCCAAAAGCCGGAAGCAGAGAATTTCGGCTCGAGCACGTACGTGCATCCGTTCAGCAGCGCCTGATAGAACGCATTCAGTGCGTTGGTGTGGAACAGCGGCAGCGTCGTGAACAGCACATCGCCCTCGCGGATTCCGAGCGCCCGCGCCGAATAGATGCCCCACCAGAACAGCTGCGCCTGCGGACAGCACACACCCTTCGCAGGCCCCGTGGTGCCCGACGTATAGAGGATCGCAACGGTGTCACCGGGACGCACGGCGCCGGCCGGGGCTGTGGCACCAAGAGGCGGCAGCGAGACCGCGGAAAGCCTGGCACCGATTGCGTCGGCGGCAGCTCCGATGATCCAGGTCCGAGGCGGCAGCTCGACATTCGCGACCGCGCTGGCGAACTGAGCCTCGATGACGAGCAGCGCGGGACGCGAGTTGCGGAAAATGTGGGACAGCTGGAAGCCGCGCAAGGCGGTGTTGATCGGGACCGCAATCGCCCCCAGCCACGCACAACCGAGATAGACCTGCAAGAACTCCGGACGGTTCGAGCACATCAGCGCGACCCGGTCGCCCGGCTTGATCCCGGCATCGACCAGCGTCTGGGCCGACGCAGCCGCAGTCGTCGCAGCCTGCGCAAAGCTCCAACGCGTCTCTCCAGCAACGAGCAGAAGGCGGTCGCCGTAACGCTCCGCCTGCCGCGTGAGCATCGTCGAGAGGATGCGCTCAGACGGCGGGAACGACGCTATCGCGCGCGCCCAGGCAGGCGCCGCGTTCTCGCCGCCGGCCAGGTCGGTGATGTTCGCCAGCGCATCTTTCTCCATTGCGACCATGCTCGCACCTCAAGGCAACAGCTTGTACTTGCCGTCCTCGATCTGAACCATGATGCGCGAGCGATCGTCCACCCCATGCCGGTCCGCCGGCGTGTAGGTGTAGACGCCCTGCGTTCCGACCACCTCCTTGGTGGTGAACAGCGCCTGGCGAATCGCGGTACGGAACTCAGGTGAGCCTGGTTTGGCACCGGTTGCCAGCGCACGCTTGGCGGCGTCGGCGAAGATCAGCCAGCCGTCGAAGGAATAGGACGAGAATGAATCCGTCGGCGCCTCGCCGTTGGCCTTTTCGAAGGCCGCGCGGAAATCCAGGGCGACCTTCTGGATCGGATTGCTGGCCGGAAGCTGCTCCGCCGCGGTCACAGGTCCCGTCGGGCACATGATGCCGTTGGCGGCCTTGCCGGCCAGACGAAGGAAATCGGCGCTGATCAGCCCGTGATTGCCGTAGAGCGGTCCCTTATATCCCCGCTCGGACAGAGCGATGACCGGCAGCGCGCCCGGCGTGCCGGTGCCGCCGAGCATGATGGCGTCGGGACGCGCGGCGAGTGCGCGCAGCACCTGAGCCGTCACCGAGGAGTCCGACCGGGCATAGCGTTCGTTCGCGACGACCTTGATGCCGGCGGCCTTCGCACTCTGCTCGAGCGAATTGTACATGAGATCGCCGAACGCATCGGAGAAACCGATGAAGGCCACGGTCGTCAGGCTCTTCGCCTTCATGTGGTCGACGATTCCTTGCACCAGAAGCGGCGTGGGCTGCGGCGTCTGCACGACCCAGGGACCGCCGTCGCCTGACGGCACCGGTGCGATCGGCGACACCGCGATCATCGGAATCTTCATCTCGATGGCCGCGGTCGCCATCGCGAGCGTCTGGGGAGCGCCGGACGTGCCGATCAGGATATCGACCTTCTCCTGCTCCACCAGCTTGCGCGCATTGCGTGCCGACGCGGTCGGATCGGAGCCGTCGTCGAGCTGGATGACCCGCAGCTTCTCGCCGCCGATTTCGCCGATATAGGCCTGACCTGCCGCGATCCCCTTGGCGTTGGGAATACCGATCGATGACACCGGCCCACTGAGGCCGGTGACGAATCCGACGAGGATCTCGGCTCGCGCGAATTGCGGAACGGCAAGCAGCAATGCAGTGGAAGCCACCAGGCTCTTGATCAAGTTCATGGCACCTGTCTTTCGGGAGAATTTCTTGTTCTGATTGGCGAGCGCCATGGATCGGGGCTCAAGTGGACGACACCAGAGCGATGACTCGAAGCGGGCTACCGGAGCCGTTCTGGATCTTCAGTGGCGAAGCCACGATGACGGCACCGGTGGCCGGAAGCTGATCCAGGTTACACAGGCATTGCAGGCCGTAGCGGCCCGCGCCGTGCAGGAAGTGATGCGCCGGATAAGGCGGCTCGAAGTGTCCGGCCTGCCCCGCATCCGTGCCGATGGTTTCGGTGCCGAAACCGATGACACCGCGCTCCTCCACCAGCCACTTCATCACCGCCGGGTTCGGGCCCGGCGTATGCGCGCCGTCGTCCCCGAGATTGGAGTAGTCGCGCCAGCCCTTCTTCGACCAGTCGGTCCTGAGCAGCACCCAATTCCGCTCGGGGATCCGGCCGTGCCTTGCTTCCCAGGCTTCGACAATCGGGACGGTCAGCAGGAAATCGGGATCCTGCGCCGCCTGCGCCGAGCAGTCGATGACACAGGCCGGTGCGATCATGTCCTTGGCGGGCATCGTGTCGACGGCATTGTTCGGCAGGTTCTTGCCGGTGAACCAGTGAATCGGCGCGTCGAAATGCGTGCCGGTGTGTTCGCCGAACGTAACGTTGTTCCAGTACCAGGCCGGCCCGCGACCATCGTATCGCGATATCTCCTGGATGCGGACAGGCGCGGCCTGACCGAACTCCGGCGGGAGGACGATGACCGGAAAGTCCGGACTGAGTGTGAAGGTCAGATCGACGACGCGCACCGCGCCGGAAGAAATCGCACTCGCCAGCTCCAGGAGACTCTTGCTTTTCATCGTCACGTCCTCAAGCTCGGTTGAAATCCCGCTTCTTATCGGTCGAGCTCGCGCTCGAGCGCTTTCGGATTGGCCGCGAGACGTTGCCGGATCTCTTCGGCGACATCTCCGACATACATCTCTTCGAGCCCGTTCTTGAGGCCCGACACGATCGCCTGCGCGATCGCGCGCGGTGCGACCTTCGGCGGCGGCACGGTCTGGAACCATTCGGTGTCGACAGGGCCGGTGAACAGGTTCATCACCCGGACGCCGCCCGGCCGCAGCTCCGCGCGCAAGCAATGCGACAACGACAGGCAGGCGGCCTGCGAAGCCGAGTAGGCGCCGAAGGCGGGCCAGTTCGCCAGTGCATAGACCGAGAGAATATTGACCCATGCCGCGCTGCTGTTGATGCCGTCGGCACCGCGCATCCGCATGGCGGGGCCAAAGGATTGAGCCAGATTGATGAAGCCGAGATAGGCCTGATCGATCTCGTCCCGTGCAATGCTCGTGCCCCTGCGGTCGAGCAGGCCGCCCGGCCGAATGTATTCCGTCGTGTTGACGAGAATATCGACCTTGCCGCCGATGTCGGCCGCAAGATCGGTAGCCGATTTTTCGTCAGCCGCATCGAGAGTCACGATCTCGATCCCGTCCTGACCGCGCAGCCGCTCCTCGCCGACGAACGGCCGCCATGGTTCGGCAATGCCGACGAACACCGTCTTGGCGCCCGCCGCCTTCAAAGCGGCGACGGCTTCCTGACCGATGACGCTGCGGCCGTTGGTGACGAGCGCCCGACGGAATTTCGGATCGGCCGTCATTTCCCGCCACTGCTTGTCGTCTGCCATGTTGGGAGTCTCCCCTTCGGGACGGGCAAAGGCCACCGCCTGGCCGCTCTTGTCGAGTTGCAACGACATGCTGACGGCCGCGCCCTCTGCGCAGTCGGCATGAAGATGTGCGACGATCGTCGGACCGCAATCCATCTTGATGAGACCGATCCGCCACGGCGCCCGTTCGCGGAAATAGACGTCGCTCGGCACCCGTGCCGTTGTCTCGGCAAGCAGTACACCTCGCCGCGGCGCATCGACGAAAGCGAGGCCGGCCGAAAGACAGGACGGGCAGGCTTCGCGCGCCGGATAGGCAAAGGTGCCGCAAGCCTCGCAGCACTGCAGCATAAAGCGGCCTTCGGCGGCCGCGCGCGTGAACCCGTGCGACATCCTGCTGCGCGGTCGCGGTGGCGAGGCCGGTAGCCGCGTCCGCAGCAGCGGGTTCTTGCGCCGAGGCGGCTTGATCGGCTCTATCATCGCGAAGGTCCAGCAAGGATCGCGGCACCCGAGGCGAGACCACGATCATAGTTGATCATACCGAACCCCGAGGCCAGAGCGAGGCTCGCATTCCTGACCTGCGTGGGACCGGCACTGCCCAGAACCTGCCGCAACCCTTCAACGAGGCCGAGATAGGCGCCGGCAGCACCGGCCTGCCCGACCGAGAGTTGTCCGCCCGACGTGTTGTGCGGGAAGTCGCCGTCGATGGTGAGATCGTGTTGGCGCACGAACTCGGCGCCCTCGCCCTTCTTGCAGAAGCCGAGATCCTCGAACTGCATCATCGTGATGACGGGATAGTCGTCATAGGTCTGCACGACATCGAGATCGTCAGGCTTCACGCCGGCCATCGCATAGAGATCGCCGACATCCATCGCCCAGCCGCCGCGCACCTGCATCGGATCGTCGGCAAAGGCATTGTGCCGCTCGATCGTCGAAAGGAGTCGCGCGGCGGGCAGCTTCAGGGATGACGCCGTCTCATCGCGCATCACGAGAAACGCTTCCGCGCCAGCACAGGGCATCACGCAATCGAACAGGTGGATCGGATCGGAAATCGGCCGGGCCGCCAGGTATTGCTCGAGCGTGAGCGGCGCCTTCATCAGCGCATGCGGGTTGCGCAGGGCATTGGCGCGCTGGGCGACAGCGATCTTGCCGACGTCCGCGCGCGTGACGCCGAACATTCGCATATAGTTGCGCGCAATCAGCGCAAAGCTGGCATTGGCGCCGCCAGCGCCGTAAGGATAGACGGCGTCCTGATTGAATCGCGAGAAATTCTCCAGCGTCAGCCTGAACGAATCGACGTGATTGGTGTCGCCAGCGACGCACGCCACCATGTCGGCATCGCGCGCCTGAACCGCGCGCGCCGCCTTGCGCAGCGCCGCGATGGCGCTGGCGCCGCCGAGCGGGATCGTGTCCAACCACCGGACGCAGAGCCCGAAATGCTGCGTCAATCCGACGCCACTGTCCGTGCCCATGGTGAAACTGGAGACGCATAGGCCGTCGATGTCGGACGCCTGGATGCCGGCCTGCGCGACGAGCGCGCTCAGCGCCCGCCCGATCCACCATTGCGCGCTCTCGATGGAGTAGCGCACATAGGGAATCGTGACGGGAGCCGCAATCACCACGCCGTCATATGGTGCGCGCAAGGTGTTAGTCACCGACCGCCCTCGTTCATCCGCCTCAGACCACCGTCAGTTTCACGTCAATATTGCCGCGGGTTGCGTTCGAATAGGGGCAACGCTCATGCGCACCGGCAACGACCTCTTCGGCCACAGCCTTCTCGACACCGGGCAGGTTGACCTTCAGCTCGACAGCGAGCGCATATCCGACGGGCACCGGCCCCATCGCAACCTTCGCAGTCACGGACGGCTCGGCAGAGGGCACCACCTTCCGCGTGCGTGCGACGAGCTTGACCGCGCCGAGAAAGCAAGCGGCATAGCCGGCCGCAAAGAGCTGCTCGGGATTGGTGCCTTCGCCACCGGGACCACCCATCGATTTCGGCAAGGACAGGGACACCGACAGCAGACCGTCAGCGCTGGCGGCTTTGCCATCCCGACCTCCGGTCGCCGTCACCTCGGTCTCGTACAGGATCTTTTCGGGGGTCATCATGACTTGTTCTCCAGCAACGGTGTTTCGAGCACTAGCGGCCGTTACGGGCAAGTAGCGCGCGGAAGTCATCGCGGGCCTGGGGGCTGGCCCGCCTGAAGCTCGGCCCGCGGCTGGGCTCGGTGCCATTGAGCTTCCGGAGCTGCACCCACATCTCGGCACTCTTGAGCGCCACGGCCGCGCAGTTGACCACCGGAGCGTGGCCAACCTTCAGGCCATGCTCTCGCCCGATCAAAAGGCCTGGCAACGCGCCGGCCGGGATCACGACATCCGCGCCGCGTTCCACCAGCGGGAGCGCGCAGGCAACGAAATCCTTGACCATGCGGGCTTGCGCGGCAGCGTTTCCGGCGAACGCATCGGCGAAATCCTCCGGCCTGCAGCCAAGGCCGGTCACGTGGACGACGCGATCGCCGAGGCCGTAACGCTCGGCCTGCTCATAGTGCAAGACCTCGAAGACGGGATCGAGCGTCACAAGACCTAGCCGCCGCCCGAGTTGAGAGGCCGCCAGCAACGTCGCCTCGCCGGTCCCGATCACGGGAATGTCGAGCGCAGAGCGCAGCTCGTAGAGACCGGGATCCTGAAAATGCCCCATGACGAAGGCGTCGAACCCGCCCTCCTCCGCTGCGATGCCGTTGTCGATTGCCTGGACCGCACAGCGCAATTCCGCGAGCCGTCCGAACTCGCGGTCCGGCGGACTGATGCCCCGGACGTCGACCGTCGTGCCTGGCGCAGCGATGTCGTTCAGGTATTCCGACAGCCGCGCCATGTAGGGCGCATTCACGCTCGCATCAACAAAGCTCTGCCAGAAGATGCGCATCGTCCTTCTCCTCAAGCGATGATCGGAGGATCGGTCGTCGGCTGCCGATGAATATATTTCAATCATAAACTAATTGACGCGTCAAATGCGCGCGGCGGCGACGGCGACCAGGGCCGTCGGGGCCAAGGCGAGCACGGCGTTTTCGATCGGTCGAGTAGCGCAGAAGCGCCGCACACTGACGAAATTGTATGCAACAACATTTTTTTCTGACAGCCCTGTGACACGTGTTGACGGCGCCACCGGAGTTACTTTAGGCTTTAAGTAATTCCTCGCCGGTCAAGGACCGGTGGCCATGACAATGATGTTGCAGGGCACCGATTTTGAGAGACTCGATCGTGTGGACAGTCGCCGTGCTCGAACAGCCGGCCTTAGCAGCAGCATCGCCGTTCGCGCATCGCGGCGGCACCGACGACCTTTCATCGCTCCGGAAAAGGCCCGCTTGCATGTGCCGATGGGCCTATCGTTCGCGCGGCACGCAACATCATGGCTGCTGAGCGCCGGGCGAGCACACTCTCTTCGGTCGCGCCCGGTATTTGGCGCCGCAGCAATGTTTTCAATCGGTCGGTTCGTCGTTCGGGGCCCCGCGCGGCAGCATCGAAGCATTCCTATCCAGCATCAACGGAGGAGAACGCATATGCGCAAGACTCTGAGTTTACTTGCACTTGCCGCCGGCATCGTCACAGCCCCCGCCGCGCGGGCCGATATCACCATCGGCTTCGTCACCTCGCTCAGCGGCAACGGCTCGTCGATCGGCATCCCCTACGGGCGCGGCATCAACGCGGCCTATGAATACAAGAAGACCGTCAACGGCGAGACCATCCGTCTGATCCAGCTCGACGACGGCTCCGACCCGTCGGCCGCGACCCGCAACGCGCGCAAGCTGGTGGAAGAAGAGAAGGTCGACCTCCTGATAGGCACCGCGACGGCGCCCTCGACCATCGCCATGGCGGCGGTGGCGAGCGAATTGAAAGTGCCGATGATCGCGGTCTCGCCGATCGGCAAACTGCCGGAAACACCCGAGCAGTGGGTGGTGTCGGTGCCGCAGCCTGCGTCCCTCCTCGTCAAGATCATCGCCGATCGCATGAAGCGCGATGGCATGAAGAACATCGGCTATATCGGCTTCTCCGACGCTTGGGGGGACCTCGTCTACAACGGCGCCAAGGCGGCGGAGGCCGCCGGCGATGTCAAGATCCAGACCAACGAGCGTTATGCGCGCACCGACACCTCGGTCACCGCGCAGATCCTCAAAGTGCTAGCGGCGCGGCCGGACGCCGTGCTGGACGGCGGCTCGGGGACGCAAGGCGCGCTGCCGCTCCTCAGCCTCGCGGAGCGCGGCTTCAAGGGAAACACCTACGGCACGGTGGCGCTCGTCAATCCGGACTTCGTGAACGTCGGCGGCAAGGCGGCCGAAGGCATCCAGGTCTCCGCCGGCCCGGTCATCGTGGCCGAGCAGCTGCCCGACGAACATTTCGCCAAGAAGATCGCGCTGGATTTCCGCAGCGTCTACCAGAAGGTCCATAACATCCCGACCACCGACGGCTTCTCGGCCTACTCCTTCGACGCCTGGCTGATCTTCGCCAACGCAGCGGAGCGCGCGCTCAAGACGGCGAAGCCCGGCACGGCGGAATTCCGCGCCGCCCTGCGGGACGCCATCCTCAGCACCAAGGAGCTACCGGGCGTGCATGCCATCTACAACTTCAAGCCCGGCGCGGTGACCGGCGTCGATGAGCGCGCGCTGGTCGTAGTGCGCCTGACGGGCGGCGCCTGGAAATACGCGCCGTAGTCGGACGGCGGCAGGCCACCAGAACAAGGGGGACGACGTTCTCAATGACGAGCGACATCGCAGCCATTCTTGCGATCGACGGGATCGCCACCGGCGCAGTCTACGCGCTGGTGGCGATAGGGACCGTCCTCATCTTCACGGTGACACGGGTCATCTTCATTCCCTTTGGCGACATCGCGGCCTTCACGGCGCTGACGCTGGCAGCGCTCGATGCGAAGCGCTTTCCGGGCACGGGCGCGCTGGTCGTCATTCTTGCGTGCCTCGCAACCCTGATCGAAATCATCTCGCTGCTGCGCAACGGCGAGCGTCGGCTGGTTCCGCGCGCTCTCTTCTTCTATCTCGCATTGCCGCTGGCCGTGGTTGGCCTCGCCTGGCTGACCATGCGCGCCGAGCCGCCGCTCGCCATCAGGCTCGTGCTGGCCTTGATGCTGATCACCCCCATCTCCCCGCTGCTGGACCGGATCGTCTTTCGTCCCATTGCGGACGGAACGGTGCTGCTGCTCCTGACCGTCTCCGTCGCCCTGCACTTCGCGCTGGTCGGCCTTGGGCTGCTCTTCTTCGGTCCCGAGGGTGTCAGGACCGAGCCGCTGACGTCATTGTCGACCGAGTTTGCGGGCGTGCTGATCTCGGGCCAGACCATGCTGATCGTGATCGCAGCCCTCGTCTTCTCTGGCCTGCTCTATCTCTTCTTCGACTTCACGCTGGTCGGTAAATCGCTCCGCGCGACGGCCGTGAACCGGACCGGCTCCCGCCTGATGGGCATACGTCCCGCCCGCGCCGGCACCATCGCCTATCTCCTGGGCTCGCTGATGGCCGGCGTCTCCGGAATCCTGATCGCGCCCGTCAACACCATATTCTACGATTCCGGCTTCCTGCTCGGCCTCAAGGCCTTCGTCGGCGCCATCGTCGGCGGCATGACCAGCTATCCCGGCGCGGCCATCGGCGCCGTGGGCGTCGGTATCCTCGAAAGCTTCGCATCCTTCGAGAGCAGCGCGCTGAAGGATGTCATCGTGTTCTCGCTTCTGATCCCGATCCTGATCTGGCGATCCCTCGCCTCGCTGCATTCCGAGGAGGAGATCGAGGAATGACGCGCCTTCACGTTCAGCTCGCGGCGGTGGCGGCGGTAGCGTGCCTCGCGCTCGCGCCATTCGTCCTCAACCCCTTCAGCATCACGCTGATGAACTATATCGGCATCTATTCGCTGGTCGCGATCGGCCTTGCCCTGCTCACCGGCGTCGGCGGCATCGTGTCATTTGGACAGGCCGCCTTCGTCGGCGTCGCGGCCTATGCCACGGCCTGGGTCTCCGCTCTGAATGGATATTCCCCGTGGCTCGGCCTCGTGTTCGGGGTGGCGCTGACCTGCGGCGTCGCGACCATCCTCGGCGTCGTTACCTTGCGGCTCCAGGGCCATTTCCTGTCGCTCTCGACCGTCGCCTGGGGGCTCGCCATCGGCTTCCTGTTCGGCAATGTCGAGGGGCTCGGGCGCTTCAACGGCATCTCGTCGATCCCGCCGATCAGTATCGGATCGTTCGCGCTCGTCTCGAGCGCCCAGATCTATTTCCTGATCTGGGGCATCGTCGTCGTGGTGCTTTTCCTCGGATACAATCTCCTGGACTCCCGGGTCGGCCGTGCCATGCGCGCGCTGCGCGGCGGCAATATCCTGGTCGAAAGCCTCGGCATCAACGCCTTCCGGATCAAGCTCGTGACCTTCGTGATCGCGGCCTTCCTCGCCTCGCTCTCCGGCTGGCTCTACGCCCATATGAGCCGCTTCATCAGCCCGGGCCCGTTCGATGCCGGCATGGGCATCGAATATCTGATGATGTCGATGGTCGGCGGCGCCGGCAGCCTGCTCGGCGGCGTCGTGGGCGCCGCTATCGTCACCTTGCTGAAGAACAGCGTGCAGGACTATCTGCCGCTGATCGCCAAGGGCGCGTCCGGCCAGCTCGAGATCGTTGCCTTCTCCGCGCTGTTCATCCTGTTCCTGCAATGGGCGCGGCAGGGCATCGTGCCGTTCGTCGCGCGCTACTTGCCGAAGATCAAGCGCGAACGGCCGCCAGCCGCCCCGCCCCTGCCCCGCCGTCCCCAGCCGAAACCGGGCGAACTGCTTCTGAAGGTCGACGGCGCCGAACGGCGGTTCGGCGGTCTCGTCGCCGTCAACAATGTCAGCTTCGAGGTCCGCTCCGGCGAGATCCTCGCCGTCATCGGCCCGAATGGCGCCGGCAAGAGCACGATGTTCAACTGCCTGACGGGCGCGCTCAGGGTCAACAAGGGCGAGATCGTCTTTGCCGGACGCGCCATCACGCGCGATCCACAATCCCGCATCGCGAGGGGCGGAATCGCCAGGACCTTCCAGCATGTGAAGCTGCGGCCGCGCATGAGCCTGCTCGAGAACGTCATGCTCGGCACCTACGCGCGCACCAGCACGGGCCTGTTCGCCGGCGCCTTCCGCCTCAACCAGCGCGAGGAAGCCAGCACCCGGCACGAGGCCTTGAAGCAGCTCGAGCGCGTCGGGCTCTGCGACAAGCCGTTCGAGCTCGCGGGCAATCTGCCGCTCGGCAACCAGCGCATCCTGGAGATCGCGCGCGCTCTCGCCGCAGACCCGGCGCTGCTGGTGCTGGACGAGCCGGCCGCGGGCCTGCGCCGCCAGGAGAAGCTCAGGCTTGCGGAGCTGCTCCGCTCGCTGCGGTCGGACCATCTGACCATCCTGATCGTCGAGCATGACATGGAGTTCGTGATGTCGCTGGTCGACCGCATCGTCGTGCTCGACTTCGGCTCCAAGCTCTGCGAGGGCGCGCCCGCCGCAATCCGGAGCGACGAACGGGTACAAGAGGCCTATCTCGGAGGCGTCGCGTGAGCGAGATGTTTTCCATGACGGATGTGACCGTCTGCTACGACAATGTCGAAGCGGTCCGCAACGTCTCGCTGTCGGTCGAGGAAGGCCAGATCGTCACCGTGATCGGCCCGAACGGCGCCGGCAAGACCACGCTGCTGATGGCGGCGATCGGGCTGCTCGCCTCCCGCGGCCGCCTCGTGTTTCAGGGCAACGACATCGGCAGGATGTCCGTCGAGGACCGCGTCGAGCGCCGGCTGTGCCTCGTGCCGGAGAAGCGCGAGCTGTTCTCCGACATGTCGGTCGCCGACAATCTCCTGCTCGGCTCCTACAGCCTGCGCGACCGCTCGGGCGTCCAGAAGACGCTGGACGAGGTCTATGATCGCTTTCCGCGCCTGAAGGAGCGGCAGCGCCAGGCCGCCGGCACCCTCTCCGGCGGCGAGCGCCAGATGCTGGCGCTCGGGCGCGCGCTGATGGCGAGGCCCAAGCTGCTCATGCTCGACGAGCCGAGCCTCGGCCTCGCACCGCTGATCGTGCGCGAGATCTTCCGCACCATCGCCTCGCTGCGCGATCTCGGCGTCTCGATCCTGCTGGTCGAGCAGAACGCCCGCGCCGCGCTGGAGACGGCCGACTACGGCTATGTGCTCGAGACCGGCGAGATCGTGCAGTCGGGCCCCGCCAAGGATCTCATCCACGATCCCCGGCTGATCACAGCCTATCTCGGCGGACACTAGCGCTGATCTGGACAGGCAGGGTCGCTGGAAAAACAGAAAGTCGAAAACAACCCCATGCACAGTAGCCGCTGACAGCGTTTTCAATGACTTGCGGCGAGCCTTACGGATTTTGCGAAAACAGGTTGTTCCGTCGGGCAAAACAGGGGCATAATGCCATCATCGCCGCTCCGGATGCCGACGGCTTCAACCGCCAACCTGGACTTCCGTTTTCGTAGGTACACTGCAAGACGCCCCGACAGTCTGAATTCCCGTGCGTGCCGGTAAACCATTGCTACCGACCACCGCGTGGATTTTACGCGTCAAGCCGCCGCGCAACCTTCCCATCGATTGGTGCCAATTCCTAGTGATACAGGCGCCATGCTGATGGACGCGGACAATCGAAATGTCGATCTCTGGACAGCGGCATCATGGGCAGCAGCAAGTGCGTCTAGAGTGACTTACATCACCCTTTTCAAGTACCCCCCTCCGATCGTGCGCCGCACGTCGCGCTGATTTTGAACTCCCCCGCTTTGCGTGGCCACCAACGGCTACTCTGAACTCGAACTCCATAGGGAGGAAACCATGATTACCAAGACGCTGTTCGTCGGACTTCTTACAGCCGGATTTTTCTCTGCATCTTTCGCAGTTGATGCAGAAGCAGAACCAACTCGTTCCCAGCAGGTGAAAAACGTGGGAACCAGCCAGAATGGTGCCCGGGCGGGCTCCATGGATAGCTGGCCGCAGACGATGGACGAACTGAACAACGCCTACAACTGTGGTCCGTATGCGGACAAAGAGTCGGCCAAGAAGTGCAAGAAGTAAGCAAGTTCTTTGATCGCTCCAGTGCTGCCGAAGGGGTCAGCTACACGCTGGCCCTTTCTCTTCGGGCAATAACTCCGTGGCGGCCGCACGGCGCTACGCAAGGACCCGGCTTTCGATTTCGCCGCGCTCGATCGTCAGCGTCACGTCGGCGAAGGTCTCGAGCAGCTTCGGGTTCGACTCCGTGATCAGCAGGGTAATGTCCCGGTCCTGCGAACGAAGCCGACGCAGCGCCTCGGCGTACCTCTGCGCCAGCACAGGGGCGAGGCCCTGGAACGGCTCGTCCAGAATGACGAGGCGGGTGCCCAGCATCAGGGCGCGCCCGAGGGCGACCATCTTGCCTTGGCCGCCCGAGACGGAGCCCGCCGGGCGACCCGCCAGTTCCTCGAGCTCCGGCAGGACGGAGTAGGCTCGCTCCAGCCGCCGGCGCGCCTCTTCCGCGCCAAGTTTCGCGACGCGAGCGGGCAAAAGAATGTTTTCTTCCACCGTAAAGGCCGAGAAGAGACGACGGTCCTCGGGGGCGTAGCCGATGCCCAGGAAGGGCCGTCGGTGCGGAGGAACATGCCCCAGGTCCTGACCGCCCAGGCGCACGGTACCGCTCGCCTTCGTGAAGCCCATGATGGTCCGTACCGTCGTGGTTTTGCCGGCGCCGTTTCGCCCGATGAGCGCGGCGGTCGCGCCCGGTGGCAGCGAGAAACTGACGCTGCGCAGCACCGGCGCATCGGCGATCGCGACGTTGACGTTCTCGAAGTCCAGCATCGCCGTCATATGCCGATCACCTGTTCGCGGACCTTGGGATCGGCCAGAACCTCCGCCGGCGTGCCGACCTTTTGAATCTTCCCGACGTTCCACACCGCGACTCGGTGGGCATAGCGCTCCACCATGTCCATGTCGTGCTCGACGAAGACCGAAGTTACCTTCTCCTTGGCGAGCGCGGACGTCAGAATGTCCATGATCTCCAGCTTTTCGGCGGAGGCGACGCCCGAAGTGGGCTCGTCCATCAGCAGCAGCCTGGGCTTCAGCGCGAGCGCCAGAGCGATGTCGACCAGCTTGCGTTGTCCCTCGGGAAGCTCCCTCGCCTTGCGAGACGCGTACGACTTGACGCCGACGAGATCCAGAAGGCGCTCCATTTCAGGCAGCTCAGGCAGGGCGGAAAGAGCCGTGAAGCCGGAAGGACTTCCCAGCCGCGAGGCCGCGGCGATCAGCATATTCTCCATCACAGTCTGATCGAGAAAAAGCTGCGGTATCTGAAAGGCCCGCGCGATGCCGAGCTTGGTGATCGTGCGCGGGAGCTGCGCGGTGATCTCCTGGCCTAGGAAGGTGATGCTTCCGGCCTGCGGCCGCAGATAACCCGTCGAGATGTTGAGGAAGGTGGTCTTTCCCGCGCCATTCGGTCCGATGATCGCGAGGTTCTCGCCTTGGAGCACATCCAGATCGATACCGTCGGCGGCGACGACGCCACCGAACCGGATCTTGATACCCTTCGCGGAAAGGAGGACGTTCGTCATCAATGTCCTCCCTGCTTCGCCTGGCCGTAGCGCTGCCTGAGACCTATCAGTCCGTTAGGCGCATAGAGAATGATGACGATCAAGACCGCGCCGAGGATCAGCTGCCAGGTGTCGGCCAGGTGGGCCGCCGCATAGAAGCGCACGCACTCGAACATCGCCGCGCCGGCGAACGCTCCGAAGGCGTGGGCGCTGCCGCCTAGGATCGCGATAAAGACGAACTCGCCCGACTTCGTCCAGAACCCGAACTCGGGCGTGGCGATCTGCTGGATGATCGCCACCAGCGTGCCGCCGATGCCGCCGAGAAAAGCCGAGATCACGTAGCCTATCAGAAGCACGCGCCGTGCGGACGTCCCGAGATACTCGAGCCGGGTCTCGTTCGATTTGACGGCACGCAGCATGTGTCCGAGCGGGCTATCGAGATAGCGTTGCACGCCGTAGAAGGCGACGACCGCGATCAAGAGGCTCACGTAAAGAATGACGTACTGGAAGGTTTCGGGCGTAAACGACAGCCCCAACAGGGCCGGACGAGGGACCCGGATGCCGTCGGCGCCGTTGGTGTAATGAAACATCTTCTCCAGCAGCGACCACAGCACCATCGAAAACGCCAGATTCAGCATTCCGAAAAAGATCTCCCGGTAGCGCACGACGAAGAGCCCGACGATGAGGCCGAAGACGGCGGAGGTTATGCCGCCCAGCGCGATGAAGAGCACGATGTCGCCGCCACCGACGTACTTGCCCCAGAACGCCGCGGTATATGCCCCGGTAGCGAAGAACATTGCATGTCCGAACGACACCTGTCCCGCCTGCAGCAGAAGAATGATACCGAGAACGACGATGCCCTTCGCTAGGATCAACGCGAACAGGGTTGCCCAGCTCGCTACAAAAAGGGGCGCGACGGCGCTGGCCAGAAAGAAGATGGTCGCGATCGTGGTGACCGGCTTGATGCGACCGCTCATCATATTTTCCTTACCTGCACGGCGCCGAACAGGCCGAACGGACGCACCAGAAGCACCAGCACCATCAGCAGATAGGGAACGAGAACTTCGAATTCCGGCTGGAGATAGATCACGAAGGCACGGGTCAGGCCGATCATCAGCGCGGTGAGCGCGGTGCCCTCGATCTGGCCGAGACCCGCGGTCGCAGCGACGGCAAAGGAAAGCACGATCATATCGGCGCCCATACCGGGGACCAGCGAGGTGGTCGGCGAGGCCAGCGCTCCTCCCAACGCGGCCAGACTCGCGCCGATGACGAAGGTGACGAAATATACGCGTTTTGCGTCAATCCCGATGGCCGTCGAAGCTTCGCGGTCCTCCGTGACCGCAAGGATCACCGCTCCCGACAGCGTCCTGCGCAGGAAGTAGCGGAGCCCGAACAGCGTCGCCAATGCGACGCCGGGCAGCAGAATGACCTGGTATGACGTGTAGCTGACGCCGAACACGGCGATGTTGGGAAGTAGTCTCAACGGCTCCGCGGCGAAGATGGGCTGCACGCCCCAGATCAGACGCTGCAGGTTGTCCATGATCATGAAGGCCGCGAAAGTGATCAGAAGCTGGAGGACGTCCTCCTGTCCGGAGAGCGGTCGCAACAGAAACCGTTCGATGAAACCGCCGCACACGACGCCGATCACGATGGAGGCGGCCAGCAGCGCGGGATAGGTGAGCCAAGGCGAGATCGGCGCGATTGCAAGGCTGAACGTCGCAGCCAGGTAGGCGCCGAACGCGTACAGCGAACCGTGCGCGACGTTGACCACGCGCAGCACGCCGAAAATCAGGCTGAGCCCGACCGAGACCAAGAACACCAGTGCGGCGTAGCTGATCCCATCGAGGATCGCCAAGATAGCGAGTGTCGAGTTCATGATGGCCTTCGGAAAAGGTCCGTCCTCCGGGACGGGCTCGGAGGACGGGGATCAAAAGTTCAGCGCGCCGTTACTGAGCTTTGAAGGTCGGCACGTCCATCTTGACGAAGTCCGGCTTGAGCGTCTTAAGCCACTCAACCGATCGTACGCCCGCCGGGTTGGTGATCACCTTCGGATCGAAGATCATCATGTTGTCGAGCAGCTTGAAGTCGTACCCCGGAACGGATTTGGTGACGCCGACCAGCTGAGCTTCGAGACCCTGGTTGTCCTCGGGCCGCAGCGTAATCGGACGGCCGAAGCCGGTCGCGAACTCGATGCCCGCCGTCGCGTCGACGACCTGTTCGCGCGTGGGCCAGTTGCCGCCGTTGGACTTGATCGCCTTGTCGTAGGCGGTCTGCAGAGCCTTGAATGCCTGCGCCATGTGATAGACCGGATAGATCGGCCATGCACCGGTCTTCGCCTTGAAGGCTTCATTGAACGCCTTGAAGGCCGCGTCGTTCTTCTTCTCGGGATGCAGGAACCAGTGGTCTCCGCGCGCGCCGACGATCAGGCCTTCGGGCAAGTCCTTGCCCAACCGCTGGATCGATGATTCGCCGATCCCGAGCACGAAGGTCGACTGCTGCAACAGGCCGCGCTGACCGGCCTGGCGGACCAGCGTATCGAGATCTCCGCCCCAAGACGTGGTCAGAACCACATCCGGCCGCAGCGCCAACAGACGGGAAACTTCAGTGGAGTAGTCCGGTGCGCCGAACTTCGGGAAGAGCTCCGCGACGACTTGCACGTCCGGCTTCATCGCCTTGAGCGCCGTCGAAAAGATTTCCCAGCTCTCCCGCCCCCATGCATAATCCTGATTGACCACCGCGATCGTCTTAAAGTCGGGCTTGGTCTTGAGTAGGTAAAGGAGCACGGCCAGCATTTCCGGCGTGCCGTTCGCCTGAGTCCGGAAATTGTAGCGGTACTTCTTGGTTTCGAGGATGGAGGCCGCACCGCAGTCCCACATGAAATTCATGACTTTGAGGTCTTCGGCGACCGGCACCAACTGGGTGCAGCTGCCCGACGAGATCGAAGCAAACGTGGCATCGACCTTTTCGTCCTGCACAACGCGTCGGTAGTTCGAGACGAGCGCTTCGCCTCCCGCGCCTTCGTCGATGAAGGAGAGCTTGACCGGCACGCCGCCGATGCCGCCCTTCTTGTTGAGGTCCTCCGCGATCATCTCCGCTGCGGCCTTCGCCGGCACACCAAAGACTGACGCAGGGCCCGACAGGAACGTCGTGATGCCGATCTTGAGCTCCGACGGCTTGGTCTGCGCAAGCGAGTTGCCGGTAAAGGTCGCAATGACAAGCCCGGCTGCCACCGCAGCCTTGAGAAACTGCATCGAAAGTCCTCCCTGTTCTATGTGCCCGGCTTCAGCTGCCGTGCGCTTCTTCTTGCAACAACGGTACTATAATTGTCCCATGTTGCCAGCCCCCTCTGGCCGCCATTCACGAGCCGACGAATTCAGTTCGACGCCGCCCCCCATTTTGTCGGAAGCGCATCGATTGGAACGGACAAGGCCCCCAAAATGGTCGATGCCTCTAATTCCATGGTGCGATAAAAGCTCCGGCCAGCGCCCGCTGCGGGCCATTCGTGCCTGCCGTTGCTCTGCGACATAGGCGCTCCCGTTCCAGCAACAAACACCGAACGCACTTCCGCTTATGGCCCTTCGCTGCCGTCTCCCACGGCGGAGGATATGTCAGCAGTCTGGGGTCTACCGGGCCTACATCAAATCGGGCCCAACCGACGCGATTGACCCGCAACGGGCATCAATGGCCATGACCCGGTGCGGCCTACCTTGGGTTTGACAGGGGTTCTCTCAGGGGCGCGTCATTTGCGTCCAGCAACGACCTCGGGCGGTCGATCCGGCGCGAGGCTGAAATGGTGACGGTCCTATTGGAACTCCCCCCTTCGTGATAGGCAAGGCATCAGGCAACAAAAGAGAGGACCGAACCGGCATGATCAGCCTAATAAATGTCTTCACGGTAGATCCAGCCAACCAGGGCCGGCTCCTCGATTTGCTTGCGCGCGCGACCGATGAATCGTCAGCCGGGCACCTGGCTTTGTTTCCTCGACCCTTCATCGGAGCCTCGACGGCACGAAGGTGACCATGTATGCGCAGTGGCGCAGCGCGGAAGACTATGAGGCCATGCGCCGGGATCCTGGACCGCTACCCTTTCTCGAAGAGGCGCTCACCATCGCGAAATTTGAGCCGGGCATGTATGAGGTCGTGCGCATATTCTCGCCCATTGATAGGTAGGCCTCGCCCCCGCGCGCGAATCCGGACTTCCGCTGTTGGCCCTTCGCAGCCCATCGGAATGCTCGGTGGAGCGTCGGTTCTCGGGTGTAGAGCGGAAACTGATTGCAGCGGTCTGGACTGCCGATCTTGACCCAAAGGGGACATGACGATCAAGCGCATTCATCGCCACCTCCACCAGGCTTCACCTCACAACCGCGTGCCGCCTGCGGCCCACCGAAAGTTTGACCGGCAATGAAGACGGTTGCACTATTAGGTCAGGGTCTTCGACGACCGTGTCATTCAGTTTGATACCTCGCCCCAAGATCATCCTCCTCCCTTCGCCTTTGGAACTGGTCAAACCTGTACGAACCAGCAATTCCACCAAGGGTATTCCGCGGTCGCGCTCTGCACCATTCAGCTCCAACGTCGGCACACCGACCGGCACACCGTGTCCTTCGAACGCCTGCCGCGCGGTAGCGGCTGCATGCTTCGCGGCGTCGATACCATGGACGAGAGCCGTGGCTTCAGTTGCAAGCCGCTCTTTAAGGGAGTTTATCTCAGATCCGTCGTTCTCGGTGAGCTTCCCTATCTCGACTGTAGAGAGGTCCGTAAACAGTCTGAGAAACCGACCGACGTCAGCATCTTCTGTGTTTCGCCAAAACTGCCAGTATTCGTAAGGTGACAAGCGGTCCGCGTTCAACCACACGGCCCCTGCTGCGGTTTTGCCCATCTTCGCTCCCGAAGCGGTCGTTAACAGCGGAGCAGTTAGCCCAAACACTTCCTTCCTGTCCAATCGCCGTATCAGGTCGATTCCGCTCACGATGTTACCCCATTGATCAGCTCCCCCCATTTGCAAGCCGCAATTGCATCGACGGGAAAGCTCCAGAAAATCGAACGCTTGAAGGATCATGTAATTGAACTCTAAGAAGGTCAGATTCTCCTGTTTCTCAAGTCTCGATATCACGCTGTCGAACGAGAGCATTCGATTGATCGAGAAGTGCCGCCCGACCTCGCGAAGCATGTCGATCCAGCGGACACTGTCCAACCAATCGGCATTGTTGACCATCACAGCATCGGTTGGGCCGTCGCCAAAAGTCAGAAGGCGTTCGAACACTGTTTTGATGCCGTCAATATTAGCCGCAATCTGAGCATCAGAGAGCATGGGACGAGCATCCGAACGGAAGCTTGGATCACCAATTCTCGTGGTACCCCCGCCGATTAAAACAATCGGTCGATGGCCAGCCTGCTGAAGACGGCGCAACGTCATGATCGGCAGAAGGTGGCCCACGTGGAGGCTATCTGCCGTCGCGTCGAAGCCGACATAAGCGGTGACGATGCCCGCTTCAAACGCGGCGTCGATGCCAGCTAAGTTGGTAGCTTGATTTAAGTGGCCGCGTTCGATCAGCGTTCTCAGAGCCTGAGATCGGGGCTGGAATTGGTCGACTGAAAACCCAAAATCTTTCATCGGAATCTCCTGGAATTGCCGTCAGGAGGTCTCCGGAATAACAAAGCCGCCCGACAGCGGCTTGTTTCAAGACATGATCGAAACGCGCCGCTCCCTATGGAAACGTCGCGTAATACTTGGTTGCGATGTGCACAAACTCGATCATGCAGAGCCTTTAGAGCAGCATCGTTGCAAATGCAACCGTTTTGTCCCGCGTGCGGCTAACCGGATCCAGTCCGTCGGTTGCAGATTCAGAAAATAGATGTTCGTGACTTCGTCTGCTTTTGGCCCGTGGCGGATTTCGGCTGGTGGCCTCGCGCGGTCGGCTTCCGAGGGCTGAGCGGAAAGCTATCGTGGGGCCGCCGAAGGCAGCCTTTAACCCATAGCGGAAACGTCTATGAAGCGTGGCGCAGCTTTATGAGCCCCATTCGCCGAAGGAGACGAGCCGCTGGTCCGCGCTTGATCACATCGCGGAAACGCTCCCCATGAGGGCAGCGCCACCCCAGCAGCCACCCCTCGAAGAATCCAAAGATGGACACGGTTAGCATTGTTACGAAAGCGAGCAGCACCATCCCCGAGATTGTTGCAATCACCAGTCCGTTGTCGTGACGTGTGTGGCCTTTGACGCGGGGTCCAGGATGCCCGACAGCCATGCTGCACCGACAACCACTGCTGCTACGAAAGGTGCGGCGGCAGCTTGGAAAAGGAAGACAGACGGAAAAGTCGCAATCATTGCTAGAGCAAGCGCCAATCCTTTACGGCGGGTACCTGAGTTGAGTGCCATCACGCCAGCCAAAAGCCAGACCAGAGACGCAAAGGGTATCCAAACCGACAAGGCTACAAAATACATGAACGTTGGAGGCAAGGTCCCACTCCTAGCGGCTTCCAGAGCGAGCATACATTACTCTGAACATGCGAAGCACCATGCGGATGTCTGCGTGTGGCGCCCGACCACTGGACAAATCGGCGGCTTTTGACCCGAGGCAGATGTCGTCGTCCTAGCCATCGATGTGGCCGAGCCTCAAGCACCGTCCGCTTACTATTTGGCGAGGAACCAGATGGCTGGTGCGAGAAGCAAGCCGAGGACCAACAACACCAGCATAAGGCGGCCAAACTTACCCGCAACACCAAGTTGAGAGAACTCGCGGTTCGGCATTTTGTCCAGCCAACGGCGGACGCGGGCCAAGTGCGGCCCCAGTCCGCTTAATTCCAGCCATTCCAACATTTCAGGCCCTCGCCACGGAGATACTGGTAGAGGCGAGTTAATTCGAGCTTGAAGCCATACCTAGAACTGAGACCGGTGTCTCCTTGTGCCCAATCGCGACATACTGCCCCGCCGCACGAACTCGGTCGCTATAGGAGCAAAGCGGACATTGCTTTTGGCCGCACTACGCCGCCGGGCTATGGGTACGCGGCCTAGGACCTCGCCGCCACCACCCGCGTCAGCATCGGAAAATGCTTGTTGCCGCCTGCGAATGGCGGGAATTTCGCGAAGTCCGCACGCATCTGCTTGATCACGTCGGAGCCGAGTGCGTGCGCGAGGGCTTCTGGGCTATCGAACACCAGCTTGTTGCGTTGCATGTGCTCGACGCGCTGCGACGGCAACCGGTCGACCCAGTCGACGCGGGTGTAGATCTCGATCTGGCGAACGTTCGGGAAGGTCCGCATGATCGACGGGTGGTGCTCCAGATAATGCAGGTTCCAGGCGTTCATATCCTCGGCCGGGCCGGGATAGTGCACGAGGTAACTGCACGGAGTGGTCGTTCCCGCCGGGTGCTCCGCGACATCGACGGGAAACGCGCGCGTCAGCATCACCTGGTGTGCGACATCGAGTCCGGTGAGGCCGGATAGCCCGGCCCCTGTTGCGAGGTTGGCGAGGACGCCGCCGCGGTCCATTGCCGCCTCGCAGGCGAACAGGTCGGGAAACCGGAGTTGAAGCGCAAAGGCGGGGCCGGTGCCGTCGGCCTTGTATGGATGGTCGACCGACTGTTCGAGCGGCGTGAACAGCAGGGCCTCGGTCATGTCGGGGATCGATCCGACGCGCTCCGCCACAGAGGCAACCTCATCGGGACGAACTCGCCGTTCGTCTGTGGAATCGGAGAATGCCATGAACAGCGAGATCATGCGGGCGTTGCCTCGGTCCCCTCGCCCACACTCACATGCGCCATCAGTGCGAGGCGAATGTCATCGGGCCATGGGATCGCATGATGATCGACCAGCGAGGTCGCAGCAAGGATCTGGCGCGCGCGCCAGCGCGGGCCATTCGCGCCGGAGATGATATGCTCGAGATGGAGAGACGACCCACCGACCATGATGATGCGCAGGTTGAATGTCAGGAGATCGCCGAACATCGACGGCCGGGAGAAATCGCAGTTCAGGTGCACCGTGGGCGTTCCGATCTTCCGGACCGTGATCAGCTCCGGCCATGGAAAGCCGATCCGCGCCCAGAAATCTTCGACGACGCCGTTGAGGATGTTCAAATAGGACGGGAAGTACGCGATCCCCGAGGGGTCGCAATCTCCGAACCTGAGCTCGCGATCGAACGAAAAATTCGTCATCAGATCGCAACGACGGGGTGGCGGATGGCACCGACGCCGTCGATGCCGGCCTCGACCACGTCGCCCGGCCAAAGCCATTCCTGCGGGCTCATGCCGGCGCCGACGCCTTCAGGCGTACCGGTGGCGATGATGTCGCCCGGCTCGAGCGTCATGCCCGACGAAATGTCCGCTATCAGCACCGGAATGTCGAAAATCATGTATTTGGTGTTGGAGTCCTGCTTCGTGACCCCGTTCTTGGTCAGCCACAGCCGCAGATCGTGCGGATCGGCAATCTCGTCCGCGGTCACGATGCAGGGGCCGAACGGCGCATACGTGTCCATGCCCTTGGAGAAAATCCACTGTCCGGCGCGGCGATTGTCGCGCGCGGAAATGTCGATCATCACCGAATAGCCGAAGACGTGGTCCATCGCCTTGTCGGTCGTGATGCGCGTTGCGGTCTTGCCGATGATGACGGCGAGTTCGACTTCCCAGTCGAGTTGCTGCGTCATCTTCGCATTGTGCTGGATCGCCGCGCCCGGGCCGATCACCGAGGTCGGCGGCTTGGAGAAGACGACCGGCTGCTTCGGCAGGTCCTTGTCCGTATCCAGGTTCTTGGCGGATTCGGCCACATGCGCCCGGTAGTTCAGCCCGATGCCGAAGATGTTTTTCCGCGGCCGCGGGATCGGCGCCTGCAGCTTTACATCCTCGACCGCAATCGCCGAGCCGGCCGGGAAGCGGCCATCGGCGTCCGCCAGTGCATCCCTGAGGGCAGGCAGCAGGGTCACGCTGTTGTCGATGAACGACAGCATGTCACTCGGCCATGTCACTCCGCTGGACGCACCAAGGTGCTCGATATCGACGACCAGTCCATTGACCAGGGCTCCAAGACGGGCACCGCTGGAGCCCAAGGTGTAGGTGACGAGACGCATGAAGGCTTCTATCCGGCTGTTCTGGTTGAATTCTGCAAGGGCATGTCAGGCGGCAACCGACTGATAACCGCCATTGTCGCCATAGGCCTCTTCCCGATAGAGCCCGAGGCTTTCGATGACGGGCAGGTCGTTGAAGCAGAACAGGCAGGCATCCTCGCTCGCTGAGGCATTGCCGTGCTCGTGCCAGGCCCAGGACGGAACGCAGAAGATGTCGCGCTCTTCCCATTCGAGCCGCTTGCCGCCGATGATCGAATAGCCGCGTCCCTTGGCCACCTGGTAAATGAAGCTGCCGGTGTGCCGATGCGACTTGGTCTTCTCGCCGGGGCGCAGCAGCTGCATGCTCGCACCGATCGTCTGCATCACGTGCCCGCCGGTGACCGGGTTGACGTAGTTCATGAGGATGCCGTCATAGGGCGAGCCATCGGTCGCGGCCGCATATTTCTGCAAGGACTCGTAGGTCGGCTCCCACTCATATTTGAACATCGGCGAATAACCCTTCGACCAGCGCGAATCCGCCGGCCGAAGACCGGGATTGCCCCAGGTCCGGGTCATGTCGTCCACGGGATAGCCGGACGGCTCCTGCTGGATGTTCGGATGCACGACGAAGAAATTGGCTTCCAGCGCGTTGACGAGCGGGATGTCCAAGCCGTCCTGCCAGATGCAGACCGAGCCGTTGCCTTCGACGCCATGCTCGTGCCAGGTGCCGTTCGGCGTCAGCACGAAATCCCGCGCGCCCAGCGTCATCTTGTGACCGTCGACGATGGTGTAGGCGCCCGCGCCCTCCATGATGAAGCGCAGCGCCGAGGCCGAGTGGGCATGGGCCGTGGCGACCTCGCCGGGATGCATCACCTGCAATCCGGAATAGAGCCAGCCGACCGCGGCCGACACGTCGCGCCGCCCGGGATTGTTGAGATAGATCACGCGCCGCCCGGCTTTCTCGGGCGAGACCAGCTCGACCGAGCGCAGCACGTGCTCACGCAGATCCTTGTAGCGCCAGAGCACGGGAACCGAGGCCGATTGCGGCGCCCACGGCTCGATCTTGTTGGCGACGGTCCAGAGCGCTCCGGCTTCGTACCTTTCGAGATCCTTGTAATAGGCCTCGAGCTCGGGGGTGTCCTCGACATTGGCCCGGCCGATCACGTTCTCGCGCATCCTATCCTCCAAGTCCTGTCTTATGATCGCACCCTCAAGGGACCAGCCCGTCATTCCGATCTACCTGGAATCGACGAGAAACCCGCCTGCTCTTGTCCGGCGGCGGCTTCCGCCTCTGCCAGACCGAGCGGCGTCTGCGGACGACGGTTGACCCGCAGATCGAAAACGTCGAACCGGTTATAGTGCCCGACGATGTCGTGCATCTGCTTCGGCTGGATGCAGCGCTCGAGGTCGATGTCGGCATAGACGATGCCTTCGTCGTCGATCAAGGGATCGCCGACCACGCGCCCGTCCGGACCGATGATACCGGAGAATGCGCTCGACTTCCGTTGCAGACGTGCGCGAGCGTCGGAAACGACGGTCTCCATCGCCGCGATGATCTCCTCCGACACGGTCGAGCAGGAGACGATCGTGAAGATCTTGCCTTCGAAGGAGTGGGCAATCGCGCGCAATTTGATCGCCTCCGCCATGTCATAGTCGGGGGGCGCGACGGGAAGCGAGATGTAGCTGGCGACGTGCACGAGCTCGCCCTGCCCGAGCAGCGCAAAGCGCGCCAGCGTGTTGGTGTTCTCGCCGCAGGCCAGGCCTCCGAGACGCCCGATCTCGGTATCATAGACGCGCAGGCTCGACCCGTCACCGCCGGTCCAGGTCAGCTTCTCTGCCCAGGTCGGCACCAGCTTGCGATGCTTGCCGAGCAAGGCGCCGTCAGGACCGATGAAAACCAGCGTATTGTAGATCGCGCCGAGCGAGACCGGGCTGCGCTCGTTCACGCCGAGCACGACGTGGCATCCCGTATCGCGCGCGGCCTTGCGGACGATTTCGACCTCCGGCCCCGGCACCAGCACCGACGCCTTGGCGAGCTTCTCGAACCATGCACTGCCGGTGACGGGATCGGTGATCCAGTTCCAATAGGGATATCCGGGAACGAACACTTCGGGGAACGCGACGAGCTTCGCCCCGTTGGCTGCGGCCTCACGGACCAGTGAAGCCGCCTTCTCCGCGGTCGCGCTTGCGTTGAGATAGACTGGTGAAGCCTGGACGGCGGCAGCTTTAAAGCGAGGCAGCTTCAGCATCGGCCCTACCCTGTCGCTGGCTCATGACCGCCTTGTCGGAGAGAGCATCCCCAAGCGTGATAGCATGGCGCGGCGTTGACTTACTTCACATGTAAACGTATGCTATCGCATATTTCTGGAGGGTGCAATGGCTGAACGGTCTTTTGCTCGCGAGGTCGAGGATCTCCGGCTGGGCGATGGCGACACGTTCCGCGGCGAAGGCATCCTCGCCATCACCAAGGCGTTGCTGCAATCGGGCGTCGCCTATGTCGGCGGCTACCAGGGCTCGCCGATCTCGCATCTGATGGATGTGCTGGCCGACGCCAAGGACGTGCTCGACGATCTCGGCGTCGTATTCCAGAGCTCGGCCAACGAAGCCGCCGCCGCGGCGATGCTGTCGGCATCGGTGATGTATCCCCTGCGCGGCGCGGTTGCGTGGAAGTCGACCGTCGGTACCAACGTCGCCTCCGACGCTCTTGCCAACCTCGCCTCGGGCGGTGTCACCGGCGGCACCATGATCATCGTCGGCGAGGACTATGGCGAAGGCTCCTCCATCATGCAGGAGCGTACCCACGCCTTCGCGATGAAGTCGCAGATGTGGCTGCTCGATCCCCGCCCCGAGCATGAATGCATCGTCAATCTGATCGAGAAAGGCTTCGAGCTCTCCGAAGTCTCCAACACGCCGGTCATGCTGGAGGTGCGCGTGCGCGCCTGCCACATGCACGGCAGCTTCGCCTGCAAGGACAATGTCAGGCCGGCGCACACCATCAAGGACGCGCTCAACAATCCCAAGCGTGACGTCAACCGCATCGTGCTGCCGCCGGCGGCCTATGAGCACGAGCAGGAGAAGATCAAGACGCGGATGCCCGCGGCTATCGGATTCATTCGCGACAACAAGCTGAATGAGTGGATGGGGCCGAAGCACGGCAAGGTCGGCATCATCATGCAGGGCGGGATGTACAACAACGTCATCCGTGCGCTGCAATATCTCGGGCTGTCGGATGCCTATGGCAACACCCAGATCCCGCTCTACATCATGAACGTCACCTACCCCGTGATCGACACCGAGGTTGCCGAATTCTGCGTCGACAAGGAGGCCGTTCTCATCGTCGAGGAAGGCCAGCCGGAATATCTGGAGCAGGCGATCAATACGGTCTTGCGCCGCAAGGACATCCAGGCGCGCGTCCACGGCAAGGACGTGCTGCCGATGGGCGGCGACTACACCGCTCAGGTGCTGCTCGGTGGCGTCAGGGAATTCCTGGAGAAGACCGAGCCGCGGCTGCTCGGCAACCGGCCGCCGGCGCCGGACGCAGCGCCCGTGCTCAATCACCCTGCGGTCGAGAAGCTCAAGCAGGTGGTGCCGGCGCGCCCGCCCGGGCTTTGCACCGGCTGCCCGGAACGGCCGATCTTCGCCGCCATGAAGCTGGTCGAGGAAGAGCTCGGCCAGCACCACGTCTCCGCGGACATCGGCTGCCATCTGTTCTCGATCCTGCCGCCGTTCAACATCGGCGCGACCACGATGGGCTTCGGCCTCGGCCCGGCCTCGACCTCGGCCTTCAACGTCAAGGCGGACAAGCGCTCGATCGCGGTGATGGGCGACGGCGGCTTCTGGCACAACGGACTGACCAGCGGCATCGGCAACGCCGTGTTCAACAAGCATGACGGCGTGTTCGTCATCGTCGACAATTACTACACTTCTGCCACGGGCGGTCAGGACATCCTGTCCTCGCGCGCGGTCAACAAGCGCCGCAAGACCAACAATTCGATCGTGCAGGCGGTGAAGGGCATCGGCGGCCAGTGGGTGCGCCAGCTCGACCGCACCTACGACGTCGGCAAGATGCGTGACACGCTGAAGGAAGCGCTGACGACGAAAGAGGAAGGCCCGAAGGTCATCGTCGCGTCCTCCGAATGCATGCTGAACAAGCAGCGGCGCGTGAAGCCGCAGATCAACAAGGCGATCAAGGACGGGACGCGCATCGTCAAGGAGCGCTTTGGCGTCGACGAAGACGTCTGCACCGGCGACCATGCCTGCATCCGCCTCTCCGGCTGCCCGTCTCTGTCGGTGAAGCAGCTCGACGACCCCTTGCGCGACGATCCGGTCGCGGCGATCGACAACTCCTGCGTCGGCTGCGGCAATTGCGGCGAGGTCTCCGAGGCCGCCGTGCTCTGCCCCTCGTTCTATCGAGCCGACGTCATCCATAATCCGACTCGCTGGGACATGTTCAAATCCAGGGTCGCCATGAGCGTGATCGGCTGGCTGCAGCGTCGGCGCGACCGCCGGCGGCCGGCGCTCGAGGCACTGGCATGAGGGACGAGACGGTCCGGCTGGCGCTCCCCGCCGCAGGCGAAGCGACCGAGCGGCCGATCTCGATCGCGATTGTCGCGATGGGGGGCCAGGGCGGCGGCGTCCTGACGGACTGGATCGTTCAGCTCGCCGAGAACCATGGCTGGGTCGCGCAGTCTACCTCGGTGCCCGGCGTCGCCCAGCGCACCGGCGCCACCATCTACTATATCGAGGCGATGCCGCCGCTCGACGGCCGCAAGCCGATCCTGTCGCTGATGCCCACCCCCGGCGACGTCGACGTGGTGATGGCGGCGGAATTCATGGAAGCCGGTCGATCGATCCTGCGCGGCCTCGTGACGCCGGATCGCACCACGCTGATCGCGTCCAACCACCGCTCGTTTGCGATCGGCGAGAAGATCGCCCCAGGCAACGGCATCGCCGATGGCGGCGCCGTGACCGGCGCCATCGGAATTGCGGCGAAGACCGAGATCATCTTCGATCTGAACGCGCTGGCGATCGCGCATGGCAGCGTCATCTCGGCCGCGATGTTCGGCGCGCTCGCAGGCGCAGGCGTGCTGCCGTTCAGTCGCGACAGCTATCTCGACGTCATCCGCAGCGGCGGCAAAGGCGCGAAGGCCAGCGTCGAGACCTTCGAGGCCGCCTTCGCGCGGGTCAAGACCGGCCCGACCGAAGTTGCGGCGCCCGTACCAGCCAAACCGGCCGACACTATCCCCTCTTCCGCGGCGCCCGATCCGCGGCTCGGCAAGCTTGTCGCAAGATTGAATCAGGAGCTGCCCGAGCCTGCACTCAGCATGGCTCGTGCAGGCTTGCGGAAGGTGATCGACTTTCAGGACCTCGCCTATGGCGGCGAATATCTCGACATCCTCAAGACCTTGCACGCAGCCGACCGAAACGCCGGCGGCGGCGCACATGCCTATGCCTTCACGGAAGCCGCGGCAAAGTACCTCGCCAACGCCATGACCTATGACGACGTCATCCGCGTCGCCGACCTCAAGACGCGCGCCGGCCGCCGCGCGCGCATCGAGAGCGAGCTCGAGATGTCGAACGGACAGGTGCTCCAGACCACCGAGTTCATGCATCCCCGCATGGAGGAAGTGATGGGCATGCTGCCGGCAGGTTTCGGCCGCTGGCTCGGCGCGCGGCCGCGCCTGCTCGGCTGGCTCGATCGCCGCGTCAACCGGGGACGCCGGGTGCGAACCTACTCGCTGCCCTGGTTCCTGGCCCTCTATGTCGTCGGCGGGATGCGCGGCCTGCGCCGCCGCTCGCTGCGTCACGCCGTCGAGACGGCGCACCGGGATTCATGGCTCAAGGCCGCGACCGAGGCGGTCGGGACCAATTACCAGCTCGGTGTCGAGATCCTGCAATGCCGACGCCTCGTCAAAGGCTATTCAGACACCCACAGCCGGGGGCTGTCGAAATTCGACAGGACGCTCGCGGCGATCAAGCTGGTGGAGCGCCGCGAGGATGCCGCCGACTGGGCGCGCCGCCTGCGCGAGGCCGCGCTGAAGGACAGCGCCGGAACGGCGCTCGACGGCGTGATCCAGACCATCAAGACTTTCGCATGATTCCACGGGCGCCGGACGCAGGATTGGATTGCCGTTCGCCCCTCAGGAGGTCAGGATCGGACGGCTTGACTACGATTCTCAGGTTGTTAATCGGAGCGAAAGACCCGCGGTAATTCCCTTCACTCGACGAGACATTCTGTACTCGATGGTCATGCGATGACGGCAGCACTCAAGGAGAACGTTGTTCCCGTCCCTGGGCAGATCGAAACCCGGCTCTGGCTTCAATTGCTGTCGCTGCATGGTGAGCTGTTCGCCTCGCTCAATTCGATGCTCAATTCGGAGTTCGGCCTGTCGCTGGCAAAGTTCGACGTGCTGGCCCAGCTCGATCGTTACCGGGAGGGCCTCGCGCTCGGACAATTGTCGCAAAATCTGAAGGTGACCGGCGGCAATGTCTCGGGGCTGGTGCAACGTCTTCTCGCCGACGACCTCATCAGCAGGGAGATGTCGAGCGAGGACCGGCGGTCCTTCATCGTGCGCCTGACGCCGAAAGGCGAAGCTCTGTTCCGGCAGGCCGCCGAAATCCACAAGAAGCATCTCGCCAGACGGCTCGAGAACGTCCCGGCCCGGGAGCTGGACACCGCGCTGTCCGTGCTGAAATCGCTTTCCTCGAAACTTCATACCGAGAGCAAGAAGCAAAGTCGCAAGAGATAATGGCCAGAGAATCCAAGAGCAGATGGAAGTCGGGTCCGCCGAGGACGAGGGACCAGCTGCAAACCTATATTCCGTATCTGTTCAACCGGCTCGCCAATCGCTGGAACCTGGATCAGAACCGCGATTTGAGCGAGCACGGCATCAACAATGTCGTGTTCCGGACGCTGTCGGTGCTGTTCATCTACAAGAACCTCACCGTCAACGAAGTCGCCGTTCTCGCGGTGACCGAGCAGTCGACGGCGAGCCGCATGGTGGAGTCCATGGTGTCGTCGGGCCTCGTCAAGCGCGAGATCGCCGAGGAGGACCAGCGGCGCCGCGTCGTCGGCCTGACGCCGGAGGGCGAAGCGCTGCTGCGCAAGATCTGGCCCATCATGGCGAACAATTACGACAAGCTGGTCGCGGGCATCGAGCCCGACGACATCGAGGTCTGTGCGCGCGTGCTGGCCAAGATGGTCGAGAATATCCGCCAGAACCAGATCTAGAACTTGATGATTTGGGCTCGATCGGTCTGCCGGCGGGCTCAATACACCTCTCCCGTAGGGAGAGGTGAACCGGCGGCGAAGCTCCGTACCAATCTCGTCGTGCTTGAATGCTAGGGAACTACGGCCCGAGGCCGACGAGGCTGGTACCGCCGCAGACATAGAGCACCTGGCCGGTGACGAAATCGGAGTGCTCGTCGAGGAAGAACGAGATTGCGTGCGCGACGTCCTCGCGCGAGCCGAGCCGCCCGACCGGAACGTTGCGCGCCATCCGCTCCTGCTGCTCGGAGCCCTTCGGGATGATGCCCCAGAAATTATCGGTCAGGATCGGCCCCGGGGCGACGACATTCACGGTGATGCCGCTCGCGGCAAGCTCCAGCGCCCAGGTCCTTGCCATGCCGTGCACGCCGGCCTTGGTGGCCGAATAGGCCGAGCGCGTCACTGCCCCCATCGCGGCGCGCGAAGAGACGAACACGATGCGCCCGAAGCGGCGCGCACGCATCCCTTCCAGCGCCGCCTGGGTCAGGAGCATCGGCGCGCCCAGATGCAACTGCGCCAGCATCAATATGTCTTCCGGCTTGGCGTGGGGCAGCAGGTTCGGCAGGATGATTCCGGCATTGTGGACCAGGCTGTCAACGGCGTGATCCCGGCAGATCTCCTGCGCGATCGCACGCGTCTGTTCGATATTGGTGAGGTCGGCGCGATAGGAAGCGAGCAGATCATGTGTCCAGCCGGGCTTCTCCAGCCCGACCGAGACCACGCGCTGCCCGCGCGCGACGAGCTTCTTCGCTAGGGCCTCGCCGATCCCCGAATTGCCGCCGGTGATGAGGGTGGTGCGGATCTCGCTCATGATCAGACCTTCTTTGATCAGACCTTCTTGATCAGACTTGCCGCTTCTTGAGGTCACGCAGATCGAAGAACGCGCCCTCGCCCATCAGCTTCCCGACGAAATCCTTCAACCCGCCGCGCTGGATCTTCTCGGTCGCGGTCAGCGGCAGGCTGTCGGCGAAGCAGATCCAGCCCGGCGCCTTGTAATAGGCCATCTGCTCGAGGCTCCAGCGCACGATCTCTTCGGCGAGCGCGCGGTCCGCGCCGGCCTTCTCAGTGATGATGACCGCCGCAACCTCGTCGCCGCGCACCTGGTCCGGCGTCGCCGCAACCGCGGCTTGCCGGATCGCGGGATGCCGGTTGAGGACGGATTCGACCTCGACCGCTGCAATGTTCTCGCCGGAGCGACGGATCACGTTTTTCTTGCGATCGACGAAGTGCAGGTCGCCGTCCGCATCGCACGACACGATATCGCCAGTGTGCAGCCAGCCGCCGGCCCACGCCTCGATGGTGGCAGCCTCGTTCTTGAGATACTCGCGGAAGAAGCCGTAGCGCGGATCAGCGCCGGCGCGCCGCACCAGCAGCTCGCCGGGCACATCCACCGGCGCATCATTGCCGCCGTCATCGACGATCCGAACCTCGATCTCGGGGGCCGGGCGGCCAAAACAGCTGGTGCCGACCTTGCGCGGCTCGACATTGGCGGCGATGACGCCGCCGCTGCCGGTCTCGGTCATCGCCCAGGCCTCCAGCAGCGGAAAGCCGAAGCGCTGCTCGAACGTCGCATGCAACAGCTTGTCGACGCCGGCGCCGAAGCCGAAGCGTACGCTGTGCGCGCGGTCCAGCTCCGATGGCGGCGCGCTCATCAGCATCGAGGGCATCACGCCGAGATAATGCAGGCAGGTGGCACGGCTGTCGCGCACCGAGGCCCACCAACTGCGCGGGTGGAAGCGATCGAGCATGGTCAGGCAGCCGCCGACCGACAGCATCGCCATCAGAGACACCGCCATCGCGTTCATGTGAAACAGCGGCAACGGCGTGATCATCCGCTCGCCGTTCGGCTTGAGGTTGATCAGCCCGCCGACGTCGCGATACCAGTTTCCGGAATGCAGGAAATAGGTGTTGGTGAGCACGCAGCCCTTGGGCTGGCCCGTCGTCCCCGACGTATAGAGCAGCGCGCATTCGCTCCCCTCGCTAGCTGAGGTCGAGGACCGCGCACCGCCGAAGGGTGCGGGAACGTCGTCCTGATCGTCCACGACAGGGATTGGCCGGCCGGCCTGACGCGCGGCCAGCTCCACCTCCTCGCGCCGTTCGGTGAGGACGAACGCAGCATTCATCTCGGAATGCCCGATGATGTATTCGAGCTCGCTGAGACGGAGGTCCGGATTGATCGGCACCACCGAGACGCCGAGCGCATTGAGCGCGAACCACAGCTCGATGAAGACAGGCCTGTTCTGGAGCAGCAGCCCGACCCGGTGGCCTTCGCCATAGCCGCGGCTCGCGAACGCCGCGCGACGGCGCTCGACCCGGTCGAGCATCGCGCGGTAGGAAATCTCGCCCGCCGCGATGCCGTAGATGCCTGCGGTCTCCGGCAGCACGTTGAGGAAACCCGCCTCGCCGCGGCGGCGCGCGGTCTCTTGAAAACGGGCATGGACAGTGGTCGCAGCGGTCAAGGCAGTCTCACATGAAAAGCTGGATGTTGCCGAACGGCGCATCGAAATTGACGAGATCGACGCGCTTCAGCTTGATTTTCAGGGCATCGCCGACCTGCACGAGCTCGTGCGAGGCCCATCCCGAATAGCGCTCCAGCGTATCGCCCCGCGTCTCGGTGTAGATGTAGGAAGTCCGTGCCTTGAACATTCCGGCAGCAGGATCGCACGCGACGATCCGCGGTGCCTGGAGCAGATGATGGCAACGGCTCTTCGGCTTCTGGCTGAAGGTGCGCTCGCCGGCGAGCCGCTCGACCCGCACCTTCAGGAGCAGCAGATCCTCGTACATCAGGGACGGCTGCAGCACCGGATCCTGCTGCTGCCATTCCAGCGGCATCCAATAACGCCCTTCGGGGTGAAACAGATCGAGCCAGGCCTGCCACTCCATGGTGTCGAGCAGCTCCGCCTCGCGATAGATGAAGTCCGTGATGGTCTTCTCGCCGATCATTCCGCAGCCTCGATGCGCTTGTCCATGTCCATGGTGATGAATTTCGCCCAGGCGTGAAACTGGTTGCGCATCTGCCGCTCGGACGTGCCGTTGATCACCGCCGTGACGTCCTGCTCTTCATGGCCGTCGTAGAGCCGCCGCAGATTGACCCATTGATTGCCGTTGGACTTCAGTCCTTCCTGCGCCCGCTCATACATTTCGAGGTCGTCGTGGCCGACAATCGAGGTCGGCGCGTTGATGAAGCGGTTGTACATCAATGCGCGCTCGTAGAGCTTGTCGGGCGCGCCGACCAGGCGATAGACCCAGCTCTCGACCAGCGTCTTGTCGACTGCGATCGGGATGAAATTGCGCAGGATCTGGACAGCGCCCTTCACCATGATGTTCGGGAAGTAGACGGTGTTGTGCCTGACCTCGCCAAGGATCTCATGCGCGCGCTGCTCGCCATAGGCTGCGACCATCTGGTCGAGATAGCCCGGGATATCCGAATAGTTCGAATGGATGGAGTTGGCGACGCCGGTGTGGCCGTGGCCGTTCGGCCAGATCCGGATGCCGCTCTGCTCGTAGAACTCGTACGGGCTCATGAAGGGACCGTAGAGCTGCACCGCCATCGGTGTTTCCGTGGAATCGCCCTGCTCGCGCTTCCAGACCTTGACCGCGGTGCCGGCCGAGCTCTCATGCGCCACCATCGGATGGCAGGTGTCGGTCTGGTTCTCGACCAGCATCTTCCAATTGCACGTGTGCATGTAGCGGATCGGCGTCGCCTCGACTGCGAGCTTCCCCTCCGGCGATCGGTCGACCATGTTGTCGATGGTCGAAAGACTTTCGCCAAAATAATCCTCGAAGGAGACGCCTGAAACGCTCAGGCGAGCGAAGATGAAATCACGATAAATGACGACGTTCCTGACCTTCGACAACCCCTCATTCGCTTGGGTGTCGCCGAAGCCGGTGCCCTCGTAGCCCTTCTTCAGCGGGATCGCGAGCAGCGAGCCGTCGGTCTTGAAAGACCATGCGTGATAGGGGCAGCGGAAGAACTTTCCGGTGGTGCCGCAGGGTTCGGACGCGATCTTCACGCCTTTGTGCGGGCAGCGATTGTAGAACACATGGATGGAGCCGTCGGTATGGCGGCTGGCCATGACCGGCTGCCGGCCGATATTGGCCGTGATGAAATCGCCGGGTTTTGCAAGTTGACTGGCATGGCCGACATAGACCCAGCTGTTGGGAAACAGGTGCTCCATCTCGAGCTCGAAGATCTCGGGGTCGACATAGACGTCGCGATGCACCTCGGCCTCGCGCACCAGCGCCGCAATCGCACGGGCATTCCCGCCGTATCTTTTCATGACGTCCCTCGCCTCCCCTAGAGATCCAGCACCAGACGTTCCGACTTCGCGCGTGACACGCAGATCTGCATGACCTTGTTGGACGCCCTCTCCTCGTCGCTGAGGATGACGTCGCGATGATCGGGGACTCCCGCGATCACGCCGCACTGGCAAATGCCGCAATCGCCGCGCCGGCAGTCGTAGAGCACGTCGAAACCGGCCGCCTCCAGCGCCTCGATGATGGTCTGCCCCGCAGCAACGCCGACAACCTGCCCGGTCGACTTGATCTCGACCTCGAACGGCCGGTCAGGCGATGACGGCTGCTCGGACTTGAAGAGCTCGTAATGAACGCGATCGGCTGACACCCCGGCGGCGGCCGCACCGGCCTTCACCGCGTCGATCATGCCCGAAGGGCCACAGACATAGACGTGGGCGTTTGCTGCGGCATCGCCGAGCGCCGCGGCAATGTCGAGGCGGGATTCATCGCTGTCGTAGTGGACGGACAGCCCTCCGGCGCAGATCTCCTGCAATTGCGGCAGAAACGCCAGCAATCCTTGCGTGCGCCCGGCATAGTGCAGGCGATATGAGCTTCCCCGCGCCGCCAGTTCCGCCGCCATCGACAGAACGGGCGTGATGCCGATGCCGCCGGCGAACAGCAGCGCCGGCGCTGCTCCCTCGTGCAGTCGGAAATTGTTGACCGGCGCGCTCGCCTTCACGACGTCGCCGACCTTGAGCGCGTGCATGAATTGCGAGCCGCCGCTCGAGGCCTCTTCGCGCAGGACACCTAGCGCCAGCGCATCTTCAGGAAGTCCCGGCAACGCCATCAGCGAGTACGGCCGGTCTCCGCCATTGGGGAGCGCGACGCGGAGATGCGCGCCTGCCTGCCATTGCGGCACGACGCCGTCCTCCACACCAAACACAAGGCTCCGTATGAACGGCGTCTCCGCGACATACGACCTGACCTTGAGCTTGAGCGGATGCACGTCCATTCAGGCATCTCACGGATTATATGAATTTGCATATTTTTAGACATGTAATAATTCGCTGTCAATCGTCAGCGCGGGAGCGGGTCCGGATGATGCAATCAATGGATCGCCAGCTGGCTTCTCGGGCGATCGCCCGCCGGCAATGTCAGTGGCCAGCCGGGGGGCTCGCTACGGGCTTGCCGCCGGTCGTCAGGCCCGGCGCATCATGCGCTCTCCTGCGCTCGGCATCGAGCAAGGATACAAGGGGCGAAAGCCGGCGGTAATGGCGATCCGGTGATACTTCGAGGCACCTGCCCATCTCGGCACGCAGCTCAGGAAGGCGGCAGGCGGCATACCGGACGCAACGAATGCAAGCTGGCCGACTTCATTCCAGAAATCGGAACTTACAACCTGACAGCGCCGCTCCTCCCCACGTGAGGGCACGTCGCGATCAAGCGGCAGCCGCCTGGTATAGGCACTCGCGAAGCCAGGCGTGGCCTTTGTCCTCCTGATTGCGCGGATGCCACAGCGCGACGATGCGAGCGGGCGGCAGATCGAGCGGCGGGGGCGTGAGATCGAGCTCGTGGGCGAAGCGGATCAGGAAGCGCCGCGGAAGGGTGCAGATGCAGTCGCTGTGCGCAAGGATGACCGGCGCCAGCGCATAGGTCTGGATCGAGACGGCAACGCGCCGAGAGCGGCCGAGCACCGCCAGCGCGTCGTCGACCAGGCCCGAGAAACCGCCGCCATCGGCGGAAATCAACAGATGGTCGAGCGCGCAAAAGCTGTCGAGATCGAGCGGACCGATGCCGCGGGGATGACCCTTGCGCTGTGCGGACAGGAAGCCGTCTTCGAACAGCGGCCGCTGCATCAGCTCGCCATGTGCGCGGTCGGCGCCCGTCACCAGGATGTCGATCTCTCCCCTTTCGAGCTGATCCACGACATCGCGCGCGGGGTGAACAAGGGCGAGCCGCGCCCGCTCGGCCATCGCGGTCAAGCGCGCGACCAGGCCGGGCGCCAGCGTCACGGCCGGATTCTCGTGGATGGCAACCACGAAGGTACGCTGGCTCTTGGCGGGGTCGAACACAGCCGGCCCCTCCACCATGCGACGGAGCTTGCCGAGCACGTCCGCAAGCGCCGTCTGCAGCTCCACCGCCCTCGTCGTCGGCACGACGCCGCGCCCGTTCGCGGCGGGTACGAACAGCGGATCGGCAAAGATCTGCCGCAGCCGGTTCAGCCGCGCCGAGAGCGCAGGCTGCCCGATATTGAGCCGGGAGGCCGCGCGCGTCACGTTCCGCTCGCGCAGGAGAGCCTCCAGAGCCAGCAACAGACCGAGGTCGATCTCGGCGAGATCGTTATCATCGGCCGGCCGACCCCGGCCGTGTTCCGCATCCTGCATCGGTGGCACCTCCGTCTGGGGCATGTCGCGACCGCGACGAGCCGCGATACGAGGGTTAGGGCCAAAACGCCGGCGTGAAAAGCTGAGCCAGCGTCCTTTCCGATATCGACCATGTCGATGGGACCTATCGAGCCCGCGACTCTCCCCAAGGCCTGGCGCGCTTCGTACCTCACCGTCACCGCGGCCCGGGCAACCAGCCCTACGCCGCGGTCCAGTGGAGGACATCTTGATGATTCACGCGGCCAAGACCTATCACGTCGGCGAAGCATCCATCACGCGGATCGACGAGTTGCGGCTTGCCGCATTCAAGTTCGACGCGCTCTATCCGGGAGGCGAGCCGCGGGCGCTGGAGCGCCATCGCGACAGCCTGGAGGCGGGCTCGTTCGATGCTGCGACCGGTACCTTCATCCAAAGCATTCACAGCTGGCTGGTCCGGACGCCGCACCACACGATCCTGATCGACACGGCCACCGGCAACGACAAGAACCGGCCGGAGATTCCGCCGCTTCACCGGCTCAACGAACCGTTCCTGGCGCGGCTGGCCGCAGCGGGCGTCACGCCGGAGCAGGTCGACTACGTGCTGCTCACCCACGTGCACGCCGATCACGTCGGCTGGAACACCCGTCTCGTCGAGGGACGCTGGGTCCCGACCTTCCCGAATGCGACCTACGTCTTCTCCGCGATCGAGCAGGCCTATGGCGAGAGCCTCGCGACGGGCACAGAGCCGACCGGAGCGGCCCGCCCGGCCCCGGCCCTCGGCCCCGCGCTGCGCAAGCCGGCCGACCGTGTCTATGACGACAGCGTCCGGCCGGTGATCGAGGCCGGACTTGCCAGGCTCATCGCTGTGGACGGGAGCGAGGCCATCGAGGGCATCTCGTTCGTCCCGACGCCCGGCCACAGCGTCGATCACGCCTCCATCCGCCTCGTCTCACGCGGCGAGGAGGCGCTGTTCGCCGGAGACGTGATGCACCACCCGCTCCAGGTGTATGAGCCTTCGCTCAATTCCTGCTTCTGCGAATTCCCGGAAGCCGCGTTGCGCTCGCGCGCCTTCGTGCTGGAGGACGCTGCCGAGCGGGGCTCAATCATCTTCACCACCCATTTCGCACAGTCATCGGTCGGCCGCGTCAGCCGCACCGGAGGACGCTTCACCTGGCAATTCGTCTGAACGGAGAACGATCATGAACGAGCACGCCAGCGCGCGCGTCGACAGGCCCAAGATCGTGGTCGAGGATCTCATGATCCCGAGCGACACGGCGGGAATTTCGCTTCACTTGCGCAACAAGCGCCCCGCGGCGCTCGAGACCTTCTCCGCCGAGCGAACCATCCTGATGATGCACGGCGCGACCTATTCATCGGGAAGCCTTTTCGATACGCCGCTCGGTGGCCTCTCGTTCATGGATCATCTCGCCGGCCATGGCTACGACGTCTTCGCGCTCGACGTGCGCGGCTATGGCCAATCGACCCGCCCGTCCGAGATGGACGCGCCGCCGGAGCAGTCCGAACCGCTCGTGCGCACCGAGGCCGGCGTGCGCGACCTCGCCAGCGCCGTCGCGCACATCCTGAAGCAGCGCAGGATCGCTCGCCTCAATCTGGTTGCAATGTCCTGGGGCGGCTCGGTGGCCGGCGCTTACACCGCAGGCAACAACGACAAGGTCGTCAAGCTCGCGCTGGTCGCGCCGCTTTGGGTGCTGCAGGGCCCAGCTCCGATCGATGCTGGCGGGCGCCTCGGCGGCTATCGCAACGTTCCGGTGCTGGACTTCAGGGAGCGCTGGCTTTCGGCTGCGCCGGAAGCGGCACGATCGAGCTTGATCCCGGCGGGCGGCTTCGAGCGCTGGGCCAATATCTCGCTCGCCACCGACCCGCTAGGCAGCGCGCAAGCGCCTGCCATCATGCGTGCAGTCAACGGCCCGATCCTGGACATCCGCGAATACTGGGCCGCGGGCAAGAGGCTCTATGACGCCGCCGACATTCGCGTGCCCGTGCTCCTGGTCCACGCGGAATGGGACCAGGACGTTCCTATCGACTCGGCGCAGAACTTCTTCCTTTCGTTGAAGCATGCGCCCTACCGGCGATGGGTCGAGATTGGCGAAGGCACGCACATGGTTCTGCTGGAGAAGAACCGTCTGCAGGCGTTCGATGCGATCAACCAGTTTCTCGGCGAAGATTACAGCTAGCGCGGCGTCCTGCTGCACCGCGAAAATCACTCGCGCCGCAACATTCAAAAATGAGACTGCTAGTCAAGCCGAACGAGGCCGCGATGGGTGCAGCGCATCCGACTTCGGTTAGCTTTCCTCCAAAGCCGCGGGCTTCGAGAGCCACGGGCATCATACGGTTCGTCGCGGCAACAAGCGATGACACAGGGAGGAGCACATGTCGAAATGCAGCATCGGACTGCTCGCGTTGAGCAGCCTGTTTCTTTCGGGCGCGGCGATCGCCCAGGAAAAGATCAAGGTGGGCGTGACCGCAACGCTCGAGGGCACCTACACGGTGCTCGGCGAGGACGGCATGCGCGGCCACCAGACCGCGCTTAACGTGCTCGGCAAGAAGGTCGGCGACAAGGAACTCGAATTCATCGTCGCTTCGACCGATGCAACGCCGGACTCCGCCGTGCGCGCCGTGCGCAAGCTGATCGAGCAGGACAAGGTGCAGATCCTGCTGTCGCCGCTCTCCGGCGACGAAGGCATCGCGGTCAAGAATTTTGCCAAGAGCCATCCCGGGCTGACGTTCATCAATGCCGCATCCGGTGCGCAGGAAACGACCTATGTCGACCCGGCACCGAACTTCTTCCGCTACAACATGGACGGCGCGCAGTGGCAGATCGGCCTCGGCAAATACGCCTATGAAGAGAAGAAGTATCGCAAGATCGCGACCGTCGGCGAGGACTATTCCTTCATCTATACCCAGGTGTTCGGGCTGGTGCTCGAGTTCTGCGGCATGGGCGGACAGGTCACCAACCGGCAATGGGTGCCGCTGGGAACGAAGGACTTCGCCTCCGTCATCGCTGCCCTGCCCGACGACGTCGATGCCATCTATCTCGGGCTTGGCGGCGCCGACGCCGTCAACTTCCTCAACCAGTATCAGCAGGCCGGCGGCAAGGCGCATCTGATGGGCGGTTCCATCATGATCGACCAGACGATCCTGTCGTCGAAGGGCAACGCCAAGAACGCGCTGATCGGAACCATCGCGGCGAGCGGACAGGCCGACACCTGGGAGGATCCGGGCTGGCAGAAATTCGTGAAGGCCTATCAAGACGCCTTCCCGCCCAACAAGCGCTTCCCGAGCCCGTCGCTGCTCGCCACCAACTACTATAATTCAACCATGGCGCTGATCCTCGCACTGCGTCAGGTCAACGGCGATCTCTCCAACAACCAGGCCAAGTACAAGGAAGCACTGGCGAAGATCGAGCTCGACGCACCGAACGGCAAGATCAAGCTCGACTCCAACCGCCAGGCGATCGGCACCAACTTCGTCACCGAAGTCGTCGACGACGGCAAGGGCGCGCTGTTCAGCAAGGTCGTGAAGGTGATCCCGAACGTGAACCAGACGCTCGGCTACGACCCGGCCGTGTTCTCCAAGATCGGGCTGCCGAGCCGCACCGTGCCGGAATGTAAGAAGTACTGACGCATCACGTCAGGCAGACGCAACCGGGGAGCGACTCGCTGACGCGGTCGCTCTCCGCTCTTGCAATCTCGGCGGTGTTGTTGAAGGCTGGCCGAAAAGACAAGAACATTCGGGAGGGGAAGGCATGAGCCGTGCGCTCGCCGTCTTCCATGGCCGCTTCGGCCGGGCGACGGTTTATCAGTTGAACCGGCCTTTCAATATCCACGCCCATCGCGAAGGTCATCTGATCTTCCATGTCGGCGGCATGTCGGCATGCATTGACGTCTCCGACGGGCATTACGATCTCACCGAGACGTCGGTCGTCGCTGTCAATCCGTGGGAACCGCACAACTTTCTGCCGACCGATCTTGAGGGCGGCGCCATCTTCTTCGTGCTCTACGTCAACGCCGAATGGTTTGCGCCGGATGCCTCCGGCTCCGACCGGTTGCGCTTCGGCCGCACCCAGTTCAAGCGCACGCCAGCACTCGACAAGCACATCAGGCGGACCGCCGCGCTCGTGTGCGGCGCACCATCGCTCTCCAGTCTCGATTCCGAGCTGAGGCGGCTGATCGACATCTGCTACGACGAAAGCTGGCAGCAGGCCGAGATCGCGCGCGATCCGCGCGCAGGCGGCGCCGTCACCGACTTTCGCGTCCGCAAGTGCATCAAGATGATGTCGGAGAGCCCCGGCGCTGAAATCGAGCTCGACACCATCGCGCGCGAATCCGGCCTGTCGCGACCGCATTTCTACCGGCTGTTCCGCGTGCAGACCGGCGTCACGCCGAACCTCTATCTCAACACGCTGATCATGGAACAGGCGCTCGAAGCGCTGGTGGCGAGCGAGACACCGATCGCCGACATCGGCTTCGATCTCGGCTTCTCCTCACAGAGCGGTTTCACGCGCTTTTTTGCCGCCAATGTCGGGATGGCCCCGACCGATTATCGTCGCGCCGCCAAGGTTTTGCGCGCCTGAGCGCAGGCCACGAAAAGATACTCACGATCAAATGTCGCCCTCGCCGCTTGGCTAGGATGCCGGCAACGCGATCCCGGAAAAGAGGATCGCGCGTGACGGGAGGACGTTCGCTCATGGCAGGGCCAGCAGCCGGCAACGGCTTGCATGCCCCCTCGCCCCGCTTGCGGGGAGAGGGTCTGGGTGAGGAGGAGTCTCCGCAAGTGCGGCGGCAGTTTGGCTTGCGGAGAGTCCCCCTCACCCGGCGCTACGCGTCGACCTCTCCCCGCAAGCGGGGCGAGGTGAAGCCATGAGCCGCTTCGTCGAACGCCATCCGGCTTGGGCGCTGATTACGATCATCGTGATCGCGGTCGCGCTCTGGCTGATCTTCGCAGTCTGGCCGCCGGGGCTGGAAGAGGCGATCGGCCGCAAGCGCGTCTTCCTCAACGCGGTGTTCAACGGCATCACGCTCGGGGGCCTCTATTTTCTGGTCGCCAGCGGCTTCACGCTGATCTTCGGCCTGATGCGCAACGTCAACCTCGCGCACGGTTCGCTCTATCTGTTCGGCGGCTATATCGGTTATGCCATCAGCACATCGTCCGGCTCGTGGATCCTCGGCTTCATCGTCGCCTTCGTCCTGACCGCTGTCGTCGGCGTGCTGCTGCAGGTGATCGTGTTCCGCCGGATGGAGGGCCAGGATCTCAGGCAGACCATGGTGACGATTGGGCTGTCGATCGTGTTTGCCGATCTCATGCTATGGGCCTGCGGCGGTGACTTCTACCAAATCCAAACTCCGAACTGGCTGATCGGTCCCATCGAGCTGCCGCTGGTGACTGCGATCAAATCCTCGGGCGATCCGGTCTACCTCAGATATCCACTCGTCAGGCTCGTGATCTTCGTGGCCTCCGTGGTGATCGGCGTCGCGATGTGGCTCGCGCTCAACCGCACCCGGATCGGCATGATCATCCGCGCCGGCGTCGACGACCGCGATATTCTCGCCGCGACGGGCGTGCGCATCCAGCTCGTCTTCGTCGGGGTGTTCGCCTTCGGCGCGGGGCTTGCCGGCATCGCTGGCGTCGTCGGCGGCACCTTCCAGTCATTGTCGCCCGGCGAAGACATCCGTTTCCTGCTGGCGTCCCTCGTCGTCGTGATCGTGGGCGGCATGGGCTCGATCCCGGGCGCTGCGCTCGGCGCGCTGATCATCGGCCTCGCCGAGCAGCTCGGCTCGGTCTACATCCCGACCTACGCCATCGTCGTGACCTTCCTGATCATGGTGCTGGTGCTGGCTATCCGGCCGCAAGGCCTGTTGGCGAGGCGCTGAGATGTCGCTCGCCCACGATGCCCCAGTTGCCGTAGGCCGCGCCACCAAGGCGCAGCCCCCCGCCCGGACATGGCCGGAGATCAACAACCCCGCTGCCTGGGCCGTCGCGGCCATTCTCCTGATCATGCCGCTGATCGCGAGCAGCTTTTTTCTGATCGAGATCTTCGCGACCACGCTGATCCTCGGCACCGTGGCGCTGAGCCTGATGTTTCTTGCCGGCTATGGCGGCATGGTCAGCCTGATGCAGCTCACCATCGCGGGCTTCTCAGCCTACATGGTCGCGGTGTTCGGCGTCAGCGGCAACCCCAATATCAGCCTGGGCTGGCCGTGGTGGCTCGCGGTGCCGATGGCGCTGGCGCTGGCGACCGCCTTCGGCACGCTCGGCGGAGCGCTCGCGGTGCGCACCGAAGGCATCTACACCATCATGATCACGCTCGCGATCGGAGCGGCCTTCTACTATTTCACCAACCAGAACTGGGCGATCTTCAACGGTCATACCGGCATCAACACCGTGGCCACGCCACACTTCTGGGGCGTGAACTGGCGCGCCGACATTCCCTTCTATTACATCGTGCTCGCGGTCGCCGCGCTCTGCTATTTCGCGGTCGAGTATCTCTCGCGCGCCCCGTTCGGCCTTGCGCTCCAGGGCGTGCGCGACAATCCGCGGCGCATGGCGGCGCTCGGCTTCAACGTCAATGCGCATCGTGTCGCGGCCTATGCCTTCGCGTCTTTCGTCGCGGCGCTGGCCGGCGTGCTCCAGGTCTGGAACTATCGCCAGATCTCGCCGGGTTCGGTCAGCGTCGGCGCCTGCATCGACGTCCTGATCATCGCCGTCGTCGGCGGCATCACGCGCCCGATCGGGCCCTTCATCGGCGCGCTGATCTTCGTGCTGCTGCGCACCTTCGCGCTCGACTTCCTGGTCCGACTCGGACTCGACGGCAACCGCTTCCGCCTGCTGATCGGGCTCGGCTTCCTCGCCATCGTGTTCTGGTCCTCGGACGGCGTCATCGGCCTCTGGCAGCGCTGGCGCCAGCATCAACGGCGCGAGGTGAGCCGCACCAGTGGAGGGCGCGGCCATGGATAGCGTCGCCCAACGCCTCTCCGCCGTCGGTGCCGGCGCCGCGCTGGAGCTGCGCGGCGTGACGCGGCTGTTCGGCGCGCTTGCCGCGCTGACCGACGTCACCATCACCGTGCGACCGGGCGAGCGGCGCGCCGTGCTCGGCTCGAACGGTGCCGGCAAGACCACGCTGTTCAACTGCATCACGGGCGACTTCCCGCCCTCCTCCGGCACCATCCGCTTCTTCGGCGAGGACGTGACGCATTTCCCGCCCTATGAGCGCATCCGCCGCGGGCTGCGCCGCACCTACCAGATTTCGGCGCTGTTCCCCGGCCTCACCGTGCAGGACAACGTCTATCTCGCCTGCCGCGGCGTCTCGCGCGGACGCTTCTCGTTTCTGCGTCCGGGACAGAACGATGCATTGATGCATGCGGCCGACAACCTGGTGCAGGCCGTGCACCTGTCCGCCGTGAGGGACCAGCGCGTGGCCGAGCTCGCCCACGGCCAGCAGCGCCAGCTCGAGATCGCGCTGGCGCTCGCGGGCGCGCCGCGCTTCGTGCTGTTCGACGAGCCGGCGGCGGGCCTGTCGCCAACGGAACGGGCCGAGCTGATCGAGATCCTGACCTCCCTGCCGGCCCATATCGGCTACATCATCATCGAACACGACATGGACGTTGCGCTGCGCGTCGTGGAGAGCGTCACGATGATGCACAACGGCCGCGTCTTCAAGGAAGGCCTGCCGGAGGAGATCCAGTCCGACCCCGAGGTGCAGGAGCTCTATCTCGGAGGCGGCCATGAATGAGGTCCGCCGCAGCAATCCGGCGCTCGAGGTTCGGGGCCTCGACGTCTACTACGGCCACTCGCATGCGCTGCAAGGCGTCGATCTCGTGCTTGATAGCGGCGTGTTCTCCGTCGTCGGCCGCAACGGCATGGGCAAGACCACGCTGTGCAAGGCGATCATGGGGCTCGTCGGCGTGAGCGGCGGCTCGATCCGCGTGCGCGGCGAGAATGTCACGCGGCGGCCGCCGGCCCAGATCGCCCGGCTCGGCGTCGGCTACGTGCCGCAAGGACGCCGCCTCTGGCGCTCGCTCAGCGTCGACGAGCATCTGCAGCTCGCCGGCGGCCTGCGTTCGGGCGCCTGGACCGTCGAGCGGATCTACGACACCTTTCCTCGGCTCGCCGAACGTCGGGATCACGGCGGCGGCCAGCTCTCCGGCGGCGAGCAGCAGATGCTGGCGATCTCGCGCGCGCTGCTCACCAATCCGCATTTGCTCATCATGGACGAGCCGACCGAAGGCCTCGCACCCGTCATCGTCGCGCAGGTCGAGGAGATGCTGCTGCGGCTGGGCGACGACGGCGACATGTCCGTGCTCGTGATCGAGCAGAACATCGGCGTCGCCACCGCGATCTCGCGCAACGTCGCGATCATGGTCAACGGCCGCATCAACCGCATCATCGACTCCGCGCGCCTTGCCGCGGACCGCGAGCTACAGCAGCGCCTGCTCGGCGTCGGGCTTCATGCGGAGCTCGAACCGGATATCGAAATCGCCGCATCCGGCGCCGAAACGAAGCCGGCGCCGGCGCCACGGCGCGACGGGCCGGTGCGCATCTACATCTCCAATCCGACGCTGCCGACGCGATGGTCGCAACCGGTGCCGATCGCCCGCATCGAGGCCGCCGCGCGGACGCTCTCGACGCAGGTCGCCCGGCTCGACGAGACGGCGCGGCGCAAGCACGAACCGGTGGCGGCGCAGGCTTCGGGCCCGCCGGTGGTGCTGGTCGTCGGCACGCTCGATACCAAGGGCCAGGAGCTGCGCTACATCCGCGACATCATAGCCGAAAGCGGCCTGCGCACGCGGTTGGTCGACGTCTCGACCAGCGGCAAGCATTCCTCCTGCGATGTCTCCGCGCAGGAGATCGCCCTGAATCACGGCCGCGGCGGCTCCGCCGTGTTCGGCACCGACCGAGGCGTCGCCGTCACCGCAATGGCGGATGCGTTTGCCAACTGGTTGCGGCGCCAGGGCAATGTCGCCGGCGTGATCTCCGCCGGCGGCTCCGGCGCGGCCTCGCTGGTCGCCCCGGGCATGCGCGGCCTGCCGGTCGGTGTGCCCAAGCTGATCATCTCCTCCGTCGCCTCGGGCGATGTGGGCCCCTATGTCGGCCCGGCCGACATCACCATGATGTACTCCGTCACCGACGTGCAGGGGCTGAACTCGATCTCGCGCGCGGTGCTCGCCAACGGGGCCAATGCGCTCGCCGGCATGGTCAAGGCGCGGCTCGACACGCGTGCCGCAACGGCGCGCGAAGCCGGCGGGCCGCCCGCAATCGGCATCACCATGTTCGGCGTTACCACGCCGGCCGTGCAGAAGATCGCGGCCGAGCTGCGCGATGATTTCGAATGCCTGGTCTTTCACGCCACCGGCATCGGCGGCCGGTCCATGGAGAAGCTCGTCGAATCCGGTCAGCTCGCCGGCGTCATCGACCTCACCACGACCGAGATCTGTGACCTCATGATGGGCGGCGTATTTCCCGCCGCCGAGGACCGCTTTGGCGCGATCATCCGCAGCCGCCTGCCCTATGTCGGCTCGGTGGGCGCGCTCGACATGGTCAATTTCGGCGCGCCTGACACCATTCCCGAGCGCTATCGCGGCCGCAAATTCCACGTCCACAATCCACAGGTGACGTTGATGCGGACGACGGCGGAAGAGAACGAGCGCATGGGCCGCTGGATCGGCGAGCGGCTCAACCAGATGGATGGCCCGGTGCGTTTCTTCCTGCCCGAGGGCGGCGTCTCGGCCCTCGACGCGCGAGGTCAGCCGTTCTGGGATCCGGATGCCGACGCCGCGCTGTTCCGCACATTGGAGCGGACCGTGCGGCAGACCGGCAACCGCCAGCTCATTCGCATCCCCAAGAACATCAACGATCCCGATTTCGCCGCCGCCATCGTCAGTGCGTTCCGAAACCTGTTCGGGCGGACCGGTGTGCGGCGGAGACTCGCGAGGTGACCGATGGCCAGGTTTGAACGCGCGGCGCTGCTGAAAAAGTTTCGCGACATGGCAAGGCGCGGCGAGCCGATCGTCGGCGGCGGCGCCGGCACCGGGCTCTCAGCCAAATGCGAGGAAGCCGGCGGCGTCGACCTCATCGTCATCTACAATTCCGGCCGCTACCGCATGGCCGGGCGCGGCTCGCTCGCGGGCCTGATGGCGTATGGCGATGCCAACGCCATCGTGCTGGAAATGGCGAACGAAGTGCTCCCCGTGGTCGGCCAGACCCCGGTGCTGGCGGGCGTCAACGGCACCGATCCCTTCCGCGACATGGACGTCTTTCTCGACCAGCTGAAGGCGCTCGGGTTTGCCGGCGTCCAGAACTTTCCGACCGTCGGCCTGATCGACGGTACCTTCCGCGCCAATCTCGAAGAGACCGGCATGTCCTACGCGCTCGAGATCGACATGATCGCCAAGGCACACGACAAGGACATGCTGACCACGCCCTACGTGTTCAGCGAGAAGGAAGCGGCGGCGATGGCGATCGCTGGCGCTGACATCATCGTCTGCCACATGGGCCTGACGACCGGCGGCACGATCGGTGCGCAAACCGCCTTGAGGCTCAAGGACTGCCCGGCGCGGATCGACACCTGGGCCAGCGCCGCGCTCAGCGTCAATCCGGACATCCTGGTGCTGGCGCATGGCGGCCCGATCGCCGATCCCGCCGACGCCGATTTCATCATGAAGAACACCCGTCATTGCCACGGCTTCTACGGGGCGTCCTCGATGGAGCGGCTGCCGGTGGAGCGGGCGCTGACGGAACAAGTGCGGCAATTCAAGGCGATCGGCGCGCGATAACGCCTGATAGGTTCGAGGGAGGGAAAGATGTCAGGGATGTTGGTCGGTGAATTGATCCTCTGGCTGATCGTCGCGATCATCGTGATCGTGGTTGGCGTCTATATCGTGAACTGGCTCTACCACCGCTCCTCCAAGGAGACATCGTTCGTCCGCACCGGCTTCCTCGGCGAACGCGTGGTGATCAATGGCGGCGCCTTCGTGCTGCCGTTCATCCACGACTACACGCCCGTCAACATGAACGTGCTGCCGATGGGCATCGTGCGTTCGAAGCAGGATGCCGTGATCACCCGCGACCGCATGCGCGTCGACATCGAGGCCGACTTCTACGTCCGCGTGCAGCCGACCCGGGAGGCCGTCTCGATTGCCGCGGCGACACTCGGCCGCCGCACCCTGGAACCCGGGCAGCTCCACGCACTGCTGGCCGGCAAGTTCATCTCCGCGATCCGCTCGGTCGCCTCCGAGATGACCATGGAGGAAATGCACGAGCGTCGCGGCGACTACGTCGCGCGGGTCAAGACCGAAGCGGCGGAAGCTCTCGCCCAAAACGGCCTCGAGCTGGAATCGGTTGCGATCACCGATCTCGACCAGACCGATCTCGAGTTCTTCAACCCTTCGAACCGCTTCGACGCCGAAGGCCTGACGCGGTTGATGGAGGACATCGAGGCCAGGCGGAAGCTGCGCAACGACATCGAGCAGGATTCGATGATCAAGATCCGCTCCCGCAACCTGGAAGCCGAGCGGCAGGCGCTGGAGATCGAGCGCGAGAGCGAGACCGCACGCCTGGAGCAGGAACGCGACATCGAGATGCGCCGCGCGCTTCAGCGCACCGAAGTCGCGCGAGAGCGGGCCCTGCGCGAGACCGAGGCCGAACAAGCACAGATTTCCGCCCGCGAAGCCATCGAGCGCGCCCGCATCGCCAATGAGCAGGCGATCGCCGAGGCCCGCATCGCCTCCGAGCGCGAGACCCGCCAGAAGGAGATCGAACGGACCCGCACGATCGAGGAGAAGGAGCTGCTGGCGCGCGAGGAGATCGAGAAGACAAGGATCGCCAACCAGCGCTCGATCGATACCACACGCATCGCTTCGGAACGCGAAGTCCGCCAGCGCGAGATCGAGCGGATGCGCACAGTCGAGGAAGCCGAGATCGCCGCGCGCGAGGCAATCGAGAAAGCCCGCATCCAGCAGGACCGCGTCGTCACCGACGCCCGCATCGCCAACGAGGAAGAGACGCGGCGCCGCGAGATCGAGCGGACGCGCGCGGTCGACGAGGCCGAGATTGCCGCACGCGAGGCCACCGAAAAGGCGCGCATCGCCCAGACGCTGATCGTCAATGTCGAGCGTATCTCCTCCGACGAGCGCACCCGCGCGCTGGAAATCCAGCAGGTGCGGACCATCCAGGAGGCCGAGATCGAGGCGCAGCGCGCGGTCGAGGCCGCCCGCATTGCCCGGGAGCGGACGCTGGCTGCCGAGCGCATCGCTGCCGAGCAGAACACACGGCAGCTGGAGATCGAGCGCAACCAGGCGCTGGACGTTGCCGGCATCGCCGCGCGCGAGACCACGGAAGCCTCGCGCATCGCGCAGGAGGAGCGCGTGCGCTCCCTGGAGATCGCCCGCAACCGCGCCGTCGAGGAAGCTGACATCGCCTCGCGCGAGGCGATCGAGGCGGCCCGCATCGCCCAGGAAAAGGCGGTTGCGGCCGAGCGCATCCAGGCCGAACGGGAGACGCGCGCGCTCGAAATCGAGCGGACCGGCGTCCTCGAGGCGGCCGAGCTGAAGCGGCGCGACGCCATCGAGCGGCAGCGCATCACGGTCGACCTGGCGCTCGAGGCCGAGCGCATCAATTCCTCCAAGAAGCGCGAGGTGCTCAACATCGAGCAGAAGAAGGCGATCGAGATCGCGGACGAGGACCGCGTCATCGCGCTGTCGACCAAGAAGTCCGAGCGGATCGACGCCGACCGCCAGGTCCGGCAGGCCGAGATCGTCGCGCGCAAGGAGGTCGAGACCACCGACGTCGCGCGCGAGCAGGCGCTGGAAGCTGCCCGGATCGAGCGGCGCCGCGCCATCGAGCAGCTCGAGGTCGCCCGCGTGCAATCCCTGCAGGAAGCGGAGATCGCCTCCCGTGAGGAGGTCGAGCGTGCCCGCATCGCCTCCGACCGCGGCCTCGACGAGGCCCGCATCGGCCGCGAGCGCGAGCTGCGCAAGCTCGAGGTCAATCGTGAGAAGGACGTCGAGACGGTGCTGATGGAGAAGGCGATCGCGATCCATCAGAAGTCGCTGGAGGAGTCGGCCGCGCGCGCCGCCGCCGAGGAGGCACGGATCCGGGCGACCGAGGCCGCCGAGCGCGTCGTCACCGCCCGCGAGAGCGAGATCGCCAAGCGGCGCAAGACTGTCGAGGTCCTGCTGGCGGAGAAACAGGCGGAGGAAACCCGCATCGCCGCCGAGGCCGAGCGCGTGCGCGCCGCGGTCGAAGCCGAAGCGCAACGCATGCTGAACGAGGCCGAGAACGTGCTGACCGACCAGGCACGCTACTCGCTGTTCCGCAGAAAGCTGCTCGACCGCATCGAGGGCATCGTGCGCGAGAGCGTCAAGCCGATGGAGAAGATCGAGGGCATCCGCATCCTTCAGGTCGACGGCCTCAACGGCAACGGCCACGGCAACGGCAATGGCGGCCGCAGCGCCACCGACGAGGTGATCGACTCGGCGCTGCGTTATCGCGTCCAGGCGCCGCTGATCGACTCGATCCTGTCGGACATCGGCGTGGAGGGCGGCAGCCTGGCCAAGATGCCGGGGCTGATCCGCGAGGCCCGCGACATGCAGGGCATCAAGGAGGCCGCGCGCAAGGGTGGCGGCGGAGGTGGTGGCGGCGGCGACAAGCCGGCGGCCGCTCCGCCTGCGACCGAGGGCGGCGAGCCGCCGGCCGAGCGCGGGCCGCGGAAGAAGAGCTGAGGTTTGAGCGATGGCCCGCGTCTACGTCTCCACCGTCGTCAACGCCCGCAACGACCGCGTCTGGGCGCGGGTGCGCGATTTCAACAGCCTGCCGAACTGGCACCCGGCCATCGCCGAAAGCCGGATCGAGGGCGGCGAGCCCGCCGACAAGATCGGCTGTGTCCGGGATTTCCGCCTGCGCAACGGCGACCGCATCCGCGAGAAGCTGCTCGGCCTCTCCGATTACGACATGTTCTGCACCTACTCGATCCTGGAATCGCCGATGGGCGTCGAGAACTACGTCGCCACCCTGCGCCTGACGCCCGTCACCGACGGTGACCAGACATTTATGGAATGGACCGCGGAATTCGACTGCGCGCCGGAACGTGAAACCGAGCTCGTCAACAACATCGGCGGCGGCGTGTTTCAGGGCGGTTTCGACGCCCTGAAACGCGTGTTCGGAGGCTAGCCGTGCCGCATATCGTCAAGAGCACGATCCTGAACGCACCGACCGACGCGGTGTGGGACGTGCTGCGCGATTTCAACGGGCACGACCGCTGGCACCCGGCGGTTGCGACCTCCTCCATCGAACGCGCGCAATCCGCCGACAAGATCGGCTGCGTCAGGCGGTTCAAGCTGAAGGACGGCTCGGAGCTGAGGGAACAATTGCTGGCGCTGTCCGACCTCGAGCAGACCTTCAGCTATTGCCTGCTCGATACGCCGGTCCCGATGTTCAACTACGTCGCCCATGTCCGGCTGCTGCCGGTCACCGACGGCGACCGCACCTTCTGGCACTGGGAGTCGCGGTTCACGACGAAGCCGGAGGACAAGGACCGCGTCAGCCACATGGTGGCCGAAGACATCTATCAGGCCGGATTCGAAGCGATCCGCCGCCATCTGAAGGAGGCCGCTTAAGCCATGGCCGTGACGGTAAAGACCTTTACGAATGCGAGCGAGGCGGCTGGCGCGCTGTCGTCGGACCGGAGCGCGCGCTATCTCGGCGGCGGCACGCTGGTGATGCGCGCGCTGAACGAAGGAGACGTCTCGATCTCGACGATCGTGCGGGCGCAGGACCAGGCGCTGACCCGGATCGACGCCTCAAGTCCACGCATCACGCTGGGCGCCGGCGTCACCTTCGCGCGCGTGCTCGCCGAGCGCGACCTCACCTTCCTGCATGCGCCCGCCCGCTCGATCGGCGGTCCCGCCGTGCGCAACATGGGCACGGTCGGCGGCAATCTGTTCGCGCCGAACCCTTACGGCGATTTCACCGTGGCGCTGCTGGCGCTCGACGCCACCATTGCGGTTCAAGGCGGCTTCGGCTCGCGCGATATTCCGATCGAGGAGTTTCTGCAGGGGCGCGAGCGTCAGGCCGGAACTTTGGTGCTGTCGGTGTCCTGCACGCGGCCGGCAAGCAGCGAGGCGTTCCGATATCGCAAGATCGCGCGCATCAAGCCGAAGGGCGGCTCGGTGATCACGCTTGCCGCGCATCTGCCGGTCAGCGGCGGACGGATTGCGGGTGCGCGGATTGCGCTGGGCTCGATGGCGCCGACCCAGATCCGCGCTCGCGCCGCCGAGCGCGCGCTGGAGGGCCGCTCGCTGGATGCGGCGACCATCGCAGCTGCGGCCTCTGCCGCCACAGAAGGAACATCGCCCTCAGACAACGCGCTCGGCAGCGCCTGGTATCGCCGCGAGATCGTCGGTGTGCATCTGCGCCGCCTGCTGTCGGGACAGGAATAGACGCCATGGCCAAGTTCCCCCTGCAGTTTCGTCACAACGGCCGCGACGTCGCGATTTTCGTTGACGGCGGCACCAACCTGCTCGTCGCGCTGCGCGAGCTGATCGGCGACATGACGCCGAAATTCGGCTGCGGCCAGGGTGGCTGCGGCACATGCAGCGTGCTGATCGATGGCGAGCTTCACCTCTCCTGCCTGACGCTCGCCGAGACCGTCGCGGGCCGCTCGGTCGAGACGCTCGACGGCATGAAGCAAGGCCCGAACCTGCATCCGCTGCAGCGCGCCTTTGCCGACAATTTCGCCGCCCAGTGCGGCTATTGCACGCCGGGCATGCTGATGGCTGCAAAGGCTCTGCTCGACCGCAATCCGACCCCGAGCCGGACTGAGGTGATCGAGGCGATCTCCGGCAACATCTGCCGCTGCACCGGCTACGAGCCCATCATCAATGCCATCCTCGCCGCCGCGGGCGGCCGGGCCAGCGCCTGAGGTCAGACCATGCTGGAACTGCGCAAGGACATCTTCGCCGACGAGCGTGACGATAATTTGAAGGAAATCGGCAAGGGCACGCAGCGGCAGGACATGCTCGGCCACATCACGGGCACGTCCAGCTATTTCAACGACCACAAGCTGCAGGGCATGCTGCACCTGAAGGTCATTCGGTCGACCCAGGCCCATGCAAGGCTGCGCCGCATCGATACCACCGAGGCCGAGCGCTCGGCAGGCGTGCACCGAATCATCCGTGGCGCGGACGTGCCACGCAACCTCAACACGCTGCTCAGCCTGATCAACTTCGGCAAGGACGACGAGCCGTCGCTGGCGGTCGACAAGGTCCGCTACAAGGGCGAACCGATCCTCGCTATCGTCGCCGACAGCGAGCGCGAGGCGTTCGAGGCGATCGCAAAAGTCAGGATCGATTACGAGCCGCTGCCGGCCGTGTTCGACGTCGAGGATGCGCTGAAGCCGGGTGCGCCCGTCGTGAACGAGACCTATCCGAAGAACGCCTTCATCTATCACGACGTCTATGATCACCAGCGCCTGCGCTTTGGCGATGCCGATGCCGCGCTCGCAACCGCCGACCACGTGCTCGAGCAGCGCTACCAGATGTCGCCGATCGAGCACGCGCCGACCGAGACCAACGGCGCGATCGCCGCGCCCGATACCAACGGCCGCTACGTCGTCTATACCTCGACGCAAGCGCTGTTCTTTTCGGTCGACACCTGCGCCAAGATCCTCGACGTGCCCTCCAACACCTTCCACTTCATCGGCGGCACGGTCGGCGGCGGCTTTGGCGGCAAGGTCGACACCTTGACCGAACCGCTCGCGATCCTCGGCGCCATGTTGACGGGGCGCCCCGTCCGCTACGTGTTTGGCCGCGAGGAGGAGATGCAATACGGCCCGCCGCGCGGCGCCGAGCGCATCTACATCAAGGACGGCGTGATGCGCGACGGCCGCATCGTCGCGCGCAAGATCCGCGCCTATTTCGACAGCGGCGCCTATACGCGGCTGTCGAGCTATGCCGCCGTGAAATGCGCCGCGCACCTGCCGGGCCCTTACACCATCCCGAACGTCTATGGCGACGTCTATTGCGTCTTCACGAACCGCACGCCGGCGACCGCCATGCGCGGCTTCGGCGTCACTGCGATGGACTTCGCCATCGAATGTCAGATGGACAAGCTCGCAAACCTCGTCGGCATGGACCCCATGGAGTTCCGGATTCTGAACGCCTATCGCGACGGCGACATGAAGGCGCACCGGCGCGAGGCCAAGAACACCGCGCTGATCGAGTGCGTCCAGGTTGCCGCCGAGAAGGCCAAATGGCCGATCCGCGACGAGTTCAGGCGCGCCTCCTCGCGCAAGGACGGCGGCGGCAGCCGCGCCGTGATCCCGCCAACACCGACGGATTCGCGCAGCCGGCCCGCTGCGCCGGCGCAGCAGCGCACGACCTACGACCGCGCGCCGGTGACGGCGACAAGAGAGCCGCCGCGCGAACCACCTCCGCCGGCGCCGCCACCTCCCCCGCCCCGCCCGGCCGCGCCATCGCACGGCGCGACCCGATTCTCCTCCGTGTTCGGCACCAGGAGACGCTGAGATGACCCGGCATCGTGGACGCGGCATGGCGTCGATCAACTACCCCATCGGCATGAATCTCGGCGGCGATCCGAGCCAGGCGCTGGTGCATTCCAACCCGAGCGGCAAGTTCACCGTGGCGCTGTCGTCGATCGACCTCGGCCAGGGCATGAAATCTGTGACGCGGCAGATCTGCGCGGAGACGCTCGGCGTGCCGGTCGAGGACGTCTATGTCGACACCGCGGATTCCGATACCGGCCCGCACTGCATGGGCTCGTTCGCCTCGCGCGGCACCCATCGCGTCGGCAACGCCGTGATGGCCGCCGCCCGCGAAGCGCGGGGCGTGATGATGGAGGCCGCCGCCGAGGAGCTCGAGGTCAACGCCGCCGATCTCGAGACCGACGGGCGCGGCAACATCCACGTCAAGGGCGCCCCGCACCGCTCGATTTCGACAAAGGACGTCGCCATCGCCGCGCAGTTCAAGCAGGGCAAGACCATCTCGGGCCGCGGCATCTTTCTCGTGCCGCTGTCGGATGTCGATCCTGAAACCGGCGAGATGTCGCCGGCGACCTGCTATGCCCATGCATGCCTCGTCGCGGAGGTCGAGGTGGATGATGAGACCGGCGAGGTCGCGATGGTCCGGATGGACTCCGCTTACGAGCTCGGCCGCGCGCTCAACCCGCGCCTGGTCGAGCAGCAGCTGGTCGGCGGCGCCTGGATGGGCATCAGCCACGCGCTCTACGAGACGCCGGAGCCGTACTATCCCGATCCCGTCCACGGCCCCCGCGACTTCGTCGAATATCTGATGCCCGGCCCAGGCGATATCTGCCCGCACGATATCGCGGTGCTTGAACGCCCTGCGCCTGATGGTCCGTTCGGGGGAAAAGGCCCCGGCGAGATGTGCGCCAATCCGGTGCTGCCCGCCGTGGCGAACGCAATCTTCAACGCCGTCGGCGTGCGGATCGACGACCTGCCGATCACGCCGGAAAAGGTGCTGCGGGCGATCAAGGCGCAGGGCGGCGCGCGGCCGCAGGCGCGGCGTTAGAGGATCAGCCGTGGCGGTTCGCAGCAACATCGTCGGCATCGACAGCCCGGAGGCGCTGGAGCGGGCGCTGCGGGCGGCCTATTATCTCGCCGACGAAGGGCTCGCGACCGCCGCCTATCTCGGCCTCGCGCTCGGCAAGCCGCTGCTGCTCGAAGGCGCGCCCGGCGTCGGCAAGACGGAGGCCGCCAAAGCCATCGCCGCCGTGCTCGGCCGCCGCCTGATCCGCCTGCAATGCTACGAGGGCATCGACGCCTCTGCCGCGCTCTATGAGTGGAACTATCCACGCCAGATGCTGGCGATCCGTCAGGCCGGCGACGAGAGCATCGACATCTATGGCGAGACGTTCCTGATCGAGCGGCCGATGCTGGCGGCGCTGCGCGCACCTGATTCCACCGTGCTCCTGATCGATGAAATCGACCGCGCCGACCAGGAGTTCGAGGCCTTCCTGCTCGAATTCCTCTCCGACTTCCAGATCTCAATTCCCGAGCGTGGCACGGTCCGCGCGGCCGAGCGGCCGGTCGTCGTGCTCACCTCGAACCGGACCCGCGATCTACACGAAGCCTTGCGCCGCCGCTGCGTCTATCACTGGATCGATTATCCGACGGCGGAGCGCGAGGCACGCATCATCATGATGCGCGCCTCCAGCGTCGCCGAAACCACGGCCCGCGCCGTCGTCGCGGCCGTCGAGAGATTGCGGCGTGAACCGCTGAGCAAGGCCCCCGGGATCGCCGAAGCCGTCGACTGGGCCGAGGCCGCGACCCTCCTCAACAAGGGCGGCGCGCGCTGGCCTGATGCCTTCAAACGCTCGATCGGCGTGGCGCTGAAGGACGAAGAGGACCTGCACTTCATCGCGCCCCGGCTCGATGCCATGCTCGCGGAGGCGACCGCATGAGCAACGAGCCGCAGCTCCCGCGCGCTGCCCGCACCTTTGTTTCCTTCGTCGCGCTGCTGCGTGCCAACGAATTCGCCGTCGCGCCGGAGCAGACCACTGCGTTCCTCGCCGCGATTGCGCTGCTCGGACCGCGCAAGCTCGACGACATCAGGCAATCTGCGCTCGCCACCCTCGCCCCTCCGCCCGAGCGCCGCGCCACCTTCGATCGGCTGTTCGACCTGCATTTCCGCGGCAGCGAGGCGATCGAGCATGCCGAAGACGGCGAGGACGATGAGACCGTCCGTCTGCAGGAGGAAGGTCGTGGCGACGAGGAGCCCCTGCTCTCCGATGACGCCAACGAGTCCGGCCTGACTGCATCGCGCACCGAGGCGCTGGTCGAGCGCCGCTTCGCGCAGCTCTCCACGACCGATGCCCTCCGACGCCTGGCGCGCGAAGCCCCGCGGCGCCTGCCGCGCCGTCGAGGGCACCGCCGCATGCGGGCGCGCCGCGGCCCCTTTGCCGACCTCCGCCGCACTTTACGCGACTCTGTCCGCAGCGACGGCGAGATCCTGCGGCTCGGCCACATGAAGCGGCGGCAACGGCCGCGCAAGGTGTTGCTGCTGATCGACGTCTCCGGCTCGATGAAGAGCCGTACCGAGGAGAATATGAAGCTTGCGCATGCGCTGGTGCAGGTCGCGCCCAATGTCGAGGTCTTCACCTTCGGCACGCGGCTGACCCGTGTCACGCGTGCACTGCGTCTGAAACGGCGCGAGCAGGCGCTGAGCGCCGCGGCACATCTGGTCAGCGACTGGGACGGCGGCACCCGGATCGGCGACGCGCTGCAGGCGTTTCTGGCGGTCCCGAGGTTCGGCGGCTACGCCCGCGGCGCCGCTGTGATCATCGTCTCCGACGGGCTCGAGCGCGGCGAGCCGGACGCCCTTCGCGACGCCGTCGCGAAACTGTCGCGGCGGGCGTGGCGGCTGAGCTGGCTGACGCCGCTCGCGACAGGCCCCGCGTTCCGTCCGCAGACAGAAGCGCTGGTCGCGATCGAACGCTTCGTCGACGATCTCGTGGACGGCGGGTCGAGCGCCTCGATCGTCGCCCACGTCCTGGCACTGGGAAGGAGAGCTGCGTGAACGGTATTGTCGACGGCCATCATCACATCTGGCGGCAGGCCGACCTGCCCTGGCTGACCGGCCCCATGCAGCCCCGCATCTTCGGACCGTACGAGCCAATCCGGCGCGATTATCCGATCCAGGAATATCTCGACGATCTCAAGGACAGCGGCGTCACCCGTTCCGTCTATGTGCAGACCAATTGGGCGCCCGAGCATTTTGAGGAGGAAGCAGCCTGGGTACAGCGTACCTCCGACGAACATGGCTGGCCGCACGCCATCGTTGCCTACGCCAATTTCGCGGCCGAGGACGTCCGTCCGCAGCTCGACCGCCTCAAGCGTTATCCGCTGCTGCGCGGGGTGCGCATGCAGCTGCATTGGCACGAGAACCCGCTCTATCGCTTCGCGGCGCGTCCGGATCTCTGCGCCGACCCGACGATCCGTCGCAATGTCGCACGTCTTTCCGATTACGGCTGGAGCTTCGATTTGCAGGTGTTCACGCCGCAGATGCCGGATGCTGCGCAGCTGGCCGAATCCTGTCCCGGCGTGACCTTCATCCTCCAACATGCCGGCATGCTCGAGGATCTCTCGCCGGCTGGACGGGCGGCCTGGCGCGCCGGGATGGCCCGGCTCGCGAGTTGTCCGAACGTGGTCTCGAAACTGTCCGGGCTCGGCACCTTCATCCATCGCAACGATCCCGCGCATATCGCCGCCGTGCTCACTGATACCGTCGCGATCTTCGGCGCCGAGCGCTGCCTGTTCGGCTCCAATTTTCCGATCGAGAAATTGTGGACCAGTTATCGCGAGCTCGTCGCAGCCTTTCGCGCCGCCGCCGCCCCGTTCAGTGCGGAGCAGCAGGATGCGATCTTCAGGACGACGGCGACGCGCGTCTATCGGCTTTGACAGACAAGAAACGAGACGGGAGGGAAACGAATGGCGCTGGAGATCAAGATCCTGGACTACGGCGATATCGAGCTGGAATCGAGCTTCCTGGTGCTCGGCCGCGACTGCGGCCGCACCCGCCGCGTCCTCACACTCGGCTTTTTGATCCTCGGCGGCAAATATCCTGTCGTGGTCGACACCGGCTATCGCTCCAACCAGATCATGGAGACGCTGGGCATGCGCGGGCTCCAGTATCATGAGAACATGATCGAGAACCAGCTCGCGCGCCACGGCGTTCGCATGGGCGACGTTCGCTTCGTCTGCCACACCCATTTGCACATCGACCATGCCGGCAAGGATGATCTGTTCCCGATGAACACGACTGTCGTGCTCAACCGCAAGGAACTCGAATATTCCGTCTCCGGGTTGATGCATCCGCAATATCCCGCGCCAGACATCAAGCACCTGATCGACCGCCTGCACACCAAGAGCGCGCTGCGCTTCCTGGACCTCGAGATCACCGGACCAATCGAGCTGATGCCGGGCGTCTATTGCGATGCCGCCAACGCGCACACCGAGGGCTCGATGAACATCATCGTCGAGACTGCCGATGGCATTGCGACCATCTGCGGCGACGTGATCTACGACTTCAACGACCAGATCGTCACGCCTTTCCATGAGATCCACGATTGGGAGCCGCGCACCACCGGCAACCATGGCACCACCAAGCGCGCAGAAAAGGCGGCGATCAAGAAGCTGCTCAGCAATTCGCGCTACCTGCTCCCAGTCCACGACCGGCCCGCCAAGATCGAAGGCGGCAACGTCGTGGGGCGTCTGCACGATCAAGTCCCTGGCCCGATCGTGCAGTCGCTGCCCGAGCGCAACTGGTTCCCGGCTTGATATGTTGAGCATCGACCAATGACGCATGTGACGTTGCGAAGCGAGTTCGAAACCCTGATCGACCCCTATGCGCCGGTCGCACAGATCGGCACTGGCTTCGACTTCACGGAAGGGCCGATCTGGCATCCGGTCGATCATTATCTGCTGTTCTCGGACATGCCGGCCGACGTGCGGCGGCGCTGGGATGCGCGACGCGGCGTCGTCGAGGTCAAACGCCCGTCGAACAAATGCAACGGCATGACCTATGACGCCGAGCTCAATTTGATCGTCTGCGAGCACGCGACCTCGTCGCTGATCCGCGAACGCCCGGACGGACGACGCGAGGTGCTGGCGTCGCATTTCGGCGGTCAGGAGCTCAACAGCCCGAACGACGTCTGTGTGCACTCATCCGGCGCGATCTATTTCTCCGATCCCTGGTATGGCCGCATGCCGGTCTATGGCGTCGAACGGTCGCGCCAGCTCGGCTTCCAGGGCGTCTACCGCGTCGTGCCGGGCGGCGAGCCGAAGCTCGTGGTCGAGCGCAGCCTATTCGACCAGCCGAACGGGCTATGCTTCTCGCCGGACGAGAGGCTGCTCTATGTCAACGACACCGTGCAAGCCCTGATCCGCGTGTTCGACGTCAACAGCGACGGCTCGCTGTCCAATGCGCGTGTGTTTGCGAGCGGCATCAAATCCGAGCTCGAGCCTGGTCTGCCCGACGGCATGAAGTGCGATCAGCACGGCAATGTCTGGGTCACCGCGCCCGGCGGCGTCTGGGTCTACTCACCGCGCGGCGAACTGCTCGGCAAGGTTCGCGTGTCTGAGCTGGTCGCCAACCTCACCTGGGGCGGCCCAGATTTCCGCACGCTCTATCTCACCTCGACGCATTCGGTGTATGCGATCCCGACCAAGGTCGGCCCGCGGCACGAGCCCTATATGAGTGGCAGGCGCGCTGGCGGCGGAGCAAGCCCGGGCTCATCGCCAGCCGCGCCTATTCTGAGCGAGGGCGAGATGCGGCTCGATCCGCAACGCTGCGCCATGATCATCCAGGATCTCCAGAACGACGTCATCATGGACGGCGGCGCCTTCGCCGAGTCCGGCGCGCCCGGTCACGCCAAGCAACAGCATGTCGTGGAGAATGTGCGGCGCCTGGCGGAAGCCGCACGCGCCCGCGGCGTCACCATCATCCATGTCTGGTTCGTCGTCGAGCCCGGCGCACCCGGCGTCACGCTGAACGCTCCACTGTTCGAAGGTCTCGTTGACAGCAAGGCGATGGTGCGCGGGAGCTGGGGCGCGGCCCCGGTTCCCGGCCTCGAGCCCCGGCCCGGCGATTTTGTCGTCGAGAAGATGCGGATGAGCGCCTGGGAAGGCACGCGGCTGGAGACGATCCTCAAAGCGACCGGCCGCGACATGATCATCAATACCGGCGCCTGGACCAACATGTCCATCGAGCACACGGCGCGGACCGGCGCTGACAAGGGCTATTTCATGATCGTGCCCGAGGATTGCTGCTCGACCATGAATGCCGACTGGCACAACGCCTCGATCAACTTCGCGATGCAGAATGTCGCGGTCGTGACCAGGGCTGATGCCGTGATCAGAGCGCTGGGATGAGCTGTGGCAAAGCTCCTGCACTTGTCCTGCTCGCCGCGCGCCGAGGCCGAATCGACAGCCGGCGCGCGGGTCTTTCTCGATGGCTTCCGCCAGGCCCGGCCGGATTGGGACATTGATGTCGTGGACATCTGGCGTGAGCGGATGCCGGAATTCACCGGTCCGATCGTCGAAGCCAAATACGCCCGCATGAAGGCTCAGGCCTTCACCGATGCGCAGCGCGACAGCTTTGCCGAGGCCGAGCGAATGGCGCTACGCTTCTCGCTCGCCGACCGGGTGCTGATCTCGACCCCGATGTGGAACTTCGGCCTTCCCTACAAGCTCAAGCAGTGGTTCGACATCATCGTCCAGCCCGGTCTCACCTTCCGGTTCGATCCGTCGCAGGGATATCTGCCGCTGCTCAAGGACCGGCCGACGCTGGTGATCATCGCCAGCGGCAGCGATTTTGCCACCGGCATGAACCGCGGCCGCATCGACATGGCAACGCCCTACTTACGGGAGATCCTGCGCTTCATCGGGATCAGCAATGTCCGCTTCGTGCTGATCGGTCCAACCACGGGACCGCAAGCGCCGATCGATGCTGCCCGCGAACGGGCCCATCAAAGGCTCGCTGCAATGGCCGCGACGTTCTGAAGCGCTTTAGCGGCGTGTCGAGCCGGATCAGACCAGGCTCGACTTGCCCCGGCTCAGCACCTGGCCTGCGCCTTTGGTGCCGACGATCCGGCCCTGGCTGCAGACCTCCTCTCCCCTCGCGATCGTCGTCACCGGCCATCCCGTGACCTCGAAACCTTCCCAGGGCGTGTAATCGGCGCCGTGATGCAGATCGGCCTGCCGGATCGGCTTCTTCAACTTGGGATCCCAAAGAACGATGTCGGCATCGAAACCGACGCCGATCGAGCCCTTGCGCGGATAGAGACCGTAGATGCGGGCGTGGTTGGTCGCGGTCAGCTCGACGAACTTCTGCAGGGTGATGCGGCCCTTCGAGACGCCTTCGGAGAACAGAATCGGCAGACGCGTCTCGACGCCCGGGATGCCGTTCGGCACCCAGCGGAACGAGGTACGGGCGTTCGGCGTCAGCTTGCCCTTGGGGTCGTCGTAACGGAACGGGCAGTGATCGGACGAGAAGGTCTGGAACACACCCGACGTAATGCCCTCCCAGATCGCCTCCTGGCTCTCGACATCGCGCGGCGGCGGCGAGCAGACATATTTCGCGCCCGTGATGTCCATGTTGAGGCCCTTCATGTCGTCGGCCGTCAGCGTGATGTATTGCGGGCAAGTCTCGGCATGCACGGGCAGGCCACGCTGCTGCGCCCAGCGCACCTGCTCCATCGCCTCGCGTCCGGAGACGTGCACGATCATGATGGGAACGCCGACCACCTCGGCATGGCTGATGGCCCGATGCGTCGCCTCGCGCTCGACCGCCTGCGGCCGCGAGGTGCCGTGATAGTACGGCGCGATATGACCTTCGCGCTCCAGCTTGCTGGTCAGAAAACGGATGGCGTCGTAGCCCTCACAATGGACCATGACCAGCGCCTCCTCGCGGCGCGCGACATCGAACACTTCGAGCAGTTGCTTGTCGCTGAGCACGAGGTCGTCATAGGTCATGAACACCTTGAACGAGGTGTAGCCGTCCTTGACCAGCGCCGGCAGCTCCTGCCCGAGCACCACGGCAGTCGGATCGGAGATGATGAGATGGAAGGCCGTATCGATGTAGCACTCACCTTCGGCGAGCTTGCGATAGTTCTCGACACAGCTGCGCAGCGACGTGCCTTTCTCCTGCAGCGCGAAGGGCAGCACCATGGTGTTGCCGCCGGCCGCCGCCGCGCGCGTCGCCGAGGCAAAATCGTCGGCCATCACCACGTCGGGGCCCGAGGGCTGCGAGATATGGACGTGGCTGTCGATGCCGCCCGGCAGCGCCAATAGGCCCGTCGCATCGATCTCGCGAGCCGCGCCCTCGATGCTATCGGCGATGCTGACGATGCGGCCGTCGCGAATTCCGATATCGGCGCGAAACTCGTCGCTGGCCGTCACGATGGTGCCGCCGCGGATGGCGAGGTCGAGCTGCGTCACTGATGTCTCCGTCACCTGATATTTGGCATTGTCTGGAAGATCCGTCCCCATTGCGCAAGGGCCGTCACATCGCCGCCGGCGAGGCAGAGGGTCCGCCACAGCGTCACCGCGACCGAATCGAGCACGGCGATATCCAGCTCCCGCTCCAGCGTGGCCGCAAGCGCCGCACCATCGAGATTGGTGCAGAGGATGACGATCGCGTCAGCCCCCTCCGCCGCTACGGCGCGGATCATATCCGTGATCGTCGACGGCGCGACTTCGCCAAAGGAAAAGTTGTCGCGCAAGCCGAGATGCCGCTCGGCATGCGGGGCGATCCCCTCCTCGGCCCAGACGTCGGCAATGCGCCGCTGCACGTCGTCGGTATAGGGCGAGACCAGGCCGACGCGCCTGGCGCCGAGCGCGCGGGCGGCATCGATGCAGGCCAGGGTCGATGTCGTTGCCGGCACATTTGTGCGGGCCGTGATCGCCTTGCACAGGCTGCGGTCGCGGCCGACGCCGAGCCAGCTTGCGGACGTTCCGTTCCAGGCGATCGCGTCGACCTTGGCATCCGCCAGCAGATCTGCCGCCGGCAACATCGCCGAGGCATCGAACTGGCTCAGCGCAGCGGCGTCGAGCGCGATCTCGGTGACGCGGAAGCGAGAGAAATGCGCGGTGACGCCGGAGACACCGGCCAGCATGGCGCTGGTGACGGGCTCGAGCACCGAGTTGGAGGACGGCGTGATCATCCCAAGGCGTTTGCGCATGGCGATACCTTACGACGCCTGCGCAAGCCGCGTCGACTCCTCCCGGATCAAAGCCAGGATGTGGCGCTTGGCGTCATTGAACTCGGGGCTGGTGATGTCGCGCGGGCGCGGCAGGTCGAAATTGACTGCTTCGCGGATCCGGCCCGGCCGCCTGGTCATCACCACGATCTTGTTGCCGAGCACCAGCGCCTCGTCGACGCTGTGGGTGACGAACACGATGGTGCAGCGGCGCTGCTGCCAGATCGCCACCAGCTCCTCCTGCATTTCGAGCTTGGTCTGGGCGTCCAGCGCCGCGAACGGCTCGTCCATCAGGATCACGCTGGGGTTCATCAGCAGTGCGCGGGCGATGCCGACGCGCTGGTTCATGCCGCCCGACATTTCGGAGGGATGATGGTGCTCGAAGCCGCGCAGACCGACGAGATCGATGAACTCCATCGCCCTGTCGTAGCGCTCGGCCTTGGCGATGCCCCTGAGCTTGAGGTGGAAGGCGATGTTGTCGATCGCGGTCAGCCACGGCATCAAGGTCGGCTGCTGGAACACCACGCCGCGGTCCGAGCCCGGCCGCTCCACCTGCTTGCCGTCGACCAGCGTGCGGCCGGACGTCGCCTGCTCGAAGCCGGCGATGATGTTGAGCAAGGTCGACTTGCCGCAGCCGGACGGGCCGAGCAGGCAAACGAAGTCGTTGGCCTCGATGTCGAGACTGATGTTGTCCAGCGTCAGGAGGTCGCGGCCGCGCCGCTTGTCGGAGAACACTTTTACGATGTTGCGAAGCTCGATTGCCGCCATCAGCCCGCCCTGCCCTGCACCGTGGTGGTCTGCTGCCAGCGCAGCGTGCGCGCCATGATTGCCTTGAGACCGAGGTCGGAGAGATAGCCGAGCAGCCCGATCGAGATCATCGCAGCCAGCACGATGTCGTAGCGCAGGAAGTAATAGGAATCCCAAAGCACGTAGCCGAGGCCGCTCTTCACCGCGACCATCTCGGCCGTGACCGTCAGCATCCAGGCCGAGCCGACCGCGATGCGAAGCCCTGCGAAGATCGAGGGCAGCGCCGCCGGCAGCACGATGTCGGTCAGCATCTGCCGGCCATTGGCACCCATCATCGCGCCGGCACGCACCAGATTGTGGTCCACGGTCTTCACGCCATGGATGCTGTTCATCAGCACGGGGAAGAAGGCGCCGAGGAAGACGAGGAAGATCGCCGGCTTGTCAGCGATGCCGAACCAGATGATGGCGAGCGGAATCCAGGACACCGGCGGGATCGGACGCAGCATCTGCAACGTCGGCTCCAGCGTCTTCTCGAACAGGCGCGACCAGCCGATCGCGACGCCGGCGAGGATGCCGAGCAGGCTCGCGAGCGCAAAGCCGCCGAACACGCGAAGCGCACTGGCGAGCGCATCGCGCAGCCAGTGCCCGGAATAGGTCTGCGTGGTCTCGTCGAAGCCGAACACCCAGTCGCCGAGCGCATGCAGCACGGCGCTCGGCGCCGGCAGCAGCGCCGGCGGCAGCATGCCGCTGCGGGCAAAGGCCTCCCAGCCGGCGATCAGCAGCGCCGGCACGACCAGGCGCTCGAGTCCTTGGAATGCCCGCGTCAGCCGAAACGCCGGCCTGGCGGGCGAGAGGTCAGTAACCGAGGTCATTCTTGGTTTTTCCGGTGGCCTGCTCCAGGAACGAATAGTCCATGTTCTTCGCCGCCTCGGTGGAGACGTCCTTCGAGATGTATTTGAGGTCGCGCATCATCGCGGCGATCGCCAGCGTCTGCGAGCGATGGATCGCGGGGTCGGGCGAGGCATTCTTCAGCGCCTCGGTCGCCACGTTCTTGTCGAGACCGGTGAGCTTGTTGATGACCTCGATCCACGACGCCTTGTCGGCGATCAGCTTGTTGTCGAGCTCGACCACGGCGCTGACGACGCCCTGGACGCCGGCGCGCTGGCTCGCGATCACGTCGGAACGGGTGACGATCAAATTGGTGAGGTTGCCCGCGGCCTGCTCGTACGGCAGCACGAAATGCTTGCCGGCGCCGGCGAGCCGGATCTGCGAGGCGAACGGCTCGACCGAACAGATCATGTCGACCTCGCCGCGCTGGAGCGCCGCGAGATGGTCGGAGGGATTGGGAATGTTGATGAACTGGATGTCCTTGTTGGGATCGACGCCCTGCTTGAGGAACGCGCCGCGCATGTGGATGTCCTGCGCATTGCCGCGTGAGGCCGCGACCTTGAGCGGCTGACCGTCGCTCTTCGCCTTCGCAACGGTCGCCTTGAACGTGGCCCAATCCTCTGGAGGAAGGTTCAGCTTCGCGGAGGAGAGGCATTCCGAGCCGCCGTTGATCTGGCCCGATACGGCAACGACGTCAAAACCTTTGTCGAGCGCGGTGATGTAGTGGAGATAGGTGACCTGCGCGACGTCGATGCTCTTCGACACCAGTGCGGTAAGCACGTCGTTGCCCGAGTTGAAGCCGGTGGCCTCGACTTCGACGCCCTTCGCCAGGCCAGGGATGAGCGACATCGGCAGGCAGTGCGCGCATTTGGCGTAGCCGAGCTTGATCTTCGCGGCTTGCGCGGAGGCGAGATCGCTTCCGCCAAGCACCAAAGCCATCACCACGAGGCCCAGTCGCAAACTCGTCCGCATCGTTTACTCCGTTTCGAAACCGCGACATCCCGCGCGTCGGAATCGATCATCCGCCCGCCTTCGCCGCAGCGCAATCCGGTTTCTGCATGCTGCATACAATTTGCGCAATATGCCATTGTTTTCAGCGGGCTGCGTCGGTATTTTGGGCAAGCAGACGGGCCGGAAATGGCTAGTATCAACCCGAGAAGTGAGGCACGCGTGCAGGCAAGATCGGAAGCGCCAAAGGGACGAAAGTCGCCCAAACTCAAGCGGATGGGCCTGCATGAGCGCGCCGCCGCGCGGATGCGCACGATGATCATTCGCGGCGAGCTTCCGCCGGGCTCGCAGACCCAGGAGACCAAGCTGTCGAAGGAGCTCGGCGTGTCGCGCACCCCCTTGCGCGAGGCGATGAAGGTGCTCGCGGCGGAAGGATTGATCGAGCTCCGTCCCAACCGCAGCCCGCGCATCGCCGATATCGCGGTCGACGGCATCTCGGAATTGTTCGAGGCGCTCGCCGGGATCGAGCGGCTCGCCGCCGAGCTCGCCGCGGAACGCGCCACTGAGCGCGATCTCGCCCGCCTGCGCACGCTGCAGACCCGGATGGAGGGTCATCACCGCAGCGGCAAGCTCGACGATTATTTCGCCATCAACGGCGAAATCCACAACGCCATCGTCCGTATGGCCCGCAACACGCCGCTCCGCGAGGCGCACGAGACGCTGATCTTCCGGGCCGAGCGCGCGCGCTATCTCGCGCTCGGTGCCGACAGGCGCTGGAGCAATTCGGTCGACGAGCACGCCGACATCCTGGCCGCCCTCGAAGCGCGCGACGGCGAAGCGGCCGGCCGCCTGCTCGGCGCGCACGTTGCGCGCACTGGCACGGCGCTGCTGGAAGTCCTCGCCGTCTCTCAGGCCAAGCGGCCGGCGGCGTGATCATGAAGCTGCTCCTGCTCAACCCAAATACCAGCACCGAGGTCACGCAGCTGATGCTGGGGGTCGGGCAGCGCGCCGCCTCGGCAGGTACCGAGCTGATCCCCTGCACCGCGGCCCGCGGCGTGCCCTATATCGCCACGCGCACCGAAGCGCAGATCGGCGGCGCCATCGCGCTGGAGATGCTTGCCGAGCAGCACAAAAAGGTCGACGCCGCGATCATCGCGGCCTTCGGCGATCCCGGCCTGTTCGCGGCGCGCGAGACCTTCGACATTCCCGTGATCGGCATGGCGGAAGCCGCGATGCTGACCGCGTGCATGGCCGGACGCCGCTTTGCCATCGTCACCTTCGCGCAGGCGCTGGGGCCCTGGTACGAGGAATGCGTCCGCGCCCACGGGCTGTGGGAGCGCTGCGCCGGCATCCGCATGCTGGATACGCCGTTTCAGGCGATCTCCGAGGTCGGCACCGAGAAGGAGGACATGCTGGTCGAGCTCGCCCGGCGCGCCATCGTCGAGGACGAGGCCGATGTGCTGATCTTTGCCGGCGCCCCGCTCTCGGGCCTTGCGGAGCGCGTCGCCGACCGGATCCCTGTCCCCGTGGTCGATCAGGTCATAGCTTCAGTGAAGCAAGCCGAGGCGCTGCATGCGCTGCGTTTGCGCAAGGCGGTTGCGGGCACCTTCCGCCGCCCCGCCGCCAAGCCGACCATCGGCCTTGCCGATGCGCTCGCCGCCCGGCTCGAGCATCGCGACAGCTGATCAGAGAGGCGGCCGGCGATGCGAAAAGCCCAATTCGTTCTCGAGCACGCGGCCGAAGGCAAACAAGCGGGATTCGCATCCCGGCGGTGCGACGATCTGCATGCCGAAGGGCAGCACATTCTCCCCGCGCGGCACCGGCACGGTCAGCACCGGGAAGCCGACCAGCGACACGATGAAGGTCACGGCGAGATAGTCGATCGGCGTCTCCAGCGCGGCCCCATCGATGGCCGTGACGTCGGCGATTTCATTCGGCCAGGGCAAGACCGACGCAGCCGGCGCGACCAGGAAATCGGCGCGAGTGAACAGCTCGCGAAAGCTGCGGTAGATCGCGGTGCGGCGCCGCTCGGCGTCGAGGTAGTTCTGCGCGGACAGTTTTGCGCCGGCTTCGATATTCCAGATCACCGTCGGCGTGAGCTCCGCACGCCGCGTTCTCAGCAACTCGCCGTAAGCGTTGGCGATGTGCGCGGCGCGCAAGGTGCGGAAGGTTTCGATCGCCCCGCCGCAATCCGGCGAGGACGGCACGACATCGGCGACACGCGCGAGCGCCTCGCACGCCGCCGCAAAGCGGGCACGAGCCTCGCGCGCAACCGGCGCCACACCGAAATCGGGCGTGACCGCAATCCGGGCACGGTCGGGGACCGGTCGATCATCATCGGTACTGCCGAGCGAGAGCGGATCATTCGCATCGCCTCCGGCGCAGACCGACAACGCGAGTTCGAGATCATCGACACCGCGGGCGAGAAAGCCATGGGTCGACAGCATGTCCCAGCCGAGCGGCCGGCGCGGCGATGCAATACGGCCGGGTGTCGGCCGGATCGAAGCGACATCACAGAAGCTGGCGGGCGTACGCACCGAGCCGCCGAAATCGGTGCCATGCGCCAGCGGCACCATGCCGGATGCGACCGCGACGGCAGAGCCGCCGGACGATCCGCCGGAGGTCAGCGTCGGATCGAACGGATTGCGTGTCGGCCCGCGCAATCTGTTGGTGCAGACCGCGCCGAAGCCGAACTCCGGCGTGTTGGTTTTGCCCAGAATGATCGCGCCGGCACGCCGCAGCCGCGCCACGACGAGATCATCTTCGGCCGGGACGTGACCGCCGAACAGCAGGGATCCGTAAGTCGTCGCAAGTCCCGCAGTGTCAGTGAGGTCCTTGACCGCAATGGGCACGCCGTGCAGCGGGCCCATCGGCGCAGAGGCGGCATCGCACATCTGCGCTGCACGGCGGGCGCCATCCGCATCCACCGTCACGAATGCCGCCAATCGGCTGTCGAGGCTCGCCATCTGCGCCAGATGCGCCTCGACGGCCTGGCGGGAGGACACTTCGCGCCTTGCAATGGCGCGCGCGAGCTCTGTCGCCGTGAGGTGGCATATCGATCGATCCGATGTCATGGGGTCACCATGCCAAAACGCTCGCCGAAAAGCGACAGGCGCGGGCACGAGACTTGCTTTCTCCTCTGGGGCAACGGGAGGCAACACCATGGTTGATGCGCCAAGCAGCCGATCGCTCGTCGTCGATGCGGTCACCCACCGGTATCCGAGTGGCGCGCTTGCGGTCGAGAACATCAATCTCGACATCAAGGGCGGCGAGATCATCGCGCTGCTGGGTCCGTCCGGCTGCGGCAAGACAACGCTGCTGCGCATCATCGCGGGCTTCATCGCACAGACGCAAGGGAGGATCATCATCGGCGACGACATCGTCGATGCGCTGCCGCCGAACAAACGCGCCGTCGGCATCGTGTTCCAGAACTACGCGTTGTTCCCGCACCTGTCGATCAGCGAGAACGTCGCCTACGGCCTCGCCGCCCGCGGCATCGACAAGGCCTCACGTCAGCGCGAGGCGCAGCGCCTGCTGGAGCTGGTGCAGCTGCCTGCTATGGCCGAGCGGCTGCCGCGGCAGCTCTCCGGGGGCCAGCAGCAGCGCGTTGCGCTCGCCCGCGCGCTCGCGATCAAGCCGTCGATCCTGCTGCTGGACGAGCCCTTCGCCGCGCTCGACAAGAATTTGCGGCTCGACATGCAGATCGAGGTCAAGCGGCTGCAGCGCGTCTCCGGCATCACCACGCTGATCGTGACGCACGACCAGGAAGAAGCGCTGTCGATGGCCGATCGCGTCGCCGTGCTGAGCCATGGCAAGCTCGAGCAGTTCGGCTCGCCATCGGACGTCTATGACCGTCCGCAGACGCTGTTCGTCAACACCTTCGTTGGCTCCACCAATCGCATGCCCGGTGTCGTGGTCTCGGCGGACCGCACGGCGGCGAAAGTGCGCCTCGACGCCGGCGCGGAGATCATCGCGCGTCCCGCAGGCGGTGCGCTCAGCGAGGGCGGCCGCGTCACGGTCTGCATCCGCCCCGAGCACCTGCAATTCGTCGGCGACGAGACCGGCTTTGCCGGCGTCGTCGGCATGTCGCTGCCGCTGGGCGCCACCGTCGTGCACGAGGTCACCACCGCCGACGGCTCCGGCGTCAAAGTTTCTCAGGCGCGCATCGGCGAGACGCGCGCCCTGGAGAACGGCGCTGCGGTGCGCCTCGCGCCGCTCGCCCCATCGCTCGCCAACGCCTTTCCCGCAACGCTTTAGATCCAGTCTTTGTCCAGAGGGGAGTTTGATATGATCATGAATCGCAGAAGCCTGCTGACCACGGCGCTCACGCTCGGGGCCATGAAGGCGTTTCCAGGCCTGAGCTACGCCCAGGCGCGTCCGCTGGTGTTTGCGACCTTCACCGGCAGTTGGGAGGAAGCGCACAAGGCCGTGCTGGTGCCGGCGTTCCGCAAAGCCAATGCGGACGCCGCGATGGTGCTCGATCCCATGCTCTCTGTTGATCAGATCGCCAAGGTCAACGCGGCAAAAGCCAATCCGCCGATCGACGTCATGCTGCACGATCCGGGTCCTGCCCTCGTCGCCGTCGGCCAGGATCTGGTCGAGCCCTATCCGGTCGAGAAGAGCGCCTATTACAAGGACCTGATCGCCGAGGCACAGGAGCCGATGGGCCCCGCCCCGTTCTTCCAGGTCGTCGGCCTCACCTACAATCCGGAAGCGGTCAAGACGCCGCCGACATCGTGGGCCGATCTCTGGAAGCCGGAGTTCAAGGGCCGCGTCGGCATCACCAACCTCAACTCGACACTCGGCACCGGTTGGCTGGTCGAGATCGCCAAGATGCGCGGCGGCTCGGAGGCCAACGTCGACCCGGGCTTCAAGGCGCTGGAGGAGCTCAAGCCCAATCTCGCCGCGGTCGCCGCCAATCCCGGCGCGCTCGCGACCCTGTTCCAGCAGGGCCAGATCGACATCTCGCCCGGCAATTTCAACGCCATCCAGATCCTGAAAGCGCGTGGCGTGCCGGTCGAGTTCGTGGCGCCGAAGGAAGGCGCCATCGCCTTCAAGACCACGATTCACATCGTCAAGAACTCACCGAACCGCGAGTTCGCCTTCAAGCTGATCGAGGCGGCCCTGACGCCGGAGGTGCAGACCACGCTGATGAACCCGCCCTACCTGATCGTGCCGACCAACTCCAAGGTGACGATGGGCGGCGAGATCGCACGTGTGCTGGCCAAGGACACCGCCGAGCTGAAGAAGAAGTTCGTGTTCCAGGACTGGAAGAAGATCAACGAGCAGCGCTCGGCCTGGATCGAACGCTTCAACCGCGAGATCAAGATCTAAAACCTCGAGGTTCAAGCCATGGGCGCAGCGCCGGCAGCACGGGACGTGACGTCCTACGGAATGGGATTGGCAGCGCCGCTGGCGCTGTTCTTCCTGGTCTTCTTCGTCGCGCCGCTGCTGCAATTGCTCTGGCTCTCGCTGCACAACGACACGGCCGGGCTCCATTGGGGGCTCGGCCAGTACCTGCACTTCCTCACCGATCCCTTCAGCCTTGGCGTGCTCGGCTCGACGCTGCTGCTGGGGGCCGAGGTGACCGCCGTCTGCCTCGTGCTCGGCTTTCCCATCGCCTGGCTTTATCAGCGGGTCGGGCCAAAGCTTCAGACCGTCATCATCCTGATCGTGCTGCTGCCGCTTCTGACCAGCGTCGTGGTGCGCACCTTCGCCTGGATCGTCATCCTCGGGCGCCAGGGCATCATCAACGCGACACTGCAATCGCTCGGCCTGATCGATACCCCGCTCAAGCTGCTCTACACCCAGTTCGGCGTGGTGATCGCGCTGGCACAGGTGCAGATGCCCTTGATGACGCTGCCGCTGATCACCGCGCTCGGCCGCATCGATCCCAATCTCGACGACGCCTCCTGCTCGCTCGGTGCCGGAAGCTGGCGCACCTTCTTCCGGATCGTACTGCCGCTGTCGCTGCCCGGCGTCGTCGCCGGCTGCACGCTGACCTATGCCGCCGCGATCACCGCTTTCATCACCCAGTCGCTGATCGGCGGCGGGCAGATGCTGTTCATGCCGATGTATCTCTACCAGCAGGCCTCGACGCTGCAGAACTGGCCGTTCGCGGCCGCGATCTCGATCATCTTCCTGCTCGCCGTGCTCGCGGTTGTCTCGGTCTTCACCACGCTCGGCCGCATGTCGCGCGGCTATGGAGGCGCATGATGAGCGGCCGCAAGCGCACGCTCGAGGCGATCAGCTTCGAGCTCGTCATGACCGCGATCGCGGTGATCGCGCTTCTCATCATCATCGCGCCATCGCTCGTGGTGCTGATCGTCTCCTTCACCAGCGGCTTCTCGCTGCGCTTCCCGCCGCCGGGCTATTCGCTGCGCTGGTACGTCGAGCTGTGGAATGCCTGGCAGCTGCATTTCGCCGCCAAGAACAGCCTGATCGTGGCGCTGTGGGCGACCGGCCTGTCCGTCGTGTTCGGCGTCGCCGCGGCGCTGGCGATCTCCAGGTCGCGGACGCTGTCGGCGCGGCTGCTCGATTCGCTGTTCATGTCGCCGCTGGTGCTGCCCGCGCTCGCCTTCGGCCTCGCCGCCCTGATGCTGTTCTCGCTGGTCGGCCTGCCGGTGTCGCCGCTGACGCTGGTGATCGGCCACACCGTGGTCTGCGTGCCCTATGTCGTGCGCAATACTGTCGCAGCGCTGGCCCAGCTCGAGCCGACCCTGCTCGAAAGCTCGGCCGTGCTCGGCGCCAGCCGCCTCTACACGTTCCGCAGGATCGTGCTGCCGCTGATCCGGCCTGGCATCATCGCCGGCGCCTTCATCGCCTTCATGTCGTCCTTCGACAACGTGCCGGTCTCGCTGTTCCTGCGCGATGCCGCCACCGACATGCTGCCGATCCGGATGTGGCAGGATCTCGAAGGCAAGCTGGATGTCACCATCGCAGCCCTCTCGGGCGTACTGATCATCGCCACCGTCGCGCTGGTCGCGGTGATGGAGCGCGTCACCGGCCTGTCGCGGCGGCTGACCAACTGATCAGGCGCCGCGGAACAGCGAATAGCCCCAGCGCGTGAATTTCAGCGGCAGATGAAAATGCTCGTCAACGTTCTTGATGCGAAAGCGGAACGGCGTCACGGTGAGGAAACCGTCGCGCTCGCCAAAGAACTCGCCGAGATGAAACAGCACCTCGTACGCGCCTTCCGTCACACCGGCACCTTGCGCGACGGCATGATCGAGCACGCCGTTGGCGCCGAGCCGCCCGTCGGCGATGCGCTGGGAATCCGGATCGATCCGCCAGATCTCCACGCGCAGCCCCTGCGCCGGGCGCCCGCTCGCCACATCGACCGCGTGAATGGAAATACCGCCTGCCACAATGTTCCTCCCATGAGCACGCCGCCATGGTAGACGGAAATACGGCCGCTCGGCCAGCGCCCGCGCTGCTGCCGGCCCTGTTGCCTGCTTTGGGGGCGATGACCGCGCTGCAGGCCCTGGTCGCGCTGGCCTTGTTCGCGCCCGGCGTGGTCGCCCCGCGAGCCCATATCGAGGTCTGGCAGCTCTCGATGTTCTCCGCCGCCGTGTTCGCGGTCGGCATCCCCGCCTCGTTCTGGGGCGGCGGCTTCATCGCGCGCCTTGGCTCGCTGCGGATCGCGAGCCTGTGCGCGGCGGCCATCGTCGTCGGCATGGCCCTGGCTTCGCTCGGAACGAGCGCCGCCCTGCTGGCCGCGGGCCTCTGCATCGGCCTCGCCATGGGGCCGGAGACGCCGGCGAGCGCGGCGCTGCTGGCGCGCCTCGTCACCGCCGAACGGCGCGCCTTCGTGTTCTCGGTGCGCCAGACCGGCAACCAGATCGGCGCCGTCTGCGGCTCGCTGGCGCTGCCCGCGATCGCCATCGCGTTCGGCCCGGTGTGGTGCTATGCGGCCGTTGCTGCCTTGGCGCTACTGGCGATCGCGCTGTTCGAACGATTGCGGCCGGCTTATGCCGGCAAGGTCGCCCCGCCGCCAAAGCTCGATCTCCGCGCGCGGGTGGCGCTGGTGATCGCGGACCGGCGGATCGCGATGCTGGCGCTGGCCTCGATGCCGTTCAGCGCGATGCAGGTGTCGCTCAACACGGTCTTCGTCACGCTCGGCACACGCGAGCTCGGCCTCAGCCATATCGAATCCGGCATGGCGCTCGCCTGCGCGCAAGCCGGCGGCCTAATCGGCCGCCTCGGCTGGGGCTATGTCGCCATGCGGCTCGATGCCTCGCGCGCGGTGCTCGTCGTCATCGGCCTCGGTATGGCCTTCTGCGCCGCGCTGCTCGGCCTGAATGGCGCTTCGCTCGGCCGCAGCGGACAATTCATCATCGCCGCATTATTTGGCCTGACGGCGTCGGGCTGGAACGGCGTCTTTGTCGCCGAGATCGCCCGCCTCGCCCCGCAGGACCGGATCGGCGAGACCACCGGCGCGGTGCTGACCGCGTCCTATGCCGGTCTCCTTGCCGCGCCCGCGCTGGTGTCGATCCTGGATGGCGTGGCCAGTCTCGGCATGGCCTTCTTCGCCCTGGCGTGCCTTGCCCTTGGCGGTACATTGGCGTTGATCTGGGGAGGCCATGACAACGCGGACAAATAACGCGCGCGAGATCGCTGCCGCCGTCAGCGCCGGGCGGACCAATGCCGTCGAGACCGCGAAAGCCGCGCTCGGCCGCATCGAGGCCGCCAAGCCCTTGAACGCGGTCGTCACAATCGATCCCGCACGCACGCTGGCGGATGCTGCGGCGGTCGATGATTGCCTGCGTATGGGCGAGATCATGCCGCTCGCCGGTGTTCCCGTGATCGTCAAGGACAACGTCTGGGTCGGCGGCTGGCGCGTGACGCAGGGCTCGCGCTTGTTCCACCATTTCATCGCGCCGCGCGATGCCATCGCGGTCGAGCGGCTGCGCAAGGCCGGTGCCGTCGTCGTCGGCATCGGCGCGACGTCCGAGTTCGCCTGCAAGGGCGTGACGACCTCGCAACTCTACGGGCCGACGCGACATCCGCTCGATCCCGCGCTGACGCCCGGCGGCTCATCGGGTGGCCCGGCCGCAGCTGTTGCAGCCGGCTTGGTGCCGCTGGCGATCGGTACCGATGCGGGCGGCTCGAGCCGCAGACCGCCGGCGCATGTCGGGGTCGCCGGCTTCAAGCCGTCCTACGGCGCGATCCCCTATGGGCCAGGTTTCGCCGAGCCCTTCTTCGGCCTCTCCGTCATCGCGCCGATCGCATCGGACGCGGCCGATATCGTGCTGGCGTTTGAAGCCATGGCCGGCACCGACCCGCGCGATCCGGAGTCTGCCGTCGTGGTGCAGCAGGCCAAAGACATCGGCAGTCAGCGCATCGCGTTCTCGCCGCGCCTTGGTCTCGACGTCGCGATTGACGACGTCGTCGCGAATGGCCTCGCCGCCGCCGTCGAACGGCTTTCCACAGCGGGTTTGCACATTACACGACGCGATCCCGTCTGGCCGTCAGGCGCCACGGAGGATGCGATCATGCCGCTTCAGCATGCGGGTCTTGCGGCACTCCACGGTGATCGCTTTCGTAAGGATCCGACCGTCTTCGATCCCGACATCGCCAAGCAGATCGAGCGAGGGCTCTCCTGGTCCGGTGTAGACGTTGCGGCAGCGCTGCTTGCGAGCACCGCGATCGCCAATGCCTTCGCAGCGTTCTTCACCGAAGTCGATCTGCTGCTGGCACCGACCGTCCCCTGCGTCGCCTGGCCGCTGACGCAGCTCGGCCCTGATATGATCGGCGGAAAGCCGGCAAGCCCGCGGGCCCACGCGGTGTTCACGCCCTTCGTCAATCATGCCCGCCTGCCGGCGATCTCGATTCCGTGCGGAACGGATCGGCGCGGGCTTCCCTTTGGCCTTCAGATCATCGCGGCGCGCGGACAAGACCGCTCGCTCCTCGCAGCAGCGCAAGAGATCGAAGCGATCTTACGTAGTGCCTGACGAAACCGGAGACTCCCATGGTTGAGAACGTTCATTCGACAATTCGGCCGCTCGACCCCCGCGACCGCTGGTCCGAGTTGTCCCGGGCGGAGCGCAGCGCGGCCTATGACAACAACGCGGCGGTCAAGAACAGCCCGGCCCTGATCGCCGAGCGCAACGAAGCCTCAAGCCGGCTGCGGGGCACGCTCAGGTCCCATCTCGACCTGCCCTATGGCGAGCGGGCCAACAACAAGATCGACCTCTACCCGGCCGCAAAGCCTGATGCGCCCTGCCTGGTGTTCCTGCATGGCGGCTACTGGCAGCGCAATTCGCGCGAGCTGTTCGCCATGCTTGTCGAAGGCGTCGCCGCGCATGGCTGGTCGGTTGCGATCCCCGGCTATTCGCTAGCGCCCGAGGTGTCCCTCAGCGACATCGTCGCCGAGGTCCCGCGCGCGCTCGACTGGCTCGCGGCGCACGGCGCGTCCTACGGCGTTGCCGGGCCAGTCGTGCTGTCAGGCTGGTCCGCCGGCGCCCATCTTGTCGCAATGGCGCTGGATCATCCGCGTGTCCATGCGGGGCTCGCGCTCTCGGGCGTCTACGACCTCACGCCGATCCGCGATACGGGGTTGAACGACGCGCTGAAGTTGACGGACGAGGAGATCGCCACGCTGTCGCCGCTGCGCCTGCCTGTGACGCCGAAGCGGCTCGACATCGCCTATGGCAGCGACGAGCTGCCGGCCCTCGTGTGCGATTCCATCAACTTCCATCACAAGCGCGCGGCGGCGGGAGCGCCCGGCAAGCTCATTCCGGTCGAAGGTGCCGACCATTTCACCATTCTCGAGGCTCTGCGCCGGCCGGACGGAGTCCTGGTGGAGGCTGCGCGGCGGCTGCTGGACTAAACCTCGAAAACAACCCCATGCACAGTAGCGACGCCGTTGTTTTCAAAGGCACATTTTTCGAAGGCCAATCGACTCCGTCGCGACCGCTTTGACTCGTCGGGCAAAACAGGGGCATGATGTCATCATCGCCCCGGCTGCCGCTCCTGCAGCTCTATCCAGATTCGCTCGTCCATGATCCGCACCGGATAAAGCCGCAGCGGCCGGCTCGGCCATCCCGCGGTGATTGCACCATCGCGCAAATCGAACGACGCCGCATGGCGGGGACAATGGAGGCGCCCGGCCGTCACCTGCCCCAAGGCCAGATCCGCCTGTTCATGCGGGCACGCCCGTTCGCAGGCGACGACGTTGCCCTCGTTCCAGATCACGAGCAGGTCGCGCCCGGCGACGCGAACGATGGTCTCCGCCTTCAGCCGGTCGAGATCGCAGACGTCAATCCATCCGGCCTCGTCACCCACCGAGATAGGCCTTGCGCACATGCTCGTTCGCGATCAGCTCGCTGCCGGCGCCCGATAGCACGATGCGGCCGTTCTCGAGCAGATAGGCGTGGTCGCACATCTCGAGCGCAGCGAAGGCGTTCTGCTCGACCAGCAGCACCGTGGTGCCGGCATCGCGAATGCCGCGGATGATCGCAAAGGTGCGCTCGACGATATTGGGGGCGAGCCCGAGCGACGGCTCGTCGAACATGATCAGGCGCGGCCGCGACATCAGCGCGCGGCCGATCGCAAGCATCTGCTGCTCGCCGCCCGACAATGTGCCAGCTGCCTGCCGGCGCCGCTCGGCGAGCCGCGGAAACTCCGTGTAGATGCGGTCACGGTCGGCAGCGATCTCGCCCGAACCGCGACGGAGGTAAGCGCCCATGTCGAGATTTTCCTCGACGCTCATATGCGGAAACACGCGCCGCCCTTCCGGGCAATGCGCGATGCCGCTCGCCAGCACGCGCGGCGGCTTCGCGCCGGTGATGTCGATGCCCTCGAACTTCATCTGGCCCGAGCGCGGCGGCACCAGGCCGGAAATCGCGCGCAGCGTCGTGCTCTTGCCGGCGCCGTTGGCTCCGATCAGGGCGACCAGCTGGCCGGCCTTCACGTCGAGCGAGATGCCGCGCAGCGCGGTGACGCCACCGTAGCCGCAGACCATGTCGCGGATCTCAAGCACGTCCTGCTCCATGTCCAAGATAGGCTTCGATGACAGCAGGATCGTTGCGAATCACATCGGGCGTCCCTTCGGCGATGATGCGGCCATAGTTGAGCACGACGATGCGATCCGAGACCGTCATCACCATCGGCATGTCGTGCTCGACCAGCAAAATCGTGATGCCGCGGTCGCGGATGCCACGGATCAGCTCGACGAAACGGTGCGTCTCCGAGGCGTTCATGCCGGAGACGGGCTCGTCGAGCAGCAGCATCGACGGCTCGGCCGCCAGCGCCAGCGCGACACCGACCAGGCGCTGCTCGCCGTAGGAGAGCGAGCCCGCCGCGTCGTGGGCGCGGCGCTCAAGCCCGACCCATTCGAGCAGCTCGCCTGCCCGCTGCCGTAAGCGGCGCTCCGAGGCGCGGGCGCCTGGCAGGCCGAGGATGGCGTCGAGCAGCCGGACCCGGCCCTGCCGGTGCAGGCCGATCATGAGGTTGTCGTAGACAGTATCGTTGGGGAATACGCTGGTGCGCTGGAAGGTACGGATCAGGCCGAGATCGGCGATCTCGTGCGGCTTCAGACCGGCGAGCGCAGTGTTGCGATAGGTCACCCGGCCTGCGCTCGGCGTCAGGAAGCCGGTCATGACATTGAAGGCGGTGGTCTTGCCGGCGCCGTTCGGCCCAATCAGGCTAACGATCTCGCCCTCGCCGACCTCAAAGCTCATGTCGGAGATCGCGACGAGCCCGCCGAAGCGGACCGCGACCTGATCGATGGTCATGGCGATGCTGCGCGCGGTCATCACGCCGGCTCCTTGGCAGCGGTCTCCGTGAGGGACACGGGCGCGGGCCCGGCAGGCTGCCGTCGCTTCGCCAAGCGCAATGCGAGCGAGGGCACGATGCCGCGCGGCAGCACGAACAGGATGGCGATCAGCACGGCGCCATAGGCGATCCATTGCGCTTCCGGCGCCATCACAGGCCGCAGCGCAACCGGCAAAAGACCGAAGATCAGGCCGCCGACGACGGGACCCGCCAGCGAGCCCTTGCCGCCGGTGATGACCATGATCACCATGGTGACGGTGTTGATGAAGGCGAAGACTTCGGGATCGATGATCCGGATGTAGTGCGCATAGAGGCTTCCGGCTGCGCCGGCGATCGCGGCGGAGATCACCGCGGCAATCGTCAGCGTCCTGGTCACGTCAATGCCGACGGAGACGGCGAGCGTTTCGTTCTCCATCAGGCCGCGCATGGAGCGGCCGAAATGGGAATGAACGAGGCGCGCGATCAGGAGATAGGCGATGAGCGCAACGACCAGAACGAGATAATAGTTGTGGAATTTCGTGCGCAGCGTCAGCTCGCCAAAGCCGGGCAAGGGCAACGCGACGGACGGGATATTGGTCAGCGCCAATGGACCCTGCGTCAGCTCGACCCAGTTCAGCGCGACCAGCCGGACCACCTCGGCAAAGGAGATCGTCACAATGACGAAATAGGCGCCGCGGACGCGGAAAGACAACAGACCGACGAAATAGCCGCACAATCCTGCAATCAGGATCGCCAGCACGAAGCCTACTATCGACGGCCATGGTGTGTGGACAAGACGAAAACCTCCGGGCAGGCCGATGTCGAAGCCGAGCGATGTCAGTGCGCTGACATAGGCGCCGATGCCGAAGAAGGCGATATGGCCGAGGCTGAGCTGGCCGGTGAAGCCGAGCAGCAGATTGAGACTCATCGCGCCGATGACGAAGATGCCGGTCGTGATCAGCGCGTTGAGCAGATAGGGATCGCGCAGCCAGAGCGGCACCGAGGCCAGCGCCGCGACGGCGAGAATGGTGACGATGGTCTTCATCCGACGCGCTCCGCGCGCGCGAACAGGCCGGTCGGCCGGAAGATCAGCACGGCGATGATGATGAGAAAGCCCATGGCATCGCGGTAGCCTGACGAGACGTAGCCGGCGCCGAGCTCCTCGGCCAGCGCCAGGATGAAGCCGCCGATCACCGCGCCCGTGATGTTGCCGAGCCCGCCGAGGATGACGATGGCGAAAGCCTTGACCGCGGCGAGATCGCCCATCTGCGGGAAGATCACGTAGACCGGCCCGAGCAGCGCGCCCGCGGCGGCGGCGAGGCTAGAGCCGATCGCAAAGGTCGAGGTGTAGATCATGTCGACGTTGACGCCCATCAGGGACGCCGTGTCGTGATCCTGGAACGTCGCCCGCATCGCGCGGCCGAGACTGGTCTTGTTGATGAGCAGATACGTCACAAGGATCAACATGGCCGCAGCGGCGAGCACGAACAGGCGCAGCCAGGAGACGGAGACCGGGCCGAGCACCAGCGGCGCCTCCGGAAATGGCGTCGCCACCGATTTCGCGACGCCGCCCCAGATCCACAGCGTGCCCGACTGCATCGCGATCCATGCGCCGATCATCACCAGCATGGTGGTGTCGATGTCGGAGCCGCGCAGGGGACGCAGCAAGGTCAATTCGATGGCCGCACCCAGCAGCCATCCGGCCAGCACGGCCACGGGCAGCGCGAGAAAGAAATTCAGCCCGAACTGCTGCACCACGATGAACATGATGTAGGCGCCGAACGTGTAGAGCACGCCATGCGTGAAGTTCACGACGTTCATGATGCCGAAGATCAAGGTCAGCCCGATACCCAGCAGCGCATAGGTGCCGCCGAGCACGAGCATGTTGATCAGATGCTGAAGGAATTCGCTCAAGATTGTTCCCGATTAGTCCGTATTCGGCGAGAGCGGTGACGTACCGCCCTCGCCTGCGAACAAGCGCGTCAGAGCGTCTTCATCTCGATCTTGCCGTCGGCGATCTCGATGAGATAGACATTCGGCTGGCTCTGACCGCTTTCCTTGCCCTCGGGGCCCGACTTGCGGAACACGATGTCGCCGTTCAGCCCCTTGATGTTGATGTTCCAGAGCGCCGCCTTGATCGCGGCAGGCTCGGCCTTGCCGGCCTTCTCGATCGCGGCGGCGACGGTGCGGATGCCGTCATAGCCGCGAAAACTCTCGGTGCAGCCGGCGAAGTCGAAGCCGCGCTTCTTCCATTCCGCGATGAAATAGTTGGTGGCTTCCGGGTTCGGCGTCTTGTCCGGGAACCAGGGCAGGAAGGTGGTCAGATGCATGGTGCCGTTGGCGGCCGCTCCCGCCTGAGCGATGATCTGGTCCGGGTTCTGCGAGCCGCCGGTGGTGATGATGCGCTTCTTCAGGCCGAGCGCGGCGGCCTGCTTGAAGATCAGCGTGAGCTGGTCGACGGCGGTGGTGACGATGACGGTCTCGGAGTCCGAGCTCTTGATCTTGGAGAGCTGCGCGCTCATGTCCTGCGCGCCCTGGTCCATGGTCTCGACGAGGCCGATGCCGATGCCCTTGTCCTTCATCATCTTGCTGAAATCCTCGGCGGTGCCGCGGCCCCAGTCATTGTTGATGACGAGGAAGTCGACCTTCTTGAGCGCGAGCTTGTCGACGATGTTCTTGAACGCGGCCGCCTCGATCGCGGAGGGCGGCGAGATGCGGAAGATGAAGGGATTGCCCGTCGTCGTGATCTTGCCGGAGGACGAGGTCTCCACCACCATCGGCGTCTCGTACTCCATCAGCTTCGGCATCACCGCGAGCGTCAGGCTCGAGCCCCAGGCGCCCATCAGGACCGGCACCTTGTCGCTGGTGATGAGCTTCTCGGCGACGGCGGCGGCCTCCGTCGGGTTGCTCTTGTTGTCCTCGATGACGAGCTCGATCTTCTTGCCGAGGATGCCGCCCTTGGCGTTGATCTCGTCGGCGGCGATCTTGGCACCGTTGACGACGTAAGTGCCTGAGGCCGCGAACGCGCCGGTGAGCGGCTCGTTGACGCCGATCTTGATGGTCTGCGCCCCTGCGGCGCCGCCGAACAAGGCCGTCGCCAGCGCGATTGTCCGAGCTAGTCCGAGTGTTCGTGTCATGTTTGTCTCTCCAAATCCCACGCTGTTGATGTCAGGGCAGTCCAGGCTTCGTCACTCCGCGGCGCCGGCGCGCCGATCATTCCGCGCCACCTCTTCCGAAGGCGCGGCGAAATATTTGCGCGAGCCGGGCTCGCAAGATGTCCGATGCAATCGACCAGAAGCTGAGCTCCGCCGGAGCCCCCTGCCCCGACGAGGCGCCGGACATGTGGCGGTCGAGATTGGCGGCGAACTCCGCAACGAGACGTTTTGCAAGGTCTCGCACCATGCCGGGACGACCGACCTGAGCCAGCATTCCCGTGAGCGTGTAGCCGATCGACAGTTCGACCGCGGTCGCCGCGCCGCCTTCCAGTGGCAGCAGGCGGTAACGGATCTCGCCCTGCGTCGCGGAATGGCTGCGCTGGTCGGTGCCGATGCCGACGATGCGCCCCGAGAGTGTCGCGGGATCCCGCTCGACGCGTGCGGCACCCTCGAAGCTTGCTCCGATCGGTCCGAGCCTGACGCGGATCGATCCTTCGACGCGCTCCGGCTTTGGCGTCGACGACAGCGATACGCCAGGGAGGCAGGCGGCGACGCCTGCGATGTCCTCGAACATCGAGAACACCTTTGCCGGCGGATACGGCAACGTGAAGCGCTGATCGAGCACGGTTGCCGGCGTGAAGTCGGGGATGCTGCCTGAGGTGGCACTTTCCGGTGCCGGAGCTGGCGCGTGCCGCGCAGGCCGCAGCTCGTTCCGGGCGGTTGCCGCTCGCCCCGAGCCGGCAGGACCAAGGACGGTCCGGCCCCCATCCGCCACCGGCGCGACGTTGCGCGCGCGCCTTGCCTCGATCACGGACTGCACCGCGCGCACGATGCCGACATAGCCAGTGCAGCGGCAAAGATTGCCGCTGAGGCCAATACGAATCTGGCGCTCGTCGGCGTCGGGCAGACGCAGCACCAGGTCGCGCGCCGAGACCAGCATGCCGGGCGTGCAATAGCCGCATTGCAGGGCATGCTCGCGGGTGAAGGCAGCGCGCAGCTCGGTCGTGATCTCGTCCTCATCGAGGCCTTCGATCGTGGTGACATCGGCGCCCTCGCAGGCTGCCGCATAGGTAATGCAGGAGCGCGCCGGCACGCCGTCGAGCAGCACAGTGCAGGCGCCGCAGACCCCGTGCTCGCAGCCGAGATGCGTGCCGGTGAGATCGAGCTTGTCGCGGACGAAATCGGCAAGGCTGGTGCGCGGCTCGGCGGGCAGCTCCACCGCGCGGCGATTGACCTGAAGCGCGATCGTGGTCATGCCGCGGCCTCCAGGACGGCGCGCTTCAGCACGCTGACATGGATGTGGCGCTGCGCGGCGTCGTCGATGCCGGCGCTTGCGAGCAGGGCATCGGCGGCACGGACGTCGAAGCGCTGCTTGTAGTCGGCGGCGATCCGGCCGCCGAACAACTCCGCGGCATCAGTGATGACGATCGGCGTCGTATCGATGGCACCGATCACGATACGCGCCGAGGCGGCAGCGGGATCGATCAGCACCGCGCCGATGGCATGGGCGAACTCGCCGGTCTTGCGGCAGCTCTTGGCATAACCCCAATGCGCCGCCGTCGACCGCGCCGGCACGTGGACCGCCTCGACGATCTCGCCGGCATGCAGCGCAGATTCCAGCGCACCGACCACAAACGCTTCGACCGCCATCGATCGCGCACCGGCAAGGCTGCGCAATGTCACGCGCGCGCGAAGAGCCGCCAGCGCCGAGATCCAGTCCGCGGCGGGATCGGCATGGCTGAGCGAACCGCCGATGGTGCCGCGGTTGCGCACCGCGCGGTACGCAATATTGGCGGCAACGGCCCTCATCGCCCCGCGGGTCACGTCGGCCGTGCGGCCGTCCTCGATATCGGCATGGGTGACGAGGGCGCCCAGCACGAGCTCGTCGCCGGAGACCTCTGCGCGCTTGAGCTCGGCAAGGCCGGAGATGTCGACGATCAGCTCCGGCTGCACCAGCCGGAGATTGAGCATGGGACCGAGCGACTGTCCGCCGGCGATGATCTTTGCCGATCCGCCGCTTGCGGCCAGCATCGAGAGAGCCGCATCGAGGTCGCGCGGGCGCTCGTAAGCGAAGGGCGCCGGTTTCATGCCGCGCTCCTCTCAGCCGCGCGCGCGGCCAGCACCGCCGCGACGATCCGATGCGGCGTGATCGGCGACTGCATCAGCTCGACGCCGAGCGGGCGCAGCGCGTCGTTGACGGCATTGACGATCGCGGCGGGCGGTGCGATCGCCCCGCCCTCGCCGATGCCTTTCACCCCGAATTGCGTATAGGGCGACGGCGTCTCCATGTGATCGAGGCGCGCGGCCGGGACCTCGGTCGGGCCGGGCAGCAGGTAATCCGCGAGCGTCGTCGCCAGCGGCTGACCGGAGGCGTCGAACGGCATTTCCTCGTAGAGCGCAGTGCCGATGCCTTGCGCGAGGCCGCCATAGATCTGGCCGTCGACGACGAGCGGGTTGACCAGCACGCCGCCGTCCTCGACGATCACATAGTCGAGGATCTCGACCTCGCCGATATCAGGATCGACCGCGATCACGGCTGCATGCGCGGCATAGCTGAAGGTGCCGCTGTCGCGCACGGGCTTGTAGCCTTGGGTGACCTCGAGCCCGCCGGGATCGACGTCTGGCGGCAAATCCTGCGGGCGGCGGTACCAGGTGTGGGCGATCGCCTTCAGGCTGACGCTGCCGTTGACGCCGCGCACCTCGCCGTTCTGCAACACCACGGAGGCCGGATCGTGCTGCAAGAGTTTCGCGCCGATGCGGCGCGCACGTTCGCCGAGCTCTCGGCAGGCGGTCGCGACCGCACCACCCGCCATCACCATCGAGCGCGAGCCCCAGGTGCCGGTCGAATACGGCGTCATCGCGGTGTCGCCGAGGATAGTGCGGATGTTCGCGACATCCACACCGAGGATTTCGTGCGCGACCTGGGCGAGCGTCGTCTCCATGCCCTGCCCGTGCGAGTGCACGCCGACGCGCAGTTCAAGGCCACCGTCCGGCGTCAGGCGCGCCGAGGCCTGCTCATGGCCCGGCACCATCGGGATGCCCCAGCCGGAATAGACCGAGGTGCCGTGCGCCGCCTGCTCGCAATAGATGGAGACGCCGACGCCGATGCGGCGGCCGTCGGCCTCGCCCTGCTTTTGCCTGGCGCGGATGGCGTCGATGTCGATGGCCGCGAGCGCGCGGCGCATCGCTTCCGGATAATCGCCGCTGTCGAAATGCTTCTTGGTGATGTTGTCGAACGGCATCTGCTCGGGGCGCACCAGATTGCGCAGCCGCACCTCGCCGGGCTCGAGGCCGGCTTCCGCCGCCACGAGGTCGAGCATCAATTCCAGCGCAAAGCAGACGCCGGTGCGCGCGACGCCGCGATAGGGCAGGATCGGGCATTTGTTGGTGGCGACCGAGAAGGTGCGGCAGCGATAGGCCGGCATCTTGTAGGGACCCGGCAAAATGCTCGCGACCTGCGCGGCCTCCAGGCAGGCCGAGAACGGATAGGACGAGTAGGCGCCGGAATCCACCGTCGCCTCGCAGTCGATGCCGCGCAGCGTGCCGTCACGGTCAGCATAGACCGTGATTTTGTAATGATGTTCGCGGCAATTGGAGCTCGCGACGAGATGCTCGCGGCGGTCTTCGAGCCAGCGGACGGGATGGCCGCAGCGCATCGTCAGCCAGGACAGGCAGACCTCTTCGGGCAACAGGATGCCCTTGTGACCGAAGCCGCCACCGACGTCGGGCGAGATCACGCGGATCTGGCCCTCCTCCATGCCGAGGCATTCGGCGAGGCCGCTGCGCGTGATGTGCGGCATCTGGGCCGCCGAATGCAGCGTGAGCTGGTCGAGCCTCTTGTCGAAGGTCGCGACCACGCCGCGGCCTTCCAGCGGCGACATGCATTGCCGCGCGGTCGAGATCTCGCGCGTCACCTTGATCGCCGCGTCGAGCGCGGCGGAGATGTCGACCTCGTAATTGGTCTCCAGGAAGACGTTGTCGCCCCAATGCTCGTGCACCAGCGCCGAGCCGGGCTCGCGCGCCTTCAGCATGTCATGGATCGCCGGCAGCTCCTCAAGATCGAGCGCCACGGCGGCCGCGATGTCCTCGGCCTCGGCGCGGGTCGGCGCGAGGCACATCGCCACGAGCTCGCCGACCTGGCGCACCTTGCCGGTCGCGAGCACCGGCTGCTCGGAGATCTTGAAGCCCGGCAGCCCTGACACCGCCCGGATCGGCTTGATGTCGACGAGATCGGCTGCTGTGAAGACGCGATCGCGATAGCGTTCGGGCACGTGGATGCCGCGGATGCGCGCATGCGCCAGCGGGCTGCGCACGAAGGCGACGTCCTGAAGACCGGCGAGCCTGACGTCCCCGACATATTGGCCGCGGCCGCGCATCAGGCGATCGTCTTCCTTGCGCGGCAGCCGCGCGCCAACGCCCTGCCCCGTCTTTCCGTCCGGAAATTCTCGCTCGTTGCGCAACTTCGCGTTCTCCTCCACCGCCCGGCCTCATGCCGCGACGGCCTGCGGCAGGATCGGCGCGACGGCATCGAAGCGGGTGCCGGCGCGCAGGCAGAAGGCCGGCTGCAGCAGGCGCTCGGCGATCACCTCGTTGTTCTCGTTGTCCTTGAGGACGAAGCGGCCGTTTCTCTCCGAGAGCACGGAGACGTCGGCGTCCATGCCGATCTTGAGCGCACCGATCTCGTGGCTGCGTCCGAGCATTTTTGCGGGATTGGAGGTGACCATCGGCACCACCTGCTCCAGCGACAGGCCGAGCGCCATCATCGAGCTCATCGCCTGGACCAGGCTGAACTTGGCTTGTCCCGCGAAGGGATGGTTCTCATCGTCCTCGTGCTGGTCGGGCGTTCCCGCGGGCGCGGGCACATGGGTGTTGTAGCCGTGGATGTCGGCGCCGAGCGTGGTCGGAATGATGCCGGCAGCGATCGCCTTTTTGGCGAGCCGATAGGAGAAATGGCTGCCGTGGCCGACGTCGACCTTGAGGCCGCGGTCGAGCGCGGCCTGGATCACCGGATGCACCTCGCCCTCGCGATTGACGAAGCCGCCGGGATGGCGCGTGAAGGGATGGGCGAGGATGTCGCCCTTGCGCAAGAGCGGGATCACGCGGGTGAGGATGGTGTCGGCATCCTCTCCGTTGGCGCCGCTCTCGGGCAGGCCCCAGAGCTGGCCGAAATGCACATAGACCGGCAGGTCGGCGCGCTTGCCGATCTCGGCCGCCATCTCGATCACGCGAATGCCCCAGCGCGCGAAGCCGCCGATCTCCGCGTGAGCCTTGATGCCGCGCACGAGATCGAGATTGGCGGTTGCCGACTTGACGGTCGCATCGATGTCGACGCCGTCGGGGCTGTAGAGCTGCGGATAGAAATGGCCCTCGAGGCCGCCGACGAGATAGGCGGAGATAAACGCATAGACGCGCGAGGCCGAGGCTTCCGCGATGAAATGGCGGAAACCCGGCAGCGTCATGCAGGACGGACCGCCCTGATCGACCAGCGTCGTCACGCCGGACTGCACGCCCACCATGTCGGGGTTCATGCCGAAACGGCCGGAGACATATTGATAGACATGGGCGTGGGTGTCGATCAGCCCGGGCAGCACCAGCTTGCCGCTGACATCGACGACCTCCTTCGCGCTGGTCGGCAGAATGTCGGATGCGACCGCCGCGATCTTGCCATTGCGGATGGCGACGTCCTTGAGGCCATCGATGCCGGAGGCCGGACAGATCACGCGGCCACCCCGGAGCAGAAGATCGAAGCTGGCAGTGACGGACATGGCGCTCTCCTCTTCTTCCCGAGGGGCGACGGCTTCGTCCCTCGAATTACGAAGCATGCTTCGCATTTTGACAAAAGCAAGCATCGTGCCATGATCCCGATGTGGCAGGCGCACTCGAATCGAGCTAAGCGCGGCAGGGTTTCGGCTTGGGAGTGTGTGCATTGCGGCAAGCGAAGACACGTCGCGGCAGGACGCGGCACCGCCCCTGGCCATTGTCGGAACGGCCCGGCTATCTGATCCGCCGGCTGCACCAGATTCACGTCGCGCTGTTTCAGGAAGCCTGCGGCGAATTCGAGGTCACGCCGCTGCAATACAGCCTGCTCTCGGCGCTGGCGGTGCGAGAAACCGCCGATCAGACCACTTTGGCGGCCGATATCGCGCTCGATCGCACCACGACGACCGGTGCGTTGAAGCGCCTCGCTGCGCGCAACCTGGTCGAGCGCGCGGTGAACAAGGACGATCGGCGCGCGCGATTGTGCCGCCTGACGCCGGCCGGCGCCGCGCTGCTGGTTAAAATCGAGGGCGCGGCACGGCGGGCGCATCGCGCAACGCTCGGCGATTTGAGCCAGCGGGAACAGGCGCTCTTCATCGAGATGATGCAGCGCATCGTGGCCGGCCATCCCAGTCGCGACAGCGCCGCTGGCCTATTCGACTAGAGGCGAGTGCTGCGCTTTTGAGTTGGGCTGCTTAATTTATCATCGTACCGCTGCCCGGCCGTGCATCGATCGCCGTCAACCGGCGGCGGGTCCGAGTGCTGCGGCAGGCCGGCGCGTCGGCATGGCCGGCGCTTGAAAACGCAGTCGCATCCGAGGCGAGCCTCGCTGCGTCCGGCATCGAAACGCGCCCGGCCCGGCCGCTCCGCGACCCATGGCACGATTTATGCTGCGATGATGCGAAGCGTGCTTCGTATTGGGGGATGCCATGACGGATTCCGAACTTCGCGCTGATATTCACAGCATCGAGCCAATTCCCGACGCGGACCGGGACTCCTCCGGGCCGCAGCAGATGTGGATCTGGGCCGGCGCCAACATCGCGCCGGTGAACTGGGCGCTCGGCGCGCTCGGCATCATCCTCAAGCTCGGCCTGATGGAGACAATCGCGGTCATCGTGCTCGGCAACATCGTGGGCTGCGCGATCTTCGCGACCTTCACGGTGATGGGACACAAGACCGGCGTCAACCAGATGGTGCTGAGCCGGTCCGCCTTCGGCGTCCGCGGCGCCTACCTGCCGAGCATCCTGATGTTCCTGATGACGCTGGGCTGGATCGGCGTGAACACCTATTTCCCGGTCAAGGTCTCGATGGGCATCCTCGGCCAGTTCGGCGTGCCCGACACCTGGCTGGTCGAGATGATCGTCATCACGCTGGTGATGGCGGTGCAGGTGATGATCGGCGTCTACGGCTTCTACGCGATCCGCACCTTCGAGAAGTACACGGTGCCGCCGACCATCGCCATCATGGTGCTGATGAGCGTGCTGGCCTGGACGCGGCCCGGCGTCGTCAACTGGAACCTGACCACCTCGCTGCCGCCCGGCGCGCATCTGGCGATGCTGACGATGCTGATGACCTCAATCGGCGTCGGCTGGGGGATTTCCTGGGTCACCTGGGCCTCCGACTATTCGCGCTTCGTGCCGCGCTCCACGCCGTCGAAAGCCGTGTTCTGGTACAGCTATGTCGGCATGTTCGTGCCGACGGTCTGGCTCGGCATTCTCGGCGCGACCATTGCCTCGACGACGCTGGACACGGATCCCGCCAAGATGGTCAGCGCGGTGTTCGGCGGTCCCGTCAGCATCCTTGTCCTCCTGATGGTGCTGCACGGCCCGATCGCCACCAACATCCTCAACGTCTATTCGGCGGCGCTGGCGGCCCTGAGCGCGGGGCTGAAACTCTCGCGCTTCTGGCTCACCGTTATCGTCGGCGTCGCCGGCTATCTGGTCACCCTCTACTTCATCTTCGCGCCGTCCTTCGCGAAGGCGTTCGACCATTGGATGATCAGCCTGCTGTTGTGGATGAGCCCGTGGGCCGGCGTGGTGCTCGCCGACTTCTACATCAAGCGCAAAGGCAAGATCGAGGTGGCCGAGCTCTATCGCTCGCCGGAGAGCAGCGCCTATGGCGACATCAACTGGGCCGGCATGATCGCGTTCTTCGCCGGCCTCGTTGCCGGATGGCTGGTGCAGGATGGCCTCGTCAGCGCGCTGCAGGGGCCGATCTCGAACTATCTGCTCGGCGGTGCCGATCTGAGCTGGTTGTTCGGAATCGGCGTGGCGGGCCTCGTCTACCTCGGGCTCGGCAAGTTCGCGACCTCGCCCACACCGGCCGTCGCGAGCCGTGCCGGCAGTTAGCCTGAGAGCGCTGACCTCGTCTCTTCGTCAGCGCTTGCGGCCAAGCCTCACGATCATCTCGCCGGGCCCAAGTGCTCCGGCGACATGAGGGCGCAATCGCCACAGGCCCTCGCCATCCACCAGCGAGGGCATCGGCAGTTCGTGGTCGGCGAAATTGACGACGATCTGCAGAACGTCGCCCTGCTCCGTCTGCCAGCGCACATCCACGCCGCCCATGCTGGGATCCGCGCCGAGCAATTGTCGCTGCGCCGAAACGAACCCGCGTTTGATCAGCGGCACGATCTTCTCGCGCCGGATCGTCAACAACTGCGTCGTCAGTGCTCGGAACCTGGTGCCGGAAGGCGATTGCTCGATGCTGGACCAGTCCAGCTTGGAGGCGAGGAAGGTTCTTTCGTCGCACGGGTCCGGGATTCCGGCGCGCGTTTCGGGCGTCGCGAACGCCTTGAAGTGCGAAAACTCCTTGCGGCGGCCTTCCCGTGTCAGTTCGGCGGCTTCGCCCGTCCAGTCGGCGAAGAACAGGAAGGGCGTTTCGGCTGCCGCTTCCTCTCCCATGAACAGCATTGGAATATGCGGGCTGAGCAGAACCAGTGCGAGGGCCAGCTCCAGCTTGTCCGGACCGACCAACCGCGACAGCCGCTCCCCAAAGGCGCGGTTGCCGACCTGGTCGTGGTTCTGGGCGAAGAAGATGGTCGCTTCGGGCGGCAGATGAGCGCTCGGCTCGCCGCGCGGCGCCTCGTGCAGGGGAAACACCTCGCCCTGATAGGCAAAGCCCTCGGTGAGGGATCGCGCCAAATGCTCGAGCGGCTTGTCCGCAAACGCCCGGTAATAACCTTCGTCCTCGCCCGTGAGCAGGACGTGGAGCGCGTTGTGGAAGTCGTCGCCCCATTGCGCATCGTAGTACGTCGCTCGTCCCTGCGAACGCGCGAGCAGGTGCGCCTGATTGGCCTCGTTCTCCAGCATCAGATGGATGCGCCGGCCCGCCAGCTGGCTGCGCAGGGTCTCGGCGAGCTCGACCAGGAAATGACGTTTCGAGTCGTCCTTCAGCGCATGAACGGCATCGAAGCGCAGGCCGTCGAAGCCATAGTCGCGCAGCCACATCAGGGCATTCTCGATCAGAAACCCGCGCACGAACGCGCCGTCGGCTCCTTCGAGGTTGACGGCGGGCCCCCACCCGGTGGTGTGGCGCGGGTTGAAGAAATTCTCCGCATAAAGATGCAGATAGTTCAGCTGCGGCCCGAAATGGTTATAGACGACGTCGAGATAGACCATGAGGTCAAGGGCATGCGCCGCGCGCAGCAGCCGCTTGAGATCCTCCGGCCGGCCATAGCGGGCATTCGGCGCGTTCAGGAGCACGCCGTCATAGCCCCAATTGTGCCGCCCGGGGACGTCGTTGAGCGGCATCAGCTCGATGGCGGTGATGCCGAGATCGCGAAGATAAGGCAGCTTCTTCTCGACGCCGGCATAGGTCCCCTCCTCGCTGAACGTGCCGACATGCAGCTCGTAGATCACGGCTTCCGCCCAGGGACGGCCCGCATAGAGCACCGGGTCCCGCAACGCGGCCGTATCGACCACCTCGCTCGGCGCGCCGACGTCGTCCGGCTGGAAGCACGAGGCGGGATCGGGCACGACGAGGTCTTGGTTGATCCTGAACTGATAGCGCGTGCCGGCGCGCGCAGTTTGGCTCAATAGCTGATACCAGCCGTCCGCATCGCGCGGCATCTTGCGTGGCGACTGGCCGATTTCGAACAGCTCGACCGATCGCGCCGTCGGCGCCCACAGGTTGAACGAGACCCCATGATCGACGATCTGAGGACCATGGCGCCGACTTTGCTCGGCCATTCCCAGTCTTTGACTCAAGCCCATCCCCTTTCGCGGCATGCCCTCCTCGGCATGCAATTGCGCGCGTCGGGGCGACAAAGCGGAGCCGTGTGCGTTCGTTCCTCCACGGCGCCGACGCCGGACATTTGCAGCGCAACGGGAACGGAATCAGCAGCGCGACGGTTACCACCCCAGACAGGAGCCGTGGCCATGCGCCGCCCGAAGCCGCAACTGATCCGCAACAAGCTCGACCTGACCGACCGCGCCCAGGTGCGCCTCGTCAAGAAACGGCTCGGACTTTCGGACGCTGAGCTGATCGCGATCGTCGGGCGGATCGGCAACTCCATTCCGGCCATCAGCAAGGAGGCGGCTCTGCAAAAAGCCAACGCGCCGTCCAAGCCGGCCGACGTGGAGCCCATTACCGCGACTGCGCCGACATCCTGACGGGCAACTCGGGGGCAGAGATGGACCAGCCAGCACATTCAGACGACGCCCTGACGCGGACGGCCTCGCGCCTGCGCCGCACCCGGATCACCGAAGGCAGACCTTTCCCGCTCGGCGCCACCTGGGATGGGCTCGGCGTCAACTTTGCGCTGTTCACCGCCCACGCCACCAAAGTCGAGCTCTGCCTGTTCGACGATACCGGCGAAACCGAGCTCGAGCGCATCGAGCTGCCCGAATATACCGACGAGGTCTGGCACGGCTATCTGCCCTCCGCTCGCCCCGGCACCGTCTACGGCTATCGCGTCCATGGTCCTTACCAACCCGACGCCGGCCACCGCTTCAATCCCAACAAGCTCGTGCTCGATCCCTACGCCAGGCAGCTGGTCGGCCAGCTCCGCTGGGGGCCGGAGTTGTTCGGCTATCGGCTCGACCACGCCGACAAGGACCTGTCCTATGATGAACGCGACAGCGCGCCCTTGATGCAAAAATGCCGCGTCATCGATCCCGCCTTCACCTGGGGCGTGGCGCGCAAGCCGGAAGTGCCGTGGGAGCGCACGATCGTCTACGAGATGCACGTCAAGGGCTTCACCCAGCTGCATCCGCTGGTGCCGGAAGCCGATCGCGGCACGTTCTCGGGGCTCGCACATTCGGAAATCCCGGCTTACTTGCGCTCGCTCGGCATCACCAGCGCCGAGCTGCTGCCGATCCATGCCTTCGTCGACGACAGCTATCTGGTCGAGAAAGGCCTGCGCAATTACTGGGGCTACAACTCCATTGCCTTCTTCGCGCCGGAGCCGCGTTACCTGAAGGCGACCTCGGCCAACGAATTCAAGGCCATGGTCAACCAGTTTCACGCCCATGGCATCGAGGTCATTCTCGACGTCGTCTACAATCACACCGCCGAAGGCAACGAGCTCGGCCCGACCCTGTCGTTCAAGGGCATCGACAATGCCAGCTATTACCGCCTGCTGCCGGACAAGAAACGCTACTACATCAACGACACCGGCACCGGAAACACGGTCAATCTCTCGCATCAGCGTGTGCTGCAACTCGTCGCCGATTCCTTGCGCTACTGGGCGACAGAGATGCGGGTCGACGGCTTCCGTTTCGATCTCGCTACCATCCTGGCGCGCGAACCCTATGGCTTCGATGAAGGCGGCGGCTTCCTCGACGCCTGCCGCCAGGATCCCGTGCTCTCCAGCGTCAAGCTGATCGCAGAACCCTGGGACATCGGGCCCGGTGGTTACCAGGTCGGTCAGTTCCCGCCGGGCTGGGCCGAGTGGAACGACAAGTTCAGGGACACGGTGCGGGCCTTCTGGAAGGGCGATCCGGGCACGCTGGCCGACTTCGCCAAGCGCGTCTCGGGCTCCGGCGACCTCTTCAACAAGCGCGGACGCCGGCCCTGGGCCAGCGTCAATTTCGTCACCGCGCATGACGGCTTCAACCTCAACGATCTCGTCTGCTACAACGACAAGCACAACGAGGCGAATGGCGAGGACAATCGCGACGGTCACAGCAACAACCATTCCTGGAATTGCGGCGTCGAAGGGCCGACCAACGACCCCGAGATCACCGCCTTGCGTGAGCGCCAGAAGCGGAATCTGCTGGCGACGATGCTGCTGTCCCACGGCACGCCGATGCTGCTCGCAGGCGACGAGTTCGGGCACACCCAGAACGGCAACAACAACGCTTACGCCCAGGACAACGAGACCACCTGGCTCAATTGGATGGGCATCACCGCGAACGGCCGCAGCCTGCGCGAGTTCGTGCGCAAGCTGATCGCCACCCGCAAGGCGTTTCCGATCCTATATCGCAGCCGCTTCCTGGTCGGCTCGCACAACGAGGAGCTCGACGTCAAGGATGTCACCTGGCTGTCGCCGTCCGGCGAGGAGATGACGACGGAGCAATGGCAGGACGGCAACGCCAAATGCTTCGGCATGCTGCTCGACGGCCGCGCGCAGGAGACCGGGATCAAGCGCCGCGGCTCGGATGCGACCATGCTGCTGGTCTACAACGCGCACCACGACGTCGTGAATTTCACCTTGCCGGAGGTCACCGAAGGACACAGCTGGCTCGGCCTGATCGACACCAATCGGCCCGACGCGCCGATGGCCGAGTTCGAGTTCGGGCATGCTTACGCGGTGACCGCGCGCTCGCTCGTGGTGTTCGGCCTTGCCAACGACAGCATCGCGACGCGGCGCCTCCGCCAAGGCCTCGGCGCGCTGCTGGACATCGCCGACACGCCTCTGCCCGAGTAGCCGCGTTGCCGAGGCTCGGAGATTGTTCTGGATGCGTGTCGTTCGAGCCCTTGGAACACCGCATCAAGAGCCGCGTTCATTGTCGGCATTGGAGCTTTGAAATGAATGTCGATTGCTCGCCGCCGCTCTCGCGATCAATCCCCGCTACGGCCGTGCGCGCCGTTGCAGGAGGTACCGGTGATCGGCGCGACCACCTGACCGGCAACTGGCGCCCGTCTTGACCGACCATGCAGCTGAGCCAGGCGGCGTATCCGCAGCCGAGCGTCCTCTCACCGCCATCGCGTTCTCCGGCGGTCTCGGCCTCGGCGCCTATCATGGTGGCGTGTTCGAAGCACTCACCTCTCTTCGGCTGCCGATCGACTGGGTGACCGGCTCGTCGGCCGGGGCCATCACGGCCGCGCTGATCGCGGGGAGCCCGCGCGACGATTGGCTGCGCAATTTACGCAGCTATTGGCATGCACCGAGCAGTCCATCCGACGTGCCGAACGCGGGCCGCCATACTTTCGCGTGGCTGAGCTCGATCAGTACGCGCGTCCTCGGTCATTCCGGTTTCTTCCACCCCCGCCTCCCCATTCCGGCGCCTCACTACGGCGGCCTCTACGATCTCGGCCCGACCCGGCAACGCCTGCAGCGCTTGATCGATTTCGGACGTCTGAACGGCGGCGATCTGCGGATCACGATCTGCGCCACGGACGTCGAGAGCGGCGATGCCGTGTTCGTCGACTCCGCGTCGGAGCGGATCGAAATGGACCATATCCTGGCCAGCTGCGGCTTTCTCCCCGAATTCGCTCCGGTGCAGATCGCCGGCCGCTGGCTCGTCGACGGCGGGTTCTCGCTGAACGCGCCGTTCGATCCGATCCTGGAGACTGCAGGCCCGCTCCGCCTCTATGTGATCGATCTGTTTCCGCGCGATGGCAAGGTCCCTGACGGACTCGAGGCCGCCTCCGAGCGCAAGAGCGACCTGACCTTCGGCAACCAGACCTTCCAGCGCCTCGGCTACGCTCTGGAGGCCCGTCAGCTCCGCGCCGAGCTTCAGGACCTCCACTACGAGGACGAGGTCTATCTCCTGAGCTACCGTCCGGGCCGCGAGGAAGCCGGGCCGGAAAAATCCTTCGACCTGTCGGAGACGGCCATGGCGCAGCGCTGGCGCGCCGGCTTTCTGGACATGCAATATGCCGCGAGCCTCACGCCAGCCCCGAACGAGATCTGCAGCGTGCGGCGGCCCTAGCGATGTCTCTCGGTGTCGGGATACGAGCTAGGCACTGTCCTGCCGTTACGCCGCTCGCGAATGTCGCGCAGCAACCGCCTGAGGCCGTCATCGGCAGCCATGCCGTCGGGCGGGGCGATCGTGGTAATGCCCCAGTTCGCGAGCACGGCCTCCTGCACCGGATTGCGCTGCGCGACGAACACGAAGGATCTCGGCCGGTCCTGGCTGTGCCCGGACTCGTCCCAGATCTGCCAGATCCGGTGCAGCAGCAGCCGGATGTTCGGATCGGACATGCTGTATCCGACGAAAAGCAGTGTGCTTCCTAGCGCATCGGCGCGAAAGCGGATATCGAGCGGGGAATTGAAGGCGAGCCGGTTCAGAAAGTCGGTCTCGGTCAGAACCAGCGAAGCATCATCGTCGAAGTCGCCGTGAAACTTGATGATGTGGGTGACACCGGCACGCGCGCTCGCGATCTCCTTCGCGTTGCTGATCTTCGCAAAGGGCTTGTTCAGCACGTCGAACGCGGTTTCCAGGTTGCGGTCGTAATTGGTGGTATAGATGACCGGAAAATCCAGCTCGACGATCATCCGGTGCAGCTCTGAAGCGGCGATCTTCTCGGGGTCGACACGCCAATTGCGGTCGAGCCAGCTGCGCAGCGGGCCGATCCCGCCGCGCTTGATCCGATAATATTCCGCGAGCATCTGATAGCCGCCATGCATTCCATCGATGACGTTGCGATCGAGGCCGAGATCGTCAAGGAGATGATCGATCAGGGACTGCCAGGACGGCAGGCCGACGGCCATCGAGACACCGGCGCCCACGAACAGGACAGCGCGGCGTCGCTCGATCGCCACTGCCAGGACGTCGTGAGGCGGCCGCTCCTCCGATATGATCCCCGTGGTTTGTTGGTCCATCAACCTTGAATGATTGGGCGCGCGACGCGTTCCTAATCCCGGACCACCCCTCACCGGCCGAGCGGCGAGGATGTCTCGCGCGCCGTCTGCGCCGCGAACCGGGCGATCAGGCGCCGGAGCTGCGCCTTGTGCACCAGGCGCGCCGCCGTCTTCGGCGAGACCCAGATCGCCTCCCGCTCGCCCTTCTCGGGCCACCAGCGCTCCCGCCCGTGCACCTTCATGGGGAAGACGGCAACGTTCATGGTCCGCTTACGATCACCTTTTCGCTTGCGATGCTTGAAGCTGCCCAGTGCGCGCGTGGCCACGACACCGACCAGGCCCGCCTCCTCATAGGCTTCGAACGCAGCCGTCAGGTGCGGCTCCTTGTTGCGCATCGGCGATCCCTTAGGGACGCTCCACCTGCGCTTGCGCCTGGTCGTGATCAGCATCACCCGCAGCTCGGACTTGTCCAGACGAAACGGCAGAGCGGCAAATTGCTTCTTTCCCATCAGGCGCCTCCAACTCGCGTCTGATAAGCGAACGCCGCAGCCATGGTTCCTGTTTTGCGAAGTGGCGCCTCGCGTGTGGGCGCTGGAATTTCTAGGAAGCCTGAACTCCACCATGGTCACCTCCGCACTCAGACCGGCGAAAAGCAGCGCAACTGCAAGAGATCGTCGACGGAGAGGCCGTACAGCACTGGCCGAAACGCTGGTGCCGTCGCGAGCACGAGCAGCAGCAGAAAGATCACGTAGACCAGAGCCGGCGGCGTGTTTCTAACGACCCTGTAGACTGCCTTTCGCATGCACTCCCTCCTGCGCCCCCACGCGTGCCATGGCAACGCCCATGACGATCATCGCAGCCCCCCACAACAGGAAGCCGATATCCCAGAAAATGCGCTGGCCGTCGGGCACGGTCTCGTTCACCTGATGCAATCTCAGGATCTGGTGATCGACCACGCCTTCAGCGAGATTGAAGATGCCCCACCCGATCAGGATCGTCCCGAAACACTGCGAGCCGGACCACCGCGGCGCGCTTCGGCGTGCCCGCTGCCACAGCAGAAAAAGCCCGGCGAGCACGAGGACGTAGGCGGCACTGTGAAAGATGCCGTCCCAAGTCGTATTGAGGGTGATGTTCTCGATGGAATTGAGCGGATACCAGCCGCTTAACATATGATGCCATTGCAGCAGCTGATGAAAGACGATGCCGTCGAAGAATGCGCCGAGGCCAAGTCCGAGAAGGACGCCTGCGGACGTCGGGAAATTGCTTTGTCTGTCCTGCATGTGGTGAACTCGTGCGCGGCTCGGCACTCCGATGCGGAATCAAGCCATGCCACACACGCACGTTCCTATGGCGATCAGCATCTCACTGGGATCGAGGCGGCCTCGGATTGTCGGCCCTGGGCAACCTCAGGAAAATCGATAGAGCGTAGCGACGAAAGCCAAAGAGACGAGCAATGCATACGCCCTGTTCAAGGACGGGGAGAAGGTGAGCCGCACGTTTCCGACCGGGGAGGAAGCGCTGGAGAAAGCCGATGAGGCGGGACTGGTCGAGCATGCCGAGGGCGAGGCGGTGCTCGAGGACGAGTTGAGGATCAGGCCTTGTCCGGCCGACCCGAGCCTTGCGACGATGGGGATCTGATCAGGACGCCGGTCAAGCCGGCGTCCTGATCATGGGTTCATCATCGGCGACTCAGCATCCCCTGCAGATGCCTTTGATCTTTCGATCCGCCTCGGAATCGCGGGAGGTCTCCGAACGAATCTGGTCGTCGCCCTGCAGCGAGGGTCCGGGCGTGACGGTCCCATCGATGCGTCCGATATTGGTGCCGCCTGCAGGATTGCCGGGTCGGCCGACGGTCGTCGATCCCCGTGGGGCGGAGCCGCCGCTCGATTGCGCTGTCCCGGCCGAGTTGGTCCCGGGCGCCGACGACGTGCTCCCGGCCGCCCCGCCACCGGCGCTTCCTCCCCCGCCGCCGCCACCTCCCTGCCCGAATGCCGCTCCGGCGGAGGCGGTCGCCAGCACGGCGAGCAGCACCAGACCTGTCCTGCTCATCGACTGTCTCTTGGTGCATCTGTTGAGGTCGAGCATCATCGATCCTGCTGGTAGCCCTGGTTGGTCGTGTTCTGCTTGATGTTGCCGTGGCGGCCCTGGGTATCGAAATTCTCGCGGCCCGGCTCCCGTTCTGTCGGCTCGACGGCCGGATCGGACCCGGGTCCCTTGTTGCTCCGCTGTTCTTCGGGGACTGGAGGCATCTTTGACATGTGCTGCTCCTGTGTCGATGGTTCGCAATGTCGAAATAGAACAATGAGTTGTCGCAGGGGTCGTTCCTGCGCCGATCGCCGCAGCGCGAGACAGGGAACACCGCGCTGCGTACCGGGTTGATCAGAGGGTGCTGCCGCAGCGCCATCGTGCGAGTTCGACAGGGAAACACTCGACGGGGAAACACATGCCAAAGGCGACTGAACCTGAAACCGATCCGCGAGAGACACCGCTCGACGATCCGCGCCGGAAGACCGATATGCCGACGCACCGGCAGACGAATAAGCCCTGGCAAGGCAATCCCGAGAAGGAACAAATCGATCCGGAACGGCCGCCGCTGGATCTGGAGCGGTGGCAGAAATCGAAGACGCACTAGCAGCGGAGGCCTGCTGGCGTGTCGAGATCGTGAATGATCGGCCGCAGCGGCCCGCCGGAGTGCAGTTCCAGCGTTGCCAGCGTAATCGGCAGCTTGAAGCGGCGCTTCCCTGCGCTGCCCGGATTCAGATAAAGCACGCCGTTGACGGTCTCGATCCGCGCGCGGTGGGAATGCCCTGAGACCACGACGTCGATTCCGAGCTCGGCAGGATCGATCGTCAGCTCGTTGAGGTCGTGCAGGACGTGGAAGCTGCGGCCGCCGAGGCGCAACGTTTGTGTTTCGGGAAAGCGTTCAGCCCACGTGCCCCGGTCGACATTTCCCCTGATCGCGGTGACGGGTGCGATGCGGCAAAGCCCGTCCATCACCGCCTGGGCACCGATGTCGCCGGCGTGGATGATGTGCGAGACGCCGGCGAGGCAGCGCTCCGCCTCGGGCCTCAGCAGTCCATGCGTGTCGGCTATCACCCCAATCATGAACGTCATGTCAGATCACGGCTTCAGTGCACTACATCCAGCGGCATCCGGCCGATTTCCTCACCATCCTCATTCGTGACGAGGATCGAGAAATGGCGGCCCTTGAGCTCGGGACGCTCCTCGAGCAGGCGCCGCGCAATCTCTTCGGCGACATCCAGAGCCTTGATGTCGTCCGGCAAATCGGCGCCTTCTTCGTCCGCTACGGTTTCAGAATCCACCAAATCAAAATGATAGCGCGGCAACGTCTGGTCCTCGGGTGTTCCCGCAGGAACGCGCGGTCTCAGGGCTTCGTTCCGGCGCCGGAGCCATCTGCGGTCCGGCGGGCGGGCATCGCCGTCGGTCCTCGGCGCGAGATTGCCGCGGACTCACGCGCGGCGCCGCCGCGTCCTCGCGCGGGGTCTGGAACGGCCCGCCCTCGATGCCGCGAATGCCAGGCCGGCAGCGATCCCGAGCACCACGAGCCCCTTGCTGAGCACAGCGGCCGGCGGAACCTGCTTCCGCACCAGCCAGCCGCCGTCGACGGACGTGCCCTGCGGACCCGCTTCGAGCAAGGTGCCTTCGTTCCTTGCTGCTGGACGCGCGCGCGACAGCAGCCAGCGGAATGCGGCTCCGATGACATTCTCGGTGATCTCAGGAGCAACCGCATAGGCCAGTTGCCCGGCGCGCGCCGGCCAACCCACGGCCATCTCGTCACGAGGCGCGCGGACGAGGCGCAGGAGGGTCTGGGCTACATTTTCGGATTGATAAAGCAGCGGACCAGGATCGAGCCTTCGTCCGGAGACGTTGGCGCCGTGGACGAAGCCCGGCGTATCGACCATGGACGGAAAAACGCCACAGACGTGAATGCCGGGATGAGCCCGGAGCTCCTGACGCAAGCTTGCGGTGAAGCCGCGAAGGCCGAACTTGCTGGCGGTATAGGCTGCGGCAAAGGGCGTCGGCGCCCAGCCGCCAAGCGAAATGTTGTTGATCAGGACACCGCGGTTCTGGCGAAGGAAGATCGGAAGCACCGCGAACGCGCCATGCATGGTGCCGAGCAGATTGACCTCGATGGTCCGGCGATGAAGCGCGATGTCTGCGTCCTGATAGGCCCCGAACACGCCCGTGCCGGCGTTGTTGATCCAGACGTCGATGCCGCCGAAGGCCTCGTCCGCCGCACCGGCCAGACGCTGCACCGCCTCCGCGTCAGTGACGTCGGTTGGCACGGCCAGGGCCCGGCCTCCGAGCGCCTCACACTCCGCAGCAAGCCGCATCAAGACCTCGCCGCGGCGTGCCGCGAGGACAACGCTTGCGCCCTTGCGGGCAAAGGCCAGCGCCGCGGCGCGGCCGATTCCACTGGAGGCGCCGGTGATGACGACGCGCGTGCCGACCATCTGCCCGTGCTCGCGTCCCGAGACGTCCGCGGGAAGCAGCCAGCGCAGGGATCGCCGCAGGCGTGCCGTTCCCTGGGTTTCGAACCAGTCGCCATGCGCAAAGACCACCCGCTCCGGAGCCAGCTTCACGAGCCGCTCGCCCGCAGCCCGCGCCGAACGGCCGCCGAGGCGGAGCAGCAGCCGCAGATAGACCGGGGCCTTCCCGTCCGGCTTGGCAATGCCGAGCAGGCTCGCCGCGGCTGTATTCGCGGCGCTGAGGTGGAGGGGGTCGAGGTTCTGCACGATATCCGTCAGAATCAGCGTCCGGCTCCGCCTGTCGAACAGCTCGACCTCCGAGAACATCGGAGCATTCACCGACACCGTTTCGAGGTCGGCGGCCCATTCCTCCGGCGTCGTGTCTCCAAGCTCCCGATCGATGCGGAGGCCCGCCGCCCGCACCTGCCCGCGCGCCGCAAGACCGCGCGCAGCAAAGATCGCGGCCTGCGGCAGCTGCCTTTGCCATTCAGGCAGGAACATCCAATGCGCAATATTCGGCGCCAGCAGGTATCTGATCGTGCCCAGCCGCTCCAGCTCTTGGCGCAGAGCGCGCGAATATCTCACCGGCGAATGCAGCACGAGGTCGCCGTTCGACAGGCGGATGACAGTCATCCGCACGGGCAGTTGCAGGCCGGCGGCGTTGATCGGCTTGTCGTTCACGATCCAGATATCGTCGGTCACCTGCGACAGGCTGGCAGTCGACACACCGGCGTCGGAACTTTGCATGAGCGTCTTTCCATTGCGAGGGCGTTGCACCAAAGCGCGTGGGCGGCGCTCGTTCCTCATCAATGTCTTGGAAAGAACGTCTGGAAATCACATCGCCGCGGTCGTTCGACCTCCTTCGAGCCGCACCCGTAGCGCGTTGCGGGCGTCGGCGATGACATCGACCCAATCGCTCGGCCGTGTTTGATGAAACAGCCGCAGGCTCGGGTACCAGAACGAACGCGCACCGGATTGGGGCCAGCGCCAGTCGCAATCGGCATGCAGCAAGACCCAGGCCTCGCATCCAAGCGCGCCCGCAAGGTGTGCGATCATGGTGTCGACACATACGACGAGATCGAGCTGCCGCAGGCGATGGCCGAGAGCGACGATATCAGGCGTGCTGATGTCCCGCGCCCCGATCGCCGCGAGCTCTTCGGTGCTCGTCCCGCGCTGGAGCGAATGGAGCGTCACGCCGGATTCAGCGAGATTGCGCAGCAAGACGGCCGGAACCTCCCGCCGCTTGTCCCACTCACCAACTTTCCAGACCAGGCCGACCGCCAGACTTTGCAGCCGAAGCGGTTGTACGGCAACAGGAGGGAGCATCAGGTAGGGAACGCGCATCTCGACCTGATCGCGGCGCGCTCTGATGGCGTGCGGCACCTCCATGATCTCGATGTCGACCTCGAAAGCGCTCTCGGGTGCACCATCATGCAGCGGGATGGCGCGATCGACGCCCGCTGCGCCCTCGACTATCGGCAGCAGTTCGGGTTGACACCACAGGGTGACGCTGCGCGCAATCGCGCGAAGCGGCTTCATGAAGCGCAGGAACTGGATGGTGTCGCCGAGCCCGTGATAGCAGCGCACCAGCACGTGCTTATCGCTCAGGTCCTCGCCGCGCCAGATCCGCTGGAGATGGCGCGGGCCAGTGTGCTTGGGCGGATGCGCGCTCTCCAGCAAATCTCGATCGTTGATCGCCCAGGCGCGCGCGAAATCGCCCGCCCTGATCGCTTCCGCCCAGCCGCCCGCCATCTCGCGCGAATCGCTAGTGTCGCACGAACTTGTGGAATCGACTGAGCTTGCCGTCCTTGGTTCGATCCTGATGCAGGAACGCGATGCCGGCTTCATCGAACTTCTCGAAGAACGCGTCCCAGCTGATGCGATCCAACGCTTCATCCGGCGGATCGAAATCAATACGCAGGATTCCGGCGTGGCCACCCTCCTCCGTCGCCTTCACGGTCGCCGGCTTCCCGCCGCGCTCCTCAGCCCATTTCTGGATGACGTTGTGATCGGTGGTCTCGTGGGCTTCGCTGTTCTGTGCCTTGGATGTCATGTCACACCTCGTTCACTAGGCGGGCGATGAACGCCGCACCGCATCGAACCATTGGCCGACAAACGCGGGCCGGAGGGATTGGTTCTTCGCGGCAGATACGAAACGGTCCGCGTGAGGCGAGCATCATCTTCTTCATCTTCATCATGAAAGCCGTTCGTTCCGAGCAGGCGGTGCGGGATTTTATCCCATGTTAAGCGCGTCGCATTTTCTCGCGATGAATCTGCCGAGGCGTGCCGCCCGTCATCTCCTTTCCAGGAACGAACATACCTTCCACACGTTCGCCGACGTACTTACACCGACTCTTGCACCGACGCCGCGCGTTTTCCGGAGGGCTTCATTCCATGCATTCTCGTCTTCAAGACAGGCGCCGCGTGCGCGTCGGACTCGTCGGCGTCGGCAATTGCGCGAGCTCCTTGGTCCAGGGGCTCACCTACTACCGTAACGCCAAGTCGAACGAGCCGGTGCCGGGCTTGATGAATGCGGACCTCGGCGGCTACCATATCAGCGACATCCAGATCGCGTCCGCCTTCGATGTCAACGCCAACAAGGTCGGCCGCGACGTCGCCGATGCGATCTTCGCGGCGCCCAACAATACGCACCGCTTCTCCGACGTCCCGCCGACAGGCGTGATCGTTCAGCGCGGTCCGGTCCTGGATGGCATCGGGCATTATCTCACCGACGACGTTCCGATTGCGGACGTGCCGGAGGCCGACGTGTCCGAAGTGCTGGCGATGTCCCGCACCGACGTTCTGGTCTCCTATCTTCCGGTCGGCTCGCAGCGCGCCAGCGAATGGTATGCGGCGCGCGCCATCGAGGCCGGCTGCGGCTACGTCAATTGCATTCCGGTCTTCATCGCCTCCAATCCCGAATGGCAGCGCCGCTTCGAGGAGGCCGGCCTGCCGATCGTCGGCGACGACATCAAGAGCCAGGTCGGTGCCACCATCCTGCATCGCGTGCTCGCCAACCTGTTCCGCGAGCGCGGGGTGCGGCTCGACCGCACCTACCAGCTCAATGTCGGCGGCAACACCGATTTCAAGAACATGCTCGAGCGGGAGCGGCTGGCCTCGAAGAAGATCTCCAAGACCCAGGCCGTGACCAGCCAGTTCGACGTCCCCATGGACCCCGACAACATCCATGTCGGACCGAGCGACCACGTGCCATGGCTCACCGACCGCAAGCTCGCTTTCATTCGCCTGGAGGGAACGACGTTCGGCGGCGTTCCCCTGAGCGCCGAGGTCAAGCTCGAGGTCTGGGACTCCCCGAACTCGGCGGGCGTCGTGATCGACGCGGTGCGCTGTGCCAAGCTCGCCATGGACCGCGGCCAGGCCGGAGCGCTGACCGGCCCTTCGAGCTATTTCATGAAATCGCCGCCGCAGCAGTTCACCGACGAGGAGGCCGGACGGCGGACACGCGCCTTCATCGACGACAAGGCGTTTGCGTGATGGCTGGGATCATCCATCTCGTCCGGCACGGGCATCATGCCCTGCTCGGCCGCATCCTGTGCGGCCGGATGAAAGGCGTCGCGCTCGACGATCTCGGCTGTGAGGAAATGGCGCGCTGTGCCGGCACCATGGCGCCGCGGCCATCGCTCATTCAGTCCAGTCCGCAACGGCGCTGCATGCAGTCGGCCTGCATCCTCGCGGCGCATTTCAGGCTGCCGGTCGAGATCGTTCCCGCCCTCGACGAGCTCGATTATGGCGAATGGACCGGACGATCGTTCGACGAGCTGGCGCCGGATCCCCGGTGGTCGCGCTGGAATGGGCGCCGCGGCACCAGCCGTCCGCCCGGTGGCGAGAGCATGCGGTCGCTTCAGAATCGGATGGTCGCTCATCTGGAGCAGCTGCGTGGCGATCCCAATCTCGGCGCTGTCATCGTAGTCAGCCACGCCGAGCCGATCCGCGCCGCGCTGCTGCACTATTCGCGCACGCCGCTCGACCAATTTCTCTCGATCGAGATCGATCCTGCCAGCATCAGCACGCTCCGCGCTGACAGAAGCGGCATGAAGATCACCGGGATCAACCAGCGGGTGCCGGCGTGAAGATCGTCATCTTCGGCCTGACAATCTCCTCTTCCTGGGGCAACGGTCACGCCACCCTGTGGCGTGGCCTCTGCAAGCATCTCGCGCGTTCGGGACACAGCGTCGTCTTCTTCGAGCGCGACGTACCCTATTATGCCGGTGCCCGGGATCTCTACGAGCTGCCGGGCGGCGCGCTCCAGCTGTTCGCGAACTGGGACGATGTGCGGCAGGCGGCAAGCGCCGAAATCCGTGATGCCGACGTCGCGATCGTGACCTCCTATTGCCCCGATGCGATCGCCGCGACCGAGCTGATTCTCGCTGAGGATCGTGCCGTTCCCGTGTTCTACGACCTCGATACGCCGGTCACGCTGGCAAGGCTCATCGCCGGCGAGGCTGTCCCCTATGTCGGCCCGCGTGGCCTGCGGGACTTCGCGCTGGTGCTCAGCTTCACCGGCGGGCCTCACGTTGCGGACGAATTCCGCAACAGGCTCGGCGCGCGCGACACGCGGCCGCTTTATGGGCATGTCGACACAGACATCCACCATCCGGTCGCGCCTCAACGGCATTATCGCGCCGATTTGTCCTATCTCGGCACCTACTCCGAAGACCGCCAGCACACGCTCGAGGCGCTTTTCGTTGCGCCCGCGCGGGCACGCAAGGATCTCCGCTTCCTGATCGGCGGCGCGCAGTACCCGGACGATTTCCCGTGGTCGCCCAACATCTATTTCGTGCGGCACCTGCCGCCGTCCGAGCACGCACCGTTCTTTGCCTCGTCGCGGCTAACTCTCAATGTCACCCGTCGGGCCATGGCGGAGATGGGCTGGTGCCCATCCGGCCGGCTGTTCGAGGCCGCGGCCTGCGGCGCCCCGCTGCTGAGCGATGAGTGGCCCGGAATAGCGGACTTCTTCGCGCCCGGAGAGGAGATTCTGATCGCACGCGACGAGCACGACGCGCTCGCCGCGCTCGCGATGCCGGATGCGGAGCTGAGGCGCATGGCGCGGCGCGCTTATGAGCGCACCATGGACCAGCACACATCGGACAAGCGGGCGCGTGAACTGATCTCGATGCTCGAGCAGATGACGTCGAGCCGCATCAGCCGGCAACAAATCGAGGAGGCCTGATCATGTGGGGCATCGTTCCGGCCGCGGGCCGCGGCAGCCGTATCCAGCCGCTTGCCTTCTCGAAGGAATTGCTGCCGGTCGGCAGCCGGCATGACGACGGTACCGACCGTCCCTGCGCGGTCTCCGAATATCTGCTGGAGCGCCTCATCCTCGGCGGCGCGGACAAGATCTGCTTCGTGATCTCGGCCGGCAAGTCCGACATCCTCGAATATTTCGGCGACCATTACGGCAGCGCCGAGCTCGCCTATGTCGTGCAGCCCGAAGCCTCCGGCCTGTGCGACGCCGTGTTCAGGGCAAGCACCGTCGTCGGCCAGCATGAGGACGTCTTGGTCGGCCTGCCCGACACGGTCTGGTTTCCCAAGGCGGCCCTGCAATCCCTGCCCGAGGCAGACCTCTCGTTCCTGCTGTTCCCGGTCGAGCACCCCGAATTCTTCGATGCGGTGGTGCTAGACGGCGAGCAGGTGACGGAGATCCAGGTCAAGCAGCCGAATGCAGCCTCGCGCTGGATCTGGGGTGCTTTCAAGATGTCGGCGCACGGCTTCCGCCAGCTCCAGGCGCTGTGGCACGCACGCGAACGCCGCGACGAATATTTCGGGACGCTGGTCAATGCCTATCTTTCGGCCGGCGGCAACGGCATCGGCGTCAAGGCCGGCGAATCCTACGTCGATGTCGGCACCATCGACGGCTATCGCACGGCAATGGCCCTGCTCGCCGAGAGCGTCGAGGGCCGTTCCAAGTTGCGGACCCGCGCCTCATCGGACGGGGCTCGGCCGGTCTCAATGAATAACGGAGCGATTGCATGACCAGAGGCGCCCTCTCCCGTGAGGAAATCCGCCAGCGTGTCGATGCGCTGGGACCGTGGTTTCACAATCTCGACCTCAAGGGCGTGCCGACCGCGCCGTCGCACTTTCTCGGCGACTATCCCAATGTGAAGTGGCAGCGCTTTTCCGGCATCATCCCGGACCGGCTCGAAGGCAAGACCGTGCTCGACATCGGCTGCAATGCCGGCTTCTACGCCATGGAGATGAAGCGGCGCGGCGCCGAGCGCGTGCTCGGCCTCGACACCGACGAAGAATATCTAGCCCAGGCCCGCTTCGCGGCCGAGGTGAACGGGCTCAGGATCGAATTCCGCAAGATGTCGGCCTATGATGTCGGGCAGCTCCGCGAAAAGTTCGACCTCGTGATCTTCATGGGCGTGCTCTATCATCTGCGCCACCCGCTGCTGGCGCTGGACCTGATCCATGAGCACGTCGCCGGCGATCTCCTGCTGTTCCAGTCGATGCAGCGCGGCGACAGCCGCGTCGATCTGGTCGAGAAGAATTACGACTTCTGGACCACCGATCAGTTCGATTCCTCCGGCTACCCGAAGCTGCACTTCATCGAGCACAAATATGCCGACGACCCCACCAATTGGTGGGTGCCCAACCGCGCCTGCGTCGAAGCCATGCTGCGCAGCGCCGGCTTTGCCATCGCGGCCCATCCGGAGGAGGAAGTCTATCTGTGCAGGCGCACGGCGCGGCCGCAGGCTGACGGGCCGGTCTATCCGTCGCGGGAGGCGAGCCGATGATCGAGGCGGCCAAGATCTGGAACGAACCCAACAACAAGTCGCATTGGGACCTGCTGATCGACCCGGACTGGGCGATGTTCGCCAACCTGGCGCTCGCGGCGGGAAAGGCCATCCGCAGCGCGCATCCGACCCTGCCGCGCGTGCTCGGCGGCATCTCGCCCATCGACCCCTCCTTCATGCGCAGCATGCAGGCCCGCGGCGTGCTCGATCACGTCGACGCCGTCGCCGTGCACGGCTTTCCGCTCGACTGGAATTTATGGCAGATCGGAGAATGGCCGGCCAAGATCGATGAGATCAAGGCTGTTACCTCGCTCCCGGTCTGGGTAACCGAGGTCGGCGTCTCCTCCTTCGGCGCCGAGGAGGTGCAAGCCTGGGGCCTGTCGCGCACCGCCGACCTTCTGATCGGCCGCGCGCCGCGCATCCACTGGTACAGCCTCTATGATCTCCCTTCGGCCTGGGAGGCGACCACGCGGCACAAGGAGGCGGAGGGTTCCTCCTATTACCGGCATTTCCACATGGGCCTGCTGCGCGAGGATGGAACCCCGAAAGCCGCGGCCGAACTGTTCGGCCAATATGCCGCCGACATGGGCCTCTGCCAATGGTTTCATTTCGAGGACCATCGTCTCGATGACGCCGTGCGCTGGATGCGACGGTTCGGCGTAAGGCACTTGCGGACCGGCCTGTCATGGGCCGACAGCTTCCGTCCCAATGCGCTGGACTGGTTCGATCGCCAGATGGATGCGCTCGCCGAGTTCGAGGTCACCGTGACGTTCTGCTTCACGCCGGAACACCGCGGCCTCGAACCGCATCACACCAGCCCGCCGCTCGACGTGAACGAGTTCGCCGATTTCTGCGCGCAGATGGTCGAGCGCTATTGCACGAAGACCGGTCTCGCCTCCTCTAGTGGCGTCTCCCCGCCGATCAGGGAGCCGACATGCGTGCCCTGATCCTGGTGATGGATTCCGTCGGCATTGGCGCGGCGCCCGACGCTGCCAATTACGGCGACGAAGGTGCCGACACCATCGGCCACATTGCGGATGCATGCATGGCCGGGCGTGCCAATGGTCCGCAACGGGACGGCCCGTTGCGCCTGCCCAATCTCGTGGCGCTCGGCCTCGGCGAGGCCTGTCGCCTCTCCACAGGCCGGATCCCCCCCGGACTCGACGGCCGGCTTCAAGATGCGCGCCATGGATGCGCCAGCGAGATATCGAGGGGCAAGGACACGCCATCCGGCCATTGGGAGATCGCCGGCGTGCCTGTCGCGTTCGACTGGGGCTATTTTCCAAAGATCCAGCCCTGCTTCCCGCGCGATCTCGTAACAAAGCTGTGCGAACAAGCCGGACTGCCCGGCATCCTCGGCAATTGCCACGCCTCCGGGACCGACATCATCGCCGAATTCGGCGAGCGCCACATGCGCAGCGGCGAGCCGATCTGCTACACCTCGGCCGACAGCGTGTTCCAGATCGCGGCGCACGAGGAGACGTTCGGGCTCGCGCGGCTCTACGAGGTTTGCACGGTCGCGAGGCGGCTGGTCGATCCCCTCAACATCGGCCGCGTCATTGCGCGTCCGTTCGTCGGAACGGACGCGGATAATTTCAAGCGCAGCTCGCACCGGCGCGATTTCTCGGTTCCGCCGCCCGAGCGAACCATCCTCGACCTTGCAGAAACGGCCGGCCGCGACATCGTGACGATCGGCAAGATCGACGACATCTTCGCCCATCGCGGCACCGGGCGAAACCTGCGCGGCGACGGCAATGCGGCGCTTTTCGATGCCACGCTCGATGGACTGAGAGGCCTTGCAGAAGGCGGGCTTTTGTTCGCGAACTTCATCGATTTCGACACGCTCTACGGCCACCGCCGTGACGTCGCCGGCTACGCTGCGGCGCTCGAAGCTTTCGATGCCCGCCTCCCCGAACTGCTGAGCCGGCTGCGAAGCGACGATCTCCTCATCATCACCGCCGATCATGGCTGTGATCCGACTTGGAGCGGCACCGATCACACGCGCGAGCAGGTCCCGATCCTGGCGTGGACCGCGCGGTCAACGGCTCCGATCGGCCGACGTGCCGGCTTTGCCGACATCGGTGCGACCGTTGCAAGACATCTCGACCTGCCGGCGCCGCTTCATGGCGCGCATTTCTAGCCGGGATTCTAGCCGGGATTCACTTGGGTTATTGATCCAGGTTAGAGAAATTTTCGTTTGTAGGTTTTGCAGGAACGAACATTCCTTGCACCGCTTCTAACTCCCAGACGTGACTGGCGCGCAGGTCGCCCGACCAAGCAAAGCGCGCTTCAACTCTCATCATCGGCCGGTCCGACGGATCGGTCCCATGCGGCACGGAGCGGTGAATGACGCGAGTATTGATCACCGGAGGCGCGGGATTCATCGGTTCGCATACGGCCGACGTGCTGCTTGCGGCCGGCTACGATGTCCGCCTTCTCGACAATCTCTCTCCGCAAGTCCATGGCGGCAACCGTCAGCGGCCTGCCTATCTCGCGGACGATGCCGAGCTCGTGGTCGGCGACGTCACGGATAGCTTCGCGGTCGAACAGGCCTTGCGCGGCGCCGACATGGTCCTGCATCTCGCCTCCGCCGTCGGCGTCGGCCAGAGCATGTACGACATCGAGCCCTATGTCAGGACGAACGAGCTCGGCACCGCCGTGCTGCTGCAGGCATTGGCCAAGCGACCGGTCGCACGGCTGGTGGTGGCGTCCTCGATGAGCATCTACGGCGAGGGCCTGTATCGTGATGCCACTGGAAGCGTCGTCGCCTGCGATGAACGACCGATCGAGCAGCTTCGCAAGGGCGAGTGGGAATTGCGGGATCATGCAGGGCATGCGCTCGATCCCGTGCCCACCCCTGAGACCAAGCAGCCGTCGCTGAGCTCGATCTACGCGCTGAACAAATACGCGCAGGAGCGGATGTGCCTGATCACGGGCAAGGCCTACGGCATTCCGACGCTCGGCTTGCGCTTCTTCAACGTGTTCGGTCCGCGGCAAGCGCTGTCGAATCCCTATACCGGGGTGCTGGCCATCTTCGCCGCGCGGTTGCTCAATGGCCGGCCGCCGCTCGTCTTCGAAGACGGCCTGCAGCGGCGCGACTTCGTCCACGTGCACGATGTCGCCCGCGCCTGCCGCATGGCGCTCGAATCCGACCACGCCCAGGACGTCTTCAACGTCGGCTCGGGCCAGAGCCGCACCATTCTGTCGGTAGCCGAGGATCTGGCGGAGGTGATGGGACGGTGCGAGATCGCTGCCGAAATCACGCGGAAATACCGTGCCGGCGACATCCGGCACTGCTTTGCCGATATCGGCAAATCACGCGACCTGCTCGGCTTCGAGCCGCATGTCGCGTTCAAGGACGGGCTTGAAGAGCTCGCCGGGTACCTCGCCGACCAGATCGCCGACGATCAGGCGGAGCGGGCGACCCGTGAGCTGCTGCAACGAGGGTTGGTCGCGTGATGAGTGAACAAGACAACAGACCTGTCCTGGTCACCGGCGGCTGCGGCTTCATCGGCTGCAATCTCGCCGACCGTCTGGCCGAGCGCGGCGACCGTGTGCTGGTGCTGGACAATCTCGCCCGCGCCGGCGTGCGCGAGAACGCGCAATGGCTGAAATCCCGGCATGGCGACCGCGTCGCGATCACGGTGGCCGATATCCGCGACCCCATTCCGGTGATCGACGCCGTGCGCGAGGCACGCGCCGTGCTGCACCTCGCTGCCCAGGTCGCCGTCACCGACAGCGTCAGCGATCCCTCGGCCGATTTCGAGATCAACGCCCGTGGCACGCTGAATGTGCTGGAAGCCGTCCGCCTGCACAACGCCTCGGCCCCGGTGATCTTCGCCTCGACCAACAAGGTTTACGGACGCCTGATCGAGGACAGCGAGATCGCGCTCGCCGGACGCCGCTACACGCCGGTCAATGATCTGCTCGCTGGCGGCATCTCGGAGAACGCCCCGCTCGATTTCTACAGCCCCTATGGTTGCTCCAAGGGCACCGCCGATCAATACGTCCACGATTATGCCCGGGTTTTCGGGCTGCAGACCGTGGTGGTGCGCATGAGCTGCATCTACGGGCCGCGGCAATTCGGCACCGAGGACCAGGGCTGGATCGCACACTTCCTGCTCAGCGCCATAAGCGGCAATCCGCTGACGATCTATGGCGACGGCAAGCAGGTCCGCGACGCGCTGCACGTGTCGGACGCGGTGAGCGCCTGGCTCGCGGCGCTCGACCACATCGCGCTGGCGCGCGGGCGCGTCTTCAATCTCGGCGGCGGTCCGGGGAATGCCGTCAGCCTGCTCGAGTTGATCGACCGCATCACCGAGCTGACGGGCCGCAAGGTCAGCTATCGCTTTGCGGACTGGCGACCGGGCGATCAGCCCTGGTACGTGACCGACACGCGGGCGCTCGCCACCGCGCTCGGCTGGACGCCGCAAATGCCGCTCGCCGACGGCCTGCGCTCACTCCACACCTGGCTCGACGGACGCTTCGGATCACAGGCCAGAAGCGAGGCCCTGGCATGACGCGGGTCGCCCTCATCAATCCGAACTGGGATTTTTCGGGCAGCATCTATTTCGGCTGCCGCTCGCCTCACCTGCCGCTCGAGCTCGGCATCTCCCAGCACTATCTAAAGGCGGCCGGCCACGACACGTTGCTGCTCGATGCGCATATGTTCGATCTCTCCCTCGCTGAGATCGAGGCCGAGCTGCGCGCCTTTGATCCCGACCAGATCGTCTTCACCACCGCACCGACCTATCTGTTCTGGCGCTGCGCGCCGCCCGAGCTGCGCGTGCCGCAGCAGCTCGCCATCGCGGTGCGGGATCTTGCGCCGACCCTGATCGCGGTCGGCCCGCATGGTTCGACCACGCCGAAGACCGCGCTGAAGAAGCTCGGCGTCGATATCGTCGTGATGGGCGAGTGCGAGGCGTCCCTGCTGCGTCTCGCCAATGGCGAACGAGACTTCCCCGGCCTGTGTTTCGCCGACGGTGCTTCGCTCCGGGTCAATGGCGGGCCCCAGGCGGTCGCGTTCAGCGATCAGCCCGCGCTCGACTGGCCGGAGGATATGATCCGGCGTCACCATCACCATCATCACCGCTTCGAGGCCGCGCCGACCGCACCGGGCGCCGAGGTGGAGGCCTCGCGCGGTTGCCCCTACAACTGCACGTTCTGCGCCAAGGAGAATTTCCGCAACGCCTATCGCAAGCGGCCGCCTGCCGTGATTCTCGACGAGATCGATCGTCTGCGCCGCCACGGCATCGAATACGTCTACTTTATCGACGAGATCTTTCTTCCCAATCGCGAGCTTTTGGAAGGCTTGGCGATGCGCGGGCTGAAGTTCGGCGTGCAGACACGGATCGACCTCTGGAAGCCCGACATGCTCGCCCTGCTCGGGCGCGCCGGCTGCGTCTCGATCGAAGCCGGCATCGAGAGCCTCACCGTGGAAGGGCGCGCAGCCCTCGCCAAGAACTGCAAGATGACGACGGATCAGCTCGCCGACCGGCTGGTCGAAGCCCGCCGCCACGTCCCCTTCGTGCAGGCCAACCTGATCGAGGTGCCCGAGGACGACGATCCCGTGGTGCAGCGCTGGCGCCGCACGATGCAGGATGCAGGCGTCTGGGCCAACGATCCCGTGCCGCTCTACCCCTATCCCGGCTCTCCCGACTACCGCAAGCTCTGGGGCGAGCCCGACGATGTCGCCTGGGAGCGCGCACACCGGCACTATCTCGCGATGTTCGACCAGTTCAGCGACGTGCAGAACGATCGCCCGGTCCCGCTCGACAGCCTCGAACTCCAGGTGGCCTCATGAACCGTGGCGCCGACATCAGGATCATGATGACGACTGACACGGTTGGCGGCGTGTGGACCTATTCCTGCGCGCTTGCCACGAGTCTCGCTGCGTCCGGTGCCGACGTCACGCTGGTGACGCTGGGCCCGCGGGCACGGGTCGATCAGCGTCAGATGCTGCGTGAGACCAGCGTGCACCTGGTCGACACGGACCTCGCACTCGAATGGCAGGACCCGGAGGGCCAAAACGTTTCCGACGCAAGGCGCGTGCTTGCAAACCTGGAAGCCAGGTTGACGCCCGACGTTGTGCATCTCAACAGCTTTCGCGAGGCGACCTTTGCATGGCAGGCCCCGACCGTGCTGGTGGCGCATTCCTGCGTGAACTCCTGGGCCTTGGCCTGCCGCGATACGGCCTGGCTTGGCGAGCCCAGATGGCGCCGCTACAGCGAGCGGGTTGCCGCAGCGCTCGACACGGCGCAGGCCTGGGTCTGTCCGAGCCGGGCCTTCCACGACGACATCACGGCGATCTACCAGTCGCGATCGCGCGGCGCGGTGATCTGGAACGGAATTTCGCCACGCGCCCCGTCTGGGCGAAAGCAGAACCTGATTTTCGCGGCAGGACGGCTGTGGGACCGAGCCAAGAACATCGAAGCGCTCGCCGGCGCCGCGCCTGGGCTGGATTGGCCGGTCGAGGTGGCCGGTCCTATCGAAGCACGCCTGCCAGCGGATATCACCTGGCTCGGAGAGCTGCCGCACGCGGCGCTGGAGACGCGCCTGCAGCATGCAGCGATCTTCGTCAGCCCCGCACTCTATGAACCGTTCGGTCTCTCGGTGCTGGAAGCCGCCGCCGCCGGCTGCGCGCTGGTCCTCTCTGACATCCCGACCTTCAGGGAATTGTGGCGCAGCGCCGCCTTGTTCGTCGATCCCTCCGACAGCGAGGCGCTGCACCGGGCTCTGGCAGATCTTTGCGCTGACGAGATGGGCCGCGCAAAGCTGCAGCGGGCCGCCTATGAGCAATCCCTGACCTATTCGCTGACGCGCATGACGAGCGCTTATCTCGGTCTCTACCAGGATCTGATCGCATCGCGCAGGACGAGCGCCGCGGCCAGCCAAATCGAGGTGCGCGCATGAAATGCGTCCTGTTCTATCATGCCTTCACCTCCTGCTGGAACAACGGCAACGCGCATTTCCTGCGCGGCTATGCGCGCGAGCTCCATGCGCTCGGGCACGAGGTCGTCGTGTTCGAACCCATCGACGGCTGGAGCCGGCTGAACGCGATCCGCGAAGGCGGCAGCCACGCCATGGGTGACATTCCGGCGCTCTTTTCGGGCATCGACATCCGCCGCTACGATTCCGGCCTCGATCTCGATCGGGCGCTTGATGGCGCCGGTCTCGTCCTCGTGCATGAATGGAATTCGCCCGATCTGATCGCGCAAATCGGGCGCAGGCGGGCGCAAGGTGCGTCCTTCACCCTGCTGTTCCACGACACCCATCACCGCGCGGTCAGCGCGCCCGACGAGCTTGCGCAGTTCGATCTCGACGGATTCGACGGCGTGCTCGCCTTCGGCGAGGTGCTGCGGCAGATCTATTTGAAGCTCGGCTGGGCCGACCGGGTCTTCACCTGGCACGAGGCCGCCGATGTCGCGCTGTATCATCCGCTGCCGCAGGTCGAGCGGACCGACGATCTGGTCTGGATCGGCAATTGGGGCGACGGCGAGCGCAGCGCCGAGCTGAACGAGTTCCTGGTCCAGCCCGTGGCGGAGCTGAAGCTCCGCGCGAGCGTCCATGGCGTTCGCTACTCGGACGACGCACTCCACACCATCAGGAGCGCAGGCATCCGTTATGGCGGCTGGCTGCCCGCGCATTGGGCTCCCGTCGCCTTCGCGGGCGCGCGCGCGACCATCCATGTGCCGCGCGGGCCTTACGTCGCCCTGCTGCCGGGCATCCCGACCATCCGCGTCTTCGAGGCGCTGGCCTGCGGCATTCCCCTGGTTTCGGCACCCTGGTCGGATGAGGAAGGCCTGTTCCCCGAGGGCGCTTATCTCAGCGTTGGCGATGGCCAACAGATGAAGCATGCGCTTCGGTCCGTCATCGACGATCCGGAATTCTCTGCCGCGATGGTGGAGAACGGCCTGAAGGTCATCAGGGATCGTCATACCTGCCGCCACCGCGCCGAGCAGCTCATTGACATCGTCACCGACCTCAGGGATTCCAGCCGTTCGGCACGGCCTCAGCACGACATCGGAGCCGTCGCATGAAGATCTGCTTCTTCGGATCCAGCCTCGTCTCGTCCTACTGGAATGGCGCTGCCACCTACTACCGTGGCATGCTGAAGGAGATCGCGGCGCTGGGCCATGAGGTCACCTTCTACGAGCCCGACGCCTTCGACCGCCAGTCGCATCGCGACATCGACGAGCCGGATTGGGCCAGGGTGGTGGTCTATCCCGCGACCGCCGACGGCTGGCGCCGCTCGCTCGACACAGCCGCACAATCGGCCGACATGCTGGTCAAGGCCAGCGGCGTCGGCGTCTTTGATCTCGAGCTGGAGAACGCCGTCGCCGCGCTGCCCTCGCGGCTGACGCGGATCTATTGGGACGTCGATGCTCCCGCCACGCTCGAGGCGATGGAAAGCGATCCGCAGCATCATCTGCGTCGCGCGATCCCATACTACGACATGGTCCTGACCTATGGCGGCGGCGAACCCGTCGTCTCCGCGTATCGATCAGTGGGCGCGCGGGACTGCGTGCCGATCTACAACGCACTCGATCCCTCCACGCATTTTCCGTCACCGCCCAATCCGCGCTTTGCCTGCGATCTCAGCCTGCTGGCGAACCGCCTGCCCGACCGCGAGACGCGCGTCGAGCATTTCTTCCTCGACGTTGCACGCCATCTGCCCGAAAAGTCCTTCGTGCTCGGCGGCTCCGGCTGGGACGACAAGGACGCCTCCGCCAATCTGCGCAAGGTCGGCCATGTCGGTACCGCCGATCACAACGCGTTCTTCGGCTCCGCGCTCGCCACGCTCAACGTCAATCGCGACAGCATGGCGCGCTATGGCTTCTCACCGCCGACGCGGGTGTTCGAAGCAATCGGCGCCGGCGCGTGCCTGATCACCGACGAGTGGGCCGGCATCGATCATTTCCTCGAACCCGGCCGCGAGGTGCTGGTGGCCGCCGACGGAGCCGAGGTGGCCGAGCACCTCACCGCGCTCGATCCCGAGCGGGCCCGGTCGATCGCCCGCCGCGCCCGCGCACGCATCCTCAGCCAGCACACTTACCGGCAGCGCGCCCGCCAGTTCAACGATCTCTTCGTCGCCCACAGCTCCCGAATCGAGGCAGCAGAATGAACCTCTCCATCGTCGTCATCGGTCTTTCGGTCACTTCGTCCTGGGGCAACGGTCATGCCACGACCTACCGCGCCCTGATCGAAGCGCTGGCGCGACGAGGTCACCGCGTCACGTTCCTGGAGCGGGACGTGCCCTGGTATCGGGATCACCGCGACCTGACCAAGCCCTCTGCCTGGACTGTCGAATTGTACCAATCTTCGAAAGATGTTCCGCGCCAGTTCGGCAAGCTGATCCGCGATGCCGATCTGGTGATCATCGGCTCTTATGTTCCTGACGGGATCGCGCTCGCCGAATGGGCCACGACGCACGCGAGGGGCATCACCGCGTTCTACGACATTGACACGCCGGTCACTCTGGCGCGGCTGGAGCAAGGCCTCGCCTATCTCTCGGCGGCCATGATCCCGCGCTTCGATCTCTATCTGTCGTTCACCGGCGGACCGGTGCCCGGCATGATCGAGCAGAGCTACGGCAGTCCGCTCGCGCGTGTGCTTTACTGCAGCGCAGACGCGGAGATCTACGCGCCGAAGCAGGCACCGCCGAAATGGGCGCTCGGCTATCTCGGGACCTACAGCGAGGACCGGCAGCCCGTTCTCGAGGAGCTGCTGCTGGCACCGGCGCGCACGCTGCCGTCGGATCAATTCGTCGTCGCCGGTGCCCAATATCCGGACATTATCGCCTGGCCCGCCAACGTTACGCGGATCGAGCACCTCTCGCCGAAGCAGCACCCGGAGTTCTACGCGGCGCAGCGTTTCACGCTGAACGCCACCCGCGCCGACATGAAGGCGCTGGGCTTCTCCCCGAGCGTCCGGCTGTTCGAGGCGGCGGCCTGCGGCACGCCCGTGATCTCGGACCGCTGGCCGGGGATCGAGACGATCTTCGCGCCCTCGAAGGAAATCCTGCTGGCAGCCAGCCCGCGCGAGGTCGTCGAGATCCTGCGCGACATGCCGGAAGAGCAACGGCGCACGATCGCACACAACGCGCGGCGGCGGGTTCTCGCCGATCACACGCCCGACCATCGCGCACGGCAGCTCGAGACCTATTACGCCGAGGCAGCCGCGCGGCGCCGCCGCAAGACGGCGCCGCTCCCCGTCGTTCGCCCCATGCAGGTCGCCCAACTCTGAAAGGCCACGTCATGACGCTCCAGACCCGCATCCACGCATCCCGCCGCTCGCCGACGGTCCTGGTCGCCGGCGGCGCCGGCTTCATCGGATCGCATCTCTGCGACGCGCTCCTGCAACGCGGCAGCATGGTGATCTGCCTGGACAATTTGTTCACGGGAACCACCGACAACATCCGGCCCCTGCTCAACCATCCGAACTTCCGCTTCATCGAGCATGACGTACGCGATTCCATCGAGATCGAGGGCGAGATCGACCGGATCTACAGCCTCGCCTGCCCGGCCTCGCCCCGCCATTATCAAGTCGATCCGGTCGGAACGATGAAGACCTGCGTGCTCGGCTCGATCAACCTGCTCGAACTGGCGCGGCAGAAGGGCTCCCGGATTCTTCAGGCCTCCACCAGCGAGGTCTACGGCGACCCGGAGGTGCATCCGCAGCCGGAATCCTATCTCGGCAACGTCAATCCGGTCGGGCCGCGGGCCTGTTACGACGAAGGCAAGCGGGCCGCGGAGACGCTGATGTTCGACTATCGGCGGATGCACGGGACGGAGATCAAGGTCGCGCGCATCTTCAACACCTACGGCCCGCGCATGCTCGAGAATGACGGCCGCGTCGTGTCCAACTTCATCGTGCAGGCGCTGCGTGGCGAGCCGATCACGATCTACGGCCAGGGCACGCAAACCCGCAGCTTCTGCTTCGTTGACGATCTCGTGCGGGGGCTTCAGCTCCTGATGGAGAGCCCCGCCTCGGTCAGCGGTCCGTGCAATCTCGGCAATCCGCACGAGGTCACGATCGAGGCCATCGCCCGTGAGGTGCTGGCATGCACCGAATCCGCGTCCCCGCTGCGCTTCGAGCCCCTGCCGAAGGACGATCCCAGGCGGCGCAAGCCCGTGATCGATGCCGCCGAGAAGATTCTGGGATGGCGTCCGAGGGTGGCATTGAAGGACGGCCTTCAAGCGACCATTGCCTATTTTGCGCTCCGTCTCGCCGGGGAATCGCCCACGCTCGTGCCGGCCATCGCCACGCGCAGGACACGCCCTCCAGCACGCGGCCGCCTGACGATGTCCGAGCAACCGTGAAGGTCATTGCTTGGCAGGCTCGCCCGGTGAACCGCTCGCGCAATGAACCTAGAACGTCCCGGCCACAGTGACGCGGAACGTCAGCGGCTCCACCGGATGCAGCACGTAGTCCATGACGCCGTTCTGACAAACGGCCGCCGGCGCGGTACCCGATGTGCAGAGATTGTAGAGCGTGTCGGTCTTCAACAGCGAGCCATAGGCATAGGTGATCTGGTTCGCCTTGCTGTTGAAGAGGTTGAGCACGTCGAACTGGATGCGCCAGCCGTTCTCGCTGCGGTAGCCGAGCCGCGCGTTGACGAGGCCGGTCGGCCGCGAGCGGAACGCATTGTCCTCGGTCAACGGGCTCGCGCCGATGTAGCGCCAGCGCGCGCTGCCGAACCAGCCGGTCTTCTCGCCAAGCGTTATTCCGGCCGATGCCACCATCGCCGGGGCGTTGGGAATGTAGTTGCCGGGCGCATTGCCGATCTGCGCCTCGGGATAGCCGGCGAGCGAGGCATGGACCGCGGCCTGCTCGTCGTCACGGCCCCGGAAGCGCGCATGCGTCATTGCGAGATCTGCGTCGATGTCGATCCAGGACCGCGGCCGGTAATGATTGGTCCACTCGAAGCCGTAGCGGCGGCTGGCGCGGGTTGCCGAGGTATCACCGGCATCGCCGGAGAACAGGATCTCAGAATCCTGGTCCAGGAGGAAGAGGCTCAGAGAGCTGTCGAGGCCGGGAACGATCCTGCTGCGAACCCCGGCCTCCCCGCCTCTGGTGCGCACCAGGAGCGGCGACGCCGTGACCCTTGTCGCGGGATCGGTGGGATTCTCCGTCGTGGTCGCACCGCGGGCATCGTTCGAGTGCATGCCGTAGCCGGCGCCGAGGAAGAATTCCGTATGATTGAACGGACCAAGCACCATCCTGAATTTCGGGCTGCCGAGCGCGGCATCGGCGCGACCGGAATTTGCGGCGTTGAACAGAGAGGTGACGTCGGCGGCGTAATAATCGCCCCGCCAGCCCAACGTCGTCCTGAGCCAGTCGGTCCAGCGCACCGTGTTCTCGGCAAAGACCCCGACGCTGCCCTCGCCGACCTTGTCGCTGCGGATATTGCCGATGAAGCCGCGCCGGAACGTATTGGTGAGCGCGAGGTCGATCGCATCATAACGCGATTGCAGACCGAAGGTGGTCTGCATCGGCAGGCCGGCAAAGGAGCCGTTCAGCGTGCGCGAGACATTGGCGCCCGCCATCAAGCGGTCGTCGTGCTGGTGGAACTGGTCGCCGAGCACGGGATCGTCGAGGAAGTAAGTGAAATTATTGAAGAGGTCGAGCTGGCTCTTCACCAGATAGGCGTTGGCTTTCCATGAACCGACGTCGTCGGTCTGCGCGATGCGCCCGGACAGCGCAAAGCGGTTGGCGTGGCCACCGTCGCTCGGATCTTCCGAACCATACCGGCCGATCAGGCCGCTGGTGATGGCGCGCTGCGGCACCTGGTCGGTCGCATTCCATTTGTTGACGTAGGCCATGCCGGTGAGCGACATGCCGTCGGTCGCGGTGCCCTGGCTGTAGCGCACGAGGCCGTTGAGCTTTCGCACGTTGTCCGGATTGTCCCACGGGCCGTCGTACGTACCGATCTCGCCGGCCACCAGCAGCGAACCGTCGCCAACTTTCGCGGAATCCATGCCGAGCAGACGGCGGTAACCGAAGCTGCCGGCGCTCACCTGCGCCAGCCGCCTTGTGCTGTCGATCAGGCCGATGTGAACGCTTCCGACCGAGGCGAAGTCGCCTTCGTCGGCGAAGTAAGGTCCCTTGCGCACGTCCATTGCGGCGATGGTTTCAGGGATCAGCCAGTTGAGATCGGCATAGCCCTGGCCATGCGCGTGGGTGCGCATGTTGACGGGGACGCCGTCGACGATGATCGCCAGATCGGTGCCGTGGTCGAGATTGTACCCACGCAGGAAATACTGGTTGGCTTTGCCCTCGCCGGAATGCTGCGTCACGATCAGACCGGGCACGGCTTCGAGCGCCTCGCCCGGCCGTGTGAAAGGGCGTGCGTTGATCTCATCGCCGGAGACGGTGATCTCGCTGGCCATGCCGGCCGCGGCCCTTGCACCCGAGCCGGCACTGCGCGGATCCGACGCCTGCGCCGTCGCGGAAGACACGAAGATGCGGCGGCCGGCCGCGGGCGATCTGGCGGCACGGCGCGATGCGGCCGTCATCTTGCGCCCGGGCGCGACGCCGCCACTGACCTCGACCGGCGGCAGTTCGCGTGAGGTGTCATTGCTCTGTGCAAGGGCGCGGCCGTCATCCGCGAGCAACGCCAAGACCGAGAGTGCCGTCAAAGCGCCGCCGTGACGACCGTGCTCAGGCCGCCTCGGTCGCATCGGTGCATTCCAAAACTTTCGTGCCGGCGTGGCGAGGCTCGTTCCCGAACATGCGGCGATAGAGCACGACCGAGACGAGCCATGCGACCGCAAACAGCGCGATCACGACAAAGCCGACATTGGCAAGCGACTCGTTGAGGTCCTCGACCAGCACCCATGCGCCGCCGGAGAGACCGAGCCGCTCGCCGATCAGGCCGAGCGCTTCGATCCCGCCGATGAACAGTGCAACCGCGACGGAGGCGCCGGTGATCGTGAGATTGTACCAGAGCTTGCGCAAGGGATCGACGAAGGCCCAGCGATAGGCGCTCACCATCAGCGCGGAATCGGCAGTGTCGACCAGCGCCATGCCTGCAGCGAACAGCGCGGGGAAAACCAGCACATCGGCGAGCGAGGCACCGCGCGCGGCTTCGCTGGCGGAAATGCTGAGCAGGCTGATCTCCGTCGCGGTGTCGAAGCCGAGGCCGAACAGGAAGCCGAGCGGGTACATGTGCCAGGGCTTCGTCACCAGACGGAACATGGGGCCGAGCAGCCGGGCCAGAATACCGCGGCTGGCAAGCAGCGCATCGAGCTGCGCAGCATCGTGAACGCCCTGCTCCCGCGCCGCGCGAAACGTCCGCCACAGGCCGACGAAAATGACGAGGTTGATCGCGGCAACCGCAAGCAGGAACAGCGCCGAGACTGAGGTGCCGATGAGACCGCCGACCTCCTTGAGCAGGCTGTCGCCGCCAAGGCTCACGACGCCCAGTGCCAGCAGCATGGTCGCCACCACGACGACGGTGGAATGGCCGAGCGCGAAATAGAGGCCGACGCTGCGCGGCGTCTCGCCGCCGTGCATCAGCTTGCGCACGACGTTGTCGATCGCGGCAATGTGGTCGGCATCGACGGCGTGACGCAGGCCGAACACCCAGGCCAGCAAGGCGGTCGCCATCACCGTCGGCCGCTCGCCGAACAGCGTGAAGGCCCAGGCCCATGCCGCGATGTTGGCGGCGACGAGCCCGCCGAGCAGCGCCGCCGTTCCGGGCTCGACCGCCCGCAAAGTCCGCATCGCTGCTCGTTCCATTCGCTCGCCCTTACAGTATGACGTTTATCAAAATTTCTCATACTGGCAAGAGCAAGAGCCGGACCAGTTTCGGTCTGCCCCCTGACGAGCCGACGGAATGCGAGCCAAATGGCGGGCCTGATGGAGGAATTCCGCGTCAGCGGGATCACCGCGCCGATGCGGGATGGGCGCTCGCATTGGCAAGCAGATATCCAGTTTGACGCCGAAGTTGACGGTCGTCAGGGGGAGCTAGACCCACGCAACTGGAACCCATTGCTGTGAAGCCGCTCACATCCGATTCGACGATCCCGATGTATTCATCGTGCCGGGTGGAGATGGCAGACGGAGACGCGCATGAAACTCCTCATGCTCTCGCTAATCGCAGCCATGCTTCTCGCCGGTGCGGCCAATAGCGTGTTCAGGCCGCAGGCAGTACCTCATTTCGGTCAGCCCGGCATGGCGTCCATTCAAAACATGCAGACGGGCCAAGCCGACAAGCTTCCCGAGCAGGAGCTGCAGGACCGCTCCGTCTTGTTTGCGAAAGAGCCGCGGTAGGCCGGCAGGTCCGCTTTATTCGGCCGCTGCGGTCGCGGGTTGCCGCTGCCCGTCGTTCGGTCCCGTTCGCGCCATCTGCTCGTCGAGCCAGAGGCTGTGGTGCTCGCGCGCCCAGTTGACGTCGACTTCGCCCGAGCCCATGGCCGCGAACGCACCTTCCATGCCGATGGTGCCGATATAGATGTGCCCGATCATCGCCGCGACGAACAGGACCGCCACAATGGAGTGGACGATCTGGGCCATCTGCATGCTTTCGATACCCGTGCCGTAGAACGGGAACATCAGCGCATAGCCGCTCGCCGCGACGAGCCCGCCACCGATCACGACGATCCAGTAGATCATCTTCTGGCCCCCATTGAAGCGATTGGCCGGCGGATGGTCATGCCCGATCAGGCCGCCACCCCGCTTGGCCCATTCGATATCCACCTTATTGGGGATATTGCCGCCGATCCACATCAGGAAGATCAGCACGACCCCCAGCGTGAACGGGAAACTCAGATAATTGTGGGCGTATTTGGCCCATTGCGACCATTCGGAAAAGGCCTCGAAACCGATCAGCGGCAATAGCAGTTGCCGGCCAAAGGTGACGTTGAGGCCGGAGATCGCCAGGATGATGAAGCAGGTTGCCGTCATCCAGTGCACGAAACGTTCGAAACCGTTGAAGCGCACGATGGTGCGGCCCGAGCGGCCGCTTTCCAGCCGAACCATGCCGCGGGTGAGATAGAAGATCATGATCAGGGCGATCATGCCGATGATGGCAACGCCGCCGATCCAGGGCAGCGTCACCATGCGGAATTCCCGCCATTCCCGCCCCTGCGGCTGCTCGAGAACGCCGGACCGCTGATCCGGAATGCTGACACGCCCTTGAATCCGGTTCAGCTCCTGCAGAAGCTGCTGTTCCTTGACCGAGCTTGCAGTCGGATTGACCTGCTGAGCACTCGCAGGCGCCGCCATCGCCAAGAGAAGCAGCGTGCAAACGCCGAACGCCAGGCGAATGAACCTTCCAAATGACGCCATCACGTCCTCCCCGGTATTTGCGCGCCCTTCTGTTGCCACCTCAGGACTCGATCGCCTCGCGATAAGCGGTCTTCCAGCCCCATGCACCCGAGCCATAGCCGCGCTTCATGACGCGCTCCTTGTAGATCTGTGCGATGATCTCGCCGTCGCCCGCCAGCAACGACTTGGTCGAGCACATCTCAGCGCACAGCGGCAGCTTGCCTTCGGCCAGCCGGTTCGCACCGTACTTCGCATATTCCTCCTTGCTGCCGTCGGCCTCAGGGCCGCCGGCGCAATAGGTGCACTTGTCCATCTTGCCCCGCGAGCCGAAGTTTCCGACCTTTGGATATTGCGGCGCGCCGAACGGACAGGCGTAGAAGCAATAGCCGCAGCCGATGCAGAGGTCCTTGGAGTGCAGCACCACGGCATCGGCCGTGGTGTAGAAGCAGTTCACCGGACAGACCGCCGCGCAGGGCGCGTCCGTGCAGTGCATGCAGGCCATCGAGATCGAGCGCTCACCCGGCTTGCCGTCGTTGATCGTGACGACACGCCGCCGGTTGATGCCCCAGGGCACCTCGTGCTCGTTCTTGCAGGCGGTGACGCAGGCGTTGCACTCGATGCAGCGATCAGCGTCGCAGAGAAACTTCATCCGAGCCATGTGCGTGCTCCTCTCAGGCTGCGACGATCTGACAAAGCGTGACCTTCGGCTCCTGCATGCCGGTTGCAGGATCGTAGCCGTAGCTCGTGATCGTGTTGGCGCTCTCGCCCAGCACGATCGGATCGGTGCCGGCAGGATAGTTCTTGCGCAGGTCGTTACCGCCGAGCCAGCCGCCGAAATGGAACGGCATCCAGGCGACGCCCTTGCCGACGCGTTCGGTCACCATCGCCTTCATCTTGGCCCGCGAGTTGTTCTCAGCGCCGCTCACCCAGACCCAGCCGCCGTCCTTGATGCCGCGATCGGCGGCATCAGCCGGGCTGATCTCGATGAACATGTCCTGTTGCAATTCGGCGAGCCACGGATTGGTGCGGGTTTCCTCGCCGCCGCCTTCGTATTCGACGAGACGTCCGGAGGAGAGGATCAACGGGAACTGCTTGGCGATCCCCTTCTCCACCGCCGCCTTCTGCACCGAGAAGCCGATGTTGGGCAGACGGAACTGCTTGGCATCGGGCAAGGTCGGATACTTCTCGACGAGGTCGACGCGCGGCGTGTAGATCGGCTCGCGGTGCACCGGGATCGGATCCGGCAGACCGAACGCATTCATGCGCGCCTTGCCGTTGCCGAACGGCACGCAGCCATGCTTCAGCGCGACGCGCTGGATGCCGCCGGAGAGGTCGAGCGCCCAGGACACCGCATCCGGATTGGCCGGGTTGACCCGCTGGATCGTCGCCATCTCGGCCTCGGTGAGATCCGCGTCCCAACCGAGCTTCTTCAGGCTCGCCAACGTGAACTCGGGATAGCCGTCCTCGATCTCCGAGCCCTTGGAGAACGACTTGTCGGCGAGCAGGCTGACCTTGCGCGTCGTGCCGTCGGGCAGCTTCTCCTCGCGCTCGATGCCGAAGCGCGGACGGAATGCGCCGCCGCCGTCCATGACGTGCAGATTGTTGTTGTAGAGCAGCGGCGAGCCGGGATGCTTCACCTCGGGCGAGCCCCAGCACGGCCAAGGCAGGCCATAATAATCGCCGCCGACTTCCGGATCGTCCTTGGGGGCGCGCATCGTCACCAGGTCGAACTTGTGCTGGTTCTTCATATGCGCCTTGATGCGCTCCGGCGACTGGCCGCAATAACCGGTCGACCAGCTTCCACGGTTGATCTCGCGCAGCACGTCCTCGGGGACCGGAAGGTTGTTCTCGACCTTGATGTTCTTGAACATCTTGTCGGCGAAGCCGAACTTCTTCGCCAGCAGATAGATGATCTCGAGGTCGTCCTTGGATTCGAAGATCGGCTTGACGATCTGCTCGCCCCATTGCATCGAGCGGTTGGAGGCGACGCGCGATCCCGCGCATTCGAACTGCGTCGCCACGGGCAGGATATAGACGCCGTCCTTGCGCCCGGCCTCGACCGCCAGAGACGCCCAGGTAGTCGGGTGCGGATCGGCGATCACCAGCAGCTCCAGCGCCTTCAGGCCCTTCAGCGATTCGGGAATGCGCGTGATGCTGTTGCTGGCGTGGCCTTGCACGAACACGGCCTTGACGTTGTCCTTCTGTGCGACGTCGGCCTTCGGCAACAGCGCGGCATCGAACCAGCGCGTCAGCGGGATGCCTGGCGTCTCCATCTGCTTCTTCTCGTCGAAGCGCGAGACGAGATAGTCGTAGTCGACCTCCCAGACCCGGGACCAGTGCTTCCAGGCACCCTCCGCGAGGCCGTAATAGAACGGCAACGTCACGATATCGAGGCCGACATCGGTCGCGCCCTGCACGTTGTCATGGCCGCGCAGGATGTTGGCGCCGGCCCCGGCCTTGCCGACGTTACCCGTCATCAGCAGCGCGATGCAGCTCGCCCGCACGTTGGCGGTGCCGACCGTGTGCTGGGTCTGGCCCATGCACCAGATGATGGTCGCGGGCTTGACCGTCGCGAACGTCTTGGCGACGCGCTCGAGCTGCGCGGCGGGCACACCGGTGACGCGCTCGACCTCCTGCGGATTCCATTTCTCGACCTCCTTGCGCAGGTCGTCGAAGCCGTAGACGCGCTGGGCGATGAATTCCTTGTCCTCCCAGCCGTTCTTCAGGATGTGCCACATCATGCCGTAGAGCACGGGAATGTCGGTGCCGGGACGGATGCGGACATATTCGGTGGCATGTGCCGCGGTGCGGGTCAGGCGCGGATCGAAGACGATGAAATTCGCCTTGTTGAGCTCCTTGGATTCGAGCAGGTGCTGCATGCTGACCGGATGCGCTTCCGCCGCGTTGCTGCCGATAAACAGCATCGTCTTGGAGTTGCGCATGTCGTTGATGCTGTTCGTCATCGCGCCGTAGCCCCAGGTATTGGCGACGCCGGTGACGGTGGTGGAGTGGCAGATCCGCGCCTGGTGATCGGTGTTGTTGGTGCCCCAGAACGCGCCCAACTTGCGGAACAGGTAGGCTCCTTCGTTGGTCATCTTGGCCGAGCCGAGCCAATAGACCGAATCGCTGCCCGACTTCTCGCGAACCTGCAGCAGCTTGTCGCCGATCTCGTTCACCGCCGTGTCCCACGACACCCGCGTCCACTGCCCGTTCACCAGCTTCATCGGATAGCGCAGGCGGCGATCGCTGTGCACGAGCTCGCGCACCGAAGCGCCCTTGGCGCAATGCGAGCCACGGTTGATCGGCGAATCCCAGCTCGGTTCCTGCCCGATCCAGACTCCGTTGAGGACTTCCGCCGTCACCGTGCAGCCCACGGCACAATGCGTGCAGATGCTCTTCTTGACGGTGGCGCCGGCCGCGAGCGGGCCGGCGGCGGCCGCCTCCGCCTTTCGCACGGTGCCGACCGGCATGGCCCCGAGCGCGGCGAGCGCGCCGCCGGCGAGGCCCGATTTGCGCAGGAATGTGCGGCGATCAAGTCCCCCGCCCTGCCCCGCGAGGGATTCGGCGACGGAGCCGCGGCGATCGGAACGCTGGTGTGTTCGCTTGATAAGCACGGGCAGCCTCCCTCTCAGGCCGGATAACGATTGACGCGGTAGAACGTCTTCACGTGATCGGATTCCTTGTAGCGCGCCTTGCGCTTCTCATCGTTGGTTTCACTGTCGGCTTGGGCGGACCCGACCAACGGTGTTGCAAGCGCCGCGCCGGCACCGGCGGTACCCAAGCCGACCTTGCGCAGGAAATCGCGGCGTCCGACCTTTGCTTTCGTCTCGTCACTCATCGCATCTCTCCCGGACCGAAGCGCCTCGGTCAGCTGGCGAATGTAAATGCTTCCGTCTCGATTTCGATGAAAGTGCGGCCGAGCGCGCCGACTGCGCTATAGAAACGGGCAGTCCCCGCGTTCTCGATGTCCGCGAACAATCGCCCTATCCATGGCGACACGTGCTTTTCGAAGAAGGCGCGCTGCGCCTCGTGCGAGGCATCGAAGCGGCCATCGGCAAGGCCCGACATGATCTCGCACAGGATGGCAGCGTGATCTTCGGGTTCGGAATCGTTGGCGATACGCTCGATGCCGAGCGTCATCAGGTCGCCGCGCAGGCGCGACAGGGGCCGTTCGTTGAGAAAGCCCGTGAGATAATAGGAGGCATAAGGCAGCAATTCGCCGCGGCCGAGCCCGACGAACAAATCGAAATACTCCCGCTCGACTTTCGACGGGACGGCGCTCGAGGCCGCGTCGGCGAGCGCCGCATGCGCGCGCCCGAGCGGCGTCGCGTCTCCGCTGAGCGCGGCGAGCTGCTCGAGAAGGCGCTTCGACGGAGGTGCAGACAGCAGCACCGCGAGCAAGGCGTATTCCCGCGCGCGCGCCGCATCGATGGGATCGACGAGCTCGGCGGAGCCGGCTTGCTCACTGTAAAGATCGGGCCGCAGATCGTTTCGGGAGACGCCGGTCGCCGTTTCGACTGCAACCACCCGTTGTGCGGGCACACGGGTCCAATTCGAGACGGAGGGCTGGCTGATGCCTATTTTGCGTGCAAGCTGAGCGATGCCGCCTGCGGCATCGATCGCTCGATCAAGTCCGTCATCGCGCACGTGGACCTCCCATCCCAGTCCCGTCTGCTTGATTATCGCTTTTGTTACAAAGCAGTAGGTAGCGTAATCCGGGTTCCAGCAACGGTCAATCGCCTGCCATAGCCTGTCCCTATAGTCTTTGGTCGTGGTTCAGCGCGGCAGTGCACCACCATGCGTGCGGGACCTCACAGGCTCTGCAGAATCCGCAGGTCTTTCACCCACTGTCGGTTGCACTGCAGCAGGGATTGCCAGGTGCTGCGTCTCATCGGGCGGCTCAACGACATTGGAAACAAGTGCCACATCGGCTTGATGCGATTCCGCCGGAGAATCGGCCGTTTCGATCGACGCCTCAGCAAGAGTCTGGGCCGCCTCGCGCACGCCGCCGACAATGCGATCGACCAGTGCGGCCAGCTCCTCCGAGGAACAATCCAGCGGGCCAAATCCCGGCATCGCCGTCGGGTCATTGAAGTCCCATGCATTCTCCGCGAGCCCGACGAAGTCGCGAATCGCGGGATCGGTCGCCCAAGCGCGGCGAAGGGCCGCAAGGCTCAACTCCCGAGGGATCCCCTTGCCGAGGAAGGCCGTGATGTCGGTGGCAGCATTGATCTCGTCGATCGACGGCAGGCTCGACAGATCGAACTCGGTCTCGTCCTTTTTTGTTTCGGACGGCGGCGTCGGCTGCGCCGGGGCAGGTTTCGCCGGCTCCGCTCGCGACTGCTGTTTGCGGCGGGACCAACGCGCAAGGAAGTCCTCCTCACTCATTCCTTTCCGCCTTCATGTTCGCGCCGCGCCAGCGCCTCCGGATCGGCACGGCGCCGCTTGCGCTTGACGAATTCGCGCTCGACATGGTGCTCGGCCACGAAGCTTTCAATCGCTTCGCGCAGCACTTCCGGCATCGGCACGGCCTCGACGAGATTGTCGGCGGCTTCGGTAAAGCCTTCGCCCTCGGCGGGGTCGGCGGTCACCGCGGTGACGGCATAGGGCCAGGCGCCTTCCGCGGGCGACAGCACGACCCAGATGCTCGGACGGCCGGAGGCCAGATTGTCGCGATAGCGCGCCGTCTCCGACGGATAGAGATCGATGGTCGCGCTTCCGGCATAGAACAGGGTCGTGCCGTCCTGCTCGCGAAGCACGGTCCAGGGTTGGGTCGACGGCTCGTCCGGCAGGACGGCAATTCCGCGCCAGATGAAATCGACCCAAGGCGAGTCGGCACGGCGCCGCTCGACCACGACGCCGACGGCAATCGAGAGAGACGGCAATGCCGCGGGGCTCATGTCGCCATCTCCAGGCGCTTCACCGGCAACCCGGTCAGCAGATTCTGTGGCTTCATCCGCAGCTTCTGATCCGCCGTCATCGACAGGATCAGGTAGACCGGCTCATCCCCGACATCGTCGAGGGCACGGCTGGAATCCGCAAACGTCAGCCGGAACAGCGCGAGCACGCGATCGGCGTCGCGCTCGCCGAGCTCTTCGCCGTGCCACAGACGGTCGCCGAGCCTCGTGGCATCGGCATCGAGCCCGACATACCAGGTCAGCTTCGCCTCGTGCAGCGCCCGTAGCGGCTCGATCACGACATCGATGCCGAGCAGATGGGAGACCCAGCGCGTCATCGCCTGCGCCAGCGCTACAGGTCCGCGGCCGTCGGCGGTCAGGTCGAGGGCCATGTCGAACTGGTCGCTCCGGTGCCAATAGGCCTCGGCATTCTCCTCGCCCAACACCTCGACTACCGCATCGGTGGTGGCGCCGAGCATCGACATCAGCGAGAGCACCGGGGTCGGGCTCCGGCCGCCGACGACCTCCTCGTCTCCCAGCAACAAAGCGTGCTCATGTGGGAGAACGCGCTGGATCCGGAAGAACAATTCGGCCGCGCGCAGCACGAACGGGTCGTCGCAGCCGTCGAGCGCGTTGCGCAGGATGACGTGCACGAGCTGGTTGACGAACAGCGGCGGCAGATCGTTCGCCCCTGAGCGGAGCCAGGCAAGATAGGCCGCTTCGAGCGTCGGATGCCGCAGCAGAAGATTGCGGAACGCCAGCACGAACTGCCAATTCTCCCTGGCATCCGCATCGGCAATCGCGGCGATCTCGCCGGCGTTAACGACTTGGCGCGGGTCTGCAAGCAAATCGCGGTGCAGCCGGCGTTCGACCGGGCATGCGTCGTCCGGAGGCATCAGCTCGGGACGGGCAAAATAGGCTTTGAGAAATTCGTCCGTGACACGCAGGCCGCCGCTCTCGTCGCGATCGAGCAGGTGGTGACCACAGGCGATCCAGAAATCGTTCATCGGACGGTCGGCTCCCGGCCGAGATCCGCAAGCCTGAGATCGCCGTCCGGCTCGACGTCGTCCTCCATCTCGATGAACGAGAACGCCTTGCCATGCCCCTGGCCTTCCCGAAGCTGCAGCCGGCGGAACGACTCGCGGACCGCCCCATCGCTCGAGGTGCGGTGCACTGCAATAAGCGAGCTGATGGGATGGCTGCAGAGCGACTGGGCGAAAGCGACCTCCTCTTCGGCGGCCGTTTTCGCCGCCGCCATGTCCGGCGCGCCGAAACGATCGACCAATTGCCTCGACAGCAAATCGACCAGGCCGTGGTAATCGTCCGCGGTCGCCGGAACGATCTGCGCCAGGGTCGACCAGCCCCAGGATTGCACCCCGAGGAACCCACCGCGAAACGCCGCGCGGGCCTTGCCCTCGAGCTTCGCGCCATCGCAATCCCAGAAGCGGAAGGCGCCGGAGACGGCCCATTCGCCCGGCTCTGCCGCCACGTCGAACGCGAAGGTGTCTGACGGATCGAGCGCGATCGTACGCAGGAGCTTCACAGGCGCGGTCCTCCGAGGGCCGGATCGAGCCAGGACGGCACCGCGAGCGCCCGGACCAGGTCGCTTCGTTCGATCGTCTCCGTCCCGATGCGGCGCGTCAGGAGGTCGCCGCAATCATCTATGCGCTGTATCGTCTGCCTTTCACGCGGCATTCGCGTGAGATAGTCGCGCGCGACGCTGTCGAAGCCGTCGACCCGCCAGCCGTCCAGCGCCAGCATCAGATGCCGGGCGAAGCTTTCCGTGATCTGCGCCGCGCCCGCCTCGCCAAAGCCTTCCTGGTCAAGCGCCGAGGCCAGCGGGTGGACGCCTGGATCGTCATCGTTCATGGCAACCGTCCGTATCATCGCGCCGAAGACCAGCCAGGGCGGCGGCGCCTCCTCGTCAGCTCCGGAACACCAACCCATCCGTCCGCCGCCGACCAGCCCCCCGTCGATCCTGACCGCATCCGGCCAGCCGATCGTGATCGGCTTGCTCGGCGGTGCATAGGCGCGAAGCGCGTCGGTGAGCGCGACCATGCCTGCGTAGAACGCGCGCCGCGCGCTGCGCAACGGCTCGGCCGGCTCGAGCACCACGGCGAACTCGGCGAGGTCGAAGCGGCCGACATAGACGAGCGTTCCGGCGCCGCTCTCCGGTGCGATGCGGCATGCATGGGCAAAAGCGTCGCCGCTCTCGCGCAATCGCACCAATGTGAACGGCGGCGGCAGGTGGATCGGTTCCGCCGCGGAAACATGGCTCACTGGGATCGACGGCAGACCGTCCTCCGCTTTCCTTTTCTTCCCGATGGATAATGTCTATACGAGGCGAAGGGCCGGCGCGAGTCCGTCGTCGTCGTCCGAAAGGCGGAGGAGTTAACCTGGAGCAGCCGTCGAAGACCATCCTGATCTGCTCGTGCGAAGACACGATGCGCCTCGACGTGGCTGCAATCCGGCGCGCATGTCCGAACAGCGAGGTCAAGAGCTTCCGCCACCTCTGCGGGGCGGAGCTCGATCATTTCCGCAACATGGCCGCGACAGAAGGCGTGTTGACGGTCGCCTGCACGCAGCAGGCGGCGCAGTTTTCGGACGAGGCCGGCGAGCGGCCTGACGCGATCGGCTTCGTCAATATCCGCGAGACGGCCGGCTGGTCCCGCGACGGCGCGCACGCCGGCGCAAAAATGGCCGCCCTGCTCGCATCCGCCTCCATCCCCGCCCCGGACTATCCGCTCGTCACCTTGTCGAGCGAGGGCGTCATCCTGATCTACGGGCGCGATGAGGCCGCGATCGAGGCCGGCCGCCTGCTTGCCGATCACCTCGACGTCACCGTGATGCTGAAGCAGCTCGATGACACCGTGCCGCCGGTTGCCACGGTGTTCCCGATCGTGAAGGGCACGATCCGCTCCGCGAAGGGACATTTCGGCGCGTTCGAGCTGGTAATCGACGATTATGCGCGTCCCCGCCCCTCCTCGCGCGATCGCTTCGTGCTCGACTCGCCGCGAAGCGGGGTCACCTCGCGCTGCGATATCGTGCTCGATCTTTCCGGCGGTCTGCCAATGTTTCCCGCCCACGACCTGCGCGACGGCTATCTCCGCGCCGACACGAAAGATCCCGCCGCGGTGCTGCGCGCGGTGCTGACCGCGCGCGATCTCGTCGGCAGCTTCGACAAGCCCAGATATGTCGAGGTTGCGCCGGCGCTTTGCGCCCATTCGCGCTCGAAGCGTACGGGCTGCCATCGCTGTCTCGATCTTTGCCCGACCGGGGCGATCACGCCCGTCGGCGATCATATCGCAATCGATCCGAACATCTGCGCGGGCTGCGGCCAATGCGCGGCGGCCTGCCCGACCAGCGCAGTCTCCTACGCGCTGCCGCCCGCCGATACGCAGCTCCAGAAACTTCGCGCCATGCTGCTCGCCTATCGCGAGGCCGGCGGCGCGAATGCGGTGCTGCTCTTTCACGACAGCCCGCACGGCACGCCGCTGATCGACGCCCTCGCGCGGCATGGCGACGGCCTGCCGGCGAACGTGCTTCCCTTTGCCGTCAACGAGCTCACGCAGGTTGGGCTGGAGGCGATCGTCGGCGCCTTCGCCTATGGCGTCTCTGCCGTGCGCTTCCTGCTCCGTGGCAAGCCGCGCCACGACGTGACCGGATTGACGCAGACGATCGCGATGGCTGACGCCATCCTCGGCGGCCTTGGATTTGCGGGCCGTCGCCTCGCCACCATCGAAACCGACGATCCCGACGCGCTCGGCGCGCATTTGACTGATATCGGCACGCTCGCCGCGGTCCTTACGGCGGCAACTTTCAAGACCGTCGGCAAGCGGCGCGATCTCTTGCGGTTCGCCCTCAGCGAGTTGCACCGGCTGGCGCCGCAGCCGGTCGACGTCATCGCGCTGCCGCAAGGTGCGCCCGTCGGCGCAATCAGCGTCGAGACCGATGGCTGCACGCTGTGCCTGTCCTGCGTCTCGGCCTGCCCGACCGGCGCATTGCGCGACGATCCCGAGCGGCCGGTGCTGAAATTCATCGAGGATGCCTGCGTGCAGTGCGGCCTGTGCCAGAGCACCTGTCCGGAAAAGGTCATCAGCCTCAAGCCGCAGATCGATTTCCGGGCGGCGCGCGCGCCTGCCGTTGTCATCAAGGAGGAGGAGCCCGCGCTCTGCGTCCGCTGCGGCACGCCCTTCGGCGTCAAGAGCACGATCGACCGCATCGCCGCCAAGCTCGAAGGCCGGCACTGGATGTACCCGGCCGGCGACAAGCGAATCGACGCGCTCAGGATGTGCGCGGACTGCCGCGTCGTGGTCATGAGCGAACAGCAATTCGATCCGTTCAAGGGCGTTCCGGAACGAACGCCGCCGCGAACGACGGATGATTATCTCCGCGAACGCAACGGCAAGGACTAAAGCGGACGCCGTCGAATCGGGGCAAGGCAATCATCTCGACGTCGCGCGGGCCAGAAATTCGGTCAGCGCGCGCCGGTCCTCGGCCGAGCCGATGCGCTGCTCCGGCATCTTGGTGCCGGGGGTGTAGGCATTCGGCCCGATTTCGAACAATCGTGCGACGGTTTCCGGCGTCCAGACGATGTCCATCGTTTTCAGTGCATCAGAGAAGCGATATCCCGGCACCGAAGCGATCTTGCGGCCGTAGAGTCCCGCAAGTGTGGGACCCGCACGCTGCACCTCCTTGTCCGAGAGCGTGTGGCAGGCAACACAGGCCCGAAACACATCGGCGCCGTGATCGCCGGCATAGGCCGCAAGCGGGTCGGCCGGTGTGCCGACCAGGCTTGAACCGATGGGATTGCCGGTGCGGGCATTCCAGCGCCTGATCCTGCCGTCCGCACCACCCGTCATCAGTGTCTCGCGATCGGCAAGGAAGGCGACCGCCCACACCGGCAGCCCGGGCCCAACCAGGGTGCGCAGCAGGTTGCGCGACTTGCGCTCGATGATCGCCACCGTGCCGCCGATCCCGGCCGCAGCGATCAGTGCACCGTCCGCCGACATGGCCAAGGCCACCACCGGCGTCGGACTGGCTGCGACCTCGCCGCTGACCTTGCCGTCCGTTGTCAGCATGCGCAGCCTGCCATCGACCGCGCCCGTGACGATTTCACCATCCGGCGCGACAGCCACCGCGTTCAGCGGCGCCGGCAAAGTCACGATGTCAGGTTGGCCATCCGGCAAACGCCAGATGCGCAGCGCAAGATCGTAGCCGACACTGACGAGCCTGCCGTCCGGCAGGAAAGCGACCCCATTGACGTTCTGCGTATGCCCCTCGAGCATGCGGGATGTGCCGTCCGACAGCGACCAGAGCCGCACTGTCTGGTCCCATGACGCCGATGCGAGAAGCGTCCCATCGGACGACACAGCAAGCGCCGCGATCGGTGCGACATGTCCCTCCAGCACCCGGTCCGGTTCCGGCCGGCCCGCCGTCCACACCGCAATGCGCGCATCGGCGCCGGCCGTGATCATGCGGCCGTCTTTGAGAAAGGCGACGGCATTGACGCCATCGGCGTGATACCGCAGCACGTGCTCTGCCGTATCCGTCCTCAGCGACCAGCGGATGACGGCGGTGTCGAAGCTGCCGGAGAGAAGGCTGTCGTCATCGGGCGAAATGGCGAGAGCCCGTATCGGGCCGCCGTGTCCGACCATGTCGGCATGCACGGACGATGCGGCAAAGATGGCCCACAGCACTGCGGCCACCTTAGTGCACAGAGCTGATCTGTTCATTCCTGGCCGCCCGCTGACATTCACCCCCTCGAGATTGCCAGAAGAGGCAACGGAAATGAATATCCTGGAACGGTCTACTTGAAACAGTCTACTTGGCCGGTGCCGTCGTGGTCTTGGACGACCCCTCCGGCGCGGGCTGCATTCCGGGCGGACTCTGGCCCTGGGGGCTTTCGGGCGGCGCACCACCCGAGCCGGTATTGATCGGACCCGTCCAACCTTGCGGCTGGAGCTGGCCCTTGTCCTCGGGAGGCGTTTGCCCCGTCGGCGAGTTGGTTTGCGCCGGCTGGGCCAGGGCGCCCTCGACAATGCAAAGTGCTGCGAAGCACAGGATCGTTCTCGGTAATTTCACGCCAAGCCTCCGATGCGCTCACCAGGCCTGCAGAAAACTTGCAAGACCCGCATCCGTTCCGGATCGTGCAGCGCAGCAGCGCCGAGCTCCGGTCCCTTGGCTCGATGGGCGATGCGTCTTTCCGCCGATCCCGTGTTCAAAAGCCCATAGCGGGCGGATGGCTGATGCGATCGACGAGCTTGCTCGCCGCAGGCCCTGTCGTATAGATGGCGTGGTCCAATCGAGGGAGGCTGAGGATGAAGGCTTTTTTGCTTGGCTGCGTCGCGGCCGTGGTGATCGCGGTTGGTGGGATGGTGATCCTCGATCGCGTGCAGGAGCCCGCCGCGCACGCGTTTGCCACCACCGGGGTGCGTCTCTAAGAAGGCTCACTCGCGCTTGAGCCCGATCGGCCCGAGGATCGGAGCGGAGGGAACGAGCTCGACCTTGCGAACCATAGCTTCCTGCAGCCGAGGATCGTAGATCATTGCCTGCGCCGTGCAGACGATGGCACCGCGCAAGGTGCGCTCCACGCGCCATTTCCGCCTCCGGCTTCAGAATTTGGTAACCATACGAGCATGGTTGAACGCATTGACGCAAATCGCGCGGCGGCAGTGTCTGACCTGTAACGGCCCTGGTATAAGCGCAGCTACGGTTCGAACGACGTTCGCGGATGATCCGGTTTCCTTGTGCGCATGAATAAGCCCAGCAATACGTTCGAGATCGCCATCGAGCCGTCGTTCGACTTTCTGTCTCCGGAATATGCAGAGCTGTTCGATCGTTCGGCTGCCACTGCCTTCCAGCATCCGGTCTGGCTGCATAGCCTCTACACCAGGCTCGCGCCTGAAACGGGTGCAACGGCCCTGGTCGTCATCGTGCGCGACCGCGACACCGGCACGCTTGCGATGGTGTTACCGCTGCTCCGAATCCGGCGCGGTCCAATACGAACCATCGAGTTCGCCGACCTCCGCGTCTCCGATTATCTGGCACCGGTTTGCAGCCCGGACGTGTTTTCACGATTGCTCGATGATGCGGCTGCGTGCGCGCAGATTCGTCGCCTTGTCCGCCCCTTCGATCTGCTCCGGATGGCCAAGCTGCCTGACGGACGGCTTCCGATCGAGGACCTCCTGGCCACGTCCCGCCGTGTCTCGATGAACACCAATGCTTATGCCACGGTTCTGGTCGCGCCGTATGAGCAATGGCGGGCCAGTGCGATGGATCGCTCCTACCAGAAGGAGCTCGCCAAGAAATATCGCCAGCTGCAGAAGAAGGGCGCGCTGAGCTTCTCATGCTGCAGCGACAGCGCCGCCGTGCTCGAGACGATGGAGGTGATGAGGAAGTTTCGCGGCCCGCGCTTTCACGCACAAGGCGACGGAGACCTGCTGCAGCGGCCCGAATATTACGGCTTCTATTCCGACGTCGCCCTTCGGGGCCTCGGCTCCTTCGTCCGCCTCTATGCCATGAAGATGGATGGCGAAGTGATCGCCGCCGTGCTCGGATTGTGTCACCGCGGCAGCTTCCTCGTCATCATGAGCGCCTTCGACATCGCCGGCTACAAGAGCCAGTCCATCGGCGCGCTGATGTTCGAAAAAGTGGCGCGAGATTGTATCGAGCGCGGAGATCAGATGCTCGACTTCACCATCGGCGACGAGCCATACAAGAAATCGTTCGGCGCACAGCCTTCACCGATGTGGGAGGTCACGCAGGTCGGCAGCGCCGCAGGCGCAATCGCCCTCTTCGCGCTGAAGCAGGCGCCCTGGCTCAAACTGGCGGCCAAGCGGCTATCGGATCTGAAGGTTCAACCCGCGCACACTGCGACGCCCACGCGCTGACCGGCGAAAGTCGCAGAGTTCAAGCGCGCAGCGCGCCGCGGACACGCCCGAGCCAGCCCGGATGCATCTGATCGACGCGGTGCGCAAGACTGCGCCGCAGGAAGTGCAACCGTCGCCGCACGTCCCAGCCGATATCGGCGCGCGAGGTCAGCGCCTGGCGGAAGCGTGCCATCTTCAGCGACTGCTGATCCGCCGCGATCTTGTCGCGATCGGCATAGAATTGCGAGATCTTCTCCAGGCCCATGCCTGCAGTCATGAGCCATCGCGGCACATATTCGGTGCAGAGACGGTCGACGTCCACGAGCAGGCGGGCGACGCCCGTTCCGGCCGCGGGACAATTGGTCTGGAACGCATCGCCGATGAGCACGATTCCGGGCCGGAGATGCCCCTCGACGACGGTCAGATCCATCACCCAGTTCTGGACGCGATCGGTCACACGGAAATCGCCGAGGTAGCTCCGCAATCCCGGCAGCAGGCGCAAAACTGTCGCCTCCGGCTCGCGGCGCAACTCGCGCATGATCGGATCGGTCGGATCGCGGAACATGAAGAGATTGGCACGCATTCCGGCGTGGACGGGAAACAGGCTGAGATAGTCTATGCCATCGGCGGTGCGTTCGCCGTAACAGGTCAACGCCTCGAAATCGAACGGCGTGCCATCCTTGCGCGCGATCGTGAAACCGAACGACACCGAATGGCGCTCGGCAAGCACGCGCCGCCTGATGCCGAGCTTGTAGCCCAGGGCTCCCGCCATGCCGGTGGCCAGAACGACGAGGCGCGCCGTCACGCGCCGTCCGGAGGCGAGCTCGAGATGCTGGACATCGCCGCTGCTGCCAATCGCTGTGACCTCGTCGACGATCAGGTTGGAAGGATCCGGAAGCTGGCGACGCGCCATTGCGACGAGATCGGCATAGGCAAATCCGTAAGCCCTGCCGATGCTGACATCGACCACCTTGCCCTCACGGATGTTGAGCACTTGATCATATCGGCACGCGACATCTTCGAGCGCATCGAGAAAGCCGAGCTTGCCGAACAGCTCCAGCTGATGGCCGCCGATCTTCTCGACCCGAAACTCATCCGGATGGACTGCCCGCTTGTCGATCAGAGCGACGCGACGCCCTGCCCGCGCCAGCACGGCCGCCGCAAGCGATCCCGCAAGACCGCCACCGACGATGGCGACGTCCGAGCCGATGGTTGCGGTCTCGTCCCCGTCAACCGGCTCGGTCACGGTTCTCGTCATGGCTCCGGCTCCCACGGTTAACAGCGTCTGCAGTGCAATTCTCTCGCCTGATGTCGCATCGCAGGGCCGGGTGCGAACATTTCCTGAGATTGAGGTTAATGACCGCAGGTGCCCAGTTCGCCGACTCGCCGCGGCACGCGTCTTGCTGTCCCGAATCCATTCTGCACGCGAGCCCCAGATCTCGCCTTCTCAGTCGTCGATGCGGCGCTATGCCGTCCGTCGCGCGCGTTGGAACTCGCAGATGTTGGACAATGGAGACAGCGATGTTCCAGAACGAAGCAACCCGTATCACCGCGATCGCCGAAATCCTCCAACTCGTCCATTAACACTCGCGGTTGCTCGACATGCTAGATTCTCGCCGGTATCGGAACATGTCTCGTCAGGGGAGCGCGGCTCCCTTAACCCTTCCATGATCGCATCCATTCTCCAGTTCATGCGGCGCGACGTCACGCGCGGCGTTGCCGGGACCATCCTGCTCAAGGTCGGCAGCGGCGTGCTCGCGTTCGCGTTGTTCTCGCTGGCTGCGCGGACGATGTCGCCTGACGGCTTCGGCATCTTTGCGACCTGGCTGTCGGTCGCGCAGATCGCAGCCGTCGTGGGACTGGTCGGCCAGGAATCCCTGCTGGTGCGATTCCTGAACGAATACCAGGTCGGCGAAAGGCCGGACCTTACCAAGGGCGTGCTGCAATCGAGCTTGAAGATCGCCTCGCTCGCAATGCTGATCGTGATCGGCGGGATCGCGATCGTCGCGAGCATGAGAGGCGACTGGTGGCTGCTGATCCTTGCGGTGTCGGCCTACACGGCCGTCAATGCCGGATTGATGCTCGGCAGCCAGATCGCGCGCTCGCTGGTCAGCATTCTCATGGGCGAAGGAAACCGCGAGTTCCTTTGGCGGGCCCTCGTCGTCGTGTTCCTGCTCGTCATGCTGCTCGCCCATCGCCAACTCGATCCGGCCGAGCTGTTCGCGGCGATGACGGTCGCCATGTCGGTTGGCCTTGTTGCGCAGGTCGTATCCGTCGCGCGCGTGCTGCCGGATCTGCGCAGTACGCCGGCGCGCTCGGAGACGTCGCGCTGGCGATCAAGTGCCCTGCACTTCTGGCTCGCATCGATCCTCGAAGTCGCCAATCAGTATCTCGACGTCATTCTGGTCTACTGGATGCTGGATCCGACGACCGCGGGAATCTACTTTGCCGCCTCGCGCCTCGCCAACATTTTCGCCATGGTGTCCGCGGCGCTTTACACGTTCGGTGCGCGCCGGCTCCCGTCGCTCTATTTCAGCAAGAACCACGGGGAGTTCGAGCGGACCTCGCGCTTGATGGCGGAAGTGACTGGGCTCTGCGTCGTCGCCGGTCTCGCCACGATCTGGATCGGCGGCCCCTATCTCCTCAACCTGTTCGGACCGCATTTCGCCGAGCAGCATTCGGTCCTGATCGTGCTTGCGATCGGAACCGCCATCCAGGCGGCGGGGGGCCCGGCTGCTGCGATCCTGCAGCTGACCGGTCATGAACGAATCTATGTGCCGGTGGTCGCTGCCAACGTCGGGCTGCGGCTCGTCGGATTTCTCGTCCTGGTCCCCTTCCTCGGCGTGCTTGGCGCGGCGATTTCGACGACCGTGTCGCTCGCGCTCGCGACCATCGCCCTGAACGTCCTCTGCCGCCGGCGCAGCGGGGTGGATCCTTCCGTTCTGGTGCTCTTGCGCTTCCCAGCATCGAGGCGCGGCAATTATGCCGTTCGCAGCGCGGACTCGCGTGACTAGGTGTCAGCACGCGCCGCCGGGGTGAACGCGCAGGACCGATTGGTTAACGCGCCAGCCGGGAACCAGCGGAAATGCTGCGCCAACGACACCGTCGCCATCGCGCCGCATTAACTCCGTTTGTTGCTAGCCGGTGTCCGCGGGATGCCCGCATGATAGGTACGGAGTTAAGAAGGTGAAGATTTCGTTGCTTTAGCGGGTCGGGATCCGTGCTCCATTATCAGCCGAACAAGGACCTGGACGAGACGAGCGCGACGGCACCTGCGCGGCCGAACGGCAGTGGGCGAAAACTCCACGTGCTTCTTGCGCAAACCCAGGCCGAGAACGCCGGTGCACAGGAGATATCGCGGCTGCTCGGCGCCGGGCTGACCGCGCGCGGTCACCGGGTCACCAATCTGTTCTTCTTCCGCAAATCGGACTCCTTTGACGAACCGCCCGCCACGCTCTATTGCGCGCCGAGCCGGCCGGGCAATCCGCTGGCGCTGCTGCGGATGCTGTGGACGCTCGGCCGCCACATCAGAACCACCAGGCCCGACGCCGTCCTGACCTTCCAGCATTTCGGCAACGTCATCGGCGCCGGCGTCACGCGCCTCGTCAGCCGTGCACCCGTCGTCGCCAATCAGGTTTCATCCGCGCTGGCGATGAGCTGGCCGGTCCGCACCGCCGACATCGCCATGGGCAGCCTCGGCTTCTTCGACTGCATCACGCTCAATTCGCAGGACATGGAGCGCGAATATTCGCGCTACCCCGCGGCCTACCGGTCGCGCATGGTGCATGTGCCGCACGGCTTCGACGACAAGGCCCTTACCCTGTCGAAGGAGGCGGCACGAGGTCAATTCAACCTGCCACCGGACCGCGTCCTGCTCGGTTGCGCGGCACGGCTGCATCCGCACAAGCGGCTCGATCTGGCGATCGGTCTGCTGCCGGATCAACCGTCCTGGCATCTTGCGCTGGCCGGCCAGGGAGCCGACGAGGCCCGGCTGAGGCAGCTCGCGAACGACTTGAACGTCTCGGACCGTCTGCATTTGCTGGGAGAGATTCCTCCTGGCCGGATGGCGGACTTCCTTGCTTGTCTCGACGTGTTCGTCTTTCCGACCCAGGCCGAGACCTTCGGTCTGGCCGCGGTCGAGGCTGCCAACGCCGGTGTTCCCTCCGTCGTGACCGATCTTCCCGTCCTGCGCGAAGTATTGTCCTACGAGGGCAGACCGACGGCGCTCTTCGTCGATGCCTCCGATCATGCGAAGCTCTCCGCGGCGGTCTCCAGGCTGGTAACCGACAAGCAATTACGTGACGAGCTGCGACAAAACGCCAAAGGCCTGCGGCTGCGCTATTCGGTAGATGCCATGGTCGAGGAATACGTCCGGATTCTCGACCGGGTCGTTTGACCTGATACGTCGGAACAGATTGGCTCGACATGATCATCGAGTTTCGCTGTGAACGTGACTATGCGCGGCGCTGGATGGACCGCAGGACGCTGTCGGTCGACGGCCGGGACATGCCGGTGCAAGTTGCATGGACGGCAACGGCGGAGCCGCGGCCGGCAGGTCTCGATGCGCTGTTCGAGCTCGAACGCATCGTGTTGCACAAGGGCAAGCACAGCGCCGCCGACAGGCTGACGATCAGCTCCGAACCAGCACGGGTCAGCATCGGCACCGCCGACGTAATCGTCGATTTCACGAATGCCCCGCGCGATCCGGCGAGCCCGGCCCGGCTGTATCTGCGGCCGCTGTTCAACGGCGTCGCAGGCGAAAATGCCGCGCTCGCCGCCATCCTCGCCGGCGACCTGCCCGTGATCGAGATCGTCAACGAGATCGACGGTTCGGTCCTCGACCGCGGCCATCCGTCCGGTGAGATTGCTGCGGGCCTCAGTGGTGCGCTCGAAACGATCATGGCGCGGACCCTGACCATGCTGGCGGCGATCCTGTCGGGAAGGCCGCGCATCGTGCCGCACCTGCCGCGCCCCGCTTCAACTGTCCCGCACCGCGGACCCGTTAGCTACGTGGCGCGCGGCCTTGCCGTATCGATCGCCAAGGAGATCTATCGCCTCTGCTGCTATGCCCCGCATTGGCATGTCGGATGGCGCTTCAACGACGGCCCGGGCGTCTGGCAGACCGGAGACCTGTCAGGTCCAAGCTGGAACGTTCTGGGAGATCCTGGAAACCACTTCTACGCCGATCCCTTTCCCGTCACGTGGCAGGGACGGACCTTCGCCTTCTTCGAGGATCTCGATCACCGCGTCGGAAAAGGTATCATTTCCGCGATCGCGTTCAACGACGCGGGGCCGATCGGCGAGGTGATGCCAGTGCTGGAGGAGCCCTGTCACCTCTCCTATCCGTTCCTGATCGAGGACGATGGCGAGCTGTGGATGATCCCGGAGAGCTCGACCCGCGGGGACGTCGCCCTCTACAAATGCACTCGGTTTCCGGACAAATGGGAGCGATACGCAACGCTCCTTTCCGGCCTCGAGCTGGCCGACGTCACGATCACGCGCCACAACGGCCTGTATTATCTGTTTGGCGCCTGGCGCGACGGAACGGGTGGCTATTCGGATTCGCTGGCGATCTATTACGCCGATCGCCTCCTGGGGCCCTGGTTGCCCCACGCCAGCAATCCCGTCCTGATCGACCGCGCCAGCACGCGGCCGGCAGGAAATTTCGTCACGCTCGATGACAGACTGTGGCGGCCGGTCCAGGATTGCACCGACGGATACGGCGCAGCGCTTGCCCTGGCGGAAGTGGTCGAGCTGTCGCCGACGGCATTCAAGCAGGTCGTCCGCCACTCTCTGAAGCCCGGACCGGCATGGCCCGGCAGGAAGTTGCACACCTTGAATCGCTGCGGGCGGCTCGAGTTGATCGACGGATCGCGCGTCCAGCCCAAGACCAGTCTCTTCGCAAGCGCAATTCCATCGGCCGTGTCACCTGCGCGAACCAATCCCTCCACCGCGCGCTAACTAAGGCGCGATGCGCTCAGAATGAATCGTCATCGCGCTTTAGCGATCAGCGCGGGTACTGGCGCGGGCGGCGCGATCGAACCGCCGCCCGTCATCTCTCGTGCTTCGAACGCCGCCCCAGCAGCGGACGATGCCTTATTGCGAGCGATCCGAGGTCCAGCCCTTGTACGCGGCGACGTTGTCCCGTGTCACCAGCTTGGACGGCAGCAGCTCGACGGTCGAAGCCGGCTTCTGGCCGTTGAGAATGCCGACGCCGACCTGCACGGCGCGCCGCGCCATGAAGAACGGATCCTGCGACGCGGACGCCTGAATCTGCGGCGACTGCGGATCTTTCAGCGCCGCCTCGATATCGGGCGCGCCGTCGACGGCGGTGATGATCATGCCGGTTCGGTTCTGCTGGCGTGCCGCAAGGTCGGTGCCGATCGCCTGCGGATCGTTGATGGCGAAGATGGCGTCGATCTTGGGGAAGCGGGTCAGATAGCCCTGCGCGACGGTGAGGCCGCCCTCGCGCGAGCCCTTGCCGTCCTGGTCGCTCGACAACACCTTGATGCCGGGATTCTTCGCGAACACGTTCTTGCAGCCGACCACACGGTCGATCACGGCGGAGACCTGCGGCCCGTTCTCGATGATGACGTCACCCTTGCCGCCCAATTTGTCAACGATGTACTGGCAGGAGATCTCGCCGGCCTGCACGTTGTTCGTGGTCACGGTGGCATCGGCGCCCTCGGCCGCGGTGTCGACCGCGACGACGACGATGCCTGCGGCTTGCGCCTTCTTGATGGCCGGCCCGATCGCCTTGGGATCGCCGGGATTGAGCAGGATCAGGTCGACGCCAGCGGCGATGAAATTGTCGATCTGGGTGACCTGCTTGCCGAGGTCGTATTCGAAGCCGACCGTCGTGATCTTCACGTTGGGATTGGTCTTCTTGGCCTCGAACTCGGCGCCCTTCGACAGCGCGACGAAGAACGGGTTGCCCATCGATCCCAGCGAGACGCCGATCGACTTGAGCTCCTTGGCGAAGGATGGTGCGGTGGTGAGGGCAAGCGCCATGGCGGCGCCGGCGAGCATGATCGTCTTCAACATGGACTTCCTCCCTGGTCTGTCTTCGTCCCCGGCGCGGCAGACCAGTTGCCGCAACGGAATCTCGTCTCAAGCCATGCGCACACCGCTGCGCGCCAGGCTTCAAGTCCTCGCGGAGCCTTGCAGCCGATAGCGGTCCAGCGCCACGGCGCCGATGATCACCAGGCCCTTGATCACGTATTGCCAGATGTCGGAAACGCCGATGAGGATGAGGCCGTTGGACAGCACGGCGATGATCAGCGCCCCCACCAGCGTGCCCCAGATCGAGCCGATGCCGCCAACGAACGAGGTACCGCCGAGGATCACCGCAGTAATCGCATCCAGCTCGTAGGACTGGCCGAGCTGGAGGCCGTTGGCCGCATAGAGCCGCGCCGCCTGCATGGCGCCGCCGAGCCCGGCGAAAAGTCCGGAGATGCCGTAGACGAAGATCAGGACGGCCCAGACCTTGATTCCGGCCAGCCGTGCTGCGCTCTCGTTTCCGCCCACGGCATAGATATGCACGCCGAGCACGGTTCGGCGCAGCACCAGCCAGGAGACGAGAATGACGAGCAAGGCGATCACCGAGAGCCACGGGATCGACGCGACGCCAGGAATGAGCGTCAGCGAGCCGTTGCCGATGAAGGCATAGGGAATGGAGGGATTGAACACGGTGGTGTCGGCCCCGAGCAGCCGCGCCAGGCCGCGCACCGCGGTGAGCGAGCCGAGCGTGACGATGAAGGGCGGCAGGCGCAGCAGCGCAATCAGCGCGCCGTTGACGATGCCGAAGACGAGGCCGGTGAGCAGTGCGGCCGGCAGCCACAGCATTCCGAGCTCCGGCATCTTGGAGAGCGTTAAACCCGCCATCGCGGAGGCCGCCAGGATCGAGCCGACCGACAGGTCGATGCCGCCGGTGAGGATGACGAAGGTCATGCCGGCGGCGAGCACGGTGTTCACAGCGGCCTGCTGCAATACGATGCCGAGATTTTGTCCTGTGAAGAAGCGGCCTTCGGACAGCACGTTGAAGCCGATGCAGAGGATCAGCAGCACCGGCAACATGCCGAGCGCGCTGATCAGCATCCTCATCCGCTGGCGTCTTGTTTCCGCGGCAGCGCCGTTGGTCGTCGTCGATGCCGGCTTTGCCCCCACAGCACCATTGTCAGGCATCGAGACGCTCCATCCCCGTGGCAAGCCCCATGATGTCTTCCTGCGCCAGCGGCGAATGCGGACCGCGGCTGACCTCGCCGGCGATGTGCCCGGCACGCATCACGATGACGCGGTCGCAGATGCCGATGATCTCGGGCAAATCGGACGAGATGACGAGGATCGCGGTGCCGGCCTTGGCGAGATTGTCGATGATCGAATAGATTTCCGACTTGGCACCGACATCGACGCCGCGCGTCGGCTCGTCGAGAATCAGGACCTTCGGCGCGATGGCGAGCAGCCGCGACAGCAGCACCTTCTGCTGGTTGCCCCCTGACAGGCCGCCGGCGGGAACGCCGGCATTGGCGGCGCGGATGCTGAGGCCTGCAAAGGCACGGTCGGCACGCTCGCGTGCCTTGTCGCGATCGAGAAACCAGCCGAGCTTCGCATCGCGGCCGAGCACGGCGAGGTTGATGTTGTCCAGACACGACATGTCGAGAAACAGGCCGAGCGCTTTCCTGTCTTCCGTCAGATAGGCGATGCCGGCCTCGAGCGCCTCGCCCGGCGTGCGGATCTCGACCGGACGTCCCTCCAGCTCGAGCCGGCCGGAGGTTTTCGGTGACGCACCGATGATGAGATGCGCAAGCTCGGTGCGACCGGCGCCGATCAGGCCGGCAAGGCCGACCACCTCACCCGCATGCACGGTGAGCGAGCAGCCCTTGACGCGCCCGCCATCGGCCATGTCGATCGCCGCGAGCACGGGATGCCCCCGCCCCGCCTCCGGATCATGGTCCTTCTTGTAGAACGAGGAGACGTCGCGACCGACCATCAAACGAACGATGGTATCGGCGCGGATCTCGGGCTTGTCGAGCGAGCCGACCAGGCGGCCGTCGCGCAGCACGGTGACGCGATCGCCGAGCGCATAGACCTCGTCCATGCGATGCGAGATGTAGATGATGGCAAGCCCCTCGGCGCGAAGCTGGCGGATCAGCGCAAACAGCCGTTCGCTTTCGGCGGCCGACAGCGAGGTGGTCGGCTCGTCCATGATGAGGATTTTCGATCTGACGTGCAGCGCACGCGCGATCTCGACCAGCTGCCGCTGCCCCATGGACAGATGCGCCACCAGCGTCGAGGGCAGGAAGTCCGCGCCCAGGCGCTTCAGGATCGGGCCGACGCCCTCGCGCATGGCGCCGCGCGCCAGCAAGCCTGATCGCGATATCTCCCGTCCCAGATAGATGTTCTCGGCAACGCTGAGATTGGGAGCGAGCGACAGCTCCTGGTAGATGATGGAGATGCCCGCCGCGCGGCCGCCGAGCGGGCCTTCGATCCGCACCGCCCTGCCCTCGATGCGGATCTCGCCGCCCGGGTCGGGCCGGTAGGCGCCGGACAGGATCTTCATCAGCGTCGACTTGCCGGCGCCGTTCTCACCCATCAGGGCGTGAATTTCGCCGGGATAGACGGTGAGATCGACGGCCCGCAGCGCCTTGATGCCGAAGAAGGTCTTCGAGACCCCGCGCATCTGGAGGATCGGATCGTTCATCGTGCCTCCCGGCGCACAATGCGTTTCCCACCCGCGTCTCGTTTCTCGGCAACGCGGTTTGGTCATTAAACAAAAGCGGGTGACGCAGGGCAATACCGAAGGCGAGTATACCGAAGTATGCAAACCAGATTGGGCCAGCTAGTGGCGCGGCCGATACAGGTCGCGCCAGGCGGGAAGCCGTTCGGCGTAGGCATCGATCAGTGCAGCGTCGGGCTCGAATGTTTCGATGCGCTGCGGCTGCATGCATACGTCACCGATTGCCTCACCCGTGACAGCAAGCCGCCCCAATCTCGCCGCACCGAACGCGGCGCCGGTCTCACCTCCGGCAAAGCGGTGGACCGGAACGTTCAGCACGCTCGCCAGCACCGACAGCCAGAAGGCAGAGCGTGAACCGCCGCCGATCACGTCGGCCTCCGCAATCCCGATGCCGGCATCCGCGAGCGCATCGCGGCAATCGGCAAGCGCGAAGGCAACGCCTTCGAGCACCGCCTGCACGATCGCCGCGCGATCGGTGCCATGGCTCAGACCATCCAGCATGCCGCGCGCGACGGGGTCGTCGTGCGGCGTCCGCTCACCGGCGAGATAAGGCAGGAAGCTCACCGGCGACGGCGCCTGAGGTCGCGCTCCAAGCGGCGCCAGCAGCTCGGCCTCCGTCGCGCCGAACAGGCGCGCGAGCCAGGCGAGGCAGGAAGCGGCCGAGAGGATCGCGCCGGCCTGAATCCACATGCCCGGAATGGCGTGGCAGAACGTGTGCACGACACGGTCGGGATTGGCGGCGATCCGGTCGGTCGGGACCATGAGCGCGCCCGAGGTTCCCAGCGACACGAAAGCGGCTTCCGGCCGGATTGCGCCGATGCCGATGGCGCCCGCGGGATTGTCGCCGGCCCCACCCGCGATCACCGGCTGCCTGATCATCCCCCAGCGCCGCGCGAGCTCGCTGCGCAGCGTGGTTGCGGGCGCGCATCCCTCGACCAGGCGCGGCATGTGCTCGCGCGACAAGCCGCTCGCTGCCAGCGCTGCGTCCGACCAGTCGCGGCGCGCGACGTCGAGCCATAGGGATCCCGAGGCATCCGAGACGTCCTCGACAGCCTCGCCCGATAGCACCAGTCGCAGATAGGCCTTTGGCAGAAGAACGAGTTTCGTCGCCGCGAAGATCTCGGGCTCGTGCGTGGCGATCCAGAGCAGTTTTGGCGCGGTGAAGCCCGGCATCGCCTTGTTGCCCGTCACCTCGCGCAAGGCGGGCCAGCGTTGCTCCAGGATACGGCACTCGCTGGCCGATCGTCCGTCGTTCCAGAGAATGCAAGGCCGCAGCGGCCTCAAGCTTGCATCGAGCAGCGTAGCGCCATGCATCTGGCCGGACAGCCCGATGCCTGCGACCGCTGCTAACGCATCGGCATGCGACGCCTTGAGAGCATCCAGCGTGGCGAAGGTCGCATCGATCCACTGCGCCGGATCCTGCTCGGAATAGCCCGGTTGCGGCGAGACGGTCGCGAGCGACCGGCTCTCGCTTGCGATCACGCGCTGGGCATCATCGACGAGAACCGTCTTGACCGCCGACGTGCCGAGATCGATGCCGAGATACATGCTGCTTCCGCTCACTTCGCCGCGTCGATCCAGATCCCCGGCTCTGAATGCTCCCGGATGTAGCCGACGAGGAAGTCGGAGAACACCCTGATCTTGGCAGGCAGCCTGACGCGGTTCTGATAGGCGATGTTCATGGTGAGCAACGGCAGCTGCCAATCGCTCAGGACAGGCACCAGCCGCCCAGCCGCGATATCGCCCTGCACGATATAGAGCGGCTGGATCAGGATGCCGAGCCCCGCGCGCGCCGCACCACAGATGATCTGGCCGTCGTTGCTGTCGAGCGTCGGCGCGATCCGGATCGTCTGCGTCGTGCTGCCCTGGCTCAGCCGTAGCGAATAGGGATCATTGGCGAGATTGTAGATCAGCATGTTGTGACGGGCGAGATCGGCGGGATGCTCCGGCCGGCCGTGCTTCTCCAGATAGGACGGAGCGGCCGCGAGCACGCGGTGCATTTGCCCGATGCGCCGGACGATGATGTTGGAATCCGGTTCGTGCTCGCGGGTACGGATCGCAACGTCAATGCCGGCTTCGATGAAATCGAGGTAGCGGTTCGCGCTGATGATCTGCACGCTGAGATCAGGATAGAGCGCACGGAAGGCTGGCAGCATCGGTGCGAGGTAGATCATCGCAAAGGAGAGCGAGCTCGTCACGCGCAGCATGCCCTTCGGCGACAGCGCGCGGTCGGAGACGGCGTCCTCAGCCTCGGCGAGCTCGTTCAAGAGCGTGCTGCAACGCTGCAAAAGCTCCTGCCCGGCTTCGGTCAGCCATTGCCGGCGCGTGTTGCGCTCGATCAGCCGGACCGCCAGCCGCTCCTCCAGCGCACTGAGATGGCGGCTCGCGGCCGCATTCGACATCCGTAGGATTTCGGCGGCCTTGGAAAGGCTGCCGAGCTCAGCGGTTTTGGAAAAGACCTCGAGTTGGAGCAGCCGGTCCATTTTTGCGAAATAAGGAAAAGAGACTTACAAATTTTGACCTTTATTTCCGATTTCTGCAAGGCAAAATGGCACCAACAAAGCACCATCGCAGGCGAGGAAATCAGGAAATGTCGGGCCCGATCAGGCACATCGTGATGTGGCGACTGCGCGGGGAGACGCCCGCGGAGCGCTCGGCCGCCCGGCTCAAGGTCAAGACCCTGTTCGAGGGCCTCAAGGGCCGGATCGACGGCCTCACCCATATCGAAGTCGGCATGGACGTCAGTGCGGTCGATTATGCCTGCGACGTGGTGCTGTTCTCCGAATTCACCGACCAGGCGGCGCTCGCCGCCTATGCCAATCACCCGGAGCACCTGCGCGTGCGCGAGGCGCTGGGCGACTTGCGGATCGGGCGCTTCCAGGTCGATTATCCCATCAAAGAGACCGGCGCATGATCGGCTCGTTCACCTTCGAAAACCTGCCCTGCCGCGTCGTGTTCGGCAGCGGCACGCTTGCCTCAGCCAAGGCCGAGGTCGAGCGGCTCGGCGGCAAGCGTGCGCTGGTGCTGACGACGCCGCAGCAGGAGGCACAAGGCAAGAGCTTGGGAGCCGCGCTCGGCCCGCTCTATGCCGGCATCTTTTCCGGCGCCACCATGCACACGCCGGTTGAGGTCACGGACCGCGCGCTCGCGGCAATGAAGGCATGCGAAGCCGATTGCGTCGTCTCGCTCGGCGGCGGCTCGACCACCGGGCTCGGCAAGGCTTTGGCCTTGCGCACCGGCGTCAACCAGCTCTGCATTCCCACCACCTATGCCGGCTCGGAGATGACGCCGATCGTCGGCCAGACCGAGAACGGGCTGAAGACCACGGTGCGCGATGCAGCCGTGCTGCCGGAGACCGTGATCTACGACGTCGACCTGACGCTGACGCTGCCGGCGAGCCTCGCCGCAACCTCCGGCATCAACGCGATCGCCCATGCCGTCGAGGCGCTTTACGCGCGCGACGCCAACCCTGTCACCTCGCTGATGGCCGAAGAAGGCATCCGCGCGCTGGCGCGCGCGCTGCCCGCCATTGCCGCCAGGAGCGACGATCGCGAGGCTCGCACCGAGGCGCTCTATGGCGCCTGGCTGTGCGGTGTCTGCCTCGGCACTGTCGGCATGGCGCTGCATCACAAGCTCTGCCATACGCTCGGCGGCACCTTCGACCTGCCGCACGCCGAAACCCACACCATCGTGCTGCCGCATGCGCTGGCCTACAACGCGCCGGCCGTGCCCGACGCGATGGTGCGGATCGCGCGCGCGATCGGGGCAGCCGATGCAGCTCGGGGGCTTTTCGAACTTGCGAAGCGGCTGGGTGCGAAGGTCGCGCTACGCGATGTCGGCATGCCCGAGGGCGGCATCGACAAGGCGGCTGACCTCGCAGTCACGAATGCCTACTGGAATCCGCGCCCGCTCGAGCGTGGCGCCATTCGCGACTTGATCGCACGCGCCTGGGCCGGCGAACCACCCGGCGCCATCAAAGCGGCAGCTTGAAGCGATGCGGCGCACCCTGATCAGATCCGCCACCGTCATCAGCATGGATGACGCGATCGGCGATCTCTCGACCGGCGATGTGCTGGTCGAGGGCAGTCGGATCGCCGAGGTGCGCCCGTCGATCGACGCTGCGGCCGACACGGCGGTCGTCGACGGCACGGGCCGCATCGTCATTCCCGGCCTGATCAACGCACATATGCACACCTGGCAGACGAGCTTGCGCGGCTTTGCAGCGAACTGGACGCTGCTGGAATATTTCCGCCGCATGCATGTGGGCCTCGCCACCGTGTTCCGGCCTGACGACATCTACATCGCAACCCTCGTCGGCGCGCTGAACCAGATCAATCACGGCGTCACCACGCTGGTCGACTGGTGCCACAACAACCCGACGCCGGATCATACCGACGCCGCCGTGCGCGGCCTGATCGAAAGCGGCATCCGCGCCGCGTTCTTCCACGGCTCACCGAAGCCCGAGCCGAAGCCAGGCGAGCCGCATTTCTCGGAAGTGCCGCATCCGCACCGCGAGGTCGAGCGGCTGCTGGTGGGCCCCCTCGCCGACCGCGAAGGACTCGTCACGCTCGGGCTCGCCATTCTCGGCCCGCATTACTCGACGCTCGACGTCGCCATGCACGATTTCCGCCTGGCGCGGGAGCTGAACCTGATCGCCTCGATGCATCAGGGCGGCGGTCCGGCCAAGACGCCCGGCGGCTGGGAGAAGCTGCTCGAGGCCGGCCTCGTCGGCCCCGGCATCAACATCGTCCATGGCAACGATCTGCCCGATGATCTGCTCGATCGTCTCGTCGATCTCGGCGTATCGTTCTCGGTGACGCCCGAGAACGAGATGATCCAGGGCCATGGCTTTCCGATCACCGGCCGCCTCCTGAAGCGCGGCGTGCGGCCGACGATCGGCATCGATCTCGAATCCGTGCTGGCCGGCGATCTCCTCTTCGCCGCGCGCGTTGCGCTGTCGATGCAGCGGGCACTGGACAATGCGGAATCGCGCAAAGCGAGTGGCGCCATTCCGGCGACGACCACGATTCCCGTGCGTGAAGCGCTGCGCTGGATCACTTCGGAAGGCGCCCGCATGCTCGGGCGCGAGCACCAGATCGGCTCGCTGACGCCGGGCAAGCTCGCCGACCTCGTCGTCATCAACGCCTCCGATCTCAATCTCCATCCAGTGCACGATCCCGTCGCGACCGTCGTGATGCAGACGAGCCTCGCCAACATCGAGGCCGTCATGATCGGCGGCGCCTGGAAGAAGCGCAACGGCCGGCTGCTGGTTGACGGGCTGGAGACGAAGAAGGAGTTGCTGGCGCAATCCGGCCGGCGGCTGGTGCAGGATATTGAACGACAGGGACGCGCCGCCTGAGGCGCCAATGGACAAGAACAATGACTGACGCTCTGAAAACAGTTGGTTTCATCGGGATCGGCAAGATGGGCCTGCCGATGTCGGTGCTCGTCGCCAAGGCGGGCTTTGCCGTTACCGCGTTCGACCAGAGCGCGGCGCGCATCGACGAGGCACGCGCGCAGGGCATTGCGATTGCCGCCTCGCCGGCCGAGGCCGTGAGCGGCAAGGCCGCTGTGATCACGTCCCTGCCCGACGACGCCGCTTTGCGCGGCGCGCTGCTCGGCTCCGCCGGCCTGATCGCCGCGATGGCACAAGGTGCCGTCTTGATCGAAACCAGCACCGTGAGTGTCGACGCCTCGGCTGAGGTTGCGGCCGCCGCGCAGGCGCGTGGCATTGCCTATTTGCGCGCGCCGGTCTCCGGCAATGCCAGCATCGTGCACACGGGCGCGCTGACCTGCTTCGTCTCGGGGCCGAAGGACGCCTTCGAGAGCGCCAAGCCGCTGTTCGCAGCTTTCACCCGCGCCCAGACCTATCTCGGCTCCGCCGAGGAAGCGCGCTTTGCAAAACTCTCGGTCAATCTGATGATCGCGGTGTCGGCCGCGATGATGGCCGAGAGCCTGGCGCTGGCGCGCAAGGGCGGCATCGCCTGGCAGGACATCCTGAAAGTGCTCGACGACAGCGCGGTCGCCTCTCCCATGGTGAAGTACAAGACCGCGCCGCTGCGGACTCGCGATTTCGAGTCCACCTTCTCCTGCAAGCAGATGGCCAAGGATCTCGACCTGATCTTGGGCGCCGGCCACGCCGTCGGCGTGCCGTTGCAGCTCGCCGCGCAAGTGCGCGAGACCTATGGCGCGCTGGTCGCGCAGGGCGACGGCGAGACCGACTTCATCGCGACCGTCAAGCATCTCGAACGGCTGTCCGGCCTCGGCGAACCAAAACCCTGATCGCGGAGATACACATGCGTAACTTCAACGAAAACACGATCACGGACGCCGTTCTGGAGCGGATCGCGGGCGCGACCGATCCACGCATCAAGCAGGTGAGCGAAGCGCTGGTGCGGCACTTGCACGCCTTCGTCCGCGAGGTGCGGCCCACCCAGAAGGAGTGGGAATACGGCATCGACTTCCTGACCCGCACCGGGCACATGTGCAACGACAAGCGCCAGGAGTTCATCCTGCTGTCGGACACGCTCGGCGTCTCCATGCTGGTCGACGCCATCAACCATCCGGTGCCCGAAGGCGCGACCGAGACCACGGTGCTCGGGCCGTTCTTCGTCCAGGCCGCGCCGGAGAAGGACAGCGGCGCTGACATCTCCGGGCCGATGGATGGCGATCCGATGCTGGTCACCGGCTCGGTCTCGGCCGTGGACGGAAAGCCGCTCGCCGGCGCCATCGTCGACGTCTGGCACTCCGACGACGACGGTTATTACGACGTGCAGCAGCTCGATGAGATCGGCGATCTCGCGATGCGCGCCCGCTTCCATACCGACGCCAACGGCCGCTTCCATTTCTGGTCGATCAAGCCGGCCGCCTACCCGATTCCGCACGATGGACCGGTCGGCGAGATGCTGGAGGTGCAGGGACGCCATCCCTGGCGCCCGGCGCACGTGCACTTCATGATCTCAGCGCCCGGTTTCGAGCAGCTGGTGACGCACGTGTTCGTTGCCGGCGACCAATATCTCGACAGCGACGTGGTGTTCGGCGTCAAGGACAGCCTGATCCGCGAATTCGTCCGTCATCCCGCCGGCCGTGCGCCGGATGGTCGCATGGTGGAGCGCGACTATTTTCATCTCAACTATGATTTCGGCCTGAAGCAGGTCGCAAGCAACGCAAGAGCCGCTTAAGCTCAACGACGGACCAACAAGAGTCCGTAAAACAGGGACGGGAGCTGAGGATGGGACCGCGGGTCAGCACGGGCATTGTGGCCGAGCGCCTTGCCGGCATGATCGGTCCGCGCGCGAGCGTCGCGCGCGGCGTGCTCGATCAGCACGGGCAGAGCGAGTCGCACTATCAGAGCCTGCCGCCCGACATCGTGGTCTTCCCCGAGACCACGCAGGAGGTCGCCGAGATCGTCAAGCTCTGCGCCGGCGCGGGCATGCCGATCGTCCCGTTCGGCGCCGGGACCTCGCTCGAAGGCAATGCGGCGGCGGTCGCCGGCGGCGTCTGCTTCGACTTCGCGCGCATGAACAAGGTGCTCACGGTGCACGACAGCGACATGGACGTCGTGGTGCAGCCCGGCATCACGCGCAAGCAACTGAATGCGGAGCTGCGCAACACCGGCCTGTTCTTCCCGATCGATCCCGGCGCCGACGCCTCGATCGGCGGCATGACTTCGACGCGCGCCTCGGGCACGATGGCGGTGCGCTACGGCACCATGAAGGACAATGTCATGGCGCTGGAGGTGGTGTTGGCCGACGGCCGCGTGATCCGTACCGCCCGGCGGGCGCGCAAATCGGCGGCCGGCTACGACCTGACGCGCATGTTCGTCGGTGCGGAAGGCACGCTCGGCGTCATCACGGAGATCACGCTGAAGGTACACCCGGTGCCGCAGGCGATCTCGGCGGCAGTCTGCAGTTTCGACACGCTGCACGATGCGGTGGACACCGCGATTTCAGTGATCCAGTCCGCGATCCCCGTGGCGCGCGTCGAGCTGCTCGACGACGTTATGATGCGCGGCATCAACGCCTACGCCAAGCTCGGCTATCGCGAGGCCCCCACCCTGTTCTTCGAATTCCATGGCTCCGAGACCTCCGTCGCCGAGCAGGCCGAAGCCGCGCAGGCGATCGCGGCCGAGCATGGCGGCCATGGCTTTGCCTGGGCCAAGGCGCCGGAAGACCGCAGCCGGCTCTGGCATGCCCGCGACAACACCCTGTACGCCGGCCTTGGCTTGCGGCCCGGCGCGCGCGCTGTGATCACCGACGTCTGCGTGCCGATCTCGCGTCTGGCGGAATGCCTGATCGAGACGCGTCGCGACGGTGACGAGCACGGCTTCACCGCACCGATCGTCGGCCATGTCGGCGACGGCAATTTCCACATGCTGATCCTGATCGACCCGACAAAGCCCGAGGAGGCCGAAGGCGCCAAAGCGCTGCAGGCCCGCATGGTCGCGCGCGCCATTGCCATGGACGGCACCTGCACCGGCGAGCACGGCATCGGGCTCGGCAAGATCGACTATCTGACCGACGAGCTCGGCGAGGCCGTGGACGTGATGCGATCGATCAAGGCGGCGCTCGATCCCGACGGATTGATGAACCCCGGAAAGATCTTTGCTGGCAGAGCCAAAACATGAGCAACAAGCCATGAGCGACGCGCTCCCGATCGAGGTCACCTCGCCCGCGCCGCTGCTGGAACTGCGCGGCATCAGCAAGGAGTTTCCCGGCGTCAAGGCGCTCGACGACGTGTCCTTCGCCGTCTACCCCGGCGAGGTCCATATGTTGCTGGGCGAGAACGGCGCCGGCAAGTCGAGCCTGATGAAAGTGCTGTGCGGCGCCTATCGCGCCGACGCCGGCGAATTCTACTACAAGGGCGAGAAGGTCGCGATCAATTCCACCGCGGATGCGCAGAAGCTCGGCATCGCCGTGATCTTCCAGGAATTCTCGCTGGTCCCCCATCTCGACATCGCCCAGAACATCTTCTTGGGACGCGAGCCGAAGGGCCGCATTCCCGGCACCATCGACCGCCGCAGGATATTGGCTGACGCAAGGCGCGTGCTCGACACCATCGGCTTCGACATCGATCCCGCCACCACCGTCGACAAGCTCGGCGTCGCCCAGCAGCAGATGGTCGAGATCGCCAAGGCGATCAGCCAGAACGCCCGCATCCTCGTCATGGACGAGCCGACCGCGGCACTGTCCGACCGCGAGACCGAGCTCCTGTTCGCGCTAATCGCGCGGCTGAAGGCGGACGGCGTGTCCATCGTCTATATCTCGCACCGCATGGCCGAGGTGTTCACGCTCGGCGATCGCATCACCGTGCTGCGCGACGGCCGCCGCATCGACGGGGTCCGGCCCGCCGACGTCACGCCGGACCAGCTGGTCCGCATGATGGTCGGCCGCAACGTCGACATGACCTATCCGCGCCATTTCGCCGAAAAGCCCGGCGAAGTGTTGCTCGAGGTCAAGGGCCTGAGCGCGCCCACCGGCATCTCCGACATCAACATCGAGGTACGCCGGGGCGAGATCGTCGGGCTATGCGGCCTGGTCGGCTCCGGCCGCAGCGAGGTCGCCCGCGCCATCTTCGGCGCAGATCCCGTGACCTCGGGCGAGATCATCTTCGACGGCAAGAGCATTTCCGGCGAACCGGATATCGCCGCCCGCCGCGGCATCGCGCTGATCCCCGAGAGCCGCAAGAGCGAAGGCCTCGCGCTGCTCCGATCCGTCAGCGACAATCTGGTGGTATCGGCGCTGAAAAAGCTGTTCCCGACCGGGCTGTTCGACCAGCGCTCGGCCCAGCGTACTGCAGACGGCCTGATCCGGCAGCTCCGCATCGCGACACCAAGCGCACGCCAGACCGTCGGACTGCTCTCGGGCGGCAACCAACAGAAGGTCGTGATCGGCAAATGGCTCGCCGCCGGCTCGAAGCTCTTCATCTTCGACGAGCCGACGCGCGGCATCGACATCGGCGCCAAGTCGGAAATCTTCGCGCTGATCGACCGCCTCGTCGCCGACGGCGCGGCGGCGCTGATGATCTCGTCCGAACAGGTCGAGATCTGCCATGTCTGCGACCGCGCCTATGTGATGCGCGAGGGGCGCATCGCCGGACACCTGACACGCAACGAATTGACCGAGGAGAATATCGTGCGACTGGGGATGCATCATGCGTGAAGCCGCGATCGTCTCAGAGCCCAATCCGCTGCAGCGCATTCCCGGCGTTGCCATGGTGCTGGTGCTGCTGATCGCGCTGTTCAGCGTGATCGCGCCCGGCTTCCTGTCGGTCGCCAACCTCTCCAACGTGCTGGTGCAGTCGACCATCCTGACCATGCTCGCGCTGCCGATGACGCTGATCATCATGACGGAGGGGCTGGACCTGTCGATGGGCGCGGTGCTGACGCTGACCTCGCTCTGCGTCGCGATCGTGTCGCTTGCGACCAAGTCGATGCTGCTGGGCCTCGGCGCCGGCCTTCTGGTCGGCACCGCCTTTGGTGTCGCCAACGGCTGGCTGGTCGCGATTCTCGGCATACCGCCCTTCGTCGCGACCCTCGGCACGCTCGGCATGGCGCAGGGCCTGTCGCTGATCGTCAGCGACGGCCAGAGCGTGGTCGGCATTCCCCACAGCGTGCGCGACATCTACTCGGCGACGCTGCTCGGCATTCCAGTGCCGATCGTGATGGCGCTGGTGACTTATGCGATCTTCCACGGCCTGCTCTATCACACCCGCTTCGGCACCTACATCTTCGCCCTCGGCGGCAACCGCGAGGCGCTGCGCTATGCCGGGCTCTCGCCCAACAGGCTGCTGATCGCGGTCTACGCGATCGGTGGCGCCATGGCCGGAATCGCAGGCCTGTTGATGACCGCACGCATGAACTCCGGCCATCCCACCGCCGGCCTCGGCCTGGAATTCGATGCCATCGCGGCCGTCGCCGTCGGCGGCACCTCGTTCGAGCGCGGGAATGGTTGGCTACTCGGTACGCTGCTCGGAGTCCTTTCCGTCGGCGTGTTGCGCAACGGGCTGAACCTGATCTCGCTCCCCTCCTCGGTGCAGGTCGCCAGCGTCGGCGTGCTCGTGATCGTTGCCCTGTTCCTCGACGGCCTCAGGAGCCGCACATGACCGACATCACCAAGGGCGCCATGGCGCCGCCCCGCTCTTTCCTGTCGCAGGACGCGGTCCAGCTGTTCTATCGCCTGCTCGCCGCTTTCCTGATCTGCGCCGTGCTCGCCGTGCTCAGCGATTCCTTCCTGAGCCTCGGCAACATCCTCAACGTGCTGAGGCAGGCGAGCCTGACCTTCTTCATCGCCTCCGGCCTGACGCTGGTGGTGCTCACGGCCGGCCTCGATCTCTCCGTCGGCGCCAATGTCGCGCTGTCCGCCTGCCTCGCCGGCACCGTGATCCACCAGACCGGCTCGCCGGCGCTCGGTATCCTCACCGGGCTTGCCTGCGGCGGCATCGTCGGCCTGATCAACGGCGTCATGGTCACGGCGCTGCGCATCCCCTCCTTCATCGCCACCTATGGCATGCTCTGGGTGCTGAACGGCCTGACCTATTGGTACATGGCGGGCGAGACCCTGCACGGTTTCCCGGCCGGCTTCCGCCAGATCGGCAGCGGCTATCTGTTCGGCCTGCCCATTCCGGTCTACCTGCTCCTGGTGTTCCTCGGCATCGGGACGTTCTTCGCGCAGCGCACGGTCTGGGGCCAGGAGATCTACGCGATCGGCGCCAATCCTGTCGCCGCACGACTATCAGGCATTCCCGTCGCACGCCGCCTGCTGCTGGTCTACGCGGTCTCAGGCACCATGGCGGGACTTGCCTCGATCATCTTCCTGTCGCGGCTCAATTCGGCCGAGGCCGATATCGGCGAGAGCCTGACGCTGCCGGCGATCGCGGCCGTTCTGATCGGGGGCACCTCGCTGTTCGGCGGCGTCGGCACCGTGTTCGGCACCTTCATCGGCGCGCTGATCCTGACCCTGGTGCTGAACGGCATGAACCTGCTCGCGGTCAGCGCCAATTGGCAGCCGCTCGTCACCGGCGTCATCGTCATTCTCGCGGTCTGGCTTGACATGAAGACCCGCCGCCGCGCGCAATGAGTTCTGGCAATCCAACAAGCAAAATGAGGGATGGAGGCAATATGAGAAAGACAATTGGCTATGTGGCGCTGCCGCTGCTGATGGCGGCCGCGTTCACGAATGCGGCACATGCGGACGGCGAGACCATCGCCGTCTTCACCAAGAACCAGACCAATCCGTTCTTCCAGACCGTGCGGGTCGGCGCCGACAACATGGCGAAGGTGCTGAACGCGAAGACGCTGCAGTACATCCCGACCAAGCCGGACTCGATCCCCGAGCAGCTTAGCCAGATCGAGGACGTCGTGGTGAAGAAGCCGAGCGCGATCGTGTTCACGCCGGTCGATTACAAGGCGATGGTGCCGGGCGTCGAGAAGATCAACGAGGCCAAGATCCCGGTCGTCAACATCACCGACCGTTCTGCCGGCGGCAAGTTCCTGTCCTTCGTCGGCGCCGACGATTACAGCCTTGGGCTGGAGACCGCGCGCTTCCTGCTGAAGACGCTCGGCGGCAAAGGCAACATCGTCATCATCGAGGGCGTCAAGGGCTCGCTGACCAATGTCGACCGCGTCCGCGGCTTCAACGACGCGCTAAAGGAAGCGCCCGGCGCCAAGCTCTTGGCCTCGCAGCCCGGCAACTACCAGCGGCTCCAGGCGCTCCAGGTGATGGAGAACTTGATGCAGTCGAATTCGCAGATCGACGGCGTGTTGGCCGCCAACGACGCCATGGCGGTCGGCGCGATCGAGGCGCTCGACGGTGCCAACCGCAAGGCGCAGGTGATCGGCATCAACGGCACCAAGGAGGCGATCGACGCGATCAAGTCCGGCAAGCTGCTGGCGAGCGGCGACTACAACGGCTTTGCGCAAGGCTGCCTCGGCACCATGATGGCAATCCGCTCCTTGCGGGGCCAGCCTGTCATCAGCGAGATCGTGCTGAAGCCGACGGTGATCACCAAGGACAATTACGGGCCGTTCGACGTGCCGCTGGAGCAGCGGACCTGCCCCACCTTCGAGGACGCCGGCAAGCTCAGCGCGAAGTAGATCACCCCAAACCCGGACGGCCGCAGCCCGCGGCCGTCCCAACAATGAAGCCAAGAAACGGAGACAGCATGCTGTTCGCCATTCACGCCCTCGACCGCACCGGCGCGTTGCCGACGCGGCTCGCCAATTACGACGCCCACAAGGCTTTCCTCAGCGACACCTCGCGCTTCGGCGTCAAGATCGTGATGTCCGGTCCGCTCGTCTCCGACGACGGCCAGACCATGATCGGCAGCCTGTTCCTGATCGAGGCTCCCGGCCGCGCCGAGGTCGAAGCCTTCAACCGTGCAGATCCCTTTGCCGCGGCCGACATCTGGGACAAGGTCACGATCACTGGCTTCCTGCGCCGGCAGGGTTGAGGTCCGCCGCCACAAAAGTGCGAAAACAACCCCATGCACAGTAGAACGGGGCTTGTTCTTGCTGACGAATTTCCGATGCGCCGCGCGGCCTCGCATTCGAGGCCAATGCCGACCCAGATCGGCGGTGGATTTTGACTCGTCGGGCAAAACAGGGGCATAATGCAATCATCACCCGATGTCAGTCCGGTCCTCCGTCCAGGCACCGCCACGCGTCGGCGTGAGTGTGCGACGCGCACTGGCGTCAGGTCCCTTCAGCTGCTCATTGCCGGCGCAGCTTCTTCCAGATGACAGGCCACCCACTGGTCGGCTCCTGCCGCGCGCAGCGTCGGCTCCTCGCTCCGGCAGCGGTCGAACACGAACGGGCAACGGGTGTGAAAGCGACACCCCTTCGGCGGGTTGATCGGGCTCGGCACGTCGCCCTTGAGAATGATGGGATTGCGCTGGGCTCCGGGCTCCGGCAGCGGCACGGCCGAAAGCAGCGCCTTGGTGTAGGGATGCCTTGGCGCGGCAAAGATCTCGCGGCGCGGAGCCACCTCGACGATCTTGCCGAGATACATCACGGCGACGCGGTGGGTCATGTGCTCGACGATGGCGAGATCGTGGCTGATGAAGAGCAGCGCTAGGCCGAACTCGCGCTGCAGGTCCTGCAAGAGATTGACGATCTGCGCCTTGACTGAAACGTCGAGCGCGGAGACCGCCTCGTCGCAGACGATCAGCTCGGGCTCGGCCGCCAGCGCCCGCGCGATGCCGATGCGCTGACGCTGGCCGCCGGAGAACTCGTGCGGCCTGCGGTTCAGCGCCTCGCGCGGCAGGCGCACCGTGTCCATCAGCGATGTGACACGGACCTCAAGATCCTCGGCAGATTTGGCGAGGCCGAAATTGCGGATCGGCTCGGCGAGAATGTCGCGCACGCGCATGCGCGGATTGAGGCTGGAGAACGGGTCCTGGAACACCACCTGCACGCGGCGGCGCATCTGGCGCATCGTGCCCGGTGCGGCGTCATCGATCCTCTGGCCATCGAGGATGACCTGGCCCGAGGTGATCTCGAACAGCCGCAGGATGGCGCGGCCGACCGTCGACTTGCCGCAACCGGACTCGCCGACCAGCGACAGCGTCTCGCCGCGTGCGATCTCGAAGGAGACGCCGTCCACCGCATAGACGAACTCGGACTTGCGGCCGAACAGGCCGCTCTTGACCGGAAAATGCTTCTTGAGGTCGTTGACCTGGAGCAGCGGAGGACTCATGCCGCGACGGCTCCCTTGGCGGCGTAATGGCAGGCGGCGACGTGGCGCGGGCCCTTCTCTTCAAGTCCGGGCGCATATTGCCGGCAGACGTCGGTCGCGAGCTCACAGCGGCCGGCAAAGACGCAGCCTACAATCGGCTTACGGAGATCAGGCACCTGCCCCGGGATCTCGGCGAGGCGGGTCGCGGTGCCCGCGAGCGAGGAGCCGAGCTTCGGCACCGCGCCCAGCAGGCCTTGCGTATAGGGATGGCGCGGGGAGCGGAACAGCTCGGCCACCGGCGCCTCCTCGACCTTGCGGCCGGCATACATCACCATGACGCGCTCGGCGATCTCGGCGACGACGCCGAGATCGTGGGTGATCAGGATGATGGCCGCACCGACCCGGCGCTTCAGGTCCAGCATCAGCTTGAGGATCTGCGCCTGGATTGTCACGTCGAGGGCGGTCGTCGGCTCGTCCGCAATGAGAAGCTTCGGATTGCAGGCCAGCGCAACCGCGATCATCACGCGCTGGCGCATGCCACCGGACAGCTGGTGCGGATATTCGCCGACGCGCCGTTTCGGCTCGGGAATGCCGACCAGTGTCAGCATCTCGACCGCGTGCGCTTCCGCCGCCTGCTTGTCGAGGCCCTGATGGATCATCAAGGTCTCGCGGATCTGGCGGCCGACGGTGAGCACCGGGTTCAGGCTCGTCATCGGTTCCTGAAAGATCATCGAGATGTCGTTGCCGCGGATCGCGCGCATCTCGCGGTCGGACAGTTTCAGCAGATCCCTGCCCGCGAAGCGGATGCTGCCTGCGATCCGGCCCGGCGGCTCCGGAATCAGCCGCATCAAGGACATCGACGTCACCGACTTGCCGCAACCGGACTCGCCGACGATGGCGAGCGTCTCACCCTCGTTGACATGGAAGGATATCCCGTCGACCGCGCGGTTGATGCCGCCGGGCGTGCGGAAATGGGTCTGGAGGTTCTCGACTTCGAGCAAAGCCATCGCAATCAGCCTCGATCCATCACAGACAACATCACAGGCTTTTGGCCATGCGCGGGTCGAGCGCATCGCGAAGGCCGTCGCCGAGCAGATTCACGGCGAGCACGGTGACGGACAGGAACGCCGCCGGGAAGAACACGATGTAGGGCTTCACCTGCCAGAGCGCGCGGCCCTCGGCCATGATGTTGCCCCAGGACGGAATGGTCGGCGGTGTGCCGGCACCGATGAAGGACAGGATCGCCTCCGTGATCATGGCGCTGGCGCAGATGTAGGTCGCCTGGACCAGCATCGGCGCAACCGTGTTGGGCAGGATGTGGCGCAGGATGATCATCGGAGTGCGCGTGCCGCAGGCCACGGCCGCGTCCACATAGGGCTGCTCGCGCAAGGACAGCACGACGCTGCGGACGAGGCGCGAGACGCGCGGAATCTCGGCGATGGTGATCGCCAGGATGACGTTGCCGACGCTGCCGCGCGTCAGGGCCATGAGCGCGATCGCCAGCAGGATCGGCGGAATCGACATCAGCCCGTCCATGAACCGCATCAGGATGCCGTCGGCCCAGCGGATGAAGCCGGAGACCATGCCGATGGCAAGGCCGATCGCCGAGGCGCAGATCGCCACCGACAGGCCGACCGTGAGCGAGACGCGCGCGCCGAACAGCACGCGCGAATAGATGTCGCGGCCGAGCACGTCGGTGCCGAACCAGAAATCGGCCGACGGCGCGCGGGTGCGCTTGGCGGGCGCAAGCGCGGTCGGATCGACCGTGCCGAGGTACGGCGCAAAGATCGCGATCAGGACCAGCATCAGCAGCAGCGCGCCGCCGATCGCGACCGTCGGGTGGCCGCGCAGGAGGCCGACGAAGCCGCGCCGTATCCTGACCGGCCGCAGGATCTCGGGCAGTTGCGGCGCAAGGACGAGGCCGGCCGGAAGCGAATGCGGATTAACGGTGGTGTCGGTCAATAGCGGATCCTCGGGTCAACGAGCGTGTAGACGACGTCGATCATCAGATTGACGAGGACGTAGACGAAGCTGAACAGCAGCACGATGCCCTGAATCACCGGATAGTCACGGCGCAGGATGGCATCGATGGTGAGGCGGCCAAGGCCGGGGATCGCGAACACGCTCTCGGTAACGACCGCGCCGCCGATCAGGAGCGCGATGCCGATCCCGATCACGGTGACGATCGGCACCGCCGCGTTCTTCAGAGCGTGAATGAACAGGATGCCGCCCTGCCCGAGGCCCTTGGCCTTGGCGGTGCGGATATAGTCCTGCTGCAGCACTTCGAGCATGGCTGCCCGCGTGATGCGGGCGACCAGCGCGATGTAGACGCAGCCGAGCGCGATCGCCGGCAGGATCAGGTTTTCCAGCCATGGCCAGAAACCCTGGGCCAGCGGCGTGTAGCCCTGCACCGGCAGCCATTCCAGCTCCAGCGCGAAGATGTAGGCGAGCATGTAGCCGACCACGAAGACGGGCAGCGAGAATCCGAACACGGCAAAGCCCATGATGACGCGATCGATCAGGCTGCCGGCCTTCCATGCCGCCACCACGCCGAGCGGCACTGCCACCACGATCGTCAGCAGCAGCGTGACGATCATCAGCGACAGCGTCGGTCCGAGACGCTGCCCGATCATCGCCGAGACCGGCAGGTTGGTGAAGATCGAGGTGCCGAGATCGCCGTGCAGGATGCGCCAGACCCAGCCTCCGAACTGGACCAGGAAGGGCCGGTCCAGCCCGAGGCTCTGGCGGATGCGCTCCACATCCTCCGGGCTTGCCTGATCGCCCGCGATCACCACGGCCGGATCACCGGGCGCGATGTAAAGCAGGCTGAACACGAACAGCGCGACGATCGCCATGACTGGCAAGGTCGCAACGATGCGACGGAGGATGTAGGAGAGCATCTGGCCTCAGCGCACGATCATGCGGACTTCGACACGCCCCAGAAGAACGGCAGCGGTCCCTTGGCAACGCCGGAGACGTTCTTGCGCCACGCGGTGTAGCTCAGGAAGAAGCCCGTGGGCGCGTAGACGACGTCATCGATCGCCGCCTTGTTGAGGCGGCCCATGGCGGCCTTCTCCTCGTCGACGTTCTTGGCCTCGAACCACGAGGCGACCTCCTTTTCGGTGGCCGCGCTGGTCGGCCAGCCGAACCAAGCCTTGTCGCCGTTGGCACGAATGGCGGTGTAGGGAGCCGGATTGACGCAATCCGCGCCGGCGTGCCAGGTGTGGAACATGTTCCAGCCGCCCTGTCCCGGAGGCGTCTTCTGCGCGCGGCGGGAGCCGACCGTGCCCCAATCGGTTGCGACGAAGTCGACATTCATGCCGAGCTTCTTGAGAAGGTCGGCGGTAACGTCGCCCATTGCCTTGGTGATCGGTTGGTCCTGCGCGACGAGGCAGGTCACCGGCTGGCCGGAATAGCCGCTCTCGGCGAGCAGCTTCTTGGCGGCGTCCAGATCGCGCTTGCCCTTCAGGATCTCGCCGCCCACTTCGGTGTAGAGCGGCGTATCCGGGGTGAAGTAGCCGGGCAGCGGCTTCCACAGCGAATTGTCGTCGCCGACGATCGCGCGCATGTAGTCTTCCTGGCTGAGCGCCATCAGCACCGCACGCCGCGCCTTGACGTCGTTGAACGGCGGATACAGGAAGTTCATGCGGAACGAGCCGATATTGCCGAGGGGATCGCCGATATCGACGCTGATATTCTTGTTCTTCTTCAGAACCGGAACGAGATCCGCGATCGGGTTCTCCCACCAGTCGATCTCGCCGTTCTGCAACGCGGCCGCCGCGGTTGCCGGATCCGGCATGATCACCCACTCGACGCGGTCGACCATCACCTGCTTGCCGCCAGCAAGCCAGGACGCCTTCTCCTGCCGCGGTGAATAGTCGGCGAATTTCTCGAACACGGCCTTCGCACCGGGGACCCACTCGCTCTTGGCGAACTTCAGCGGACCGGAGCCGATATATTCGGAAATCTGCTTGAACGGATCGGTCTGCGCGATGCGCTCCGGCATGATGAAGCTGCAAGGCGAATTGTTCTTGCCGAGCGCGTAGAGCAATTTCGGGAAGGGCTGCTTCAGCACCCATTTGAAGGTGCGGTCGTCGACGGCCGTGAGCTCCTGCTGGAGCGCCTTGATCATCAGGCCCATCGGATCGCGCGCCGACCAGCGCGTCAGACTTGCCACGACGTCCTTGCTGAGCACCGGCTCGCCATCGTGGAACTTGAGGCCGGGCCGCAGCTTGAACGTCCAGGTGGTGCCGTCGTCGGTCACTTCCTCGGACTCGACCATCTGCCGCTGCGGCCGGAACGAGGAGTCGATGCCGTAGAGCGTGTCCCAGACCATCGCGGCGGCATTGCGCACGACATATTGCGTGCCCCAGATCGGGTCGAAATTGGCGAGATTGGCCTGGGGCACGAAACGCAGGGTGCGCGCCGCCGCACCCTGGGCGATCGCCGGGGCCGACAGGCCACCCGTCAACGCCAGGCTGCCCGCGCCAGCCAGTCCCTTCAATACCGTCCTGCGATCCATGAAGTCCTCCCAGAAATGCCGTGATGCCAGCTATTGGCAAAGGGCAAGTGAAACCGAACCCATTTGCAAGCAAATGGTATGCCACTAAATGCGGCTTCGCCAGCGGGATCTCGCCATTTGGCGGTCCAGGAATGCGAGTTCGGGGCTCACAGAGCGGCCGCCAGCGTCGGCCCGGTCTCGATGTGCGGGATCGCCTCCACCAGTTTGCGCGTGTAGTCGGTCTTTGGATTATCAAACAGCGCCCGGCTCTCGCCCTGCTCCACGATGCCGCCGTTGCGCAGCACGATGGTGCGGTCGCACAGCATGCGCACGACGTTGAGATCGTGGCTGACGAACAGCAGCGCAATGTCGTTCTCGCGCCTGAGGCGATCGAGCAGTTGCAGCACCACCGCCTGCACCGAGACGTCGAGCGCGGCGGTCGGCTCGTCCAGCACCAGGAGCCGCGGCCGGCAGGCGATGGCGCGGGCGATGCCGACGCGGGCCTTCTGCCCGCCGGAGAGCTGATGCGGAAACCGCGGCAACAGATCGAGCGGCAGCCCGACCCGCTCGGCGCAGTCTTCCACCCGTTTGCGCAAGCCTTCGCCCGCGCGCATGCCGTCGAGCCGCATCAAGGGATGGGCAATGCAATCGAACGCCGTGAAGCGCGGGTTGAGGCTTTCGTTGGGGTCCTGAAAGACCATCTGGATGTCTTTGCGCAACGGCGAGCGGTGGAAATCGCGCGCCGCCACGTGCCCGATCGACTGCCCGTCGAACACGATGTCGCCCTCGCTCGGATCGATCAGGCGGCAGATCATGCGCGAGGTCGTGCTCTTGCCCGAGCCGGACTCGCCGACCAGCCCGACACTCTCGCCGCCCGCCATCGTCATCGAGAAGTCGGCAACCGCAGCAGAGCCCTGATCGAAACGCTTGGCGAGCTTGCGCACTTCCAGCAGCGGCGGCGTGCCGTGCGCTCGCTCCTGCCTGGGCCTGGTGACGACAGTGGCGTAACGCTCTCTGTCCTCCTCCGTCACGAGATCTTCGATCCGTGACGTCGCCGTCGGCGACGCCGCAACCAGGCGCCTCGTATAGGCGTGCTGCGGCGCGCTGAAGAGAATGCCGGGGCTCGCCTCCTCGACGACGCGGCCGCGCTCCATCACGGCGATGCGGCGGCAATAGCGCGCCGCAAGGCCGAGGTCGTGCGTGATCAGGATCGTGGCCATGCCTCGCGCGGCGGCAATGTCAGCCAGCAGATCCATCACCACCTTCTGCGTGGTGACGTCGAGGCCGGTGGTCGGCTCGTCCGCGATGAGCAGTGCAGGATTGCAGGAGATCGCGATCGCGATCATGACGCGCTGGCACATGCCGCCGGAGAGCTCGTGCGGATAGGCGTTCATCCGCGCCTCGGGATCGCGGATCTGAACGGCGCGCAGCAGGTCCAGCGCCTCGGCACGCGCGGCCTCTTTCGAGATACGCTTGTGAGTGAGGATCGCGTCCGCGATCTGCAGGCCGATCGCGCGGATCGGATTGAGCGCCGCCCGTGGATTCTGGAAGATCATCGACATCGCGGCGCCCTGCAGCTGGCGCAGATCATCGCCGCGGAGCTTGGTGACGTCCTGCCCACGGAACAGGATCTTGCCGCCGGTGACGCGGCCGGCTGCATCGAGCAGTCGCGTCGTCGCAAAGCCGGTGACCGACTTGCCCGAGCCGCTCTCGCCGACGAGACCGAGCATCTCGCCGGGCTTGACGGTGAGGGTCACGCCGCGCACGGCCTCGACCATGCCCCGCCGCGTCGAGAACGCGACGTGGAGGTCGTCGATCCTGAGCAGGTCCTCGCTCATGTGCGCATCCGCGGATCGAGAATGTCCCGCATGCCGTCGCCGAGGAGGTTGAAGCACAGCACCGCCAGCATCAGCGCAAGGCCCGGAAAGGCCACCAGCCACCAGCGTCCGGTGGAGATGAAGCGCGCCCCTTCCGCGACCATGATGCCCCATTCCGGCGTCGGCGGCTTGACGCCGAGACCGATGAAGGACAGGCCGGCGGCATTGAGAATGGCCCAGCCGAGATTGAGCGAGATCTGCACAGCCATCGCCGGCAGGATGTTCGGCAGCAGGAAGCGCAGCACCACCGAGAAATGGCTCTCGCCGCAGGCGCGCGCGGCTTCGACCCAGCCGACATTACGGCGGACGTTGACCTCGGCCCGTGCGAAGCGGATGTAGAACGGAAGATTGATGATCGCGGTCGCGATCACGATGTTCTCGATCCGGTTGCCGAGCGCGGCGACCATCGCCATTGCCAGCACGAACAGCGGAAAGGCCATCATCACGTCGACGAAGCGGCCGACGGCGCGATCGAGCCGTCCGCCGGCATAGCCGCAGAACGCGCCGACGACGGCCCCGATCACGAAGGAAATTCCGACCGCGGAGACAGCGATGGCAAGGTCGAGTCGTGCAGCGATGATGAGGCGGCTGAACACGTCGCGGCCGAGCTGGTCCGTGCCGGCAATATGCGCCGCGCTCGGCGGCAGCAGCGCCTCCGAGACGTTCGAGGCCACGGGGTCGTAAGGCACGATCCACGGTCCGAAGATCGCGACCAGGACGAACAGCGTCACCCCGGCCGCGGCCACCGCCGTGAGCGGATTGCCGCGCAGGATCCAGACCGAGTGGCGAAGTGTGGCGCTGGTCATTCGATCGACACCCTGGGATCGGCGATGCCGTAGCAGATGTCCACGACGAGATTGACCAGCACGAACAGGCTGGCCATCAGCAGCACGAAACCCTGCACCGGCGCATAGTCGGAGGACAGCAACGCGTCGAGCGCATAGGAGGCTACGCCCGGCCAGGAGAACACTTTCTCCACCAGCACGTTGGCGCCCAGCATGGTCGAGAACACGATGCCGGCGATGGTGATGACGGGCAGGATCGCATTGCGGAGCGCATAGGTGACGACCACCTTGCGCCAGGACAATCCGACCGATCGCGCGGTGCGCACGAAATCGCTGCCGAGCGAGACCAGCATCGAGGCCCGCGTGATCCGCGCCAGCGGCGCGATCACGAACAGCGCCATGCTCACCGCCGGCAGGATCAACTGCCTGCAGGCAGCCCACCAGCCCTCGAAGTCGCCGGCAAGCAGGAAATCGATCGAGAGGAAGCCGGTGCGCTGCGGCGGCAGCGACGTGAACACGTCGATCCGCCCGGTCGGATCAGGGGCCAGCCCGAACAGATAATAGAAGACGTAGATCAAGAGCAGGCCCGAGACGAAAGTCGGCACGCAGACGCCGAGTGCGCAGAACAGCCGCACGCCGTGGTCGATGATCGATCCCGGCCGTAGCGCCGCCAGCACCCCAAGCGGCACCGCCGCGATCAGCGCGATCAGCAGTGCGGTGAAGGTGAGCTCCAGCGAAGCCGGCAATCGCTCGCGCAGGTCCTTCAGCACCGGCTGTCCCGTCATCATCGAGCGGCCGAGATTGCCGTGGCCGATGTCGGAGAGATAGAACACGAGCTGCTCCGGCACGGATTTGTCGAGGCCCATCTGCTTGCGGATCTGCTCGATCTCCTCCTTGCCGGCATTGGGCCCCGAGGCGAAGAACACCGCGGGGTCGCCGGGCAGGACGCGCATCAACAGGAAGGTGAAGACCAGCACACCGAACAGTGCCGGCAGCGACGACAAGAGCCGCCTGCCCGCCCGCACCATCGTTGCACCAAGACCGGTCGTCACCATTCAGCGTCCCTGCTCGCCGCGGATGTCACTTGCGGCTGACATCGCGATAATCCACCTGGCGGTGGAACTCATAGGTGTAGCCTTCGATCGACGGTGCCATCACCGCGTCCTGATTGGGCTGCCAAAGCATGATCTGCGGCATCAGGTCGACATGCATCGCGTTGAGCTTGCGGCCGGCTTCCTCGTACTTGGCCTTATCCGGCTCGAAGCGGGCCTCCTGCGCAATCGCGGCAAGGTCCGGATTGTTGATCGAAGAGTAATTCCAGCGCTGAGTGCCGGTGTAGAAGTTGCGGTAGAAATAGTCGGTCGACGGCAGCCATGCGACGATGCCTTCGGTGAAGAACGGCAGCTTCTTCTCGTTGATCTGCGTCGACATCTGCGCGTCCGGCAGTTTCTGGATCTCGACCTTGATGCCGATCTTGCCAAGCGATTCCTTGACGAGGGCGGCCATCGGCTCGGCCGTCGCGGCCTGGCCGACATTGAAGCTGAAGGTGGTCGAGAAGCCTTCGGGCAGACCTGCAGCCTTCAGGTACTCCCTGGCCTTGTCGAGATCCATCTTCACCGGCTGCTGGAACGGATAGATGCCGTTCGCCGGCTTGCCGTCCGGCCAAGTCGCGCCGAACAGCGGCGCGCCGCGGCCGAACAGGGCCGCCTTGAACATGTCCTCATAGGGCAGCGCGGAAGCGATGGCGCGGCGGACATTGACGTTGTCGAAGGGCGGGATCTGGTTGTTCATCGAGACGTAAGTGACCGCGTTGTATTGCGGCGTCGAGATTACCTTGAGCTTGCCCTTGGCCTCCAGCGACTGCACGTCGCTGGCCTGCAGGTCGAGCACGAGATCGGCATCGCCGCGCTCGACGAGGTTGGCGCGGGTCGCCGGCTCCGGCACCGATTGCACGATGACGCGCTTGAAGTACGCCGGCTTGCCCGGCGATCCGCGGTTCCAGGCCTCGTTGCGCTTGATGATCACCTGCTCGCCCGGCTTGAAGCTCTCGACCGCATAGGCGCCGCTGCCGGCGGTGTGCTCCTTCAGCCAGGCCGTGGCCCAGGGATCGTCAGCCGTCGCGTGCTGTTTCGCCACTTTCGAGTTGATGATCATCGGGTAGACGGTGGCAAGATTAGGCAGCGCAAGCTTGTCGGGTTTTGGAAGCGTCACCTCGATGGTGAGGGGATCGATCACCTGGAACTGATCGGCCGACGTCAGCGAGCCCGTGAGCAGCTGCGCCTTGCCGAGGACCGGCGCGGTGACGCAGCGGTCGAGCGACCACTTGACATCCTCGGCCGTGACTGGCGAGCCGTCCTGGAACTTTGCATCGTTGCGCAAGCGGAAGGTGATCTTCAGGCCGTCGGGACTGACGTCATAGGATTCGGCGAGCTCGCCGGTGATCGTGTCGAGGTCGAACACCCATTTGCCGTTGAGCTGCTTGCGGCCGAATGCCACCAGCCGGTCATAGGTGCTCATGCTCAACGCGAAGGATTCGCGGGTCGAGCCGGGGATGTTGGGATCGAGCGTATTGACGGAGGCGCCGGTGACGTAGCGCAAGGTCTCTGCCCTGGTTTGCGCTTGCGACGGCGCAGTGGCGACGAGCAGCAGCGCAGTGGTAGCGAGAACTGAGGTCGCCAGTCTGAAAGACACAAAACGCATTGGTTTTTCCCTGAATTTCGAACGAGAACGCCAGCAAGGCAGGTTCAGAAGGAAGCAAGTTGCGCGCCAGTCCGATCGGACATTTCGGGGGACGCGAGGTCGTGACGGCGCATGGGTGATCACAGCGATTCCCCCATTTCTCGCGCCTGACGCGTCACCACGGCCTGCGGCACGTCATAGGCGCTGAGCGAATCCCAGTGCCGTTCGACATCGGCGCGAAACAGGCCGCGCGTCAGGCCGTGGACCAGCTTTGGAACGGCCGTCGTCATCGCATTGATCGACGATCCCGACGGACCGAAGCTCATGGTCGAGGCGATGGCGAACAGATGGATGTCGGCGATCCACGGCGTCATTCCCTGCTCGCGCTCGGTGAAGGCATAGTCGTCGGCGAGATAGGGAAAGCGGCCGAGCCGTTCGTTGCGTTCGTCTTCCGGCGGCTGGTAGCGGTCGGCCCAGGTCGCGATGTTGCCGGCACATTGGGCGAGCTCGCCGCGGCCGGCAAAGTCCATGTCGATGCCGGTGCCGCAGATGACGAAATCGGCGGTGATGGCGCCGCGCGGCGTCTGGAGTTTAACGCCGTTATCGGTCTTGCGCGCGGCTTCGACCGGCGCGCTCTCGTGCAGTGTGAAGTTGGCGTGACGCGCACAGCGGTCATAGGTCGGCTGCGGAAATCCTTCCCGCATCTCGAGGATCTTGCGCATGAAGCGCCAGCGCCAGGCATCGTCGAGATCGCTGAGATGACGCAGGAAGCCACGAAAGGTCAGCCAGCGATAGGGCTGGATCACCTGGATCTGCGCACGGCGGCACAGCAAGTGCACCTCGGCGGCCCCTGCCTCCAGCGCGGTTGCGGCGTTGTCGAAGGCGGAAGCGCCGGCGCCGATCACGGCGACGCGCTTGCCGCGCAGGCTTTCGAAATCGATGTCGTCGGCGACGGTTGCAACAGAGCTCGCCGGCAGATGCACCAGCTGCTCCGGAATCATCCAACCGCCCATGCCCTCCTGCCCTGTCGCAAGCACGATTTTCCGCGCATAGAGCGTTTCGACCTCTCCTGCCCGTTTCACGCGCGCAGCGAGCAGGCCGTCAGCCGCCGGCGCGATCTCCTTGAGCTCGCAAGCGTTGCGCACCGGCAAGCCGACCGTGCGCCGCAGCCAGAGCAGATACTCAGCCCAATGCTCGCGCGCGATCAGGCCGAGCTCCTGCCAGCTCGCCTTGCCGAAGCGGGCCTCGTGCCAGGACTGGTACGTCAGGCCGGGGATGTCGAGGTCGGGCCCGGTGTAGTCCTTCGGGCTGCGGAGCGTCGGCATCCGGGCGTAGGTGAGCCACGGGCCCTCCTTGCCCTCTTCGGCCTTGTCGATCAGCAGGATGTTGCTGACGCGCGAGCGCAGCAGGCCGAAGCCGATGGCGATGCCGGACTGGCCGGCGCCGATGATGAGAACATCCAGCGCTGGCTTGCCGTCTGGCCCCGCTTTCGGTTCGAGCCACGCCGCGCCGGGATGCGCGATCCGAGCGAGATCGGCGTGAATGTCGGCTTCGAGCTGGGTCAGCGTCTCACTCATGCGGCGAGCCAGCCTCCGTCGACTACCATCACGGTGCCGGTCGTGAACGACGAAGCATCGCTCGCGAGATGCAGCGCGGTTTGCGCGATCTCCTCGGCCTGGCCGAAGCGCTTCATGGCGTGGCGGTTGCGCGAGGCCTCGCGCACTTGCTCGGAATTGGCATGACGGGCAAAGCTGCGGCGAAGCATCGGCGTCTCGATTGCGCCGGGCGCGATCGCGTTGACACGGATGCCGTCGGTTGCGAAATCCACCGCCATGGTCCGCGTCAGGCTGATGATCGCGCCCTTGGCGGCGATATAGGCGCTGTTGCCCTTGCCGCCGGCAATGGCGAGCTGCGATGCCAGCGTGATGATCGAGCCGCTGTTCTGCCGCTGCATCTGCGGCACCGCGGCGCGCGCCCACAGCCAGGTGCCGCCGACATTGGCGCGGAACACCGCGTCCCAGTCTTCCAGGCTCGTCGTCAGCACCGTGCCACCACAGGAGAAGCCAGCCGCGGTCATGAGGATATCGAGCCGACCATGCCGGGCCACGACGTCGCCGACGACGGTTTCGGCGAATGCGCCATCGCCGACGTCGCCGATCTGCCTCGTCGCTTCGCCGATAAGGCTCAGCGTTTCCTCGAGGCCCGCGGCGTCACGATCGACCAAAGCAAGGCGCGCGCCCTCCTCCGCGAACAGTTTTGCGCTGGCGCGGCCGATGCCGGAGCCCGCGCCGGTGATGATGGCCGTGCGCCCCTGCAGCCGCATCTCAGATCCCCTCCCTGTGCTGCATCCACCAGGCGCTCATGGCGGCAGCTGACTCCGCACAGCCGAACCGCGCGCGCCAGCCGAATTCGTCGGCCATTCGCGTCACTGAGAGCGGCGCGCGATCGCCTCCATGAAGCTTGATGAAGGTCTTCTCGTCCGGCTCCGCCAGCCGACACTCCAGCCCGGGATGCAGCGCCGCAAAAGCCTCGCCCCATTGCAGCGCCGACCAGGCCGCGCCGCTGGAGATATTGTAGAGCCGATGGCGCGGCCGCTCGGCTTCGATCAGCACAGCCACGGCCTCGGCAGCGTCCGGCGCGTAGGTCCAATCCTTGATGCCTGGCGCCGGCAGCAGCGCCGGCTCGCCGCGCGCGAATGCGGCCAATATCTGATATTGGAGGCTCGGCGTATCGCGCACCGAACCTGGCCGCTCCCACGGACCAAATACGGCACTTAAGCGCACACTCAGAAAATCGCCGCCAAACAGCTCGGCATGCCGCGCCGCCGACCGCTCGGAAGTGAACTTGCTGATGGCGTAGAACGAGACGGGATCGCAGGGCGTTTCCTCGTCGAGGATCTGATGACGCTGACCCGCAGCACCATAGGCTGAGGCCGACGAGAGATTGACAACGCGGCGAACGCCATGGCGGATCGCGGCTTGCAGGATCGGGATCTGGGCCATGACGTTGATCTCGAGAACGCGCGCGGGCGATGCCCGTTCGAGGTCATCGCCGGCGGTGACCGCGGCACCCAGTACGATCGCATCGCAGCCCTTTGCAATCAGGGCGTCGATGGTGTCTGTGTCGCTAATATCGCCCTGCACGGCATTTATCCGCGCGCCGTAGTCAGCCAGAGATCTTTGTGCACTCGCCGGCAACGCCGCACGATCATGCAGCGTCACCTCGTGCCCGCGCGCGAGCAGCACCTCGGCGAGATTGAGGCCGACAAAGCCGGTGCCGCCGAAGATGACGATCCTCATCGCGCGCGATCCATCATCACAGCAGCTTTGCTCCGAAATTCCGCTCCGGATCCATGTCGGCAACGAGCCGGCCGGTGGGCCTCGCCGCCTCGCCGCCGCTGCGCGCCAGGAATTTTCCGCTGCCGGCGCTCGCGAGGCACTTGTCGCCCTCGATGATCACGCGGCCGCGCGACAGCACCGACACTGGCCAGCCCTTCAGCTTGCGCCCCGCGAACGGCGTGTAGCCGGCGAGGTCGTGCATCATCTCGTCGGCGATGGTGACCTCGCGGTTTGGATCCCAGATCGCGATATCGGCGTCGGCGCCGACGGCGATCGAGCCCTTGCGCGGATGCAGGTTGTAGATCTTTGCCGGGGCGGTCGCGGTCAGCTCGACGAATTTCTCCAGGCCCAGCCGGCCCTTCGACACCATCGCGTCGAACAACAGCGGCAGCCGCAGCTCCAGGCCCGGCAGGCCGTTGGCGACCTGCTTGAAATTCGGATTGGGGCCGGCGCGCAGCTTGCCGGTCTCGTCATAGCGATACGGCGCGTGGTCCGACGAGATGGTCTGGAGATCGCCGAGCGAGAGCGCCTGCCACAGCGCCTCCTGGTCGGCATGCGTGCGCGGCGGCGGGCTGCACATCCACTTCGCCCCCTCGGCGCCAGGCTTATCGAGATCAGCGGCGGTCAGGAACAGGTATTGCGGGCAGGTCTCGGCAAAGACCTTGAGCCCCTGTCCGCGCGCGTCGCGGATCACCTTGGCGCCTTCGGCGGTCGAGACGTGGAAGATCATGATCGGCTGGTCGATCAGCGCGGCCATGCCGATCAGCCGGGTGAAGGCTTCGGCTTCCGACACGCGGGCGTGGCTGACGGCGTGGTATTTCGGCATGGTGTAGCCACGTGCGAGCAGCCGCTTCACCATCCAAGCGATGATGCCGTGGTTCTCGGCATGGGCGCACAGCATCGCGCCGGACTGGCGCGCCGCGAGCAGGATGTCGAGCAGCGGCTCGTCATCGACCTTGAGGCGGTCATAGGTCATGAAGATCTTGATCGAGGCATGGCCCTGCTTCACCAGTGCGGGAATGTGTTCCTCGACCGTCTCCTTGGTCGCGTCCGCAATTATCATGTGAAAGGCGTAGTCGATCACCGCACCCTTCTTCGCCAGTGCGTGATAATCCTCGACGACCTCAGGCAGCTTCATGCCGACATGTTGAGCTGCGAACGGAATCACCGTGGTGGTGCCGCCGAAGGCGGCGGAGACGGTGGCGCTCTCGAACGTATCGGCGTTCATGATGCCGGCGGCCGACAGCTGCTCGATATGGGCATGGCTGTCGACCCCACCGGGCAGCACCAGCTTGCCGCGCGCGTCGATCTCGCGCTTTGCGGGCGGAAGCCCGCGGCCGATGGCCGCAATGGTCTCGCCGGAGATGGCGACGTCGGCCTCGAAGACGTCTGTGGTGGTGGCGACGCGGCCGCCGCGGATGATCATGTCGTAAGCGGGTTCAGTCATGCGGCACTCCGTGATAGGCTCAAGGCACGTTCGCTAAATCTCGCAGGAAGATCATCATGTCCCGGCCGCGCATTCTCGTCATCAACCCGAACTCCAACCACAAGGTCACGCAGGGGCTGGAGGATGCGTTGAAGCCGCTCGATTTCGAGGGCGGGCCGGAAGTGGTCTGCCAGACGCTGGCCGAAGGTCCGTTCGGCATTGAAAGCCAGGCGGACGCAGACAGCGTTGCGATCCCACTGCGAAAGCTGGTCGAAAGCGACAACAGCTCGGCCGCCTTCGTCATCGCCTGCTACAGCGATCCCGGGCTGCAAGTTTGCCGGGAAGGCACCGACCGCCCCGTGTTCGGCATCGCCGAGTGCGGCGTGCTGACGGCGCTTTCCCGCGCGGAGACTTTTGGCGTCATCGCGATCGCCCAGCGTTCGATCCCGCGTCACATGCGCTATCTCAGGCAGATGGGCCTGACCGACCGCTTCTCCGGCGAGCGGCCGCTGAACATGAGCGTCGCCGAAACCGCTTCGGGCGAAGGTACGCTCGCCAAGATGATCGAGGTCGGCCGCGCGCTGCGCGACGAGGACGGTGCCCGCGCCGTCGTGATGGGCTGCGCTGGCATGGCGCGCCATCGCCGCGCGCTGGAAGACGCGCTGCGGATTCCCGTCATCGACCCGACGCAGGCGGCCGTTACCATGGCGCTGGGTACGGTGCAGTTCTCGGCTCACTAGGCGTCCTTTAGCTCTTTGGCACCCTGGCGCGCGAGCCATTGCGCATGGCTCTCGCGGACAAGGGCAAACGTGTCCCGCTGGGTGGTGTAGAGATTGCCGAACATGCGGCCGATCGGCCGATAGGCGTCGAGATCGACATACATGTTGGCGGTGTCGACAAGCCCCTCGCGGGCGTGAACCCGCAAGAGCTCGCCGACCAGGAGCTCGCGATCCGGCGAGAAGGTCAGCACGACATGGCGCCGGCATTCCAGCGCGAAGGGCGCCGCGGCGAGACGCGGCACCTTCACGTCGACGGAGGGAAGCGTCGCCAGGCCCGTCGCGGCGACCTCGCTGTCGCCGGAGGGGAAATCGACCGCGCAGTCGTTCATCGCGCCCGACAGCGCCTCGTCCACCATGTGCACCACGAACTCGCCGTCGCGATGGATGTTGCGGGTGGTGTCCTTCGGCGAGTGATCCGGCTTGTGCTGGAGCCCGAGCACGATCAGCGCCGGACTTTCGGAGAACACGTTGAAAAAGCTGAACGGCGCGGCATTCACCGCCCCGTTCTCATCCAACGTCGTCACCAGCGCGATCGGCCGCGGCACCACCACGCCGCAAAGCAGCTTGTAGCGATCGCGCGGATCGAGTTCACGCAAGGATATGCCCTTGTCAGCCATCGGCGTCACTTCTCCGGCGGGGGCACCGCGCCGGTCTGGCTGGTGATCAGACCGTAATGCTCGATGCGGCGATGCCGGGCGAAATCGAAGATCGTGGTCTTGCCGAACGTCGTGGCATCGAGGTCGCAGGGATGAACCAGAACTTCGTCATCTTCGGTCTTCGCCTCCGCGACGATCTCGCCGTTGGGATCGACGATCAGGCTGCCGCCGAACAGCGGGTGACCATCCTCGACGCCGGCCTTGGCGACCGCGACCACCCAGGTCGCGTTCTGATAGGCGCCGGCCTGCACCGAGAGGCGGTTGTGGAACAGGCGCTTCTCGACGCCCTCCTCACTCTTCTCGGCATTTACGGACGGCGTGTTGTAGCCGATCAGCACCATCTCGACGCCCTGCAGGCCCATGACGCGATAGGTCTCGGGCCAGCGGCGGTCGTTGCAGATCGCCATGCCGATGATGCCGCCGAGCTCGCGCCAGACCTTGAAGCCGAGATCGCCCGGCTCGAAATAGCGCTTCTCCAGGTGCTGGTGCGAGCGCTTGCTGTCGTATTCCACATGGCCAGGCAGATGCACCTTGCGGTATTTGCCGACGATCCTGCCGGTTCTGTCGGTCAGGATCGCGGTGTTGAAGTGGTGGCCATCGGGCGTCAGCTCGGCATAGCCGAAATTCATCGCCATTCCGTGCTGCGCCGCGCGCTCGAACAGCGGCCTGGTCGCTGCGTTCGGCATTTCGCGCTCGAACCAGATGTCGAACTCGGCGCGGTCCTCGACGTACCAGCGCGGGAAGAACGTCGTCAGCGCCAGCTCGGGATAGACGATCAGGTCGGCACCCTTGCTCTTGGCTTCGTCCATCAGCGCGATCATGCGCTTGACCACGGCCTCGCGGCTGTCGGCTTTCTGAATCGGGCCCATCTGGGCGGCGGCGACATTGACGATGCGCATCAGCGAGTTCCTGGTGATGTCTGGGGGGAAGCGTCGGCTTGCAGGATCTTCCGCGGCGCCGAGCATAACGCGGCTCCGTGCCGATATTCCAGCCAAGCAGCTTTCATGCCGTCCGCCCCCATTCGGCATCCTGCAACAGCCGCCAGTTGATCTTGTTGCTGGCGGTGCGCGGCAGGGACTCGACGAAGACGACGGCGCGCGGCGCCTTGTAGCTCGCCATCGCGCTGCGCGCCCAGCCGACGATGTCGCCCTCCGACGTCGTCGCGCGCGCGGCGTCATCGAGCACCACTAGCGCCTTTACGGTCTCACCGCGATAGCCGTCCGGCGCGGAAACGATGCAGCATTCCCGGATGGCGCGGTTCTGGTACATCGCCGCCTCGACCTCGGCCGGCCACACCTTGAAGCCGCTGACATTGATCATGCGCTTGAGGCGGTCGACGGCGAAGAAATAGCCGTCGGCATCGCGATAGCCGAGATCGCCCGTGCGCAGGAACCGCTTGCCGTCCCGTTCGATGAAGGCTTCGGCATCCGCCTCCGGCCTATTCCAGTAACCCTGCAGCACCTGCGGCCCGTGCACGATGATCTCGCCGACCACATTGTCGTCGAGCTCGATCAGGCTCTCGGGATCGATCACCCGGGCGTCGGTCTCGTGCACGGCGATGCCGAGGCACTGCCGCTTCGGCGCCGCCATCGGATTGAGGTGCGTCGGAGACATCGTCTCGGTCATGCCGTAGCCCTCGACGAAATCGAGCCCAAACCGCCCCTTCAGCCGTTCCGCGACGGCTGTCGGCATCGCCGCGCCGCCACCAGTCAGCACCTTGAGCTTCGCAAAACATTTGTCGCGGAAGCCGGCGCTGGCGAGCACATCCACGATCATGGTCGGCGCAGCGTTCCAGAACGTGACGCCATAGGTCTCGAACAAATCCGGCAGCAGATCCTTGTCCCAGCGCGCCATCAGCAGCAGCGTGGCGCCGGAGACGATGGCGGCATTCATCGAGCCCTGCATGCCCGCGACATGGAACAGCGGCATGAAGCCGGTCATCACGTCGCTGCCATTGAGCCGATACCAGCGCGCCTGCAAGACGGCGGTGAACAGCGCGCTGCGATGGGTGTGCATGCACGCCTTGGGCTTGCCTGTTGTCCCTGAGGTATAGGGCAGGATCATCAGATCCGCCGGCCCCGCCTCCATCGCACCCGGCTGCAGGCCCTGCACTATCGCGGGCGACCACGAATACCAGCCCGGCGATGACGGCGGCTCCAACGGCGCCTCGGTCACGCATGATGGCAGTGTGTAGGGCGTCGCGGCTGGAACTTCGTCGCGGTACTGCGCGACAATCGCATGCGTAATCGCCTCGCCCACCAGCGGTGCAAACACATCGCTTAGCTCGCTGCCGATGATTGCAACCCTGGCGCCGCTGTCCGCGGCGAGATGCGCGATCTCGGCGGTCTTGTTCATGGGATTGACCGGCACGATCACGGCGTTCGCCCGCATCGTCGCATAGTAAGCGATGACGTATTGCGGCGAATTCTGCAGCGCGATCATGACGCGGTCGCCGCGCTTCACGCCGCAAACGCCTTGCAGAAAGCCGGCCATGGCATCGACGCGGTCGCGCAGCTCGGCGTAGCTCAGGCTCGCCCCGTAGAACATTGTGGCCGGATGCGTTGGCCGTTCACCTGCAGCGCGCGCCAGCGCGTCGTAGAGCGTCCCCTCCGGCATCGCGAGATGCCAGGGCTCGTCCGCCGGCCAGGCCGGTGACCTCAGGGACTTTGTGTGATTCACCCGCGCTCCTCGTCGGCGATATCAAGACCGTGGTCGAGCGCGTCCAGAAGCTGGTTAGCCTCCCACTCGGAAATCACCAGTGGCGGCGCCAGGAAGAGCGAGGTCTGCTCGCCGCTGGTGCCGATCACGGCGCCGGCTTCCAGCGCGCGCTCCGCGACGCGCGAGGCGATCGGCACCTCGGTGGTGTCGGCATGCCAGCTGCGCCAATCCGGGCCATGCAGCTCCACCGTCCAGTGCAGCCCCTGCCCGGCCACGCGCTGCACGCTCGGGTGCTTTTGCGCGATTGCGAGGAGGCGGCGGGTGAACAGCTTCTCTAGATTGTGCACGTGGTCCAGAATCCTGTCCTTACTGATGACCTTCAGATAAGCGCTCACCGCCGCCATGCTGATCGGATGGCCACGCAGCGTGCCGTAGTTCTGCCAGCTCGTGCCCTTCAGCCGCTCGACGATGTCTTTGGACACCACGACAGCGGCCACGGCCGCCGCGCCGCCGCCGAGCGACTTTCCGAGCGTCACGATATCGGGCCGGCTCTGCGCGCCCTGGAACGCGAACCAGCGGCCCGCGCGGCCGGCGCCCGTGACGATCTCGTCCGCGATCCAGTACGAGCCGGCCTGCCGCGCGCGCTTTGCCACTTCATCCTGATAGGCCCCGTCGTAATAGATGCCGCCTTGCGTGTAGTCGATGATCGTCGCCGCCGTGTCCGAGAGCAGGCGCGGGGCGTCCGCGAGATATTCGCTGGGCGGGGTGTTATTGGCCGGCGCGCCATAGATCGCCCCATCCGGCGCTGGCAGGATCCGCACCGGCGCCATCGGTGCCGGTAGTTTCGAGCCGCCGGCGTGCACTGCGAGGCCACCGTGCCATTGCGGCTGCACCGTCATGCTGCGCGACAGCCCAGTGATGCCGTGATAGGCGCGCTCGCGCGTTGCCAGCGCCGAACGCTGCGTCAGCGCCTGGCAGAGCGACAGCGCCATGTCGTTGGCCTCGCTACCACTGATGCAGAAGCGCACCGCGCCGACCCAGTCCTCTTCGCCCTTGAAGGCGGCGGTCATCAGATCGTCGGCGGCCTGCTCGCGGCCAACCCAGGTCCACCCTTCATTGACGACGGGCGTATCGGCCGCGCGGCGGATCGCCTCCACCATTGCAGGATGGCGATGGCCGAGACCGCCGCCGGTGTTGCTGCCGTCGATCAGCTTGCGGCCGTCCGCAAGGTGAAAGTAGACGCCCTCGCCGCCGACCACGGCCATCGGCGCAGCCTCGCCCGCATTCAGCCCGGTTCGCAATAATCTGCTCATCGCCACTGCCTCACTCCGCCGGAACGGCGCCGTAGCCACCGCCACCGCACATCTCGATCGTGACGAGATCGCCTTGCTGCAACACGAGGTTCGACTTGCCGTCGATGGCGACGTTGGCGCCCTGCCGGACCAGCGAGATGCGGCAGGCCTTGCCGGGAGAGCCGCCCTGCATGCCCCACGGCGCCATCACCATGCGTTCGACGCAGGTGGTCAGGTGCATCGAGGGCGCCAGGATGCGGTAGGTGCGGACCGAGCCGTCACCGCCGCGATGCGCGCCCGCGCCGCCGGAATTCCGGCGGATGGCCTGCTGCTCGAGCCGGATCGCGTAACTCGCCTCGATCACCTCGACCGGCGTGTTCGAGGTGTTGGACAGATGCACGCGGGTCGCGGACGTGCCGGCCCGATCGTGCCGCGCGCCTTCGCCGCCGCCATGAACTTCATACAGCATCTTCCACGACCCGTTCGGCCGCGGCTCGGCGAAAAACAGCACGCCCGCGGTGGTCGCCCCGCCCGCCGACAGGCGCTCGGGGATCGTGTCCTGCATGGCACGGAAAATCGCATCGACGATGCGCATGGAGGTCTCGTGATTGCCGGCCGCGACCGATGCGGTCCAGCCGGGCTCGAGGATCGAGCCCGGGCGCGTGATGATGGTCAGCGGCCGCAGTGCGCCGGCATTCTGCTGCATGTCGCGTCCGCTCATGATGCGCGCGGCATAGGCGACAGCCGAGCGCGCCATGAACGGCGTCGTGTTGCAGAAATTGGAGACGCGGTCGCAGCTTCCGGAGAGATCGAAGGTCGCTTCGTCGCCGCGGATGGTGATCTTGACATGGATGCGCGCCGGCGCGTTGTTTGCGCTGCCGTCGTCGAGATAATCCTCGCCCTCATAGATGCCATCCGGCAGATCGCGCAGCGCTTCCCGCATCTCGATTTCGGAGAGGTCGTGGAGGCGCGACTGCGCCGCCATGAAGACCGCCTTGCCATGCTCGCGGCAGAGCTCGACGATGCGCTTCTCGCCGGCCTTGGTCGCCGCGATCTGGGCAAGAAGGTCGCCCTCGCAGGATTCGGCATCGCGGACATTGGCCTTGAGCAGCTGCACGATCGGCGTGTTGAGGCCGGCTGCGGTTGCGATCAGCACCGGCGGAATCCGCATCGCCTCCTGGAACGTATCGACCGCCTTGGCGAAATAGCTGCCGGGCCAGGTGCCGCCGATGTCGGGCCAATGCGCGAGGCTGACTGCAAAGGCGACGATCTCGCCGTCGAAGAAGACGGGACGCACGACCTTGACGTCGTTGAGATGATTGCCGCCGAGCGCGCCAACATTGTAGATCACGACGTCGCCGTCGTTCAGGCCATCGCGCGGCATCACCTTTAACAGCTCGGGGATGGTGTAGGCCATCGCGCCGAGGTGAATCGGGATGTCGCGGCCCTGCCCGACCAGGCCGCCGTGGCCGTCGGTGATCGCGGAGGAGAGGTCGCCGGCCTCGCGCAAGAGCGGCGAGCGCGCCGAACGCGTCATGACGAGGCTCATCTCTTCGGCCGCGGCGGAGAGCCCGTGCCTGATGACCTCGACGACGAACGGATCGAGCTTCATGCCGCCCTCCGCGTCAGGAACAAATTGCCTGATGTATCCGGCTTTGCCTGCCAGCCCGGCGGCACCACCACGGTCGACCAGGCGTCTTCGATGATGGCGGGACCATTGATGGTCTCAGTGAGCGAGGCGCGGTCGATGATCGCGGTCGCGATGTCGTGGAAGCCGTCGAACGAGCAGGTGCGCGTGCCCGTAAACACCGCCCTTGCCGCAGTCGCCGGCCGGCTGACAATTGTGGTCGACGGGCGACGCGCCTGCACCCGCACCGATTCGATGACGCAGGGCTCGCCGGTCGCATAGCCGAACAGCTCATGATGTCGCGTCAGGAAGTCCTGCTTCAGCCTGGCAACGTCGAGCGGCAGCGTGAAGGATACCGGAATGGCGTCATTCTGCGCCGCGTAGCGCATCAAGGCCGCCAGCTCGACCTGGATCTCGGCCTTCGCAACATTGTTGGCGAGAAGCGGCGCCGAGGCATCGGCAATCAGGGCCTCGATCCGTTCCGAGACGCGCGCGAGATCGATGCCGTCAAGGGCGGCGCGAAGGGTCTGCTGCTGCAGGAAGCTGAAATCGGCGGTGAGGCAGCCCAGCGCCGAGAATGCGCTCGAGGCACTGGGCACGACCACCTCCGCAATGCCGTAGAGATCGGCAAGGCCCGCGGCATGCATCGGGCCGCCGCCGCCGAAGGCCAGCAGCGTGCAATCGCGCCCGTCGATGCCGCGCTCGACCGTGACGCGGCGGAGCGCGCGGGCCATGGTCGCGTTCGCGACCTTGATGATGCCGAGCGCCGTCTCCGTCAGGCTCAGCCCGAGCGCGCGGGCAATCGGCGCGATGACGCGCTTTGCGGCCGCGATGTCGATGCCGATGCGGTCGCCAAGCTTGGTCTCGGGATTGAGATAGCCGAGCACCGCATTGGCATCGGTGATGGTCGGCTCCGTGCCGCCACGGCCATAGCAGGCCGGGCCCGGTTCGGAGCCGGCGCTCTCCGGCCCGACCGTCAGCCCGCCGGGACCGTTGCGCACGATCGATCCACCGCCGGCGCCGATCGAGTGCACCGCGAGCATCGGCTGGCGCAGCGGCTTGTCGCCGAGCATGCGGCCGTCGGTCATCTCGGCCTGGCCGTCGACGATCAGGCACACGTCCGTCGTGGTGCCGCCCATGTCGAAGGTCAGCATCCGCGCGCAGCCGAGTTGGCGCGCGATGCTGACCGACGCCGAGACGCCGGCCGCCGGGCCCGACATCGCCATCACCAGCGGACGCTGCTTCACCGCCGAAATCGGGACCATGGCGCCGGCGGAGTGAAACACCTGCAGGCCGGGCCCGATCGGCAGCCGCTGCTCCAGCTCGCTGAGATATTCCACCGCGATCGGCATCGCGGCCGCGTTGAACACGGTTGCCGAGGTTCGCTCATATTCGCGCGCCTCGGGATTGACCTCGTGCGAGAGCGAGACGTGGGCGACGACGCCCCTGAGCCGCTCGCCCAGCATCTTCTCATGCACCGGATTGGCATAGGCGTGAAGGAGTGCGACTGCGACGCTCTGCACGCCGGTCCCCTTCAGCCACGCCACCAGGCGTTCAACCTCCGCTTCCTCGAGCGCCTTCAGCACCCGCCCCTCATGATCGAGGCGCTCGGCGAGCCCAAAGCAGCGTTCAGGCGGCACCAAAGGCGGCGATTTCGGCGGAATGTCGAGCCGGTAGAGGTCTCGGCGGCGATAGCGGGCGATCTCCAGCACGTCGGCAAAGCCTTCGGTCGCGACCAGCGCCACCTTCGGCAGCCGGTTCTCGACGATCGCGTTGGTCACGCGCGTGGTGCCGTGGACGAAGCGCTTCACCTCGCTCTTGCGCAGGCCGACCGCCTCGATCGCCTCCAGCATCGCTTGCACCGGTGCGTCGGGGCGCGACGGCACCTTCGCAATTCGCGCTTCCGCGGAATCGCGCCGTATCGCGATGATGTCGGTGAAGGTGCCACCGATATCGGTGCCGACCTCCCAGTGATTGCCGGAATCGCTCATCTGCACAGTCAGCTACGCGTGACGTACGGGCCCGACGCCGGGTCCTTCCCGGCCGTCGCAACCTCGAATGCCGAACCGAGAGCGCTCATGATGCATCCCCTCTCATGCCATCGTCTGCGAGCGTGCGACAGAGCGCTGGCCTACGATAGGGCCAGAGTTGTCGCAATTCGCTGGACCAGCAAGCTGCCGGCGCAGCGCAGCGCGCCAACGGGTGCACGTTTTGGTGCAGCGGTGCCTGCACAGACAGCACGCGAGTGCACGCTGCTCCACACCGGAGACGTGCGGCGCACCACGGATTTCTCTGAGGAAATCGCGATGTCTGTTGCACCGCAATCCGAGCGACCGGTTCGGCTGTCTAATTTGCGGGCGATCAATCGGCAGCGCGGGACTTGTAATGCCTGCGAGCTATGCACGGCGGTCGGCTCAGCCTCTCTTTATTGTACGATCAGTAAGAGAGCGGATTCGATGGTGCGTTGCGAGAAGCGGCGCTGATGCAGGCTGCGATTCTCGCAAGCAGCGGAGCAGCATCTTCGACGCGCAGCCGGCCGTAGCCGAACACCAGGCCTTGCCGCGTCGGCCGTTGCAGAAAATTCTGCGCCAGCGGTTGCACGTGGATGCCGGCCCGCTTCAGAACCGCGGCCGCCTCGCGATCGCTCATCCGCGCCTGCATCGTCTCGGTGAACAGCGCCACCAGGTGCAGGCCGGTGACGGCGGAGGACACGGTCAGGTCATCCGGCATCAGCGCTGCGATCGCATCGATCAGCGCCTCGCGCCTGGCAGCATAGACCCGCCGCATTGCGCGCAAGTGGCGCAGCAGATGCCCTTCCCGCATGAATTCTGCCAAAGCGAGCTGCCCGATGCCGGAGGTGTGCACGTCGATGCGCGCGCGGCCCTTGGCGAATCCTGCGATGAAATGCCTGTTCGCGACGAGGTATCCAAGCCGCAGGTTCGGCATCATGATCTTCGAGAAGGTGCCGAAATAGATTACCCGGCCCTCGCGATCGAGCGAGCGCAGCGAGGCAATCATGCTGTCCTGGTGCCTGAACTCCGAATTGTAATCGTCCTCGATCACCCAGACGTCGTTCTTGTTCGCCCAGTCGAGCAGCTCGAGCCGCCGCTCCAGCCCCATGCTGACCCCGAGCGGATATTGATGCGACGGTGTGACCACGATCAGCCGCGCACCCGGTGCGCGCCGAATTCCCTCCGAGACGACCAGCCCCTTGTCGTCGACCGGTACAGGAACGAGCCTCGCGCCAGCCGCGGTGAGCGCCCATCGCGCTTCGACGAAGCCGGGCTCTTCGACCCAGACCTCGTCGCCGGGATCGAGGATCATCCGGCTGCAGAAATCCAGTGCCCCCGATGTGCCGGAGGTGACGACGACCTCTTCCGGCGAGCAAACGAGACCGCGCACGGAGCCGAGGAAGTTCGCGATCTCGCTCCGCAATTGCGGATGGCCTTCGGGCGGAAGATCGAGGCACTCCTGCTCTCTTGGATTTTGCCAGGCCTGGCGCAGCAGGCGCGACCATTGCTTGAACGGGAAAGTTGAAACGTCGGGCGCGCCGGGAGCGAACACGGACGGCCAATTGGTCTCGTAGTCGAGGCCGAGCAGAGATCGCCAACGCTCCGACATGTTGGCAGGCTCGGCCGCGGGCGAGGCGGCGGACGGCGGCTCCACATGCACAGCCGCAACGGCGGCCACCATGACACTGCCGCGGGGCGTCGATGCGAGATAGCCTTCGGCATAGAGCAGATCCCAGGCGGTCAGCACCACAGTGCGCGAACAGCCCAATTCGCGCGCGATCTCGCGCGATCCCAGAAATTGCGTCCCAGCCGGAAAGACCCCGCGCAGGATGCTATCGCGGATATGGGCCGCGATCTGCAAATGCAGCGGCACGGCCGAGGTCCGGTCGATATGCATTCCCGCGAGGGATACACGCTTGCTCGGGTGACGGCTGTTGTCCATGTCCCGCCCATTAGGCAATGCAGGTACCATTCACCGTCATTCCGGGGGCGCGCATTTGGCGCGCGCCCGGAACGCCACCCGCGTCTGGTCTTACGCGCTCGCCTGGGTCACGAACTTCGTGTTGAGGTACCCTTCGATCGCCTCGAGGCCGCCTTCGGAGCCGTAGCCGGAATCCTTGATGCCGCCGAACGGCACTTCCGGCAGGGCGAGACCGTGATGGTTGATCGAGACCATGCCGCTCTCGATATCCGCACCGATCGCCTGCATCGTCTTGGTCGAGGTGGTGTAGGCATAGGCGGCTAGCCCGTAAGGCAGACGGTTGGCCTCCGCGACCACCTCGTCATAGCTGCGGAAGGCGGTGATCGGCGCCAGCGGGCCGAACGGCTCCTCGTTCATGATGCGCGCATCGCGCGGCACGTCGGTGAGCACCGTCGGCTCGAAGAAGAAACCTTCGTTGCCGATGCGCTTGCCGCCGGCCTTGACCTTGGCGCCGCGCTGGACCGCGTCGGAGACGAAGCCCTCCATGGCGTCGACGCGGCGCGGATTGGCCAGCGGGCCCATGCGGGTGTCCTTGTCGAGACCATTGCCGACCTTGAGGCTCTTGGCCGCGGCGACGAACTTGTCGACGAAGGGCTCGTAGACGCTCTCGTGCACCAGGAAGCGCGTCGGCGAGACGCAGACCTGGCCGGCGTTGCGGAACTTGTTGGCCGACAGGATCTTTGCGGCGTTGTCGAGGTCGGCATCCGCGAACACGATCGCCGGCGCATGGCCACCGAGTTCCATGGTGACGCGCTTCATGTGCAACCCGGCGAGCGCGGCCAGATGCTTGCCGACCGCAGTCGAGCCGGTGAAGCTGATCTTGCGGATGATCGGGTGCGGGATGAGATATTCCGACACTTCGGCCGGCACGCCGAACACCAGCTGGACGACGCCGGGCGGAATGCCGGCATCAGCATAGGCGCGCACCAGCTCCATGCAGCTCGCCGGGGTCTCTTCCGGTCCCTTGACGATGATTGAGCAGCCGGCGGCGAGCGCGGCCGAGATCTTGCGCACCGCCTGATTGATCGGGAAATTCCAGGGCGTGAACGCCGCGACCGGACCGACGGGCTCCTTGGTCACGAGCTGGGAGACATTGCCCATCCGCGGCGGGACGATGCGGCCATAGGCGCGGCGGGCTTCCTCCGCGAACCAGTCGATGAGGTCGCCGGCCAGCATGGTCTCGCCCTGCGCTTCCACCACGGGCTTGCCCTGCTCCATGGTCATCACCGGCGCGATCTCGGCGGCGCGCGAGCGGATGATGTCGGCGGCCTTGCGCATCAGCTTGTAACGGTGGAACGGCGAGGTCTTGCGCCAGACGTCGAAGCCGGTCTTCGCCGCCTCCAGCGCACGGTCGAGGTCGGCGCGCGAGGCATGCGGGGTCTTGCCGACCGGCTGGCCGGTCGCGGGATTGAGGATGTCCTCCGACTTGCCGGACGACCCATCGGTCCACTCGCCGGCGATGAACATCTGAACTTTCGGATACATCCTTGCTGCCTCCATGGTTTCGGTCGTCGGCGAGACCAGCGTCCGCCGTTTCAAGCGGCCGCAGAGCTACACTGAAAGACAGTCGGCGAAAAGGGATCGTGATGCCGCTCCGCGCATCGCTGCTCTGCCGACCCATACGTGTCCTTTGCGGCACGCCTCAGGCTGCCAGCCATGCCCGCAAGCGCCGCCAGCCGATGACGATGCCGGTGATGGAGAACATCAGCCCGAGCGTACAGAGCCCGACAATGAGAGCGTCACGCAGCCGCGCATGAGCCAGCAGAATCGGGAAATCAAGCGTGTGCAGCGCACTGTAGAGCCAGCGATAGACGCGGCGCGACGGGTCCAGTCTTTGCAGCACCTTGCCATCGGCGGCATCGACATCGAACCAGAGATCGCCGCAGGTCGTGCGGTAGACAGGAGCCCCCGGAAGTGCGGATTGCGCCGGATAGTCGTCGTTGCCGGCGAGCAGCAACGGTGCGGCACAGCCGGCGCCAAGGCGCGCCGTCAGGTCGCCGATCTCCTGCCTATCCAGGTATGTCGCCGGTCCATCGCGCGGCGCGTCCCCTGCCCTGATCAACGCCTGACGGCCGAGACCAACCCGGTCGCGCCGATAGACATGGCCGTTGAAGGCGAACCATTCGACCTCGCGGGCCAACGGCGATATTGGCTGCGGATCGAGCGACGACGCGTCTCGCCAATCCGGGGCGGCATCGACCACGCCGGCCTCTGTCGGAGTCAGTTGCCCGCGCGAGAACAGGCGGCCGTGATCCATCGACAGCCAGCCGCTGAAGATCCAGCTCAGCACGAACACGGTCGCGACGAGACCGATGATGTGATGCAGGGCGTGCCAGCCCCGATAGGGCGACGAGAGCTGGCGTCCCCGCATTTTCACACGCACGATTCCGAGCACCGCACCAAGCAATGCCGCGATCAGGGCCAGCAGCGACAGCGTCCAGACCACGCCATCCCACAGCGCCCAGCTGCTGCGCAGAATTGTCGGATAGATCCAGTGCAGCACGCTGCCGGCCCAGTTCCACGCGCGCTCGCTGCGCGTCGTATCCAGGACGACTTCGCCGGTCAGCGACGAAACGTAGACCTCCGTTCCAGGGGCATCGCCGAGAGCGGCGCGAGACAAGGGGCGATGCCGATCAAAACCGTTCGGCACGCTCCACTGATCGTAATCCGACTGCGCGACGATCGCGGCGCGCGGCGCGTCGAGTTCGCGCTGACGTGAATAAGCTTGCACGATGGTGAGCGCGACATCGGCTGATGTCACCGACGCGTCTCCTCCATCGGAGGCGCGAACCGCTCGCGAACCTGCGGAGCCCGAGACGACGTAGACCGGTCCATCGCTCCGCTGGATCAGCCGAACACGCGTGGCATCGGCAATCCCGCTCGCCGCAACGGCGTCCGCGACCGAGATCCTCGTCCCGTCGCGATCGACCGGCACAAGTCCGGCAAATCGCTCCGCTTCCGTCAGCGACGGAAACGGGACGAAGTGCATCACGATTCCCGTCGCGAACCACATCGCGAACAGCAGGCAGAACGCGATGCCGAGCCAGCGATGCGTGAGGACGATCGCGCCCATCATGCGCTCAAGGCCTCACCATTTGAACGCGGCCGATATTTCATAGGTGCGCGGCGCGCCCAGGAGGATCTGGTCCGGATAGAACGGATCGCCCCAGATCGCGTAGCGCTTATCAGTGATGTTGCGGACACGGAAGGTCAGGCGGGCCTGGTCGACCGCATTGAACGCCGTCTTGGGGATGTCGACGAAGGCGTAGACGTCGGCCACGGTGTAAGCCTTCATCGTCACGACGTTGGCGTCGGTGTTGTAGCGGTCGCCGACATGACGGCCGGTGATGCCAAGCTCCACCGGCCATGGTGTGAAGAAGCGATACGACGCGCCGGCATTGGCGACGATACGCGGCACGTTTGGCGGCGTGTTGCCGGAGAACGAGCCGCCGGCAAGATTGTAGTCGGCATAGCGCGCATCGACATAGGCGATGTTGCCCCACAGCCGCAGCGGCTCGATTGGGCGTATCGAGGCGGCAAGCTCGACGCCTTTCGACTCCTGTCGTCCGGCGATGTTGAGTTGCATGCCGCCGGCGGCCGCATAGACGTTCTTGCGCAGGATGTCATAGGCCGAGAACGACCACTCCGCCCGATTGTCCCAGAACAGGTGCTTGACACCGGTCTCATAGGTGCGCGCGGTGGTCAGATCGAGCGGCTGGGTGGGCGAGAGCAGGAAGATGTTGTTGGCTGCGACGTCGGCGCCGGTGGCGTATTGGCTGAAGAAGGTGAGGCCGGGAACGGCCTCCCAGGTGTAGCCGATGCGCCCCGTGACCGGCGCCCAGTCTTTCGTGAACGGGAAGCCCGCCTTCACGATCCCGTTCTTGTCGGTCGAGTTGCGGTCGAGCCCGATGTGCTCGACACGAAGGCCGCCGATCAGCGCGAAGCTGCGCGTCAGCTTGAGCCGGTCCTCGAATGACAGCGCCTCGTTGTCGATGCGCGCGGTCTGCTGCTGTGTCGTGAGCAAGCCGTAGAAACCGCGGTTGGGGTCGACCAGCGAAACGGAATCGCCGGGAAAGTTTGCCGCACCGGGCCTGACGAAATCGAGATAGCTCGACGACAGCGTCGTCACGAGCCGATTGTCGAAGCCCGCAATATTTGTATCCCAGATCAGGTCGGTGATGTTGCCGACCAGTCGCTGACTGTGGGCGACATAGAAACGCTCGCGATCGACCAGGTTCGTGGTGGAATTGAACGCCTCGATCTCGTTATTGAACCAGGTCCGTTCCGCGCCATAGCCATAGGCCTGACTTTTCAGCGTGAGGTCAGGCGCGAGCTTCAGCTCGAAGCCGCCACGCAGCCACACTTCCTGCGCCACGTTGCGGTTATCGAGAACGTTGTAATTGGTGTTGAAGGTGCGGTCGTCGATGGTGACGGCACCGAGATTGGTTCCGTTGTAATTCGAGACGTAATTGCCGGAGACGATCCCCGTCGTCGCATGCGAACCGCTGAAGGTGATCGGCACCAGCGGCGCGCCCCAATAGGCCTTCGAGCGGTCTTCGCGATATTCGACCGCACCCCAGATCCTGAGGCTGTCGGAAACACGGTAGTTGAGCTGGCTGGACGTGCCGAACGTCTTGACATTGGTGTCATCGGCAAAGCCGTTGAGGGCGGAACGGCTGATGTCGAAGCGATAGTCCAGGCCCTGCACATTGGTGCTGCCGCCGGAGCCGTAATGGGCACGGAACGAATTCAGCGAGTCCCAGGAGAAATCGGCCTCGTTGCGGACAGCTCCGGTGTGGGGCTGCTTGGTGACGAAGTTGATGACACCGCCCGCGGCGCCCTCGCCCGAGATCAGCGAGGCCGGGCCCTTGAGGAATTCCACCGCCTCCAGATTGGCGGTATCCACGATCCGCGAGGTCATGTTCTGCGGACCGATCTTGATGCCGTTGTAGAGCGTGTTGATCTGGCTGTTGGTGAAGCCGCGCATCGAGAAGGCGGAAGGTTCGGCGGGGTTGTCGCCGGAGGTGACGCCGGCGGCGCCCTGCGCCACCTCGGACACGGTGCGATAGCCCTGCTCGCGCATGGTTTCGGCGGAGACAACTTCGACGGTCGCGGGAGTCTGCCGCACCGTCAGGCCGAGCCGCGAGGCGCTTTCGGCAACGGCGTTGGAGTTGAGCGGCGTCTGCACCGTCGAATCCGGCGTGACGGGTCTTGGCGCTGCGGATACAGCCGCAGGCCTGCGCGCTGCCGCGCGGCGCGCGCTCTGCGCCGTTCCTGCTGCCGGTTTGGCCGGCTTGCGGGCCTGGGCGGGCGACACCTCGATGGGCGGCAGCGGCTCTCGGGCCTGCTGCGCCAGAGCGGCAGGCGGAGCAAGAGCGGCGAAGGACGTGAACGCGGCGGAGGCAAGCAGGACGCGGCGCGGTCGTGCGATACGGATGGAAGACACAGGTCAAAACCTCGGTATGACGTCAGTGGCACGTCACAGCGAACGAGGTCTCACCTTTGGCCTTGCAGCCGTCCGATGAAGCCGAATGTCTGTACTCCCCGACCGACATCTTCGCGTGTGACCACGGCTGACGGCAGGTCTCCTGGCTCGCGGGTCGTGACCGCTTCGTCGCCTTCCCGGGACCGAGGACCCAGTGGCTCGTGACGAAGGATTCACCGCTTACAGTTGCGGGGGCAGCCGCGGCATTGGGGACATTTTCCCCGCACCGCATTCCCTTTTCATTCCCTCTCGGGAAAACCGTCATGAGCATCTAGGATTACCGCCAAGACAGAGTCAATGTGCCAGTTGCGGCGTTGTGGCAACAGCAACCAACTTCCTTGGAGATGAGCATGGAAGGCGAGACCTTCCTCTGGTTGATCAGGCATGCGGCCGTCGCGGGCGTGACCGGGACGATCCATGCGGCTGATGCGCGGGCCGACCTCGGCGATTACGCGGCATTGGCGGCCCTAAGGCGGCTGTTGCCCACGGATGTCGCCGGCTATGCCAGCCCGTCGCGGCGCACGGTCGAGACGGCGCGCGCCCTGGGACTCGAACCGGAGCTGATCAGCGAGTTTCGCGAGCAGGATTTCGGCGACTGGACCGGTCATCGGCATGACGAGCTCGCCGCGACCGGCGGCGAGGCCTACGCGCAGGTCTGGCGCGATCCGGCGCACGGACGGCCGCCGAACGGCGAGAGCTTTGCGGATCAGGTCGCCCGCGTCCGCCTGGGCCTGGCGCAGATTGGCGCAGGCTCCGCGGCGCTGGTCGTTCATTCCGGCACCATTCGTGCCACGCTCTGCATCGCGCTCGATCTCACACCGGACGCCGCGCTGCGCTTCGTGATAGATCCGCTGTCGCTGACCCGGATCGACCGGCTGGCGGGCGGTTGGCGCGTCGTCTGCGTGAATCAGCGAGTTAGCTAGGCCGATCCGGCACATTGGCCTGCGCGAACGTCGCCATGCCATTGTGAAGTGCGCACGCCGAGCGGACCAGCGGCAGCGCGATCGCGGCACCCGATCCCTCGCCGAGCCTGAGATCGAGGCTGATCAGCGGCTGCACATTCAGCGCGCGCAACACCAGCCGATGTCCCTGCTCCGCCGATTGATGCGAAGGTAACAAGAACGGCTGGCAGGACGGGTTGAGGCGCGCCGCCGCCAGCGCCGCCACCGAGACGATGAAGCCGTCGATCAACACGGGGATGCGGCGTTGCGCGGCCGTGATGATCGCGCCCGAGATCGCCGCGATCTCAAAGCCGCCGACCGCGCACAGGATCTTCTCGACCGACGCTCCGGCGACGCCGTGGCGCGCGATCGCCGCATCGATCACCCGCGCCTTGTGCGCGCGGCCGGCCGCATCGACGCCGGTGCCGCTGCCCGCGATCTCGTCGGCACTCACACCGAGCAGGCTCGCAGCAATCGCCGCCGATACCGTGGTGTTACCGATGCCCATCTCGCCGAAGATCAGCAGATCGGGTTGACTGGCCCCGGCGCGCGCCACCGCGCGCTGGCCGGCCTCGAAGGCGAAGGCCAATTCCGTGGGCGTGAGCGCGGCCTCGACACTGAAATCGCGGGTGCCGCTGCGCGGCTTGTCGGTGACGATTCCCGCGATCTGCGCCTCGGCCAGCGTGCCGGCGTCGACCACCTCGAGGCTCGAACCCAGCTCGCGCGCCAGCACCGAGATCGCGGCGCCGCCGGCAGAAAAATTCGTCATCATCGCGATGGTGACGGCTTGCGGATAGGCCGACACGCCCTGCGCGACGATGCCGTGGTCGCCGGCGAAGATGATGATCGGCACCCGCGCGGCGCGCGGCTGCTCGGTAGCCTGCAGGCCCGCAAGCTCGATTGCGAGCTGCTCGAGCCGGCCGAGCGCGCCGGTCGGCTTCGTCAGTTGCGCCTGCCGCGCAATGGCCGCCTCGCGATGAACCGCGGAGACCTCGGGGCAGTTCTGGGTAACCCATTCGGGAAGCATGCTGCTCAACGCCTGCGTTTGATGATGTAGCTGTCCATGATCCAGCCGTGCCGCTCGCGTGCCTCCTCCCGCACGGCGGCAATGCGCGCGCCCAGTTCAGCCAGCGCGCCGAACATGAGGATCTGATCGGGCATGCCAAGATAGGCTCCCCACCAGATGTGAAGTCCGGCCGGATCGAGCGACTGGAACGCCGTGCCGCCATCGAGCATCACGACGACGGTGTCGACGCCCTGCGGCCAGCCGCCTTCGCGCAAGCGCCGCCCTGTCGTGACCAGGAACGGCTCGCCGATGTCGTTGATCGGCAGCGCATGCGCCGCGCACAGCGCCTGAATCGAGGTGATGCCTGGCACAACTTCGATCTTCGGCAATGGATCGAGCCGCCGCGCAATGCGCAGCGAAGAATCATAGAGCGAAGGATCGCCCCAGATCAGCAGCGCGACCTTGCCCTCATCTTCGAGATGCCCAGCGATCGTCTGCGACCAAATCGCGGCCACCGCATCGTGCCAATCGTCGACGCCCTTGCGGTAGTCCGCCTCGGTCGCATCGCGCACGGGAAGATCGAATTCGGCGATGCGCGTCGTTTTGTTGGTGAGCACACCGGCGCAGATCGTTCGCCTGAGATCGGCGAGATCGGATTTCGCAGTCCCCTTGCGCGGGATCAGGATGAGATCGGCGGCGTTGATGGCGTCAACGGCGGCGCGCGTGAGCTGCGCGGGATCGCCGCAACCGATGCCGATCAGGGAGAGCGTTAGCATCGCGAGCGCGATGGGCGGCCACACCGGCCGCCCATCGCTGATCTCTTACGCCGCGTTGTGCAGGCGCGGGGTGACGAGGCCGGGCGCGGTGACGCCGCGCAGCGACTTCGCCAGCGCCAGCACCGCGAGATCGGCGAGCGGTTCGATCACGATCACCAGCGCATAAGCGGCAGCGAACGTCCCGACGCTGGCGAGGTTGCTGATCGCAAAGCCGGAGCCATAGAGCGCCCAGAACGCCACCCATGCGATCACGCCGGCCTGGTAGGTCGTCGAAAGCGCCAGCGCCTGACCGTATTTCAAATCGACATAGGCGGTGTTGCGAGGGATGATCCGCGTGGCGATCGCCTGGATCGCGAACAGCGGCACCAGCAGCGTGGTGACGTTCATGCCGTATTGCGGCAGATCGACTGGCTCCAGCAGCACGCCCTGAAGCAGCAGGCCAAATGCAAGGCCGAAGGCGGCGGGCGCAGCACCAAAGAGCAGGAACAAGGTCGAGCCGAGGATGAAGTGCACCTCTGATACCCCAACCGGAAAGTGCGGCAGGATCTCGAAGAAGACGAAGACGAGAGCGGTGGTGGCCAGTGTCCGCGCCGCGAACGAGCCGGCGCCCTGCTCGCGCACGGTCTCGACCGCGAGCTTCAAGGCAACGCCGCCTGCGGCGATGCCGGTTGCGTAACTCAACACGAGCTTGGCGCCCGTCACGATCCCGGGTTCGATATGCATGGCTCAATTCCTTTCCGCCGTCACACCCGACGGCCTTGGCCTCAATACGTGCACGGCCGGTCTCCTGGCTCGCGGTTCACTGGGTTCTCCGGCCTTCCCGGACCTTGCGGTCCAGTGGCGGTTCGGAGGCCCTCACCGCTTACAGTCGCGGGGGCGGCTGGGGTTTTGGGCGCCGCAACTGGGTCCGCCCATCCCCATTCCCGATTATGCTCCGGCGCTTTGCGCCGCGTCGAGCACCATGCCGCTCTTGTGTGCCCCTTTCGTATCGCGGGCGTCAAGGGGCGAACCGCTGCCGGAGCCGTCATGCCGGATATTCTCCCGCCAGCGCGCCGAACAGGATGACGGCCGCAGTGGAAGCGGCGCCGCCGCGCCCAAGCTGTTCGGCGAGCTCGGCAATCGTGGTGCGGACCAGCCGTTCGTCGGGACGCCCGAGAGATTCGGCGAACAGCGCCGGAGTGCTGGGAGCGAGGCCGTGCGCGATCAATTTTGCGGCAAGCGCCGGAAAGGTGCGCCGGCCCATATAGACCACGGTCGTGGCCTCGGGATCGGCCAGTGCCGCCCAATTCAGATTGGGCGGCAGCTCGCCCGTGACGTCAGCGCCGGTGATGAACTGCACCCGGCGGGAGGTATACCGGCGGGTCAGGGGAATGCCGGCCTGGGCGGCGGCGACACAGGCGGAGGTGACGCCGGGAACGATCTCGTAGCCGATGCCGGCCTCGCGCAGCGTCTCGATCTCCTCCTCCAGCCGGCCGAAAATGCCGGCATCGCCGGACTTGAGCCGCACCACGCGCGCGCCGGTTGCGGCATAGTCGACCAGGAGACGGTTGACGTGGTGCTGCTTGGTCGAAGGACGCCCGGCCCGCTTTCCCACCGCGACGAGATTGGCGCCGGGCCGTGCGAGATCGAGGATCGCGCCGGAGGCAAGATCGTCATAAAGCACGACGTCGGCCTCGCGCAGCCGCGTGGCGCCCTTCACCGTGAGGAGCTCGGGATCGCCCGGACCGGCGGAAACGAAAGAGACAAAACCGCTCACCGGTCCTCCGCGATCAGATGGAAGAACGTGCCGGTGGCATGGCCACGGCGCGAGCCGGTTTCGGCAATGACCGCGCCGGTGGCATCGTGCACGACCGCGAGCGGCGTATCGCGCTGGGCGAGGATGGTCGAATAGTGGAACTCGTGGCCGCGCAGGCGCGCGCCAGGCTGATGCCCCGGCATCGGCGCAGCCAGTTCAGCAAGACGATAGCCGAGATGCATGCGGCGCTTGGCAAAGCTGGTCTCGAGGCCAAGCAGCCCCGCCATCTCATGGCTGATACCGTCGGCGTCGGTCAGGCCTGCGCCCAGCACCATATAGCCTCCGCATTCGCCATGCACCGGCCGCGTCTCGGCGAAAGCGCGCAAGCCGCTGCGAAAGCGCGCATTGGCCGCGATCTTTCCTGCATGAAGCTCGGGATAGCCGCCGGGCAGCCAGCACACGTTGGCGCTCGCATCGGGCGCTTCATCGGCCAGCGGCGAGAACGGCACGATCTCGGCGCCCGCGGCGCGCCAAGCTTCCAGCATATGCGGATAGACGAAGGAGAACGCCGCATCGCGCGCCAGCGCGATGCGCTGGCCGGGCGGCGTCACGTTCAATCCGTTCGCCGCAGCTTGCGGCGACCATTGGCCTGCCGAGTGGAGCACCGCATCGAGATCGACGTGCTCGGCGACAAAGCGCGCGGCCTCGTCGATCAGCTTGCCGATCTCGGCCTGCTCCTCGGCCTGCACGAGACCGAGATGCCGCTTCGGCAGGCTGATCTCGGCATGGCGCGGCAGCGCGCCGAACACTTTGATACCGGCCTCGTTCAGCGCGCGCCGCACCAGATCCTCATGGCGCGGGCTGGCGACGCGATTGAGCACGACGCCCGCAAGGCGCACGCCGGCGCGGTAATCGCGAAGGCCGGCGGCGATCGCCGCCGCAGTCTGCGCCTGGCCGGAGGGATCGATCACCAAAACCACCGGCCAACCCAGCATCTCCGCGATATCAGCGGTCGCTCCCGTGCCGGAGACACCGCGCGCGGCGACACCGTCGAACAGGCCCATCGATCCCTCGGCGAGCACGACATCTGCATCGCCGCCACGGCTGACGAGATGCGCGATGGTGCTGCGATCCATCGCCCAGCTGTCGACGTTGACCGAGGCGCGTTCCGTGGCCGCGGCGTGGAAGGCGGGATCGATATAGTCGGGGCCGCTCTTGAAGCACTGCACGTTCAAGCCGCGCTTGCGCCAGGCGCGGGCGAGCGCCAGCGTCAGCGTCGTCTTGCCGACGCCGGAGGCCGGCGCGGAGATGACAAGGCTCGCCGGCATCACGACGCCTCCGGAAAGCGCGGCTCGGCACCGACCGGCCGGTAGCGGCGGTCGTAGTCGGCGGCATAGAGGCGGCTCTCGTCAAAATCGGCAGCGCCAAGCGTCTTGCCGACCAGGATCAGCGCCGTGCGCTCCATCTCGCCACCCACGAACGCACCGAGCGTTGCAAGCGTCGCGCGCACGATGCGCTGCTCCGGCCAGCTCGCGCGCCAGACGATCGCGACCGGGCAATCCGCGCCGTAATGCGGCGTCAGCTCGGCGACGACCTGGTCGAGCAGATGGATCGACAGGTGGATCGCGAGCACCGCGCCGGTCGCAGCGAACGCGGCGAGCTTCTCGCCCTCGGGCATCGCGCTGGCACGGCCCGGCGTGCGCGTCAGCACGACCGTCTGAGCAAGACCGGGCAGCGTCAGCTCAGCCTCCAGCGCGGCCGCGGCAGCCGAGAACGAGGGAACGCCGGGTGTCACCGAGTAGGGAATCCCGAGCGCACGCAAACGGCGGAGCTGCTCGCCCATCGCCGACCAGATTGAGAGATCGCCGGAATGCAGCCGCGCGACATCCAGGCCTGCCGCATGCGCGGCTGCGATCTCGGCGATGATCTCGTCGAGCGACATTGGCGCGGTGTTGACGATACGTGCGCCGGGCGGGCAATGCGCCAACACGCCCTCCGGCACCAGCGAGCCGGCATAGAGACAAACCGGACTGGCCGCGATCAGGTCGCGGCCGCGCAACGTCAGCAGATCGGGTGCGCCCGGCCCGGCACCGATGAAATGCACCGTCATGGGCCGTCTCCTTCGGCAATCGCGGCGGTCGCGGTGCGATCCTGCGAGACAACCCGTGCTGCAATCAACCGCGCGCGCGGACCGGCGACCGCGAGCGCAGCAGCCTCGGCTACAGATCCGGTGCCAAATTTCTCCGCGATGAGCTTCGATTGCGTGGGCGTGTCGATGCCGGCCAGTGTCGCGACCGGAACGGCCCTGATCGGCACGCCGCATTCGCGTGCGAGCTGCTTCAGCGCCTCGGTATCGGCCTTGTCGCTGACGGTTGCCATCGCCGCAAGCCCTTCCGTACCGCCGGCAGCGAGCAGCGCTTCGCGCAGCGAAGCCAGCGTCACATCGCGCTTGAAGCCGAGTCCGGCGACCTTCATCGAACCACACTCCACTGCACCACGGGGCGTGCTGCCTCCCAAGACCGATAGCGGCCGAGCGGGGCGGCATGCGAAATTTCGGCCCGCATCAGTTCGCCGCCGTGACGCTGATGCAGCTCGCCGAGCAGCGCTTCCGTCTCCAGCGTGACCGAATGTGCGACGAGCCGTGCTCCAGGCGAAAGCCGCGTCCAGATCGCATCAAATAACACTTCGTCGAGACCACCGCCAATGAAGACGGCATCCGGCGCTTCCAACCCGGCAAGAGCTTCCGGTGCCCTGCCCGTGACGACTGTGATCCGATGCGCCAGACCGAATGCGGCTGCATTCTTGCGGATGTTCGCGGCGCGATCCTCGCGCGCTTCGACTGCACTTGCCCTCCCACCACACAGCGCCCACTCCACGGAGATCGAGCCTGAACCAGCGCCGATATCCCACAGCCGCTCGCCGGCACGCGGCGCCAGCGCCGAGAGCGCAAGCGCGCGCACCGGCCGCTTGGTGATCTGGCCGTCGTGAACGAAGAGGTCGTCCGGCAGGCCCGAGCTGCGAGCAATGCCATGTGCGCCCCTCGCCTCCACGGCTACTGCCACTGGGTTTCCCGTGAGACCACCAGAATAATCCTTAGCGCGATACTCCCTGACACTTTCGCGCGACCCGCCGAGCGCGGCGAGAGTCCAGAATGTCGAGGAGCCCCAGCCGCGTTCCGTCAGCCATTTCGCAAGATCGCTGCCGGCCTTGCCATCGCGTACCAGGCAAATGATGCGCGCACCGCGCGCAAGATAAGGAACCAGACGTTCGAACGGGGCAGCGTGCAGGGCGAGGCAAATGGTGGACTCCAGACGCCACCCCAGCTGCGCGGCCGCAAGCGAGAAGGTCGAAGGTGCGGGATGCGCGATCCATTCGCCGCTATCGAGCTTCTCGGCGAGGCTTGCGCCAGCGCCATGCCAGAACGGATCGCCAGAGGCGAGCACCACCGTCGGCCTGCCGCGACAGCTCAGAACGACATTGGCATCGAACGGCACCGGCCACGGACGGCCGCGGCTGCCAATTTCGGCAAGCGCAAGATGGCGCTCGCCGCCGAACACGGTTTCGGCCCTGGCAAGCGCCTTTCGGCTTGCCTCCGACAGGCTGGCAAGGCCATCTTCCCCGATACCGATGATGGTCAGCCAGGGATCAGACATGATTCGCGCCCTCATTCTGGGCGGAACGGCCGATGCGAGCCTGCTCGCAGCGGAGATCGCGCGCGCCGGCATCGACGCCGTCTATTCCTATGGCGGCCGCACCCGCGCGCCCGCCGATCAGCCGCTGGCGACGCGCATCGGCGGTTTCGGCGGCGTGAGCGGACTTGCGGATTACATCCGCGCCGAAGGCATCACGCATGTGATCGATGCGACGCATCCCTTCGCGGCCGAGATGAGCCGCAACGCGGTCGACGCCTGCACCCAGACGGGCACGCCGTTGCTTGCGCTGGAGCGCGCGCCCTGGATCAAGGCATCCGCCGACACCTGGATCGAGGTGACGGATGTCGACACTGCCGTCTCCGCACTGCCCGACGCCCCGGCAAACGTGTTCCTCGCCATCGGCCGCCAGCACATCGCGCCATTCGCGACGAAGCCGCAGCACGCCTACACGCTGCGCTTCGTCGATCCGCCCGACGCGCCCCTGCCCTTCGCGGCCGATGTGATCGTGTCGCGTGGACCGTTCACGCTTCATAGTGAGCTGGCGATGATGCGCACACGCGGCATCGCCTGGATCGTTGCCCGCAATTCCGGCGGCGACGGCGCACGCGCGAAGATCGACGCGGCGCGCATGCTCGGCCTGCCCGTGATCATGATCTCGCGACCAGAGCTGCCCGAGCGCCGACGGGCCGAGCGCGTCGCTGACGTGATGCAGTGGCTCGGTCATTCTGCCCGCCTCGGCGCATAGACCCAGCGGCCGAGGCGGCGCGTCTGCGAGTTGCCGAGGATCACCAGTGTGCGCATGTCGGCCATCTCGGGCGTCGCCTGGTTCAGCGTCACGATCTCGATCTTTTCATCGGCCGCGCTGATCGCGCGCGCGAAAATCACGAGACGCTCGCCGCAGCCGGCCTCGCGAAGCAGCGCAAGCGCACGGCCGAATCCTTCCGGGCGGCTGGCCGAGCGCGGGTTGTACATCGCGATGGCAAAATCGGCTTCCGCCGCGAGGCGCAGGCGTTTCTCGATCACCGCCCACGGCTTGAGATTGTCGGAGAGGTTGATCGCGCAGAAATCATGGCCGAGCGGCGCGCCGGCACGCGCGGCGGCCGCCAGCATCGCGGTGACGCCGGGCAGCACACGGATCGAAAGCTCACGAAATTCCGGCGCCTGCTCGAGTGCCTCGAACACGGCGGATGCCATCGCGAACACGCCGGGATCGCCAGAAGAGACGACGACGACCTGGCCGCCTTCGGCGGCAAGCCGCAGGGCTTCGCTCGCGCGTTGCAGCTCTTCGCGATTGTCGGATGGATGCAGGGTGAGCCCAGGCCGCGGCGGCACGCGCGCGACATAGGACGCATAGCCCAGAATGTCGGTCGCGGTGGCCAACGCAGCGGTGACCTCGGGCGTCACCAGCGCGTCGCTGCCGGGGCCGAGGCCCGCGATGGTCAGGGTGCCCGTCATTCGGCGGCGTCCAGATGCCGGCCCTTGCCGTGCACGAGCACGATCGCGAAATAGGGACAGTCGGCCGCATCGATCTCGGCGAGCCGCACCACGCGCTCGCCTGGCATGGTGCCACGCTCAACCAGCCAGGCATCGGCGAGCCGCCCGGCGGAGCTGAGCGCCCGGCGCACCTTTGCCAGGTTGCGGCCGGTCTTCATGACGACCAGTGCATCGGAATCGCGCATGCGCCGTTCGAGCTCGGCCTCGGGGAGCGTCCCCATCAGCACCGTCGTCACGTCGTCGCCGAGCGCGATCGGCTGCCCGACGCCGTTCCAGCAGCCGACCATGCCGGGAATGCCGGCGATCACCTCGATCTCGACGCGGCCTTGCAGGCGCGTGTGGAGGTGCATGAAGGAGCCGTAGAAGTAGGGATCGCCCTCGCACAGCACGACGATGTCGACGGCGCGCGCAAGCCGCGCCAGGCGCTCGGCCCACTCGTCGTAGAAGCCTGCGAGCAGCTGGACGTATTCCGCGCTGTCGAAAGCAATCTCGGTCGTAACCGGATATTCCATTGGATATTCGGTAACGCCGCTCGCGAGCATGCCCTCGACGATGCGGCGCGCCTGACCGAGCCTGCCCTTCTTGCGAAAATAGGCGACGTGGCTGGCGCCCCGCACCGTACGATCGGCACGCACGCTCATCAGATCAGGATCGCCGGGGCCGAGACCGCAGCAGATGATGCGTCCCATGGCTATTCGCTCCGGCTTGCCAGCGCGTTCACGGCAGCAACCGTGATGGCGGAGCCGCCGAGGCGGCCTTCGACGGTGAGCGCCGGTGCCGGCGGATCGGCCATCAGCGCGGCCTTGGATTCGGCCGCGCCGACGAAGCCGACCGGACAGCCGATGATCGCAGCCGGCCGCGGGCAGTCGCGATCCTCCAGCATGTTGAGCAGATGAAACAGCGCGGTCGGTGCATTGCCGATCGCGACGATCGCGCCATCGAGGTGCGGTCTCCACAGTTCCAGCGCGGCGGCCGAGCGCGTGTTGCGCATGGACTGTGCCAGCGCGGGCACGGCGGGATCGCCGAGCGTGCAGATCACGGCATTGGCGGCGGGTAGTCTTGCCCGCGTAATGCCTTCGGACACCATGCGCGCGTCGCACAGGATCGGCGCGCCCTTCTGCAAGGCCGCGCGCGCGGCAATCGCCATATCAGGGGTGAAGCGGATATGCGCCTCGAGGCCGACCATGCCGGCGGCATGGATCATCCGCACCACCACCTGCTCCTCGTCCGGCGCGAAGCGGGCGAGATCGGCCTCGGCCCGGATGGTGGCAAAGGATTGCCGGTAGATCACAGCGCCGTCGGTCTCGTAGGTGTGCGGCATCAGTTCCCTCCGACCAGGATGGAGGGATCGCTGACGATGTCGGCGCCGTTCAACCCGCGCAGCACCGGCGCGTCGCGGGTCGAGCCGTCGCGGACGAGATCGAACCCGGCACGCGTCGCAATCAGGGTAACCGCAGCCGCGCCGGAATGGGCGCAGCCCTTGCCGCAGCCGGAGACATGGAGCCGCGCGTCGGCGGGGATGCGCGGCGCGAGCGCCGCGGCCAGCGCGCGCGTATCGGCATGGGCCTCGCGGCAGCGCGGCGCGCCGCTGCAGGCGATGACGCGTAGGGCCGGATCGAACGGCTCGGTGATGAGCCCCGTCCCGCTCGGCATCTCGCGCTTGCCTTCGCTCAGCACCATCCGCCACGGGGTCATGCGCAGCGCATGGCCGCAAGCAGAGAATTGATGCAGCGTCGCGTGCAGCATCTGCCCGAACGCCACCCCGACCATTGCACCTTGCGGATAGTGTCCCGGCCGCACCGCGGCCATCACCGGCGCTGGCTCGGTCTCGCCGCGCAACGATTGAGGCAACACGGCGCCGGATGCGATGTGGGCTGCCATGCGCCCTCGCCCGCCGTTTGCACCGCCGGAGATGATGAACCAGCTTGCGAGCGCCAGCGCCGCGCTCACGGCCTGTCCGCGTTCAACGGAACGACCGAGCTTGGCGCCATCGGCCCGCACCAGGAGACCGCCCGAGCGGTCGCGCTCGATGCGGATGTCGGCGGAATCGCCAGCGAGAACACGCGACCGCCCGTCATCGATGGCGAAGCCGAACTTGGTGGGAAGCGCCAGGCCAGAATCGGCAAGCGCCTCCTCGAGCTCCGCGGCGAGCGACTGCGTTTCGTCGCCGTTGCTCCAGAATGGCGTCACCAGGATGTTGCGCCTGGCTTCGATGTCGGCGTCGGGATCGAGCAGTGCCAATCGCGCAAGACCATCGAGCAACGGCCGATGGCCGTCCTCATTCACGCCCCTGATCTGCAGATTGGCCCGGCTCGTGACGTCGATCAGACCATTGCCGAAGCGCTCGGCGAGTTCCGCAAGCCCGGAGATTTGCGGCGCTTCAAGGCGCCCACCGAACGGGCGCACGCGCACCACGAGCCCGTCGCCCGATTGCATCGGGCGCAGCGCGCCCGGACACCAACCCTTGACCGTGGTCGCGCTCATGAGGCCTCCCGCAGCGCCGCTGCAATCGAATTGCGGCGGGTTCGCCAGAGCGAGGCTTCGTGCAGGCGCGTGAAGCAGGTTTCCATTGCGGCGAGTGCGGACGGATTTTCGCGCGCCATGAAGGCGCGGACGTCGTCGTTGCCGAGTGTCGTGTCGTAATAGAGGTCGAACAGATGCGGCGGCACGGCGCCGGCGAGATGTGCGAAGGCGGCCATGTGCTCCAGCGTCGCGGTGATCTCGGCGGCGCCGCGGAGACCGTGGCGCATCATGCCGGCGATCCAGGCCGGATTGGCCGCGCGTGCGCGAACGACGCGCGAGATCTCCTCCGTCAGCGTGCGCGCATGCGGTTCGCCGGGCCGCGTCGCATCGAGGTGATAGAGCGACGGCGCGCCTGCCCCGAGATGCGCGGCTGCTGCGGCGATGCCTGCCTCATGCGCGGCATAATCGGTGGCCAGCAGCAGATCGGTTTCGGGCAAGTCCTGGACGTGGACAAAAGCGTCGGCGGACGCGAGACGCTGTTCGATACCTTCGCGATCCGGCTGCATCGCGCCATCGGCAGAGAACGCCCAGGACGACGCCGACAGCCACGCTTCGCCTGCGGCCTCGCGCGTCTCCGGCGTGAAGGCATCCGGGATCGCCGAGAGGCCGACGCCGTAGTGTCCGGGCCGCGGCGCGAACACGCGGGACGCACGCTGGCGATAGGGATTCTCATCGCCCTCGTCCTCGCGCGCGGCGAGCGCCTCGGCGGCGGCTTCGAACAATTGCGCGAGCCCTGCGAAGACATCGCGGAACAGGCCGGATACCCGCAGGGTGACGTCGATGCGCGGACGGCCGAGCTCGGCCGGGGCGATGATGTCGTAACCGGTGACGCGGCCGGACGCATGATCCCAGCGCGGCGCAAGGCCGGCCAGATGCAGCGCCATCGCGAACTCTTCGCCTGCGGTGCGCATCGTCGCCGAGCCCCAGAGATCGACGACAAGGCCCTTCGGCCAGTCGCCGTGATCCTGCAAGTGACGGCGCAGCAGCTCTTCGGCGAGTTTTATCCCCTCCGCATGCGCCGACGGTGTCGGCACCGCACGCGGGTCGACGGCGAAGAGGTTGCGCCCTGTCGGCAGCACATCCTGACGCCCGCGATACGGGGAGCCCGACGGCCCGGGGGCAACGCGTTTGCCGGCGAGCACGGAACGCAATGCGTCCCGCTCCTGATCGCCGCACGTGCCGCGGCCGAACACATGCAGCCCGTCGCCGAACTGGCTCTCCTTGAGGTCGCAGACGAAGCGGTCGATCCGTGGAATCGCTTCGGCCGGTGCGGCCGATGCATCGAGGCCGAGATCGTGTTCGAGGCCCGCCGCGCGCGCTTCATCGCGGATCGCCGCAATCAGGCGCTGGCGACGGGCGGGATCGAGACCGTCAGCGGTCGAATATTCGTCGAGCAGCCGTTCGAGCCGACGAAGCCCCTCCGGCACCGCTGATGTCTCAAGCGGCGGTGGCAAATGGCCGATGGTGACCGCGCCGATGCGCCGCTTGGCCTGCGCGGCCTCGCCGGGATCGTTGACGATGAAGGGATAGATGACGGGGAGATCGCCGATCAGCGCTTCCGGCCAGCACGCTTGCGACAGCGCCACGGATTTGCCGGGCAGCCATTCCAGCGTGCCATGTGCGCCCATATGCACGATGGCATCGCAGCCTTGCTGCCTGAGCCAGAGATAGAATGCGACATAGGCGTGGCGCGGCGTGCGGGCGAGATCGTGATAATCGGCATCGCGCGAGGCCGCGTCGCCGCGCTCGGGCTGGACTGCGATGACCGACCGGCCGCACGCCATGCTGGCGAAATGGAATAGGCCGTCGCAGCAGCTCGGATCATCCTCCGGCGCGCCCCAGGCTTGCGCTAGATCGTCCTGCAAGGATTGCGGTAGGCGCGACAGCCCCGTGCGATATTCGGCGACGCTCCAGGTCAAGCTCTGCGTCAATAGTTTTGCGCCGAGCGCATCGACCGGCGCAACGTCGAAGCCGACCGCCGCGAGATCGGAGATCAACGCCTCGACCGACGCCAGCGCGTCGAGCCCGACGGCGTGCGCGATCTGATGCGGCCGGCCCGGATAGTTCGAGAGGACGATCGCCAGCCGCTTCTCGCCGGGCGGCTTCTCCGCAAGACGCCGCGAGGCCGCGACGCGCGCGGCAACGGCGTTGACACGCTCCTCATCCGGCCTGTGCGCCAGATGCGCAAACTGCAAATCCGGATCGCGCATCCCGGCCGATTTGAAGCTCACCACGCCGGCGAAAAGGCGGCCGTCTACTTCCGGCAGCACCACATGCATCGCGAGATCGCCGGGCGACAGGCCACGCAGTGATTCCGCCCAATCCTCGCGCCGCGCCGTCGAGAGTGCGACCTGGAACACCGGACAGGACGCGGCATCGAATGGCGTCGTGCCGTCGTCGCCAAGGGCCGAGAACGCCGTCGCATTGACGATCGCCGCCGCAGGATGTTGCGCCAAATGCGCGCGCAGCCAGTCGGCAACGCCTGGCGCCTTCAGCGAGGTGACGAACGCGCCGTAGGCGTCAAATCCCTTCTCGCGCAGCGCGGCAATCAAGGCGTCGACCGGCCCCGTATCGGCGGCCGTGAGATAGGAGCGATAGAACGTCACGAGCGCGCGCGGCTTCCCCTCGCCGCCCACTGGCGCGGCAATGACGCCGCGCCCGGGATCGTAGAATCCCATCTCGGGCACGGTCATCTCGCCGATGACCGGGCCGGCATAGAGGCCCGAGGCCAGCGCGAGCTGCGCGATCGCGGCTTGCGCGGCGACCGGGCCACCGGAGTCGCAGAGCACCTTGAGCCGCCGCAGCGTCGAGACCGGCAGGGTCGAGTACGCATCGAGCCGCGTGTCGTCGCGGCCGTCCGCCGGCAGCACGGCGAGCACGATGTTGCGTTCTTTCGCGAGTTGCTGGAGCGCCGCAAGCCCGTACGCCCAATAGGACTCCCCGCCGATCAGGCGCACCAATATGCCGCGGGCCTGCGACAGCGTGCGCTCGATATAGGTGTCGACCGACAGCGGATGCCGCAGCTCCGCGAGATTGGCGAGCCGCAGCGACGGCAGGCTGCCCCGGCCGCGCCGCCAGCCGGCCGCGAACGCGGCAAGGTCGGAATCCGAATACGAGAGCACCACGAGATCGGCCGGGTCCTGGCCGATGTCTCTTGGCGTCGCGGTCTCCTCGAGACCGCGGCTCTCGCGGAAGACGACGTGCATCAGATACCAAGTCCCGCCTTGATCGCAGCCTCGTCGATGTCGCCGTGCTCACCGATCACGACGAGCTTCGACTGCCTGTGACCAGCGCCCCAAGGCTTGTCGAACTGATGGCGCACCCGCTCGCCGACGGCCTGCAGCAGCAGGCGCATCGGCTTGCCCGCGACCGCGATATAGCCTTTAGCCCGCAGCACGTTCTGCTCGCGCGCCAGCTTCTGGACGGAGGCGACCAGTGCCTCGATATCCGCCACCTCCGGAAGGTCGATCACGACGGAGGCGAAATCATCATGCTCGTGCTCTTCCTCGCCGTCGTGATGGGAGGGCCGCGCGGCGAGATCATTCTCGGCGGCCGCACCGAGACCGAGGATGACGCGCGCGTCGATCGCGCCATCGGTGACCGGCAGCATCGGCACGCGGCGCGGCATCTCGGCGATGATCGCCGCCTTTGCGGCTTCGATTCCGGCTGCGCCCGCAAGGTCGGCCTTGGTCAGCAGCACGATGTCGGCGCAGGCGATCTGGTCCTCGAACACTTCCGACAGCGGCGTCTCGTGATCGAGGTTTTCGTCGGCCGCGCGCTGCGCTTCCACCGCAGCCGGGTCCGGCGCGAAACGGCCGGCCGCGACGGCCTCGGCGTCGGCCAGCGCGATCACGCCGTCGACCGTGATGCGCGAGCGGATCTCCGGCCAGTCGAACGCCTTCAACAGCGGCTTCGGCAGCGCCAGGCCCGAGGTCTCGATCAGGATGTGATCGGGCCGCACCGGGCGGGCCAGCAATTGCTCCATGGTCGGTATGAAGTCGTCAGCCACCGTGCAGCAGATGCAGCCATTGGCGAGCTCGACGATGTTCTCCTCCGGACAGTTCGCATCGGCGCAGGACTTCAGGATCTCGCCGTCGACGCCTTCGCTGCCGAACTCGTTGACGAGCACCGCGAGCTTCTTGCCGCCGGCATTGCTGAGCAGATGCTGGATCAGCGTCGTCTTGCCGGAGCCGAGGAAACCGGTGACGACCGTAACCGGGACTTTTGCGAGCGAGTTCATTCAGCGGCCTCCGGCACGACGGTCACAGGGGGAATACGGGCAAGCGACTGCTTGCGGAAGATTTCGGGACGGCTGCGCCACGGCACGATGCCGTCGGGCGCGGCCGCATAGGCCGCAGCGCCCGCGACCACGTCCTGCGCATTGGCATCGGACAGGCGGCCATAGACATAGGACCAGCGGCCGGGCGCGCTGAGCGCAACGGAGCAGCCCTGGCTGCAGGCCGACAGGCATTCGACGGGAACCACGCTGACGCCCTCGGGCACGCCGGCCTCGAGAATCGCGCCATGCAGGCGCTTGCCGGGCGTCGTCTCGCCCTCGCCAAGCGTCTGGCCGGCGCGGCAGGTGATGCAGACATGAAGTGTGACGGTCATCGCCTCTTCCAGATAACAGCGGGAGGCGATGAGGCGCACGGACCATTCTCCAGAAAGGCCCGCTTCCCCGTCGCGGAACACCCCGTCCGCCGGTCCAAAACTCGTCCGCGCTGGCAGGTCTCCCGGCTTGCGGAGCAGGGTTTTGGCCCTTCGATCCCCGCCTTCCCGATTCCGTAAGGAATCAGTGGCCTCGGGCATCTCTCCGGTCACGGTCGCGGGGGCGGCTGCAGTTTGGATCCAGATCTGCCGATTCGGACCCTATCGCATTCCCTCTTCGCCTGTCATAGGACAGGAACCAACGCCGGGCCACCATTTGCCGGTGGCCGCCACTTGTCAAGCCGAAGGACCGGGTCCCATGACATCTGAACCGGATACCCAAACAGCCGAGGAAACCGACATCAGGCACGCCCAGAAAATGGCGAAGAAGAAGGCCGCCCGCGACAAGATCATGGCGACCAAGAGCGGCGAAAAGGGCCTGATCATCGTCCATACCGGCGCCGGCAAGGGAAAATCCTCCTCGGCCTTCGGCATGATCGTCCGCTGCGTCGCGCATGGCTTCCCTTGCGCGGTGGTGCAATTCATCAAGGGCGCCTGGGACACCGGCGAGCGGCGCCTGCTCACCGGCCATTTCGGCGATCTCTGCCAGTTCCATGCGATGGGCGAAGGCTTCACCTGGGAGACGCAGGACCGCGCCCGCGACATCGCCGCCGCGCGCGCCGGCTGGGAGAAGGCCAAGGAACTGATCCTCGACGAGCGGCTGCGCATGGTCGTGCTCGACGAGATCAACATCGCGCTGCGCTACGACTATCTCGATATCGCCGAAGTCATCGAGTTCCTGACGACGCAAAAGCCTGCGATGACGCATGTCGTGCTCACCGGTCGCAACGCCAAGGACGAGCTGATCGAGATCGCCGACCTCGTCACGGAGATGACGCTGGTCAAGCATCCGTTCCGTTCCGGCATCAAGGCGCAGGCCGGCGTCGAGTTCTAGGTTCAATGGCACGCGCAATGATGATTCAGGGGGCCGGCTCGGACGTGGGCAAGTCGCTCATCGTCGCCGGCCTCGCGCGCGCCTTTACGCGCCGTGGTCTGCGCGTGCTGCCGTTCAAGCCGCAGAACATGTCGAACAACGCCGCGGTCACCGTCGATGGCGGTGAGATCGGCCGCGCCCAGGCGCTGCAGGCCCTCGCCGCCGGTGTCGAGCCGCACACCGACATGAACCCGGTGCTGCTCAAACCCGAGACCGATGTCGGCGCGCAGGTCGTGGTCCACGGCAAGCGCATCGCGACCGCACGCGCGCGCGACTACGCGGCGATGAAACCGTCGCTGATGGGCGCGGTGCTGGAGAGTTTCGAACGGCTGAAGGAGCGCGCCGATCTGGTGCTGGTCGAAGGCGCCGGCAGCCCGGCCGAGGTGAATTTGCGCAAGTCCGACATCGCTAATATGGGCTTTGCCCGTAAGGCGAATGTGCCGGTGGTGCTGGTCGGCGACATCGACCGTGGCGGTGTCATTGCCCAGCTGGTCGGCATCAAGACGGTGATCGACCCCGACGATGCCGCGATGATCTCTGGCTTCGTCATCAACAAGTTCCGCGGCGATCCCACGCTGTTCGACGACGGCTACAGGCTGATCGAGCAAAAGACTGCATGGCGCGGCCTCGGCGTGCTGCCCTGGTTCCCGCGTGCCGGCGAGCTGCCGGCCGAAGACGCGCTCGGCCTGCGCGATGCGCGCAAGCCGGGCCAATGCAAGATCGCCTGCCTCGCGCTATCGCGCATCGCCAATTTCGATGATCTCGATCCTCTCAAGCTCGAGCCGGGCGTCGATCTCGTGATGGTGCGCCCAGGCGAGGCGATCCCGGGCGACGTGCGCCTCGTCATCATTCCCGGCTCCAAATCCACCCGCGGCGACCTCGCCTTCCTGCGCGCGCAGGGCTGGGACATCGACCTGCTCGCGCACCACCGCAGGGGCGGCCATGTGCTCGGCCTCTGTGGCGGCTATCAGATGCTGGGACGCAGCGTCGCCGACCCCGAAGGCATCGAGGGACCTGCGGGCGACACGCCGGGCCTCGGGCTCCTCGATGTCGAGACGGTGATGAGCCCGCAAAAAACCCTCACGCGCGTTGCGGCCGTGCATGCCGCGACGGACCAGCCGATCCAGGCTTACGAGATCCACATCGGTCGCACCGAAGGACCCGATCGCGCCCGCCCCTTCGCGAAGCTGGACGGCGAGCCTGAAGGCGCGATCTCGCGCGACGGCCGTGTGCAGGGCAGCCATCTGCACGGCCTGTTCACGTCAGATGATTTCCGCAAGGCCTATCTCGCCAAGCTCGACATTCCCGCGGGCGACGAGCCCTATCACGCCAGGGTCGAGAGCGCGCTCGAGGCGCTGGCCGATCACATCGAAAAGCATCTCGACGTCGAAGGCCTGCTCGCGCTAGCGCGCTAGCGACTCGGCAAGGCGCGTCCATTCGGCTTCGCTGCCGGGAAGTCCTAGGCGCAGCCATGTCGGCTGTTGCGCGAAGACGCGGGACCAGATGTGGGCGCGCGCGAGCCTCTCCTGCGCAGCCACCGCGTCAGCCGTTTCGTACAAGCGAAACAGCGGTGTGCCGCCGATGAGCCGCCAGCTTCGCGAATGCGCCATCGCATCGAGGCGAACACAGTCGCGCGCGAGCCGCGCCGACGTCGCCTCGGCCCAAGCCTGATCGCGCAAGGCACGACAGCCGATTTCGATCGCCGCGCCCGAAACAGGCCATGGACCCGACATGGCGGCAAGCTTGTCGATGTCGGCGGCATCACCGATGGCGAAGCCGAGCCGCAGGCCGGCCAAGCCATAAAACTTTCCGAAGGAACGCAGGATCAACAGTCCTGGTCGATCCGCGTCCAGTGCAAGCGACAGCTGCGGATCGGGATCGGCAAAGCTCTCATCTACGACGAGACGGCCGACGCGCGGCAACAGCGCGAGCAGATCCTTGCGCGAATGGCACCGCCCGTCGGGATTGTTGGGATTGACGACGATGGCGAGGTCCGCACCCGCCAGCGCATCGAGCTCGGCAACCTCCTGGATATCCCAGCCCGCGGCCGACAGGACGCCGGCATATTCATTGTAGGTCGGCGCGAGGATGCGCGCCCACCCCGGCGCCGCGAGTTGCGGCAGCAATTGAATGGCGGCCTGAGCACCGCCCATCGCAACGATCGGTGCGCTCGTGCGGTAGCCGTGCCGCGCCGCCTGATGCAATGCCTCGATCTCGGCGCGTGACGGCAGCGCGCTCCACGCGCGTGCGCTTACCTCGCCCACGGGATAGGGCATCCGGTTGATCCCGGTCGACAGATCGATCCAATCCTCTGCGCGTCCGCTGAAACGCCGCTGGGCCAGATCGAGATTTCCACCGTGCTCGCGCATGCCCCGTTGTTTCACGCGAAAGCCAGGATCGCAAGCACGCCGGCGACCAGCAGCATGGCGCGGCGATAGACTGTCAGCGCCTCGGTGATATCGGCGGCGCGCGGATCGCGCGCACCCTCGTTCAGCCAGGGCTCGTTGGTAATGCTGCCGTGATAGATGCGGGGGCCGCTGAGCCGCACGCCGAGCCCGCCCGCCATGGCCGCTTCCGGCCAGCCGGCATTCGGCGAGCGATGACGGCGCGCATCGCACGTCATGCAGGCCAATGCTTCCGACCGCTGTGGTGCCAGCAGCACGAAGAGGAATCCGGTCAGCCGCGCCGGGATGAAATTGGCGACATCGTCGATGCGCGCTGCCGCCCAGCCAAAGGCTTCGTGCCGTTCGCTGCGGTGGCCGATCATGGAGTCCAGCGTGTTGATGGCCTTGTAGCCGAGGATACCGGGCAGGCCGAACAGCGCTCCCCAGAACACCGGCGCGACGATGCCGTCGGAAGCGTTCTCGGCAAGGCTCTCGATCGCCGCGCGCGCGATGCCGGCGTCATCGAGGCTTGCGGGATCGCGGCCGACGATGCGCGAGACCGCATCGCGCGCCGCTGCAACGTCGCCGGCCAGCAAGGGCGTGGCGACGGCAGCCACATGATCATGCAGCGAGCGGAGCGCGACCAACGGCCACGCCAGGATGCCAATCAGCACGATCTGGACCCAACCCGAAGGAAGCAGTGATTGCAGCGCCCAGCCGACCGCAACGGAGAGCGCGATCACCGCAAGCGCGCCGGCGATTCCGGCGGCTCGACGCAATGCCGGCGGCTCGGACGCGCGATTCCAGGCATTGTCGATGGCCGCAATCAGCCCGCCCAGCCAGGTCACGGGATGGCCGATCCGCGCGAACAGCGCGCCCGGCCAGCCCAGAAGGGCATCCACCGCCATCGCCACCATCATCGCGCCCGCAAAGCCCACACCCTGCCTCCTGTCCCGCCCCTGTTGCGCAAAGCGAAGGCGGAGCGCAACCCCCCGGCGGCCTGATTTCCGCTTTGTCTTTGGCTGCGATTGGTGATTAGTGCTGGCAGACAGGAGAGTTTCATGGCCGTCATCTTGATCACGGGTGGAGCGCGGTCGGGCAAGAGCACGCGGGCGGAGGCTCGCGCGAGGGTTTTTCCCGGCCGGCCCGTCTATATCGCGACGGCGGAGGCGCTCGATGCCGAAATGGATGAACGCATCGCCAAGCACCGCGCACGGCGCGAAACAGACTGGATCGAGCGCGAGGTGCCGCTCAACCTGGTATCCGCGCTGGTCGCAACCGACGGCCGCGGCCCACGACTGGTGGACTGCCTGACCCTGTGGCTTTCCAACCTCATGCATGCGGAGCTCGACTGGTGGGACGAGGTGACCGCGCTAGCCGCCACCCTGATCAACCTCAGGAGCCCGGTCGTGCTCGTCACCAACGAGGTCGGGCTCGGCATCGTGCCCGACAACGCGCTGGCGCGCAGCTTTCGAGACGCCGCCGGGATCATGAACCAGACCATCGCCGAGCTCGCAGACGAGGTCGAGTTCGTCGTCGCGGGCCTGCCGATGAAGCTGAAATGATCCCGCGCGCCGAGCTGCTCAAAGACATCGTTGCCGATCTCAGGATGGCGACATCGTTCGTGACGATCCTGCCGGTGGCATCCTCGAAGCCTACGGGCGACGGCGCCGTTGCGCGGGCAATGTGGGCGCTGCCGGTCGCGGGACTGCTGGTCGGCCTCGCCGGCGCCCTCACTTACAAGATCGCCATTCGCTTCGGACTGACGCCGAGCCTCGCCGCCTTCCTCGTGCTAGCCACGACCGCCCTCATCACCGGCGCGCTGCACGAGGACGGACTTGCCGATACCGCGGACGGCCTCGGCGGCGGCCGCACGCGCGAGCGCAAGCTCGAGATCATGCGCGACAGCCGGATCGGGACCTATGGCGTCTGCGCCCTGATCCTATCGTTCGGTCTGCGCTGGAGCGCGCTTGCGACGATCGCAAATCCATGGGCCGTCATGCTCGCGCTGTGCGCGGCGCACGTTGCCGCCCGTGCCGGCCTGCCGGCCTTCATGTCGCTGGTCCCGTCGGCGCGGCCTAATGGCCTCTCTGCCGGCGCCGGGGCGCCGCCTGGGCGCAGCGTGGCCATCGCCTTCGCGCTTGGAACGCTTGCGCTTGCCCTGACGTTGGGGCCGGGCAAGGCGCTGGTCGGCCTGATCCTGCTGTCACTTGCCGGCCTGCTGCTGGCGCGGCTTGCCATCCGCCAGATCGGGGGGCAGACCGGCGACATCCTCGGCGCGTTCGAGCAGACGGGCGAGATCCTGATCCTGCTGGTGGCCGCGTCCTTCCAGATGGGGCGATGACCTCATGGTCGAGTTCGACGACAATTTCCGCCAGCACTTGCGCGAGCTGTTCGTGTGGCGTCGCGACGTGCGCCGCTTTCGCAGCGATCCGCTGCCGGAGGGGACTATCGATCGCCTGATCGAGACCGCCTGCCTCTCGCCTTCGGTCGGCCTCAGCCAGCCCTGGCGCTTCGTGATCGTCAATGATGCCGCAACGCGCCGCACCGTGGTCGAGGATTTCAGGACGTGCAATGCCGACGCGCTGAGCTGCTACTCCGGCGACCGCGCCGCACGCTATGCCACCTTGAAACTGTCCGGCCTCGAGCAGGCGCCCGCCCACCTCGCGGTGTTCGCGGACAAGGCCAGCGACATCGGCCACGGCCTCGGCCGCGCGACCATGCCGGAGACGACCGAATATTCCGTGGTCGCCGCCATTACCGCAATGTGGCTCGCCGCCCGCGCCGAGGGCATCGGCATCGGCTGGGTGTCGATACTGAACCCTGCGCGCATGCACGCTGTTCTCGACGTGCCTGACAGCTGGAAGTTCATCGCCTATCTCTGCATTGGCTATCCGGAAACCGAGTGCGATCAGCCCGAGCTCGAGCAGGCGAATTGGGAGCACCGGCGCAGCGCGGACGCGTTCACGCTGCGGCGCTAGGCCGCCGGGCGCCGGGCGCCGGATCGAAAGCCTGCGAACGAACATTCACATGCGCCTTTCGCCGATTGTGGGCCCCCCGCTTTCGCGCTAAGCATCGAGCAAAGCAAGGCGATCGTGCAACTTAGTCTCCATGACGGGGCGATCTTTCGTTTCCTCGGCGGTCAATCGCCGCGGCTTCATTCGCCTCGCGACTGCATCGGTCGCGGGATGGATCGCGCTCGGCGCAACGCGGAAATCAACAAGCTCCAGCAGCTCCGAGTCAGTTGCCCAAGCGGGAGGATCAATCTCACGGCTCCAGCCCTTCTTCAGCAGGTTGCCCGGCCGGCGATGTGTTTCCGACCGGGCCAACGCGTCACGCAAAGGGATCAACTGCCTTTGTGCGGGACCTGATGGCATTCGCTGTTCACGAGCCCGAGGTTTTAACGACGAGCTTTATATTTAGCAGATTGACGCCTTTGAACGGGTTCGGCGCGCTTTCGATGGTTCCCGTACCCGTTGCATTCGCGTAGGCACCAGTGCCCGACAGAATCGTGTATTCGCCCGTCGATTTGCCGTCTTTTGCCGATCCGGTGTAGCGCGCCGTAATCGAGCCTTCCTCGAACGTGTAAGTGCTATAGCCGAAGAAGGGGCCAGACCCTTTGAGCTGGTCCGAACTATTGACGAACTCTTTCACGCCGATACGGCCATCGCTGAAGACGGCCACTCCGAAGAATTTCCCGGACACGACCGTCTGTCCTTCAACGTTTGCGGCCTCTATGACCTTGAGGTCGAGCGGCTTGGTGACGAGCTTGAACTCGAGCACCCGCTCACCGGCTACGGCGGTTGACGCCGCGACGGCCAATGCCACACCAGAAAGGAAAAAGGTGAGAGACTTCCGCATAGCTTCCTCCTGCGCTTGTTGAAACCAAGTCGAGAAGTGCGGGCGACTCATCGAGCCAGGCTCTTCGCGGTGGCACGGAAGAGAGCCCTCGGCAACGCCCGACAGCGGCTGAACTCTCTCTGTCCTGAGGCGAAGTCGGGACGCGAATATGGGTCCCAAGCCACGGGAAGAAAGTTCAAGTCTCCGTTGCGATATAATCGTATCCAGCCACTGCGCGGGACTCTCAGCAGAGGCACAATCATCATGGCCTCTGCTGGTTGCCAGACTTCATCTTATCATTCGCGCAAGAGTAATTCCGAGGAATCACTGTCAACAACGCTGACAATGGGAGAACCCATGCCACTCACAATTTCAGCGGCAGAGTCCCTAGACTGGCGCTGCGAGCCGTTGCCCCGGCAGATTCGTGGCTTCACGACCCAGCCTCCGCACGTCTGCGCCCGCCAACTTCCTCATCCTCCCGCCCGAACCGCTCCACCAGAAAATCGATGAACAGCCGCACCTTCACCGACAGATGCCGCGTCGGCGGATACACCGCATAGAGCGCAAGCGGCGGCGCGGAATAATCATCCAGCACTGTCCGCAACTCGCCTTTCCGCAACGCATCGGCCGCAATGAACTCCGGCAGCAGCGCCAGTCCCCTGCCCTTGATGGCGACATCGCGCAGCACCTCGGCATTGTTGACGCAGAGCGACCAGGCCGGCTGGATCCAGTGGTCGCCGTCGTTGCCTGTGAGCTTCCACTGATTGCCCGTGAGCAGGAAGCCGTAGGTCAGCGAAGCATGCTCGCGCAGATCCTGCGGATCTTTTGGCGTGCCGTGCCGGGCGAGATAATCCGGCGACGCACAGATCATGCGCGCCACCGGCGTGATCTTGCGCGCGATCAGGCTGGACGATTCCAGCTCCGCAATCCGCAAGGTCACGTCAAAGCCGTCCTGCACGGGATCGAGCAGATCGTCGCTGAGCACGATCTGGAGCTGCAGCTCCGGGAAGCGCGCCATGAAATCGGCGAGGACCGGCCCGAGCCGCATCGTGCCGAACGACATCGGCGCGTTGACACGCAGCAGCCCCCGCGGCGCCGATTGCGCCTGCGTCACCGCCTGGTCCGCCGCCTCGATCTCCGAGAGGATCACGACCGCGCGCTCGAAATAGCGCTGGCCGTTCTCGGTTGGGCTGGCGTGCCTTGTGGTGCGGTTCAAAAGCTGGACGCCGAGGCTCTCCTCGAGGTCGGCGATGTACTTGCTGATCGCCGAGCGCGACAGCCGCAGCTGCCGGCCGGCTTCGGCAAAGCTGCCGCTTTCCACCACCTTCACGAAGGCCTGGAGGCTGCCGAGCTTATCCAAGGGGGCGCCCCGTTGACTGTTTCCAAATCGTAGACATAGCCGTCATATTTGCATGGATTGTCTCCAATCCAAAGCGGAACGATATTTCCGGCCAGAGCAAGACCGCTCCCCGAATCTGGAGGACGACAATGTCTGGACTGCACCATGTCACCGCGATCGCCGGCGATCCCATCCGCAATTTCGGCTTCTACACGCGGGATCTCGGCCTGCGCTTCGTCAAGAAGACGGTCAATTTCGACGATCCCGGCACCTACCACTTCTATTACGGTGACGAGACCGGCCGCCCCGGCAGCATCCTGACCTTCTTCCCCTGGGCCGGCGTCTCGGCCGGGCGCCGCGGCGTCGGCGAGACCCATCAGACCGCCTTCCGCGTACCGCAGCGCTCGCTCGGCTATTGGACCCAGCGCTTTACCGAGAAGGGCATCGCGTATGAGGCGCTGGAGAAGCGCTTCGGCGAGTCCGTCCTGCCGTTCACCGATCCCGATGGCATGGCGCTCGCGCTAGTCGGCATTCCCGGCGCCGAGAATGAGCCGGGCTGGAGCAATGGCGACGTGCCGGCCGAGCATGCGATCCGCGGCTTCCACGGCGTGACCCTGCTGCTCGACAGCGCCGCGAAGACGGCGGCCATCCTCACCGACGTGTTCGGCTTCAAGGAGACCGGGCGGGAGGGCTCGGTGATCCGCTTCAAGGCGCCCGGCGATGCCGAGGGCAGCGTCGTCGACATCTACGAAGCCAAGGGCTTCCTGCGGGGCCATCAGGGCGGCGGCTCGGTGCATCACATCGCCTTCCGTGCGGCCGACGATGCCGAGCAGGGCCAGATGGCGCAGAAGCTCGTCAGCAATCACGGCCTGCATCCGACCGAGCAACGCGACCGCAACTACTTCCGCTCGATCTACTTCCGCGAGCCCGGCGGCGTGCTGTTCGAGATCGCGACCGACATCCCCGGCTTCGCGGTCGACGAGCCCGTGGCGAGCCTCGGCCGCGAGCTGAAGCTGCCTGCTTTCCTCGAACCGCACCGCAAGCAGATCGAGGGCGTTCTGCCGAATCTGGAAGAGACCGCGTCATGACCGAGACTGCATTCATCCATCGTTTCGAGCCCGCAGGCGACGCGGGCTCTCCACCTCTGTTGCTGCTGCACGGCACCGGCGGCGACGAGAACGACCTGCTCGGCCTCGGCCAGATGATCTCGCCCGGCTCTGCCCTGCTTTCGCCGCGCGGCCGCGTGCTCGAGCACGGCATGCCGCGCTTCTTCCGCCGTCTCGCCGAAGGCGTGTTCGACGAGGAGGACGTACGTCGCCGCGCGAACGAGCTCGGCGACTTCGTCGCGGAGGCGCGGCAACGCTACGGCCTCGCCGCGCCGATCGCGGTCGGGTTCTCCAACGGCGCCAACATCGCGGCCGCGCTGTTGCTGCTGCAGCCGGACGTGCTTGCCGGCGCGGTCCTGCTGCGCGCGATGGTGCCGTTGTCGGATCCGCCAAAGGCTGCGCTCGGCGGCAAGCCGGTGCTGCTGCTCTCCGGCCAGGCCGACCCGATCGTGCCGGCGAGCAATTCGGCACGGCTCGCGGCGTTGTTGTCGGACGCCGGCGCGCGCGTCGATCACAAGGTGCTGCCAGCCGGCCACCAATTGTCGCAGGCCGATGTGACGCTGTCCCGCGACTGGATCAGCAAGGCGGACGCCAAGGCCGCATGATCGAGCAGCGGCGCATCGTTTGAACGATGCGCCGCTGCCATCACTCGAACCAGCCGCGCCGCTTGAACCAGATCAGCGGCAACAGGCCGCTGGCGATGATTGCGAGCCAGGCCAGCGGATAGCCGAAGCTCCAGTCCAATTCGGGCATGTGCTTGAAGTTCATGCCCCAGATGCCGACCATGATGGTCGGCGGCACGCCGACGACGGACACGATGGTGAGGATCTTGAACAGCTCGTTCTGCTGGATGTTGATGAAGCCGAGCACGGCATCGAGCAACAGCTGGATCTTGTCCGACAATCGCGTCTCGTAATCGCTGAGCGAGACGACGTCCTTGGACACGGCTTCCAGACGCTTCTTCGAGGATGCCGTGATCCACTCGCTGCCGACGTCGCCGGCAAACGCGGCAACGCGGCCCACCCCGAGCAGGACATCGCGCGCCTTGGCGAGCCGGTCGGCCAGCTCGCCGACAGTCTCCAGGGCCTCCCGCATCCTGCGGCTGGAGCGCACCGGGCGCTGGGTGCGCACCATGCCGCCTTTGAAGACACCCCGCGAAAGCTGATCGACCTTGCCGCCGAGATGCTCCAGGACATCGGCACCGCGATCGATCATGGCCTCGAGCAGGCTGACGAACACGCACATGCCGTTCTCCAGGCTGTCATCGGAGCCGATGCGCTTGCCGATGTCGTCGAAGATCGGCAGCTCTGCGAAGCGCACCGTCACCAGCACATGCGGACCGATGACGAAGCCCACCGGCGTGATCTCGGCCTCGTCGGCCTCGGTGACCCGGACCGCGGGCGAACTGAGATAGAGCGTGCCGTGGTCGAAGATCAGGCGGCTCGACGCCTCGATCTCGCTGAGCGAGTCTTCCGAGGGAATGCGGATGCCGAGCAGCCGCTCGACGAACTGCTTTTCCTCGTCGGTACCGTTTAGAAGATCGGCCCAGATGACCTCCGTGGGCATTTCCGCGCCGATGCCGTGCCAGTCGTCGGACGGCCACCTGTAAAGTCTAAGCAAGAACCGAACTCCGTGGCCGCATCGTCATGCCGGATGGCGCCGCCGACTAACGCATGAGAGTTCCAGACGTTCAAGACTCTCCAAGTGACAGCGGTATTCCAGGGGACATCGAGATACCGACCGGAACACGGTCGAGCGATGCACGTTGACGGACGCGCGGGTGATCCATGGATACGCGTAGTGCATCCCGACATGACGACATTCCTGGGTGTTGAGGCCTGCGACTTGACCGCCCCACTGCCGGCGGCTGACGCGATCCTGTTCGGCGCGTCGGATGCCACCCCGTACCTCGCAGGTCAGACCAGCCATGCCGCAAGAGCGCCCGACGTCATCCGTCGCGCGCTGCGTCACTATGAGAGCGATCTCACCCGCTGGGATTTCGATCAGGACGCCGAGCTGCTCGATCCGAGCAAAATGACGGTCTTGGACGGTGGAAACGTCCCGACCGACCCAATGACGCCGGAGAGCAACCGTGATGCCATCAGAGCAGCCACGCAGGCCGTCCTTTCGGTCGGCGCCGTTCCGATCCTCCTGGGCGGTGATGATTCCGTCCCCATTCCTTTCTTCGAGGCGTTCCAGGACTGCAAGGGACTGACCGTCGTGCAGATCGACGCCCACCTTGATTGGCGGGATCAGCGAAACGGATCGGGCTATACCTTCTCCAGCACGATGCGGCGCGCCAGCGAATTGCCCTGGGTCAAGCGCATCGTGCAGGTCGGCTTGCGCGGCATCGGCGGCTCCGGTCGCGCCGAATTCGACGATGCAAAGGCGTGGGGCGCGAAGATCTTCACGGCAAGACATGTCCAGCATCACGGGATCGCAAGCGTGCTCGACGCGATCGAGGATGACGGCGAGTGCCTGATGACCATCGATTGCGACGGTCTCGATCCATCGGTCATCCCCGGCGTGCTCGTCCCACAGCCCGGCGGCCTGTCCTATTTCGACGTGGTCGATCTCATACGGGGTGTCGCGGCAAAGTCCAGAATAGTCGGCCTGGACCTCGTCGAATTCGTTCCAGAGCGCGATGTGCAGAATCTGGGAGCGATTGCGGTCGCGCGGATCATCTGCAATGTGCTGGGTTGTGTTCGCAAGCGGAAGGTATAATTGCTACCGCATTTGAATCGTGGCGGCGATCGGTGCGCACGCCTCGTCCTTCGAGACGGCGCTAACGCGCCTCCTCAGGATGAGGCTCATCAGCATCAGTGCCCGTTGAAACTGCTTCCGCGCATTCGATCCTCATCCTGAGGAGCCCGCCCAAAGCGGGCGTCTCGAAGGATGGCCGCAGCGAAAGCGCCCAAATGCTTCTGCCGCAACAACAGAGGTCTCAAGTCCACCATCCCTCACCCGGATAGGCAACACTTTCCGCGGAAGAGATTTCCATCCCCACGCCCCTTCGAAGACGGCTGGCGTAGAATGCGAGAGGCGTTCCCTCATTGTGACGGCACCAGCGCACCTCGCCGATGAAGAGCGTGTGGTCGGCGATATCGATCGATTGGACCACCTCGCAGGCGAACTGCGCGATCGCCTGCGGGAGCACGAAAAATCCCTGGCGAGGCACGAGCGGCGGAGCGTCGCGCAACAGAGGTCTTCCGGCAAAGTGCGCGCAGAGCGCTGCGTCTTCCGCATGCAGGACATTGACCGAATAGACGCCGGACCTGGCCACAGCCTGCCACGTCCGCCCAAGCATGAGAGAGACAAGCACCGTCGGCGGATCCGCCGAAACAGTCGTGAAGCTGTTGGCGGTCATGCCGAGCGGCGCGCCATCCTCATCGACGGTCGCGACGACCGTAATGCCCGTCGCGAACCGCGATGCGGCTGCCCGAAAACCGGCCGGTTCGGCAACGTGACCCATTACGCGCCTTCGATCTTGAAATGGCAGAGTGTCGCCCCCTTGGGCGAATAGTTTGGCACGTCGGCTGCGACCTTCCGGCCGATCTCCGAACCGAGCGCCGCGTCCATCGCAGCCGCATCGGAGAAGAATGCCTGGAAGATGCAGAAAGGCGCCTCCCCCGGTCCGAGTCGTTGGGGGAAAGCGTAGTGATGACGCACCAGACTGGGCAGCGTCGCGGCCAAGGGGACGTGCTTGTCTACGTAGTAGGCCCTGAAGGCTGGTGGATCGTCGGGCGTCGGGTAAAGAACGGTCAGGCAATGCATTGGTGTTCCTCTCAGACATGGTTCAGCATCCGCCAAGGAGCGGAACTGAGTCCGTACGGCGGTTCGTCGTCAGGCGGCGATCCTGCCGCTTCTATCGATCCAGGCGTGGATGCGTTTGTCGCTCGCCAGACGATCCCACTGGCGCTCCGGATAATTGAAGTTCTCGGTGAACTCGTCGCAAAGCTCCCGGTCCTGCGACATGGCGAAGATCAGCCGGCCCATGGCTTCCGATGGCGGCTGCAGCATCATGTTGGTCCAGCGGGCAGCGGCAAGCACGCGGTTCTCGCGCGCACGGTCGACGTCCTCGACGAAGCGCGCATCGAATGCCACCGCGTCGGTGATCGCCTTGCCGAGCTCGAAGGCCGCGTATGAAGCCATGTTGGCGCCCTGGCCCATCAAGGGATCGACGACGGAGTGAACGTCGCCCAAGGCAATGGCGAGCTTGTCGCCGTCGAAAGCCACCCAGGACTGCCGCACCGTTGGCACCACCGCGCCTTGAAGCAGGTCGAGAGGCTGGGCCAGCCCGAAGCGGTGCGTGTCGATGCGGTTGTAGGTGTGCGGATGATGCTTTTCCAGCTTATCCAGAAGGGTCTGGCGGAATGCTGCCGGGTTGGCATCGTAGCTGAGCGAGACCAGGTCGGCCATGTCGCCGCCTGGAATGTTTTCCATCAACAGCGCCGTTTTCATCCCGCCGAAGCTCAGCGTCGGAATGACGATCATCTCGCCATGGCCGGGCGAGACGGACAGGGTGACGCCGCGCGGATCGTCGTCATCCGGGCTGCCGTGATCGACGCCGTCATACAGGCCGACGCAAAGCAGGCGCTGCGGCCGCGTGTACGGAGAGAGTTCGGGCCGGTGAGCGAACATGCGACCGAGGGCGCCCTTGCCGGTGGAGACGACGAGAAGGTCGAAGCGCGAGACCAGCGCGGGGATGTCGTCATCCTGAATGCTGGCATACTCGATCAGGCCGCCACGATCCTCGAAGTCCTTCATCAGGGCCGGCAGGTAGATCCGATAATCCACCGCGCGGCTCGGCCGCTGAAATGCACCGCGGAACAGCAGCCCGCTATCCGGGAAATTGAAGAAATGATCGTGATGGTGATAGACCACTTGGGGATCATCCCAGTGGTTCACGCCAAGCTCGTTCTCGCGCGCGATGGTGACGCTGTGATGCGCGACGGTGTTCATCAGCCGTGTCGCTGCATACTGCTCCGGGGCGCGGTCCGTCAGCACGGATGCCGCGATGCCCTGCTTCTGCAGGTAGAGCGCCAGATGCAGGCCGCCGATGCCGGCCCCGAGAATGCCGATCGATTTGCTCATTCGTGTCCTCCCCTGAACGCAGGAAAGGCTAGACCGGACCGGCCGTGCCGTATATGGAATGGTCAGAATATTATAAATTCCGGCGAGGAATGAATGGACCGGATCGAGGCGCTGCAGACCTTCATCCGGGTGATGGAGGCAGGGAGTTTCACCCAGGCCGCCGACGACCTCGGTTTGGGGCAACCGGCGATCAGCAAGCGCATCGCGCTGCTGGAAGCCGAGTTTCGCTGCCGGCTGTTCGTGCGCACCACGCGCAAGCTGCGGCCGACCCCGGAAGCCGACCGCGTCTTGAAGTACGCCAAGGACATTGTCGCGCTGCTCGAGAGCGCGGGCGCGCCGACGCAGAGCCGGATCGGCAATCCGTCAGGGACGTTGCGCATGACGGTGCCGACCTCGTTCGGCCGCTTCTTCTTCCGTGAGATCTTCGCCGAATATACCCGCCGCTATCCTGATGTCCGGCTGGACGTCAGCTTTACGGAACAGTTCGTCGACCTGATCGAAACCGGGACCGAGCTTGCGATACGGATCGGCAGCCTCAATTCGAGTTCGCTCGTGGCGCGGCGGGTGGGCACCATCAAACGCCTGCTGGTGGCGGCGCCCGGACTGCTTGCGCGTCATCAGGTGCCCTCGTTGCCGGATCATCTGCGCCGCATGCCCTGCGTCACCTACTCACGCCTGTCGCAGAAGAATCAGTGGACGTTCGAATCCGAAACCGGCCGTTACGTCGTGGACATCGCGCCGGCGATGACCTGCGACGATGCGGACGTGATGACGCTGGCTGCATTGGAGGGGATAGGCGTCGCCGTGCTGCCGAACTGGTGCACCGTCGAGCACATTGCGGCCGGCCGTCTCGTCCACGTGCTGCCCGACTTCGTCGTGCCGCCGCTGCCCATGCATGTCGTCTATCCCGACCCGCAATGGATGTCACACCGGGCACGACTGTTCCGCGATCTGATCATCGAACGTGCGGACGTCTTTGCGCTCGCCTGATCGCTTTCGAAACGCTGATCTCGCCTCTTCGGCAACCAGCGAAACTGGCTTGTTCCGTCGAGCGTTCGACGTCTGGAAAGGATCAAAGGCGGCGGTCGAGGTAACTACGGCTCCGCGTCCGGTCGACCCCTGAGAGCCAACATTGCGATGGCCTCAGCATTGATCGGCTCAGGGGCAAGTTAACGCCATTCGATTCCGTATGCATCAATGGGCTGCTGAAAGCCTTTGAGATGGTAGGCACCCAAGCTTAGCACTTGCACGCGATCCCGGATGCAATCCTGTACAGCCTTCGACACGAGAATAGCTCCCGGTTCGGCCAACTGACACAAACGAGCGGCCAGTTGAACAGTCGCACCGAAAAGGTCGTTGCTGTCAGCAATCGGTTCGCCGACATCGATGCCAATTCGCACCTGAAGCTTCTCCTTGCTCGCCAGATTGAAGGCTTCAAATGCGCGCTGGATGGCGCGGGCGCATTGCACGGAGGCGGATGCGTCGGCAAAGGATGCCATGATACCATCGCCGGTGTGCTTCACCACATGCCCGCCCTCGTCCTTCAAGGCCCGGCGCACCAGCGCGTCATGAGCCCGAACCATCTCCACTGAACGGGCATCGCCCAGACGCTCCGTCATGCTGGTAGAGCCAACGATGTCGGTGAACATGATAGCTCGCAGCGCCGAATCGAATTTGACATCGTTTGCCGCACTACTAGGCGCCGGGTCGGACACCCTCCCCAGAAACGCCTGGACCGCCGAGAGGTCGACCTCGATGACATCTTTCGCTACGTCGCCATGAGCTTCATCATGAACCCTCATCGCCGTTCGGATATCCGGTGCGTCAATGAGACAGAAGCCCGTGCCGCGCGATTCATCAAACCAGTATGTTAGAAAACGAACGCCGTATCGATCTTGCACTTCCAAATCTTTGCGATGCGCCTCGGCGATATCGGCAGCCGTCAGCCCCGAGAGATCGTGTCGGTCAAGGAAAATTGGCATTGGCAGCACCCTATCCAATTCTTCGAAATATGACCTGAAGTCTGCACCAAGCTCGAAGTTCCCGAAAGTGCCAATCCCTGCGTCCTGATGTCAGCTTCGGGTCAAAGCTGCCTCAACTCGCTCGTATCACCCTGTTCGAGTCACCTACGGGAAGCAGACCTCGACGCTTTGAGCCAGGGCCAGCCTCGGGCCACTTCCAGACATCGCGATGGGTATATAGAATCATCGTCCACCCTGGAGAACAGCAAGTGGCCCGAATAGAAACATTCGTGTGGATCGTAACGACTTTCATAATCATGTTCGTCACTCCACCCCGGGCTCAAGCAACACCGGAAGCGTCAGCGTGCGGATACCTCGCAGGCCTGATCGATAAGACATCACCATCTGGGCCACTGTTCCTGCCCAGCTATCCCACCGTCGAATCGGGGCCTCTCCATACCGCCGCCTACCTCTATGACAATGCGGTAGCCGTCATCGCATTGGTCGGTTGCGGCGAGCGAGACAAAGCATTTCGAATTGCCTCGGCAATTCTCTGGGCCATCGATAACGACCGCACCTGGCATGATGGCCGCCTCAGGAACGCTTACGCGGCGGGCGTGGTGGTGAACGGCCCCGTCAAACTTCCAGGGTGGTGGGACAAAACTCAAAACAAATGGCTAGAGGATCGATATCAGGTGGGCAGCGATGTTGGTAACGTGGCATGGGCCATGTTGGCGTTGCTGTCGATCGATGACGTAAACACCGGCTCTCGGTTCCGCGATGGTGCAGCACGGCTTGGCGCCTGGGTCGCGCAATGGGCCGATACGCGCGGTACTGGCGGTTTCACGGGTGGTACGTTTGGGCACGAACCGGCGCCGGACGTGCGAACCTGGAAATCGACTGAACATAATACTGACCTCGCCGCCGCGTTTGGCCTTCTTGCGATCCGTACGGGCGATGCGCGCTGGCGCGATAAGGCAAATGTTGCCGAGCATTTTGTAAATACGATGTGGGATCAGGGGTGCGCCTGTTTCGCCGCAGGGACCGCCGAAGACGGTGTCACGCGTAATCCGATTTTGGCTCTGGATGCCCAGATCTGGCCTTTAACGGCGCTTCATGGAGCGGCCGGGAAATTTGCATCGGCAATAACGACCGCCGAACAGCGAATGAGTGTCGGCGGAGGCTTCTCTTATGGTGAAGACCGGGACGGCGTGTGGACCGAAGGTACCGGCCAAATGGCTCTCTTGATGAAATTGCTCGGCAAGCTTGAGAGGGCAGAATCGTTGATCGCTGTCATCGAATCCCAGAGGTCGCCCGATGGTGGGTTCTATGCCACGAATGTCCGCGCGTTACCGACGGGGTTCGTGTTGGACACCGACCCGACCAAGCCGCGAAACTATTTCCGATTGGCACATCTTGGCGCAGCTTCGTGGGCTGCTCTCGCGGAACGTGGATTCAACCCCTTTACGATGACAAAAGGACTTCCGTAGTTGGGCCGCAGTGCTTCGCGTCTCGGCCGTTTCGGTCTGTCTCGATATGTCCGCAAGGGGTCAAAAAGCCGCCGGTTTGCCCAGCAGTCGGGGCGCTTCCGGTTTACCCCGCTTCCGGACAACTCGTCGCTACGCCCTAGCGGAACGATGGGCCGACAGCGGAAGTCGCGCTCATTCGATCACCTCGTTGCGCAGATAAGTCCTTGGCTCAGATTTCATTTCGGCAGCCCGGGGCAATGTGCCGCACGCCGGTTGATGGAAACGCGGTTCGGGGATGAGAAAAAAGGAGCTTCCGATTTCGGCGCAGCGGAGTTGATACCGCACGGGATCACCACAGTGGCGCCTGACCTTCCGCCGCCACTGTGGGGCCAAGTCGCTCGGGCGGGGGGGGGGTCGCATGGTGGTCGGCACGAGACGGAAAGTTCCACTCCGGCGGCCTGCCTGTGACTGCGTCCGTATAGGCAAATCGCGGAACGACGCTCCGACGTCGGCTTTCGGGGAGCACACGCGTCATGGATGAAATCCTGCGTTGGGTGGCGACAGTCGGCACGATCGGCGCCGGGCTGATCCTAGCTGCCCGGGCGCGGCCACTCATTACCGGCTGGGCCTTCGTCGTACTGAGCGGTGCATCGGTGATCTGGATCGTCGTCGGCTATCTAACAGCGGAATATGCGCTGATGGTGCAAAACGTGGTGGTGACACTTATCAACGTGTTCGGCGTCTACCGGTGGCTGATCTGGAAAGGAAATGCATGAAAGCGTTCTGCCTGCGCGCTCTGCCGTCCGCGCGCGCACAGGTCAAGCTTAGCTCGGCGGGCTCTGGTCCGGTCTTACTTCACGTCCATTGGGAGATTTGCGAGTTCGCGAACAGGTAAGATCGGTTCCCCTACCGGGTAAGCCTAGTCCATCGGATATACAAACTGAGAACGGCAGTAAGTCCGATATGGGTCATGAGCGCCAATTGTCGGCACGCGGGCTACTTCCGATTTCCCCCGATGAGCCGACAACAGAGACGCTGCCTGGACCTGCACCTCCGGGCCACATTCGGACATGTGCGTCGTTAGGCTGACGAAGGTCCTTCAACAATCTTCCAATACGAGTCCTTGCGGATCACCTCGTCCGCGCGAAAAGTGTAAAAGTCACATCCTCGGACCTCGATCTTTTTTCCTTCGCCGGTCGTGCCCGTTAGCGTCCATTTTGAAATGCCCGTGTTTGCCATCGTATCCACAAAATGCTCGGCGTGGCCGTAGTGAACATCCGGTAAGCCTTCAAAGCGCGTCGCGAGCCCGTCTCGTACGTTGCGTTTGCCCTCGAAGCGAGATCCCCAAGGCTTACTTCCCCTCGGCATCTCCAAGACACAATCGTCAGCAAAGAACTCCATGATGGAATCCAAGTCGTGCGCGTTGAACGCTTCACACAGCGCCGTCAATTTCGATCGAATGTCCATCCTTCCCTCCATCGAGTTCCCGGAAGGGATACAATAACACAAGGGCACACAAGGTGAGTTGAAGGGCCGATTAGGCGTCTGGTCGATGTCACCTTGCGGATCAAAAGCGCCGGTTTGAACGGCGCCGCTTCACTTCCGGTGTGCCCCGATTAGCAGCCCATTTCTGATCCAAACCGAGCTTCGCCATCGGGCCACAAGCGGACAAAGACAGTGTTTGTTTGGAGGCGGATGCATAGCGCTCGGCGAGGGCCTTGGCGGCCAGTGAGTACCGGTCATATCGTCGGTGCTCGCCTCGTCAGACCTTCGGCATGCGCTCTTCGACAATTTCGGCGATCCTTGGCCGTGTAAACCTATCCACCGGATGAATGCTGTGGTTCTCATCGTGGTAGTACTCGCCACTATCGAAGGCGAGGAAGACACTCATCAGAAGATCTGTTCCGCCAGGGCATAGCGAATTCATGGTCGCAAATAGGTCGTTTGCCACTCGATCACAGAAATCAAAATCAAGTTCATTTCTGTAGAACCCTACGGCTATTGCAAACCCAAGTTCGTTCAGCAATTCGCTGGCTGACAGGCTACCTTCTACGGTCCAGCCTACAAATTCGGCTTGGCTATACAGACTCTTAATAGGTTCAAATTCGCGCTCGGCGGATGGAAGCCGCGAACTCATTTCGTTGGCATGCTTCGACCTAAGCCTGGCAACTATCTCGCGAATAACATCACTCACTGACTTGAAATCCCAGAGAATGCGGATGGCCGCGAAAGCGCTACAATGCATCCGTCGAGCTTTTTCCCGGCTTCCCAGCGATCAGGAATAATATCAGCGAAGCAGGATGTCCGCTATGAGTCAAAAGCGGCGGTCGGGCAAGCTCAAGCCCCGCGTCCGCTCTGGCTCCCTCAGCCGAAATCGCAAATGCCTCAGCCCGGTTCGGCTAAGAGCCACAACCCGACTCTCTCCCATTAGAGTAGAGGCTGCTGAAATGGAGAGAGCATGAGCGTGCCCGAAATCAGTCGACGAGCCATCGAAATCGGCCAACGTGACGGTAAGATTACCTTCGATGAGTTGAATGAGCTGTGTGACAGCCGAGTATTGGACCCGAAAGACATCGACCGCATTCTAAGCGCCCTTAGCAAAGCAGGAATTTGGATTGAAGGAGAGTAGGTCTGCAATACGCCCGCCCCAGGGCAGGTCGGTGCGTCCGCTGTATCGGTGGGAACTGACAGCGGATTTGTCAGCGCATGCCACCGCCACCAACCGGCACATGCACAGTGCACTCTAAAGCGCCGGCAAGCCAGGCGGCGGCTTGCGCTTGGCGGAGGCCTGCTCATACGCGTAGGCCAGACGCAGCAGCTTGTGTTCGCTCCAGGCGCGGCCTGCGAAGGTAACGCCGAACGGATAATCGGGCGTGTCCTTGCCGTCGACGCCGGCGACGAAGCCGCACGGCACGAGGACACTGGGATACCCCGCCCTGGCGGCGATTGCGGCGCCTTCGCTGCCCGGGAACAGCACGGCGTCGAGCTTGTGCTGGTTCATGTAGGCATCCATGCCGCGGGACCTGGCGCTGAGCAGGTCCATCGCGAGTGCCGCCTTGTACTCGCGTTCGCTTAGGTCGCCCCGGGTGAGGTCGGCTGCGAGGAAGTTGTCCTGGCCGAAGCGGAGCGCCTTGCCCGCATTCGCCTCGTTGAAGGCCACGATGTCGGTCATGGTCTTGATGGTGGTGTTGGTCGCCCAATCCCTCAGGTAGAGGTTGAGATCTCGTTTCAGCTCGTAGATGAAGACGATCCGCTGCGGGACCGCATTGCCCCTGTTGGCGCTCAGCGGATTGCGGTTGAGCACGGCCATGATCGTACCCGGTCCGCTCATCCAGCCGGCTGTCGGAATGCTGGCGTGCACGATCACGGCGCCGAGATCCTCCAGCACCTTGATCGCTTCCCCTACCACCTTCGCTCCTTTGGGGGGCAGCTTGCGGAAGAAGGGATCATTCAGCGGATCGGCGGGATCGCTCGGCACGCCGATGCGCGCACCTTTCATCGCATCGCGCGTCAGACCGGCGGTGTAATCGGCCGGCCGCCGCTGCTTTTGCGTCGCCGGATCGAGCGGGTCCTTGGCCGCGAGCACATTGAGCAGCAGCGCCGCATCGCGCACGCTGCGCGTCATCGGCCCTGCAGTGTCCAGACTATGCGAGATCGGCACGATGCCGGCACGGCTGATGAGCCCGACCGTCGGCTTCACGGTGACGAGGCCATTCTGGCTGGCGGGAAAGAGCAGCGAGCCCGAGGTCTCCGTGCCGATCGAGGCCGCACACAAGCCAGCCGCCACCGCGACCGCCGAACCCGCGCTCGAGCCGCCCGGGGACACGACGGGGATGCCGTGATCGTCGGCCAGCGCCGGCGCATAGGGATTCTTGACCTGACCGCCCAGCGACGAATAGCCGGAAGGCATGTCGACCGCGAGCATGTTGGAAAACTCGGTCAGGTTCGCCTTGCCGAGGATCACCGCGCCGGCTTCGCGCAGCAGCTTGAGGAGCGTCGCATCGTCCCGGGCGCGCGCGCCTTCCAGCGCCAGCGAGCCCGCCGTGGTCGGCTGAGCGTCGCCGGTCGCGATGTTGTCCTTCACAAGGATCGGGATGCCGGCCAGCGGCCGCTTGGCCGACGGCTTGACGCCGTCGAGCCTGCCCGCGATCGTGAGCGCGTTGGGATTGAGCGCGCGGACCGCGTTGAGCTTGGGCCCGTCGCGGTCGTAGGCTTCAATGCGCGCGAGATAGGCTTTGACCAGCGCCGTGGCAGTGACACGCCCATCGGCCAAAGCATAAGCGATATCGCTCATCGACGCATGATCGAGCCTTGCATGATCAAGCTTTGGGGAGGTCGGCGCCTCGGCGCTGACGGCCGCCGCGGCAATGCCGGCATTGCGGCGGGATGATTTCTGCACGGCTGCCTCGACCGACGGCGCGCGTCTCCACCACGAGACTTGAGCATGCCATCATGCCAGTGTTTTGCCCGACGGGTCAACTTTCGGGCGCATCGCGTCGATCACACAGGCGCAACGTGCAAGCCATTGAAATGACTGACCCCGGCTACTGTGCATGGGGTTGTTTTTCAGGTTTTGTTTGGAGCTGCCCTCTCCAACGCGTTGGAGAGGGCACAGCAATGGACGCCGCCTATTCCCAATACCAGGCGGAGAAGTCGTTCTCGAATTGCGGGACTTCCTTCCAGACGCCCTTCAGCTTCTTGTTGATGACGGTGGGCCATTGTGGCTGGAACAGGTAAGCCGAGACTGCATCGGTCGCCAGCATGCGCTGGGCGTCACCGAGCAGCTTGGCACGGCCGGCTTCGTCCGGCGTCGAGACGATCTGCTTGTAGAGCGCGTTGAACTTCTCGTTGTTGTAACCGAGGTAGTAGTCCGGCTCCGTGATCTTGACGAGGTCGAACGGCTCGACATGGCTGACGATGGTGAGATCAAAATTGTGCGGACCATTGCCGGCGAAAACCTGCGACAGCCACTGCGCCCATTCGACGTTTTCGATCTTGGCGGTGACGCCGACCTTGGCGAGCTGGGCCGCGACGATCTCGCCGCCTTGCCGCGCATAGGGCGGCGGCGGCAGCTTCAATGACAGTTCGAGCGGCGTGGTGACGCCGGCTTCAGTCAGCAGCTTCTTGGCCTTCTCGGGATCGTACGGGTTGATGCCGGTGGTGTCGACATAGCCAAGCGATCCCGGCGTGTAGAAGCTGCCGATCGGCGTGCCGTAACCCTCGACCGCGCCGTCGATCAAGGCCTTGCGGTCGATCGCGGCGAGGATGGCGCGGCGAACGCGGACGTCGTCGAGCGGCTTCTTGCGATGGTTGATGGCCACGATGGTCTTGGCCCTGGAGCCGCCGATCAGCACCGTGAAGCGCGGATCAGACTTGAACTGAGCGACGACGCGGGTCGCGATGCGCGGGAATGCGTCGACGTCGTTCGAGAGCAACGCCGCGGCCTGCGCCGCCGGATCGGAGATGAAGCGGATCGTCACCTTCGACAGCTTGATCGCAGAGGCGTTGCGGTAGTCGGCCCATTTGCTCAGCGTGATCGAGGAGCCCTTGGCCCAGGCCCCTAACTGATAAGGTCCGGTACCGACCGGCTGCGTGACATTGGTGGCAGCGCTCTTCGGCTCGACGATCGAGCCGCCCGCCTGCCCGAGCAGGAACGGCAGGTTCGGCTCGGAATATTTCACCGTGATCACGACGGTTTCGGCGTCGGGCGTCTCGACCTTCTCGAAGGCCTGGTACAGGCTCTTGTCCTTGTTGGTGCTGGTGGGCGCCGCGTTGCGCTCGAACGAGAACTTCACCGCGGCGGCATCGAACGGCTCGCCGTTGTGGAATTTGACGCCCTTGCGCAGCTTGAACGTATAGGTCTTCAGATCGGGCGAAGCGGTCCAGCTCTCGGCGAGCAACGGCGAGGTGGAGCCGTCCTCGTTGATCTTGGTCAGCGTCTCATAGATGTTGTAGAGCGTGACCTCTGCGATCGCGGCCGCGGCGGCGTTGGTGGGGTCGAGCCCCGGCGGCTCAAGCGTCATCCCCATGACGACGCTGTCCTTCTTGCTCTGCGCCAGCACCGGCAAAGGCGCCGCGACGAGCGCAGCGGCAAAGGCGACGATCGACAATTTCCTGAACATGCGCAAACTCCCCTGCCAATCCTGTTTCCAGCTTAACGCCAATCCTGCCCCGGACACTAACCTTCCATGGCCGCCTGCGGCAACGCCATCACAGCCTCGGCCTTGTGGCAGGCGGCAAGGTGCCCCTCGCCCACCTTGCGTAACTCAGGCGGAACCTCGCGGCAATGCTGGTCGGCAAGCGGGCAGCGCGATGCATAGGGGCATCCGGCCGTCGCCGCCGATTGCGAGGCGATCGCCTGGGCCCCGCGCCGGCGCCGGCCACCCCCGGCGCGAGCCCGCGGCACCGCCTCCAGCAGCGCCCGCGTATAGGGATGGGCGCAGCGCTCGAACAAATCCTCTGGCCGCCCCTGCTCGACGATGCGGCCGAGATACATCACCGCGACCTCGTCGCAGAGATAGTCGACCACGGCGAGGTCATGGCTGATCAGGATGTAGCTCAGGCCGAACTGCTCCTGGAGGTCCTGCATCAGGTTCAGCACCTGGGCCTGCACGGAGACGTCGAGCGCCGAGACCGGCTCGTCGGCAACGATCAGCTTCGGCTGGGTGATCAGCGCGCGCGCAATGGCGATGCGCTGGCGCTGGCCGCCGGAGAATTCGTGCGGATATTTTTCCATGTCCGCATCGCGCAAGCCGACCTGGCGCAGCACGGCGGCGACGCGGTCGCGGAACGTGGTGCGGTCGGCGCCTTCCAGCACGGTCAGCGGCTCGGCGACGATCCGCGCGATGGTCTGGCGCGGATCGAGCGAGCCATAAGGGTCCTGGAACACCATCTGGAAATCGCGCCGGGCCCGGCGCAGCTCGTCGGCCGGCAAGCGGTTGAGATCGCGCCCGAGCAGCGCGACCTGTCCTGCGCTCGGCCGCTCCAGCGCCATCACGACGCGCGCGAAGGTGGACTTGCCGGAGCCGGACTCGCCGACGACGCCGAGGCTCTTGCCGGCCTGGACCTGCACGCTGACGCCGTTGAGCGCGCGCACCTGCCCCGGCGGACGGAACAGGCTCTCGCGCGGCAGCGTGTAGCGCTGTTCGAGATCCCTGACGTCGAGAAGCGGCGCGGTGCTCATGCGGTCAGCGCTCCGACGCGTTCGGCCATCGACACGTCCGTTCGGATGCAGCGCGCAAAATGGCCGGGGCCGACGTCCACCATCGGCGGCAGCGCGGCACGACACTGGTCGATCACGAGCGGACAGCGATCGGAGAAGGTGCAGCCGGACGGCAGATCGGCAAGCTCCGGCACCGTGCCGGAGATCGTCTTCAGCCGCGTCCTCTTGCGCGCGCCGAGCTTGGGCCGGGCACGGAACAGGCCCTGCGTGTAGGGATGGCCCATGCGACGGAAGACCTCGTCGGTCGGGCCGCTCTCGACAACGGTGCCGCCATACATCACCATCATGCGCTGCACGTTCTCGGCGATGACGCCGAGATCGTGGGAGATCAGGATCATGGACATGCCGCGCTCCTCGACGAGGTCGGCGATGAGGTCGAGGATCTGGCCCTGGATGGTGACGTCGAGCGCGGTGGTCGGCTCGTCCGCGATCAACAGGTCCGGCTCGCAGGCGAGCGCCATCGCGATGGTGATGCGCTGACGCTGCCCGCCGGAGAACTGGTGCGGATAGGCATCGACACGACGCGCGGGGTCGGGCAGCCCGACGCGGTCGAGCAAGGCGATCGCCTCTTTGCGCGCCTGCGCCGCCGAATAATTCTTGTGACGCCGCAGCGGCTCGGCGACCTGGTTGCCGATCGTGTGCATCGGATTGAGCGCAGTCATCGGCTCCTGGAAGATCATGCTGATGCGGTTGCCGCGCAGGCGGCAATAGCCGGCATCCGCAAGTCCGACGAGCTCGTCGGCATCCAGCTTGATGCTGCCGGTAACGACGGCACTGTCCGGCAGCAGCCCCATCAACGACAACGCCGTGACCGACTTGCCGCAGCCGGACTCGCCGACGAGCCCGAGCGTCTCGCCGCGCTTCAACGCAAAGCTGACCCCGCGCACGGCCTGCGCCGGCCCACGGCTGGTGTTGAGGCGAACGCCGAGATTTTCGACTTCAATCAGCGGCGTGTCGGAGCGCTCGGCCATCGTCATCGCTCCCGCGCCAGCCGGGGATCGAGCAGGTCGCGCAATCCGTCACCGAGCAGGTTGAGGCCGAGCACCGAGATTGCGATCGCAACGCCCGGATAGACCGCGAGCATCGGCGACTGGAACAGCAGCGTCTGCGCATCGTTCAGCATCCGTCCCCAGGACGGCTGCGGCGGCTGCGTGCCGAGGCCGAGATAGGACAGCGCGGCCTCGGCGAGAATGGCGAGCGCGAACTGGATGGTAACCTGCACGATCAGGATCGACAGGATGTTCGGCAGCACATGCTCGATGGTGATGCGGAAGCGCCCCTTGCCCGCCGCCCGTGCCGCGAGCACGAATTCGCGGGCCCAGATCGCGTTGGCCGAGCCGCGCGTCAGCCGGGTCAAGGTCGGGATCTGGAAGATGCCGATGGCGACGATGGAGGTCACCATGCCAGGGCCGACGACCGCCGCGAGCATGATCGCGGACAGCACGGCCGGAAAGGCGAAGGTGAAATCGGCAAAGCGCATGATGATCTCCTCCGTCCAGCCGCGCCGGGCCGAGGCGATCAGGCCCAGCGTGACGCCGAAGGTAAGACCGATGCTGACAGCGATCACACCGACCATGATGGTGGACCGGGCGCCCGCAAGCAGCAGCGAGACGATGTCGCGGCCGAAGGAATCGGTGCCGAGCCAATGCGCCGCCGAGGGCGGGCGGAGCTTTGCGGCGATGTCGATTTCGTAAGGCGACCACGGCGTCCATACCAGCGACAACAGTGCCGAAGCCAGCACCAGAAGGCTCAGCGTGCCACCGAGGACGAAGCTGCGGTGGCGCAGCGCGCGGGGCCAGAACGTGCGCGCCGGCAGCGGACGCGTTGCGACGGGTGCGTCGATGGCGATGGGCGCGCTCACAGGTCGTGCACCTTGATGCGAGGATCGATGAAGGCATAGAGCACATCGACCACGAAATTGACGATCACCACCATCGCGGCGAGCAGCATCACGCAATTGCGCACCACGATCAGGTCGCGGTTGGCGATCGACTGGAAGATCAGGCGGCCGAGGCCCGGCAGGTAGAACACGTTCTCGATCACGATGGTGCCGGCGAGCAGATTGGCGAATTGCAGGCCCATCACGGTCATCACGGGGATCATGGCATTCCGCAGCACGTGGCTCCACAGCACCTCGCGCTTGCCGAGGCCCTTTGCGCGGGCGGTGCGGACGAAATCCTCGCGCAGCACTTCGAGCACGGCCGAACGCGTGACGCGCGCGAGGATCGCGGCCTGCACCACCGCGAGCGAGATCGCGGGCAACAGCAGCGACCTGATCCCCGGCCAGATGCCGTCCTCCCAGCCGGCAAAGCCACCGGCCGAGAGCCATTGCAGCCGCACCGAGAACAGCAGCACCAGGAGGATCGCGAACCAGAAATTCGGCAGCGCGATGCCCACTTGCGTCAACGACATCACGCCGACATCGCCGAGCTTGTTGTGGTTGGCGGCGGTGTAGATGCCGGCCGAGAGCGCCAGCGTCACCGTGATCGTCATGGCCATGATCGCAAGCGGAATGGTCAGCACCAGCCGCTCGGCGATCAGGCTGCCGACCGGGGTGCCGTAGACGTAGGAATTGCCGAGATCGCCGACGAGGAGGCCCTTGATCCACTGCAAATAGCGAACCGCCAGCGGCTGGTCGAGCCCGAGCTTGACGGTGAGCGCGCGCACCGCGTCGGGCGAAGCATCGGCGCCCATTAGCATCTGCGCTGCGTTGCCGGGCAGCGCGTCCAGCACCAGGAAGATGATCAGCGATGCGCCGACCAGCGTCGCCAGCAGAGTTAACAGACGTCGGAGGACAAAGACGCTCATGCGCGCTCGGCTTCAGGGCTCACCCAGGCCACGATCAACATGTCCGGACGCCTTAAGCAAGCTCTTTGCTGCATCTCCATCTCCTCAAGACGGCCAGCGGGACAGAAGGTCGCTTGACGCCTCGAACAGAGCGCTCACGCGCAGCAATTCCGCGTCGGCCCGGAAACGGCCGACCAGCTGAAGTCCGATCGGCAAGCCGTCGCGGGCAAAGCCCGAGGGAAGGCTGATCGCGGGGTGACCGGTCATGTTGAACGGCATGGTCCAGGGGAACCAGTGCGGCCGGACGCTGTCGTGATGCCTGCCGTCGATCTCGATGCTGCCGAACAGGTCCTGCTTGATCGGCAGCGCGGTGCGCGTCAGCGTCGGCATCGCCAGGAGGTGACCGCGCGCAAGCAACGATTGCACGCGGCGGAACAACGCGGTGCGCGCGAACATCGCCTCCTGATAGTCGACGCCGCTGACTTCACTGGCGAGCGCGAGCTGCTTGAGGAAGGCCTCGCTCAGTTCATCCCGATGCTCAGCCGCGAGCTTGGCAAAGCGCGTGCGCCAGACGGTGTGGTTGATGGCGCGCCAGATCGGCTCGATGTCGAACCCCTCGCCGGAGAATTCCTCGAGCTCGGCCCCTAACCCGGCCAGCCGGTCGAGGCTCACCTTGAAATTGGCGGCGACTTCGGCCGATACCGGACGGCCCGGCGGCGTCAGGCAGTACAGGATTCTCAGCCCGCGCAAATCACCATGCGGGGCGGCGGTGCCGATGAAGTCCGGCACGGGCACGCCGATCGACCAGGGATCGATAGGATCTTCGCCCGCCATCGCCTGCATCATCAGCGCAGTATCGGCGACGGTGCGGGTGGTCGGCGTGACATAGGTCTGGTTGCCGAACACGTCGAGCGCCTGGCTGTGCGGGATCACGCCGTTGCTCTGCTTCAGGCCCACCACGCCGTTGCAGGCGGCCGGAATTCGTGTCGAGCCGCCGCCGTCGGTCGCAATAGCGAGCGGCGCGATGCCGCTCGCCACAGCGACCGCCGCGCCGCCGCTGGAGCCGCCGGAGGATCGGCAGGCGTCCCACGCATTGCGGGTCCGACCGAACAAAGGTGAATCGGTGAGGCACTTGCTGCCGAACTCCGGCGTCGTGGTCTTGCCGATCAGGATCGCGCCTTCGCTGCGCAACCGCGCGACGGCGACGGCATCGTCGGCCGGCACATTATCCTTGTAGGGAACGGCGCCGAAGGTGGTCTTGACCCCCTTGGTATTGACGATGTCCTTGACGGTTACGGGGATGCCGTGCAGCAGGCCGAGCGGTTCGCCCGCCATCACCTTGCGCTCGGCTTCGCGCGCCGCTGCGATCGCCTCGTCGCCGCACAACGTGATGAAGCAGTTCAATTCGGGCTGGAGGGCCTCGGCGCGGGCAAGCACAGCGCGGGTGAGCTCGACTGGCGAAATCCGCTTTGCCGCGACGAGACCGCGCAGCTCGGTCGCGGACAACAGACAGGGATCGCCGTTCATCGTCACATCACGCTCCGAAGCGGGCCGCCATTGGCCCGAAGACATTGACAGCGAGAATGACAGTTTTGTTAACTCGCCGTCCAATACGATTTTTATCGCCAACCCATACGCTCTCGGTATGCCAATGGATCTTCGCCGGCTCCGCTATTTCGTCGCCGTCGCCGAGGCGCGCAGCATCGGCAAGGCGGCCGAGCAGCTCCGGATGGCGCAGCCGCCGCTCTCGGTCCAGATCCGCAAGCTCGAGGCCGAGATCGGCGCGCCGCTGTTCCGCCGCGGCACCCGTGGCATGGATCTGACCGAGGCAGGCCAGGCGTTGCTGGCGCGCGCCGGCGAAGCGCTGGCGCTGGCAGCCGACGGCGCCGAAGCCGCGCGCGCGGTTGCTTCGGGACGGCGCGGCCTTCTGTCGGTGGGTTACATGTTCGTGCTGGCGAATGCCATGCTGCCGCGGCTCATCCCCGAACTGCGCCGCGCGGTTCCAGGCGTCGACCTCAGCTTCGTTGAGCTCAGCGCCTCGACGCGCGAGGCCCGCGTGCTCGACCGCAGCGTCACGGTCGCGCTGTGTATGCCCGCAATCAATCATCCCGAGATACAGGTGGCAAAGATCGGTGCACAGCCTTTCATGCTGGCCATGCCGATCCGCTCGCCACTCGCCCGCTTGAGCTCGGTGCCGATGGCCCGGCTGCAGGGCCGCCCGCTGATCGCACTCCCGCATCCGGACCATGGGCCCGCCTCCTCCGCGGTCGTCCCTTTATTGCGGCGGCACCAGGTGGTGATGCCGATCGCCAGCCGGGTCGAGACGGTGCATTCGGCGATGAGCCTGGTCCTGGCCGGCGAAGGCCTCGCCATCCTGCCGGCCTGCGCACAACTCGGCGCGCCACGCGGAGTCGTATTCAGATCCCTGCGTGACGTTGCTGACTCCCTCGACATCGCAGTCTGCTGGCGGCGGGACTCCCACAGTCCGTTGATCGGAACCTTCCTCAAATGTGCCGAGAAGGCCGTCGCGCGGATGTGACGTGGACTACCAGTCCCTATTGATCTCGTGGCTCCAAGGCGGATCGGCGCCCGGACGGGTGCAGGTCAGGCCGGCACAATTGGCGGCGAAGGAAAGCGCACGGCGGAGCTCGTCCGCGCCGATGTCCTTCAATCTCGGCCGGGCGATGCGATCCTGCTTGTAAAGTGCCAACAGCAGCGCCGCCTGAAAGCTGTCGCCGGCGCCAATAGTGTCCGCCACCTCGACCTTCGGTGCTTGCACTTCGATCTGCCCTGCTTGCGCATGCCAGGCTATGGCACCGTTGTTGCCGCGGGTGATGACGACGAGGCTCGTCCCCTGCCCCAGCAATGTGCTCGCGCGCTGCTGATAGGGCTCCTCGCCGAAGAGATAGGCGAAATCGACGTCCGACATCTTGATGAGATCGGCGTTTCCGGCGAACTCGGCCATGCGGGCGAGATAGGTTGGCTTGTCCTTGACGAGGTTCGATCGGCAATTCGGATCGAAGGAGATCGTGGACGACGCCCGCGCGTCTGCGATCAGCGCCTTGGTCTCGGCCGCACCCTGGTCGTTGACCAGCGTGGTCGAGCCGACATGGACGGCCTCGACAGTATCGAACGGAATGGACCCATGCCGGTAAGTCCAGCTCCGCGTCGCGGTCTCGGCATCGTAGAAGGCGTAGTGCGACTCGCCCTCGACAATGCGGACAAACGCGAGCGTGGTCTGGTGGTCGCTGCGGGTGGCGAGATCGAGTGCAACCTTCGATGCGGAGGCATGATCGGCGATCATGCGCCCGAACAGGTCGGTCGAGATGCCGCCGACGAAACCAGTTGGCGCGCCCAGCCGCGCCATGCCGATCGCGACGTTGAGGCAGGAGCCGCCCACCGCGGGCATCACCGCTTCGCGCCCTTCGACGTTTCGCGTCGGCACGAAATCGATCAGCGCATCGCCGCAGGCAATCAGCATGTCCTTCAACCTCTCGCGACGCTGCGCATCGCGGCACGGCTGCCGCGATCGAGCTCGCGCAGCAGCTTGTAGACCTCGCGCTTGCGGGCGTGAAACGCGGCCATATCAGGCGCGGTCGGCTCGCTCTTGCGTCCCAGCGCCGACATCTTGGCCATGGTCTCACCGATCGAGGCATAGGCGCCACCGGCGACCGCCCCTAACATCGCGGCGCCCAGCAGCACCGGCTCCTTCGTCTGCGGCAACGCGACGGTGAGACCGGTGGTATCCGCCATGATCTGCCGCACCAAAGGACTGCGGCTGGCACCGCCACCCATGATCATGATGCTGGAGCGGACCCCATGCGCGGCAAAAGTTTCGATGACCTCCGCAAGCCCGTAGGCAAGACCGCAGAGGCCGGCGACGAACAGCCGTTCCATCGCGGCGATGTCGGTGTCGAGATCAAGGCCCGCGATCACCGCGCGCGTGTCGGGATCGGCATAGGGCGAGCGGTTGCCAATGAATTCCGGGAGCACGTGGACGTCGCGCGCCAGCAGCGCGGCGCGGCTGGCACCGCCGGCGCGCGCGATGATGCGGCGCTCGAGGAAATCGATGAGATCGAGGCCTTCGCTGCGTGCCGCCGCGCTCGCCTCGCCATGGCCGGGATGCGACTTGAGGAGATGATCGATCGCAGCGCCCGCGGCGGACTGCCCGCCTTCGTTGAGCCAGAACTCCGGCACCATGCCGGAATAATAGGGACCCCACACGCCCGGCACGAAGCACGGCTCCTTCGTCGTCGCCATGATGCAGGCCGACGTTCCCATGATGTAGGCGAGACGATCGCCGACATCGCTCGGGCCGCCTGCCCCGTCACGGCCGCCAATCGCACCGATGCCGCCGGCATGGGCGTCGATCAGGGAGGCGCCGACCGGGGTGCCGGGAGGAAGGCCGAGCTCGACTGCTGCTGCCGGCGTGAGCCCGACGCCGAGGCGCGTACCGGGCGCAACGATTTCGGTGCCGATGCGCGCGTATTTTTCGGCGACGAAGTCGGACAGGCCGATGCGCTTGAAGAACGGCGCGCTCCAGCCGCCGCCGTCATGGGCGAGATAGTTCCACTTGCAGGTGACGGTGCAGGTCGAGCGCTGCAGCGCGCCGGTCGCCCGCCAGGTCAGATAATCGGCCAGGTCGAAGAAGTGACCGGCGGCATCGAAACTCGCGCGCAGATGCCGCTTCAGCCATAGCAGCTTCGGCATCTCCATCTCCGGCGAGATCGAGCCGCCGACATAGCGCAGCACGGCATCCTCGGTCTCGTTGATCAGCCGCGCTTCGGCCGTGGCGCGATGGTCCATCCAGACGATGACGTTGCGCTGCGCCTCGCCGGAGGTGCTGGCGGTGAGCGGCTCGCCTTGCGGATCGAGCACCACGAGGGAACAGGTGGCGTCGAAACCGATGCCGCCGATGCTGCCCGGCGCAATCGCTGCTTCCGCCATCGCCGCGCGCACCGATTTGGCGCAGGCCTGCCAGATGTCCTCCGACGACTGCTCGACGATGTCGCCGGCCTCGTGCCAGATCCTGATCGGATGCCGGGCCGTCGCGAGCAGCGTGCCGGCCTCGTCAAACACCCCTGCCCGCGTGCTCGTGGTCCCCACGTCGACGCCGATATACGCTCGCGGCATGGTCTCTCCCGGTCCGTCCGTTTTGACGGTGAGCCTACCAGCAAGTGTAGCCGCCATCCACCAGCACGATGCTGCCAGTCATCAGGCTCGCGGCCTCGGACGAGAGGAACAGCACGACGGAGGCGATCTCCTCGACCTGCCCCATGCGCGCCATCGGAGTTCCACCGATCCAGGCGTCATACATTTTCGGATTGCTCTTCACGAAGGCGTTGAGCGGCGTCTCGATATAGGTCGGCGCCACCGCGTTGACGCGGATGCCGCGCGCGCCCCATTCGGCGGCCAGCGACTTGGTCAGATGGTGCACGGCGGCCTTGGAGGCGTTGTAGAAGCACTGCTCCTGCGGCTTGTTGACGATGAAGCCGCTCATCGAGCCGACATTGACGATGGCGCCGCTTCCAGCCTTCAACATGTGCTTGCCGAACTCGCGGCAGCACCAGAAGGTGCCGTTGAGATTGACGTCGATGACGTTGAGCCAGTGCTCGTCGGTAACGGTCTCGGCCGGCGTCTCGCTCCGCGCGATGCCGGCATTGTTGACGAGGATGTCGACCTTGCCATGGCGGGCGACGAGATCATTTGCCACCTCCGCCACGCGTGTGGTGTTGGTGACGTCCATGATTGCGGTCTCGATGTCGTAGCCCTTCGCCCTCAGGCTGGCTTTGGCGCCGTCGGCGACCTTGCCGTCGCGGTCGCCGATGATGACCTTCGCGCCGGCCTCGGCCAGCGCCTCCGCGCAGGCGAGGCCGATGCCCTGGCCGCCGCCGGTGATGAACGCGGTCTTGCCGCTCAGCCTGAATTTTTCCAGATACATGGTCGTCTTTCCGTCTTCTTGCCGTTTCTTGTCAGCCCCGAAGAGCGTTGCCGCTCTCGTCGAAGCGGTGAATGCGTGCAGGGTCGGGCATCAGCGACACCCGGTCGCCGGCATGCAGGCTCAATTCGCCGATGTAGCGCGCCGTCAGCATGCCGAGCGCACCGGCGTCGACGTAGAGGAAGGTGTCACTGCCGAGATGCTCGGCCACCGCAATGGTGCCCTGCCAGCCGCCACCGCCGTCGCGCTCGATCTTCAGATGCTCCGGCCGGACGCCGATCGTCGCTGCCCCCTTCTGCAAAGCGGGCTCGCCGGTGACGAAATTCATCTTGGGCGAGCCGATGAAGCCGGCGACGAAGAGATTGGCGGGTCGCTCGTAAAGTTCCAGCGGCGAGCCATATTGCTCGATCTTGCCGCCGTTGAGCACGACGATCTTGTCGGCCATGGTCATGGCCTCGACCTGGTCGTGGGTGACGTAGATCGCGGTGGTGCCGAGCTGCTTCTGAAGTCGCGTCACCTCGATGCGCATCTGCACGCGCAGCGCGGCGTCGAGGTTGGAGAGCGGCTCGTCGAACAGGAATGCCTTGGGCTCGCGGACGATGGCGCGGCCGATCGCGACGCGCTGGCGCTGGCCGCCGGAGAGCTCGCGCGGCTTGCGGTCGAGGTAGGGCGTGAGATTCAGCGTCGCGGCGGCCGCCTCGACCTTGCGGTTGATCTCGTCCTTCGGCAAGCCCGCCATCTTGAGGCCGAAGCCGATATTGCCGCGCACGCTCATATGCGGATAGAGCGCGTAGGACTGGAACACCATCGACAGCCCGCGCTTGGCGGGCGGCGTATCGACGACGTTCTTGCCGTCGATCAGGATCTTGCCGCCGCTGACGTCCTCGAGCCCCGCGATCAGCCGCAGCAGCGTGGTCTTGCCGCAGCCGGAGGGACCGACGAACACCACGAAGGAGCCATCGGCGATCTCGAGGTCGGCGCCCTTGATGATGTGCACGGGGCCGAAGGATTTCTGCACGCCCTGAAGTGTGATCTGACCCATGATCCGGCAGTCCCCTATTTCACCGCGCCAAAGGTGAGCCCGCGCACGAGCTGCTTCTGGCTGAACCAACCCAGGACGAGAATGGGCGCGATCGCCAGCGTGGACGCCGCCGACAGTTTTGCCCAGAACAGCCCTTCGGGGCTCGAATAGGAGGCGATGAACGTGGTGAGCGGCGCAGCGCTCGAGGTGGACAGGTTCAGCGTCCAGAACGCCTCGTTCCAGGCCAGGATCAGGTTGAGCAGCAGCGTGGAGGCCAGCCCCGGGATCGCCATCGGCGTCAGCACGTAGACGAGCTCGCGGCCGATCGTGGCGCCATCCATGCGCGCCGCCTCTAAGATGTCGCGCGGGATCTCCTTGAAATAGGTGAAGAGCATCCAGATGACGATCGGCAAGTTTCCGAGGCAGAGGATGAAGACGAGGCCGATGCGGGAATCGAGCAGCCCGAGGCTCTTGTAGATCAGGTAGATCGGCACCAACACGCCGACCGGCGGCATCATCTTGGTCGAGAGCATCCAGAGCAGGATGTCCTTGGTGCGCTTGGTCGGCGAGAACGCCATCGACCAGGCCGCCGGAATTGCGATCAACAGCGCAATGAGCGTCGAGCCGCCGGCGATGATGATCGAGTTCATCGCGTGGTGCAGGTAGTCGCTGCGCTCCTGCACGGTCGCGTAATTTTCCGTGGTCCAGTGGAAGAACAGGAAGGATGGCGGGATCGCGAAGGCCTCGAGCTCGGTCTTGAAGCTCGCCAGCACCATCCACAGGATCGGAAAGAAGATCAGGAAGCCGAATAGCCAGGCCGCCGCCGTCGATATCATCACCCGCCGCGTCGTCGCCGTCCGTGCCATGTCAGGCCTCCAGGTTGCGGCCGACGATGCGGACCAGGAAGAAGGCGACGATGTTGGCAATGACCACCGCGACGAGCCCGCCCGCGGAGGCGCTGCCGACATCGAACTGGATCAGCGCTTGCGAATAGATCAGGAAGGCGATGTTGGTGGTCTGCAGGCCCGGACCGCCGCCCGTGGTGACGAAGATCTCGGCGAACACCGTCAGCAGGAAGATGGTCTCGATCAGGATCACCACCGTGATGGGACGCGCGAGGTGCGGCAGCGTGATGTAGATGAAGGTCGAGACGGCGCTCGCACCGTCCATCTCGGCGGCTTCCTTCTGCTCTTCGTCGAGCGATTGCAGCGCGGTGAGCAGGATCAGGGTCGCGAACGGCAGCCATTGCCAGGTCACGATCAAAATCACCGCAAACAGCGGCACGTCGTTGAACCAATCGATCGGCGTCAGGCCGAACAGCGAAGCGAGCCAGGCGAACAATCCCGACACCGGATGCATCAACAGGTTCTTCCAGACCAGCGCGCTCACCGTCGGCATCACGAAGAACGGGGCGATCACCATCAACCGCACGATATTGCGGCCGATCACGGGTTGGTCCATCAGCAGCGCCAGGGGGATGCCGAGCAGGATGGTCAGCGCCAGCACCGAGCCGACCAGCACCAGCGTGTTCTGAAGCGAGGCGAGGAAGGCAGGATCGGTGAGGAAGTAGCGGAAGTTTTCAAGGCCGACGAACGATTCCGAGCCGGGATCGAGCAGGCTGTAATGCAGCGTCGAGAAGTAGATCGTCAGCGCCAGCGGGACGATCATCCAGATGAACAGCAGTCCGACGGCCGGGGTCAGGAGCGACCGCGCAAGAAGCTGCGTCTGCCGGGTTGCCATTCTTGGCGCTCCGCTCGGAGGAAGAAGGGCGGCCATCCAGCAAGGATGGATGGCCGCAAGTTTGAGCTCAGGGAGAGCCCGGGTTCACTTGATGTAGCCGGCGCGCTTCATCTCGCGCTCGGTAGCGGACTGCGCAGCCGTGAGCGCCGCATCGACCGTCATCGATCCCGCAAGCGCCGCCGAGAACTGCTGGCCCACCTGCGTGCCGATGCCCTGGAATTCAGGGATGGCGGCGTATTGCACGCCGACGTAGGGAACGGGCTTCACCGTCGGCTTGTTGGGATCGGCGGCGTCGATCGAGGCCAGCGTCAGTTTCGCAAACGGCGCGACCTTCAGGTACTCATCGTTCTGGTAGAGCGAGGTACGCGTGCCCGGCGGCACGTTGGCCCAGCCCTCCTTCGAGGCCACCAGCTTGGTGTAGTCCTTGCTGGTGGCCCAGGCGATGAACTTCTCGGCGGCTTCCGTCTTCTTGGAGCCGGCAGGGATTGCGAGATTCCAGGCCCACAGCCAGTTGGCGTTCTTGCCGAGCCCGGTGTTGGGCGCGAGCGCGAAGCCGACCTTGTCGGCGACCTTAGACTCCTTAGGGTTGGTGACGAAGGACGCCGCGACCGTGGCGTCGATCCACATCGCGCATTTGCCGGCGTTGAACAGCGCCAGATTCTCGTTGAAGCCGTTGGAGCTGGCGCCGGGAGGCCCGGCTTCCTTCATCAGGTTGACGTAGGTCGTGAGTGTCGTCTTCCATTCCGGCGTGTTGAACTGCGGCTGCCACTTTTCGTCGAACCAGCGCGCGCCATAGGAATTGGCCATCGCCGAGAGGAACGCCATGTTCTCGCCCCAGCCTGCCTTGCCGCGCAGGCAGATGCCGTAGGTGCCGGCGCTCTTGTCGGTCAGCTTCTTGGCCGCATCGATCACGAAATCCCAGCTCGGCTTTTCCGGCATCTTCAGGCCGGCCTTCTCGAACAGATCGGTGCGGTACATCACCATCGAACTCTCGCCGTAGAACGGCGCGGCGTAGAGCTTGCCGTCGGCGGAGACCGCGTCCTTGATCTTGGGCAGGAGGTCGGCGACGTCGTAATCGGCGCCGAGGTTGGCGAGCGGTACCAGCCAGCCCTTCTTGGCCCAGATCGGCACCTCGTACGTGCCGATGGTGAGGACGTCGAACTGGCCACCCTTGGTGGCGATATCGGTGGTGACGCGCTGGCGCAGCACGTTCTCCTCCAGCGTCACCCATTTGACCGAGATATCAGGGTTCTTCTTGGTGAACTCACCCGTCAGCCCCTGCATGCGGATCATGTCGCCATTGTTGACGGTGGCGATCGTCAGGGTCGTTTCGGCCGTCGCCGGGACGGCCAGCAGCAGGCAAGACGCGCCGCAGACGGCGCCCAGGACATGTTTCACGGTGACCTCCCCTTAATTCGCGTTTTGGGCATATGCCCACGCGTTGGGCGTATGTTCAGCGCAAGGGCGGCACGTTGTCAAGCAGCCGCGTGGGCATTCCAGCAACTTGTGAGTGCTGCGGTGCGGGAAGGATGGGGAGGTTTTGCTTCACCCACGGCTGTCGTGCTCCGCGAACGCGGAGCATCCAGTGTGGTAGGCACGCGAAGCGTGAGCGCTTTACCGCTCCAGAATCGCCCTTGCCGTCGCTTCGTCGGTGATCAGGCCGTTGATCAGGCCCCCGCTCAAGGCCGCAGAGATCGCCGCCACCTTGGCCGCGCCCACCGCCGCACCGATCGTGGTGGTCTTCGCCGGCACTTCCGGCGGAATGCTGGTGAGGCGCTTGTTGGTGCCGGCCTTGAGCAGGCGGCCCTTGGCGTCATAGGCCCAGCCGGTGATCTCGCCGATGGCGCCCAGCCGCATCATCTCGAACAATTCGTCGCGGGTGACGAAGCCGTCGACGTGCACCTGCGCCTTCTGATCCATCTGGCCGATGCCGACGAGGCGCAAGTCAGCCCTTGCCGCGACCGCCTTCACCTTCGCGATCGGCTCGATGCGCACCATCCTGTTGCGCTCGTCCTCCGACGACATCAGGAACGGCAGCGGCATCGGATAGTGCCGCGCGCCGGTGCGGTCGGCGAGCCGGCCGACGGTGTCGTAGAAGCTCGCCGAGCCGTCGGCGGAGATGTTGCCGACCAGCGAGACGATCTGGTGATTGGGCCGCTCGATCGGCGTGACGCGCTCGACGGCGGCACGCACCGCCCGGCCCGTGCCGAGCGCGACGATCACGGGCGTCTCCGAACGCAGCGTGGAATCGAGCAAATTGGCGCAGCGCTCGGCGATTCCAGCCACCGCCTGCGGCGCGGCCGGATCGGCCGGCACCACCTCGCAATGAACGAGGTCGAACCGTTGCTTCAAGCGCGCCGCCAGCTCCATGCAGGCTGCGATGGGGTGCTCGAGCCGGAAGGTGATGAGCCGCTCGGCGAGGCACAACGAGACCAGCCGCTGCGCCGAAGCCCGCGACACCTGAAGCATCTTTGCGATCTCGTCCTGTGTGTGACCGGCAATGAAATAGAGCCAGCCGGCGCGCGCGGCGTCGTCGAGTCTCGACTTGTCGTTCTCGGCGGCCATGCGCGCTCACACCTCCCAGAGATCGCTCATATGTGTAAAGACCCGATCGGCCCCGGCCGCCGATAATATAGCCCGGCCATCGCGGCTGCGATAATGGCCGCCGCCGACAAATCCCCAGACGGTCATGCCGGCCGCCTTACCCGCCTGCACGCCGCTGACGCTATCCTCGATCACCAGCGTGCGCGATGGCGGCGTGCGCATGCTCCCGGCCGCATGAAGAAAGAGATCAGGCGCCGGCTTGCCGTGCCTGACCATCTGCGCGGTGTAGATCCGATCGCCGAAATATGCCCGAAGACTGGTGACGTCGAGCGAGAGCGAGACGCGGTCGAGGTCGCTCGACGAGGCCACGCAGAATGGCACGGTCAGTCCGGAGATCGCCGCCTCCACTCCGGGAATCGGCGCGAGCGAGGCGGCAAAATTCTCCAGCACACGCGACTTCAGTCGGGGCGGGAAGGCGTCCGTCAGCGAGTGCCCGAGATCGCGATAATGCTGCTCGACGGCCTTGGTGCTGCGTCCGAGAAACAGCTCGAGCGCCTGCTCCTCGCTGAGCACGAGGCCGAATTCCGCCAGGACCTCAGACAGGCAGCGGCAGCTCAAGAGCTCGCTGTCGACGAGCACGCCGTCGCAGTCGAAGATGATCAGATCGGGATTTGGCCGGCTCTGGTCCATCCGGACATTCGATCATATACCCAAGCCGTGAGCAATAGCCCAACGTCGAGTCGCATGAACCGCCTCAGTGGGCCACCTGCCGGTAGATCGCCGGCAGTGCCGCGGGCAGTCGCTTGATGTTGCCGACGATCGCATAGCCGCTGCGCCCGAACAGGGCCGGAAAATAGGATTGCGCCGCCGCGTCGATGGTTACGCCGAACACCGTGATCCCGAGCCGGCGCGCTTCCTGCATGGACTTCCTGGTGTCTTCGACCGCAAAGCGGCCTTCATAGTGGTCGACGTCGTTCGGTTTTCCGTCGGTGAGGACGAGCAGCAGCTTCTTGCGCTGCGGCTGGCGTGCAAGCTCGGCGCCGGCATGCCGTACCGCCGCACCGATCCGCGTGTAATAGCCGGGCTTGAGCGCGCTGATGCGGCGCTCGACCACGCCACTCATCGGCTCGCCAAACGCCTTAACCGTCTCGAGCCGCACCCAGGAGCGCCGGCGCGAGGTGAAGGTCAGGATGCTGTGGTGATCGCCGCAGGCGGATAGGCCGTGGGCAAGCACGAGCAGCGCCTCCTTCTCGACATCGAGCACGCGGTAGCCATTGGCCCAGGCGTCCGTGGAGAGCGAGACGTCGACCAGCAGCGTGACGGCGAGATCGTGCCCTTGTGGGCGCATCGCCAAATGGACGCGATCAAGACCGCTGCCGCTGCCGGCGCGGAGATCGCACCGCGCACGCACCAGCGCGTCAAGATCCAGATCATGCCCGTCGGCCTGAGCCCGCATCAACTCGTGGCGCGGCCGCAGGACCTCGAAGCGGCGGCGCACCTGGCGGATGTGCCGGCGCATGGTCTCGTCGGGCGTCCAGCTTTCCCCATTCTCGGGGGCGGCAGATGCGAGTACTCGGCAATGATCCGGCAAATAGGAGCCGCTGCGATAATCCCATTCCGGATAGGTCAGGTCCGCAGTCAAGCGCGAGGCATCGAGGGCCTCCGGCGGGAGGTCGAGATCAAACTTGAACCGGCCCGCCGGCTTGCCGCTGCGGCGGCTGAGCGTTATCTCCTCGAGATCGTCCGCCGCCTTCTGCGCATCCTCCTCCTCACTGTCATCGGTGGGGCGGTCGACATTGACCATCTCGGCCATCGAGAGAATTTTCTCGAAGCGGTTGAGTACGAAGGGATCGCGGCGATTGGCGCCGTCCTCGCGCTCGCGCACGGCAAAGTGCTTGCGATTGTCCTCGCTCGCCGCCTCCGCACCATCGGCGCATTCATCCACGCCCGCATGCGCAGGCGACAGCTCGCGGGTCCAGCAATCGCCCCACAGCGGGCACGGAAGCATCGAGCGATAGCCAGGCGGCGCCTTGACCGGCAGCGGCTCCGTTCCCATCATCGCGGGCCACAGCTTGCCCGCAGGCGCCTTTCCGGTTCCGAGTAGCGCCAGCACGATCTGCTCGACCTCCTGCTCGATGCGCGGCAAGGGGCGACGCGGCCTAGCTTCGGCAGTTGCTGCGGCGAGTTGCGCATAGTCGTCGACGAGGCCGGGAAATTGCGTGAGCACGAAGACCGCTGTCTCGCTGGCCCGGCGCAACACCAGAAGATCTCGCCGCAGCGGATCGGATTCGGTGATGGTTTCGATCGGCGCGGCTGCGAACCATGCCGCGAGCGAGCGATAGAGCGCTGCATTCAGCGCGTTGTCGGGAAAGATCGCGATGCTTTCAGGAAGGAAGATGGAGGTGGCATCGCGGCCCGACTGCTCCAGACGCTCGTCACCGAGACCGATGCGTTGCCGCCAGCCGAGCCGATGCCCGGACTTGCGCGCGCCGGCGCCGGCGATCTGCACACCCGCCTCACCGCCCAGCGCGCGGAACATCACCGCGAGCCTGTTTCTCATTTCCGCAAGCGAGACCGCATGCTCGGCATGAACCGGATAGCTGGCGGTGCCACCGACCATGCGGTGCCAGGCGCGGCCGACGGTCTCTTCCAGTTCGAGGAAATCGAGCATCGGAGCCGCCTCAGCCGATCACGGCACGCGCGACGTCCAGCAGCGCCGCCTTGACATCGGCTTCGTCGGTCAGCGGCTCGATCATGCCAGCGAGCACGGCATCGGCCGTCGGCATGCCGGCCGCAATCAGGGTCGCGCAATAGACGACGAGCCGGGTCGAGACACCCTCCTCCAGGTCGTGGCCCTTCAGCGCGCGCAGCCGGCCAGCCAGCCCGACCAGGGGCCGCACGCGCTCCAGCGATAGTCCGCTCTCGGCGGCGACCACCGCAATCTCCTGCTCCGGCGGCAGGAAGCCGAACTCGATCGCGACAAAGCGCTGCCGCGTCGACGGCTTGAGCGCCTTGAGCAGCGTCTGATAGCCTGGATTGTAGGAGACGACGAGCATGAAGCTGTTCGGCGCGGCAAGCTGCTCGCCGGTACGCTCCAGAGGCAGGATGCGGCGGTCGTCGGTCAGGGGATGCAGCACCACCGTTACGTCCTTGCGCGCCTCCACGACCTCGTCGAGATAGCAGATGCCGCCCTCGCGCACCGCCCGCGTCAACGGGCCGTCGCTCCACACGGTATCGCCGCCCCTGAGCAGATAGCGGCCGGTGAGATCGGCCGCGGTGAGATCGTCGTGGCAGGCGACGGTGTGCAGCGGCAATCCCAGCCGCGCCGCCATATGCGCGACGAAGCGCGTCTTGCCGCAGCCGGTCGGCCCCTTCAGCAGCACCGGCAGCTGATTGCGCCAAGCGTGCTCGAACAGCGCGCATTCGTTGCCACTGGCAATATAGGCGGGCGGCTGAGGTTCGGGCTTCGCCACGGCGAGAATTGCTGCATTCATGGTTGTTCTCCGGAATTCACATGTGACGGCGGCCGCAGCGAGCCACGGCCGCCCTTTGCGCGCTCACTCGGCCGGCTGCAACGCGCCGGGGATGACCGGCTGACGGGCGCGACCGGGCACAAGCACGGCCCACACGAACATCAGCGCGGAGATCGCGACGAACACGCCGGACCCTAGCCGGACCCAGTAAAACATCGCGAGCTGGTCCTGCACGTCCATGTAGCCCTGGCCGAGCACGCGCTGGAGATGGACCTGGACCACGCCGGCGAAGGTCAGCGCGAAGGTCATCACCATCATGGCGGTGCACATGATCCAGAAGCTCGCCATGGAGAGCCATTGATTGTAGGGCGCACGCCCTCTGATCTGTGGGATCGCATAGGCCATCACGGACAGGTTCAGCATCACATAGGCGCCGAAGAAGGCGAGATGGCCGTGCGCGGCGGTGACCTGGGTGCCGTGGGTGTAGTAGTTGACCGAGGACAGGGTGTGCAGGAAACCCCAGACACCGGCGCCGAGGAACGCCATGACCGAGCAGCCGACCGACCACAACAATGCAGCGCGGTTCGGGTGCTTGCGGCCGGCCTTCCAGGTCATCTGCACCGTGAAGATCACCATGGTGAAGAACGGCGCGACCTCGAGCGTGGAGAACAGCGAGCCGATCCACTGCCAGTAACCGGGCGCGCCGATCCAGTAGAAATGATGGCCGGTGCCGAGGATGCCGGAGAAGAGCGCCAGCCCGATGATGACGTAGAGCCACTTCTCGACCACTTCGCGGTCGATGCCGTTGAGCTTGATCATGAGATAAGCGAGCACGGAGGCCATGATCAGCTCCCAGACGCCCTCGACCCAGAGATGAACAACATACCACCAGTACATCTTGTCGACCGCGAGATTTACCGGATTGTAAAAGGCGAACAGGAAGAAGATCGCAACACCCCACAGCCCGAACAGCAGGATGTTGGTGATCGTGGTCTTACGGCCCTTCAGCGCCGTCATGGTGACGTTGAACAGGAACATCAGGCAGACGACGACGATGCCGACCTTGATGATGAAGGGCTGTTCGAGGAATTCGCGCCCCTCGTGGTATTGGAAGAGATAACCGACCACAGCCACACCCGCAGCACCGAAAAACATCCAGAACTGGATCTTGGCCAGCAGCGGGCTGTAGAGCTCTGTCTCGGTTTCCTCGGGCAGCAGGAAGTAGGTCGCGCCCATGAAGCCGATCAACGACCACACGATCAGCGCGTTGGTGTGGATCATCCTGACGACGTTGAACGGCAGCAGGGTCGACAGCGTGTTGGGCAGGACGTAGATCGTTCCAGCGACGAGGCCGAATAGGACCTGCGCCACGAACAGGGTCAGCGCGCCGTAGAAATACAGCATCGCGACTTTCTGGGTCTGATATTTCATCTCAGGCTCTCTGTCTTGAGGGATTTCAGGAAGCGATGCGCTCAGCCCGCCTTGTTCGGCGGCCACTCCTGGCGCTTGATCTTGCTGGTCCATTGCAGGAAGTCGGCGAGATCATCGAGCTCCTGGTCGGTGAGGTTGAATTGCGGCATCTGCCGCCGGCCCGGTGCGCCCGAAGGCTGCGACTGCATCCAGGCCTTCAATGTCTCGCGCGCGGCGGCCGGATCCTCGTTGCCACCCCAGCGATCCCAGACATTGCCGACTTCAGGCGCAAAGTAGGCGCCCTCGCCCAGCAGGGTATGACAGTTGATGCAAGAATTCTTCTCCCAGACGTGCTTGCCGCGGGCAACCGAAGACGTCAGCGTGGCTGCGTCGGTCGATGTCGTGGCCATGTAGTAATGGCTGTGCGCCGTTAGCCCTATGAAGATGGCGAAGAAAAAGGCCGAGCCGCCGTAGAAGACGTTTCGAGCGGCCGACTTGGTCAGGCGTTCAGCCATTGCCAATCCTTTCCGGTTGATTCCTGCGAAATTGCGATGGTGTGATTTATTGCCGCTTTGCCCGGCCCGTTCTTTGTCAGGGCGCAATGAGCGCGTCAGATCAGGGCGACGAGCGCCGAGGCGAGCCAGGCAAGCAGCAGCACGATGAGGATCCAGCTCGCGACGAGACCGCGCCAGAGTGCGGGGACGGCGCGAAGATCCATGAAGTCGAGCGCGATGCGATGCCCCTTGAGCGCGGCGAAGGCAAGCAGCAGAGCGTTGCCGAGCAGCGCCCGTGGTATTAGCGGCGGCAGCAGGACGGTCGCAAGCGCAAGGCCGATCAAGGCGATCCAGGTGACGTCGACACGATCTGGCATCGTCATTTCACCAGATACAGGATCGGGAACATCACGATCCAGACCAGATCGACCATGTGCCAGAAGGCCGTTCCCGTCTCGACGCCTGATATCCCGGCACGGCGGCAGACCACGGCGAGAATGATGATGCCGAGGCCAACGTGCAGGAGATGAAAGCCGGTCAGCAGGAAGTAGAGCGTGAAGAAGGGATTGGTCTCAAGCCCGACCCCGCGCCCGGCTTCTTCGGCGTACTCTGCGAGCTTGATCGCGATGAAAAGGCAGCCGAGCACCATGGCGCCGAGAAGCCAGTATCGTGTCGTTGCCCGTTGTCCATTCCGCACGGCCTTGGTCGCCCGGGCCGCCGCCCAGCCGCTGGTCACCAGCACGACGGTGTTGAGGCCGGCGAGATGCGAATCGAGCGTGGCCTGCCCGGCCGCGAACACCGCGGGGTGAATCGCGCGGGCGACAGAGAAGGCGCCGAGGAGCAGGCCGAAGGCGACGAGTTCGCTGAAGATCAGCACCCAGATCATGGGATCGCCGGGGAGATCCTGCAGGATTCCCCAGCCTGTTTCCTGCTGTTCGCACTCGGCCGTCGACATCGTCTTTCCGGATCAGGACACCGGTCAGACTTAGCTCGGCCACCCGGTTCCGAATTTGTTGCCGGACAAACTGGAGGACTGCAGGGCTCCTGTTTGCGCCGACACAACGTTCAGCCAGCCGTTTCGCGGTACGAATCGGCTCAGAGCTTCACGGAGCGCCGGACGATCCCATGAGCGATGCACAGATCGGGCTGATGACCGCAACACCCATCATCATTGCCTTCGCCATCGCGCTCAGGCGCATGGGCGTGCTGTCGACGGTGGGAACCGTATCGGCGGTGGGGCTCTCGATCGGGATCGCGACCGTGCTGTTCACGACGCAATCACCGCTGCCGTAGTGCTTAGGACCGTAGCCCGGATGCAGCGCAGCGCAATCCGGGAAATCTCACCAAGCGCAGAGACCCGGATTACGCTGCGCTGCATCCGGGCTACGAAGCGCTACCGCCGCTGATTGTACACGTCGATGCACACCGCGCCCAGCAGCACCAGGCCCTTGATGACCTGCTGATAGTCGATGCCGATGCCCAGGATGGACATGCCGTTGTTCATCACGCCCATGATCATGGCGCCGACCACGGCACCGCCGACTCGCCCGACACCGCCATAGGCCGAGGCGCCGCCGATGAAGCAGGCGGCAATGACGTCGAGCTCGAAGCCGAGGCCGGCCTTCGGAGTCGCCGTGTTGAGCCGCGCGGCGAAGACGAGGCCGGCAAGCGCGGCAAGCACGCCCATGTTGACGAAGGTGAGGAAGGTCAGGCGCTCCGTCTTGATGCCCGACAGGCTCGCCGCCTTGGCGTTGCCGCCGACGGCGTAGATCTGCCGGCCGATCACGGTGCGGCGAGTGACGAAGCCGTAGAGCGCGATCAGCGCGGTCATGATCACCAGCACGTTCGGCAGGCCGCGATGCGAGGCGATCAGATAGGTGAAATACAGCACGGCGCAGGCGAGCAAGATGCTCTTGCCGAGGAAGAACGCATAGGGTTCGACCTCGATGCCGTGCGACTGCTCGCGCGACCTTCCCTTGGCGCTGGCATAGACGAGCCCGAGCGCGAGAACGGCGCCGATCAGCATCGAGGTCGGATGCAGCGTGCCGGCCTCGGGCAGCAGTTCCGGAATGAAACCCGAGGACAGCTTCTGGAAGGTCGCCGGGAACGGCCCGAGCGACTGGCCCTGCAACACCGCGAGCGCCAGGCCCTTGAACACCAGCATGCCCGCCAACGTCACGATGAAGGAGGGGATCTTGAAATAGGCCACCCAATAGCCCTGCGCCGCACCGATCGCGCCACCGAGCGCGAGGCAAGCGATGAAGGCGAGCGTATAGTCGACCTTGTAGGTCACCATCAGCAAGGCCGCCACGGCGCCGATGAAGCCCGCGACCGAGCCGACCGAAAGGTCGATATGGCCGGTGACGATGACCAGCAGCATGCCCAGCGCCATGATGACGATGTAGCTGTTCTGCAGCACCAGGTTGGTGAGGTTGAGCGGCTGCAGCAGCGTGCCGCCGGTCACGACCTGGAAGAACAACATGATCGCAACCAGCGACATCAACATGCCGTAATTGCGCAAATTGTTCTTGATGAAGCTGCCGTGCCGGCGCTCCTCGGGCAGCGAAACCGTCTTGTCGGTCATGGCTGCAATCCTCCCATCTCCGCGGCCGCGGGCGCGGCGTTCCCAATGCTTCGTTCGTTGCGCATGATGGCGCGCATGATCTTTTCCTGTGTCGCCTCTGAGCCCTTGAACTCGCCGACGAAGGCGCCGTCGTTCATGACGCAGATGCGGTCGCAGATGCCGAGCAGCTCGGGCATCTCGGAGGAGATCACCACGACGCCGCGGCCGGCTTCCGCAAGCTCGTTGATGATACAGTAAATCTCATATTTGGCACCGACGTCGATACCCCTGGTCGGCTCGTCCAGGATCAGGACCTTCGGGTCGGTCATCAGCCATTTCGACAGCACGACCTTCTGCTGGTTGCCGCCGGAGAGCTGGCCGGTCTCCTGGTAGACGTCGGAGCAGCGGATGCGCATGCGGTTGCGGTAGTCGCTGGCGACCTTGAGCTCGGCGATGTCGTCGATCACCCTGCCAGGTGCGACCTGGTCGAGGCTCGCCAGCGTAATGTTCTTGCGGACGTCGTCGGCGAGGATCAGGCCGAGCTGCTTGCGGTCCTCGGTGACGTAGGCAAGGCCGGCGTCGATCGCGGCGGCGACGCTCGGCAGCGCGATCTCACGGCCTTCGAGCCGGATAGTGCCGCTGATATTGGTGCCCCAGGAGCGGCCGAACAGGCTCATGGCGAACTCGGTGCGCCCTGCCCCCATCAGCCCGGCAATGCCCACGACCTCGCCGCGCTTGACGCCGAAACTGACGCTCTTGATCACCTGCCGCTCGGGATGGATGGGGTGATAGACCGACCAGTTCGCGACGTCGAGCACGGGCTCGCCGATCTTCACGTTGCGCTCCGGGAAGCGGTGCGCCATATCGCGGTTGACCATGCTACGGATGATGCGGTCTTCCTGGATTTGCTCGGCATGGCAATCGATGCTGTCCACCGTACGGCCATCGCGCAGCACGGTGATGTGGTCGGCAACCTTGGCGACCTCGTTCAGCTTGTGCGAGATCAGGATCGAGCCGATGCCCTGCTCGCGGAACGCCATCAGGCGTTCGAGCAGCGCGGCGCTGTCGGCCTCGTTGAGGCTCGCGGTCGGCTCGTCCAGGATCAGCATCCGCACCCGCTTGGACAGCGCCTTCGCAATCTCGACGAGCTGCTGCTTGCCGACGCCGAGATCGGTGATCAGCGTATCCGGCGATTCCTTCAGGCCGACCTGCGCCAGCAGCTCGCGCGTGCGTCGGTAGACCTCGTCGCGGTCGATCACTCCCAACTTCGACGGCGGATGCGACAGGAAGATGTTCTCCGCAATCGACATCAGCGGGATCAGCGCCAGCTCCTGGTGGATGATGATGATGCCGAGCGCCTCGGAATCATTGATGTCGCGGAAGCGGCGCTCCTCGCCCTCGAAGATGATGGTGCCCTCGTAGCTGCCGTGCGGATAGACCCCGCTCAGAACCTTCATCAGCGTCGACTTGCCGGCGCCGTTCTCGCCGACGAGCGCATGGATCTGCCCGGCGCGAACCGAGAAGTTGACGTCGCGCAATGCCTGCACGCCGGCAAAGCTCTTGCTGACGTTGCGCATCTCCAGCATGGCGGTCATGGCTTTGGTGTCCCTTGCGTTACTTCGTCTCTCCCCGCGTGCGGGGAGAGGTTGACTGATATCGCTGCATCCACATCGTCATTGCGAGCGCAGCGAAGCAATCCAGACAATTTCCGCGGTGGCAGACTGGATTGCTTCGCTGCGCTCGCAATGACGGAGTGCATACCAACCACTGCCCGTATGGAAAGAGGCCCCTCACCCTAACCCTCTCCCCGCAAGCGGGGAGAGGGGAAAAAGAGAGAGTCTTACTGGAACTGCGACTTCTTGTAGTAGCCGCTGTCGACCAGGGTCTTCTCCCAATTGTCCTTGTAGACCACAACCGGCTTCAGCAGATAGGACGGCACGGTCTTGACACCGTTCTCGTAGGTCTTGGTGTCGTTGACGGTGACCTGCTTGCCGGCGAGCGCGGCGTCGACCATGTCAGCGGTCACCTTGGCGAGGTCGCGGGTGTCCTTGAAGATGGTCGAGTACTGGTCGCCGCGCAGCATGGCCTTGATCGAGGGCACTTCGGCATCCTGGCCCGAGATGATGGGCATCGGCTGGCCGGCACTCCCGTAGCCGACGCCCTTCAGCGAGGAGATGATGCCGATCGAGAGGCCGTCATAGGGCGACAGCACGGCGTTGACCTTCTTGTTGCCGTAGTAGGCGCTGAGCAGGTTGTCCATGCGGGCCTGCGCCGTGGCGCCGTCCCAGCGCAGGGTCGCGACCTTATCCATGCCCATCTGGCCGGACACGACGACGAGCTTGCCGCTGTCGATATACGGCTTCAGCACGCTCATGGCGCCGTTGTAGAAGAAGTAGGCATTGTTGTCGTCGGGCGAGCCGCCGAACAGCTCGATGTTGAAGGGGCCCTTGCCGTCCTTCAGGCCGAGACCTTGCACGATCGACTCCGCCTGGAGCACGCCGACCTGGAAGTTGTCGAAGGTCGCGTAATAGTCGACGTTCGGCGTGCCGCGGATCAGGCGGTCATAGGCGATCACGGTGATGCCTTTTGCTTTCGCCTGCTTGAGCACGTCGGACAAGGTGGTACCGTCGATCGCGGCGATCACCAGCGCCTTGGCGCCCTTGGTCACCATGTTCTCGACCTGGGAGAGCTGGTTCGGGATGTCGTCCTCGGCATATTGCAGGTCGGTGTTGTAGCCGCGCTCCTTCAGCACCTTGACCATGTTGTTGCCGTCGTCGATCCAGCGCGCCGAGGACTTCGTCGGCATGGCGATGCCGACCGTCGCCTTCTGGGCGAAGGCAGCGACGCCTGTGGCCATCGTGGCGGCACTGGCCAACGCCAGCGCGAGAAATGTTGTCTTCAGTTTCAGCATGTTTCACTCCCTTTGGGTGTCAGACTTTCTTCGTGGTGTCGAGAACGACGGTCGTGTACGGCTTGGGCCTCCTATGCGAGCTTGACGTCGGGTTCCGCGCGTCCGCGCGCGGCTGCTTCGAGCAGAAAGGTGCAGCCGGCTTGCGGATCGGCAGCGCGTGCCGCCGTGTCCATATCCTGCCAGGCCGACGTGACGAGCAGGCGCGACAGGTCGGGGCCGACGAAGGCGGGGCAGCTCGCCTGCTTCGCCGGCACGCTAAGCGAACGCAGGCGCTCGCCTTGCGGCGAGTAGACGTCGACCCGGCTCGCGCCCCAGCACGCATTCCAGATCTGCCCGTCGGCGTCGCATACCGAACCGTCGAGACCGCCGATGCCGCTGTGGCGCAACAGCACCTCCGGCTCGCCGCGCGGCAGGCCGGTCGCGGGGTTGAGCGGCACGGCATAGAGCACCGCACGCGGCGTGTCGGTGAAGTAGCCGGTGGCGCCGTCGGGCGAGAAGCAGATCGAATTGGGAATGCTGATGCCGGGAAACAGCGTCGAGATCTTGCCGCGATGAAGCGCGTAGATCGCGCCCGCCTTCGGCTCGGCTTTCTTGCCCATAGTGCCGATCCAGAACGTACCCGATTGATGCACGCGGCAATCGTTCGAGCGCGTCATCGGATTGTCCGCTTCGAGCGGACAGAACAGCGTCATCGCACCATCAGCGAGCTTGCGGATATAGAGGCCGTCCTCGGCGACGATCAGCTGCCGCTCGGCGTCGATGCGCCCCAGCGCGCTCGCCATCCGACCGAGCGCGTGGGTGCGGACAGCGCCGCTGCCGAGTTGCGCCTCGAACAGCTTGCCTTCGCGGATGTCGAACCACCAGGCCGTATTCGTGGTCACGTCATAGGTCGGACCTTCGCCGAGATGGCAAGGATGGTTCGAGAGGACAGCCGTCGGCACCTGCTCCATCATGGCGACCTCACTGAAAAGCGATAGGCCGTGTGATGGCGATAGACCCCTCCGGGATCGAGGCGCGGGCTCGGGAAATCCGGCCGGTTCGGCGCGTCGGGCCAGATGTGCGGCTCCAGGCACATGGCGTCCGATTGCCGGATCAGCTTGCCGCCCTTGCCCGACATCGTACCGTCGAGATAATTGCCGGAATAGACCTGAAGTCCGGGCTGATCGGTGAGCAGCTCCATGATGCGCCCGGAGCGCGGCGCCTCCAGCCGCGCCGCGAGCGCAAGCTTGCCGTCGCGCCCGAGGCAATAGGTGTGGTCGTAGCCCCTGCCGTTTTGCAATTGCGGGTCGCCTTCGCGGATGCGCTCGCCCACCGGCCACGGTTTTCGGAAATCGAACGGCGTGCCGGCCACGCTGCGCGGCGGCTCCGGCAGCGGAATGGCGGTGGCATCGATCGGGAGGAACTGCTCGGCGGCGACCATTAGATGATGATCGAGAATGGACGTCCCCGACGTCGCACCCTCGAGGTTGAAGAAGCTGTGGTTGGTCAAATTGACGATGGTCGGCCGGTCGGTCCTCGCTTCCATCAGCAGCGACAGCTCGGTCGGGCCTGTGATGCGATAGGTCAGGCGGACGTCGAGCCTGCCCGGATAATTCTCCTCGCCGTGTGGGCTGACATAAGTGAGCGTCACGGCGGGCTCGGCGCCCTCGTCGATGTCCGCGATCTCCCAGAGCTTGCGATCAAAACCCTCGAGCCCGCCGTGCAGCGCATTCGGACCGTTGTTGACGGCAAGCTGCACCGTCTCGCCTTGAAGCGAAAACTGTCCCTTGGCAATGCGGTTGGCATAGCGGCCGACGGTGGCGCCCAGAAACTTTCGTTCGGCGAGATAGCCGGCGAAGGCATCATGGCCAAGCACGACGTCGTCATATCCGCCGTTGGCATCCGGCGCGATCAACGCCTGCAGCACCGCGCCGTAGCTGATGATGCGCGCCTCGAAGCCGCCCTCCCCGCGCAGCACGACGCGCTCGACCTCGCGGCCGTCGGGCAGCGTCCCGAACACGTCTCTTGTGATTGTTGATGCGGCCATGCTCAATCCACAAACGGTTCGACGATCGTGCGCTTGCCGAGCAGGAAGGCGTCGGCGACGAGACGGAGCGGCGTCAGATCGACGTCACTTGCGCCGGTCGCTGCGAGCGCGACGAAGCGTCGGTAGAGCCCGCGATATTCCTCATCGGGCCCTTCGGCAAGCACCTTGCCGTCGACGGCCAGGCGCGCGCCACCGCTGGACAGCGTCAGCCGGCCCTGATCGGTGTCGACGAGGATATCCCAGCTCTGCGGCCCGGTCTGGCGGAAGTCGAACTCGGCGGTCACGGGCAGGCCGCTGATATCCGTCAGGTTCACGTTCGCCGCGATCGGCGCCTGGCAATTGGCTGGAAAGGCCAGCTCGGCCGCGGTGACGAACACGGGCTTCGGCAGAATCCTGGTCAGGATCGACAGCGCATTGATGCCCGGATCGAACACGCCGAGGCCGCCGGGCTCCCAGATCCAGCCCTGCCCGGGATGCCAGACACGCACGTCCTCCTTCCAGCTGATGTGAACGGATTTGATGTGCCGGTCAGTGAGCCATTGCCGGGCCGGCTCCACCGCCGGCGCATAGCGAGAATGCCAGGTCGCAAACAATGTCCGCTTCGCACCCGCCGCCATCGCGATCAACGGATCAAGCTCGGCAACGCCGGTGCCCGGCGGCTTCTCCAGCATGACGTGCTTGCCGGCGGCGAGCGCCGCCGCGGCCTGGGCCCGCCGCACCTGCGGCGGCGTGCAGAGCGAGACCGCGTTGATCGGCGGCGCCTTCTGAAGCAATTCCTCGATGGTCGCAAAATGCGGCACCCCCTGCAGCGAGGCGTTGCGGCTCGCCACGGCGGCAAGCGTTGCGCCCGGTGTGGCGGCGATCGCCGCCACATGCTGGTCCCGCGCGATCTTGCCGAAGCCGACGATGGCGATGCGAAGGTCTGTCACGCTTGTTCTCCAGTGTCGGCCGACGGTGGCGGCTCGGCCGGGGCGGTCTCGATCGCCGTACTGTCATGGCGGCGCATGCCGTTGTGAATGACATAGACCATGGCCTCGGATGCGGCATGGGCATCGCCCGCGACGATGGCATCGACGATCTTCTGATGCCAGAGCAGCACGGTATCGCGATCCTCCGGCTCGACCGGAGCGCTGAGCAGGAAAGAGGCGCGCAGCGCTGCTTCAATGACATGCCCAATCGAGCGCATGAACAGATTGCCCGAGGCACGCGCCACGGCAACATGAAGCGCGAGATCTGCATCTGCAAATCCGACCGAGTCGGACGCTTCATGCCGCATCCGCTCCATGCTGCGGCGCAGCTCGCTGATGTCTTGCTCGGATCGCTGCGTTGCCGCCAGCATCGCTGCGCGCGGCTCCACGGCGAGACGGATCTCGGCGAGGTCGTCAAGGAAGCGCTTGTCGATGCCGGCGTCGAGGTGCCAGGCCAGCACGTCCGCGTCGAACATGTTCCAGGCACCTCGCTCGCGCACGACGGTGCCGACCCGCGCCTTGGTGGTGAGCAGGCCCTTGGCGACCAGCGTCTTGACGCTCTCGCGCAGCACCGGCCGCGACACGCCGAACATTGCGATCATCTCGGCATCCCCCGGCAGGCGCGTGCCTTCCGCATAGCGGCCGGCGATGATGTCGACGCCGATCGAACGCGCCACCTCCGCATGGTTGGAATGGGCCCGCCGCGTCGGGATGACGACGATCCGCGAGGTCATGACGCTGCTCCCGAATGCTTCGCCGCCGGCCGGCGCGCAAGCGCGACCAGCCCGTGCAGCAGGGCGATGAAGGCGAATAGAAGCACGCCCGAGGTGTGGGGGATCAGCAAGAGCTTTGGCGCGGTGCAGGAGGTCGACTTCATGCTGAGACGGACGTCTCGGCCGGGCGCCAGCCGAATTCCGATCCAATCTGCGAGAAGCCGATCGTGAGCTGGGCGCTGGCCGGCGTCGCGAGCAACAAGGCGGCGATGGCGCTGGCCGCACAGAGAGCTTTAGGGGGCATCAGGCGCGTCTCCCAAGATCTTTTATCCGGGGCGCCGATTGGTAGCATGGCACCCACAGGCCGGCCTTCGCGCCAGCGGCGGGCACTATTTCACGGAAGTTGAGTTCCGACTAGTCATATTATTTGACTATTTGGAGCAAATGCAGGTGAGGTGGGGCGAGCTGAGTTATGTCACGTTCAGCGCGATTTTGTTCCCCTCATGCAACGGAGGGATGAAAAAATTTGCCGGCGCGATGGAGCTGTCAGCGGGGCGAAGGTGCGCCGCCGCTTGCGGGAGGCGAAGGGTAGCAGCGCTAGATCAGCTTCCGCTGCGCCAGGTTCTTCATCAGCGCGCCGATGCCGAAGGTCCAGGGTTCGCACTCGTCGCTGGTGCGCATGCGGTTGACGAGCTTGCCGAGTTGAGGCGCTGCGATAGTGACAATGTCGTCGCGCTTGTGGGTGAATCCCTGCCCCGGCGCATCGCGATCCTTCACGGGTGCGAACATGGTGCCGAGGAACAGCACGAAGCCGTCAGGATATTGATGCACCTTGCCGATGGTCTGGGCGACGAGATCGGTCGGATCGCGGCTGATCTTGCTGATCGAGGAATGGCCGTCGAGAACGAAGCCGTCCGTCCCCGTGACGTTCAGGCTGATGTCCAGCCTGCGCGCGTCGTCGAGCGTGAAGGTGTCGTCGAACAGGCGCAGCAGCGGGCCGATCGAGCAGGACGCGTTGTTGTCCTTGGCCTTCGACAACAGCAGCGCCGAGCGGCCCTCGAAGTCGCGCAGGTTCACGTCGTTGCCGAGCGCGCCCCCGACGATCTTGCCGCGGCTCGACACGAACAGCACGAGCTCGGGCTCGGGATTGTTCCAGGTCGATTTCGGGTGCAGGCCGGCATCCATGCCGGTGCCGACCGACGACAGGGTGGGCGCCTTGGTGAAGACCTCGGCATCCGGTCCGATGCCGACCTCAAGATATTGGCTCCAGGCATTCTGATCGATCAGCACCTGCTTCAGGTGCATCGCCTGATCCGAGCCCGGCTTGAGCTTCGACAGATCGTCGCCGATCAGGCGCGTCACTTCTTTCCGGATCGCTTCGGCCGAGGCCGGATTGCCCTTGGCGCGCTCTTCGATGACACGTTCGAGCATCGAGATCGCAAAGGTGACCCCGGCGGCTTTCAGCGTCTGGAGATCGACGGGCGCGAGCAGCCAGGGCTTTTGGGGATCGCGCCCGTCCGGCGGGGTGTTGGCCACGATCGCCTCGAGATCACCGATGCGCTCGCCCTTGGTGGCGGCAAGCGCCTGGGCGGGATCGTCCGTCTCGCAGAGCGCGCTGATGGTCGGAAATTTTGCTGTGACGTCATACACGCCGTCACCGCGCACGGCGACGACGGCCGGACCGTTGACCTGCGGCAGCCAGACGCGGCCGACCAGCGTCCCCTTCGTGCCGTCCTCGGGGAGAAGGTCCTTTACAGTCAATGTCGTCATGGCCGCGTCCTCGCTGTTCTAAGGAACGGCCGCATTCGCAGCGGCCGTTCCCGTTAGCGAAGACCAATAAACGTCTGGCGCTGGAAGTCCAGAGCGGCGGTGCGCCGTGCAACTATGCCCCTGCCCGCGCCTTTCGCGCTGCAATCTGGTGCAGTGCCCAGCGCGCATTCTTGCGGACATCAGGATCAGGATCGTCGGCGATCACGGCCAGGAATGCCTCGCCGTCAGGATGGCCGATCTCGCCGAGCGCGGCGGCGGCCTCTTTGCGCAAATTCGCCTGGTCGTGATTGACGCAATTGCCGATCGGCCGCACCGCGCGTTCGATCTTCATCTTGCCAAGGCTGCGGATCGCCTTCAGCCGCACCTGCCAGAACTCATCCGCGAGGCAAGCGACGAGCTGATCAGCCGCGATTGCACCATTCACGTTGAGACCCAGCGTCTCCGCGGCCATCTCGCGGACCATCCAGTCGGCGTCCTTCAGCGCGCGGGTGATGGTCTCCGCCGCCGGCTTCATCTGCGAAAAGGCCAATGCGCTCACGGCGGCGCGGCGCACATGGGCATCGGGATCGTTGATCAGCGCGGTTAGCGCCGGAATGGATTCTTCCAGCTTGAGGAAGCCGATCACGCCGATCGCCTGCACACGCACGGCGGCGTCAGGGTCCTGGAACGCTTCCAGCGCGGGCTTGAGTGTATCCCTGCGGCGCAGTTCCTTGAGCGCGCGCAGAGCGCCCATGCGGACGAAAGCGTGGGTATGCCTGACCAGCGGCAGGATCGCGTCGGCGCAGGCGGGATCCTTGAATTCAGCCATGCTGTCGGCCGCAGCCGCCGCGACGATCCTCTCGGGATCGACCAACAGCTTCACCAACGCGCTTGCTGCCTCCGGTCCGTCGAACTCGCCGAGCGCCATCGCGACCTGCTGGCGCACACCGGCATCGGGATCGGCGACCATTTTGGCGAGATGTGCGACCGCGGCGGGATCGCCGGAATGGCCGAGTGCAATGATGGCGACGCGGCGTTCGGCAGGATCGGCCGCCTGCAGCCGCTCGTCGGCGTCCTCGAGATCGTCGTAGGATTCGAATGGGCTCGACATGATCACCTCAACAGATAGGGAATGTTGACGGTGACGGCGCCGGTCGGACAATCCGCTTCGCAGGGCATGCAATACCAGCACTCGTCATAGGCCATGTAGGCCTTGTTGGTCATGTCGCTGATGCGCAGCACGTCGAGCGGGCAAACATCGACGCACACCGTGCAGCCCTTGTCCGCGATGCATTTGGCGTCGTCGACCACCACCGGAACCGATGTCTGATAGGACGCGAGAGGCATGTGATGTCTCCTGTTGGCTATGTTCTGGTGGATCAGGCCGAGGCGCGAATGCGCTGCTTGTCGTAGAGGTCCTTCTCGTCGTCCGCGATCGGCACGACATAGGGCTCGACTGCGCGTTTCACGCTGGTCATCCTGCCGTCCTGCTTGGACAGCAGCGTGTGGCAGAACCAGTTCTCGTTGTCCTTCTCCGGGAAGTCCGTCCGCCAGTGATAGAGACCCCAACGGCTCTCTTCGCGGTAGAGCGAAGCGTGTGCGGCCATATCGGCACAGTCCATGATCGACTGCACTTCGAGCGCGCGCAGCAATTCGTGCGCGTTGCGCGCGATCATGCGCTCCTGCATATCCTCACGCGTTTCGGCGAGCCGCCGCATGCCGAGCTCATATTTGCGCGTGACCTTCGGCGGCTGGAGGTAGTCGTTGACCAGGCGGCGGGTCTTGTACTCGATCTGGTTCGGCGGAATGCCGTCCTCGCGCTTGGTCGGCGCCATCACGCGCTCGCGTTCCATGGCGACGTCGGCCGCGTCGAATTCCGCGAAATCATGGTTGTCGGCGAACTCCATCGCGTCGATGCCGGCGACCGAGCCGTTGGTGAAGGCGCCGAGCATGTAATTGTGCGGGACGCTCGCCATGTCGCCGGCGGCATAGAGGCCGGGTATGGTGGTGCGGGCATTGTCGTCGACGAACACGCCTGACGCGCTGTGGCCGGAGCAGAAGCCGATCTCGGAGATATGCATCTCGATGGACTCGCTGCGGTAGTCGACCCCGCGCCCCTGCTGGAACAGGCCGCGCGTCGGACGCTCGACCTTGTGCAGCGTGGATTCGATCTCGGAAATGGTGTCGGGGTGGAGATGCTTGAGCTGGAGGAACACCGGACCCTTGCCGGAGAGGAGCTCGTTGTAGAACTCCAGCATCATCTGGCCGGACCAGTAGTCGCATTCGATGAAGCGCGAGCCTTCGTTGTTTGCCGTATATGCGCCGAACGGGCCGGCGACATAGGCGCAGGCCGGGCCGTTATAGTCCTTGATCAGCGGGTTGATCTGGAAGCATTCGAGGTTCGCGAGCGCAGCGCCGGCGTGATAGGCCATGGCGTAGCCGTCGCCGGAATTGGCGGCGTTCTCGTAGGTGCCGAACATGTAGCCGGACGTCGGCAGACCGAGGCGACCGGCGGCGCCCATGCAGAGGATCACGGCCTTGGCCTTGATCACCAGCATCTCGGCCGTGCGGGTGTTGACGGAGATTGCACCGGCGATGCGGCCGTCAGTCGACTTGAGCAGCCGCGTCGCCATGTAGCGGTTGGAGATCAGGATGCGGGCGCGGCGGAGCTGGCGGTAGAGCGCCTTCTTCACGGTCTCGCCGTTCGGCATGGGCAGAACGTAGGTGCCGATGTGGTGCACCTTCTTCACGGCATAGTCGCCGTTCTCGTTCTTCAGGAATCGGATGCCGAAACTGTCGAGCTCCTCGATGATGCTGTAGCAGTTCTGCGCGTATTTATAGACCGCCTTCTGGTCGACGATGCCGTCATTGGCGATGGTGATTTCCTTGGTGTACTGCTCCGGCGTGGCGTAGCCGGGAATGACGGCATTGTTCAGCCCGTCCATGCCCATCGAGATCGCACCGGAGCGCTTGACGTTGGCCTTCTCGAGCAGGACGACATTGGCCTTCGGGTTCTTCAGCTTCGCCTTCAGTGCCGCCATCGGGCCGGCTGTGCCGCCGCCGATCACCAGCACATCGCAGGAAACCTCCGAAAGTCCGTCGACGATCTGATCTAGTGCCATCGCTTGCTCCTGGTTCGCCGATCCCGGCGCCTTTGCGTCAGATTTGTTCAGGGGGCGTCGCCGCGATAGCAATTAGTTGTCGCTGGGACGCGATTTGTAGCTCAGCGCTCGACGAAGGCTTTTTCGATGACGAAATGGCCAGGCTGGCTATGGTTGCCCTCGACAAAGCCGCGCGCCGCGAACATCGCGTGGAGTTCCTCGAGCATCGCCGGGCTGCCGCACAGCATGATGCGGTCCGTTTCGATGTCGAGGCTCGCTTGTCCGATATCCTCGAAGAGCTGGTTCGAGGCGATCAGGTCGGTGATGCGGCCGCGATTCCGGAACGGCTCACGGGTGACGGTCGGGTAGTAGACGAGCTTGTCGCGGATCAAGGGGCCGAAGAATTCGTGATTGCGCAGGTCCTCGACGAGGTGCTCGCCATAGGCGAGTTCCGAGACCTGGCGGCAGCCATGGGCGAGCACGATGGTCTCGTAATTCTCATAGACGTCGGGGTCCTTGATCAGGCTGGCGAAGGGCGCCAGGCCCGTTCCGGTTGAAAGCAGCAGCAGGCGTTTTCCCGGAATGAGGTTGCCGGTGATCAGCGTGCCCGTCGCCTTGCGACCGACCAGGATGATGTCGCCTTCCCTTATCTTCTGCAGGCGAGAGGTGAGCGGGCCGTCCTGCACCTTGATCGAGAAGAATTCGAGCGCCTCCTCGTGATTGGCGCTGGCCATGCTGTAGGCCCGCATCAACGGTTTGCCCCCGACGTCCAGACCAATCATTGCGAACTGGCCGTTCTGGAAGCGGAAGCCGGGATCGCGCGTCGCGGTGAAGCTGAACAGGGAATCGGTCCAGTGCCTGACCGACAGAACCGTCTCCTTCTGAAATGCACTCATCGTCTCTCCTTGGTCATCGATGACGCGCAAGGTTTCGGAGAGAGGAGAGTCCGGCAATTCGGAAGTGAAATTCCCGGTCGATTAGTTTCACATTTCGCGTGGGTTGCTCGAAGAGCAGGCTCGCGATCGCGCCCGCACCGGCAATTAGTTGCTATTCGTGCGTTCCAGCCTCGACGTAGAATGAAGTCAGAGGTTCGTCATGACAATGACATTGGTGGCACCGACCGTGGCCGGCTACGAAGCCAGCGCCGATCTCGCTTCGCTCCTGGTCCGCACCGCGCAGGACGACGCGCTCAGCGTTTCTGCCGAAACACTCCGCCTCTCCTGCAAATGCGCCCATTGCACCCGCGCCCGCTTCGACGGGCGCTTCCCCAAGGCGTTTCCGGAGATTGCGATCACCGACATCGGCGATCTCGGCTATGGGCTGAACATCTCGTTTTCGGATGGGCACAACCGGGGGATATATCCGAAGTCGTATCTGATCAGCTTGGCTGAGCGGTAGCGACTACAGGCCGCGCCACAAACTCCGCTGTCATTCCCCGCGAAGGCGGGGAATCCAGTACGCCGCGGCCTCTCGGTTTCAAACGCTGACGCCACGGAGTACTGGATCGCCCCGCCCCTGTGCGCAATTGCGCACCAGGCGGGCATGACACCGGAGTAAACCTGGCACGGACATTGCTCCTCTTTAGAACGATTTGAACGTTCGGGAGGCAGGCGATGTTGCAGGCGGCGAATGCGGTGCGCGGGGCTGTTCCCGCAGCGATACGGCCTGCCGGCAGCTCCTCGCTACTGCTCACCGAGAACCAGCAATGGATCGGCGGTCCACCACCGTTGATGGACAAGCTTTCACCGCGCGAGCGGGAGTTGGTGCTGAAGCAGGGCCGCCGCAAGGTGCTGAACCGCGGCCAGACGCTGTTCAGCCAGGGCGGCAAGCATGACGGCATCTGGCTGATCGAGAGCGGCCGCATCCGCGTGTTCTACACCTCGCCACTTGGACGCGAAATCACGCTGGCCTATTGGCATGTTGGCAATTTCGTCGGCGGTCCCGAAGTGTTCGAAGGCACCGTGCATCAATGGTCCGGCGTTGCCTCCAGTAATTGCAGCGTCGTGCACCTGCCCGGAAAGGAACTGCGGTCCCTTGCTACAGAGATCCCGAACCTCGCGATTGGCCTGATCGAAGGCCTGACGTTCAAGGGCAAATGCTATTCGGCGCTGGCCCAGATGCTGGGGACGCGGTCGATCACGCAGCGTCTCGCCCATCTCTTGCTGCATCTCGTCGAGCTCTACGGCGTCGAGGATGCCGACGGCACGGTGATCGCCGCGGCCTTCACCCACGCCGACATCGCCCACATGGTCGGCGCCACCAGGCAATGGGTCACGATCAGCCTGAAGCGGATGCAGGAGAGGGGAATCGTGCTGACCAAACGGTCGCAGATCGTGGTCTGCCGGACCGACATTCTGGAGGAGATGCGCGGCCAGGCGGGGGATTGAAGGGGGCCCGCGACCATGGCCGGTGCACAGGCAAGCGGCTTTATAGTGCAGGACTGCCCAAGGAGTATGCAATCAGCTTTTCCCGGCAACTAATCGACTGCGGCGGCTACTCCGGATTTGCCCTGCCTGCGCCCTCCCCCAATCATGGCACCCACAGCACATCCAACCGAATGAGGATGAGAATGGTCCGCCATCTTCCCACGCTCTCGATCGCGATGTCGGTGACGTCGCTGGCGCTGCTCGTCACCCAGCCGGCTTCTGCGGAAACCGTCAAGCTCGGCATCGGAACGCAGGATACCACGACCAACACGGTGACCGCAGGCGTCGTCATCCGCCAATTGCAACTGCTCGAGAAGTACCTGCCGAAGGACGGCAAATACGCCAACATCAAGTTCGAGCTCGAATGGCAGAACTTCACCTCCGGTCCGCCCGTCACCAACGCGATGATGGCGAACAAGCTGCAGATCGGGATGATGGGCGACTATCCGCTCATCGTGAACGGGTTCACCTTCGAGAGCAATCCGGAGAGCAAGAGCCGCCTCGTCGGCATCGCCGCCTACAGCCTGTCCGGCTCGGGCAACGGCCTCGTCGTCCACAAGGACTCACCCTATTACGACCTCGCCGATCTCAAGGGTAAGCTCGTCAGCGTGCCTTTCGGCTCCGCCGCGCACGGCATGGTGCTGAAAGCGATGCAGGATCGCGGCTATGCGTCCGATTTCTTCCAGCTCGTCAGCCAGAGCCCGGAGGTCGGCTCGACCAATCTGCAGGAGAAGAAGATCGACGGGCACGCCGATTTCGTCCCCTTCGCCGAGCTGTTACCGTTCCGCGGCTTCGCGCGGAAGATCTTCGACGGCGTCGAAACGAACTTGCCGACCTTCCACGGCATCGTGGTTCGCACCGACTTCGCCGAAAAATATCCCGAGGTCGTCGTCGCCTATTTCAAGGCGCTAATCGCCGCCAATCAGTGGCTGCGCGCGGATCCCAAGCTGGCCGCCGAGAAGATCCAAGAATGGACCGGCATCAACAAGGAGGTCGTCTACATCTTCTTAGGGCCCAGCGGCAATATGACGACCGATCCGACGATCAAGCCGGCGCTGATCGATGCGGCCACGACCGACGTCAAGGTGCTGCAGAATCTCGGCCGCATGAAGGAGTTCGATCCGAAGAAATGGGTCGACGACAAATACATCCGCAAGGCCTATGCTGAAATGAAGCTCGACTACGACGCCCAGCTCGCGAGCACCAACAACTATGAGATCTCGGGCGAGGACAGCTTCTGCAAGAAGCCCATCACCGATCCGCGCAAGGCGGGCGAGGTCTGGGTCGACGGTGCCGGCATCATGCCCTTCTCGTCCGCCAGCTGCACGCTCGGCGCCTATGCCGACTACAAGGCCAAGGGCAAGAAGATCAACGTCGCCTATGTCTTCGATACCACGCGCGGCATCAAGCTGTTCGCCGATCAGGCCTTCTTCGCGGTCGGCAATAGCGAGATCGCCCCGTTCCTGCTGAAGAAGGACGCCGAAGCCTACGCCGCCAAGATCAGCGGCAAGGTGCTCGGCTTCGATGATGCGATGAAGGCCGCCGTCGGCGGAGGCAAGACGTGAGCAGCCCCGCCCTCGTCAGACAGCCCGAGGACAGCATGCCGGCAACAGCACTTGCTGAGGCGGGTTCCGCGCCCGCCGCCATCATCCCGCCTACGACGCCGCCTTCCTTCGGCACACTCGCCTTGCGCTGGTACCGGCTCAATCGGGCAGGTCTGCGGGCGACCGCGATCGGCATCGTCTCGCTGCTCGCGTTCCTGCTGGTCTGGCATCTGCTCACGACCTATCGGGTCGTGTTCTTCGTGCGCTTCACCAACGTGCCCTCGCCGCTCGCGGTCTATGACAGCTTCATCAAGGCGATTCACGATCCTAAATTCCTGATGCACATCCTGCTCAGTTGCCGGCGCATCTTCATCGGATTCTCGCTCGCGGCGATCGTCGGCGTGCCGCTCGGCCTAATAATGGGGCGCTTCAAGCTGGTGCATGAGGTGATTTTCCCGGTGGCCGAAGTGCTGCGGCCGATCCCAGCGATCGCCTGGGTGCCGATGGCGATCATGCTGTGGCCGACCAACGAGCAGAGCATCGTCTACATCACCTTCCTCGGTTCGTTCTTCCCGATTCTCGTCAACACCCTGCACGGCATGTCGCTGGTCGACCCCGTGCTGGTACGCGCCGCGCAATGTCTCGGCGCGCGCGAACGCTCGATCTTCCGGGAGGTCTATTTCCCAGCCTCGCTGCCGCACATCTTCACCGGCCTCACCGTCGGCATGGGCGTCGCCTGGGTGTCGCTGATCGCGGCCGAGATGATCTCCGGTCAGTACGGCATCGGTTACTTCACCTGGGAGGCTTATTCGCTGGTCCAATATGCCGACATCGCGCTCGGCATGATCGCGATCGGGGTGCTCGGCCTCGGATCGAGCCTGCTGATCCGGGGCGCGGGGCAATTGGTGATGCCGTGGAGATCGACATGAGCGAGGTGCTAGCGAACAGCCCAAAAGGCCACATCGAAGTCAAGAACTTCTCCCTCGCCTACGAGACCATCGAGGGCGCGGTGCAGGCTGTCACCGACACGCAGATCCATGTGCGGCCCGGCGAGTTCGTGTCGATCGTCGGCCCGTCCGGCTGCGGAAAGTCGACGCTGCTCAATGCCGTCGCAGGCTTCCTCAAGCCGACGACCGGTGTAGTTACCGTCGACGGCGAGCGGGTAAACGGTCCGAGCGCCGAACGCGGCATGGTGTTTCAGCAATATTCTCTTTTTCCGTGGAAGACCGTGCGCGAGAACGTCGAGTTCGGCCTAAAGATGCGCGGCATGCCGCGCTCGCAGCGCGAACGCGCCGCGCGCACGCTATTGGGGCTTGCGGGACTCGAAGCGTTCGAAAAGCATTATCCGGAAAAGCTCTCCGGCGGCATGAAGCAGCGCGTCGGCATCGTCCGCGCGCTCGCGACGGGACCGAAAGTGCTGTTGCTGGACGAGCCCTTCGGCGCGCTCGACGCGCAGACGCGTGTCATCATGCAGCAGATCCTCACCAATATGTGGCAGCGGCTGAAGATCTCGGTGCTGTTCGTCACCCACGACATTGACGAAGCCATCTTCCTGTCCGACCGCGTCTATTGCATGACCGCGCGGCCGGGCTCGATCAAGGCGGAGATCCCGATCCCGCTGGAGCGGCCGCGGCAGCAATCGATGATGATGTCGTCGGAATTTTTGGCGCTCCGCCGCGGGCTGATGTCGCTGATCCGCGAAGAGAGCCTGAAGGCGATGGGCGGCGAGATCAACGACTTGGGCATGCAGGGGCTGAACATCGAGCTGCACGGCCACTCGCTCGCGGACGTACTTTAGCTCACTCCGCCCACCTGCGGGGAGAGGAGTGCGAGAGCTTCGCGCCCGGAACTTGAGCCAGTCTCGTGGGGTGGGCCAAGCGAAGCGTGCCCGCCATTCTTCCTCTCATACAGAACTCGTGGGCACCGGGGCTTAGCGCCTTCGGCCACCCTACGGCAGCTTCGCATCCATCACTTGAACCAGTGCACCAGCGCGATGCTGATCCCAAGCAGCAGCATCAGCGACAGCGTCACGGCCGCTGTCACCCGGCCGCCGACATTGGCGAGCACGCGCACGTCGACGCCAAGGCCGAGGGCGGCCATCGAGACCACCGTGAGAAAGCTCGTGATCGTCGTCACGGGGCCAACCACCGTTGCCGGCACGATCTCCAGCGAGCGTAGGGTCGCAAGCGCAAGGAAGCCGAGGATGAACCAGGGGACCAGGCGGAAGAAGCCGACGCTGGTTTTCCTGGCATCGCTCTGCCAGCGCGAAGCGACCAGCGACAGGCCGACGACGACCGGGCCGAGCATCAGGACACGCATCAGCTTCACCAGCGTGCCGATCTGGGTCGAGACGAGACCTGCCGGCACCGTCGCGGCGAGCACCTGCGGCACTGCGTAAACGGTGAGCCCGGCGAGAATGCCGTACTGCGTTGCGGACAATTGCAGCAGCGGGATCAGCAGCGGCAGGCCCAGCACCATCATCACGCCAAGGATCGCCGTAAAGGAGATCGACGATGCAATCTCGTCGTTGCTGGCGCCGATGATCGGCGCCACCGCGGCGATGGCGGAATTGCCGCAGATCGAGTTGCCGCAGGCGATCAGGATCGACAGCCGCGTCGACAGGCCGAGCAGCCGGCTGAGGCCGAAGGAGACGCAGAGCGCGACCACGACGACCGCGGCGATGGAGGCGAGCAGCGCAATGCCGGAAGCCGCGATCGCGGCAAAGCTGATGGAGGCTCCAAGCAGCATCACCGCGACTTCCAGCAGTTGCTTGGCGCTGAAGGCGATGCCGGCCTGCCACCGCGGGGCCGGCTTCCAGAAGCTGCGCACCGCCATGCCGAGCAGGATCGCCATGACCAGCGCCTCCACATAGGGGTGCTCGAACATGCCCAGTTCGGCCCGCTCGAGCAGGGCCGACACACCGGCCACGAGAACGCAGAGGAGGATGCCCGGAATCAGCGCCGCAATGCGGCCCGCGGCGGTGACCGGCTTGGTATCGGCCGGGCTGGATGCTTGATTCTGCGACACAAATCTCTCCCGAAGGAGAAAGATTTATACGCACCGCGACCCGATTGGGAAATATGTTTTCGACATATCAGGGCCGAGAGAAGTTCTGTCCTCGGACCGAAATAAACGGACTCAGAAGATCAGGTTCTTGGCCAGCGAGGCGACGCGGCCGAAACCGTCATAGATGCCGGGCTCGAAGAAGGCTGCACGGGCCAGCACGATGCCCGCGACCAGCGACCAGAACAGGGTGGTGCCGGCCCGCAGCAGGAGCTTCGAGGCGCGCGACTTCGGCTGTGTGTCCGTTGCGGACACCAGTTGCTCGCCGAAGGGCTCAAATCCAGTGCGTTCCATGGCTGCCGATCCACCAATTTCTGGCGGAAATGTCGTCGTTTCGGCTGCAAACAGCAATGGAAGCGATTGGCGTTTTTGTCCTCGGAAGGGGAAACTCCTTCCTCCTGACAAGACCGCGGCAATAGTTTTCTTCTTTCCGCCTATTTGGACACCGCCGCTCCGGTCACAACGCCTTCACTGCGTCGGGATTCCCCGGGGACTCGGGAGCGCGGCGGCAGCGCCATCTTCCAGTCGGTTGATGGCGCCGCACCGACGATGGCCCATCTCGCTACGCCGCCAGTCCGCTCTCTACTGGCGCAAACTCCAGCCCCAGACTCTCCGCCACCGCCTTGTTCGTCACCCGGCCGCGATGCACGTTGAGCCCGTTGCGCAGATGCGGATTCTCCAAGACCGCGGCAAAGCCCTTGTTCGCCAGCATCAGGCCGAACGGCAGCGTCGCGTTATTCAGGGCTTGGCTCGAGGTCACCGGCACGGCTCCCGGCATGTTGGCGACGCAATAGTGAACGACGCCCTCGACCTCGTAGGTCGGCTCCGCGTGCGTGGTCGGGTGCGAAGTCTCAAAGCAGCCGCCCTGGTCGATCGCGACATCGACCAGCACGGCTCCCGGCCGCATCGATTTCAGCATCGCGCGCGTGACGAGTTTCGGCGCGCTGGCGCCGGGCACCAGCACTGCACCGATCACGACGTCGGCGGCGAACACCTCGTCCTCGACCGCCTCGATGGTGGAGAAACGGGTGCGTACGCGTCCAACAAACAGATCGTCTAGTTCGCGCAGGCGCGGGATCGAGCGGTCGATCACGGTGACTTCAGCACCTAAGCCGGCGGCCATGCGTGCCGCCTGCGTTCCGACCACGCCGCCGCCGAGCACGACGACGCGTGCCGGCTGCACGCCGGGCACGCCGCCGAGCAGCAGGCCGCGGCCGCCGCTGGAGCGCTTGAGCGCGGCGCCGGCGGCCTCGATGGCGAGGCGGCCGGCGACTTCGCTCATCGGGGCGAGCAGCGGGAGGTGACCGCGCGCGTCCGTGACGGTTTCATAGGCGATTGCGGTGCAGCCGGAAGCAAGCAGGCCCTTGGCCTGCTCGGGATCCGGTGCAAGATGCAGGTAAGTAAAAAGGATCTGGCCTTCGCGAAGCTGAGCCCATTCGCTCTTCTGCGGCTCCTTCACCTTCACGATCATGTCGGACTTTGCAAAGATCTCGCGAGCGGTCTCGGCAATGGACGCCCCTGCCCGCCGGTACACCTCGTCGGACGCACCGATGCCGCTGCCGGCGCCGCTCTCGACCGTCACCTGGTGCCCGGCGGCAACGTATTCGCGGACCGCACCTGGGGTGAGCCCGACCCGATATTCCTGCACCTTGATCTCCTTCGGGACTCCGACGCGCATCTTGATCTCCCTCGCCAATGCTTTGATTCCATTGTTGATCGTAGCGAGAGGGTCGGTTTGGTTTTGTGCAAATATCCGCTACCTTGGCAGCGCCCGCGCCGGTTTCCGGCGCGAAATGGTCCTTTGACGCTGGAAACTAAACCTTGGCCCTCGACCGGAAAGACCTCGCCATCCTCGCGGAACTCACGACCAATGCGCGAGCCAGCCACACCGAGCTTGCCAACAAGATCGGCTTGTCGAGCACGGCGCTGGCGCGGCGGCAGAAGGCGCTGGAGGATGACGGCTACATCCAGGCCTACCAGGCCGCGCTCGACCTCGGCCAGTTCGGCCTTACCACCACGGTGCTGGTTCGCATCGCGCTGGAGAGCCAGAGCGACGAGGCACTGAAGGCGTTCGAGGCAGAGGTGACGAAATGCCCCTCTGTCGTGCGCTGCTTCCTGATGTCGGGGACGGACGACTACATCCTGATCGTGCTCGCCCGCGACATCCAGGATTTCGAGCGCATCCATCGCACCGAGCTGTCCCGCCTGCCCCGCGTCGCGCGGGTGCAATCGAGCTTCGCGCTGCGCGAGATCGTCAACCGCGCGGTGCCGACCGTGGTGTTCGGCGAGACGAAGCGCTGATCTCGTAAATCCAATCGGGAGAACCGGTCGGGAACCAAGCAACCCGTCATCCGTTGGGCGCTATCGGCCAGCGGCGGCAACGCAGTATCGCGTCATTTGCACAATTTGCCCGGCTCGGCCTTTCCGCAGGGAAATACACCATGGCCGACCTCACGATCCCCGAACGCATTTCGATCAACCTCGTCGTCAATGGCGAAAGCCGCGCGCTCGAGGTCGCGCCATGGACCACGCTTCTGGATGCGCTGCGTGACCGTCTGGAGCTGACCGGCACCAAGAAAGGCTGCGATCACGGCCAATGCGGCGCCTGTACCGTGCTGATCGACGGAAGACGGGTCAATTCCTGCCTGACCCTGGCCGTCATGAAGGATGGCGCCGAGATCACGACCATCGAAGGCTTGGCAAAGGACGGCACGTTGCATCCGCTGCAACAGGCCTTCATCGACCACGATGCCTTTCAGTGCGGTTATTGCACGCCGGGACAGATTTGCTCTGCCGCTGGCCTGTTGGCCGAAGGCCGTGCGCGCGATGCGGATGAGATCCGCGAACTGATGAGCGGAAACCTCTGTCGCTGCGGTGCCTACCCCAACATCGTGGCTGCGATCGAGCAGGCAATGAGCCGGTCATGAACAACTTCCAATATTCCCGCGCAAGCGATGTTGCCGACGCCATCCGCCTGCTCGCCGCCGATCCCGGTGCGAAGTTGATCGCCGGCGGCACCAACCTGATCGATCTGATGAAGGAGAACGTCGAACGGCCCTCGCGCCTGATCGACATCTCCCGCCTGCCGCTCCGCGACGTCGAGGAGACAGCGGACGGCGGTCTGCGCATCGGCGCATTGGTGCCGAATTCGGACCTCGCCTACCACCCGTTGATCGAGCAGCGCTATCCCCTCCTTGCCAGCGCCATCCTGGCCGGCGCCTCCGCGCAACTGCGCAACATGGCCTCGGTCGGCGGCAATCTGATGCAACGTACGCGCTGCCCCTACTTCTATGACACCACGACACCCTGCAACAAGCGAAGCCCCGGCACGGGCTGCTCGGCCCTCGATGGCCTCAACCGCAACCATGCCATCCTCGGCACCAGCAACTCCTGCATCGCGACCAATCCATCCGACATGAGCGTGGCGCTGGCCGCGCTCGGCGCGCTTGTGCATATCGCACGCCCCTCGGGGCAGCGCACCATCGCGTTGACGGATTTCCATCGGCTTCCCGAGGACAAGCCTCACCTCGATACCAATCTCGGCAGCGGCGAGATCATTATCGCCATCGAGCTGCCGCCGAACGGCTTTGCCCGGAACTACAGCTATCTGAAGATCCGCGACCGGCTGTCCTACGCCTTTGCCCTGGTCTCGGTCGCGGCCGCGCTCGACCTGGAGGGCAACGCGATCGGCGAAGCGCGCCTTGCGCTCGGTGGCGTGGCCCACAAGCCCTGGCGAAGCCTCGAGGCGGAAGCCGCATTGCGCGGTCAGGCGGCAACACCGGATCATTTCGGGCGCGCCGCCGACCTGCTGCTGCAGGGAGCGATGGCACGCTCCCACAACGGGTTCAAGATCGACCTGGCGCGCCGAGCCGTCGTGCGTGCGCTGATGCAGGCCGCAAGCGCCACGCCGCAATCACAAGCTCACAAGAAGATCGCATGAGGACCCGATGAACGGCTATGTCGGAACACCAACGTCGCGCGTCGACGGCCGCGCCAAGGTCACCGGGGCCGCCAAATATGCCGGCGAATTCGCAGCAGACGGTCTGCTTCACGGCTTCGTCGTCGAGGCCAGCATCGCGCGTGGGCGCATCGCTCGTCTCGATACCAGCGAGGCGCTGAAGGTGAAGGGCGTGGTCGACGTGCTCACGCATGAACATCGGCCGCCCCTCGCCGACAAGGACGAAGCCTGGAAGGATGAGGTGGCGCCGGAGAAGGGCTCGCCGTTCCGGCCGCTCTATGACGACAGGATCAAGTTCAACGGCCAGCCGATCGCACTAGTGGTCGCGGAAGACTGGGAGACCGCAAAGTTCGCCGCGACCCGCGTTCGCGTCGAATATGAGCAGGAGGCGTTTTCGACCGATCTCGAATCCGAACGCGGCAAGGCCGAGAAAGTGGATCAACCGCACAAGCCGCGTGGTGATGCCGCAGCAGCCCTGACGCGCGCGGCCGTGCGCCACGAGGCGGATTACGTCATTCCGACCGAGCACCACAACCCCATGGAGCTCTTCGCGACGACAGCCGTCTGGAACGGCAGTGGCGGGCTCACGGTCTACGACAAGACGCAGGGCGTCCAGAACGTCCAGAAGTTTCTCTGCAGTGTTTTCGGCAAGAAACCGGACGACATCCGCGTGATCTCGCCCTATGTCGGCGGCGCCTTCGGCTCGGGCCTGCGGCCGCAGCACCAGGTGGTGCTGGCAACCCTTGCCGCGCTCGCACTGAAGCAGTCCGTCCGCGTCGTGCTGACGCGGCAACAGATGTATGGCCTCGGCTATCGTCCCATGACCATCGAGCGCGTTGCGCTCGGTGCAAAGCCGGACGGCACGCTCGATGCGATCACCCACGAAGCCGTTGCCGTGACCTCACGTTATGAGGATTTTTCGCGCAACGATACGGGCTGGGCCGAGCAGCTTTACAAGAGTCCCCACAGCAACTTTTCGCATAAGCTGGTCGAACTCGACGTTTCGACGCCCTGCGACATGCGCGCGCCGGGTGCGGCAACGGGCGTCTGCGCGCTCGAATGCGCCATGGACGAACTGGCCGTCGCGCTGAAGCTCGATCCGGTCGAGCTGCGCCTGAGGTGCTACTCGGATCGCGACCAGAGCGAAGGCCTGCCCTACACCAGCAAGCAGCTGCGCGAATGCTACGCCCGCGGCGCGGAAGCTTTCGGCTGGAGCCGGCGCAATCCGGCACCGCGCTCGATGCGCGACGGCAAGGAACTGGTCGGCTGGGGCATGGCGACTGGGATGTGGGAAGCGCTGCAGATGCCGGTCGCCGTCCGCATCGTGCTGACGGCCAACGGCCATGCCGAGGTCTCCTGCGCCGCGTCCGATATCGGCACCGGCACCTACACGATCGTTGCGCAGGTCGCGGCCGATGCCCTCGGGCTGCCGATCGAGAATATCAGCGTCCGGCTCGCCGATTCGACCTTGCCGCAAGCCCCCGTCGAGGGCGGCTCCTGGATGGCGGCATCAAGCGCGCATGCGGTCTTGGGAGCGGCCGAAGAGATTCGCTGGGAGCTCGCACGTCTTGCCAAGGCCATGCCGGGCTCACCGCTCGCTGACCTCGACGCCGCCAACGTCACCCTGACTGACGGCATGATCGCCAGCAGCGACGGTCGCGGGGCCGCTGTCTCGATTGCGGATGTTATGCGCCACAGCAAGCTCGAGCGGATCGAAAAGGAGAAGCTCAACCAATTCGCGGAGGATAAATCGCATGCCCGCAACACACATTCGGCGGTCTTCGCGGAGGTGAAGATCGACGAGGAGCTGGGAATTATCCGCGTCACCCGGATCGTGAATGCGGTCGCGGCCGGGCGCATCCTGAACACCAAGACCGGCCGCAGCCAGATCATGGGCGGGGTGGTCTGGGGTATTGGAATGGCGCTGCACGAGGAAACGGTGATGGATCACCGCTTCGGCCGCATCATGAACGCGAATATTGCCGAATACCACATTCCCGTGAACGCCGATGTCCACGACATCAACGTGATTTTCGTCGACGAGCCCGACGACCACATCAACCGGTTGGGCATCAAGGGTCTCGGCGAAATCGGCATCGTCGGCGTCCCGGCCGCAATTGCGAACGCCGTCTATCATGCCACGGGCAAACGCATCCGGCGTTTCCCGATCACGCTGGACAAACTGCTGGATTGAGGCCGCAGGCCCTCGACCCTTCCTTGGCTCCCGGCTCTTGTCATCCAACTGTCATCGAATGTGTCGAGAGCTGTATCGCCTGCACATTCGGGATCCGACATGGACTATTTCAAGCGCTTCAACTTCCTGTTCGCCGCACCTGTGTTCGACGCCGACGATCTCGAAGGCGTCCGCTTCAACCAGATCATCGAGGAGATCCAGCGCTCCGGCTTCGAAGTGGTCCGGGCCCGCAAGCTGGAGGATGCCGAGATGGCGGTGCAGACCGACGCCGCGATCGGCTGCATGGTGGTGGACTGGGGCAAGAAGGGCCTGGAGGGCAAGACCTCGGCGCTGATCAACCTGATGCGCCGCCGCGGCCTCGACTTCCCGATCATCCTCCTGATCCGCCGCAAGCGGTTCGAGGATTTGCCGGTCGAGGTGCTCGATTTCATCGACGGCTATGTCTTCCTGTCCGAGGAGACTCCAACCTTCATCGCCAAGAACCTGATCAGCCGTCTGAAGCAATATGCCGAGACGCTGAAGACGCCGTTCTTCGGCGCGCTGGTCGACTATGCCGAGGAAGGCAACCAGCTCTGGACCTGCCCGGGCCACAATGGCGGCGTGTTCTACAATCGCAGCCCGATCGGGCGCGTGTTCGTCGAGCATCTCGGCGAATCCGTGTTCCGCGACGACCTCGACAATTCCGTGCTCGACCTCGGCGACCTCCTCACCCATGAGGGCCCGGCGCTGAGGGCGCAGAAGGAAGCGGCGGCGATCTTCGGTGCGGAAAAGACCTATTTCGTGCTCAACGGCACCTCGACCTCGAACAAGGTCGCGCTGGGCGCCCTCGTCACCGACGGCGATCTCGTGCTGTTCGACCGCAACAACCACAAGGCCGCCCATCACGGCGCGCTGATGATCAATGGCGGCATCCCGGTCTATGTGCCGACCGTTCGCAACGCCTGGGGACTGATCGGCCCGATGCGCTGGGACCGGCTCGAAGAGAAGAGCTTGCGCGAGGCGATCCGCAACCATCCCCTGGTGAACGATCGCGACGCTTGGCGCAAGGAGCGACCGTTCCGTGTCGCCGTGGTCGAGCAGTGCACCTATGACGGCTCGATCCACAGCGCCGAGATGATCATCAAGCGTATCGGCCACCTCTGCGACTACATCCTGTTCGACGAGGCCTGGGCCGGCTTCATGAAATTCCACCCGCTTTATGCCGGCCGCTTCGCCATGGGGCTGGTAAATCTCTCGCCCGACGCCCCCGGCATCATCGCGACGCAGTCGACCCACAAGCAGCTGGCAAGCTTCTCGCAGGCCTCGCAGATCCACATCAAGGACCGCCATATCCGCGGCCAGAAGCGTCGCGTCGAGCACCGCCGCTTCAACGAGAGCTTCATGCAGCACGCCTCGACCTCGCCGTTCTACCCGCTGTTCGCCTCGCTCGACGTCGGCGCACAGATGATGAAGGGCCGCTCCGGCGAAGTGCTGTGGGACGACACGATCCGGCTCGGCATCGAGCTGCGCAAGAAGATCCGCGCGATGCGCCAGGAGTTCGAGGAGAAGGAGCAGAACCCGGATCGCCGCTGGTTCTTCGAGCCCTTCGTTCCCGATCGCGTCGCCATTGCCGATGTCAGCCGTCCCGGCGCGGCGCATAACGTCGCCTGGGAGACTCTCTCGACCGACGAGCTCGCCACCAACCCCGCGCTGTGGCAGCTCTCCCCGGATACCAACTGGCACGGCTTTCCCGATCTCGCGGAAGGCTTTGCCATGACCGATCCGAACAAGCTGACGCTGCTCACGCCCGGGTTCGATCGTGCGACGGGAGCTTATGCCGAGCACGGCATTCCCGCGCCGGTCGTCGCGCAATATCTGCGCGAGAACCGCATCGTCCCCGAGAAGAACGACCTCAACTCCCTGCTCTTCCTGCTCACGCCCGGCGTCGAGGCGAGCAAGGCGGGCACGCTGATCTCCGGCCTCGTCGCGTTCAAGCGACTGCACGACGACAATGCGCTGCTCGCCGACGTCATCCCCGAATTCTATCAGAGGCGGCAGGCGCGCTACGCCGGTGCACGGCTGCGTGACCTCTGCGGCGAGATGCACCGTTTCTTCCGCACCGCCGATGTCAGCGCGCTCCAGGCGCGGCAGTTCATGCCCGAGCATATGCCCGAGATCGCGATGTCGCCCCGCGATGCCGCGCGATATCTGTTCAAGAACGACGTCGACTACCTCCCGATCGAGGCGATCGCCGGCCGAATCGCGACCACGCCGTTCGTGGTCTACCCGCCCGGCATCGCCACCATCGTGCCCGGCGAGCGGCTGACGGAACGAGCCAAGCCCATGATCGATTATCTCAAGATGTTCGAGACCTGCTTCAACACATTTCCGGGCTTCGACGTCGAGATCCAGGGCGTCTACAAGGAGGTCGATGCGAATGGGCGCATCGGGCTCTACACTTATGTCGTGACCGAGTAGGTGCCGATGAACGAAGCAGCTGCGCGCGCGAGCGATGAACCCGTCCTGGTTCGGCCATCACGCGAAAGCGACATCGAGGCGATGCTGTCGATCTACCGCCATCACGTCCGCAACGGCGTGCCGCGCGATGTCGCAGGTACCGGTGCGCCAGAGCCGGACGATCTGCGCGACCGGCGCAAGAACCTGAAGCAGACCCGCCTGCCGCATCTGGTGGCGACCTGGCGCGGCGAGGTCGTCGGCTATGCCTATGCCGTGCTGTTCCGCAAAAGGCCGGCCTATCGATACACCGCCAAGCACTCGATCTACGTCCATCACGCCCATCTCGGCCGCGGGGTCGGACGGCTGTTGCTGCAGGAATTGATCGACGCCTGCGCGGCGGCCGGCTTCCGCCAGATGATCGGCTATATCGATGCAGATAACGCGGCCTCGCTGGCGCTGCACGAGCGGTTCGGTTTCGCACGCGCCGGCCTGCTCAGCGGCGTTGCCTATCGCCACGGCCGCTGGTCCGACACCGTCATGGTGCAACGCTCGCTCGGCGCGGGGACGACGACGCCCCCGCCCGTCACGGCACCCGGGCGCTAGTCGCTACGACGGAAAGTCGGCGGGTCTGACATGGATGCGGTCGGCATGCAGTGACCAGTGATGCAACGCCTGGTCCTTGCAGAACCTCGCTTTCGCCCGTTCCCTGGCCTCGTCCTCGTCGGCGGCGTCGATCTCGAGCGTGCCCTGGCAGACCTCGCATTGCCGGCCGTATTCGCCGAGCACGTCCTTCATGAACCTGACGACATAAGTTGACATGGGACCTCCCTGCCTGCCCGCCGGCACTCTAGTCCCATTTAGGCCGGACGGGGAAAGGAGATTTTGACGCGGATCAAGGCTTGTCCAGTCCCGGCGGAAGATTCGTTGCGGAACCTGCCGCGCGGGTTTATGGGCAAATGCCGGTCGCCAATGAGGAACTTACCTTGCACTTTGCCTCCGATACCGAAGTCACGAAGGCTCTGACCTTTCCGATCCTGATTGCGGCCCTCGAAGAAGCGCATCGCCGGCCGAAGATGGAGGTGCTGGACGCCTTCCTTGGAGACGAGAGGGGGCAATACGTCATCCGCAGCGCCGTCGATCCCGGCCGATACATGGCCAGCAAGATGTTCACCAGCTTTCCAGCCAATCTGGCCGAAGGCAGGATGCCGGCGGTGCAGGCCGTGTGCGTGCTGTTCGACGGCACCAACGGCCGGCCGCTGGCGGCGATGGACGGGACCGAGATCACGCATTGGCGCACCGCAGCCGACTCCGCGTTGGCCACGAAACTGCTCGCCCCGCCCAATCCCGAGACGCTGCTCTGCGTCGGGGCCGGCGAGATGTCCGAATGGCTGATCCGGGGTCATCGCACCGTGCGGCCGTCACTGGAGCGCGTGCTGATCTGGAATCGCAGCCCGGACCGGGGCGTGGATCTCGCTCAACGCTTGGCGAAGGCCGGCATCAAGGCGGAAGCAATCACGGATCTCGACGCCGCGACGCGCGAGGCCGATGTCATTACCACCTGCACCCGCGCGCATCAGCCGCTGATCAAGGGCCGCAATCTGCGGCCGGGCACGCATCTGGACCTCGTCGGCGGCTACACACCGCAAACCCGGGAGGCTGATGACGAGGCGGCCAAGCGCTCCCGCGTCTTCGTGGACCGGCGGGAATCCGCCTTCCACGGCGTCGGCGACATCCTGCAGCCGATCGCGAGCGGCGCGATCAGCGAGGCGGACGTCCTCGGCGACCTCTACGACCTCGTCGGCGGCCTTGTGCAGGGGCGAACGTCACCGTCCGACATCACGTTCTTCAAGAACGCGGGCGGCGGCCATCTCGACCTCATGACCTGCGAGGCCGTGTTCCAGCAGCTCGGCGCAAAGCTGGGGTAGTGGCCCAGGCTGGCGAGACACGGCCGACGTCAGCCCTCACGCCTTGATGTCGAGGAGCGTGTCTTGCGTCTCGGCGTAGGCCTGAATGACCTTCGCATTGGCAACGAAGCTGTATTTTGCGGTCACCAGCTGAGCGAATTCGCTAGCAAGATCGACATTCGGCGCTGCCACCAGGCCGTCCTGGTTTGCGAAGGGAGCGCTCGGGTCGGATTGCGCGGTATAGCTCGGCGATACCGTCGATACGGTCGCAACCGTACCGCCCGGCGTCGAACCGCTCGACTGGGAGACCTGATCGACCCGCAAGGGCACGTAGGCTGCAGGAAACGTTGGAGCAATGCCCGCACCGGCCGATGCGCTCGACCCGCCTGACGCGGGTAGTGGGCCGGTCGTGCTGATGTTGGCGATATTGCTCGCCGCCACGTTCACGCGCAAACTCGCCGCAGAAAGTCCGGATGTCGCAATCGAAAGTATGCTCATGCTCCCTGATCTACAGGAGAGGTCATACGCGTTCATTCACGCCATCAGTAAAATCCACGGCTCTCCGTTTTCATCCTGATAACCAAGGATCGGCGCGCGACTGGGCTTCGCGCGCCCTACCCCGGCGTCACGCCAAAAGCCTGCTTGAAGCGCTCGGCATAGCGCGGCCAGGCTTCGGGATTGATGATGCGCGGCGGGCGCTTGCCGTCGAGCACATCCAGCACCTGCTCGGCGGCGATCCGGCCCATGTTCTGGCGCGCCTCGATGGTGACGCCTGCCGTGTGCGGGCTCGCCAGCACGTTGTCGAACTGGAGCAGCGGATGCTCCGGCGGCGGCGGCTCCTTGGACCAGACGTCGAGGCCGGCACCGGCGATGCGCTTGTCGCGCAGCGCCTGCAGCAGCGCGTCCTCGTCGTGGATGAAGCCGCGTGCGGTGGTGATGAAATAGGCATGCGGCTGCATCAGCGCGAATTCGCGTGTGCTGATCAAGTTGCGGCTGCCCTTGTTGAGCGGGCATGAGATCGAGACGAAATCGGCGCGGCGCAACAGCTCGTCGAGCTCGACCTTCTCCCCGCCCCGCTCGGCCATCACCTCGGCCGACAAATACGGATCGTAGGCAAGCACTGTCATGCCGAGCAGGCCCTTGCACAAGGCGGCGATGCGCCGGCCGACATTGCCGAGGCCGATGATGCCGACGGTCTTGCCCTCGACCTCGTTGCCGACGAGATCGTTGCGGTTCACGTCGCGCTCGCGGCGCAGCCGGCGATCCGACTGGATGATGCGCTTGGACAGCGTCAGCATCATCGCCAGCGCGTGCTCGGCGACCGAATGGGCGTTGCCGCCGGACTGGTTGACGACTACGACGCCTGCCTCCGTGCAGGCCTCGACGTCGACGGGATCGAAGCCGGCACCGTTGCTGGAGACCAGCAGCAAATTCGGCGTCCGCTTCAGGAAGGCGGCATCGACATGGAAATGCGGGGCGAGCTCATCGCGGGCGGCGCCGACCTGGTAGACGTGGGCAGCGCCGAGGAGCGGGCCATAAACATCCTCAGGGCTTCCATTTTCGATGCGATCGACCCGCACGTCGGACCGCGCCTTCAGGATGTCGATATAGATCGGATTGGCCAAATAATTGGAGTAGACGACGCGCTTGTTGTTGACGGACATCAGGACCCTTCCGGCTCGTTCGCGGGAGATCCGCACGGTCAGCGCGATGCGCGCCCTCCTATGCCCCCTCCCGTGTTCTGGTTGTCGCCGCTTATGCCATGGCGGTGCCGGCCACGGCAGGCCTGCTGGCGCAGATCAAGGTGACGGCGCGGACATGTTGACAATCCCGCTGCCCGCGTCAAGTTCGGCAGACCGCCGCGACGGCAAGAACCAAGAAGCATGCGCGGCCCCAGGGAGAGCGCGATGGCGATTGCGGAACAGCAGCCGCAGGGGAGCAGCGACGGAAGCTGGCACGGCATCGTCCTGCAAACCTTGAAGCGGAACGAGATCAACCTGATCCCTTACGTGCCGGACCGCGTGCTGACGCCGCTGATCAAGAACCTGCACGCCGATCCCTTCTTCACCACTTTCGCGACCGCCCGTGAGGAAGAGGCCGTCGGCATCGTCGCCGGCGCCTGGATGGGCGGTCGGCGCGGCGCAGTGCTGATGCAGACCTCCGGCTTTGCGACGCTCGCAAACGTGCTGGCCTCGCTCGCAGTGCCCTACCAGATTCCGCTGATCATGCTCGTCTCTGAGCGCGGCACGCTCGGCGAATTCAACTACGGCCAGTCCCTGGTCTGCCGCACCATGCGACCGGTGCTGGATTCGCTGGCGCTGGAGCATCACACCATCACCCGGCTCGACGAGCTCGAATTCATCGCCGACCGCTCGATCAAGCAGGCCGTCACCACGCAGGCGCCGGTGGCGTTGATCCTCAACCCGCTGCTGACGGGCGGCAAGGTCTTCGACAAGTGAGGCCGACGGTGAACACTGGCAACACCAAGGTGATGAACCGCTTCGACGTCACCTCGCGGCTGATCGCGAAGCTGAAGCACGAGGAAGCCGTGATCGGCGGCATCGGCAACACCAATTTCGATCTGTGGGCCGCCGGCCACCGCCCGCAGAACTTCTACATGCTGGGCAGCATGGGACTCGCCTTTCCGATCGCGCTCGGCGTGGCGCTGGCGCAGCCCGACCGCCGCGTCTTCGCGCTCGAAGGCGACGGCTCGCTCCTGATGCAGCTCGGTGCGCTCTCGACGATTGCAGCCTTGAAGCCGAAGAACCTCACGATGATCGTGATGGACAACGGCATCTACCAAATCACCGGGGCGCAGCCGACGCCGGCAGCGAACGTTGCCGACATCGTCGCCATTGCCATTGGCTCTGGTCTTGCGAGCAGCGCCTGGGCCGCGGACGAGGAAGATTTCGAGCGGTTGGTCGACGACGCCATGGCCGCTTCCGAGCCGAGCCTGATCGCGGTCAGGATCGACGACAAGCCCGGCGTGGGCACCACCCGGCGCGACCCCGTGCAGATCCGGGAACGGTTCATGCATGGCCTCGGCGTGCGCGATCCGCTTTAACATTTTTGTCATTAACTACACGGCGATCTGATACGAGCCTCGCGACAACCCGACCAAATTCGTGCTAAGCGACCCGGATGTTCATTCGTACCTTTGCCTGGCTGCTCGCCGCTGCCGTTACGTTCGCCACCCTCGGTCCTCCCGGCCTTCGCCCCCATTCCGACCTCGGTCAGGACGGCGAACATGCGCTTGCCTTCGTCATGGTGGGATTGGCCTTCGGCCTCGCCTATCCACGCCGGCGCCTGCTGAGCGCAGCGGCCGCGGTCGTCCTGATCGGCGTTCTCGAGCTGATGCAATTTTGGGCACCCGGCCGTCACGCGCGGCTGGTGGATTTTTTGGTCGATGCTGCCACCGCGTGCCTCGGCTTTGCACTCGCCGCCGCCGCAGACCGGCTACTCTCGCGCTTTCGCACCAGCTCCGCCATGACAAGCGAAGGCCCCGCGGAGTGATGCTCCGCAGGGCCCTGCTCAGCACAAAGAATTGCGTCGATCAGTCGATGATCTTGACCACGCGGCGTGTGCGCGGCTCGACGATCACACGGCGATCGTTCACGACCGCATAGCGATATTCGGTGTAGTTCGGCACCGGCCGCAGCACCACGGTCGGAGGCAGCGGCTCGCCGACCACGACGCGCTCCTGGACCACGACGGAGTCGCTGCGAGGAATTCCGCCGAGGACCGCATTCGGAATTTCGAGACCGGCGCCGACGGCTGCACCCACGGTGCCGCCAACCATTGCACCGATCGGGCCGCCGATGTCGCCACCTGCACGCGCGCCGTCCCTGGCGCCCTGTTCGGTCGTCGACTGAGCAAAGGCTGCGCTCGACGCCAGCAGCGACGCTGCAGCCAACGTAATCGCAAGACGGGTTTTCATGGTGTTTTGTCTCCAGTGATTGTCCTGCGCCTTCAACCCGCGGGGCCGGAGCATTGTTCCGGTTCCCCTGCGACGAAAGATGCATCACTGGACAGTGTTACCGCGTAACAGTTCAGGCCCTGGCGATCTCATGCCCCGCCATCAGTTCCAGCGCCCGCACCATGGCGGAGTGATCCCAGGCCTTGCCGCCATGTGCGGTGCAGGACGAGAACAATTGCTGCGCCACCGCCGTGCTCGGCAGCGACAGGCCGAGTGCACGCGCACCTTCGAGCGCGAGATTGAGATCCTTCTGGTGCAGCTCGATGCGGAAGCCAGGATCGAAATTGCGCTTCACCATGCGCTCGCCATGCACCTCCAGAATTCGCGAGGACGCGAAGCCGCCCATCAGCGCCTTGCGCACCAGCGCGGGATTCGCACCGGCCTTGGATGCGAACAACAGGGCCTCGCTCACGGCTTCGATGGTGAGCGCGACGATGATCTGGTTGGCAACCTTTGTCGTCTGCCCGTCGCCGTTGGCGCCGACATGCGTGACGTTCTTGCCCATCTTGTCGAAGATCGGCTTCATGGTGCCAAAAGCCCGCTCCGGCCCGCCGACCATGATGGTGAGGCTCGCCGCCTTGGCGCCGACCTCCCCGCCCGACACCGGCGCATCGAGATAATCAGCGCCGAGCGCCTCGATCTTTTTTGCAAACTCCTTCGTCGCCAGCGGCGAGATCGAGCTCATGTCGACGACGATCTTGCCCTTGGAGATGCCGCTGGCGACACCCTCCTTGCCGAACAGCACGGCCTCCACATGCGGCGTATCCGGCACCATGATGATGACCGCGTCCGCCTGCTCCGCGACCTTGCTGGCGGATGTGCAGGCGATGCCGCCCGCGGACATCAGCTCTGGCGCGATCGGCGCAACGTCATGCAGGAGAACGCGATGGCCCGCGGCCAGGAGATGGCCGGCCATCGGCCGTCCCATGGTGCCAAGTCCGATGAAGCCGATGTTGGTCATGTTTGATTTCTCACAGTTGAAGTAGCAAAATTCATCCGCGCACTCGGTGCACCTCTCCCGCTAGCGGGAGAGGGAGCGCACCGCCGACGTGGCAATATTCTCAGGTCTCAAACGTCTGTGCCGCATGCCACGACAGGCCCTCCAGCGTCGTGGTGCGCGGCTTGTATTCGCAGCCGATCCAGCCGCGATAGCCGATCGCGTCGAGGTGGCGGAACAGGAAGGGATAGTTGATCTCGCCGGTGCCGGGCTCGTGACGGCCGGGATTGTCGGCAAGTTGGACGTGAGCAATCTGAGGCAGATATTCCTGCATGGTGCGGGCGAGATCGCCTTCCATGATCTGCATGTGGTAGATGTCGTACTGGATGAAGAGGTTGTTCGACCTCACCTCGGAGATCAGCTGCACCGCCTGCTCGGTGCCGTTGAGGAAGAAACCGGGAATGTCGAGCGTGTTGATGGGCTCGACCAATAGCTTGATGTTCTCTCGCGCCAGCGTCGAAGCTGCAAAACGCAGATTCCCGACCAGCGTCTCCCGAAGCTCGTGCGGATCGGCGTCGACAGGGGCGATGCCGACGAGGCAGTTGAGCTGCTCGCAATCGAGCGCCCTGGCATAATCGATCGCGCGGAACACGCCGTCGCGGAATTCGGCGATGCGGTCGGGCAGGATCGCAATGCCGCGCTCGCCCCCCGCCCAGTTGCCGGCGGGGAGATTGTGCAGCACCTGCGTCAAGCCATGCGCCTCGAGCTGCTCGCGCAGCTGCGCCTTGTCGAAATCATAGGGGAAGAGATATTCGACCCCGGCAAAGCCCGCCGCCTTCGCCGCCGCAAAGCGGTCGAGGAACGGCATCTCGTTGAAGAGCATGGTGAGATTGGCGGCAAATTTCGGCATGGTGCTTCTTCCCCTATTCCGCCGGCTGCAGCACGCGCGTGGTCTCGACTTCGTCGAGCGGAAGGTCCAGCACCTCCTCGAACTCGACGATGTTGTCGATCTCCGTGCCCATCGCGATGTTGGTGACCCGTTCGAGGATGAACTCGACCACCACAGGCACGCGGTGCTTGGCCATCAATTCGCGGGCGGTCGCAAACGCTGCCTGCGTGTCCTTCGGGTCGGTGACGCGGATGGCCTTGCAGCCGAGGCCTTCGGCGACCGCGACATGGTCGACGCCGTAGACGCCGATCTCGGGCGCGTTGATGTTCTCGAAGGAGAGCTGGACATGATAGTCCATGTCGAAGCCGCGCTGGGCCTGTCGGATCAGGCCGAGATAGGAATTGTTCACGACGACGTGGATGTAGGGCAGATTGAACTGCGCGCCGACCGCGAGCTCCTCGATCAGGAACTGGAAATCGTAGTCGCCGGAGAGCGCGACGATCTCGCGCTCCGGGCACGCCGCGCGCACGCCGAGCGCGGCCGGCAGCGTCCAGCCGAGCGGCCCCGCCTGCCCGGCATTGATCCAGTTGCGGGGCTTGTAGACGCCGAGGAACTGCGCGCCGGCGATCTGCGACAGGCCGATCACGGTGACATAGGTGGTGTCGCGGCCGAACGCCTTGTTCATTTCCTCGTAGACGCGCTGCGGCTTGATCGGGACGTTGTCGAAATGGCTCTTGCGCAGCATCGTCTTCTTGCGGTCGCGGCAGGCCGCAGGCCACGCCTGGCGCTCGCGGAGCCTGCCTGACCGCCGCCACTCCCTGGCGACGGCGACGAACAGTTCGAGCGCGGCCTTTGCGTCCGAGACGATGCCGAGATCGGGATTGAACACGCGCCCGATCTGCGTCGGCTCGATGTCCACGTGAACGAATTTGCGACCCTTGGTGTAGGTCTCGACCGAGCCGGTGTGGCGGTTGGCCCAGCGATTGCCGATGCCGAGCACGAAGTCGGACTCCAGCAGCGTGGCATTACCATAGCGGTGGCTGGTCTGGAGACCCACCATGCCGGCCATCAGCACGTGATCATCGGGGATCGCGCCCCATCCCATCAGCGTCGGCACGACGGGTATGTTGGCGATTTCGGCGAACTCGACCAGCAGGTCCGAGGCGTCGGCGTTGATGATGCCGCCGCCCGCGACGATCAGCGGCCGTTCGGCGGCGTTGAGCATCTCCAGCGCCTTCTCGACCTGCTTGCGCGTCGCGGCGGGCTTATAGACCGGCAGCGGCTCGTAGGTCTCGTCATCGAATTCGATCTCGGCGAGCTGTACGTCGAGGGGCATGTCGATCAGCACCGGCCCCGGCCTGCCTGAGCGCATTACGTGAAAGGCTTGGCTGAACACACGCGGCACCAGCGCCGGCTCACGTACCGTCAGTGCCCACTTCGTGACAGGCTTTGCAATCGACTCGATGTCGACCGCCTGGAAATCCTCCTTGTAGAGCCGCGCGCGCGGCGCCTGCCCCGTAATGCAGAGGATCGGGATGGAATCGGCGATCGCGGAGTAAAGACCGGTGATCATGTCGGTGCCAGCCGGCCCGGAGGTGCCGATACAGACCCCGATATTGCCGGCCTTGGCGCGTGTATAGCCTTCGGCCATGTGCGAAGCGCCCTCGACATGGCGCGCCAGGATGTGGCGGATCGAGCCGCGCTTCTTCAGCGCCGAGTAAAGCGGATTGATTGCAGCGCCGGGAACACCGAAGGCCGTCGATATACCTTCCTTCTCCAGGATACGCACGGCCGCATCGACAGCTCGCATCTTCGCCATATCGGACCTCGCTCAAATTGCGTCAGCGAGCGAGATCATCAGATACGCAGAAGCCGATCTCAACGAGACCGATTTTATTTTCCACGATGCGGCAACCACGAGAAAATCGTGGACGTGTCAATCGGTTAGATCAACAGATGCGTGAAAGCAGCTCACTCGAACAGCGGCACCAGCTGCATCTGCGGCACCAGCACGAGTCCCTTATCGGTGATGCGAATTTCCGGAATGACCGATAGCGGAATCAAATTGAAGCCCATGTACGGGATGGTGCAGCCGGCCTCGGCCCATTCCTTCTTCAGCACCTTCACCTCTTCCGCCACTTCGGTGACACGCTTGTCAGACAGGAGTCCTGCGATCGGCAGCGGAACCAGCGCCCTCACCTCGCCGTCGGCGACGACGCAGACGCCGCCCTGCCGCTCCTTAATGGCGGCGATGGCGACCTGCATGTCGCCCTCGTTGGTGCCGGCGACGATGAGATTGTGGCTGTCGTGCCCGACGCTGGACGCGACCGCGCCGCGCTTCAGGCCGAAATCCTTCAAGAGGCCATGGGCGACGTTGCCCGCGGATTGGCCATGACGCTCGACCACCGCGACGAAGCAGAGGCCATAGCGCGCGAACAGCGACGGCCAGTCTTGCGCGGGTTCGATCGCGACCTTCTCGTGGATCAGCGTGATGCCAGGCAGCGCGGTCTTGATGGCGTTGACGGTGCAGGCCTTCGCGGGCAATTCGGGCGTCAGCTTCATCGTCTGCGGCAGCTTGACGGTCGCATAGGCTCCCTTGGGATATTGGTAGCGATGCGACAGCGCCTGATCGAGACGCGGGGTGATCTTGCCGTGCTCGACCACGAGCTCGCCACCATACCAGGTGCATTGTGGCTCGAGCTGATCGTCCATCAGCACGAGATCGGCGCGGCGGCCGCCGCCAAGCCCGCCGATATCGCCTTCCATCCCGAAGCGGGTCGCTCCATGCAGAGAGCCCATTGACCAGGCCTGCTCGGGCGACATCCCCGCCTTCACGGCCTCGCGCACCACCCAGTCGAGACCGAACAGCAGGAGATCGTCGGCATCGCGATCGTCGGTGCAAACGGTGGTGCGCTTGTGCGAGGCCCCGAGCTCGGTGATCGTTCGGATCGCTTGCGGCAGCGAATGCCAGGGCGTGGTCGGCGGTCCCCCGCGCAAAAACACCCAAACGCCGGCATCGAGCAGGTCATCGGCGATGTCGCGGTCGATCGCCTCATGGGTGTCGGTGACGCCGGATGCTGCATAGGCCGCAACGAATTCGCGGCCGTAGACATGCCCGGAAACGGGACGCCCCCGCTTTAAGGCTGCGGAGAGGATGGCATGGCTGCGCTCGTCGCCCATCGTGACAGGCACGAAATCCATCTTCTCGCCAAGCGCCACCGCTTCGGGCCAGCGATCGAAGAGACCGGCGATCTTGTCCGGCGTGAGGTCGCCGCCCGCCGTCTCCAGTTCAGCCGAGGTCGCGGGAACCGTGCTCGGCACGGTCAAGAAGATCGACAGCGGCGCCTCGCGCGCATCTTCCAGCATCGCCTCCACACCGGCGACGTCCATGACGTTGCCGATCTCGTGGCTGTCGCAGAAGATCGTGGTGGTGCCGTTCAGCAACGCAGCCTCGGCATAGGCGCAGGCCGTCACCATCGAGGATTCGATGTGGATGTGCGGATCGACGAGGCCGGGCGCGATGATGCCACCGGCGGCGTCATACAGCGGAACATCGCTCCAGGCTTTCTTGGCTGTGCCTGCCGGTTTCACCGCCGCGATGCGGCCGCCTGTGATCCAGACTTCCCGCCCCTGATGAATGCGCTCCGAATAGGTCGAGAGCACCCGCGCCCCGGTGACGACGAGATCCGGCGCGACGCGGGCCGACGCAACATCGGCCAAGCGCCGCGTCATGCTGTGCAGGGGAGCAACGGTGAAACGCGTGAGTTTGGTCATCGGGGCTCTCGCAATACAGGGACAGCCTAGCGATGGTTGCCCCCGACGGCGGCAGGGGCAACTCAAATAATGTGGCACCCGTGCTTACGCATTGGGCAAGCACCACGCGGCGAGGTTCCTAATCCTCATTCGCCTTGAACCGGCCGAGTCCCTTCAGCACGAAGGGCGCCACCAGCGCGATCAGCGCGATGCCGAGCAGCGTCGCCGAGATCGGGCTCTGCAGCAGCGTCATGGGATCGCCGAGGCTGATCGCAAGTGCGCGGCGGAGCTGGCTTTCGGCGATAGGGCCGAGGATCAGGCCGACGACGACGGGCGCGATCGGGAAATCGAACCGGCGCATCAGGAAGCCAAGCACGCCGAAACCGGCGAGCATCGACAATTCCACCACCGACGGCTTTGCCGCGATGGTGCCCATGGTCGCGAACACGAGGATGCCGGCATAGAGCCAGGGCTGCGGGATCGCAAGCAGCCGCACCCAGAGGCCGACCAGCGGCAGGTTGAGCACCAGCAGCATCATGTTGGCGATGAACAGGCTGGCGATCAGGCCCCACACGAGGTCGGGCCGCTCGGCAAACAGCAGCGGGCCCGGATTGAGGCCATATTGCTGAAAGCCTGCCAGCATCATCGCGGCGGTCGCCGAAGTTGGCAGGCCCAGTGTCAGCAGCGGCACCAGCGTGCCGGCGGCGGAGGCGTTGTTGGCGGCTTCGGGGCCGGCGACCCCTTCGATCGCGCCCTTGCCGAATTCTTCGGGATGGTTCGTCAGCCGCTTCTCGGTCGAATAGGACAGGAAGGTCGGGATCTCCGCGCCGCCGGCCGGGAGCGCACCGATCGGGAAACCGAACATGGTCCCGCGCAGCCATGGCTTCCAAGACCGCTTCCAGTCCTCCTTGGTCATCCACAGCGAGCCGCGCACCGGCTCCAGCTTCTCCTCGGTGTGGTGGCGGCGCGATGCGACGTAGAGTGCCTCGCCCACCGCGAACAGGCCGACCGCGAGCGTTGTGACTTCAACGCCGTCGAGCAATTCAGGAACGCCGAACGCAAGCCGCGCCTGACCGGTCAACTTGTCGATGCCGACGAGACCGAGCGTCAGACCGATGAACAGGCTGGTCAGGCCGCGAATTGGGGAATCGCCGAAGGTCGCCGACACCGTGACGAAGGCAACGCACATCAGCGCGAAATAATCCTCCGGACCGAAGCGCACGGCGACATCGACCAGCCATGGCGCAAGGAAAGCCAAGCCAATGGTGGCGATGGTGCCGGCGACGAAGGAACCGATTGCGGAGGTCGCAAGCGCCGGCCCGCCGCGGCCGGCCTTGGCCATCTTGTTGCCTTCGAGCGCGGTCGCCATCGAGGCGCTTTCACCCGGCGTGTTGATGAGGATCGCTGTGGTCGATCCGCCGTACATGCCGCCATAATAGATGCCGGCGAACATGATCAGCGAACCGCCGGGGTCGAGCTTGTAGGTCACTGGCAGCAGCAGCGCGACCGTCAATGCCGGGCCGATGCCGGGCAGAACGCCCACGGCCGTGCCGAGGAACACGCCGATCAGCGCGTAAAGCAGGTTCATCGGCTGGACGGCGACCGCCATGCCGTGAGCCAGCGCGGCAAAGGTATCCATCACAGCAGTCGCTCCAGCGGGCCGGCAGGCAGGCTCAGCGTCAACAACCGGTCGAACGCGAGATAGATGAGGGTCGACATCACGAGGGCGATGATGGCGTCGATGAGGATGGCACGGCGCCCGAAGGCCGCCGAGGTCGTCACGAACAGGGCCGAGGTCGCCAGGATGAAGCCGCCGCCAAAGCCGATGATGGCGATCAGCAGCGCCAGACCGACGAGGATCAGAACCACAGGCACGGGATCGGCGCTTTCGCGTGCCGGCAGATTGCCGCGCAGAGCGTCGACGAAATTGCCGATCGCAAGCAGCGCAAGGCCGCAGGCGACCACGACCGGCATCGCCTCCGGCCCCATCCCGTACATCGCGGCAGATTGCAGGCCGCGCGCGTCCCAGACCAGCACGACCGCGAGCACCGCAAGCGATGCCGCGATGACGAGACCGGCGCGGTCGACGCGCCGCGGCGGCTGGACGGGATCGCCCGAGATCATGATTTGACCAAGCCGACCGATTTCAGCACGTCGGTGACACGGGCCGTTTCCTTCTTCAGGAAGTCGGCAAAAGCATCGCCGCCGAGATAGGCATCCTCCCAGCCCTTCCGCTTGAGGATCTCTTTCCAGGCGTCAGACTTCACCATCTTCTCGACCGCATCGCTCAAGGTCTTGCGCTGCTCCGGCGTGATGCCGGGAGGCGCGACCACCGAACGCCAATTGGCGATCACGAGGTCGATGCCCTGCTCCTTGAACGTGGGGATGTCGCTGCCCGCGATGCGCTTCTCCGAGGTCACGCCGATCGCGCGCAGCTTGCCGGACTTGATCTGCCCTTCATATTCGCTGAGCCCCGAAATGCCCGCGGTGACCTTGCCGCCGAGGATCGCCGCCAGCGACTCGCCGCCGCCGGAGAACGGGATGTAATTGATCTTCTTGGCGTCGGCACCGACGGCGCCGGCGAACAAGGCCGCCATCACATGGTCGACGCCGCCGGCCGAACCGCCGGCAAAGGTGACCTTCGCGATATCGGCCTTCACCGCGGCGGCCAGATCCTGCGCAGTCTTGATCGGCGAGTTCGCGGGAACCACGATCACCTGGATTTCCTCGGTGAGGCGCGCGATCGGCGTCACCTGCTCCAGCGTCACCGGCGACTTGTTCATGGCGAGCGCGCCGACCATGACGAAGCCGTTGACCATCATCTGGTTGCCGTCGCCCTTGGCGCCGTTGACGAACTGCGCGATGCCGACGCTGCCACCTGCACCGGGAACATTGGTAACCTGCACGCTGCGGGCGACGCCCGCAGCCACCAGCGCCTGCTGCATCGAGCGCGCGGTCTGGTCCCAGCCTCCGCCCGGAGCCGCCGGCGCCATCAGCTTGAGCTCGAGCTGCTGGGCAAAGCCCGGATTGGCTGCCGCCAGAGTCAACGCGACGGCTGCGCCGACAAGGCGCGCGGGAAATCGGAACATGAGGGCATCTCCAGGCTCATGCGGACGTTTGCCGCATTGTGTCGTTTGGTCGCATATCAACCAAAACGGCCGATGCTGTCCAGTGACATGGCTCAGGGCTTTGGGTCAGCAGGACGCCGGGATCACCCGCCAAGCGCGGCCGTCAATTCGGCCGCAACTTCCCGGACGATCTGCCCGATCTCCGGCAACCGTTCGTCGGTAACGCGGCTGGTCATGCCGGATACGGAGATCGCGGCAAGCGGTTCAGCCAGCGCGTTGTATACCACCGCGGCGACGCAGCGCAGGCCGATCTGCGCCTCCTCATCGTCGACGGCAAAGCCCTGCTTGCGGATTTTCTCAAGCTCCCTGAACAGGTCGCTCGGGCGCACGATCGACTTCTCGGTCAGGCGGGGCATGCCGTGATGACGGATGACGGCGCCGACATCCTCGTCTGAATAGGTTGCGAGCACCGCTTTGCCGACGCCGGAGGTCACCATGGGGACGCGGCCGCCAACCTTGGTCAGCGAGCGCATGATCTCGCGGCTTTCCATACGGGTCAACACGATGATGAACTCATCGTCGACCACGGCGAGATTGGCCGTCTCGCGGGTGAGATCGCGCAGCTTACGCAAATATGGAATTGCCTGTGCGGAGAAATTGCGTCGCCGCGCAAAGCTGGCGCCGACCGTGAAGCTGCGCACGCCGACGTGCCATTTGGATTCGCCACGGTCGAACTGCACGAAACGGCGGCTTTCGAGCGTTGCGAGCAGCCGGTGCACGGTGGACGCCGACAGGCCGGTGCGGATCGCGAGATCGCTCAGACGATAGCCTTCGTCGTCCTCGGCCAGCGTCTCGATGATCGACAGCGCGCGGTCGACCGATTGCACGCCACCGTCGCGGCTCTCGTGATCGCCCTCCGAGGCCGATTTGGGCTCGAGCGATTTGCGCCGGATCACGTTCTTGCTCATCGCGACCTGCCGCTTTGGAATTCGTCATTCCGGGATGGTCCGAAGGACCAGACCTCAGGTGCGCAATTGCGCACCGGGGAATCTCGAGGTTCTTAGGTGCGCAATTGCGCACCATAGTTCGATGCTGCGCATCGCCGCGGAACGACTTACCCCGCAAGGCGCCGCTTCGGACTGCCGAAGCGGCGTCAACGCCTCAGAGCAGCCCTGCCCCGCGCGCCCACTTGTACTTGGCGCCAAGCACCTCGACCGGTAGCTCGGTCGAGTAGGCGTAAGCCGGGATGCCGTTCTGATAGAGATATTCGGCGGCCTCCTCGACCTCGACGTCGCCAGCCAGCGAGGCAACCATCGGCTTCACAAAACCCTTGGCCTCCATCTCCTTCTTCACCTCGACCATGTTGCGAGCGAACACCATCGGCGGCGTGACGATGGTGTGCCAATAGCCGAGGATCAGCGCGTGGATGCGCTCATCCGACAGGCCGAGCTTCACGGTGTTGACGTAGGTGATCGGCGGCTCGCCGCCGGTGATATCCACGGGATTGCCGGCCGCTCCAAACGGCGGGATGAACTTGCGGAAGGCCGCATCGAGATCCGGCGGCATCGACATCAGCGACAGGCCGTTATCGACGCAGGAGTCCGACAGCAGCACGCCCGAGCCGCCGGCACCGGTGATGATGAGAACGTTCTCACCCTTCGGCGTCGGCAGCACCGGTACGCCGCGGGCGAATTCGAGCAACTGGCGAAGTGAGCGGGCACGGATCACGCCGGACTGCTTGAACACGTCCTCATAGATGCGATCGTTGCCGGCGAGCGCGCCGGTGTGGGACGACGCCGCCTTCGCGCCGGCCGAGGTCCGGCCGGCCTTGAGCACCACCACCGGCTTCTTCTTGGACACGCGCTTTGCGGCTTCCGCGAAGGCGCGGCCGTCCTTGAGGTCTTCGCAGTGCTGGGCGATCAGATTGGTGTTCGGGTCCTGCTCGAAGAAGGCGAGCAGATCATCCTCGTCGATATCGGACTTGTTGCCGAGGCCGACGATCGCGGACACGCCCATCTTGGCCGAGCGCGAGAAGCCGATGATGGCCATGCCGATGCCGCCCGATTGCGACGACAGCGCCGCATGGCCCTTGACGTCATAGGCGGTGCAGAAGGTCGCGCAGAGATTGGCGGGCGTATAATAGAAGCCGTAGATGTTTGGCCCCATCAGGCGGATGTCGTACTTCTTGCCGACCTCGACGATCTCGGCCTGCAGCTCCGGCGCGCCAGCTTCAGCGAAGCCCGACGGAATCAGCACCGCGCCCGGGATCTTCTTCTCGCCGCATTCGGTCAGCGCGGCCGCGACGAATTTCGCGGGGATTGCGAACACCGCGACGTCGATCACACCAGGCACGTCCTTGACGCTCTTGTAGGCCTTGTAGCCGAGGATCTCGGCGGCCTTGGGATGGATCGGATAGATCTCACCCTTGTAGCCGCCGTTGATGAGGTTCTTCATCACGGAATTGCCGATCTTGCCGTCCTCCGCGGAGGCGCCGACCACGGCGACCGCCTTCGGCTGCATGATGCGGTTCATCGCCGCGACGATCTCATCGGTCGGACGCGGCTTCGGCTTGGGCTTGTAGGCGAAGTCGACCACGATGCGGACGTCTGCCGCCGTGGCATCCTTCGGCGTCGCGAACACCGGGTTGAGGTCGAGCTCGACGATCTCGGGGAAATCGGTGACGAGCTGCGAGACCTTGACGATGACGTCGGCGAGCGCGTTGCGGTTCACCGGCTCGCCGCCACGCACGCCTTTCAGGATCTCGTGCGCCTGGATGCCGTCGAGCATCGAGAGCGCGTCTTCCTTGGTCGCCGGCGCGAGGCGGAAGGTGATGTCCTTGAGCACCTCGACGAGCACGCCGCCGAGGCCGAAGGCAACCAGCTTGCCGAACGAGCCGTCGGTGATCGAGCCGACGATGACCTCGGTTCCGCCGGCCAGCATCTGCTGCACCTGCACACCTTCGATCTTGGCATCGGACTTATATTTCTTTGCGTTGCCGAGGATGGTCTCGTAGGCCTTCTCGGCCTCCTCGGTCGTCTTGAGGCCGACGATGACGCCGCCGGCTTCGGTTTTGTGGAGAATGTCCGGCGAGACGATCTTCATCACGACGGGGAAGCCCATGGACGAAGCCATCTTGCCGGCCTCGCCCGCCGACTTGGCCACACCCTCCTTCGGCACCGGAATGCCGTAGGCGTCGCAGACCAGCTTGCCTTCCGGGGCCGTCAGGCTGGTGCGGTTGTCCGCCTTGACCTGGTCAAGCACCTTGCGGACGGCATCTTTGGAATTGGACATGTGGCTTCTCCCTTGACTTCAGTTCGTTCTTTTCAAAGCGCGCGCGCGTTTGCGGCTGCCCATGATGCTTGCCATTCGCCGCGCTCTGTTCCATGCGGCGGTACGGAGTGGCATAAGCCTCAGGACTACTCCGCCGGCGTGGATCAAAAATGGCTGGCGATGGCATTTGGTATGCCAGAAGCCAACTTGTCAAGCTGATGCATGGCCTAGAAGGCCGCAAAAAATAGGCAGCTTGACATTCTGGCATGTGGTATGCCAAAAACTTTCCCGTTAGTATTCCTGTAAAAGACGACTCCCCAGTGGAGGAGATTCGTCGTGTCACTACGGAAACCAACCAAGGCGTTGCCGAACATGGCCGAGGCAGACATCGCAATCGTTCGTATTGCCCCGGAGAGCAGCTTCAAGAACAAGGCGTATGACGCCTTGAAGGAAGCCATCCTCAAGATGGACATCTACTCGACGCCCGAGCCGGTGATGCTCGACGAGCGCGCGCTGTCCGAACGGCTCGGCGTCAGCCGCACGCCGATCCGCGAGGCCATCGCGATGCTGGAGCAGGACGGTTTCGTGAAGACCGTGCCCCGCCGCGGCATCATGGTGGTGCGCAGGACCAAGAGCGAGATCGTCGACATGATCCGCGCCTGGGCGGCGCTGGAGAGCATGGCCGCCCGCCTCATCACCACCACCGCGCGCAAGAAGGACATCACGGCGCTGCGCGACTATTTCAAGGATTTCGGCAAGGACCGACTGCCCGAGGATCACGTCGAGGAATATTCGCGCGCCAACATCGCCTTCCACCAGGCGCTGATCTCGCTGTCGGAATCCCCCGTGCTGGTCGATCTCACCAACGACCTGCTCTTGCACGTGCGCGGCTATCGCCAGTTGACCATCGGACGCAAGGACCGCACCGCGACGTCACTGCCCGAGCATCTCGGCATCATCGAAGCGCTGGAAGCGCGCGACACTGAGCTTGCCGAGAAGCGCGCCCGCGATCACACCCTCGGCCTTGCCGCTTACGTCGAAGCGCACGGCCAAGAACTGTTTACGTAACTGTTCACTTAAGCAACGTTCACCAGAAGGGCGAACAATTCGCCCCAACGACCTTGAGACCAGGGAGACAAGGCCCATGCTGAATACCGCGACCAAGTCCGAAGCACCGGGCACCGAGCAGGAACTGACGGATGGCTTCCATCTCGTCATCGACGCGCTCAAGCTGAACGGCATCAACACCATCTATAATGTGCCGGGCATCCCGATCACGGATTTGGGCCGCATGGCGCAGGCCGCGGGTATCCGCGTGATCTCGTTCCGTCACGAGCAGAACGCCGGCTACGCCGCCGGCATCGCCGGCTACCTCACCAAGAAGCCCGGCGTCTGCCTCACGGTGTCGGCGCCCGGCTTCCTCAACGGTCTCACCGCCCTCGCCCACGCCACCACCAATTGCTATCCGATGATCCTGGTCTCCGGCTCTTCCGAGCGCGAGATCGTCGACCTCCAGCAGGGCGACTATGAGGAGATGGACCAGCTCGCGATCGCAAAGCCGCTGTGCAAGGCGGCCTATCGCGTGCTGCACGCCCAGGACATCGGCATCGGCTTCGCCCGCGCCATCCGCGCTGCGGTCTCAGGCCGTCCGGGCGGCGTCTATCTCGACCTGCCGGCAAAACTGTTCGGCCAAGTCATGAACGCCGAGGCCGGCCAGAAGTCGCTGGTCAAGGTGATCGACGCGGCGCCCGCGCAGATCCCCTCGCCCGCATCCGTGAAGCGCGCGCTCGACGTGCTCAAGAGCGCCAAGCGCCCCCTCATCATCCTCGGCAAGGGCGCGGCCTACGCGCAGGCCGACGAGGAGATCAAGAGCTTCGTCGAGAAGAGCGGCGTTCCGTTCCTGCCCATGAGCATGGCCAAGGGCCTGCTCCCCGACACCCATCCGCAGTGCGCCGGCGCCGCCCGCTCGACGGTGCTGAAGGAGTCCGACGTCGTCATGCTGATCGGCGCGCGGCTGAACTGGCTGCTGTCGCACGGCAAGGGCAAGAGCTGGGGCGAGGCGCCGAAGAAGTTCATCCAGGTCGACATCGAGCCGAAGGAGATGGATTCCAACGTCGAGATCGTCGCGCCCGTCGTCGGCGACATCGGCTCGGTGGTCTCCGCCTTCAACCAGGCGATGGGCTCAGGCTGGACCGCCCCGCCGGCCGAATGGACCAACGCCGTTTCGTCCAAGCGCGAAGAGAACGTCGCCAAGATGGCGCCGAAGCTCATGAACAACAAATCGCCGATGGATTATCACGGCGCGCTCGGCGTCCTGAAGAACGTCATCAAGGACTATCCCGAGGCGATCCTCGTCAACGAAGGCGCCAACACGCTCGACCTCGCCCGCGGCGTCATCGACATGTACAAGCCCCGCAAGCGTCTCGACGTCGGCACCTGGGGCGTGATGGGCATCGGCATGGGCCAGGCGATCGCGGCTACGCTCGAGACCGGCCACCCCGTGCTGGCGGTGGAAGGCGACTCGGCGTTCGGCTTCTCCGGCATGGAGGTCGAGACCATCTGCCGCTACAACCTTCCGATCTGCGTCGTCATCTTCAACAATGACGGCATCTATCGCGGCACCGACGTCAACGGCGCGAACTCCGATCCGGCGACCACCGTGTTCGTCAAGGGCGCGCGCTACGACAAGATGATGGAAGCCTTTGGCGGCGTCGGCGTGAACGCGACCTCGCCCGACGAGCTCAAGCGCGCCGTCAACGACGCCATGAAGTCCGGCAAGCCGACGCTCATCAACGCGGTAATCGATCCGGCCGCGGGCTCGGAGAGCGGCCGCATCGGCAACCTCAATCCACAGAGCGTTCTGCAGAAGAAGAAGTAAGTCCACCCCTCAACCCTTATTCCCTGCTGGGTGCAGGGGCAGACAGAGTACGGAGCAATACGATGACCAAAGCGCTCGAGGGCGTTCGCATTCTCGACTTCACCCACGTTCAATCAGGACCGACCTGCACGCAGCTGCTGGCATGGTTCGGCGCCGACGTGATCAAGGTGGAACGCCCGGGCGTGGGTGACATCACCCGCGGCCAGCTGCAGGACATCCCGAACGTGGACAGCCTGTATTTCACCATGCTCAACCACAACAAGCGCTCGATCACGCTCGACACCAAAAACCCCAAGGGCAAGGAAGTCCTGACCGAGTTGATCAAGAAGTGCGACGTGCTGGTCGAGAATTTCGGCCCCGGCGTGCTCGACCGCATGGGCTTTCCCTGGGAGAAGATCCAGGCCATCAACCCGAAGATGATCGTCGCCTCGATCAAGGGCTTTGGCCCCGGGCCCTACGAAGATTGCAAGGTCTATGAGAACGTCGCGCAGTGCACCGGCGGCGCCGCCTCCACCACCGGCTTCCGCGACGGCGTGCCGCTCGTCACCGGCGCGCAGATCGGCGATAGCGGCACCGGCCTGCACCTCGCGCTCGGCATCGTCACCGCGCTCTTCCAACGCACCCACACCGGCAAGGGCCAGCGCGTCACCGCCGCGATGCAGGACGGCGTGCTCAACCTCTGCCGCGTGAAGCTGCGCGACCAGCAGCGCCTCGCCCATGGCCCGCTCAAAGAGTACAGCCAGTTCGGCGAAGGCGTGCCATTCGGCGATGCCGTGCCGCGCGCCGGCAACGATTCCGGCGGCGGCCAGCCCGGCCGCATCCTGAAGTGCAAGGGCTGGGAGACGGATCCCAACGCCTACATCTACTTCATCACCCAGGCCCCGGTCTGGGAGAAGATCTGCGACGTGATCGGCGAGCCCACCTGGAAGACCGATCCGAACTACGCCAAGCCGGCGGCGCGCCTGCCGCGCCTCAACGAGATCTTCGCCCGCATCGAGCAGTGGACGATGACGAAGACAAAGTTCGAGGCGATGGAGATCCTCAACAAGGACGACATCCCGTGCGGCCCGATCCTGTCGATGAAGGAGATCGCGGAAGACCAGTCGCTGCGCGCGACCGGCACCGTGGTCGAGGTCGACCACCCCACCCGCGGCAAGTACGTCTCGGTCGGCAACCCGATCAAGCTGTCGGATTCTCCGGCCGAAGTGACCCGTTCGCCGCTGCTCGGCGAGCACACCGACGAGGTCCTGCGCTCGGTGCTCGGCTTCAGCGATCACCAGGTCGCCGAGATCCACAAGTCCGGCGCGCTCGACCCGCCGCAGAAGCAGGCCGCGGAGTAAGCGGGCTCGCATTGACGAGACGAAAGGGCCGCCCGAAGGTGCGGCCCTTTTTGCTTGTGAAGACGCGCCGTCGCAGGGCTCGAGCCAAAAAATCGAAAAAACAACCCCATGCACAGTAGCCATCCCATTGGCCCGCAACGATATTTCTGATTCGACGAAAAACTTCTGACCCGTCGGGCAAAACAGGGGTATTATGCCATTGTGGATGTCATGCCGGGAGCGCACATCAGGCGCTGGCTGCTGCACATCTGAGCGCATCCCCGACCACACGCTGTTCGCGGAAGGGGCTGCAGAGATCTGGAGTCAAGGGCGCTTATCGGACGTCAGCGCGAGGGACGTCAGCATGGGCCACAACCGGACAGATTGGCGGCGCAATCCAACGTCCCCGCCCAGCCGGAGCCAGTCGGTGCTAGCGAAGACCGGGAAGATCACCCTTCAGCCGCGCTTGCCGACCGTCGCAGACCCGGCGGTAACCTCGTCTTTGTGCGCGGCAAACGCAGCCAGCACCTCGGCTTTCTCGCGCTTAGGGACCTTGGCAAAGTCGAGGCTCCGCCCGAGTTCCGCCGCGACCTCATCGAACTCTGCCGGAGATATTCTGAGATTGCGGTGCGCTTCCTCAAGTCCGAGCGGCGTCGCGCCAGGCTTGGTGGCGGCGAACTTAAGGGGCCCGCCCGAAACGTCGCAGACCCACAGCGTCCGCATGAACTTGAGGCCCGGCAACCTTGTCAGGTTCTTGGTGTGCCATTCTCGTAGTTGCGGATTCTTGGACTTCTGACCCACGACGGGATTCTTCACGACAGCGTCGCTGAAGTGATCCACCACGGCCGCAATAGCAAAAACGCCGCCCAGCCGCTCATACAGACTTTTCTCAGGCGAGGTTTGCTGGGCCTGCGCGTATGCCTTACTCGCTCCCTGCAATACAGTCGTCGGGGCGGCGGTCAGCGCCATTCCTGCGACCATGCTTCGTCGTGTGATGGAAGTCGGAATAAATTGTACCATGGTCACCTCCTCTGGTGAGGCAACAGGATAATCCGTTGGGAGCATGCCGCCGGTCAGAATTCGTCACTTTGTCCGGGCATTAAATTTTAGGTCGATGGATTAAGATGGAAACGTCGGGGTTACACGCTAAGAACGATTCACCGCACATTGGCGTGTGTGGCCGCTCGGGACGTCAGCGATGGGCCAACAGTGGCCATCCGCCGATCAATCAGTGAAAAAAAAGCGACGACCGTCGCGATAGTCGATCTCTCTGCCATCGAAATGCAACGCCTGCTTCGGCGAAACGGCAAAAACCAGCGTTATTCCGTCAATGACTTGTAGTAGCCTCGTAGGTACCTCGTCGCGGTAGTAGCACCCCAAGGCGATGCCGCGCACAACCATCTCCTTCCTTATCTCGTCATATTCCTCGTTCCAGAAGAAAGCAGGCACCATAGGGCGGCCCGTCTCCCTTGACGCCATATCGGTCAGTTCATTCAGCATCGTTTGCGCTTGCTGACTGATGCGAAAGTTTGCAGGGACGAGTGTCGCGTTTTCCATTTGAGGTGTGTCCAGCGACAAAAATGCGAACGGCAACGTCGTAATCTATCATAGCCGCAAGCACGCCCACGACGTATGCCCGTCCGCACCTCACGGTTAACGTCGGCTTCGGGTCAAAAGCTCCTGTCGAACACGAAGCCGCGATAGGTCTGCCAAGGGCCAGAAGCGGAAGAAGTACAGCCGAACCTAATCAGGTATTCCCCAGGTGGCACGCACAAATAAACGGGCCGGCGGCAGCACGGAGGCGAGGTCAACTGGGGCGCGGTCCAGCTTAATTGCAATCAGATCGTAGCTCGCACCATGGTCGCTCGTCGTGTCCCTTAGCATTACACCGTCCGCGGTGTTGCATCGACTCGAATGTCCTTCGCGGAAGCGCTTCTCCGAGACCAAGCATGTCTCACCAAGGATCGTTTCAGTTCGGCTGCTTTCCGGCGAAATCTGATCGGCGAACGCCCTAAGCGCCTTCTGGACGCTCAATCGTACCGGCTCGCCAGCCGCGTCGCTTTGAAAAAGAATGCTGAGCCGCTCTACCTCATTTTTGAACGTGATCTTACGACGTGGATGTCACGCTTGCCCGGCAAGCCTTCCGCGACGCGGGCGTTGCCGGAGCCATCGCCGACGCCGGGTCCGCCGAACTGCGATCGCCAGAACTGGAAAGGCACTTTGACGAGGGCGAGGTTCTCCCGCGTCAGCGTTATCGGCGCAGGATCAACGATGACGGCAGCACGGATACGCGCATCCCGTATCGGCTCAGGCGGCGTCTCGCCGCCTTGAAGCTGTGCGCACACGCCGGTCGTCTCCTTGCAGAGACTGGCGACCCTGGCAAAATCCGGCGTGATCCCCATCAGCACGAGGCCAGTCGACCCTCCGAGCGAGAAGCCGAAGTAGCCGACATTGGCAGGATCGATTGCCGCCCGGTCCTTCCAGTCGTTCAGCACAAAATCGAGCAGGCGTACAATGTCCGCCGGGCGCGATGCCCAAATCGACAGAGTATCGCGCCTCGAGGAGTCGTTGACCGTATCGCCGGGATGATTGATGGCGGCGACGATGAAGCCGGCATCGGCCAGCGCCTCCGCCGTATCATGATGTTGGCCGAAAAACCCGCCTCGGCCGTGCGAGAAGATCACCAGGGGCATCTTCGCGCCCGTGACGGGACAATCCTTCGCGCCCCTCAAGCCGAAATCAGCGCCGACCGACAAACTGCCCAGCGCCACATGGGTCGGCTCGCTCGCGCACGGATACCAGACTGCACCCGACAGCGCCGGGTCGGACTGGAGAAGCTGAATGCCTGCAGCCTGCACAGGCGAGCCAGGACAGCAGAGGATGACGGCCAAAGCCCAAAGCGTGCTGCGCAACGTTGCCCCCGATTTCGCGCTGCAGTTGAGCGGGGAACGATAGCGAAATTGTGGCTTCGATTGATCAGGCGCGCATCCCGAAGCAATCTGTCGGAAACCAAACAGGGAGGTCAACATGTCACTGCTCGGCAAGGCCGCCATCGCGATGTGGTGGAGCGTTCGTCCCGAACAGCTCACCGAGTTCGGCGACTGCATTCGCACGAGCACTTTCCCCAGCGGATGAGCATTCCCGGCTTCCAGCGCGGGTCACGCTGGACCAGCACGACGGATGCCGAGGGCTACTTCGTCTACGAGCTCGAGCATTACGACGTCCTCACGTCGAAGGGCTATCTCGACCGGCTCACTGCGCCGACACCGTGGTCGACGAAGATGATGCCGCATCATCTCTGCATGGTGCGCGGCCAGTGCCGGATCGCCGCGAGCTTTGGCGGCGGCATCGCAGGCTCGCGAGGCGCAAGGACGTCAGCGACGGGCCAATACGCGACTGTCACTCGCCGTCACTCCTCTCAGGGGAGCTGATGCATTCCCGTTCACTGCTCTCCGGCTCCGCGGCGCTCCCCCTCGGTGACGTCCCGTTTCGAATTTCGGAAATGATCTATGCCATAGGCGATCATCACTCCGACAATCCACCCGATAAAGATGCCCAGGTTGGTCCAGTGGCCGAACAGCTTCTTCTCAATCCAGCCGACACCCCAGACTGCGATGAGCCCTAACATCACCTTCAACAGCGTAGTACTCGTCTTTTCCTCTGAGAGCACTTCTCGCCTCCCTTGCAGCGCTCAGTGCTAAGCATATTGACGCCGACGGACCAACTCCGAGCGAAACCGATCTTCTAGCGTCGCCCGGCAGCTGCGCCCATCAGCTTTCGCGCCCCTTAAGCAGCGCAGATCAATTTCAGATCAGCTTCGAACCTGATGCTGCGCTTGCCCGCAAGCGCCGTGCCCTCGAGGAAACCGCCCTCGGCATCGCACGTCCCGGAAAAACCAATTCCAATCTCGTGTCCGCCGAATACCGGGTCTTCCCCTCGCGCCGGCGTATGCTCTTGATTGACCATCTGCCCTCTCCATCGACCGCTGGAGGAGGAATATGACCCCAGATAGTAGAAGAAGGCATCGCCACCCAGGATACGGCCGTTGTTCAATAGCATCACTCCAGTCAGGCCGCCGGGGACGCCGTCCAAGATTTTGAGATGGATGGAGTACAATCCGTTGGAAATGCCACCTTCACCAATCATCCCGGGCGCCGGAAGGTCGCTTTCATCCAGCGGGGTCATGATGGATCGAAAGACGGCACCGGGCACCTGCGGGGAGCTGCCCTCGAAGTGAAAGGCCTTACCAACCGCCCTTCCGACGACGGAAATTGACGAGACGTCTGAACCGAGCAAAGACCGATGATCGGCGCCAAAATTGTGTCGTCGGCTGGTCACTTCGACACGGATTGAGTCCCCCTCGACCTGGTAATTCCCAATATGAGCAAACCCTGAATTGCCGCCCAGCAACTTGCCCCGGCGCACATACGTGACGCTCCGTCCAACCGCTTGGTTGATCGAAAATTCGCTCTTGAAGAGGCCGTCGAAAGCGCTTGATAACTCGTTCATCCGGCACCACCGATTGACTCGGACTCCTCTTTTGCTCAGCGGCTAGTCTCGGAAGACCGAGAGTACCGTTCGATTATTTCGACATCGGGGTCGATGACGCCCTCGCGATAGCCGAACAAGTTGACGTCTGAGTTCGGGGCAGAGCAGACTTGCTCTGCCCTGCCCGTGGTTCGCTACTGGCCGCGCCTGCGTTACCACCACTAAGCACCACAAAATCCATTCAGTCAAAACCGATAATTGATGCCGCCCTTGGCCGTATGAAGCTGAACCTCGGTGTCCGTGAAGGACGCGCCGGGGAATGCAAGAGCATTGCCGTTCGACTTTCCGAGATTGATGTAGATGTACTCGGCCTTGAACGTCCAGCGCGGATCGAATGCCCATTCAAGACCGCCACCCGCGGAGAAACCCACCTGGACCTCCGACGAGGAAGCGCTTCGCGTCAGGGCCGGGAAGAAGCCGTTGAAATTGGCGATATTCGGCGTGGCGAGGTTGGAGGTGAAGATGCTGTTCTTGACGTGGCCCCAGGCGAAGCCACCGGTACCGTAGATCAGCACATTGTTCGCCGCGTATCCGAGACGTCCGCGGACCGTGCCGAAGACGTCGATTTCCTGCTTGAGATTGAATACGCCGGTGAAGGCGCCATTGTCGCCGCCGATCGTTCCGGTGACGCTGAAGGGGCGGCTCGCCGTCTCCTTAATGGCAGCGCCGCTGACATCCGCTTCCAGGCCGTACACGAACGTGCCGGACTGCCAGTTATAGCCGATCTGGCCGCCGCCAAACCCGCCCTTGGGGCTCACATCCAGGGTGAACGGCCCGGTGCCACCCGTGACGACATAGCCGGGGACCGTCCCGGTTGCGAGCGCGCCCGGATCGAAGGTCGCGGTCGGATCGCTCCAGCCATAACCGCCATGCACGCCGGCGTAAAAACCGGTCCAGCTGAATGCGACCGGCGCGGGCGGCGCCTTGGTGTAGGCCCTGCCGAGATCGGCCGCGAAGGCGGCGTGGGAGAGACAGAGAGCCGAGAGCAGGAGAGTACCAGAGACAATCGATTTCATGACTTCCCTCAAATTGCGCCGAGAGGCGGCGCACCCATGGAACGATTCAGTAGCGGCTTTTCGCCTGCCTATTTCACAGAGGTGATCGCAACCACCATCTGCATGCGCGTTTGCCACCGTGCACCTAGTCGCAATAGCAGAAGCCATAGACGGCACCGATCTTCGCAATGTGAATATCCGCACTGGTCTTTCGCGACGTGGTGTCTGCGTTCGACCTGAAAATGGTCGTGGTGCCCAGGGTCTGCGTGCTCGAGCTGGTCCGTGTCTCGTTGCGGTCGATGTCGAAGTGCATGTAGCGATATTCGCCGCGCAATGACCATCGCTGCGTCAGCTTGAACTCGCCGCCCGCGCCGGCCGTATAACCCGCCACCCACTTGCCGTTGGGCCCTTCGAAATTGCCGGGATCGGGAAAAGTGAAATGGCCCAGCGCCAGGCCGCCGAGACCGTAAAGCATCAAGTTCGGGGTCATGAGATAGCCGGCCCGGCCGATCACGCCGACGTTCGAGCGCAATTGCTCGCTGGCCTGCATCGCCACCTGATTGACACCTGTCGTCACGACACCGTTGGAAACTTGCCGGGTATTCCTCGTTTGCTCGCCGACCGTCTTGAACGCGACATCGGAGAACAGCGTGCCTTCGATCTGACCGCCGGCCACGACATTGCCGGCTCGCCAATTGTAGCCTGCGAACAGGTCGACCATCGAGCCCATCGTGTCGCCGACGGCATTGCCGCGGGTCGTCGTGCTGACGACGCCATTCGTCGTTAGCACAGCGCCATTGAAATTCTGCTGGGCGGAGTCGGCCGTCGAGGCGAGGTTCTGTCGGGCGCGGCCTGCGCCGGCAGCGAAATAGGCGCCGAGATAGGGGCCCGCCCAGTGGTCGCTGGGCGCGCCAGGCATCGCGGCCATGGCCGAACGCGGTCCGCCTTCACCGAACCGGTAGACCATGCCGATCTTCCCGGTGTGGAAATCGGCATTGATCTGACGATGGGTGCTGTCGGTGGACACAGAGGTCCTGGAGGATCCGGTCGATTGCGAGTTCGATGCGAATTTGCTGGTTTCGTTGCGGTCGAAGCCGTAATGCGCATAGCGATACTCGCCACGCAGCGACCAATTGCCTGTCAGCTTCACTTCGCCGCCGGCGCCCAATGTGTAGCCGGCCACCCACTTGCCGCTGGAATCGCCGCGGCTGAAGTCCCCGTCTGCGTTAGTGAAATGCCCCAGCGCCAGACCCCCGAGGCCGTAGAGCAGCACGTTCGGTGTCACCAGATAACCGGCCCGGCCGATCACGCCGACATTCGAACGCAGCTGCTGCGGAGCCTGGCTCGCGGCGGTTTGCGAGCCCGAGAACCGCGAGGTGACAGCTCCGTTCGAGGTGTCGACTGAGGTGAATGTCTGAGGACCGATGGTGTTGAACGTAACGTCGGAGAACACCGAGCCTTCGATCTGCCCGCCGGCCACGACATTGCCGGCGCGCCAATTGTAGCCCGCGAAAAGATCGACCATCGAGCCCGTCACGTCCCCGACGGGACGGCCGCGCGCCGATTCAGTGCTGGTGGAGGTCGTGGTCCCGACGCTGGTGATCGTGCTGGTCCTGCTGTTGTTCGTTGCGATGGTTTCCGCCGCACGTCCGGCACCGGCACCAAAATAGGCACCGATATAGGGTCCCGCCCAGCCGTCGCTCCAGGCCGGGCCCGGCGGTGCCGCCATCGCCGACCGCGCGCCTGACGCGCCGAATTGGTAAACCAGTCCAACCTTGCCGACGTGGAAATCGGCATCGATATGCCGCCGGTGGACGGTGCTGTTGGTGGACGTGTTGGTGCCGCCGCCCGATACGGACGTCGACGAGTTGCCTGACGGCTCGTTACGGTCATATCCGAAATGCATGTAGCGGTATTCGCCGCGCAGCGACCAGCTGTCCGTCAGCTTGACCTCGCCGCCCGCGCCCGCGACATAACCGGCCACCCATTTGCCGTTCTTGTCGCTGACCTGCGCTTCCGGGTCGGGATAATTGTCGGGATAGGTCAGGTGCCCCAGCGCCAGTCCTCCGAGGCCGTACAGCAGCACATTCGGTGTCACCAGATAACCGGCCCGGCCGATCACGCCGACGTTCGAGCGCAATTGCTGCCGGTCCTCGATGCTGTTCGTCCCCGATTCTGTCGAGGTGACGACGCCGTTGTCGCTCGACACCGAGCTGTATGCCTCGTTGCCGACCATCCTTGTGGTGACGTCGCTGAACAGGGTGCCTTCGATCTGCCCGCCGACCACGACATTGCCGGTTCGCCAATTGTAGCCCGCGAACAGATCGACCATCGAACCGGTCATATTGCCGGCGAGATTGCCGAATCCTGATTGCGTGAATGCCGACGACCCGCCGGGGACGCTGACACCGCCTTCGTCGTCGATTCTCGTGGAGGTCTGCCTTGCCCGCCCGGCGCCGGCGCCGACGTAAGCACCGATATAGGGGCCGGCCCAGCTGTCACCCCAGGCGCTTGCGAATGAAGACCCGCGTGCTGCCGAAGGTATCGCCGCCATTGCGGACAGCGGCCCGGAATCACCGAATTGGTAGACCAGACCGATCTTGGCCAGGTGGAAATCAGCATTTATGCGTGACGAAAAGGATTGACTGCTAGTCGAGACGGACGTGGTTGCGCCCGTCGCCGAGTTGGCCGTTGAGCTGGCGGCTGCGCTCCGGTTGAAGCCAAAGTTCAGATACCGATACTCGCCGCGCAGCGACCAATTGCCGGTCAGCTTCAGCTCGCCGCCGGCGCCGACCGTGTAGCCGGCCACCCATTTGTTGTTGTCACCGCCGAAAGGATCGGCGCCGTCGGCAAAGGTAAAGTGACCGAGCTCGAGGCCGCCGAGGCCATACAGCAGCAGATCCGGACGCGCGAGAAAACCGACCCGGCCGATCAGCCCGACCCGCGAGCGCAGCTGCTGGTTGCTCTGCACGATCGCCGTGCGGGCACCCGTCGAGGTCACCGCCCCGAGCAGCACGTTGGTGCTGACGCTGTTGAGCGTCTCGTTGCCGAACGGCTTCAACGCGACATCGGAAAAGACCGTGCCTTCGACCTGCCCGCCCGCCACGATACTCCCGGCCTGCCAATTATACCCCGCGAACAGATCGACCATCGAACCGGTCACATCGCCCGCAAGATTGCTCGCGGTCGTTCCGACCAAGGTCGAGCTCGACGTCACAACACCGGCGTTTGTCGAGACAGAACTGTTACCGAAACGGCCCGTCGAGGATTCCGTCACACGTCCGGCACCCGCGCCGAAATAGGCGCCGATATAAGGCCCCGCCCAGCTATCCACCCAAGCGGGTCGGGGTGGCGCCTTCACAGAGAGGTCGGCGGCCAGAGCTCCTGCAGAAACCATGATCGAGGCGCCAGCCAATGAAGCGCCCGTCAGTGATGTCAGCTTTTTCACTCCACCCCCCAATTCCAATTCCAAAGCAGGCGCTCCAAAACCACAGGAACGCGCCCCGTCAAAAGGCGTAGCGCACCACGCCCTTGCCGCCGTCGTTTGATGGCTAAGTTACTGACACGTCATGGCCATCGGCTTCTTGTCCTGGCCTGCACCCGAGTTGAACGATTCCGCATCGTCTGCCCTTTTCGGAATCCATGTTGCTCGGTGGATACATTCGCCCGTTCAAAGCATGACGAAGTTTGACAGCGACGCGCTCGACTTAGACTGGCGCGCGCAGCCAATTGGTTCTCGCAGAGAATGCGGCGCTTTACCGCACACGTAGCGCTTGCGCCGCGATAAACTCTGCGGCGGTATCAAGTTACACCTGAACTTTGCCGTGCAACGATGTCCAAGGTCGTATTCGCTTCGGATCAGCTTCCCGCGCATCTTGACGAAGGTGCGCGCCAGCGGCTGTGGCTCGACCTGTTCACCGACCATTTGTGCGCGGCGGACATTTCGTTCTTTCCCGATGCGCCGTTTTACTCGCGGTCCGAATTCCTGAAACTCGGCGATATCGCAGTCACCCAGCTTGAGGCTAATATTCAGACGGCAGTTCGTACCCAGCGTCACGTCGAAGCCGATACCCGCGGCGACTACATCATCGGCACCACGTTCAACGGTGTGAGTACGCTGATCAGGCAGGAAGGCCGCGAAGCCATTCGCGGCGCGGGGGAGGCGATGCTCTATACCAACGCCGCGCCGATCGCGTCGCAACTTGATGGGCCGATCGCCTTTCGCGGCATCACGGTGCCGCGCGCGCTGCTGGCCGAGCGGCTGCCGAATTTCGAGGACCTTGCCGTGAAGCCGTTGGCTGCATCGCCGGCCTTGCGTCACCTGGAGCGCTATCTCGCCATCGTCATCGACTCCGACATCGATGCCGACCTCGTGCTGAAGGAGAACATCGGCACGCATCTCATCGATCTGGTCGCGCTGGCCCTCGGCGCCCGCGGCGATTCAGCCGAGCTTGCGACGCGGCGCGGGTTGCGTGCCGCGCGGCTGCAGGACGTGATCGCAGATATCAGGGGGCGTTTCGCTGATCCGTCGTTTTCGCCGAGCGAACTTGCACGCAAGTTAGGGCTTTCGCCGCGTTACGTCCAGGAACTGCTGCAGGAGACCGGATCGAGCTTTACCGAACGTGTCACCGAGCTGCGGTTGCAGAAGGCACGGAAGATGCTGCTCGATTCCCGCTACAACCGATCGAAGATCAGCGATATCGCCTATGCCTGCGGATTCAACGAGGTGTCCTACTTCAACCGCTGTTTCCGCCGCCGCTTCGGAACTTCGCCGAGGCATTATCGGCGCGATGTCGGCGAGCCGATGTGATCGGACGCGCAGTCCGGCGCTCCGCTGGGCTCGCGTCCACCACGCACCATGATAGCCTCCGATCGCGTCGTGGCTGCGGCTTGCCAGGCGGAGACACCTTGCCGCCCCTGTTGGTGTTGAGGCAAAATGTCCGCAAGAAAGTCAGGGCTATCGCATATGACTAGTGGCGGCCTGCGCGCACTCCGCCCTCATCCTGAGAGCCCGCCTAAAGCGGGCGTCTCGAAGGATGGCAGCAAGGAGAAGCTTTCAAATGCGGTAGCCCCGCGCAAGGCAGGGAGGTCAGCATGTCACTGCTCGGCAAGGCCGCCGTCGCGATGTGGTGGAGCGTCCGCCCGGAGCAGCGCAGCGAGTTCGGCGACTGGCATTCGCACGAGCACTTTCCCGAGCGGCTGAGCATTCCCGGTTTTCGGCGCGGGTCACGCTGGACCAGCACGACTGACGCCGAGGGTTTCTTCGTGCTCTACGAGCTCGAGCACTACGGCGTTCTCACGTCGAAGGGATATCTCGACCGGCTGAATACACCGACACCGTGGTCGACAAAGATGATGCCGCATCATCTCGGCATGGTGCGCAGTCAGTGCCGGATCGCCGCGAGCTTTGGCGGCGGCATCGCAGGCGCGCTCGCCACCATCAGGCTGTCGCCGCTCAACGGACGGGCCGCCGAGCTGCAGGCGCGCCTTCTCGATACGCTTGGCGCTCTCGCCTCCAAGCCGGGGCTGACGGGCGCCCACCTCCTCCTGACCGATACGCCCAAGACGAGTTCGCCCACCACTGAACAGCAAATCCGCGGCAATGACGGTGCCGCCGATTGGATCATTCTGGTGTCAGGTTACGATATCGATGCGGTTGACGCTGTCATCGCCGGACAGCTCTCGCCGCCATCGCTTCAAAGAGCGGGCGCTCAGGATGGTCCGACGCTCGGTCGTTACAGGTTGGCGTTCACAATGACACCGAATGACGTTGGGGCCTAGGCCGAGCCGATCAAAGAGCGCGCCGCTGCTCCGCAAAGAACTTCCTTGCCGCGGCTTGAAGTTTGCGCCCATCGTTTGGCCGTAGACCAAACAATGAGCGCCTCCTGAACTCATTTGGGCGTCGAGCTCTTCTTGGAGGATTGTCCGCCAGGGGTGCTGCTGCCCGAGCCGTCCGTGGTGCCGGTCGACGAGGTCCCGGTCGTCATGCCGCCTTTGGTTTTGTCATTGTTCTTCGTGGTGTCGCTCGTTCCGCCCACCCCGGATTGCGCGCCTCCCTGTTGCTGACTGGGTTGCGCCATTGCGGTGGATCCCATCATCGAGGCGATCGCTGCGCCCAGCATGAGCTTCTTGATCATCTGACTTGTCTCCTGTTCTGACTGCCAACAACAAGCCGATACGCTCCGTGTTCCTCACCTGCAGCGGTTAAACCTGAAGTCTCCACATCGTCATGGCCGGGCTTGCCGGGCTCGCGACGTCGGCCGCCCCTGCGACAAATAATCTGCAATACGCATGTCGGATCGGCGCCTTCCCCGTCGTCCTCGTGACATGAATGGGCCATAGAGGCCAGCTCGGGCCCATCAACACTGAGGATAACAAACCATGCCCAATACTGTCCGCCTGCACCGCGTTCTCGCCACCAGCCCGGAGAAGGTCTATCGCGCCTTTCTGGAAGCCGACGCGATGGCGAAATGGCTTCCGCCGAACGGCTTTACCTGCACGGTGCATCATTTCGAGCCCAAGGTCGGCGGCACGTTCAAGATGTCATTCCGGAACTTCACGACGGGCAACAGCCATTCGTTCGGCGGCGAATATCTCGAGCTCGTGCCGGGCGAACGTCTCCGCTACACCGACAGATTCGACGACCCCAATCTGCCCGGCGAAATCCAGGTGACCGTGATCCTGAAGAAAGTCTCGGTCGGCACCGAGATCGACATCACGCAGGCCGGTATCCCCGACGTCATTCCACCGGAGGCGTGCTATCTTGGCTGGCAGGAATCGCTGCGTAATCTGGCCAAGCTCGTCGAGCCGGAGATCAATGAATAGCGTTCAGTATCGTAGGGTTGGCAAAGCGACTTGTCCGCCGTAGCTCGAAGAGCGAAGGCGGAAGCGTGCCCACCAACGGTCTCTCAACCTCGCAAAGATGGTGGGCACGGCGTGCGAAGAGCGCGCCTTTGCCCACCCTACGGCACTTGCCAGATGGCGCGCACGGCGGAGCGCGCCTTTGCCTACGCGGCGGCACTGGTGTGCGGTCTTGATTTGTATCAAGCCGTCAAGACGGCGAAGCGGCTAGGAGCAGAAGTCTTCCCTGCGCGCGTCGGAGGCGAAATGATGCGATCTGCTGTCGAATGGTTGATCATTGCCGGTGTTGCCGCCGGTTTCGCCACCGCGGCCAAGGGCGAAGACGTCGATATCGGCAAGGCGGAATTTCAGTCTTCGTGCGCGAGCTGTCATGGCGCCGATGCAAGGGGCAGCGGACCCGTCAGCAGTCAGCTCAAGATCCGGCCTTCCGACTTGACCATGTTGACCAAGAACAACAACGGGGTGTTTCCCACCAACGCCGTTTACGAAACCATATACGGGTCGAAATCGGTTCCGGCGCACGGCACCCGTGAAATGCCGATCTGGGGCGAGCGGTTCAACCCCATCGTCAACCTGCCTCACGCCGTCGATTCCTATTATTGGCAAAAGGCAGGGCCGCAGCAGAACCCGGAGGTCGTCGTGCGGACTCGCATTCTCGCGGTGATCGACTACCTGAACCGAATTCAGCAGAAATAGCGATCAAACAGCGTCGCCGCACAGACGCCGAACGCCGCCTGCTATGCCTTCGCGGCAGGCCCTCCGCCTGCCGTCCAGCGCTCGGGATCCGCGCTGTGCCCGATCAGCGCCAGGCCATAGGCGATCGACTCGAACTGGTCGCCGGACATCAGGCGCTCGTTGCCGAAGCGGTCGGCGAACAATTTTCGGACCGCAGGCACAAACGAGGTGCCGCCGGTCAGGAACACCTTCTCCACCTCGCGTGAGGCGATGCGGGCCTCGGCCAGCACCTTGTCGACGGTGGCACCTAACCGGGCGATGTCGTCGGCAATCCAGGCTTCGAATTTCTTCCGCGTGATGGCCGCGCCGATGTCGACGCCGCCGCCCCTAAAGCGGAAGTCCACCTCGTCCTGCGCCGAGAGGCCGACCTTGGCGTCGGACACCGCGCGGTAAAGCGCAAAGCCGAGGTCGAGATCGACGATGGTGATGAAATCCTCGAGCAGCTCGGGCTTCAGCGCGGTGCGCGCGAGCTCGCGGAGCTCGCGCAGATCGCCGTTGCTCTTCATCATCGCGAGCTGATGCCAGCGCGCCAGGTTGGTGTAATGGCCGGTCGGAACCGGTAGCACCTTGTCGAACGAGCGGAAGCTGGAGCCCTTGCCGAGCCGCGGCGACACGATGTGGTCGACGATGCGATAGTCGAAGGTGTCGCCGGCAACGCCGATGCCGGCATGGCCGAGCGGCTCGGCGCGAAGGACGCCGCCCGCACGCGAGAAACGCATCACGGAGAAATCGCTGGTGCCGCCGCCGAAATCGGCCACCAGCACGGTGGCATCGCGCTCCAGCCTGCGGGCAAACGAGAACGCCGCGCCCACGGGCTCGTAGACATAGCGCGCGTGGCCGGCGCCCAAGCGCTCGAACGCGGCGCGGTAGCGCTGCATCGCCAGCGCCTCGTCGGGATTGCCGCCGGCAAAGCGCACAGGGCGGCCGACCGTGATGTTCGCCGCCTCGAAGCCGAACTTGTCCCCGCCATGGCGCGCCAGCGTGCGCAGGAACGCCGCCAGGATGTCCTCGAATTTGTAGCGCTGCCGGAAGACTTGCGTGGTGTTGAAGCTCGAGCTCGCTGCGAAGGTCTTGAACGATTGCAGGAAACGGTAGACGTGGCGTCCTTCGAGAAACTGCTCGATCGCCCATGGCCCGCCCTCCGCCTGGGCACCGGCGCCCGGCCGGTCCTCCCAGAAGCACAGGGCCGACACGTAGACGCTGTGGCGCTGCCCGCCATGGTCGAAGCGAATGGCTTCGACCCGGCGGTCGTCCGCCGCCAGCGCAACGACCGTGTTGCTCGTGCCAAAATCGATGCCGATCGAGACGGCGGGCGAGGCGCTCGACATGAACCACTCTGAATGATGCTTGGAAAGGGGGCAGAGCACTAACGGCTTTGCCGTCCCCTTGCAAGACCTGGTCCGAGATGGTCGAGCCGGACCTCACGTCGCGTGGCTGGCAGGCACGTGATCAGTTGGACTGATCGCCTCGACGCCAGGCCGGAAACGGATCGGCGAGAGCGGACCATGCGGCGATGTCCATGGTGGACGTATCAGGGACAAGGCATGCGTCCAGCCTGCCACGGATCTCGGCCTCGTCCATGCCGGTGCCGATGAACACGATCTCCTGGCGACGATCGCCGTACAGCTTGTCCCAATACTGGCCGAGCCGCTTGCGCCAGGCCTCATCGTTCGGCCACCGCTCCTTTGGAACGCTCGCCCACCAGAACCCCAGCGCTTCGGTCCTCACGATCGCTCCCGCCTGGCTGATCTCGCCGAGCCATTGCGGCCTCGTCGCCAGCCAGAAATGACCCTTCGCCCGGATCACGCCTGGCCAGGATGCCTTGACGAACTTGTCGAACTTCGCCGGATCGAACGGCCGGCGGGCGCGGTAGACGAAGTTCTTGACGCCATATTCCTGCGTTTCAGGCACGTGGTCGGCGAAACCATAGAGCTCCTTGTACCAGAGCGGATGCTGCTGGGCCTTCTCGAAGTCGAACCGGCCGGTGTTGAGCACGCGGTCGAACGGCACGCGGCTGTGATTGGCCTCGATGATGTCGGCTTCGGGATTCAACGAGCGGATGATCTGCCGTGCCGCCTCGCGCTGTTGCGGCGAGGCATCGTCCACCTTGTTGAGGACGATCACGTCGGCGAACTCGATCTGCTCCACGAGGAGATCGACCAGCGTCCGCTTGTCGCCGTCCAGCGCCTCGCCGCGCTCGCCGAGGAACTCGGTCGAGGAATAGTCCTTCAGCAGGTTGGCGGCGTCGACCACCGTCACCATCGTGTCCAGGTGGGCGATGTCGGAGAGGCTTTCGCCCTCTTCCGAGCGGAAATCGAACGTCGCTGCGACCGGGAGCGGCTCCGAAATGCCGGTCGATTCGATCAGCAGATAATCGAAGCGCCCGCTTTCGGCGAGCGCACGCACCTCCCTCAGGAGATCGTCGCGCAGGGTGCAGCAGATGCATCCGTTGGTCATCTCCACCAGTTTCTCGTCAGTCCGCGAGAGGTTGGCACCACCATCGCGGACGAGGTCCGCATCGATGTTCACCTCGCTCATGTCGTTCACGATCACCGCCACTTTCAGGCCGTGCCGGTTGTTCAGGACGTGATTCAGCAAAGTGGTCTTTCCAGCCCCGAGGAAGCCGGACAAGACGGTGACGGGGAGTTTGGGCATGGAGATCGAACAGCCTCTTGAGGGGGTTGGGCCGAGGACGACGAGACACGGCACCTCACTATGTAATGTTATAACATTACATTCTCTGTTCGACCTGACCCTGTCAAGGCGCTCGGCCCGCCCAGGGTTCACCGCCTATGCCGCAATGCGGAAGAAAGAATGCTGCTATGCAAACAAGAGCATAGACGCTGGCATCTGGCATACATAGATTGTTCCCAGAAATGAGACAGCAAGACTGACTGTTCTCAAGAAAGGGATTTTCGATGTCCAAGACCGCTTCCGTCGCTCTTGCGCCCTCCTCCTCGCTGTTCGCCCGCCTGATGGCCGCGATCGACGGCTTGCTGCTGGCGAGCGCCGAAATCTCCAATCGCAACGGGGACTTGCCGCGTTTCGGCCTGTAAGAAGGCCTTCGCTGCCTCACCGAACGGGCGACGGCACAGAAGCCAAAAACACGTTGTTTGACCAAATGGCCCCGCCTGTCGGGGCCATTTCTGTTTGGCAGCGCGCCCTCCCACGCAGGCGAGCGCAACTGCGACGATTAGTCCGCCGATGCCAACCGACGATTCCGGTTGTTTGTCTACTGGCATTTCGCATACCATCCATTCAAACAAGAATGGTTGCACGATTCAAAAGTGTAAGGACGGGGAAGCGTAACGCAGGACGGAAGGCCGAGGGGCATGTTTGCCGCGCCCTTGGCGAAGCCTTAGCCGAAAGATGCGGATGCCGCGCGTTATCCCTGCTCATACAGTTTCTATCGGGACTGCCATGGGTGCTAGACCGCAAGGGTAAACCCGGGGCATGTGACTCGGGATGGGCTGACGCAAGCCGACAAAGAGCGGCTGCGTTGAGGGTTCGACAGGGAGTGAACAAGATGAAGCCATTCGTTCTGAATGTCGCCTTGGCGGCAATGGTGATGTCGTGCGCGAGCAGCACCGCAAGCCGTGCCGCCTGGGAGCCGGTCCGTCCGGTCGAGTTCATCGTGCCCGCGGGTACCGGAGGCGGCGCCGATCAGATGGCGCGCACCATCCAGGGCATCGTCACCAAGCACAATCTGATGAAGCAGCCGCTGGTCGTCATCAACAAGGCCGGCGGCGCAGGTGGTGAAGGCTTCCTCGATGTGAAGACGTCGGCGAACAATCCGCACAAGATCATCATCACGCTGTCGAACCTGTTCACGACGCCGCTGGCGACGGGCATCCCCTTCAACTGGAAGGATTTGACTCCGGTTGCGATGCTGGCGCTCGACGAATTCGTGCTCTGGGTCAATGCCGAGAAGCCGTACAACTCCGTCAAAGACTATGTCGAGGCCGCGAAGAAGGCACCAAGCGGCACGTTCAAGATGGGCGGCACCGGGTCCAAGCAGGAAGACCAGATCATCACGGTCGGCATCGAGAAGGCCATAGACACCAAGTTCACCTACATTCCCTACAAGGGCGGCGGCGAAGTCGCGGTGCAGCTGGTCGGCAACCACGTCGATTCGACCGTCAACAACCCGATCGAGGCGGTCGCGCAATGGCGCGGCGGCAAGCTCCGTCCGCTCTGCGTGTTCGACGCCCAGCCGATGGCCTATGACGAGCCGATCGCCGACGGCAAGGCCTGGAAGGATATTCCGACCTGCAAGTCGCAGGGCCTTGCAATGGAATATCTCATGCTGCGCGGCATCTTCATGTCGCCCAAGGCCACGAAGGACCAGGTCGAATATTACGTCGAGCTGTTCAAGAAGGTCCGCGCCACGCCGGAGTGGCAGGAGTTCATGAAGAGCGGCGCCTTCAACACGACCTTCCTGACCGGCGCCGATTACGCCAAGTGGATCGAGGCGGAGGAGAAGCGGCACGAAAGCCTGATGAAGGAAGCCGGCTTCCTCGCATCGGCGAATTGAGCTGCGACATCGGCGGCGGCTGAGGACGTCGTCCTCACGCCTGCCGCGCCCCGCGAAAGATTGCGTTCCCGCCTGGAGGTCCCATGACTGAACGATCCAGATCCGACGCAGGCCCGGCGCACAAGACGCTGGAAATCGGCATGGCGCTGCTGATCGGCGTGTTCGGCCTCATCGTGATCTTCGGCAGCCTGAAGGCCGGCATCAACTGGGGCGCAGAGGGGCCGCGCGCCGGCTTCTTTCCCTTTTACGTCGGCGCCGCAATCGTCGGTGCGAGCGCCCTCAATCTCTGGCATGCGCAGCGCGACGACGATGGCCGGCTGTTCGCAGAATGGGGGCAGCTGCGCCAGGTCTTGAGCGTCGTGGTGCCGACCGCGATCTACGTCGGTTCGATGCCGTTCATCGGACTCTACGTCGCCTCGATGGTCTTCATCGCCTGGTTCATGCGCTGGCTCGGCGGCTATCGCTGGCTGACGGTGGCCGCGATCGCGATCGGCATGCCGGTCGTCACCTATCTGGTTTTCGAACGCTGGTTCCTGGTGCCGCTGCCCAAGGGTCCGCTCGAGGAATGGCTCGGTCTGTGAGAGCCACGCGTTCGTTCAATTGCAGCTGCAGGACGTTTTGACATGGAAGAGTTGGCCAATCTGTTTCACGGCTTCGCGGTCGCCCTGCAGCCCTACAACATCATGCTGATGGTGATCGGCATCACGCTCGGCGTCATCATCGGCGTGCTGCCGGGGCTCGGGGGCGCCAACGGCGTCGCGATCCTGCTTCCGCTGACCTTCAGCATGCCGCCGACATCGGCAATCATCATGCTGTCCTGCATCTATTGGGGCGCATTGTTCGGCGGCGCCATCACCTCGATCCTGTTCAACATTCCCGGCGAGCCATGGTCGGTGGCGACCACCTTCGACGGCTATCCGATGGCGCAGCAGGGCAAGCCCGGCGAAGCGCTGACGGCGGCCTTCACCTCCTCCTTCATCGGCGCGCTGTTTGCCGTCATCATGATCACGCTGGTCGCGCCGCTCGTCGCGGGCTTTGCGCTGCGATTTGGTCCGGCGGAGAAGTTCGCGGTGTATTTCCTCGCCTTCTGCTCCTTCGTCGGCCTCAGCAAGGAGCCGCCATTCAAGACCATCGCCGCGATGATGATCGGCTTTGCGCTCGCGGCCGTCGGACTGGACTCGATCACCGGGCAATTGCGGCTGACCTTCGGCGTAACCGAACTGCTCAACGGATTCGACTTCCTGATTGCCGTGATCGGCCTGTTCGGCATCGGCGAAATCCTGCTGACCATGGAGGAAGGGCTCGCCTTCCGCGGCGGCAATGCCAGCATCAACCTTCGTGTCGTGCTCCAGACCTGGCGCGAGCTGCCCGCCTACTGGATGACCTCGCTGCGGTCCTGCCTGATCGGCTGCTGGATGGGCGTCACGCCAGCCGGCGCCACGCCCGCCTCCTTCATGAGCTACGGCATCGCCAAGCGCCTGGCGCGACGCGGCAACAATTTCGGCAAGGGCGAGATCGAGGGCGTGATCGCGCCGGAGACGGCCGCACATGCCGCCGGCACCTCGGCGCTGCTGCCGATGCTGTCGCTCGGCGTGCCCGGCTCGCCGACCGCCGCCGTGCTGCTCGGCGGATTGCTGATCTGGGGCCTGCAGCCCGGGCCCATGTTGTTCGTCGAGCAGAAGGAATTCGTCTGGGGCCTGATCGCCTCGATGTATCTCGGCAATCTCGCCGGCCTCATTGTCGTGCTCACCTGCGTGCCGATCTTCGCCGCGATCCTGCGCGTGCCGTTCGGCATCATCGCGCCGCTGATCCTGGTGCTCTGCGCGATCGGCGCCTACTCGGTGCACAACAGCACCTTCGACGTGATGCTGATGCTGGTGTTCGGGGTGCTCGGCTATCTCCTCAAGAAGTGCAATTACCCGCTCGCGCCCTTGGTGCTCGCCATCGTGCTCGGCGACAAGGCCGAGGAAGCCTTCCGCCAATCGCTGCTGGGCTCGCAAGGCTCGCTCGGGGTGTTCTTCTCCAACGGCCTCGTCAGCACCATCATGGCGCTCGGCTTGGTCGCCCTGTTCTGGTCCGCGATCCAGGAAGGCTACAGCCGGCTGCGCACGTCGATGGCGTGAGGCGGGACCTGCGCAATCCGCATCGGTACCAACGCCAAATTGCCGCACTCCAGACTTCTGGAATATAGAATTCCAGGAATTGCGCCGTCCCCCGCCGACGGCGTCTCGGCGCACGCGACCAATGCAGGCGTGCAAGAACGCCAAGTGCATTGGCTTTCAACAATGCCCCGCGACGTTGCCCAAGGTAAGATAAAGTGCTGCAAAAGCAGTCACTTAGGTTGAATCAACTGCAATCGCCGCCATCACGCCGACAGCGATCGGGCTTTACATTTCCGCGCTCATAGCGCATGTGAACAAGCCCGCGCTATTTCGCCGCACCTTCCCGTCCTCGCTTGAATCTTGGCATATTGCATACCAGAGTGCGCACCAGCGCATGCATAAAAATGATGGGCGCGTTTGGGAGGGTTTTTGATGACGGACATGGTGCAGTCGGCAGCAGCGGCCCCGAGTGCCGCGCGCGTAAGCGATGCCTATCGCTGGGCGCAATTGGCGATCGGTGTGGCGGCGATGGTGATGATCGCCAACTACCAATATGGCTGGACGTTCTTCGTCCCCGACATCCAGAAGACGTTCGGCTGGGATCGCGCCTCGATCCAATGGGCCTTCACGCTCTTCGTGTTGTTCGAGACCTGGCTGGTGCCGGTTGAAGGATGGTTCGTCGACAAATACGGTCCGCGCATCGTGGTGCTGGTCGGCGGCGTGCTCTGCGCTATCGGCTGGGCGATCAACGCGCAGGCGACCTCGCTGAACGGCTACTATCTCGGCATGATCATCGCAGGCATCGGCGCCGGCGGCGTCTACGGCACCTGCGTCGGCAACGCGTTGAAATGGTTTCCGGACAAGCGCGGTCTTGCGGCCGGCATCACGGCCGCGGGCTTCGGTGCAGGCTCCGCGCTGACCGTCGCGCCGATCCAGGCCATGATCAAGGACAGCGGATTCCAGACCACCTTCCTCTATTTCGGCCTCGGGCAAGGCATCATCATCTGCCTCCTCGCCTTCTTCCTGCTCGCGCCGAAAGCGGGTCAGGTGCCGAACGTGGTGGCGAATGCCAATATCATCCAGACCCGGCGCAACTATCAGCCGACCGAAGTGCTGCGCCAGCCGATCTTCTGGCTGATGTACTTCATGTTCGTGATCGTCGGCGCGGGTGGACTGATGGTCACCGCGAACCTGAAGCCGATTGCGGTTGACTGGAAGGTCGACAGCGTCCCGGTGACGCTGATGGCGGTGACGATGACGGCGGTGACCTTCGCGGCCACGATCGACCGCGTGCTCAACGGCCTGACGCGTCCGTTCTTCGGCTGGATCTCCGACATGATCGGCCGCGAGAACACGATGTTCATCGCCTTCGGCATGGAAGGGTTCGGCATCTGGATGCTCTACCTCTGGGGCCACGATCCGGTCTGGTTCGTGCTGCTCTCGGGCTTCGTGTTCTTCGCCTGGGGTGAGATCTACTCGCTATTCCCCTCGACCTGCACCGACACGTTCGGCACCAAGTTCGCAACCACCAATGCCGGCCTGCTCTACACCGCGAAGGGCACCGCCGCGCTGCTGGTGCCGATCGCCAACTACATGCAGCAATCGTCGGGCACCTGGGACAGCGTGTTCATCATCGCGGCCGGCGCCAACATCCTGGCTTCGCTGCTGGCGATCGCGGTGCTCAAGCCCTGGCGCAAGATCGTGGTCGCGAAGTCGACGATCTGACCGGCGGTACAATTCAGCAAGCACGACGCCCGGCCTCACGGCCGGGCGTTTTTCTTTGGCCATCGCCGCATCGCATCGCCGGGGCGCGGGCGGAGCCACCAAGAAGTGACAAGTTTGGGCTTGCAATCTGGAATATCGTATACCAATCTCCGCGCCGCGTCTGCGACGATAAGCCACAATACTCGCGACATCAGGTCGTCTTGCGATCCTGTGTCACAGACAATCAGGCGCATTGGGAGGTTCTCGATGATTTCCAGCCCGGACGGCGCCGTCACCGCCGCGCCGCTTCGCTCCGGTTTCCGCTGGCTCCAGCTCGGCATGGGTATCGTCTGCATGGCGATGATCGCCAATCTGCAATATGGCTGGACGCTGTTCGTCGATCCGATCGATGCCGCCCACCACTGGGGGCGCGCCGCAATCCAGCTCGCCTTCACCATCTTCGTCGTCACCGAGACCTGGCTGGTGCCAGTCGAGGCCTGGTTCGTCGACAAATACGGCCCGCGCATCGTCATCATGTTCGGCGGCGTGATGATCGCACTGTCCTGGATCCTCGACGCCTCCGCCGACAGCCTCACCCTGCTCTATGCGGCGGCGATCGTCGGCGGCATGGGCGCGGGTGCCGTGTACGGCACCTGCGTCGGCAACGCGCTGAAATGGTTTCCCGACCGCCGCGGCCTCGCGGCGGGCGCGACCGCTGCCGGCTTCGGCGCAGGGGCCGCGATCACCATCGTGCCGATCGCGAGCATGATCGCCTCGAGCGGCTATCAGCACGCCTTCCTCACCTTCGGCATCGCCCAGGGCCTCGTCGTGTTCGTGCTCGCCTTCTTCATCCAGTCGCCGCGCCTCTCCATTCCGCCGAAGAAGAAGCAGCTCAACCTGCCGCAGACCAGGATCGATTTCACCCCGCCGCAAGTGCTGCGCAGCCCTGTTTTCTGGGCGATGTATCTCGTCTTCGTCATGGTCGCTTCCGGCGGGCTGATCACTGCGGCGCAGATCGCCCCGATCGCACACGACTTCGGGATTGCCGACACGCCGGTGACGCTCGCCGGCTTCCAGATGGCGGCGCTGACCTTCGCGATCTCGCTCGACCGCATCTTCGACGGATTCGGGCGACCCTTCTTCGGCTGGGTCTCCGACACGATCGGCCGCGAGCCCACCATGTTCATCGCCTTCGGCACCGCCGCCTTGATGCTGCTGACGCTCTCGGCCTATGGCCGGGTGCCTGTCGTCTTCGTGCTGGCGACCGCGGTGTATTTCGGCGTGTTCGGCGAGATCTATTCGCTGTTCCCCGCGACCTGCGGCGACACCTTCGGCGCGAAGTTCGCAACCACCAACAACGGCATGCTCTACACTGCGAAGGGCACGGCTTCCCTGCTCGTCCCGCTCGCGAGCGTGATCTCGACCGCCTATGGCTGGAAGACCGTGTTCGTGCTGGCGGTGGCACTTAACGCCATGGCGGCGCTGATGGCGCTGCTCGTGATCAAGCCGCTGCGCCGCGCCTTCATCCACGGCCAGGAAGCCGAGCGCACGGACAAAGCGACCGGCACTGCCAAGACCGAGACGGCGTGAGCGGCTGAACCTTGCCGGCTTGCGAAGGGGCGCACCGATGCGCCCCTTTCTTTTTGGGGCGCGGCGATAATGTCAGTACGCCTGTCGCAAGATTTTTCGGATCCGCCAAATCCAGCGCTTGACGATTGGCATTATGTATACCACACTTCCTCACCACTCACCCAGGGAGGTTGCAATGCTGGTCGGAGACATTCTGCGCAAGAAGACGCCGCGCGTTGTCACGGTGCGTATGAACGAAATGGTGGGGATCGCGGCCAAGCTGATGCGCGCCAACAATATCAGCGCGCTGGTGGTCAAGGATGTGGTCCGCTCCGAGGGCAACACCGCGGTCGGCATGTTCACCGAGCGCGACGTGGTGCGCGCCGTCGCCGAACACGGCGGGGGCGCCGTCAACGTCAAGGTCTCCCAGCTGGTCTCGGTGCAGCAGCTGGTGTCCTGCACCTCCACCGACACGATCGAGCACGTCCGGCATCTGATGAACCGTCATCACATCCGCCATCTGCCCGTGATCGACGATTACAGCCTCGTCTCGGTCATCAGCATGCGCGACATCGCTGCGGCGATGGACGAGGCGCTCAACGGCGCGCCGCAAGCGGCGGCTTAAAGCATGATCCGGAAAAGTACGCAGCGGTTTTCCGACAAGATCATGCTCAAACAATAGACTAAAGCGCATCACGCTTTAGAGCGGCAAAACTTCCCCCTGCGACTGCCGGCCCCGGCTCGGATCCTTCCGAGCCGGACCGGATCTTTCGTCCCAAAATCCGTCTCTGCTCGCGAGGATTTCATGAAGATCTGCATCTACGGCGCCGGCGCGATCGGCGGATATCTCGGGGTTCAGCTCGCGCGCGCGGGCGCCGACGTCAGCCTGATCGCACGCGGCGCGCACCTTGCCGCCATGCGCGAGCGCGGCCTGACACTGCTCGCGGGCGAGGAGAAGCACACCGTTCATCCGCGCTGCACCGATGACCCCACTGAACTCGGCGTGCAGGACTTCATCATCATCACGCTGAAGGCCCATTCGATCACCGGCGTGATCGAGAAGATGCAGCCGCTGCTCGGGCCTCACACCCGCATCGTCACCGCCGTCAACGGCATTCCCTATTGGTACTTCTACAAGCACGGCGGCCAATACGAGAGCTCGACGCTGGAGAGCATCGATCCCGGCGGCCGGCAATGGCGTGAGCTGGGGGCCGAGCGCGCCATCGGCTGCATCGTCTATCCCGCCACCGAGATCGAGGCGCCTGGCGTGATCCGCCACGTCTACGGCAACAACTTTCCGCTCGGCGAGCCCTCGGGCGAAATCACCTCCGACGTGCAGCACCTCGCCGATCTCTTCGTCGCCGCCGGCCTGAAGGCCCCCGTGCTCGACCGCATCCGCGACGAGATCTGGCTGAAGCTCTGGGGCAATGTCTGCTTCAACCCGATCAGTGCGCTGACCCACGCCACGCTCGACGTGATCTGCACCGATCCCGCCACGCGCGCACTGTCGCGCGCGATCATGATGGAGACGCAAACCATCGCCGAGAGCTTCGGCGTCAAGTTCCGCGTCGACGTCGAGCGCCGCATCGAGGGGGCGCGCAAGGTTGGCGCGCACAAGACCTCGATGCTGCAGGATCTCGAGCGCGGTCGCCCGATGGAGATCGATCCGCTCGTCACCGTGGTGCAGGAGATGGGCCGGCTCACCGGCATCGCCACGCCCGCGCTCGATTCGGTGCTGGCCATGGTGACGCAGCGCGCCCGCATCGCCGGCCTCTATGACGGCGTCTCGACACCGGCTGATCCGCGCGCACTGGCGGTGGCGTGATGACGAGCGTGACCAAATGGCTGCGCTTCCGCCATGCCGAAACGACGGGCTTCGGCACGCTGACGTCCTCCGGCATCACCGTGCACGAGGGCGACATGTTCGGTCGCAACGCCGCAACGGGCAAGATTTTGGCGCTCTCGGAGGTCGAGCTGCTTGCGCCCTGCGTGCCCAGCAAGATCGTCGCGCTCTGGAATAATTTCCACGCGCTCGCGGCCAAACTGAACCAGCCCAAACCGCCGGAGCCGCTGTACCTGCTCAAGGCCACCACCAGCATCGCCGCAGCCGGCGCCGTGATCCGCCGCCCCTCTTACTATGACGGCAAGACGACCTATGAAGGCGAGCTCGGCATCGTCATCGGCAGGACCTGTGCCCGCGTGTCGCCGGGCGAAGCGGACACCTTCATCTTCGGCTACACCTGCGTCAACGACATTACCGCCAACGACATCCTGACGCGCGACCCCACCTTCGCCCAATGGGCCCGCGCCAAGGGCATCGACGATTACGGTCCGTTCGGCCCTGTGATCGCGACCGGTCTCGATCCCGTAAAACTCACGGTTCGCACCATCCTCAACGGCGTGGAGCGGCAGAACTACCCGATCTCGGACATGATCTTCAGCGCGCAGGAGCTCGTGAGCAGGATCTCGCACGACATGACCCTCTTGCCCGGCGACCTCATCGCGGTTGGCACCTCGGTCGGCGTCGGCGTGATGAAGGAGCCCGTCAACACGGTGACGGTCGCGATCGACGGCATCGGCGAGCTCACCAACGAATTTCGGCTGTAGACTTTTTCGCCGCCGCAGAGCAGCAAAATTGATCTGGCGCAAACCCGCCGTCGCGGCCAAGGCTACCCTCCCCGGCAAAAGATTGATTTCTGATGCAAGGGAGGACGCACATGTCGAATGCCGGCAACGCACTGCTGTGGACCGTGCTGTACTTCGCTCTCTCGTTCGCCGCGATCTTCGTGGTCTGGTTCGCCGACAGGATTCGGTCGAACTTGCTCGGGAAGCGATAGCCCCAGGGCACGTTGCTTCGTCCTAGCGCTGGCGACTGGCCTGGGTGCAAGCAGGCCGGCAAAGGGACGTGGGCGCCACCTCGCATCTTCCCGCAGCGCCTGGCGTTGACGGAATCCCGGTGCTGCGCTCTGCCGGCAAGCCAGCGGGCCCCTGTCGGCACCAAGGTTGGTCGCGCTCCGAAACATCCAGACACATCACATCTCCGCGCGCCCGAGCAATGCCGCCAACATGTCCCGTGCGCGCCGCAACTTGGACGCATTCGGCCGCCCTTTTGGGAGGCGTGTCTGGGGGCACGGCATGACCGTGTTTGGACCAAACCTTCTAGGGGTATCGCTGTGAAGAAGATTGTATTTGCTCTGGGTGCCACGCTTGCTTTTGCGACGGCCGCGAACGCTGCGGATCTGCCGCGCCGGCAGCCCGTGCCGGTTTATCCGGGCGAGCAGGCGCCGATCGGCAAGATGCCGATCGGCAAGAGCCCGATTGGAAAGGCCCCGATCGGCAAGGCGCCGGGCCCGGTCGCCGCGCGCTACTGACGCGCGGCAAAGGACGCGCCACATTTGCGGCCCATGGTCGAGGGGGAATAGCGTGACGAACAAAGCTGGTCGATCGGGATCCTGCATCCTCGCGGGCTTCGCTCTTGCGGCTATGCTCTCATGCACGACGCCCTCGGCCTCGGCCCATGAGACCGACAAGCAGACCGACAGGCGCGTTGCCGATGCGAACGCGCTTGCTACGACCGACACTGCCCCGCGGCCACAGCCGCAATCGACGCGGCGCTCGGTCGCGCGTGCGGAGAAAGGCCCCTATTACGTCGATTTCCGCGCCCGCACGGCTGCGAGCTGGGGCCATGCCTTCGTCTGGTACGGCAAGACCAGCGAGAAGGCCGTCGAGGTTGCGGGCTTGACACCGGCCGGCGACACGCTCGCTTACGTGCTCGGTCACATCACCTTTGTGCCATCCGAGACCGGCGCCAGCTACGGCGATCTCGATCCGGAATATCTGACCGCGAGCTATCGGGTCTACCTCAACGAAGCCGACGCCAAGCGCGTGTTCGCCTACATCAAGGAGTTGCAGGCCAGCTCTCCGGTCTGGAATGCCGAGACCATAAACTGTACCGGCTTCATCGGCGACATCGCGGAGTTCATGGGATTGAAGGTCCCACATCGCTGGCAGCGCCCGGAAAATTTCGTCAACAGCCTCAAGGAAATGAACGGCGGACGCCAGATGGTGCGGCTGTCGGCGAAGTAGCTCTTCGCCCCATACTCGGTGTCATTGCCCGCGGAGGCGGGCAATCCAGTATTCCAGAGACTGCGCGGGTAGAGCCGAGAGGTCGCGGCGTACTGGATACCCCGCCTTCGCGGGGTATGACGGCGGAGTTTGAGGAAAGAGCTTGCCCTCATCAGGCAGCAGCGCACCCCAATTATCCGCCCCGCGGAATCTCCTCGCCTTCCGCATGGTCGCCCCGCCGGGCGGCGCAATAGACTTTTCCCACCCCCAGCGGCATCCTGCCGCCATCAACCGAGAACAAAGCGCCACGCGGGGCGCGGGGGAAACAGATCATGTTGCAGACACGGTTCACTAAGCTCGTCGGCGTCCAGCACCCGATCGTTCAGGGCGGCATGCAGTGGGTCGGCCGGGCCGAGCTGGTCGCCGCCGTCGCCAATGCCGGCGCGCTCGGCTTCATCACGGCGCTGACCCAGCCGACGCCGGAGGACCTCACCAAGGAGATCGCGCGCTGCCGCGACCTCACCGACAAGCCCTTCGGCGTCAATCTCACCATCCTGCCCGCGATCAAGCCGCCGCCCTATGCCGAGTACCGCGCCGCCATCATCGAGAGCGGCATCAAGGTGGTCGAGACCGCCGGCAACAAGCCGCAGGAGCATGTCGACGAGTTCAGGAAGCACGGCGTCAAGGTCGTGCACAAATGCACCAGCGTGCGCCACGCGCTCTCGGCCGAGCGCATGGGCGTCGATGCGATCTCGATCGACGGCTTCGAATGCGCCGGCCATCCCGGTGAGGACGACACGCCCGGGCTGATCCTGATTCCGGCTGCCGCCAACAAGATCAAGATCCCGATGATCGCCTCGGGCGGTTTCGCCGACGCGCGCGGCCTGGTCGCGGCGCTGGCGCTGGGCGCCGACGGCATCAACATGGGCACGCGCTTCATGGCGACCAAGGAGAGCCCGATCCACCAGCTCATCAAGGAGAAGATCGTCGCCAATGACGAGCGCGAGACCGAGCTGATCTTCCGCACCATGCGCAACACCTCGCGCGTGGCCAAGAACGCGGTCTCGACCAAGGTCGTCGCGATGGAGAAGGAAGGCGCCAAGTTCGAGGACATCCGCGAGCTCGTCGCCGGTGCCCGCGGCAAGATGGTCTATGCCACCGGCAATTCCGACGAAGGCATCTGGTCGGCCGGCCAGGTGCAGGGCCTGATCCAGGACATCCCGAGCTGTGCCGAGCTCGTCTCCCGCATCGTGCGCGAGGCGGAGGCGATCATTCGCAGCCGGCTCGAGGGGATGATCGTTCAGTCACAACGCGAAGCGGCGGAATAATCACTGCAAGACGTGAGAGTATTGCATGAAAGCCTACGTCTACGGCCCTGAAGGCGCGGGGATTTCCGACGTCGCTCAACCAAAGCCCAAAGGCACGCAGGTGCTCGTCCGCGTTCGCGCCTGCGGCCTCAATCGCGCCGACACCGGCATGCGCAAGGGCCACGCCCATGGCGCGGCCGGCGGCGTCGGCACCGTGCTGGGCATGGAATGGGCCGGTGAGGTCGCCGAGCTCGGGCCCGATGCGAAGGGCGTGAAGATCGGCGACCGCATCATGGGATCGGGCGGCGCGGCGTTCGCCGAATATACGCTGGCCGATCACGGCCGGCTGTTTCACGCGCCCTCGAACATGAATTTCGAGGAGGCCGCCACCCTCCCCGTCGCGCTCGCGACCATGCACAACGCCGTCGTCACGATCGGCGGGGTGCAGGCTGGCCAGAGCGTGCTGGTCCAGGGTGCGAGCTCCGGCGTCGGGCTGATGGCAATGCAGATCGCCCGGCTCAAGGGCGCGAAGCTGGTGATCGGCTCGTCCACCGACGCGTATCGCCGCGGCCGGCTGAAGGAGTATGGCGCCGACCTCGCCGTCGACAGCTCCGATCCGAAATGGGTCGACGAGGCGCTGAAGGCGACGAACGGCGAAGGCGTCGACCTCGTCGTCGACCAGGTCTCGGGCAAGGTCGCCAACCAGAACCTCGCCGCGACGAAGATCAAGGGCCGCATCGTCAATGTCGGCCGCCTCGGCGGCACCCATGCCGACTTCAATTTCGACCTGCACGCGGCCCGCCGCATCGACTATGTCGGCGTCACCTTCCGCAGCCGTACCATCGAGGAGGTCCGCGAGATCTTTGCCGAGGTCCGCAGGGACATCTGGGGCGCGGTGGAATCGCGCAAGCTGCAACTGCCGATCGACAAGGTGTTCGCGTTCGACGACATCGACCAGGCGTTCGAGCACATGGAAGCGAACAGGCATCTGGGGAAGATCGTGGTGACGGTGTAGGCGACGGCGACCCGCGAAGAGTGACGGAGCTCCTGCTCCACCCGTCATGGCCGGGCTTGTCCCGGCCATCCACGTCTTTTCCGCTCGGAACGAAGAACGTGGATGCCTGGGACAAGCCCGGGCATGAAGGCGCTGATGGTCCCGCTCCTGCAACTCACTGGCGACTACTTCTGTGGATCGGCGCTTGATGTCCCACACGGGGCTGCTAAATCCCCCGCCATGACCTCCCAGCACGACAAAACCTCGGTCGCGGCCATCTCGATCTTCGCCAGCGGCGGCATGGCGGCGGCCAAGTTCGCGGTCGGGATCGCGATCGGCTCGCTGGCGCTGATCTCGGAAGCCCTGCATTCCCTGATCGACCTGGTTGCGACCATCATCACCTGGGCGGTGGTGCGGGTGTCCGACAAGCCCGCCGACGAGGAGCACCATTACGGCCACGGCAAGCTGGAAAGCATCTCCGCGCTCGGCGTCACCGCCCTGCTCTACGTGCTGGCCGGGGGCATCCTGGTTGAGGCCTATAGCCGGCTGCGCGAGGGAACCCCGCCGCCGACCATCTCGGCCGTGCCGTTCGTGGTGCTGGTGATCGATATCGCCGTCAATCTCTGGCGCGCCCGCGCCCTGCACCGTGTCGCGCGGGAGACCAGAAGCCAGGCCTTGGCGGCCGACGCGCTGCATTTCGCCTCCGACGTGATGGGCTCCTGCGCCGTGATCGTGGGCCTGATCCTGGCCGGGCTCGGCTTCTGGTGGGGTGACACCGCGGCGGCCGCAGCGGTTGCCGTGATGATCGCAGCGCTCGGCCTGCGCATGGCCGGCTCGACCGTGCAGACGCTGGTCGATCGCGCTCCCGAAGGCGCGCAGGAGAAGGCCAAAGCGGCGATCCGCAGCGTGCCCGGCGTGATCGACGTCGAACGCTTGCGCGTGCGCATGGTCGGAGCGACCACGTTCATCGACACTATCGCGAAGGTGCCGCGGACCTATCCGATCGACCGGGTCGAGGACATCAAGCGCAACGCGCAGGCCGCCGTCGCCAAGGCTTTCGGCGATGCCGACCTTACCTTCGCCGCAGTGCCCGTCGCGCGCGACAACGAGACCGTGCGCGACCGCATCATGGTGATCGCGCGCAATTCCGCCCTCGCCGTCCACCACGTCACGGTACACGATCTCGGCGTCAAGCTGATCGTCAGCATCGACCTCGAGGTCGATGCCAACATGCAGCTTGAGGCCGCGCACGACATCGCCAACACGCTGGAGCGCAACATCCAGGAGGAGTTCGGCGAGGACGTCGAGGTCGACGTTCACATCGAGCCGCTGGAACCGGAACTTCCGTTCGGGGTCGATGCCACGCCGGACCGGGTGCGGACCATCGCCGCCGCGCTGACGGAATATGCCGCCGGCAGCGAGATCCACGACATCCACAATGTGCGGGTCCGCAACACCGACGCCGGCGAGATCGTCAACTTCCACTGCCGCGCAACACCGTCGATGAGCGTGATCAAGGTGCACGAGCAGGTCGACGCGATCGAGCGTGCGTTGCGGCGCGCGTTCCCGAGCGTGAAGCGCGTCATCAGCCACGCCGAGCCGCCGCGGGCGTGATGAAGAATGCGCGACGAGTCACACGTTCTCGTTTCGGACTCGTTCCACCCGTGCCTTTGCGGACGCGCGATGCACAAACTGCGTGTTGGATAAGAATAATTTCGCGTTAACGATTCGTTGACTCTCGACAGCCCGCGAAAACTGGATTCAAATCGGTGTGATTCGGAAGTGACGTGGGGCTGCTTCCGGACTTCAGTTGCAAGCTGGTTTTCAGGGGGCCGAAGGCATGTCGCGTGCAGACGCCGCGAGCGCGTGCGTCCAATCCGATTCGATCAAGGGATTGGCGCAATCGATCGCGAAACCTGCCTATCATCGGCTCTTGATCGCGGAGCCGGCGCTGCGTCGCGCCGTGCCGACGCTCATCATCGCCTTCCTGATCACGATCTGCCTCGGTGCCTTCGTGCAGGTGGTCGATCAAACGCGCCAGAAGCGGCTGGTGATCCGACACGACATTTCGGCGCTTGCCGACCTGCTCGCCGAGCGCATCGACCGCCTCACTTCGGTTCGCCAGGAGCGGCTCAAGACCATCGAGGGCCTGCCGACGCTGCTGCCCGATCTCATTCCGTCCTGGGCCACGGCCTCGGGCCGGCACGTCATCGTCACCTCCGCCGGCATCGACCGCCGCATCCTCGCGCGCATCCCGGCCGACAGCGACGCGGTCGGCAACGACCGCCTGCTCGATGCGATCACGACCGCGCAGCTGGTCGCGGCACCGCCGCGCGACGCCAACGTCTCCGACATGACGCTGCCGAGCGGCAACGCGGCGATGGCGACCTCGCGGCAGATCAAGTCACTGCCCGGCTTCGTCACCGTGATCCAGGAGCGCAACGAGCCGATCTGGGGCTCTGACGCCGCGCTTTCGGTGACGCTGTCGGCGACGACCGGCTTCGTCGTCCTGATCCTGGGCTTCGCCTTCCACTGGCAGTCGACCCGCGCCCGCGAAGGCGACCTCATCAACGACGCGGTGCGCGGCCGCATCGACACCGCGCTCAACCGCGGCCGCTGCGGGCTGTGGGACTGGGACCTGTCGCGCGGCCGGATCTTCTGGTCGCAGTCGATGTTCTCGATGCTCGGCCTCGACGGCCGTCACGAACTCCTCACCTTCGGAGAGGTCAACGCGCTGGTGAAGTCCGACGACATCGACCTGTTCGCGATCGCCGACCAGCTCATCTCCGAGAAGATCGACCACATCGACCAGACCTTCCGCATGCAGCATGTCGACGGCCACTGGATCTGGCTCCGCGTCCGCTGCGAGAAGACGCGCGGGGCGACCGATTCCAGCGTGCACCTGATCGGGATCGCCGTCGACATCACCGAGCAGAAGAGCCTCGCCGAAAAGACCGTGGAAGCCGACCTCCGCCTGCGCGACGCGATCGAGACCATTCCGGAAGCCTTCGTGCTGTGGGATGCGAGCGACCGCCTGGTGCTCTGCAACTCGCACTTCCAGCGCCTGCACAAGCTGCCCGACACCGCCGTCATCCCCGGCACCTCCTACGAGACCGTGCTCGAAGTCGGCCGCATGCCGGAGGTGCGCACCCGCCACAACGAGACAGCGGCCCAAGGCCCGGGCGCGCGCACCTTCGAGGCGCAGCTCGACGACGGCAGCTGGCTGCACATCAGCGAGCGCCGCACCAAGGACGGCGGCTACGTCTCGGTCGGCACCGACATCACCCGCATCAAGGAGCACGAGCAGAAGCTGGTCGACAACGATCTGCGCCTGCGCGCCACCGTCATCGACCTCAAGCGCTCGCAGGCCGCGCTGGAGCGCCAGGCGGTCGAGCTCGCCGACCTCGCCGAAAAGTACCAGCGCGAGAAGACCCGCGCCGAGGAAGCCAACCAGACCAAGTCGAAATTCCTCGCCAATATGAGCCACGAGCTGCGCACGCCGCTCAATGCCATCATCGGCTTCTCCGAGATCATGGGGTCGGGCATGTTCGGCGAGCTCGGCAGCGAGAAGTACCAGGAATATTGCCAGGACATCCTGACCAGCGGCCATTATCTGCTCGAGGTCATCAACGACATCCTCGACATGTCCAAGATCGAGGCCGGCCGCATGAAGCTCGACATGGAAGAGCTCGACCTCGCGCAGACGCTCGCCGAATCCTTGAGGGTCGTCACCGGCCGTGCGCAGGACAAGCACCTGACGCTCGATGCCGACATCGCAAAATCCATCTCGGTCGTCGCCGACCGCCGCGCCACCAAGCAGATCATCGTCAACCTGCTCTCCAACGCCGTGAAGTTCACGCCCGACGGCGGACGCGTCGTGGTGCGCAGCCGGCAGCTCGACGACAGGATCGTGCTGATGATCGCCGACACCGGCATCGGCATCGCACCGCATTCGCTGGCGCGGCTCGGGCGCCCCTTCGAGCAGGTCGAGAGCCAGCTCACCAAGACCTATCACGGCTCCGGCCTCGGACTTGCCATCGCCCGCTCACTGGCGCAGCTCCACGGCGGCTCGATGCGCCTGCGCTCGAAGATCGAGGTCGGCACCGTCGTCCGCGTGACCCTGCCGCGGGATGCGGTGAAGGCGGGATCGGGGATATCGGCTGCGGCTTAGCACACGGCGGGAAGCTCGCTTGCGGCCATCCTTCGAGACGCCCGCCTCCGGCGGGCCCTCAGGATGAGGGCGGAATGCGGGGCAGCAGTTTCAACGAAACACCGATGCAACGGAGCCTCATCCTGAGGAGCCCGCGAAGCGGGGCGTCTCGAAGGACGAGGCGCTTGCTCAGGCCCCTAGAGCTGCAACGTCGGCGCGACTTCGCGCGCGACGTTGACTAGCGCTGCGATCAGCGGCGTCATGGGATCGCGCTGCGGGATCACCAGGCCGATGCTGTAAGTGACCTCGGGATCGACGATCGGAATCGACCGCACGGTGTCGGACAGGCCGAGCGTCTCGGCGAGCTTGGCCGGCATCACACTGGCCCAGCGCCCGGTCTTGACGTGCGTGAACAGCACCAGCAGCGAGTTCGAGGTCAGCGTCGGCGTCACCTCCGCGCCGACCGATCGCAATGCGCGGTCGATGATGCGGCGGTTCTGCATGTCTGGCGTCAAGAGGCACAGCGGCACCTGGCCGACCTCGGTCCAGGTCACCGTCTCGCGATCGCCGAACATCGCGTCCGGCGCGGTGAGCAGGCGATAGCTCTCGTTGTAGAGCGGGATGGTGCGCACCTTGCCGATCGGCTCGTTCTCGATATAGGTCAGCCCCGCATCGACCTCGAGATTTTCGAGCAGCCCCAGCACCTCGGACGAGGTGGTGGACTGGATGCGGAAGCGCACCTCCGGATGCTTGGCACGGAACGGCGTCGTCAGCGCGGCGACCATGCCGAGCACGGTCGGGACCGCCGCGATCCGGATCTCGCCGGAGAGCTGATGCTTCAGCCCGTTGATCTCGTCGCGCATCGCCCGGGCATCGCCCACGATCCGCCGCGCCCAGTCCAGCGCCCGCTCGCCTTCCGGCGTAAATCCCTGAAAGCGCGAGCCGCGCTGGACCAGCATCACGCCGAGAATTTCCTCGAGCTGCTTGAGCCCGGTCGACATCGTCGGTTGCGTCACGCCGCAGGCTTCCGCGGCGCGGCCGAAATGCCGCTCCTTCGCCAACGCCAGCAATAGTTCAAGCTTGTCGATCAACCGATCGTCCCCTCGAATTCCATCGTGGCATGCAAGCTAGCACGCCGGGCCCACACCAACACGCAAAAACCCGCAGCCGACCCAACTTTCATGACCAATCCGTATCGCTCGATTGCGGTTGCAAATCGGTCCGAATCCGCAATCGCAGCTTCTGAGCGATGAGCTCGGTCACCGCGCTGAAGCAGGCTATGACCCTTCCAGCAGCGCCCTGAACACGCGCCGCACCTCGCTCTGGGTCTCCTTCACCCGCGCCTCCAGTGAGGAGAAGTCCGGCGCGTCGCCGGCGCGCGCCATGACGCGCTGCAGGTCGGTGCCGGCGGTATCAGGCTTGAAGCGCTCGCTGACGCAGAGACGCAGGATCTGCGTGAGGTCGTGATAGAGCCGCGCCGCGGCCCGCAAAATCTCCGTCTCGGATTGCGCGAGCACGCCGATCCTGCAGGCATTCTCCAGCACCTGCATGGTGCTGACGTCGAGAATCTCGGGCTTGTCGTGCGCGTGCACGAGCTGGAGATACTGCGCGATGAAGTCGATGTCGACCATGCCGCCGGCGGCATGCTTGAGATCCCAGCAATCCGCCTCGCCCTTCTCCTGCGCGATCGCACGCCGCATGTCGGCGACGTCGTTGGCGGTGATGGCGGGATCGCGGCGGCGGGTCAGGACATCGCGGATGACGCGCTCGATCCGTTCCCGGAATTCGGACGAAGCCGAGACTACGCGCGCACGCGTCAATGCCATGTGCTCCCAGGTCCAGGCTTCGTTCGCCTGGTAGTCCGCGAACGAGACGAGGCTCGAAGCCACCGGACCTGCGCGTCCCGAGGGCCGCAGCCGCATGTCGATCTCGTAGAGCACGCCGTAATTGGTGCGGGTCGTGAAGGCGCTGATCAGGCGCTGGGTGAAACGGGCGAAATAGTGTGCGCCGTGAAGCGATTTCACCCCGTCGGAGTCCGGATGGTCGCCGTCGAAATCATAGAGCAGGATCAGGTCGAGATCGGACGAGGCCGTCATCTCGCGGCTGCCGAGCCGGCCCATCGCGACGATCGCGGTCTCCTGACCCTTGATGCGGCCGTGCTGGGCGGCGAAGCGATCGGCGACGAGACCGTGCACGGTGTGGACGATTCCCTCCGCGACGTCGGCGAAGGCCGTGCTCGCCTGCTGCGCCGAGACGGTGCCGGAGAGGATGCGCGTGCCGATCAGGAACAGGCTCTCCTGCCCGAACAGACGCAGGCGATCGAGGAACTCCTCGTATGAGCCGGCGTCCTGCACGGTGGCAGCTAACCGCCCCGACAATTCCTGCCTGTCGGGCATGGCGCCGAAGAAGCGCGGATCGATCAGGCCGTCCATCAGCTGGGGCTGCCGCGCCAGCATGTCGCCGAGCCGCGGCGCGGCTCCCAGCACCAGCGCCACCAGCGCGACGAGATCGCGGTTCTGGCCGAGCAGCGTGATCAGCCGGCCACCGCGCTGCAGCGCGCCGAGGAAATGATCGAACGAAACGACGGCGCGATCCGGCTCTTCGGCATGGGCAAGGCCGTCGATCAAGGCCGGCACAAACTCGACGAAGGCGCTTCGCGTCGCCTCAATGCGGAAGACGCGATAGTCGCCGGTGATCCAGTCGCGCACCGTCTGCGCGACCGCGGCGGGCTTCTTGAAGCCGAGCGTCGCGAGGTGCTGCAGCAGGCGCGGATCATCGGGGCCCGCACCGTAGTCGAGCGCCGGCAGCCTCGCCGTGCCGGTGGGATCATCGCCCTCGAACAGTTTTTCGTAATGGCCCTGGACGATCTGGAGCTGGCGCAAGAGGTCGCGCGCAAAGGCCTCCCGAGTCCGATAGCCGAAGAACCACGCAAAGCGCTCGACCGCCTGCTTGTCCTCCGGCAGCGTGTGGGTTTGCTCGTCGGCGATCATCTGCAGGCGATGCTCGACACGGCGCAGGAATTCGTAGGCGGTCGCCAGCTCGTCACGCGCCGCCACAGTGATCCAGTTGCTGGCGGCGAGCACGTCAAGCGCCCGCAGTGTCGGCCGCACCCGCAATTCCGGATGGCGGCCGCCGGCAATCAATTGCTGGGTCTGCGCGAAGAATTCGATCTCGCGAATGCCGCCGCGTCCGACCTTGACGTTGTGGCCCTCGACCGCAACCTCGCTCTGGCCGCGATAGGTCTGCATCTGCCGCTTCATGTCGTGCACGTCGGCAAGTGCGGCAAAGTCGAGATGCTTGCGCCAGACGAACGGCCCGATCTCGGCGAGCAATGCCTCGCCCGCTTTTGAATCGCCGGCACAGGTCCGCGCCTTGATCATCGCGGCGCGCTCCCAGGTGCGCCCTTCCCGCTCGTAATAGTTCAGCGCGGCGTCCCGCGAGATCGCCACCTGCGTCGAGGACGGATCGGGCCGCAGTCGCAAATCGACGCGGAAGACGTAACCATCATAGGTGCGCTGCTGCAGGATGCGCGCCATGCCTTGCGTCACGCGGACGAAGAACGGCTGCGGCTCGATATCGGGCGCGAGGGTCGTCGCATCGGGATCGAAGAACACGATGAGATCGATATCGCTGGAATAGTTCAGCTCGCCCGCACCCATCTTGCCCATCGCGAGCACGATCAGCCCGCAGCCCTCTTCGGGTGCCTCGGGATTGGGCGGTGAGAGCTTGCCGCGTGCGGCTTCCTGCCGCAGCAGATATTGCAGTGCCGCCTGCACCGAGGACACCGCGACATCGGTCAGCGCCGCCGTCACCCGCATCACCGGCCAGACACCGCCGATATCGCACAGCGCGATCAGGAGCGCAGCCTCAGCCTTCATGCGGCGGAGCAGCCGCATCACCTCGGCCTCCTCCGAAGCCGCGAGCACCGCGCTGCGCGCCTCCGCGATCAGCGCCGTCAGATGCGCATCCGGATCGCATTCGAGCAGCCGGATCAGGCGCAAGGCATCGGCGCGCACCAGTTCGAACAGATAGGGCGAGAATTCCGCAATCCCGGTCAGGATCTCGCGGGCGAAGGGATGGCCGAGATGCGTTTCGAGACGGGCCGATTGTGCCGGCTCGAGCTCGGCCAGCCAGCTTTCGAAACGGGGTTCGTCGGTTGCGGAAGCGGCAATATGGGGAGCATCCGCGAAGCGTGCGGCCAGCCTCTCACCATGCTTGTCCGCGTTTCCCGGCGCGGAGTGGTTCATGCCACCTTCTGTGGCACATCCGGCATTGGCGGAGCAACCCTGTCGCCGGCACCCGCGCGCGCCGGCAGCACGAGCGTGGCGACGAGGCCGGGATGGGCATCGCCCAAGCGCAATTCGCCGCCGTGCAACGTCGCCACCGCAGAGGCGAGGCTGAGGCCGAGGCCCGAGCCCGGCAGCGTGCGGCTGGCCTCCAGCCGCACGAATCGCTCGATGACGTGCTTGCGGTCGGCTTCGGGGATGCCCGGGCCGCGATCGGTGACGCTGAGCAGCACCTGGTCGCCCTCGCGCCTCGCCTCGATCGTGATTTGCCTCGCGTCCATGCTGACCACGGTTCCCGCCGGCTGTGCCGCGGGCTGGCCGTATTTGATCGCGTTCTCGACAAGATTGGCGAGCGCCTGGCTGATCAGCTCACGATTGGCATGAACCGGCGTCGGCTCGCACTTGACCTTCAGGGTCATGCCGTCGTCCTCGGCGAGCGGCTCGTAGAGCTCGTGGATGCCCTCCGCGACCTCCGCGGCATCGAAGTCGTCCATGTTGCCGCGCGCCTGTCCGGATTCCGCGCGCGCGATCATCAGAAGCGCGTTGAAGGTCCGGATCAGCCCGTCGGACTCCTCGATGGTCCGCTCCAGCGCGGCGCGATAATCCGCCTCGCAGCCCGATCTCGCCAGCGCCTCCTCGGCGCGATTGCGCAGCCGTGTCAGCGGCGTCTTGAGGTCGTGGGCGATGTTGTCGGAAACCTCCTTCAGTCCCGCCATCAGCGCCTCGATCCGCTCCAGCATGGCGTTGAGGTTCTCGGCGAGGCGATCGATCTCGTCGCCGCTGCGCCCCACGGGCAGGCGCTCGCTGAGATCGCCGGTCATGATGCGCTGCGCCGTGCCGGTCATCGCGTCGATGCGCCTCAGCACCCGCCGCGCGACGAAGATGCCGCCGCCGAGGCCGAGCACGACGACGATCAGGACCGAAAATTGCGCCGCCTTGGCGACGATGCCGAACAGGCGCCGCCGCTCGGCCAAGTCGCGGCCGATCAGAAGCCGGAAGCCGTTCTCCAATTCGGTGACACGAACCAGCGCGCGATGATCGCGATCATCGCTGTCCTCGATCCGCCGGTAGGCCGTCTCTGACCAGCCGCGCGTCGCCAATACGCCGGGCGCCAGCGAGCCGACATTGCCGGCAATCGCCTGACCCGTCGGCGTGGTCACGAGGTAGAGGTTGGCGCCCGGCCGCAGTGCGCGGTACTCGATCGTGCGCACCAGGCGAACCATGCCGCCGCGGCCGTAGATCTCGTTGATCTCCGAGGTCTCGGCATTGACGGTCTGCGTGATCTCCTCGGTGATCAGCCGCCGCGTGTTCCAGGCGAAATAGGCCAGCAGCGAGGCCGCGAACATCGCGAACAGCAGCAGATAGACCAGCGTCAGCCGGAACGCCGTGGTGCGGACGAGTTTACCGAATGCCGTCACGGATCATGTATCCGGCGCCGCGGATCGTGTGCAGCAGCGGGCGCTCGAAGCCCTTGTCGATCTTGGAGCGCAGTCGCGAGATGTGCACGTCAATCACATTGGTCTGCGGATCGAAATGATAATCCCAGACGTTCTCCAGCAGCATGGTGCGCGTCACCACCTGGCCGGCGTGCTTCATGAGGTATTCGAGCAGGCGAAATTCGCGCGGCTGCAGCGTCAGCTCGTCCTTGCCGCGAGCGACGCGATGCGAGAGCCGGTCGAGCTCGAGATCGCCGACGCGATAAAGCGTCTCCTCGGCGGGACCGCCGCGGCGGCGCGACAGCACTTCGACGCGGGCCAGCAGCTCGGCGAAGGAATAGGGTTTCGGCAGATAATCGTCGCCGCCCGCGCGCAGACCCTTGATGCGGTCATCGACCTGCCCGAGCGCGGAGAGAATCAGCACCGGCGTCGTATTGCCCTTGTCGCGCAATGCGCCGATCAGCGACAGGCCGTCACGCTTGGGCAGCATGCGGTCGACCACCAGCACGTCGTATTCGCCGTTCTCGGCCATGGCGAGGCCTTCCTCGCCGTCGGCGGCGTGGTCGGCGATGTGTCCGACTTCGCGAAACGCCTTGGCGAGGTAGTCGGCGGATTCGCGGTCGTCTTCGATGATGAGGAGGCGCATCGTGCGTTCGGCGGCGGTCAAGGAGGTCAACCTTCTCTAAACATGGCGCGAGCGGCAACCGCATGCAAGCCGAGCAGGAGAGGCTCGAAGCGGGAAAAAGGCGGGCGGTGAGGCTGGGGGGACCTCACCGCCCTAGGCCTTCCGACGGAGGGGGGCGTAATTCCACCGGAAGGTAGATGAGGGAAGCCAGCGTTGCGCTGCTTCCCCGAAGGGCACCGGCGGCGGGGGCGACTGATGCCGGCGGTACCCTTCATCTCGTAGGCCTCCTGAAGGCCTCAGCCCTTGGCGATGGGCACCGCAACGAAGCGCGACTGGCCGCCGCTCTTCACGCGCATCAGGACGCTGTTCTTGTTGTCGGTCCGCGCCGCGTTGATCGCGTCGCGGACTTCGCCGGCGGTCGCCACGCTCTTGCCACCGACCTCGAGGATCACGTCGCCTTCCTTGAAGCCGCGTTCGGCCGCCGCGCTCTTCGGATCGACCTCGGTGACCACGACGCCTTCCTTGCCGGCACCGGCCACGGAATTGGCCGGCGCAACGGTCATGCCGAGCTTCGGCACGTCGGTGCCCTTGCTGGCGCCCTTGCCGCTGTCCTTGTCGGTATCTGCCTTGGCCTCGACCGTATTCGGCAACTGGCCGAGGGTGAGGTTGACGATCTTGTCCTGGCCCTTGTGCAGCACGTTGAGCTTCACGGACGCGCCGGGTGCCATGCCGCCGATCGTGCGGGCGAGCTCGCGGGCATCCTTGACGGGGTCGCCGTTGACCGCGGTGATCACGTCGCCGGACTCGATACCGGCCTTTGCCGCCGGACCGTTGGCCTGCGGTTCCGCCACCAGCGCGCCTTCGGCCTTCTTCATGCCGAGGCTGTCGGCGATGTCGGAGGTGACGGGCTGGATCTGGACGCCGATCCAGCCGCGGCTGACCGAGCCCTTGTCCTTGAGCTGCGCAACCACGCTCTTGACGGTGTTGGCCGGGATCGAGAACGCGATGCCGACGCTGCCGCCGGAGGGCGAGTAGATCGCGGTGTTGACGCCCATCACCTCGCCGTTGGTGTCGAAGGCCGGACCGCCGGAATTGCCCTTGTTCACGGGCGCGTCGATCTGGATGAAATCGTCATACGGGCCGTTGCCGATGTCGCGGCCGCTCGCCGAGACAATGCCCGCGGTCACGGTGCCGCCGAGACCGAAGGGATTGCCGACCGCGAGCACCCAGTCGCCGATCCGCGGCTTGCTGTCGGCGAGCTTGGCGAACGGGAAGTTCGTGCTGCCTTCGACCTTGATCAGCGCGAGGTCGGTGCGCTGGTCGGTGCCGATCACCTTGGCGGTGTAGGTCTTGCCGTCGTCGGTGGTGACCTCGACCTTGTCGGCGCCATCGACCACGTGGTTGTTGGTCACGGCATAGCCGTCAGCCGAGATGAAGAAGCCGGAGCCCTGCCCCTGCACGACGCGGCCACGGCCGCCCTTCAGGCCGGGGGGCAAACCATCCGGACCACCGAAGCGGCGGAAGAAGCGCTCCATCGGCGAGCCCGGCTGGAACGGCGAGGAGGAATCGTCGCCGTCGTCGTTGCTCGCGGTCTTCTCCTTCATGTTGACCTTGACCGAGATCACCGAAGGCTTCACGCGCTCGACCACGTCGGCGAAGCCGACCGGGCGCTCGACCTTGCGGACCTCGTTGTTGACCTGCGCATGCGCCGGGCTGGAGAACAGGTCGGCCGGCGAGGACGACGGGCTGAAGCCATAGACGGCCGCGCCGAGACCGGCGACGACGGAAGCCATCAACGCGAGCTTGCGCGCGGAAAACACCGACCGGCGCGGCTGCCGGTAGGACGGGAGGTTCGAAAGGTCGATGCGATCGTTCATGCGGAAATCTCCAGAGCCCTGAATTCCTGTTGGTGCCGGATGCCGGCACCTTGCGGACCTGAAGATGGGGACTCCCGCCTTACCGCGCGCTGGCGGCGGGGTTAAACTTTCGTAATGATGTGTCGAGGCGGATGCGGCAGTTTAGCACAGGCCAAAAATCGTGGCCTTACAGGAACTTAATCGAGTTCCCCGACAAAGCGGCAGGCGCGAACTCTGGCCCTTCAGCTCGCCCTGACACTGACGATGAACTCGTCGACTTCGCGCTTCAAGGTCTCGGCCTGCCGCGACAGATCGACGGCCGAATCCCTGGCTTCGGCCGCCATGCGGCCGGTCTCGGCCGAGGTGGAGGTGATCTGGACGATATGGTTGGAGACGTCGAGGGTTCCGCGCGCGGCGTCCTGGGCGCTGCGCGTGATCTCCTGTGTGGCGTTGCGCTGCTGGGCGGTGTCGACCTCGATGCCCGACATGATCGACGAGATCTCCGACAGCGTCCTGGAAATGCCGTCGATCGCGCCGCGGGTCTCCGCGGTGATGCCCTGAATGCTGGCGACCTGCGAGGTTATCTCCTCCGTCGCCTTGCTGGTCTGATGCGCCAGGTTCTTCACTTCCGAGGCGACCACCGCAAACCCCTTGCCCGCTTCGCCGGCCCGTGCCGCCTCGATGGTGGCGTTGAGCGCCAGGAGATTGGTCTGCGATGCGATCGCCTGGACGAGCTGGACGACCTCGCCGATCTTTTCGGCGGCATCCGACAGCGTGTGAATGGTATCGCGGCTCTTCTCCGCCTGGCTTGCAGCGCCTTCGGCGCGCTGGGTCGCGTCCGTGACGCGGCGGCTGATCGTGCCGATCGAGTTCGTCATCGCCTCGGCAGACCCTGCAACCGTCTGCACGCTGGCGCTGGCCTGGCTCGCCGCGCTCGCGACCGCATTGGCCTTGGTGCTGGTGTCGTTGGCGGTCCGCGACAGCGTCTCCGCGTTGGTCTTTAGATGCACGGCCGATGAGGCCACGCTGGCGACGACACTGGCGACGAGATCGTTGAAGCGCTTGATCCTGTTATCGAGGAATTTCGACCGCTCGGCCTGATGCTGCGCTTCATGCAGCTGCTGCTCGGAGAGGCGGCGCCGCTCGATGCCATTGGTCTTGAACACCTCCAGCGCACCGGCGAGCAGGCCGATCTCGTTGGTGCGGCCGAGCCCCGGAACTGATGTCTCGAACTTCTGGTCGGCAACCTCGCGCATGGCATGCACGATGGCCGCGAGGGGACTGAGAATGCCGTTGCGCACGGCGAACCAGGTGGTGAAGCAGATCGCGAAAGCGACGACGGCGATCACGCCGCAGGCGACCAGGAAATAAGAAAACGCGGTCTGCGCCTGCTGGTAGATCTGCATGGCATGGTCGCGCGCCGGGCCGCTCAGCGCGGCGAAGTTCGAGGACAGGCTGGTGATCTCGTTGTTGAGATAGAGGACCGCGATGAAGCCGGTGCCGCCGCCGATGCCAAGCAGGAACAATAACGCAGCGACGACGGCGCCGACCAGGAAGCGGATCGTCAGATTGCTGTTCGCGAACATCGGGGGACTCAGGAGCTGGAATCAAATCTCGCGACAAGCTTCCAGACAAAGGTCAATTTAGCATGAACCACGCAGCCGTTGCCGCGCACTGCGTGGCACGACGTAGACGGCTTCAGGGCGATTTGGGTTCGTCCGACATCAAGGCCGCGAGCCGTGCCTTCTCGTCGGGCGTGAGCGGCGGTGCCGGTACGTCCACACCACTTCGCGAGCGGCGGCGGATTTGCAGCCACAGCGCCAGACCGCCGCCGATCAGCAGCACCGGCCCGAGCAGCCACAGCAGCAGGGTCTGCAGCTCGAAGCGCGGCTTGAGCAGCACGAACTCGCCGTACCGCGCCACCAGGAAATCGAGCACCTGCGAATTGCTGTCGCCGGCCGCGATGCGCTCGCGCACCAGCAGCCTGAGATCGCGTGCCAGCGGCGCATCGGAATCGTCGATCGACTGATTCTGGCAGACCATGCAGCGAAGCTCGCGCGACAATTCGCGCGCGCGCGATTCCTTCACCGGATCCGGCATGATCTCGCCGGGCTGCACGGCGTGGGCCGCCGGCAAAGCCAGCAGCACCAACGCGATGAACGCGGCCATCATCCGGCGCATCGGGTCATTCCGCGGGCTGGAGGCGCTGCTTGGCCCGCGCCGGCTTCGGCGCGCCGACCCGCAGGCGGCGGTCGGAGAGCGAGAGCACGCCGCCGAACGCCATCAGCACCGGCCCCCACCAGATCAGGAGAACCAGCGGCTTGTGATAGATGCGCACGGCGATGGCGCCTTCGGCGGTGGCGTCGCCGAGCGAGACGTAGAGCTGGCTCGCGCCGCTGGTCAACAGCGCAGCCTCCGTCGTCGAGGAGCCGCGGGTGGTGAAGCTGCGCTTGGACGGCGTCATCACCGTGACCGCCTCGCCATCGCGGCTGATCTTGAACTCTGCGATCATCTCTCGGTAGTTCGGGCCCTGGCGTTGAAATAGCCCGTCGAGCTTCAGATCGTAGCCGGCGACATGGGCAACCTCGTTCGGCTTCATCGTCGCGATGTATTCGCTGTTCCAGGTGGTCTCGCAGACGATCCCGATCAGCGCAACGCCGAGGCCGGCATGCGCGAACGCGGTGCCCCAGGCCGAGCGCGGCAGGCCGCGCGCCCGGTGCAGCACCGTTGCGAACGGCAGGCGCACCAGGCCCGTCCGTTCGACCAGATCGGTGACCGCGCCGACGATGACGAAGACGCCGAGCCCGATCGCGAGCGGCGCCAGCGCGCTGCCGCCCCGCACCCAGGCCCAGACGATGGCGACCACGACCAGCCCGGCAACCCCGGCCGCGAGCAGGCGCTGCATCACGCCGAGCAGGTCGCCGCGCTTCCACGCCAGCATCGGCCCGAACGGCACCGCGAGCAGCAGCAGCGCGAACAGCGGCGCGAAGCTCAGATTGTAGAAGGGTGCGCCGACCGACATCTTGAAATCGGCGAGCATCTCCATCGCGAGCGGATAGAGCGTGCCGAACAGCACCACCGCGCAGGCCACCGTGAGCAGCAGATTGTTAAGCACCAGCGCGCCCTCGCGCGAGATCGGTGCGAACAGGCCGCCCTGCTTCAGCGAGGTGGCGCGGCCCGCGAACAGCGACAGGCTGCCGCCGATGAACAGGCACAGGATCAAGAGGATGAATACGCCGCGGGTCGGATCGGTGGCGAAGGCGTGCACCGAGGTGATGACGCCCGAGCGCACCAGAAAGGTGCCGAGCAGCGACAGCGAGAAGGTCAGGATCGAGAGCAGGATAGTCCAGACCTTCAGCGCGTTGCGCTTCTCCATCACCAGCGCCGAATGCAAGAGCGCGGTGCCGGCGAGCCACGGCATCAGCGAAGCGTTCTCCACCGGATCCCAGAACCACCAGCCGCCCCAGCCGAGCTCGTAATAGGCCCAATACGAGCCCATGGCGATGCCGAGGGTCAGGAAGATCCAGGCGACCAGCGTCCAGGGCCGCACCCAGCGCGCCCAGGCCGCATCGATCCGTCCCTCCATCAGGGCCGCGATCGCGAATGAGAACGAGATCGAAAAGCCGACATAGCCGAGATAGAGCATCGGCGGATGCACGGCGAGACCGATGTCCTGAAGCACGGGATTGAGATCGCGTCCCTCGATCGGCGGGCTGGCGATGCGCAGGAACGGGTTCGATGTCATCAGGATGAAGAGGTAGAACGCGCTCGCGACCCAGGCCTGCACAGCCAGCACATGCGCGCGCAGCGAGAGCGGCAGATTATTGCCGAAGCTGGCGACCAAGCCGCCGAACAGCGCGAGGATCAACACCCACAGCAGCATCGAGCCTTCATGGTTTCCCCACACGCCGGTAATCTTGTAGAGCAGCGGCTTCATCGAGTGGGAATTCTCGTAGACGTTGGCGACGGAGAAATCCGAGTTAACGTGCAGCATCACCAGCGCGGTGAATGAGGCGCCGACGAACAGCAGCTGCGCCAGCGCGGTGGAGCGCGCCACGTTCATCAGGGCGGTGTCGCCAAGGCGCGCACCGACCAGCGGCACGACGGACTGGATCAGTGCGAGGGCGAGCGCCAGCACCAGCGCGTAATGTCCTGATTCCGCGATCACCGCACCGCTCCCTGCGGATTGCCTTGCGCGGTCGTCGCCGCGGGTTTGGCAGCGCCAGAAGCTTGGGCGCCGTAATCGTCCTTCCAGTGCCCCTGCTTCTTCAGGGCATCGGCGACGTCCTTGGGCATGTAGGTCTCGTCGTGCTTGGCAAGGACGGTATCGGCCTTGAACACGCCGTTGGCATCGAGTGCGCCTTCCGCGACGACGCCCTGCCCTTCGCGAAATAGGTCGGGCAGAATGCCTTTGAAGGCGACCGGCAGCTTGGCGTTGCCGTCGGCGACCTCGAACGTCACCGCGAGATTGTCGCCGCGCTGGAGCGAGCCGGGCTGCACCAAGCCGCCGAGGCGAAACCGCTTGCCGGGCTCGACATGCTTCTCGGCGACCATGGTCGGGGTCGAGAAGAACACGATGGAGTCGCGCAGCGCGTTGAGCACCAGCGCGGCCGCGAGCGCGAGCACGGCGAGCGATCCGCCGATGATGGTCATACGTCGCTGCTTGCGCGTCATGGCGTATCCGTTCTCCGCATCTCTCGTCCCGAAATCATCATCCGCCGATCCCGAGAGTCTTCAGGCCTTCGTTGAGCTGGCGCAGCCGCTCGGCGTTGCTGGCAACCGCCTGCCGGGCATCGGCCGAAGCGCCCATTGCCTTGTCCCGCTCGCCCATCACCAGATAGGCGCGCACCAGACGCAGCCAGCCCTCGACATCGTCGCCGTTCTGCTTCAGCCGCGTCGCCAGACGGTCGACCATACCGCGCACCATCGCGTTGCGATCGGTTTCGGCCATGTCCTTGGAGGCAGCAATCGTCTCGTCGGACAGCGCCGGCAGCGTGCCGCCCCCACCGACCCGCGCCAGCGAGGACTGCACCAGGGCACGCCACGGAGCATCCGCCGGCGCTTTCGCAAGCAGTGCACGCCAGATATTGGCCGCGTCGTCCTTGCGACCGTCCTGCTCGGCGGCCAGGCCCAGAAAGTAATTCGCCTTGGGATCGTCGGCGTTCAAGGCGTGTGCGCGCTCGAATTCCGCCTTGGCCTCGGCGGTCACGACGCCGCCGGCGGCGGCCGAGATCGCTTCGCCGAGATCGGACCGGCGCTCCGCGCTCTCACCGTTGTAAGTGAGCGAGTTGCGATAGGCGCGCACCGCGTCGTCGAAGCGGCCGAGCCGCTCCAGAACCGGCGCGAGCACGTTCCAGCCGCGCCCGTCCGTCGGATTCTTCTCCAGGTGCTGCTCGACCTGCACGACGAGGTTCTCGAGCGACTGCGCCATGCCACCCCCGCGCTCCCGCTGCGCAAGGGGAAAGTCCTGCAGCCGGGGCGAGCCGAGTGGCATGTAGACGCCGGCCGCGATGAGCGGCAGTCCGGCAAGCGCCAGCACGGCCGCCGCACGGCGCCATTTGAGGTTCGACTTCGGCGCCGTTGCCGGCTCGCTGGCCGCCGCCGCGAGCAGCCTGCGGCTGACCTCGACGCGCGCAGCCTCCGCCTCCGGCGCCAAGATCAACCCGGCGGCGAGATCACGCTCGATCTCGGCCAGCTGGTCCTTGTAGACCGCGACCTCGCTGCCCTGATCTTGTGCGCGGCTGGTGCGGCCAAGCGGCAAGAGCACGGCGAAAATCGCCGCGACCGTCATCAGCGCGAACACGAACCATAGCGTCATCTGGCAAGCTTCCGGCGGCGCACGAACCGCGCCTGTAGGTGCCTTTACACCACGGCCGGACGATGCGGCAATTGACAATTGTCAAGGCGGCGCAACCCACAGGTCGTCCCGAAAAGGTGAAAATCCAACGGCTTAGCCGATCTCGAAGTCGATACTTTGCGCGGCCTGCTCGCCGTGCCCGTCGAAGGCCTTCAGGAAGTATGTTCCCGGCTTGATTGCATCCGGCAATCTGATGCGCAGCGCTCCGACGGGAACCCGAGATGCAACCCTGGTGGCGGTCTCGGGCAGCTGCCGATCGCTGGCTTTCTCGACCAGCACCACCTTGGCTCCAACCATCAGCCGTTGATACTTGGCAACGATGACGCGGTTCTCAATTTCAATCGAGCTGATGACCGGTTTCATGCGCCTACAGATGGAAATTTCCAGACTTGCACCGCGAAAGTACGGTGCGCCATGGGCATCGTCAACTTCAAATTGTGATCAGGAAAAATGCGCGCCGATCAGCCTGCGCGCGACGATTTGCGCTCGCCGGTGAGTGCATTTTCGGCGGCCCGGCTCATCAATGAGGCGTAATCGTCGCCGAACAGCACCTGGCAGAAGCGTATCGCGGCCTGCACCTGCTGCTGCCGATAGGTGCGGACCTTGTGATCGGCGGCGCGCAGCGACTGCACCAGCTGCTCGGTCGACCGTTCCACATATTGCTGGAGATCGGAAAAGGTACGCAGCGTCACCTCGTTGATCGCAAGCTCGCTCGCATAGTTGCGGCACGTCGCGACGAAGTCGATCAGAGCCACCGTTTCCTCGACGTCGGTGCTGTCGATCCGCGCGCCCGGCGGAATGTCCTTTTCGGGGCGCTGGCGCAGGATGCGGCGGACGCGGCCGGGAACGCTGTCGATCTCGGACTGCAGCGCATTGGAGATGTCGGCCCGGATCGAGGTCAGTTGCTTGCCCCAGGCCGAATCGTTGCGCAGGTCGAGTTCGGTGCGCAGTCCGCGCACGCCGTCGTGTAACGTCTTGAGGTTGCCGGCGACATTGTCGAAATGGCCGCGCTTGATGTCCATGCGCAGGACCGCGGCGACGCAGGACAAATCGTGCAGGGCCATCGTGACGGCCATACCGTAGGGCGTCGCCGCGACGCGGATCTCGTCATCGGACGCCGCTATCTTGACCGCAAGGCGGATGATCTGCCAGGGCGCGGTCATCCGCTGCACGACGATCGACAAGGCGAAAGGCAGCATCTGCGGCGTCTGAAGCGCCGGAATGTTGAGCGCCGACGTCACCGAGGCGATCTGGGAATCCCCGAAGGCCCGCAAGGTGCGCGGCAATTTCTCGTTCAATGTCGCAATGGCGTCCCGGACCTGGAGCACCGCACCGATCGAATAGAGATCCTCGATGACGTTGGGCGGTCCGACCCGGGCCAGCGCCCGCGACTTGTCGCCGCCGCCCGGTCCCGTCAGCTCGAAGATGGCATCCGCGGCCACCGCCTGAAGCTTCTGGGCCAGGGCTTCGACCTGCCCAGCACTGTCCGCCGGCATGCGCGCCAGCGCCGCCTCGAATTCGTTCACCTTGTCCGGTGCGCCGTCACGGCCAAGCCACTGCCAGATCGGCTGCAGCGAGGAGCGGCGAATCTGGCCGGCCCTGACAGGAGTGCCCGCTTCGACGAGGAACGGTTCCAACACCTGGAATAGGAGCCGCGACAGATCGTCCGTGCGCGGCGGCAAAGCCTCGTCGGCCTCGCTCTTGCGGACGATCTTGCGCAGCTGCTCGAGCACGAGGGTGGCCACCGCCGTGTCCTGGCCGCGCTCCAGCGCACGCTCGAACTCCCGCATCAGCAGTGCCTGCGACTGCGGCGGGAGCTGCGCGAGATATTCCCTCAGCCGCTCGATCGATGTCTGGCTCATGCGCCCGGGTAATGCACGGTAAAATGGCGGACATGGGATGGGTCCGGCGCGATCATAGGGGGTCCCCACTTAAGAAGCCGTTTAGGAAGCTGCCTCGAATGCCTCCCATGCTTCGCTGGAGGAGCCTCGGCCGCGCCGGAAATTGTCGTCGAAACAAGGGATTATAGTCCGGGAAGAACCAGCTCGGCACGCAGACCCCCAGTCGGAGCGCTGCCGAGCGAAAGGCTGCCGCCATAGAGGGCCGCGAGGTCGGTCACGATCGACAGCCCCAGTCCCGACCCGGGCTTGGACTCGTCGAGGCGCTTGCCGCGCCGGGCGACCTGGGCGCGCTCGGCTTCCGACAGGCCACGGCCGTCGTCGTCGACGATGACCCGCAAACGCGGGCCGGCGCCGGCCCGCTGTTGCGGCTCGACCAGGACCTCAATGAGGACGCGGGAGGCCGCCCATTTGCAGGCATTGTCGACGAGATTGCCGACCATCTCCTCAAGATCCTGCCGCTCGCCCCGGAACTTGGCGGATGGATAGGCCTTGGCCTCGACCACGATGCCGCGGTCGCGATGGATCTTCTCCATGGTCCGCCGCAGCCCCTCGATGGCAGGCGCCACCTCCGTCACAGTCGCGACCACCGAGACCCGTGCCGCGATGCGGGCTCGCTCCAGATGATGGGCGACCTGATCGCGCATCACATCCGCCTGCTCCATCACCTTCTCCGCGAACGGATCGGCGGCATGCGCGCTGGCTTCGTTGACGATGACCGAAAGCGGCGTCTTGATCGCATGAGCGAGATTGCCGACATGGGTGCGCGCCCGCTCGACGATCTCGCGATTGGCATCGATCAGCGCGTTGGTCTCGCGCGCCAGCGGCGCGATCTCGACCGGGAATTCACCCTCGAGCCGTTCGGCCCGCCCGGAGCGGATGTCGGCGATCGCGTCCGAGATGCGCTTGAGCGGTGCAAGGCCGAAACGGACCTGGAACACGGTCGTCAGCAGCAGCACGATGCCGAGCGCCGTGAAGGTGCCGCCGAGATAGTAGTCGAAGCTGCGTGTCTCGTCGAAAATCTCGGTATCGTCCCCGGCGACGCTGACCAGAAATTTGCCGTCGGCACCGAGATCGACCGGCCGTTCCACCATGCGCAGATTCTGCCCTTCCGGCCCGTCGACATAGGCGAGGCGGATGCCGGCGGCGGTGAGCTCGGCACCCTGCTCTTCGAGCTTCGGTAGCTTCTTGTCCCAAAGCGAGCGCGAGGAGCGCACTTCCGGCTTTTCGGTGTCGGTCCGCGTGATCTGCCAGTACCAGCCGGACAGCGGCAGGTCGAACAGGGGCTCGCCAAGCGACTGGAACTGGCGATCCGGCGGCTCGTCGGGCGTTGCGACCTCGGCGATGAGGGTGCGCAGATAGAGATTGAGCCGGCGGTCGAAGGCGCGCTCGGTGGCGTTCTTGTAGACCGACGACAGCACCACGCCTGTGATGGCCAGGATCACCACGAGCCAGGCGGTCGCCGACAGGAACAGTCGGTTCGCAAGCGAGCTAGCAGCCATCGGAATGATCCCGGGCGGCGCAGGATGGCAGGTGGTCGGACGTCATGACCGGACCAAGGGCCCTGTTCGGCCTCCCGTCAAGCCAAGATACTTCAAAGGCCGGAACGCCTCAGGCGCCCGGGGCCGGCGGCGGGGTCAGGAGATAGCCCAGACCGCGGACGGTCTGGATGATGTCGACGTCGAGCTTCTTGCGGATGCGGCCGACGAAGACCTCGATGGTGTTGGAGTCGCGGTCAAAATCCTGGTCGTAGAGATGCTCGACCAGCTCGGTGCGCGAGACCACCCGCCCCGAATGATGCATCAAGTAGGCCAGAAGCCGATATTCGTGCGAGGTCATCTTGACGGGATTGCCCGACACGCTGACCCGGCCGGTTCGGGTGTCGAGCGTCACCGGGCCGCATGTCAATTCGCTCTGGGCGTGGCCGGTGGAGCGGCGCAGCAGGGCGCGGATGCGCGCCAGCACCTCCTCCAGATGGAACGGCTTTGCGACGTAGTCGTCGGCGCCGGCATCGAAGCCCTGCACCTTGTCGCTCCAGCGGTCGCGTGCAGTGAGGATCAGAACCGGCATGGTGCGGCCGTTGCGGCGCCAGGCTTCCAGCACCGAGATGCCGTCCTTCTTCGGCAGGCCGATATCGAGCACCACGGCGTCATACGGCTCGTTGTCGCCGAGATAGTGCCCCTCCTCCCCGTCGAAAGCCCGATCGACGACATAGCCGGCGTCGGTCAGCGCCTTGGTGAGCTGGCGATTGAGATCGGGGTCGTCCTCAACAACGAGCAGGCGCACGCTTCTCTCCAAGGATAGGCTGCAAGAACAGGCGACATGAACACCGCCACAGATGAGCAATTCCGGCGTGAACTGAATATGAACGCAGGGAACCGGGCTACGTTACTTTTTGGTCATATACGACCTGGCGCACGCAAATGCGACTGCGCCCACCATGCCGCCGGAGGAGCCGGCGGCATGGTGGGCGCAACGTGCCGCATCGCGCGGCGAGCCGGAAGGTGCCGGCGTGCTGATCCGGCCGTCAGGTCCGGAAGAACACGAACCAGACGACGGCGAGGATCAGGATCGCAAGCCCGGTCGAGATGGCGAGCAGCGCCGCCACCGAAGGCCCGGGCTCGCCCTGGCGCGCCTCGGTCGGAGTTTCGACGATCCGGTTCTGCTCTCGCCTGGTTGCCATGGTAACCTCGATCTGTGGCTGTCGCGTCGGATGGCCGCGACCTCCTCGGCGATGAATTGCCGGGGCAACGCGTCATCTCGGGCGATGTTCCGGTCCATGGGCTCGCCCGGCAAACACAGCGCAGGCGACGATTAACGCCGTTGCAAGATTCCGCGCCGGCGGTTGCTATGATTCGCAACTGGGCGATGGTATCCTCAGGGCTTGTCCTCTGTTGCGTCTGGAGTAACCCATGGCCCCCCGCGCCAATTGGAAGGGTTTTCTGCGTCTGTCGCTCGTGACCTGCCCGGTCGCGCTCTATCCGGCCACTTCGGATACGGAGAAGGTTTCGTTCAACCAGATCAACCGAAAGACCGGCCACCGCATCAAGTATCTCAAGGTCGATGCCGGGACCGGCGACGAGGTGACCTCCGAGGACATCGTCAAGGGCTACAAGGTCGACACCGACACTTATATCGAGGTCACCAAGGACGAACTGGACGACATCGCGCTCGATTCCACCCACACGATCGAGATCGACGAGTTCGTGCCCAAGGCCGACATCGACAACCGCTATCTGATCCGTCCCTACTACCTCGTGCCGGACGGCAAGGTCGGCCACGACGCCTATGCGGTGATCCGCGAGACCATCCGCAGCATGGACAAGGTCGCGATCGGCCGCGTGGTGCTGACCAACCGCGAGCACATTATCGCGCTGGAGCCGCTCGAGAACGGGCTGATGGGCACGCTGCTGCGCTACCCCTACGAGGTCCGCAGCGAAAAGGAATATTTCGACGACATCCAGGACGTGAAGCTGACGAGGGACATGCTCGACCTCGCCAAGCACATCGTCGAGAAGAAGTCCGGCGCGTTCGAGCCCGAGCTGTTCGAGGATCATTACGAGACCGCTCTGATCGATCTCATCAACAAGAAGCGCAGCGGCATGCCGATAACCGCCAAGGCCGCACCGAAGACCGGCGGCAACGTCATCAGCTTGATGGACGCGCTGAAGAAGAGCATCGCGAACGAGAAGGACGCGGCGCCCGCGGCGAAGGTCGCCAGGGAGACGGCCAAGGACACCGCCAAGGACACAGCCAAGGCCAAGAAACCGAAGAAGCGCGTCGAGGGCCAGCGCGAGATGCTGCTGCCGATATCAGGCAAGGGCGGCAAGGAAGCTGCGGCGAAGGCTGCGACCACGCCGAAGAAGACCGCCGACAAGCCGGTGCGCGCGCCGGCGCGGGCAAAGAAGGCCGGCTGACAGCACCACGCCCCGCGATCACGCCGTGATGTCTCTCCTCGCCGATCGGCCGGCCTGACATGCCCTGGTCGACGACGTTCGACGATCCCGTGCGCGTGAGCAACAAGCGCAAGTTGTTCACGCTTCAAGAAGCCGCCGACTACATCATGGAGCTGCCCGAGGACGCCCAGCACGAGGCGCATTGGCAGACGGCGATCGAGACCTTGATCAATGCGGCCGAGACCGGCGGCGGCTGGGTGATGTTCGCTCGCATCGCGATGTTGCGGGCGCTGAATGCGGACGGCCGGCGCGGATGAGCGCGATCGAGACATCCTTGCCTATTCGTTGACGAACAGGCTCAACAATCGGTTAAGCGGCCAAGCCAATGGGGGGCAATGCACCGGGCTGTCGGTTTGACTTCATTTGAACGGATCGACGGAACCCTAACTTAATGAATGCCGTCGTACGAGGTAAGGTGCGATCGCCGTGTTTTGGCGCGCTCGAAGATTTTTTCGATCGATTTGCAAGTCCGATAACGACGCGACCATCCATCGGATCGGATGAACAGGAGTTGGCAATGCGTCTGCTTAGGTCCTTCCTTGCCGATGATAATGGCGCAACCGCAATCGAGTACGGCCTGATCGCCGCAGGGATCGCTCTGGCAATCGTGACCATCGTCAACAGCACGGGCGCTGCGCTGCTCAACAACAAGTTCAACTCGGTCAGCACGGCGATGAAGTAACCGCCGGCCAACGGCCTGCGCAGCGGCTGCCCGCCGGAGCGGCGGGCCATGATCTGGGTCAACAGCATCGGGACGGCGACGTCTAAGCATGGAGGTCCGACTCCCTGCTGCCGGTCCGTCCATGCATCCAGACCTTCCGCATTCCCAACTGAAGATCCGCCGCGTCCGCCTCGACACCGGCCGTGAGAACGTCGTCGTCGTCTCGAGGCGCTCCAAGGCGCTGCGCGCGGAGATCTTCCGCGGCTTCAGCCGCGTCGAGCTTCGTCAGGGCGGCAAGGTTCTGCTGGCGACCCTGCTGATCACGGACGACGATACGCTGGCGGCTCCCGACGAGATCGGCCTCTCCGAGCCTGCGTTCCGGCGCTTCGCCGAAGCGGTCGGAACGGAGGTCACGGTCAGGCCCGCCTCGCCTCCGGAGAGCCTGGAAGCGGTGCGTGCGAAGATCCGCGGACGAACTCTGAGCCAGGCCGAGATCGGCGCGATCATCAGCGACCTTGCCCATTATCGCTACTCCGACATGGAGATCGCCGCCTTCCTGATCGGGTCGGCGAGCTTCATCACCAGCGACGAGCTGCTCGCCCTCACGGGGGCCATGGCGCAGGCCGGCACGCAATTGGTCTGGCCGACCCCTGTCGTCGTCGACAAGCATTGCATCGGCGGCATCCCCGGCAACCGCACCTCGATGGTGGTGGTGCCGATCGTCGCCGCGCATGGCCTGCCGATCCCGAAGACCTCCTCGCGCGCGATCACCTCGCCGGCGGGCACCGCCGACACGATGGAGGTGCTGGCGCGGGTGAATATCGCCGTCGAGGAGATGAAGGCGATCGTCTCCTCCTGCAACGGCTGCCTGATCTGGGGCGGCCACGTGAACCTGTCGCCGGCCGACGACGTCCTGATCTCGGTCGAGCGCCCGCTGAGCCTGGATACTCGCGAGCAGATGGTCGCCTCCATCATGTCCAAGAAGATCGCGGCTGGCTCGACCCATCTGCTGATCGACATTCCGGTCGGCCCGACCGCGAAGGTCACCGGCGGCGTCGAGGCCATGCGGCTGCGAAAGCTGTTCGAATTCGTCGGCGACCGCTTCGGCCGGACGGTCGAGGTGATCACGACCGACGGCAGCCAGCCGATCGGCAACGGCATCGGGCCGGTGCTGGAGGCCAACGACGTCATGGCGGTGCTCGGCAACAACAAGGATGCGCCGCGCGATCTGCGCGAGAAGTCGCTCCGGCTCGCCGCCCATCTGCTGGAATACGATCCCAAGCTGCGCGGCGGGGCCGGCTATGCCCGGGCGCGCGAACTGCTGGATAGCGGCGCGGCACTGAAGCAGATGCAGAAGATCATCGACGCACAGGGCCCCTCGACATGCAGCAACGAGCTCGGACCGCTCAGCTTCGACGTCGAGGCGAGGCATGATGGCATCGTGTCCGCAATCGACTGCCTGCGTCTGAACCGCCTCGCCCGCACCGCCGGCGCGCCGCTCGACAAGGGCGCAGGCATCCGCCTGTTCAAGAAGATCGGCGACCGCGTCGAGCAGGGCGAGCCACTTTATCGCGTCTACACGTTCGGCCGGTCGGAGCACGATTTGGCGGCCAGCGCGACTGCGGGCGACAACGGCTATGCGATCAACGGCACGCCCCTCGGAGAATGACAGATGAGCATCACCGTTCGATTCTGCGGCGCCACCCGCACCGTGACCGGCTCGAGCTATCTGTTCCAGACCGCAAGCGGCTGTTTCCTGGTCGATTGCGGATTGTTCCAGGGCCAGAAGACGCTGAAGGAGCTCAATTATCGCGCCTTTCCGTTTCGCCCCGCCGACATCGATGCGGTGCTGCTCACGCACGCTCACATCGACCATAGCGGTCTCTTGCCGAAGCTCGTGCGCGCGGGCTTCGAGGGGCCGATCCTGGCGACGCGCGGCACAATCGATCTCTGCTCCTACATGCTGCCCGATGCCGGCAACATCCAGGAATCGGAGGTCAAGCAGCTCAACCGGCGCAATGCTTCGCGCGGGCGCAAGGAGGTCGAGCCGATCTACACGCAGGCCGACGCGATCGCATCGCTGCGATCGTTCCGCGCCGTCGACTACGAACGATGGACCGACGTGATTCCCGGCGTCCGCGCACGCTACTGGAACGCCGGCCATTTGCTCGGCTCCGCCTCGATCGAACTGGAAATCGCCGAGCAAGGCGCGGCGCGGCCGCTGCGCGTGCTCGTCTCCGGCGACGTCGGGCCGGAGGCCAAGCTGCTCCAGCCCGATCCCGAAGCGCCGAGCGATTTCGACTACGTCATCTCGGAATCGACCTATGGCGACCGCGTGCGCGAGGCCACGACACCTGCGCTTCGCCGCAAGCACCTCGCGGCCGAGGTGCGCGATGCCGCGGCGGCCGGCGGCGCGCTGCTGCTGCCCGCCTTCGCGGTCGAGCGCACCCAGGAGCTGATCGTCGATCTCGTCGACCTGATGGAGCACCGCGAGATTCCGACGGCGCCGATTTTCCTCGATTCACCGCTCGCGATCCGCGCGACTGAAGTGTTCCGCCGCCATTCCGAGAGCCTCGATCCGTCGGTCGACGCCACGCGCCTGCTCAACTCGCCGCATCTGAAGTTCACCGAGACCGCGGACGAGAGCAAGGCGATCATGCGTCTGTCCGGATTTCACATCATCATCGCCGCGAGCGGCATGTGCGATGCGGGCCGGATCCGCCATCATCTGAAGCGCTGGCTATGGAACGAGCGCGCGACCGTGCTTCTGGCCGGCTTCCAGGCCAACGGCACGCTCGGCCGCTTCCTTCAGAACGGGGCCAAGGCCGTCCGCATCCAGGGCGACGAGATCAAGGTCGCTGCCCGCATCCGCATGATCGACGAATATTCGGGCCATGCCGACGGCGCCGGCATGGCCAGCTGGATCGCGGCGCGTCGTCCCATCGCGCGCGGGCTGTTCCTGGTCCACGGCGAGGAAGCGGCGGTTGCGGGCCTGGCCGAGCGCGTCGCCGAGCGCATCATTCCCGCGGCCAGGATCTACCAGCCGATGCTGGACGACACTTTCGAGCTCGCCGTACCCGAACCGCGCGTGCTCGACGCCGATCGTCGCCGACGGCTCGCACCGGAGGCCGTGACGCGTCTCGACTGGCATAACGAGATGTCCGAGCTGATGCTCGACATGAACGATCGCGTCGCAGCCGCCGCCGACGACCGCGCCCGCGGCGTCATCATCCGAAGGCTGCGGCGCGCGCTGCAGGAAACGGCGTAGCGCCGGCGGAAACAATAATCCGGATTGCGCCTCGCTTCATCCAGGCTACGGCGCTTTGACGGCTCTCTGGGTGCTGATATTCTCCGGCGGAACGGGCTCGACGAGCCATGCCGTCAATCGATCAACCAGCGCTGCCGAGAGGATGCGGATGAGACGCGTGATGCTCCTGACGATCGGCCTCATGTCTGTCGTCGCCTGGCCGCACGACAGCGCCAGAGGCCAAACTTCGGCCGCGCCGCCGGTTTCGCTTGCTCCGCCCGATGCATCGCCGCCACGCCCCAGTGCCACCAAGCCCGCGCGGGTGACGACGAACAGAACTCCGCCGGCGCCGTCCGGCAGGGAGCCTTCCGTGACTGGCGGGCCTCAACCGAATCCGGCCGCCGACTACGATGGCTTCAGCGTCGGCACCGTCGACGACGTTGACACCCCGAGCCGCGTGACGCCGCCTGCGCGTTCACGCGCAGCAAGGGACGTCAATTCCAATCCAGATGCAAATGGCCTCGATCAGGAAGATGGGGCGTTGAAGCGAAAGCTGATGATCTGCCAGAACTGCAAATAGGGATGCGGTTACTTCGGAGGTTCGCTGACGCCGTTCACCTGTTCCCAACCTCGACCGCTTCCAAGACCACGGCCGTCCGATCAGCCAGCTCGGGAATTTTGGCGAGGTAAGCCTGGTAATGCGGCGAGGCTCGGTGAGCTTCGACGGCCGCAACGTCGCGGTACAGTTCGTCGAGAACGTAGCGATCTTCGTTCGATACGTCGCGCCAGACATCCCAATGCAGGTTGCCAGGCTCAGCTCTGGAATGCGGTGCCATGCCGACGAGCAATGCGCCGAGTTCAGCGGACTTGCCCGGGCGAGCAATCAGGATAGCGGTAATCTTGGCTGGCGATTGCGTCATTCGATAGCTCCCCATGCGAGGGTAAGCGCGGCTTCAGATGCCGAGCCATCCCTCTCGAATATTGCGAACCCTCAGATCTTCGCGGCACTGCTCCTGTCCTTGAGGGCGGCCAGCAATTCTTTTCCCAGCGCTCCGGCCGATGCGGGGTTCTGCCCCGTGATGAGCCGGCCATCGACCACGACGTGAGGCTGCCAATTGGCCGCGGACGAGTACTCGGCGCCCTCTGCCCTCAACGCATCCTCGAGCTCGTAGGGCACATCATCGCGGGCGTAGTCGTACTCTTCCTTCTTCGAGAAGGACGTGAGCTTCTTGCCGCGCACAAACGGGACGCCATCGCCAAGGTCAACGCCAAGCAGCGCGCACGGCCCGTGACAGACAGCGGCAACGAGCTTGCCGGTGGTCCAGGCGCGCACGACGGCACTCTGGACCGTTGCATTGCGCTGGATGTCCACCATGGGCCCAAGACCGCCGGGCACCAGGATGGCGTCGTAGTCGGCGGCGTCCACCTCTGACAATTTGCGACTGTGATTCAAGCGGCGAAAGGCCTTGCTCGCGAGAAAATCCCTCTGAGCGGGATCTTTCTCGTCGTACGCATCGTAAGGCGTCCACCCCCCGGCCGGGGACGCGAACTCCACCGCCACCCCAGCCTTGTCGAGCACCTCGAAAGGATGGGCGACCTCGGCGAAGAAGAAGCCGGTCTTGCGACTATGCGGACCGATCACAGCTGCGTTGGTGACAATGAAGAGGACATGTTGGGTCATGGTTTTCTCCGTTCGATAACGCTGTTGCATTCAGACGGCCGGAACACCACGAGTGGCCGACCGATATTGTTCGTTGTCGGGATCCCGGCTCTACGATTGGGATCGCCTTGGCGCGACGTAAGAGAACGCATCAGTTCGGACAGGGCTGCCCGGCTGCGCCCCACATCGCCATGTCCTTGACGTGATCCTCGAAGGTGCCCGGCGGCGTCGAGCGGCCGGCTCCAGGCGCCCAGCCGCGCGGGATAAAGCCGCTCAGCGAGGCATCGTGCCGTAAGTGCCCGACGAGACCGGCGGCGTCACGGCCGCCATTGCGCTTGGGATCTTTCATCTGCGCGCAGATCTCGGCCCCGCTCTTGCCGAACCAGATGAAGGCCACCGGTGCGAGCTGCCAGTCGATCCCGGCGCGCGGCGGCGCCGGCGCCGGCTCGTTCGCCTGGGTCGAGGTCATGTGACAGGTCGAGCACGGGATCGCTTCCGCGCCGATGCGGCTCTCGCCACCGTGGATGTTCATGCCGTGCGGGCGAGACTTGGTTTCGCCGGCCGGCGTCCAGATCGGTATGGCCTTGGCATCGACGTGGCAGTTGGCACACCGTGGATGGGTCACGACGGCCTCGATCCGCTTCCAGGCAGCGAGGCCCTCGGTGCGGCTGACGCTGCCCGGCGGCAGCAAATCCTTGGCGGCCTCATCCTTGGCCGCAACGATCCCGGTCAAGGCTGCAATGGCCGATGTCGCGAGGACCAGCGCCATCAGAGATGTCTTCATGGCTTCCCTCACACGAAATCGATGAACTTGTTGAACGGCATTTCGCGGATGCGTTTTCCGGTCGCGGCGAAGATCGCATTGGCGAGCGCAGGCGCGGCGGGTGGCACCGGTGGCTCGCCGACCCCCCTCACCTTCGGATCGTTCTCCAGCCCGCGCACTTCGATGACCGGGCATTGGTAGATCCGCATCGCCTCATGGTGATTGTAATTGGTCTGCTGCGCTGCGCCTTTTGAGTAGGTGAGCTCGCAGTTCATGGCGTGGCCAAGCCCCCAGACCACGCCGCCCTGGACCTGGTTCTCGAAATTGACGGGATCGACGACCTTGCCGACGTCGGCCGCGACCCAGACCTTGTCGATCCGGATGCCGCGCTCCGTCGCCGTCACCTCGACGACTTCAGCGACCGGCGTTCCGAAGGACTCCACGAAGGCGACGCCGCGGCCACGGCCGTTGCCGAGCGGTCCCTTCCAGTCCGACATCTCCGCGACGGTTTCCAGCACTTTCCGATAATGCGGCACGGTGCACATCGCGATGCGCGCCTTCATCGGATCGAGACCGGCCGCATGAATCAATTCGTCGATGAAGCTCTCGGTGAAGAAGCCGGATGTCGAGGCGCCGACCGAACGCCATGTGGTACTTGGCGACAATCCTTGCGCCTCGTAGCTGGTGGCCCGGAAATTGGGGATGTCGTAATAGACGTTCCACAGGCCGGCGGCCAATTGCCCGTCGGGATCTTTCGACGGCGTGCCCGAACGCTCGAGCAGTCCCTTGAGCGGCGTGGTCGAAGCCAGTTGCAGATCGGCGGCGACGATCTTGCTTTTGTCGACGCTGCCGCGGTGCCGTGCGATCGCAATCTGCCGCGGAATGTCCTGGAGGAAATCTTCCTCGCGCGAGAACACGAGCTTGATCGGCGTGCCCTTTATCTGATTGGCGATCTCGGCGAGCACGCGAACGTTCTCGTATTCCAGACGATGGCCGAAACTTCCGCCGGTCCATTGGTTGTGAAACGTGACCTGCTCCGGCTTGAGGCCGATTGCGGTCGCCGCGACCCATTGCACGAAGCGGGGGCTCTGATGGCCGACCCAGATCTCCATGCCCTTGTCGGTGACGAGACCGATGCCGTTTAGCGGCTCCAGCGGTTGATGGGCCAGATAGGGCGCGCGATACTCGGCTTCTACGAGCCTGCCCGTCTTCAGGCCGGCGTCGATGTCGCCGATCTTCTTCCACTCCTTGCCCAAGAACTCGGGCTTGAACGAGGATTCCAGAACTTTCCAATGGTCGGCCTGCTCGGCGGGATAGGCCGAGGGCGCCCACTCGCAGGCGATGGTTTCGACAGCCTTCATCGCGTACCAGCTGTTCGTCGCGATCACCGCGACGCCGTTCTTGATCTCAAGGACCTTCTTGACGCCCGGCATCGTCTGCGCCTTGCGGGCGTCGTACGATTTCAACGGTTGCCCCTTGTTCGGGTTCAGCTTGACGGACGCGTAGAGTATGCCGTCCATCTTCATATCGATGCCGAACTTCAGCTCGCCCATCACTTTCGAGCGGACGTCGAGCCGCATCATCGGCTTGCCGAGCATGCGCCATTTGGAGGGGTCGCGCGGCTGCGCATCGAGCACCGGCGGAATTCTGGACGCCTCGGCCGCGAGCGCGACATAGGCGATCCTGCTTCCGTTCGGCAGGATCACATGGCCCGATTGCGTGCGCAGGTCGGCCACCGCGACGCCCGAACGCTTGGCCGCGGCGGCCTTGAGCGTCTCGCGTGCGACCGCGCCGGCAACACGCAGCTTCTGGTAGGTGTCCGGGATCGTGCTCGATCCACCCGTCATCTGCAGGCCGGACTTGCGCAGCCATTCGAGCGTGGCGGCGCGCGCTTCCTCTGCGGCAGGACTCTGGTCCGCAGCCACGAACGGCGCGAACTCGTCGGCGAAGCCTGTGTTGAAGTAAGCGGGGCTCGGGCCGGCGAACCGGATCTCGAACTGGCCGGGGTCGAGATCCATTTCTTCGGCGATCATGATCGGCTGCACCGATCCGACGCCCTGGCCGATGTCGGCATGTTGCGCGATCAGCGTGATCTTGTCCGGGCTGATCTCGACCCAGGGATTGAAGGTCACCGAATTCGCGCCGAGGCCGGCGGCCAGCGGATTGCCGTCGGCGCTCGGCGCGGCCGCTTCGGCACAACCATAGGCACCGAAGGCGATGCCACCGGCGACGGCGGCGGAGCCGAAAACGAAAGCCCGACGGGAAAGGGTCTGCATGTGGCCCATCTCACTTCTCCGCCGTCTTGTTCGCCGCCGCAGCCGCGTGGATCGCAGCACGGATGCGCGGATAGGTGCCGCAGCGGCAGAGATTGCCGGACATCACCTGATCGATCTGCTCGTCGGTGGGCCTCGGGATCAATCCAAGAAGCGAGATCGCCTGCATGATCTGTCCGGTCTGGCAGTAGCCGCATTGCGGCACCTGATGCTCGATCCAGGCCTGCAAGACCGGGTGCTGATCCCTGTTGTCCAGGCCTTCGAGCGTCACGACCGATTTGCCCGCGACCTCGCCGATATGCGACTGGCAGGACCGCACGGCCAGGCCGTCGATGTGAACGGTGCAAGCGCCGCATTGCGCGACGCCGCAACCGTATTTGGCGCTCGTGATGCCGAGTTCGTCGCGCAGCACCCACAACAGCGGCATCTCGGGAACGACGTCCACCTGGCGCTTGATCCCGTTCACCGTGAGCTCGATCATATCGATATGTCTCCTAGCGGATATGGTCCGCACAACAGCACTGCCTGATAGACGCTGAGCCGTATTCCCGATTCCTGCGGAATCATGCGCAATCCCTGCGGAGTGCCGTATCCGAACGATCGCTCTTCACCTCGGCCTGGCCGCAGCACAATTCGCGAAACTGCCCCGGCGTGAGATTTGCGGCCTTGCGGAATACGCGCGTGAAATTGGCCTGCGAGCCGAAGCCGAACTCCAGGGCAATCTCGACCAGCGACAGGTGGTCGCGCGCGAGCTCCTGTCGCGCGGCGTGGACGCGGCGATCGGTGACGTAACGGTGCGGTGACAGTCCGGTCGCCTCGCGAAACAGCCGGGAAAAATGATAGGGGCTGAGGCAGGCCTGGGCCGCCAGATCCTCGAGCCTGATATCGCTGCCGAGAGACGCCTCGATATAGTCCAGCACGCGCTGGAGGCGCCGCGGATCGAGCGCCGGCGACCTGTCGGGCGCGCGCCAGCGGTCGATCGTGTAATTGCCCAGAAGATGCGCCGCGAGCGCAACCTGGATCCCCTCCACGAACAGCGCGTCGGTCGGCTGGTGCGGGCGATGGAGCAGATCCCGAAGCGGCGAGCAGATATGGAAGAGCACCTGGTCCGCCAGACCGTGAGCGTAGGCGATCTCGACCTTGGCCGGATCGATGCCGAAATCCGCAAGTGCGCTGTGGTCCAGCAGCGCCGGCGGCAGGTAGAGATGAAGACATTCCATGCGGTCGGAGAGCTCGAGATGGCTCTCCTGCGTCCCCACCGGCACGAGATAACTCATGCCCGGACGCGCGAGGCTTTTCTGGACTTCGCCGTTGCCGGCGCGGCACACCATCCCCCCGCCCGACAGCAGCATGACGAGCTCGGTGCAGATGGGAACGGGCGTTGCCTGACGGCCCGCCTCGAATTTGCGATGCTCGATGCTCAGCCCGGGCCAATCATTGGCCTCCGCGAGCTTCTCGCTGTTCTTGTACTTCTGATCTCCATGCGTCACGAGCGCCATCACGACCTCCGCTTCGTTGCGGCGATTCCCGGCCCCGTATCGCGCGAGCGATCATTCCATCCGGTGGTGAGTTGCAGCCCGGTCACTGCCACGCCGATCGCGAATTACTCACAAGCGGTGACGGCGAAGTCCAGAGGTTGCGCGGTTAAAAGAGGTAAAAGACAGACGAAGCAACGACTTGGAGCGGTGCACGATCGGCTTCGGAAGCCGGCTTCATCGCGGGATGAGCAAGATGCGTGCGTCATCGCGCAGGAATCGGAAATACCGCAATGCGGGCGTGCGCTATTGAATGGCGCATCAACGGCAATGTGGCCGTGTCGAGGACAGGAGCCTGATATGAAGTCGCTTACCTCCGCGCTTGCCGCGTTGTCGATCGCAACCGCCCTCCCCGCGGCCGCGGCCGACAGGAATGTGTCGATTGTTCTTGTGCACGGCGCCTTCGTCGATGGCTCGGGCTGGAAGGACACCTACAGCATCCTCTCGGAGGCGGGCTATGAGGTGCTCGTCGTTCAGCAGCCGACCATCACGCTTCGAGACGATGTCGCGGAGACCGAACGCGTGATCGCCAAGGCGCGGCATCCGGTCATTCTGGTCGGGCATTCCTATGGTGGAATGGTCATCACCGAAGCCGGCGACAACCCGAAGGTTCGCAGCCTCGTCTATCTCGCCGCCTTTGCGCCCGACGCCGGGGAGTCCGTCAGCACACTGGCGGAAGCACCCGTACCGCCGGGCGAGCACAAGGCTCCGCTGGTCACCGAGGGCAATTATCTCCTCGTCGACCGCGCAAAATTCCCCACCTCTTTCGCGGCTGATGTCGACCCGGCCACGACCCGCTTCATGGGCGCGGCGCAACTGCCCTGGGGACTGCAGGCGGTGCAGACCAAGGTCGATCGCGTGGCGTGGAAGACGAAGCCGACCTATTACATGGTGACGAGCGAGGATCACATGATCCCGCCGACGGCACAGCGCACCATGGCCAAGCGCTCGGGCGCGAAGGTGACGGAGATGAAGAGCAGCCACGCGGTGATGCTGTCGCATCCGCGCGAAGTCGCGGCGTTCATCAGAAGCGCAGATGCGTCCGCGACCGACTGAGATCGGCTGCGCCGCACACCGACGGACTTTCCTGCCGCAGACAAGGACTCGCAACATGGCCCTCAAGGATATTCTGCCGGGAGAACTTGGGTTCGGCGCGGCGCCGCTCGGCAACATGTTCCGCGACATCCCGGAGCAGGAAGCGCTCGCGACGGTGAACGCAGCCTGGGAGGACGGCATCCGCTATTTCGACACCGCACCGTTCTACGGCGCGGGGCTTGCCGAGATCCGCATCGGCGCCGCGCTCGCCGGCCGCAAGCGGAGCGACCACGTGCTCAGCACCAAGGTGGGCCGCCTGATCCTGGACGAGATCGAGGATGTCGATGCCCGCGACCTCGGCGAGAAGGGCGGCGTCTTCAGGCACGGACGCCCGAACCGGATCGTGAACGACTATTCCCGGGACGGAACGTTGCGCTCGATCGAGGACAGCCTGAAGCGGCTCGCCACTTCCCACATCGACATCGCTTTCGTGCACGACGTGGCGCAGGACTTCTACGGCGACGAGTGGCTCTCGGTGTTCGAGAGCGCCCGCAAGGGCGCCTTCAGAGCGCTCGACCGGCTGCGCGACGAGGGCGTGATCAAGGCGTGGGGACTCGGGGTCAACCGGGTCGAGCCGATCGAGCTGCTGCTCGCGCTCGAAGAGCCGCGCCCCGACGGCTTCCTGCTCGCAGGCCGATACACGCTCCTCGACCATGCAAGGGCGCTGCAGCGGGTGATGCCTGTGGTCGCCGAGCACGAGCTCGCGATCATCGTCGGCGGCCCCTACAGTTCTGGCGCGCTCGTCGGCGGCCCGAACTTTGAATATGCGCCGGCGCCTCCCGAAATCCTCAAGAAAGTGGCACGGATCAAGGCGATCGCGGACCGCTATGGCATCAGCATGAAAGCGGCCGGCCTGCAGTTCGCGCTCACCAATCCGGTGGTCGCGGCCGTCATTCCCGGTGCGAGCCGCCCGGGCCGCATCGCCGAGGATCGCGCTGCGCTCCAGGAAGCCATCCCCGCGGACTTCTGGCGCGAGCTCCGCTCCGAGGGGCTGGTCAGCCCCGCAGCTCCACTTCCCGCCGTTGATTGACCAATCCACCGAACGACCAAGGAGAACGACATGACAGATGCAGCCGACAACGCCACCGGCATGGACCGCCGGGCCTTGCTTCAGACCGCCGGCGCAGCCGTCGTCACCGGCCTCGTAGCCGGCACGGCAACCGACGCACGGGCCGCGACACAGGATGCCGAGCGCGACGAGGCGCCGCTCGGCGCGCGGCTCCAGGGCATCCAGCATTTCGGGCTGACGGTCCAGAACATGGAGCGGGCCTACCAGTTCTACACGGAGGTCCTTGGCGGCACCGAGGTGTTCCGGCACGGCGACTTCCAGGGCGACGGGGTGCAGAACACGCTGCTGGCCGACCAGGAGATCGAGGCGAACGCACGCGGGGTCAATCCGCGAACCATTGGCGTGCCCGACTTGCGAAGCGGCGCGCAGCGGCTCGATGTCCGCTTCATCCAGTTCGACAACATGGTGCTGGAGCTGCTGCAATATCGCGAGGCTGATCAGCCCATGGGCAGCGCCAAGAGCTTCGCCGAACCGGTGGAGCATATGAGCCCTGCTTTCCCGCGCATGATGCACATCTGCTTCTATGTTCGCGACGATGTCGACTTCAACAAGTTCATTGCCGATCTCGAGGCGGAATCGGCGCGCCGCGGCATGACGCAGGTGAGAGCGAACCGCACCATCCGCGTCATGACGGAAGCGGATCGCAAGGCCGCGCCTCGCAGCACCAACACGAACCGGGTGACCGCTGAACCCTCGAACGGCTGGGAGCTGATCTATTGCAAAGGACCGGAGGGCGAGCAGCTCGAGTTCGTCAAGGCGCTCGGCCCGGTCAAGAAGCGCTTCAGCGAAGCCTTGGCAAAACGGCAACAGAAGATCGTGCGCTAGACTGTCATGCGGCGGGGCGGCTGTCAGTGCCAGCTGCTCACTCTGCGATACATCACATGAAGGACTTCACCATGCAAACTCTCGTTCGCAACTCGCTCGCCGCCCTGCTGATCGCCGCCGCTACGGCACCAGCGACGCTTCCGGCCGTGGCTCAGGAAGCGCCGCGCGTGCACTATCGGGAGATCCCGGAGGGTGCATATTCCGTGGTGGCCCAGGTGCGCGCCAAGCCTGGAAAAGAAGACATGCTGCGCGCCGCCACCTTGCCGCTGATCGACCTGGTCCGCAGCGATCCCAAAAACCTAGTCTATTTCCTTCAGGAAGACCGCGCCAAGCCCGGCCACTTCATCTTTTACGAGGTGTTCGCCAGCCAGGCCGATTTCGACGCACACAACGCGATGCCTTATGTGAAGGATTGGTTCGCCAAGCTTCCGGAACTTGCCGATGGCGGCGTCGAAGTCATGCGCATGGCCATTCTCGGCAAGCCCAAAAAATAGCCGAACCGTCCCGCGCGCGCTTTGTCACAATTGCCCTGCGGCAAATCGTACGAACCGGAACGGTTCCCTTCAAAAATATTGCAGTGCATGATAATACCACTCGATCGGTTTGATCGATTGGCAATGATTTATGCGGGCTGCCACGGAGACACGACAACGGGGCGCAGGCCGGCGGGAGCTCACCTACTGCTTCGGCCCATTTCGACTGATACCCAGCCGCCAGTTGCTCCTTCTCAAAGGGCGCCCCGTCAAGCTCGGTGGACGCGCATTCGAGCTTTTGCAGCTGCTGGTGCAGCGCTGCGGTGAGCTGGTCAGCAAGACTGAGCTGATGGCGGCCGCCTGGCCGGGCACCTTCCTCCACGACAGCAATCTCAAGGTCAACATGTGGAGCTTGCGGCGTTCGCTGGGAGATACCCAGATCGAGCCCGTATACATCGCGACCCTGGCGCGCCGCGGATACAAGTTCATCGCGCAGGTGCAGATCAGCATCGGCGAGGTCGAAGACGATCTTGCGCTCGCCGAACCGCTCCCCCCGCCCAGCCCGCCATTGCTGCGCGGCATCGTTGGTCGCGAACCGGAAATCGACGAGATCACGGGTCTGTTGACGGGCAACAGGCACGTGACTCTGGCCGGCGCGGGAGGAATCGGCAAGACGACGGTTGCCTTGGCCGTCGCCCAGGCATTTGCGCCACAGTGCCGCGACGGCGTGTGCTTCGTCGATCTCGCAACGATCTCCGACCCGACGCTGTTCGGCGCCGCACTGGTGACGGCATTGGGCATCAGGGGCAATCCGGACAACAGCCTGGCTGCGGCCATCGACTATTTGAGACCGCGGCAGATGCTGGTCATTCTGGACAATTGCGAGCACGTCCTGCCGGCCGCAACGATCTTCGCCGGCAGGTTCATGGCGGACGCATCGCCGTGCAGGCTGCTTGCGACCAGCCGCGAGCCGCTCGGCACCGCCACCGAGCATGTCGTCCGGCTCGGCTCTCTGGCCTCACCCAAACCCGGTCACGCCCTGACCGCCGATCAAGCCGTCAGGTTTCCGGCAGTGCAATTGTTCGTCAGCCGCGCCGCCGAATGGGCCGACTACCAATTCGTCGACGATGATTGCGAGGCCGTCGCCGCGATCTGCCACTCGCTCGACGGACTCCCGCTGGCGATCGAATTGGCGGCAGCCCAGATCGGCAGGTTCAATCCTCGCCAATTGGTGGAGTTACTCGACCAGAATCTGGGTTTTCGGGCCCCCGCCGCCGATGGTGCGCCGCCGCGCCATGAAACGCTGATGGCGACGATCGACTGGAGCTTCAGGCTGCTGTCGCAGCGGGAAGCCAGACTGTTCGGCCTGCTCTCGGTGTTCAGCGAAGCGTTCGAGGTTGAGGACGCGGTCTTCGTCGCCGAAGCGGCTGGGCTCACGCCGGTCGACGTCGTCACTGGCCTCGGCAGTCTCGTTGCCAAATCGCTTTTGAGCGCGCAGGCACATGGCGCGAACCTCCGCTATCGCCTGCTCGACAGCACATGCCGCTACGCAGGCGAGCGGCGCCGGGCCGATCCTGCCTGCGACCAGGCGCTGCGCCGTCACGCGCAACGTGTGCTCACGCTGTTCGAACAGTCCGAGGAGGAGTGGAAATGGCGCGAGCCGGCCGATTGGACACAGCGTTACCTCGGCCGTATCGCCGATTTGCGCGCCGCTCTTTCATGGGCGTTCGGCGAGCACGGCGATCCCGTGCTCGGGATCAGGCTCACGGTTGCGGCGATCACCTTGTGGTCGGAAACGTCGATCCTGTCGGAAGCGCAGGCGCGGCTGGCGGCTGCGCTCGCATTGGCCAAGACCGTGCCTTGCGATGATCTATCGAAGACAAAACTCGCCTGCGCCCTTGGGTGGAGCCTGTTCTACGCCCGCAAGATGTCGAACGAGAACGAGATTGCCTGGCTCGATGCCATCCACTTTGCAAGGCGGGCCGGCAACATCGAATATCAGCAGCGAGCGCTGGTCGGGTTCGGCTTCTACCTGTTGCAGATCGGCGAGGTCCCGCGCGCAACGACCTATCTCGAGGAAGCGACGGAGCTTGCCGACCGCGACCGCGACCGCGACCTCACGGCAACGTCTGAAGCCGATCGCGCACTCGCCTGGGCGCGCGCGTTTGCCGGCGAGTTGAGCAAGAGCCGCCCGGTTCTCGATCGCCTTGCGGCGACTTATTCACTGGCAGAGAGCCGTTCGCGCAAGGACGCGAACGAAGTCTACCGGTTCATCACCGTCCGCTTCAACCTGCCCTTCGTCGCGTGGATGCAAGGGCAAGCCGAATATGCGGCAAGACTGGCCAGCGACGCCGTCGATGCCGCGGACCGCAGCGGCCATTGGGTGTCACAGTCGAACGCATTTGGGCTCGCCGCCCTTCCCGTTGCGCTCGAAACCGGCAATCTTGACGCGCTCGCGAGCTACACTGAGCGATTGCGTCGCAACCTTGAACGCGAGCGCATCTCACGCTGGGTTCCGGTCGAGCGCTATTTCTCCGCATGCCTTCGCGACCTGCGGGGCGATCCACGCGCGGTGGAGGATATTCGAGCCGCGATCGACGAACTGACAGAATGCCGGTTCTTGATGCGGATCGGCAGCTATCTCGCGGTCCTCGCCCGCGCCTATCTGAGGCAAGGGCGGATCGCGGAGGCGCAAGAAGCCATCACGCGGGCGATCGAGCATCAGGAACGCCAAGGCGAGCGCTGGTGCCGTCCGGAGCTCCAGAGAGTTGACGCCGCGATCCTTCTCCACACCGGCGAGCCGCTGCGCGCCGAAAAGCGGTTTCAGCAAGCGCTCGCGGAAGCGCGCAGGATAGGCGCGCTGACGTTCCAATTGCGGATCGCGACCGATCTCGCGGCACATTGGATCGCCACCGACCGCAGATCCAAGGCTGTCCGGCTGCTCTCGCCGATCTATAACGAGTTCACCGAGGGGTTCGGGACACCGGATCTGCTTGCGGCCCAGCGCCTGCTGCAGCCGACCGCGAGCGGCTGCAGCGACCATCGCAGGATGGAGCCGGTGCACGCTCGCGACGCATAGCTGGCCTACCGCCGCGCTCGCTGCCCGCGCTTTACGCTCCCGGAAATTCCTGATCCTCTCCTCCCAACAAGCCGGATCAACCGGCCTTGCCAGGGAGAGAGACGCCATGAAGCTCGGCACCGCCATTGCGGAAATCATGAGGCGCGAGGGGATCGAGATCCTCTGCGGCTATCCGGTCAACCATCTCATCGAACACGCGGCCAAGGCCGAGATCCGCCCGGTGATGGTGCGGCAGGAGCGCGTCGGCATCCACATGGCGGACGCCATCTCGCGGGTGACGTCGGGGCGCAGCATCGGTGCCTTCTGCATGCAGCACGGGCCGGGCGCGGAGAACGCGATGGGCGGCGTGGCGCAGTGCTTCGGCGAATCCGTTCCCGTGCTGGTGCTGCCGATGGGCTATCAGCGCCGGCTGGCGCATATCGAGCCGAACTTCAATTCCAGCGAGGCGATGAAGCCGTTCGCGAAATCGTCCGAGCCGATCATTCTCGCGACCGAAGTCGTCAACATCTTCCGCCGCGCCTTCACCAGGCTGAAGAACGGCCGCGGCGGGCCCGTCATCGTCGAGATCCCCTCGGACATGTGGAACGAGGAGGTGCCGGAGCCGCTGAACTACACGCCGGTGCTGCGCACCCGCTACGGCGCCGACCCCGTTCACGTCAAGGAAGCCGCCAGCCTGCTGGTGAACGCAAAACGGCCGGTGATCTATGCCGGCCAGGGCGTGCATTACGCGCAGGCTTGGCCGCAGCTGAAACGGCTCGCCGAGCGATTGGCGATCCCCGTCACCACCAGCTTGGGTGGCAAATCATCGTTTCCGGAGACGCATCCGCTGTCGCTTGGCTCCGGCGGCCTTGCAGTGCCGCGCGCGGTGCCGAAATTTCTGGCCGAGGCCGACGTCATTTTCGGCATCGGCTGCTCCTTTACCGAGACCAATTTTGGCATCGCGATGCCGAAGGGCAAGACCATCATTCATTCGACGCTCGATCCCAATCATCTCAACAAGGACGTCGAAGCGAAGATCGGCCTGGTCGGCGATGCCGGCCTCGTGCTCGACGCGCTGCTGGAGGAGATCGGCAAGACCGTCACCGCGGATCGCGATGCATCCGCCGTCGCGGCCGAGATCGCAGCCTCGCACAAGGAATGGCTGGCGAAATGGATGCCGAAGCTGACCAGCAATGACGCGCCCTTGAGCCCCTATCGCGTGCTGTGGGATCTCCAGCACACCGTGGACATCGCGAATACGATCATCACCCACGATGCCGGCAGCCCGCGCGACCAGCTCTCGCCGTTCTGGCGATCGGTCGAGCCCCTCACCTATCTCGGCTGGGGCAAAACCACGCAGCTTGGTTACGGCCTCGGTCTTGCGATGGGCGCCAAGCTGGCAAAGCCCGACAAGCTCTGCATCAACGTCTGGGGCGATGCTGCGATCGGCTTCACCGGCATGGATTTCGAGACCGCGGTGCGCGAGCGCATCCCGATCATGTCGATCCTGCTCAACAATTTCTCGATGGCGATCGAGCTGAAGGTGATGCCGATCTCGACCGAAAAATATCGTTCGACCGACATTTCCGGCGACTACGCCGCGATGGCCCGCGCCTTCGGCGGCTACGGAGAGCGGGTGACGCGGCCGGAGGACATCGTGCCCGCGATCAAGCGCGGCATCGCGAAGACGAGGGAAGGCGTGCCGGTGCTGCTGGAGTTCATCACAGCCAAGGAGACCGAGGTGTCGCGGCCCGGCACGTGAGCGGAGCCGGTGCGGGCACGGCTGCGAGCCGCTGGCTCCGACCGCAGAAGTTGTGATAATCCGGCCCGGTGCCGCGCACGCCGCGGCATCAAGCTGGACCGGGAATGACGACCGTTTTGCAGGAAATCGAGGAACTCGAGCGCCGATTGCGGTCGGCCACCGCCGAGATTGCGCAGCTGCGGGCCGAGCTTGCGACGGCTCGGGATCGCCAGAGCGCCAGCGCCGAGATCCTGCGTATCATCGCGGCTTCGCCGTCCGATGCGCGGCCGGTCTTTACGGCGGTCGCCGACAGCGCAAAGCGCCTGCTCGGCGGCTTCTCCGCCACCGTGCTTCAGTTCATCGGCGACGAGCTTCACCTCGTGGCGTTCACGCCGACCAATCCGGAGGCGGACGCGGGGCTCAAGGCGTCGTTCCCACGCAAGATCGCGGACTTCCCGACCTTTGGCCTCGTGCGGGAGGGCCAGACGATCCAGTTTCCCGACAGCGAGGCGGCCGACGTCCCTGAACTGAACCGGGAGCTGGCGCGGCTGCGCGGCTTCCGCAGTGTGCTATTCATGCCGCTGATGAACCGGGGCGCGCCGGTCGGCATGATCAGCGTCACGCGCGCCGAGCCAGGATCATTCGCGCCCGACCTCGTCCAGCTGCTGCAGACCTTCGCCGACCAGGCCGTGATCGCGATCGAGAACGCGCGCCTGTTCAACGAGACGGAGGAGGCGCTGGAACGCCAGACCGCGACGGCCGATATCCTGAAGGTGATGGCGGCCTCCCCGTCCGACGTGCAGCCGGTATTCGAGGCCATCGCCACCAACGCCAACCGGCTGATCGGCGGCTTCTCCACCGCGGTGCTGCGTTATGTCGACGGCGCCGTGCACCTTGCGGCATTCACCCCGACGGATCCCGCGGGCGACCGCGTGCTCCAGGCCTCGTTCCCGGTGCCGTTCGCACAATTCCCGCCCTATCAGCTCGTGGCCAATGGTACCGCGGCGCAACTGCCCGACACCGAGGTCGAGCCGGCCGCGCGCGACATCGCGCGGGCCCGCGGCTATCGCAGCATGCTGTTCGCGCCGCTGATGAGCGAAGGCGAAGCCATCGGCATCATCATCGCGACGCGCCGCGCGACCGGCAACTTCGCCGAGCATCATGTGCACCTGCTGCAGACCTTCGCCGACCAGGCCGTGATCGCGATCAAGAATGTCAGCCTGTTCAACGCGACCAAGGAAGCACTGGAACGTCAGACTGCGACTGCCGACATTCTCAAGGTGATCGCGGCTTCACCGTCCGATGTCACGCCGGTGTTCCAGGCCATTTCCGACAGCGCCAAGGCGCTGATCGGAGCGCACTCCTCCACTGTCACCCGCGTCGTCGACGGCATGCTGCATCTGGCCGCCTTCACGACCGACAACGAGGCCGGCAATGCGGATCTGCTGAACTCATTTCCGACGCCGCTGTCCTCATCGGGCATTCACAGCCGGGTGGCGAGCAGCGGCGAGTATGCCTTCCGCAGCGACATGCAGAACGAGCCTGATCTTACCGAGGCCATGAAGGAGCTGGCGCGAACACGCGGTTATCGCAGCATCCTCGTGGTGCCGATGCTGCGCGATGGCCTTGCGATCGGCACCATCGCCGTCACGCGGCGGGAGCCCGGTTATTTTCCCGACAAAGCCATCAACCTGCTCAAGACCTTTGCCGACCAGGCCGTGATCGCGGTCGAGAACACGCGCCTGTTCAACGAGGTTCAGGACCGCACCAGCGAGCTCGCCAAATCGCTCGATGATCTCCGCGCCGCGCAGGACCGCCTGATCCAGACCGAGAAGCTGGCGTCACTGGGCCAGCTCACGGCCGGCATCGCGCACGAGATCAAGAACCCGCTCAACTTCGTCAACAATTTCGCCTCGCTGTCTGCCGAGCTGACCGAGGAGCTGAACGGGGTGCTCGCGCCGGTCCCGCTCCCCGAGAACGTCCGCAGCGAGGTCGACGAGCTGACGGGGCTTCTGCAGGACAACCTCGGCAAGATCGTGCAGCACGGCCGCCGCGCCGATTCCATCGTCAAGAACATGCTGCTGCATTCGCGCGAAGGCGGCGGCGAGCATGGGCTGAGCGACATCAATGCATTGGTCGAGGAGAGCCTGAATCTCGCCTATCACGGCGCACGCGCCGAGAAGCCCGGATTCCACGTGACGCTGAAGCGCGCGCTCGATCCAGCGGCCGGACAGGCCGAAGTGTTTCCGCAGGAAATCACCCGCGTGCTCCTGAACCTGATCTCGAACGGCTTCCACGCGGTCATCAGGCGCAAGGCCGACGGTGCCGCCGGTTACGAGCCGATTGTGACCGCCGCGACGCGCGATCGCGGCGATGACGTCGAGATCACGATCCGCGACAACGGCACCGGCATTGCCGACGATGTGAAGGAGAAAATGTTCCATCCGTTCTTCACCACCAAGCCAGCCGGCGAAGGCACCGGCCTCGGGCTGTCGATGACCCACGACATCGTCGTGAAGCAGCACGGCGGCACGATCGACGTCGCGACCGAGCCGGGCAAATTTACTGAATTCACGATCGTGCTGCCGCGCAAGAGTGGTCTGTCAGGCAATAGCTGAGGTTGAATCGGGCGGTGGGTGCTTTCGGCAAACTGGCGTGGCTCATTCGGCGGCAATTGCTGTCGTTCTCCGGCGTCGGCCTCATGCTCGGTGCCCTGTTCTTCGCAGCCGCGCTGACGCCGACGCTGATCCCGCGGAGCTATCTCACGCAGGGCGCCATCGCCGGCGCCTGCTTCGGGATCGGCTATCTCGCCGGCAACGTCTGGCGCTGGCTGTGGCACTATCTGGAATTGCCCGAGCCGCCGGCGCGCCTGAGATCGACCGCAAACGCGCTGGTGGCGGCCGCCTGCCTGCTCGTCGTCATTGTTTTTCTGTGGCGGGCGGCCGGATGGCAGAACTCGATCCGCACCGTGATGAAGATGGCGCCAGTCGAGACCGCCCATCCGCTCAAGGTCTGCGCCATCGCCGTGATGACGTTCGTCGTGCTGCTGGTGCTGGCGCGGCTGTTCGCGCTTGCCGTGCGCCTCATCGCCGCGCGTGCGAGGCGCGTCATTCCGCGGAGGATCGCGAACGTCATCGGCGTGCTCGCCGCGGGCCTGTTGTTTTGGTCAATCGCCAGCAATGTCCTGATCCGCACGGCGTTCAACGCGCTCGATGTGTCCTTTCGCGAAGTCGACGCCTTGCTCGAGCCCGAGCGGCCGCAGCCGACCGCGCCCGAACGAACGGGAAGTGCCGCCTCGCTGGTGGAGTGGACGCAGCTTGGACGCATGGGGCGCAGATTTATTGCCGCGGGGCCGACCGCAACGGAGATCAGCGCCGTTACAGGAAGGCCCGCGCTGGAGCCCGTGCGGGTCTATGTCGGCCTTGGCGGCGCCGAGACGGCACAAGCGCGCGCCAGGCTTGCGCTCGACGAGCTCAAGCGGCAGCACGGGTTTGAACGCGACACACTCATCGTCGTTACACCGACCGGAACCGGCTGGATCGACCCTGCCGCGATGGACACCGTCGAATATCTCCACCATGGCGACGTCGCCAGTGTCGCGATGCAGTATTCTTATCTCAACAGTCCGCTGTCGCTGCTGTTTCAGCCCGAATCCGGTGCAGAAGCGGCGCGCGCCCTGTTTTCGGAAGTTTACGGCTACTGGGCGACGCTGCCGAAGAACCGGCGGCCGAAGCTGTACCTGCACGGACTGAGCCTCGGCGCGATGAACTCGGAAAAATCCGCAGAGCTGTTTGAGATGATCGGCGATCCGATTGCGGGCGCACTTTTGAGCGGCGCGCCGTTCGAAAGTCGCATCTGGCGCTCGATCACGGCAAACCGCAATCCGGGCACGCCGGCCTGGCTGCCGGAATTCCGCGACGGCCGCTTCGTGCGCTTCATGAACCAGAATGGACCGACGGTGCCGGCAGATGCGCCCTGGGGGCCGATGCGCGTCGTCTATCTGCAGTATGCGAGCGACGCGATCACCTTCTTCGCCTATCACGACGCCTATCGGGCCCCTGACTGGATGACGGCGCCGCGCGGGCCGGATGTGTCACCGGAGCTGCGATGGTATCCAGTCGTGACGATGCTGCAGCTCGCCCTCGACATGGCGGTCGCGACCAATACGCCGATGGGCTTTGGCCATGTCTATGCGCCCGAACATTACGTCGATGCCTGGGTCGCCGTCACCGATGTCCATGATTGGTCCCCCGACGCGCTGGCGCAGCTCAAGACCCATCTTGCAGCGGCGGCGCGAAAGGCGGCCGAGGGCAATGTCGCAAACGAGCCTTACGCCGATCGAGGCGGCTAGCCTACTCGGCCATCTCCACGGGCTGCTTGGCCGACGGTCCGGCCAGCGGCCGCTCCTCCATCGCGATCAGGCACAGCGCAGCGATCGTCATCAGCGCGGTGGCGGCGCCGAACACGTAGCGGAAGGCGTGCCGCATGTCGTCGGCGGGTATGGCGACGGCGCCTGCGGCGTGATGCTCGCCGGCGAGCGGGACGTCGGTGCCGAGCGCGATGAGCAGGATCGCGGCGAAGGCCGCCACCGTGAACGAGGACATCAGCGAGCGGAAGAAGTTCATCGCGCCGGTGATGGTGCCGACTTGCGGACGCGCCACCGAATTCTGCAGCGAGACCACGCACACCGGAAAAGTCGTGCCGAGTCCCAGCGCGAACGCAGCCATCAGCAGCAGCAGGCCCCAGAGCGGCAAGGTGGTGACCGTGAGAACGAGACCGCACAGCGCGGCCCATGACGTGCCGACGATGGCGACGCGCTTGTAGTGTTTTGCGCGAGCCATGGTGCGGCCGGCGACGGCCGCGCCGACGGTCGAGACCGCCGCGAGCGGGATCAGCGCAAGCCCCGCCTCGCTGGCGGTGAGATGATAGACCTGCTCGTAATAGAGCGGCAGCTGCACGGTCAGGCCGGTGATCGCCCCGAGGCCGCAGCCGCCCGCGGTCAGCGCGAACGGCGCCACCGATCCCGTCAACAAGGGCAGCGGCAAGAACGGCTCGTCGGCCCGCCGGGCGTGCCACACGAAGGTCACCGCGAGCGCGACGGCACCGCCCACCATGGCCAGCACCGTCGGCGAAAGCCAAGCATAGCGCGTCCCGCCCCAGGTCAGCACCAGCATGAAGACCACGGCGGACGCCATCAGCAACAGGCCGCCGAGCCAGTCGACCTTGCGCTTGCGGTGGAACACCGGGATCTTCTTCATCTTCGGCAGCAGCAATGCGAGTGCTGCGGCCGCAAGCGGCAGGTTGATCCAGAAGATCATCGACCAGTGCAGATGCTCGGCGAACACGCCGCCGATGACCGGGCCGAGGATGCCGCCGACCATCCAGACGCTCGAGAAATAGGCCTGGTACTGCCCGCGCTCGCGCGGGCTCACCACGTCGGAGATCACGGTCTGCACCACCGGCATGATGCCGCCGCCGCCGAGGCCCTGAAGCCCGCGTGCCAGGATCAGCATCGGCATGTTCGGCGCGATCGCGCACAGCACCGAGCCCGCGACGAACAGGCTGAGCGAGATGATGATCATGACGCGGCGGCCGTAGATGTCGCTGAGCGTGCCGAACACCGGCGCGACCGCTGTCGAGGCGAGCAGATAGGCGGTGATAACCCAGGAGAGATTGGAGACGTCCTGGAACTGGCGTCCGATGGTCGGCAGCGCCGTCGCCACGATGGTCTGGTCGAGCGCGGCCAGGAACATCGTCACCATCAGGCTGATGACGATGGTGCGGACCTCGTCGGAGCTCAGCGGGACCGGCGGGGCGATCGAGGGCGCGTCGTCGACGCTGATGACCTCGCTCGGCAGGCGGGACAGCTCTTCGGCAATATCGTCGGGCAAGGCCTGGATGTCGGCAGAATCGCTCTGCCGGTCGAACTTGTTCATCTCGATCGGGCGTCGTGACGCGGTGCAACACCGCGAAGGATTCGTACTATGCAGCCCAATGTAGAGGGGAAATTTCTTCCCAGGCAGGCACCGCGACGCATGGGTGCATCCCGCCGACGCATCCTCGCGGCTCCGTGATCGACAGGCGGAGCGGCGCCGTATTGAGGTACTACTTGGAGCCTGAGCGCCCCCAGCCCACTAAAGCTCGACCGGGTCCAGCAAGTTGATCAGATGCGGTTTGCCGGGATCAACGATGACCACTTTCTTGCCGAACTTGGGATTGCTCCGGAACAGAGCGCCGAGGCTGTGCTTTTCCGGCGACCAATTTTCTCGAACCGGCTTCTTGGTTGCCGGATTCTTCTTCTTGCGCGCCTTCTCCTTCGCCTGCTCCTTTTCCCAGTGGGCTTGGCGCTCGATATCGATCTCGTCAATCGGGTAGGTCAGGTGGATCGTGTATTCAGCGTCGACGCCCCGTGCTTTCAGCAGCATTTCCAAGGTCGCTCGTTCCGGGTTACCGTGCTCGCCATCGCCTGAAAAGACGTAGTGATCGGCAGGCACACGTTCGAAGAAGATCGTCTCCATATTGTTGTCGCTGCCGTGGTGAGGAACTTTCAGGACGTGGACATGCCGTTTCCACTTCTCCTTCTTCTTGTCCGCATCCAAGAGCCCCGCCAGCTCCATTCCTTCCAAAATCTTGTCCCCGCGCGCGTCGCCGGTCAGCAGCATGCTCTTGCCGCCCATTTCAGCCAGAACGACGATGCTGGAGAGATTGGGCACCGACTTGTCGACGAATGCCGCCAGCATTGCTTCCGGGTTTTTCTTCCCCTGCTTTTGCTCCCTCAGCCATTTGTCATGGGCCTCCTGAAGGGCCAGCAATTCCGGCTGCATCGGTCCGGCCACGGTCATCTTGAGACCGCCATCCAACGTCACCGCTTCCGTATCCCTCGTCGCGAGGATCAGCTCGCCGTCGAATTTGTGGTTCAGTTTCCATTGCCGACGCGCTGGCGAGCGCCGTTGCAACACTTCGCGATCATCACGCAATTGACGGCCTTGCGAAATGCCGGCGAGAACATCCACCGTCTGATGCACCTCTTCCTCGTCGGATTCTTCGTCGGGCTCGATTGCGTCAAAATCCGGCCTGCGCGCAGTGCCTGCCTCGAATGACGCCGGCCCAAATCCGGACAACAGTTCTTCAGGCGCAGTCGTAAGCAGATCGTCAAAGCTGTTGTGCCACAGGCTGGCGACCTTCAGACGGAGATCGGGACTGTTGCCCAGCTGATCCGCCGTTAGTTCGAGAATGCCCCTGATGTGATCGTCGTCGATATGACTGATCATCACAACGTCTATCGGCAAGGGATCATTCGGCTCCAATTCGCGCGAACGGTGAATCTGCGCGATTCTCGGCGCCAGATGTGGCTTATAGACCTTGGCAGGTCCTCCATCGATCAGCATCAGATGCGGATCGTCAGCTGTTCCGAAATGAAGCATCAGGCAATCGCCCTTGCGGGCACGCAAGACGTCAAGGCTAAAATGCATCGCATTCCTCCTCAGATCGATTGAAGAGCCCGCAACACGTCGAGCATGCCGTGCCCCTGAAAGCTGCGCTCGCGGCCAAGATCCGTCGCGCTCTCGCACAGGATGCGTTTGACCCGACGCGGCTGCCCGATCAGCTCTTCATATCGCGCAAGCAGCATCGCCGCAGCTCCGCTGACCAATGGAGCCGCCATGCTGGTGCCCGATTCTGGAGCCCAGTCATCATTCGGAACGGTCGATAAGATCCGCTCACCGGGCGCGACGAGATCCGGCTTAGCGCGGCCATCGCCCGTAGGACCGCGGCTCGAGAAGAAGCTGACTCCGTATGTATGCGGCCAATTCCCGTGGGTCGATCCAACCGTGATGACGCCGTCGGCATTTCCTGGATCGGTGATACTGAAGGCGGCGTAATTTTCGAACGGACCGTCCTTCGTTTCGAATTTCTGAAAGCCGCGATTGCCTGCTGCGGCCACGACCACCACTCCGCTTTCGACCAAACGCTCGCATTCGTTGCAAATCGGCGTCCGCCCACATGCAAAATTGCGCACGTTATGCGGAATTGAGAGGCTGAGATTCGCGCCGTGAATCATGATGTAGTTGTGCCGCTCGTTGACGTAACGGATGTACTGCATGGCAGCGATAACGGCGAACTCGGTCTCCTCCAGGCTCGCACCCAGCACGCGGAAATCGTAGAGTCCGATGTCCGGGCACATGCCGCCAGCGTATTTGCCGTCCTTCTGGTCCGCTCCGATGATTCCGGCAACGTGGGTCCCGTGCGAACTGGGCAGCTTTTCAGACTTGTCGTTTGGATCCGGCCTCTTGACCGTGATTAGCCTTTCGACGGTCGCCCAGTTGATGGGGCGCTCCTTCTCGAAGTCTTCGGCAATCTTCTCTAGATTGACGTCCACCTCGGCTTCAGCGAGCCCGGACGTTCGGATCAGCTTTTCGCGCGTTTGAGCATCGACGTCACCCGTCTCACTGCTAACGATCTCGCGAATATTCGTGAAGTCGAAGATTTTCCTGACACGCGACGTCGGCTTCTCGCCGGACGTCATGAACGCGTCGTGATTGTTCTGAATACCGGAATCAAGAACTGCCCAAACGATGTTCTTGCACTGGACGTTGAACAGCGACCTCGCAGCGTCGGCCTTGACCGCTGGCACCGACCGATCGAGCGCGGGAACGGCCGATCGGTTGAGCGATATCTGGAAAATACAAGTTGGTCTCTCTTCCGCCGGCTCGCTCCTGGTATCGACGCCGTCGTTCTGCTGCCGAGCATTCTCGTCCGCTTTGACTACTTCATAAAGTGCGAACATGCCGGAGAGAATCTCGTCAGCATAGTCCCGGTATCGTTCCAATGCCTGCTCAAAGGTCAGTGGCTCCAGTGGTTCGTCCCAACCGACGGGACGTTCCAGCTTGCAAATCCAGTAGATCAATCCGGCGAGCGCGATATACCTTTGGAGCGACGTGGCATTGTCCAATGTGCGTTCGCGCACCGCGTTGGATCTCTTCGGCCCTTGCTGGAGCAGCTTTTTGATCGTCCCCTGATTATCGCCGGCATCCACGCCTTCGATCCTTTCGGCCACCTTCGGCTCGCGCCACCATTGTGTCCGCGGCACCAGGATGCGCAGCACTTGGTCGAAATAGAGCCGCGCACCGACGAGCCCCTGCAAATAGGCGACCTTGGCCTTTGTTGGAGGCCGGCCAGGCGGCGCAGATTCGACCGGCACTTTCAGCGCGCCTGCGATGGTACGGGCCACGCTCACCGCGGTCGCATTCTTGTGCGGCGTAATCAGAACGTCCTGGGCGATGCCCGGATCGAGAGCGTAAGCCGCCCAGACATCGCCGAGCAGCGGCGAGTCCTGCAGCACGCGCCTGTCGTCGCGGGGACCCAGGAGGATATGTTCGACCACTTCGGGCGGAACAGAGAACTGCTTGGGTCTTCCGTCGGCCGAGACCGGCCAAGTCGGCCCGCGGCTCTTGGGTGTGCCGCTTTGCGGTTTTGCACGCCGCTTACGCCCCTTGTCGTCCGCCATTGTCGTCTTCCTCAGACACCAGACTGCGGATAGGGAAAGGCGGGCGGCGGCCCGACCGCCGCGAGATGCTTGCGCAGGGCTGCATCACACACGGCGTAGCCCCAGTTGATCAGTCTTTCCTGCGTCGTCGCGTCCAACCGCTTCAGACGTGTCGGCACTTCCGCAAGTTGCAATGTACGCTCGAAAGGACACGGCAGAGCATCGACCAGCCCGTAATTCGCGATGTCGGTGCGGATGCCCCAATAGGCGCCCTTGCGCGTTCCCGATTTGAAGGAGTCGATGACCTGGCGCTTGCGCAGCGAACGCACCTGATTGTCGATCAGATTGAGGATCCGGTAGGAATGCCGCGGCCAATCCGTCTCCGGCTCCTCCTCAGCCTCGATCTTGCCGCCGGCGTCGCTGACCAGAACGGTCTGGTGGCGCTTCCATGCGGTCTCGAGGCCGAGATTGTCGTAGACGCCGCCATCGCTGAGAACGACGCGCGTTGTAAATGGAGGCCGCTGCAGGTCGAGCCCGGTACCGGGCACGAAATCGCTGTCCTTGAGGCGCAATTCGAAGGGAGAGAGGACCGGAGGAAAAGCGGAGGACGCCGCCACGGCTTGCGCCAGCAGAATTTCTGGATTCTTCACCTCGCCGACGCGGTAGTCGCGCATATAGGGCTTCATGAAGCGCCAGAGCGCGCCTGACTGCACGTTCGTCGCATTGATCACGAAGCGCGGCTCGTCAGGCATATCCTGCAGAGTCTTGCCGCGAAACAGGTGATCGTCATACGCCTCGGCAATCCGGTCGCCGATGCTGCCTGGTAACAGCGCACCCAGGATGACCGACTCGGCATCGATTGTGATGCCGGCGAAGGCGCGCAACGGCGCGACGAATTTCGGAATGAAATCGCTGTCGACGCTGTCGGGTGTGAAGCTGAGGCCCGGCCACGCCAGCGCCAACATGCCGGCAGTGATCGACCCGCCGGAAACGCTCGATATGCGCCTGACGTTCTTCAGCAGTCCTGTTTCATATAGGCGCCACAGGACGCCGACATGAAACACCATCGCGCGATATCCTCCGCCGGAAAGGCAGAGCGCAGTGGTTGGTTCCAGCGGCTTGTTCTCGTCGTCGGTCGGTATCGGGTGAACCGGATCGGTAATCATGGGTCCCCCAAAAATCCTAGGGTACCTTCAGCAATTCAAAACAACCTGAATATAGCCAGAGCAGAATCTACAACCAGCTTAGCACCTCAACCCCTGAATGTGAAGCGCATCTGCATGCGACCGCTGCGCACAGCTGTTCAAGGTCGCTTCTTCAGGCGCGCTCGCTTCGGCAAGGTCGCCGGCCATTGCACGATGTGGTCCTCGAGCTCCTCGTCCGGGACCTCCTCCTCGCTGCCCTCGACGCGGCCGCGCACGGAGACGCCGGCTTCGTGCACGGTGTTGGGGTCACCCGAAACCAGCGGATGCCACCAATAGAGGTCGCGCCCTTCGGCGACGAGCTTGTAGCCGCAGCTCGGCGGCAGCCAGTTCAGGGTGCGGACATTGGCCGGGGTCAGGCGGACGCAGTCCGGAACCTTGTCGGAACGATTTTGATAGTCCTTGCAGGCGCAGCTCGTCCCGTCGAGCAGCTTGCAGCCGATATGGGTGAAGTAGATCTGCCCGGTATCCTCGTCTTCGAGCTTGTTCAGGCAGCAGCGGCCGCAGCCATCGCACAGGCTTTCCCACTCGCGCTCCGACATCTGTTCCAACGTCTTGGTTTTCCAGAAGAATCCTTCCTGGCCTTGAGATCGTTTGGGAGCTGCGGTCATGCGCCTCAACAACAGTTCGAAAGAGCTACGGCAACGCCATCTAGGGCGCGCGGCGGCAATGGTGCAAGCGAGGCCCCTTTGAGGCCCGTAATGAACCGGGGGTGAATTAGGCCTGTTGTTCAAAATAGCGAGCGTGGCCATTGGTTTATGAGCCCCGCTCGGCTAGAAGGAACAGCAAGTCCCTCGGATGCTGGCCGGGCGCCTTGGGTTTGCCGCAACATACCCGCAAGACGTCTCGATGCCGCCCCGGCCGGGTGCTTGAACGCTTTCGAAGCAAGCCGCAAGGGTTCTAGGTGCGCCAGATCATACCACCGCATTGGAAGCAGAGGATCCGGAATTTCTTCCTGGATCTCGATGCGCGCATCGACTCCTCGCTGTTCTCCTCGGCTAAGGGCATCCGCGAGCTCTACGAGCGCTACTCGACCTTCATGGACCGCTTCTATGTCGGGCGGTGGAAGCGCTGGGTGTTCATCGAGCCATTCTCGGAGGCCGCAACCCTCGGACTTGGCGGCCTCATCGTGATGCTCGCCCTCGCCATTCCGGCCTTCCGCGAGACCGCGGACGAGGACTGGCTGAAGAAGTCCGATCTCGCGGTGAGCTTCCTCGACCGCTACGGCAACCCGATCGGCAGCCGCGGCATCAAGCACAACGACTCCATTCCGCTGGAAGACTTTCCGGACGTGCTGATCAAGGCGACGCTGGCGACCGAGGACCGCCGCTTCTACGAGCATTTCGGCATCGACATCGCGGGCACCGCGCGCGCGCTCGTCACCAACGCGCAAGCCGGCGGCGTGCGCCAGGGCGGCTCCTCGATCACCCAGCAGCTCGCCAAGAACCTGTTCCTGAGCAACGAGCGCACCATCGAGCGCAAGGTCAACGAGGCCTTCCTCGCGATCTGGCTGGAATGGCGCCTGACCAAGAACGAGATCCTCAAGCTCTATCTCGACCGCGCCTATATGGGCGGCGGCACCTTCGGCGTCGACGGCGCGGCGCATTTCTACTTCAACAAGTCCGCGCGCGACGTGACGCTGGCGGAAGCGGCGATGCTCGCCGGCCTGTTCAAGGCGCCGACCAAGTACGCCCCGCACATCAACCTGCCCGCCGCCCGCGCGCGCGCCAACGTCGTGCTGGACAACCTCGTCGATGCCGGCTTCATGACCGAGGGCCAGGTGTTCGGCGCCCGCCGCAACCCGGCCTTCGCGGTCGACCGCCGCGACGAGGCCTCGCCGAACTATTATCTCGACTACGCCTTCGACGAGATGCGCAAGCTGGTCGATACCTTCCCGAAGTCCTACACCGAGCGCGTCTTCGTGGTGCGCACCGCGATCGATGCCAACGTGCAGAAGGCGGCCGAAGACGCTGTCGAGAACCAGCTGCGCCAGTTCGGCCGCGACTATCACGCGACGCAGGCCGCGACCGTCGTCGCCGATCTCGACGGCGGCATCCGCGCCATGGTCGGCGGCCGCGACTACGGCGCCAGCCAGTTCAACCGCGCCACCGACGCCTATCGCCAGCCCGGCTCCTCGTTCAAGCCCTACGTCTACACCACCGCGCTGCTGAACGGCTACACGCCCAACTCGATCGTGGTCGACGGCCCGGTCTGCATCGGCAATTGGTGCCCGCAGAATTATGGCCATTCCTATTCCGGCTCGGTGACGCTGACGCAGGCGATCACCCGTTCGATCAACGTCGTGCCGGTGAAGCTGTCGATCGAGATCGGCCGGAAGAACGAGCCCAAGACGCAGAACCCCGCCAAGGTCGGCCGCGCCAAGATCGTCGAGGTCGCGCGCCGCTTCGGCATCAAGGCGCCGCTGCCCGACACGCCGTCGCTGCCGATCGGCTCGGACGAGGTCAACGTGCTCGAGCACGCGGTCGCATACGCGACCTTCCCCAATCGCGGCAAGGCGGTGACGCCGCATGCGGTGCTGGAAGTGCGCACCGGCGCGGGCGACCTGGTCTGGCGCTGGGACCGCGACGGCCCGAAGCCGCGGCAGGCGATTCCGGCTTCCGTCGCCGCCGACATGGCGGGCATGATGAGCCACGTCGTCAGCGAGGGCACCGCGCGGCGCGCCGCGCTGGACGGCATTCCGACCGCGGGCAAGACCGGCACGACCAATGCCTATCGCGACGCCTGGTTTGTCGGCTTCACCGGCAATTTCACCTGCGCGGTGTGGTACGGCAACGACGATTACTCGCCGACCAACCGCATGACCGGCGGCTCGCTGCCGGCGCAGACCTGGCACGACATCATGCTCGTGGCGCATCAGGGCGTGGAGGTCCGGGAGATTCCCGGCATCGGCATGGGCCAGAAGCTGCCGCCGCAGCATGTGAGCAACGCGCAGGCCAACGCGGCGCCGAAGGTGCTGGAGACCAAGCCCGGTCCGCCGCCGGTGCTGACCAAGCGCGGCGCGGACATCCTGGTGCGGGTCGAGAAGCTGCTGGATGATGCGGCCAAGGCCGCGAACAAATCGACGGCAAATGACAGCAAGCCGGCCAGGCCGTCCTCGTCGACGAGCGCGCTCGCCTTCCCGCAGAACTATGCGGAAGACAACGCCAACGCCTCTGCCCCGCGCAAGAACTGATCGAAAGCAAGTGCGGCTGATCCTGACCACATTGACGGCGCTTCTTCTCGCGACGGTCGTTGGCGTCGGCGCGACGTGGATGACCACGACGCGCGGCACCGACATCGGCGCGCTGACCATCGGCCCCTGGACCGCACGGCCGCGCACCGGCACCGCCGACGTCGATCCCTATTCGCGCGCCACCATCGTCCGCAACGGCGAGCTGCCGATCGGCACCGGCGACGGTGTCGCCTTCACCGCCACCACCGACGACAGGAAGAAGGCGCTCGACGGCCGCTGCGACGTGGTCGTCTCCGGCGTGACGCCGCCGGCGCGGTTCTGGACGCTGACGCTCTACGACCGCAAGGGCCATCTCGTCGCCAATTCGCTGCAGCGCTACGGCTTCACCAGCCAGGAGATTGTGCGCTCCTCCGACGGCTCGTTCGAGATCCGGATCGCCTCGCGCTCGCGCGCCGGCAATTGGCTGCCGACCGGCGGCATCGAGCGCTACGCCTTGATGCTGCGCCTCTACGACACGCCGGTCGGCGTTGGAACGCGCACCCAGCGCGATGCGCCGATGCCGAGCATCACCACGGTGGGCTGCTCATGATCCGGCTCGTCTTCACCGTCGTCGCCGGCGTGGTACTGGGCCTCGTGGTCCATCTCGTCAGCGTGCTGGCGCTGCCGCGGATTGCCACACAGGATGCCTATTCGCGGCTGACGCCGATGACCAGGGTGAACGCCGTCACCCAGCTTCCCCTCGCCGATCCCATCAATTCGCCGATGCCGTTCATGGATCCGGCCTTCGCGCTGGCGATCTGTCGTTATGATCTGTCTGGCGGGCCGATCAAGCTCACCGTGCCGGTGAGCCAGGCCTACACCTCGGTGTCGTTCTACACCCGCAACGAGATCGCCTATTACGCCATCAACGACCGCTCCGCGGGCCGCAAGGTGATCGAGCTCGACCTGATGACGGAAGCGCAGCATAGCGAGCTGCCGGAGGACGAAGAGGTCACCGCGGCCGACCGCCTGATCATCGATTCCCCGACCACGACCGGCCTGATCCTGATGAAGGCGCTCGCGCCCGAGCCCGGCTTGATGCAGCAGGCGCAAGGCTCGCTCCAGGCTGCGACCTGCGCCCCGCAGACCGAGCCGCCGGCCAAGGCCGAGGCACCGCGCAGCCGGCGGTGAGCGCGGCCGCCAACAAAAAAGTGCGAAAACAACCCCATGCACAGTAGCGGGGCGTTGAAATCATTACGCTCTTCCGCCGACCGCAACGATACTGCCGGCGACGCCTGCGTACCTTTGACTCGTCGGGCAAAACAGGGGCATACTGGCATCATCGAGAGTTGATCACACCCGCACGGAGCCGCCCGTCGCGGGTGTTGTCTTTGGCGCATCTTTCCGTCGTGTCCATGCGAAACAATCCTGCCGCGTTCGGCTCGGGCACAATCATCGGCGCTCTGGGCGGCCTGATCGGCCTCGGCGGTGCAGAATTTCGGCTGCCCCTGCTCATCAGCCTGTTCGGATTTCGCGGCCTCGAGGCGGTGGTTCTCAACAAGGCGACGAGCCTGATCGTGGTGGCGAGCGCACTGCCGTTTCGCGCACGCGCCGTTCCGTTCGCGGAGATACATGCCCATTGGCCGATCATCCTGAACCTGCTGGCGGGCAGCCTTGTCGGCGCCTACGCCGGGGCATCCTGGGCGACGCGTCTGGAGTCCGGGACGCTCTACAGGATCATTGCCGTCCTGCTGCTCCTGATCGCCGGCATGCTTCTGTTCGCACATGGCAACGAGGCGGCAACCCCACCGGCGCTGACAGGCGCGAGCCTGATCGTCGCGGGCATAGCAGCGGGCTTTGCGATCGGGATCGTGGCATCGTTGCTCGGCGTTGCCGGAGGGGAATTCCTGATCCCCACCCTCATCCTGTTGTTCGGCACGGACGTGAAGCTGGCAGGCAGCCTCTCACTCGCGGTGAGCCTGCCGACCATGCTGGTGGGATTTGCGCGCTATAGCCGCGACCAGAGCTTTTCGGTGCTCCGCGCGAATTGCCAGTTCATGCTTGCGATGGCCATCGGGTCCATCACCGGCACATTCATAGGCGGCCTGCTTCTGGGCGTCGTCCCGAATTCGATTCTTCTGCCGGGATTGGCTGTGATCCTGGTCATTTCGGCAGTGAGAATCTGGCGGCATGAGTGAGCTGGTTCGGGCACCCATGGATTAGCGGAACCGCCGAGCACTCTTGAAACTTGAAGGCTATCTCCCGTAAGGTGGCCGCACGGGGACGATGCAGACTCCCCGTGAGACCCAGGTCCAAGCTCTGCGCAGCACGCAAATCCGTGGAGCTTGCGCATGGACACCGAACGTCACTCCCCTCCGCTCCGAACCATCGCCATCCTCTCGCGCGGAGACGCGGCCGCGCGGCGCGAGGCGACGGCGCAGAACAGCCGCTTCGTCCGCGTCTTCGAAGCGCTCGCCGCCGCGGGCATCGACGCCTTCCCAGTGATCTATGACGAGAGCTTTGCGGGCGCGGTCCGCGACCAATTGCTTGCAGCCGACGGCGTGCTGGTCTGGGTCGATCCGATCCACCAGGGCAAGACCCGCGCCGAGCTCGACGCCCTGCTGCGCGACGTCGCGGCGCAAGGGCCATGGGTGAGCGCGCATCCGGACATCATTCTGAAGATGGGCGTCAAGGAGGTGCTCTACCGGACACGGCATCTGGGCTGGGGCGCCGACACGCACCGCTATGACACCGCCGCAAGCTTCCGCAGCCAGTTTCCGGCGCGCCTTCGTGCCAGCGGCCCGCGCGTGCTGAAGCAGAACCGCGGCAATGGCGGCCAGGGGGTCTGGAAGGTTGAGGCCCTGCCCGATACCGAAGGCATGGTTCGCGTGCTGCATGCGCAGCGCGGCAGCACGCCTGAGGACATGCCGATCGATGCGCTGCTCGCGCGGTGCGAGCCCTATTTCGGCTGGGGCGGCTGCATCATCGACCAGGCGTTTCAACCGCGCCTGCCCGACGGCATGATCCGCTGCTACATGAGCGGCGCCAAAGTCGCAGGCTTCGGACACCAGAAGATCAAGGCGCTGATCCCGCCGCCGCCGGAGGGACCGGAGGCGCCTGAGGCGCAGCCCGGGCCGCGGATCATGCACGGGCCTGATGCTCCGCCATTCCAGGCGCTGCGAGGAGCGATGGAGGACGAATGGACGCCTCAGATGATGGCAACGCTCGGCATCGATGAGTCGTCATTGCCGGTGATTTGGGATGCGGACTTCCTGTACGGGCCGAAAGATGCGGCCGGCGCAGACACCTACGTGCTCTGCGAGATCAACGCGAGCTCGTGCTTTGCGATTCCCGAGGAGGCGCCGGCTGCGATCGCGCGGACGGTGAAGCAACGGCTGATGCGGACCGAACACACACGGGTGCGAACTTAGCCGGGGTCGCGCTCGTCGGAAATGGCAGCAGCTGTCAGGCGACAGTACGACGCAATCCCGATTTGGTTGCGTTGTTGAAGCCAAAACGCTCGAGAGCTATCGATCTGAAACGTCATCTTCGATCGGAGGAACGCATGAGCACCATCACCGGCGGCTGTCATTGTGGCGCAATCCGTTACGAGGTCGAAGGCGAGCCGATCGTCCACGCGCTTTGCCACTGCCGCGATTGCCGGCTACACGCCGGCGCTCCGGTCGTCGGCTGGACGATGTACCCGGAGGGCGCGGTCAAGGTGACCAAGGGCGAGCCGAAGGTTTACCGCTCCTCGGAACACGGGCGGCGGCACTTTTGCAGCGCGTGCGGAACCGGACTGTTCTACGTCAATGCCAGCATCCTGCCGGGGATCATCGACATCCAGAGCGGGACCTACGACGACCCCGAGGCCGTGCCTGCCACGATACAGATTCAGGTCGCCGAGCGCCTGCGCTGGATGGAGCATGCGCACGAACTGCCGGCATTCGAGCGCTATCCGCCGCAGCCGTAGTGATGGCCAGACATCGCGCAGCACAGTCGGATGTGTCCCTCGCACAGCCCGGAAACTATCGCATACGACTTTGTAGCGCGGCCGGTGCGCACGCCTCGTCCTTCGAGACGGCGCTTACGCGCCTCCTCAGGATGAGGCTCATCAGCATCAGTGCTCGTTGAAACTGCTGCCGCGCACTCCGCCCTCATCCTGAGGAACCCGCCTCAAGCGGGCATCTCGAAGGATGGCCGCAGGGAAGAGCTCTCAAACGCGATAGCCCTCCGCACTGCCCGGTGCATCATTGATGCCGGAATATGTCCAGCGCTCGTTCATCAATCAATCGCCTCCGAGCCGATGAAGCGCATGAACGGCTTCTGACCGTCGGCACCGAACAGCACGACCTCGTAACGCTGCGGCTTGCCGCCTTCCATCCCGGGCGATCCGACCGGCATGCCCGGCACGGCTATTCCCTTCGCGTTTGGACGCTCCGCGAGGAGGCGCCGCACAGCCGCAGCCGGCACGTGTCCCTCGACGACATAACCGGCGACCTCTGCCGTGTGACAGGCGACCAGGTTCGAGGGGACGCCGAGACGCGCCCGGATCGGCTCGAGATCGGGAGTCTCCTCCACCTGGGCGGTAAATCCTGCGTCCCGCAGATGCTGCACCCAGCCGGCGCAGCAGCCGCAGCTCGGATCCCGGTGCACCGTGAGCGCGGCTGCGTCGGAGGCTGCCGCGGCGGGCCTTGCAAAAGCTGCCGCGGCCATCAGCCCGACGAGGGACCGGCGGGTCATCAGGTATGCGCGTTGCTTCATCTTCGGCTTCATCTTCGGCTTCCTCTTCTGTCACTCCGTCGCCCTGACATATGATCGTGCGTCACGGCTCGCCTCATCCGGCCGGCTCCACGACGCGCAATCTGGCGCCGATCGGCTTGGGCATCTCAGCCGGTTGTCCTCTGTCCTCGCGCTTGGGCGGCAGGCGGAAGCCCTTCACCAATCCGAAGATCGCCGGGATCACGATCAGCGTCAGCAGCGTCGACGATATCATGCCGCCAATCATCGGCACCGCGATTCGTTGCATGATCTCCGACCCGGTTCCGGTGCTCCACATGATCGGTAGCAGGCCCGCCATGATGGCGACGACCGTCATCATCTTGGGACGGACGCGCTCGACCGCACCCACCATGATGGCCTCGTGGAGATCCTGCCGGGTGAGGCCCCTGCCCTCGGCGCTGCACGCCGCCTTGATCTCGGCCAGGGCATGCTCGAGGTAGATCAGCATCACGACGCCGGTCTCGGCGGCGACGCCGGCAAGCGCGATGAAGCCGACGGCGACGGCAACCGACATGTTGAAGCCGAGCCACCACATCATCCAGATGCCGCCGACCAGCGCGAAGGGCAGCGACAGCATCACGATCAGGGTTTCGGTCATGGCCCTGAAATTCAGGTACAGCAGCAGGAAAATGATCGTCAGCGTCACCGGCACCACGATCTTCAGGCGCGCCGCGGCGCGCTGGAGATATTCGTACTGCCCGCTCCAGACCACGTAATATCCTGATGGGAACTGGATGCTGTCAGTCACGGCGCGTTGCGCATCGGCGACGTAGCTGCCGATGTCGCGATCGCGGATGTCGACGTAGACGTAGGTCGCGAGTTGGCCGTTCTCGGTCCGGATCGAGGTCGGCCCCCGCGCCGGCTCGACCTTCGCGACCTCGCCGAGCGGCACCGCGCCGCCTGCGGGCATCGGCACCAGGATATCGCTGGCGATCGCCTTGGGATTGTCGCGCAGGTCGCGCGGATAGCGCATGTTCACCGTGAAGCGCTGCCGCCCCTCCACCGTCGTCGTGACCGTCTGGCCGCCGAGCGCGGCCGCGATGGTGTCCTGAACGTCCTGGATCAGGATGCCATAGCGGGCGAGCGCCTCGCGATCCGGGACGATCTCGAGATAGTAGCCGCCGATGCCGCGCTCGGCATAGGCCGATGAGGTGCCCGGCACCGTCTTGATCACCCGTTCGACCTGCTTCGCCAGCCGGTCGATCTCGACGAGGTCGGTGCCCATCACCTTGATGCCGACGGGCGTGCGGATGCCGGTGGACAGCATGTCGATGCGCGCCTTGATCGGCATGGTCCAGGCGTTGGAGACGCCCGGAAACTGCAACGCCTTGTCCATCTCCGCGATCAGGCTGTCGACGGTGACGCCTTCCCGCCAAAGCTCCTTTGGCTTCAGGCTGACCACCGTCTCGAACATCTCGGTCGGGGCCGGATCGGTCGCGGTCGCCGCCCGTCCCGCCTTGCCGTAGACCGATTCGACCTCCGGGAACGACTTGATGATGCGGTCCTGCGTCTGCATCAGCTCGGCCGCCTTGGTGACGGAGATGCCGGGCAGCGTCGTCGGCATGTAGAGCAGCGTGCCCTCGTTCAGCGTCGGCATGAACTCGGTGCCGAGCTGCCGCGCCGGCCAGATCGTAACGGCGAGCACGACCAGCGAAGCCAGGATCACCGGCGTCTTGGCGCGCAGCACGCCCTTGATGACCGGGCGATAGATAAAGATTAGGAAGCGGTTGATGACGTTTTTCCTCTCCGGCACGATCCTGCCGCGGACGAAGATGACCATCAGCGCCGGCACCAGCGTGACGGACAACAGGGCCGCGGCCGCCATCGCGAAGGTCTTCGTGAACGCCAGCGGGCTGAACAGCCGCCCCTCCTGCGATTCCAGCGTGAAGATCGGCATGAACGAGACAGTGATGATGAGTAGGCTGAAGAACAGTGCCGGCCCGACCTCGGATGCCGCGTCGATCAGGATCTGGACGCGCGACTGACCGGGCTCGGCGCGCTCAAGGTGCTTGTGCGCGTTCTCGATCATGACGATCGCGGCATCCACCATGGCGCCGATCGCGATCGCGATGCCGCCGAGGCTCATGATGTTGGATCCCAGGCCCAGCAGCTTCATGGCGCCGAACGCCATCAGCACGCCGACCGGCAGCATCAGGATCGCGACCAGCGCGCTGCGGACATGGAGCAGGAACACGATGCAGACGAGCGCGACGACGAGACTCTCCTCGAACAGCGTGTGCTTGAGCGTGTCGATCGCCGAATAGATCAGGCCCGAGCGGTCGTAGACCGGGACGATCTCGACCGATTTCGGCAGGCTGCTCGCAATCTCCTTGAAACGCTTCCTGACGTTTTCGATGACGTCGAGCGCGTTGACGCCGAAGCGCTGCAGCACGATGCCGCTTGCGACCTCGCCCTCGCCGTTCAGCTCCGCAATGCCGCGCCGCTCGTCGGGTCCGAGCTCGACATTGGCGACGTCCCGCAGCAGCACCGGCGTGCCGTTGCTGGTCTTCAGGACGATGTTGCCGAGATCGTTGATGCTCTTGATGTAGCCCTTGCCGCGAATGACGTATTCGAACTCCGACAGCTCGACCGTGCGGCCGCCGACGTCGGCATTGCTGGCGCGGATCGCCTCGCGGATCTTCTGCATGCTGATGCCGCGGTCGCGCATGCGCTGCGGGTCGAGCACCACGTTGTACTGCTTGACGAAGCCGCCGATGCTGGCGACCTCGGCCACGCCTTCGGCCTTGGCGAGCGCGAATTTCAGATTCCAGTCCTGAATCGAGCGCGTGTCGGCGAGGTTCAATTCTTTCGACATCACGGCGTATTGGTAGACCCAGCCGACGCCGGTCGCATCGGGCCCGATGGTCGGGGTGACGCCGACGGGAAGCCGCGACGTGGCGCCGTTCAGGAACTCCATCACGCGCGAGCGCGCCCAATAGATGTCGGTGCCGTCCTCGAAGATCACGTAGACGAACGACACGCCGAAGAAGGAGAAGCCGCGCACCACCTTCGATTTCGGCACGGTCAGCATCGCCGTCGTCAAGGGATAGGTGACCTGGTCCTCGATCACCTGCGGCGCCTGGCCGGGATATTCGGTGTAGACGATGACCTGGGTGTCCGAGAGGTCGGGGATCGCATCCAGCGGGAGATGAAGCAGCGCGTAGAAGCCGGCGGCCGCCGCAAAGCCGGTGCCGAACAGCACCAGCAGCAGGTTGCGCGCCGACCAGGCGATGATGCGGGCGATCATTTGTGCTCTCCCGCCGCATGGCCGGCGTCGGAGGCTTGAGGAGCAGCCTCGGCAAAGCCTTTGAGCGCGGCCTTCAAATTGCTTTCCGCATCGATCAGGAAGTTGGCGGATGTGACCACCGCTTCGCCTTCGGCAAGGCCGTCGCGCACCTCGATAAAGCCGCCGCCGCGCCGGCCGAGCTTTACTTCCCGCGGCTCGAAGCGCCCGTCCCCCTTGTCGACGAGGACGGCCTGCCGCGTGCCGGTGTCGAGCACCGCGCTGTCCTGGATCGCCAGGACAAGCGCGCTATCGGCCGTGTCGACGTCGGCATCGACATACATGTCCGGCAGCAGCATCGCATCTAGATTGGCGAGCTCGATGCGGACGCGAACCGTCCGGGTTTCGCGGTTCACCTGCGGATAGATCACCGCGATCTTGCCGGTGAAGCTACGGCCGGGGAAGCTGCGCGCGCGCACCGCGACGGACTGCCCGACCGCGATGTTGCCGAGATCGCGCTCCGCGACGTCGACCAGCGCCCAGACCAGCGAGGTGTCGGCGATGCGGAACAGCACGTCGCCGGGATTGGCGCGCATGCCTTCGATCGCGTTGCGCTCGAGCACGATCCCGTCGCGCGGCGCCGACCAATGGATGGTGACGGGCGCGACATGGGTTTTCTCCATCTCGGCGATCACCCGCTCGGGAACGTCGAGATTGATCAGCCGTTGCCGCGAGCCGCGGCCGTACATCTCGACCCCGCCGACGGTCTTGGAGGTGATGGTCGCGAGATAGTCGGCCGCGGCGGAGGCGACCGCCGAGCTGTAGATCTCCATCAGCGGCTGGCCCGCCTTCACGCGGGAGCCGGTGGTGACGTCCGCGATCTTCTGCACGAAGCTCTCGGCGCGCATCGCGATCACCGAGACGCGGCGCTCGTCCAATTGGATCGCACCGGGCGCCTTGACCAGGACCTGGACCGATCGCCGCGCCACCGGCTCGGACTTCACGCCGCTGCGCTGGATCTTGCCGGGCGACAGTTTCACCGTGCCGTCATCGGCGTCGTCGCCTTCGTAGACGGGGATATAGTTCATCCCCATCGGATCCTTCTTCGGCACCGGCGAGGTGTCGGGCAAGCCCATCGGATTGCGGTAGTAAAGAATCTTTCGCGATGAAGCCGCCTGCGGTGGTTTCGGCTCTGCCGCCTTGTCGTCATCATAGACCGGCAGATAGTCCCGCCCGCGGTCATCCTTCTTTGGCCCGGCCGACCAAAGCGGCGCACCGCTCGGATCGCGGTAGTAGAGCGGAGTCCGGTCCGCTGGCGCCGCAGCCGGGGTCACCTCGGCATGAACCGACCAGCGCCCCTCGTTCGAGAACCAGTACGCGCCAAGGGCGAGGCCACTGCCGAGAGCGAGAGTCGTCAACAGACGCAACGTTTTCATGGTTGTTTCGCGCGCTCGGAGCGCGCGTCCATGTGAATGGGAAGAGAAGTTCGGGCGCCGTCCGGCGGCGCCCGAAAGCTCACTTGGTCGCCTTGACGATGACCTTGCCGGTGACCGTCTCAGGCTCGCCCTGCACCTTCGCCGAGAGCGTGACCTGATAGCGGCCGGCCATCGGCAGGTCCGTCCTGAAGGCGTAGACGCCCGGCTCCTTGGAGGGCAGTGGCGCGACCGCCGATTCCATCTCGGCCATGCCGTCCGGAGCCATGTCGACGCGCGTCTTGAAGATGACCGCGTCGGGCACCGGCTTGCCGGTCTGCTTGTTGGTCAAGCGAACGGCGAGCGTGACGTCGTCGCCCTTCTTCATCTCGGGATTGACCGGCTCGAACGCGTAATCGCCGGCACCCGCCAGAGCGACTGAAGTGGCGAGCGAAAGTGTGGCGGCAACAGCCGCGGTGCTGAACTTGGAAAGCATTGTCCTGTCCTCATGAATTGATCTCGACCGCGACGCATGAATGCGCACATCAGTCATCGCCGCGCGGGGCGTGCCCGCGCGCGTCTTTGAAGAGATCAGATTCGAGGAGGCCGGAAGGGAGGACTGCCGCCGCGCGAGTCGACGACCTGATCGGCAGGAATAGCGGTTTCCGCTGCCGCGACGGCAAGGAATTCGAAAGCCAGGGGACGAATGTCTGCAAGTGCGACGGTGCCGCCGACACAGCAGAAGCCCATCCCGCACTTGTAGCCGCTGTCGGAGCCCGTTCCCTTCATGTCGGGACAGCAATCGTCCATCGACATATCGCCGTCGCCGCCGACCTGCATGGCCGCCTGCATGTCACCCGATGACATCGAGAAGCCGGATGCGGACGCGCCAGCCGGCAGCATCGCCAGGGAGATGGCGATGGCGAATGCCAGGATGGTCCGAACGATCCGCATCAGCCGTGCTTTTAACCTTTTGGGTACCCTTTGGAACCGCAACTCTGCCTGAGTACCATAGTCTGCGACCGAAAGCATGCTTTGATCAAAGTCAAGCATTCGTGACCGAGGCTCCGGGGCCTGTCAGGCCGAGCGCCCGCATCCTGCCTCGCCTATCGCGACTTGGATACCAGCTCGTCGGACCGAGCCGTCCGCGACCATAGCAACGCGAGCGGGCCGAGTGCGATTCCCGCCGCGAGCACGATGAAGGCCAGCAACCAGCCCTCGGCGCTCTGGGGGCCGCCAGCAGCATCGAGGGCAACCCCGGTGCCCCAGGCTCCGATCGCCGACAGGCCGAACCCGACGGTCGAATGCAGGGCCAGAGTCGCCCCGCGATGCTCGGAGACAACTGCAGCCGACATGCCGGCCGTCAATGCACCGGAATCCGCCGGCACCGTCAGGCCATAGATCATCAGCAGCAGCGCCAGCACCCATGCCGGAGCCGTCGCATTCAGGCCGATGACGAGCGCAACGCAAGCCGAAGCGATCATCACCACCGTGATCGCCCGATGTCGCCCGAACTTCAGTGCGGCCTCGTTGCCGAGGATGCTGGCCGGCATGGAGATCACTGCAAAACAGAAGCTCATCAGGACCGGGCTCAGCCATGAGGGCGCGCCCTGATGCGCCACGACGTAGGTCCAGAACCCAACCAGCCAGGTGCGGATGCCGTAGAGCTCGAAGCAGTGCGCGCCATAGCCGAAGATGTAACCGAGGGCCTCGCGGTTGGCGAAAACAGGCGCGAAGTTCAAAAGGCGTCCTGCCCGTGGAGCGGGACTGCGGCTCTCGATCAAAAGACACGCGACCACCATCGAGATGGGACCGATGCCGGTCACGTAAAACGCGGTCCGCCATCCCCAGCCGTCCGCGATGACTTGCGCGATCAGGAACGACAGGCCGACGCCCACCGAGAAGCTCGACGTGTAGAGCGTGACCGCCCGCGAGCTGTCGCCGGCGGGCAACCGGTCCGTCAGTGCCTTGAGCCCGGGCATGTAGGCACCGGCAAAACCAAGGCCGGCAAGCGACCAGATGATGGTCCCCGACCAGAAGCCTTGCGCGAAGACGCCAAACGCGACGGTCGCAAGTCCGCTGACCACAGAGCCGCAGAGGAGCACGAGCCGTGCGTCGATGCGATCGGTCAGCGTCGTGAGCACGGGCACCGCCAGCATGTAGCCAAACGCGTAGCCGCTCGCCATCATCCCGCCCTCAGCGGCGGACAATCCCCACGCCGGCATCAGATGCTGGGCGAGATTTGCGGACAAGGTCACGTGCGGCAGCAGATTGCCGAGCTGGCCGATACACATCACCGCAATCAGCGGCCAGCCGCGCAAGCTACGAATGTTCTCCTCCCATCGGACAGGGACTCACACCGTCTGATCCCCACGAAGCAGCAGAAGCGCGACGAACGCAGAGACCGAGGCCAGCGCGCCGATCCAGAGCGCGCCGCTGCCAAGATGCTCCACCATCAGTCCGAGCGCGAGGGGCGCGAAGGCGCCCGTTGCCCTGGAAGGTAGCGAAATCATCCCGACCCGCCTGCCATACCCTGCCGGCCCAAACAGCGCCAATGGCAGCGTACCACGGGCAATGGTGATGATGCCGTTGCCGGCGCCATACAGCACCGTGAAGAGCGGTGCGAGCCAAGGGCCGCCCGCGACCAGCGCAAGCACCCCGATCGGATTCATGAGCATGGCGAGCCTCGCCGACAGCAGCGGATGAAACCGGCCAAGCCATCCTGCTTCCAGAAGGCGGGCGCCGACTTGCGCCGGTCCGACCAGTGCTCCTGCCAGCAAGGCCTGTGCCGGCGTCGCGCCGAACGCAACCAGCATGGTGGGCAGAATGGCCGAGACTCCGGAGCTGACGAAACTCGCGGCCGCAAACATGTACGCGAGCAATATCATTGCGAAGGTTTCGCTCTGACCGCCGGGTTGCTGGCTGGCGCCCGTGCTCGGTCCAGCCTCCTGATGCAACGGAGCGGCACGGGGCAGCGCAAGGTTGAGCGGCAAGGCAAGGCCGATGTGGATCACCGCCCAAAGCTGGCAGGCCGCGCGCCAGCCGTACTCCGTGGCGAGCCAGGTCGTGAGCGGCCAGCCGAGTGTGCTGGCGAAACCGGCGATCAGGGTGATGCCGGTGATCGTTCGTCGCGCATTGGCGCCGTAAATGCGCGCAAGCGTCGCGAACGCGGCTTCATAGAGGCCCATGCCCATGCCGATGCCGAGCAGGATCCAGGCTGCGATCAGCACCGCTACGCCATGGGCCGCGGACAGCAGTAGCAAGCCCGCCGCGAAAACGAGGTTGGAGACGGCAAGCAGGCCGCGCCCACCGAACGTATCGATGGCGTGCCCAACGCGCGGACCAAGCAGGCCCGAGATGACGAGCGCTCCCGACAGCGCGCCGAACACGTAAGTCGGCGCAAGTCCGAGATCGCTCGCGATCGGCGCGGCCAGGATCGCAGGAAGATAGTAGCTCGACGCCCACGCGATGGTCTGCGCGGTGCCGAGCGCAATGATAACGGTGAGCGGGCCCGCAGTGCCTCCGCTCATGAGCAACCGCACCCCGCACCGCCCGCCTTCTTCGCGGATTCATCGGCGGCACAGCAGGCCGAGGGGTCGGCCTTGGCCGGGCCGCCGCAGCATCCCGCCGCGACGGCGGACGCCACGCTGCCGCGTGTGCAGACGCCGGTCTCCGGGAGTACGAGCTCGACCCGTGCCGCGGCCTTCTTGTCGCCGGCGATGTCGGCGACGATCGATCGGACCTGCTCGTATCCGGTCAACATCAGGAAGGTCGGCGCCCGGCCGTAGGATTTCATGCCGGCCAGATAGAAGCCCGGCTCATCATGCGCCAGCTCGCGCGCGCCGTGAGGCCGTACCGTTCCGCAGCTATGCTCATTGGGGTCGATGAGCGGCGCGAGCGCGACGGGCGCCTCGATCGCCGGATCGAGCCGCAGCCGCAGCTCGGACAGGAACGAGAGATCGGGCCGGAAGCCGGTCGACACCACCAGCTCGTCGGCAATCACACTCCGCGCAGCAGAGCTGTCGCCTGTCGAAATCCTGAGGCGGCCTTCGATCTCCGAAATGTGGGTGACGGCGAAGCCGGTCTCGACCGCGATCTTTCCGGCAGTCACGAGCGCGGCGAAGGCTGAGCCCAGCTCGCCGCGCGCGGCAAGCTTGTCGTTGCGGCCGCCGCCAAAGGCCTTTGCCGGATCGTCGCCGCGCAGCAGCCAAATTGGCCTGGTGCCGGGCGCTTCCTCGGCGAGCTGCGCGAGATCAATCAGCGTGCCCAGCGCGGAATGGCCCGCACCGAGCACGGCGACGGTCTTACCGGCGTATCTGCTGCGAGCGGAGCCGCGCACAGCCGGCATGCCATAGGCGATGCGGCCGGCGCATTCGCGTTCGCCGAGCGCCGGCAGACCGTTGCTGCCGGCGGGATTGGGCGAGAACCACGTGCCGGAGACGTCGATGACGGCATCGGCGCGCAGCACTTCGTCGCCTTTGCCGTTCTGGTAGCGGATTTCGAACGGCGCCTGGTCCCGCCCCTTCGTCTTCGCCTTGTCGAAGCCGGCGCGGCTGATCGCCGTGACGCGGCTCGAGGTCCGGATCGTCTCGCGCAGCGGCGTTCGCGTGGCCAGCGGCGCGAGATAGCGCTCGATCAGCTCGCCGCCGGTGGGATAGGAGCTTGGGTCCGGCGAATTCCATCCCGTCGGCGCAAGCAGGCGCGCTGCGGCCTTGTCGACATTGTATTCCCACGGCGAGAAGAGCTGGACGTGCTGCCATTGCCGCACGGCATGCCCGGCCTCGGGCCCGGCTTCGAGCACGACAGGGGACATGCCGCGTTCGAGCACATGCGCGGCGGCTGCGAGGCCGACCGGCCCCGCCCCGATGATGGCTACCGTCTTGTCCATTTTCGAATTCTCCATCCTTCTAGAATTATGGAATAACTGAGCAAATCAATCAGGCCGCGGTCTGCGCATCCTCACACCCCACTTCTTCCGCACAGCATTCCGCGGCCAGAAAGTCGACCAGCCCGCGCATGGCGTCGAAATTGGCGCGGCAGATCAGGGTCGTCGATTCCCTGATCTGACTGACCAGTCCGACCGCGACCAGGGTCTTGATGTGGTGCGACAGCGTCGAGGCCGGGATCTTCAGCTTGTCCTGCAGGCGGCCGACCGGCATGCCCGCGTGCCCGGCCCGGACCAGCGCACGATAAATCTGCAGGCGGGTCCGATTGCCCAAGGCTTCCAGGCGTGCTGCTGCGTCGTCGATCTTCATGAGCGCCACAATGCGCCCGTGCAGCTCCGCTGTCAAACGATAATCCTAGAATATTGGAAATACGAGGCCGCCATACCGGATTTCAGGTTGACATGTTGCCGGAAATTTCCATAAATCTGGATATATGGAAACTGAACAAGCCGTCCTGGCGCTCGCCGCGCTATCTCAACCGACCCGCCTGGAGGCGTTCCGGACGCTGGTCAGGCACGAACCTGACGGACTTGCGGCCGGCGATCTCGCCCGCCTGTTGGAAGTCCCGCAAAACACGCTGTCGGCGCATCTGTCGATTCTGAGCCGCGCCGGCCTCGTGACTTCCGAGCGGCACAGCCGCTCGATCGTCTACCGCGCCAATCTCGACGAATTTCGCGACGTCGCGCTCTTCCTGCTGCGCGATTGCTGCGGCGGACGGCCGGAAGTCTGCGAGCCCGTCGTCGAGAGCCTGCAATCGTGCTGCTCGCCAAAACGAAAGGAAAAGGTCCGTGCCTGACCGCGTCTACAATGTGCTGTTCCTCTGTACGGGCAATTCAGCCCGGTCCGTGCTGGCCGAATCGATCCTTCGCAAGGACGGTGCCGGGCGCTTTCGCTCCTTCTCCGCAGGGAGCACGCCGAAGGGCGCCGTGCATCCACTGGCGCTGCGCACGTTGCAAAGCATGGACTACCCGATCGACGGGATGCGCTCGAAGAGCTGGCTGGAGTTCGCAGCGGCCGATGCGCCGGTGATGGATTTCGTTTTTACCGTCTGCGACAACGCCGCCGGAGAAGCATGTCCCCTCTGGCCGGGTCAGCCGACGACTGCGCATTGGGGCATCGAAGATCCTGCGGTGGTCGAAGGCACCGAGATCGAAAGGCTTGCGGCCTTCTCGGTGGCCTTCCGCTACTTGAAGAACCGCATAGGCGCCTTCGTGAACCTGCCGCTCAGCGGCATCGACCGGCTTTCGCTGGGAACTAAGCTTCGGGAAATCGGACGCTCCGAGGGGGCAACGTCCGGCAAGAGCGACGTGGCGTGACGATGAGCATCTTCGAACGGTACCTCACCTTGTGGGTTGCTCTTTGCATCGTGGTCGGCGTGGCGCTGGGCCACGTGATGCCCGGCCTCTTCGGCGCCGTTGCGGCCGCTGAGGTCGCCAAGGTCAACCTGCCGGTCGCGATGCTGATCTGGCTCATGATCGTGCCAATGTTGCTGAAGATCGACTTCGGCTCGCTGGGCCAGGTCCGGGAGCATTGGCGCGGCGTCGGCGTGACCCTCTTCATCAATTGGGCCGTAAAGCCGTTCTCGATGGCGCTGCTCGGCTCCTTCTTCATCGGTCACCTCTTCGCACCGTGGCTGCCGTCCGGTCAGATCCCATCCTATATCGCCGGCTTGATCCTGCTTGCGGCTGCACCGTGCACCGCGATGGTGTTCGTGTGGTCCAATCTTTGCGAGGGCGAGCCTCACTACACGCTGAGCCAGGTCGCACTCAACGACGTGATCATGGTCTTCCTGTTTGCGCCGCTCGTGGGGTTGCTGCTCGGAGTGGCCTCGATCAGCGTGCCCTGGGACACATTGCTTCTATCCGTTCTGCTTTACATCGTTGTTCCCGTGATCATCGCTCAGCTGTGGCGCAAGATGCTGCTGCGAGGCGGCGATGCAAGCTTCAACCGCGTCATGCGGATGCTGCAGCCTCTCTCGCTGGTCGCGCTCCTCGCGACATTGGTGCTGCTTTTCGGCTTCCAGGGAGAGCAGATCGTCCGGCAGCCCGGCGTCATCGCGATCCTTGCCGTCCCTATTCTCGTGCAGGTCTATCTCAATGCGGGCCTGGCTTATTGGCTCAGCCGGCGGTTCGGCGTGGCCTGGTGCGTCGCGGCTCCAGCCGCGCTCATCGGCGCGAGCAACTTCTTCGAACTGGCGGTCGCTGCTGCAATCAGCCTGTTCGGCCTGGACTCGGGCGCGGCGCTGGCGACCGTGGTCGGCGTCCTCGTCGAGGTCCCGGTGATGCTGTCCGTCGTCCGCATCGTCAAGGCCACGCGGGGTTGGTATGAAGCGAGCGAGAGGCGCAGCGAAGCTACCGTCGTGGAGACCCGGTCATGAGCGTCACGATCTATCACAACCCCGCCTGCGGCACCTCGCGCAACACGCTGGCGATGATCCGGCAGAGCGGCGTCGAGCCCGTCGTTGTCGAATATCTCAAGACGCCGCCGTCGCGGGACAAGCTCAAGGAGCTGATCGCGGTCATGGGCATTCCGGTTCGCGCGCTGCTGCGCGAGAAGGGAACGCCATACAAGGACCTCGGCCTGGACGATTCCAAATGGAGCGACGACGAACTCCTCGATTTCATGATCGCCCACCCTATCCTCATCAATCGTCCGATCGTCGTGACGCCGAAGGGCACGCGGCTGTGCCGGCCGTCGGAAGCGGTGGTCGATCTCCTGGACAATCCGGTCGGCCGCTTCGTGAAGGAAGACGGCGAAGTGGTGGAAGCGCGATAGGCCTGCAAGCGCGCCCTGAGAAAGATGCAGTCGAGCTATCCCAGCAAGCCCTTCAGGCCCGCATAGATCGAGCCGACGCCGGTTGCGGCAACGCCGACCAGCGGCCCCACGGTCTGCATAAGGTCCTGTATCAAGCGAGCGCGGCGGCGCAATTGCTCCTCGCCGACATGCTGCCCCAGCAGACGCGCGATCCGGAAGGCGAACGCGTTCGGCTTGCCGCCCTGCGTCAGCACACGCGGCAGGATCTGGAAGATCACGACGCTGAGAATGTTGCCGGAGACGAAGGCGAGCAGGATGCTCGCGCCATATTCGAACACTTCACGCCATTCGATCCAGACCGCCGGAAGGATCGGAACGTCATCGTGAATTCCGGTGATCGTCAGCATCGCCAGGATGCTGACACAAGCGGCGAGAAACGCGAGCACCAATGCCGTGAGGACGTAGACCCTGTGCAGCGGATAAGCAACGAATCCGAACAAGAGCGGCACGGCGATCGACGCGATCCGAAGCGGGATCGGCGACAGGTTGAAGGTGATGGTCACGAGCACATGCGCGATCACCAGCAGCAGGGATGGGATCGCGACATAAAGCACCGCATGCGTTCCGTAATAGCGCAAGGGATTGTTGTAGCGCTCGAGGCGGACATTGACGCGGTCGAGATCGCGCCTGAGCTTGTCCAGATCGGCAACGATCTCGTCGATCTCGAGCAGCGTCGGGCGCACGACGCGCAGGTCCCGCGAGCAATGCTTGCACGCGATGGCCTCGTCCTTGATCGTCTCGGCGCAGAACGGACATTCCATCGCTAGCGCGACTTCCTTCGCCTCATAATGGCTTCGATCTCGCCTCTGGCCCGCTTCAGTTCATCGCGCAGATCCTCGCGCTTGCGCAAGAGATCGTCGCGCTCCGCAAGCAGCGTGGCGGGAACGGCGATGTCGCGCCCGCACGAGGCGCAGACCAGCGCACCCTCGGCATTTTCCGACCGGCAGTAGAGGCACGCCACTTGCGAGTTCACCTGCGAGCTCACTTGGGCGCAACCTTCAGGGTGAAGACGGTCGTGCCCGGCCGGCCATCGCTGTCCTTGATGTCGACACGCATCGTGTACTCGCCCGGCGGCAACTCCGCATCCTGCATGTTGATGCCGTCTGGCTGCACGAAGGGCTTGACCCGAGGCGTCAGGTCGACGTTCGGCGTTCGGAGGAAGATCACCTTGACCGATTCCGGATCGATCTTGGCCCCGCCATAGGACTGGAATTTCAACACCAGCCGCAGAGGAGAATTCGCGGGAGCGCCCGGCGAGACGAACTCGATCTTCGGGCCGCGCATGATGCCGCGCTGATCGACGGCGACCGCGCCCTTGGGAGGCGGCAGCTTGGCCTCCTCTTCCGTGATCAATGGCGCGGCGCGTGAGGATCCCGCGGCCAACAGACCTGCAACCACCAGAGCCAGTAGAGCATTCCGCTTCATTTTCCTCGCCCCCTTTCCCATTCGTCAACGCAAGCCGCCATCGCCGATGATCGTGTAAGGCGCCCAGAACAGCGGATGCGCATAGGCAAACTCGGTCTTGCCCTCGCTGTTGAGATAGCCGGGACCATCGACAAGAGCCATCGTCGCCTGGCGCAGCGCTTCGCTGCGCGACAGCTTGGGATCGTCGGCCTGCCGCTTGAACAGGTCCGTCACCAATTGCCGCGCCGACTGGGAGTGCACCGACCAGTTCGTCACCAGCAGGGCGCGCGTGCCGGCGTAGAAGAACGCGCGGCCCAGCCCGGAGGCCGCCTCGGCCCCTGCGCCTGCGCCGGCGCCGGTATTGCAGGCAGACAGCACGACCCAGTCCGCATCGAGCTTGAGACCGAGAATCTCTTCCATCGTCAGCAGTCCGTCGCCACCCTCGCCCGTCACCACCGGCGACGACAGAGCGAGTGCCGGCTGCGTCAGTCCGTTGAGTTCGCCCGGAACAAGACCGTGGGTGGCAAAGGCCAGGATCCTGAAGCCGGAGAGATTCATCGTCTTCACCGCGCTCTCGGTCGCGCTCTTGCCGAGGAACAGCACCTTCGAGGGATCCGCCTGCAAGGCCAGCGCGATGGACTTCAACTCGTCGGCGGTGTCGGGCAAACGGGGCAACAGACCGAGTTCGGCGCTATCGACGCCGTCGAGCTTGGGACTGTTGCGCCGCTTCAGCGGCCCCCCGCGCGTGATGTTGCCGCCGGCATCGGCCAGCTGAATCTTCTCACCCGTGCCTTCCGCCTCGGCGTGCTGATCGCTGTTGAAATAGGGATCGCCGAACGCGACGAGGTCGCCGCGGCCGGGCTTGCCGGGCGGCAACTGCCGCAGCGTGCGCAGCGCCGCCGCCGACGGCACCGTCGACACGGCATGGGTTCGCGCCAGCCACGGCACGTTGCGATAACCGACGAAGAGCGGGTCTTCGTCGGCGGCCACCTCCGCCGGTGCCGTCGGCAACAAGGCGAGCGGCAGCAGGCCCAGCGCACCGTTGGTGACAACGATCAGGTTCTTGGCCGGCTTCCAGCCGCTCTCGACCGGCTTGAGCAGCAGCTCGTACAACTCATGGCCGAGCTTGAGATCGAACGGTGGAATGTCCGAGATCATCGCCGCCTGCGGCTCGAGCGCCTCGCGCAGCTTGCGGATCTTGCTCTCGATGTCGCCGATCCTGGCCTGGACGGCGGCGAATGCCACCGGCCCCGACTTCGGCACGGCCCAGACGAAGCTGCCGTTCTGGCCGAAATAGAACGACAGCATGGCCTCGCCGTCGGTCAGCGTCGCGCGGATCTCGGCGACGCTCGGCGGCCTTGGCGAGACGAGATCGGCATAGATCGGGAATTTCTGCTTGATCTCCTGGCGCGCCTTGTCGCGCTGGCCGCGCAACGCTGCGATCGAGGCTTGTATCTGCTGCACGCCTTTCTCGTCGCGTTCCGCTGCGGGAAGCGCGAGCACGTTGTTAAGCGTACCGAGCTGGGCGTTGACCTGCTTGCTCAGATCCTGCTCCTTGCGCACGAGCTCGGCGAGCGCGGGATCCTTTGCGGCCGCACGCGCACTCGAGGCAGCCAGCGCCTGCTGCACCGAGCGGCCGCGGACGGCATCGGCCAGGCTGAACGTCTCTTCGCCGACATTGGTGCCGCCTCTTTCCACCCTGCCGAGCAGCAGCAGATAGCTCTCGACGATGGTCTGCAGCCGCTGGCTGCGCGCGGCCACCACCGTCGTGTTCTCGTCGTCGGCGTTCTCGTTGGCGCTCGCCATCATCACCGGAATGGCGGCCTTGAACTCCCTGATCGCATCGGCATCGCGGCGGGCGCGCATCAATCCGACCGCCAGCGTGCCGCGTGCCGAGGCGGCGTCGAAATGATTCTCCCCCACGCGTGCGATCTGCCTCTTCACGAGCTGCTCCGCGGCGGCAATGCCGGCGTCCAGCTGTCCGGAATCATAGAGGGACAGGATGCGAGAGGGATTGAGCTCGAACACCTGGCGGCGCTGCGGGTCCCAGCTGGCAACGGCCTTTTCTATCCTGGCAAACATTTCGCCCGCTTCGGCGTTCTCGCGACGAAGCGTCAGGATGCCCGCAAGCTGCGACAGCAATTGCACCGTCGCCTGCGAATCCTCGGGCACACCCACCGTCTTGTTGATGTCGAGGGCGACACGGCCGAGCTTCTCGGCCTCTTCGTAGCGGCCCTGATCGACCAAAATGCCCGCCAGGCCCATGACGAAGCGCGGCGTAACCGGATTGTACTTGCCGGTATCTTTCAGGCGCGACAGCAGCGCGCGGCGCGCATCCACCTCGGCCTCGGCCAGCTTGCCCTGCTTCGCCTTCATGCGCGCCTGGCTCAACACGGTGCCATCGATCGCCTGCAGCAGAAGGGTCTCGGCCGGCGCACTGTCCGACGCCATGATGGCCTTCGTGCTTGCGCGCTTGCGCAGCTCGGCGGTGCGATAGGCGGCCTCGGCATCGGCGAACTGTCCGCGTGCCTCGAAGATCACGGCGCGAGTGAGCTCCATCTCGCCTTCCCAGCTCTGGCCGAACTTCGCATAGGCCGCACGCCAATTGGGATGGCCGCTGGTGCGGGCCTCCTGGATCGCGGTCTGACTGCGGCGGAGATAGGCTTCAGCCTGTGCGAGGTCGCCCATCTGGATGAGAACGGCCGCGATCCCGCGGTTTGTCACGAACTGAAATCCTTTGGCGCCCGGCATGCTGGCCGATTCGCGCAAAAGTCTCTGCATGATCTCGAGCGCGCGCTTCGGATCGCCCGCGAGCGAGTGTTGCAGGGACTGGAGCTGCAACATGCGCCCCAGCAAATTCGGGCCGACGGCGCCGCGCCCGACCTCCACGGCCTTGTCGGCGTCAGCCATCGCTTCGGCGAGCCGGCCGAGCTGCGCGCGGGCATTGGCGCGATCGAAATAGAGCTGCGCGAGGTCCTGGCGGGACTCCTTGCCCGTGGGCACGGCGTCGGCCTCCGACTTCAATTCCGCGATCATCTTCTCGTTCGGCTTGTCGCCGTCGAGGATCGCCGTGATGTCGGAGATGCTGCGCGGCGGGGCGACGAAATCCTTCGGCAGTGCCGTGCCTGCCTCAAGCTTTGGCGCCGTTTCCTTGGGAAGCTCGACGGCGACATTGGCGCGGCCATTGGCGGCGTTCAGCGCCGCCATTACGCAGGCCCTGACCTGGGGCGAGGCCTTGGCGCGGCAAGCTTCGAGATTGGCGCCGCCGGCGCGCATGCAGGCCTGCACGATCGGCCTGCCGACGCTCATCCGGCAATTCTCGAGCGCTGCTTCCTTGGTCAGCGCGACCGCGGAGCCGGTCGATCCGAGCAGAATGGCAACTGCCAACAGGCGGCGCGAGGAAATGTCCCGACGGCTCTTGCGCGGACGCGCGGCGTCTAAGCTCATCTCGAAGGACCTTTGAATAAAATGAATTCGAAGAAACGATGCGATCCTATCCGGCCTGCGCGGAAGGACAAGGGCCATCAATGCGGTTCCCGGAGACCTCGACAGGTCGGGCGGCTAGAGACGGCGCACTCCCGTAGAACCGGTCAGGCGGCCCGGGGAATCGGGCCGATCGGCCGCGGGGCGGCCGCGCTCAAAGGGCTGAGGACTCGTGCTTAGCCCTTCGAGACGACCGCGCGCCCGTAAGGCGGTTGCCCCTGGACCGGCGGATTGGCGGTCTGGGCGGCGAGCTCGCCGATCAGGCGATCGGCGTCGGCGGCCATGCCGTCGGGGGCCTGGATCACCAGGCGCTCCAGCGCCCAGCGGTAGGACGAGATGCGCTGCTCCAGGCATTGCTGCACCCACTGGATGATCAGCGAGTTCTCCTGCATGCGCGCGACCGCGTCGTCCCTCTCCCTCGGCGACAGCGCGGAGACCCGCGCCATGCTGGCATCGCGCTTCCTGTCGAGATCGATGACGCGGATCGCGGATGCGAAGAACGGCTCGAAGCGGGTGATGTCGTTGCGCACGTCCTCGATCAGCTGCGCATAGCGCGAGGAATGCGAGCGGTGCGGTTCGTCGATCAGCGTGCGCCCGTACATGGTGCGGTCGAACACGACCTTCTGCCGCCACGGCGAGGGCAGCGCCTTGTAGTCGCCGAACACGCTCTTCCATGCGGGGCGCGACAGCGGCGGCTCGATCATGGGATAGGCGAGATCGCGAAGCTGGCGCTCTTCGTCGGTGAGCTGGAATTGCGATGGTCTCAGGCCGACGCTGGAGGTGACCTCCGCACCGAGCCAGCGATGCATGTCGTCGCTGCGCATGCTCTCGCGGGTGCGGCCGAAGTCGCCGCCGCTACACGCCGCGAGCAAGGCGCCCAGCAGCGTGAGCAGGACGGCCGATAGGACAGGCCGGATCTGGCGGATGACGTCCGGCATTACATGAAGCCGGATGTCAGCGACGGCGACGACGGCGCCCCGGCGCTGTGCCCTGCTCCGGCCCGCGATCGCCGCTGGTTTCATCCGCCTCGCGCTCGATTCGAATCACGGGAAGGATCAGGACCGTTCCCATGTCCGCGCGAGGAGCGACATCCCCGGACGAGCCCACCCGGCGACCGGCCGGAAATTCGATGATGGTCCCCATGTCAGCTCTCTTCAATTGCCGCGCGACCGAACGCGCCCCTGCAACATGCATTCATTAAGATCAGCTCATGGTTAACGGGGTGTAAACGGGCCGCTTCAACCGTAGCCGCACGGACCGCACCGCGCCGTCCCGTTGCGGCACGACAACGACCCAAATTGCAGGGTCGGCTTCACGCCTCGTTTTCCTTAACGAGGCTTTAAACGAAGCTGCGCTAGGCTCGCCCCCAAGTATCTTTCCCGAGTTGCGTACGCCTCCATGACCAAGTCGCTGTTTCCCGGATTCGACGGGCTGATGACCCTGTCCCGTCGCGAAGGTGTCGATGTCCGTCCGACGCTGCTGCGCGTGCTGACCGACCTCTATGTCCAGACGAGCACCCACAGCGACGACGAGCAGCGGCAATTCGTCGAGCTCGCCACGCGGCTGATCGACCAGGTCGACGACGCGACGCGCGCGGCCGTCAAGGCCCGCCTCGCGGTCTATCCGCAGACGCCCGTCCCGATCCTGCAGAAGCTCGGCCTGGTCGCCACCCAGGAAGGCCGCAGGGTTCCACTGGCCCGGGAGATCCCCGCCCCGCCGCGCGCGCCTGCTCCAGCGCGCGTGCCGACCGAGGCCGAGCAACGCATGGCCGCCAACTTGGCGATGCAGCCGAAAGAGGCGGCCGAGATCCACGACATGTTCTTCCGCGCCGGCGCCTCCGAGCGCGCGCTGATCCTGCACAATCTGGCGCAGACCCCGCTGAAAGCCGCCTCCCGTATTCCGACCGTGCGCGCCAAGCGCGCGATCCAGATCCTGGAGATGGCGGCGATCGCGGGCGATATCGAAAGCTTCACCTTCGAGCTCGGCGACAGCCTGATCCTGCCCTCGCGCGTCGCAGCCCAGATCGTCGACGATGCCGGCGGCGAGGCGCTTGCCGTTGCCGCACGCGCGCTCGACATGCCGAGCCCGGTGTTCCAGCGCATTCTCTTGTTCTTCAAGCCGGAGATCGGAACGTCCGTGAACGCCGTGTACCGCCTGTCGCGGCTCTATGACCGTCTCGCCGAGCGATCGGCGCTGGTGATGCTGGCGGCCTGGCGCGGCTCGACGCTCGCGGTCACCCGCGCGAAGTATCAGTCCTCGCTGCATGACGGGGAGCGCCAGCGCGCACGCGCCGGCGCGAGCCAGACGCGGCCGGGCGTGCAGCCCGGCTCGAGCCCGGCGGTGCGGACCGGGACTAATCCGTCGGATCGCTGATTTGTACGCCGCCTCAGCGAGCGGCAGCGGTGAGGCACGCAACGAACTCCAACCCCGTCATTGCGAGCAATGACGGTTGAGGCTACGCCTTAGCCAATTCCAGAAAATGCCGGCCCGCGCGATCCTCGGTCTCGACGATCCAGGCATCCGGATCGAAGCGGATTTCCTTGGTCAGCCGCTCCTCGATCGTGTGATCCGGCAGAGGCTGCGGCGCGACAGGGACGAAAAAGCGGTCGACCGGCCGGCCGTCGTCATAGACGGTCTGCGGCGCCGGCGCATACAGCATGGCATGGCCGTCGAGCAGCGACACCTTGACGAACACCGCGCCCGCCTCCTCGGCACCGCGACGCCGCACGGCGCCGAACACGCCCTCGGTCTGGCACCGGCGCAAGTAAGCCGCCACCCAAATATTGGATTTCAAACGCATGAATTCGACGATAGGCCAGCGCGAGGCCTCACGCCAGCTTTACGTCTCACGCCTTGCGCGTGCCGTCCTGACCACCGCGAATCTGCGTTGCGATGAAGTATGACAGCGGCATAGCGAGTGCAAATCCTACCGCCACGGCATAGGGAATGTTCCTGATGGCGTCGGCGGCGAAGCTCGGGACCATCAGCACCACGATGAGGCTGATGCCCGCCAGCGTCGTGCCGAGCATGATCCAGACGAGAATCGAGACCTTGAACATGACGACCTCTCTTCCTTTATGAGATGAGCCATCTTGTTCCTGCGGCCGCCGGCCGTCATTGATCCCACTCAAATCGCGATCGTATCGGATCCGGTCCATCGTGCCGGCGCCGGCAATTGACCTGCGTCAACGACACTCGACGTGCGGCTATTCGACCGGGCGGCCGATCGCAGCGGCGAGCTCGCGCAGCAAACGGTCGGAGACCTGGCCGGTGACCTGCATCTTGTGCTCGCGCTCGAACTTCTGGATTGCGGCCTGAGTCTCGGCGCTCATGCTGCCCGTGATCTTCAAATTGCCGTAGCCGTATTCGGACAGCGCGCGCTGCACGCCGGCAATGCGGCGTGCGGCCGGGCTTTGCGCCGGGATCGGCGCCGGCGGACGCAGGGCCGCGGGCGGTGTCGAGGTGGTCGCCTTGACCAGATTGGTCATCGGATCGTTCGAGCGCGTCGATGCGGTCGCCTCGACCGGCTTTTCGGGCGGCTTCTCGGCGGCACGCTCGGCGGGTTTGGGCTCGACCGGCTTGGGCTCGACGCGGAACTCCGTCGCGCGCGGCTCGAGCGGCGAGGTATCGGCGCCGACGGGGCGCGGACGCGGCATGGGATTCGACAGCGGCACGGACGACGGCGCGGGAAGATTGATCACCGTGCCGAACATCGGCGCGGGGTGCCGGCCGGTCTGGAGGAACAGCGCATTGGCAACGATCGCGGCGATCGCGGCGACGGCGACGAGGCCGGCCAGCGTGTCCTTGGGGCTGTGCAGCAGCACGCGCATCACGAGGTTGCGCTCGGTCTCGACGTCGACAACCGCAGCTTTGGCACCACGGCGGCGCGGAGCGGCTTCGTCCTTGGCAGACTTCTTAGGCACTTTTCTTCACCAGAGCGGGTTGTTCCTGAGACTGGTCGTGAGCTTGGTCTTGAAGATCCTGACCTTGAAGATCCTGGCGCAGCGCCGGCGTCAGCGTCGCAATCTTGCGCTCGGCCGGCTTGGCTTGCGGCGGCGTGTAGACGAGCGGCAGCTTGACGGTGACCGCCGTGCCCTCGCCCAACCTGCTTTGTACCGTCAATTCGCCGAGATGCAACGCTACGAGACTCTTCACGATCGAAAGTCCAAGGCCGGTGCCCTCGTGACGGCGCTGATAGGTCGTGCCGGCCTGGAAGAACGGCGCGCCGATGCGCTTGAGATCGTCGGGCGCGATGCCGACGCCGGTGTCGCTGATGCGCAGCGTCAGCTGCGAGCCGGACACCGCGGCCGATACGCAGACCTGACCGCCGCGCTCTGTGAACTTGATGGCGTTGGCGACGAGGTTGAGCGCGATCTGCTTGAAGGCCCTGGGATCGCCGGTCATGACGGGCAGGTCCTGCGGCGCGTCGGTGATCAGGTCGATGCCGTTCTCCCGCGCCTTCAGCGCCAGCAGATTGCAGCAATGCAATAGCGAAGCGCGCGGCGCGAACGGCTCGGACGCGATCTCGAAATTGCCCGCTTCCATCTTCGACATGTCCAGGATGCCGTTGACGACCGACAGCAGGTGCTGGCCGGAATCGTTGATCAGCTGGGCGTATTCCTTGCGCTGCGCAGCACCCAGCATCAAGGCCTGCTCCTGCGCGATCATCTCGGAGAAGCCGATGATGGCGTTGAGCGGCGTGCGCAGCTCGTGGCTCATGGTGGCGAGGAAGCGCGTCTTGGCGGCATCGGCCGCCTCGGCGGCGCTGCGCGCCTGGTCCAGCGCCTGCTCGAAAAGCTTGCGGTCGGTGACGTCGCGCATCACCGCGACGACTTCGGCTTCGCACGTGAAGTCACGCGCGCTGTCCTGATCGAGCGGACGGCAGCGCATCTCGACCCAGATGAAATCGACCTGGCCGCGCTCGGCGACGGGCTCGCGCCGCAGCCTGAACTCAACGCTGCGCACCTCGCCGCGCGCCGCGTCGGACAGTGCCGTGAGGTAGGCCGGCCGATCGGCGACATGGACGCGGTCGAACAGGCCGTGGCCGAGCAGTTGCGCCACCTGCGCGCCGAGCATGGCCTCCACCGCCGGCGAGATGAATTGCACCGCACCGTTGCGCTGATGCCGCGAGATGACATCGCTCATGTTGCGCGCCAGCAGGCGGTAACGCTCCTCCTCGCGCGACAACAGCGCGACGCTGGTGCGCGCGAGCGATTCCGCGCCGAAGGCGAGGCCGGCGGCATAAAGAGTGGCGGACGCGACGCCGAAAGCCATCAGCACGCCGCGCTCGGCGGCGCTCGGCTCAACCACCGGCAGCCAGCCGAGCTGGGTGACCAGAATGAGCATTCCGGCGCAGGACAGCGCAAGCAGCGAGGCAAACGCCGCGACGCGGCGCGAGGCCGACAGCGCAGCTTCGAGCGGAACCACGATCAGCCAGACCGCGGCGAAGGATTCGATGCCGCCCGTCGTGATCGCGACGGCCATGATCAGGCCGGCGAGCGCCAGCGACGACAGCACATGCGCGCCCTCGTAACGGCCGGTGCGCGACAGGAACCAGGACAACATGATCGGCGCGATCAGCCAGGCAAAGGCCGCGACCTCGATCGCGCTCGGCGCGCCGCGCATGGCGAGATAGACCGGAAATGCAGCGAAGGCGGCGAGGCTGCCGAGCAGCCGCGGTGCCATGAAGGCGCGATGGCGCGCGCGCATCAGCGCATCGTAGCGCGCGGAGGGATGCAGCAGTGCATCGAGACAATCGCGGATGATACTCAAAACTGTCACGGGTCTCGCGCTTCGGCTCAATCGTCTCTTGGAAGACGCGCCGGAACGCCTCCTTGTCGTTGAGCCACCGTGTCAGAGCGACCTTAAACGAGTGCTAAGGCGGCACAGCGTGTGGCCGGACACCGCGTTATCGCGGAGCTTTTTAGACGATTTGGCGACGTCTTCGCTGCGAATGGTGAACGCGGGGTTTCACCCTGCTCCGCATGGTTTCGAATTGGTGGATGCGGGGCGGCCGGCAGAACCATGGGTACGGGCGTCAATCGAAAATTTACCGGAACGTCGCTCCCGAAGAATCTTGCGTCAATTTTCCGCGAATTAAGCTCAAGGCAATCACTTGCGATTTATCGAGGATCGCTAGGTCCGACATCCGCGGGAGATCGCCGCGGGCGGAGTCTAACGGACAGGTCGATAAGATGCGCTTTCTGCTCCGCATCACATTCTGGCTCGGGCTGGTGCTGGTGCTCCTGCCGCGGGACAAGACGCCCGAATCGGACAAGCTGCCGCAGATCGGCGCCGCCGATGCGGTGCAGGCCGCGACCGCGGCCGTTTCCGACGTGACCCAGTTCTGCAAGCGCCAGCCGGCGGCCTGCGAGGTCGGCGGCCAGGCCGCGACCATCATCGGCCAGCGCGCCCAGGACGGCGCGAAGAAGCTCTATCAGATCATCAACGACAAGAAAGAGCAGATCACCAACGACAAGAACGACGGCGGCAGGAACGACGGCAGCAAGACCGACAGCAAGAAGGCGCCCGACCATACCGGCTCGATCGCGCTGGCCGGCGAAGGCGATCTTGCAGCGAGCGAGGCCCCGCGCGATACCCTGACCCAGGACGACCTTGCGCTCGAATGGCGCGGACCGGGGCCGGCGAATTAGCGTCCAAGCCCTATCGATTTCAGGGCTTCGCGTCTCTATATTGGCGGTAGGCGGGAACTGCGGGCCGATATGACGACGATTGACGACATCAGGGACAATTTCGAGCTTCTGGACGAGTGGGACGACCGCTACCGGTACGTCATCGAGCTCGGCCGCACTCTGGAACCGCTGCCGGAGGCGGAACACTCGGCCGAGAACAAGGTGCAGGGCTGCGTCAGCCAGGTCTGGCTGCAGAAGACGGTCGATCGCAGCAATGGCGAGCCGGTCCTGAAATATCGCGGCGACAGTGACGCCCATATCGTGCGCGGGCTGGTCGCGATCGTGCTCGCGCTGTATTCGGGCCGCACGCCGCGGGAGATCCTCAATACCGATGCGATCGCCGTGTTCAACGAGTTCGGCTTTCGCGATCATCTGACGCCGCAGCGCTCCAACGGCCTGCGCTCTATGGTCGAGCGCATTAAGACCGATGCGAGAGAGGCGCTCGCGGAAGCGTCATAGCGATCCTCATCGTGAGGAGCGCGAAGCGCGTCTCGAACCATGAAGGCCCGGATGGTGCGGCCATTCTTCGAGACGCCCGCTTTGCGGGCTCCTCAGGATGAGGGCGGAGCGCGCTGAAAACTGGACGACGCTACTTCCGCTTCCGCTGCTGCTGCCCCAGCCCCATCTGCTTGGCCAGCTGCGAGCGCGCCACCGCATAGTTCGGGGCGACCATGGGATAGTCGGCCGGCAAGCCCCACTTCTCGCGGTACTGCTCCGGCGTCATGTTGTACTGCGTGCGCAGATGGCGCTTCAGCGACTTGAAGCGCTTGCCGTCTTCGAGGCACACGAGATAATCGGGCGCGATCGACTTCTTGAGCGAAACGGCGGGCTTGGCCGGCTCCAGCGGCGCGGTCTCGGTGCGGCCTGACGAGACCCGCACCAAGGCGCCATGCACCTGACTGATCAGGTTCGGAATCTCGGCCGCCGGCGTCGGATTGTTGCTGAGATAGGCCGACACGATGCTCGCGGTCAGCTCGATGAAATTCTTCGCCCCCGCATCCGACATGCGCCCCTCCCTTGTCCGCTTGTGGCTTACAGGATTGACGGCACCGAAGTATTCCCTGTCAAGAATACATTCGGCTGAAACACGATGACTGACGGCGACGCACTGATTACTGGTGAAAGGCGCCGGTCTACTTGAGCGCGCAGTCGCTTCAACCGCGCTGGTCGAGATGGGCACGGAGCTCGTCGATCGAGGCAAAGCGCATCATGCCCTCCGGCATCTGCGCCTCGATGGAGCCATCGGAATAGAGCGAATAGGCCATGCCATCGACGACGCCGGACTTGAGCACCGTCACCGGCGGGGGCTCCACGGGCGGCGGCTCGGGCGCCGGCGCAGGAGCGGTCTCCGCCAAGGTCGACGGCGAGCGCGGCGGCGGCGGACGGCGTTGGGCGGCCGGCGGCTCCGGCGGGCGCGCACGGTCCGGCTTCGGCCAGGCGACGTCGAAGCTCGCAGGGGGCGAAAGGTTCGGGGCCTCGCTGGGCTCCGCAGACGGCGGGGCAGTTTCAGTGGATTTTGCCTCCGCGCGCTCGCGCTCCTTGCGCGAGGTCGAGGCGAACAGCAGGTTGCGCCGGCGCGACGCTTCCGGAGCGGGAGGCGGTGTCGGGGCTTCCGGCTCCTGCTGCGGTGCCTCGGCACGCGGCCGCTCGCGCGCTGCAGCTTCGCTCTGCCACGGCGGCGGACTTGCGGGCGGTGGCGGCGGCGCCGGCTCGGCTCTCACCGCCGCAGCGGGCACCGGCTCGGGCGCGACTACGCCAGGCACAGCGAGGCCCGGCAGCGCGGGCCTGACCCGAACCTCGGATGGCGCGACCGCACCGGCCAGCCGGCGCGCGATGCCCCTGAGCTCGAGCAGCACCAGATGCAGGCCGACCAGTAACATTCCGGAGCAGACGCCAATGGTGCCGGAGACTATGAGAGTCCCACCGAGGCTGAATTCCCTGATCGTCATGCCGAAAATCACCGCGAGGAGACCCGCCAGCACGGCGCAAATCCCCACGATCAGCAATGCCAAATTCATCGAACTCACCCCCGGCCGCGCATCACGCGCGAGAACCGCTACGCCACGATACCGTCATACGCTGTTCCACGCCAACGGCCAATTCTGGGCAGTGTTCCTAAAGGGAAGGAAATCAGGGACTTATTCACATTCCCTTCAGCCGGGGCTCGCTACTGCTAAAGCTGCTCGCAAAGTCATCTGAATGGGTGCCAACCGGAATTGCTGCGTCGCATCAGGAATTTAGCCATAATGCCCAATTACTTGGTAATGGAACTGCGCTATAGGGAGTCCGGGGTTGAGGCCCGCGCGCGCCAGCAGGGCCAAAAGGGGATTCCGGGGCACCGATAGCCATGACATCCATCACGACTTCGGCGATCGACACGCCTCGGCGGCGCTCGATCGAACGGACTTGCGACGATCTCGCCATGCTGGTGCTGGCCGCGGTCGCCGTCATTGCGGGCTTGACCTTCCGCGACTACGGGCTCGGCTGGGACGACTACACCCACGCCGAATATGCCGACCTGCTGCTGCGCATGTTCGGTTCCGGCTTCAAGGACACCGCGGCGCTCTCCTTTGCCAATCTCTACATGTATGGCGGCGGCTTCGACATGGTCGCGGCCCTGCTGCACAAGGTCATTCCGCTCGAGCTGTTCGAGACCCGCCGTCTGGTCGGCGCCATCGTCGGCGTAATCGGGCTTGCCGTGACATGGCGGCTCGGCCGCCGCATCGGCGGACCGCTTGCCGGTCTGGCCTCCCTCCTCCTGCTTGCGCTCTGCCCGACCTTTTACGGCCACATGTTCATGAACCCGAAGGATGCACCCTTCGCGGTCGCCATGGTCGTCCTGATGCTCGGCCTCGTCCGGCTCGCCGAGGAATATCCGCAGCCATCGCCGCGCACGATCCTGATCGTCGGCTTGGGGGCCGGCCTTTCGCTCGGCTGCCGTGTTCTCGGCGGACTCGCGCTCGTCTACGCCGTGGTCGGCTTCGTGCCGCTGTTCCTGGAGGAATTGCGCACCGAAGGTCCGCGCGAATCCGTTCGCCGCTTCGCCCATGTCGTCTATGTGTTGCTGCCAGGCCTCGTGCTCGGCTACCTCGTGATGGGCCTGATCTGGCCGTGGTCGATCATGGAGCCCGGCAATCCCTTGGCGGCGCTGACCTACTTCTCGCATTTCTTCGAGAAGCCGTGGAAGGAGATGTTCGACGGTGCGATCGTGTCGGTGCCCGACATGCCCTGGTCGTATCTGCCGACGCTGTTCGCCCTGCAGCTGCCCGAGGTGATGCTGGTTCTGATGGGCGGTGCGATCGTCAGCACCTTCGCCATGCTGCCGCGGCGCGAGGTTCCGGCACGCCGCAAGACCATCCTCCTGATGCTGACGCTGGCTGCTACCCTGCCGCTCGCGATCGCGATGGTGAAGCGCCCGGCGCTCTACAACGGCATCCGCCATTTCGTCTTCGTGATCCCGCCGATGGCGGTGCTCGGCGGCGTCGCCTTCGCCTGGACCATGGAGCGCCTGCGGGCCAATCACCGCACCTGGCAGCCGGTCGTGCTCGCCACCTTCTGCTTCGGCCTTGCGCTGTCGCTCGCCGAGATGATCCGGCTGCACCCCTATCAATACACGCACTTCAACCACATTGCCGGCACCGTGCGCGGCGCCGACGACCGCTTCATGCTGGACTATTGGGGCCTCGCCTTGAAGCAGGCCTCCGACGGATTGCGCGAGCAGCTCGTCGAGCGCCAGGAAGTGCCGCCTGGCAACCGCAAATGGAAGGTGGCGGTGTGCGGTCCGCAGCGCCCGGCCCAGGTGGCGCTCGGGCCCGACTTCACCATCGGCTGGGATTCCAACGCGGCCGATTTCGCCATGACGCTCGGCGAGTTCTACTGCAAGGGCCTCACCGCCCCGGTCATGGTCGAGATCAAGCGCGACGACGTGGTGTTCGCGCGCGTCTACGACATCCGCGGCCGCGGCATTTCCAGCCTGCTGTCGATCCCGGCGCCGTAGTCATCTCCCCGTAGCCCGGATGGAGCGAAGCGTAATCCGGGACCTGCCGTGTCGCGCGAGCGGCCCCGCATTTGCTTCGCTCCATGCGGGCTACGCTGAACTGCCGCGCTCCCGGCGCGCCTTGCTGCCAGCGGCGAGCGGTACTACGCTCCTCCTCCGCAACAACGAGGTTCGGAGAGATCAGCCATGTCGCCAGCAGAAGCCCGCCTGAGGGAAATCCCCTCCAACATGACGGAGGCGGAGTGGCAGCAACGGGTCAATCTCGCCGCATGCTATCGCCTGATCGCGCTGTACGGCTGGGACGATCTGGTCGACACCCACATCTCCGCGCGCGTGCCCGGCCCCGACCATCATTTCCTGATCAATCCCTACGGGCTGATGTTCGAGGAAATCACCGCTTCCAGCCTCGTCAAGGTCGACCTGCACGGCAATCAGCTCTCCGAGAGCGAGTACAGCATCAACCCTGCCGGATTCACCATCCATTCGGCGATCCACGAGGTGCGCGAGGACGCGATCTGCGTGCTGCATCTCCACACCCTCGACGGAACCGCGGTGTCGAGCAGCGCGGAAGGGCTCTTGCCCCTGAACCAGACCGCCCAGCTCGTCACCCACGACCTCGCCTATCACGACTATGAAGGCATCGCGCTCGACCACGAGGAGCGGCCGCGGCTGCAGAAGGATCTCGGCGACCACAACCACATGCTCCTGCGCAATCACGGCACGCTGACGGTCGGTCGCTCGGTCGCCTCCGCGTTCGAGCGCATGTACCATCTCGAGCGCGCCTGCTCGATGCAGGTGCGCACGCGCGCGCTCGGCACGCCGGTCTATCCGGTCGACGATATCGCGATCGAGAAGAACACCGAGCTGCTCGCCAACCGCGACCGCGCCGAGCTGCGCGCAAACAACCTCGTGTGGCCGCCCTTGCTGCGCAAGCTCGACCGCGTCAATCCCGGCTACCGGTCTTGAGATATTCACGAAATTGAGGTAGTGTTTACGTCGAACTACCTCTGCACGTATTGGAATGAAACGCCGCCCAATTCCGGGCGGCGTTTTTTGTTTGAGTCGTCATTGCGAGCGCAGCGAAGCAATCCAGAATCCCTCCGCGGAGACAGTCTGGATTGCTTCGCTGCGCTCGCAATGACGGGAGAGAGTCTTCGTAGCGAATGCTCTCGTAGCAACCATTAAAGCGGGCGCCCGATTGCCTTGAGCATGACGCCGCGCTTGCGACCGTCAAGGCGTGGCCTGGCGGCAGCGGGTATGAGGCGAGAGCAGAGCGACGGCCAGCCTTGACGGCCG